>Ga0209295_1000007_pt1 | contig 797066 bp, 767 predicted proteins | sample Porto_5metaG_FD_187428 | JGI IMG/M metagenome (GOLD analysis project Ga0209295, IMG submission 187428) | Marine algal microbial communities from Porto, Portugal - Porto_5 metaG (SPAdes) (version 2) | ecosystem: Host-associated > Algae > Red algae > Unclassified | place: Portugal: Porto... | reverse complement strand
GATTACATGTACAATTACAACTACCGACGCTTTCAAGCCAAACTCAAACAACGCGCACCGATTGAATATCGATGCGCGCTGGCAGCATAGCTTTTTTTCATCTGTCTACTTGACAGGGGTATGACCATAATCTCCACTGGAGACTACAGGTGTTTTTGTATGTTCTATATAGAAGATTGCTATTAGAAGCTTACTGCTACTTCGGAAGCCAATTTCAGACCTGCATCCACGATATCTTGGGAACGGTCAGGAGAAGCATTGTGGCCTTCAACGATTACAAGCTCAGGGTTTTGAATGCCCCAGAAGTTCAATACGTTAGTTACATATTTAACGGACATTTCAGCAGATGCCATTGGCTCTACGGAATATACGCCACCACGAGCATTCAGCAATGCCACTTTTTTGTCGCCTACGAGACCTACAGGGCCTTCAGCTGTGTATTTAAACATTTTACCAGCTTGGCTCAGGTAGGAAATGTAGTTCACCAGTGGAGCCGGAACAGTGAAGTTCCAGAGCGGGAACGCAAATACCACTTTGTCTGCTGCCAAGAATTGATCTTGCAGTTGTGCAGCCAGTGCTGCAGCTTTTTGCTCTTCGGCAGTTGCTTCAATGCCGTTTGCAGCTTTGTAGCCACCAGTAATTACAGTGTTGCCATAGTAAGGAATATCTGTATTGTAGAGGTCCAGCTCAGTAACTGTGTCACCTGGGTGGGACTCTTTGTATGCGCTCAAGAATGCATCGTACAATTTAACGCTGACTGCTTGATCTGCAGGACGGTCATTTGCTTTTACGAATAAAATATTAGACATGTTGAATTTTCCCCCGTTAGATAAAATATATGAGTGCTCTTTCTGAATTCACCACAATTGCAGCTTATATAAAGAAACCAACAACTCATTAATACATATTATATATAAAAATGTTAGTGGATGCAATAACGTAATCACTATGTTCATAAACCAATTTGCATTTTGCTACAATCTATTTTGATCCGACTCAGCTGCGAGCCGTAAATTCGGATATGGCTTCACTGATCAGGTTCATGCCGAGCAGCAATTCATCGCGTCCCGGATGGCTAAAGTTCAATCGAATGTAACGTTGATCCTGTACACCTGTGGAGCATAGCGATCCTGGAAGAAAAGATACACCTTTTGGCAAAGCCGCCTTGAGCAGAGCGCCACTATCCAATCCTTCCGGCAACTGTACCCACAGATACATACCACCCTCAGGTATGTTGTACTGACACCCTTTCCAGCCTGGTCTCTTCAACAGTTCAAGCATCAGTTTGAGCCTTGTCTTATACTCCCGGTTCAACATGGACAGGTGATCACTCCATCGAAAAGGGGAATGGGCGAGCAGTTGATATAACAGCCGCTGATTCATCGGACTGGACTGACCATCTGCAATCCGTTTAACTGAGGCCATGGCCTGAATCAGCGCAGGATGTCCAGCAGCCCATCCGGTCCGAAGAGCGGGTGCTACCGTTTTGCTAAACGAACCGATGTAGAGAACATGTCCACCCTGGTCGGCAGTATCCAGTGCAAAGAGTGAAGGGTATTTACGATAAAATTCCGCCGGCTCAAGACCATCGAAATGAAGCTCTCCATAAGAATCATCTTCCACAAGCAACACACCATAGCGCGAACACAGCTCAAGGACAGCCTCCCGCCGCTCCATACTCCACAGAGCACCGGTCGGATTCGAGAAGCTGGGTGCAGCAAAAAGCAGCTTCGGTCTCACCTGCTGCATGTGTTGCTCCAAAAGGTCTGGCAGTATGCCGTCCCGATCACCCATTACGGGCACAATCTTGGCTCCTTGCATCTCCAGAACCTCTAGACAGCCTGGAGATGTGGGATGTTCCACCAGTACGGAGTCCCCTGGCTCGAGCAATAGACGCATTACGAGATCGATGGCCTGCTGTGTACCAGTGGTCAACAGAATCTGCTCGGGTACCGTTCGTATGCCTTTGCGTGCATTCCAGTCTTTGTTCAACCACTCTCTTAAGGGTGTGTAGCCTGCTGGCTCTCCATATTGTAATGCGGAGGGGCCTGAACTAAAGACAGATACCGCTGCTTCTTCCAGCAATTTGAAAGGGAACAACTCCTCCGCAGGCAATTCCTCTGCCAGAGAAATGAAATAATCCCTGCCAGACATCTCACGTATATCCCTCAGCGGTGATGACAAAAGCCTGTTGGTACGGGAAGCAAAGAAATATTTCATCGATCCGATCCCCTCTCATCCCTATCGAAACTGAACTCGCAGTCCGCAGCCCTACAACCTATTCCTGCTCGCCATCGAATATGACCGGATGCACACCTGACCAGTTATGAGGATGGGAAGAACTAAACCGGTTCGTCAGGATACCGTCTTCGCCTGCCTTGCATGCAAGGCATAACGTTCAATGGCCTGTGCTCTGCTGCTTACTTCCAGCTTCACGTATATTTTACGCAGATAATTATCAATCGAGCGCCTGCTAACGTTGATCTCACTCGCTATTTTATCATAGGTTACACCCTGAACAATTCTTTCCATGATAAAAGTTTCGGTTTCGGTTAATTCAATGACACGTTCTTCGGTTGGAGACTCCACGGGTTGCGCCCACTCCGCACTGTTTAACCACGATAATGGAATGGAGACATGGCCCTCACGTAACCCCGAGATCAAATGAATCAGCTGGCTAGGGGAAGCCTGTTTCGATAACATGCCGCTTGCACCAAGACTTATCAGATGACGAAACAGCTTCACATTGTCTTCATCCGTCAAAATGATGATGTGACTATGTGCCGACAGATTCTTCATCTGGGCAATATATTGATCTGCCTGACCCTCTGGAAGACGATAATCCATGAGAATCAGATCAGGCTGGTGAATGTTCACCAGATCGAGCCCTTCTGTTCCGGTCGAAGTCATGCCACGTACCGTCAGATCTTGCTGTTCTTCCAAAATCAATTTTGTACCGAGCATGCTGGTGGGGTGGATATCTACGATGACCACCTGCCATACTTTTTTCATTGTTGTTCCCCCTGTTATGTATTGGACAAATAACTTCTACCTTCTGCCATGATGATTCCATTGTCTATGCGACAGTCCGAGTATAGAAGAAGCATAGGTCGGATTATGTCGAAAAACAGAAAAATACAGGGTAAAGTTGCTAAATAAGCTCTATTTTCACTGTATTTTGTCATAAAAACACCATGATCTTCATCTTTCCATGCCCGGAAAGGACAAAATATAGTATAAATTTCCTGCATTTCTATCTAAAAAAGTCGAAAAACCTGCCCAAAGTTCCTACTTATTGCATCTATAAGAAATTGTATCCTAGGACTTCCTTCCGATGCAATCTCTTTTTACTCTATTAAGCAAAGAATTTCATTTTTGCGTAATCAATAGGGGCATGATAGAATGAGGACTGGAAAAATTTTTGTACCTATAAATGACCAGGAGTGATGATATGAAACCATCTGCCCCGCCCTCTGACATCCATCACACCCGGAGCGCCAAAGGCAAGGCCGGATCTTCAATCAAGCTGTTTCTGGTAATGTGGATTGTTCTCATTGCACTAGGAGTCGTTGGAACCTACTATTATAGTAGCCATCTCCAGCAACAGATGATTAACCAGCTTCAGGCCCATAATCAGCAGCAGATTGCAGCGCTAAAAACCGACTACGAAAATCAGCTAACAACGATATCAAAGGAAGTAGAAGACCTACAAGGCCAGGTTCAATCCTTCAATGAATTGCTGACTTTCACCAAGGATAATGCAAGCGACAAAACGGACAACAGCAACAAACTGTATACCCAGCTGAGCGAAGTCAAAAAACAACTGGAGACACTCCAGAAAAAGATGGACCTGCTCAAATGATTACACCCGTCAAACAGGTTAATCGTTTTTTTATGCTTGCACTCGCTCCTTTTGTTGGATTGATATTATGCCTGCTGTTATTACGCCCTCCGCTTGAACCCGGAGGTTTGATTCCTACCGAACTGTCAGAGGACACGATTACCCCCCGGACCCAAGCAATTAGCCAAGAACTTGCCGGGGCAAAAGATGCTGCTGTCCAAACTTCTTCTTCTATTAAAAGAACGACACAGCTCTATAATAAAACAACAAGTACGATGTCTACACTTGTACAGAAGGCTTCCGCCCAAGCGGATCGTCCGGAAACGATCTACAACAAACGGATTTCTTCCAAGCTTGGCGTTCCATTTGAACGGGTAGACAGTGACCGGTTAACGATTGAACTGTACAGAGTGAATCCTGGCAGCTATAAGGGCTATGCCATGAAGATCAAGCTAAAAGACCCTACGGCCATGCAGATGGCTCTAGACAGTGAACCTGGGCGTTCTGAGACGACTATGCAGGCCGTGAAGCGTAACGGCGCAATTGCCGGGATCAACGCAGGTGGATTTGCTGATAGTGGCGGCAAGCGTTATCCACTTAGCACAACCGTCATGGACGGGAAATACGTGAACGGTTTTCAGGCCAGTTTCAAAGATCTGTTTTTTGTAGGACTTAACGATGCCGGCAAGTTGGTTGGAGGCAAGTTCTTCGACAAAAACTCACTGGATCGCCTGCAACCGCAATTTGGGGCTACGTTTGTTCCGGTACTGCTACAGAATGGGCGTAAAACCACAATTCCTGACAAGTGGAAAGTATCACCCAAACGAGCACCACGTACTGTCATAGGCAATTATAAAGACGATCAGTTATTGATCATTGTGGTCGACGGATATAACGAAGGTGGAAGTTCCGGTGCTACCCTTGAAGAGTTGCAAGGACGGTTGTACAAGCTCGGGGTCATCGACGCCTATAATCTCGATGGCGGTGGATCTTCCTCGCTTATTTTGAATAATCGGGTTGTGAATAACCCTTCAGATGGCAGCCTCAGACCGGTGCCCACACACTTTTTATTTTACAAATAACCGGGTGAAGCATTCCTTTTCTACCTATAATGGTTATAATAGAATAAAATGAGCTTGTGCAGGAGGTGCGAAGGGTATGTCGTTTTCACTGACATTTTGGATTATTGCAGTCGTATTGACTCTCTTCATTACAGGCATTCTCACTTCATCCTACAACAATGACAAAACAAAAGGTCTGTAAAGGCCAAGCCTCTCTCCGGAGAGGCTTTTTTAATGCTTTATCCTCGAAATAGCAAGAGACAAGGCTTAAAAGAATGATGCAATTCTTCTAAGCCTTGTCTCTTGCTGTGTCGATTGATATACGCATCAATCCTGTTACGAGACGCAAATTTCGGGATCAATAGCTAACCGCCCTGTCATTCCGCATGGATATCACAGAATCAGACTGAATAGGTCCACTCACCGACCCACCTTCAACCAATGTCACGTAAATCCGTTCATGGTCGACGGGTTCGCCAGCGATAATCTTGATTAATTGTTCAGCAGCGAGTGATCCCCACTTGCGTTTGGAATAATCAATGCTTGCTAATCTCGGTTGCACGTATTTGCTCAATTCAATATTGTCGAATCCGATGACATCAATCTCCTGACCAACGCCAAGTACACTTGCCGCCAGACGATCACACAGGCCAATGGCCATCTCGTCATTAAGGCAGAATACCGCTGCGGGTCCATCATACATCTGCACAATCTGATCTGCAGCCCGCTCTCCACCACTCTTCTCAAAATCCCCCGTGATCTCAATCCATTCCACATCGGCTTCACGTTCCGCGACCTGTCTTACGGCCTTCAACCGCTGCACAGAGTCAAACGAACCTTCCGGTCCCGTCACCACGTAGATCTTCTTGTGTCCTTGTTCAATCAGATGCTCCATGGCAAGTGTCGCCCCGGCTTTGTTATCCAGCAGAACCTGATTAATGTTAGGATGATCCATCTCACGGTCCAGTACAACGATTTTGTGCCCACGATCGGCATATTGCATCAGTTCCTCACTTGCAAACGTATGATCCAGAATGATTGCACCATCAATCATCCTCTCTGGAAGCATGCGATGGGATTGTTTACCACTGCACACGATCAGGTCATAGCCTTGAGCATTACATACGGCCTTCATGCCACTCAGCAAGTCTCCATATACATCTCCGCTAAAATCGGTCAAGAATACACCTAGAATTTTGGATTCTCTCTTCTTCAGTGTTCTTGCAGCGGCATTTGGAACATAGTTCAGCTCTTTGGCAATGGCCAAAATTTTGGAACTCGTCTCATCGGTCACTTTGTTGCTGCCATTCAGCGCATATGACACAGTAGAGATGGAAACTCCCGCCTGTTTGGCGATATCCTTGATACTGACCACATTCTTCGCTCCCCTGTTATGTTTATCAGGCCTTCCATAGCGAAAGGCCTGACACATTACTCTTTCCATCCCCCGGATTAAACGAGTCTGAATGATTTCTTCTGGGTATCCCGACTGTTTGCACCAACAAGAATATGGAACTCGCCTCGATCACTGCGATGACTTAAGTCCGAATGGTGATAACGAAGCTGCTCTTCATTTAATGTAAACGTGGCTGTACCAGTCTCGCCTGGCGCAAGTGCAAGTTTCACATATCCTTTTAACTCACGCATCGGACGAACCACTTCACCTGTTACATCACGAACATACAACTGAATGGTCTCCACACCTGCACGCTCACCCGTGTTTGTTACACGTACCTGGATGCTCAGGGAATCATCAGCAGTCAACTCATTACTTGAGACTTCAAGATCACCATAAGCGAAGGAAGTGTAAGAGAGACCGTAACCAAACGGAAGCAACGGTTCATTCGGGCTGTCAATGTATTTGGAAACATAACGTTCTTCCGTCTTCTCCGGGTTCAGTGGACGGCCTGTATTAAAATGGTTGTAATAGACCGGAATCTGACCTACAGACTGCGGGAAGGACATCGTCAGACGTGCAGATGGATTCACTACACCTGTCAGAACATCTGCAATCGCTGCTCCGCCCTCACTACCCGGGAACCAGGCTTCAAGAAGTGCATCCGATTCATCGATTACACCATGCAGATCCAATGGACGGCCGTTGAAAATAACGGTGGCAATCGGTTTGCCGGCTGCTTTGAGCTGTTTGACCAATTCCAATTGGGCCGCTGGCAGACGGATATCCGTGCGAGAGCCACCTTCTCCACTCATCTCGGAGTCTTCACCCAGAGCGAGAACAATCAGATCTGCTTTGCTTGCCACTTCCAGGGCTTCGGCAATCTGCTCAGCTGTAATCGTATGAACATCACTACCTTGGGCAAATTGAACTTTCCCACCCTTCAGGCGTTCTTGCAAAGCTGTTCCCAGCTTGACTGCATCTTCCTTAACCCCTTCACAGGACCACCAACCCAGAATGTCTGGACTCTGTGCAAAAGGACCAATGAGGGCTACATTAGCTTCCGGTTGAAGTGGAAGAACATTGCCATCATTCTTCAACAGGACAGCTGATTTCGTTGCTAGTTCATACGATACCTGACGGTGCTCTTTGGAGAAAACAATCTCGCGCTCACGTTCCGGATCGGCTGCGCGTAGCGGATTGTCGAACAATCCCAGCTTTTCTTTCAGCTGCAGAATTCGTAGAACGGCTTCATCAATGAGCTCCTCTTCCACTTCACCACTCTCAATCAGCTCAGGCAAATGATGTACATAACAAGGTGTCATCATCTCCATATCTACCCCTGCACGAATGGCACGATACGCCGCTTCACGGTCATCTTCCGCAGCACCGTGTGCAATCATCTCGCGAATGGAAGCCCAATCCGAGATCAATACGCCATCAAAGCCCCACTCCTCACGCAAAATGCCACGCATTAACTTCTCATTGCCACTCGCCGGAATACCGTCAACCGTATTGAACGAAGTCATGACCATTTCCACGCCCGCGTCCAATGCTGCTTTGTACGCTGGCAAATAGTACTCACGCAGGTTACGCTCGGACATATCCACCGTATTGTAATCCCGACCACCCTCAGCCGCTCCATACGCCGCAAAGTGTTTAACACAGGCTGCAAGACGATCTGGCTCATCCTTCAAGTTATCGCCCTGATAACCACGTACAAACGCAGCCGCGAACAAGCTGTTCAGATAAGGATCTTCTCCTGTCGTTTCCATCACACGGCCCCAGCGTGGGTCACGAACCAGATCCACCATAGGTGCAAAGGTAACATGCAAACCGGATACAGCTGATTCCCGTGCTGCAATTTCAGCACTTTTCTCAGCCAGTTCTGTGTCCCATGAGCAACCGATCGCCAGTGGAATCGGGAAAATGGTTTTGAATCCATGTACAACGTCAGCCATGAACAAGAGCGGAATGCCCAGACGGCTTTTCTTCATATAAGCTTGCTGCACATCAATGATGGCCTGCGCACCGGACAACCCCAGAATCGAGCCACTGGCATCAACGGACTGCTCCGTGATTCCCATCTCTTCCATCGGCCCTGTGATCTGACCTTCAACATTCGTCCCTTCATAAAAGTTGGCAGTCAGCTGTAGAAGCTGAGCTGTTTTTTCCTCCAACGTCATCTGTTTTACCAGGTCTAGCAACTGCTCGTTATTCATCGATAGTATCCTCCACTACAAGTTGTTGAAATAAAGAACCCGGCTGCGTTCGGGGAGAGACCGCGCACCGGGTTCAAAATTAATTACTGAATGATTACTAGAATTTATCGTTTAGCTCATCCAGGTAAGGTTGAACCAGGGACATTTTACTGTTTACCCATTCTTTCCAGTTAGCTTCCAGATCTCCGTTTTTGAGGATCAGGTTGGCATATTCGTTCTGATAGTCGAATGAAGCCTGACTCTTAGCTTTGGAATCGTACAGGTTGACATCCCAATCGTATGTTGCAAGCGATTTGCCTTCTGTACCAAGTTTTGCTTTTTCTTCGAACAATTTCACGGCTCTATCACGGTAATCCTTTTTGATTGCAGGGTTTACAACACTGAAGTCGTCACCCAGCAGGTAGAGACCTTCGAAACGTGCTGGATATTTATCTTCCAATACTGTTCCTTCTGGTAACAAGCTAACCAGTTCTTGGTTCTCATCATATTTCCAATCAGTTCCTTCAAAGCCCATGTTAATGAGCAACTGTCCTTCTTTTGTTGCAGAGTAATCGATCAGATCCATGATCCGTTCGAATTTCTCGTCACTGATGTCTGGATTGAAGATCAATGCAGACCAGAAGTTGGCTTGCTCCATGTTACGGTATTTCCCGTCATCGCCCACGACGATTGCTGTGTGTACCAGTTCATCACTATCTACACCCAGATTTTTTCTCATATCGGAATCCAGACCTTGTCTGTACGAAGCCAGTCCGCCCAGACTTGTTACAGCAGCTGTACCAGTTACTTTGAAGTTGTTTTGACCTTCATTGTTTTTCCATGTGTAGAACTCAGGATTGAGCAGTCCATCTTTATAGGCTTTTTGCATCAATTTAAGTCCTGTCAGCGTTTCAGGATCTGCTGGTCCCCAGTGGAACTGGCCATCTTCACCTTTGTAGAACGGAGAATCAGTCATGGCATGCACACTGTTCGGCATAATCATGTTTGTCATGGCATCTCCAGCATTGTAAGACAGAGGTACAAGTTTGTTACCCACTTTGCCTGGATCTTTTTCTTTCACAAGCGCAGCATATTCGTTCAATTCAGTTGTTGTATACGCATCTTTCAGTTCAAAATCAACCGCTTCAGCCCAGTCTTTACGAAGCGCAATGACACCAATTTGGTTCGTCAATGGGTCAGCCGGTTTGTTCTCGAAATAGATTGGTCTAGGCAGGACATATGTTCCACCCGTCAATTCTTCCAACTTGTCTCCAAGACCCGTCAAATTGTAAGCTGCTGCCACGTTAGGCCAGCGCTCTTTCCAGTCATCCGGGAATTTGTAGAACAAGCCTTGTTCAATACTGTTCATAGCATCGCCATGCACGTAGTTCCATACCGCTACATCCGGCAAGTCGCCAGAGTTGATCCACAGACGAAGCTTCTCGCCCCATGAATCCCAATCGATATAGTTGTAATCCCATGTTACATTGAACTTGTCTGTCCAGAATTTATGGAACTCATTATCCAAGTTCCCGTTTTTAATTTCCGTCAGGTTTGCTACGGAGATGGTAAGGTTATCTGTATAATTTCCTTCAGCATCCTTCTCGTTGCTACCTTCAGAACCACCACTGGAACAAGCTGTCACCACCAACATTAACAGACAGAGTGTGATGGCAAAAAGAGATTTAACTGACAACTTTCTGTTCGTTTCCATGCTTTTACCCCCATGTTTTTAGTCGAATTTGTAGTCCAAATCCTATGCGTATATCAGGTCTTGATTGCCCCTGTTAATACCCCTTTTGCAAAGTGCTTTTGTAGCATTGGGAAGAAACACATAATTGGTACCATCGTGACAAATACTGCCGCCATCTTCATACCCATTGAGAAATTGCTCGCTTGGGCAGCATCCACACTGGATGCATTGGATGCGTTCGTCTGAGATGTGACGATAATATTTCGGAGTACGTTCTGCAGCGGTAGCTGATCCGCTTTTCGCAGGAATATCATCGCATCGTACCAACTGTTCCAGTAGGCCACACCGTAGAACAATGTGATTGTAGCCATAATTGGTGTAGCCAGCGGAAGAACAACAGAGAACAGAATTCTCCACTCTCCTGCACCATCCAGTCTCGCCGATTCCATCAGCGATTCAGGCAAGGTGTAGAAGTAGTTCATCATCAGAATCATGTTAAAAGCACTGAAGCTTCCCGCCAGAATAACGGACCACAACGTACCTGTAAGATGAAGTGATTTCATAATCAGGTACAACGGTACGATACCACCATTGAAAATCATGGTGAACAATACCAGGAAAAAGAGAAACTTCTTGAACGGGAATTTACTGCGACTAAGGCCATACGCCATACTCGTTGTCAGGAACAAACTGAGCGGCAAGCCGATGGCGAGCAAAATAATTGTATTTTTGTACCCCGACAGAATCGTTCCATCAGCGAACAGCGCTCTATAGGAATCCAATGTGAATTCTTTAGGGAACATCAAAAATGGATTGTCAGCATACTCTTTTTGTGTTGCAAACGAGATCATTATGACATTCCAGAATGGAATCAGAATCATCAAGGCAAGCACAAGTAATATCGCAAATATGAAGTAATCGAGAAGTGTCATTCTTTCCGTGCCAATTCTCGGCTTTTTGTTAGCTTTCTTGCTCATCTCATTTCTCCTCCTCTCTTATCGGAACAAACCGTCTCCGCCAAGCCACTTGGCAAATCTGTCAGCAAGAAGCAGCAAGGCCATATTCACCAGGGAACGGAACAAGCTGACCGCTGTCGAGAATGAGAAATCGGTTGATGACTGGAACGTAATCCGATAGATGTATACATCGAGTACTTCCGATACATTTTTGGTAGCGGCGTTCGCCAAGTTGAATATCTGGTCGAAACCGGAAGACATCAATCCACCAACGGACAGAATAAACATGATCGTGATGGTTGGAAGGATGTTCGGTAGAGTAATTCTGAACATCTGTTGCATACGGGAAGCCCCGTCAATCTGTGCTGATTCATACTGATCCTGATCAATACCGGAAATGGCAGCCAAGAATATAATCGCGCCCCATCCACTTGATTTCCAAATATCAGTTAACAGCAACATGGGTACAAAATTGGATTCGGAGCCCAGGAAGTTAATAGTTGGCAATCCGAGTAATCCGAGCGCGCTGTTTACCAATCCGTCATATGCCAACACATTGATAACTACACCGGATACGATGATCCAGGACAGGAAGTGCGGGAACGTAAGAACGGTTTGGAACCATTTTTTCCCTCTACGCATCCGCAATTCATTCAGCAACAACGCCAGAATGATCGGGAACGGGAACTGAATAATCAGTTTCAAAATATTGATGTACAGCGTACGCCATACGGCATCGATAAAGGTTGGATCACGGAAAACATATTTGAAGTTCTCGAATCCGCTCCATGGACTCCCCCAGATGCCCAGGTTGGCCTTGTAATCTTTGAATGCCAGAGACAGGCCACCCATCGGCATGTAGGCAAACAGGATTAGCCAGACAAGCCCCGGAATAAGCAGGGTGTATGTCATTCGGTGCTTCCAGATTTCAGTCCAGAGCGAACTGCCCTTCACGTTTCCCTTCAGCTTTTTGCTAGGTCCTTCGGCTGCAGGTTTCACATTGCATCTCCTCACTCTACTGTGATCTTGTCGTTGTACAGAAAATCAAACATCGTTCTCAGGTGGTGCTCCCAAAATCTCCATTCATGAGCCCCCGGCGTCTCCACATACCGAAAATCAAAGGCCGTCCCCTGCATGTATTTCGCATAATCGCGATTCATCTCCACGAAAGGGTCACTGTTGCCGCAGCAACTGAGGATATCCGGTAAAGGTACACCCTGTTCCAGCAGCTTGGCCGACAATTTGTAAATGTCCTGATCGGCTTTGACCTGTAACCGTTCTCCAAAAACCGCTTTCATTTCCTTGATCATGGTCGCTGGCATATGGGGATCATGAAGGCGTGTCTGGATATCCGTAACGCCGGATAAAGACACTACTTTGCGATATCGCTCTGGATAAGTTAGCCCACATTTCAGTGCACCATATCCACCCATCGATAAACCGGCAACGTACGTTTTCTCCGGATCAGGATTCAGATTGAGTAGACGCTTGCACACTTCAGGTAACTCCTGAGTGATGTAGTGGAAGTAATTCAGGCCGTATTCCATATCGGTGTAATAGCTTCGATTCGCTTCTGGCATAATGACGGTACAGCCGTATTGCGCTGCATACATCTCAATTGTGGTTAATCGCTGCCAGGTACTCGCATTATCGCCTGCCCCGTGCAACAGATATAGTGTACCGCCTGAAGTCTCTCCGGAGTCACTGGACACAACATGTATGCTCGTATTCATGCATAAGGTTGGCGATCCAGTTTCGATCGTTATATGTGCCATAATGTAACCCCTCTCATCATCGCCTGCTGTCTTTACTCATTCGTTTCTCTGGCGTTGGATTGCAGGCTGTTGTAGATTCCCTTGTATTACGATGGGTTATCGAAACGATTTTCTCGAATCGTTTCAAAACATACCCAACGTTGATTCACATGGACTTCATTACAACACTTTTGATGTGGAAGCGATTTCTTCGAATCGTTTCGAATAAATCATAAGCCCGATGAGTAAATCCTGTCAATAACCTTTTTACAAATTTCGCGTTATTTTCTCGAAAACATGCTGTTTTAAGTCTAAATTTGCGCCCAAAGACACTATTATTGCGAAAATATGAAATTTTAGTCAGTGCTATTACAACTTTAATTGACACCAAACCAGGTTTATACTAACATGAGTTCTGATTTTGCAATCGAACTACGGAAACGTTTCACCAACCGATTTTACTCAGGTTTCACCTGATATTAGGGAGGTTAATATGTCTGAGCAACTCAAAGGCTTCATTCAAACGATTACCGAGCAGCAATTAAATGTTTTCTCCATTCGCATATTACAAAAAGGGCAGCTGCTTGCCCATTGGGACCGGGATAAGGATCAGCGCAGGGTACAACATTCCATCAGTAAATCCTTCACCTGTATGGCCGTTGGACTTGCGCTTGAAGAAGGTCTGATACACCTGGATACCACACTTGATGATTATTTCACCTATAATCATGTATCCAGTGCACAGCACAATCTCCCATCTCCACGGGAATTGAAGTTACGTGATCTTCTCCGAATGTCTTCTGGTCATGACTCGCCGCCTCTTTGGGCTGATGAACGAGCTTCATTGACCGAAAAGGATTGGGCGAAACATTACATGTCTCTGCCTCTGGACCGTGTACCTGGAGAACAATTTACATATAGCAGTGGGGATACATTTATGATCTCGGCCATGCTACAGGCTGCTACCGGCCAAACCGTGAAAGATTACCTGACTCCACGGTTATTTGAGCCGCTTGGCATTCATGATGTAGAGTGGGAAACCTCTCCACTGGGGGTAACACTTGGCTGTGCTGGTCTTTGGATAAGTAATGAGGAACTAAGTCGATTTGGACAATTACTGCTGCAGGAGGGCCTTTGGGAAGGCACACAGCTTGTACCTGCGGATTGGATCAGACAGGCTACGTCCCAGCAGATCGAAACGACTGGAGACGGTGATTGGGGAGAAGGTTACGGATACCAGTTCTGGATGTGTTCTCATGGCGCTTACCGCGCCGATGGAGCCTATGGTCAATTGTGTATCGTAATTCCCTCAAAGGAAGCTGTCATATGTATTAACAGTGAGGAAGAAAATATGCAAGGCATCCTGAATGCTGTATGGGATAAGATTTTACCTATATGCATCCAACGTTAGTTTACGTATGCTCCTTTTATTCATTTGGAACCGTACCATCGGCTGGATCATAAAAAACAAAAAAACGCCACGGGGTCAATGGACCCCATGACGTTATTCCTTACCCGTGCTGTGGAAGCTGAGTCATTTCATCTAAACATTGTGCGCATATGTAACGCTCTTTGAACTCGTTGACTTCCTCGATGGATCCGCAGAAAATACATTTTGGACGATATCTCTCCAAGATAATATGGTCCCCTTGTACTAAGATCTCTACAGGATCTCCCTCATTCATTTGATACCTTTTACGCAAAGATTTAGGCAATACGATCCTACCTAATTGGTCAACTTTGCGAACTACTCCAGCTGGCTTCATAGCTACGGCACACCTCTCCTATCATACTCTAAATTTCTAGGTACATTTGTACTATGTTTATAGATTCGCCAAGATTTTGTCGAATCCTGCTGGAAATAAACATTTTTTGTCCTTTTTTTTGAAAAATGTTTTTTTACCGAATTCTAGCCGTCATTAATAACCGGAATTTAACCCTCTAACCCCGGAAAATTAAGCTGACGAAGTGCTTCATACACAATAATGGCTGCCGAATTGGACAGATTTAATGATCTGACGTCACCAGTCATTGGCATTTTCATGCATGTGTCGGGATTCGCAGCAATTAATTCAGGCGGCAGGCCTTTAGTCTCTTTACCAAAGACGAGGAAATCTCCATCTTGAAATTTAAAATCACTATATCGATTCTTGGCCTTCGTAGTTGCGTAGAAGAAACGACCTTCCGAATACTTTTCCTGAACCTCTGCGAATGAGTCGTGGTATTCAATATGAACGGCATGCCAGTAGTCCAGCCCTGCCCGTTTTAATGTAGCATCATCTGTTCGAAATCCAAGTGGACGCACGAGATGCAGATGGGTGCCGGTTGCCGCACAGGTACGCGAAATATTGCCTGTGTTTGCCGGAATTTCTGGTTCAACCAGAACGATGTGTAAAGCCATATGTGTTCAATCTCCTTTTCATTTCATGTTGACGACAACCCTCTAATCTTAAAGAAAAGCCCTCCACACGTCAATGTGGAAGGCTCTGGTAAGGCACAGGATTAGACACAAAGGTCCATGTCACCGTACCTATACTAATTATCCATTTGTCTTCTGGAAGTGGTTCATGAAGTCTGTCAGCGCCTTAACACTCTCATAAGGAGCAGCATTGTAAATGGAGGCACGCAGACCCCCCACACTGCGATGTCCTTTCAGACCTACGAATCCTTCTTCCTCGGATGCTTTGATGAACTTTTTCTCCAGTTCCTCAGAAGCAAGACGGAAGGTTACATTCATGAGGGAACGATCCTCTGCTTCCACACAACCACGGTAGAAATCACCGGAAGAATCAATCGTGTTATAGAGCAATTCTGCTTTTTTCGTATTTTTTTGCTCAATACCAGCCAGTCCGCCCTGTTCTTCAATCCATTTCAATACTTCATTCACCATATATACCGAGAAGGAAGGTGGCGTATTGTATAGGGAGTTGTTGTCTACATGCGTGCTGTAACGAAGCATGGTTGGAATCGTTTTAGGCGATTCGCTCACCAGTTCCTCACGAGCAATTACAACTGTAATTCCGGATGGACCCAGGTTTTTCTGTGCACCAGCGTAGATCATGCCGAACTGATTAAGATCGAATGGTTTACAGAAAATATCACTCGACATGTCCGCAATCAGAGGTACTGAACCGGTATCCGGGAATGACTTGAATTGCGTACCTTCAATCGTTTCGTTGGAAGTCAGATGCACATAAGCCGTACGTTCAGGCAAACTCAGATTCGAAACATCCGGCAATTTCATGAACTTCTCTGCTTCCGAAGATGCAGCAACATGCGTCTCGCCAATCAGCTTCGCCTCAGACAGAGCCTTCTTGGCCCAGCTACCCGTCATTACATAACTTGCTGTCTGTCCTGCTCCGAGCAGGTTCATGGGCAGCATCGCGAACTGAGTGCTTGCACCGCCCTGCAGAAAGAGAACCTTGTATCCTTTTGGATTGCCTAGAAGCGACAACAAGCGCTCCTGAGCTTCATTATGTACAGACTCGTACACCGCTCCACGGTGAGACATCTCCATAATCGACATGCCTGTATTACGAAAATCTACAAATTCCGCCTGTGCACGCTCCAGTACCTCAAGTGGTAACGCCGCAGGCCCTGCATTAAAGTTATACGCTCTTTTTGTCACAAAATCCCCCGCCCTTTCCATCCGTAACTCTGACATACTAAGTGAATATTATCGCTATGATATCAGTATTCTCTATCTGCTTCAAGGGCAATATGCACTGAAGTGTTGAATTCAGGTCATCAAATTCCTTTATCACCCTGCAAAGTTAAAGCACTACATTGTTTAATTCAAGGAAAAGCCTCCGAGATCGTGTCCCGGAGGCTTTAAGTTGGAACGAGAGCTGTTCCGACCTCGACTGATTAGCAGTCGAAATAGAGGCTGTACTCGTGCGGATGAATGCGAATCGCTACTGCTTTCGCTTCATCACGTTTGAGGTTGATGTAGTTTTCAATGAATTCTTTCGTGAATACGCCGCCTTCAGTCAAGAACTCGTTATCAGCTGCCAATGCATCAAGTGCTTCTTCGAGGGAAGCTGGCACACTGCGGATGTTTTCTTTATCTGCATCAGACAGGTCATAGATGTTTTTGTCGAGCGGACCATATCCAAGCTCAGTTGGATTGATTTTACGTTTGATTCCATCCAGACCAGCCATCAGCATTGCGGAGAATGCCAAGTATGGGTTAGCTGTGGAGTCAGGTGTACGGAACTCGATACGACAACCTTTAGGTGTAACCGCTGCAACCGGAATACGAACTGCTGCGGAACGGTTACCTTTGGAGTAAACCAGGTTTACTGGTGCTTCGTAACCAGGTACGAGACGTTTGAACGAGTTCGTACTAGGGTTAGTCAAAGCGATCAGTGCCGGAGCATGGTACAGGATACCTCCGATGTAGTGCAAAGCCATTTCACTCAGGTTAGCATATCCCGCTTTGTCATAGAACAATGGGGAATCGCCATCGAAGATGGATTGGTGAACGTGCATTCCGCTACCATTATCACCGAACAATGGTTTTGGCATGAATGTTGCTACTTTACCATATTGACGTGCAGTGTTGTGCACGATGTATTTGTATGCAAGCAGGTTATCTGCTGTTTTCTTCAGTGTATCAAAACGGAAGTTGATTTCGGCTTGACCCGCTGTCGCCACTTCATGGTGATGACGCTCGATCGACAGGCCTGCTTCTTCCAAAAGACGACACATTTCGCTGCGAATATCTTGTTGTGTATCCACTGGCGCTACTGGAACATATCCACCTTTAGTGCGAACTTTGAAGCCCAGGTTTCCGCCTTCTTCTTTGCGGTTCGTGTTCCAAGAAGCTTCTTCGGAATCTACGAAGTAGGAAGAGCTGTTCGTGCCGCTCTCATAACGTACATCGTCGAAGATGAAGAACTCGGATTCAGGTGCGAAGAATGCTGCTGTACCTACACCGCTCTCTTGCAAATAAGCTTCTGCTTTAACAGCGATACTACGTGGGTCACGCTCATAACGCTCGCCATCCGGAGTGAAGATATCACACATAACATTCAATGTAGGGTGTGCTGTGAACGGATCGACATAAGTCGCTTCAGGATCTGGCATCATAACCATATCGGACTCTTCAATTCCGCGGAAACCTTGGATAGAAGAACCGTCAAAAGCTACTCCATTTACGAACGTGTCTGCATCAACAGCCGAAGCTGGCAACGAGATGTGATGTGCACGACCAGCTAAATCTACAAAACGAAAATCTACCCACTCGATGTTGTTCTCTTGAATTGATTTCAATACGTTTTCAACCGACATGTATTCGTCCTCCCAAATATTCCGAACATTAAACAACCCCACTAAGAAAATGTCTAAATTCGAATTTTTTTCTGTCGTCATTATAAATTTTAAAACATGACATCGTCAATACTTATGTAAGGTATTTTTTGAAGGGATGTTAGCTATACTCACACTTTATAAATAACACAAATTCATATAACAACTATATTTATACACATTTAACTGGTTTAATGCGGTAAAGCGACCCCCGTTTTAACCTAAATCATGGAAAAAACTTCACATCATAAATGTTTCTTATCACTATTGATTAATAAATACGTTCAAAACTGCAAAATATGCAAAAAACCGAGCATCTATCTGATTCCGTTGCAATGAACGAGAACAGAGGAGATGCCCGGATGATGATCCAGACCTTGACTATGAAATTCTTATTATACGCCTACACGTGCCGGGAAAAATGCTGCCGGTTGTTTGGCTGTACTGAATGATTTACCCACGATTGGTGCCAATTTCTCCAGATCCTGCAACAGGTTGGCGAATTGGTCTGGGAACAAGGACTGCACACCATCTCCTGTCATGGAGTTATCCGGATCGGTATGCATCTCAATGATCAGGCCATTGGCACCCGCAGCAACGGAAGCTTTCGTCATCGGTTCCACCAGTTCACGGCGTCCAGTACCATGGCTCGGGTCTGAAATAACCGGCAAATGGCTCAGAGACTGCAGAACAGGGATCGCGGACAGATCGAGCGTATTCCGTGTGTAGGATTCAAACGTACGAATACCGCGCTCACACAGCATGACATTCGGGTTACCACCCGCAAGAATGTATTCAGCCGCATTCAACAATTCATCGTATGTTGCACTGAAGCCACGTTTCAACAATACCGGTTTGCCACACTCGCCCAATTTGCGGAGCAGATCAAAGTTCTGCATGTTACGTGTACCTACTTGCAGAATATCTGCGTACTCGGCGCAAATATCCACATACTCGGGTGTCATGACTTCTGTAATGGTCAGCAGGTCATGTTTCTTGCCTGCTTCCGCCATCATGATCAATCCCTCTACACCTGTTCCCTGGAAGCTGTAAGGACCTGTACGTGGCTTAAATGCACCCCCACGCAACACTTGCCCACCCGCTGCTTTCACAAGCCCGGCAATCTCGTCAATCTGCGCAGCGGATTCAACCGCACATGGTCCACCCATGACAACAAGTTCTTTCCCGCCGATATCTACACCTTTAATAGAGATCACCGTGTCTTCCGGATGGAAGTCACGGCTTGCCAATTTGTAGGACTTCGAGATTTTCACGACATTCTCGACACCTTTCATTTGGCTAAGATGCTCCTGCATTTTAGGTTCAACTTTGCCAATTAAACCAATGATGGTACGATCCTCTCCGCGAGAGATATGCACCTGAAGCCCTTCTTTTTCAATAACTGCAACGATATCCTGAATCTGTTCCTCCGGAGTAGCCTTGCCTGCAATAACGATCATATTAATTCCCATCCTTCCTTGTATGAGAGCACAATAATTTCTTAACATGCGTCTGATTAATTCTGAAAACTCTGTCGCGCTTAAACGCTTGTTCGCTTTTAAGCTTTTATCCGTTAAAGTAAATATACCATAGTTCTCCTATTGCGTCAAGGTACACATTCCTTATCCACATACAAAAAGAACCCTGCTCCGCAGACTCCGAAATCGGTTCTGCGTAACAGGGTTCTTCTCAATTCATTTATAACTTTTGATCTTCACTTACATGCCCTTGCCCTACGGGGTACGTGTTTTTTCTCTAACTGGTGGCAGCAGTTTGCTCATGTTCACGGTACGCTTAATTTCCCACGTCTCCGGCTTGTCATGTTCATACTGCTCCAGATAAAGGATGACTTCCTTCGTAATTGGTGTTGGTGTCGAAGCACCCGAAGTAACGGCCACCTTATTTACACCTTTCAGCCATTCTTGCTGAATCTCTGCTACATCGGATACACGGTAGGCCGTAACCCCCGCGATCTCCTCTGACACTTGTGCCAGACGGTTAGAGTTGTTGCTACGAGGATCACCTACAACAATAACCAGATCAGACTGCCCCGCCTGTTCAGCGACAGCTTCCTGACGCACTTGAGTCGCCAGGCAGATTTCATTATGAATCTCTGCACCCGGAAACTTCTCCAGCAGACGACTCATAATATGCTTGATGTCCCATTGGCTCATTGTTGTCTGATTCGTGATAAGAATTTTGCCTGAAGGTACGTTCAGTCCATCGATCTCTTCTTCCTTTTCGATCAGATGAACAAGACCTGGTGCAACACCTACAGCACCTTCTGGTTCAGGATGGTTCTTTTTGCCGATATAGATGATCTGATAACCTTCTGCCGTCTTCTCCCGAATGAGATCATGGGTCTTGGTTACATCAGGGCATGTTGCATCCACTGTCGTCAACCCTTTGTCCCGTGCCAGCTTGCGCACTTCTGGAGAAACGCCGTGAGCTGTGAAAATAATCGTGCCACTCTCCACTTGGCTTAAAATATCCATCCGGTTCGGACCATCCAACGTAATAATACCTTCATCTTCAAAGGAATCCGTCACATGTTGGTTATGCACAATCATACCCAATATATAAATAGGCCGTGGTAAATCCAGATTGCGTGCCGCTTGACGCGCGAGCACCATCGCATCCACAACGCCGTAACAATATCCCCGCGGCGAAATTCGCAGTACTTCCACTTGGTTGCCACCCGCTTTCTTTCTCGGCAACGTTGCCGATGTAATTGCAGTCCTGTCTATTATACCTTTATTCGATAGGCGGAGCAAAGACAACCGGCAACCAGATAATAAAGGTAGTCCCTTCTCCACGTCTGGTCACAACCTCAACCGATCCATGGTGTTCCTCAATGATCCACTTGGCAATCGAAAGTCCCAGACCTATGCCCGGTGTAGCCCCACGGGATTCATCTGCCCGATAGAAGCGATCAAAGATGAACGGCACTTCGTCCCGATCCATCCCAATACCAGTGTCGCTGATGCGTAGTCCTACCTGACCTTTGTACAATACAGCATCCAGGGTCACCGAGCCTTCCGGTGTGTATTTAAACGCATTTTCGATGAAAATAAACAGCATCTGTTGCAGATAATCCTTGCTGCCGTTCACATAGATACCATTGAGTATTGACAGATCACCCGGACGCCAGTCCGCATGATGATCCAGAAATTGCGATCTACGCGCCACTTCCTGTACCAAGATCTGTAGAGGAATCGGATTGAGTTCAATTTTCTGGCCTGTATCCGCTCTCGCCAATGACAGCATGTCACTGATCAATCTGCTCATGCGCTTGCCTTCATCGGCCATGTCCTCCAACGCTTCGACGGACATCTGTCTTACCGTTTCTTCATCCAGATTCGGTCGGTCGCTTCCCTCCTGGTCCCACAGCTTCTTCAGGAAATCCACGTTCCCGCGAATCGTCGTCAGCGGCGTACGCAGTTCATGTGATGCATCAGAAACAAACCTGCGCTGGGCAGCATTCGTCTCTTCCAATCCACGGAAAGACAGTTCTGTGCGCTCAAGCATGTTATTCACCGTTTCGATCAAACGCCCAATCTCATCCTTCGGTCCTGCATATTGAATTCGTACACTCAAGTCATCCCCGGATTGAATCTGGTTAGCAGCATCAATGACATTCACAAGTGGACGCATCGACTTCCGAGCCAGTACGAGACCTGAGGTAATAGCCAAAGCCATCGCGACAAGCCAGCCAAATACCAAAATATTAAGAAGCGCCTCTAATAAGCGCTCCTGTGAACTTACGTTAGCTCCTACCTGAAGTATTCCACGTACCTCATTGGTTCCTTGAAGAGAAAGGGGAAGCTGATTCACCAGAAATGGTGTTCCATCCACATAGATTTTGGATATGCCACGCTTTTCAAGAATTTCATTGGATTTCAATACCGGAAACTGAATCTCCAGTTTCTTCATATTGCCGGAAATTATGCCTGAACGACTCTGATAATCCCAGAGTTGAATGTAAATTTGTGCCTCCTGAAGCTGGCTCTCTGTAAATGGGTCCAGATCCAACGACTGCGAAAGAGGATTTACACCAATTTGATCCGTAATCCGGGCACTTTTCACCTTTAATTGCTGTTCGACTTCCTGATAGGAATTAAAATAAACAAAGGCATAGATGACAACGCCCCAAAAAATAAGCACGGCGGCCAGGATACCAGAATACCATGCGGTTAGTCTTAACCGAATGGACATGTCAGGAGTCACCTCTCAGAATATAACCGGCTCCCCGGATGGTCTGGATTAGACGTTTGCCACCGTATTCTTCAGTCTTCTGTCTGAGCATGGCAATGTATACTTCAAGCACGTTAGACTCACCGCTGTAATCATAACCCCAGATTTTATCCATAATCAGATCGCGTGACAGTACCCGTCTCGGATTTTGCATAAACAAATTCAACAGTTCAAATTCCTTGGCAGTCAGTTCCAGGCGTTGCCCATCTCGCACTACTTCGCGTGAGTCATTGTCCAGAATGATATCTTCATACATCAGACGATTGTCTGGTGTACCCGCGATATCTGACTTGCGGCGCAGTAATGCACGGACACGTGCCAATAATTCTTCCAACGCAAACGGCTTCACGAGATAGTCATCGGCCCCTGTGTCCAGTCCGGTCACCCGGCTCTGTACTTCATCCTTGGCCGTAAGCATCAGCACTGGCACTTTACTTCCTGCTTCCCTCAATCTGCGACATACCTCAAATCCGTCAATCTGCGGCATCATCACATCCAGTACAACGATGTCCGGCTCTTTGTCCATCAGTTTGCTGAGACCTTCAGCTCCATTGGAAGCGGTCTGTACCTCATATCCTTCAAAAGCCAGCCCGCGGCGGAGCATGGACACAATTTTTTCGTCATCATCCACAATCAAAATAGTTGAGCGCATGGTCTTTCTCCTTTATCCTAACGTTTTATCCCATTGTAACAGGCAGAAGCACAATCTGCATCTTCAAGTGAAAGTCTCCATCCAAGCGTGCTCCATTGTTATCCCGTTAGTTCAGGGCAAAAAAAACGGAAGGGCCTTCAAACCCTTCCGTTCTGTCAATCCATAACTCAATATTATGGTTGTTGCTGTTGTGTATCCGTTGTTTGTGAAGTATCAAAATCATTTTTGTTTCCGATTTTGATTATAAGATCCATTTTCTTACCGTCACGAACCACGTTCAATGTCACTTCACTGCCGATTTCCTGTTTCTTGATAAAATCAATCAGATCCTGACTTGTCGCGTATGGCGTACCGTTGGCACCTGTAATAATGTCATATGCACGAAGATCTGCTTGGTAAGCCGGTGATTGGAAGATCGTGCTGGCTACGACAGAACCTTCGGTCACATCTGTCCCCATTTGTTTAGCAACTTCAGGCGTCAGAGCCATCAGAGATGCACCGATAAATGGTACTGGCTCTTTGGGAACTTCTTTGTTCTCTTTAAGATATTTAACCGCTTCAGAGATGACGCTTGATGGGATCGCAAAACCAATTCCTTGTGCATCTGCGCTTACTGCAACGTTCATGCCGATAACTTCTCCATTCAGGTTAAGCAACGGACCACCGGAGTTACCCGGGTTAATGGAAGCATCCGTTTGCAACAAGTGGCTATATTCACGTGTTTTACCTGTTTCTTCATCCGGAATGCTGATCGTACGTTCTTTGGCACTCAATACACCTGCTGTAACGGTGTGTTCGAACCCTTCAGGGTTACCAATAGCTACAAGCCATTCACCGACTTGCGTACTGTTGGAATCGCCCAATGGAGCTACAGGGAACGCATCGTCACCACTGTTTTTCTCAATTTTCAATACGGCTAAATCCAGATCGAAGCTACTTCCGAGCAGTTTCGCTTCATAAGGCTTGCTGTTGTTCTCCAGTGTAACCTGAATCACATCTGCACCTTGAACCACGTGCTGGTTCGTCAGGATATATCCTTCTTTGTCAAAAATAAATCCGGAGCCAATGCCTAGTGGAACCAACTGATTACTGCTTTGCTGTTGTTGCTGCTGGCTCTGGCCTTGATTACCTTCCGTTCCATTACCGAAGAAGTATTGGTATAACGGATCGCTTGTATTCGAACCACCCTGACCAGTACCTGTGCGTGAGGACTGTTTCGCGAGTGTTTCGATTTTGACGACTGCTGGACTTGTACTCGTTACTACGGAAGAAACATCTTCTTTGCCTGTTGGCAGTAACGACGCTGTCACATTGTTGCCTCCGCCTGTGTTCGTGGACGCTTCCTGTCCCGAGCTTTCACTGCCTGTGTTCGTAAGTGCAGTCTCCGGTGTGAACATGTTCGTTCTGTCAGCTGTGTACATGAGAACGGTAATGACCAGCATGCCGGCAATAAAGGAGAACAGAAGTGATCTTACGGAAGAACGCGGCTTGCGGTTATTATAATTCCAGTTGCCTTTGCCACCATTCCCTTGATCTCCACCGTTACCTGAGCCGTTTCCGCCGCCTCCAGATGATCTTTTCGCTTGCTCGGATGGTTCACTGTTATAGTAAGTAGGTACGGGTCTCACCGGATCAGGTTTTGTAATCTCTACATTACCTTCTTCACGCTGATTATTGCTTCCCATGTGATTTGCTGTATCTTCCTGATTCACGGACTGAAAAGGTCCATAAGAATAATAATAGGAGGATTCGTCCGTTCCGGAAGAATTGCGGTTCTCCGTTTGTTTGGTTTCGTTTTCCTCGTCTTGACGGTTCGATCTATAATTACGTTCGTCCATGCCTCTCTACCTCCCAATCTCTTATTCCCAAGAGATATTCTTTAACTGTCCTTATTTTGTACTTTAAACCTTAACCGTACCTTAAAAACAATTAAAAAGGAGATAAAAGCACGTAAGAATAGATTATTTCCCCCGTCATGACAGCATTTTACCCTTTCGTTTTCACCCAGCCCTGACGATGCGCATAGATAGCCAATTGTGTACGATCATCCATCTCGCATTTCATCAGCAGGTTGCTCACATGTGTTTTGACAGTTTTGATACTGATATGTAGTTCTTCTCCAATGTCTTTGTTGGTCTTTCCCTCTGCAATAAGCAACAGCACTTCCTTCTCCCGTTCAGTCAGACCTGATTCACTTTCTCTAGCTGTGCGCTGCCTGATTCCCCGAGTTAAAGCCTGCGACACATCACCTGTCATCACAGGCATGCCTCTATAGGCTCCTTGAAGAGCATAGATCAGTTCTTCGGCAGAGACCGTCTTCAGCACATAACTGACCGCTCCGGCTTCAATCGCTTGAACAACAAGATCATCCTCCAGGAAACTCGTGAGCATCACAATTTTCATCCACGGAAATTCAGTCATGATGGCTTGTGTCGCCTCAGCACCATTCATTACAGGCATCATCAGATCCATCAGGATCAGGTCCGGCATTTCACTATCATTTAATTTACGCAACTGATCAAGCGCATCCTGTCCATGGCCCGCTTCTCCCATCACATGAAAAGTAGGTTCCAGCATTAGATACGTTTTCAACCCCATTCGCACCATATCATGATCATCCACAATCATCACGTTTACTTTACCGCTCATTCCGTCTCCCCCTCTAGTCACTCAGGAACGTTCGGGAATTTCGGGATGAACACCCGTACCGTTGTTCCCGCTCCCGGCTTCGATATAATCTGAACTTGCCCGCCAAGCTTCTCTGCCCGTTCACGCATGGTCGATAATCCATAGGACCCTGGACGCTCGGCTTGCTGTAAAAATCCCTGGCCATCATCGCTGATGCTCATGCTGATCTGATGTTCACTCTCCCGTATAGACAGACTGACCAGTTCTGCCTCTGCATGCTTCACAACATTGGCAACTGCCTCCTGAATAACAAGAAACAGCTGGTGCTCAATGGCATCCGAGATTCCGCCATCCAGTTCCAGCTCTTTCACACCTTTGAGGCCATTCTGCCTGCAATAATCAGGAAACCAGCTATCCAGTGCCGCCGAGAGATCACGCCCTTCCAGCTCCACCGGTCGAAGTTGGGCAATAAGTCCTCGCATCTGACGTTGTGCAATATGTGACATCTGAATCAACTGGTCCAGTACTTTCCCACCATGTTCCGGATTCATCTCCAGCAGACGCGGTAAGGACGAAGCCGACATATGCATGGCAAACAGCTGCTGGCTAACCGTGTCATGGAGATCCCTTGCCATTCGTTTGCGCTCTTCAATCACAGCCCGTTCCGAGGCTTGCTCCTTCTCAATGACTTCCTGCTCACCGAGGCGCTGAAGCAGTCTCATCTTTTTCTCAATTGAATCCATCATGACATTGAACTCCTGATATACACGACCGAACGAAGCGTCATCCGCTTCAGGCATGCGCACCGCCAGATTGCCCTTGGACACTTTCAACATGTTGAGATCGAGCAGGTCGATCTTGCGCTGAATCCGCAAAGCAGCGATGTATCCGGTGATGACGGTGGCCATCACAACAACAGCAACATAGGTCCATGCCCGTTGACGTCCAGCCCCCATCAATACCTCTCCATACAATAGGTAGAATCCACCCAGCGTAATCAGACCGGTTAGCGCAAAATACATCATCAGTTCCCACTTATTGGCCTTGAGAATTGTTCGAATCATGCATTAACCCACCTTATTGACTTTGACGTCTCCGATAAACACACTTACAATAATCCGCACCTTTTTGCTTGCTTCACGATAATGAGCCGTTTCAGCTTGAGCACTACTTAGGAATCCGCCGCGTTTCTGGTTCAACAATGACATGTCTCCAATGAAGGAATTCGTCGTCACTGTCACACCCAGATCCATATCCTCTGGTACAAATACTTTTACATCACCGATAAATGAAGAAATGACAATCTTCGTCTCCCCGTAAGGAATCTGTGCTTTGGTCAAATCAATCACGGTATCTCCGATAAAGGCCGAGATGTTCATCGGTTTTAGCGAGAACACTTCCTGTCCCATGTACAGGTCTCCAATGAATGCTGATTTATTAATGGTATTGCCACTGCCATAATCTCCATAACCATTCCCGTAGCCATCGTCATAATGTTCTTCATATCCGGTATCACTGGAGTTATACGATTGATATTTCTTCTTATATTGATGCCCTTGTGATGATGAATCCGTCGATCCTGTGAAATGAGGGCCATGTGAATCGTTCTTCTGTTCCTGTTTCGGTTTGCCAAATGTTTTCTCGAATTGTTCGTCAAACGAAGATGGCATCTCCAAATCCTCAGGGGACAACGGTTTATAAGGTTGCTCAGGTGCTGGAGGTGGCTGCATCTTGTCATGATGTTTCCGATCACGACGTCGTGGCCCAATCAGTACGAACAATCCTCCGCCAATCAGCATAACCGGAATCAGATAACGGATGAACTCCCCCATGGAGTAATCAATCCATCCCAGGTTACGAGCAAGAAAGTATCCACCGATCGCCAGAACTATTACCGGTCCAATGAAGGCGTAACCCCCATTGCGACGAATCTCGGAAATTCCTTTGACCCCCCACCAGATTAGAAATAACGGCCAATATGTTCTGAAAATATATCCTACATCAATGTCATATCCCAATTGTCTGAACAAGATCATCGCACCAATAGCAATAAGAGGTATGCCTACCCACCAGCGGTCACGCGTAGATCGTTTCATCGCTCATGTCTCCTTCGTCTGTATTATGTATCCAGTGTAACTCAGACAAGACAATGAGAACAGCGGCGGCAGATGGAAGTCTTCTCAGTCTCGAGACTGAGATGGGAGGATATTTTTGTAAAAACTTCGTATATGTAAAACACCCCGGAGCTATTGCTCCAGGGTGCTGAATCATCATTTTAGTGAATGAATCTTCAATTATTTTTTGTATTTTGATGCTTTGCCTTGGCTTGTTTGGCCTGTGTTTTCTACACCAAACTCGGCATTGTATTTTTCATCAGGTGTTTGGAAATTATCTTGTACTTTGTTTTGAGCGGATTGTTTCACTTTAGCTGCTGCATTCTCTTCTCCAAACTCTGCATTGTACTTCTCGTTTGGCGTTTGATACCCTTGTGATTTTTTAGCCACAACGAATCACCTCTCTCTTCATATTTACGCTGCATTGCTGCACCGCGGGGTTCGTCCCCAGTCAGTATTATGTGAAGAGAGCACTTCAGTTATTCATGTGAACATGTGAAATTAAATGGCCTTGTCCAACCAGGAGTCCGGTACGGATTTGTACACGTCAATCGCATCCGCCAATTCGCTGAGCATCTTTTCTGTGCACTTCCCAGCGCCTTGCCTGATCACCTGTACCTCCACATCCTTTTTGCCCCATTCCTTGTACACTTGCTTCGTTGTCGGGAAATACAGATCGATTTTTTTGCCTTTAATCGCTGAACCGGTATCTGCAACAATCCCATATCCATAGCCAGGAATATACAAAATCGAACCCATTGGGAACAACTTTGGATCAGCTGCAATCGTGGAAACTGTTTCTTTATCACGGCGCACTTTTACACCGGAATACGTAATTCCGTATTGGGGGTGTTTAGGTCCTTTTCCTGTAGACTCCACTCCTGCCGTATATCCTGTTGCTGTCACCTTCTGTGTGCCAAGCACCTGTTCTGAACGTGGAGCAAGCACAGGCATAGCCGGATCAGCCACCTGTTTCTCGGGAAGCTCAGGCCTTGGAATGACCATCGGTTGTGGTGACCACAGTAAAGCCATATACACCATAGTCGTCAGTTGGGCCTCATCGCTGTATTGAACGCTGACCTGTTCCGGAAATTCCTGAATAGGCTTGCTATAAGCCTCAATAATAGGATCTTCACTGCTGCTACTCTGACTCTCCACATGCAGCACTGCACTTTCCTCTTCAAATGTATAAGCATCCGCCTGATTCAGCCCAATCATCATCCCGGCGAACATCACACAGCCAACCAGTAAACCCCGTATATGTTTTTTTTGATTTGAGAATTGCTTTTTCATTGTATAACCTCCCCCTCACTGCAAAGGTTTTCCAAAAAGCAATTAATCTATACTTTTCACAACAAACACTACGAAAAAACGCCTGAATAACATAGGTCAATCCCATGTCATTCAAGCGTTTTTCTGATTGATCAGCGCAACTTATGCACTGGTTATCTGATAGATCATTTGTTCATTACACCAAACGTGTTGCAATTTCCTCTTTCAGTTGAGCGATAATCTCATCGAGCGGTTTCATGCCCAGATCGCCTTCTCCACGCTTACGCACGGATACCGCTTCTGCATTACGCTCATTCTCACCGACAACAAACATATAAGGCATTTTCTCCAGCTGCGCCTCACGGATTTTATATCCAAGCTTCTCATTCCGCAGATCGGCTTCAGCAGAGATTCCCGCACGTTTCAGCTTCGCTTCCACTTCACGCGCATAATCGTCGAAGTTTCCAGATACCGGGATCACTTTCGCCTGAACCGGAGACAACCACAGTGGGAAAGCTCCTGCAAAGTTCTCCAGCAAGAATGCTGTGAAACGTTCCATTGTACTAATTACACCGCGGTGAATAACGACCGGACGATGTTTCTGTCCGTCATCTCCCACGTATTCAAGTTCAAAGCGCTCAGGCAACAGGAAGTCCAGCTGAACAGTAGACAATGTCTCTTCTTTGCCCAGTGCTGTTTTGATCTGTACATCCAGCTTCGGACCGTAGAACGCCGCTTCACCTTCTGCTTCATAGAAAGGAAGGTCAAGTTCTTCCACAACTTCACGCAGCATACGTTGGGACATTTCCCACATCTCGTCGTTCTGGAAGTATTTCTCGGTATCCTTCGGATCGCGATAGGACAGACGGAAACGGTATTCGTTGATACCGAAATCCTTGTACACCGTTTGAATCAACTCGATAACACGAGCGAACTCTTCTTTGATCTGATCCGGGCGAGCAAAAATGTGTGAGTCGTTCAGTGTCATTGCACGTACACGGTGCAGACCTGTTAACGCCCCCGACATTTCGTAACGGTGCATCATGCCAAGCTCGGCAATCCGGATTGGCAGATCACGGTAGCTGTGCATGCTGGACTTGTACACCATCATATGGTGAGGACAGTTCATTGGACGAAGAACGAGTTCCTCGTTATCCATAACCATTTTCGGGAACATATCTTCTTGGTAGTGCTCCCAGTGTCCGGATGTTTTGTACAATTCCACGTTACCCAGAACCGGTGTGTATACATGTTGGTATCCAAGACTTTCTTCCAGATCCACAATATAACGCTCCAGTGTACGGCGCAGCTTCGCACCATTAGGCAACCAAATGGGCAGGCCTTGTCCGACCAGTTGGGAGAATGTGAACATTTCCAACTCTTTACCCAGCTTGCGGTGATCCCGTTTGCGAGCTTCTTCAAGGAAGTGCAGATGCTCGTCCAGCTGTGCTTTTTTCACAAAAGCCGTACCATAGATACGTTGAAGCATTTTGTTTTTGCTATCTCCACGCCAGTAAGCACCCGCGACATTCATCAGTTTGAACACTTTGATTTTGCTAGTTGATGGTACGTGAGGACCACGACACAAGTCGAAGAATTCACCTTGCTCATAAATAGTGATCACGCTATCTTCTGGCAAGTCACGAATCAACTCAAGTTTGTACGGATCGCCCACTTCTTCGAACGTTTTGATCGCGTCCTCGCGGCTAACTTCCTTACGTACAATTGGCAAATTCTCATTCACAATACGTTCCATTTCCTTCTCGATCTTTTGCAGATCTTCGGGATTGAGCGCTTGTTCAAGATCCATATCATAGTAGAAACCATCTTCGATGACAGGGCCAATGCCGAGGCGTACCTCTTGGTTACCATATAAACGCTTCACTGCTTGAGCCATCAAGTGAGCTGTACTATGACGCATCACTTCGAGTCCTTCTGGTGAATCCAACGTGACGATCTCCACCAATGCTCCTTCATGAAGTGTTGTGGACAAGTCCACCACGATACCATCCAGCTTGCCGGCTACAGCATTTTTGCGCAATCCGCTGCTAATCGAAGCCGCTACGTCCTCAATACTGCTGCCATCCGCGTACTCACGTACCGAACCATCCGGTAGTTTAATGTTAACTGCCATTTGTCTCATTCCTCCTGTAAATGTAACCTTCGTGTCCAGATGTTCATGGACTGATTATCTATTGCTATTCCAGTCAGTATGCAAAGGAACGCAAAAAACACCCGTCCCGGCAAAGGGACGAGTGTTATATACTCGTGGTTCCACCCTAATTCAGCTGATTCATCCATATTCGGAAATACAGCCCTCATTGGCATGACGATAACGGGCATGACCCGGCAGATCCTTACTCGCGGATAATCCCCAATAAAGGCGATAATTTAACTCCACTTTCAAAATTGCAGCTACAAAGGGGTAAACCATACGTGATATCCGGAGGAAATTTCAGCCAGGGTTCCTCTCTCTGCACCGATCTTGCGTGTGGTTGTTGTCTTTGTCAACGCTTTTGGTTCAATGGTTCACATGAAAAAATCATGGATCAACAGTTATTATAATTGCCGAGATCACTTGCGTCAAGACCTGTCAACAATCCAGAACGTAGCACTTCACATTCGGGGCAATGATGACATATTTGCACCTTGTCTTCAAAGATCTGGCATATGGTCGAGATGATCGGCAGATCCGGGGTGCGCGTATGCAACATGACTTTCTCAGGAGAGATCGAAATGAGTGTACTTACAATCATATCTTCGATATCCATCTCCAGTTCCAGACCCGGCATTTCCACAACGACCTGTTCATCCTTTTGCACGGGTAACAGTTTAAGTCCAGCATCAAGCACCTGAAATTCATGCATTCCCTTGTGTACAAGATGGACCAGAGGTACTTTGGCTTCCTGAAAAAACACAAAATATTTTAACAGCCCCATAAACTCTTCATACTGCCGATCCATCCAGAACTCATCCAGTGCATACTCCACTAATTCTTGAAGCTCCTGCTTATATGGACGTATGCGAAAATTGATAATGCCTTCAAGGTGAAAAAAGTGAACATCCTCCAGATCCTGGCGCAGTCCACTGGCCAACGTAGTACGGCGGCGTTCCCGAAGTCCGGGTTGATCCAGATCACCATTTAATAGTAGAGGCATGCAGATCCGATTAACCTTCTCCACCTCATGCTCATCCATCACAGAACACGCCTTGGCGATCATATCTTCGACCATGTTCCGTTCTTGTGTCTCCATAATGAAGTCGGCGAGTCCAAGGGAGAGCAGATCACTGATCCGGGGAAGCCATTGCTGGAAGTCTTCGTGATTCTCATTCCCTCTGCACACCCAGGTTGCTCTTCCATCATTATGTTTGAAGGTGAGCCGAAATCCTCTTTTACTTATATGTAAACCTTTGGTTTTTTCCTTGACACAACGATAAAATTGATCTGCTTCCTCTTGCCCCGATACATCGGTCCATACAGCGAACAGTTCCATAAGAATCACTCCTTTCCTTCCTGTTCAAAGTATATGGCAAGGCCGATGGGGATATACGAAGCGGATTGATGGAAAGCGTGTCATGATTTCTCAGTATATTATGAAGAGGTTTGGAGTTAAGACAAAAATGTGTTATTATTTTAATAACAGTATGTTTCACGGAAAAGGAGGGAAGCCAAAATGAGACAACAACCTAGAATACTCCACTACACCATTATTATCATTTTGTGCGTTTTCCAAGCCTTGTGCTTCCCTATTCCGATGCAGTCCGAGTCTGCCGTTGGGGTGTCTGTTGACGCAACTTCCAATAAGGAAGTATTGCTACAAATACCCGAATCCCAGCAGAAACCTGTTATTCGCAAATATCCACAAGTCATGTCCAAGCTGATTGCGGTTACGCATAATAAGCCTGTCTTTCTTGTCCTCGCATTGTTATTGATGCTGCGAATCCCTACAACGGGTCTGTCCTTTAAACCGTGGTATTGTCTGTTCAAACGCAGATTATTTCTGCTGCCTATTAAGTTTACCAGCATGTATGTATCCCTCACCCCGATGGCACCAAAATACGTGAACGCTCTTCACTAGCCGTAACGACGTATTTTCAGGTTGCTTTTGCATGGAGACACCTCTGTATTTAAGACGGTGTGCTTGTGCATAACTTATAACCCTTTTAGCACACGTTAGATAAACGAATGTTTATGACAGTACCTATTTTTGTTGTACCCACACCGACAAATTCAAATCATATGGCTGTGTCAGGAATTTCTGGCTCTGTTTACCCGCATCATTTGATGTTCCTTTGAGCAGCAGATTATTCATTTTCGGGAAATAAGCCTGTCTTCTGTGGCCAGCCCCTAATTATAAGGAGGCAACAATCCATGGATGTACGCGAAACAGACTTGCCGGGAATCGGCAAAAAATTTCAGATTGAAACAAGCAGCGGTGATAAAATTGTCATTATTATTCACGATGATGGTCGCCGGGAAATGTATCACTTCGAGTATGATGATCCCGATCAAAGTATCTCGATGATTACGCTTGACGATTACGAAGCACGACAGATTGCTGCAATTGTTGGCGGATTGACTTACAAACCGAAGCAACTTGAAAATATTGAAGTCACGTTTGACGACCTCATTATCGAGTGGTACAAAATCGAAGCATCCTTCGGATGTATCGGCAAATCCATCGGTGAATTGGACGTACGTCAAAACTCTGGGGCAACGGTGATCGCCGTTGTAGAGAAAAATCACAAAAAACATATCAGCCCAGGTCCGGAGGTAGTTATCAGTGCAGAATCCACGGTGGTAGCCGTTGGCGAACGCAATCAGCAGAAACTGTTTAAATCCCTCCTCCTGACTGGAAGGGGGTAAATAGATGGATCATCTGATATTCGAAGTAGGTCTGGCCCTTGTGCTCATTGCGGCAGCCGGCCTTTTATCGGCAAAACTAAGATTTTCGGTCGTTCCATTTTATATTCTGATCGGTATGGCCGTTGGCCCACATGCTATGAAAATCTGGCATCTGGACTTCCGTTTCATCGAAAGTCAGCCTTTTATTGATTTTATGGGTCGGATCGGTATTCTGTTCCTTCTCTTCTACCTTGGACTTGAATTTTCGGTAGGTCGTTTAATTAAATCGGGCCGCTCTATTGCAGTTGGCGGCTCGATCTACATCGGAATTAACTTTACGCTGGGATTATTATTCGGTTTTATGTCCGGCTTCCCAGCTGCAGAAGCACTCATTATCGCAGGTATAACTACCATCTCTTCCAGTGCCATCGTAGCTAAGGTACTCGTCGATTTGAAACGAACGGCCAATCCGGAGACAGAGATGATACTGGGTATCATTATGTTCGAAGATGTATTCCTCGCTGTATATATCTCGATCTTGTCCGGACTTGTGCTTAGTGATTCATCCTCCATCGGAGGCGTCTTCATGTCCGCACTCATTGCCCTCGGATTCATGCTTATCGTGATTATCCTTGGACGTAAAGCAACACCGTTACTAAACAAATTGCTAAAAATTCGATCGAATGAGCTATTCTCTCTCGTTGTATTCGGAGCCTTGTTCCTGGTAGCCGGTTTCTCTGAAACCATCCATGTTGCCGAAGCGATCGGTGCATTGCTGGTTGGACTGGTGCTTGCTGAAACAGAACATGCGAAACGGATTGAGCACTTGATTCTGCCCTTCCGTGACTTCTTCGGAGCAATCTTCTTCTTCAGCTTCGGATTGTCCATTGATCCATTGTCCCTGGGTGGCGAAGCCGTATGGCTGGCTCTAATTGCAGTTGTTATTACATTGTTCGGTAACTTCCTTGCAGGTATGCTGGCCGGACGCAGTGCAGGACTATCGCCCAAAGCATCGGCCAATATTGGTTTAACCATTGTGTCACGGGGTGAATTCTCCATCATCTTGGCGAACATGGGTAAAGCCGGGGGACTGTTACCAATGATTCAACCGTTTGCTGCATTATATGTCCTGATTCTGGCCATTCTGGGTCCTTTATTGACCAAAGAGTCCAAACACGTATTCCGTTTATTGGATAAAATATTCAAGTTCAAAGATACTCGGAAAAAGAAAGAAGAACCGAAGGTTCTGCAGAAAGAAGGATAAATTTTATGTCTGTACAGAACAGTCATACTATCGTACTTCGCGGCTCTACGCCGATCTTTCTGTGATTAACCCAGGGAGAATGGCTCGAAAGCCGCACAAAGGAGGATGACCTATGAAAGCACCTCTGATATCGGCTAATCCGGTGCCAAACACCGTTAAGACCAGAATATCGTCTACCCGTCGCTGGTTAAACGTGTTGCTTGTGATTGTTGGCGGAATTCTGGCCTCCGTGGGACTTGAATTGTTCTTACACCCCAATAAGATCATTATTGGAGGCATTACAGGCATTTCCTCACTGTTCGCCCACTGGACCGAAATGAGGATTGGATTGTTCCTATTTTTATTCAATGTTCCGTTTATATTTCTGTCCTACAAGATTGTGCAGAAGAAATTTGTACTGGTAACTGTTCTAGGTTTGGTTGTCTTTTCGATCGGTGCCATTGTGCTTCATCCCATGCCGCCACTTGTAGAGCACCCGCTGGCTGCCGCCATGTTTGGCGGATTATGCCTCGGGCTCGGAATTGGGCTCGTCGTGCGGTATGGTGGGACACTGGATACGCTGGAAATCGGTGATCCGTCTTCCCGTCCACCTGAACGTGTATTTAGCGGGAAACGGATGCTTATCGAAAAAATAATCATGCTGCTTAACTTGTTGATACTGACAGCCGCTGGTGTTGTCTTTGGCTGGGACCAAGCGATGTATTCCGTAATCGCCTATCTTATAGCTTATGAAATGGTGTACATTTCGTTCAGGGGCTTCTCTTCCAAACGCAAAATATGCATTTTGACTACACAAAGCTCTCAAGTTGAAAAAGCTGTACGCAAACGGCTGCGCCGTGAACCTGGAACGCTGGAAGTAGCTTCTGACTCAACACAACTCGCTATGGCGGAAGGATGGATCAAACAGATCCCGGGTGCACTTTATTATGAGGTACATGTACTGGAGATGATCTGGTTGAAGTCCATTGTGCGTCACATTGATCCACATGCGGGCATTGTGACAAATCCGGAAAAATAATAGCTCATGTAAGTTGAACTAAAGATATTTACACTGACACTACGATGACAGAACAACCTTCCAATCGCTGTTATCCCCAGATTTTTTCTATTCCCTTTTCTCAAGGGAAAAATCCGGGGATAAAGGCGAACGCTTCGCTTTTTCAGGTTTTTTCTGTCCTCTTCGTTATCGTGTAATTTTAATTCAACTTACAAAAAACGCTCTCTTCCCCTATGGATGGACAGTATTGTCCACCAAGGTCAGAGAGCGTTTTTTTCTGTTATTATAATTAATTGATATTATAGTTCAACGATAGCTTTGACTACATGTGAATCTGGCAATAACCATTGGTTTATTGCAGTAGGTAACTCATCAAATTCCACTCGGTGTGTGATATACCCATCCATACTTAAGTTCTTTTGACGCAAGGTCGACAGGACCTGTTCAAAATCTTCACGGGTTGCGTTTCGACTGCCCAGGATGCTCATCTCCCGCTTATGAAACTCAGGATCATGAAAGGTAATATCCGCTTTCACCAGTCCTACAAAAATGAGTTGACCACTATGCGCCACATATTGAATGGCTTCATTCATGGAATTCACGTTACCTGTTGCATCGAAGACAGCCGTAGCATAGTCACCTCCGGTGATTTCAGCCACTTGTTCTACAGTACGCTCATTGGCCTGAACCAGGTCATCTGCTCCAGCCCAAGTCCGGCTAAGCTCCAGCCTGTCCAGATTACGATCAACGGCAATAACACGTGCTCCCGCCTGTTTGGCGAATGCCATCACGCCAAGTCCAATGGGACCAGCTCCAATCACAACCACATGCTCACCAGGCTTGATTCCTGCTCTCCTGACGGCATGGGCACCAATGCTTAATGGTTCTACCATCGCCGTCTCATCCAGCGTCAATCCTTCTGCTGAGAGCAGATGTGATACAGGTACGCTGATTCGTTCTCTCATGCCTCCATCGATGTGCACACCCATGACTTGCATGGACACACAGCAATTGGTTTTTCCACTGCGACATGCAATACAATGACCACAGTGCAAATACGGAATAATACTTACTTGATCCCCTGGCTGTAGCCCAGCCTCGTTCGGACCGATCTCTTCAATAACAGCCGCCAGTTCATGACCGAGTACGCGAGGATAGGTAAAGAATGGCTGGTTGCCTTTGTATGCATGCAGATCCGTTCCACAGATCCCAATCCGCCGAATGGCAACCAACGCCTCTCCTTCTGCTCGTTCCGGTTGAGGCAGGTCCTGGAGCTTCAATTGATCTATTTCTTCACATACAATGGCTCTCATCGTTGTTCCCCCTTGGATGCTTGTGCTGTCGTGTTACTTGGCTTAGTATTATATTCGGGTCGTCCGCTTGACCACGTCTCGTTATGCAATGGAGCCAGAATGCGCAGCACTTCATCCAGCAGACCCTGATTTATCGGTTCCTCTATCCACGTTGCGTTATTGATGATATTGCGTTGATTGGCACTGCTCACCAGTGTTGTGGGAATTTGTTCATTCGCCGTCGAGAATTGAACAGCCAGCTTGGCAATGTCACTGCCTTGTTCTGCACAGAAGCGGGCAGCCTTCAGGCAGAGCTGTTTCACCCGTTCATCTGCCGGATGCCAGTCAGGAGCACCTCGGGTACTTAACAAGCCCATAGAAAGAGGCGAAGCATTCACGAGGCCAACTTCCTTCTTTTCCAACAAAGGCAACAACGATAACAATGAAGTATCATTCAATGAATAATGGCAATACGAGATAATGGCATCTGCATCGATCTGTGGCAGAACCTTCTCGAACAACGGTAAAGGCAATCCGCATATCCCCGCATGACGAATAACTCCCTGCTCTTTCAGCCGCAGCAACGTTGGAAAAGCTTCTTCTACAATGATCTCTGCTGGTACAAATTCAACATCATGCAGGAATAAAATATCAATATAGTCCGTATGCAGTCGATTCAGACTCTCTTGCACACTATTCAGAATCCGCTGACGTGAAAAATCAAACTCATTTTCCCCATACCGTCCGGCCTTGGTAGATAAAATATACGAACTGCGCGGCAAGCTACGAATGGCTTCACCCAACACTGTCTCCGCCTTTGTCAGGCCGTAGTAAGGCGAAACGTCTATGTAATTCATCCCCGCATCTACGGCAGCATGAACAGTACGAATCCCTTCGTCCCGGTCAATGTCACGAAATACAGAACCGAGTGAGGATGCTCCAAAGCTCAATACAGGTACGTCCAGTTCTGTCTTTCCAAGTATTCTTCTCTTCATCGGTTGGCTAGCCCCTTCCCAACATGTCTGACTACACAAGTTCCTTCTCATTGTAACAGTTCAATTTCAATATAAAATATCGTCAATTGCGTAACATGTACTGTTTGATGACCTCGATCCGCAGAAAAAAATCAAAAAGCCCGCCTTCTCTCCAAACGGAGTCGGCGGGCTTGGCTTCATAAATACTCATCTACGATCAGTATTTATAAGCTTCATTTTCAAATAATTAATATTAGTTCTGCATTACGAAATCTTCATGCACGGAATTCTCTTCATCGAACATGCGCACGATGTCATATCGCGTGTTACGTTGTGCCGGAATATAACCGGACTCCCGAATCAAACGGAGAATGGATTCAATGTTAACTTTATATGTCGCACCGGCAGCAGATACAACGTTCTCTTCAATCATCGTGCTACCGAAGTCATTACAGCCAAATTCAAGCGACTTCTTACCGATCTCAGGTCCCATGGTTACCCAAGAGGATTGAATGTTCTTGATATTATCCAGCACCAGTCGGCTGATGGCTACAGTCTTCAAGTATTCTTCCGGCGTCTGACGCTCCAGCTTGAGGTTCGTATTATCCGGTTGGAAAGTCCAAGGAATGAACGCAAGGAAACCTTCAGAGTCATACTTGTTCGCAATACATTCGTCCTGAGCTTCACGTACACGGAGCAGGTGCAATGCACGCTCTTCCATCGATTCACCAAGGCCGATAACCATTGTTGCCGTAGTGTTCATGCCGATGCGGTGTGCAGTTTGCATAACGTCCATCCAATCCCGCCATGAACCTTTCAAACGGCTGATCTTCCGACGTGTGCGGTCATCCAGAATTTCAGCGCCGCCGCCAGGCAAGGAATCCAGACCAGCTTCGTGAATGGCTCGGACAACCTCTTCCAATGTAAGACCATCGGAAACTTCAACCATTTTCATAATCTCAGCTGGTGAGAAAGAGTGCATCGTGATGTTCGGGAAACGCTCCTTGATGGCTTTCAACAGGTCTGTATAATAGCTGAAAGGCAGGTTCGGATTCGTTCCACCTTGCATCAGAATCTCGGTACCATTCACATCTTCCGTTTCCTGAATCTTCTGGAAAATAACTTCATCCGGAAGCACGTAACCTTCATCCGAACCAGGTCTGCGATAGAAAGCACAAAAACGGCAGTACACATCACACACGTTCGTGTAGTTGACGTTACGCCCAATTACAAATGTTCTGTATGGTTCAGGGTGCATGCGTTTCATAATAACATTAGCAGCAACCCCGATTTTGTCCACTTCATTCGATTCAAATAGCTCAATCGTGTCTTCCAAGTCCAAACGTTCGCCCCGAAGGGCTTTATCTAAGATACGGTCTACCGTACTCATCGTAAAAAAGCCTCCCTCATGAAGAGAAATTATATAACGATCCGTCCCAACTTGTTCAAGAGAAGCAAGTTCTGGTGGCAACATCGTATTTCTGTACTCCACATATCGTAACACAGGTTACATGTGAAAAAAAGCACCTTATGTACAGGTGCTTTAAAAATAAGTAAAAATTTTTACATATGGAATGGAATTTATTCGAGATTAAGTGATACTCATCGGCGTATTCGGTCATCCACTTTTACTAGGATTCCTGAAGTGCTTGCTCCAAATCTACAATGAGATCTTCGATATCTTCCAGACCTACGGAGAAGCGCAGCAACCCATCTGTAATGCCACGGTCACGGCGAACCTCAGCCGGCATTGCCGCATGAGACATCATGGCTGGGTAGGACAGAATACTCTCCACAGCTCCCAAGCTTACAGCAACAATGGGTAGCTTCACCCGGTTAAGAACTGCTTTTGCCCGGTCGCCTGAACCGACGTCAAATGAAACGACAGCTCCATATCCTGTTGACTGGCGCTCATGTGCCTCACGGCCCGGATGATCCTCCAGTCCAGGATAAAAGACAGCGGTAATATCACTGCGCTCATTAAGCCAAGCCGCCAGTTTGGCTGTGCTCTGTTCACTGTGAGCCATGCGAGCCCCCAAGGTTTTCATGCCGCGCATTAGAAGCCAGGATTCTTGTGCACCAAGTACAGTTCCGAGTCCATTTTGTAACTGTTTCAGTTGTACGCCAAGTGATTCCGTACGAGCAACGGCTAACCCTGCCAGTACATCACTATGACCTCCGAGAAACTTCGTAGCACTATGTACGACGATGTCCACACCAAGCTCAATTGGACGCTGATAGTACGGAGTCATAAAGGTGTTATCCAGAATCGTGATCAGGTCATGTTCCTTCGACCAGTCAGTCACGGCAGCGATATCCGTGATTCGCAGTGTCGGGTTGGACGGTGTTTCCATATACACTGCCTTGGTGTTTGGCTTGAGCGCCGCTTTTACTTCATCTATATTGGTCATGTCTACAAAGGTCGTCTCGATCTGCATACGGCTCAATATGGAAGTAAGCAAACGATACGTACCTCCATATACATCTTCCGTTACAATCATGTGATCCCCTGCGGAGAACATCATGAACACGCTGGATATCGCGGCCATTCCCGATGAATAGGCGAATCCTCGTGCTCCACCCTCCAGCAGTGTGATGTAATCTTCCAAAGCCTGACGTGTCGGATTACCCGAACGACTGTAATCATGTTGAGGTGGATTGAAGATATCAAAATGATGGAACGTCGAAGCTTGATAGATCGGTACACTCGAGGCTCCAGTTGTTTTGTCGATCTCATCACCGAAATGAAGCAATTTGGTATCAAATTTTAACTCGGAATTTGGCTTGTTATTGGACTCACTCATGAGTGCACGCCTCCTTCCACTTCCTGTTGTGCAGCTGTCAGAGCATTGCCGAGATCTGCAATGAGATCATCCGCATGTTCAATGCCTACGGAGAACCGGAGCAGTCGATCATCCACACCTACGGCGTCACGAATTTCAAGCGGTATATCCGCATGCGTTTGTACCGCCGGGTAAGTCATAAGTGATTCTACTCCACCGAGACTTTCGGCAAAAGCAATCAGTTTGATATGACGCAACAATGGTTCAACATAACGTGCATCCTTCACTTTGAAAGAGAAGATACCTGTGTTACCCGTGGATTGTTTATTCTGCACCTCATACCCCGGATGATCCGACAGTCCTGGGTGATACACTTCACCCACTGCCGGATGCTCAAGCAAGTATTTGGCAATGGTAAGCGCATTGTACTCATGACGCTCCATGCGAAGAGCCAGCGTTTTCATGCCTTTCATCAACTGGTAGGAATCACTTGGAGACAACACGGCCCCAATTGAATTATGCAGGAACGCCATTTCCGCAGATAATGCCTCACCTTTGGTTATGATTAATCCGGCTAGCACATCGTTGTGTCCGCCCAGATATTTGGTAGCACTATGAATGATGATATCGGCACCCAGCTCAATCGGACGTTGGAAAAATGGAGTCAGCAACGTGTTATCAACAATCGTCAACAGGTTGTAACTTTTCGCCCAGGAAGCGACAGCTTCAACATCGGTAATCATCATCAGCGGATTCGTTGGTGTCTCGATGAATACAGCTTTCGTATTCGGCTGACGAACATTCTCCAGTGCTGCAAGGTCATTCGTGTCCACATAACTTGCAGTTACGCCGAAACGGGACAAGATGCGTTCAAGCAGACGATAGGTTCCCCCATACAGATCCAGCGATACAATCAGATGATCCCCTTGACCAAACATGGCAAAGATGGTTTGTAGCGCGGCCATACCTGAGCTACAGGCAAACCCTGCATCACCGGACTCCAGCGCTGCAGCTGCTTCTTCCAACACTTTGCGTGTTGGGTTGGTCGTACGAATATAATCAAATCCCGTGCTTTGTCCAAGCTTCGGGTGGCGAAACGCAGTGGATTGATAGATCGGAAAGTTAATGGCGCCTGTTACCGGTTCATTGATGGACCCAATTTGTGCTAAGCGGCTTTCGATTTTCAACTTGTTGTTGTCTTCCATTGCTGCATCCTCCTGTAATCTCGATTAGATTTGCGGGCCAATATCGTAAGGTGTTTCTTGATACACATAGTAATTGAGCCAATTAGAGAATAATAAGTTGGCATGAGCGCGCCAAGTAGCCGGTGGCACACGGGATGGATCATCATTCGGATAATAATGTCTAGGCAATGCGATATCCAACCCTTTCGCTGCATCCCGGTCATACTCCCACTTTAATGAGAAGGGGTCATACTCGGCATGTCCTGTAGCAAAAATCTGTTTGCCGTCTTTGGTAGCAACCAGGAAAATTCCGGCTTCCTCGGATTCAGCCAAAATCTCTAATTTCTCATTCTTTTCAATATCTTCGCGTCTCACTTCCGTATGACGGGAATGTGGAACGTTGAATACTTCATCAAATCCACGCAACAACGGAACATGAGGCTTGTTGATCGTATGCGGGAAAACGCCAAAACACTTTTCATCAAGCGCAACCTTGGGTACGTCAAAATGATGGTACAAACCTGCCTGGGAAGCCCAACATATGTGCAGTGTTGAAGTCACATTGGTTTTGGTCCATTCGAAGATCTCCTGGATTTCATTCCAATAGTTCACGTCTTCGAAATCCATCTGTTCCACAGGGGCACCCGTAATAATCATGCCATCGAAACGACGATGCTCAATCTCATCGAAGGTTTTATAGAACAAATCCAAATACTCCTGAGACGTATTCTTCGACGTATGAGATTTGGGATGCACCAGAACGACATCCACCTGAATGGGCGTGTTTCCGACCAGACGAAGCAATTGTGTTTCGGTCGTTTCCTTTGTGGGCATCAGGTTTAATATAGCGATACGGAGTGGACGAATATCCTGCTTGTATGCAGAAGTTTCATCCATGACGAAGATATTCTCTCCTTCGAGTACTTCTTTTGCTGGTAGAGTATCGGGTATTTTGATTGGCATGGTAAGTCTAACTCCTCCTTGTGCATAAATAGATGCAGCCACCGCTGGCTTGATGTCTTTACATCAATACAGTTATAGGCTGCCATGAGCTTGTCTCCAAACATTGAATTGAAGTTCCATCCAAAGTTACGACAATCTCAAGTTCCTTAGCGAAAATCACTGCTGAGAAGTCGGGGCATATGACAAAGACCTTCCTCGGATTTCGAGAAAGGTCATATGTAAATAGATATGCGCCTCTCTCATCTCTCAGTTACAACAGTGTCACTTGGACACTTGGTCGCTGCAAGAATTAGCACCGTGCGGTATACCGCCGGTTGCCGGGTTTCATCGGGCCAGTCCCTCCACCTACTCTTGATAAGATTTCGCTGTATTAAGTTGTAATTTAATATGGTTCACCGTCTACTTTATTACATTAATGCCCTCACGTCAAGTTGCAGTTCTACGTCTGCTTTCCAGATCGGAACCGTTCATCATTCGTTGTCATACACTGCCTCAGGGCGCGAAATAGACACATTTTTGCGCTTGAAAGCACCATGTACCAGCGGTATACTAAACAAGGTGTTATAAACCCTTATGTGAGAGGTGACATATTAAATGGATGGCGACCCGAGGCCTGACTGGCAGCCGAATTCCGACAAACTGCATAGAGAATTGACATCAGCATGCCGGCAGCGGGACGTGACTTCCGTTTGATTATATAATGAACGCAGCCCTGATCTCCAGGCTCCGCTGCCGACCGGCTGATTTGTTCTTTTTGCGCCCATAATGATAATATCCGCCAGGTTGGCGGGTGCAGAAGGAGTAGATTAACAATGAAAATCCGGTTGGTTAACAACGGTGTATTTATTCCGGTGGACGACATTCAGCAGGCGCTGACTCCACCAGCGGAAGGATTTTACTGGATTGATGCGGACGTAGACGATTTGGCGGTGCTTCAGCCGCTGTTCTTAATGCATGATCTGGCAGTGGAAGACTGTCTCAGTGATGAAGAACAACGTCCGAAGATTGAAATTTATGAGAACCATTACTTTATTGTGATTAATAGCATTCGTTTCGATGATGAAGAGATATTTCTACGTGCGGTGAACTTGTTCCTCGGCAGACATTTCATCATTAGTGTTACGAAGCAGAAGGTCAGCGAATTGCGCACACTGAAACCCATCCTGTGGGAACAGGAAATCAGCACACCGGATCGTCTGCTCTACTTGCTGGTTGACTTGATTGTTGATAATTATTTCACCGTAGGTGACCGAATTGAAGCTCGGATCGAGAAGCTTGAGGAAGACATTCTGATGCACACCAAAAAGTCACATCTGAATGAAATCATTGGGCTGCGCAGTGAGATTCTGTGGCTGAAGAAAGTGCTCGGACCTCAGAAAGAGGTTATTAACACACTGAACAAAAAAGATCTGCGTCTCATTGATGATCAGCTGCAAAAGTATTTCAGTGACATCTATGAGAATGCTGTAAAAATATCTGAAACCTTTGAAACGTATCGCGACCTGATGGGCAACTTGCGAGAAGCCTACCAATCCAGTATTGCAAACCGGGCGAATGAGATCATGCGCGTGTTTACCGCCATTACCACGGTCTTCATGCCGCTGACGGTCATTACCGGTATCTACGGTATGAACTTTACGAATATGCCAGAGCTTAACTGGAAATACAGCTATTTTGTTGTGATTGGCCTGATGGTTACACTGGGCCTGAGCATGTTCTTCATTTTCCGCAAAAAAGACTGGGTATGAACTCGTATGAAATAACAAAGACGAAGCGCTCCTGTGAGAGAAACGCTTCGTCTTTTTTTCATTTCCTTCACCTAACCAACATTCTGCTCTGTCTCTGCATGCCGACGAAAGCGAATTCGAATCATGCGCAGTCTTTCATAGACCTGCTCCAGACTTCCTCCGTCGGGCTTCTCTCCTCCATACACCTTATGTAATACTGGCTTCAGGAACGTATCTCCCAGCTCCTCATACGCACTCCATACGGCCTCTTGTTCGTTCTCTGGCATCACTGCCAGCTCCACGTCCAGAAGACAATCGGTATCATAACCTTCGAGATCCAGTGTCTCTAACAGCTCAATCAACTCACGTCGAGATAATCCGGATCGATTAACAATCTCCTCTAACGTATACCCTTCCTTCATACCCTCAAGCACTTGCTTGCGCGTGGTGAACTTGTCGAGTTCCTGCTTGTACTTCTGCTCTCTCTGCTTGTATAACCAGCTCTCATACTCTTCTTCCTTCAGCGCCGTATATACCCAATCCAGCGGGAATGTCGTTGAACGCTCCAACCCATTCGTAATCTCCATCCACTCCGCACCATACTCAGTAGCTTTGCTCTCCCCTACGCCGGGCAGTTGCATGAGTTCATCCATCGACTGCGGAACGAAGGCGCTGATTAAACGCAGCAGGCGGTTCGTTGCAATAAAATATGGTGCCTTCCGATCAGATACAGCTCTCTTCCTGCGCCATGTGCACAGATCCGTGTATAACTGCTCATTGCCGTATAGTTCACTGTAACAATGGAGCCGCTGTCCACCATAACTGCGTGACTTCAGTTCATCATTCTCGTGAAATAAACCCTGCAACTGCGGTCGGTACCCCTCACTCATCTGTATGGCAAGCTGATGACGGTAGATATGAAGCAGCTCCTCCCAAGAGGTCCCTTCGTACCAGATGCTGTCCTCACGCTCTCCTTCCTCGTAGCGACTCCATCCCAGTTGCCAGCTATCGTCCTCTTCTCCAATCCATAGCTGTGCATATTCTGCATTCTGATCTGACAATCTGGACAATCTGTTCATGAAAATGACTTCCATTTTCCGTTCCCTCCCTTTGACATTTCAGCCTGTACGGGTTAGTTATGCTACCTACAAGTAGCAAAAAAAAAACACCTATCCTGCAAAATCCATGCAAGAGAGGTGCTTCCTCATTAACCGTGCTATGCTGTTGCCCATATCATACCACAATGGTAAAATTCGTCAATCCCTTATTGCTCTACTTGTTCAATGCCAATTTGGCAAGCGCCAGTGAACCACACAGCCCTGCATTGTCACCAAGTCCTGGTGAAACAACATATTGGTCAATATCGGATTGAAGTGCCGGATGCTGAACGTATCCTGCAAGCAACTCCTGCAGTTTGCTACGAACCATCGGGAAGAGATGCTCCTGCTTCATTACCCCGCCACCCATTACGATTTTCTGCGGTGAGAGTATCAGAACATAGTTCATCAGTGCATGTGCCAGGTAATGCGCCTCGATCTCCCATGCTTTATGATCTGCTGGCAGTTCATAAGCCGGTTGCTCCCAACGTTTGTTAATGGCCGGGCCTGCTGCAAGACCTTCAAGGCAGTCACCATGATACGGACAGAAACCATCGTATGTATCCTCCGGATGTCTGCGTACAATGATATGTCCCATCTCTGGATGAGACAATCCATGGACCATTTTACCGCCAACCACAGCACCTGCACCAATGCCTGTACCCACAGTGATGTACAGACAGCTCTCAAGACCTTGTGCAGCGCCCCAGGTTGCTTCTCCAAGTGCCGCACCATTCACATCCGTATCAAATGTCATAGGTACATCAAAATGCTCCTTGAGCTTGCCAATCACGTTATACTGTCCCCAATGTGGTTTTGGTGTTGTTGTGATATAACCATATGTTGGGCTTCCTTCAATCGGATCAATCGGACCAAATGAACCTACGCCCAGAGCTTCAATGCCTTTGCCTTCAAAAAACGAAATCACTTGAGCCATTGTCTCTTCCGGTGTCGTCGTGGGAAAACTTACACGTTCCAGAACTTCTCCATTTTCCGTGCCAATACCACATACAAATTTGGTTCCGCCTGCTTCAATTGCGCCTAAGATCGTCATGTTAGTCACACTCCCAAGTTAGTTTAAAAAGGAATTGATATTGCTTTTAATGAATGACACTATAATTACCCTGCTACTTAATCTCCAGCTTGGACAATCGTTTCATTAACGTCTGTCTCCAGCTGTCTGACAGCGCAGGAATGGCCAGCAGCGCCCGAATACCTTCAACATTTTCTTTCCCCTGATGCATAATTCGATTGGCTTCAAGAACCGTCATTGATGTAAGATCGGTGCTGATCCGTCGAAACATCGACGAAGTCCTTACCTCCCCTTCTTGCAGTACACGAAAGTAAAAGCCCGTATGTCCACTATCCTGAAAATAAACAGGTAGCTCCTTATAGTCATACCTCGCACCCAGCTTGAAGCAAGGTTGTCTGGGCTGACTGACCTGCACTGTGGCTTCGCCCAACTCGTACACATCACCAATCCGTACGTCTTCTTCGGCACAGCCTTCAACCGTCAGATTTTCTCCACATGCTCCCCAGTCCATCTTGCGATCCATCAGCTGTTCCAACGCCGGATAACGACTGTAATCGTATACACAAACGGCCTTGTCAGGTCCGCCATGATGCACCAAATCCGCCTGCGCATCCCCTGTCATTCCAGTGAATGACAGGAAAACCGCGTCGGATACAGGATGTTTCACAATGCCGCTCATCACTTCACGCTTCTGCCCAGGGAGCAGCTGCGGCAGACCTACATTAATAGCCAGAACTGCTGTGTTGCCTCCCCCTGGCTTTCGATCAGATGTGAGTGTCATTTGCATCATACCTCCCATAATCACTTTCTTTTAACGCACAGAGCCACCAAATACGAGTGCATTACTCAAGAGCCTGCCTGGAGAAGTTAGCATTTTGCCCCCGGCATACATGCCCGAGGATGCACCGCCATCCAGATTCATGGCCTGTTTGGCACCAAGCTTCTGCATCACCGCTGCCCACTCCTTGACTGTCGCTCCAGAAACGGTAGCCAGCATAACAGAGCCGTCCGCCATAATCGCGATACCACTTCTGGCACCGGATGCGGTAAGAATCTTGGCATCCTTGAAACCTTCGCTCGTCGGATTTACAGCTACCTTACCGTCTTTTACCAGACGCGGTCCTGCTCCAACAGCAGTCACTACATCTTGCCAAGGGATCTCTTTGCCTGCTGCGTTCGTATACTTATAATTCATTTCTACGGTTGAACCAACGGTGAAACGGTCCGAAGAAGACTTCTGATTACCTGTGAAGACCAATACTGAACCATTCTTAGGAATCGCTACATTCGTATTGGGTACTTTTTTGGTCACGACACCATTCTCCATGACAACCGCAGTGCCACCTTTGAACCCGACTGTTGCACCTCTTTCAGGTGTATATAGCATCGTAATGCTGGCATTCGCAGAAGGTGTTCGATTAATAAAGGTTGCATACCAACTGCGTGATTTACCTTTTGTATCCGTTACTTTACCTGTCAAACTCACCTGAAGTGAATCCATGATCGCCGAGCCGTCTTCCTTAAATCCGATGGATGTTCCGTATCTTCCAATATGTATGACCTTACCATTTGCTATTAACATACCGTATGGATCTGGTGCTCCGTTATATGCTTCAAAAAATGCTCCGTTAATGGCTGCTTGTGCACCATAGGCTTTCACAATCGATGGCAATGTTGCCGTCTGGCCAACTTGCTTCTTCGCGAGTCCCACGGTAACCGGTGTTCCCTTCGGAATCGTAACCGTCTGTACGGTAAAATTGCGTCCTGCTGCTTTTACTTTCTGTACTTTGGTGCTAATTGCTGCTTTGGCATCCACTGTCTGTGGCGCACTTACTGCTCCCGAAAGAATTACGGGCAAGGCCAGGACGAGGGCCATAGCCCCTGTCCACCACTTTTTACCTGTTCGTACGTTCTTCATGTTGCTCACCCTATTGCCACTCCCATCCAAGAGCCAAGGCTCTTCATCTCAAGTTGTTCAAACTTGTCCATCACCATATCCGGATCAAGACGCAATTCACAGATATCCAGCGCACAGGCAACCGGAACAGCACAATGAATCTCTGCCAGTTTGCGGGACAGATGAAGCATGTCCAGATCATTCTCAATCTTGTTACGCACCGAAGGGGTCAGCTTATCCATGTTGCTCAAAATCCCTTCAATGGAGCCGTATTCCTGTACAAGTTTCAACGCTGTTTTCTCACCAATTCCCCGTACTCCGGGATAATTGTCGCTGGCATCTCCCATCAGACCCTTCATGTCAATCACTTGACGAGGTGTCAGATGTTTCTCTGCCATGAGCGTTTCAGGGTTGTACACCATGTAGTTGCCATGGCCTTTTTTCATAATAATGATACTCGTGCGGTCATTAATCAGTTGTAGCATGTCGTGGTCACCCGTCAGTACCATAACATTCATATCTGTCTCTTCGGTGTAATACTTAGCAAGTGTCCCGATGCAATCATCGGCTTCGAATCCTTGTGCACCTATATTTGGAATTCCCAGGCTATCCATCACTTCACGGATCAGGGCAAACTGGGGAATCAGGTCATCCGGAGCTTCAGCCCGGTTGCCTTTGTAAGCTGCGTATTCTTCACCGCGGAACGTCTTACCGCCCATATCCCAACAACATACGACATGACTTGGCCCAAAAGTCTGAACCGCATCCCAGAAATAACGGATAAATCCGTAGACTGCGTTGGTAGGCAATCCTGCCTTTGTACGTCTGATATATCCGCTTGCAGATGTCGCATAAAAAGCACGGAACAACACCGCCATACCGTCTACCAGCAACAAAGTAGGTTCATTACGTTGATTCACTTGAATTTGTTCTCTCCTATCCTGATCTAGCATATAAAATACGAAACTAATTCTATCATTATAGCATAGTTCCGCCAACCATCGTTCAGCCAAAAAAGCCCTGAATTTTGAACAATTCAAGGCTGATATTCAGCGCGTTTACGCGTTATTCCATTCCTGCTCGTACGTTTCTTCCTTGAATCCAACCGTCACCTTTTCTCCATCTGTAACGATCGGACGTTTGATCAAGCGACCATTGGAAGCCAACAAACGAATCTGTTCATCAGCGGACATGCCTGGCAACTTGTCCTTCAGTTGTTGTTCTTTGTACACTTCCCCGCTCGTATTAAAGAACTTTTTCACTTCCAGTCCGCTCTTTTGGATCAGTTCTGTTAGTTCAGCTTCTGAGGGCGGTGTGTCGAAAATGGGGATTAGCTCCAACTCATGGCCTTGCGCTTCAAGCCATTTCACAGCTTTGCGGCATGTGCCGCATTTGGCATATTGATATACTTTTAAGTTGCTCATTGTATGTGCTCCTCCAAATGCTCCGGTGTGGCTCCGGTTTCGACTTCTCGCTTCCCTTGGTTTGCTTCGCAAATCCAAAAGTCGCTCCAAATCGATACCATCGCCATGTAATTTTACTGACTTTTGCGAATGAGATCAAAAACACACATTCGCTATATTTTCGGGATCAAAATCTTACAGCTTTAATATTTTTCAAAGCTTAAAAAATTTAAAAGCTTAAAATATTTCACATGAAAATGCTAAACATCCATACATGAAACCATACAACCATAAGGATTAGCCTACGGCATGTTGTTCGGGTGCATGAAGCCTCCCTCACACAAGTTAGCCAACCGGCGTTGCCCCAAGCAGGACGGGCTGTGCAGAAAGTTGCGACACAAGGGCATATCTAAGGCCATCGTCGCAGCTTATTACAGTTCTTCTCTGGGAGCTGCCTCATCATTCAAACGCTGCTCCAGCGCGGCCATATCTGCTGGGAAAGGGGCCTGGAACGTCATGCGTTCCTGTAAAATTGGATGTTCGAACGTCAATTCACAAGCATGTAATGCCTGGCGTTCTATCCAGCTGTCCCGTTCTTCCCGAACAGCCATGGTCTGCTCATCGATCTCGTGCACAGGTAGCGTTTTGTACATTCGATCACCGATTAATGGACAGCCGATGGACGTCATATGTACCCTGATCTGATGGGTTCTGCCACTTTCCAGCTTAAGACTTACTGCACTGGCACTGCCTTCTGCCCAACGTGTTAAAGTCGTGTACAACGTTCTTGCAGCGTAGCCATCAGGTGTAACGATTCTGCGATGCGGCTCTTCAGGATCACGATCAATCGGGCCATCCACTGAACCTTGTTCCGGGACAGGACTGCCGTGTACAAGCGCAATATATTTCTTATCCACCGTTCCCGCAATCATCTGTTCAGACACATGCTGATGCACATAAGGATTCTTGGCTATGGCCAGCACACCTGACGTTTCCTGATCAAGTCGATGAATCGGTCTGAACCGGAATCGATCACCCTTGGATTTCCAGTAATGAACGACTCCATTCGCCAAAGTACCTGTGTAATGACCATGTGTCGGATGAACGATGATGCCCGCATCCTTGTTTACAATAAGCAAGTGCTCGTCTTCATACAGAATGGTAAAGGGAATAGGTTCAGGCAAAATATCATCCGATTCCTCTTGCTCCATCCGAACTTCAACGACATCGCCCACAGCTACCTTGACGCTAATGTACACGCGCTCTCCATTAAGCATGACGCCTTGTTCTGTCAGCTTGATTTTGGATAAAAGCTTGCGCGACACCAGTAGCCGGCGCTGAAGCACGGTCTTCAGCAGCCAGCCATCTTCTTGCTCGGTCACCGTGTAGACAATCGGCGAATAGTAGTGGCTCATTCTTTGCGGCGGAAGACTTTTTTGCTCCGCACATATTCAATATCGGCCACCTGTTGTCTCGCATTGGCCGTCCGTGCAACCACGAAGAAGTAATCAGACAGTCGGTTTAAATACCGTCGTACAGACGGATTAATATCTGTATGTTGTCCAAGTGTTACTGTGCGACGCTCTGCACGGCGACATACCGTACGGCACACATGTAGAGCAGAGGATAGCTGACTGCCACCAGGAATAATGAATCGTTCCACTTTTGGATTCTCAGCATCATACTGGTCGATCCATTGTTCCAGACGCGAGACCATTTCATCTCTTACCTTATATTTGGTTTCACTAATCTTCACGAAGGCCAGATCGGACCCACAGTCAAACAGTTCCTGCTGCACTTCCAGCAGATGTTCCCGCAGATCTTCGAATTCGCCCTGAGCAGAGTCAATAAGGCTGATCGCCTGGCCGACAAAACAGTTCAATTCATCAATCGTACCATAAGCCTCAACTCGATCATCATCCTTGATGACACGTCCACCGATGACCGAAGTCTGTCCTTCGTCACCTGTTCGTGTATATATGCCCATCGTTATCCCTCCAATTGGTAATATAATAATGAATACGTAAATGCCATTTTTTCAGAAACCAGTCTATCGCTTTACACGTATATAAGAATTGGTGTGCTCTGCCGAGTATACGACAAATCGAAGGAAACCAAAAGTAAAGGAGACGATTATGCAAAACTGGATAACCGATTTCATGGAACAATACGGCTACATAGGCATTGCATTCATTATTGCTCTTGAGAACGTATTTCCCCCGATTCCATCCGAAATCATCTTGCCGTTTGGCGGATTCATGACCACCTATACCAGTCTCACCCTTCCGGGTGTAATTATTGCCGCTACCATCGGCTCCGTCCTTGGTGCTGTGATCCTGTATGGTATCGGACTCCTCATCGACGTCGAACGCCTTGAGAAAATTGTGGAACGCTGGGGACATGTTCTGCGCATCAAAAAAGAGGATATTCACCGTGTCGATGCATGGTTTGACAAATATGGCATGTGGACCGTATTGTTCTGTCGAATGGTTCCCCTCGTCCGTAGTCTCATCTCCATTCCTGCAGGCATGTCCAACATGAAATTTGGTTTATTCCTTCTCTTTACAACCATTGGTACACTGATCTGGAATGTGATTCTTGTCTCCGTTGGCGCTGCACTTGGCGCATCATGGGAGAGCATTTTGCACTTTATGGACGTTTATTCCATTGTAGTGTACGTGATTCTGGCCATCATTGTCATCGGATGTATCATCTGGTGGATCAGACGTAGCAAAAAGCAGAAGTAAAAAAAGGATAGACTTCATAAATAAAGCCTCCTTGCCACCATGATCGTGGTCGAGGAGGCTTCTTCATATCACCCGTTTATGTCATCTCGCTATCGTTCATCTTCATTTCGCATGCCCTGACTCTTAAGATCGATAGCCAGACCAGATACCAGCATGTACATCTTTTCAGCATGGATCTGCAGCATCCGATTAACCGAAGCCATTCTCGCTGTAAATATTCGTTCTTCCTCGGTAGGATGCAATGTACCATGCATTTCATTGGTAATCACAAGCAACTTCCCCTGATAAGACAATAAAGCATCAAGCAAAAGCTGAGTCTCTGAACGCTGATGATCCAGATCCTCTGTTGCCCTGAAACCGGCAGCCATCCAGGAGGTCAGACTGTCTACAATTACAATTCGCTGATCCGCCAAAAATAGATTGGATTCCCGATTAATCTGGGTGATCACCTCTGTCAGATGCTGACCGTTCCCGGCATGAATGGCACGATAATGAGCGGATGGCAATTCGGGAATAACGGGATCATGATCACCGGTGGATAAATATACACCCTCCCGGCTAATTCCGGCTGCGTACTTGAGGGCAAACCGGGTTTTACCACTACCTATGCCGCCTGTGACCGTAATCAGCAATCCGCTTCCCTCCTTCCATAGCCATTCTGAATTTTCTTTACTCTGTCAGCGCCTTCAGCACTTTTTTGGATTCTTCGACATTGGAAGATGACACTGGAATGGTGGCGAACAAATTGCTCGCAGCATATTCTACATCTTTAAACATTTTCATATCTTCGAGTGGAATACCGTAAAGATGTGATTCCTGCTTGAGATCTGAACCGTCATCTCCTTCACCTTTCTCCACCAATACACCGCCTTCAAATACGCCCCGTTCAAACTTCTTCGGATCAAAGGTATCATCCAGCGGAATGTTGGAGCCATTGCTTCCGTATTGTTTCATGTCGGCTTCAGGCAAAATGAAGATATCATGTCCACCAGCCGCATACTCTACCATAATTTTCTGAACATCATACATCGCACTGGTGATCACTTCCACCTTAGGTTCCTCACCCAGTTTCTGTTGCAGATTGGCCTGTAACTGCTCTGAGATTACAGATGGATTTCCTTGGTTATCAATGATGAATATAGAAAAACCATCTTTGCCTCCACAACCCGCAAGCAGAAAAACGATAGAAATGATTGCAGTAAGCCCCCAAAATCTCTTCATTCCAGTTCCCCCTTTAGTCTCCTATGTCCAATATATCACAATTGTTCCACGCAAAAAAATAACCTGGCTTATCGGGGGATCACCTTGCCTTTTCACACAAAAAAAGAAGACCTTCTCAGGTCTCCCTTTTTAATTCAATTAATGAAACGTTTCACTCCAGCATAAACGTTATTTTCCTTTAATCGGGTTAGCCTTCATATATTCATTAATCTTTAAATCCAGCAAACTGCTGATTTCAATTACAATATCGGATGTGAATGATTTCTCTTCGAGGAAGATCTGTTCCATCTTGCGACGAAGCATATGAATCTCATCTTCCAAGGAAATGTCATGCAAAGATGCGTTATCAGGTTTCACCGACCATCGGTCGCCATGATCGCCTTCTGCCAGATAGTGCCCACGATTAGTCGGTAAATCATATTCAACACAAAACAAAGCCAACCCCTCCTTGGAAAAATGGTTTCCAAATATATGAAAACTTATTTCAAATTGAAATTATATCACAATATTTTGTAAAAGAAAGTTATTTTTTTCCAATAATACAATGCCACAGTTTTTCCATGCTTCTATTTTAGTATTAACCCTCTTTTTGCACTTTGTAAACAAAGTTTCCGATTCGTTCCAAAGCTTCATTCAATTGGGTTACAGAAGTAGCATACGAGCAACGCAAGAAGCCTTCACCTTGAGGGCCAAAAACATTGCCGGGAACAGCAGCAACTTTATTCTCCGTTAACAATCGCTCTGCAAACAGGTCGGAACTCATGCCAGTCTTTTGAATACTCGGGAATGCATAGAATGCGCCTTGAGGTTCATGACAATCGAGTCCAATATCCCGGAATCCCTGCACAATCAAACGTCTGCGCTGATTATACGATTCTACCATCCGGTCTTTCTCACCCAAACCGTTTGTCAATGCCTCAAGCGCAGCAACCTGACCCATGGCCGGTGCACACATTACCGTATACTGATGGATTTTGAGCATGGCTGCAATAAGCTCAGGATGACCACACATGTATCCGATCCGCCATCCTGTCATTGCAAAAGCCTTGGAAAACCCGCTTACCAAAATGGTCCGCTCCTTCATGTCTGGAATAGCTGCAAAGCTGACATGTTTTTGCGTATACGTCAATTCAGCGTAAATTTCATCAGCGATCACAATCAGATCATGCTTTTTGATCACTTCAGCAATAGGCAGCCACTCTTCATACGTCATGATGGCTCCTGTGGGATTACTTGGATAACACAGAATAACCACTTTCGACTTCGGTGTGATGCCAGCTTCAAGTGCTTCGGCCGTTAACTTGAACTGATCTTTCGCATAAGTTTCAACACCGACGGGTATACCGCCACCGATGGAAGCGATTGGTGAATAAGCCACGTACGAAGGTTCAGGAATGAGAATCTCGTCGCCAGGTACGATTAATGCACGCAAAGCCAGATCAATCGCTTCACTACCACCCACGGTAACAATAATCTCATCCTTGGGATCATATTTGGTATCAAACTGAGTATCGAGATAATCGCTGATGGCTTCTCTCAGCTTCGGCATGCCTGCGTTGGATGTGTAGCTGGTCATACCTCTTTCCAGCGAGTATACACAGGCTTCACGCATATGCCAAGGTGTAACAAAATCGGGTTCACCCACACCCAATGTGATAATATCCTTGTTGTCTCCAACCAGATCAAAAAATTTGCGAATTCCGGATGGAGGTATCTGCTGCACGAGGGGTGCCAGATAAGATGTCATTTTCTTGTTGTTCCCGGTTGTCTGTTCATTCACTATCATGACACATCTTCCTTTACGGCGAGATCATGAGACGGTTGTCTTCCTGATGGTCTTCAAAAATAATCCCGTCCTGCTTATATTTTTTAAGAATAAAATTCGTTTTGGTTGAAAGTACAGAGTCAATCGGAGACAATTTCTCCGACACAAAGTTAGCGACTTCACGCAGGTTGCCACCTTCTACTTCAACGAGCAGATCGTATGCACCTGACATGAGATATACGGATTTCACTTGCGGATAGAGATAAATGCGTTCGGCAATCCCTTCAAAGCCACGGCCACGCTCCGGCGTGATCTGCACCTCAATCAGGGCCGTTACTTTCTCATCATCTATTTTGCTCCAGTTCACGACGGTTGCGTATTTCACGATGACGTGGTCTTGTTCAAGCTGTGCCACGGCGTTCTTGATCTTGTCTTCCGACTCCCCCAGCAGCGTCGACAGCAGTGCGGGAGTCCTTCTCGCGTCTTCCTTCAGCAGATCCAGAACTTTTAGTTGCAGATCGTTCAAATCTTTCATGGTTTTCCCTCCAGCGTCATCCAGGTTCCTGAAAATGAATTAATACTTATATTACATGAATTTAACGTTGATGCAAAGACAAAAGACCGCCTGCCCTGAATTCAGGCAAGCGGTGGTATGGTCTTGGTTAGCCAAGTGCTTCAAACCTCATTTCCACAGGTTACATGTAATAAGGGTTACCGTAATTGGGCTGATGCTGAGGCACATTAGGAGCTTGGCTATATGAACTGTTCTGCGTGTTCTTTTCCTGGATGAATTGCTGACACTTCTGTTGCGTCTGGTGTGCAGACTGGATTTGCTTGTCCACATCCTGACGAAGTGCCTTGGACGAGACAGAATACATGTTGTTTTGCTGCATCAGATTAAACAGTTCCCCTTGTAATCTTAGGGTGTCATTTGTTAAATCTGTGAACATTCGACGTGTCATGGGGCAGGAAGCTTCAGTTGTCGCAGTCGTATATTCGCGCGAGGTTCGTCTTAAATCTGCAAGAATCGACTTCAGCAAATCCTGCTCCTGCATAAAAGCGCCATTAGATGATAAAGATTGAGAATACATGCGTTTTCCTCCTATACAGTTAGAGTTGACTTCAATTACTGAACTTGTGCTGGTGCAAGAGATTGATGTTGCTGCAGCGCATTGACAAGGGTATTCAGATGCTGTTCATGTGAGCGAACATAGTGATTCAGTGCCTGTTGAATTTGTGGGTTATGTGTGATGGAAGCTGTGGCTGCACACTGCTTAATCAGCAGTTCTTCATTGGTAATCGAGTCCGCAATGTAGTTCAATTCCTTGGGACTCAACGCTTGCATAGTTTGATTCTGCATGTTTCGATGGCCTCCTCGGCATAAAGTTTATGCGCAATTATTGTTAGCCCGGTCACACAAAAGTATACAAATTTAAATCATAAAGGAGATGTTTCTAATGGATCTGGTCTATGGCACACCGTTCTGGCCTTCCACTTTTAATTCAATTTTCAATTATCCTGCTCTTCGAGAAGACATCTCGTGTGACTGCCTCATCATTGGCGGTGGTATGGGTGGCGCTCTGACTTCGAAACTGCTCTCAGAGAAGGGTGTTAACACGGTTGTTATTGATAAGCGAGATATTGCCCAAGGTAGCAGCTCTGCCAATACAGGTCTTTTGCAATACACGAATGACAAGACCCTAACCTCGTGTATCAATACCTTTGGTGAAGCAAAAGGCGTACGTTTTTATGAGCTTTGCCGGGAAGCGATGAAACAGCTTACTCAAATAGCAGACACGCTGGATATGGATCCTTGGTTCATTCCACGAACAAGTCTTTGTTTTGCAAGCAGTGAAGATGATGTGAGCCTATTAGAGGAAGAATATCAGACGCTGACGCGCTACGGCTTTGAAGCTGAACTGTGGAGTGCCGACAAAATCAAAACACATTTCCCCTTCAGCAAACCAGCTGCACTGTATACGATGGGAGATGCGGAAGTGAACCCCTATCGATTCGTTCATGCCTTATTTGAATCTGCCAATAAGCGTGGGGCCCGAATCTATGGTCAGACCGAAATGATACACTGTGAACACGATGAAGATGGTGTAGTATGCCACACTCCCAACGGTAAAATCCGTGCCAACAAAGTCATATTTGCTGCCGGTTACGAGACACAGGATATCAAAAAGGATCGCGGAGCCTATCTGAAAACGACCTATGCGATTGCTACCAAGCCGCTACCTGATCTTAAGGAATGGTTTGAGCACAGCATGATTTGGGAGACAGCACGCCCATATTTGTATATGCGAACAACACCGGATGGAAGAATCATCGCAGGCGGTTTGGATGAAGAAACACCTCGGGAGGATCAACGTGAAATTCGGGCAAAACACCGGGGAGATACACTTCTGGAAGAGGTCCGTTCCTATTTCCCTCTAGATGGTCTTGCAGTCGATTATGCCTGGGGTGCCGTGTTTGGTAATACGAATGATGGCCTGCCACTGATCGGTACACACCCTGATTATCCGCATTCTTATTTTGTGGAAGGGTATGGAGGCAACGGGACCGTATACAGCATGATTGCTGCTTCCCTGATTGCAGATGCCATTACTGGCAAGCAGAACCCTGATATGGATTTATTCTCTCTCACACGTACAAGTAAACCCTCTCCTGTATAACCTTCGATTTGAGCTGTAAATGAGCTTATGCATGAGTTACAAATAATTAAGGGTACAGTCCCAGGAAAGTTATTTCTTTCCCGGATCTGTACCCTTTTGGTTACAAAACCCTATAATTGATGGCCCTCTATGCGGACGGCTCTTGCCCTTCCGTTCGGTTCAATAATTTGTGCATAAAGATCCAGCCGATTAGCGGAAAAGCACCGAGGATAATAATAAGCCAGGTTAACATGCGTAGAGACGGAGCATTCATGACCATTATAATAAATATGGCCAAGCCAAAAAGTCTCCCGAACATCAGGCATAACTCTCTTAAAACGACAAGTTCAACCCTTTTCTCTACATTTTCGCCACTCATGCCCATCATGTCGAATCCCGCTGATATCATTGGCAATACATAAAGTGGCATTGCGACAGCACTCCCAATCCCCATGATTAACAGCGTACCATAGGTGACTTTCCAGAGAAGAGGAAGAAGCACAATCAGCAGAATCAGGGCTCCGATGAACATGCCTCTCGATCTATACTGTGGTTTAAACCATTTCCCTGCTGCCCAATAACTTACTAATGCTACGGCTGAGGTGATCAGTGAGAACTGCCCCAACTTGTACTCCTGCGCGGTAGCCACGTAGACAAGCAGTGCTATCAGAAAGGCAAAGACACCTTCACGCGCACCCTGAGCGAATAAACCCAAAGCCAAGGTCCTCCAGGGACTATCCGGTTTGGATAGCTGTGTCCAGGGCTCCGACCAACGGTATGTACCGCTCACCTTTCTTTTCTTGAGAAAAAAACTGAAGACTACCGCTATGACATAAATGACGAGCGATATCGTAAATATAAACCGATATCCCGTGTTGTCTGTCATACGGGTAATAATCAGACCTGAGAACCAAGGACCTATAATTCCTGTCATCGAGCCAAGTAACCCAACCCAGCCATTAAATAGATCCCTGTTTGCCCGATCCGTTATTTCAAAATACACGACATTAAATGCGATCCAGAATAGCCCCAGCGAACAACCCAGTAGTATGCCCAAAGGCCAAATCCAGTCTACAGCGTTGGAACCCGCCCAGAGGACAATCATATAGAAAAGGCCGGACAGCGCAGTACCCAGTCGTAACGCACTCATTTTATTGTGTTCCTTGACCCATTTTCCAGCCAGCCAAAACGTGAGTCCAATAGCCAGCTGCTGACTGATCGTGAACCAGCCCAACATGGCATAATCGGGACGGCTTTTCCACAGAAACACATTCAAAAAGGTTCCTGACAATGCTCCGGCTAACGCAAACAATCCATTCACGCCCAAAAGCAGAATGGATTGTCGGCCTAAAGTAATCTTCATCTGCTCCTCCTTCATCCACCTGAAGTGAACTGTACACAGGCAGGTCTCAGGGTTAACGTACCCCAAGCAAGAGAAAAACATGAAGAATCTTCAGGATTTCTTTGAAATTAATTTGAATCTCCGGAAATGCTTATTTCTGCGTACTTAGATTCTGGATTAGACGTAAACGGTCATTCTCAGACAGACTGTATTGAACTTGGAAACATCCCGAGCACACATAGGTTAGTACCTTAAAAGGTGTGGACAGTAGTGACCCTTCACCTGAAGCAGCGTTAACAACTGGCGTGAAGTTATCCTGCGTTGCAACTTGGGTACCTGCGAGAATCATGAATTCCCGGCAATTCGGGCACTCTGGTACTTCTTCCTGATGATCAAGTTGCTTCTGTACACCTTGTTCATACTGAATGAGATCATTACCTTCATCCGCGTATTTGGTTAACGTTCGCAACTCCGGCAATTTGAGTTCGACTTCATCCCCCCAAAGATCAGAAAGATCCGTAGTCTGTTTCTCATCCGTTACATCGTCCAGATCATAAATATCGTCCTCAGCTTCATCGTTCTCTTCATCACCGATGTTAATGTTGAGCGTGCGATATCCCTTCAATTCATTGTGGCAGTATGGACACTCTTCTTCAGGACCGATCTCCTCATCCCATACAATCTCCGTCTGACACCAAGGGCATACTGTTGTTTCCATATTGATCAACCTTTCTCTTTCAAATAATCATGTATTCATTACATAGATGACACCAATGGCAAAGAACACAATCGATGCCGCAAACAGAATCCGTATCAATATTTTCATGACCGGTCCCCCTAGATAATGCTCGCGCCAATAACAAACGACAACGAGACGGAAATAATCATGGATATCAATCCGACAGCTCGGTTATCCGCTTCGATCTCCTTATCAATGGAGAACACGGGTGTGAGGAATTCGAACAAAAAATAGGCAACGAGCAGAAGAATAAATCCGACAAACGACCACGTCATGGCTTCATACACCGAAGATTTAGCCTGTATGCAGAAACGCAGTACGTTACAGATCCCGAAAATTTTGCCTCCAGTGGCCATCGCAACGGCCACATTGCCTTTCTTGATCTCAGTCCAGCATTTATATTTGGTCACCAGTTCGAAGCAAGCCAGAAATACAAGCAGCTCCATAATCGCTACCGAGAAAAAACCGAGTACCATCCCCAAGGGATGAGACAGCAATTGGTCAATGCTTTCTTTCACGCACCGTTCCCCTCTCCCTATCTGCGACCTTCATGCATAAGGCCGCAGAATATCATTGATTCATGGTCCGGCTATTCCAATTCTGCAACGGTCACACCGTTCCCGCCTTCTCCGTAATTGCCCAGCCGGTAACTTTTAATATGTTTATGCTTACGCAGGTAATCCTGAATACCGGAACGCAAAATTCCTGTACCTTTACCGTGAATAATATAAACTTGGCCAAGGTTGGCAAGGAAAGCCTCATCAATGAAACGGTCTGTCTCCATCAGGGCTTCTTCCAGGTTGGTACCACGCAGATCCAGCTCACTCTTCACGTTGTCATCACGCGTGCGCTTCATGCCAGTTACCGGTTTCTGCTTCGGTTTGGCTGCTGGTGCCGATTGTTGCAGTTCCAGGTCATCCAGGGATACTTTCATCTTCATGATCCCCAGTTGCACCATGGCGTCTTTGCTACCTGACATCTCCACAACAAGGCCTTTTTGATTCAAACTGTAGACAAGCACTTCATCACCAGGACCGATGGCACGTGTCTTCGGTGCTGTTGCCGTCTTCTTGACAGTCTTCCGGCGCTTCTCCGGTTCAGCTTCATCCAGCTGTTTGCGGGCAGCAATGAGTTTGTGCTCCTTCACGGAAGCACCTTCTTCCATAGCCAACAGACGAAGATCTGCGATAATCTTCTCCGCTTCGGCACGAGCCTTGTCCACAATATTACGTGCATCATCTTCTGCTTTTTCAATCCGGCGATCACGCTGCTGTTCCAGCTTCTCCAGTTCCGTCTGATGACGACTGCGTAATTTCTCCATGTCCTGGCGCAGGCTCTCTGCCTTCTCACGCTCTTGTTCAGCCGTAAGGCGGTTCTCTTCAAGAGAAGCAATCATGTGCTCGATCCGTTGATCCTCTTCCTTCACTTCGCCACGGGCGTAGTCGAGAATGTAACCCGGCAGTCCCAGTCGCTCTGCAATGGCAAATGCATTACTTCGTCCAGGTACACCCACCAGAAGGCGATACGTTGGACTCAGTGTATTAATGTCAAATTCCATGCTGGCATTAATAACACCTTTACGCTCATATGCGTATGCTTTCAGTTCACTGTAGTGGGTCGTTGCAACCATGCGACATCCCGTCCGGTGCATATGCTCGAGCATGGAGATTGCCAGTGCGGAACCTTCCGCCGGGTCTGTTCCTGCTCCAAGTTCATCGAGCAATACCAAACTTTTCGGCGTCATGTTCTTCAGAATGCGAATGATGTTCGTCATATGGCTGGAGAAAGTACTCAAATTCTGCTCGATACTCTGCTCGTCCCCAATGTCTGCATAGATCGCATCAAATACACATAGCTGACTGCCATCCTCTGCCGGAACAAATAAACCGGACATTGCCATCAGGCTCAGCAAGCCAATCGTTTTGAGCGTTACCGTCTTACCACCCGTATTCGGACCTGTCACGATAATGGATGTGTAATCATTGCCCAGTTCAATGTCGATTGGTACCACGTTTTCGATCGGTATTAACGGATGACGGCCTTTTTTCAGTTTGATGAATCCGCGGTCATTCATGCGTGGTAGTGTTGCTTTCAGTTCACGAGCCAGACGTGCTTTGGCAAAGATAAAATCAAGCGATCCCAGCAAGTCGACATCATACAGCAGCCATTCTCCCTGTTCACTGACAAGTGCCGTCAATTTCTGCAAAATAATTTCTATTTCGCGTTCTTCCCGAATCCGGGTCTCGCGCAATTTGTTGTTCATTGCAACGATGGATTCCGGCTCAATGAACAATGTCGCACCCGAACCGGATTGATCATGCACAATCCCACCGAAGTATGAACGATATTCCGCTTTTACGGGAATAACAAAACGATCTCCCCTGATCGTAATAAGCTGATCCTGTAGCATCTTGGATACGGTAGAGGATCGAATCATGGAATCCAGCTTCTCACGAATACGTGCTTCTCCGCCTCGCAGCTCACGACGAATCTGCGCCAGCGTCACGCTTGCACTGTCGGCAACTTCTGCATTATCGTCGATACAGATTTTGATAGCATCCTCAAGCGTCTTTTGCTCTGACAGTTGATCACTGATATAGAACAAGGATTCGATGGGCTCATCTTCATGCAGAGTAGCAATCAGACGTTTCAATCGTCGTGCAGCAAAGGTCGTATTGGATATTCCCAAAAGCTCATGAGGGTTAAGTGTGCCTCCAATTTCAGCACGTTTGATGGAGGCCGTAATATCCACAATCCCCCCAAAAGACGGCGAGCCTTTCAAGCGGTCAAATGTAAAGGCTTCATCGGTTTGCTGCAGTAAACGCTTCACTTCTTCAAGTTCACTAATTGGTTCAAGTTGCTCCGCCTTCTTTTTACCCATCGTAGTCTGGGCATAGCTAAGCAATGTATTTAAAATTTTGCGATATTCCAGTGTGTGTAAAATTTTCGTGTCCAAGTGTACAACTCCTTCCAAAACTATATCTGTATTATAACGAAAGAAACTTTCTTGCGCTATTTAACGAATCCTTCCACACATAACTTCAACCATAGCATCACAAACTACAGGTGTCAGGATTGTGCAACCTCTCCGAGCCCCTTGGAGTTGCCCTGCTCAGTTCAATCCGAATAAAAGGAGGTACACACCATGAATTTCCTGGGACATGTCGTGCGATTTGTCATCGCTGCAATTGTATTAATGGTGGTCAGCTGGATCGTTCCCGGATTCGCCGTTGGTGGCTTCTGGAGCGCTCTGTTGCTTGCTCTTGTCATTGCCCTGCTCGGCTGGATCGTTGAAGGTATCTTCGGCAAAAGGGTCAACCCGTTTGGTCGCGGTATTGTTGGATTTATCGTTAGCGCACTGGTGATTTGGCTGGGTCAATATGTTGTAGATCATGTTGAGGTCAGCCTGCTCGGTGCCATTCTCGCTGCGCTGGTTATCGGGATTATCGATCTCTTCATCCCGGTATCCACCCCTTTTGATGCCGGACGAAGCTCCAAAAGCTAAACCCAGCTTCTCCTTTTCAACTCCATGAATGCTTCTAAACCTCTGAAGGCCTGTGCCGGATGAGGTTTATTTCATTTGAAGTCGTAACGAACCATCCACTCAAGCATGTACAATTTTCAACAAAACGACATACGCAGCGTGTACAGGCATCCATATATTGCGGTATGATGACTGAAGCAATCATTCACATTTTATCCATATCACGTTTAAGGAGGTACATGATGAAGAAGGGCATAGCATGGCTCGCTGCCTGTATGTTAATTCTGGTCCTCGCTGCATGCGGAGGGGCGAATCAGTCCGCAGACTCTGGCAGTAATGGGTCCGATGCTGGCGTTACAGCCAGCGAAGAACTGGTCATCAAGGCAAGCAACTACGAATTCGATCAAACCGAGTACCATCTTAAAAAAGGTGTCCCGGTTAACATTGTTTATGAAAATGTAAACGGCAATCATGGAATACTCGTGCCTGAGCTGAATCTTATGCTAGACACCAGAAACAGTTCCAAAGTGATTACCCCGGACAAAGTCGGTGAGTTTGAAATGTCCTGTTCGGTCTTCTGTGGTTCGGGACACAGCAGCATGATCTCCAAAATTATCGTTGAAGAATAGTATTCAAGACAAGGAGCCCCCGCAGCGACGGGAGCTCCTTCTTTAGTATAACAAATTGTACCAGAGTGCGTTGCCCACGAGCCAGTTCTGCTACAATCATTCCGCTAGGTCTGGTCCTGTTCAATCAGTTCAATCCATTCGTTATATTCCGTCTGCAATTTCGTATATTCATCATGCAACTGACGATATTCCGTATTCAGCTGCTCTGCCTTTTCCTGCTCCATTTCGCGTTCAACCTGTAACAAACGTAATTGATTAGCTGCCAGTTCATAACGCTCGCCCATCTCAAGCAGTTCATTTTCCATGATCTGTTTCTCTTGAGTTGCTTCTGCCCGTAACTGATCCAGCTGCTGTCGTTCTTGCTCCAGTCCCTCCAGCAACTCGCTACTTGCCGCGCTTTCTCTCTTCCATACCGTCAGTTCATTCTCAAGCGCAGCCCAGCGTTCCTGCCAGGATTGTTCCTGAGCCGCCCATTCATCTGCACGGCGTTGCCACACCTGGTCGTTCTGCTCCGCTTGTGCAACGCTGGAGCGGAGTTCTTCTTCACGTCTCGTCAACTGCTCCAGACGGGATGACAACTCGGCCTGTTTGGCTGACAGTTCTTCATGTTTGATCTGCCACTCCAACGCTTCTTCCTCAGTCTGGGCTAGCCGGCTCTCTTGCTCCGAGTAGCGCTCGGACAGTTTCGCTGAAGATTGTCTTGCTTCTTCAAGCACTCTTACAATCTCTTGCTTCTCCGTACTCAATTCATCCAGCTTGGAACTGTAATTCTCTTCCCGTTGTAATGCATCACTGTAGTCGTTACGTATTTGTTTATAATTATCCTGAAGTCGGTTCAACTCTTCCCGAACAACATTCAGCTCAACTTCAAGCTGTTTGCGTTTCTCTTCCAAAAGCTCTACTTCCTTCTGATAATGCACAGCCTCTTCATGGTTGAAACGAGACTCTTCCTTCACCACGGACAATTCATCATGAAGGGATTGCACACCAGACTCCAGCGTTTCATTTTGTTCAGCAACTTCAAGAATCTGATTCTCCAGGTCACCGATCTCAGCCAACCGTTGCTCTGCAAGGTCTTTCAAGGACTGCTCACGTTCCGTAAGCGTGCCGATCTCATGCTGCAATGTACGCACCGTAGCATGAGCCTGTTCAAGCACCTTATGCAACCTGCGCTGTTCCTCTTCCGACTTCACTTCAGCCTCACGAAGGTTTTGAGCTTCCTGTTCAAGCTGTGCATGTTGCTCCTGAAGTTTGCGCAGCTGCGCTGTGAGAGAGGTTTCCCTATCCACAGTTTCGTTATACTTCTGCTTCCATTGTTCCTGTGCATCACGGGATTGCTGGGCGGCTTGCTCCGTCTCACGCAGAAGCTCCTGCAACTGGGAACGATCCTCTTTTAACTGTTCCAGTTGCTGCTCCAGTTCCGTGATTCGGCGAGTCTGAACTTCCTGCTCCTGTTTTCGGACGATATGCTCATGACGCAATGTTTCCAATTGACCACGCTCGTGCTGAAGCTGCTGTTCTTGCTCTGCAACCACATCCTGTGCACTGATGAGCTGGGTCATCACTTCTTCCAATTGCTCTTCGACATCTAATAGTCGAGTCTCCGCCTCTTTACGTTGTTCCTCCAGCTGCTGCATGAGCTTGCCACGTTCTTCTTGCAGTAAGGCTTCTGCAGCGGATGCGGCTTCTATTGCGCGAGATGCCGCATCTTCCTTAGCTTGCTGCAATTGTTCCTCGAGTGTTGCTTCTTTCTCCATCCATTCGAGTTCCGACTGCTCGGATAACGCTTTGAACTCCGCATTCAACTGATTTATCTCAGTCAGGCGCTTCTGCTCCGCTTGTTCCTGCAAAGCAGCTCGCTCTTGATTCGCTTGTTCCGTCAGAGCATGAGTCTGTTCCAGCGCTTTTTCTTCAGCCTGCTGGAGGCGAAGTTCCATCTGTTGTTGAAGTTCGTTATATTGCAGTGCCGCTTCTTCCTGGGCTTTCTTCAAATTGGCCTCAGCCTGCTCCAACTCGGACAGTATGGCGGATTCGGCTTCTTCCTTGGCTGTCTGAACTTGCTGTGCAGCCTTGGCTTCAATTTGTTGACGTTCTGTAACGGCACGGCGTTCAGCTTCTTTTAATTGAGCTGCACTCTTGTCCTGCAATTCCTTATATTGCGTTGCAGCTTTGGCCTGCGCCTGCTGCAGTTCGGATACAGAACGGTTCTGAGCTTCTTTTAGCTGTGAAGCGGCCTGTGCCTGTGCAGTTTTGAGCTGATTAGCCGCTTTTTCTTCCATTTCCTTCAGCTGTCTCGTTGCCTTGACTTCTGCTTCCTTGAGTTGTGCCGCTGCCTTAGTCTCTGCTTCCTTAAGTTGTGCGGTAGCTTGAGCCTGCAATTTCTGCACTCGCTCTGTTGCCTGGGTACGCTCCTGCTCAAGCAATGTGTTTAACTTGGACATTTCGGCTTGCTTGTCCTTTTCGGCCTTCTGCAACGCCTGCTCAGCTTCAAGCTTCAGCTTCTGCAATTCAGCAAGAGACTGGTCACGTCGTTCCAATTCTTGTTGATGTTCATTTTGTATGGCGTTCAACCGATTCAATTCATTTCTCAGTTCTGTACGTTCTCCAGTAAGCATCTTCAGCTCATTCCGGATTTCCTGAGTCTGAAGAGACTGTTCAGCCATATGTACAGCCGCCAGTACCGCGATACGCGGAGTATCCAGACGGGAATTTTGCTTGGAGATCGCGCTCATACGCTCATCTACCAGGTTAGCTACTTGTTTCATATAGTCGGCACTGCTGCCAACCAGTTTATAGGAAGTCCCGTAGATATCTACGGTGACGCGTGTACGATCAGGTGTAGTCACAGTTGTGCCCTCCTTCAAGTCTGTATGTTGATTCTAAGCTGTAATCACAAAAAAGTCACATCGATCCTCTAATGCTAAGGATTCGATGTGACTTCAAACAATTCCTGCTAATCTTTGTTCAAAAAATCTTCTTCTGTCCTATTTACGCAATTCCGCTCCAAATTGCTCTTCCAGACGAGCCACTACACGGGCATGAACTTCAGTAACTTCCTCATCGGTCAGTGTACGTTCACGATTCCGGTACACCAGTGCCATTGCCACGCTCTTCTTGTTTTCACCCAGTTTACTTCCAGTAAACACATCGAATACCTGTACGGTTTGCAGCAACTCACCCGCAGATTCACGAATGGCGCGCAGCATATCTCCAGCTTCAATATCCTCATTCACAACAACCGCGATATCACGTTCCATGGCTGGGAAACGTGGAAGCTCACGATAACGAATGTCAGCGTCTGCTTCACTATAGATCGATTCAAGTGCAATCTCTGCGATGTACACATCATTCAGATCATACTGCTGTTGCAGTTCGGGATGCAATTGACCCAATGTACCGATCAATGTGCCTTCACCGCCATCCTTTCCTTCCAGATAAACGGATGCAGAACGTCCCGGATGGAATCCTTCAGGGCTGTTCGCTACCAAGCGAATGCGTTGTTCCAGACCCACATAGGCGAACAGATGCTCAAGCGCACCTTTAAGATCGAAGAAGTCTACTTTCTCGGCTCCAACATTCCATTGCTGGCTTGCACGATTCCCGGTGAGTAGCAAGCCCAATACCGGAATCTCATGTGGTTGCTTGGTCAACTGATCTTCTTCAGTGAAGAACACATTGCCCACTTCAAATACAGCCAGTGAATCCTGTTTACGGTTCATGTTATACACCGCTGCATCCAGCATTTGCGGCAAAATACTCGTACGAAGCACACTGCGGTCCTCACTCATAGGCATCGCGAGCTTCACGGCTTTACTTCCTTGTGTCAACGCTGGGAACAGAGTCGCCTTATTCGGGTGTACAAAGGAGTAACTGATCATTTCCTGCCAGCCACTGCCTGAGAGCAATCCACGAATGGTGCGACGCATCGCTTGAGAGCGTGTATATGCCCCTGGAGTCGTTGGTCCTTCAATCCATGTGGTTGGAATGTTGTCGTATCCGTACAGGCGTGCAATCTCTTCAAACAAGTCTACATCGAGCGTAATATCCCCTCTGCGTGTTGGCACTTCCACATCCAGCAATCCTTGATCAGCATCACCACATGCAAAGTGCAAGCGAGCAAAGATCGTTTTTACCTCAAGCAAAGACAGATCGGTTCCCAGATAACGATTCAGTCTGTCCAGCGACAATTGAATTACACGTTTCTCCGCAGCTTCCGCTCCAGCTTCCACGATTCCTTGGTGCACTTCACCTTCAGCATAACGCTGAATCAGTTCAGCTGCACGATCCAAAGCCGTAATGACCGCACCCGGATCTACTTCCTTCTCAAAACGCATGCTTGCTTCGGAACGCAGCCCCAGTTGGCGCGACGTTTTCCGAACGGTTCCGCCGTCGAACTTGGCGGACTCCAAGAGCAGATTCACCGTGCCTTCCGACACCTCGGAATTCTCGCCACCCATAACCCCAGCGATGGCTACTGGTTTCACGCCGTCCGTGATGAGCAACATGTGCGGCTCCAGCTTGCGCTCTTGGCCATCCAACGTAACAATCGTTTCGCCTTCGTTGGCCATCCGCACTTCAATATGACCTTTTTCCAGCTTATCCGCATCAAATGCATGTAGCGGTTGACCGTATTCCAGCATGACATAGTTCGTGATATCAACGATGTTATTGATCGGACGAACACCTGCAGCCATCAGACGGTTTTGCATCCACAGTGGGGAAGCACCCAGCTTAATGCCTGTTACATAACGAGCTGCATAGTGAATGCATTGCTCCTGTGCCTTAATCTCTACAGAGATATGATTCGCAGCTGCATCACCAACTTCAACCAGTTGGTCTTTGGGACTCGGTAGCTTCACTTCACGACCCAGGATGGCACCCACTTCATAAGCGGCACCACGCATACTGAGACAGTCAGAACGGTTCGGTGTCAGGTCCAGTTCAAGCACATGGTCGTCGAGACCAAGAACCTGGCTGATTGGCGTACCAACCTCAGTTTGTTCCGGCAAAACGAGAATACCTTCTTGCTGATCTTTGGGCAGCAACTTATCGTTCATGCCCAGCTCTTTGGCAGAACAGATCATGCCAAGGGATACAACGCCGCGCAATTTGGCTTTTTTGATATCCAATCCACCAGGGAGCTTCGCTCCAACCAGAGCTACGACTACTTTTTGGCCTGCATCCACATTTTTCGCACCACAGACGATCTGCAGATCTTCTTCCTGACCGGCATCGATGACACATACATTAAGTTTGTCAGCATCCGGATGTTTCTCCTTGCTCTTCACATAACCCACAACAACTTTATTCACGCCCTTGTTGCGGTTCTCCACTACATCAATTTCTACTCCCGCACGGGTGATCTTCTCTGCCAATTCCTGTGGCGTCACACCTTCAAGGGAAATATAATCAGACAGCCAATCTGTCGATACTCTCATGGACGTTCACTTCCTTCATCTATAAATTGGTGTTCCCGGTTCATTCTTCATTCGCTTGCTCTATATGGTTAATCTTTCTTGTCTTAAAGTTACAGCCGTCCGAATTGCTTCAGGAAGGTCAAATCACTATTGTAGAAGTGACGGATATCATCAACACCATACTTCAGCATAGCGATACGTTCTACGCCCATACCAAATGCGAAACCACTGTATTTCTCCGGATCATATCCGCCCATTTCAAGCACTTTCGGGTGAACCATACCGCCGCCCAAAATTTCGAGCCAGCCTGTTTGCTTACATACCCGACAGCCGCTACCGCCACATTGTACACAAGTTACATCCACTTCCGCACTTGGCTCCGTGAACGGGAAGAAGCTTGGACGCAGACGAATTTCCGTATGGGAACCGAACATTTCCCGTACGAATTGCAGCAGGGTTCCTTTCAGATCGCTCATACGAATGTTTTCGCTGATGACCAACCCTTCAACCTGGTTGAATTGGAAAGAGTGCGTCGCATCGTCGTCATCACGACGGTATACTTTACCTGGGCAGATGACTTTGACAGGCACTTCGCCTTTCATGCTCTGCATGGTACGTACTTGAACCGGAGACGTATGGGTACGCATCAACAAGTCTTCAGTAACATAGAAGGAATCCTGCATATCGCGCGCCGGGTGATTCTTCGGCAGATTCAATGCTTCAAAGTTGTAATAATCCATTTCGACTTCAGGACCTTCCGCAACGCGGTATCCCATACCGATGAAAATATCTTCGATCTCCTGTACCACTTTGGTCAGTGGATGCAGTCCGCCTTGACGTCCACGACGTCCTGGCAGGGTCACATCAATTTTCTCGGATTGCAGACGCTTCGCCGTCTCTTCCTTCTGGAACTGATCCTGCTTGCTGTCGATGACTTCCTCAATGGCAGCCCGAACATCATTGGCTACTTGACCAATAACTGGACGTTCCTCCGCACTAAGCGCACCCATACCGCGCAAAATTTCAGTCAATGCACCCTTTTTCCCCAAATACTTCACACGCAGATCACTGAGCGTCTGCGGATCATTCACACCAGACAACTGCTCCAGCGCTTCGATCTTCAATGCCTCTAAACGTTCTTTCATGTGTAATTGCCCCCTTTTTGTGGTGTTTTTGCAACAAAAAAAGGCCTTCTCTCCCCTGAAGGGACGAAAAGACCGTGGTACCACCCTTGTTAGACATCCCTTGCTGCACGACCCCTCTGGCCTGCAACTTGTTCTGTCTCACTTTGTACGGAATAACGACCGTTAACCGTTTGCCCCTACTGTTGCCTCTGTGTCTGCACACAAACAGGTTCAGGGAACCGCTTCGGAGTGAATTTCGGCAGCCTTGTTCTACAGAAACGCTCTCAATCTACGGCGCTTCCTCCCTGTCCAGAGGCACTGCTTACTTATCTCCATCATCACGTTTGCTTTTAAGTTAAACCTATAAGTTGTTCAAAAAGTTCGCTTTTGATTACGAATGATACCTTGTGGCATCATCAGCATCGAATATGGCATTCATCCGAAATGTCCGTTGCTCACGTAGTTTTCCTACGCTCCGCTACTCCATTTCTATCTTCATCCCATCTTCTTGGTACTGAAAACCACTCTTTTTGAACACATACTCATATCGATGTAATCATCGATGATCGTTCATAATTATATGCAAAATAGATCGAAATAGCAAGCTGTCCTTGTTCTAATTTATGCTTGCCCCCTTATCTTTCAATTGTTTCAGGCGCTGCTGGATTTCGCGAATCTCCGTTGCCTCGACTGCTCGTTCACTCTCATGTTCAGACAGTGTCAGACTGTCTTTTCCAGCAGCGCTCACAGGAGACAGCAACTCGGATAAGCGCATCTCCAATCGCAACCGTTCATCATCGGATTCCCGGGTCTCGAGCGCTAGCTCCCGAAGTTTAATGGACTGCTCCCAATCCGGCACACTTCCTTCAAACAGGGTTGCTGTGCCACCAGGTTCCAGATCGCACAAGCGATTAGCAAGTGACTTCGTCAGCATCCGGTCATGAGATACAAGCACTAAAGCACCTGAAGCCTGTTTTAATACATTCTCCATGACTTCCTGGGTATCGATGTCCAGATAGTTGGTCGGCTCATCCAGCACCAGCAGATTCGCTCCGCCAAAGTACAGTCTCAGAAATGCCACTCTGCACTTTTCTCCCATGCTCAAATCCCCAATGCGCTTGAACACATCATCCCTGGAAAACAGGAAACATCCCAGAATGGTACGTGCCGCACTTTGTGTCATGGATGGAAGGGTAAGCAAGCTGTCCAGCAGCGTCAGATTCTCGGGAAGTCCTTCCAGCTCCTGTGAAAAGTAACCGATTCTCAGCTGTGGATGCCGTGTGACCTTGCCTTGCGAGGGTTCCAGCTCACCAATCATCAGCTTCAACAGTGTCGTCTTGCCCGTTCCATTAGGGCCTCGTATGGCAAGACGATCTCCACGTTCCACAGCGATTCGAAGGTCGCGAAGCAATGGCTGGTTACCTGTATATGAAAAACTCACCTCTTCCAGCGCAAGCAGCTGGCGTGCAGCCAGTGTATTCATATGCAGTTCCATGTTTAACTTTGCAGCTTCACGAGGTTTATCCACCCGCTCCCGCTCCAATCGCTCCAGCTGTTTTTGTTTGGCATGGTAACGTGAAATATTTTTGTTGGCTTTAGCTTTGTAGAAGCTTTGGGTGATCTTCACCTCCACATCAGTCGCCGAATTATGCGCTTTATGGAACCATTCCTGATAATTTCGAATCGTTTCTTCCAGCGCCTTACGTTCCAATTCCTGTCTGCGGTAGATCGTTTCCTGTTCGCGTAATTCACGCTCTTTATGGATCTTGTAGTCAGAGTATCCGCCCTTGTATTTGGTCAGGGCATCTGGACTGAACTCGATGACTCCTGTTGCTACCTGATCAATAAACGTACGATCGTGTGATACAAATAACAGCGTACCTTCGTATGAGGATAACCACTCTTCCAGCCAACGCATGCTTCCCTCATCCAGATGATTCGTCGGTTCATCCAGGATCAGGAATTTGGGTTTGCTGACAAGTAGCCCCGCCAAACGAGCCTTTGTTTTTTGTCCACCGCTCAAGGAATGATAAGGTCTATTCCAATGCTCTGCGGATAATCCAAGGCGTGTCAGTACCTTCTCTACCTCGGTCTCCCACATATAACCGTTCAGCTGTTCATATTGTTCCATCACTTGTGTATAAGCTGCAAGCAGCTCTTCATCCGCTTCAGTGCTCATGCTCAAACGTTGTTCCAGTTCTTCCAAGTTCCGTTTCACTTCATAGATCTGACCGCTCTCACGCCGGACCGCATCCAGTACATTCATCCCGGCCTCAATCTCCGAGCGCTGGCGCATGAACCCCCATTCCTGCAACGGGATATGACGTTCAATCCGTCCACCACCATGCTCCTCACCCAAAATGATACGTAACAACGTTGTCTTGCCGCATCCGTTGCGACCCAAAATGGCGAGTCGTTCGCCCTCATTAATCTCTAAATTCAATCCTGTAAACAATTCAATACCGTTCCACTCTTTTGATACTTCATGTAAGCGTACCAATGTCATCATGAGGCCTCATCCTTCCTGCATCCTTTTTGCTGAACAAAAAAACCGCTGGCATCAGCCGGCGGTTTGGCAATTTAGGGTTGGATCAAGCATTCAAAGACAGTTCTGAGGTAAGCTACGGCATGAACAAAGAAACCCCAAACAGAGGGTACACGTAAACCTCAAAGGCTTACTTGCTCCATACCTTTTCCCATAGCTGAATTTGGACACACGAATCCCCTCATTGCTCAGCCGCTCTGGCTGACTGCGTCATAAAACCGTCTGCAGTTAACTGGGGTTCAATTCATGTGTTTTACTTCATGGGACGTATGGTTACCTCTCATTCATGTGTAGTATCAATTTCTCCGTTATTGTACCAGATCATTGTAAAAAAGCAAAGGTTATCCCCATATTTCTTTTAGGGCACAAGAAAAAAAGCCCCTGCATCGCAAGGGCTCTGGGTACTGCTTCGTTAAGCGGGTGATGGGAATCGAACCCACACTATTAGCTTGGAAGGCTAAAGTTCTACCATTGAACTACACCCGCATGGTTGACGATCTAATCGTTAAGTTCCGTTCAGAAGTTAACAGTGATTTTACAAAGAATAATATACCATGATCCTCCATAGCATGCAAGTCATATTTACCATTTTTTTCATTAAGCATCCATCTTAAAAAAGCAGGAGCACTCACGCACCCCCGCTGTTCCCTATCCAGTGGGTTTATCCACATCTCTCAAAAACCGCTTTTCAAAATCAGCGGCTTCAATCGGTTTACTGAAGAAATACCCTTGAGCCTCATGACAATGCTGATTGCGAAGAAAGACCATCTGATCTTCATTCTCCACACCCTCAGCTGTCACTTTAAGATGTAAATGATGTGCCATTGAAGTGATGGTGGATACAATCGCAGCATTATTGCTGTCCTCCATGACCTCGTTAACGAATGAACGGTCAATCTTAAGCCGATCAATCGGCAGATCCTTCAGATAATGCAACGAGCTGTATCCCGTTCCAAAATCATCTATACTGATATGCACACCAATTTCTTTGATTTTACGCAACTGCTCGAATGCCCGGTCTTTATCAAATGTCATACTCTCTGTAATCTCCAGTTCAAGCCATACCGGCTCGAGCCCAGTCTCCTTGAGAATGCCATTGATATTGTCCAATAGATGCGAATGCCTGAACTGTCTCATGGACAGATTCACCGAAACACACAGTTTACGATAACCAGCTTCCTGCCACTGCTTATTCTGTGCACAAGCTTCACGAAGCACCCATTCACCAAGCGGTACAATCAGCCCACTCTCTTCTGCCAGAGGAATAAATTCCGCCGGAGATACCGAACCTCGCTGTGGATGCTGCCAACGCACCAATGCTTCCATGCCGACGATTAGCCCACTTTGCAGATTAACCTGCGGCTGGTAGACCAGGTAGAACTGACCTCGATCCAACGCTTTGCGCAGATCATTCTCAAGCTGCAAACGCTCCTGTGCTTTCATCTGCATCGCATGAGCATAACGGTTCAATTCCATGCCCTGTTCTTTGGCATTATGCAGAGCCGTATCTGCATTCTGAATAATCTCCTGTGGTGACTCCCCATCGTGCGGGAAAATCGCCATGCCGATTCCAAGTGTAAGATGATACTCATTACCGTCAACCAGGACTGGCTTCTCGAAAAGTTGCAAAATAGATCTTGTTCTCCGCAACGCTGTGTCGGTTGTACTGAAATCTGTCATCGTCAATGCAAACTCATCTCTTCCCAATCCGAATACTTCTTCTCCTGGAAGTGACGAATGTTTAAGACGTTGACCTACCTGGCGTAGAACCCGGTTAGCTGCTTGCTGTCCGAGCGAATCATTAATGGTCTTGAACCGATTAATATTCAGGACCAGCACACCCACAAGCTGTTCCTCTACCACGGCATCATCCATCATCATTTTCAACCGTTGCGAAAGACGACGACGGTTAGGAAGCCCCGTCACATCCTCATGATGAGCAATGTAATTCATCTTGGCTTCAGCAACCTGCTGTTGCAGAAACGGCGTGTCCACTACGGACGTGTACAACCCTTTTTGGATGAAAAAATATGCCATACAGTTACTCAGCAATCCAAACAGTAGATTGAGATCATTCACCCCTGTGGCGGAAACAAAATAACATTCCCCAAAGAAGAAACACAGAATACCGCATAGAATAGATGGTAAGTCACCATCCTTGGTTTTTTTCCATTGTACAAACAAAATAACGGCAATAATGCCATACAACAATCCGACCATAAAATGAACCTGAGTGAAAATCCCACCAAGCACTTCACCCTCAAGCATACTTGGCAATATGCTCCATTCCTGAATAGCCAATGTGTATAAAATAACAAAGGTACCCAATGTCCCACTGAACAGTAAGAATTTGCGTGGTAATGCAATTTCCTTCTCATTTATGCTATACACGAGCAGTAAACCTACTGAACATACCATAGATCCCATGGTTGACATCATCAAAGAGAATTCTGATTCCATCATCGCTCCGTTCGGAATCTCTTCTGCAAATGAAACGATATGAACCAGTTCAAACAGTCCAATCAATAAAAAGAGTGTTGTCAATAACACCCTCCGCAGGGTCAGCTTCTGCGTCCGAAACAACCAGCTTTGATTATAAATGCCGATACAAGCCGCCGCCGCAGCGAATCCACCCAAGAGTGTCACAACAGGGTAACCCGATATGATCAGATCAGAGCTTGAAGAAGAACGAAACCATTGACTTGCGAGGAAACACAATAAGCCGCATATAGCGACCCAACCTATTTTTCTCTGATCTTGCAGATTAACCTTCATACCGTGTTTTCCTTCCCGGGATCACCTATCCTGAATTACATTAACCAAACATGCCAATCCTGCTACACAATTCGACAAAAAAACATATTTACCAACGTTCAATTCACATGCATACACATGCTATCTGGTACATAATAACATTTAATTCTGTGTACGTGAACTAAAAAATAGTTACTCCTAGGAATATTTATTCATAAATATGGAGAAAAACAAGGCATTAAGAACTAAAAAAACATGGATCTCCGGGGAGAATCCATGTTTTCCTAGTTTGCAACTTTATTTCAGACTACATTACTTGTCGAAATTCACTTCTGGTGTTGTTAATTTATCATAGAAATCAACAACCTTATCCTTGTCTTCCGATGAACGAAGCGCCATCGCCGAACGTGGATGCTCGTCCAATGCACCTGTGATCATGTAAGGCAGAATGTAGCCCCACTCTTCTTTTTCTCTGAGGGGTACCATCAACTGTTCCAGTACACCGAGGACTGGGCGCAGATTGTATTTCGTACCTTTCAGATGAGCTACGAGCAATTCGGTTGGGCAGTTACCTGCGGCACGTCCCATACCATATACAGAAGCATCAAGCAGTTCGACTCCAAGTTCCGCCGCAATTAATGTGTTGGAGAACGCGAGTTGCATGTTGTTATGTGTGTGAACACCAAGACGCTTGTTAGGCAAGTGAGTCTTGAACTTCTCTACCAGGTATTTCACATCATTATGATCCAGGCTACCGTATGAATCTACAATGTAAACCACATCTACGGAGCTTTCTTTGATCAATTCAAATGCTTCGAGCAACTCATTCTCCATCACATTGGAGAGTGCCATAATATTCAATGTTGTTTCATATCCACGATCATGGAATGTTTGAACCAGTGCAAGTGCCTTGTCTACATCTTTGCTGTAGCAGGCAACCCGGATCAGATCCAACATGCTCTCGCTGCGAGGCAAGATGTCGTTCTCATCCACACGTCCAACGTCAACCAATGCAGACAGTTTGGTATTTCCTTTTTGAGGAATAACTTTACGCAAGAAATCATCATTCAGGAAACGCCAAGGTCCTGCTTCCTCCGCACCTTTCAGCAACTTCGGAGAGTTTTTATATCCAATTTCCATATAATCAACGCCAGCTTCATTCAATCCAGCATACAGCTGTTGAACAAAGTCCACGCTAAAGTCCCAATTATTCACCAATCCGCCATCACGGATCGTACAATCTACAATTTTGCAATGATTTGTCTTCATTAATGTCTGCTCCTTTTCTGACCAACTTGTGTATTCCTCTCATGATACTTGAACGTGACAAGAAAAGTAAAGGGATTCCGGACTTATTTACTTCGATAAGATTTCCAGATTCGGTCAATCTCAACCATATCGGAACGATCTGGAGTTTTTCCTCCATAACGCACGCTGTTATACGTATCTGGCAGTCTCGCAGACAGCTCATCTTCTTCTTGCTTCACACCATTCTGAATGATGGTCTGGGCAGCCTCCAGCGGAGTGTGCGTCCCCTGTATTCCCACTCCTCGATGAGCAGCCTTGTCAATCCAAGTCCGATAGTAGTACCGAACACGTTCAGCATCCTGCACAGGTGGCGCTTCTTTCTTCCGAAACCAAGTCTTTCGAACTTTTTCCGGCGCCTCAAGCGTCTCACTGACATCCATATACTCCGTACGTGGTTCTGCCTTCTTCACACCTGATTGTAACATCCCCTTGAATCGATCCATAAGTCTGTTTATCGTTTTTTGCCCGAACCTCAGAAGTAGCCATAGGATTGCTCCTGCTAAAGCACACATCACTACCCATCCGAGAATGTTCCAGAAGATTGAGGGCTCGGAGGGCGGTTCTCTCCACTCCTTCGGTATATTTATCGGCTGATTTGGGGCGTCCATTGGTAGTGGTGGCTCCTCGTCGGAAATCGGGCCAAACCATCCCCTGATCCATGCGAGCAAACGGTCGCGTAGCGGCTTCAACAACGTAGCCAAACTTGGGAAAGCACCGATAGCCACGATAACAATAAACATCCACATGAACCGCTGATGATTCGCACGCGCAAAATCGCGCAATACTAATTTTCGCTTGCCATCATTGAGTATTGCCCGGTCCAGTTGTAACATATATCGTCCAACCAGCCAGAAGGCAAAGCTGATCACTCCCGCAACATAGATCCACATGGCGTAGGCTTGTATCGGCTGCATGAAATCCAACTGGTTCGAAGCAACCGTAAGCACAATCGCACTGATTACCCCCACAATCTGCAAACGCCATAACAAAACAGAATGAAAAGCTGGCTCGAAGGTCAGACCTGCATAAGCCGAGATGACTCCACACAGCACCAAAGTGATGATATCCGGCATCGGGAGAATGAGGCTCATCCCAACTACGAGTCCGAAGAAAAGCCCTATGACGAGTGCCGTTACTCCACGAATAAATGTACTTTTCTCGCTAAAAACCGGAATTTTATACTGAATGAATTGTCCCAACCAACCCACGAGAACAACCAGGACGAATAGTGTGTACGGCAAATGTTCCATGGCGTAGAATGAAGCAATCGTAAACATCGGAAAAAGGTATATGCCCGCCATCAAGACGGCAAGCATCGCTATAAGTCCCTTGGTCGTCGCTACCTGTCTGTCGCTCATGCACTCACCGCCTTCGTATCACCCTTCACGTCCTCTACCGGGAGTATCGTCACGCGATGTCCTTGTTCGTGCAGACGTGCAATCTCGTTCTCCATAGCGGCAGATACATAGGATGTAATCAGCAGATAGCTACGGATTTGCTGTGCTTCTTCATTCAGACGTACTTCATCATTCAGGAATTGCTCCATAGGCACCATGCATTTCAACTCGGTCTCAGCCATAGCTTCCAGTACCCTTTCCAGATGGGGTGTGCCATAATCCGGCTCAATCCGTAGTGCATCGCGACCTCCACCCACATGATAACCATTATGAGCGAAGCCTGCCGGCAACCCTCTACCGATCGCATCCACGGCAGCCGTGGCAGCATAACGAAGTGCCCGTTCGATCTTTTCTGGTCGAGTGACTACACTCCACATATCGGCTGACTCCTGAATGTTAACTACAATCCATGACTGTGGATCTGCTGTCCATCCCTGCTTGTAGACTTGTAATTCGCCCGTACGTGCGCTCGCTTTCCAGTGAATACGATTCATAGGGTCGCCTGCACCATAAGGGCGAACACCCAGAATTAGGAACGGATCTTCGACGATCCATCGCGATACTTCCACTTCCCCCTGCCACACTTGATAAATAGCGGGAAGATCCTCTGCATTCACTAATGAAGGATACACGACCATGGACATATGCAAAGGAATCGGTTTGGTGGAACGCCACACGCCAAAGAGGTCGCCCCCTGTCATGCTTGCTGTATTGAGTGGATAGATGCCACGCTGGGTACATACAAACGGATGCTTGCGTGTAATACGCGTAAACGGTTTCAATGTAAAAATACTCTTATGGTTCTGATAGATCTCGCCTTGGCTAATATCCATACCTGATCCAGAACGAAATACAAACGACACAGGCATCATCGCTTCAAGTCTGAGCCACGGAACGGAGACTCGTTTTTCATTCGATATCGTCTCCACCATCTCAAGTTCATCTCCAGCATAACAACGCAACTTGCTGAATTGTCTGCTGTACTTAAGCTTTCGCAGTGCAGGTCGTCCGAACCATACACCGTGTATGCCAACGACAATACCTCCTACAAGGACAAGCCATAATAATGCCATAAGACTAACGCCCGCTTGTAGCGAGGTTCTCCGTTGGCACTTCTGTCTGATTCAGAAGTTCCTGGATGATACGCTCCGCCAAGCCTTCTTGTTGTCTGATCCGGTTACGGAATACAAGTCGGTGGGCCAGCACAGGTTCCGCCAGAACTTTAATATCATCGGGCAAAACAAAGTCTCTGCCATGCAGTGCAGCCCAGGCCTGACTTGCCTTGAGTAATGCCTGAGCCCCTCGTGGACTTACGCCAAGCGAGAGCTCGGGATGTTGCCTTGTTGCTTCGGTTAACTGAATGATATATCGTAGCAAATCTTCGTTAATTTGCACTGTTTTATACGTATCCTGGGCCTTCAAAAGTTCTTCACGACTGATCACTGCCGACAAATCGTCAACAGAGCGGCTGGCTACCGTGCGTCTCAAAATTTCTACACTCTCTTCACTGCTTGGATAACCCATACGAATTTTCATCATAAAACGATCCATCTGCGCTTCAGGTAGCGGAAAAGTTCCCTGATTATCTACAGGGTTCTGGGTGGCAATAACGATAAATGGCCGTTCCAGCTGTCTCGTTGAACCGTCGATACTGATCTGGCGCTCTTCCATGCACTCCAACAAGCTTGATTGCGTACGCGGTGTAGCACGGTTAATCTCATCCGCTAGCACAAGATTGGCGAACAAGGGGCCAGGTCTGAATTCAAAATCACCTTCTTTTTGATTAAAGAAATGGATACCTGTCAAGTCAGATGGCAATAAGTCCGGTGTAAACTGTATACGCTGGAACGTGCAGTCCAATGAGGAAGCTACCGATTTGGCGAGCATCGTTTTCCCGGTACCCGGTACATCCTCCAGCAACACATGTCCAGATGCTATGATCGCCGTCATTACCAGCTCTATGGTATGCTCTTTGCCCACGATTATTTTTCCCACGTGATCCATCAATTGTTGATTCATTCGTTCCATTCCTTGGATATCCATCGTATCTCATCCTTCCGTTAATAGAGCTTATGTATTCGCATTCATTACTAACTATAACCCTAATTGGCAACAAAAAACAAAGAAGTCGGCCATTTGCCGACTCCTTCACGCCCCACTCTTCTCAATATACCAAGGGTAACATAATCATAAACCGCGTACCTTCGCCTTTTTTGCTATCTACCGAGATGTTACCTCCGTGGTTCTTAATAATCCGGTAACTCACCGAGAGTCCCAGCCCCGTTCCGCTCTCTTTGGTCGTGAAGAATGGATCAAACAGACGTACAAGTGTGTTATGGTCCATTCCCTGACCGTTATCGGCGATGGAGATCTGCACGAACTTGTTTTCCGTAGCGGTAGATATTCGAATCAGACCTGTGTGCTCTTCGCCGACTTCCTCAATGGCATCCATTGCATTTTTCACCATATTCAAAATAACCTGCTTAATCTGTTTGACATCAATGGACACATTCAGCGGGGCATCCCCTTCATCCAACGTGATCTCGCATCCCTTCATCAAACCTTCGCTCTCTGTTAGCAAGACCACCTCTTTAAGCAAAGAGTCGACAGACATCACAGTCTTCTGTGGAGCTGACGGTTTGGAAGAATTCAAGAATTCGTAGATGATGTCGTTCGCCCGATCAATTTCTGTCAGTATGATGCGAGCGTACTCGTCTTTGCCAAGCTGCAACAGATGGGGCCGAAGCAACTGGATGAACCCACGGATTGCGGTTAACGGATTACGAATTTCATGAGCAATAGATGCCGAAATGCGCCCCAGCATCGCAAGTTTGTCATTTTGATAAGCGGTCTGTTCAATCTGTTTATAATCAGATACATCCTTGACGCTGAACAAGAAGTCTCCGTCCATCTGATCCCCGTACGTCACAGTAACCAGCCAATGCCTTCCATATTCATCAATCAACTCATGATAGCGCTTACGATGGAAGATGGTTTCCCGATAAATACGTAAAATTTTCTTTTTCTTGAATCGGCTCATCTGGGGATGATGCAGCATTTGCATCAGGGTGCAGCCGCTCAACAGACTTCTTGGAAGCTCCAACAATTTTGCCATCTGAACGTTAATAAACGTCAATACACCGTGACTGTCAAACAACATAATACCGCTATCTAGATGTTCCAGTACATTCTCATACTTGTTGTTATCCAGATGTACGGGCGGGAATCCATCCGTTGGTTGAGGCACTGTATCCTGAAATTCACTAATCATGTCAGGTTCCTCCTTTTCACGTAAATGATAAACTTGCCATTCGGACATCATATCATCACAGAAACAGGAAGGGCCGATTTTATTTTTCATTACCGGTGCCCTTTCGTTGGGGGGCTGAGCCGAAAATATGGATGGCATGTCCGGAACTCAAGCTGGTCTATTCCCGGTAACCAACAGTCGATCCGGAAAATCATATACGTTTGTCCCATTCTGACATTCTCCTATTCCCAAACACGAACATTTTTTTGCTCCGCCTCTTTTGCAAGTCTGTTTTTATCATAGACAAGTTTATAGAAGAGAGTCAATCGGAGAAAGTGTCGAATGGAAATTATTTTAAAAAAAACCTCGAATTAGTTCCGGATCAATGCACAAAAACGAAGCCGTTTCACCCAAGAGGCAAATCAGCTTCGTTTTTAATATCTTTACTTTATGATATATCCGAGATCATCTATAGTCCGGTCTTATTATGCTGAATTTTCAGTCTGCGCTGACTCATCACAGCTAATCGACGTTTAAGTTCACTTTCCCACTTCTCGTCTTTTGTTTCTTTCGCGAGTCTGAGCAGATCCAGAGCCATATCAATCTGGCGCTGCACAATGACCATGGCATCCTCACTCTCACGGTTTACACAGTTTTCAAAAATGGCATCTTCATCTTCTGTTACATAATCTTGAAAATCGATCTCGGATGCACCGTCTCCATGCGCGTATTCTGCGAGAATTTCATATTCATTTTCCACTTTATAATGCACCTCAACCCGGTGACACACCGGGCAAAACAGCAGGGGAACATTATGAACCTGGGTGCGGTAATGCTTCAGCGTTCCCTTCGTTCCAACCATACTTGCCCCACAACAGTAACTCATTTTGGTTCACCCTCCTTATTACGTGCCGGGACTTATGTTTAAAATGTAATCCCGTACACTTCCAGCACTTCCGAAAAGGATTAGTTCCATCAGTGTATCACATTCATGTACAGATTATAAATGCAGAGCACCGGAATATTTACCGGGTTTCCATACCCTATTCGCCTTGAAGGCCATCAATTCCTCTTTCAACAGATAAAAAGAAGACTTTCTTCTAATACATCATTAACACGTTTAGCTGCTTGTTCAAACACTTTTGATTAACTTCGTGATAACTTTCGGCAAAAGGGTGCAAAAAGCCCTCAATCCCTAACGGGATGAGGGCTTGAACAAAAACCGTTCAAGTAAACCTGGCTTACAGGTTAGTGTCGCCTGGTTTCCAGTTCATTGCACACAATCCGCCGGATTGCAGTGCTTGCAGTACGCGAAGTGTTTCTTCAACACTACGGCCTACATCGTTGTGGTTAACTACTTGATATTTCAGTTCGCCTTCTGGATCGATGATGAACAGACCGCGCAATGCTACGCCTTCTTCTTCGATCAGAACGCCGTAATCTTTAGCCACTTGCTTCGTGATGTCAGAAGCCAGCGGGAAGTTCAATTGACCCAGACCATTGCTGTCTACAGGTGTATTGATCCATGCTTTGTGGCTGTGTACGGAGTCTACGCTCACGCCAAGAATTTCAGTATCCAAAGCTTTGAATTGCTCGGAAGCAACGCTCAAAGCTGTAATTTCAGTTGGGCACACAAATGTGAAGTCCAAAGGATAAAAGAAGAATACGAGCCATTTGCCACGATAATCGGACAGTTTAACGGAACCAAAGTCTTGTCCGTCTCCCGATACTGTTTCCATTGCGAAATCCGGTGCTGGTCTACCTACCAAACGTTCTGCCATAACTAAAAATTCCTCCTTTGGGATTATGTAAGCATCCTTGCGGATTGCTCATCATCAAGAAAAACGCGAACGCTTTTCCTGTAATTAAAATGATTTGATACTTGATAACAAGTACAAGTAAAATGTTATCATCCGGACTTCCCAAAGTCAAGATTATAAACATTATTTTTTTATAATAATTATAAATAAGGATTTTTCGTGGCAAAAATGATAAAGGAACAGCCCTCTGTACATTCCATAATTGGAAACAAAGGGCTGCCATGTTTTTGGTCCTATAATTACGATTGTTTCTGAATAGCCGCCACGATCAAATCGCCCATTTGGGTCGTGCTGATCGCTGTGCTCTTGTCTACAGCAATATCACTCGTGCGGTGTCCTGCGTTCAATACATCTGACACAGCTGCTTCAATGGCATCCGCACCTTCTGCATAACCAAAGGTTGTACGGAACATCAATGCCAAAGAGAGAATGGTTGCAATCGGGTTAGCAAGGCCTTGACCTGCGATATCCGGTGCAGAACCGTGTACCGGCTCATAAAGTCCGAAGCTGCCCTCTCCCAGTGATGCAGATGCGAGCATACCGATGGAGCCTGTCAGCATCGCTGCTTCATCACTCAAGATATCTCCGAACATGTTTTCCGTTACGATAACATCAAAGCTCGCTGGACGACGAAGCAATTGCATCGCGCAGTTGTCTACCAGCACATGCTCCAGTTCAACATCCGGATAATCCGGTGCTACCCGGTTCACGACTTCACGCCAGAGACGGGAAGTTTCCAATACGTTGGCTTTGTCTACAGAAGCCAGCTTTTTACGACGTCCTTGCGCAATTTCGAATGCCTGACGAACGATACGCTCCACTTCCGTTACATTATATGCACATGTATCTACTGCCTCTTCGCCCTGTGCACTTTCACGTCTGAACTTCTCACCGAAGTAGATCCCACCAGTCAACTCACGTACCACCATCAGATCCGTACCTTCCAGTACTTCAGGCTTCAGAGTTGAAGCATCCTTCAGGCAATCAAATACGACAGCCGGACGCAGGTTGGAGAACAATCCGAGCGCTTTACGAATACCCAGCAAGCCTGTTTCCGGACGAAGTTCCTTGCTGTTGTTATCCCATTTTGGACCGCCAACCGCTCCAAGCAGGACCGCATCTGCACTTTTACATACCGTCAGTGTTTCTTCTGGAAGAGGTGTACCCTTCTCATCAATCGCGATTCCACCAAACAACGCATGCTCTGTCTCAAAACGGTAACCGAAAACTTCCTCTGTACGTTTAAGAACTTTCTCAGCCTCAGCTACGACTTCAGGACCGATTCCGTCACCTGCAATAACTGCAATTTTTTTCACGTCTGCCATGGGTTGTCCACTCCTTATATTTCATTCATTAATTATTCATAAAGTAACGTCTCATATTAACTCTCTCTTTTGTATCATATTCCAAGGTCATTTGACCAAGATATACAATCTATGACTTTAATAGATTTTACCTATAAGCCGATAGAGATTAGCCTTCACAAGTTGTTCCTGACCCTTCTGGTGGGGTAAAATATAGCTGAATTCAAATCAGTACGCAGGAGGGATAGTTAACATGCAATATTCGTATTTGGGTAAATCAGGCCTTAAGGTCAGCCGAATCTGTCTTGGTACCATGAATTTCGGGCCTGCTACAGATGAGAAAGAAGCTTTCCGTATTATGGACGCAGCACTCGATGCAGGCTTGAACTTTTTTGATACCGCTAACATCTATGGCTGGGGTGAGAATTCCGGACTTACCGAAGAACTTATCGGACGCTGGTTCAATCAGGGCGGTGGCAGACGTGAAAAAGTAGTTCTGGCCACCAAAGTCTATGGCTCCATGCATGATGATACAGACGGCCCCAACAACGATGCCGGACTATCCGCCTATAAAATCAGACGTCATCTGGAAGGTTCCCTCCGCCGCTTGCAGACGGATCATATCGAGCTGTACCAGATGCACCATGTGGACCCTTCCATATCGTGGGACGAGCTGTGGGGTTCGTTCGAGAATGCCGTTCATCAGGGTAAAATCGGTTATGTAGGGTCAAGTAACTTTGCGGCATGGCAGATTGCAATCGCTCAAAGCGAAGCCAAGAATCGCCATTTCCTCGGCCTGGTTTCCGAACAACATAAATATAGTCTCAACTGTCGTTTGCCTGAACTGGAAGTATTGCCTGCCGCCAAAGAACTGGGCCTCGGCGTCATCCCATGGAGTCCGCTGGATGGTGGATTGCTGGGACGTAATGCGCTACAGAAGCTGGAAGGAACACGTAGCGGAGGTATCGCTGGACGGATCGAGCAGCAGCAAACTCAGCTTGAAGACTTCGCAGCACTGTGTCGTGATCTCGGTGAACCACAGGATACAGTGGCTTTGGCCTGGGTTGCAGCTAATCCGGCAGTAACCGCCCCAATTATCGGACCACGTACACTGGAGCAGTTTGAAACCGCGCTCAAATGTTTGGACGTGACTTTGGATGAAGCCGTGCTCAAACGTCTGGATGAGATTTTCCCGGGTCCAGGTGGACATGCACCTAATGCTTATGCGTGGTAACAGCTTGATAGCGTAAGCCAATACAATAGATAACCGTATAATATGCACTGTGTTCCACTGCCATAATCATATAAATCAGCATTTTGCATAATTCGATTCATACCGCTCACGCGTACAAGAGTTGGACAGGAAGAAGCATCCTGATCCAACCAACGTATAGACGAACAGAATCATTTCAATCTATATTTTGCTGATTAGAAGACGCTTAGAGGATTTATGAAAAATGCTCAAATAAAAGCAAAAGAGTCTGACCCTCCACAAGAGAGTCAGACTCTTTACGTACCTCACTGAACGGAGCAGAGCAGGCCGTCGAAAAATCTCCTATATCCGTTAAGATTAAGATAGATCATCCCGGCAGTTTACATGCGTTCCAGCTTAAAATTCAGTTCAATGAGGATTCATGCTTGGCTACACCGGAACTTACAGGTTCACGTTTACACGGTTTGTATATGTTTTGCGTTTCTCAATCAATTGGTTCAGACCGTCCACATAAGCACGTGCACTTGCACCAAGTATATCCGTACTTACACCACGTCCTTGTACCGAAACCTGATTTTGAGTCAGCACAACATGTACTTCACCCAATGCATCCTTACCATGCGTTACCGATTTGATGGAATAATCAGACAACGTTACGTCTTCCCCACTCACCTGGTCAATCGCATTGTAGATTGCATCTACCGATCCATTGCCCTCTGCTTGCTTCTCAACCGTATCCCCATCAAGCGTCGCAATGCGGACTTTGGCCGTTGGTACCGATTCATCCCCGTACGTAACGAAGATCGATTCCAGTTTATACACCTCAGGTGCATCCTGTAATTTCTCTTCAATTACCGCGAGCAGATCTTCGTCAGTCACTTCTTTCTTTTTATCAGCCAGATCTTTGAATTGGGCAAAAGCACGATTCAACGCTTCTTCTTCCAGCTCATATCCCAGATCAATCAACCGCTCACGGAAGGCATGACGACCGGAATGTTTACCCAGTACTAGCTTGCTTTCCTTCAGACCGATGGACTCTGGGGTCATGATCTCGTACGTGGTTTTTTCCTTCAGCATACCATCCTGGTGAATTCCGGATTCATGTGCGAAGGCGTTCGCCCCAACAATGGCTTTGTTTCCAGGTACAACCATACCTGTCAAACGGCTAACCAGACGACTGGTCCGTGCAATCTCAGACAACTGCAACGATGTTTTTGCCTGGAAAAATTCCTGACGTGTCTCCAGCGCCATAGCAATCTCCTCGATCGCCGTGTTCCCTGCACGTTCACCAATGCCATTGATCGTACCTTCGATCTGATCGGCTCCGTTGAGAATGGCTGCAAGTGTGTTGGCTGTCGCCATACCCAAGTCATTATGACAGTGGGCACTCAGCTGTACCTTTTCAATGCCGTGTACATTCTCCTTGAGATGTTTGAAAATGTTTCCGTATTCATATGGGCTTAGGTAGCCGACTGTATCGGGAATATTCACCACGGCTGCACCCTCTTCAACAGCCATATTCACCATTTCTACGAGGAAATCATACTCGGTACGACCTGCATCCTCAAGTGAGAATTCGATCTTCGAAAATGTTTTCTTCGCATAACGAATCGCGGAACGAGCCGTATCCAGTACTTGCGCTTTATCCATACGCAATTTATGTTGGCGGTGAATAGGCGAAGTTGCCAGGAAAACGTGAATGCACGGGTCCTGTGCACCTTTAAGTGCTTCCTTAACCGCATCAATATCTTGCTCTCTGGAACGGGACAAGCCAATTACGGTCACATTTTTGACCGCATTTGCTACTGCATTGACAGCTGCCAGGTCACCTGGAGATGCCGCCGGGAAACCAGCTTCCATCCGGTCAATGCCAAGCCGCTCGAGCTGATGGGCAATTTCCACCTTTTCACGAGTGTTCAGATTAACTCCCGGGGATTGCTCTCCATCACGCAGCGTTGTGTCAAATACATAAATTTTACGCACGCTTCGCACCTCCTGTACTTGTATTATATTGTTTCTCTGAACAAGCAATAGCGGCTCACGCATAAGCACGGCCGCTATTCCCAGTTAAAGCTCTAAGTTTACTTGAATACCTTAAAGTGCATGTGTTAAAAGTTAATAATTATTTCTTGATCCAGTGCATCATCTCACGCAATTGTCCGCCAACCACTTCGATTGGGTGTTCAGCTTCGTTACGACGAGTTGCTGTCAAGAATGCACGACCGGATTGGTTTTCCAGGATAAAGTCGCGTGCGAATTTACCTTGTTGGATATCCGTCAGAACTTCTTTCATTGCTTTCTTCGTATCTTCAGTTACCACGCGAGGTCCAGTTACATAGTCACCGTACTCAGCTGTGTTACTGATGGAATCACGCATACTTGCGAGTCCGCCTTCATACATCATGTCAACGATCAGCTTCAGCTCGTGCAGACATTCGAAGTATGCCATTTCAGGAGCATAACCCGCTTCTGTCAATGTTTCAAATCCAGCTTTTACCAATGCGCTCACGCCACCACACAGAACAGCTTGCTCACCGAACAAATCTGTTTCTGTTTCTTCACGGAAGGAAGTTTCGATAACCCCTGCACGTGTACAACCGATACCTTTAGCATAAGCCAAACCGATTTCTTTAGCTTTACCTGTTGCATCTTGTTCGATCGCGATCAGGCCCGGTACACCAAAACCTTCCACGTACGTACGACGTACCATGTGACCAGGGGACTTAGGAGCTACCAGCAATACATCGCTGTTTATTGGAGCAACGATTTGACCGAAATGAACGTTGAAACCGTGTGAGAAGAGCAATGCAGCGCCTTCTTTGAGGTTTGGTTCGATTTCGTTTTTGTATACAGAAGCTTGCGTTTCGTCAGGCAGCAAGATTTGAACTACATCTGCGCGGCTTGTTGCTTCAGCCGGGGACAGAACTTCAAATCCGTCATTTTTTGCAGTGTCGAAGGATTTACCTTCACGCAGTCCGATGACTACGTTCAATCCGCTATCACGAAGGTTTTGAGCTTGGGCGTGGCCCTGGCTACCATAACCGATTACCGCGATCGTTTTTCCTTTCAATACGTTAAGCTCTGCATCCTGTTCATAATAAGTAGTTACTGGCATGTTTATAAGTCCTCCTTTGTATTGTAAAGAACCCTTCATTAATGAGCGGGTGTCTCAAGGGACCGCCTCGCTTGGAGTGTCAAAAGCATCTCTGGTCTGATCCGTTCAGACACCCGCCCATTAATGCGGGAATGTAGCTATATTTTCAAGCGTTACATCACTAAAATGTTAAATTACAACTGTTAAGGGACTGACACTCACATAAGATCAACTGTATATGTTAGCTAACCGTCGTCCCTCTTCATTCATTATAGCTTTATACGTTGCCGCGTACCAATGCAGTTATGCCTGTACGTGACAATTCGCGAATGCCGTATGGCTTGAGCAATTCAATCATGGCATCGATTTTGTCCGTATCGCCAACGACCTGTACAATGAGGCTGCCTGGACCAACATCAACAACGGATGCGCGGAATGTTTCCACCACACCCAGAACTTCTGGACGTTCGGAAGGCTCAGCTTTTACCTTAATTAATGCAAGTTCACGAGCTACCATCGGCTTCAGGCTGAAATCAACCACTTTAATGACATCGATGATTTTGTACAATTGTTTCTCAATCTGCTCCAGCGTTTTATCGTCACCAATGGTGACAATAACCATCCGGGAAAGTCCAGGTTCTTCCGATTGACCTACTGTAATACTCTCAATGTTAAATCCGCGTCGACCGAACAACCCTGATACACGCTGAAGGACGCCTGGCTGATCGTTAACCAATATTGAAATCGTATGTCTAATCATTCGTCAGCATCCCCCATCAGCATTTGATCAATTGTTGCTCCCTGCGGAACCATTGGATACACATTTTCTTCCTTGCGTACCACGAATTCTACAACGACTGGTCCTGGTGTATCAAGTGCTTCCTGCCAAGCACGCGCCGCTTCTTCTTTATTCGTTGCACGCAATCCTTTCACACCATATGCTTCAGCCAGTTTTACAAAATCCGGACTTCCTGCCAGATCAATGTGGCTGTAACGGTTCTCATAGATAATCTCCTGCCATTGGCGAACCATTCCGAGTACCTGATTGTTAATGATCACAATTTTTACCGGTATATTGTTAATGGCACAGATCGCGAGTTCTTGGGAACACATCTGCATTCCGCCATCACCGTTAATGGAGATAACGAGTCTGTCCGGATTGGCCATCTGAGCACCAATAGCAGAAGGGAAGCCAAAGCCCATCGTTCCGAGACCACCCGAAGTTACCCATGAGCGCGGTTGATTAAACTTATAATATTGTGCTGCCCACATCTGATGTTGTCCTACATCCGTAGTTACAATCGCTTCACCTTTGGTTGTATCATTCAGCATTTCAACAACCCACTGGGGTTTCAGCACTTCGTCTGAATCTGTATAGCTGTAGGGCTTCTCTTGTTTCCACTGTTTGATCTGGTCTCTCCATGCATCTGCACGCTCGGCACGTCCAACTTCTTTGTTGGCTATTTCCAGTACGGTCTTCACATCACCAACGATTGGAATATCGGTTGCAATGTTTTTACCAATCTCAGCCGGATCGATATCGATATGAACGATCTTGGCATGTGGAGCGAATCCATCCAGCTTGCCTGTTACCCGATCATCGAATCGTGCGCCGATATTAATCAGCAGGTCCGCTTTTTGAATAGCCTGATTGGAAGTGTACGTTCCGTGCATACCTGGCATACCCGTCCATAATTCATGACCGCTTGGGAATGCCCCCAGACCAAGAAGAGTTGTTGTAATTGGAATGCCTGTCTTCTCAACAAACTCGAAAAGTTCTTCATGTCCACCGGAATACACCACACCGCCACCGGCCAGAATCATTGGACGTTCTGCTTCCTGAATGGCTTGGGCTAAACGGTCAACCTGCAATTTGTTTGGTACTGTCCGTGGATTGTACCCTCTCAATATAACAGGTTCAGTTGTTGGTTCAAACAATGTTTTGTTCGCTGATACATCTTTTGGGATGTCGATCAGTACAGGACCTTTACGACCGGTATTGGCAATGTGGAATGCCTCATGAATTACACTGGATAGATCTTTTACATCTTTCACCAGGTAACTGTGTTTAGTGATTGGCATTGTAATCCCCGTAATATCAGCTTCCTGGAAAGCATCTGAACCGATCAGGCTTGAAATAACGTTCCCCGTAATGACTACGAGTGGTACTGAATCCATATACGCTGTTGCAATACCGGTAACCAGATTCGTTGCTCCTGGTCCGGAAGTAGCGATGCAGACACCAACTTTACCGCTTGCACGTGCATATCCGTCAGCTGCATGTATTGCACCTTGTTCGTGACGAGTGAGAACGTGTTTGAAATCCTCGAAACCATACATCGCATCGTAAATGTACAACACTGCGCCGCCCGGGTAACCAAATACGCACTCTACACCTTCAAGCAACAAGCTTCTCAGCAGAATTTCGGAACCGCTAATGACCTCCGGCTTCATCCATTTTTCACGTAATTCATCTGTTGACCGTACTTCTGGAATTTGAGCTCCCATCAGTCATCCTCCTCTCGGAATTTACACCATTCTGACATTTAAAGTTACAAAAAAAACCTTCCATCCCTGCAAACAAGTTCATGCTTGCGAGGGACGAAAGGTTATCGCTTCCGTGGTACCACCCAACTTTGTCCGAAATTTCGCAATAACGGACCTTACCAGGTACAACAAAACGAATAGATCAAACGAACATAGTCGTTTCCCATACCTGTTGTCTGTAACGCAGACATACGATTTTCCCTAATACGCGAAAGGAGTGACATCCAGTGCTTTTCAGGAAAACAGCTCCGAGGTGAGCTCGTATATAAGGGATAATGGTGGTGGTTTCAGCAATTCCAGCCACTCTCTGAGCAAAAGAGCCCTTAAAACTTCGTCCTCTTCATAGCCGATGAAATATTCTCGTTAAATGTTAGGAACATTATATGATTCCTCCAACCGATAAGTCAATACCTGTTTTGCATAAAAATTCAGAGAACCTTCCATCCTCCCTCTTCAGCCTTTAAGGTTGCCCTAATCCCAGCACTTCATTCAGTCACCTTTTATCTTGCTCCGGGCATAGGATATACGAGCAGCACCACTGGTCCTGAAAGGAGGCTCCGCATGGTGATTCGGCAACGCACATCCAAGCTGGATGATGGCGCCATCATGAAGCTGATTGACACTCAACTTGTTCCTCTTTCTCACATGAGTGAAAAAGAAATTAACAAAATCCGCAAAGAAATACCCCTGCGAATGAACAGGGGCATGACCTTTGTTGTCTCGCCGGAGCCAGACAAAGCTGCTGTCGCATTCATCCATTTTCTCATGCATGGGGAACTGCTCTATGTCGATATGATGGCTGTTAGTCCGAAAGAGCAACGCAAACGTTATGGGCAAACTTTGTTACTCAAAGCAGAGAGCTTTGCGGCATCCCGGGGTTGTAAAAGATCGAAAGTCATGGTGGATGAAGGCAATACCAAAGGACTTCAGTTTTATCAAAAAAATGGATATAGTGCGATTCGATACATTATGATAAGCCGCTGCTACGAAATGGAAAAAACATTATAGAATGTCCTAGAAAAATCCTGGTGGACGTGGACCTGGACCATAAGGTCCGAATCCAGGACCCGGTCCATATCCGCCACCAGGTCCTCCAGGTCCATATCCAGGACCGTAACCTGGACCATATCCGGGGCCTGGTTTCGGTCCGGGTCCATATCCGGGACCGAAGCCTGGGCCAGGACCATAAGCATAAGGTAGTGTAGCAATAGCGAGAAGATCAAACAATACCAATGGCAGAATCGCTTTTGTACGTACTTTCTTGCCATTCAGACGTTTGAGTACCAGTTTGTTGCCCGATACTTTCAACAGCTTTCCCGTAACCCGAGTGCCGTCTTTTTTGATTGCAACAATATTTTTGCCTATTAATTTCATCGCTTCATCACGCGTAACTTGTTGTTTCATACTTTCCCCTCCTCCTCGGATCGTTCAAAACAGTGTATTCGTCCATCACTGGATTCGCCTGTTTCTTTGTCCCTACCTGAAAATATGGGTATCTGCACGAGAACCAAATTAAGCATATAAACGTCGATGAGCGTTCAAGAAAACAAAAAAAGGCCCGCTCAAGGCGGACCCTTTTTCAAAGCTTTGAATAGCTAACCTGATATGGTGAAGGTTGTTACCTTTTACCCGGATCATATGCTTCACCGAGTGCAGACGGAGCCGAAGAACGTCCAACCGCAGCAACGAGAACGATGATGGTAAGAAGGTAAGGCAACATATAAATAATTTCCTGGGGAATACTTTGTGACCATTCGAACAACTGTACATAGTTTCGGATCGCTTGAGAGAATCCAAAGAACACAGCCGCGCCAAAGGCACCGATCGGATTCCACTTACCAAAGATCATAGCTGCAATGGCAATATAACCTTGGCCGGAAACCGTATTGTGAGAGAATGTACCCGTAGTCGTCAACGTAATCGCAGCTCCACCAATGGCCGCAAGTGCACCACTAATCATAACGGCAACATAGCGATAACGGCGCACTTTAACACCAACAGTATCTGCCGCACTTGGATGTTCACCTACAGAACGAAGACGCAGACCAAATGGTGTTTTGAACATGATGTAATACGTCAGGAATACGAACAAAATGGCCAGATATGTCGTTGGATATACGTTCTTGAAGAAGGCTTCTCCAAGCAAAGGAATCTCTTTCAAGAAAGGCACATCAAACTTGCTGAACCCTTGAACCAACGGTGAATCACCAGAACCTTCAAACAACAGTTTAACCAAGTACAACGTACTTCCTGCTGCCAAAAAGTTAATGACGATACCACTGATAATCTGGTCTGCCTTAAATGTAATAGATGCAACGGCATGAATCAACGATACCAATACGCCCAGTACAATCGCGAGCAAAATACCCATCCAGGCAGATGTTGTTCCACCCATGCCCGCTTCTTGCGCATAATGCGCCCCAATTCCAGCTGCAAAGGCACCAAAGACCATAAAGCCCTCAAGTCCAAGGTTGGTTACACCTGATTTTTCAGAAAAAATTCCGCCGAGTGATGCAAAAATCAATGCCGTAGCAAAGACAAGCGTCGTATTGATAATTTGCCCAATTGTCAACAAGTCCATCTACAACACCTTCTCTTTCTTACGCTTCGAATAGAACGGTTTAAGTATCCAGCGCACGATGCCTTGTGCCGCAATGAAGAAGATAATCGAACCGATCACAATCCGAATAATCTCAGGCGGAACATCCGCAGCAAAACTCATACCTGCAGATCCGTACGTGAGGGTACCGAACAGCACTGCCCCCAATAACACCCCAAACGGATGATTCAAACCAATCAGGGCAACCGCAATTCCGTCAAAACCTGTTCCTGGTGAACCCGACATTACAGTCTGGTACTGGAACACCCCAAGCACCTGGAATGCACCGCCAAGACCGGCAAGCATACCACTGATGAACATCGCTTTTACGATATTCCGGTTAACATGCATACCTGCATATTCAGCCGCATTAGGGTTGTAACCTACCGCGCGGATTTCATAACCCTGTTTTGTTTTCCACATATAGATATAAAAGAGCACAGCCATCACAAGGGCAATCAACGTTCCCATGTGTACGCGGGAGTTGCCCATCAGTTCAGAGAGCCATGTCAAACTAATCGAAGCCGATTCGCTGATGTCCACGGAACGATTCTCGCCTTTTAACAGCAAGAATTGGCGAACGATAAGGTTGGCCAAATACAGACCAATCCAGTTCAACATGATACTACTGATAACTTCGTTGACCCCACGCGCTGCTTTCAGATAACCAGCAATCGCGGCCCAAAGACCACCAAACAATGCACCAGCAATCAAAGCCAGTGGCGCATGGAGGTAGATCGGCAAACCTGCAAACTTAACACCAACAAAAGTTGCAGCGGTCATACCGACGAGAAATTGACCTTCTCCCCCGATGTTGAACAGTCCTGCACGTGATGCAAATGCAAATGCAAGTCCAGTCATGATCAGTGGTGTCATTTCCCGTACCGCTTCACCAAAGTTGTACATGTCACCAAATACCTTGGTGAACAATGCGCCATAGGCTTCAATCGGATTGTAACCACCGATCAGCATGACAACCCCACCGAGAATCAGACCCATAACAATGGCGACTACAGGCAAAATAAATGAATCTCGGGTAAACCATTTCAATACGTTATTCATGCGCAGTACCTCTCTTTTGGGTGCTGCCCGCCATCATCAAGCCGAGCTCCCTGTCATTGGTTTCTTCCGGCAGCACCTCGCCAACGATCTGGCCTTCATAGATGACAGCAATTCGGTCAGATACATTGATAATCTCATCAAGCTCAAATGAAATCAGCAGAACAGCCTTACCTTGATCGCGTTGTGCAATCAGTTGCTTTTGCACGAACTCAATAGCCCCTACGTCCAAACCACGCGTTGGTTGGGCAGCAATAAGCAGTTCAGGGTTTTTATCCACCTCACGGGCGATAATGGCCTTCTGCTGGTTTCCTCCGGACAAGGAACGAGCTTTAGTCTCGATGCTCGGTGTACGCACATCAAATGCCTCCACAAGCCGCTTCGCCTGCTTTTTGATTGCATCGAAGTTAAGGAACCCTTTACGGGTGTATGGTGCCTTATAGTACGATTCCAGAACAATATTTTCACTCACTGAAAAATCAAGTACAAGTCCGTGTTTATGTCGATCTTCCGGAATGTGAGCTACACCCGACTCCGAAATATGGCGCGGGGAATGATTGGACAGCTCCTTGCCCTCCAAAAGAATCGAACCACTCTCTACTTTACGAAGTCCGGTAAGGGCTTCAATCAATTCACTTTGACCGTTGCCATCCACGCCTGCGATTCCGACAATCTCTCCTGCACGTACGTTCAAGTTAAGTTGGTTCAGAACTGCAATACCTTCTTTATTCTTGGCAGTTAGTTTGCTGACTTCGAGCACACTGGCTCCAGGTGTAGCCGGCTTTTTGTCCACTTTGAATGTGACATTCCGACCTACCATTTTCTCTGCCAGCTCATTTGGATTGGTTTCCGATGTTTTGACCGAATCAATTACTTTACCCCGACGGATAATCGTTACCGTATCGGAGATTTCCATGATTTCTTTCAGTTTGTGCGTGATCAAAATAATCGACTTACCTTCAGCGACAAGCTTCTTCATGATGATCATCAGTTCTTTGATCTCTTGAGGAGTCAATACAGCTGTAGGCTCGTCAAAAATCAAAATATCTGCACCGCGATACAACGTTTTAACAATCTCTACACGTTGCTGCATTCCTACAGAAATATCATGAATTTTGGCATGAGGATTCACCTTAAGTCCATACTGTTCGGACAGACGCTGAACTTCAGCAGCTGCTTTTTTATAGTTAATATTGAGACCCTTCGTTGGTTCAGATCCCAAAATAATGTTCTCTGTTACCGTGAACGGCTGTACAAGCTTAAAGTGCTGATGCACCATGCCGATGCCAAGATCGATCGCTCGGTTAGGGCTGTCGATGATGACAGGCTTGCCATTCACTTCAATGGAACCTTCATCTGGCTGATAGAGACCAAATACAATATTCATCAACGTTGACTTACCAGCGCCATTTTCGCCCAGTAGCGCATGGATCTCGCCTTTACGAAGCTGAAGGCTGATGGCGTCGTTGGCAACAATGCCTGGGAAACGCTTCGTAATTTGTTTTAACTCAACGACGGGGGTTGCTGCACCCATGTAATCACCCTTATAACTGATATAGTGTGGTTCCGCAAACGAAAGAAAAGCTCCTACCGGAGCGTTGATACACAGTGACCTTGTACAATTGTTATGATGACTTGATCAAATGTTCCTGTTCTTGCAATCATAAGGCCGGTCAAGACCGGCCCCAATGATTATTCTTTTGCAACGAAGATCAAATTACTCAGTAGGTACTTTGATTTCGCCGCTGATGATTTTCTCTTTGTACTCATCCACTTTTGCAAGTGTATCAGCAGATACGTTAGCAGTAGAAGTATCAGCAATACCTACGCCGTTTTCTTTCAAAGTCAGGTTCTCGGAACCCCCAGCAAATGTACCGTCGATTACTTCTTGGTTAACGCGTTTAACAGCTTCGTCAACTTTTTTGATCATGGAAGTCAATGTTACTTCATCACCAAACTCAAGAGATTGGTCTTTGTCGACACCGATAACCCATACTTCTTGACCTTGTTTCTTACGAGCGATTGCTTCGTTAAACACACCGTTACCTGTAGCACCGGAAGCGTGGAAGATAATGTCTACGCCTTGGTTATACATTGTAGCAGCTGCTGCTTTACCAAGGTCAGGTTTATCAAAAGCACCTGTGTAGTTGGAGATGAACTCAGCATCAGGATTAACAGCTTTTACGCCTTCTCTGAAACCTACTTCAAACTTCTTGATCAGTGGGCTGTCCATACCACCAACAAAACCGATTTTGTTCGTTTTTGTTGTCAGACCAGCTACAACACCAACCAGGTAAGATCCTTCTTCTTCAGCAAATGTTACGGATTTAACGTTAGGAACATCAACTACGCTGTCAATGATCGCGAGTTTAGCATCAGAGTTTTGCTCAGCAACAGTCTTGATTGCATCAGCCAATTGGAAACCGATACCCCATGTCAGGTCATATCCACCTTTAACGAATTCGTTCAGGTTAGGAATGTACTCTTCATCGGATTTACTTTGCAGATATTTAACTGCAGTACCTGTTTCTGTTTCAGTCGCTTGCAGAGCTTCCCAAGCGGATTGGTTAAAGGATTTGTCATTAACTCCACCTACGTCAGTAACCATACCGATTTTGAGATCGGATTTCGCTTCAGTAGATGTGCCACCTGTATCTCCTCCGGCATTTGTTTCTTCTTTCGGTTTGCTACCGCAACCTGCGAGCATAACCGATACCGCCAGCAACATTACCAAAGACAAGCTGAGCATCTTTTTCATTTTCTCTTTTTCCCCCTTAATGATATATCCTCATTCCAATCCAGCTACAATTGAACGGTTAACAGATAGCAGGAATGACTTTAATGCAGAATGTATGGTTTCTTCGACATTAAAAGCGCATTCTCACCCTTGAAGTATCCAATCATCTGTCGAAAAACCGAACATTATGACATGGAGAGAAAAATTAGGACTAGCCTACTAGAGGTGATTATACAATCAACCAGTGTTAAAATCCAGATGTTTCATCACCAAATATCACATATTTTTGTTCTTTTTTTATTGAAAACGCTTAATAATTTAGCGATTTAACACACTAACGTTACAGCGATGTGATGTTATATAACAAAAACATACCGCAGACTTTAGTGAGGAGTGGAATTTACCTGTTTTCATTTGTATTATTTCACCGTTCATATTTTATGTATTCCCATGGTCTGTTATTCACCAGTGATCTGTTTTCATTGTTCCCTTTCAGACTATAGCCTATTCGCTCTACTCATTCAGAGATTCATCTTCGGATTTCTTCCAAGCCGTAAAAAAAGCCGCCATATAGGTACGGCGGCTTGTATCATACAATTTAAGCGTTGATTTTGCCTTTAGCTACAGTAGCCAAAGAGTTGAACGCATTAATGTCGTTAACGGCCAGATCAGCCAACATTTTGCGGTTCATGTCTACTCCAGCAAGTTTCAAACCATGGATCAGTTTGTTGTAAGACAAACCATTCATACGTGCTGCAGCATTGATACGAACGATCCACAGTCTGCGGAAGTTACGTTTCGTGTTGCGACGGTCACGGTATGCGTATACCAGGGATTTCATTACTTGCTCGTTAGCTGTTTTAAAAATACGGTGTTTGGAACCGAAATAACCTCTTGCCAGTTTCAAAACCTTTTTATGACGACGACGTACTACAAAACCGCCTTTTACTCTTGCCATATTAAAGAACCTCCCAAATAAATATAAATGTATCCGTGGTATGTGTACGGCCGTAGCCGATCCCCCATACGGAATGTACTAATTAGAATTAGCCTTTCAAGTTAGCCAAACCTTGTTTCAAACGTCTAACATCCCCGGCAGCCATAACTGGGTTACCGTTCAGAACGCGCTTAGCACGTTTGGATTTGTGGGAAAGCAAGTGGTTTTTGTGAGCTTTGTAACGAAGGACTTTACCGGAACCGGTAATTTTGAAGCGTCCTTTCAAACTGCTGTGTGTTTTCATTTTAGGCATTTTGTGTTTCCTCCTCCAATGTTATCAGGCTTTAGGAGCCAAAATCATGATCATACTGCGGCCTTCCAATTTCGGTTGACGTTCAATAGTACAAAGTTCTGCAACTTCTACCTTTACGCGCTCCAAAATCCGTTGACCAATCGCGGCGTGTGCAATTTCACGTCCGCGGTAACGAACAGAACATTTCACTTTGTCGCCTTCGTTCAAAAACTTAACTACATTACGAAGCTTCGTTTGATAATCGTGCTCCTCAATATTGGAACGGAACCATACTTCTTTAATGTCAACAATTTTCTGGTTCTTACGGGCTTCTTTTTCTTTCTTTTGTTGCTCATAGCGGAATTTGCCATAGTCCATGATGCGACACACCGGCGGCTTAGCCTGTGGTGCCACATTGACCAGATCCAAATTCAGGTCAATCGCCATTTGCAGTGCTTCGCGAATGGGCGTAATCCCAATTTGTTCTCCTTCAGCTCCGACAAGGCGTACTTCCTTCGCCCGAATCTCATCATTAATCATGTGATCTTTACTAATAACCGTCCACCTCCAGGTCATTTTGAATATCCTGTTACACAAAAATAAAAGGGATGCCGGTCAAGCTACCGACATCCCTGTAATCAACACAATTCTTCATGAGTATACACTTCATAAATTATTGGGATCGTTGACCAGCCAACATAATGTTGATCAGGTGAGAAGTCGGACTTCTACTTGTGATTCCATTGCTATTCGTTTCAAAACCATTTTAAAGCACTTGAATACTATAACACCCATGAAATGCATTGTCAACATCTTTACAACATTTTTTTGGAAATTATACATTAGTTATATCCGATGCCGATAAAGTCAAGCTTGCCTGTGCCTTACCCTTGTTTGCTCTGTACCTCATCCAAGCGCACAACACGCGTGTGTTGGGTGTGGCTCCACTGTTTGTTGTTCTGCGTAAAGAAAGCGTAGAACGTAATCGGGTACCATGACAACAGGTAAATCGGGAACAAAATCAGATACAGATAAACTTTGGCAAAGGTAACTTTCTCCAGCGCCATCGACAACAGGAACGTCAGTATATTCAGACCAATGGCCACGAAACCGACCCATAATGGGAAATATCCATAAATATTCGCAATGTGCGGACCATTGAATATCGCCATGTCTACCCACATCGCAGCAGTCATCAGGAATGTAAGCAATACAACATAGACATTGGCTCCATAGATAGCAAGGTCAAATTTCACCAAGCTTCTTTCCTTAATGGACTGCCAGAGCAGTGGGAAGAAATATCTACGTGCAACGGTAAAGTGACCTTGCATCCAGCGGAGACGTTGTCTCGCTGAAGCTTTGAACGTTAATGGTTTCTCATCAAATACTTTGGCGTCATAGTTGAAAACAGGATACACATTACGTTGCACACTACGCATCGTAAACTCCAGATCCTCTACCAGACTTGTTGCGCCCCAGCCAATTTCCTTCAACAGGTTGGTCTCGAAGCACATTCCGGTACCTCCGAGGAAGTTCGCCATATTCAAGTTATGACGAGACAACTGCCACAGACGGTTGATGTACCAGTAAGATACACCGTATGCTGCAGTAATCCAGGAATCCTCCGGATTTTTCGTATCAATGTATCCTTGGATAACACGCGAACCATTGTTCAAGTCATCATTCATCTCAAGCAAGAAGTTACGGTCAACCAGGTTATCCGCGTCAAACATAACAACTGCGTCATACTGACGTGGCAATTTCCACAGGTATTTAAGCATCCATTCGATGGCATAACCTTTACCTCTCAGATCGGCGTTGGTACGTACACAGGCATTCAACCCATGTTGTCTGACAATTTGAGCCGTTCCATCCGTGCAGTTGTCACAGATGACAAACACATCATACAAATCTTCCGGATAATCAAGTTGTTTCAAGTTCTCCATCAAGGCACCAATGACTTGTTCCTCATTGTGTGCTGCGACGAGTACAGCGAATGATTTTGTCGCCGGATAATGTTTCTTTTTCTTTTTCTTAATCAGACCGAACAGCGAAAACGTGAATTGGTACACGGCTAGCAGTGCCAGAATGACCTGCATCGTGACGAATATAGCGTCCAACATCGTTCTCTGTTACCCCCTTTTTTTCAAAACCCAGTTTACTCAAGCATTTCTCTTCCTGATTCTGCAATTTATTTTTTTGTGATCTGCAGAATATGACCCTGTTCTTTTGTGTACTACGTGAATATATCAGACAATGTTTCAAAGCTTGGTTGCTATCAGTTGGCTGCTTTATCGATTCTGTATTCTTTTCAGTCATTTGTCAAAACCCCAATTCCACTTTCTGAAGCAGAAATGTGATCTTTAAACGCTGAATAGACACTTCGTGATACCACAACCTCGCATTCATGCCTGTTATATCTTATTTTCAGCCGTTTACTTGATTTTTATTTCTAAAGTCCCTGCTTTTTTCATCAGCATGTTATTCTTCGTCAGAGGCTCTATAACAAATAACGCAAACAGACCTCAAAAAGTTTAAACCAAAACTCACATTTTTTTTACCTCATTTCAGCCATGTTGAATCATTGTATCTTTTTTGGCTGACCCAAGTCAAAAAGTTAAGATGGGTATATACCCACTCTTTAACATGAATTTTACGTTCTTTACATGTGTTCTTCTTGAAAAGGACAACATTTAAAAATATGATAAACATATACCTGAAATAACCTCAAGTTCACGAAAAACGGTTATATACTAATCAGGACGAAACCGGATGCAGAAAAATCACCGGAAATACTGCCGCCATTACGGGCGGCCTGACTGGCAGGAGGCCAATATGAGCCGTTTATTCTTAAAGTTTCAAGATTATGATCGAAATGTTTTTATGTGGATTAACGGCCGACTTCATAATCGTTTTATGAATTTTTGGCTGTATTATTTCACCCATCTGGGTGGAGCAACTTCTTCTATTGCAGTTTCCTTGTTAATCTGGTTGCTCGCTCCAGCTCCATGGAGTACAACAGGACTTCAGGCTTGTATCGCTCTTGCGGTCAGCCATATTCCTGTAGCCATCGCGAAAAAATTGTATCCCCGCATTCGGCCTTATCTGGCCTTGCCGGATACCATCACGTTCCGTAATCCCCTGACGGACCACTCGTTTCCTTCAGGACACACGACTGCCATTTTTTCCGTCACGGTTCCATTTATGACCACTGATCCGATCTTATTGCTAATATTGTTGCCTGTGGCCCTTATTGTCGGATTCTCTCGAATTTATCTGGGATTACACTATCCTTCCGATGTGCTGGCAGGTGCCACAATAGGTACTTTAGTCGCACTTGCAACAGTTGCATTCTGGTCTTAAAGCCGATATGTTAGACTCAGAAAAACCTAGCAGGAACAGGTGAAGCAAGCGTGGAGAAAAAAAGAGTATTACTATTATCTGAAGGCTTTGGTACGGGTCATACTCAAGCCGCCTATGCACTGTCCAGCAATTTGCGAAAGCTGTCGCCAGACGTGCAAACGAAAGTGCTTGAACTGGGAAGTTTTTTAAATCCCAAGGTTGCACCTCTTATTATAACGGCATACAAAAAAACGGTTACCAACCAACCCAAACTCGTGGGTTACGTGTACAGACATCAATATAAAAAATCATTGAACAGGCTGACAACACTGGCGTTGCATAAACTGTTCTATACACATACACGCAGCGTCGTGCGTCAGTTACGTCCCAATGCGATCGTCTGTACCCATCCGATCCCAAGTGCTGTCATATCCAGACTGAAGCGTCTGGGTGTACAGGTTCCCCTATGCACAGTCATCACCGACTATGATGCACATGGGACGTGGATTAACCGTGAAGTAGATCTTTATCTGGTTTCTTCAGATGAGGTTAAGTCCAAACTAATGTTGCGTGGCGTACCTATAGACAAAATTCGAGTCACAGGCATTCCGGTGCATCCGAACTTCTGGGAGCATCCAGGACGAGATGAGATCCGAAGCAGATTCAATCTCAAGAACATGCCCACTGTACTGGTAATGGGAGGCGGTTGGGGGATGCTAAGTGACAAGTTGGTCCACCCGTTGCTAACTCGCTGGCATGAAGATATTCAGATCATTTTTTGTCTCGGTCGCAACGATAAAGCACGGATCAGCATGGAACAGAACCCCTTGTATCGCAAAGAAAACATTCATATTATCGGGTACACTAACGAAATCGACAAATTGATGGAAATATCCGACCTGTTGATCACAAAACCTGGGGGAATGACTTGTAGCGAAGGCTTGGCCAAAGGAATTCCAATGTTGTTTCACAACCCCATACCTGGTCAGGAAGAAGAAAACGTCCATTATTTTACTGCAAGAGGTTTGGGAGAACCCATAACTTCGCTCGACGTAGTGGTCAAATGGATGAACAAGTTGTTGCATCACTACCCGGATGTTGTACGTAAACGCCAACGCCATCTGGCGGAAATCGCTAAGGTTCATCCGATGGAGAGCGCTCAAAGTATTATCGATCTCCTGGAGGACGTTCGTCCTTCATCCGCAGAAGAGGCTCGTTTATGATTTTATCCCAAACGGGAGGCTGCTTCCCGCAGGGTTGGTCCAATCACAGCTCTAACAACGGCTTAAAACAAGCCTGCAACCACATTGAAAAGGTGCCTTCGGATCTGAAGGCACCTTTTCTGTATGAAGGAAAGTACAAACTATTGGATGCCCGCCGACTTCAGGTACTCCTGCCACTGCTTGGTGTATTCTGCCTGAATTTTTTCCAACCCTGCTTGCTTAGCCTTCTCCATAAATGTGTTCAATCCAGCCTCCACGTCTGCCACCAATCCCACATTAAGCGGATACAAATATTGTTTTTCCACTTGCTCTAATGCAGCCTTCTCGGCTTGGTACGGAGTCCAGTCTTCAGCAAATCCGGTGAAAATATCCGGCTTTTTGATTTTGTCGAGATCTTCAAACATGGTCAGGACATCATCAAAGGTTTTATCATAGAGCATGAATTCCGGATTACGCCATGCCCAGCCATTCATGCCCTCACGCGGGAAGGCGTTTGTTTGTGCATCACCGACCATTTTATAGTAACCATTATCTACCTCGAAGTTTTTGCCCTCAACGCCATATTCAGTCAACCAGTTATAGCGTTTGTCTGTCACGAGCTTCTCATAAAATGCCAATGCTTTTTCCGGGTTTTTACTGCTACGCGGAATCGCAAATCCGTTGTGGATCGGGTGAACCGGTTGTGCAAACCCTTTCGCATTCGGATATGGGAAATACGCCAGTTTCCAATCTGGATGTGTAGACTGCACCTTGATGACATCTGCATTAAATTTGTTCGGGTTCTCCCCCGACAGAACAACAGCCGCTTTTCCATTTTGCAGCAATGAGTTGGAAGTATCCTTTACATTCAGTACGTTTTTCGGGAAGAAGCCTTTGTCCATCCAGCGTTTGTATGTTTTCAGGTCTTCCAGATGCTGCGCCGATCCCCAATAGGACGTTACGGTCGATGGTGTGTCATACATAATATCCATTCCATATGGGAGTTGACCCGCTGTATTAACCAGCTTGGATGTCAATTGACGAATACCATGGGTATGGTTGGCATTGCTATCCGCAATCGGGATCATATTCGGTTCATTGGCTTTGATGCCCTCCAGATACGCTTCGAGTGTCTCCAGCGATTCCGGCTTCGGAAGATTGTACTTCTCGCGCAAGTCCTCACGATACGCAATTCCCTCGGTTACATACTCAATCCATGTCGATGGAACCGTATAGATTTTGTCATTGATTTTGACAGCATTCCACATATCTTCAGGTACATGAGCCTTCAGTGCTGGGGCTGCTGTTGGCAGCATTTCATCCAGCGGCAGGAACGCGCCCTTCTTCGCATAGGACTGGTAGAATGTCCAATCCGCTGTAAAGATCAGATCGATTGGCTGTCCGGAAGACAGCAGCAGTTTATATTTTTGATCCCAGTCGGTCCAGGAGGTGTAGTTGAATTTCACATTGACGTTCAGATCAGCCTCAGCCAGCTTGTTAATCTCGGATTCAATGACAGGCAGATCTTTGGGAGCATCCCCAAGCATGTAAAATTGAAGTGTGACTTTCTCGCCTTTGCTCTCGGATGCTCCTCCCTGCTCACTTCCTTGCGTAGATCCCCCCGAACCGTTATTACATGCGGCAAGCACCCCGGCGAATAACATCAGGGCAAGTACCAGAGACAGGTGCCGAATTGTTTTGTTACGCATACGCATCCTCCCTTTTTGTGGTGAACCTTTATATGTTAGCGCAGACTCGCCATGCTTCAGACCGGAGATGATGCCAGAAGCCTGATACTCACAGCGTGTTCACGTTCTAACCTTTCACTGCACCAATGGTAAGTCCTTTAACAAAATAACGTTGTACAAACGGGTACAGGAACAGAATTGGTCCCGTCACAACAATAGCCATCGCCATCTTGGTTGATTCCGTAGGCACATCCTGACTGAGCGTGATCCCCGTGCCAATTGCCATCTGGTCAATGAAAGTAATCGTGTTCATCGTGTTATAGAGATAAAATTGCAGCTGGTACATATCCGGATTGTTAATGAAAAGGGATGAGGTAAACCAGTCATTCCAGTACCCCAGTGCCAGAAACAGACCTACCGTTGCGATACCAGGCATCGCCAGTTTCAATACAATGCTGAAATAGATGCGGAAGTCATTCGCTCCATCAATTTTGGCGGACTCAATCAACTCATCCGGCACAGCCGAACGAATAAAGTTTTTCATCAGGATAATGAGAAATGGCGTCATCAACCCCGGGAAAATCAGTACAGTGTACGTATCCGTCAGATTGAAGTAGTTCGCCAGCATAATGTACCAAGGCACGAGTCCCCCACCAAACAACGTTGTGAAGTAGATAAAAAACGAGAAGGTATTCCGATACTTGAAGTCCTTACGTTGGAGCACAAATCCGGCCATCGTGATGAGGAAAAGTCCAAGGGTAGTCCCCACCACCGTTGTAAAGACCGTTACCCCATAAGCCTTGAGTACCTGGGTCGGGAATTTGAACACCATTTTGTAGCCTTCCAGGGAAAAGTCCGTCGGAAAGAGGTGATAACCATCCCTCACAATGGACTCGTTGCTGCTGAATGAACCGGATAGAATGAGCAGAAACGGTATTAAACACATGATCGATAAAATGATGATGACACTGTAGGCAATTAGTTGAAACATGAAGGTGAATTCGGAATCTCTAAGACGCGTATTCGCACGCGTGTGAGTATTCATTGGCGTGTTCATGATCGTTCTCCCTCCTGCCCTGCGGGCGTTCTAGAACAAGGCGTAGTCCTCATTTACTTTGCGGATAATATAGTTGACGGTCATGATCAAAATGAATCCGAATAACGACTGATACAAACCGGCAGCAGTTGCCATCCCGATATCAAACGTTACTTTCAGTGAACGATATACATACGTATCGATGATATCTGTCGCGTTGTACAGCACCCCGTTGTTGCCGATCAGTTGATAGAACAGGTCGAACTGTCCCTTCATAATGCTGCCAAGCGAGAACAACAGCAGGATGACAAAGGTTGGCTTCAGCATCGGCACCGTGATGTACCAGATCCGCTGAAAAATATTGGCCCCGTCGATCCGGGCAGCCTCGTAATACTCGTCACTGATCCCCGTTATAGCAGCCAGATAGATGACCATGCTGTATCCAAGATTTTTCCACAGATAAAAGATGATGATCAGAAACACCCAGATCCAGGGTGTGTTATAAATGTCGACCGGGCCGGCCTCGAAACGTTTGAGCACTGTGTTCACAAAACCCGACTCGTAGTTAAACATGTTGTAAGCGATTACACTTAAGAGTACAAACGAGATGAAATACGGCAAGAACATGACGGATTGCGTAATTTTTTTGAATAACCTGCCCCGGATTTCGCTAAGCATGATCGCACAGAAGATCGCTAGACCGTTTCCTAATATAATGAAGGCGAGATTGTAACCCACGGTATTGGTTGTGAGCTTCAGCAGCATTCCCGATTGCCATAGGAACTTAAAATTCTCCAGACCGACAAATGGACTGCCGAATAATCCTCCTTCAAAATCATACCGGGTAAACGCATAATAGATGCCGACCATCGGAAAATACGAGTTAATCAGAAAAAAGATCAGCGTGGGCAACAGCATCAGAAACATGATTTTGTTCTTGTTCAATTCTTTGAGCATGGCTCGATCCCTCCCGAATTTCTTGCGGCGCTGCCTGGTGGAGCTCTCTTTTTATTGTAGATGCTCGCTCCGCTCACCGATACTGAAGCTTCCCGTCAGAAAATGAACGATTCTGCGAAATGAACTATGAACAAAACGAACGAACCATGAAATGAACACACATCCGTTCACAAATGTTGATATCGTGCATAGGCTAAACCTAGTGAACAATCCAGCGAAAGTTGAACTTTATATAGAGAAAGCAGGCAAAACGGCCCGTCCAGCATTGATGTAAACGCATACATAATATATAATTCAAGATACTCTTGCTCTTCTGCTCATCCATATATGAAATCTAGCGTATGTATATGAAGTTCTACGTTGTTCACCCAATACAGGAGGTCCGAGGGGGAAAGGGAATGCGTAAACGTTCAGAGGACAGTCAGATGGTCTTTACACGAATTCTGATCGGCATTATTATCAGCACTGTCGCTACCTTGCTTGTGGCTTCCTCTATTTTGTACGTCAATTATAATCGTATTGCTCTTCGCCAAGTATATCGGACAGATATGAACAGTCTTACTCAAACCAGCCGTGAAGTGGCCAAAATGACCGAGACTGCAAAATCATTGTCATATCAGATTTATCAAGACTACACCATCTCTTCATTACTGCTCTATTCCAAACCCAATATCTATGAAATCACATCGGCGATGGAGCAGCTCGACAACTACCGTATGTCCCTTCCTTTTATCGAATCCATTTATGTATATAACTCCAAAAGCAATGAGTTCTTTATCAGTTCCGACGTGCGCAATGGGCAACAGTCCTTCGCGGAGATCGACGATCAGGGGATTACAAGTATCCTTCAGAGCTTCCATGACTATAAACCTTTTGTGCCCATCCCGCGTACATATCAGGTCGGTTCTACCGAAGCGACAGAGGTTAACAGCTACACCTATCTCTGTTATGACACAATCAATGACAACGCCAAACTAAACTATGCCGTCATCGTTAATATCAAGGATGATTGGCTCAGTCCGAATATGAATGCTGTGGATCAACCAGGCAAGACCTTTATCGTGAATGAGAATGGAGACCTTTTATCTGACTTTGGCGACCGTGCATTGATGAAAAATCTCTCCAGCGAAGCATTCATGCAGCCGATCATGCAGGACATGCAGCAGTCTGCTTACTTTACGGAAGAGGTCGACGGAGAAAAATCGCTCATTACGTACACCGCTCCCGATGACCTGGGCTGGCGTTATGTGAGAATAACACCGTATGATCTGATTACCTCAGATATACGGAGTATGCGTACACATACCATTCTGTTTTGTGTCGGACTTCTCATCGCAGGCTTGCTGCTCTCTTACCTTGTGTCCCGAAAACTATATCATCCCATTGATAAGGTGCTTGTTCGTTTGCGTGTGATGGAAGCGGAGCGACGTGGCAGTCTTCATTTGTTACGGCAGGATTTTCTGCGAGGAGCTCTGCAGGGTCGTGAAACAGTAACCGGAGGTATGCTGGAAGAACGAATGAAGTTCTATGGTTCCTCCATTGACGTTCAACGTGCTTCCAGGCTAGTATTACTGCGGATTGACCATTTTACCGAATTCAATGAAACGTATCGTGACGAGACCCAACTTGTAAAATACGCCATGATGAACATATGCACCGAGACGGCTGATCTCCACTACAATGCGGAAGCTGTAGACATGGGCGGCGATCTGATCACTCTCATCTTCAATGAAAAAGAAGAAATCCCTGAACTTGGCCAACCTGCTCCTAACCGGATCGAAGAATTGCTACGTATGATGCAGGCTGCTGTAATGACCCATTTGAAATGCTCCATCTCCTGCACCATCGGCACGGAAGAAGATTCATTGGAAGACAGTATTGCATCCTACACCAGATCAGCCGAAGCTTCACTGCATCGTTTGTTCATGGGACCAGGCTGTCTAATCTATACCGCTGACATCATGGCTTATCACACGAAAGAATACGCATTCCCGGCAGGTAAGGAAAGACAACTTGTCGATTATCTAATGACAGGCAAGACGAGAGAAGCCAAACAAGTCTATGCAGACATCGTCGGGGAGACAGCCGCATATCCGTTTACCGTTTTCCAGCTAGCTTTATCCCATCTGACGATGACATTGAATCATGTACGAAATACCCTCAAGAAGAACAATCAGCTCACGCTTGATTCCGTCTCCGATGGTTTAATGCTGCCTGTCAAAGACGCTGAAGACATCAGTGAAGTACATGAACACTTCTATCGGATGTTTGATGAGCTTGGTTCCAAAGTCGAGGAGAAACGCACACTGAAACATGAAGAGTTGATTCGTAAAATCAATGGCATTATCGAGCGGGACTATGCCGATCCCAATCTCTGTCTAACTTCAATTGCAGATGAACTGGGTATGTCGCCTATCTATGTGAGCAGACTCTACAAACAGCTCACCCTGAAAGGGCTCACGGATGTGATTAACGAAACACGGATAGCCAAAGCTCAGCATTTGCTGGTAGAGACAGAGAACTCCGTTGCCGATATTGCCGAGAGAACCGGGTTCACCAACAGTTCCTACTTCTACCGCATGTTCAAAAAGTTTAACGGTGTTACACCAAACGATTATCGCCGCAAAGAATTCCATTCAGAGAACTTTTGAAATCATACCAGACTTGAGTTTATGGAGTAATGTACATCGATTGTAAATTCAAAAAAAGAGCGACCTATGAGAATGAATCATTCACCTCATTAGTCGCTCTTCTTGTATGAATTTAATTTTATTCCTGTTCTTCGCCAGACTCATCCGAAGCTTCACGAACTTTGTACTTGTCCAGACGTATCTGCTGATACTCACGCAAGGCCTCTTCACCAACGATCACTTCAACGCGGTGAATGTTCATGCCTTTGCCCATGAATTTCTGCTCGTACTCGGTCATTACATGCTCTTCATTCAGTCCATCGCGATGCAGATTCAGAGACAGATTCGTCATTTGCAGGCCAAAGTCAGAAATCGCGTTGAGCGAGAAATCAAACAGTGTCTCGGAATCGGTTTTGAAATGAATCTGTCCTTTTGGATTAAGCAGTTCCGTATATTTCTTCAGGAAACGCGGGTGCGTCAACCGACGGCGTGCATGCTTTGCTTTTGGCCAAGGATCACTGAAGTTCAAATAAATGCGTTCCAGTTCTTCCGGCTCAAAAACTTCTTCAATCTGTTCAATATTCGCCAGCGCAAGCTTCAAGTTCGGAGGTGTCTCCACATCAGCCTGACTCCACGCATTACGAGCTTTCTCACTGGCACGACGTACCAGTTCATCATACATATCAATACCGATAAAATTGAATTCCGGATATTTATAACTCATTTGGCTGATAAATTGACCTTTACCCATGCCAAATTCCACGAAGATCGGATGGTCATTGCCAAACAGTTCAGACCATTTTCCTTTATGTTGCTTGGGGTCCAGTACAACAAGATCGACTTGTTGCTCCAGATTTTCTCTTATCCCTTTTCTGCCACGTAAACGCATTTTATTCCTCCGTTTGTCCCATACTTGTCTCAGACTTATTTTGCCGAAGAACTGGCAAATTGTAAAGAGCAATGAAAAGGGAATCTTCGGATCTGCCACTTTGGGCAAATCTCAAAGATTCCCTCTTCGATTTATTTGGAATTGGGGTCCAACTACTTTAGTAGTTCATAGTCTACCTTATCTTGGTGTGAAAAATCAAATGTCTTTTCGAAAGCATCGCGAACTTTTTGTCTTGCAGCCGCTTTCACTTTCGGATTTCCATTAAAACGAACACCTGTTAAAGCCAGGGCTTCTTCTGCTGTCAATTCAACAGACACATGATTCAATTCATTGTTTTTAACTTGGGAATTCATTCATATCACCTCACGGTATAGTATGGTCCATGACGTCAACGTTGATTCAAATGCTATGATGAATAATACCCATTAGATGGTGTCTGACGTTGATTTAAATATAACACAAGGTGTAAACTATAGCAAGCAAAAACCCTTGATTTTACGGCCTATTTTTGCGTTTCGATTCCCTTTTTTTTCAGTTTTTTGATACAATGATAAATGTTCATGAAGACACCAATAATCGCTATCGATCGTCATTGGCGGAAATCGCATAGCGCTTCTTCTTTTGTTCACGTATGATTACTGTAATTCGACAGCCAAAGGAGTACCGTAAAGATGAATGCACCTGCATTACAGCCCCCTCTCCTGTGGGGAGATAAACGATTCCATACCTGGAATTACGAGATGCGCGACCAATTTAACAATAAGGTTTTCAAAGTGATGCTGGATGCCGGATTCACCTGTCCGAACCGTGACGGTTCCATTGCCAAGGGTGGCTGCACCTTCTGCAGTGCGCGTGGATCAGGTGATTTTGCTGGTAGCAGACGTGAAGACCTGGTCACCCAGTTCAATACGATAAAAGATAAACAACATCTGAAATGGCCTACTGCCCATTATATTGGCTATTTCCAAGCCTATACGAACACATATGCTCCGGTTGAGGAGCTACGCGAATATTTTGAAGAGATTCTGGAGCAACCCGGTGTTGTTGGTCTGTCCATCGCCACTCGCCCGGACTGTTTGCCAGATGACGTTGTTGATTATTTGGCTGAACTGAACGAGCGCACCTACCTGTGGGTTGAGATGGGGCTTCAAACCATCCATGATTCCACATCCACATTGATCAATCGGGCGCACGACACGAAGTGTTACGAAGAAGCCGTTGAGAAACTGCGCAAACGGAATATACGTGTGTGCACACATATCATATATGGTCTGCCTCAAGAGACACATGAGATGATGCTGGATACTGGACGTGCCGTCGCCAACATGGATGTACAGGGCATCAAGATTCACCTGCTACATCTGATGCGCAAAACACCGATGGTGAAGCAATACGAAGCCGGACTTCTACGTTTTCTGGATCAGGACGAGTATATCAAGCTGATCGTAGATACACTGGAGATGCTTCCCCCGGAAATGATTGTACACCGCCTTACAGGGGATGCACCGCGTGATCTGTTGATTGGACCGATGTGGTCCATGAACAAATGGGAAGTATTGAACTCCATTGATCGTGAGCTGCGAGAGCGGGACTCCTGGCAAGGTAAGTATTGGAGGCGAGCATAGATGGGCTTTCTTTCAGTTCTCAGCTGTGCGCATCAGTGGATTGCTTCCCGTCTGCAGCCAGGTGATCTGGCGATAGATGCAACCGTCGGCACAGGAGCAGACACACTATTTCTGGCACAAAAAGTAGGCAGGCGTGGTCAAGTCATTGGATTCGATATTCAAAGTGAAGCTCTCACGCTGGCACAGGCTCGGATTCGAAAACAAGACGACGAAGCCAACCTTGGCTCCATCTCCATGCTTCAACTGAGCCATGAACGAATGGCAGAAGCGGTGCCTGAGTCATGGGTTGGTGAAGTTGGCGCGGTCATGTTCAATCTGGGGTACCTGCCTTCAGAAAGTGCAGATTCCTCGATCATCACCGAGACAGACAGCACGATCGCTGCACTCGAAGCCGCACTCGCTTTGTTACGTCCTCGCGGCATCATTACGGTTGTGCTCTACCCCGGTCATGACGGAGGGGCACAGGAAGCAGAAGCTGTATTGGAATGGTCCTCTGCCCTGCCGGTAGAACAGGCACAGGTCGTGATGTATCGCCAATTACAGCGAGAGACTTCTCCTTTTCTGATCGGAATCGAGAAAAAATAATTTCCTTTGTTCACCAAATACAATAAACTAGACACAGTCGCAAGGTGAGCCATTACTGGCGTTCTCTTACTGCGATTTGTGTTCTACATACACATATGCAAACGTATTCACTTGTTTGTTCATGGCGACTACATGCCCATGACTGATTAAAGCGATCCACCATTTCATATACTAGAGGAGAGATTACTGATGTCTACGCCATACCCATTACAATTCCAACCTGAGTTCAAAGAACGTGTGTGGGGCGGTCGTGCGCTGGAGCAATTTGGCCTTACGCCCCCTGAAGGACATATTGGAGAAGGCTGGATGATTGCAGATCATCCCAATGGTACAACCAAGGTATTAAATGGAGCACTTGCTGGCAAGGGTCTGGATGAAGTTCGTGAACAGCTAGGCACCGAATGGCTTGGAACCAAAGGCGTTTCCGAGAAAGGTGGACGCTTCCCCCTTTTGATTAAATTGCTCGACTGTAACGATGACCTGTCTGTTCAGGTTCATCCGACAGACGAGTACGAGGCACTTCCTCCTGGCGAGCTTGGCAAAACAGAAATGTGGTATGTACTCGACGCGAAACCGGGCGCACACATCATCTATGGCTTAAATGAAGGTGTGGACCGTGCAACATTGAAAGAAGCATTGGAGAACGGCACGGTGATGGATACCCTTCGTCAGGTTCCTGTTGAAGCTGGCGATACGTTCTTTATCCCTGCAGGAACGGTACATGCGCTCTGTGCGGGTGTGGTTGTCGCTGAGATTCAGCAAAACTCGGATACGACGTATCGGATCTACGATTACAATCGTCCAGGCCTGGATGGCAAGCCACGTGAGTTGCATGTTGAAGACTCGCTGAATGTAACCGCCTATGAGGGCGCAGGTGCCTCAACGATGAAAACAAACAACGCCACGCCTGGTGAATGGCTCAAGCTTGCGGAATGCCCTTATTTTGTGGTGGAAAAAGGCATCGTGACTGAACGTTGGGAACTCTCCACCAATCCTGACAGCTTCACGATTCTCGTTGTCTGTGAAGGCGAAGGAACTCTGTCGTGGGCACATGCTGAATCAGACAACATTGAATTGAAGGCCGGACAATGTTATCTCTTGCCAGCCAATCTTGGTTCTTATACATTAGATGGAAATACCACTGTTCTTCGCTCTTATCTGCCATAAATCAAGCTTATATGTAACCTGTGAAGGAGGAATTACACGAGATGCAGGAATCTACCTTTGCCTTGGTCGGTAGTGAAGGTACCCGTATTCATGTGTACCGCTGGCTTCCCGATCCGGAATGCAATGTTAAGGGCGTCGTGCAAATCGCACACGGCATGGGTGAGAATGCGGCCCGATACGCCGAGTTTGCCGACACTCTTACCCGACACGGTTACGCGGTCTATGCCAATGACCATCGGGGTCATGGCAAAACCGTGGAGAATGCCAGCTTGCTCGGTAATGCTGGAATCGATGCCTTCCGCTGGATGGCAAGTGATATGATCAATCTGGGCGAAGTAGCCGCCAAGGAGAACCCTGGGGTGCCTCTGTTTCTAATGGGACACAGTATGGGCTCATTCTTGGTACAGCATCTCATGTACGCTGGTCATGAACGGTACCATGCCTTTATTTTATCTGGGACCAATGGCAGACGTGGTCTTCTCCGGTTTGGAGAGAAACTGGCCTTCTTGCAGTGTGGCATTCAGGGGGCTACTCATCCCAGCATGCTGCTCAATGCGATTGTATTCGGTGGATTTAACCGCTCTTTCCGCCCTGCGACGACTCCGTTTGACTGGTTGTCCCGGGACACGCAAGAGGTTCAACGGTTCATTGATGATCCTATGTGCGGAGCGGTCTGTACAGCAGGATTCTTCCGCGATTTCTTCAAATTGCTACTTGAAGTCCATCTCCCACACAATATGGAGCGTATACCCAAACATAAACCGGTATATTTGTTCTCCGGTGAGAAGGACCCTGTTGGACTTCATGGCAAAGGTGTTCTTAATCTGGTCTCCCAGTATAAGAAGCTTCATCTGGAGAATATTGAGTACCACCTGTATCCAGGTGGGCGCCATGAAATGCTGCATGAGACGAACCGAACAGAAGTGGCCCATCACGTTGTGAGCTGGCTAGAGCGGAATACACCTAACTCTAGCGAACACGACGATGCAGTAGGCCCTGCTGAGATGGCTGACTCTATATAAGTAGTCTTTCCATAACAAATAAAACGGAACACAAGAAGCCCCTGAATTGGATGTACAGCTTACGCTGCGCTCCAGTCCAGGGGCTTTCTCGTTAAACGATATGAATAATAGCTAGGTTATAACTTATGGATTATCCTTCAATCAACAGGGATTCCGGGTCTTCAAGCAGTTCTTTCACGGTCACCAGGAAACGTACAGCTTCACTGCCGTCGATAATCCGGTGATCATAGGACAACGCGATGTACATCATCGGGCGATTCTCCATCCGCTCTGCATCAATTGCCACTGGACGAAGCTGGATCTTATGCATCCCCAGAATACCCACTTGAGGTGTATTCAGGATTGGTGTAGATAACAAGGAACCGAATGTTCCACCATTGGTGATGGTGAACGTTCCACCTTGCAGATCAGACAACGCCAGCGTGTTGGAGCGAGCTTTGGATGCCAGGTCCGCAATGCTCTTCTCGATCTCGGCAAAGCCCAGACGATCAGCATCACGTACAACAGGTACAACGAGTCCTTCCTTCGCAGATACGGCGATGCCGATATCATAATACTTTTTGAGTACAACATCTTCGCCATCGATCTCTGCGTTAATTGTAGGGAATTTTTTCAGAGCCCCCACAACTGCTTTGGTAAAGAAGGACATGAAGCCCAGGTTAATCTCATGTTTCTCTTTGAACTTGTCCTTACGGCGTTTACGTACATCCATGATAGCAGTCATATCTACTTCATTAAACGTAGTCAACATGGCTGCTGTCTGCTGCGCCTCTACCAGACGTTTGGCAATGGTCGCGCGGCGACGAGACATGCGTTGACGCTCCACTGGTTTAGTATAGGTAGAACTACCCGCTGCCGGAGCACTTGGTGCTGCTGGAGCTTTACTTGCAGGTGGAGCAGCAGGAGCAGGCGCCTGATTGCTATGGCTTTTCACATCATCCTGGTATACGCGTCCAATCGGATCTTTGCTCTGAACCTGATCCAACTCGATGCCACGCTCACGTGCAAGTTTACGGGCAGATGGTGAAGCTGTCTTGCCACTGTCGGATGACTCTGGTGCTACCGCAACAGGTGCAGGTGGTGTTGGAGCTTCAGGTGCAGGAGTAGCGGCCTTTTTCTCTTCAGCTGCTGCCGGTTCGGAAGCGGGTGCACCGCTTCCTCCTCCAGATCCAGCCGAGAGTGTACCGATCGTTTCACCGATCTCTACCGTCTCCCCTTCCTGACGAATGATCTTCTCCAGCACGCCACTTTCTTCTGCGCTGATTTCAATATTTACTTTGTCCGTTTCCAGTTCAAGAAGCACATCTCCCTGATTAACGTTATCCCCTTCTTTAACCATCCATCTGGATACAGTTCCCTCAGTTATTGACTCACCCATTGCAGGTACTTTAATTTCACTCACAGCTGTTACCTCCCCAGTGGAATATTATTCTTCGTCGTTTGCTTCAACGCAGATGTAATAATCTGTTGCTGTTCCATACTATGCACAAGTTGATAACCGCTGGAAGGACTTGCATGTTCCGGGCGACCTTCGTATCTAACGGTTGTGCCTTCCGGGGCGACTTCACGAAGACGAGGCTCCATGTATGTCCAGGCACCCATGTTTTTGTTTTCTTCCTGCACCCATACCAGCTCTTTTACATTGCTGAAACGTGCGAGTACACGTTTGATCTCTTCTGCCGGGAACGGATACAGCTGTTCCACACGAATAATGTGAAGCCATGACCAATCTGCTTTATCCTTTTCAAAAGCATCTTCGAGGTCAATGGCAATCTTGCCACTGCACAAAATAATGCGCTCCACGCGATCCGGCTGTGTACCCAGTCCAGCTTGCTCCAGCACAAGCTCAAACTTGCCTTCGCTAAATTCGACTGCCGGTGAAGCAACACGCGGATTCCGAATGAGACTTTTCGGTGACATCATCACAAGTGGACGAGCATCTTCCGTTTCAGTCAACGAAGCTTGACGACGCAACAAGTGGAAGTACTGGGAAGCACTCGACAAGTTGGCAACCGTCATGTTGTCTTCTGCACAAAGCTGCAGGAAACGTTCAAGACGAGCACTTGTATGCTCAGGCCCTTGACCCTCATTTGCATGTGGAAGCAACATGACCAGACTGGATTTCTGAGACCACTTGGCGCGACCCGCTGATACAAATTGGTCAAAAATAACCTGTGCACAGTTGGCAAAGTCACCAAATTGGGCCTCCCAGATAACCAGTGTATCTGGTGAATATACGTTATATCCGTATTCGAATCCAACAACGGATTCTTCTGATAACGGACTGTTATAGATTGCAAAGGATGCTCTTGCCTGTGGCAAGTGATGCAATGGACAGAACTTTGCTCCATTTTCCGAATCATGCAACACCAGATTCCGATGAGCGAATGTAGCACGCTCGGCATCCTGTCCACTAATCCGAATTGGCTTGCCATCTGCCAGAATGGTTGCGAATGCGAGTGTCTCCGCAAGGCTCCAATCCACTTTTTCTCCTTCGTTCAGGGAAGTGCTCCGGCGCTGCAAAATCCGCTGCAACTTCGGATACACATTGAAATTCTCAGGCCATTTCAGCAGATCGGCATTAATGTTGCGCAGATTCTCCAGTGGTACCGCAGTCGGCGTAATCGTAACGGCTTCCGGCTCGCTGATTTTTCGTTGGTAATATTCATGTACTTCATTTTTCTTCATCTGGTCGTAAGCTTCTTTTAATTTGTTCATTACTCCATCGCGAATGCTCGCAATAGACGCATCATCGATAACCGATTCTTGCTTCAAGTGATCCTGATACAAGTGGCTTACCGTTGGATGGTTTTTCACCTTGTCATAAACGGTAGGTTGCGTCGTTTCAGGATCATCCGTTTCATTATGGCCGTAACGACGGTAACCGATCAAGTCGATCAGGAAATCCTTTTTGAAACGATTGCGATACTCTGCCGCCATACGAATGGCTGCAATACAAGCTTCCGGATTGTCCGCATTCACGTGTACAATCGGAATTTCGTACCCCTTGGCAAGGTCACTTGCGTAGTACGTTGAACGGGAATCACTGCTATCTGTAGTGAAGCCCAGACGATTGTTGACGATGATATGAATGGTTCCGCCATTCTGATAACCTGGCAGAGCTTTGAAGTTGAGTGTCTCTGCAACAATTCCCTCTCCAGGGAAGGCTGCGTCACCATGCATCAAAATGGTGGCTGCCTTCGTTACGTCCTGCTTCGGATATCCAGGGTCACGACGGTCATCCTGAGCCGCACGTGCAAACCCTTGTACAACCGGATTGACGTACTCCAGATGGCTCGGGTTATTCGCCAGTGTAAGGCGGGCCTGCACGGTTTCCCCATCTTTCACAAAGCGGTTGGCGCCCATGTGATATTTGACATCCCCCGTCCAACCATAGTTAATTCCGGTTGAACCTTCCGATGGAACCATGTCTTTATTCGGAGCATGATGGAATTCAGAGAAAATCTTGCTGTACGGTTTGCCCAAAACATGAGCCAATACATTCAACCGTCCACGGTGGGCCATCCCCATCAGAATATGGCTTGATCCGGCTTCTGCCATGATGCGAACAGCTTCATCCAACATCGGTACAAGCACATCGTTACCTTCGATAGAGAAACGTTTCTGCCCAACAAATGTTTTGTGAAGGTAATCCTCAAATTGCTCGACTTCCACCAAACGTTCCAGCAACGTCTTGCGTTCCTTCGCTGTAAGCGGGGCAGGTGATGTCCGGGATTCCGCACGGCGATTCAGCCACTCACGCTCTTGAACTTCGTGCACATGACTGAATTCATAGGCCATAGGTCCAGTGTAAATCTGACGCAAGCGCTGGATCGCATCCCATCCGGTTGCTGTCTGCCCATCTGCACCTTCCCAGATCAGGGAAGCAGGTAAGGCTTTCAGATCTTCTTCGTTCAATTCAAAATGCTGAGGTTCAAGCAAAGATGTATCTGTATCTTCACTGATTCCAAGCGGATCTATATCTGCAGCAAGATGACCATACGTACGGATATTCCATACCAGTTTGCCCGCTGTAACCGCTTTCTGTAATAATTGAATGTTTACGTTTCCGGAAGCCGATTGGGCGTTGCCGGAATTCGAGGTTGTACGTGCATCCCTGCCAGACATCGGCGGTGCACCCCATTGTTCAAATAGTTCCCGATAGGCCGGTGTTACCGAACCAGGGTCTTGAGTGAATAATTCATATTGTTCCTGTACGTATCCCATATTGGGGCCATAGTAACTTTCCCAGGGCTTCTTGTTGCCTTCCACGATCGTCATCGACGTTCCCTCCGTCTTGATTTAGTCATAAGTTTTTGACGGAAATCATTGACTAAGCCGTAATTTGCGTTCGTTCAACATTTTAAGCGAAATTTTTCATGAAGTCCAATAATCGTGCTGTTGGTGGTAGTAACGTTAGTCCGACGCTCCCGTCAAGGTTTGTCTGCGTTTTCAAAATCATAGTAAAACAATGATTGTATATACCGTCGCACAGATGTCGAATACTGTCCTGATCCGTTCGAAGGTTACACCTTCTCCTCTTTTTCAAGAAGTCCGTGTTCTAATATCTATTCTATAAACTTTTACGCTCAGGAGCATTTCCTATTTTTAGTTCAATTGATGCATAAATTAGATGAATCGAATAAATCGAGCAATTTGAGTAGAACAACGAACGATTAATTACAGCAAATAGGCATACGATCTCCCATTTTACCTCCTTAATTAAATTGTGGTCCATTATGTTCAAAAACAAACCGTCAAGTTAAACATTAACCAATTGACATCACATTCAACAAATAATTGGTTTTTTCTTCAGAAGCTCAACAGAAAAAAGCCAGCCCAGACATAAACTATCCGAGCAGCTTCTTTGGATACAGCAAGTTTGAGTCAACAATATAGTTGATGATGCGCATCAAGCTCTACTTTGACTAATCATATACTCTGCAAACGGCGTTAGGGAAAGACTTCTAACCTGCTCCAGTGTAAACCACTCTGCGCCCAATGAATCTTCACCATCGGGTTGCTTTTTGATACGATTCGGCTGACTGGTTGCGGTCAAAACGACATCATACAACATCCCGATGTGGTGCAACTCTTCCGGCTCACCTTGATGCACCCATTCAAGTAGACTAGACTCCGCAGAACGAATTACCAATTGTAAATGGGTTAGGCCCGTTTCTTCTTCAATCTCACGATGAAGAGCAGTTTCTGGCCGCTCACCAAATTCCAGCCTTCCGCCTGGTAAATCCCATTTCCCTTGATATGCTCCGCGAGCCTTATGAATCAACAGGAATTGGTGCTCCCAAGCGACCAAGCCATATACCCCAATATGCGTATACCGTTGCACTTACATCTCTTCCCCTCGTCTGTAAGATGGTCCTTACTCCCAGCGAATATCTCCTATTTCTTCTCATCCTCTGTAAAAGCATCCAGATCTATGGCCATACGAATCATATCTACACAGCGGATGCCATCCTCTATAATCTCTTCCTCATAATGCCTCACAAAGAAGTCGCGATCGACTCCGATAATGCGGAATCCGCAACGTTGGTATAACTTCAATTGATGAAAGCTTGAGTTACCTGTCCCAATCTCGAGAATTCGGCAGCCCAGTCTCCGTGCAGCTTTCATCGCTTCCTTAATCATATGTTTGCCTACCCCTTGTCCCTGCAGTTCTTCCTGTACGGCAATATTAACAATCTCCGCAGTCTCCGGACGAGTCTTCAACAATACGAACTCCCCAACCATCTCTCCTTCATACTCGGCAATAAAACAAACACCCCGGCTCAGGTATTCGTCAACAATCGCTTTTGAAGGATCAGCCATCAATAAGAGCTCATACGGTTTCTCTTCTTCCCAGTCCAAAATCCGGAACGACAATTTCATGCCAATCTCCACCTTTTCATCGTACAATATTCATTTACGTCCTGTTTGCAGAAGCCTATGTATGGCGAATCTACAAATATACTATTCTTCGTTCCAACAAACTAGTTCACTCAATCTATTAACCACTTTCTGCTCCGGATTGATTTTGATAATGTCGAATGACCATTCCAGATCCTTTGGCCATGCCCTGTTTCTCATAAAATGCCTGAAGCTCAGGGTCACACAAGAGATCGATCATATATAGATTACGAAGACGTTCAAACATACGCTGAACAAGCGCCGTCCCTATTCCACGCCCCTTATACTCTGGCACTACTTCCAGTAAGGGGATATACGCACTGAGAACGCCATCAGAGATTGCTTGTATGAATCCAACCACATTCCCGGTATCTTCATCAACAGCCAGTTCAATGGCATAGGATTGTTCAAGTAGCTTCAGAAAGGTTGGCGTAGACGGAGGATTTGGCCAAGCATCAAAGAAATTCCCACCTAGTTGTTCAAGATCTATACCTTCCAACGTATCACGAAATACGATCCCCACAGACCAGTCATCTCCCATAAAAAAAGTAAACTTCATTACATCATAATATATGGATATAAATATATAGATAGGGATGATACAATATGATCCGTCATGTTATGGAAATTTTACATGCTGTATCCAACCTTTCTATCGCCTTATCTAACTTCACTCTGTTCAAGAACCGAATCGCTATACACCATAAAAGTCTCTTGCAGAGTACGTCCAGATGACTTCTCCCAGATCACACTCCGCTCAAAGGTACCCGCTTGGAAAAAACGCGGGATACGTTCAGCAAACCAATCCTGCATTGGTAACTCGAACACCTGCTGCATAGGCACCCATAACAGTTCACCTTCGGGCGGATCTTGCAATAATTGACCCTCAAATGAAGTTGCCAAATAGTTGAATACCATGTACCGCAATCCTTGTTCGGGATCACAGAACTCATCAAGTCCTTTATACGTAATCTCATTGACCGCTAGCCCCGTCTCCTCCAAAACCTCTCGCACGGCACCATCCACGATACTCTCTGGAAAGTCTACCTTTCCCCCGGGAGCGATGTATCCCGGAAATCCTTTGCGATCCGGCCGATTCATAAGTAGCACCTGATCATTCATTTTGTCCCATACCATACACATCGTTAATAACTCTATTCTGGTATTCATATTCGTCCTCCCGCTAACGTGCGCTTCTCTGCTGTACACTAACATTTCTGGGAATAACCTGTGTTTTCCTTCTTTATTCCCACTCTGATTCATTGGAATTTTAACCCGTCTCGAAGTGTAGTCCATGATGATATATATGCATACGAAAGGCGGACGCCCTGTACACCTGTACATTAGAAGCCCGCCTGTTTTGTGATATTCTATGTTGCTCTTTCCTCAAGCTTGGAGTTTTCAGTTCTCAGTTCAATTCCGTAATCAATACCCGGCGTTCCTTCCATTCAGCCCGCCGATAAGCCTGTTGCATCCCAAATTTGCGGATACTTGCCTTTGGTACGGATTTATAGGGTAAAATGACCGTAAAGTCCTCATCAAACGGGAAAAACGACAGACCTACCTTTTCATTGGATAACCACTCTGCCTGAATCGGTTGTCTGGAACAGGCATCAAACGTACAACTAAGCCCTTCTGCAAAAAAATCATAACGCGCAGCAGGTGTCCCAGGTTCCTCCATACAGAGAAACAGACTGAGCTGATCACAGAAAAGCATGATCTCCACATCACTTTGCAGCCTTCGTTTCAATGCTTCAGCATTACCACCAAGCTGTTTCTCCCAACTCAACTGACGTTCGTGTTCTTGCTGCAGATAATCTCGGATGTCATCATCATCCTGAGCATTGGCCCCCAGATTTTTCTGAAACAGATCCGTATACATCAAGCTACACAGTAATCCGGCGTAGAGGTTTTTCTGCCGAACTTCTTCAATGCCTTTATGGTAGAATACAAAACGCGGACGTAGCGGAAAATCACGAAACGAATACGGCGATTGACTGTAATCATTCCAGAACGGAGATGAATCCAGTTCGATCCAGCCCCGGTCATGCTCTCTCGCCGCCAGGATTAAATCATCCCGATGCGCGGCATCGGCAAGCAATTCATTTTTCCAGTGGGAAGCCATCTCTCCGGCTACTAATCCATGCTCATGCTGTGCGGTCAAAACAAAATCATGCTCTCTCTCATATACGATCATTTGCTGTCACCCTTCCGCATGGTATACGTTGACTTTAACATAAATTGGGTTAAACTTTCCTATAAGTTGCTTTTCACTCCATTTTGACGAAAGGCATTATGGAATGCACAATGTAAAGGTGTTGTCAGTTTCCTGAAATTTGGTACACTAAAGGTTGTGTCCACGATTATATTACATACAGAAAGCGGGATCTCATGAATTTATACTCTCCTTACATCGAGTTTAACCGCAAGGAATGGGCTGAACTTAAAGAACATCAGACCACTCTTCCACTGACGGAAGCCGAATTAGAACAGTTAAAGGGATTGAATGAAGAGGTATCGATTCAAGAAGTCGAAGATATATATCTGCCTCTTACCCACTTTATTGACTTATATGCAAGAGTTTCACGAGAACTGAATCGACTGACGGCATCCTTTATGAAAAAAGAAGCTCTCCCCACCCCCTACATCATTGGAATCGGGGGAAGTGTTGCCGTGGGCAAAAGTACAGCGGCCCGCTTGCTTCAGGCACTGCTCGCCAGAGGCAAAAATAGCCCCAAGGTTGACCTGGTCACAACTGACGGTTTCTTATATCCCAATGCCGTGCTACAAGAGAAGGGCATCATGAACCGCAAGGGATTTCCGGAAAGCTATGATATCAAATCCCTGATTCAGTTCATGGGTGATGTGAAATCAGGCAAACCCGAAGTGAAAGCACCCGTCTATTCTCACCTCGCCTACGATGTCATTCAAGGGGAAGAGAAGCAAATCTGTCAGCCGGATATTCTCATAATTGAAGGCATCAACGTGCTCCAGATCAAAAAGGAAACGCCTTTGCTGGTCAGTGATTTCTTTGACTTCTCCATCTACATTGATGCGGAAGAAGAACATATAAGGCACTGGTACGTTGAGCGTTTCAAGCTACTCCGCAATACAGCGTTTCAGAACACGGATTCCTTTTTCCATCAACGATTCGCCAATATTGATGAAGAAGAAACCGTGCGTACGGCCAACCAGATCTGGCAGGATATCAATGCCAAAAACCTGCATGAAAACATTTTGCCAACCAAAGGACGTGCCAGACTGATTCTAAAAAAGGAAGCCGATCACTCCATTGGGCAGATTCAATTGCGCAAACTGTAGACAACTCTCATGCAGTACGAGTACACCTTGATGTTGTATTTAATTACCCTTAAAAGGAGTGAAAAACACATTGCAAACCCTGATTATACTCGGCAGTATTATGATGTTCCTGGCGGTCGCTTTGGGTGCTTTCGGAGCACACGCGCTCAAGCGCAAACTATCCGCTGACATGATCAAAATCTATGAAACCGGTGTTCAATATCACCTCATCCATGGACTTGGCATCATCCTGATCGGACTGCTGGCAGACCGTCTTGAATCCTCTTCACTCGTCATGCTTGCCGGGTGGCTGATGTTCGCCGGGATCATCCTGTTCTCTGGCAGCCTGTACACTTTAAGTGTAACGGGTATTCGCAAATTAGGAGCCATTACACCACTCGGCGGAATCGCATTTCTAGCTGGATGGGTTATGATCATTATTGCCGCATTGTAGTTATGCCCCATGGATAAACGAAAAGAGTGTTCTGGCTGATATACTATCGCTGGAGCACTCTTTTGCTGTTCAATCTGTCCAAATTCTACGAATGGTGGGAAGCCCTGCATCTGGCCGTTGTCGCTCCAGCACATACACATCCGGGTTAGACAGTTTGGTCCACTCTTCATAACCAAAGGATGATTCATACTCACGAATAAGTAGTGATAACAGGTTTCCATGTGTAACCACGGCTCCGTGCTGTTCAGATCTGTTCCATAACTCTTCCAGTAATGCCATCCCTCTTGCAGCGGCGGTTCTGGATGATTCCCCACCTTCTTCCACCCAGTCCACATCATCGTATGTACGTTTCAGCACATCCATCCAGTTAGGCAGATTAACGGAGCTAAGTATCCTCTCCTGGAGACGTTCATCCGTATGTATATGTTGCAACGTTGCTATGCCCAGTGGCATAGCCGTCTGAACGGCCCTTTTCCATGGACTGGAGACAATATACGTTATGGAATGATGAGCCAAGATTTCTGCAAGTTTTTCAGCCTGCCTGAGCCCTTCATCTGTAAGCTCTGCATGGGGTTCCTGCCCCGTGGCTTTGGCGTGACGGATAAGATAAATGGACTGCATTGGCTGTCACCTCCTATGGTGTAACCTACATGAAATTCTTCTCAAGATATTGGAGTGCACTATACATCTTCTCCTGCTCTTCCGGTCGGCCTGATGAACTAAGGAAGGTGACTTTTTCTCCTGTTCTGCCTTCATGCTGACCCACTAATTCAAGCCGATGTTTCAGGTGATTGACCGTACCTGTACTGCCATCAATAATCTGTATATGATCTGGCAGAACCGTACGTAAAATGGACGTATAGAATGGATAATGCGTGCAGCCAAGCACCACTGTGCCATACCCTTGAAGATCGAGATCTGCTAGCTTAAACCGGAAATAATCAGCGATTTTGCTGGGATCAAAATCCAGCTGTTCACACCACTCCACAAGTTCCGGCAGTGCAATGGAATCCACACTGTGGTGATCATCAACACGTGATACCAGTTCGTTATACTTGGTTTGACTCAAGGTGAGGGCCGTAGCAAATACAAGCACTCTCTTCCCACTATCGCGATTCATCTCCACGGCTGGTTTCACCGCAGGCTCCATGCCAATGATCGGAATATCGTACTTGGCACGCAGATCCTTAACAGCCAGACTGGTTGCTGTATTACAAGCAATAACGATTGCTTGAACATCCTCCTGAACGATAGCTTCCACACAATCAAAAATATGTCCTCTAACCTCATCCGCAGATTTTGTTCCATACGGGACATGCAAGGTATCCGCATAATACAGAAATTGTTCTTCCGGAAACTGTTGTAATGCCTTATGCAAAACGGTCAAACCACCGATGCCTGAATCAAAAAAAGCAATTTTTTTAGTCAAGGATTTCACCTCTATAATGTATTCTTTCGGGTTCCAGGAACCTCTCAATGCTACTCATGCTGACTGGAGGTGAGGTTTGTTATTCTACGTTCATTTTATACTTTCTGAGCCAGTCCTTGCCACTATGCCACGCCTCTACAGGGTTATGCTCTCCAAGCAACTCAGTACTCGCCTGAGCCATGATCCATTCCTTAAGACCGTTATCCGGACTGGATTCGAGCTGCTGTAGCAGGAGATGCATTCCTTCCTCACCCGTATTCAGGATGTCCTCGTATACCTCCAGGTTACCAGCAATGTAATCATTAGGATTGCTGCTAGTCAGGAGGACAGGGTTTCTAACCATCTGTTGCAACTTGCTTTCAATGGTTGCTGATAATACTTGTTCTTCCGTCCGAGTCGAACACGCAGCTACCATCAATACCGTGCATACGGATAACAAACCCAGAATCAGTCTTCTATGATTCACTGTACTACTCCTTTCAAAAAAAGAGTTAACGCAACAGGTTCTGCTGTAATGCTCAAGTCTCTGTCCCCAGCTACAGAGCAAGTTCCCATTTTTCTTCGGTAAGCTCCTGGCCTGACAACATCTGCTTGCGGACTTCCTTCACTTCAAAGCCCACAGATTGATATAATCTGCGTGCTCCATCCAAAGACTCGTTGGTCCACAGGATAATAGATGTATAGCCCTTTTCTTTTGCAAAAAGAACTGCCTGTTCAATAAGCTGTCCGCCCCATCCTGCACCACGTGCTTCCGGTTCGATCAGGAACCAGCGTAGTTGAGCCGTATTATCATTCACCTGAGTAAGACCTATGGAGCCTGAAGCTGAATGATTCAGCTCAACAATCCACAACATCTCCCTCGAGTGATTGCCCGTAACGCCAAACGAATTCACCGCATTCGTAATAAATTCAGCAAAGCTATCATCATAATTATACTCTTTTCGATAAATACGGATATGCGCTTCAATGACATATTGCAGGTCCTTTTGTACGAAAGTGCGGATCATTGGACGTCACAGCCCTTCCTCGAATTCAGAGTTGTGATGCTGAAATCCACACCAAACTGAATTAGTCCCAGTTTGCGGGCAACATGCTGTGAAGCGAGATTCTCCCAGGATGTACTGTAGATCGGCATGCGTCCACTCTTCTTAATATAATACTGCCAGCACTTTACCGTCTCCGTTGCATATCCATGTCCTCTATAACCAGGTGCCGTATACAGGCTCGCCTCTGCACCATGAATAGAGACCCTTGCAGAGCAACACACTGCCACTGCCGAATTCCCAATAATATAAGCAGCAACAGGGCTTTTTTCATGCAAGTGATCCGTTAATTCAGGAAAATACTCCGCCAGCAAATAACGCTGCTCATGACCAATCAACTGCACCTTCAGATCCCATTCATCTAATATTTCAGGAAAAGCATAGGCTGGTCCCATCCACACACGGTTAACTGACTCAAAGGTTTCCACCTTTCGAATCAGTTTTGGAATATCCAATGGAAGCTCGCTAACGATGCCCAACTCATCCATTAGATCCGACGGTAACTGCTCATGGTAATAGGTTAGTGAACCGGCAGAAGTCAAACCAATAAAAATGGCTGGAGCCTGACCACCACCCGGTTCGTTAATGCTTAGGAGGCGCTGTTGCTCGTTGATCGTATATAAAGTATTCGCTTGTATTTTCAACATTTCCATAGGTGACAGGTTCGATTTTGGAAGCATAACTATGAAGTTAACCTTTGCAATAATCGTTCGCCTACACTGCCTTTACCAGCTTCCTGCTGCTCCAGAAATTCGGGCAATTCACGTAATTCAGAAGGACGGTATCCAGCCCCGCACCCGCAATTATGGTAGGTAAAACCATGACGATACAGCGTCATCACTTTGGTCCATTGTTTGGTATCATTTTGCTTCGGAGCCTGAAAATCCTGTCCCATGCTAACCATAGATACGGCACATTGCGGGCACTTATATTCAAGCTTTGCAGCCACTTCAGGGCTAACGTCGTGTCTGGAAACTTGTTTAAATGATTTTCGACAAATGAAACATGCAAAGATGTCTTTATATGGTCCTGACATGGCATATCTGCACATCGTCTGCACCCCCTTAATAATTTCCATTATACGGGATTTCACACACACATACGAATGGATTTTGCATATTTGCGAAAATTCCGCCCACTCACTCATTGACCTTTAATCGCAGCTTGTTTCCATGCCTCACCGAGTTCCGCAATCGTTGCATACCGCTCGGACCGATCGGCGCTCACTGCACGCATCACAACCTGATACAACGCTTCTCCGGCATTCCATCTGGCATAGGAACGATCTTTCTCCCCGCCAAGCAAACCAAACGCCATTGCCCCCATGTTGAATACATTGGTAACCGCATCTATGGGCGCGCCTAGCTCAAACTCTTCGGGAGACATAAAGCGGGAAGATCCCCACATACGCCCCATCGTATTGGTAAAAGAGCCCTTCCGATACAAGTCGATATCACAAATTTTCATAAAGTTTCTGTCAAAATCATAGATCAGACTGCCATCATACAAATCAACAGCCACATAACCTCTCCGTTCCACCTCGATATGAAAATTCAGAATCTGCTCCATTGCCAGAATACGTGTTTTCACTGGAAGCTGTCTGAACCGATAGTAAGGCGAACGCGGATCTTCATACTTGGCCGGAGGCGGGAAATACCAATGGGAATGCAGACACTCCCCATCCACCCAATCGAAGACACAGGCATAGCCCTCATCCGTTGCAAAATGATCCGTTAGTCGAATCAACGTGTCATGAGCCAAATCCTCGTAGACGGAAACAGATGATTTCAGATTACGAATGGCTTCCGGGGGACTTCCCGTATGATTCGCATGAATTGTATGTGCTCCCGCATACTTTACAAACAATCTCTTTCCATCCTTTTGCACAATACCGAAGGAGAGATTCCCTGAATCTTGCTGATCGAATACACGAAAGACCGTACCCAAGGGCTGTAACCAATCGAAAGAATGAGACTCTTTTAAGACAAAGGAAACACCATCAATCTCAAGTTCAACATGATCTGTCATCGGACTCCTCCTGTGGTGATATCATCATCCAATCTTGAATGCTCCGTATAAAAGTAATTCATATGCGCCTCATCATATCCCTGACCGTAGACTTCCAATGCGTTACGCTCGATGCCATAAACTTCAAATCCATATCGCTCATATAAACGTCGGGCTGATTCATTCGTTGTCACAACACTCAGATTAATCTGCTTGATGCCCTCCAGATGTCTTCCCCGATCCAGCACCTCGCGGAGCAAACGCGAAGCCAGCCCACTTCCCCGATATGGCGGAGCAACATAGACGCCCCAGATCATGCCTTTGTGCCTGAGTTTCAGGCCGTGTTCCCTTTTGAAACCCATCATTCCCGCCATTGTTCCTTCTGTTGTATATGCGCCTAGAATATAATCATCGGGCTCATTATGTATGCGTTCCTGCACTTCATTCATGGGGATCTGAATGGACAATTCAAACGAAGCCCCGAAGGCTTCAGGATGTGTTTTCAATGCTTCCAGTCGCAAATGCCAATAGATGTCTGCTTCATCCCGCTGAATATTGCGAATGATATAGGTCTCTTGCTTTCGATCTTCATTCATTCTTCGACCACTCCTAGCATCTCATAAGGGTAATCGATCTGAATTTTTACATTCGCTGCCGCTTCCTGTCCTGCAAGCAAACCAACAACATAAATTCCCAGATCAATGGACGTGGCTACTCCACCGGCTGTAATTACTTTTCCATCTTTTACAATCCGCTTCTGAATTACCTCGGTGACATACGGCTCAAGCAAATCATATGCACCGGGATGTGTTGTTGCTTTTTTAGAGGATAAAAAACCAGCCGCACCCAGCAGCAGAGAACCTGTGCACACCGAAACCTTCAAAGGCACAGACTCAGCCTGTTTCAGCCAACCTACGAAGGCCTCGTCATATCGAAGCTTACGCGTTCCCATGCCCCCGGGGATAAACACGAGATCATATTCCGACAGATCAGGCTTCACGCGATCCACCTTCAACGTTAGACCAGACTCATCCGTAACCTGATCTGTCATGGCACAGGTGTCCCACGTCGTTCCTTTGGTTGGTTCAAAGAAATTCAACCGATTAATCACATCATAAAATCCGGCAAAATCAAGGAAAGTCAGTCCATCAAACAAAACGAATGCAATTTTCATTGGTAACCTCCACGTTTTAATTTGGTGCATCCTGATTACGTTTCTGATTTTGATCCCGTTCCATCGCTTCCTTCACCCGGTCACGCGCTGGTAGCTTGCTATTGATATGAAAGAGCAGACCCACAATCGCAAGAAGTAAGAGAATGACGATTAATTCGAAGATGGCTAATCCCTCCCATTCGCAAACTGTACAATTTTGGCTCCTGCCTAATCTCTATTTTAATCCACGGGCGATGATCCACTCCAGCCACTTCCAGGGTAGCACCGCTTTGCCTATGATCAGCACACGCGAACCTTTTCCCAGCGCATATCGAAGCCTTGGTGCACGCATCCGCGCAATTCGGCCAATCAGATCTGCCACTTCCTGTGGGTCAGGTGCAGTTTCACTCGCATGTTTGGAATAACGAAGAACCGCATCCAGCTTATGCTTGTATGGAGAATGCTCGTTCCGGTGAATTTCCCCCAGACCCTTATTCCAGATCGGCGTGCGATAAGAGCCAGGCTCAACTAATACCACCCGAACGCCAAACGAAGACATCTCATGGCGCAAACTTTCCGTGAATCCTTCCACAGCGAATTTGGAGGCAGCATAGGGCGCATACCCTGGAAAACCGGACAACCCACTGACGCTGGACAAGTTAATAATCAGTCCCTGCTTCTGTTCACGCATCACAGGCAGTACCGCCCGTGTCACGGCGATTAATCCAAACAGATTGGTTTCCATCTGACGCCGCCAATCCTCCATCGATACTTCCTCAATGAACCCGCCCACCGCAAATCCCGCATTGTTCACCAGTATATGGATTCGGCCATTATTGTGAAGTACGGTACTCACAGCTTTCTGCACCGATTCAGCATCGGTCACATCCAGTTGCACATATTGCAAACGTTCGGATATCCCCGCCTGTTCAGCCAGCTTCACCAATTCTTCTCTTCGACTCAGATCACGCATTGTAGCAACAACAAGATATCCTTGCTTGGCAAGGGTGATTGCGGTAAGCATACCGAAACCACTGGATGTACCTGTAATTAAGGCCACAGGAGCGTTAACTCCCTCCTTCGTCTTTTTCACTACATCCGAACCTCTGTGGATCCGTCCCTGCCCGGCTTCTGTTAAGTGTTCCTCTGCTGTCACGGCGTGACCTTCTTTCCTCGGTAAATTGCTTACTTCCTACCTAGACCGCAAGACTCCTGCTTAATCGCTATGCCGTCTCTCCACCCTGCGCAGCTTCGTGACTCCCGGTTCGAACGTATACGGAACGAATCTGACCTCAGGCAAATTACATTCGAGCCGCTCTACCAGCTTCATCAGTTCCCGCAGTACATTGGTCTCAACCTGAGCCATCACTGCGTTCCCGCCAAGTCGAAGGGATACCTCCATTGTTCCGTCCCCTTGCTGCACCACACGATAATGTTCAATATCCGGCGAAGCCGCAATGACCGAACGGGTAACGAAATCGGGAAAGACTAGTACCGCCTCACCCGTATGCATGTTTGAAAAATAAAGCGTGTCATCACAGCGGCCTTCGATCCGCTCAATGGCGGTAAACGGGGAACCACAGGCACATGGCATCGCCGCCTCGGTCAGAATATCATTCAGTCGATACCGGATGATCGGCTGTGATGTTCTGGAAAAGTCCGTAATAATGGGCACGAACCGCCGGGTGGCGGGATCAATGAACTCTTTTTCAATATGCACGATATCTTCATTCAAATGCAGTGTGCCATAACGACAGGTTGCACCCAGGAACCCTTCTGTACACTGATAGACTTGATGAACGGTCTGTCCGAAGACCTGCTCCAGCACCTTGCGATCCAGGGGGTCCAACACCTCGGCAACAGAGATGATTTTATCTGGTACAGCGGTCAAATGGCCAGCTACATAAGCGTCCGCCAACAGACGCAGCATGGATGGAGGAGCCACCCACACGGTAGGTTGGTAGGTTTCCAGCCGCTTAACCAAAGTCTCCACACGTTCCAGCAGATCAAAGTACTGAAACTGCAATTTGCCACGTTGCACCGATTCATACAGATTACTGTTGGCCCGCAGGAAAAACGCAATCTTGGCAGGTTTCCACAGTCCACCAGGCAGCAACTTGGCCAGCACCGTGCCCGTCCACGCATCCTGTTCCCGATCACTCACCAGAAATATCCCCCTGTTCCCTGACGTACCCGAAGACAGTCCAACCGTCACGCCTTGAATGGAAGGTTTGAAGTCACGCGTTTCTTCACTTTCGCCTGCAAGAGCCAACGCTTCATCCTTGGTAATGCCTACCGTGTTCAGTGTATCGAAGTGCTCCATCATAATCGATTTGTCAATCAACGGAAATCTTCTCCAGTCGGATGTGTTCAAGCTACCCCACCACTTCCGGTAAAACGGAGAGCGGGCACGGATCTGATGAACATGACGAATAACCCGGCGCTCTTGCCAGCGCTCCAGTTGTTCTCGCGTTTTCCATGTTCGCAGCCCACGTGCAAGCGCATAATGAACCACAATACGAAGGGTATTGCTCATCGTTTCAGCCCTCCTGTACCCCAAGCGTCCAGTACATCTCGACAATGACTCGGCACAATCCGAATGTGAGGAAACTGCTGATGCAGCTGAACCAGTCGGTCAAAGTTAAGGTGGTATTCCTGTCGATTCGACATAATAATACCCGCGAGCGCATGAGGTCTGCGCTGTTCACGAAAAGCCCGACTCGACCACACCGCGTCCGCGCACAGGAAATAATCATGTTCTTTCGTACGTAGCAGAAGTCCCATCATGCCTTCCGCATGACCGGATACATCCACCCCCAGCACACTGCCATCGCCAAAGATATCGTAGACCTCATCAAAAGGGAATCCTTCCCCTATTCTCGTCAACCGCTCAGGCTGACACGTAACAGGCAATGATCTGGCCATAAAATCCTCGGGCAACAGCCCAGCAAGAAAGCCTGCCTTTACAGCCGCAATCGGACCGAGTGAGCGCACAGCATCATAAGCTCTGGGTAGATAGATGAACTGTGCCTCTGGGAAATCTCGTACACCCGCGATATGATCGCCGTGAAAATGCGAGAGGATGACATACCGAATATCGGAAGCTTTCAGTCCAAGCCCAGCCAGAAAATGAACGGCACTATCCTCTTCACGATAGACCACAGGTGTAATATGACGATACAGTGCGTTGGGCAGACGAGCCGTTTCTTCAAAAAAGCGGGAGCTATATCCCGTATCCAACAGGATCGGTCCATGTACGGGATGAATGATGCAGGCAAACCCTGCCGGGAAAGGCACCGAGCTCAACCGACCACCACGTAGCGTCAGAAACTCTGGATGTCTGCAGTAACCCGCCGCACCCAGATATAGTTCTACCGGAATTGTTGTCAGCATGACTCAGCCCTCCACCAGTCTGCAAATTGTTGCAATCCCTCTTCAATGGACACCCGAGGGACGTACCCCAATCGCTCCCTTGCATCCGTAATATCCAATGTCTGTGGAATGGATAAGGAGCCGACTGTGTACCGTGTCAACGGAGGTTCACCCAACGCAGGAATAAAGCCATGAACACGCTCCAGCAATGCTGCCACTCCATATGCCGTCCGATTAGGAATGTTTCGACGACGCAATGGCATATCCAGCATGCCAAACAAGCTACTTACCAACTCACTGAACGCCCTCGGATCGCCGTTGGAGATATTGTAAGCTCGGCCGAGCGCTTCCGTATCAACATCGCGGCACAATAATAGGGCATCCACCACATTATCCACACATGTCAGGTCGATTAATGCCTGTCCACCACCGATCATGGGCACGCCCGATTTTGCGTTTGCTGCGACAATTCTGGGAAATAACGTCTGATCATACGGACCAAAGATGGCTCGCGGTCGAATCATGATCGACGGAAGTCCTTTCTCATGCCCCTTCATCACAACCTGCTCAGCGAGAAGCTTCGTGGCGGCATAATGATTGGCTGGTTTGGATGGCAACGGGTCATTCTCATGTACGTTATATCGCGGGATGTAGTTAAAATATATACTTGGCGTCGAGATATGAATGAATCGCTGTACATTGCCACGTATACAGGCATCTACGAGATTCTGTGTCCCATCTACATTGCTGCTGTAAAAGTCACGATATTTACCCCATGGCGATGATAGTGCCGCACAGTGAAACACCATATCCTGCCCAGCACACGCTTCGTTTACTGCTGCCTCATCACGTATATCTCCATTGAGGAATCGAACTCCTGCCGACGCAAGTTCTGCACCAACCTTAGGCTGTCGACCCATACCCGTGACTTCCCATCCCTCTTTTGCAAGTCGTATGGCGAGGTGCCTGCCCAGACATCCCGTAGCTCCTGTAACCAATGCACTATTCATTGTTGTTCACCGTTCCATTCTATGTCGTGAGTCAAAGCTTCAGTTAGAGAGAGCTTCTGGGATCTTGCCAGTCGCCATGCGGCCAGCACCACTCCGAATTGTTCCATTAAAGGTTGAAGATCCTGTCGTGCATAGACCACATCCCTGGCTCCACGCCACGCAGCTATCCATGCACGGAGCTTCCCTTTGCCGAAGATTTGATGCAACCCGCTTCCTAGCATGGGAAGCATGAGCATGGCTTTGCTGCCCCGTGCTGGCGTGATCATTTTTCTTTCTTTGATCAACATCTCCGGTTCAGTTAGTGCACGCACCAAGTCATCTCCGGGGTGAAACAGATGAATTCCACTCGTTGCCCTCGGATTACACTCAATTGCGTATACTTGCCCATCCTGACCTCCTATAAAATCAAACCCAATCTGTCCGCTAAACCCCGTTGCCTGGGCAAATTGTCTAACCCACGCAAGGGCACCTTCATGTTCCACCTGTTCAAAAAAAACACTCGCTCCCACGCTACCTGTACGATAGCGGCTGTCGTAAGCGGAGTGCGCAACCAGTTGCCCTTCATGCGCTATGCTGTATGTACATAACATCTGACCAGGAATGAATACCTGTGCAACCCAAGGTGAAATAGAGGATAATTCTCCTTTGTCCGGAGGATCGTTACGTAAATGTCGATGATTCTTTTGGCTTACCTTCCCTTGCTGATCAGTCCTAGCCCCAGTGTCATATGTCATGAGTGTCGGCATGCGGACTTTGGCGGCAAAGCGGGAGTACACCGGTTTCCATACCCAATCCCCCATCGTTTCCCGAACAGACTGAGCTTCCATCCATTCCTGTTGACTATTGATTAGGCGTGTATCCGGAACCAAAAGACCGAGTGATCTTGCGAGCTGGATAAAATCATATTTATGATGTAGCTCATGCAGTTGCTTCAGTGAAGAGACCAGAACACGACAGTATGAACGCAGACTGTCTGCCCCTTGAGCCACATAGAAGACTTCTTCACACATCGGAATCAACAGGTCAATCTGCCAATCCTGAACCAACCGTTCCAGCTCCGTCAGATACGCACGTGTGTCATGACGTGGCGATGGGACCACAGCATACTGTTCCACTGCACTCGATGATCTGGTCAGATGCCGTACGACACTCTCCGCAACATAGACCCGATGGCCTGCCCGATGAAGCATGCGTGCCAGATCGAGCGTTACGGGAGCCCTTCCGCCTGTAAGCAGCACACGAAGAAAAGCAGATGTGTGATGTCCGGTTTCCCCAGATCTAGTAGTCAAAGATGAGTCCTCCCAATGATAATCCGGCAGCCGTGCCAATCATCAACACCCGATCTCCCCGCTGAATACGCTGTTGTCTAATCGCTTCATGCAGACCCATCGGGATCGATGCCGCAATTGTATTGCCGTGATTTCGTGTGATGTCCATAAACCGATCTTCAGCGATCCCAAGCTTCTTACGGATCAGTCTCATTGCCATGGCGCTCCCCTGATGGGGAATCACCAATTGAAAATCCTCCATCTGGTTCCCGGTCGCCTGTAACATGTCGCTGATGAATTCGGGCAGAAGTCTGGAAGCCATGCGGAAGATGGCCTGTCCATCCATATGAAATAAATAGGGCTCCGGCTGATCTGCCTTGTAATTAGATGCATGCAGCCGTGTGCCTCCACCGGCAATCTCCGAGAAGCGAGCACCTCGGCTGTAGGTTCGAAGTGAAGCATGGACGATCTGTGACGATGATCCTTCAGGCGAACGTTCAATAATAACGGCGGCAGCTCCATCTCCGAACAGGGCCGCACTTTCTTTATCCGACCAATTCAGTCCGGCTGAGGCAATCTCAGTGGCTACGAGCAGCACTCGCTGGTAACGTCCGGCATCTACCATATAGGAAATCACATCCAGGCCGTTCAGGAAACTTAGGCAGGTTGCATCCATATCAAAGGCAGGTACGCCCGAATCTTGCTGCCCCATGGCCTGCTGGATAAATACCGCCGTACTTGGCAACGGTTGTTCCTTCGTGCCACTGGTACACACCAGACAGTCGATATCCCCGAACTGCAGTCCTGCATCCGCCAATGCAGCTTCGGCAGCCCGCGCGCCCATGAAGGAAGAGGTTTCTTCACCCGAAGCATAATGGCGCACACCTACGCCTGTTGCTTTGCTGACCCAGCCGGCAGGCACACCCAAGCGACGATCCAGTTCCTCATCGGTAACTTCCTTTTCAGGCAGGTACTTCCCTGTTCCCGCGATCCTTACTCTTCTAAGTTGCATTTCCCCAACCTCTTTCTGTTCATCTGACTGATAATAAGTTCGTATTCAAAAAGACCGGTTTTCAGTACCGAGAAGATGGGATGAAGCTAGAAATGGAGTAGCGGAGCGTAGGAAAACTACGTGAGCAACCACAATGTTTCCAAAGGAAACATACTTCGTAAGCCTCCAGCTTATTTCGGCTGAATTCCATATTCGATGCTGATGATGCCACTAGGCATCCTTCGTAATCAAAAGCGGACTTTTTGAAAAACCTCTATAAGTTCAGCTAATTAGTATTTACACGGATACTCCGATGACAGAACAACTTTCCGATCGCTGTTATCCCCAGATTTTTTTGATTCCCTTCTTAAAAAGGGAAAATCCGGGGATAAGCATACGCTTCCGATGCAGCTTTCTCTCAGAAAGCTTTTAGGCGAACGCTTCGCTTCTTCAAGTTATTTCTGCCCTCTCCGTTAACGTGTAAATGTTTAGTTGAACATATATAACAAAAGGGCAGATGCCTCTGCCCTTCCTGTTGTGTTTTATTATTTATACTGTGTTGTCATTTCTTCTTATTCAGAATCTCGGCAAGAGCGGTATCTAGCGTACCGTATGTGAAAGTGAATCCTTCCCTCTCCAATCGCTCGGGAATCACCCAACGACTTTTCAGGACAAGCTCTGTTTCGGTCTGAATGAAACGTGCGCCCACTTCAAGCATCCAGCGAGGAGAAGGTAGTCCAATTCGAACACCCATCTGTTCTCTCAGACGCGCCATCAGCTCGCGATTCGTCACTGGATGCGGTGAGGAGGCATTAAACACACCATTCAGGTGCGGATGCTCCCGCAGATAGATCACCATGCGGAACAGATCCTCGATATGAATCCAGCTGAACTGCTGTGTTCCTGCACCTTGCGATCCACCTAGGCCAAAACGGACCAAGTTCGTCATGGGCACCATTACGCCGCCCTCACCCAGCACAATCGCAATCCGCAATGCAATCTGACGCGTAGACGGCAGACTGAATTCAAAGAAAGCCTGTTCCCATGCCTTGGCAACGTCTACCGAGAATCCGGAGCCAATCTCGCCCTCTTTTTCCGTCATGGGACGATCTTCAGCATGTCTGTATATGGTTGCTGTACTCGAATTAATCCATAGTTCGGGAGGATGATTACAGGCCAGGACGGCTTCGCCGAGAATACGTGTTGTACGGGTTCTGGATTCCAGAATGACTTTGCGATTCTCATCCGTATAACGGCAGTTCACCGATTTACCTGCCAGGTTAATCAGCATCTCTGCTTCTTCCAATGCCCCTATGATTCCTGCTCGATCCTCCCAGGCAATATGACCGGGCTGACGCGAGATGATCAGCACCTCATAACCCAGCTTCTTGAACCTCTGGGCAAAATCCTGTCCGACAAATCCCGTTCCACCAGCCAATACAACTTTCTTCACGGTATCCCCTCATTTCCCATACTGGGTAAAGAACTCGCAAGATATAGATTGGAATGTTTCTATGCATGCAAATTGCTTATATTAGATTAAACACCGCTGGTGACCCATTGGTTTGATTTAATTCGCACCCAGGGCTGCGTACAAGCGATCCCGCTCTTCGATCGCCCATGCGTTTGCAGGGTTTTGTTCCAATTGATATCGGAGTTCATCATAAAAGTCATGGATCATGAATCCGTCTGGCAAGTTGCCAAGCATGGCTGTAAAGTTATACTCTGGCAGTATTTTCTTTCCTTCACTAATCTGCTTCAACCAGTCCATCCACTTCGCAAGAGTGAGCACTTCCTCCTGCCATAACTCAGCCTGTAACCCAAGCGCATCCTGAAACTGCTCATACGCCAATGGATCAGCGAAGGCGCGGCAGGCCTGAACAGCCAGTTCGTACAACTCGGTCACTGCACGACGTAAATCATGCTCAAGTTCGACCTCCAATCCTCCCATGTAATCCTGAACCTGAATGCTCTGCCCATCATCATATAGTAGCGGTGCTTGGGCCAACAGTCGTACAATCTCTTCCATCTCGTGCATTGAAACTTTCTTCTGCTCATATAGAGCAGGTAATTGATATGCTGTAATGATCATTCACTCCTACATCGTTCTTCTATTAATGACCTATATTATAACATGGTTTGAGATTCAGATATCTGAACACAAAAAGACAACGTTCGCACGCTGTCAGGAGTAAACCGATGTCTTCTTGAGTTGAGACTCTCTTTTTCTTTTTCTTTGTTTTGGATTTATGCCGATGGACTAGATAAATGTTTTGATCGTAGCAAAATATTCACGGATCATGTTGACCGGTTTCAAATATCCTGGTGACGGGGCAGATATGCCGTATTCTGCCGCATAACCGTTCTTGGCAGCGATGTATTTGGCGCGGAACATATGATAGTCACTGGTGACGATCATGATCTCGGGGTGCTCCAGCCCGGAATCAAGAATGATTTTTTTGGAAAAGGCCAAATTCTCCTGTGTACTTGTGGAGCGATCTTCCATAATGACTTGGGCAGGGCTAATCCCCTGTTCGATCAGATAGTTTTTCATGGCGAGCGCTTCAGGAATCGATTCTCCAGGTCCCTGCCCACCCGATACAATGACCGGTGTCTGAGGGTGACTGCGAATGTAGTCCAGACTGGCATCCAACCTTTGCTTCAGGGTCAATGACAATTCCGTTCCACGGATGCCTGAACCCAGAATAATAACATAATCCGCTTCTTCCGGATCATTCGCACCAAGCTGTGTGAATACAAGTGCTTCAATAATGACAAAAGAGACGGCAACCACGCCAAATCCGGTAAGGATAATCCGCTTCAGAATAACATGCTTCTGATAGTCGATTCGTCTTAGCACGATAAAGGCCACCGTGATCATTCCGAAAAACATGACTGCAAACCTTTGGCCCCAGAAGATCAGAAATGCCACAAAACATGCCAACAGGACAAGATCAATGATCAGTCCATTTTTTTGTAAGAACTTTTTTATCAAATCCGTAGACACTCCTTCTTGTACTCGCAATTCCGCATATCCCTTATTATTCAGGCTGTTATTATCGTTAGTTTCGGCCATTGTTCCTGCCAGCACTTCTTCTGTACGCGTTGATTATAATAGTCAGCATCCGTGAAGAACGGACTTTTGCGGACTACGAGTCGATACAGATCATGCAAGCCATGCGGAGCACAGATGTTCACCAGGTCTTCTTCATCCAGCTGTACTCCTATGGCAGTCACAACTTCTGGCCAATAGCGAAGAGCATCCTCAGTAGATTGATAAGGAACTGTGCCGTTGCGCAGATGCATTCTCGCCTGATTTTTGACCGACCACTTGGCATTGCCTGTCAACTCGCGAAGCTGACGCTCCAACTGGATGTCTCGTTCCTCACGCAGGTCTGACGCATCATAATAGACAACATCGATATCACTATGCAGCTCGCGAAGGGCATATCCATGAAGAAGATCCCAGATATAATTACGAACATATCCTGCGCCTATGTAACATTGAGGCAATTGCAGACTTCGAACTCGCCGCAGGTCGTGCATTAATTCCTCATGATCCATAATCGCTCGAACGAATTTCTCCACATGCAACACGTCTGCCTCCCTGCGCTTCATCTTATTGTTCTCTTAATGCGATAAACTCTTGTTCCAATATATCATGTTTACCTAGTTGCAATAAAATGAACAACGCTTGAACATCCTCTGTACAACTTCGAATCTCGGTTTAATCACAACCAAATAACCCATAAACAGCTTCGGTTATCCGACTGTCTATGGGCTACATTTGTATAGCGTTTGAAATGGTTAATATTTATTTAATCGGTATCCAGATTTGCGGCGGTTGGTTGGGTCCCGGGTATACTTCCATCTCTGGCATATACGCGTGCTCATAAGGATTGGATGGAAACCATTCCGAAATAATCTGTTTCCACAGAAGCTGCATACTCTCCGGCATCGGGCCTTCTACTTCAAATACACTCCATTTGGAAGCAGGCATGGTGAAGGTTGATAATCCATCAGGTACCTCAGCATCGTAAGCCGTAGCAATCCAGTATTCCAGCTGCTTTTCCTTGATTTCGCTCTGATCCACAACAATGCCAAGTAACCCTGGAATATCCCCGTTATTCAGTTCAAATAAACGATCCTCTGTACCGCTCGTCCATGCTTCCTGCCACATCTTCCCGATCCCTTGCAGATGTTCTCCATCTACATATGAGAAAGCCTGCTTCACCCCTACTAACGTAAATTCAGGATGTTCAACGATTTTATACTTCATCGGTTCTGCTCCTTGTAGACTCACTTGAATAACCAGACGATTATATGATTTGACAGCGTTACTATTCTTTCGAGCCTCACTGGGTGCGATACCATGTTGTCTACGAAAGGCTTTGGAGAAAGATTCAGGTGTATCGAAACCGTATTTAAGCGCCAAATCGATAATTTTAATATCACTCTGAAGCAGCTCATGTGCCGCCAATGTCAATCGTCTGCGTCTTATGTACTCGGACACAGTAACATCAGTTAGTATGGCAAAGGTACGTTGAAAATGAAAAGGAGAGATATGGGCCTGCGCTGCAATCTGCTCCATCGTCATATTTTCGAGCAAGTGGTCTTCCATATATTGAATAGCGACCTGTAATGAGTTGATCCAGTTCATGTGTTAATCACTCCTTGATGTCTAATATAACTGAAAAACAACGCCATAACCTGTCATGCTGTGCTTTCATTTGTCCGGTTATTCTACCCGGCGAACACTTCCCGTCACCCCATGTTGAAGCTGTACATTTGTAAAAGTAACCGTCGTCCCCTGCCCAATGGGGGATTGGGCCACAATGCCAACTTTGATCTCTTCCGGGCAGTCGAGACCGAAATAACGAACCAGCTTCCACTTCTCTCCATCCTGAGAATAATGGAACGCAAAGCTGTTGCCTGCCCGAGCTACACGTAAATAAGGCTTGCTAACCTCTACAGGTGCTGATACACAATCATCCGAGTTACCACGAGTCACGACACTGAGAATGGACGGCTGTTCTTCGAAATACTCAAAGCAGACTTTTGCCCAATTCGTATCGTCCACTCTCACCATCAGGCAGCCTGAGTCATACTGTTCTTTCATGTCCACCTGTACTTGAGCGACGATGCTGAAATCTCCCTTGATTATTGTATGTAAAAATGGAGCTGAGGCTTTCACCGGGTCACCTCCCGGATCAATGAAAAAGTCACTGATCGGCGAAACGGTTATCGTTACTTTGCCGTCTTCAATGGACCAATCTGCTGGCTCGTTCAGCCATCCCAGATTGGCAGATAATGTTTGACCTGAACATTGTTCGAATAGATTCGTCATGTGGCACACCCTTTGTCTGTGATTTTGAATTCGCTGAGTTCTCTGTTGTATTCGTGAAATAACGGAATTATCCTTTCGGATCAGTAAAAGGAAAAAAGCGACTCACATGAGTCGCTTGTATTCCTTTCATATACATAATCGTATTCGGTATGTCCTATCAATAGCACGCTATACCGCCAATACATCGGATGCACATCTAAAACCGATATGTCCGGTGGATGTATCCGGCGTATTGGGAATCCGTGCTGCCACTCTGTACCGATTGCAATAGGAACGGTGGCAAAGGTAGGAACCGCCTTTTAACACCTTGCGAACTTCATCGGGAGTAGTAACAGTCTTAGCAAGTATAGACTTTTCATGATCCGTAACATAGTTGTCAGCGCACCATTCCCATACATTACCTGACATGTTGTACAATCCATATCCGTTCGCAGTAAAGGATCGGGATGGCGCTGTACCTGCATAACCATCTGCGGCATTATTTTGAGTTGGAAAGGTACCTTGCCAGATATTGCACTGGTGCTGTCCATCCGGCCGCAGAACGTCGCCCCAGGGATATTTCTTCTGGATTAATCCCCCTCGGGCTGCATATTCCCACTCGGCTTCTGAGGGCAGGCGCTTACCCGCCCAGCCACAATACGCATTGGCATCGTTCCAGGAGATATGGATAACGGGATGGTCAGCCCTGTCATTCACATTAGAGTCAGGTCCTTCGGGATGAGACCAGTCCGCACCTTCAACAACCCACCACCAGGGCGTTTGCTGCACTACGGTACGAACATGAGCAGCCGTTTGCGAAGAAACGAATAAATGAAAAACAAAGGACCAGCCGAATCGCTCGGCTTCTGTTCGATATCCGGTCTCCCGTACAAACTGTCCAAACTGCGCATTGGTCACTGTGCATTCATCCAGATAAAAGGAGTCCACCTGGGTATCCCGGACAGGCCCTTCCCCATCACCTGCAAAAGCTTCCGGATCATTGGTGCCCATAAGAAAACGTCCACCTTCAATCCATATGCTGTCCCTGTCGTTTCGCCCGGCGATGTTTCCATCGTCTCCCGCCAGCGTACTAATCTCAAGAAGGTCAACGGAATGACGTGATGCATGGTCAGACGTTGCACTCTCACGGGAAGCCGTCCATTCGGGCTTGTCCTCTGATTGAATTTTCACTTCCATCCTGCCGCTTCGGCTTGTAGAACAGCAGCAGGAAGTTTCCTTTTTGGATATCTGACCATGCATCTGAAGCATCCCCTTCCCTTGGTTTAAGACTCATGATCCCCATTGTACACGACGGGAAGAATGTTCGGGACGGTTGGTGTTGTCATTCCTTCACCCAGATAATAATCCGTCAACAAGGATTGCATATATCCTTTCACCGCCAGCCCATTGCGGTAGGCCGGGTTATGCGGCAACGTGTAGATGCGGACATCGGATGGTATCGTTGTTGTGTACAGACGTAATGCTGTGAAATCACTCGTTTCATAGAGAATTTCCTCTCTCCAATCCCCGAGCAGATCGCCATAGAGCACAGGGGCGTTTCTGGAATTCACGCGAACATCATCGGCTGTAAACAGACGTGTTGTTGTGTTCTGCTCCCAATCCCACTTTTCCACAAAATTCTTATCCAGCAGCTCGCCGAGCACATCACCATCCCACCAAATTCTGAAATTGGTTGAGGGCTGAACTGAGCTGATCACTTCACCGTCCACATTGTAGATATTGCCTGAACTGGACCACATCTCAAGCCCATTGTGCGTTGGATCAATATCCGCCAGTGTTCCCCGTGCGACATCCTGCGGGATTTCCCCTGTACGAATGATCTCGCCCGTCGCCGCATCGGCATAAAACCAAGGGAATTGATTGACGTTTCCGTTCTCCGCCTGCTGAATCCCGAATTGCTCCAGCCCCGGTCGATCCGGATCAATGTCTGTAATGTGAAAACGATCGCCATGGACTACACCCGGCAGACTGTATAAGGTCTCTCCGTTATCATCCAGCGCCCAGCCTCCGAATGACACCTCATCCTTCCCATCCCCGTCAAGATCCAGTATACGAATCTGGTGGAAAAACTCACCGTCCGCTCCCGCATGTCTCCAACGCTCAGTCAGGGCACCGCCTGCATAGTCATAGGCTGACGTCACATACTGAAAGTTGCGGCTGAGCGCACGATTCTTAAGCGCAGTAATCAGGCTTGGATGTTCACCATCCAGATAAGCAATGCCAAAGTGCCCACTGAGCGGACCATCGGCTGCATAATCATTGGTTATCGTTGTGCGTGCCGCTTCTGTTCCGGTCCATCCATCCACGACAGACACATATTGTGCACGCTCCGTTGTCGCAGGAACGACCTGGCCATCCGCAAACGTTACCCCTTCAAACGTACGTAGCAACACCTCAGCCTTCCCGTCACTATCCAGATCAAACACTGTAATATTGTCGTTGTCACGCCAGCCGCCTAGTCCAGCCACACCGAATTCGCTCACCGAAGCAGGTGGTGCATTATATGTATCCATCGTGGTCACGCTGTAAGGCCCCAGATCAATTCGCCATAGGAAACCTTCGTTCAGACTGTACGCCTCCACATATTTGTTACCTCCGTTCACCGGAATCCGGGTGACCACGTATTCATATTCCCCATCACCGTCCAGATCCCCAGGCCAGCCATGCTGCACAAAATAATCGGACGGATTGGATGTTATATTTTGCAACGGAATACTGAAATAATTGCGGATCTCGGGATTGGCTGCCAATACAACCTCGGCACTCGCCTCCTGTAAGCTATCCTCCACATAAGACTTCACGATATACGTATGGCTCTGGGTTACATCTACATTCGTGTCCGTATAATTGGTTCCCTGCGTCAAAGGCTGGTCATTCAGCTTCACCTCTTCTGTACCCGTCCGACGATAGATATCAAATGTAACCTGCTGCGGTTCGGTCCCAAGCAGACGCCAGCTCAGATATACCTTGTTCTCTCCCAGATACACGGCAGTAAGGCCTCGTCCCAGATTTTCAACCAGACGTGGTGCAGACCCTTCTGCTCCATCTGCCTGAAGTACTCCCCCTCCCGGAGAAACAAGGCCTGTCCAACCAATAACTCCACTTAACAGCAATGTGAATAGTACTTTTGTTCCTTTGGCCACAGTTGATTTGGTTTTCATTCACAATTCCCCTCCATCGATTGGTTAGTATATGCGTACAAAAAAAGCAAAGCCGGTTATCTCTGTCCCCACGAGCCAATCTAATGAGATCGACTGATCTGGTTCAGCAATAACTGCTTTGCCTCCGGTTGCCCGGTCAACAGGGTCTATCTACCGCTCTAACGGCTTGGTTCCTCCACGATCATAGAAAAAGGGACCTTTCGCCCAACTGACAGCCAGATGCATCAGCAGTTCGGTCTTTAGTTGCTCCCGAATTACAGCATGCTGCTCCTCATCATACAGGTTCGTCCACTCATGAGGGTCAACCGTTAGGTGATACAATTCACCCTTCGTTTCATGCACTCTGGATGCGGACTCCGCGACAGAGCCTTCCATGTACAGAATGAGCTTCCACTCCGTGGTCCGCCACATATAGGCCGGAGCCGAATGAGGCGCCGTTACGCCCTTTCCATGAAATTCACAGAACGTTCCGCGATGCCGAAGATCGCCCAGCAGATCGACACCAGGCAGCATCGGATTCGCTTCAAGTCCGGCTGCACGTGTCAATGTCGGCACCAGATCCACCAATTCCGCAGGCCCCTGGTCAATCGTTCCGCGCTTCTGCTCCTTAATGTGGGTACCGGACAAGATAAGCGGCACCCTCACGCTACTGTCATACAGATTATATTTGGTGAAGCGAAATTGTCGTTCCCCCAGCATCTCTCCATGGTCCGAGACAAATACAATCAGCGCGTTCTCCAGCCTCCCCTGGTTCTCCAACTTCTCCAAAGCGAGTCCAAAGTAATGATCGAGCCAGGAGCAATTCGCCCAGTATCTTAACGTAGTCCTCCTCCGCTCCTCCGAACTGCGCTGGTCCCATACCTTCTTCTTGTCGAGATAGGACTGTCGACTATTCGAATTCAATTCATCGGAAGCTGCCAGGTGAGTCTGCATTTCATCCTCCCAAGGCGGTTGCGGGATATCCGGTATATCTTCCAGCCTGTACAGGTCTTCAAATGCTTGGGGTACATTGAACCCGGCATGTGGCTTCAGGAAAGACAGATAAAAAAATAACGGTCGCTCCGGGTCTACCCCTACATCCAAAAATTGCAATGCCTGCTCGGCTACCCAGCCATCCCGATGGTGATTCATCGGAATCTGACTCGTAAGCCCTGTATAACCATTGACATTTTCCTCCCCGCTACCAAAATCCTTCGTCTCCTGATGATAGGCTTCCAATGCTTCGGGATGGGAGTCGCCCATCATTGTCGCTCCCTGTTCATAATGACCACTTTGACGAGAAAGACCGATCGATCTTACTTCGAACCCTCGCGTGGAAGGTTCCTCTACGCCCTCGCTATGGTTCCAATGCGTTTTTCCAAATCCGGCTGTCTGATACCCTGCGCGGTGCATTAACTCCGGCAACGGTTCGGAAGGCAGTTTGTCTTCCTCGAACAAACCGCCATAATTCGTTCGGACCCCAAGCTGGGACGGATAATACCCCATCATCATGGAGCTTCGGCTTGGCGCACACATCGGCGATTGGCAGACCGCATCCTGGAACGTGATTCCCTCGGTTGCAAGTTTATCCAGATTCGGTGTATGAATATGTTCATTGAACGTTCCAATACAGTCCCATCGTTGCTGATCTGTCATGAGAAAAATAATATTTGGCTTGTCCTGTGACACGTCACATCTCACTCTCCTTTGGGCTGAAAACTAAGGCGTGATTTAAACGGAGCGGTTCCCCCGATTGTGCCCGGTATGCTTGTGAATGTCTTCCCGATAACGACTTGGCGTCGTTCCCTCGCTTTTTTTGAACAAACGATTGAAGTAACTGGGCTGATAGCCCACCTGCTCCGCAATTTCACTGATCTTGACGTCTGTTGATTCAAGCAGCTCTTTGGCCCGATGGAGCCTCACCTCAGTCAAATAATCCACAAAATTTTGCCCGAATGACTGCTTGAATGCCCGGCTTAATGTGTAAGAATGAATCCCGTGAAGATCTGCCAATTCATCCAGCGATAACGCTTCTGCATACTGTTGCTGCGCATGCTCCTTCATCTGATGGACAGCCATCTGTATCTGCTTCTCTTCCTTGCCTGTGAATTCCTCTACACATACGTGCACAATACGTTCCCTGAACCACAGGAACAGTTCATCCAGATCATGTAGTTGCATCGCCTCTTCGTATATCCCCACCCCAAACAGTTCGACCGGATCTTCCCCTAATTGCAAAAGGGTATGTTGTATGCGTGCCAGCAGTTGGAATAAAGCCTGACGTACATGCTTCTCCGGCACTTCAGATCCGGCATAGGTGCCAATAAATATGCTGAACTGTTCCAGGGCGGAGTCCTGTTCGCCACTACGTAATGCCGAGATGATGCCCTGCTCCAGTTCAAGCGGATATACTCCATGTTCATTCACATCCTGCCTTGCCTCCTCATTCATATCAATGATGGTCACATTGGGAGAGAACTGTCTTTTCCTCAACACAGCCCTCGATTCTCTGACCAGCTGTGGGATATGAGAGGCATCTGAAGTGAGTTTACTGATCGAAACTGTCATACGAACGTTCCATTCCGACTGCACGGCTTCCAGCCAATACTGGGCCATCCGAGATAATTCTTCTCTGAATTCAGGCGTCTCTGGCTGGACCTCTGGAGGGACAGCGAGCAACAGCGCAATGGACATGTCATGGTAATTAATCGTTTCGGCCCGGTAAGGAAGGTCCACCAACTGCCTGTTCAGAATGTCGGTTGCGGCAAAACTGATCCACTCCTGAGATTCACTCCGATTTCGCTCCTTAGCCCCATATAGAAGAACTGCACTCGGACGAATGTGAGCAAATAGGATGATAAACCGCTCATCCCGAAGAACCCAGCCCAGCTGTGCCAGACGTTGCTTCCATTCATGGTCGGATGATAGTAACAGATGACCCAGCGTGAGCTGAATCAACAAGCTCTCCCGGGCGAGTGGAAGCTGCTCTTCCAACCGTTGCTGCAACGATTCTCTCTCCTGATTAACGCCAATCCAGCGCTGTTCAATATGCTTGATTTCATCCAGTTGTACAGACCCATTTGAACGAGTAGAAGCTGCGTACGACAATTGAGGAGAGGATGACACTTCTGGCGCTATAGTATCAATCGGTGCTCCAGTCACGGTAAATATTCGCAGTAATTTCGTAAACGGTCTATAGAGCTGCAGTGAACCGACCCACGACAGGATCAGAGCCAGTATTAATCCTGATCCGTTGACGAGAAGAATGATTCGGGGTACAGACACAATCGGAGCTACAATTTCATTGAGGGGAACTGCGGACACATAAGTCCAATCGGTACCCAGTCTGCGGTAGGTGCCCGATTGAACCGAGTAGGTCAGGCCCTCATATTCCATTAGAAATGAAGACAGATTCCCTTCCAGGTTCAACAGATGTTCACGGACAGTATGCTGTAATCCACCAAGCGCCTGGTCTTGTGGAAGCATGGGCTTGCCCTGCTCATCTAACAGGAATGTCGTCCCGCCATTATACGGAGACAAGGTCTGTAACATGTTACCCAGTTGCTTGTTATCCAGCGTGATCGTTAGTGCCCCCAGTGCATCGTCGCTTCCACCCGGAAGTCGATTCACCATCATCATGGATGTGCCCTCCATGGACCGTGACCAATATGTGGCCTGGGGCTGGTGAGTCAACCGTTCATACTTCTCGATCTCCCCAGCGTCTTTGATAAAATCATACCGTTCAGAATCCATCTTCACGGCCTGGGGTTCCCCCAGATACAATTGAACTTTGCCGATCAATGTATTGGAATTCTGAATCATCAGCAGCAATCGGTACAGTTCATGCACCTGTTTATACTTGAATACAAAATCGAGCTCTTTCAGACGGTTATCGAAAACCGGATCGAAGGCCCACTGCGAGAAGGTCAGTTCAAGCGCATCCAATTGATCGCCAACCCACACGGTACGTTGTTCAAACTGATGCAGATGGGTTTGTTGCAAAATCTTTTCCATTTTGACGGTGACCCAGCCATACAGCAACACCCCTGTAATGACTCCCGGAATGCAGGCGATAAACAGAATCATCATCAGACTACGCCTGAAATAACGCCCTTTGGGTAATGGGTCTGCTGTGCGCTTGAATATCATCTGTATGGACCTCCTTCCCGGGAATACCCGCCTGAATGCAGATTCATCCTTTGACCGAGCCGATTAGTGCTCCTTTTGCAAAATGCTTTTGTATAAACGGATACACTACCAGCACTGGCAATATAGCCACAATGATCGCGGCCATCTTCAACATTTCTGTCGGTGGTGTCTCCACCTGCTGTCCAGGCGCAACCAGATCGATATTGGATGCGTTCAGCAACATGTTTTGCAGTAATACTTGGATAGGCCACTTGGCAGAATCATTCAGGTATAACAGTGCCGCGAAGAATTGATTCCAGTAGCCTACAGCGAAAAACAATCCAAAAGCAGCAAGCGCAGGCATCGATAAGGGCAACACAATCGTGTACCAGGTTCGGATGGCACTACAGCCATCAATGGATGCCGCTTCGCTGATCTCTGCGGGCAGGCTGTCGAAGAAATTTTTCATCAGCAACACCGTCCAGCCATTGGCGAGCGCAGGCAGAATTAATGCCCAGATATTATTGATCAGCCCCAGTTCCCTCACCAGCAGGTAATTTGGAATAATCCCCGGGCTAAACAAAATGGTTAGTACAATTAGGAACATCAGTATTTTTCTGAAGTGGAATCGCTTCTGGGACAGCGCATAAGCCAGAGAGGATGATACAGCCAGGCTGCACACCGTGCCGACGGTTGCCAGAAATGCACTGTTCCCCAGCGAGCGTGCAAAGGCAGGCGTGGATAACAAATACGTATAGGCTTCAACAGACCAGCGTTCCGGAAAGAGTACAATTTTCTTTTGCAAATACTCTCCGGGGTCCGTGAATGAAACGACGAAAACATAATATAGCGGGAAAAACATAACCACAGCCAGTAGTCCAAGCGTAACCACATTTAGGGACTGTCCAATCCGCTCACTCCATTTCATGCGATGCATTCGAAACCTCCTCTCCATTGATTAATGGCTGACCGGGTATGGATAGGTGCCGGATCGAACTAGTAGACGCCTTCCTGACCCATGCGCTTAACCACACGATTTGCGACAACGACCAGCACTAGACCAATTACGGATTTGAACAGTCCAACCGCTGTACTGTAGCTAAAATCGCCCTGCTCGATCCCTGTGCGGTATACATAGGTGTCGAACACTTCGGCCACTTCAGATACAGCGCCGTTGTACATAAGGAAGATTTGCTCAAATCCCACCTCCATGATGTCTCCGAGTCTTAAAATCAAGAGCACGATGATGACACTGCGGATGGCAGGCAACGTAATATGCCAGATCTGGCGCAATCGTCCCGCTCCATCCATGCGTGCTGCCTCATACAGCTGAGTATCCACACTCGCCATGGCGGCCAGGAACACAATCGTGCCCCAACCAGCTTCCTTCCACATCGCTTGCAAGGTGACCATGATCCAGAAGCTGTCCGGGTTCGTCAATATATCCACGCGGGGCCATCCCCATAAAGTGAATAACTCATTAATCAGTCCCGTTCCTTTGGCGAACAGCAGCAGTGTTAACCCGGCAATGATCACCCAGGAGAGGAAATGCGGCATGTAGATAATCGTTTGAATCAGTCTCTTATACGCCACACTTCGCAGTTCGTTGAGTCCCAGGGAAATCAGGATCGGAAAAGGAAAGAACAAAATCAGATTGAGCATGCTGATTGCCAGCGTATTTCGGAACAACAAAGCAAAATCCGGATTACCAAAGAGTGCTGTAAAGTGTTGCAAGCCCACCCACTCACTGCCCTGAATCCCCCGAAAGGGCGAGTAATCCTGAAATGCAATGATGATGCCCCACATCGGGATGTATTTGAAAACGAGGAAGAACAATACGCCCGGCAATGCGAGCAAATATAACGACCGATCACGCCGAAGTGCGGACAACAGGTTTAAGCCTTTCTTTTTGGATGAAGTCTGCTTCCCCTTAACCGTACTCATTCGTTGCTCATGGGTGCTCATGGTGTGCAGCTCCTTCCCTCAGATTCACTGTCCATTTCTTTTCTTGTAAGCTTCGGTCATCTCATCACTCATCGCCTGGAAATTCGGATCATTCCGCAGGGTTTCCACAAAGGCATCCCAAGCTTCAATCGGCTCCCGGCCCAGTATAATTTTCGCTTTCAGATCCTGGATCTTCTTGTTGAGTTCAGGTAGCACTTTCTGCCCAGTCTCGGACTGAAGACCAGCGGCCAGATCCGCTACGCTCGTTTTGTCTCGCTCTGCCTCCACTTTTTTGAACAGTTCATTGGCCTGTGTCTCTTCATCCGTTTCACCCGTGGTATCCCAAGGCAGGTCGATAACGTTAACGATATGATTGAAATCCGACGCGTTATCCGCCGTCAATTTTTCACTACTCGCTACCTTTTTGCCATCGACCACTTCATAATGCGTACCTTCAATCCCGAACTGCTGGATTTCAAATACTTCCGGATTCATCCAGGTATCAACGAGTTGGAGAATTCGTTTCATCTTCTCTTCCGGCACACTCGCTGGGATCGCCAGAATACCGTTGTATCCCGAACCCTTCGGATTATATCCATTCAGATTGGTCAAAGGATAGAAATCCGTATATTTAAAAGAAGGATCGACCTTCTTCAGGTCATCGGCATAGATTTTGCGCATTGTACCTGTCTTGTCCACGATAATGCCCGCCTGATTGCGCTTGAACAGTTCCCTGGCCTGCGTCAGCTTGAGCGAAAGCAGATCTTCCGGCATCATGCCGCTGCTATAGGCTTTGGTTAGATATTGAAGGGATTCTTTCACCTCGGGCAACAGCTCCCTGTAGACCAGCTTCCCCTGCGACTCATCCCATTTCCAACTGCTATTGGTTCCGATAAAAGAATTCTCAATGGCACCGAGTACTGGGCCGAGATTACCTCCCCAACCGAGATCATCAGGACTGATATAAGCGGCAAGTGCGGTGGTATCTTTGGTTCCGTTACCATCGGGGTCCTGCTCCACAAAAGCCTCCATCACGTTGAACAACTCATCCGTGGTCTCTGGCACCTGCAAATTCAATCGGTCAAGCCAATCCTTGCGGATGATGAAAAAAGAATCTCCAGTGACCGGGCGAGGCCGCGGGATCCCATAATTGTTGCCATCTGCTGCCTTGGTTGTATCCCAGGCAATATCGGGAATGCCTCCGCTAAGGTTGGTATAGTCCTTGATATAAGGGGTGATGTCCCAGAAAGCACCTTGTTTGACCATCTTGGTGAAGGTACTTCCAAATGGATCATTAATCATGATGAGATCAGGTATATCCCCGGAAGCCAGGGTCAGATTGAGCTTGTCACCGTAGATATTGTTGGAGACCCACTGGATATTCATTTTGGAGTTAGTCGCTTCTTCAATGGCGCGTTTGATTACATTATCATCAGCAGCAGGGACGGCACTCGGCGTGATGGTCATAATGCTGACTTCCAACGGATCGTCGGCATTGCCACTGTTGCCACTTACCTGTCCTTCTTCTTTATTTCCGCATGCACTAAGCACCACGGACATGACCATGACAACCAATATGATCCAGGCCAGATTACGGGTGTTGCGTTTCCCCACTTTTTGCATAGGCTTTCCCATCCTCCTTAGTCTCTTAAACCTATAGTCTTAATCGGATTAACGATTAAAAAAGGGGCTTTGACAGGCTCTTGAAGAAGATTCTTCCTGACCAGTCAAAGCTTTCACTCACTATAACGAACACCCGTATTTCCTGCAATTGCACTTTTTTGCACCGGTTATAAACGGTAAAAATGTGCCCTAAACCCCTTCGCTTCAACGATAAGGTCTGATAATGCGCTCGTCCCACACTTGTACTTCAATATATCGTTCCGGGCCTTGATTACCTTGCCGGTTCCATTCTTGAGGCCAACCATAGGCCTGAATAATTTCTAGAATTTCGTCTTTGGTGTAGATCTGCTTACGGTAAGGTTTATCATCCATATATCGCATTGTTGGAAAGAGGTCTCCATACGTGAAGCTCACAACTTCGCCAGGCAGATCTTCCCACGGAATGATCAGTAAATCCGGTTCGGTATACCAAGATGACAGCCATTCACATGCACCAAGGGTCAGATAGTGGGGATATCGATTGGTGGGGGTTCCTCCCTTGGCCTTAAACTGCTCGTACGCTTTATATTCAAGTGCTCTACGGATGGTCATATAGTCCGCTGATCGCTTACTGGCAAAATTCCGGCCTTGATCACGGATTTGTTGAGTAACTATTTCGGCTTCTTCATTAGACAGGCTAGAGAGATTGCGGAAAGGTCCAAGACTTTGTTCAAAATAATGATACGCCTTCAAGTCCGTCATAGGAATCTCACCACCTCCAACAAATCGTTCCGTATCCATATTCGTTAGTCATAGTGTACATCATGCCATCATTTATGGAAATATCTGTAGCAAATTAATCATTGTGGAGATAAGTTACACTTGGGTACTTCACTGCACGGGGGAAATCCACTATTATGAAGGAAATATTAACCAATAAGTGGTAGACTAATAAAAAGTATTTATCTTCAGCGGGCTTAAAGGGAGGTCGTATTATGTTAGGTATCAAAGTACAGCAAGTAGCACATCAGCTTGTGATTCGCTGGCAGTTCTCCAAAGTAGAAATTCCCATCTGTGACATTACGTCAGTTACCCTTGACGATACATATGGTGGCAGCGAACTATCAGCCGTTCGAATAGGAGCAGCATATGGTGCCTCCCAAACCATCCTGATCCGTACTACCAATCAATCCTACATTCTGTTCACTTCCAATGAAGCGTTGTTTCCGAAAATTAGCGATTTGGTATCCAGCACAGCAAATTAGCTCATTCATTGAGACTTGCATCCATTCACATGAGATCGTTTCATATAAAAAGCGTCAGCATTGGCATAATTCTCTCATGCCTTGCTGACGCTTTTTGTAAGTTGGGTATTCTTTCAGATGACAGCCCTACAACCAACTCCACTTCGGTAACTGATCGAGCGTAATGACCTCTTCGCTGTTATACACTTTCTTCAAAAACGCCACATCATTATGTGTCCCATCTCTGAGGAATTCACCTGTCCAAGTACAGAACCAACTCCAGTGCACATCCTGTCCCTTCATTTGCTCAGGATCAGGGATGGAACCGTTCTCGGCGAGTGCAATGATTTTGTTGTCCTTCACAAGTTCTCGCAGGTTGGCGTAACGTGCAGCCAACGGGCTGTGATCTCCTGCTTCCGGGTATACATCTACACTCACAATATCCACGACATCATCCCCTGGATACCATTCCGGTTTTTCTGAGTTCCAGACCCAGATGAGATTGTGCAGTTTGTGCTCGTGAACCAATCGATCATACAACAACCGATATAATGGTATGGCAGGTTCGGGGCCTTTCGCTCCCCACCAGAACCAGCCGCCCTCCGCTTCATGAAGTGGTCGGAATAAAACAGGCACACCAGCATCCTTCAACTCTTGCAAGTGAAATGCAATTACATCGATATCCCGGATCAAAAGTCTGTACTCTTCTGACTCAGGATTTGCCAGCGCTGATGCTAGATCATAGGTGGTTGCGTTCGTATAGAACCCCCGCCACCACTCTTTACCTGGTTCATCGATCAGATCCGTCGGTGCATTCCAGTGCCAGCACAGCGTCACAATGCCACCTTGTCGGTGCCATGCAATCGCATCCCGGATCTCCTGAGAGACCGCGCCGCGCTCTGTTCTTGATGGCGAATATTCCATGAGATCAAAGCCAATCACAGCTGGTTTGCGGCCTGTGTTTTCATTAATCCAGTTCAGATTGCTGTAATCCTGCTGACCTGACAACATCCCTTTCCCATAACGCTCGACCAGAAACGCCATTAATTCTCTCGCTTCAGATGTCGCTGCTTCATTCACCGGAGCACTGTTGATCGTACGCGCCGTCATCACTAACACCTCCAATTGGGTTTACCATGTTAACCCACAACACCGGAACGTTCAATACTCTCCACGAAATAGCGCTGTACAAACAGATACAAAATAATCAGCGGTGCAATCGCCAGCAAAATTCCTGTATCCACGATCATGGCCACATAGTTCGGATCCGCCTTAATGCCCGAGTTCGAACCAAATCCCATCAGTTGCGGAATCAACTGGTTCGCCTGAGCTGGTAAGGAAGCCACCTTCAGCGAGATCAGTGGACTTTCACTCATAAACAACGCCGAATAGAATGTATCATTGTACTGCCATACAAAAGAGAACAAAATGACCGTAATTAGTGGTGAGATCGCATTGGGCAACATGATTCGAGCAAACGTTTTGAATCCGCCTGCACCGTCAATCAGTGCAGCCTCCTCGATCTCCTTCGGCATGCCCTTGAAGAACTGACGGAAAATATAGATGAACAGTCCCGCCTTCAGTCCTCCCGCTGTAGCAGCCGTAATTATTGAAGGCCAGTACGTATTCAGCAGATTGATGCCATTCGTTCCGGTGAACAACTGGATGATGCCCAGAAAGTCAAAGCTGCGGAAATGCAGATACATCGGCACCATGAGCGTACTTGTCGGTACCAGAATCGTGAGAATTACCAGCACAAAGAGCACATTGCTACCCGGAAAAGAAAACCGGGCGAAGCCGTATCCTGCAAGCGCACAGGACATGGCTGTCAGAAGCGTTGTAATGGTAACGAACAATAACGTGTTCGCCAGCAGAGGCAGGTAATCCATCACTTGCGCCGCTAGCCGGATATTATCCAATGTAAAGTGCTGGGGAATCATATAGATCGTTGGATTGTAGATATCCTGCTTATCCTTGAACGCAACTGACACTTTGAGAAATAACGGGTATAAAATAATAAATGAAATACCGATGACCAGTGCATATCTGAATATGGAATAGAGAAGGTCCGATGTCTTGTTTCGCACCCGATGCATGTGATAATTCTGCTTCGGAACTACCACCATGCGATCTGTCCCTGATGCAGCCATAATCTGAAGCCTCCCTTAATGTTAACCGTCAGTTGTAGTGAACCCGCCGTGACAGCACCCAGCCTACTACGATCAGGACAAGACCAATCACCAGCGTGTACAACCAGGACATCGCCGAGCTTAAGCCAAAGTTCTGGGTTTTGAATGCGGTTTGGTAGATGGCCTGTGTGACTGGACTCCCGGCAAATGAATCAATGATCGTATAGATGACATTCGTCAGAATCAACGGACTGACCATGGGAAATGTAATTTTCCAGAACGATTCATAGGCTGTCGCCCCTTCGATCTTCGCAACCTCATACATCGATCCTGGTACTGATTGCAGCGCGGCGAGGAAGATCAGAATCTGAACGCCTGAGCTACTAATAATCTCATAGATCCGCATGATGGCTTCTACAATGTAATCCACATAGGCCATCGGTAGTCCCACATCCGCCAGCATCCGCACAATGGATACCACGTTGAACGAAGCACCGCCATCGGCTGATGCATCCACCGCACTCGCATCCCCCATTAGATTGATTAATCCCGCAGACTCAGCTGCTGCGACTGCACTGGAAGCCAGAATAACCGGCAGGAAAAAGATCGCACGTGCCATCGTTCTGCCTCTGAACTTCTGGTTGAGCAATGTCGCCGTAAACAAACTGAAGAACAGAATCATCGGCACGTTCAGTACCATCGCTCCAACTGAATCCACCAGAATCCGGTTGAATGTAGCGTCAACCAGAAGTGCATCCTTGAAATTTTTAAATCCAACGAAGTCCAGAACGTACCCGCCCGGAGCAACGGACAGATTACTCAGACTGAACCGAATCGATTGCAGGAGTGGTGTGGCAAAGAGGAAGATGAAACCGAGCAACCACGGAGAAATAAATGCAAGTCCAAGCAGCGCTCTCCGTGACTTCAATGATAATCGAATGGTTCTCATCGGTTCATTCCTCCCACCACATAGTCCGTCCCGCCAACCGTTGTTCCATCCACGGTTACTGCATCCGCATTGTAATTCACAAGGATGGATGTACCCCCAGTATAGGTGATCCGGACCACGCCATCCTGAATGCGTTCATGCTTGAGAATCTGCTCATTCGCCAGATTACCCAGCACTTCATTGGCCTGCTTATACAAGGCAACGGCATCATCCACCCAATATGCATACTCCGTTGCGTAGGCCGAATCATAATTCGTCAGCTTCAGCCTGGATGATGGTTCATAGGTCCATTGAAAATATGGAGCTGCCCCAAGCTCCAGACTGCGCAACAATTGTTTGCGGAGATCCTGATCCCCCGACGTGTTCATCGGAGATGCCGCATAGTTCATGTATCCATGAATGACCATCGCATAAAAAGGAACTTCTTCATCGGTAATATTGAACCGACTCGACCCTGCGGGTACGTTCACAACATGTTGTGCACTTCCCCAAGCGTAGCTATTGGCTGCGGATACCATCAGGTTCGGATAGGACTGTTCCAGCTTGCCCAGCTGTTCCTTCACAATGTTCTTCGCCGTCTCCCGATGAATCACCCGACTATCCCGATAATCTGAAGTCAGGACCTGCCCAAGATCACGAAGGGATAATCCACCAAGGTCCAATTTATTGAATTTGTCAGCAAACTCACTCACCACATACGGAAGCTTGGCCGCTGAGAGCAAATAATAGCTGTCCTTACTCTGATCCATGCGATTAAGTGCAGGATTGTATGGATACAGTTCCGCTGTCTCCTTCGTTACAAACCGAGCCGCATCCGAGGAAGGAGCAAAGCGCATATCATCGTAATAAATATGTTGGAAAGCCACATCCGGAAACAGAGCTCCACCCGACTGCTCCAGCTTAGCGGACAACGCTTGTAGCTCGGAACGACTACCTACTTCACTGTCCAATTTCACCCGGGTTGGCGTATGATGGCTGATGCCACCACCGAACCATCCCTGATAACGCATTTGTACGCGGTTCACACCTTCCTGCTGTAACTTCGCCGCCATTTCGTTGGCCTGTTCATACGTCGTCATGGCTAAGGTGGTCCGATAAGGCACACTCAGGAACGAAGCCTTTTTGTCCACTGCACCAAGCACATCCACATAGAACGGCAACTCCATCTGTTCTGCGAGCGGCTTCAGTACATCCTGCTCTATCAACTGCTGCTGATACAGACGGGCCATGCCCGAGTAGCTGGCATCTTCTCCATGAAGAAAATGATAGCGAACCTGAATATCTCCACGGAAAGGCTCATCGCTAAGCAGCTGGATCTCCTGCATTTTCTGCGAGGTGTACATCTCCAGCTCATCCTCTCCGCGCAGGGAGAAGGTCGCGTGTACATGGTTGTAGCTATTCTGTCTGCCTCCAATATCCGCGGAGATACTGGCAATGCCATCCCCTTTTTCAATGACTGCAAACCAGGCATTGTCCCCGTTCTTCAGACCAAACACAGGCATATACGCGGATTCACTAACCTGAGGACGACTGAGCGAATTATCATTCGGGTCTGCGCCATATACACGTTGTACATACTGCTCTTCCTGGGTTTTTCCGTTGTTCAGATGGATCAGGCTGCCTGAACCGTCGGGCACGAGCATGTAACCCTCACCCTTCGTATCCGCCGCACCAAAATAAGCGAGCAAATCAATATTCCGAATGCGGTACTGCCCACTTTCTTCTATTTGGCTCAGAGGCACGGTCACAACGAGTGCCCCCTGCTCAAGTCGATATTCCACAGAAATGACGAAGCTAGGCTTATCCGATACGCCTCCGCCTTCGACTCCATTCTCCTGATTATCAAAAGCCAGATCGTCCACCGTGTAACCCGCCGTCTCAAAGGCACCCAGCATCTTGTTCAGCACAAGTTGCTTCGAAATCTGTCCATCCAGCCGTTCCAGAATATCCGGATTGTTCTTGGTTGGATAATATCGGGCAGATGTGTACCTTGCGACAGTAGCATCCAGCTTGGAAAGCACTTTCTCCTCCAGACGCTGTTTGCTAATCAGTTTAGGCAACGCATCAATGCCGAGTGACGTATCACCGAGCGTATAGTTCACCCGAATCCCCTGATCGATGTGGCCCACTGTGAATTGTTTGTTGCTTATACTGGAGCTGAAATTCGGAAAGTTCTCCAGTGTGCCCATCGCATCCCGGAAAGACACATTCAGCTGGGAGGATAGCACCTCTTTTTCATAAGCGGAAGCAAGACCGTCCTCAGCCCGTTCTTTCGGGTTGCTATACCAGATCTCTCCACTTTTCCCGTCACGTACTGCAATTTCCGTTGTCTCCTCGTTATAATACAGGGCGAGTCTCTGATCTTCGGCGACCAGTTGCATACCAGGCACACCCTGCGAGGAGTCGCTAAGGAACTGCAACGGGTCCTCCGTGACGGGCATGGCTTTGGTTGTCGTATCCAGATAAGCCGCGGCTTCTACGGCAGGAACCCCCCTGTTGTTTATATACAGCAGCCCGGCTGCAATCATGATCACAGCTGTACCACCAGCCAGCACCGTATATAATCGTTGCCTTTTGTTCACGGATGCCGCCTCCTTTAGGTCCGAAAAATCAACTCGCGGTAAATGTTATAACCGAATTCGTACAACTGTTGCAGCATGCTGAAGACCAGTGCGCCAAGGAATACGATAATGCCCATCACAATGAGTGTCAGCACCATCGTAATGATCGTTCTAATCACCGTGTACTGGTGTACCGTCATCATGCCAATGAACAGCAGCAGTACAAACCAGAAGAATGCAATACTATTGAACAGATAATAAAAAGCAGTTTCCTCCTGCACCATGAACCGGCTGATCACGATCATTGGGGCATAGATCAGAATAATTGGAATGAGCGAGTAACCTGTCGCCAGAACGATTTCCCTGAACTTGCCTTCCCCTTCCATCAAGGTCGTTACCGCCCAGTTGGCCGTGCACCATAGAAAGAAAGGGACCGCTACTGTGGCAATCTCGATGATGCTATTAATCGTACGAGGATCGATGTAATTGACGAGAAATCCTGCGTACTGCTTTTGCAAAATCATCATGACAATGGTAAGCGCCAGTGCTGCATAAGCAACATGAAGCCGTCCCCGGTTATCCGACTTGAGGTCCCAGAATGCATCAATAGGGTGAAAAATGAGATGCAGCGGAAACTTAATGAAATCCTGCTTCACGATCAACCTGCCTCCTCCGTCTCCATTTAACCGCTACCCGGGTCAGGATCAGAATGACAATCAGCGCGATTGCAGCGGTCAGGAATGTACCGAAATGTTCCTTCATCATCTCCCGCCGATGCCTCTTGAACGCGACAGAATAACTCTTGCGGTCCATTCCAAGTTCGAAGTAACCTAGCGCTTCCTCGTTTTTCTTCTCCATTAATAAGGACTTGCCGATACCGATATAAGCGATGTCATAGTTAGCATTCAGCTTAAGCACTTCTCTCCATATATTCACGGCCTCTGTGTCCTCGCCCCGATAGTGGAGTGCCACCGCTTCATTCACACGGGCACCAAAACGGGTCGGCTCATAGACGACAAGGTTGTTCTTGCCCCGATCCAGAACCAAGTGGTGCTCACCCGATTGTTCAATCGCGACAGGTGTTTTGAGCGTGCCCACCTGATTTCCTTTGCCACCGTATATGTAGAGCAGATGACCTTCATCGTCGTACGTGAACACCCGGTTCTGTGTCGCATCCAGTACACTGTACATGCCATTGCCAAGCACTTTCACATCAATCAGTTTGGATGGACCGGGATTGTTACGGAACCGGATATCGCCTTTGACATCGTAATAACCAAACCGTTTCAGTACATCTTCGCCAGACGGGTTAAGCCGCTTGATCGGTTCATTCGAGCCGGGATCAATATTCGTCGCATACACGAATCCTTTGTGATCAATATCCGCATTGGAGAACTCCGTTGGAACAAACAGGACCATCTGTGCGCGCTGGGCTTTGGTCGATAACATGCGCCAGATATATTCGCCGTAGTCCCGCTCCACTTTGTTGGTACCGACGTATCCGATAAATTTCCCACTCTCGTCAAACTGCATAATGCCTTCGTAGACCCCCTGTGCCACAACGTAAACTCGGCCTACATGGTCCACCGTCAGCTTCAAGGGCTGAAACTGGAATTGGGTCGATAGGATATCCGACTCAGGCTTCGTGATGGTTTGTATCAGCGTCCCCTCTCCATCAAGGACAACCACACGACTGTTTCCCGTATCAGCGACATATATGCGTTCTTCTTCATCGACAAACAATCCGCCTGGAAGGTTAAAGGTCTCCTTGCTACCCTCCATCATGAATCCATCGATTACGCGCAGCAGCTTAAAGCCTGGGTCCAATACGACAACTCGGCTGTTACCACTATCCAAAATATAGATCAATCCAGAGGGAGAAACGTTCACATCACCGGGGTCTTTGAACTCACTAATGCCGAGGTCACGGCCTGATATGGTACGCTCGGGCAGATAGGCATCTGGTGAAGGAACAGCCTCTTTCCAGTAGTTGTAGTTATAACTCTCATACGGCGCCGGGGAGGCCGCCGCAGGCACGGCATTCACCAGCAGCAGAGAAACTGCCGCCAGGAGAACAAGCCATCTTTTCACTGTGCGTGCCATATCGTTCCCCCTTAATCCTTCATGCCCGAACTCGCCATCGTCTCAATGATTCGACTCTGAGAGAAAATAAATAGCGTGATCGGCACACTCATCAAAATCAGTGCTACCGCAGCACCCGCTCCTGCCCGGGATATTCCGCCCTGAATAATCTGACCTGCTGCATAATGCAGGGTCTTGAGCTGCTCGCTGTAGATGTATCCATTGCCATCACTGCCCCATAACATCTGGAACAGTAGAATGATCAATGTAAGCCAGGCTGGCTTCACATTAGGCATGACGATGGACCAGAAGATCCGGTATTCACTGGCACCATCAATCTTGGCTGCTTCCAGTAACGCATCCGGGATCTGCTCCATGAACTGTTTCATCAGATACAACCCGAGTGAATAGGCAAATGCCGGAATGATAACAGCCCAGTACGTGTCGATCCATCCAAGCCATGACATGATCATATAGTTCGGAATTGCCGTCACCGCAGGCGTGAACATCAGTGACAGTACGACCACTTGGAACATGAATACTTTGCCCGGAAACTTGTGTTTGGCAAGCGGGTAAGCCGCTGCGGAAGCTAGCAGCACATGGCCTACGATACCGATGCCTGTTATAAACACCGTGTTGAATATATAACGTGAGAACGGCACCCACGAGTCACTCAGCAGATTCAGCAGATCTGTAAAGTTGCTGAACGTCGGATTTTTGACAAACAGCGTTGGTGGAAAGGTGAAAATCTCATCCAAAGGTTTGAATGCATTGTTGATTGCATAGATCAGCGGCAGCACCATGAAGGCACCAAATACGAGCAGAAGGGCAAACAGGGAGAGACTTCCTGATAGCGAGCGATTTACCCGCTTTTTGCCTGTCGCAATTGCAGCCATAGCTATTCTCCCACCCTTCGAAGCAGTTTCTGTACCAACAAGTTGGTGCCCACCATAATCATGAACAGTACGGTGGCAATCGCCGATGCGTAGCCCATCTCAAACCGTGTTGTACCAAAATCGATCAAGTGGGTGACCACCGTCTCTGCCGCATAGTTCACGCTCGGGAACCCGGCCAGTGCGATCGACACATCGGCCACGGCAAACGAGGTTGTGAGCTGAATGACTGCGCCGAACATAAGCTGCGGACGCATCGAAGGCAAAGTAATGTACCATAGCTCCTGCCAGCGATTTTTGATGCCATCCACCGCTCCTGCTTCGTACAATGTCCGGTCCACCGTCTGCAAACCAGCGATAAAGGCCAGAAATCCAGTGCCCAGACTCAGCCACAGTTGCACAAGAATGAGGATCGGCATAATGTAAGCTTCTGTCTTCAGCCATTGGATCGGCTCCAGTAGAAATCCCCATTTGATCAACAACCCATTAGCAATGCCATAACGGTCTCCCGAGAAGATCATCAGCCAGATAAAATATACATTGCCCGAGATGGAGGGCGCATAGAAGATCAGCGTCATGAACGCTCTCCATTTCGGCGTTAACTCATTAATGATCCATGCGAAGACGAAACAGGCAATATAACTGATTGGTCCGGTAATAATAGCGAACAGCAACGTATTCTTGATCGCGATCAGGAATACATCATCCTCCAGAAACAGACGAGTATAGTTCTGCCAGCCAATAAAACGCGGAAATTCCAGCATGTTAAAGTAGGTGAAGCTGAGTATGATCGAGATGACAACCGGAATCACGGTAAACATGATGAACAGGAGCATATAAGGTGCAAGCAGGACATAGGAATGTTTGCTGGCTTTCATTTCCTGGAGCTTCCAGCTCCACCACGATTTCATGCCCATCCTTGACGCTTTCTCAGGAGGACTGTTTTGTCCGTCTCGGAGTGATATTTGTGGCACGATTAACCCTCCCTCTGCTTACGGAAGACCAAATTCATTACGCTTGACGCGAATCTCGTCCTGAATATATTGGGTATAATCCATAATGGATTCCCTGGCTTCCACTTGGCCAACAACGGTTTTGTAAAATGCATTGAACAGATGGCGGCCTGTAAAATAACCACCGGGTACTTCAGGAATGCCCTTCACCGTTTCGAATTGAGCCTTGAGATTGGCGTAATCCTCCGCAGGCCACGGCAGGGAATCCAGTGCCTTGATGTTGGCCGTTGGATAACGGGCAGCCGCACCCATCAGCCCTTCCATCTCCCGTCCGAATTCCGCCTGAATCGGTGTACTGGTCCACCACTTCATGAACTCCCACGCCGCATCTTGATCCTTGGCACTCTCCAGCATCATGACCGCGCTGCCTCCACCCGGTACATCCCGATTCAAGGTTCCATCCGCCTGAACGGTTCCAGGGACAGGAACGAATCCCCATAGTCCCCGAATCTCCGGTGCAAAAACGGACAACTGGTTGTACATGGTGTAATCCGTTAGTCCAATAGGCATCTGTCCTGTCCGGAAACGGTTGGCAAAATCATATTCCCGCTCCAGCTTGTAATCGGTATAGAACTCCGTCCACTGCTTGAACGTCTCGATCCCGATCCGGGAATCCAGATCCGACTCTTTGTCATCGTTCCGATAGAAAGCGCCTCCGTTCTGAAGCAGCATCGTTGCATACTGCGAGTTCGGCGGAATATTGACACCCTGCATATTGGCCTGGGTCACAATTGGCATACCGAATTCCATATGATTCTTGCTTAGAATCGCGAGCAGAGCTTCAACATCCTCCCAGTTCTGAGGCACTTCAAGCCCCAGTTCTTCAAGCACGTCTTTACGATAAAACAGCATATTAAAGGTTTGTGTTTCCGGCAGAGCATATACGCCTGAATCATAGGCATACGGCACGATCGCACTTTCCCTGAACTCCTGTTCCACGCTGCTATAATCACTGAATTGCGTCAGATCTACAGCCGAGTTCCGCATCGCAAAGTTCACCGGCAGATCGTTGCCGATCTGCATCGCTACGTCCGGTCCTTCACCAGACAAAGTCGCTGGCAACAAGGTTCCCATATTCACCAGCTTCAGATTGACATTGATACCACTGTCTGGTGTAAAGGTCTTGTCAATCATCGCTTTCATCGTATTCGCCTGGTCACGTCCACTACCAATCCAGACGGTTACCGTCCGCTGATCTTCCGATGTCGCTACATTGCCGATCTGGTTATAATCAATGAAGAACGAATGATAGAATATCTTCGCTTCATGACCGAGCTTCGCGAGTGGCCCCATGCCTGTGCTGGGAATATCGCGGTCGATCGAAGTGACGTACAGTGCGTCGATCTCAAGTGGTTGTTCTCGTGCCTGCTGCACCCATGTGCCGAGACCGCCTGTGTTGGTTTTATAAGCCGCAAGCCGTCTTGGAATGGTATCTGGCTTGTCAATCATCTCGTCCAGTTGAAGCGCCATCGTCTTAATCAAGGCTTCCTGATCGCTGGACTGTCCTGACAAGAGACGAAGCTGTGCAGCCACGTCCTTGAGACGTTTACTTTCTCCGCTGAATACTTCCAGCAGGTTCGGGATCTGCTTATCCACCCGATAATCCCGGAATTCATCAGGCTTCGTGCCTGTAATCATCAGAATACGTCGGTACATGGAGTTCAAGTTGTACAGACTGTCCTCCACATTGCGGATAAGGGGTGCAAAGTCACCGAGGCTGTTCTCCAGCCGTAGCACATGTTTTCCTTTGTCCAATTGAAACTTGTATGCTTCCTTGCCTCCCATGTCGTCAATGCGATAGTCGCTTTGGTAACGGAAAGGTGCTTTGGCCATCTCTGCAAACGGAACTTCGCCGTCAATGGTCAGTTTGCGTGTAGAATAGATGCCTTTGACAAAATTCTGCTGTGCGGTAAAACCGATATGATAAAGTCCGCTCTCCGGCACATCCACTTCCCATTCAATCCATTGTCCTGGCAGACGCCAATTAAAGCCACCAATCGTATTGATGCGTACCTGGGAAGCGTTATAAGGAGATACAGCAGAACTTGACCTTTCGCTCGTCGGGTATAAGGTAGGTGAAGATTTGGCAATTGCGGCTTCTCCTTCAATGCGAATAAGTACATCCTTCGGCTGCCCGGAGGAATCCGACTGTTGTGCCCCACCAGTCTCCGCGTAAGGAACGGCTGGCTTCTCATTGAAAAGACGAATGGACCGGATCACCATGGGTTCACGCGATGATTTTAGCGTTAGCGTGTGTTCCCCTTTTTCCAAATAAAACTTGAATGGAGCCTGTTCGTACCCGTCTGAGTCCTGAAACGTTTCTTCCATCCAGCGAGGTTGCTCCACTTGTCTCGGGCGAAGGTCATTGCCTTGGTTATCCTGTTCAACGACATCTTTCTCATTCGCCCATACTCGATCAAACTGCAAATAGGCGGCTTCCGCAAATGGAAGTTCACCGTCAATGTACAATGCACGCTCAATGGCCGAACTCTTGCCTTCAACGGGAAAATAGATCGCGGACAGGTTATACAGCCCGGTCTCCGGCACGTTAATGGTCCAATCGACTTGTCCGGTCTCTCCGGTATGGAGAGATACACCATCCATTCCCTCATAATTAGTCAGTTTGCGGACGTCTTCACCCTCGGTTCTTATGTAATCCCCTGCTTCAATGGTGATGTCCACATTCGGCTGCGAAGCCTGATCCGTTCCGGATCGATACTGTTCGTATCCCTTTTTCTGCCGGGTCTGTTGCAAGATTGCATCCACTTCAATGGCAGGCAGACTGCCAGGTGGAATGTCTGCACTCTTCACATCAGCGCCGGAAGTTACATATAGAATGATGCAGGCTGCCGCCACGATGATCACTGTGGACAATATCCATGTCTTGCGTTGTAGAATTCCAGCCATCCTACGAGTCCTCCTCATCAAGGCTGATGCCAGCAATGCCGATTTGGTGGTTCAGGAAAAAAGGGCTCCGTGCAACATTGCCGACACGAGCCCCCTGCCTGAATCGTTTGCTGGTGATAAGTGTTATTATGGTTTGCCGAGTTTATCAATAGCCGCTTGTGCCTGTGCTTTATATTTCTCGGCTGTTGCCGTCACGGAAGCATTGTCTTTGATGATATCGTTCACAAAATCCCCGAATGGGTATCCTGTGTAGGCATCATCCAGCAAGATGCGGCCCGTTCCAGCGATGTGCTCGCGAATGATCGCAATATCCTTCTCATCGGTATAACGGCTCTCCAGATAATCCTGACCTGGATACTCTTCAATCTGCGGGATGTCGAAGGTTTCTTCATAGATTTGGTAGACGATCTGTGGATCCTCCACGCCTTTCGGAATGAACTTCGCCGATGCCGCATTGTTTGCATACGTTACCTCTTTACTACCCTGTGGCCCGTTCGGAATCGGTACAACACCGACTGCAAAGGTGAGATCACCCAACTGCCATTCGGCGGCGGTGAACAAAGCTACGTCTCCATCCTTGAACGTATTGCTTTCCTCCCAGTTGGTTTTGTCGCCAGTTTTGACCTTCACGACATTTTCCACGTTATATAGGCGTTTCACGAATTCGGCAGCTTCAATCGTTTTCGCATCAGACAATCCTTCTTTGCTATTTGCATCATCTACGATCGTGCCACCATTGGCTGCGGTAAAATGGCGAACGACATCAAGGGCCCAGCCTGAGAATCCGTATACGTCGATTTTGCCATCGTTGTTGGTATCTTTGGTTGCCTGTTTGGCGAGTTCCATGAATTTGTCCCAATCCCATTGGCCTTGGTTATACAATTCTTGCGGATCAGGCAATGACAGTTTTTTGAACAAGTCACGGTTATAGTGAAGTCCCAGACCGATGCTGGTTGGAGATTCGAAGGCGTATTCGTTGCCTGCAATGGCAGGATATTTCGCAATCAGGTTAGCCTCTTGGTTGATGTTGTTCTCAGGTGTAGTGAATTCGGAGATGGGCAACAGTTGCCCTTTGAGGATAGCGGGTAGTGCGGATTTGTATTCCATCTGAACGATGTCGGCGAACGGTTCGCCAGCCAGTGCAGACGTTGTGAATTTGTTCATGTACTCTTCAAAAGGTACGTTGATGAACTCCAGTTTTACGTTGTATTTCTTCTCGACTTCTGCAATTTTATCGAGTCTGGCCTTATCAGAGGCCGTCTCTCCTGCCGGTTTCAGATCCCACCAGGCCGCAAGCTTGATGACACGTCCACCCAGATCAGGAACATCAACCACAGCTTCTTCCACTGCGCCTTCTTTCTCTGTCTCAGCGACTTCGGTGCTGTTGCCTGAGTTCGTCGTTCCCTCTGCATCGCTCCCCGTCTGCGCTGTTCCCCCACCACTGCAAGCGGATACAAAAAGCATCACAGCCAATAACATCAGAGGTAGAACATTCCATCTTCTCATCATGATTTTAACAACCTCCCCGAATGTGTATACCAATCATGGTTCACCCTAAATCATTAACCCCGCTCATCAACCAATCGAAAATAAACGACCACCACCATTTGTTATTTCCTTGTTTGTTTTTGACAAACAAAATTTAACACAGCAAAATGTAAGCGTCAACATTTTTGTTGTTAACATTTTCTATTTATTCTGATAAAATGCTGATTAAGCTCAATTTTTCTTGTATTACAGCTTATTCATGAGTACATCCACTAAGTACACGCTTATTGAAATCAGGAACACTTTCGATATTTTGTTATTTTTAAAAAATAACAAAATAATAATTCCCAAGACAAATTTCGTCATACTATCTAAAAATGTGCTTACCTTCATGTTCAATGTCTATCTTAAAATGCTGTGCATCACTAACATTTTGAATTCTCTGTCCGTTATTAGATTAAGAGAAATGCATCATGCTATACTAGAATCGTTGGATATCGCTCCAAATAAGGAATACGGCAGAACTACGAGTGTAAGGATGGTATGATGAAGACGAAGGTAACAATTCAGGAAATTGCACATTTTACGGGTTTGTCGAAATTCGCGGTATCACGGGCTTTGTCTGGAAAATCGGGCGTTAGCGATCAGACGAGGGATGTCATTCTCAAGGCCGCCGGCAAGCTTGGATATTTCAAAGATAACAGCATGTTGTCTGGTGAACTGTATAACAACAATGAATCTCAGGACCCGAAGAACACCCGTTCAAGCGGTACGATCTTAATTTTATTTCCCAATGTTCGGTATCAAAATCAAGAATCCGTATACTGGGGCCCCGTATTTAACGGGATCTCGTCCAAGCTAAATCAGAAAGGCATTAATATTCTGACGCTAACGGAACCATCAGCAGACCAGTTATTCACCTTGTTAAACCCGGATGCCATTCGGGGAATCATCACCGTCGGCTCCATCTCGACGCCAATTCTGCTTGAAATCAAGCGTCTGGGTATTCCGGTCGTGATGGTGGATCATCTGGACCCTGTTTTCCACAGCGACAGCATATTCACCGATAACTTTGCATCCATGCGCGAGATCATGCTCTATTTGCTCCGCAAGGGCTTCAAAACCTTCCAGTTCGTCGGCAATATCAGTGATGCTCATAGCTTCTATGAACGCTGGATTGCTTATACTTCTGTGCTCATGGGTCACGGGATGGAAATAAACCAGATTCCCGAGCTGAGTAATCAGGCCTTGGATGAGTTCCGCCAGACGTTCACTTCGGTGATCAATGAGGATAACCTGCCTGAAGTGTTTGTATGTGCGAATGATTTCTATGGGCTATACACCATAGAAGCCCTTGAGAGTATGGGTATTCGTGTACCCGATCAGTGTGTAGTCACCGGTTTTGATAATCTATACGACAACATTCCATTACTGGCCACAGTCAATGTGAACAAGGAATTGCTAGGCTCACGTGCAGTGGATCAGATGTTGTGGCGCATTGCGAACCCCGAGAGCAGCGTAGAGAAAAAGCTGATTCTTGCTGATGTCATTATTCGTGAACAGTTCGGCAGGCATAGCGGATAAAAGCATAATACATGGTGGTGAATATGTGTGGATATACATTTTGAAGCATATATGGAATAACGCTTATGTCCACACAGAACAGCACGCCAAACACCCCTTTAACCGCATTCGTTCGGCTATAGGGGTGTTTGTATTGTTGTATGTTGTGTAATATCCCGTTCTACGTATCCGTACGCACATCATCCCAGTCCTGATCCAGGTAACAGATCAGCCAGTTCAATGCACGGTGACGTTCATAGGCTACTCCGCCATTCAGACCAGCGGGAGGTATTTTGTCATTTACACGACTATCCACGCACACCCAGTTGTAACGGTAGATCAGATCTGCTTCATCCAAAATCTCGCTCTTGCTACGCAGAGAGGCATCCGAGAGAAAGTCGGCAAAGCTATCCTTCTGCTGCAAATAACCGACATCCTTCCCTACATTACACAATTCCGTTGGTGCACCTAGTTCCTTCACATAACCAAGCGCCCACAACATCACATGATAGGCTTCATATCCCCAGGAGAAGGAGATGATCTCCTGCTGCTCCGCTCCGTGCTGATCGATAAATGCCTTCTCTACGGGGGAAAAGAAAGATGTGGCCTCATACTTGTCGATCACTTCCTGAACCAACGCTGCTGTATCTTCCGCACTTTCACCAGCTCCCAGACACTCCCCCTTAAGCGCAGCAAGACACAAAGCAACCGCACGTCGTGCGACTTCCGCTTCACCTCGAATCGTCGTGTACTCGTCTCCGGCTCTGGCGGGCAAGTTCGCATTATACGGAACTCCTTGTTCAGTTAACAGTTGCTCTGACCGCGCTTTACGTTGAATTGCAGACTCCGATTGGGGTCTGGAATCGTTAAGGAAACTGGTGTGCGCTGTCACCGTGTAATCCTCCACTTCGGATTCACCATTCACATCCAGCAATAGCTGGCCTTGTGCATTGAGCAGAGATCCCCCTCCCCAGAAAATGACGGCATCCAGCGCATCAGCCAACCGCAATAACTCGCCAAAGAATTCTTCCGAGATATCCTCTTCCGTCTCAATACCAACCACCATGTTCAGTGTGGAACATTTGATCAATACCTTTTCCTGGAGCGAAGCATTGCGCCCCTCAATCTGACTCAAAAATCCAAGCATCCCCTGAATCATTGTCGTAAATTCCTCAGGATGTGTCTGGCTCGTCATGATATTGAAGCCTTTTGTTTTCTTACTAAACCATTTCTTCTGAGTCACTTGAATATGAGTCTTGTCTTCCCGGCGTTCAATCGTACCCTCAGGATAAATGGATTGGATCCATTCAAACAACTGATCCAGGTCAAACTGAGAGCTATATATCGCACAATTTCTCATAAAGTTCACCCTCTTTTCTGACTAATCCTTGTATGGATCGAATTCATTGCCTCCGGCCATGGCAACGCCTACCGGGCGCAGTACATGGTTAATTTTCAGCGTATTCGCATGAGCGTTCAGTACATCCTGCAGTTTCTTGTACACAAACGGACTTTCGTCTGTGCCCGCTCCCCGCAGCTCGACACCATAGGCACGAATCGCCTCATGCATCTGTGCTTCGCTAATCTCGCCGCCCATGCGTGTGCGCAGTTTGTAATTCATTTTGCCAGCCGCCTGGGTTCGGCTCATCGTACGCCCTGCTCCGTGCACAGTGCTGCGGTAGGATTCGGTATTCTCCTCGCTATGGATCCCCTCCACAATTACCGAGATATCACCCATACTTCCTCCGACAAAACCGAGTTGTCCGGGTGCCAGCGGCGTTGCACCTTTGCGGACCACCACTACCTCTTCACCCATGTGTTGTTCTTTCCAGGCAAAATTATGATGGTTATGTACGGCATATTCGGCACTTGCCCCGAGAATTCCGAGCACCTGTTCAATGACATAGTCACGTCCTGCATAGGCGTATCTGCCCGCCAAAGTCATTCCATCCCAATACATATCACCCATTTCGCTATTCAGGTCAAACAACGTAGGCGGTTGATCCATCGATTCGCCAGGAGCTTTGCCACTGAACTGACGTCCTGCCGCAAGGTTAAGGAACCCACTCGCCACTTTGTGACCGAATCCGCGGCTGCCAAAATGATTCGCGATCCACACCTTTCCCGTTGCTTCTTCTACAAAAATATCCACGAAATGATTGCCACTGCCCACGGTTCCAAGTTGGTTGCGTGCAAGTGTCTTCAGCTTATGCTGTAATCCCGGTTCAATGGTATCAAACAGCTTCCAGCTCACATCGTCGAACAAGTCATGATCCACAGGTGTTGGATTATTGCGCCCCACGCCGAAAGAAATGGTCGAATTGATATCATCCATGATCGTTGCTATTTGATCACGAATATCGTTCCACATCAGATTAGTGCGCACTGCCTTGTTGCCACAGGCAATATCATATCCGACACCTGACGGACTGATCATATTCCGATAAGCGACAACACCACCGATGGGTTGCGAGTAACCTTTGTGATGATCGGCCATCAGAGCCACACCCAATACATCTCCATATTGCGAGCAAGTCACCGCCTGACTTACGGCGTTCTCCAGCGGCTCCCCCCAGACTTTAATGTTATCTACGATACGCATGATTGTGTTAACCTCCTATGTATTTTTTGAAAATCATCTTATATTTCTATACTGTTGTTCTCATTAGTTTAACAAAGATCAGCGTGGCTCGAAACGTCGTCTTCCTTTAGATCACCAATTATTTACGCATAAAAAAAGAGAGCTCGGCTCCCTTTTTTCACGGTTGGTTCCTATTCACTTCTTGCTAATCTTAAACTTGAACGCCCAAGTGGCTGTGTTACCAGAATATCGCCCTCTATTCTCAGTCACCACCACGGAAAGCGTCTTGTTGGTTGATTTGGAGAACGAAGATAGTTTGACGTTGGTACTTTTGCTCCCATAGTCAGGAATTTTGTCCTGTTCTTCGGCGATGGCCTCCAGTTTCAACGTACCTGTGGACTTCAGATTTAAGGTCACCGATGAACCCCCTTCCAGATCTTTGCCGTTCACACTTGCTCCGATGGCCCACTCGTTACCGACAGAATTATTCTCGACAAGCTCTGCGCTCACCAACGTCACGGTTACCTTAACCGTTTTGGCGGCAGCATAAGAGGTTGGGGAACATACGGCGAATACCAGGCTCAGAACCATGAAAACATTAGCCCATTTTTTGAACACGAGAGTGCCTCCCTCTTATTCGTTTCTTTTGTTAAGACTATGCCTTATTCGCCATGTTCCTTAAGTAATCCTTCCACTTGTGTAAGAAATTTTCTCTTGAAGTGCGTGTTAAAGATGCTTACGGTAACCCTGAACCTTCTCATCCTTGAAACCTAACTTCTCATAAAATATATGCGCTTCCTTGCGCTGATCGCCAGACACCAGAATCATGTAATCACAACCGAGATCCCTGGCAATCCGCTCAATCTGGAGCATCAACTTCTGACCAATGCCCTGCCTGCGCACCTGATCCGACACAATCACATTCTCCACAACCATGAACGGTTTGCATGGCCCCACCAGATCCATACACTCAACCCCCATAACGGACCCAACTAGTTTGCCATTGTAAAATGCTCCAAGCACATGATAATGACCATTCTGTTGTATGTAATGAAACATCTTTTTCATCTGCTGCTCGTTCGAAGGTGTTCCTATCAACTCATCATACAGTTTGCTTAAACCCGGCAGATCCTGTAGTTCAATGGCTTTGATCGTAACCATACTATGTCCTCCTGACGTTCTCTCTTATTTGGTATTCTATATTCTATCTTAATTGAGGTCCTTCTTAAAATAATAATGGCAATGCCCTGTTGGAGCATTCTCGATCGTTGTGATCAATTGGTATCCGTGCTTCTTGTAGAATTCCGGTGCTTGGTATGAGAATGTATTCAACATAATAAAATCACAGGATTTCTCGCGCGCAATGCGCTCCACCTCAAGTAGCAATTGGGATCCGTATCCCCGATGCCGCTGATCGGAGTCCACCCAAAGGATATCAAGCTCTACCCAATTCCAGCAAAGTGTACTGAGCACTCCTGCGACAATTTCGCCAGCCTCATTTTTGATATTAAAATTAAATTCTTCATACCGATTTCTTAATTCCTCACTCACATGGGTCGCATTGTATGCGACTAATTGCTGGCGAACATATGCTGAATCTTGCTCGGTACTTGGGGTTATATTTCCTTTAAACATCTCCTATTCACTCCTTTATCTCAGCAGTTTATAATTTACGATAATGTAATTCATCCCGGATAAGAGGGTAACACCTGCTGCAAGCCATAATAATGCCACGTCCACCCGGATATCAGTCAGTAGCTGAAACGGATAATTGTTGAGCATTATGGCAACGATCGCTCCCACCTGAAGCACCATTTTGATCTTGCCATATCGATCGGCTGCAAGAGCAATACCCTGCTCTGTTGCGACCATTCGTAACGCTGTAATGACAATTTCACGCCCAATAATGATTACAGCAATCCATGAACTGATCATATTCTCCTGCACCATCATGATGAGCGCTACCGCAATCAACAGTTTATCCGCCAGCGGATCAAGTAGCTTTCCCAGATTCGTGATCTGATTATATTTTCTAGCCACATATCCATCCAGTTTATCCGTACCTGCTGCTACTGCAAAAATAATTAGAGCAATCATCACACTTTGCTGATTGAGGAAACAGATTATAAACAACGGAATCAACGCGATTCTAGCCAACGTGATTTTATTTGCCAGATTCATTAGATATCTCCACTCCCCTCGTTACACTGTTATACATGAATCAGATTCATGGACTCTATTAATCATTTCGACTTAATTCCGAAATCATCCTTTTTTTTACGAAGCTATATTCATTTTCCAGATAACCTGTTAAACAAAAGTGACTAATTGCATTATACTTATTTGTAAGATTGAGCAAGGTTAAAGAAGAGTGATGAATCTGTAAAGGATGATGATCATGAATAACATATCGACAACCCTATTAACGATGAAACGTTCTTTTGATGTACCTGCAAATCAGGTCTTAACTGTTTGGCTGAATCCTAAGCTCATGAAGAAGTGGTTGTTCACCAGCGAAACGACAAATAAATTTGTACAGAATGAACCCAAAGTCGGCGGTACTTGGGAAATCGTAGACCATCGTGAGGGGAAAGATTATAGAGCTATTGGAGAATACTTGGAGATTGATCCACCCAGCCGATTGGTGCTTACATTTGAGATGCCACAATTTAGCGAAACTGTTGATACGATTACCGTTGAAGTCACTTCTCATGGAGAGCGTTCCGAGATGACGTTCACACAACATATTTTCGTTCCTCATGAAGAAGGCTGGACTGGAGACGATATTGAAAAAGCAATCCGTGAATACAACACCGGTTCTGAGCAGGGATAGAAAGCAAGAAAAAGAGCAGTCTGTAATCATTACAGCTGCCCTTTACTCAACCTATTTTGCTATATCAGCATACTCCTGATCCCAATTCTACAAAGCTTCCTTAATCACACGTTTATAGTACCACACAGACAACAGACCAAAAATCGAATATAACAATGTATAGACTATCATGACAATGACCGTAGGTGTCGCCAGCTCCGTACCAAAGAAGAACCAACCTGACTTCACGGCAAAGTAACTATGACTCAATCCCACCACAAGCGGAATACCGAAGTTAAACAACTGCTTGATCTGAATTCCCCTCAACAGATTGCTTTGCGTGAATCCAAGTTTACGTAGAATGGTATAATTGCTCTTCTCCTCTTCGCTTTCGTTCATTTGTTTAAAGTACAGGATACATCCCGATGTGATCAAGAACGTCAACCCAAGGAATCCAACAATAAACATAATTAGGCCCATCGTGTTACGTTGGTTATTTCTGAACTCAACCTGGGAGAAACTTGGAGCTTCCAACTGCTGCTCCTTATATACGGCGTATGCATCTTCAGCCTGCCCCTCGTTCAGAATACGTACACCATAGTAGTCAGCCCACTCGGCTTTCTGCAGCTCCGGATCGATGTCCTGCTTCAGCTGCTGATATACCGTCTCATCTACCACCGCTACAGGCGTGCCCCCAGTATAATACGCGGGAAGGACTCCACGTTTGGTTGTTCCGGTCAGTTGTTGTGCCAGCGTATGTTTCAACCCGTGCAAGACGATTGGACCTTTCTCCTGAATAGAGATTAACTGCTGAATGGCATTTCCATATCCCATGAAGACCACTTCACCCGCTTGCAAATCAATGTTATCTACCATGTTGTCACTCACCACACTACTGAACAGGTACTGGTCCGTCATCGACTCATCCATCACTTCTTGAGCATCAATTTCAATATAAATGGGCTGTCTATGCTTCTCTTCATATGGAATCTGTTCGTGTTCCAACTCCGCTACAAAGCGATTTTTTACATCCACCTGAGCAAAAGAGAAATCCTCCGGCAAGCTTTCTTTCGCCTGAGACTCTGCCGAATAATACGAAATGTAACTGAGTGACAGCATGCCAATAGCAAGCGCCGACACGGTTGTAATAATTGTGAGCAGCAATGCGTTGGATTTCATGCGGAACATGATTGAAGATAAAGACAACACCTCATGAATGGATAGGTAGCCATTTTTACTTTTGCGAACCAGATTAAAAATAAAACTTACCGAACCCTTATAGAACAGGTATGTCCCCAATATGACCGAGAACAGAATCAGAATCATCGTATACATCAACTGCTGCATATCCATTGCCTCTCCGCTGAATAACCGTGCAGACAAGAAGTATCCATACACAATCAGGGCAATACCCAAGACGCCTATAATCATCTGTCCGACAGACATCTTCTGCACCTGCTGCTCCGAAGTGGCAGACACCCGAAAGAGTGAGAGAATGCTCTGTCTCTTGATAAAAGTGTAGTTCATCAGCATGATGAGCAGGTATATGACCGTAAAGACAATGAGCGTTTGTAGCAAGGCCATTGGTGAGAAGTACAGTTTCGTAATCGCATCCACACCGAGAATTTTGAACAAGATCATCAATACCAGCTTGGACGCAAGAAACCCAATTAACACACCAATAGCCATGGAGCCAAAATAAAGGATACTGTTCTCCGCACTCAAAATGCCAAAAATTCTGCCCTTCGTCAGTCCAATCAATTGAAATAATCCAATTTCTTTGCTACGCCGCTTGATAAAGATCGTATTGGCATAAAGCAAAAAGATGCCGACAATGGCGATTAAAAGTACCGAAGATGTGCCTATGGCGGCCGCACCTTTCGTTGAAGCAGCCACCTCATCCATGGAAGGATCATACTGTAACGTCACAAAGGAAAAATATAAGGCCACACTGAACACGAGCGCAAACACATAGAGATAATAATTTTTCAGATTTTTCCTGAGATTGCGGAAGATGATATAATTCAAGCTCATTGCTGTACACCACCCAATACGCCCTGGGTTTTGATAATATCGTTGAAGAACGATTGCCGTGACTCGTCTCCTTTATTCAACTGGGTATAGATCTGACCGTCACGAATAAAGATTACTCTGCTGCAATAACTTGCGGCAACCGGATCATGGGTAACCATAATAATGGTCGCTTTTCGTGCACTGTTCATATCACTTAACTTGCCGAGCAGATCCGAAGCGGACTTGGAATCCAGCGCTCCTGTCGGCTCATCCGCAAAAATGATACTCGGCTCGTGGACAAATGCTCGTGCTGCCGAAGTCCGCTGCTTCTGCCCACCCGAAATCTCAGATGGATACTTGTCTTTCAAGTCGTAGATTCCCAGTTCACCGGCAATCTGTTCAAACTTCCGATGTGCCTCCTGCTTTGGAATGCTCGTGATCGAGAGCGGTAATAATACATTTTCCTTCACCGTCAACGTATCCAGCAGATTATATTCCTGAAAAATAAAACCCAGATGATGTTTACGGAACTCAGCCAGCTGTTTTTCCTTCATACCGGTGAATTCCTTGCCCTCAATATCTATTGTGCCCTGGCTCACCCGATCGATGGAGGAAAGTACATTAAGCAGCGTTGTTTTACCTGAACCCGAAGGCCCCATAATACCAACAAACTCTCCCTTGCTTACCCCAAGATCAATCCCCTTTAGCACTTCCTGTTTGTTTAGTTTATTACCATAGACTTTATGAATTTTTTTGGCTTCCAGTATCCACATATCCCACTCACTCCTCTTAGATCTTCTGCAATATGCTCATGTCTATATCATAGGCGGAATGTGCAGTGTTATCGTGTGATTCACCGAACAAAACCAAAAAGCATGTGACATTGTTGTCACACGCCTGCAAGATGCACCATGTCGTTTTTTCGCGGAAAAGTAAGTGTGACGATTGTGCCCTCGCCAAGAGAAGATTCTACATGAATGTTCATATGAAGCGTCTGGACCACCTGACGAACCAGATACAGCCCCATCCCGGTAGCCGCTCCATCCATTCTGCCTCGGGTAGACGTAAATCCTTTATCAAATATACGCGGCAGATCTTGAGCCTCAATCCCTCGCCCGTAATCCTGAATTATTAGTATGATGTGTCCATCTTGTTCCCGACTTTCAATGAGGATGTCCGATGAATCACTATATTTCACCGCATTGCTCAACAACTGCCGGAGGATGAAGCCTAACCATTTGCTGTCAGTGAGCACGCGCGATACCATTAAAGACACATCAAAGCCAATGCCTTTGGAAATGCACCACGATTTCAGTGCTCGTATCTCGCTATTCAATACCGGTTCAAGTTCCGTCTCTTCGATGAACAGATCATTATGCATGAACGGAATACGCTTCTGATGAAGCTGTTGATCCAGCAACTGATGAATTCGTAACCATTCATATGTCATTTGGCTCTGCAGCTTGTCATCTGGCAAGCGCTCGATCATCAGTTGCAACGCAGTCAGTGGGGTCTTCACCTCATGAATCCAGGACAACATCTCGTCCTTCTCCTGTTCCAGAGCGATAAAATGATGTGACGACTCCTTACGGTACCGCTGTGTCTGGGAACTGACGGCCTCATGTACAATCTGCTCATATGGACTTTCGGCGATCTCGAGTTCTCTCAGATCATAGGTATGATCCCAGGTGCTCAATTTTTTATAGAAACGGGTCTCTTTCAGGTATCTCGCCCATATAAAAACAAGACATACCACCACATTCAGTCCTACGATATACACCACAGATTGGAATGGAATGGACGAGTCCAGGTAGGCCACCAGTAAAATAATAAGTTGCATGCTTACCAGTAGCCATAACCAACTAGCCTTTTCTCGTATGTACTTTCCGATCATGCTTCTGCCTCTTCCGTTGCCATGTACCCCTGCCCTACTTTGGTTTCAATGTACCGCTCCAAGCCGATGGGTTCAAGCTTCTTCCGTAACCGATTAACGTTAACCGTCAGCGTGTTGTCACTTACGAAATGCTCATGATCCCACAAACTCCGGATGAGATCCTCACGGGTAACAATTTGATTTTTGTGCTCGACCAGCACTTTAAGGATGAACATCTCATTTTTGGTTAACAGGACAGATTCATCCCCGCAGGTCAACGTATTCTTCACATATTCAATAGCAGCACCGCGCCAAGTTCGGAGTTCAATATGCTCTGTATTATAGTTGTACACCCTCCGCAAAGTCGCTTGGATCTTGGCAATCAATACATCGAAGTGAAAAGGCTTCTGGATAAAATCGTCTGCACCCAAATGCATGGACATAACCATATCCGCAGGATGATCCCGTGAGGATAAAAAGATAATCGGCACATTAGAGTACGAACGAATAATCCGGCACCAATGGAACCCGTCATATTGGGGCAACTGAATATCAATAATGACCAGTTGCGGCTGGATTACGCTGTACTCCTGCAATACCTTGCCAAAGTCCTGCACACCATACACGTCATACGACCACTGGGTTAAGCGTTCCTTGATTTCACTGAATAACGATTCATCGTCTTCAATGAGCATAATTTTAAACAAGAGACTTCACCACGTTTCTGATCTTCTAAGGTTGAATAAGTAATTAGACTCCGTTGTTACAGGGTCACCGTTACGACTACGAATCATTGCTCCGATCGCTGTTATCAGTGTACAGGGAAGTTGGGCTTATATCAAAAGGTATCCTTACTTCGTAAAGAAAACGATCCGAAATACATATATCACATTAGCTCTCAATGGTGTGTATAACATGGCTTGCATCACTGTTTTCGTCCATCCGCTCGATCAACTGCATCGCTACGTCTCGTGGCGATCTTAATTGTCCTGCTTCATATACTTGATTGAACATACCTGCAAGGGCGAACTCCTCTGTACTTTTGCCTCGTGCAACAGCCTGTAATTCCGTATCAACCATCCCCGGATCAAAAGCAATAATCTCAACAGGGCTCTGTTGGCCCGTTTGTTCCAAAGATACGCATTGGGTAAACATGTTCAAGCCTGCCTTGGATGTACAGTACACTGCTATTGAAGGCGCGGGATAACTTCCCGAACCCGATGAGAGATTGACAATTTTACGCCTAGCGGACAGGTGATTCGTTTGTTGAATAAAAGATGAACTTAATATCATTGGCGCTGCGAGGCTGATGTTGAGACTTTGACTTATCTCTGCCGCACTGCACTGATCGATAGGTCTTAGAGGTTCCAACATCGCTGCGTTATTAATAAGTCCAATCAATTCAGCTTCCTGAGAAGGTATTTGGTCCAATATACGTGTAATCAAATCATCGATCCCATTCAGGTCGGCAAGGTCATACTGAACATGGCGGTAACGCCCGCTCCATTCCTCGCCTGATTCCAACAGATCCGAACCCCCGCGTGAAATACCGTAAACGTAGTCTCCCTTAGCCAATAATAACTCTGCAAGTTGTAAACCGATCCCTTTGGATGTGCCTGTAATGATAAAGTGTCTTCTTCCTGTTCCTGTTCCTGTTCCTGTTCCCATTCCGAAACCACGCCTCCTCTATTTTCATTGCATGTAATTCTCTATTCTTACGAGTTTTTCTTTCTCCACAACGTGGCCCATAGAAAAGGTACACCGAAACACGGTTCATGCTGCTCCATCGCCTTCATCGCACGGAACTCGACACATTCGAAGCCATCTTCCAGCATGTAGCGAAGCTTCTCCTCCGTGAATGCAAGACCACCTCGCATCGACTTCTCTTGATACACCTGCCAATCATTCATAACGATTTCCGGCCCACCAATATCGCCAAAACCCGGAGCAAAACAAGTCATTCCAAAGTATCCTCCAGGCCGGAGAGCATTGTGGATCATTTCTATGTATGGAATGCGCTGATGTGGTAACAGATGATGCAGACAACCCGAGTCGTAGACAAGATCATATTCTTGCTCTGGGGTCAGTTCGAACACGGAGCGACATTCAAAATGCACGTCCAGTTTCTCTTCTACCGCCCTCTCCTTAGCCCAGGCAATAGCTGTCTCGGAAAGATCATAAGCATCTACCAGATATCCTTGGCGGGTTAAATACAACGCATTTCTGCCCGGGCCGCACCCCAGTTCCAGTGCCTTGCCGCCATTCAGCACACCTGTGCTCACATGCGCTACCAGATTTTCATCCGGTTTGTTTGGAAAAAAGGGAATAGGTCTGTTTCGATCTTCATAGAAAGGCTCCCAAAACTGCTTGGCAGATCTGAAGTCCGCATCGAGCATATCATATAGATCCTGTACACGTTTAATCGTCTTTTCCATAACTACATTCCTCCTTAATTCTCCGTTCCACTCCTCATTCTCCGCTATCAAATTCTTGTTATTTTCATTAAATCAGCCACACTCTATTATAACATTTTTACCCAGTAGTTCTCTATTTTTCTTGTGTTTTATATTCGAAAACATAAGCTTTTTCCCAACAAAAAACGACCGACATGGGATGTCGATCGCTTGCAATAGTGCTGTTTTGAGTTGTAATTTACTTCGCCCGTTCCAGTACAGCAAAGTAATTTCCTTCGTTATCGGCAAAGTTGAAGACACGCCCCGTCGGCATCTCGACAATCTCTCCAACCGTTACATGTTTACTAGACAAGTCGGCATATAATTGATCCAAATTTTCGGTGAAGAACATTAACGAAGGTGTGCCCAGATTTACACCCGCCGACATCCGCTCCACAAACGCCTTGTCATGAAGAATAATGCTCGTCTGCGAATTTGGGGTAGGCGCAATCTCAATCCATCTCATACCCTCGTCAAGGTTTACTTCATCCACAATATGGAACCCCGCAATTTCCGTCCAAAATGCCAATGATTCATCCTGATTGTTGACATACAACATAATCTGGCCGACTTTGCTAAACATGCATCCTTCACTCCTCTAATCATCTAATCTCTCAACATCCTACTTATCATTCCTCAAATTCCAATAGAGTATAACATGCAAGACAGCTTTTTTATCATCTTTCTCTGCAAGTACATGCAACTTAAACTGAAGTACACTTTTATGCTTCCACTACAATAAGTTTTTTGAAGTTCCCTTATAGGGTTTTGACAAGGGAAAGTCTATGAAACCCCGCGGTATAATAATTCATATCGACACCTTCTTTTTGAAAATTCATTCGTTCATAAAATACGAGCGCTGCTTCATTTTCTTCATGATCAAGTGTGTACAGCATGACATCACTACAGCCAAATTCAGCTATTTTTAAACATATATTTGTAATTAGTGTACGTGCTACGCCCTGTCGAAGGTGTGATTTGCATGTAACAACACCAACGATTTCATACCGGTTAACAGTAGACTGAAAGATATAACCAGCATGACCTATGACAACATCTGCTTCGTCAACCATGACATAATAAGCACTGATACGTTCATCCGTCATTTTTAAAAATGAATCCCAGCGCGCAGGATATTGATCGCGTATAAACGAAGGGAATTGAAAATGATGATCCGTCATCATTTTCAGCACGGCTGGCTGATCAATCGCTTGAAAAAGACGAATAGTCATCTTTTTACCCCCTACCCCTTAGTGTGCATGTAGACATCTTTTAAGTTACCAGCTTCATAATATGGATACTCTAGTTTTTGTTGAACTTGAAGGAAGATCTCCGTAGACGTTAACATTTCGACCAAGTATAGTCCCAGGTCAATGGAAGCCGTAACTCCGCACCTGTTACCGTATTACCATCACGCACTACACGCGCTGAAATTACTTCTGCACCATAAGGATTCAAAAAAATCATAAGCAGATGAGTTGGTAGTAACCCTTTCTCCTTTCAGGAAACCTGTTACCACCACCACTCCTTTCATGTCCTAAATAGTAAATAAAGTGTTTGATCAAAAGATCAAACACTTTGCCCAGGCGTACGGCATATAATATATGTGCTCCCTCGTGGTTCATTCCACGTTTACGCCAGTCACACATAACAGATATTTACAACTAGTATACATGACATCTTTCATCATTGTATATATTATGAAATTATTGCGTGGCTTTTAACTTCTTCGTAAGATAAAGTACAACATCGTCGTCCATAATTGTTTCTTCACCCGGCTGAATGTAATGATCATGTTTGTGTACACCGTGACCGTCTGGTATGTACCCGCGATGGGCATATAGAACTTGCGCTTTGCCATAATCAGAAAATACGCCTACACCAATGCCTGCTACATCCGTTCGTTCCAGAATAACTTCCTCTGCTCGGTCCATCAACCGTGAACCAATACCTTGGCGCTGGAACTTCATCAGCACATTAAAATCGTTAATTTCGGGAATGCATTGTTCCCTGAAAGACGGGTAGCTGGAATACCACAATACATTCACGTATCCGGCAAATTCTCCATTTAACTCGGCTACCAAGGTTACGCGCTCACCATTCTGTTGTTCAGCCAAGTAACGAAGATACTGCTCAGCGAATCTCCCCCAACCCTGCTCCTGAAACGCCTTTGATATGATTACAGGATCGCTCTCATTTAATAGTCTGATATGTACACTCAATGATGAATCCTCCTTAAAAAGATATTTCTTCTTGCTATATTCCCAGTCTATCCCGAAGCGATGTGATGTGAGCAACATGGTGTTTGCCATGCCAAGCATACATGCCCAGATTATAATCCAGTCTTGTCGTTTCTTCCGATGAGGGATGATAAAACTGTTTGGCATAATCTGCATCTGTCAGCGCGTTTAACAGAAACACCCAACGACGATGGAGGGCATCCAGAATCTGAAGCGAGAATTCAACATCCAGGTCTCTTGAATCACTCAATTCAGCCCAGCGCTCTTCATAATAAGGCCGAATCGTTGGTGTATCCTCTGTCAGTGCCAGCTTGAAACGAATCATACTGTTCATGTGGCTGTCTGCCATGTGGTGAATCACCTGTTTGAGCATCCATCCGCCTTCTCGGTAAGGCATACTTAATTGATCTTCACTCAGTCCCTTTACCGCTTCGCGCGCGCGTTCAGGCAACTCAGCAATATCCCGAATCCACTGCTCTCTCTGTGCAGGCGTAACCTCGCCCATGTGTTCATATGGTCCTATCGGAAATCTTTCATCCATCCATTATTCCTCCTTTTTTGTATGATTGAAAATAACTTTAAACAGCAACTACAGTGTATATTCCATAAGCCAACAGTCTCGCATCTGTCCTTCATGCAGCTCATGTTTCTCTAACAGCTTGATTCTTTGGAAACCACATTTCTCATAACAGGATATCGCTCGCAAGTTCCAGGCTTGAGGGTCCATGACTACTTTTCGAGCATGCTTTTCGTTAATCAGAAAATTAAGCATGGATTGCACCAACTGTGTACCTATACCTTTATTCCAGTAATCTACCTCTCCAATAAACTGGTCCGTTCCATAGATGATTTCATCCGTGTCTCCATAACCATACTCCGTTCGTTCCTCTTCCTCAAGCTCATAGAACTGAATGTATCCAATCGGACTTCCTCCATACTCCACGATACAACGAGTAGCATTATCATCCTGATTGTAAAAATGTTCTCTTACCCGTTCCAGATCATGCGGCCGATCACGGCCTTCATAGTATTGAAGGACTTCCAGGTCAGACAGCCACTTTACCAGATGGTGTTCATCTTTACTTTCCAAGAAACGTACGGTGATTTCATCCGATTCATATACGTTTATCACTCTGCATCTCCTTAATCATACTTTTGAAGTAAATCCTCCTCAGTTAAAGATTGAGTTAAACTATCCAACTTAGGTGATGCCGTCCAATCACTAGAGGTATTCAATCCATGCTTAATGGTATGGATCGCACTATGTGCAGACATATATATATTATGATGGACTCCCGGCTGGACAACGATGTGCTCTCCTTCACGCATCACTCGAATGGAAAGCATCTGATCGTCCCCATAACTGGCGTAAGCAATCCATCCGGTTTGCACCACATAAAACTCTGTTAAATTGACGTGTACATGACTGTTTTGCCAAGCACCCTGGGATGAAGCAACGGTTCTACAATAATAACTGCCATCTTCTGTTATCATTTTATATTTCTGTTCCCCGTTAGCCATCTGCTCGAAGCTGGTTTTGACACCAGTTTCACCATATTTCTGTTCTGAAAATTCTGTGTTCACTCGGCTTCAGCTCCTTACGGCTTGCCAGATATACTTGCGTTCTCTCACAGCAAGTCTACCGTTAATCCGATTCTCCTTCAGCTTGACTTGCAGCTGTTCCCGGTACTCAGGCTGTGTATAATCCGGGTTTCCAGGGATGTCGGAAAGAAAGGTGGCAAACTCTGTTTCATCCGAAAAAATCATGAATGCATCGTTAAATTCCTCGATCTTGATCTCCTCATACGCATTCCTTTCCAATCGCTCACGCACCTTGGAGCCATCCGTATGAATACCTATCATAACTCCACCCTTTCGCAGCAATCTCCCATGCTCAATAATGGAAGTTGGACCTCTGCGATCATAGATCAGACCGAACTGCTCATCCGCAAACGGTATCTTTTCTTTAGTGGTAGCACAGATAAATTCCACATTCGGAATCTTACTTGAATGAAGAGCACTTCGGGCAATCTTAATCATCTCTTCCGAGTTATCGAACCCCGTAATATGATCAGTGTATGCCGACATTTTCAACGTAAACTCACCATGTCCACAGCCTGCATCGAGCACGGATATATACTGAGGCAGAAGCTTAATCAACCGTTCTTCAAAAATATCTTCAGCAGAATTACCTTCCAGCGTAAACAAAGCTCTGCTCCTGTAACCCCCATTACGTTTTGCGATCATATCGTACCATTCCATGCTCATAGAGGACCTCCTGACAAAAACTTCCTTCTTCCAAAATATTCGACATAGGTAAGTCGATTCTCCTGTTTTGATAGGGATATATCTTTGCTAAAATTTGAAACGCTTCTCTTCCAGTTTCCGTATTAAGGTCGAAGTCGTATTTATCCCCAAAAAGTAAACCATCTGATCTGGAGGTTGAGCGCATGTCATTTTTCAAGAAAATGTTAGCCAGTGTAGGTGTTGGAGCAGCCAAAGTAAATACAGAATTGCATACACCAGAGGTCACGCCTGGAGGAATCATCTCGGGGGTTGTGTACATTGAGGGTGGAGATGTGGAACAGAACGTAGATCGAATCTATCTTTCAATCAAAACCCATTACATACGGGAGCGCGATGATCGCAAAGTAAAAGAAACAGCCGTTATAGCCAAATATTTGCTCACCGAAGGTTTCACATTGCAGCCTGGTGCCAAATTGGAGAAAGACTTCTCATTTGACCTGCCAGAAAATCTGCCTATTACACTGCATCGTGCAGAAGTTTGGGTAGAAACGGGCCTCGATATCTCAAGCGCTGTGGACCCATCCGACCGGGACAGATTGCATGTTGTGCCTAGCAAAGACATGAACACCGTGCTCGATGCAATTGATATCCTTGGCTTCAAGCTACGTGAAGTGACTAACGACTATGCCCCGAAGCTGGGCGGCAATCTGCCATTTGTGCAGGAATTCGAATTTGTGCCAACGAGCAAGTTCCGTGGGCATCTGGATGAACTGGAAGTGCTGTTCTATCCGATGGGGGATTCACTGGAACTGTTATTACAGATCGACCGCCGCGCTCGTGGCCTCAGTGGAATATTCTCCGAAGCGATGGGAACGGATGAGAGCTTTGTCCGCCTGCATTTGTATGAAAGACACCTGCAGCGGGGTGCGCATTCTGTCGCTCAAGGACTGGAAGAAGTCATATCCAAACATATCTAATCTATAGTTTGTGTAAACGAAATAAACCGTCCTCTGTCAGAAAAATCTGATGAAGGACGGTTTTTTCCCTTTTTAATATGAGCAATCAAAAAATCTAGGGATAACAGCGATCGGAAGGTTATTCTGTACTCGGAGTGTCAGTGGAATTATCCTTAGTGAACTTATATATTAATACACTTCGGTACTTTTCAGACTCAACGTTTCACATACAAGTTGGGCAAAGGCATCGAAGCTGCCGCAGGATCGCAGGCTTTCCAGCTGCTCCTCCTGCCGAATCAACTCTACAAACAGATCATAGATCCCCATCGCCTGTTCGTAATCCTCTTTGCATATGGATAACATAAATACCGCATGTACTTCATTTTCTTCATCCCAAGGAATCGGCTTCTCGAGCAGACATACCGATACGGTCGTACGGGTTGAACTCAGCTCCATGGGATGCGGAATCGCCATGCCTCTTCCAAGCGCGGTTGAAGCCATCCTTTCCCGCTCCTGCACAGCGGGCCAGAATTGCTCGGTTACAATTCCCTTCTCCAACAGCGCCCCGCTCATCTCAGCCATAAGTGTCATTTTGTCAGGCTGATCGGACCGAAACATGAACAATGCTGGATCAAAGTAACGCAGTAGCGTCATTTCCTCCTGCTCATCACTGGTTCGCACCAAATGAGTGATCGTTGCCATGTCGCGTTCCGATGGAATCGCAGCAATGACGGCCGACGGTTTGCCTTTGGACTCCCGTAACCGGATCGTGGAAATGACTAAATCTTCAGGCACACTCTCCATCTCCTCGTACTCTCTTAGCGAAACTACACGAGAGACCTCCAGCTCGGCAAATAAAGAGCGTAATCTGGATTCAAGAATACGGGCTGTGCCGTATCCTGACCCACAGACGAGTAATACGGATTTCCGTTTGCGATGAGGAATCTGGTATTTACGTTCCAATGCTGCACCAATGTGAAGAGCCAGGTAACCAATCTCACTGTCATTGATCTCATGAGGTACGTATGTCTGTAGCTGTTTCACTGCACTGATCGTAATCTCATAAGCCAGTGGATAATATTTACGTATATGTCCCAGCAGTGGATTCCGCATATTCATGCCATGTTCCAACCGCGTAATCATGGGCTTCAGATGGGCATAGAGATCATTCGGCAAGCGGTCATCATCCCGCAGATCATAGGTGTACCGATCATAGATATGACCCAGCATCTGCTGTACAGCAACATATAATGGATCACTTCGGAGTCCATTCCAATCGGTAGCGGTCATTTTTTTACTAACAATATGAAGCAACAGATAATCTCGCTCTCCGACTGGACAGTGAATGGAATATAACGACTCCAGATCTTGAATAATGTGTTGTGCAAGTTGCTGATCCTGCAGATTCGCCTCCACTTTCTCGAATCGCTCCAGTTCATGCCCCTGTTTAATACGCAATACCATAACAGCCAGATGTGTAATCAGATCTTTCAGGGCCACATCTGCAATACGAACATTCTGTTTGCCTACATGGCGAATGACGATTTCGCGGATGTGCGCAGGTTCGATTGGACACAGCAAACGTTCCTGTGCAGCAGTCATGCCTTCCGGTCCCAGTTCTTCATCTCGCGCATCGGCGTACTCGGCAAGGCAATAACGGAACCTTTGCTCGTCACCGACGACCTTCACACCATGTCCTGGCTTGATCTGAAGCTGAAGCTGGTAGTTCTCCAGAATCTGACGAATGATTTTCAGATCATTGTTCATCGTTGCACGGCTTATATACAGCTGATCAGCGAGGTCTTCCATCTTAATATGACCCGGTTCACCAAGCAGCTTGAACAATTCATAACGGATACGCTCATCAGGCGATCCAGGTACTGGCGCACCTTTTTGCCGATCATCCTGTCGTTCCTGCAGCAGTTCATCATACCGCTTCGCATCATGTACACGAATGGAATATCCCCGCCCACGCTTGGATTCCAGGCTCCCGCCATGCCCCGCAAGGATATGATCCAACTTTTTCAGATCATCCCGAATGGTACGCACCGTAACTTCCAGCCTGTCTGCAAGTGCTTGGCTCGTCCAAGCCTGTTCCTGTCCTTTACCATGAATGAGGTGGAACAGCTTTTTCAACCGTTTAGTTGGAAAAATCATACCGATATCCGACCTCCCTTCTGATCAAGATTGTATAAAACTAAAGCTCACCTTATATCGATACAAGTACCGTCATCAATTTACAATGTGCGAGTTCCGGCAAACGAACAACCTCTTCTCCATCGGTTAACCTCTGTTGAGGCTCCAGTGGTTGTTCACCAAGAGATACACGCTCTGCATGTACAGGCTGATTAAAGTGCATGTTCACGTTAGCAGACTGCGACAAATACGGATTGAAGACACGTACAATGTATCCGTCACTCTGCTCTGCTTTCTTGAAGCTGCTTAACACCACATTGGAATCGTCGCTGAACGACATCAGGCTGTAGTCGGGTTCCAGCACACGTTCCTCATCACGGAAAGCAAAGATCAGTCGTCCGTTCAAAAAGTCGCACAGCTGATAACTGCTGATCGGTGTTAAATATTCACGCGCAGCACTGGCTACATTCGCTTCGTCGAATCCAGAAGTCTGGATATGCAGGCCAAAGGTAAAGGAGAGCTCGCCAAGCAATTGCGCGTCTGGTGTTGCTACAATTTTCTCACCGGAAGCCCGGCCAGGACGATACAACAGGTTTTCCTTACCCATGAAACCGAATGTGCGGAACAAGGTCAGGGCAATGGTATCCATTTGTTCGCCAACAATCTCATACTCACGTACACCTTCCGTCATCACAGCCATACCATGCGAACCGTTGTTTAACCCAGCATAACTCTGCATCGCTTCAATGGTGATCGGTTTCTCCTGCCATTGTTCGCGCTCCCATACCTCCACTTCTGGCAATGAGGTTGGACGAGCAATCACACCGAAAGGCTGATCTGCAATGGATAGAGTGGAAGCAATTCCTGTATCAAAAAGGACACGCAGACGGTGGCTGAACACCTCATTCTGCACCTGAACCTGGAAGCGAATCAGCTTCTCTCCTTTGCGAAGAGATATCTGTACCTGCATTGGCAATGCTCCCGACGTGATGCCTGCGGCGCGCTCTTCCAGATCGTAGGGAACATCCAGCGTGAAACGCAGGCATAGTGTCTGAGATACAGACGTTTGAGTGGTCGTTGCACTCATCTGGCTGCCTACCGAAGAAACAATCAGATCCCGCTCGGGTGGAGAATAATTGTAGGAATCTCCGTCATCCCCATTATCTTCGAAGAGCATTTGATCTGCATACACTTGGCCTGATCGCTTGTCCGTAATTTGCAAGGTGCCGTTTGCTTGTAGCGCAATGGTGAAATGTTCATTTTCAATCGTGTCCCCGTTACGCCGCTCCATGACGGGTGCAGCGCCCTGACTGAAATCAAAGATAATCTGGGTGTAGCCCATCGCCGGAACCTCTTGCAGTTCCACCAGCAATTTCGCACGATATACCCGTTCCGGCAGATGTACTTTGCGGCTTGGATTGAGATCGATGTGCTGTCCAAGCACATAATCGGTCTGGTCTACTTTTTCTACAATGGTATAGGCTAGCTCGCGTCCCTTCGTATCCCGAACCACAAAGGATTCTTCCGGAATATAAGCTTCAATCTCCGTAACCCCGCCTCGCACATAAGGTAGCGTGTTGAACAGGGTGAACGCAAACGTCTCCTCCTGCTGAATCGTTGAAGCAATCATCCGCATATGCAGGTCAAGCAGATTCAGTGCGATATCATAGGCCTGTTTGTAACGGAACGCAACGTCCTGATTCGTTGTGTCACTGTTACAGCCACCGATACTGTCATGTGCCGCATTCTCAAACAACAGCTTCCAGATGTCCTCAACAATGCGATGCGGGTAGTCATGCCCGAGAGAATGGCTAATGGCAAGCACCGGTTCTAGCGTGTTAGCAATCAGATTCTCAATCCGGTTATTCTGTTGTTTGAGATCCGCACGGGTGGAAAAAATGGACTTGTGAATCCGCATGTGCTTGGCTTCCATTAATTCACCCCGAAGTACAGGCAGATCCTGACTATCCGCTTCGATCTCCGCCAGAAAACGTTCCGGTTCATTCATGACATATTCGCGTTCTGTATCCAGCGCATTAAAGCGTTCAATCAACTCCGGCAGGTTCAACCGGACAGGCGCCTGATCAAACCCATTGGGGAAATAGATATGCTTGGTGGAGGCTTTCCGTTCAAGCGCACCAATCTGTTTCTCCAGATAAGGGATCAGCTCTTCTTCATTTTCCGGAATGTTACCGCCGTAGTAATACCCGAATGGCATCTGCACAGCAAATACACGACTACCGTCCGATCCTTCCCACGTAAACTCGGTATGTGGATTCGTATTATCTGATACGCCTCTCCAGAACAGGAAACGTTCGATGCCGAACTCCCGATAAATCTGCGGCATCTGTGCCGATTGTCCAAACGCATCCGGGACGTAACCAACCTTCATCGCATGTCCGTACTTTTGTGCCGTTTTCATACCATAATACAGGTTTCGGACCATGGATTCACTGGAAATCACCAATTGATCCGTCTGTGTATACCAGGGTCCCGTCATCAGTCGTTTGGCTGAAACCAGTTGGCGGATACGTTCCTCATCTTCGGGACACCAGCGGATGTAATCATCCAGCAGTGAGCCCTGTGCATCCAGCAGGTAATAATGAAATCCTTCGATATTCTCCAGTGCGTTCAATACTTCCTTGACGTGTTTGACAAGGTACACTTTGGAACGGGAGGTCGTAAAATACCATTCCCGGTCCCAGTGTGTATGTGGAATCACATGTACTTTGGTACGATTGCTCTCACTCATATCTCTATATCCCTCCAGATGCTTTTTAAAGGTTGTTCAAAAAAGTCCGCTTTTGATTAGAGGGATGCCTGTTGGCATCATCAGCATCGAATATGGAATTCAGCCGAAATGTCCGTTGCTCACGTAGTTTCCCCTACGCTCCGCTACTCCATTTCTACCTTCATCCCATCTTCTCGATACTGAAAACCGATCTTTTTGAACATGTACTTTTAGTCAAAAACGAGTTCGATTTCTTCCCCGTTTTTCTTCACCGAAGCTTCCTGAGTCTTGGCAGGCTGTCTCTCTTCTTCGTCGCGGAAGTTCACCAGCATAGTGCCTCCCGCAACAATCAGTGCGCCGACGATGCCTCCGGCAAGGTACGCGATTGGGGTACCTACCGATACAGCTCCATATAACCCACCGATCGGTGGCATGATGATATGTGCTCCCAGCAATGCAGTCAGGGCAGCACCCGTTGCACAGGCAAACATGTTGACCAGAATCATCTTGGCAGGGTTACGCAGTGTGAACGGAATAGCACCTTCCGTAATACCGATCACGCCCATAATCACTGCACCTTTCCCCGCTTCCTGATAGGTTTTGGAAAAACGTTTCTTCATCAACAATGTCGCCAAGCCATAACCAAGCGGCGGAATGCAGATGGCAATGTTAATGAAAATATTCGGCAGATATACACCAGACAGGAACAGGGCGTTGCCTGCCATCCATGCCGCTTTGTTGACGGGTCCACCGAGATCGAATCCAATCATTGCCCCCAGAATAATGGCAAGCACAACCGTATTGGTTCCGCTCTGGCTCATGTTTTGAACCCAAGCAATAAGATACTCATTCAGTGCGCCCAGTGGGCCACCCAGAATGACCGCCATCAGAAATCCGGTTAAACCAACGGTAATCAGCGGCAAAATGATTAACGGTACCGAGCCAGCGGCCGGACCTGTAATTTTGACTTTGTTTTTAACCCACAAGGTGATGTACCCAGCAAAGAAGCCTGAGATCAACGCGCCTAAGAAACCGGCGTTGGTCTGCTGTGCCAGCACCCCGCCGATCAGACCTGCGGCCAGGGCAGGTTTGTCGGCAATGGAGTACGCAATATAACCGGACAGGACAATCGTCAATAGTCCGATGCCGCTCCATCCTACATTTTGCACGAGATATAAAATATGCAAGAATCCGCTTCCATCTTTGTACGGATCAAGATCGGTAATGCCCATCGATAGTGCGATAATTTTACAGATGGCAACAACCAGGGAACCCGCGATAATGACCGGCAGCAGATAGGAGATACCTGTCATTAGATGTGTTTTTGCTTCACCGAACCATTTTCTCATCGTACTCTCTCCTCATGTGGAAGGTGGGGTTAAGCTTGTGCGTTCACAGCCTCAACAGCTTTGGTTAATACCGCTTCTGCCTGACTTACCGCATGACCGATTTTGACACGCACGACTTTTTTATCGCCAAACCGATCCATGTCCTTCACCGTTTGATCCGCTGCAATCAGTACAAAATTCGCTGCAGCAATATCCTCTTCCGTCAGCTTATTGACTTGTCCCATGGCCCCCTGCTGTTCCACTTTGATCTCATATCCCAGTTGTTGAGCTGCTTTCTCCAATGCTTTGGCCGCCATCGGGGTATGGGCGAGACCTGCGATACATGACGTTACACCTACGATTTTCATTATGACACCAGTCCTTCCGTATATTGATGAAGCAACGCATATACATCTTCCGGCTGCACCGCTTCCGCGATAGCCTCTTTGAATGAATCTTCAAGCAATAAGGTGGCAAGTGAAGAGATAATTTGCAGATGGGATACGTCTACATGACCTTTAGGCACAAGGATGGCAAAAATATATTTTACTGGCTTGCCGTCATGTGATTCCCAATCAATGGGCTCCCTCAATCGGATGACCATCACCGCCGGACGTTTTACAACTTCACTCTGGGTATGGGGAATCGCAAAGTGATCCTGAAGTCCGGTGGAGTAGACACGTTCGCGTTCCCACAGATCAGCCGCAAGTTGAACACGGTTTGTAGTGATGCTGTAACGCTCTGCCTCCGCAGATATAAAATCAAATACGTCCTCTTTGCTATGCAATGTCTGATCGAGATAAATCTGATTGGTTGTAATCATGATCTCTGTCTCTCCTCCTCTCTCTATCCAAAACGATAAGCGCTTACAAGATCATTGTAACGGATTCTCTCTTGACCTTGGATCTAGAAAATTTCCCCTTCGAAGCGGAAAAACATTAGCCATAGTAAAAACCCTGAGTCTAATGGACTCAGGGCAATTGCAATTGGTGTGTAACATAGATAACGTAAGTACACAGAATGTGGGGCCTAAGCGGACAATTTTTAGGAACGCTGTGTCCAGCGCTGCATTCCTGATCGAAGACCGTAATATGCAGCGGCGAGCAAAATGAATCCGGCAACAGCCATGATCATGGATGTTATATTCCATTGAACAAGGGTTCCAAAAGCAATCTTGGATTGTAATGGGGTACCCGAAGAAGTGATGTTCGTCAGATCAGGTACGTAATTCATGGTCATGATCATGCCTTGAACGACATTCCAAGCTACAAAACCGATGATGAATAACAGAGTAACCAGAACGGATTCCATCGCTAATCGTTTGTTCATGCTTGTCATTTGCCTCCTCTTTCCATTCAATTAGACAAGAATTGCTGCATCTCCTGTCTCAGACGATCTTTATTCGCATCCACATATTGATACAACAGGTCGAAGCTTTCTTCGTTATCCGATTGCATGCTTAAATTGCCGGCTTCCAGCTCAATTTGCTGCAATACCTCATGAATCTGTTCCCCGTGTGTTTGCAGGCTTGTCGTGATGTCATCTTCGGACAGGCCATTCACATTATCTCGTAATTGCCCGTGCGTTACCCCGCTCTCGGACAATATCTGCTCAATCTTCTTCAGGATCACGGCATCAGCCTCATTACCGATCCGCTCCATCGCTGCTATTGTCTCACCGAGATACTGACCACTGGCATTCTCAAGGAAACCGGTCATTCCGTTCATGGACAGCTCGGTATCCAGATCGATGATTAGAATGGTATCTCGCAATACTTGCGGAAGTTCTGGTCCACTCTCTCGAATCGTCGCAAACTCAGCCCGATAAAGGTCCATGGCAACACTCCCCACTACTTCTTCACCTGACATCTCCTCAAGCTGATCGAGTGGTAACAATTCCTGCAGTTCTTCCTGTAACTTGTTCATCTTTCTCTGCCTCCTGTATCTCTCTATCTAAATAGTTTGAACGAATGTTGTTACACTGGACCACTACGCGGTCAGAATAAACTTCCGATCGCTGTTATCCCCAGATTTTTTCAATCCCTTTATTAAAGGGAAAATCCGGGGATAAAGGCGCCCGCTTCGCTTCTTCAGTTTTTTTCTGCCCTCTCCTTTATCGTGTAAATTTCCAGTTCACTACGCCGACACGTTATTACATCATAGCAGAATACGCTATATAAGTTGAACTTATGGAAGCTGGTATAGTATATCCTTTAACAAGTTTACAGGGAATATCGTCAAGTTAACGTGCACTTGACCTCTGGAAAATGTTCCGCTGTTATGATCTTGGCATCACGAGTCTTGGGAGGGGTAATGATGCGCCTGGCCTTGTTCACAGACACCTATCTTCCGGAAACCAATGGTGTTGCTGGCACGCTCCACCGCTTGAGTAACCATCTGAACCGCAGAAGAATTGAACATCTGCTGTTTACTCCGAACTCCGTCATTGAAGGAAGCCATGAGACTCAAGTCCGATCGGTTGCCAACATCCCTTTTTTTCTGTATCCCGAATGCCGCATTGCTCTACCCAACAGAGCAGACACACACAAGCAGCTACAAACCTTTCAACCCGATCTGCTGCATATCGCTACGCCTTTTAATATGGGGCTGCTTGGTCTGAGGTATGCGCTCAAACACCATCTTCCGCATGTTGTCTCCTACCATACCCACTTCGATCGTTATCTCGAATACTACCGGTTGAAAAGTATGATTCCTCTCTACTGGAAGTATATCCAGTGGTTCCACCGTGCCTGTGATGCAACCCTAACTCCATCGCAGGAAACGTTAAACACCCTGCAAACCCAAGGCATTCATCGTCTGAAACTTTGGTCTCGCGGGATTGATTGCAGCCTGTACTCCCCTGATAAACGCAGCTCGGATATCCGTAAACGATACCACATCACTGCTCCCCTTATTCTACTCTACGTTGGACGCATTGCCCCGGAAAAAGATATCGCTACGCTCATCACTACCATGCAACAATTGCCACAGGAAATGCAGTCCCGTGTACACTGGATTATCGTTGGCGACGGCCCATCTCTCCCCAAAATGCGTCTGCAAACCCCATCGAATGTCACCTTTACAGGCTATATGCATGGCGAAGAACTTGCTGTTATGTATGCTTCGGCGGATCTGTTTGTGTTTCCTTCCTCTACGGAGACATTTGGCAATGTCGTACTGGAAGCGATGGCTTCAGGACTCCCTGTGGTGGCGGCCAATGCCGGAGGTGTAAAGGATCTGGTATCCCAGCATTGCAATGGTGCATTGTTCGAGCCAGGTCAGGCTGATGCACTGATTCGGGAGATATGTCTCTGGGGAAATCACGTGAACCAATTGAGGATGATGGGACTGGAAGGCAGAAAGCTGGCTGAGCAGCGGTCGTGGGACCATATTTTTGACACACTTATCGGGGATTATGAGGAAGCTATAGAACATCGGAATAGACGAACGAAAGATCGAATTATTACAGCATAATTTGACGAAATGAGTTTCTTCCAACAACCAATACAACCGCCTCTGCCCTATGCAAAGTTAAACCCGTTCGCCCGTTCAGGCTGCCACAGCATGTTCCCGTTGCTACGGTCAGCCTGAATAGCGGATACGCTGAGTGTTAAGGTGTGATGCCAGAAATCAGAGTACCATTCTGATGCAGGGTTACCCTGTTCCACACATCATAGGTAGTCTGCGTTTGACGAAAGGAATAGTCGTTATTTTCGTTAAAATTGCCCCAATTATCCTTATGAATACGCAGCTGAATGTCTCCTGTCTGACCTCCCGCTGGGAGAGACCCTGCACCCGAAGTGAAACCAATCTCGACATAGGTATCTGCATTCGTGCCCGTGGTACTTCCGATGTTGGTCGTGATGTTGGCTGCTCCGATCTGCGCCCAATCGATGATGGTATTCAATCCCTCGGAGCCGTCTTTTGTGAAGTAATAACGGATCTTCAGACCATTCAGGTTAACCGCAGATGTACCATTGTTTTTGATATTAAAATAGGGCTTGATATGATTGTTCGTTGCATCGGTATCTGCTGCACGATATTGCAGAACCAGATTCGACGTTGGCGTGGTTGTACCCGCCTGTGGTGTCGCACTCACCTGTACTGAGCTTGGGCTGATTCCCGCACTGTTCACAGCTTTAATTTTGTAATAGTACGTGGTTCCATTCGTCAAAGACGTATGGGTGTAGGTTGTGCCGCTCACATTCGTGGCTACATCCGTATATGTTCCTCCGCTCGTTGTCGCACGCTGTACAATATAACTCGCTGCTCCGGGAGATGCGCTCCAGTTCAGCGCTACTTGTCCATTACCCGGCGTGGCTGTTACGCCTGTCGGCGCGGCCGGGATCGTGACAACTCCCCCACTACCGTTATCTGGAACAGGTTGATATCCAGGGGTTGTATAGATCGTGTTCAGCTCAGAGGTAGCCAGCGTACCGTTCGGTCCATTGACCACCGTCTGTCCCCAATCGGTCAGGGAACCTGCTGGACCGTTATTCAGATCAAGATATTCTACACCGCCACCGTTACCATACCAAGACCAGGCTAACCAGCCGACTCCCTTTTGCTCTGCGTAGCTCAAGATCGTCGCTTCATCCACATCACCACTGGTGTGCTTGAATCCGAATTCGCCTACAATGACAGGTACGCCGATGGCCAGCGCATTATCAATGTTGTTTTTGACCGTTGCTGCATCACCGCCTGCGTATTCATACATATGAATGGAGAAGATGGTATTTGCCAGTGGGTCCGCATTAAACACATCCAGTCCACGATTGAAAATCGCTGTAGGATATTGCCCCCAACCTGCGGTATCCACGACAAGCGTATTCTTGATGCCCGCCTGACGGAGTTCAGGAATTACTTGTTGATATCCATCCGCCCATACTGCGGTTTCCCATGAACCGTACCATTCATTCGCAATGTTCACGATCACACGATCTTCCTTACCAATCAGGGCATCCTTAATGCTGATAAAATAATCCGAGGCTTTTCGCAATTCTGCAATACTGTCCGACCCGGTGGCATCATGTACTTCCAGCATAACGGTTAGTTGGTACTGGTCACACAACGCCAGAATCTGCTCTACATCCGCCAGTGAATCTGCTGTCCAGCGACTTCCGTTGGACAAGACAATGCGTACGGTGTTGGAACCTGTCGCAGCAATAGCCGGAATGGCCGCTTGCAGATCATTCTTGAACCAGGTATGGGCCTGATTCACCCCACGCATGACAAAAGGTGTACCTGTAGCATCCAATAATTTGGTACCGCTTACATGAAATCCTTTGACAGGCCCGCTTGCAGCGGAAGCTGGATGAGGTGAGTACGCGATAGTCACCAGCATTAATGACAGAGAGAACAGCATTGCTTTACGAAACATGTTTCCAATACGCTTCATAACAAAACCTCCTTCTTGGGATGGGTTAAGCTATTCACACGGTATGTAGACACATAGAAGCCGAACAGATCACCAACATGGATTATCTCATCACTCACCTCCTGGACACTCTTAATATACTATAAAATGTCAGAAGATGTTGGCATTTTTTAGATTATTTTAAAATATTTTATATAAAAAGACATGACCTCATCGAACTGGATCATGTCTTTAATTGCATACGATCTATTGGTTGAATTTACTGTATGGGACTTTGATATCTACAAACCCTTTAGCGTAAGGTGCAACCTCATAAGGATGGAATCGGATGACGATCCCTTTATCATATAAAAAGAATTGAGATGTTTGATCAAGCTGAAAATCATAAATATTTTCTTCAAAAATAGAAACTCCTGCATTATACATGGCTAATAGACTGTTGGAGATTGATTTCTCTACCTTCTCCATCTGAGTATCGTCTTTGACATACTCGCTTAGCTTCAGTTCTTTCCCCGTTCTTAAATCATAGTTATATGATTTTGTCGCATCCATTCCATGTGCTCCGCCAGCGTACACATGATCTTCATACACCACAGATAACTTTTCTTTGGCATTGTATTTTACACTGGCCATGGTAATGTAAAAATAATTTTTGTTTGATTGCTTTTCTTCTTTGTCCAAGCGAGCTGCTTTCACTGCGTGGAGTTTAAATGTTTTGTTCAGCTTATCCGTCACAGATTTCTTTCCACCTGTTAGATGTATGTATGGCTGTCCTTTGTAATATTGGACCTTCGTTTTCACTGTAATCGTGCTGCCTGCCTCCACATGACTAATCGGAAGAATTATAGCAATCAGTACAGTGATCAACAGATAATTTATCCATCTCAATTTTTTTCTTTCAGCTCTATATTCCCACATGATTAACAACCCCCTTTTCCTCAAATGAGATCGTTTCCTGCATTCTGTTCCATATTACCTGTGGTGTACCTTTTAGGTTTGTTCCATTCTGAACGTTGCCAAGCCAGATATCCTCTGCTCCCGGATGTTGTAAATAGTGCCTAAGTGTCGCTTTGATCAGAATAGACGCATGTAAATCCAGTACCTCATCCAGCGGTATCCAGAATAACTCCCCTTCATCCGAGGGCACAAACCGTCGATGCTTGGTCTCTCCAAAATATACAAACTGCTGCCAAATCTCACCTCCGCTAACCTCTAACAGAATATATCGAAGGCGAAAGTGTTCGACATCCTCTCGCTTGAATCCGGTCTCTTCTTCAATCTCCCGATAGCTGGCGGTCATGGGTACGTTCAGTTCTCCTTGTTCCAGATGTCCACCAATGCCGCCCCAAAATTCAAAATCAAACAGTCTGCTGCCTGCCTTCTTCATCATCAGCATGTCCGAGCCGTTGCTCAAAAACGCTGTAGCCATCTGTCTAATCTCCATATGTACCTCACTTTCCAGACTGTGATTATAGAAATCTGCTTGTTGATATAACTGCCTTCTAAAGCAATTCCTTTAGCTCACTTAGATGCTCAATCGTATGTAACGGACCAGTCGTAATGCTGTCCTGCCATGGCTGGTTAACCTTTATCCAGATGGTGCTCATGCCTACGCTTGCTGCTCCCTCAATATCGTTCACCGGATGATCGCCAATGTAGATACATTGCTCTGGGCTTAGACCGAAATGATCGAGCGCAAGATGAAATATGCGTGGATCAGGCTTTTTGACTCCAGCCTCTTCTGAAACAATAATATGGTCGTAATCCTCCCGAATACCGAGTTGATCGATTTTCCCATACTGAATATTGGTCTGCCCATTGGTAATTAACCCGGTTCGATATTTCCCCCGTAGATGCTGAACGACTTCTCGCGCCTGTTCCATCAGAACTGAACTTCTCACATACTCTCTGCCATAGAAGGCCATCAATTCTGCATGTGGCGGATGCTCTGCCCAAGGGAGTTCATGCAACAACTCGTTGAACAGAAGGGATTTGTCCTTATAACCATCTTGGTCGAGCTCAATAATTCGCTTACTTATATCTTTGGTTGACTCAAGATGACCAAAATAAGTGTTAATCAAACTCTGCGTGAATCCGCCAAAAGTCATCGTTCTGTTTAGAATCGTATTGTCCAAATCAAAAATAACCGCTTTAATATGATCCATCGCTCTTTCCCCCAGTTAAAGAATATGAAGCCGTGCTTATTTTTTCTTTTTGTGATAGTGATAACCCGTGCACAAACCCTTTTGCTTAGATTTGGCTGAACAGTTATGTCCACCGTTCTTATCCAGTCTGCCTGGATGAGCATAAGCGGAAGAGGATACACCAACAAGTACGACAAGAGACAGAATTACGATAACAACCTTTTTCATAAGTCACCCTTCGATAAACACCCTATGCTTTAGGGCTTAATACGTGCTATATCATTCTACATGAAAATCCACAATTGGGATATCCTTCATCTATTTATTGCATATATCTCATAAAATCTTAAATTGCTTCAACGCATGGGCGACTCCATCTTCACTTGCCCGCAGGGTAACATAATCGGCGCTTTGTTTAATCCGTTCTCCGCCATTTCCCATCGCAATTCCGATTCCCGCATACGCTAGCAGATCCACATCATTCTCCCCATCGCCAAAGGCCATTGTATCCTCTCTGGATATCTTCAGGTAGTCGAGAATTCTCTCTGCGGCTATGGATTTGCTGACTTCGCTCGCTTCCAGCACATTTACTACATACGGATGGAATCTCACGAATCGTAAAGAAGGAAATCTGGATTGGAACTTCTCCGTTTCCGCCTCATCCGCATATAAGCAAATGCAATATACGTCCTGTTCCAACGTGCTGATTTTCTGCGGGAAATCCATGAGTCCAAGCGTATCTCTTAAGGCCTCAGTAACACGACCATCTGCTGTACACAACCCGTTCGTCTCAAATGACTCTGTAAAATATGAAATACTATGCCCATGCAACTCGGCAAACTCACTGAATGCTCTAACCATCTGTGCTGAAAGTACAGACTTATGTATCACTTCATCCCCTGCTTTGATCAATGCCCCATTAGCTGAAATGATCGTATCGATTCCGAGATTTCTGATTTCTTCGCATAAATTATAGGGCCTACCTGTGACAAGTACGACTTGAACGCCTTTACGAATCAATTCCCTGATCGACTCTGCTGTAAGCGGTGATAAACTCCGATCTATTTCGCTCAGTAATGTACCGTCCACATCAAAGAATACAGCTTTCATCAAAATGTTTTTCCTCCTCTGTTATAAAAGTCTTCAAGTAAAAAGAGCAAGCACAGAATAACCTGATGCGGTCTTCCTGACTTACTCTTGTGTTTAACGGGTCTGAACATCTTGGGTACGTCCCATGTACCATGATTGAAATGATTCCGCCGTATTCAGGGAAATGTCATGTGCCCTATGATGCAGAACAGGTTTGGCACGGTTCACGGTATGAATGGAAGCAACACCCAACCAACGCTGTAACACATTACGGGTGATCTGCACTTCGATGACTTTCTCACGTTTGGAGATGAAGAGCGTTGAAGTGAGCGCACCGGTTCGAAGTTGAATGAAATTCTGATTCAAGATGTATCGGGTATGGAAAAATTCCACGACTCTGCATGTTACAATCCATACTAACAGAATCGCCGAAATCATCCACCAGGCATGCTTCTGCCCTAACACCAATGGTTTGAAATACCACAATAAACCCGTCATAATGATCCATATCCAGCTTGGTTTGAGGATGCGTAGCCATAGCGATATTCGTGGCAGTTTTTCCATCTCCTCCGTAACCCGATAGGTTGGTAAGATCTCCTCAATCATGGTATATGCTTGCTTCACAGGCAGGAAGGGATAGAGCGAGTTCACCTCATGTTCGGATTCCCCCAGACTACCCGCAGTTGTCAGTTCTACTTCTGCTAGTCCAAGCAGCCTTTTCATCGGAGACTGTGTAATTTTCACGGCCTGAACGCGTTCTTTCAGGATTGAAAATGACGTTTGCTCCATCATACCCTTCGTGATATAGATGCGCTTGGCATCCGAGGTGATCTGGAAATTTCCATACTTTACGAAGGTTCTGACAATACCCAGAGCAATAGATATAATCAATAAAACCAAAATCATCAAACTGGCAATCCACCAGGAATCGAGCCAGGTTAACAACAAACTTTCCGTTACTTCCTCATCGGGGAAGAAGTCCTTCACCCACGAATAGAGCGTACCCAAGACCGGAATCAGTACGAGAAAACTAAGCGAAGTAAAGGATGCTTTGAATATATCCTTCCGAGTGGAATGATAATGAACAACCCGTTCTTGTTTTTCTTTTGCAGGCAGAGACATGGCTTCATCCGGTATAACAGGTTCAGATAGCGCCTCTTCCACTTCCACGGGCTCATCTACATCCAACGTAACAGGTTCCTCTGTTGCTTCTACTGTTTCTGCATCTTCTGCCATATAACCCGCTACAATCTTCTCCAACTGTTCTGCTTCGGAAAGCGAAACAACGTGTAACTGAAAAGTAGCATCTTCTCCCTTGATTCCCGTCTCGAAACGGATGGACGTCACGCGGAACAACCGATGAAACACTGTCGTATGACGATTCACATTCTGGACTTTAGTATACGGGATAGTTCTTCTAGTACGGTTGAACACACCACTATAGATATGAAAGGCCGTATCATCTGCTGTATAACGAGAGGTAAACCACTTCCAGATGATCGACACGATGCCGATGGAAATACCTACATAAAAGGCAATTCTTCCATAGAAGAGCCATTGGGATTCTGAGTCCTGACGGAAGACAAACAAAAACAGGATGATCGCGAACCAATTCTTCACCATTTTCCACAAGCTCCACAGCATGGTTAATGGGTGATGTCGTTTCATATCGATCATTCGTCCACCTCATTAATCCGCGCATAGGATGCGATCTGATGACGGAGTGCGAGCGCTACTTCCTCTGGCAATGCCGGGATATCATGCGATGAACCCATCGTGCCCACCGATACGGAATAGAGTCCATATTTTCGCATCAAAGGTCCCTGATTCGTTGTAACCGATTGCACTTTTGCCATGGGGATGATCTGATGTACCTTGGTTAGGGCCCCATGCTTCAGTTGCAGGAACTCCTCATTCACATCATAATACCAGTGCTTGTATAACCATGAAGGCTGGATGAAAATATCCCACACCGCATAAAGCACAGATATGGCTGTAACGCCCCACAAAATCCAACCAATCCACGTCTTCCATCCATAGATGGAGTCGAGTATTAATAGTACGGCAAGTATCAGAAGGCCTATGACATTCCATATAATGGCGCTAATTCTCCACAGGTTTACTGCATGAGGAGATAACCGTTGCTCGGGTGGCTTCCACTGTATTGACATATGTTCACTCCTTTTTCCTCGGGTACATCAAAACACACATGATACACTGTACGAACAATCGTCCACGATCGATGCAGAAAGATTCGTTAGTTAGTAAAAGAGATGACCCCTGTACAGTACAGGTCGTCATCTCTATTGTTCATTTCATTTTACTTTTACTATAAAATCCTGTACTTTACATAACCATACCATATGATCTGTTCCTTCGCCCCAATAGTTCTTCGCCACCACATAGGGTTCACCGAATTTGCGTTGCCACTTCTGCTGTGCGATTCGATAGCCGCTATCTAAGCAGAATTGCTGAATACCCAGCCGCTGAAGTTCAGTAACCAGTGCTAGAATGAGCGCCGAACCAATCCCTAGACCTTGAACCTCGGGCAAAACGTACAGGCTACCCAGTTCTCCGATCTTGTTTAGTCGGCCCTCTGTACATTCTCGAATCTCCTCACCACAAGGTCCATACGAGATTGTGCCTACAATGGACTTACCCATTTTGGCCACGAGGAAAAATACATTTGTTTCCTTGTTATGATCTGGCTGCAATGCAGTGTGAATTAATGCTCTCTTATGTGCTATTTCATGCTGGATATCATCCAGTAGCGAGCCTATGCCCTCCTGATCAAATGCTGCAGGAATGGTTGTCTCGAACACCTGATACGCTCCGTCTGCATCTGATTGCGTTAAAGGTTCAATGGTAATTTTGTCATCCACAGGTTCTTCTCCGTTCCACACACCTTCTTAATCTGTACGTCGCTGGATCAGTCTTCTTAATTGGTTAGCATCCTCAAGGGATATGCTATAACCAGTAGATGTGTCCTCCTGGTTCACCAACAGGCCCTGCATCTTGGGATCCATTCCTAATGAAAAATCATACCGTGTTATTGAGCTGTCCGCATTTGTTATGTTCAGTTTGTACTGTGTACCATAATTGAGAATACCCGGCAAACGCTCAGCCTTATGTATGGCATCCATCATGATCCGAATCTCGTCAGATCGATCAAACTCAACATCTTGGCATGGTTCTAAGGTAAGGTTTGGATTGCAGATTAAGGTAATCAACACAGGAAGGCCCTCTTCTGAGTCCGGTTCATTTGGTTGAGTGCATCCTGTAATGAACGTAGCAATGACGAGAACCATCCACAAACCTACATATTTCACCATACCACCTGCCTCCCTGACTTCGTAATGAATAGAGAAGTAACAATTACAGCATCTAGTGACTCAACTGAACTATCTAAATATCCGTAGTCATATCCAGTTACGCAACTCCGGGTCCCATGAAGATAACAGAGCGATCAGTCGCTCTACGGTCTCTTCCACAAATACCTGAACCCTCTCACCCGTAATGAATTCAGGAGTAATTCCGGGTTCTTCCCCATTTAGAAATGAAAACGTGTGGTCCCGCCAGCGAATAATCTCATCCGCAGTTAAACGATCCGCCATGTCATAGCCTGGTGAACTGTTGAGCACCTGCCACACTTCTTCACTCCAACTTGAACCTTGATAGAGATTAAAATCGATCTGGTCCGTCTCCTTGTAATATAAACGCGCTAGTTCATCCTTCGATCTGCTACTTCCTGTATGTTGATTTACCTTGTTGACCCGTTCGACGAATTCAGGATGCACACTCCGAAACCAGTAATAGTCTGTCAGCACATGCATAAAGTATCCTCGTACAAACCACTTCCATCCTTCATCGGTGAGTTGTTGCATATAGGATGAGTAAAGTTCCTCCAGTCCACCAATGTAATCTCCATTATCTTTCGGGTTAAAATGGGTGTATTCCTTGTCCTCTCTGGTTGTGCCTTCACGCATATGTATGGAATCCGGGGCGATATTCCCCAGATAGAATGAACCTCGATCAGCCTGCATTTGCAGCGAGTCTGCAATCAGATTAGCAATATTGAGATGAACCATAGGTAACGGCATAGAGTTAATCTCCTTTTGTCAGAAAGTATTCTACTGTACTTAGGGAAAAACGATATAACCTATTGGTGCAACGTACAGATCACTCGAATCGTGAGACTCCGCTATGCTACACCTTATTCATCGTAATTGCGTATAATTAACCCTGTATTCTCTCCACTTGCATCCGGTCAAACAGCTGCTCCAGATCCGTATGGTACTCCGGCTTCTCCTTCGCGAGCAGGCTAATATATTCCGACCCACACTCATAGAATACCAGACGATTGAACGGAGCTGTATTACCAAAATGATTACTCTCCTGTCCAAATTTTTCCCGAATCAGATTCTCAATATAACGCGCGTAACCTTCGTTCCACTCCAACCAGCTCCAGTACTCGGCTTGTTCTTCATTTAATGAAGTGAACAACGCCTTTCTAGCTGTGTGTACTTGTGTCAGGTCTTTACTCTTCAAAGCAGACAACAATGAGTTAATCCGTTCCACAACGACTTCATCTTCATACGGAAACTCATAATCCAGTTCCCATGTTACACGCTTCAGTTGGTCCATTTTATGCTTAATCTTGAGACGGTTGACGATCCGTTCATCATATTTCTCATATACATAACAATGAACATATTCGTGGAACAGATAGACTTTCTGCTCCAGATCTTTGAACGCTGCATCCGTTACAATCGCACACATTCGTCCGTCCATATGGTGCACCGGCATCGCAGCAAGGCATTCATCTGGAATATATAAATCGTCCGGTACCGTCTTCACCCACTCATATTGTTGCGTTTTGGACGAATAATCATAGATATATAATAAAGCTTCATAGGCTACAACCACTGGATAATGTTCTGCAAACAAAGGATGTAGGCTAACCAAGTCTTTCTGAAGCTCGTTTAACTCGTTAATTTGCTCTAAAAAAGCATCCATGTCATTAACCCTCTCTTTACTGGATTGATGCGTTAATCATACTAGAATAGGAAAGATAAAACACTGAGAGAAAAATGATAATTCTGTTCGAGTGTGAGATGGTGAACGTTAGAGAGGTGGAAGTTTTTTCAATCCGGTATACAGTTTCCTAAGTTCGTTCACCACTGACTATATGCCAATGCAGATGCTTCGAGTCTTGATAACTGCCCAAGTTAGTTACAATCTTCGATGAGCCTGTGTGAGCAAACATGTCAGCAGCAATCTTTTTAATGACACGCATCATTTCTATGAGTAGCTCATCATTATTCTCTTCCTCTTCTGAAATGAAGGACTGAATATGAATCTTGGGAATCACCACGATATGGTGTTCGTAGTATGGTCGAGTGTGATGATAAGCCAAAACGTTATTTGTTTCCATGACAACTTTGACTTGCGTTTTACCACTAAGCACCTCATCACAATAGAAATCCTGTGTCATAATATCCCCCTCTTACTAGTGAGTTCTGATATATCCTGCCTTCTTCAACACATATTCCGTAAACGGATTGATCTCAGGGATCGGCTGATTTAGATCAAAATATCGGAGTTCCAGACCTTCATCATCCATAATGGTTGGGCTACCCTTGATGCCTGCAGCTTCATAAATAGCCATGACGTTGTAAACTTCATCACCATGTGGATACTGATAGTACATGTCCTCACCTGAAAAAATGCTAATGAGTTTGAACCATTCCGCTCTCAGTCCGGCCTCTTCATACAATTCCCGCGCAGCTGTTTCCTCCAAAGACTCCCCGGGTTCCATTGAACCCCCAAGTGTCCCCCAATCCAAGCTATCTGTTCGTTTTTGTAGCAACAGGTGACCTTCCTCGTTGAAAACGAGTACACATGAGCCCGCCATAATTAGAGGACGCGGGCCCACCAGTTTTCTTAGCTCCATGATATATCCCATCCATGCTTCTCCCCCATCTTCAAAGTGCATACGTGAAACGTACCCTTATGATTTGGTCAAGATTCCCTGATCCACGGATTTCTGAATAAGCTGCTGCGCATACTCCCACAATGTTTCGGAACCGTTCGCAATCTCACGGTTTCTGTTTAACACCTGTTCACTGGTAATGTTATATTTCTGCCACGTATCTCCCTCATTCTGATGATTATGGATCAGAGGCTGCAACCGATCGAGAGATGAGGCAAATTGTGCTTCAGGCGTCTGCTTTGCTTCAAACTCTAACCATAAGTAGAGTAGTTCTTCCGCCTGTTCCTTAGGCAATATACCAAACAGTCAGTTCACGATCATATTTATCCGTGTGTCCCACCGTATCATAAGCGAACGTATCTCCGGCATCAATCTCGACCAGATCATGAACGAGAAGCATCTTAATGACTTTGAGGATATCCACATCCTTGTTGGCATGACTCTGCAAAACCAAGGCCATCATCGCCAGATGCCAAGAATGCTCCGCATCATTTTCAAGTCTCTCCCCATGCATAATTCTCGTCTTTCGTTCAATCGTTTTGAGTTTATCAATCTCAATGAGAAATTGAATCTGATCCTGTAATGATTCGCTCACAGCACATCCTCCTTCATATCACATACCTATCTACGTGGACAGATCATACCAGTAAACTCTATAGTTAAAATCCAGTGACATGCCCACACCCTGTGCCAGACGAATTGAGCCCGCATTGTCCGGTGAACAATCCCAATACGGATGTATACCTACACGACCGCATTCTTCTACAAAAGCTTTTGCCACCATCGCACCATAATTTCTTCGTCTGTAGACTTCAACCGTTTCAATATCAACCGCATGTGTCTGATCTGCAATAAATGCCGAAAAGCAAACACTCGCGATATCATCGTTATGCACTGCAATATAGCCAAAGCCATGTTGTAAAAAATCATCTATTGTCGTCCAGAAGTGAGAGATTTTTTCCTTTAGAAATGGAGAATTGTTATATCTTTTCTCTCCTAATAGTACTTCATCTATCCTGAGAATTCTGACTTCCTCGTCCTGAGAAGCACATATGTCGAGAGGAACTTGATGACTTATCGGTTCTGGATTCAATTTGAATACATGCTGAATATCACTGGAGATATCTCTTTTCCCGGAGATGTGCCGAAGAACATCTTCCCAGGACTCGTCCACCACACCAATTTCAACGGCATGCATATGTAAGTTCAATAATTCAGGTTCAATCCTTTCCCGCATGAACTCTTTCAATTCATTCAGAAAGGGCTCGCTTCGAGAGTCTCCGATCAACTGAAAACCAGATTGTCCATGTATCCAAATTAGTGTTGCAGTGATATTCTCTTCATCATCGACATAGATCCGTCCCGGATTCAAGCCAGACGCCACCGCCTTGACTTCAATATTCTGACACGAGTCCGTGAGATGTTTTACTTTGTGGAAATCATGTTTATTAATCTCGGTAATCATAGGTTCATTCCTCCTATAACGACAGCTCAGGAATTATTACATCAAGCGTGTAATCAAACCAAGTATATATTAAGCAACTCTTCAATCCTAAGATTATGCTTTTCCAGCCAATTCATGTTCCTCTCAAACTGTTCAATCATAAACGTGAAGTTGTGTTCAATCGTTGCTCCGGCATAATGCTGACCGATATAGAAATGAAGTACTGCTATATAATAGATTTTTGTAAATAAAGGGAGATAACCGAACTCAAGCACTGAATGCTTGCGTTCACGACCATATCCCTGAAGAAAAGACTCGATCATTTCCATTGATCCTTGGGATTCCTGAACCACATGGTTAAAGCTAATTGTGAATTCCATAAACGCAGCATCCATACCAATAAAATCAAAATCCAGTACACCAGTGATTTCCTCATTCTGAGCCAGCAAATTATAAATCAACAAATCATGATGAACCAACTGTTGTGGTAATATCTCTAACTGCAGATTAGAACTCTTAATTTCTGTGATCATTTTCTGATAAAAGGTAACCTTTGAAACTGATAATTCAAAAGGTAGATTTTCATAAAAAACTTTAATCGATTGACGATTAGCTAACGGATGAATTTCGTACACTTTAGTAAATGAAATTCCCCTGTAAACTTGCTTGCCTATTGGGAACCCTTGCATTCGTGTCGAAAACTCACCCACCAGCTGCCCAAACTTCTTAGATTTGTCTACGCTAGACAATTGGGGTACGTACCTTCTAGAAAGGTAGTAATAGCCGCAAGCGTCCCATTTTCTAATAATAAATAGTGTTGGCCATCTATAGCACTATGAAAGAGTGGGATCTGAAACGAAGAATGAGTGCTTTCAAGGAAAGCTGTCACTTTACATTCCAGTTCAATACCATCGATCGTTTTGAGATGTCTATTATAGATACGAACGATAAACCTCTGTTCTTGTATTTCAAGGATTTTGGTCGTATTCGTCAAGCCAAATGGAACGGCTCTCAAGGTATACTCGATATCTTCGAAATAATGAGAAATGATTTCATTAAATCTTATATTCATAGATTCTTGTCTCTTCATCATCAAGCAAATATCCTTTACCGATATAGGCCCAGTTATTTTTTTCATAATAATCAGTCAGATCAGTACACAAATACAGCTTGTCATACCCTTTTGCTTTCACCTCATTCATCGCATGGGTCTGAAGTTGTCCACCCAGATTCTGGCCCCGATATTCTGGATCAACATGAAGACACGCAAACCAGGGAAAAAGATCCTGCCTGCTATTCAGATCACTTCGCAACAAAGCGCACCCACCGATAATTCGGTCTCCGTCCAACATCACATAAAATCTTGGTACATCACTCTCTGTATCCACAGAACGCTCTATACAATCCTGATAGAAATGGAAGCTTGATTCCGAGCCCCATTGTCTCCAAAAATACTGTACTGCTTCTTGCAGCACGTCCGGCTTCTGCCGAATATCAAAAATTTGCAACATGTTAATCTCCCTTCACGTGGATCTGATTCAACATATATTCCGTATACTCCTGAAGTAAGGCTTCACTCAAATTCACATTCTCCAGTTCACCATTGTACTTTGCAAGACATTGCGAGATGACTTCCTTGTATTTAGTGGGAAGGTTTGTAAGTGCCCATTCTCCTGCTTCTCGCTTGGAATGAATGACTGAATCTTTCACGTACAAAAGAACCCGGGATAGATTCAATACATAGTAGACTGGGTTGTCCGCAATTTCTTCCATAGCTGAACTCACGTCCGATGTAATTGAGGCAATCATATGTTCACGATTTTCCGGTTGGAACAGATCCTTAATGGGTTTACCATCCAGCACAATACCTCGATCATAGATGACAGCCATATGTGCTACCAGATCCGGATCTTCATATCCACCACATAGATATTGCTCATCCGTTCGATATTTCTCCCGGTGATAGGCAGAGTAATGAAACTCAAAAGGAGTAGGGTATGCCATAACAACAATCGTAGATTCCAGTACAACACTGAGTTCAAAGCCTTTCGTAATGTGCATCTCATCTTCAATATGCATTAACTTTTGTGCAATGCTTCGATAGGTGTCATCAGATCGCTTTTCCCGGCTAACGACCAATATATCGATATCACTCTGGTTTGGATGAAAGCATCCCATGGCCATAGAACCGTGTAGATAGATCCCCACCAAAGCGTCCGTTAATTCTTCTTTTAAGACACGAGTAACGCTATCTAAAACAGTCTTTTCATTCAACATGAGCAACTCCTTTATGTATAGGATCAGGTGTCCAATTCAACGTTCAGTTCACGCACAAAAACAGCCGTGCCGTTAATTCTAACATCCATATCCTCACCATCCTGAATCACACTCACTTGAACCTTTCCATCTCTTCCAATCTCATGCCCTTGCTCTACCACAAACTGTACCTCATCAATCTCCGGTTTCACATAGGTTAAATAATATGCACCCATCACCCCGGAGGCTGTTCCAGTCACTGGATCTTCTGTCGTACCAGAGTAAGGTGATGAAAAATGTCTGGCATGCATCATCGCATCCGAATCACGGGTTTCGAAACAAAAGGGATGTAGGGAAGCTTTGGGATTATCAATTAAAATTCCTGGGAACAGGGAAGAATCCGGTTTCATTTTCATAAAAGAGCTTAGTTCACGAATTGGAATTAATAACGTCCAGGCTCCTGTACTTCCATAAACGATTGGCGTAGAAAGGTCAACATCATCCAGAGTGAGATTGATGGCGCTTACCAGCTTCTCAATATCCCCCTGGAACGGTATAAACTGCGGCTGATCCTGTTTCATTTCCATGTAAATGGTGTCGGCATTGCGCTCAAATCGTATGGGTAATGTACCTACATTGGTTTCAATTATGATCAACTCTTTGTCACTTAACATCCCACGCGTCTTCAAACCATACAGTGATGCCATTGTGGCATGACCACACAGATTAATCTCATGGCCTGGCGTAAAATAACGTAATCTGACGTCAGCTACTTCAGAGTTCAACACAAATACCGCCTCATTAAAACCAACTTGATAAGCGATCTGCTGCATCTCCGTCTCACTGAAATGATCAGCATCAAAAACCACTCCTGCCGGGTTACCTTGACCGGGAACGGTAGAGAAAGCATCATAATGATATACCGTAATATTACTCATGACCAGACCCACTCTCTCTGTAATCTACGAGACGCACATGTCCATACAACTCTATGCTTTCACCATCCATTACAAGCCCGCCACCATCTTGGCACGCATAAACCGCCGTACGGTTAACGCGCGTATACTCTCTTAATGAATTCAGGGTATCTTCCGAACCGTCCCAATGCGGTGCAAACTCAAAATCAACGAGTCCCAGTGCTTGCATATCTTTCAGATCTACATTGTTTTCATCAGCATCTTCCCCATATCCCGCTATATCTATGGTAGGTGTAGTCAGAATACTTCCTGCGCTGACCCCGATCAGAATGCCACCACTCTTCACATAGGAACGCAGCAAACCAAGCACATTTCTCTTCTGTAATAAACTTAGAAAATAAAACGTATTTCCGCCGGATAGATGAATCGCATCACATTCGAAAATAGCGCCAAATGTGCTCTCCTCATACTCCCAGATCAAGATCATAATATTGAATGTTATCTATTCCTATTTGATTATAGTAACGTCTAGTGTGTTCAAAATACTTCCGCTCCGGGTCGGAGCACGAAGGGATATATCCGATGGAAGGCTGTGCACTTTCGAATAAGCTTCGTATTCTCTGATCCAATTTATCGTTAGATTCGAATACCAAATCACTTAGCAGAACCAACGTAGTCATCTGACTTCCTCCCCTACCTGTTAGACTCGCTTAAACTCTCTATCCAAAATCGAGAAAAAATACTGGTCTGTCCACTGATTGTTCCACCATAGTTCTTCCTGGAAAACGGCCTCCCGTGTCATGCCCACATGCTGCATCAGTGCAGCTGAGCGAACGTTTTGTGAATTGCACATGCCGACGACCTTATGAGCTTGTAACTCTTGAAACGCAAATCGTAACAAAAGACGGGTAGCCTCGCTCCCATATCCGTTGCCTGCGTATTCTGAAAGTACAGCGAATCCAAGTTCCCAGCTTTTTCGGTAATCCACATAACTCCACATCTGAACGATACCAATGGGGGTATCTTCCGGATCATTTATGCGGCGTATAACGAAATCATAGGCATATGGTTTCTCATCTGCGAGAGCAAAATGACTACGTTATTTCTCACGGACCTTTTCCTCATCGGTTTCAACAGTTTCCTCAAAGCTCCATATGTTTGTGTCACATTCAAGTTGACATATGAAGTCGAGCTCCTGTTCTGTGACTGTTGTTATTCTGACCTTCTCTCCCACGAACTCCATGTGAATTCATCCCCGTTCTGTATAGATCATTGTTTGGGAATCTCCCACTCTGTATCAAGCAAACCTCTACCGATGTTCCATTTGGCGAGCAAAGCTCTCTGTCTGTTTTCCAAATCAAGAAAGGGCGCTGCAACGCAGGATAACGTGTCAAACATATGAATAAAATGAGGTCCTTCCTTGAAACGTCGAAGCCCTCCATACTCTTCATCATCCGCTGCCCATACAATCTTTTTAATGCCCGACATTAATATGGTACAAGAACACATAGGACAAGGTTCACAGGTAGTATAGAGCGTCAGGTCTTTCTTCGTGAATCTCTTATTGTCCACATCCAGCAAATGTTTTCCTGCCCGACGAATGGCATCCACCTCAGCATGTGCGGTAGGATCGCACTCCGAGAAGACTCGGTTCCTGCCTTTACTCACGACATTCCCATCCACATCCACAATTATCGCACCAATCGGATACGTTCCTTCAATTAGTGATTGTTCTGCTTCTTCCAGAGCCAAAGTTAGATAGTCATAATCCGATAACTTCATTTGAAAGCCCCCTAAGTACAGTTATAGACCACTTATAAAACAGACGCCTTGTGTAATGTGTAGTAGTAGAGATTGACGGGATCTCCTTTAAACATTAAAAGTTCTTGATCGTGTACTGCCCTGCTTCACCAAGAAAATCACTTTTGGTTAACCCTTTTTCTCCGAGTAACATCCTGTAGTTCGATATCGTACCGTCATGTGAAATGATAAACGTATTGCCGCTCTGTTGCCTGCACCATCCACGAAGCTGTTCAGCTAATATCTGGAACCGATGTGCATCCATCTGATTAATACTTTCTTCCCAACAATCCAGCCCCAACTCAACCAATCTTATGTCACTATACTGATGGCTGAGCTCTTCCTTGGAATAGATCTGATCGCAGATTAAAGGAACGAACTCCGGATTCTGAGGAAACATTCTTGGGCCAACCAGCGGGCTGAACGCAAGATTGGTTTTTGGGGCTAGAAGGAGCGCCGTTTCAATAGTACGTTTCGTTGGACTCACCAAAATGACGTCCTCAGGCGTAAAAACCACTTGTTTACGCAACGCCATGACCTGACTTTTCCCCAATTCAGTGAGGCCGGGGTGCAGGCAATTTAATTGGTTAGGGTAATCTACCAAGTGTTCGCCATGACCATGACGAATAAATGTAATGTCCATAGAACCTTTATCCTCTATTTCTGAATGAAGTGTTTGATACCTTTTGCATCAAGGAGATTAGTCAGTTGGCGAATGTTTTACTCATAAACCTTGCCCATATACATGATCTGAGCACATCGCTTCCACGGGTTATCCGGCTTCTCGTAATGGAGTAATCCATCCACCGACTCTTGCCCCCACTGGACTGCCGCTTCCAGAAATGACGCTATCGATGATCCTAGCAACGTATGGTTACTCCAGAATCTTTTCAAGTTTGCGCCTTGAAGCCTCGCGGTCATAATCCGAATTATCCAGCCATACCTTATCCATCTGAAGTAAGCCATAGATTTCAGACTCTAACCTTTTTCTTTCCTGCAAAACCTGTACTGTACCCGGAACACCCTGATAACCCTGCGCTTGCCCGAATCCCTGATTCGTATAATAATTAATGAAGCCCTCTGACCATTCTTTTGGTCTTTCACTGACCGCCTTATCAAAGGTATATGATATATCCTTCTGGTTGATATAGATGAGAAGCGGATTCAGAGCATGAATGATACGCCCCAGTTCCAATACATACTGCACGTTCTGCTCTTTGGATTGATTACATTTGACAAGACCCATGGTCAGTGGATTCTGGATAAAACAACATTCAAATATCGTGATGCAATCATCATTCGTGTTTAACACGTTTTGGGCGAAATCTTGCCACTTCTCGGTGATCAGTTTAACATTTTGTTCAAAAGGAATTTCGTAAATATCTCGTCTGAAAATATCCTGTAAGACATGGTCGGGAATATCTATTCCCCACTGTTCTTTCATCTTACGGTATGGAATCAGGAAACCTTGATCATAGGCAATCGCATTGCTTTCCAGAACCTCTCTGTAATCTTCATGCGTGCTCAATAAAGCCTCGAAGTCTTCAGTATGATAAAAAGCAACTCCTTCGTAATCAGCAGGGTGATCCAGGTTTCCTTCCTGAAATAGTTGTACCTGCTTGCCTTGACCTATCAGGATTTCGGATGCCATTTTGGCAATCGTTGACTTGCCTGAACCCGGTAATCCTTCAATGAGTATTAATCTCCTAGCCATCATTACATCCCCTTTATTTTGTGTGAAGATATGGATATTCCATGTGTCAGACACTAGGTTATTAATCAATATCTGCAATAACCCATTGCGCGTTATCGCCATCTTCTTTCTTTTTCCAAAACACCATGGTATTGCTATACTCTTCGTTGTTCTCATTTAACTCGTTAACTATCACCACTGCCTGATAGAGTTTCCTTTGCTCCTGTATAGTTATGTCACTCATGGAAGTAACCTTGAGAACTTTGTATCTTCCCATGCCTGATATAGGAGATTTAGGATCAATCAAACTCATATATGCTTTTTCATCCTTTTCGTATAAATAACGCATACGGGCATTCATAAGTTTGACGATTTCCAATTCATCCCCTGTATAGTTTGTTTCATCGAGATACTCTGGTGGGATGTCTTCCTTCTCTTGGGATGTCGATATTTCTTCATCTTGCTGTGCATCTTCAGTGTTTCCTTTGTTCTGACAGGCCACCAGAATTAGAAATAATAATGAAACTATCATTAACTTCTTCATATTCCATCCTCCGATCAGCATTCGTCTAATCTTCCAAACCTCCCACGATCATGAGCTGCGTTGGGCGCTGAATTCCGACCGTTTTCAAACGTTCGATGATAGAATTACCTTGTTCTGCAAAAGCGGCATAATCTTCAAACGCCTTGGCCCGTTCCATATGCTGTTTGCAGGCATTAGTAACCAAATGTATATCCCGTTCTGCCATAACATCCGGCTTGGGTTCGTTGTATTCGTATGTCCAATGTATACGTATATCACTGGCAGTAACGATATCCCTGACTTCCTGACGCGTATACGTGTGATGATGGTATATTCCCAAACGCTGATCTATATCGGCACTGAAATGATGATATAAAATATGAGTCAGCTGGGCTTCATTCGGCTTATCACTTACTAATTCATTCATGAGAAACAGACCGTTTCTTTTCACAACTCGCTTCATTTCTTCCAGGACCTGTGCACCTGGCGGTAAATGATGCAAGGCATTCGAAATACAAACCGTATCAAACGTACCATCTGCAAATCCCATGTTACTCGCATCCATCGGCTTAAACTGAATCTTTCCATGGCCGGCATACATAGCCTCTGCTTGACGTAATGAATCCATATCCGTATCCATCCCGGTAATCTGTTCGATACCACTGAATAATTTAAGTAAAGTAGGAATAAATCTACCTGATCCCGTGCCTACGTCCAATACTTGCCCTGCTCGATGCGTTTCCAACTGTTTCTTCAATTCATCCACGGATACACCATCCCGGTTATGACTTTGCTTGCTTTTATTTTAAAAGAAGACTTCCTATGTATGTAAAATTTTCTCTCAAGGTACATCATAACCCATAATGTGGGATTTGCGAATAAACGAAGTAAACCTTCTCTATTTATATCGCATTTCACGCAAAAACCACGCTTCTCTGCACGTGTTACATCATGCAAAGCGCGTGGATATCAGCAGAACTTTCATCCAACTTTTGTAACTGTCCACAATCTATCTAGCTATCTATTCCATAACATATTCATTATGCCAACCGCTTCAATCTGGATCTCTTTTTCTTCATTATCCGCAAAACGGTAACTATATGTTGAATAGATCCCCATATGACGTATATGTCCGCCTTTCAAATGAAGCTTCTTTCCCTCACCGTCAATCGTCTGCGTAAACGTCCTGCCTTCATTCACATCATACGAAGAATGGATGTCATGTTCACTTGCGAGCCATGCAACAAAATCTTCTTCGTTTGGATTGGTCATTACTAGAATAACGAGCAGAACAACAAGCACAACAATGCCCGTTCTTAGTCTCGCGCCCCTCTTGCTACTATGTTGCTTGTGCTCACGCTTCATCCCGTTCACCCCGTTTCTTGAACAGAAATCTCTACGTTCTTGGCCAAAACCCAACCACTCAATCCATACGAGGATGAGATCACCATGTACTTGTATTTCTCCTCGATCAGCCGGATTTGCAATTCGTCATAGGAATCATAACTGACAGGCCAACCGTAGCCCTTCCCCGACTCTAACAACTCTCGATTATGAGGGATAAAATGCTCTATGTCCCACTCATCTAGATCCAAAATAATGCTGCCATGCAGCGGTGTCGTAATATTGTTTATAGTCTGAGACCCATTTCGCTTTGGAAAAATCAACAAAGTCATACGGCTCGCACTGTCTAAGGTAAAGCAATTCCTCATGCGCCTGTTCCCGGTCCATATTTTCCAGATAAAATAAAGTCTTCTCATATCCCGCACCACATAATAACTGCACATCAATATAACTACCCGTATCCTGATTCTTTCGTTTGGCTTGCCAGATCAGCGTGGTGTCCTCCACATTTCCAATACAGAACAACATGATGCACAACAGTTTTAGAACCTCGTTATCCTCTGACTCTCGGTTCTCAATCTCCTGTTTCAATAGTTCTCGGATCGGCTCTCGATGGATGTCATCAGGCTCCAATCCGTATAACTGTAGCAGTTCTTCCTCATTCATACTTGTTCTCCTTACCTACTTGAGAAATTTAACTCTTCCGCTTTTTTCCTGCTATCCATTCTAGCATAAAAATAAAAAGCGATGATGTGCAGCCAATGTTCTCAGACATGATAAAAAGACTACTCACTCATGAGTAGCCCCTATGCATTCATATAACCTTACTCAATCTCCAGATACATCTCCTGATCTTGCAGGATTATCTCATTCATGTGTGCAATAGCTGCTTGTGCCACAGTCTGATATGCAGCATATAATGCCTCTGTTCTCTGGAGCAAGATCGGGTCCTTCTCCAGATCCGTTGGCAGTACCTCACGCCACACTTCATCCACTCTGTTTTTGTCCGTAATCAGACTTTCTATCTGGTCCAGTACAGTTACCATCTCATCTAAATGAAAAAAGTGCATCCCATTTTTAATTCCATTCCAGCTCTTGATCTCGATGATGTTATATGCCGAAAACCAATAAAACTCTGCCAGACTCTTCGTGTGATTGTGATAGGAATAGAACAGAAATAAGGCTTGTTGCCCTTCATGTAACTGTCGGTATATCTCTGTTTTGGCGGTCATATCTCTGCCCCGTACAGAAATAAGCATCGGTTCAATACATAACCAGCTAAGTTGCTTTGAATGTATATCTTCTACTCGCACTCTAGCCTTCAATAACAATCCCCTCTCTGTTCACCACTTTAAGGATTCTCTGGTGCTTCCACTGGCGGGTCACTCTCTCCGCCCATTCTGCGTCTGGATGTCTCCATTTTCCCTGTCGAAGGCACATGGTCAGACGCTTTAGCTAATCCGAATTTGGGCATGTTGGCGTATATGGTCTCGAAGGAACCCGACTGAGCTTTGTATGTTTCATGATAGATCCCTACGGTTCCATCGGAACCAATGGAGCGGTTGAATCTTTTCCAAGCTTCCAAGTGCAGTCCACCCCGTGCGTATTTCTCCAACTCATCGTAAGAGCGCCAGTATTGTAACAGGGTCACCCCACGCCAGCTTATAAAATACTCTGTACTCAGAAATCCGGTCTCCGGATTCATATACAGCTCTTTAATCATCGGGCCCATGGACTTAAAGACAGGTAGCCATTTATGTATAGCCCATAGACGATTAATCCTCATCCCGATAATAAAAACAACAAATTCTCCCTCAATCTGAGCTGAATATCTTCCCTTATGTATGTTCGCCACGTTACCCCTCCTTCTCTTCAAAAACATTCGATTTCATCGGATCTGGACGACCCTTCCTATCCGCTCATAGGCATTCAGGGGAAACTCAAAACTCCACCGTTTGTGATATTCCTCGGGTCCACAGCCATCCTTCTTTATGTGATTCTATGATGCAAGATTAACTGGAGACCATGGATGCCCATCTTTCGAACGCCTCTGTCGAGAAAATCCACTTTCAGATATAACTGTTGAGCCGCAATATTTCCTTCATTTACTGCTAAAATAATCTCATTGATCTCCGGATGGAGCTGGCGAACGAATTTAGGCAGTGCCTTCATTGCTTCCTTCGCATACCCGTTTCCTTGGTGTTCCACCGAAATGGATAGTGCGCGCACCAATATCGTATGACATGCATCTTTTTCTTGAGCGTACTCAGAATTTTTATGTAAAATAAAGAACCCAACGGGTTTCTCTTCATGAAGGATAACTATCGGATCTTTGTCCAGATTTTGGATCGCTTCCTCAATCACATCCGCAGGCATTGCAGTAAACTGAATCTGCTCCCCTTTCAGCGAGAAATCATTCAAATCTTGATCATATTGCTCATGATAAAGAGCCAAACGAATGGAATTTCCCATTTCCGTACACCTCTCCTTTCATTTGGATTATATTCTAATGAGTTAGGTGGTAAAGCCACGCCCCGATATCTTTACCAAAGGCATAAACCAAATTTAACACAATGATAGATAATAAAAATGCCGCACTCTTAGGATACTTCTTCATCAGATCAGATAGTTCTATTATCGTTTTTTGCATGATAGGGTCTCCTTTTTAAATAAAAATTAAAGCCTTATTCTTCTACCTCAATCGAATTATAAAAGTTAATGATATTAGGTGAAGTAGTGACTAAATTGTTGTCGTTAGGTATATCACTTACATGTACATACAATCCAAATTCCTTCATATATTGTGCAGAATCCGGCTCTTCTTCATCGGAAATAGTTATCGTGTATTCCTGCTCATCCAATGTAGGGAAACTCCATTTGGCCCACGCGAGTTCGCTTAGTTTCACGTCAGCTGAAAGCTTAGCTACTGCGTATTGTCCTTCGAATTCGATTAATTCACCGATAGAATACGTTCTCTTGCTGGACTCCGTGAAAACCAACTGACGATCCTCGTTTCCTATAGTAATCTGTGCTACTGGACCAGTCATATGATATGACTTAACATATTGCAGAATGGCTTCTTGAGCGGTATCGTACTTTTTCAAACGTTGGATCGGATCGATCTCTTTACTGGGTGAACTACATCCAGCGACTATAATCAACAGCAAAATACATGTGTAGAACATTCTTTTGATTTGTGTTCACGCTCCTTATTATTATGTTTGTTTCTCTGCCATTAAAATTCTTACGATGCTTGTCGCGTTTTTGAATTTCATTCTGTTATTCTTCTGTTGGTAGTCCCACCCATGTTTTATTGCATATTGAATAAGGTTGGATATCAATTTAGGTTCATACACCAATATATCCCATGTATCTTCCCAAGCCACATCGAACTCTACAAATGTAGATTTAAATGTATTTGAATAGATCCGAATAACAATATCGTATGCTTGCTCATCCACAACATACAAAAACAGTGTATCATTCACTACAATTTTGCGGACTTGTTTCCTATATACCTTCAGGTAAATTCCTCCCTTACTTACACATTGCTACGTAAATCCTTATAAACATTCCATTTCGTAAACAATTGTTTTAGCGCCAATCCTGTTGTATGTATGAACTCTTCCATAGCTTCCATGGATAAAATATTTAAACCACCCAAGGGTTCGTTGTCAGAGTCAGCTAAAAACTCAAGTTTCTCTCCCCTATACTGATACACCTCAGATTCTAGCAATCCACCTAAATGAAATGCTCTTCCCACGTTCAGCTCATTTAACCATTCACGAGCCCCGTCCCAATTCCGTAAAATCATAAACTCCAGCTTTGAGACATCCTGCGTATACACGCTTCTTCCATTGGGATGAAATTCATATGCAGGATATATATCGAATGTCCACACTCGGTCCGTATAGATGTGGGCGATGTAACCGCACAGATATTGCATGAATTTGGGATCACTATAAGCCAACTTTTTGTTGGACTCAAAAAAGGCTTCAAGCTCTTCGTCTGTTGCGAATCTTCCTGCCTCTGCCATGAGGTGAGTTTTTGCTTTTTCGGTACGGGTGTTGGTTCTTACGTGGATAGAATCAGGAGCGAGACTTCCCAATAACAATTCAGGGGATGGCTCGGATATCAATTCGGATGCAATTGCAAAATGAACCATTGGCCAAGGCAATAAAAAAACTCCCTTCTTTATTAAAATGGATTTACATTAACAGTCTGAATTTTGAATCAACTGATTAAATAGGTCTTTATAATGTATCGACTCAGGAAATTCTTTATTGATAAACTGTATTCTACTCCAAAAGTCATCTTCACAATTTGAAATTGTGTCTTCGGCCAGAGACAATGCAAGATTGTGAAAAGCGTTTGTCATATGAAATATGAGTAGACTACTTCTTTTAGTATCCTCGACATCTACAACTGAGGGATATGCTAACTTGGATGCAATCACACGTATATCTAAAAACGCTTGGTATATTAATGTTTGGTATGCTTTAATTTTGTTTTGTTCCATTCCTACACCTCTTAGTGATAATATCAATCTCATATAGACTTTTGAAAACAACAAGTATAGCAATTCTTTTTTTGTTTATCCCCAAATAAAAGAATTAAATTTCATATTCCAAAATGCACAATGCATTTTCCATTTACCTCAGCATACTTTGCCATGTTCGCAAGCTTGTTTAATTCGTTGATTAATTCTACCTTATTGTACATGAGTTTCTCGTAGTATCCCTTCTGATCTTCACCATTAATACTGTAATTCCCTGTAAGAACAATCGGATCAGTCGCATGGCTAAATAGATCAATCCAGACTCGAATCAGTTGTTGAAACTTCAACAATGCATTCTGCTCTTCAATAACGGTTATTCCATAGTTGTTCAGTCCACTACATCTCGTACAGGTGTACGGATTCCATGTATCCAACCATTGAAGGGAATCATAGATGTATGCAATAAATTCGTCTTCCAGGGTCGCATGATTCTCTGGCGTTAACCCACTTTTATGTATCAAGTCCTGAGAGTCCCAAGAGTAGGAAGTATGGATATACTCGTTTACTTCCGCTTTGTTTTCAATAACAAAATGATGCTTCGGCATGCTTATGCCCCCCTCACACGCTTCACTCCCATAGACTCCTCTTCATTCATCATAACCCATGTATTGGAAAATGGAAATTGAAAAAGATCCTATCTATCTCCCAACTCAGGAGAAGCACATAGGACCTTGAGAAAAAATTCATTACATTTAGAAAATCCTTCTTTTACTCAGAAACTCTGTTCCTTCTTCACGATACATCGCTATAAATTCATTGGTCACATGATCATGTCTCAATATGCCCATATAGTCTGTACCTGGTTTCTTCGGTCTATAGTCGGAATCAATCGTGTAAATATTGAAGTGCACCTCATCTTCGTCATCTGACACATCTGTATTATCAAAAAGTGAAATCACTTCAGCTTTGCCGAGAAACCTAAAGGGAGATTCCTGACGCTCTATAATATAAAAAGGATATGTGATGTTCTCTACCTGAACGAATTCCTGGTATTCCTTAAGTTCATCAGGTATGAGATCCATATACAGTCTAGCTACATCTTCTCCCTGAAACACACCTGAAATCCACTTCAAGTCCCCCTTGGTTGCTACGATAATAAACAAGCTAATCACCTTCTAATTTAAATATTCAAAATATTCCTATGATATACGTCTTACTGTTTATCTAAATATTGTGTATATACCTTTAATACGTATTCATTATCTACATCATTTTCATTAGTATCTTGGGTTATCTCACCATAAACATTCGACTTCAAAAAAAGATCTATAATTTCATCAGGCTCACTCACATTCTGAGTTTTGGATCTGAAAGGTAGCTTCTTATTGCTATCCGAGATTAGATTAAATCTTAATTGACTCGCCATAGAATCAAACCATAGATAAAATATCATTCCTCTCTGCATATTCGAATGATTGACCTGATTCTGGCGGTTGGCTATGACGTCCATAATAAAACCACGAAAATCACTCAAGCTCACCTCATTAGACGTTTCTTCTGAAATTGAAATACACCACATATTACTTTGTATTTCTTTCTGAAGTTCTGAATCTGAAGTACCTATATAGATCACATCATGAATAATTTCTTCGAGGTCCTTAAAATATTGCTCTTTAGACATTTTACCTACTTGCTCCCTTCATACATCTATACCTTCATTCCACGCAAAAAAGTCTGGGACAAAATCCGGTGGGTGCCAGCGATGTTGTCAATCTCAATGTTATATTCAGACTCAATATATTTAATCTGATGTTGCTCATAATACTTTTTCCAGAATGAAACTGCTGCCGCATTGTTAGCAAGCTGTTCTACTTGGAATGTGCCCTCAAATTGAGCAAAAACCAAGTCAATCGCTTGCGCTGCTAGCCCCTGTCCGCGATATTTTTTCACCAAGAACAGCTCTTGCACCGTATAATCCACATCTTCTGGCACATATGGAGGTGAGCACACCAGTACGAATCCAATAACCTTCCCTTCATACTGAATCAAAAACGGATGTAATTCATCACGTTCCAGATATAGATAGGTGTTCGTTGGATCATATGTACCCTCTTTACGCAAATCTTCGCCCGAGAATTCGGACAGATCATATAAATACAAGTTGTACAGGTTGAGAAACAATTCCTTCTGCTCTGGCAAAATACTCGTAATTTGTACATTCATCTTCATTCCACATCTCCCTTTGTTAATGATTTGGTCAGTGATCCATACACGACTTTGCCGATATCCACAACGAGCTTGCTGCCCCCTGTTCTCAATATATCGTTTCAACCCAAGCAGATATAGGCAAAGTTTGGTTTAAACCATGAAGTAACCTTTTCTTTCAAAGTGGACATGAACATTTGTACAAAAAAAAGACTCCCTACAGAGTCCGATTACTGGTCTTATCTTTATTTTTCACCAAGTATCCACTGGCAAGCGCTGCGGGAGCGATAAAAGGTAAGAACGTCAACCAATCCATGAAAAGAAGTATAGGAACGAAAATAAATATTACACTGATATACATCATGACTGGAGATTTTTTCTTCAACCCCTGAACACCGAAAACAACTCCTGCCAATGAGATCAATAGGACAAAAGCAACGTTAAGCACGTTCATAACCATCACCTCCACTGGCATGTAGCCAACACTTATTGAATCAGATAATCAACCACAGGATATGAAATCACATTGCGATCTCTGTACGTTGAAGTCACCGCTTCGGGATGGGTGCTAAGAATTCCGTTTTGCAACATCACCGGACGGAATCCTCGCTCCATTGCTCCGTTGTACGTAAATAGAACACATTCCTCCGCAGCAAACCCGGCGATGATCACTAATTCAATTCCATGACTCTTCAACACCTGCTCCAGATCAGTTTGCCAGAAGGCATTGGAAGCTTCCTTGGTAACGGTGAGATCCTTCTCAGTCACATCCACCTCGGGAATAATACGATACTCTTCCGGTTTGGCCTCCTCCATTCCCTCCACATCCTGAACGTGAACGACCACATGTTCATTCAATCGCAGCACGTTAGCCACATGGTTAATGTACTCACAGGCATGGTCTATCGAAGTCTGGTCCATCTTTTTACGCACAATACTCTCTTGCATATCAACAATAAGCAAACCTACTTTCATCCCATCTCTCCTCACAAATAAATTTTGCGCCTTATGGCTTAGTAAATTCCCTTGCTTACACGGAAAACTTAACTTAATCCTTAAATAATTCATTCAGCATCCGGTCGCGGTTCTCCAGAAAGCTACGGGTAATCTGATAGTGATCGGTATCCTCATAGGCTACCTCTTGAATATCGCTATCGTCAAAACTTAAAATTTCCGCCCCCGGATACCCCAGCAGAATGGGTGAGTGCGTCGCAATAATGAATTGCGAAGTGCCTGACAGATCGTGGAGAATACGCAACAAGGAGAGCTGTCTTGCTGGTGATAAAGCAGCCTCGGGCTCGTCGAGCAGATAGATGCCTTTGGAACTAAAGCGGTTGACGAACAGGTTGAGAAAAGATTCTCCATGCGATTGTTCATGTAATGAGCGCCCGCCATAATATTGAAGCGACTCCGGCATCTCATCCACATGTGATGCAAACTGATAGAAAGATTCAGAGCGCATGAAGAAGCCATTCGTTATTTTGGGCAACCATGCCAATCTTAGATAATTCCCGAGCGAGGATTCCGAAGCATGTGTCTCATAAGCATTATTCCTGCCGCCCCCTGCGGTATTGAATCCACATTGATGAGCGATGCCTTCCAGCAGCGTAGATTTCCCAGAACCATTTTCACCTACAAAAAAAGTAATGTTATTCGTAAACTCCAAGCGTTCCAAGGATTGTATCGTGGGTATGTCAAAAGGGTATTGGTCTCGATTCTCGATCTTGGCCGACAGGAGTTCCACACTACGAAGATACATAATCAACCTCCCACCTTTAATTTATATAAGTTTAACTAAAGAATATTTACACTCGAACTTCTCACTTATCTTCCTATTCACATTCAGTTCACTCTGATTGGTCAAGCCACGGACGAATGATATCCTTGCGGGTTATGATCTCCATTGTCTTCATGAAAAACCAGGTAAACCCGGCATAAAAGCCGATATGAGGATAACGAAAAGCTGCGGGTTTATTACCTTCATAATAGAAGTGCCCAATCCAGGATAAAACGTAATGGAAGACGGCGAGTAGTAGCGTGACTTTGATATCAATAAACAAAAAAATCCATGCCACAAAGGCCGACAAAAACGCGAAATAATGCAAAATGCGGTTGTTACGATTCTGGTGCTCCTGAAGGTAATAACGCAAGTCCTTGCGCACTCGATTCAACATCGATTCACGTCCATTTCACCTTGATCTGTGATCACTGCTTTGCGTTCACTCTTCTCCATCGTACCCTATAACAGGGTGCATATGAAACCGTTTCAACCAAAAAAAAGAGCAAGCCATAGGCTCACTCTCTTCAGGTTAATAGACAAATCTGCGCTGCGCCCAATAGCTGAATAGGAAGATGGACACCTCGGTCAATAGCTTGGCTGCGAGCAGCGGGATAATTAGTTTTTCATTATAAAAATACAGTAAACCGTAGTTTAATAGCAGCACCAGTAAGACGAGCGAGAAATATTTTGGCAAAGACTGCCGCACCTTCGAGGTTCGTCCGACGGTGAACACGTACTTCCGATTAATCGTATAGTTGAAGATGGAGCTGCACAGTCTTGCTGCAACAACCGACAGAAACAGATTGTGTGTGAAATATTGGATAACGAACAGTAATCCAAAATCAATCAGAGCGGACAGCACCGAAGATGTGCTGAACATTAGGATTGGCATATAGATCCGGAATGAATCGACCAGCGGGCGAAAATGGGAGGACTCATTGTGATCCAGATACACCGTATCTATGAACTCCTCCGTAATTTCATACCCTTCCTTGTGTGCCGTTAACAGCATGTTCATCTCGTATTCAAACCGATCTCCTGGAATCTGGTTCAACCAGTCCAGCATGGCGTAAGGAAAACCGCGTAGACCGGTCTGCGTGTCATATACTTTGGTACCTGTCGTGAGGGAAAAGACCGCCCGTGTGACTGTGTTGCCAAAACGGCTGCGTGCTGGAATTTTACCACTGAAGCGACGGCTGCCGAGTACAATTCCTGGTGTCGTCTGTGCGAGTAGCACTTCGAAGATACGCTTAATATCGTGTGGGAGATGCTGTCCGTCACTATCTGCGCATACCACACCGCCCTGAGGTCCGTACTCCTTAATATACTGAAATCCTGTCTTCAACGCCCTGCCCTTACCCAGATTGACAGGATGTGTCAAGACCGTACAGCCATAGGCTTCTGCCGTTTCAAAAATTCCACGGTAACCGGGGCCGCTACCATCATCCACAATCACAATGGGTCCAAGTTTGAATGTCTGCAGTTGCAGAACAAGATTCAGTAAACGTACATCGGGTTCATATGATGGAATTAATATCGTCATGATCCTTGTCCCTCCGTCAGATATAGAATGTCACTTACGCCACGTTCCTGGTTACGCCCCAGCGGATTATTGACGACTCTGCCCATAAAATACATCGTGGATGAACCGCCGCCGTCCAGATTGTAGGCTTCAGTTGCTCCGAGGCCTTTCATGACATCAGCCAGTTCTGCCAAGGTCATGCCACGGCTGTCGTCCTGCCGTCCGTCCACCACCACAAAGACGTAATGATTCGGAGCAATCATGCCGATCGCTGTTCTTGGATTCGCATCCTGGATGGAACGGTTGCCGAAGTTGTTATCGATTTTCACACTGCTAAAATCACTGACGATCTCGCCATCCTGGATCAGAATGGGCCCAAAGGATAGTGTATTGGTTGCACCTTCAGCCAGCAGTTCCGAGGAAGAAATCTCGTTCTCGTTATAAGTTTTCATCGTTCCGTCGTTGAACAGGGCAAGTGCATCCCGCGTTGGGCTGTCTCGATACAATGTTCCATTGCGGATAATGACACCATCATCGCGGAATCCGTAGTAGTCACCATTAATGGCAAAGATCGCATTGTTGGCAGCGGCAATCTCTGACGTATTCTCGGTAATGTTAGTACCAAAACTATTATCTGCCAGCGCAGTTCGCAGGCTACTTGCATCCGTTAGCTGAACATCAGCAACATAATACGTAATCTGATCCGAGCCTGAACCAGTCTGTACCTTTTCAATACTGACTTTCATATCATCACTCGAATAATTCCAATCATCTGACGTTGCATTCACTTCAGTTGCGGTGGTCGAAGTATTGCTGGAATCATTGTCGGTGCCCGTTGTTGCCGTTGCCGTGTTCTCATCCGCTACAACAACCTGCACATGCCGGATCAGGTAACGGTCAGCCAGACTATACAGGATTCCACCTACCACGAGTACACTGACAAGTGTGATGATGAACCATCTGCGCTTTCTTGAAGAGATGGGCCTTTTATGTGGGTCTTTCCGGGTTGGTTTCTCATAGATCTTCATCATGTGAAGCTCACCTCTTCATCTAAGTTCTTAAAGCCATATTAGGCCGGATAGCTTAAATGAATCTGAAACCATTTCAAAAAAGGCCATCCGTTTTCCTAGTAAGGAAATTAGATCACCTTGATTTTTAATCTATATAATCTTAAATGTCGCTGTTATCATGTACATATCTCGATCAACATACATATCACATATCTTCATCAGGTCTTCTTGTTATGCATCTGCAAAAAGAGCATCATATGCGGGACAAGGCCGCTTTTCCAAAAATTCCGTTAACGCCGGTGGCTGCTGGGCATAGATATCCTTCAACGATGTTCCGTTGTAGATGTTGCCAATCACAACGGGATGACATAACTCACAGATGAGAATATCCCCGTTGCCGTGCAAGTGCAGCTGTTTCGTGCCATCCACACAATTCGAGAAATAAACACCGGGTTGTTCACGCAAATTCAACTGTTCAGCGAACCGGTCCATACAGGTAAAATAGAGCGTTGTATCTGGCTTTTTATGTTCAATTAACTCCGCTACAGATCGAATGAGGGACTCTCTGGATACAATCTGACTCCAATCGGTATGTGGCATTTTAATACTGTTCTGGATCTCATGGATGCGCACACCCAGGTCATACACCTTATCACTAATAGCCTGCAGGTTCGCTTGGTTACCTTCAAACAGCAACGTTTCCAATACCGTCTCCAAACCGGCTTCTGTACACAAACGGATATTCTGCTCCAGTCTCTCATACATGCGAGGATGCACACGGTAGTACGCAGCATAGGCCTCCGCATCCGTATAATTGAACGAAATATGGATGTTGGACAAGCCTGCATCACGCAACGCGAGAATCCGTTCTTCTGTTAGCAGACTGGCATTACTGTTCAATTGCGTATCAATGCCATGTGAAGCGCAGTACGTCACGATCTCTAGGCAATCCTGGTATTTCAGAGTAACTTCACCCCCGGACAATCGAACTCGCTTGAGATGAGGCAGCTCACTAATAATACGGATGACTTCCTCACTATTGATGCACGCTCCATCATCCCGATTGTAGGCGCAGCAATAGTCGCATTTATAATTGCAATTCGATGTCACTCCCACCTCAAGCCCTTCCAGCTCGTATAAGCCGGGGGTCTCCAGTTCGAGTGATTTATATCTGTTTTTGGCTATCAATTCGTTGTACCTCCTGGTTCCTTCATTCATTTCACGTTTGGATAACTTGAAGATTATAGCGGAAGGCACCCGGTTCAAGATATGACATTATGTACGTTGCTTGCTGAAACAAAAATAAAACCCATTTCCTCAGCGATCAGGAATGGGTCAAAGCTTGGCATATAATTATTGAATTAGACAATATAAAGTACGATAACCTTGACCGTTTGATGCAGCATTTCAAGCTCTTTCTTACTTCTGCTTTTATTGTGTACCACTGATAAATGACACACGACTTTTCAATAACACGTTCTTTATTTAACACGAGTATAGAAGTCTTCTTTTAAAATAGCATACATCTTCAGATCTTGAAGTTCATTTTTCACCCTCATGTACTTCCGTAAAATACCTTCGAATTGCATGCCTGACTTCTCCATAACCTTGGCGGAACCTGTGTTCTTCACCAAGCATCTGGCCTGGATTCGCTCAAGCCCCACTTCTTCAAATCCAAATTGGATGATTCGTTTCACTGCCTCGGTCATGTAGCCTTGATTCCAATATTGATCAGATAATACATATCCCAGCTCAACTCTCCTGTTATCGCTGTCACATCCTAGATAGTTACAACTACCAATCAGCCTCTTGGTGTGTTTATCTTCAATCCCCCATGGGCCTATTAGATCCGTCTCATAGCGACTCATGACAAAATCTAAAAAAGCTTTGGTGTCTTCTTTGCTCTGATGCGCGTCCCAGGTGGTGAACTCCGATACAGCAGGTACAGCGCAGTAACTGTACATATCCTCCAGATCATCATAGGTAAGCGGCCGGAGTAACGTTCGTTCGGTTTCTAATATCGGAAATGGGGCAAAATAACTTTCAATCGTTCTCATAGATTTACCCTCCCTGAGATTGTTAGGACAAAGAAACACACAGGCAGCTCATTCAATATTATCAACTCAGTTGGTGTACAATCAAGGCCTCTATAACTTTAATCTAATATACGCAGCGATTGCCGTAACTCCGATTGCTGCAGTTGATCTAATTTTTAATTGTGCTATTTCCAAACCATCTGTTGGCGGATGAACAAGCATAATATACAAATAATAGAAATACACAAAAATCGAGACGACTAACACTACATTTGTAATTCTTTTTATCAACAATAAAATAATCCCTTTCCTACGTATTATCAAAGATGCCTTTCGCTTGATCATTCCTCGACCAGTAATCTAGTTCAATTTTCTGGATATGTCGCAACTCGGCATTGTTCAAGAACATAGAACTGGAAATTCACGTTAGTCATTATAGAACTAAAGAAATGATTAACTGCATCATAATCATATGCTTTGAAATGTTCTGGATATATGGTTGCATGAAGAGTCTGCACTTCCTGCTCAACTAATCTAGATGATTCAAACCATTTGCGCTGCTGAGTTTCCAACCACGCCTTCCCTTTTCAACGGTATGTACACTGGTGTTGTCCATGGGATAAAAGCTGGATTTATTGCTCCATTCCCTCTGCTCAAGCAGATAATACAGGATGTTAATCACGCCGCCGTGAGTAATTAACAGAACATTGGACTTGACTGTTTGTTCCTCTATATCTCTAAGAAGATCCTTGAAAGATATGCTTATCCGGTTATAAAAATCCCTTGGACTTTCTCCTCCCGGAAAAGGCGAATTCATCTCAAGGGTGTTAAAATAAACCCCTGGGTAGTGCTCTTCCGCCTCCTTATGGAGCATGCCTGCCAATTCTCCGTTATTCATCTCACGCCAATCTTTCATTAAGCTAGCCTGCATGTTTAATTTCTTCTCAATTTCCCGTGTTGTCTGCACTGCACGAGGAAGATCACTGCTAATGATCGTGTGTATGTCGTACTCCTCAGCATGCTGATGTAAATGCTCTCCCAGTCTCTTGGATTGATTAATCCCCTGTTCCGTGAGTCCGCGCTGGCTCCATCCGCCTCGATATCCTTCCTCGTCCATCCCATGCCTTACCAGGTAAATCTTCAAGATCTCTCCTCCTTTTTCACATTGAACAGGTTAACTATATATGTAACTGGTTTCGCTTGTATCAAATAAACCCGACCTCAGATAGCTTCTATCCAAGATCGGGCATTTCCTGCTTACCATTTATCTTACAAATGTGTTATGAACTCGCTCGGATTTGATAAAATAAGGAATCCAGATAGCACAAGTAATTACCGACTTGCCAATATCTCTTAACGAGCTTCCATCCTCAAGTTCTCTGGCCATCGGAATCTGGAGCAACAATAGGTAATCAATAATACCAACCGCTAAACTGACACTATAAAACATGATCATAAGACGAGGAAAGATCGATTTTTTGCTATAAAAAGCAATGATAGTATATATGCTAAACATTAAAAACAGTGCGTTATATACCGTTTCAAAAATAACGATCGGTCCCCATAGCGGGTGATAATATTCAGATTGCTTCGAAGTTAGCAACTCCCAAGTCTCCGTTGTAAGCGTGGGCAAACAATACTGAACCAATTGTACCGCCAGAAGAATCACCGTAAGAAATAATCCAATCTGGATGAGAATCAGCCAACCACCCAATCCCGACACGCCTAGTGGACGGTAGTCTGTTTTTTGCTCTTGAATATGTGGTTCCACTTCGTAACACTTCCTTATACAGTTTTATTTTTCTGAGATGAGTCTTCCTTGTAATGTTGCAAATTGAATCTACGGGTAATTCTTTCTCCCTACTCCACGTGCGTTGTATGTATCCTCACACTCTCCTTATAGGTACCTCTCCATCCTTCTTTTATATATAATTTTACACAACTTCCTTATTGTACTACGAGTGTCAAGTACGAAGCAGCCATTTCAAACATCATATTCATACACTGTGAAAGCCAAAGAAAGCCTTCGCTATACTTCCACCATGTTCAGCAAAGTACACGTACGTCATAATGCTCTTATATAGATGCAGATGGTGACTCTGCATTAGACTACGAAGGAGGATATGTATATGACCAATCCCAAAGTAAAACTTTTACCTTTTGCCGATATTTCAAATTATGTCGAAGGCTTCGATATCGTTTCCACCCAGTGGGGAGGTGATGGTCTTGTCTATGTGCTGCTGATGAATCAGATCCCCGAAAGAGAGCGAGGTATGTTCGTCCAAAGTAAATTGAAGCAAAGCTATACGTACAAAGTGCTTATTGTGACAGATCAAACTATCGAGGAAGTTGTCATTTGGGGACAGACGTTTAATTATCATTACGTACAACCATTACATGATCATCTGCTGCTCGTCGGAGCACGGTGTGCGAATTATGGAAATGAAAAGTTTGATCTGAATGCCAAAGTGTGTGATTTAGACGGAAATACGATCCGCGATTTTTTGCTGGGAGACGGTATTCAGAGTGTACAGGTCACAGAACAGGGAACGATCTGGACCAGCTACTTCGATGAAGGGATATTTGGGAACTACGGATGGGCCGATCCAATTGGATCATGTGGACTGCTGGCCTGGGATGACCACGGAAATAAAGTGTACGAAAACCGCGTAGCTGATATTGCGGATTGTTACGCACTTAATGTAGTGAATGAGAAGCAGATCTGGTTCTACTTCTATACCGATTTTGAACTCGGTTGTATCTCAGGGGGCACCCGTGAATCCAGCGTTACATTGATGAATCCAAACATCTCCGGTTCCTCCGGCTTCAGTACGGATAGTTATCATTTCTTGTTCGATGCCGGGTACGGTAAACATGGTACGTTTGTACTTAAAAAAATGGAGAAGCCCGGAAGATTGAGCAAGGGCCAGCAGATTGATTTATTAAATGAAGATGGTCAGCCCTTTAAGCAGGCACGGCAGGATTTTCGCCAACATCGTCTGCTACTCAGTGAAGGTAACTTGTTGTACCGGGTAACGATGGAGGAGATTGCTTCGGTTGTGGATTAAAGGCACGGAGTGAAGAGGGTTATTTCTTAAAAGATAATCCCTCTTCTTCCAATGCGTTTCGCAGTTTAGGCATGGCAGATGGTCCGATTCCGTGCAGTTTCAAGATTTCTTTCTCCGTGTACTCCGCAAGTTGCTGTAGTGTCGCAATGCCTTCATTCTCCAAGGCACGTCTGGCGGGAGCAGACAGCAAGGCTAGAAATCCCTCTGTCGGTTTACGTTCAGCTTCACACGTCGGACAGGTTGGGCAGTCGCTTTTTTTATAATACGAATGTCCTTGTTCGCATATTCTGAGTGTTCCTTCATCGTTTGCCATGTGGGCATCACTCCTTAGAAATTGTATAATATAACCAAGGCAACCTAAATGATAGTTTACTCATAGGAGCGTGTAGAATGGATTTAAAAGACAAGTTGTTATTAATAACAGAGAATGACTACCAAGCACCTTCAGATATATTCCCATTAGTACAAGAAATGATACATAATATCGGGTCTTTGGATGCCCAACTACGTGATGAATTAATTTACACAACCTTATCGAATTGGATTCCTGGTAATGCTCTAACTGTGCACGAACTAGAGCAAATCTTACCCATAGTTTTGGATGAAAATCACTTGCTTTATAGACTTGGAGACACGAATTCAGACGCTGTATTCACTCGATCTTTCTCTATGTTGGTTATATCGCTCTTATTGTCCAGACATAGAGAATTACCATTTATCTCCAAAGAACACATTCATCAGATCAAAGAGAACGTATTCTATAATGTACAAAAAGAGCGTGATTACCGTGGATATGACGAAGTAAAAGGCTGGGCTCATGCCATAGCACACGCAGCAGATGTTTTGGATGATTTAGCTCAATGTACCGAACTAGATGAGACCGATCTCTTAACTATCCTCGACCTAGTTTATCAAAAGATAACCGTCACAGATCGCGTGTACTCTGATGGGGAAGATGAAAGAATGGTGAAATCCATCATTAGTGTCTTAAATAGAAAGATACTTAGTCAGACTTACATAAAGCAATGGATTGAACGTTTTGGTGAGGTCGAGAAAGACCCTGAATTTCTTCCCGCGTTTAGGCAAAAAAATAATATAAAAAACTTTCTAAAAAGTTTATATTTCAGGATTAAATTTCACCAATCAAATGCTGATCTCGGTCCAACTATTGAGCACACATTATATAAAGTAGAACCCGTATATTATTCATGATTAACAGTCCTTCCAAATTAACACCTTTATCTCAGACATATTATTGGAGGGAACGGTAATTGGGATTACTGTAAATTCAGATCCAATCAGGTTATGAATTGGGTTTGTTTTCTTACAATCCATACTCGGCAAAAACGGTTGCATATTTCTTTTCTAATATCGTCCAGCGCTTTTCGGCTCCGTATTTGGCGTGCAATTGTTGTAAATAATGCTTGGCTTCTTCCGTATCACCGTCTTGTAGCAGAAAGCGGAAAGTTTCTTCACTTAAATGTAGCGCTATCTTCGCCATATAATAATGGACTATATCTCTGGCCCCTGTTAGCGAGTGTAGGAATGACATGCCCTCTTCCAAATGTGATACCAGTTCTTTCGATAAAGCGTCTGGATTGATATCAGGCGTTAAGGTATAGTGGGCCGGAGCGGAAGGGACTATTTCTCCGATTCGGCAGGTAAAATGAGATATGTTCTCCAATATGGTTCCACTCAATTCAACGGACTGCAACTCCGCAAGTTCGGTGGAATGAACTCCACAATTAACATAAAACTGGACTTGACTACTGGTGTTAACCTTTGCTTTTTGAATGTTGAACTTATATGTGAGGTTTCCATCCGCTTTGTAGAAATTCAGATTCTTCTTGGAATATCCATGTTTGGCAAATAAGGGTTTGACGTCTGTATGGATGATCTTCTTAAAAAGTTCCTGCATAAGATATCACTCCACTCCCCATTTGTTCAGAATCATGCTTGTTCTATTTTATAAAAATAAGGGCCACACATGGATTCGTGCGTATGCACGTACGTCCATGTAAACGCTCGGTCGAAGATATAGATATCCTGCTCCGAATCAAAATCCGTTGCAATAATCCGATTCGCGTTTTCGTATAAAAGCACCCAACCACCACTTTCATACATCACATATACTTCATCTTTCAGCTCGGCATTGAAAGCATCTCGTGCTTCATCATGTGTCAGACATTTCTGTTGTTCATAACTGAACAAATGCCACTTGTACTGGCTATAATGGATAGATTCTTTGATCACATCATCGATATTATGGGCAAATACGCTGTCCCATTGCTGTACAATCCCTTCGGATTCCTCGTACAGTTCGGACACGACAACTCCTTTGTCCTGCAAATTCTTCTTGAACATATATTCCTGATGGATACGCTCAATCCCCCAGTATGCTTGGTTCAGTTCCAATTCGGGTAAAGCATCCAGCAGCTCGTTAATTTTATCTCGAATCATCATTACCTCCGTAGGTTATCTGAAATTAGAATACCTGGTCCTTGCCTGACTGTTTAGCTTCATTTCGCAGTACATAAGCCAGTTTGTACATCTCCACAATGTCATGTCTGTTCTGTTCTTGGAATCTTCGGATCGCTTCATCAATCTCTACCACTTCAACTGCAACCACCTGCTCGCCATCTTCCGGATTCAGCGGATCACCGACAAGTTCAACATCTCCATATCCGATGATTCGTACGAAATGGGGATGCGGGATATGCGCTCGATACGGTTCCAACGCACTGGATGTACAGTGGAATTGACCGAAAATCTGATAGGACCGCATTTCTGCCCCAAGTTCCTCCATCAGTTCGCGTTTTAACCCATCCATGTAATGCTCACCGGCTTCGAGCGTCCCTCCAGGCAGCTCCCAATCTCCATTATCCAGTTGAAAGACGACACATTGATCCCCGACAAACGGAATGATGCTAATATTGCTCACCAGCTTTTCATCCACAATGTCGTTCAATCTGAACTCCGCCTCAATAATCCCCCAATGAATCGACGTACTCAGCGCCGGAAATAATTCCGCACTCAAGCTACTCATCCGCATCCGTTCCTCTCTATGTAATTTCACTATTCTTCCAATTATAGTCGAAAACACAGAAAGAAGGCCACCTCCCCACCAGGAAACCGTGACCCTCTTAATTATACTCTTTGCGTCCTTTAAGCCTTGGATTCTCTCCAGACGCTCAGACCATGCTCCTTCTAATGTTGCACCAGTTTCCCATGTTCCAAAAAAAGAACCCGGCTACAGAGCGGCAAAATCCGCTCATCATGCGTAACCATCACTGCACTCTTGCCCTGCTCCTTCACGAGCCGTGCAATCATGCCGACAATATCCAGTCCACGTTCCGCATCCAGGCTCGCTGTTGGCTCATCCGCGAGAAGGACAGCCGGATCGTTCATCAAGGCCCGTGCAATGGCGACCCTCTGACGTTCCCCACCAGACAGCTTCTCCGCATATGCCTTCCGTCGATGGGTCAAGCCTACCGTATCCAAAAGCTCATTCACTCGCTTCTCCGCCTTGTTTTTATCCGTTCCGGCGAGCTTCGCGACCACCATCAGTTGTTCTTCTACTTTCAGATACGGAATGAGGTTAGCACTTTGAAAAATAAAACCAAGCTGCTGAAGCCGCATATCGGATATCTCCTGTTTGCCTTTGCCCATAATAGAGACCCCATCCAGTAGAACCGTTCCTTCCGTCGGTTCGAGAAGTGCGCCAGCAATGGACAGGAATGTACTTTTACCCGAGCCGGAAGGCCCCATTACGGCCACAAGTTCCCCTTCGGCAACCTCTAGGTCCAGTTTGTCCAGAATCGTGCGTTTGCTACCTCCATCTTCAAAGGTCTGTGTAATTCCCTGCAATACCAATCGGTTTCTCATGCTGCTGTCCTCCCAATCGCATCAAGCGCATCAATTTTGGTAACCTTCCACACCGAGAATAATGAACCCGCCACAGACATGAGTATGAATAACACACAGGTCAGAGCGAGGGTGGACAAGCCTAATTGAAACGGCATCGATGCTGGTAGAATGGACTCAAACAGTCGAACCAGTAGTACGCTTATCACCAAACTGCCAACCGACAGAACTAATACTTGTAACGAAACACTACCCGCCAGATAAGCATTCCGCGTTCCGATGGCTTTCAAAATGCCAAACTGACTCGTTTTCTGAATCGTGATAACGTAGAAGAATACCGCAAGCACAAACGCCGAGATGACATATAGAAAAGCGATCATCATGAGCAACGATCCCTGCTCTTCCTTATATCCAGGGATGGCCGATACGGCATCAGACTTCGTAATGACTTCCGTATTAGGCATTGCAGCACTCAGGCCGTCTACCTGCTCGCCTGCATCTTTAATCGCAATGGCATTGTACACCGGAGCATTAGCATTGGTGTCGGCTGAACCTTGCGAAGCTCGTGAACCTCCTTGAAGCGTAAGCCATTCCTGTTCATTCAGGAACACTACTGGGGAGTGACTGAAGGATTCATTTTGGACAAATCCACCCACAGTCCACTCCGTTCCCGAGGCTTGATCAACCAGGACGGTACCAATGTTGACGCCAGATTCAGATAGCTTATGGTCCACCACAACCTGCCCGTTCGTCTGACTCGTAATCGGAGATCCTTCGGTAACCGCTGGAGCGAGCCAGCCTTCCGGGTTCACCATGAACAGCGTGACATCGATCTTTTTCGTGTCGCCCGTTGGACTGACAGTTGTCATCTTCACACCCAGCGGCTCAGCGTTCTCTTCCCCTACCACGGAGCGAGCTTGATTAAGTTGATCCTGATCCACTTGTGACCGGGTAAACCGATGATTCGAATCCTGTTCCAGCACAAAGTGGGTTGCTGCCATATTTTTGACCGAAGCTGCGTTATCATAAGCCAGCCCCTGTGCAAGACCTGTAACAAACAGTACCAGAAATGAAACCAGCACCATGATTGTAGCAATTAAGGCATACCGCCCTTTGGCATACCTCATTTCCCGAATAGCCAAGTACATGTTCTGTGACCTCCCTCTTGATAACCCAAGTATAGGAGGCGAAAATGAACGGCAAATGAATAACAGATTACATCTGCGGAAGTGTCACTGTAAAGACTGTACCCTCAGGCGAACTGGAAACCTCGATCGTACCGTCATGAATTCGAATAATTTTCTGCACAATGGCAAGTCCAAGTCCAGTTCGTCCAGAAGAACGTTCCCGCGCACGATCCACTCGATAGAATCGATCGAACAGGAAAGGCAGATGCTCCGCAGCAATCCCGTCTCCTGTATCCCGAATCTGAATCACACACTGGTTATCCGTCTGCTCGGCATGAATCTCGATGCTTCTTCCCTGTGGCAGATGATTCACTGCATTACCCAGCAGATTCATCCACACCTGCATGAGCAGCACTTCATTGCCGACCAGCTGAATAGATTCGGGCACCGAAATCCGAAGCAGTAGTTCTTTTTCTTCAAGTTGCCATTGCAGCACCTGAACCGCTTGCCGGAATTGATCTCGAAGAGAGAACTTTACTTTGGACAGATCTTCGTTGCCTTGTTCTAGGGAGGACAGGAGAAGCAGTTGTTTGCTGAGCAAAGAGAGATGACGGCTCTCCTCCTCAATGATTGATGCATAATGCTCTCGTTCCTGTTCAGGCAGATCTCGATCGGCCACCAATTGGGCAAAACCCTGAATCGAGGTCAGCGGTGATTGAATCTCATGCGATACATTCGATACAAACTGCTGCCGCGCCTGATCTACCCTTTCCAATTCACGACTCATGGTCATGAAATGCTGGGCCAGCTGTCCAATCTCATCCCGCCTTGCGGTAGGCAATTTCAGATTATATTTTCCTTGCGCAATGCGCTTGGTCGCCTCGGACAGACGTTCAATAGGATTGACCAGATAGCGGGTACTGATTAGAAAGATCAGGATACTAATGCCCACCGTCAATGCTCCAATCAGCGCAAAAAAGATTCGCAGCTCACCGAATTGCAGGATTACATCCGGACGCATAAAGAGAGCGTAATTCGCATTGCCCAGTTGTAGATGAACACCCACGGTATTGCTTAATTGATTATCGAAGAAACCGGTAATGAACGGTTTGCTTGGAAACTGGGCGACGCCATGGTATACCTCACCATTCAGCACCAATTCCACAGCTTGCTTGTCCAGATCTTTTTCACGGAATTCGCGGCCGTAGAATTGGTCGTTGCCTCTTCCATCCGTCACATAGATTTCGTACCCAAGTGCGGCGGCATTGTTCAAATACTGCTCCATCGTGCCGGGTTGCTGTTCCACAAATTGCTTCATTTGCGTCGCGATGCCCACCAGCTTCTCATCATTGAAATCCTTGAGCTTCGTATGATAGTAGATGTTGGACAAAAGAAAACCGAGCATGCCGCTGACTATAATCACCGCAATCGTAATGAGGAATACCCGGACGTACAAGGTCCTCAAGGTGCTTTCACCTCCATCTTGTAACCAATGCCCCGCACAGTCTGAATGACAAAATCGTCCGTATAATCGGCAAAACGATCACGCAGCCGCTTGATGTGCACATCAACGGTACGGTCATCTCCTTCGTAGTCTGCTCCCCAAACGAGCCGAATGAGCTCATCCCGCGAGAACAACCGCCCTGGAAACTGCGCAAGCTGTGAGAGTAATTCAAATTCTTTCATTGGCAAAAAGAGAATCGATTGCCCGTCCGTAACCTCCACATTGTTTCGGTCAATGACAATCCGGTTCATACGGATGATATCGCTGGATGTGCGATGGTACCGACGAAATAACGCCTTTACCCGGTAGACTAATTCTTCCGGTTCAAATGGCTTGGTCACATATTCATCTGTTCCTTTCAAATAACCATCTCTCTTGTCAGATAGCTGATCTCGAGCCGTCAGCAACATGATTGGAATGTCGTAATGTTGCCGAATGAAATCACATAATTCCAGTCCGTCCATGCCTGGCATCATGACATCAAGGATCGCCAGATCGATCGGCGTTTCTTGCATCAGTTTGACAGCTTCCAATCCATCCTGCGCTTCATGGACCCGATACCCTTCCTTGGTCATGACATGCCGCAGGAGTGCTCGAATATTGGCATCATCGTCTGCCAGCAGCAGATGTTTCATATGGTTGTCCGCCCTTCTATGTAACAAGTACATCTCACTTTGATCCTGCACAGATGGTAGCATAAAAGCAATCTTATTCGCTAGCGCATGCATGGATATACCCTGTACATGTTTACATTTTCTTAAATCTGGTTGACACTACTAAGAGGCAGAACTATAATAAATTCATAACATATGAACGAACGCTCATATATTCATTTGTTAGTGATTAACCCTCGCTAAAGATCAATTATAGCCACATTAGAAATCATATTACATAACGGAGCCTCGCTCCAAAGGAGAGGATTTAATATGTCTGGACATCATCACAGTCATAACCATGGGCACGATCATGGGCACAACCACGCTCACACCACCAATAATAAGAAAGTACTTCTGTTTTCCTTCATTATTATTACCATCTATATGATCGTTGAAGCCATTGGTGGATTCATCACCAACAGTCTCGCACTCATCTCGGATGCAGGCCATATGCTGTCCGACTCCATTGCGCTCGGGATTGCCTTGCTGGCGTTCACGTTTGGTGAAAAAGCAGTAAATACCGGCAAAACCTACGGCTACAGAAGATTTGAAATTTTGGCCGCTACGTTAAACGGAATTACGTTAATCGCCATTGCACTCTACATTTTCTACGAAGCGATTGGTCGCTTTATCAACCCGCCAGAAGTGGCAACCGTAGGCATGTTAATCATCAGCGTCATTGGATTGCTCATCAATATTCTGGTGGCCTGGATCATGATGCGTGGTAGCGATACCGAGAATAACCTGAATATGCGTGGGGCTTATCTCCATGTCATCAGTGACATGCTGGGATCGGTTGGGGCCATTGCGGCGGCACTGCTCATGATGTTCTTTGGCTGGGGTTGGGCCGATCCACTGGCGAGTGTAATTGTCGCGGCGTTGGTATTGCGAAGTGGGTTCTATGTCACCAAGTCCTCCCTGCATATCTTGATGGAAGGTACTCCCGCCAATGTCGATGTGAATGAACTGGTGCAGACCATCAAACAAGTCGATGGCGTCAAAGGCGTTCATGATGTGCATGTCTGGTCCATTACCAGTAACCTTAATGCGTTGACCGCACATATCGTGGTGGATGGAACGATGGATGTCTATGCATCCGAGATCCTGGTTCAGAAGATTGAACATATGCTGGAACATAAAGAAATCAAACATGTGACGCTCCAAGTGGAGTCCGAAAAACATCTGCACGATACCTCGGTACTATGTACCGTCAAAGGCGACGCACCAGATGCGCACGCGCATCATCACCATTGAGATGGTATAACATATAGTTGCAAGCAAAAACAGGGCAGATTCTCCGGTGAAGGGAACGCCCTGTTTTTGTTTGCAGAAGTTCTTTTTTTGCATGAGCAGAGAATAAAATATCTTTTTACCTTGTCGCAATCTGGACTACTTGTATCTGTAAAGTAGCTTCTCTTTCTTCTGATCGAATTCATATTCCGAAATGATATTTTTCTCTTTTAATTCACCCAACTGTAGCAGTTGTTCATGAACATTCACAGGGGCCTTTTTTCTCTTGCTAGATATGATTAGAGCTACAATTGAGAAAAGCAGACCATAAAGAACAGCCAGAATTCCCATCCCTGCTGCGGCATCCGAAGAACTTTCTTCCAAGAAAGCTACTAAAAAGAAAAAATTAAGTATGTACCAAATAAGACTTATGATCGATAATGCTTTCAATGAATGTTCCTCCTAAAGGTTATGTACGTTTCTATTCAAAATCAGGAAAGGCCCGTCAGAAGACTAAACATCAATCTCGTCCCAGTTTACTATGACGTATCCAAGCTGAAACAGCAGAATCACAATATAACTGATGTTGATTGCCAAACTGGTCTTAACTTTCTTGATCTGATCCAAGAAATCTTCTTTGTTCATTTTTCCGCGTTCCAGCTTGGACTTCATCTTTTGTTTTTCTTTCCATAACATGTAGAACTCAAGTATAGCAAATACTCCCCATGCCAATGGATATACCAGTAATACTGCATTAGCAACTGACAACAGCATAAGGGAACCTTCATCCAAACCTTTCTCAATTCCTAGCTTAAAGCTTACATTCACACTCAAGGTCAGAATGAATAAACCAAAACCTATAAAACTTAAATACGGTGTGAATTTGTTGCTTCGCATGTTCTCTTCCTTTCCGGCAATCTCCATTTGGTTATAAAGCTCTTAGATAATCTGTGGTACTCGTTAATTCTGACCATCTGGCTGAGAGGAATTTCGCATAGTTTACTGAACTGATTCCATAGGTACCTAGAGAATGGCCATCATTGATCTCTACCAGTTTCATATTCCCTTCTTGATCCACGCCAAAATCCATTCCATATGCAGCCGGTGCATCCTTAAAATCGCTAATTGCTTTTTCGATAACGCTAGCATCCAACGTTGAATCCCATGCCCCTTTATAGCGCCTGATATCCAGAATTTCTCCGTAACGAATAAAACAGCGCCACTCTGTTTTGAAATCGACAATCTCAGAACACCATATGCTAGTATCCTCATTCTCCTCCACAAGTCCAATAAAATCGATGTATTCTTTCACCACTGTTCCTGCAAACTTTTTGGTCGTATCCTTCGGTTTGATGAACACATTCCAACTTTCTTTATCTTGAAAAAGTTCATTAATCGTTGTACTCCACACTTTTCTTCCCAGGTAACCTGCTAAGGCATTTGGATAATCTATTTCTCCTTGTGTTCTTCCACATCCTAATTGTTCTAGACGCTTTCTTACATTGCCAATGCCTCCCACCAGTAGGCTTTCGGGGCTATTATCCTGAATCTCTCGTAAATCAAAAAACTTAATAGTTTCCCAACCCAATGAACTAAAACCTTCATTAGCAATAAACGCATTGACATTATAGAAGTCCCCATTGTTATTTGTTTGTATATAGGCTCTCATCGGATTCTCCTCCTCACTAACTTTCATTGTTACATAAAATGCAGCCATGGCATGACAAATACGTTTCATGTTTTCCACATTTAGGGTACCCTTTCGGGATAGTTGGTTGATCATCATCCTCTTCAATCTCAGACCATTGCAGATAATGATCCAGATTAACATTATATTTTTCGAAGGCACAAATCATCACCCTAAACTGCTCCAAACATTGTATGACCCAGTCTTTACGTGGTTCATAACTTAATTTCTTCCACCCTGCTTCGGTGATTGCATTAGTAATCATGCGCAGCATAAACTCTTTTTCTTCATCAAAGGTGTCTATAGTCCATGGTATCTCATCAATGTCGAAACCAACCGTACCGATCCCCACGACAGACTGATCTCGCTGTGCCAGCCAGATCGTCATTTCTCTCTCCCGATTCGACTTGGCTAACATTGAACCACTGATCGTTAGCACCTCTATAAAAACTGACATTAATCCGTTAGACATGCGTATTGATTCAAACATATGGTCAAGGTTCCGTGGCATTGATATACTGTTCACCGTACTCAGCCCTCTTTTCCGCTCCTATTCGTTTTCATCCGTTTCAGCCCAGATTGCAAATTCTCCGTAACCCAAATACTCACGCACCTCAAGTACCTTATCGCCAAGTATCACGATCTCCATGCCATTTTCAGCGTCCCATTCGGTGCCTCCACCCAGAATCGCTCCCAATCTCTTATCATTCGAATCGTATGGATTCCGATAAAGTTCAACGTCGGCAACCGACATGAATGCCAGGATGCCCTTACCTTCAGCTTCAGCCAAGCCAGCAGTATATTCCGTCGTATCATATGACATTTTCTCTGTTTTCCATTCATATGATCGTTTGCATATTTCGTTAATCGTATTATCCGGTAAGTAATTCCACAACTGACACAAGAGGAACAGCTGGAGTTGCTCTTGCAACCGCTCTTTGATGAATCTACCTTGAGCGGAATCTGTCTAATAAACATCATCGAACCCTAGGATCAGCCAGCATCTTCGTGCTGAGTAAAACACAATATAAAAGCATGATAATGTTGCTTCCATAGTAAATTTTGACCAATCTATATTTTCCAATTTAAAAATTAACAATTGATCCAAATCAACTTTAAGGTCGGAAAGTAGCGTTTTTGTTAATTCTCTTGCTTCTATCTCATTGGATACTATTTGGTCGGTACACGTTCCTTGGAGGAACATGCTGATTAATGAACCTTCAAACTCATACCTGTTCAACACTACTGCTTGGTCCAGTCTATCGTCGTTAATCGGCAAAAAGTCAGAATACTCTTCTATGAACTCGTCGCTTAATATCAAGCATTTCAGCAAATCTGTGTTCTTTTGGTGTGATGCAAAATCCAATGGCTTCGAGTATCGAAATAACGAAAAATAAAAACTGCTCGTACCTGAATATTTCCGTTTTAATAAATCTATCGTATTATATGATATCACCATCTAAATCTAATCACCTCATTCTAAGTATCTTCGATAATACCTTCTCTTACGAGTTCACTTTTTCTTGAGGGTCTTAGGACGACGTCATTGGGCAATCCAATTCGTTCTCCTGTCTGTCCGCTATAAACCATTCGGCATGTTCTACACTCTTTAACCACATGACCATTCCCTAAGTTTGTGTAATATCGAAGCTCACCCTCGCAAACATCACACCCTTCTTCATATGATCTATGGAATATAAGAAAATTCCCAATCAAAGAAATATACAGATCGAAATAATATTTCACTTCTCGTTCAACCTGCATTCTAGCGATTAACCTTTTGGATTCCTCAACCATGTCGTCTGAAAATACTAATTCCTCAATATTCATCTGCATAAGTTGATCGTTTAGCCATTTTGTCCAATCCGGATATGTATTTTTTATAAATTTCTCGATGTGAAGCCAGGATTGTTGTATCCCCTCGATAACTTTCAGTGGGTTTACCGTCCCCTGTTCAAATATTACATACGTCGCAAGTATTTCGTTAGCCTTCTTAATATGACTATAAATATTCATGAATTCGCCTCGTCTTTCTTTAGCCATACATTCATATTGCAATGGCTGACCAAATTAACGTTTACTCACCTAAACATCTGCATCAATTAAATTATAGTCATGATCAAATTTTGCATGAATCCGATGTCCACCAAATAAATCCCCATCTGAACATTCACAGTATATATGGGTCACTCGAAATTCGATATCCAGCAACGTTATGGCTCTTTCAAAGTCTTCTATGGATAAGTCATATTTCCCCGCATCTACATCATCCCAATTCAAATTCTCATCATCTTCATCGTATTCAGGCCAAAAATCATTTTTGTAATCAATTAAATGTTGTGCTATCTGTGTCTTAGCCCTTTTTTCGAATTCATCAAATTGACAGAATAGTTTTTCTGCTATACTCATCAATGCATCTACATTAGTGCTTTCATTCTCAAGCTTTAAACTGTAATATACTTTCCCTTCCGTATGCTCATAGGAGTTTAATTCCTCTTTGTACATAAAAGAGCCTATTATTCTACTACTAATTGTCTTTTCCATAGGTGATTACCTTTCTCTTCAATATATCTAAATCAATATTCCATCTCATATTCATACCTCACCAATTCCTACTTACCTATAATCAGATTTTTTCTTTCACTTTTGAATGATAAGGTGAAAATTTTACTATTTTAACATCCCTGACATAGTCGTTTCCATTCATTCCATGCCTCCAAATACTCAGGTAGATCATCCGGATGATGCTTGTTACTCAGCCCAATTCGGCAATACAGATGGACCAGAGCTTCCTCTATCAATCTGGATTTATCCATATCTACTTGCTCTAAAAGTTCGAATGTAGTAAATAATGTTTCGGTGTTGATATTATCCGGCGAAGAGCTAAAAGCATACAAGAAATCATAGAGGATAGGTCCAACCATTGGAGATGGGTCAATGACGCCGATGAGTTCATTTTGAGCAAACACCAAATTATGAACTCCAGTATCGCCATGCAAAAGAAACTTCTCTTCTTGCTCATAAAACAGGCGGTCCACTATAGATTGAACCAGATTATAATCATCTGTCGTTAAAATACTTCCGATATTCATCTTTGCTTCATGAACGCTAATCTGATTGAATTCTTTCCAGGTCCTCTGTGGGAGCTCTATCCTGCCCCATGATTCCGTATCTGAAGAATGCACATATGTATTGAAAAGCTCTTTCACCAGACGAGATAACCAGTCTCTTTTTGGTCCACGGTTGAAATGGGTCGTGCCTTCCATATACGTATAGATAAAATAAGTGTTATCCGGATCAGTCAACAAAACTTCAGCCAATAACGGAGAATTCTTATACGTGTGCAGAAACTGCTGGGCAATATGAATCTGCTCAGGTTCATCCGATTTCAGAATGTATTGTTTATTCAGTTTCGTACTCAACCGATAAACACGTCCGGCGGTGGTACCTGACAAACTTTGAATTTCAGTGATTTCTTCGTTGATATGATGCATCTTGAATAGGTCATTGATCTCTTTTTTCGTTGGATTAATTAACATATGCTTCTCCTCATGTAACTAGGATCTTGATCCATTTGGTAAATTATGCTCATACAGGTGTACTTCCGTTCTGTTTTCTATACTTTCTCATCAATAATATGTTTGCTATCATCTTGTTGTTTTTTGGACTGTTGTTTTTTGATTTCAGTTTTCAGAAACTGTACTTCTTTAATTAGAACATCCAGCTTTTGCGATGTTTTAGATGAATCTATGGCATAACGTATTATTGCAGCAATGATAAGAACCACAATAAAACTTATAAGTGATACGATTAAAGCCCAGAAAAATTCCATATTATTGTTCAACTCCTCGCTGTCAAAATAATAAATAGTAAAACTCTTCCGAAAACCAAAACCATATGATCCCTAGTGTAACCATAATGCTTCCTAGCACTTTTAAGATCACTTCTATATGTTTAGGGATATCACGATTAGGTGGATTATCTTCGAACTCGTGATTCGGTTTAATTTCTCGATATCTCATCAGAACAAATATTTTGTATAACAGGTCAGGAAAGAAGTAAAATGCAATGCCGATGACAAATACGGGAGTAGATAAATAACCAAAGGTACTGGTGGTCCATTCCATCTCTATTTCCTCCATACTCATCCTCTTGAGCTCTCTCATTCTTCCTCTACGAGAATATCATTACACCGCACAATTAATTCAGGCATATTCTCTCCATCAAATAGAACATGAAGCTCATATCCGTTATCGATCCGATATAGCTCTTGATACAGCCAGTAACTGCCTACAATCTCACCATCTTGCTTAAGGATTTCCGGCGCAACGAGCGTGAGTTTATTTATATTGGTGAAGCCTCCACGAGTGTCAAAACGAATGACCACTTCATCCCCTGTCAGCAGTTCCGTCACTGTACAATCATGATATTGAACCCGGCCATGTATTTCATCGGAAATATCCTGCGCTAAAATGGCTTCCCTGTATTCATTCGATACACGTTCCATCTCTCTCCTATTTTCTGCACTCTGTTTCTTTAGCTGGAGCATAACTTCTCTCGTGCAATAACCCAACGTAAAGACACGGATATCCGCAATTTGTTCAACGATTTCCTGTGGCAATTTCTCCGCCTTGTATTGAAAATTCCACTCCATCGATTCTTTGTATTCTTCCTTGCATTTCTTCTCATCAAAAGGAGGGCGTACATCATATTCTGCAATGCGTTTCTCGATATGCGCTCTTTGTTCCGACGGCATGTGAAAAACCATTTGATCCTCTTCTGACACTTCTTCCTCACTGAAAGCTTTGTCTACGCGAGTGAGCACTTGACCATCATGCTCCAGCATGTAACGTGGGTCCAAATCATAAAGCTCTCGCTCCTGCTTCACATGCGCTTTTTCCTTTCTTTTATACAGCCTTAAAAATAGATTCTCATCGAACTCATAAGCTCCGTTATGTACTCTTAAACCAAAATGAAGATGTGTCTGCTGACACAGCTCATACCATTCTTTCGTTAGATATCTCATATGCATCTCTCCTGCTGATTTTTATAATCTACTTCAATAATCGTGTTAGCAATAACAGATCTCGTAAAGCCTAGCACCTCGACCACTTCAGATGGGTCGCGTTAGAGATTGCTCTAATGTTTTTATCGCTACTCCTCCAAAATCTTCAGCCTCAACAATTCCTTATATTTAACAGACGTACTGGTCTACGCCAAGGTTTGAAAAAATTTGTGTTTGATTTCTTTGTCGTTTCGCGCAGCCCATTCATGCATAGTAGGTTCAACCATGCTCTTGGATAAATCGCCTTGTATGTGATGAGTTCCACCTCCTAATCATTGTCTACATTAATCCGAAGCCACTCGGAAGGGGCTTTTCTGGCAAAATGCTTTTCAACAAAATCCAAAATGTCATCAATTCCGGGTAATGCCGCATTTTCTTTGGCTTCGTCAAACGTCATCCATTGGTACTCGGTATGTTCATGATTTAACCGGACAGGCTGGTCTTCATGCACATATCCTACGAATACGGGAGCAATATAGATATACTCCTCCATGGGTGAATAATATTGTTCGAATTGATTGGCAGAATACAAACGGACTTTCCTAATACCTGTTTCCTCGTGAACTTCTCTGAGTGCAGCTTCCCATGCCTTCTCGCCCTTCTCTATCCCGCCGCCCACATAACACCACTCATTATGCAACATACGACCAGCCCGCTTCAGCATCAGTACACGGTATTGATCGAGGCTCTTCTTCAACAGAACTACAGCCACGCCTTCACAACGAATGGGAACTGCCTGTTTCACATGCTCTGCACCAATCAATTTCTTGCCCCCTTCTCTTCAGAATCGAAGTCCTCCATAACTTTGAACTTATCCCCGTGGATTTTATCCAGATGCTCTTCTCCCCAATAACACAAATGGTCCAGTGCAGGCTTGAGCCCCCAACCGTAGTCCGTTAACTCATATTCCACTTTGGGAGGTACCTCCGAATATACCTTGCGTTGCACAATCTCGTCCTTTTCCAGTCCTCTGAGCTGTGTTGTTAGCATCTTCTGTGTAATGTCCGGTATCAATCGTCGAAGCTCCGACGTACGTTTCCGTCCTGTCATCAAGTGGTAGATAATTAAAGGCTTCCACTTTCCGCCCATCACTTCCAAGGCAGCTTCCACGCCAACTTTATATTTTTTGGGAGCGCCAGTTTTATCATGTTCCGTCAACGTTGATCCCTCCTTCATCATAACTTTACCGCTACGCTTCATCCGTTATATGAACTCGATTTCGAGGCATTCATTTAGGGTACTTTAATGTTCCTATGGCACTTCATTCTTCCTATAGAACATCAAAGTGCGTACTTCCAGATGTTTTCATACCTGTTTATAATAGCATCAGCCATTGATTTATGGCTACAAGACCGCAATCCAGAAAGGTAGTGAAAGATAAGATGAACGTACTCGTTGTAGTATCCCACCCAAGAAAAGATTCCTTGACCTTTCAGGTAGCTCAACGTTTTGCACAGGGTCTTACTGAGGCCGGTCACGGTTATGAGATATTGGATTTGCATGGGATTGGCTTCGACCCAATTCTCCGAGAGATGGATGAACCAGACTATACCCAAGAAAATCAGGTGTTCTCGCCTGAGGTTGAAACGGAGATGGCGCGATTGAAGAAGCACGACGCTGTGGCTTTTGTGTTTCCTCTCTGGTGGTGGCATCTGCCAGCCATGTTGAAAGGTTATGTGGATCGTGTCATGAACAACGGGTTTGCCTATGGCACGAACAAACTTCCTCATCAGCAGATATTGTGGATTGCTCTTTCGGGCGTAACGGAAGAACAGATGCATAAACGCAACTATGGGCAATCGATCACCAATCTGCTCAATGTGGGGATTGCCGATTACTGCGGCGTGTCCCAATCAAAGGTTGAGTTTTTATATGAGACGTTGGAATCCAAGCCTGAACACTATGAGGCACTGCTGAACCATGCGCATCACTTGGGACTGAACTATGCCAACGATCTTCCGACTCTATAAAGGTATCTATCCTAACCCGTTTACGTTAAGGGAACAACTACGCTTGAACACGGCAAAAAGGTCGCTCCGAAGAGCGACCCTGCCTGTGTATCTTGCATTATTTTACTGTCGAGAGAAGAAACTTCTCCAACATACTGGTATCGGTGATGCTATGGTTGCAAGCTGTGTTATCCATGCATACGTACTGGGCAATGGAAGAAAAGTTGTCCGGCGAATGAGCCTTCGTCTTCACGTTGAAGAATCCGAGTTCCTGATGACGATGACAGAACATGCAGTACCCTTTCTTGTTCGTGGCCGTAATCCGTCCCTCAATACCCAGGAATCTGCCTTCATACGGGTACACGATGAACAAGCGGCTCGTCGCAATGTCGGTCCATCTCAGATAGGTTGTATGTGTGTAATCGATCGATTCGAGATCCGGCACTTTAAGCTTCTTCGCCTTCGGGAACAGCTTTTGGATCTGCTTTGCCGATATTTGCGGATATGGAATCAGATATGATTCCAGCCGGTTCAGATACGTCTGCAATTCATGTACCGTCTCATACGTGGATAACTGCTCCAGCAGTTGCTTTTGTTCCGGAGTCAGTTCATCGAAGACGCTAACTGCATTCGTGCCAACCGTATAACGGACGGTTTCCAATACTTTTCGATCCACAACCGAGCGTAGCGTTTTGAGCAGGAAATCAGCTTGTTTTTGAATATAATTGAATTGATGATTATAAATGAATGGTGTTTGCATGGCTTTCAGCCCCTTATTTTTATTAAGAAAATAAAGTAAGGTGCAAAGCCTGCGGGTTGAACCATGTTGATGTTGATTCCAGGGCAAACGATCTCATTTTTGTCGCGCCCTACACAAAGTCCGCCCCTATTCAGGCTTTGCGTAAGGCTTTCTAGCGAACGAGCAATCCGGCATCATCCCTATTGCCACGTCATAACCCCCAATACGATAGATATATCGGAATTATAACAGGGTAGCATAGCGTAGGCAACGGGCTTCGTTTCAATTCTACATAGTATCACTTCGCAGTCAGACACATAGCACGTTCATTGGCATTACGTCTGGATATCCATTATAAAATTTGAACAATATGCTCATTAAACCTAGGATAGGTGTCAAAGATCGCTAGATCATGGCACGGCAAAGGGATATAGCCTTCTTGAAATGCATCATGGAGAAACGATTCGTTGTTTACTGCATTCTCATATATCCCGATGGGACGCTGATTCAGCAGATTAACGCATTGATAGCATTCATCTCCTGTGAGGACATACTTCCGTTGCTGGTTTTCAAAATAAATGACAGCAGAACCGGCGGTATGCCCTCCGATGACCTTGAATCTGAATGTATCCGCGTAGATATACTCATCTTCTACAATCGTCACATGATGTTGACGAAGCCTCTCCTGTACACATATGCTACAGCTTTCCATAGCATGAAGATAATCCGGCGCACTAATGACGATTTGCGCAGTTGGAAACAGATCAATATTCTCGATATGATCAAAATGATGATGAGTAATAAAAATGAGATCTACATTGTTTTGCGGAAGGAGCTGTTTCGTTGCCTCGTGCACATCCTGAAGCTCAATTCCCCATGTTTGCGCCGTAACAGAATTACGGAATCCAACATCGAATAAGATCGTCTTTCCCTGATGTAAAGCGATATAGTAGGACCACGAGATGCGCACTAGCTCCTCCGAGGTGGTATCTCGAAAAATGAACTTGGCATTAAGTTGCGATTCACCATACTTCACAGCATACAGGTGCATGATCTTCCTCTCCTTCACTTCGATTCATCAGACCGATCACACATGGTACCAGTACATCGGATGTTCCCCGACCTTTTCAAATCCCAATTTCTGAGCCAGTTCATTCGATGCCAGATTGTCCGCGTGACAGCTCCAGTTGGGAATGAGATTCTTGGCTAAGCATTCTTTTATGAATAATACGCCTAATTGGCAAGCCAATCCTTGTCGTTTGAATTCTTCAATGGTAATGATATCAATCTCCGCATATCCTCCGCCAACATAGGGTGATGAACAGACGCTAATCAATTGGTCATCCTTCATGATAAAATGCCCGATCCCATGTTCACAGAACTGTTCGGTAGATGACCACACCAGTTGATAGTAAGGATAAAATTTGTCCCTATACTCCTGAGCTATGACTTCATTCAATGACAAATATTCAAACGGCTTTTGAACCATTGCCTCTAACTCACTGTAAAATTTCATAAATTTCTCTGGATTAAACGAATAATATGTGCGGGTTATCTTTTTGGCATGCTGTATGTGATATAAATTAATCTTGTTCGCCCAAGCTGTTGTAAAGACACCTAAAGCAAAAAAGCCATGATGGTTCGACTCTTCGTTCATAAACTGGACAACATCTGCGATAAACAACTCGTCTTCTTCATCTCCGGCCAAACCATAAAAACCACCGTTGCTGGTAATCAGTACAGAGGTTGGTGTATCCTCTTCATTGACAAACACTCTACCTTGTTGAGTTTGATCGATAACAGAAAGTGCGTAGACCGCTTTATTCTGGATTGACTCCAACAGAGGTAACACCAAATGATATTGATCTAGTGCAAGTTCTCTCATGCTCAACTTCCTCTTCTCTGTGATTTGCACAAATGATCGGTATACTATACGAATAAATTGATCCCAAGTAATCCTTTTTAACGACTATTTCGAATTCTCCCCTGATCCTATCTTACTGCACTCGTAAAACTCGCTTTAAAAATAAGATCATACACATTGGTGTAAGAATCGTAATACTCAAGTGCCTGTTTTCTTTCTTCGTAAAACGACTTCAACCTCTCTTTGTCTCCAGTATCGACATAAGCGATTAGCTCTCGACTTGCTTTTTTGTATGCTTCTACACTTCGTCTCGCAGATCCAAAATCAAAGGAATTATAGTCTAGCACGGGAGTAAAGTTCTCCGGTCGGATTCCCGCATTTGATTCAGCTTCCGCTATGAACTCGTGTAATTTTGAGAAATCTACCGGCTCTTCCAGCAGTACATTGCCCAAAATGTGAACCACTTCCTGATCCATCTTGTTGAATCGCGTTGTAAAGACATGATTAAACACGTGCATCTCCATCAAATTTCTGGTGTACAGAAAATAGCTATTAACCAAATGAAGCGTTGAGTTTTTATACTCTACCGAGAATCTCGCACCTCGAAGAATATTAGCCGGGATATATACTCGGCCGTCTATCATTTTTGCTTCGACTCCTGCCTGTGTTTTGAGTTCCTTTTCATTAAAAATCACGCTGATTTTCTTAGGTGCACTTGAAACGGTGTGAGCCATGGAGCAGCTTAATAACGTTATAGCAAGTGTAAACATCATCATCTTTTTCACTATGTACAACTCCTCGATAGGAATAAGCAGGATATACTTGCATTTTATTTTTCTTATCGTACCATTTTATTCAAATAGAGGTAATACACTACATATGAACAACTTCTTTTTTCACACAATAAAAAGAAGCCACCTCCCTGGCCTTCCCCAGTTCAGTGACTCCTTTTTCACAACCCTATCCTAACCCCTACATTCAACTACTCCTTAACAGCTCCAACTACGATCCCCGTTACAAAGTACCTTTGCAGGAACGGATACACAAGCAGGATCGGCAGTGCGCTGATAAAGATCTGCGAAGCCCGAATGGTCCGTTGGGACAGGTTCTTCACCGCTTCTGGATCAAGCTTCGACATGTCGGCCTGCACGATGATCGTCTGCATGAATGTCGCGAGTGGAAGTTTTTCCGCATCACGGATGTAGATAATCCCGTCAAAGTACGCGTTCCAATGTCCAACCATCATGAAGAGAGAAACCGTTGCAATAACAGGTACAGAGACAGGCAGGTAGATTTTGATAAACGTCTGCAAGTGTCCTGCACCATCGATAAATGCAGCTTCCTCCAGATCTTTGGGAACGGTACGGAAGAAATTGAGCAACAGAATAATGTTAAACACCGCAACCAATCCCGGCAGGATCAAGGCTAGCAATGTGTTCATCAGTCCCAGCTTCAGAATCAGGATATATCCCGGAATGAGGCCACCGCTGAACAGCATCGTGATGACAAAATACCACAGATAGATGTTACGTGCGCGGAACACCCGCGTCTCTTTGGAAAGCGCATAGGCTGCAAGCGTATTAACAATTAACGCAAGTCCAGTACCGAGTACCGTCCGCTCCACAGATACCCATAAGGAGGAGAGGAAGTTTGTATTGGCAAATGTCTTCGCATACGCCTCCAGTGTAAATCCAATCGGCCAGAACGTTACGAGACCCGCATTTGCAGGCGCAGATGCGCTAAGTGATACCATGAGCAAGTGATACAAAGGCAGCAAGCAGAGCAGTGAAAGGATGGTCAGGAACACATTGTTGAATATGCTGAATATGCGGTAAGGCATCGTTTTATGGTACATTCGTTTGTCATCCTTTCTAGAAAATTCGATATCCGGCGAATCGGTAAGCCAGTCGGTACGAGATCACAATCAGGATCAGGCTGATGACCGATTTGAACAGATTCACAGCGGTAGCGAAACTGAACTGCCCACTAAGCAGACCTTCTCTATACACAAACGTATCGATAATATCTCCTTGTTGGTAAATTAACGGACTATATAAGTTAAAGATCTGGTCAAAGTTGGCGTTAAGCACATTACCCAGTGCCAGTGTTGCGATTACGATCCCAATGGGAATCAGTGCCGGGATAGTAATATACATCGTTTGCTTCCAGCGTCCTGCTCCATCCACTTCAGCTGCTTCATAAAGTGCAGGGTTAATGCCGGACAGTGCCGCGAGGAAGATAATTGTGTTGAATCCAAACTCTTTCCAGACATCACTCGCAATAATCGTGAATCGGAACCAGCTGCCATCCCCCAGGAAGAAGATCGGCTTGATACCGAATACCGAAACCAGGAACTGATTGACAATACCCGTCTGGGCCAGAATATCGATCAGAATGCCGGATAGCGTAACCCAGGATAGAAAGTGAGGAAGATATACGAGCGTTTGAATCGTTCTCTTCAGCGCCATCTTCCGTACCTCGTTGAGCAATAAGGCAAAGATAAACGGAATGATCAGATTCATGACGATCTTCGTACAGGCAAAAAATAGCGTGTTCCACGTAATTTGCAGGAAATAATCATTTTCCCACATATACCTGAAGTGCTTCAGTCCTACCCATTCGGAATTGAAAAATCCCAGTGCAGGTTTATAATCTTGAAATGCCATCAAAATCCCGGACATCGGAATGTATGAAAATATAAAGACCATAATGGCCGCCGGCAACACCATGAAGTGCAGAATCCATGGCTGTTTGTAGCGTTTTTTTCTCTTTTTATCTAGCTTGTTCCCAACGTTTGCCTGCGGGATCCGCTTACCCTCCAATTTAGCCTCCATAGCGCTTCTCCTGTTCCCAAAAAAAGTTTTTGTGTGTGATCGGGTTCTCTGATATAAATAGTATCAAGCCGTTCTGAGGTCTGACTATATAACATTGTTAGGCTTGATAGTGTTTTGTTAGGGATATCATCGGAAGAGGTTGTTTACACGCGAATTAGAAGGAGACTTTTTATGCATATATGGAAGCGCTTCAACCCTTTTCAAAGCAAGACTCGATCCCGATTCAGTCTTTTTGCCAAAATAAACTTGTTAATTGTAGTCTTATTCATCCCCATTCTCATCATGTACACCTACTCGAATAACGTCACCTATGATGTCGTCAGCAAAGAACTGCAGATCTCCAACACCAAACAGCTCACGTTTCTGTCCAGTCAGATCGACTCACGTATCAATCAGATGATGGATTTCAGCCTAATTCTCTCCCGAGATCCCAATGTCAGAGCTTTCAACGGCCTTAACATGTGGGATGATCGATATGACCGGATGCAGACCCGTTATGTGATACAAGAGAAGATGACGCTGCAAACCGGCGTTACGGATATATGGCCCACCCGATATGCAGTACATTCACAGCAGAATAAGGATGTCATCGCCAACTACAATCGAACCACAGGATATGATGAAGCGTATTTGAAAAAGAATATGAGCGGACAATGGACCTATGGGGACCAGGGTGCGGAATCAAAAGACAAGCTACAATCCTTCTATTGGTTCTATACCGATTCCTTGGCGCAGCCGGGGATGCTCACGGGAAGTAATCTGGTGATTGAAGCCAGCTTCAGTTATGAAAACATTCAAAATATGCTGGATACGTATAAGGCGGGCGGACAAGGCGATCCTTTCTTGTATCACAAAGGAAATTCACCCATTCTTAATCGAAGCGCGGACAAGCAGTTATCCGCAGAACTCATTCAGTATCTGGATACGCATTCCCCAGAAGACACCACACAAGATGTCGTGAAGTTGAACGGGAAGAAATATCTGGTTAGCTCTGTAAAGTCCACCTATCTGGATTGGCATCTGGTGGACGTGATCCCGCTGTATCAGATTCTGAAACCCATCTCGCTCAGTCAGAATCTATTCTACACCTGTATGATTTTGCTGCTGGTGGTAGGAATCTCTGCTTCAATCCTGCTGTACCGGAATGTGCAATATCCGATCAAAAAACTGATCAAAGGTTTACGCCGCGTCGAGCAAGGGGATTATTCTGTCCGACTGCATAGCAAAAACCAGAATGAGTTCTCATTCCTGTTCCGCCGATTTAACGATATGTCTCATCAGATTCAAGATCTGATCGAGAATGTGTTCCATGAGAAAATTAGAGCCAAGGAAGCAACGCTAAAGCAGTTGCAGGCCCAGATCAACCCGCATTTCCTATATAATTGTCTTGGCTATATCATCAACATGGCCCAGATGAAGGACGAGCAAGCCGTTGTCTCCATGGCGCATAACCTAAGTGCGTATTATCGCTACACCACCCGTATGGAACGGGAGACGTCGTCGCTACAAGAAGAGATCAAGCTACTGATCAACTATCTGGATATCCAGAAGCTGCGCAATGGTCGAATTGAGTATCACATTGATATCCCTGAGGATATGCTTGCCCAGTCGGTGCCACGATTAATGCTTCAACCGATGGTTGAGAATTCCGTCATACATGGTGTGGCGAAGTCCTATTCTTCCGGGGAAATCCGAATTACCGGGGAGCGTTTGAATGGTTTTGGCAGAATATATATCGACGACGACGGTCCTGGCCTAAGCCCGGAACAGTACGAGGCATTGAACCTGAAAATGCAGGAACCACTACAAGAAGAAATGGGCTGCGGCCTTTGGAATACGCACCAACGAATCACGCACCTGTTCGGCAGTCATTCCTACCTCCTATTCGGCCCATCCCCACTTGGCGGATTCCGAACCGAAATCATCTGGGAGATACCAAAAGATGATACAGATTCCGATAAAGGAAATACCGATACTAATTGATGCGCTACTAACGATAAGTTGACTATTTGATTTTGAACGAACCATTTACACGTGAACATTTATATAAGGCCTTGTTTAAAATAAATGATTAGAATTTACGTGAACTCAAGCGAAGGATTGAAGGGATTCTGGAGAAACGAAGTGTTCGCCTTTCAAGCACCATTTTAACATTATAATCATCTAATTCAGAAAATGGGGCTTGAACAGCGATCGAAAGAACCCTTCAAATCCGTAGCGATTTTGTTCACTTCACGTATCCTTTGATTTTGATTATTGGCCTTATATACCAACCACCAAGGGAGACATTATAATGCACATGATGATCGTAGACGATGAAGCACACTGGGTCGATAACCTGTCCATGACCAAGCCATGGCACACGCTGGGAATCGAACATGTGCATAAAGCATACTCGGCACACGAAGCACTACAAATGATCGACACCCACCCCATCGATATCGTGATCTCGGACATTCAGATGCCCGAAATGACAGGCATTGAACTGATCGAACGCATCCGCATCCGGGACAAAAAAATAAAATGTATTCTGTTATCCGGGTATTCCGAATTTGATTACGCCAAAAAAGCCATCCAGTTCGAAGCTGTAGACTATCTGCTCAAGCCCCCAACTGACGATGAATTAATGGGTGCTGTTCAGAAGGCCATCGATCAATTGAACAATGAATGGGAACTGGTCAGTTCACTGACACGAACACAGTTTACGCTGCGAGAGAATCTCCCCCATTTGCGGGGACGACTGCTCCTTGGGGCTTTACAGGGACAGCGAATCGCCGCTGCAGAATGGGATCGGAAACTTGCCAATTACAATCTCCCCTTTCATACCGGGGATGCCGCTTTAATGTTGGTTCGTTTGGAAGAAGAATTCGGACACTATGACAGCAATGACCAGACCCTGATCGAATATGCAATCATCAATATGGCGGAAGAGATTATGGGTGAGTTTATGGAAGTGTGGGGCGTGAAGGAGGAGCACGGATATCTGGTGTTTTTACTTCAGATGAAAGAACGGAAAGGCGATATTGGTAAAGAAACCATTCTGGAGAAGCTATCGATTCAGCTTCAATCCAAAGTAAAACAATTTCTGAAAGGCTCCCTCTCCATCGTTATCACCGAGTGGTTCACCTTCCCGGAACAGATTTACGATCGCTTCCGTCAGGCTTCCGCCTATTTCCGGCAGATCGTTGGCGATGAACGCGAATTTGTCATGCGTGTCAGCGATGTTGAAACACCTGCGGCGCAAGGTCCACTCGATGTGCTGTACACCCCGCCAACGTTCATTAGTTTATTGGAAAGCGGACAGTGGGATGCAGCGGAAGAGAAAATCCTCGCGGTCTGCGCGGAGCTGGATGAGAAATGGTCGGAATCCTGGGAGCATTGCATGGAGGCTGGTTTTCTTATTACGGCTTCGTTCACCAATATTGCCCACCGAAACAAGCTGACTCTAACCACTTTAATGGGCAATGATGTCGAGGATTTGCAAAGTGGGGAAGTTTTCGCTACCATCAGCAAACTGCGGAAATGGTCGCTCAGTGTGCTTGGCAAACTCAAGGAAGGCACATCCAACGAGATCAAGGATATCCGTTCCGAGTATGTGAAGAAGATTCAGGATTTTACGGATAAGAACCTGCATCTGGATGTGTCTTTACGTGTACTGGCTGACCATGTCAATCTGCACCCGACCCATTTGTCCAAGATCTATAAGATCGAAACGGGCGAAGGCATCAGTGATTATATCTCGCGCCTGCGTATGGATCGGGCCTGTCACAAGCTGGTGACGACCACCAAAAAAGTGTATGAAATCAGCATGGAGATTGGCTATATGGACCCGGCTTATTTTATCAAAGTGTTCAAACGCCAGTTCGGCGTCACACCGCAAGAGTACCGAGACCAGCATAAATAACATGACTGAAAAACGTTCTTTTGGAACATTCACTAATAGAGTCCTATCGAAACTAACAAACTCATATAGATGCCCTCCCGCCCAAATTGGTACAGTTACATTGTAGAGGTTGTTCAAAAAGTCCGCTTTTGATTACGAAGGATGCCTAGCGGCATCATCAGCATCGAATATGGAATTCAGCCGAAATGTCCGTTGCTCACGTAGCTCTATCTACGCTCCGCTACTCCATTTCTAGCTTCATCCCATCTTCTCGGTACTGAAAACCGGCCTTTTTGAACACGCATTTGTAAAGATCATACACCGTAGGGGGATTGAACAATGATCAAATTCAAAACATGGTGGTCACTGCTCATGGTTATCGCGCTCATCACGATCACTGCGTGCGGCAGTGGCGAGACAGCCAGTGACAATGGTAATAATACGCCGGGAACTGTCGGCTCAGCTGAAGCAGAAGCTGCTTTTGCTAAAGGAAAATATGATCCACCGATCGAGTTCAGTTCGGTATTAATGCCGAAGAAATACGTGCAAGGAGATACCAAAGAAAATAACGTGCACGATCGCTGGATGCTCGAAACGCTGGGTATGAGACATAAAGATACTTGGTATCCGGCCAATGACGATCAATACAGACAAAAGCTGCAACTGGCGATCGCCTCTGGTGAGAAGCTGCCTGATTTTGTAACCGTGCCGACCAATGCGGTGCTGACTAACCAACTGATCGACTCCGGTCAATTCATCGCCATCGATGAGTTGTTCGACAAGTACGCGAGTCAGACCCTGAAAGATCACGCAGCTGCACATCCTGAACTGTGGTATCCGTTCACCAAAGACGGCAAGAAATACAACATGCCGATCATGGAGTACACCGATAACGACGATACACTGCTCTGGCTCCGCGAGGACTGGATGGAGAAGCTGAACCTGGAAGCTCCGAAAACCATTGCAGACCTTGAGAACATCATGGACAAATTCAAGAACGAGAACCCGGACGGTCTGTCTCCAGACAAAGTATTTCCTCTGGCGATCTCGCTGAAAAATAACACCAACACCTGGATGGGTCAGCTCGACTGGTTGTTCGGTGCATACGGCACAATCGAGGAGCAATGGAACAAAGACGCAAACGGCAACCTCGAGTACGGCTCCGTTAACCCGGGTGCCAAACAAGCCCTTGCGAAGCTGGCTGAATGGATGGATAAAGGTTATATCCACGCTGACTCCGCTCTGTGGGACGAAGGCAAATCCGCTGAAAGCTGGACAGCTGGCAAAGCGGGCATTCTGCCTGGCGCAAACTGGGTACCGGACTGGCCTGCACCTGACCTGCTGAAGAACGTACCTGGCTCAAAGTATAAAGCTTACCCTGTTCCAGCTGGCCCAGACGGCAAGATCGGTACGAAGTGGCAGAACTCTGGTGTCAACGCAAGTATCATGATTAACAAGGATGCGAAGCATCCAGAAGCCATCTTCCTGTACTACAACTATTTGCTCGATAACCTGGCTAACCCGGCTGCGGGCAGTGAGTATGAATACGGCTTCGCCAAAGGTTACGACTGGGATATCATTGACGGACAACCGACCAGTGACAAAGAGAAAATCAAAGACTTCTCCAACGAATTCCCATTCCTGACCGGCCCAGCACGTATCCCGGATCTGTACATGAAAACACTCGTGAAGCTGGCCAACGGCGAGAAGCCTGAAACACCTTACGAGAAACAAATGGCCGAATTCCGCAAACCGGAAAACTGGTATGCTGGTAAAGTCGTTATGTCCCAGATCGACGTCCGTAAACAAAACTACTTTACTGGCGCAGCCACACCAACCATGGTATCCAAATGGAACCTGCTCCGCCAGTCCGAGATGGAAACCTTCAACAAAATCATCTACGGCAATTTGCCAATTGATGCCTTTGACCAATTCGTCGCCAACTGGAAATCCAATGGCGGTGATCAGATCACGCAAGAAGTGAATGATTGGTTTAAGTCGGTAAGTGCGAAGTAAGAATTGAAAAAGTAACACGGGTCAAAATAAAAGTATAAAAAACAAGCCGAAGCGTGCATTGCCATCGCTTCGGCTTGTTTTTCTATATCTAGGTAACCTAGCACTTTAAAATACAGGAACTTCAACAGAATCTGTGCCCATAACTCTCTTTCCATCTTTCTCTTCTGATCCAACCTCAATACCAATTTTCAATGACTCAGAGGTGGACATCCCCTTTTTATCGGGACTTAATTCGATCACAATCGTTCCAGTACCTCCGCCATTTGCTATGTAATTTCGTTCTCTCCCAACTTCAACCATTGTGCGCCATGAAGAGTCATCCGAAGAATTCATCCAGGTGGATACATACTCAGCAGGCTTTAACTTCGATTGATGTTCAGGATAACTGCTGTTGATGCTGGAGACACTCCATTGATCAGGGATATAAAACGCAACACCACCCCAGTCAGCGGGGTCTATCTCTACATGTGCTACTATCTTGATATGATCAATATGCTCCTTCTCACCCTCAACGAATATCGACCCTTCTGTCATAGTCTTTAAATTCGTTGATTTAGCATCCAGATCAAAGTTCTTAACTTGAATAATATTGCCATTAACAACTGGCTCATTGGCTTCCTTTTTGTTGAAATTCAAAAAAAACAGAATAAACACAATCAAAATAAACATAAAAAGCAAGATTAAGTATTTAGATCTTTTTTTCATAATAACCATACCTCGCTTCTACCCTTGTTTCTTTAAGCTTAACACATACTCAAAGCCCTCCTTTCCTTAATTTAGAATTTGGGAAAGTAGAGCATTAAAACCGGAGCCGAAGCGATAGATTCACGCTTCGGCTCCGGTTTTTAAGTTAAGATTTAGGCAGCTTCCCCTGACTTATGGGTTCGCCTTAGTGGATCAAGCTTCAGTATCGGTCTCCTCTGGCATCGACTTCGACTGACCTAGCAAGGATACTGTGAGCTGAATGCCATCTCGTAGTCCCTGCATATACAACCGCTCATTTTCTATGCCTTTGCTGACAATATAACGATTCTCCCACTCGATATATTCAGGTGTCTGCTCGACATCCTTACCTGCAAACAAAACTTCAAATGCTTCGTCTGTTCTCCCACGTACTCTACTCAGTTCAGGATCATGTTCGATCCGGGCAGTCATCTCATCCAGCCTTGCTTGAATCGCTCGTTGCATCCACGGTGGAAAATCCATTACTTCTCCTCCCCTATATGTACGTACTCATCACCGTACCACTCGACTATGCTTCTCCCTCATTTCACTAACTCGGGCCACCAGTTCGTCCACCCTTCGGCTCTGTTCCTGAACCTCAGGGTTCTCCCACAACGGAATCGCTTGCTTCAAGGATGCCTCACCAAGCTGATTAAGCTTGCGCCGTTCCTCTTCCAATAAGTCAAGCAACCGGCTCATACATGCACCTCTCTGATGGGTCTAAACTGCTTCATGTCTTGTTAATGCTAGACGTGAGCAGTCTATTTTAATGCGAATATCTGTGTTCAGAAGCTGTGTTCATTATCTTCGTCTAATCCAAATTGTAAGATAATTTATAAAACCATTAATGCGGAAAACGAATTAAAATAAAAAAACACCGAAATGAACATACGGTGTAAAACAATTATTTGATCCCGGATTGTAAGTATCAGTAAAAGGGCTTGCTCAATTGTTTCACTTAAAGACGTAACAACATGAAAATAAAGCTACTCGAACGGCGTGCCTATTGCAACCGAAACGGGACTCACTTTATGCACTAAATCCGCTTGGAAGGAGGTCCGACTTTTGTAAAGAACAACTCGTGGTGAAAATATAATTATTCACATCATTGTTGTCTTGTCTTCTAATTGTTGGTATTTTAAGTGTTCAAGTAGCAGGGGCTAGTGGATTTAGCACCACTACCACTAATGAATCGGTGCATACGTTATCCCTACTGAGGATGGCAGTACATTGGAAGTTTCAATTGTAGAAACAGTCCACTCAATATATATTTAAGATAAGTTGACGCCATTAATGTTAGCTTCAACTACTTATTCAAAGGAGATATGATGTATAGAAAACTAATAATTATTGCTTGTCTGATAGAAGTGTCTTTTTTAATTTTTTTACAAAATCGTTACAATAATATTTTGAATTTGTTTCCTTTTATTGGATTGTTAGTTTTTTTCATGGTGTTGAGTTATTTCTTAAAAGTTCAACTAAGCAAAAAACGTAAAGAAATAACACTTTTTTTACAAACACTCTCTTTGATATTTATTCCGATTTATGTAATTACAACCCTTCCTCAATACACGTATGAAAGTGCGGTAGATAAGGTCACTCAGAACTTAGAAGAACCTTATGTGGTTAATAAGCAGAAGAATACGTTATTAAAAAATGAATCTAATGAATTAAAAAAAGGTTATATGTTTTCTGTGGAAAAAAATTCAAAAGTAAATTCATACGTTTTTGATCCGTGGACGGGTATCTATCATGAAGTACGAGATTGAGGTAAAACTGGCTACTCGGTTAAATTGATGTAGAGATTGCTATCATGTGAGAATTGTTTTTTAACGCCTTGATAATGAAACTTACTTTAAGAATCGGTTCGCCGATTCTTTTTTCTTTTACGTTCTTACGCTTCATATCATGCATACCGGCGAATACAAGACCCAGAACGTGCAACATGAATATGTAAGCGGAGTGCGGATAGTATAACTTACACATTCAATTCTAATTATTATTATTTATGTAAATTGATATATTATTTTCCTCACTTTTACTATTTGATTTGGTTTTATAGGCATAATCAATTCATAGATAAAGTAGTTATGGCTATGAAATAATATCTCTACCTTTGTTCCCCCACATTTTTTCTTTTCTTTATAATCTTTAAAGCTTTCTTAACCTAGAAGTTCATTTAAAGGAATTTAAGTTTAAGTTTAAATTCCATTTAATAAATTTATTCTGTCGTATAACGTTCCTCGCATTCACGAACCTCCGAAGGAGGTTGTCCGCAGCTCCAGCTTCCCTCGAAATCTCGTTTGTGGACCGAGGGCGCCAGTCCGATGCGTGAATGCCGTGTTATATAGAGTTGCTGACTTCTTGGGTATCTATACAAGTCAATGATCTAATCACTTTTATAAATCTTTTTAAATTCTTTGAATAGATGAGTTAATTTTTTTTGGCCCTTCAAATACGTCATTTTCATTTGGTTTTCTTACAAATTGGATACATCTCTCTTCACAAGCTCCAAATTTAAGAAAATTAGATTGTCCCTCTCTTAATGACACTACATTGGCCCCGCCTGCATAATCAGGATCATCCAATTGAACTCCATCATCTTCCCAAAAACAAATACTACAAATGTTATATGTTCCAGATGGTTCTTCATCTAGTGTTTTATATCCACAACATGGACAAGTAAATAAATTAGTCATTAAATCATTCCCTTTCAAGAATTTCAGTACTTTCATATAACGTTCCTGTATTCACGACCCGACGCATGTCGGGTGTCCGGCGAACGTCGGGCCAAGGGCGTATGCCCGCAGCGTGAATATTATGTTATAGGATGTCAGCGTCTTCATCGAATTCGCTAACCCTCACTTATCTCCTCAAATATTAAAATGCTCTTGATACATAGTCACTTATCTATTCAGATTTCAGATCATTTCCTTTTTCAATTCTCTTCATGTCTTTTTGATAATCCTTTATATGCGCCTTATATTCTCCTATATCTGAACAATCAAACCACCCACTCTTATTATTAATTTCATATAGCAACGTGTATCCGTAGTGCTGGATCAAGAAATCCCGACCATCAGCGTATATAATGGCTTCGAGAATCTGACAAAAATCAAATAATTGTTCAACTTGTTTTTCAGTCATTAAATCTTTCTGTAAATAGATTGTTCCATCTGGCTCTGGATATCTACGATAGGCGTAACAATTGTCATTACTAAATTGCTCCATAATCTGTCCTATACCTTCTTCAAGTTCTTATTAAAGGTCTGGCTAATTTCCTATTACGTTCCTGTATTCACGAATCCCAACGGGGTTGTCTGCTGCAATTCCACTTCGAAATTCATCCACAGACCCAAGCTCCGAAGGAGTCGAAGCTTGAATATTATGTTATATGAAGATACATGCTTCTTGAGTTGCTTCAAATTTAGTTTAAATGTCTATTCTGATTTCTTTAACGAAATGATTAAATTAATCCACTATAATACAAGCCGTCATCAGGATATACGGCCACTGTTTGAAAGTAGAAATACCTCATTTCTTCTTCTTGATTTTCTTTACACATTTCCTTAAACCAGTCTTCTCGCATGGTCTCTTCGGTAAACACTGAAGATCGCCATAAACTTAACCCGATATTCGCATAAATATATTGAGTGTCTCCGTTTGTTTCTTTCTCATGCTTAGAAATAAAATTCAAGTTTTGAACGATTTGCTTTGCCCTCGTGTTGAACACATCAATATCGTGACATGTGCAGTCAGAAATTCTTAAACTCAGATACGATTTCAATAAATTTCACTTTTCCGCTATAGTCATATTCGACTTTAAAAGCATTCTCAAAGAAATCGAAGTAGTTAGTCCCTTCTTCATACTCCTTCGTGTAGTATTGGATAACCTCGTCTACTTCAGTTTTTGTCATCCCTAATTTTAGTCTTCCAATTCCATTACCAGGATCAATTACAATTTTATCCATTGCAATATTATTTTTAGAAGTACTATGTATCCATGCTCCCACAGCCTGTACCTCCTTTAATCTATCATAGATTTCAGGTGATTTCGTATAACGTTCTTGTATTCATGACGTCCGCCGTAGTCGGATGTGTCTGCTGAAACGCTTCCTTGAAATCCTTCCAGCAGACCTAGGTTCTGTAGGGAACCGCAGCTTTAAATATTATGTTATGAGATGTTATTGCCATCTTTGAAATCTCTCTCAAGTTGGTTCCCATGAAAAGCTTTTATCATAAACTCTCTGTCTGGAACGTTTAACTGCTCAAAAGACTCCAAAAATGCTTTATTATCATATGTGGTTCCTATAAGTTGAACACTCATTGTTCTTTTTTGCACTTCTACTACCGCGTACCTTGCTATTGCATAATCATTACAACCTAATGCTCCAGGATTCAAATAAATCCTTTGATCTACCTTGAAGTAATGGATTGGATGATGATGACCAAAACAAACGAGACTATAAGGTGAGTCTTCATACCTTGCGTCTAATTTTAATCCCGAAGGGGTTTCATCTATTATTTCTCTTTCTCCTTTCTTCATATGGTAATGCGTTATTAATATTTTTTGCCCCTCTATTTCAACTTCTAATGTCTGAGGAAGATTTTCTATAAATTTGATATTTTCTTTTTTTAGCTGCTTACCGATCCACTTATGATGTTCAGCGATCATTTCATGGCCCGGTAAGGTATCCTTCCCTTGCAGTAGTTTTAAAACTGCCTCTTCATGATTACCAGAAACCGCCGTTACATCCTTTCGATTCATTATCTCTTCAAGCACTTCGTTAGAGTTAGGACCAATGCCAATCATATCACCCAGACAATATATATGTTCGATGTCCCCACGGGAATCAATATCAGATAATACCGCACTCAATGCCGGATAATTACCATGAATATCAGTTAGAATTGCAATCTTCATTTAGGCCGCTCCTTCAAAAATTATTATTTATCTTTGATTTTTCTTGCAATAATTTCTCATAACGTTCCCGTATCCATGACGTCCCGCCTGGCTCCGAAGCGTGGACATAATGTTAGCTGAAGTTCCTGACTTCCTGAAATGCATTCATAAATATTCGTCTTTCAAAAACCAGTGAAGCATTTTTTGCCTCATTCGATTTGCTATTTCTACATCTCTTACCTTAATCCATTTATATAATGGTTCTTCTATAAATCCTAATAAGTCCTTTTTGCATTTCTCTAGGCTTTCTACCAGTTCATTACTTGTAAACTTAATGCTTAATAGTTCTTCCTTATGTGTTTCCGGATCATCTGACCATACTAAGGCATAATCATCAAAATACTGAATTTCAGGCGATGGGTCATGTCCAAGCCATGGACTTTGTTTAGCTTTAATTGAATAATCTATTGATTGTATTTCTTCAAGTCCACAACAGCAGCTAGGCATGATAAATGTCTCATCATCCTGTAAAAAAGCAACCCCACCTAATATCGCTACTTCATCTTCGTTTAATAGTACTTTAAAAGATTCTTCAAAAGAAATTGAGGCATCAATTCTGTTATATCCAAATAAATGCAATAAAAACAATTCTACTTCAGCTTCACTGCTATTCGAGGATAAAAAAGTGAACTCCTTTCGAGTCACTTCATTTTCAATCCATATTGGTTTATCGTAATAAGGTTCTCGAATTACTGGTTTCATATAAGACATCTTGAACTCCACCTACTTAATCTTTTATATCGATTTAAGGAGTTTCAGCTAACGTTGCGCATTTCTGACGTCCAAACGGCTTAAGGACCGGAGGTCCGGATGGCTTTGCCACTTAGCCGGTTGGATGTGTCGCCTGATTTCACTTCTCCGAAATCCCTCTTAAAGACCGAGGAGCGTCAGTGACGAAGCAAAAATGCATTGTTATACGTTGCCCCTTCTTCTTCGATTCCACATCCTTCTCAGATTCCTGCTCACGTTGGACACCCCTGCCTTAAGCTATGGCTTACTTCTAACCTCACCATTCGGGACTTAATCCTTGATATAGAATACATGCTGAACACACAATCAAAATTTAGGAGGATTGTTGCCCTCCCTTTAATTCGCAATAGACAAATATGTATTAATGACATGCACAATACCAAAAAGTACTGTTGGTATAATAGCCAGATAATTTTGAAGCCAAATCTCAGCTAATATAAAATATACTACCGGGAGAACGGCCATCTCCAAAAAAATAATCGAGTTTGCGTTGCCTGTAAAATACAATATCCATAGCCCATAATAAAAAATCAACATTATTGCCATACCAATTATATACGGACATCGCATTTCAGATGCTTGTTTTCTTAAAACAAATATCAGAAGAAAGAAAAATATCGCCTGACTTCCGTGCTCCAAAACATCTAAAATCAAATGGCTATTTGCATGGTTTCCTGATATATCTGACGCAGGAATTAAAAAATAAAATATATTTGGTATCATTGGCAATAAAAAGATTATCAGACCTTTCCATGAAAAACCAAAATGATAATTCATTTGATCCTCTCTTTCGCATAATAAAAATATTCTTTAGTTTGCACTTTATTATGAATCCGCTTCTCTGGTATTCCTCTTGATGACCAAGGAGCATAACTAACGATGTGGAAATTTATTGTTATATGGTACACCTACTAATATTCCGTTCATCCTGGTTTTCAACTGCTACGTTGTAAATGTATTCTTTCACCTATATTTATTATTTGTTATTAATTAGTTGCATGGTTTAACATTCTTAAGGGGGTGCAAATAACGTTTCGTATATTCACGACGCTCGACGAAGTCGTGTGTCCACAGCAATTACTTCTCGAAGCCGCTTTGGGACCGAGGGTGTAGCCCGAAGTGTGAATATGTTGTTATCTGATTTTTCTACCCTCTTCAAATAACTTTTACATTTCATTCCTATTGATTACTTGAGTCGGTTTTTCTAGTGTAGATTGATGCTTCAATAGACCACAAGGTGAGGTCTTTGTACTTCTATACTATTACTTGATTTTTACTCTTGATCTTGAGTAAGAACAAAACCCACCATAGTAATAAAAATAAATTACCCAAAATTATATGCATAGACCAAATTTCCCCTTGTTGTAATTGGCTAATTAAATGTTCATATTCATTTATTCCTTCTGCCCTTCCAATACTATTTATCAGCCCAGTAATTGGAATCGTTACAGTGAAAACAATGGCTACCATGGATAAACTTCTTATTTTCTTTCGTATAACAATAAATACTGCAGTTACTAATGTTGTTAATAAAAACAAGTAATATAGTACCCAAAACCAATTAGGCAGGGTTTCCCAATACATTTTTTTTCAACTCCTCATAATAAGTTGGATTAACCTAAGATCAAGTAACTCTCATTTGGATTTGAATGGTTTTCAATATTGCAGATGTTTCAGATAACGTTCAAAGGTTCACGACGGGCTTCAACCTTAGATAGCTCTTATCTTAGGATGAAGTCTGTGTTGGTGATTTACTTCTATTGTATTCACATCTTCCAAACAAGGACGAATGTCCGCTGCGTGAAATTTGTGTTATAGGATGTCAGCGCCTTCTTCGATTCACATGCAAAAGGTCTTTTATTCCTTGTTAACTTATAGAGTAATTTCTTTAAGAATCTTATCCTTACTCATCTTAACTTGTTCAATCATATGCCCAATATTACCCTCACCTGCAAACAATGACATATCAAAAAAATCTTTATTTAAATCGGACCAGTATAATTCATTTTCATCCCCGTAGACGTCTACATGATAATTTAACTTGCCAAAATAAACTTCCACGTAACATTCTTGAATATAGTATTTGAAGTCCATTAAATGATGTAGAATAATATCTTTATTAGATATGCCAGTCTCTTCAAATAATTCTCTATATGCCGCCATAATGCCGGATTCTCCGTGTTCAATTTTACCGCCAACAAGATTACTTAAACCCTTATATGGATTCCTTGATCGCTTGCACATAAGTAATTTATCCATATCTTTGCTGTAAATCATGAGCACATTATACCCTTGCACTATTGATCCCCCTTTTAGAGACATTTAATATTGTGTGCTAGTTGATTTTTAACATATTGCGTTGATTTCCTATAACGTTCCTGTATTTACGACCCGAAGTATGTCGGGTGTCCGGCGAATGTCGCTCCAAGGACGAATGTCCGCAACGTGAATATTATGTTCCTCTGAATTACCTATCAAATACGTCTTGAAAATATTTATCCATTAATCCCTTATTCTTAAATCTGTCTTTAATATGTTCTTTTGCTCTTAAACAAGCATTTTTATAACCTTCACTTCTCATACTATCCGCAAGAAAAACCATTTCAATTATTGGATCACTTGGTTCCAACTCGTATGCTTTTGAAAGCATGTTTTTCCCTATGCTTTCCCAATGCTCATATTCTCCAAAATGATGAGGAAACAACGTTATCATATAACCGAAAATCAATAAAAATTGCGTTTCTGTCAAGAAATTATGTATCCCTTCCTCTGTAACTTCGTTTAATGTCAATTCAATCATTACATAATCGTTTTCATTAAGCCCCTGAGTAACAAACGTATTTCCAGATTCGACACTCAAATACCAGGATAAAAAACCTAAATTCAAGCATATACTCAAATCACGCTTCCCTTTGTCCCACTCTCTTTTCGTCGACAGAAAGGCTTCTTGATAATTTTTTGCAGTCTCAAATTCATTTATCTGATCTCCATCAAGCATCATTTACCTTCCTTTCAATTTCGCCTCGGAATTTAACTTAACATCTAATCTATGTACTTCGTAAATACCACACTTCCTGCCTGATATCTGAACTACGTATATGATAACCTATACGGTGATTTTTGCGAAGAAAAATTTGGTGAAAAAGGGAGAATTACTGGAATGCTTAATCCCCATATCCATATGATCCAATTGGCTTTGAATACGATGAATATTTTTCATACTAACATGCGTATATCGCTGAGTTGTTCGAGTAGCACCTGGATGTACCGTAGATCTTTCCCGTTTTCCGCAAATGAGTGGCGAAGCGCATGAATACTCACCTTTTTTGCAATCCCTACAAGCTGTCTAGCTTCTTCGAAAACCTGCTGTAACGATTCTTTGATCGATTGGTTTTTTACTTATTAGCATTTCATTGAATTAATCTACTTACAGATAACGGAAAATGCTGATAGAATATACACGGATGATAAAATTGTTTTCACACAGTGATATTGTTAGTAGTACACACCTAAGGATGGGGTACATTTTGAATAACAAGAAGTTAATATTTAGCGTCTTTACACTTTGTATTCTAATCATATTGGGTTTTCTCAGGTGGGATAATCTTGAATCCAGCGCAGACTTACATTATAAGTATGATCGATGGGCAGGTCAAAAATGGGTAGAGTTCTATCCGCCGCTAGCTGCTTCTTCCAACAGCATGGAGTTTCCACTTATATATAGAGAGGAAATTCATCCGAATGATATAAATAAATATTTAGGAAAACAAGCTCTCTCTGGAGAGTTAGTGAATAAGTGGATTGAACGAACAAAGCTAACAGATGGATATATAGGTCTATTATTATTGAATATTCTAATGGTCATTTACAGTTTCTTCAAAAGCCAAAGAACATATAAACTCAAAGACAGCAGTCCCCGATGAGGAACTGCTGTCTTTCACTCCAATCCATCTTCATAAGTGCCCTCCTAAAAGTACAAATCCCATCCCACAATAAAAGTAGCAAATAGGAAAGCCGATACTCCGGTCATGATATATACGACCTTTCGCTTTTTGCTGTAACTTATCTTCCACAGTTTGTAGATTAGCAAGACAAGATATGCTAAAGCTAGAATCACATAAATCAGGTTAAAGATGAGATGAATTCGTAATGAAGAATAGGAGGCGTTTAAACTCAATGCTCGCATGGCTAGTACTGTAGTATTCAGTAGGAATGCCAGACCTGCAATATTAATGGCAACATGATATTTATCAAACCCTGTCCCGGGTCTTTCCCATTTTTTCAATCTGTAAACACATAATCGGATAAAATAGCCAATCACAGCTCTCAAATTGAATACGATGGCTATTGCAAGAGCTATTAAAGAGGCAATGATCCAGATCATCGTTGAGCTTGATACACGTACATAATCATTGTAAGTAAAGGAGACCTTCTCAACGACACCATCTTTCTCAACAACATTGGTGAAGTTACTAAGATCAAATGTGGAATACTTTTTCAGCAAGAGAATCGAGTACAGCTTCGTAAATCCAGAACCGGAACGTCGTGTAGTAAGATAATATCCATCATTTCCAGAGGTTACAGAACTAGTGCTGTAATTATCCCCAAACAATTTCTGGACAAGACCGAAACAATATACCTCTTCTTCGAACTGGTTGGTCATCACCACTAACCCAAAATTAGATTTAGGATCAAAGATCAATTTATTCGAAAACCCCAATGTATTTCCACCGTGTTCCAGTGCAGGTGTCCAGTACTCTACCTCAATGAATCCATGTGCGACTCGAGGGATAGAAGTTCCATCATAATACAGACTGGTTGACAACATTTCGTTTAAGGTTTCTTTGTTCTTGAATAATAAATTACCACGATTGATTGGCATCAGGGCTGCTAGGAATTTTGCTGCATCTTCTGCTGTGCCCATAGCACCTCCTGCAGGATATATGTTCATGTATACTTTGGTTTTGGGGATGAGTTCGGCATTAGCAGTATAGCCTTGAATCTGATTCCTTCTCAGCACGAGGTCTGGACGATCTTGATGCGACGGATGAATCGTAGTTTCTTTCATATCTAGTGGTTTAAATATATGTTCATTCACGTATTCGTAAAAAGGTTGTCCGCTCTGCACTTCTACGATGTAGGCAGCCATAGCAACACCATAGTTTGAATAAGCAAATACGCTCCTCGGTTCATAGATCTGTCTTGGCTCAAATTTTTGCAATGTTTCTCCCAGATCCATAACTTGATTCTCGGATAGATACCATAACTCAAGCATCCTATCCTCCCAACCCGCTTGATGATTCATAAGATCTAATAGCGTAATGGGGGCATCATACTCCAGCTTTTTTAGAAACCCTTTCGGTAGATATTCCTGAATATTAGTATGTAGATCGAGCTTTCCCTGCTCGACAAGCTGCATTACACTCGTCCAGACCAACAGTTTAGTGACGGAACCCCATTCAAAAACAGTAGAGCTGTCCGCCTTTCTCTGTTGCTCAATATCTGCATAGCCATAGGCCTTACTATAAATCGTTTCCCCATTCTTGATAGCCACAATTGAAACGGCAGCGGTGTTTTTCTCATGCGTAGCCACATAAGAATCGATCGTCTCCTCTAGCGAGGACAACGGGATTCTGGAAGGCGTAGTCTCCACATTCTCTATCTCAGCATAGACAGGTACCCCGCACGCCATAATGAAAAACACGAATAACAGAACACAGGCGACCACTTTGTTAGCATAGCGATGCCTTCCATCTATTTGCATTAGCTAATCTCCTTAACATTAAAATTAACTGTGATCTCATTACGTTATAAAGGTATTAGGGCAGAGAAACTTATAGTCCTGCATTTGCTCCCGCCTTTACGAATGCGTTTTCAAGAAAATCTAACCAAACCAGAAAATCATTCTTACATCTTCCGCACTCCCTAATTTCAATAACTTTGGGATGGTTACATTAATAAATTCAGAGCATGTATTTTTAATATTCCTGTACTCCATAAATTGATCACAATAATAACTTTGATCCCAATTGAACTGAATGATCTCCTCCAGTAAAAGCCAACTGTGGTCATAAAAATCTTCTTTATCCTCAAGTACAATTTCACTTAAGTCTGGCGAGGTATCTACCGGAATTCCTCGTGGCGAAGATATGAAAGGCAGATTTTGATCATTCCTGGTGTTTGATAAAACACTAAACAAATCATAATTCCGCCCCCCACTATAAAATTCATGAGGATCACTTGGTTTCAATTTAGAGATCTTTTTTTCTGGAAACAAGTAATAATCAGGATTAATCATCCACTTATCCATACTGATCCAGCGAGCAGTGCTATTCAATTCTTCCTTACTCTTTGTTATTTCTCTTACAGCACCATTAATCCATTCATATTCTCTCCTGTAATGCCTTACCTCTACAAAGAAACAAATGTCTGTACCCATGTAACCTCCTGGTTTGTTTGTTGTGCAATCTATTCTACAATGTTCTCTTCAGGCCTTTGGGATATCTGAGAGCCTAGTTTCTTATGCACTGATTTTACCTATCCATTTTGGCGTGATCGCTGAATTACTTCTTAGAATAATCATACACGTTATATCCATCGTACTTCACATAGAATCCCTCACTTATTAATTTCTGTTCTTCCGTTTCAATTCCGAATGAGAACGATGCTTCTGGACCAATACCTGTCTGTCCTACGGAGAGCTGATTCATGTTTTTATCATATAACCGTACTTCCTCTGGTGAATAAGTAAACGTTCCACCCGCATTAAACAAACCATTATATATGAACTCCCCAGATGGATCATCCATATTAAACGTAGTCCTAAAACTAAAATAAATATCATCATCTCTGTTCTGCACATCTAATATCAAATTGCTACTATGAGTCTCTAATACTTTGATATCTCTTTTAAGAGGTTCACCTGCACTGAATGGAATCCATTCAGATTTCACAAAAATTTGAATCGGCATTTCTGGAGTTCTCAGCGTCAATGCATATCCATCTTGATTTAAAACCTTGTTTGTTATACCCTCATTCGTATAGTTTAACGTGTAGTATTTATAGATGAATAAGACGATTAAGATAAAACTGACGGATAACAAGATCACTATTTTTCTCTTCTTCATATTCACGCTCCCCCTCACTTTCCTTAATACGAATCGATTTGTTCCTCCACAGAAAGCAACTGAATTCAAGAATCTTTGGACTATCCACACATCCTAGTCAGTATCTTAGTTACATCTATGATGACGATGTCATCTTCGAGAATCTTTCATTAGTATTCACCGTTATATTCAACGAAACTGGTTTGTTTAAACCGTGTAATATGATAAGGAGTATACATATTCTTAGTAGCCGGACTGATTTTTTCAATTAAACTAATTGCTGCATCTATATGCCCATCTGATGAAAATACGTCCTCATCTAGGAATCCACTTAAGAGTGCTGCATCATCTTTATTTTTCAAGCAAAGATATCCATACCCAGGATCAACTATTACTAGATTTATTATGTCAGCTTCTGCTTGTTCTTTAGAACGATCAAAAAACCTGATTATAATGTCATTGTCTTTGAGATAGATCTCAGTATCACAAGAAAAATTCTTATAATTAAACTTCATGGTGTTTGCTCTCCCACTTTTATACGTCTGTTTTTATTCTAATATCTCTGTTACTAGTCTATACGCTTTAACATTTGACCCTTCAAAGAATTCTTCCAGAAGTTTAATCAGTTCACTACTCACGTTATTTGACTCTTTATCTAGTTCTGCAGGCGTTTCTCCATCAGTGTCCGGATATTCAACACTTACGCCAAAATCTTATAAGCGAAATAAAGAGAAAAACCATCTTGCGGTAATATTAAATATCTCATCCTTCCAACCATCTACTTTGCTTAGTCCTACATATTTAATATCTTTGTGATTTTTTAAATTACTATTACTATTATGAAGTTCTATTGCTCGTTCTAATGGCGAATCAATTTTTATAAACTGATATTCGTGTCCATAGCTACTTAAGAACCCCCGGCGAATGCTCAATGCCTAATATTATGCATCAATCTAAGCATGAATTAAACCAACACATGTAATGAAATCTGTATTGTAATAAACAACAGTTGTCTGTTATCTGACTCCTTCGAGTTTCGTACATTCTTCAATCATTCTCTATTAGTAAAATATCTTCTTTAAATCTCCATAAGTAATCAAAGTAAATATTATTCTTCTTTCCATTTATGAGTTTCGAGCAGATTTCCAGTTTCGCAATAATACTTTATTACTTCAAGCATGGGAATGAATTCTATACAAATGTTGTCGCAATAATCTCCTAATTGACCACCAATAACCAATTGAATTTCATTGTTTCCCTGTTTATCGTTCATAAGGGTATAACTTTTATCATTCATTTTAATAGACACTATGAAATATTCCGGTCCGCCTCCAACTAATGCTGAATCTGTGTCTGATTCCTCAAAAAATACCAATGTGAATATATCTCCATCGAGTTTTCTCAAAAAACTTAACGTGTCTGCCCATGTAGGATTCATAACTATTTCTTCATTGGGTGTGCTCCCATGCCATTCATCAATACTAATAGATTTCATCATTTTTTCTTTTATCCTTTTTAGATATTTTTATTTGGATGCTTTAAAATAACGTTCTTGTATTCAGTTCTATTTTTTTTAGTACATAAGTCAATTCCCCATCGAATTCTTTATATTCTTCGTCAGTCAAGTCAATTAGATAAGCTATATTGACAAGATATGTCTTCTTATTCATTTCTTTTATCCTTTGATTTTCAAGTAGATTCGTTATTTATTACTGAACAATTCTCCATATTCCTCTGGAACTTTTATAATGTGTTGAATTTCATAATTATTATTCTCGGGATTTTTAATAATCTCTAACAAGACTATTTGATCTTGATCAATCATCCTCAAAAGACTATATGTTCTGTGTTCGACTCCGTGAGAGTTTATTCCATTTAAATCCTCGAAATATTGATCGTCTAAAGTTTCTTTAGTTGAATCTGTAAAATATGATTTCAATTCAATAAAATCCTGATTATTAATTGCGACCGATGCGAGATAAGATAAATTCTCTGGACTATCGGGTTTAACCATTTTCTCATCTGTACAGCCCACTGCCAGAATTAATAAGAGTAATATGAAAGTTATTCTTGTAAAATTTATCATTTTCCCCTCCGTTTCTTTCAGATAACGTATCGTGTTCACGAGGTCCCACCATCTTATCGCAACCAAAAGGGAGCGACCGCGATGCGGTTAGGTGGTGCGGATGTGTCCCGGCATCTACTTCTCCAACTTATCTTCCAGGGACCGGGGCGACTTGTCCACTAAAGCTTGGACACATTGTTATATCATGTATCCCGACTTCTTCGCGAATCTTTCGATATCATTAATGTGTTTTACTACTTCTGACCAATTATTTGCACGGTAAACAAACTCATTATTCACGTTTCGATTATATGGTTGGTCATACAAAATGACTGGTTTATTGGATCGAGAAAATTCCTCCGCATAGTGTGGGGCATCATCAATTAACAAATCCACATCTAACTTATTACACTCACGGAGCTTATCTTCAGTAAATATAATGTTGTGGTACTTAATGTTATGATGTTTCATCCAATCTAGCGTAACATTACGAAAAATATGCGGTCGAGCAGTAACAAAAGATATTGTATGATCATTATAAAGTAGATGCAATTCTTCAATCGCCCTTGGTAAAGGTGAGGAGTTCCAATGAATATCATGACCGTACAAATGGTAAACCCGATCTCTCTCCACGTTGTCCCAGCCATAGATTCGTTAGATATAAAAGTCTGTTACATCTTCAGGCAAAACTTCTGAGTCGATTCCATGTTGTAATAATGAAGGTGTGCTGTGGTTGCATCAAGAATTGTATTGTCAAGATCTATACCAAGGTGCATTGTCTCACATCTCCTATTCCATAAGTTTTTAAGGTTTTACAGTTCCTTTCGGGGTGTTTCAAATATCGTTCTTGTATTCACGACTCAGCGTATGCTGAGTGTCCGGCAAATGCCGGGCCAAGGACGGATGTCCGAAGCGTGAATATATTGTTATCGGATGTCGGACACTTCAGTGGATAACATGCACACTAATTATCCCGCATAGTGTCCTCCTGATTCAATATACTTTTGTTCCTTTATGTAGCTCCTATAAATTTTTGAAACTACTCTAAGTGCAAGACCAGAATTTGACCATTCCCCATTACAAGGAGTAATTAAGATTGCTTTAATTTTTGCTCGATTCTCATCTTCTGTTAAAGAGTTACTTGTTTCACTTAAATCTATTTCTATTTCCCCTTCAAAATTATTGAAGTTCAAGCCATAGTTATAAATCGCTTTGCCATCTATGATTTTTTGTAATTTGAAACTTACAGCTAAACCCATAAAGTAATTTCACTCTTTTCATTTTCTATAGTCTCTTTGTCCGATTTCCGATAACGTTCCTGTATTCACGACCCGACATATGTCGGGTGTCTGGCGAATGCCAGACCAAGGACGAATGTCTGCAGCGTGAATATTATGTTATGTGCTGTTGCCAACTTCCCTGAATTTCTTACAAATGGCCTTTAATTGTTCTTCATACAACTGTTTATTGAATTCTAATGATTTGAAGTTAGTATAATCCCAATAACCTCCAGCTGATTCTTCATCCCTAAAAGGTTGTTCAAATTCACTCCAAATAATAACCTCATCTTCTTCAGTTATTCTAACTATCAAAGGCCAACATCCCGGCTCGCCACAGTTACATCCCAGCACTAATGTTTTCCCATCGTAATTGTAAATATCATTTTCATTAAGTTTCCCAAAAAAATGTTCTTCAATGTCTTTTAAATATTCTATATTCAAACCCTCATATCCCCCAGCAATTGAAGGTTCAAACTGGATTTCATATCTTCTCATTAATTCGTTCAGATTCTCGCCATTTATATAAACACCTATGATTTGAGCATCTTGCTCTTCGGAATATTCTATAGTGAAATGAATCACGTCCATATATACAACTCCATTTTTCTTTAGCGTAATATCTGAACTCCGTATATGATAACCTATGTGGTGATTTTTACAAAGAAAAATTGGATGAAACAGGGTATGCTTAATCTCACATGTCCATACGGCCCAATGGGTTTTGAATACGCTGAACATATGCTAGATTGTATGGGATACGAAAACATCTTCCTAATACCGAGCTCAGGGTGCGAGAGGTCACACGACCTAATATTTTTTCTGTGCCTTCGGCTAAACTAAGCTCTTACGTTCTGATTAGATAACGTTCCCGTGCTCAAGACTCAGCATAACTGTTTCGAATCTTTTCTTTCTTCTCTTCTATGATTTCCGTTAATTTCCTAGAGAAATAAAATAATCATCTTCCACCTGGCCGTCTAAACCGAAAATTATTCTGTAATAGCCTATATGATTTGCTCGATATTCAATTCTGACCTTCACTTCAACATATTCAAGCTCTTTATTACTTGGGTCCAGGTATTCCAGACTCTTGATATGGAGTGATATATCCTCTATCCAAATCTTCAAATACTTCTTGTCGTAATCCCAGAATACCTTTGTAAACTCCTCAGGATCTTCAACTCTATAGGTTTCTAAGTTATGCCAAAAAGCCTCCAGTGCCCGATTTCTTGCATTATGCTTATCCGACCAATCCCTTAAATCTTGTATGTTCATAAGATCACTCATTTCATGGATGTATAGTTTTCTGGAATTCAGATAACGTTCCTGTGTTGAGTATTGCTTACTGAGATGATTTGTCGTTCTCCAAGTTATCGGTCTTGCTCTTGATTTGTTCTTCAGTAAAACCAAACCAAGTCATTTCATATAAACAAAGCGCTACAATTTGTTCACTCGAAAAATTATCAATTGCTTTATGATCTACATAAAAACCTAACCACTCATCCCAGTTATTTGCAGAAATATCCCAGTATCCATTCCATTCAGGCGAATTATTCTTTCCATGAACACGATATTCAATATAGTCTCTGTTAGGGGAATCGTGAGAATCAACCGCATCTATATGAATAATCATGTTCTCTAAGTTCGTGGTTAATTTTTTTGAAAACAATGATTCATAAACGGTTAAATATTTTTCATTGGTTTGACCCAGATCGGGATAATATTCAAGCATCTTACTCCAAACTTCTTCAAAACTAACCTTGTTTAAAACTTCTTGAAAGATCAACACGTAATTGAACTCCTATTCTCCAGATATAGTATCTTCTACAACACTCTAAACATACAAATGCCATCCCACAATAAAAGCAGCCAAGATGAAAGCCGAGATGCCAGACATGATGTACATCACTTTTTGCTTTTTGCTATAACTGTTCTTCCGCAGTTTGTAGATAAGCAAGCCAAGATACGCCACTGCTAGAACCACATAAAGTAGGTTAAACATTAAATTGATCCGTAACGAAGAATAAGCGGGATAATTTGGAAGTCTCGTGTGTAAGATTAAAAGGTTAAGAGGAAGTACCGCACCTGCAACATTAATTGCAAGATGATATTTATTAAAATCTATCCGAGGATTTCCTCGTTTATTTAGTTTGTAAAGTAGCATCCCTATAAAATAGACGAGCAAAGCAGTCACACTGAAAAGGATGGCTAGTATGACAGGAATAAAAGATATTACAATCAAGTTCACCTTTACATTCGATACAGGCAAATAATCAATGTAAGGAGTAAAGGAAATTTTCTCAACAACACCATTATGCTCGACAACGTTATAAGAACTACTTAATTCAGCTTTGGAAAATTTTGTTATATCAAGTTGCCTGAATAAATCGGTAAATCTAGAGGCAGGCCGTCGTGTGGATTGAAAATATCCTCCTCCCTCCGAAGTAATTATATTAGAATTGACGTTATCACCGAAAATTTCTTTAATAAGTCCATAATAATAAATTTCCTCAAAAGACTGGTTTGTCATGACCACCATCCCAAATTTAGATTCGGGATCAAAGACAAGTTTACTGGAGAATCCTTTCAAATTCCCCTCGTGCATCAGTGTAGGCACCCAGTATTCCATCTCAACGAACCCATGCGCAAATCGCGGAGTAGAAGTACCTTCATAATATAGACTTGTTGACAACATTTCGTCTAACGTATCCCTCTTCGCAAATAATACATGGCTATCATCGACAGGCATCAGCGCTGCAAGGAATTTCCCTAAATCTTCTGCTGGCCCAATCGCTGCCCCAGCAGGATAAAATGTTAAGTATACTCTGTTTTCAGGGATCAGTTTCAAATCTTTTGTATACCCTTCAATCTCATTCCTTCTTTGTACTAGGTCTGGATGATCTTGCCCCGTTGGATGAATTGAAGTGTCGTTCATATGAAGCGGTTCGAAAATATGTTGATCGATATATTCATAAAAAGGTTGGCCACTTATTACTTCCACGATGTAACCAGCTAGACCAACGCCGTAGTTCGAATAACCCACTATGCTATTCGGTTTATAGATCTGTTTCGGCTCATTTTCACGCAATATTTCTCCTAAATCATAATTTTTATTTTCTTCGTAATAATAGACTTCGGTCACTGTTTGATCTTCCCAACCCGCATTGTGATGCATCAGGTTCATTAGGGTAATTGGATCATCGTATTTCAGTTTTTTGAAAAATCCCTCTGGCAGATATTCTTGGATATCCGTATCCAAATCAAGCTTTCCTTGTTCGACAAGCTGCATCACACTCGTATAGACCAACAGTTTCGAGATTGAAGCCCATTCAAAAACAGTAGAGGTATCCGCCTTTCGCTGATTCTCAATATCTGCGTAACCATATGCTTTATTCACAATGGTTTCACCGTCTTTGATAGCCACAACCGAAACGGCAGCGGTATACTTCTCATACGAGGCAACATAAGCATCAATCGTTTCCTCTAACTTGGATAACGGAATCCTGGATGGTGTAGTCTCCACCTGTTTCTCTTCAGCGTGGGCAGGTAGCGCTATTGCCATAATGATAAATATGAATGACAGAACACAAGCGATTACTTTGTTTACCGTGTGATGTCTACAATTCATCTGCATTTGCTTCTCTCCTTTTATTTTAAATGTTAATTACATTCTCTTGTTTTCACGTATGCGTTTTCAAAAGAGTCCACACGAATCTAAGTTATTTCTCCAATGCAATTACACTCCATTTAGGAGAGATGCCGGAGAATTTCGCCTTTCCAATTAACGATGTTTATTTCTTTATCTTTCAAGAGGCACCAATCAATAATTTCACCTATCCATTTTGGCGTGATGATCTCATCGCTCCATTTCGGTGTTAGTACTCTTCTGTATCCTATATATTCTAACGTCCAGCCTTCGAATTCTTCTCCGATGATGACTATAAATGGGATCTTGTTCTTAATACTGTGTTGTCCCACTTCATAAGTGACGATTAACTTCTTATCCTCAGAAACGATATGTAATTTGATTATTCCTTCATCGTCAATATCCGGTTCAACATACCAATAAAATAATCGATTGGAGCGAACGATTTTACGTTTATATTTTTTTCTTACGCCCATAACGCACCTCGCATATTTCTTTTCCTCTGTATGCAGTATTTTGACAGTTATCCAAGACACAGCTAGAGTAGCTTGGTATCTCAAATCAAAAGTCACACTGAGTTTAAGGAGTAGTACTCTTGTAAAAATCAATGACTCTATCAAAAATCTCGACTTCTCGTTTTTTTATGTCCGGTAATGTTTCGCAATGGTTTACAATATGATGTATATTATCTGCTACAGTCTCTGCTTTATAAATCCCTACATATCCTGGTACCAGTTCATTAAGATAATGGAAGTACCTCATTTGAGGTTCAATCAGGCGTAGATGTTTATCAAAATTCCTTCTGGATCGAGTCTGATCCATCTCCTTTCGCTTGCGCAGCTCATCTTCTTCTGCCCAGAAGAGTACATAAGCATCCGGTAATGATATTTCATTCTCCAATAACTTTGCTCTAAAAAAGTTCGCTGTTTCACCTAAAGATAGGTGCTCATAACCATATATCCAGCTGTACCAAATCTTAAATATATCGCCATCCAAAATCACATACTCATGTTGTTGATTTTTCTCATATGCTATATGCCATCTTTCGATTTGTCTCTCCAGTAACCACATCATAAGTTCCCTATCTTCAAGCTGAGGATATTCAAACAGAAGCCCTGTTTCTGGAACAATAAATGCATCAAATTGTGTAGCGAACTGTTGACAAGTGGTACTTTTACCTACAGACTGGCACCTTCGAGACATATTATCGTCATTGCATTACCTCCTGATATTACAAACAAAATTCTTCGTTTCAAATAAACCGTGCCATCCACTTCAATGAGTCTAGCGCCAAATTTAAATACCATGTCCTTGCAGTCTTTGTGATACTAGTTCTCTCTTGTTTCTGACCACTCCTTCTTGTCCCACATCATAAACACTTTGTTATCCGATATTGATGAGCCTTAAGGTTCATTCATTCCTACAACTTGTTCAATTGCTATATTAAATTCGTTAACATTAATGTTTAACTTCATTATTCCTTCTTTATCAAGTCCTTTTGTATCTAATCTAAAAGTACCTGTCAGTGCTTCCGAGCTATTACCATCAATTTTCATATTTATATCCAATTTGATATCCCTATCAATTAATCGCTTCTGAATATCCTTACTTAAGATCGGTTCAACTGTTTTTAGCATTATTGATGTATTGGTTCTATTCCGAAGATTGAAATTGTATGTTACGACTGTAATACCTGCATCTTCTTCGCTTTCTCCCAGTCCAATTGTAATCGAGTTTATTATTAACCCGTCCTCAACAATTTCATCCGTCTTCACACTGTTTGAACTACAACCATTTAGGGCTACTATTATTAAAAGAAATAGCAAAATCATTAAACGCGTTTGATTCTTCAATTCGGAAACTCCTTTAATTTTTTCTCTTCATTTTTAAGATCCGTGTTTGCTTTCAATTGTAGGTTCATTATTGGAGTAGTAACGATCAATTTTCACACTTGTAAATGTATCGTTATTATTCAGCAACGAAAAAATGTCTTCCTTTGTTCAGGTGTCCAGAATAGTATACAAGCGGTTTGCAATCTATGAATAACATTCATTCAATAGTCTTTTAATATTTATATCTTATTTCAACCTTTTGTTCTCTAAGTACTTGAAGTATCGTTTCTACAGATTCTGATTTGTTAGTGTATCCCCTAAATTCAATTGCAAATGGTGGAACTACACCGAAGCCCCCACTTAAACAATCTGACAAGCTGTCTAGACAAGCGCCAAAATAACCCCCTGGACCATTAATCGCTTCACCGAGAGAGAAGTAAAAAGAAGTTTTGTCTGTAATATTTCGACCATTAAGATAGAAAGTTTGGTTAGTTTCATCTTGAAGGTGCAAACAGTTTGCATAAGTATTATGATGATTTCTAATGATTTCTAACCATAAATTGCGCTGTGGCATAGAGAAATTTAACCAAATATTGTATCTATTCGGTATAGTATCTCTCCATAGATCCCAGAGTGATATTGTTTCTTCAAATAAAGCGGTTTGCGAATAGCCTTCCAACTGAACATTCTGACCATCAATTAATTCTGAGTTCATTAACGAATTCTTTGAACTCAATACGTAATAATAACTTCCAATAATACAACCATTCTTATCCAATATTAAAATATATACATTTGTAATAGATCGCCTTCGATCTGTACAGTACTGCCTAAACTCATTAGTAAAATAAAAATTGATAAATTCAAGATGATCATTATCACCATCCTGAGCTTCATCAATCTCCATCTTTGGTAATCCACTAATGTAATTGAAATGACCAATTACTACATCGCTCTCTTCGTCCTTTAGAGCATATCTATAAGGCATCATGTACTCCTTATCTATACATACAGAATTATAATGATCTTTGCGCAAGATATATCTCTTGGTCTTTATATACTATTTTCGTTATCATTTTTGTATATTTTAATCTCGTGATTTCAATCAGATCATTTGGCTGCATCATATTCAGAATAGGACTATCTTTGATTAAAACTTTGCTATTACCTCGTCCCAATCCTTTAACTATAAGGATATTTTTATTCTTCTTCACATCTACAATTTGTCCGATCGTTATGAACTGCTCTTGTTTCTTGAGATCAAGGCAAGTTACAAGACCAAGTATACAAAATATAAGAAAACTAAAAATTGATAACGCAGTTGTCCATGCAGGAGGATGATATGCCAAGTATCTGGTAGTTAATTGAATTCCTATTATAAAAACAAATAAAAAGATGAGTAGCAATTGCGTTTTTAGTTTCTCTTTAACTTTTTCGTTCATAGTCTCTCCTTACAGGTTATGTGGTATTGCTCCCCCTACAAGTCACTTAATTTCTCGCTATGTTTCTTATCATTAATTCTGGTGACGACTTGGTAGAATAATAGTCAAAATGAGAATGTCCAGAATCCGAAGTCGCAAGAAATAAGCAACTATGCACTAACATTTCAAATCCAAGCTTTGTTGAATTAATTATGGCTATATCTTGATCTGCCTTTACTCTAAGTTGTTCATCGTACTTCCAATGCTCCCATGTGTCCCATATGGTTTCATCATATGTGTCTAGTAGAGGTAAATGATATATTTCTGATTTAGAAAATTTCATAGATAATCTAATTGTTTTCAATTCTTTTCTTGCTAAAGGATTGATGGCTCCGTTAAATATAAATAAGTTTGTAGCCTTTGGGTCTTCTCGTGCTAAATAAATCACATCACCACTTTTCATTGAATGATGGAATAAACTCGCCAATAAAAACATTTCATGAGAATCGGCTGTATCGATTATTAGTAAGTGACCTAGTTCTTCTTTAACGATGATATTAATTTCTTTTTGCTTTAATATCATTGTGGTGATGTCCCTGGAACCTAATTTAGTTATTACTTGCTTTATTGGAAGTGATTTATTCATTCTGTTTCTCCGGATCTTGAATTGATTACGCTGGTTTCCTATAACGTTGACATTTTGATAATTTGTAATGGTTTCATCGGTTCTTTAAATATCATTGCCTTCCACAAAATGCTTATAAATTGTATTTCATTTTCATTCTTTCATATAACTTATAATCCGTATTTCGATTTACAATCTCTCCAATTAACTCTTTCCATTTGTTCTCAATCCACTTAGGACTTTGTTCTTTCAGAATATCCTCGTTAAATTGACTATCAATATACGCCAAATCTTGTTTAAGCACTCCTATATCCCTAATCAGTTGATTTCTCGATTCTTTTTCTAGCGATATCTTATTCGATACAATTTGGTCTATGATTTCTACATTTATATACGTATACATATCTCTAAACACATTATAGATTAAGTGAGTTGATGATAATTGATCTTCCCTGAAGTCGGATTTCAGGAACACGAATGATTCTTCGCCAACTTTCAAAGATACCGCCACATTTCCTAAGGCATGTATGACTGTTTCCTTGGAAGAGCCGTCCTCTAAGCTTTTTATCACATTATCTAAGTTGTAGATGGATTCTTTAATACCCATTTGAGTTCCATGATTTAGTTTAACCGCGTAATCAACTTCTTGATTGTCTTTGTACGCTTTGAATTGATAGTTGAAAAACATGCTTATTATCAAGCCAACCATTAGTATGATTATTGCTATATTTTTTTTCATTGAATTACCTCCTCCTAGTGCCTGAACTACGTATATAATAACCCATATTGTTACAATTGCGAAGGTGAATTGGCGAATAAGGGAAATTTATTAGTTTTCTCAAACCCTTATCCAATCGATCCAATGGGTTTGAATACGCTGAATATATGCAGGGTTGTAAAGGATGCGAGTATGCAGTTGGAACCTTTTGTTATAGTAATAAACCAAAAAAAGGCCCTCTTCATCCCATAGAGAATCCGACGACCTTCCGATGCTTTTGGAACTATCCACTGTTTAAAAGGTAGAACGTACCGTCTTTCGTTGCAAATGGGCTAGCGCCAGCAACTACCTGGACAAAAAAAAGGAACAGGCAGACCCAGATCACGCTACAGCACAGCGCCTGTACGATCCGAAGCGAATATATACGGACGAATCGGCACCATGAGCTGGAATTGCAGCCTCCAGTTTTGTTACATCGCATTGGCCGAGTCAAAATCCTGGCCTTTGTAGTACGTGCTGCCAACATGTCTGTCATATTCAAAAAGTCCTCCTGCACCTACTGAATCGTTTGGCTGAACGATGTTCACCACTTTTTTATTATAGTAACCTTCGTTCACTTTCGCCAAGCTTGCATCGTCCAGCAGATTGGTTACACTCGGAGCACTGTATGTCATGGCCGACAAATCCTGTCGCGTTGCCACATATTGCGCTAAACCACCTCCAAGCGAATGTCCCGTAAGAGAGATACTTGCGTCAGGATATTTTGCTTTCACTTGTTCATAAAGCACTTCCGCCTGATGAAATTGATTGTTCTCCCAATCGATATCGTTCTTAAAGGATTAAATAAAGCTTTTCTTGAAAATGTTATGATGATTAGGGTCAGTTACGGCATCCTCCAGTTCTCTGGTGCGCCCACCTAAAACATCAAACACGTCTGTTTCGTAATCGGCTGCTCTCCCAAGCCAGCTCCCACCTGGCTCTGTTCCACGGTAACCGATGACAATCTGTTTCGTCTGATTGTTGTGGAGCTTCGCACCTTCAGGTTCAATGACCTTCCATTGTGCATAATCTCCCTCTTCTGTAAGCGGTGCTCCGGCAGTAACGTTGTCCTGGTAGGCAAGATATTTCCTTATACAACTCATCGCTAATGTAATCGTTCGGCATAAATACCTCCTGAATTGAACATTTCGATATGATTATGTAAACTAGTGATAATTCAATCTTTATAGTAAATTAACACCAGTATATGAAAGTAGAGGAGTCCCTTTTGAGAAAACCTTTCTTCCTATTCGTACTCTTAATCATCTCATCTCTCTTACTCGGAGCATGTGCCTCCGAAGAGGAAAAGATGATTGTATCCTCCGCCGAGAAGTTCGCTGCAAATTATGTTCTTGAAAAATACGGTGTAACCGTTCGTTTTACGGAGTATAAATTCTCTCCTCCCGATCTAGCCAATTCGTTAGGCCTCCATGGCTACATTGAAGGCGATAAGAAAAAGAAGGTATTTGTTTTCGTGAACTACGATCCTTTAAGTATTCAGACACTATCGCTTCCAGAAGGTATATCCAAAAAATCAAATGCCAAATAGAGAGTTGAAGCTATTTTTAAAACGATGATACATCTCTGTTTGAAGAAGTTCTCCACTAATTCGATGAACTCTGAATATACGGAAATAGGGGAGTAATTGTATAATTCCCCCTCACCCCAACAAAGCCTGCTCGATCTGACCCACAATCCCCTTAACACCTATCGGCCCATAACAGCCGATCCATGTTGCAGCATCAACAGAATGTACACACTGTTGCTCGCCCCCATCCAGCATTCCCAAAACCCTCGTCTCTGTCGCAGATATCCCATCCTGCATAAGCTTATTACTCAGCAAAAAGTAGTGGCTAGCTTGTACTGCAGGTAATCTTTCAACCGAGATATGATAGGCCGTGTCGGAAGTATCTGCTACAAACAACGGAACGGGCAGACCCAGATCCCGGTACAGCACAGCGCCTGTGCGATGAGCAGCAGAATGGACGCGCACGAGGGAATCCAGTGGACGGATCAATGCCACACTTTTTCCTGCCAATACCGGAGCCAGTTCCTCAGACAACAAAGCCGTTCGACGGTGATAATCCACGATAATCTGCTTGGCTTCTGCTCGCTTGCCTGTCAGTTCACCGAACAGACTTAGAATCGTCTGCCAGTTTTCGTTACGCTTGAACATGAGTACTGGAGCGATTCCACTTAACAGTTCATGGTGCTGATCATGCACCTCGGTGCAAATAATCAGATCCGGCGCAAGTCGCTCTACCGCCGGGAGATCGGGGTATTCATACGTACCAAGTAATGCTGTATGCTGGAGTCCTGCCCGGAGTGATTGAGGGAACGTTAACACGGTACTTCCTAGTCCGACACTTCCTACCGGAGACAAGCCCAGTGCAAGCAAATGATCAGCATATTGCACATCGAGGACAGCGATACGCTGTGGTATTTCGGTGACGGTGTACTCCCCGCGCATATGGCAGATGACCGGGCCTTCGACTGATTCATAGGAAGAAGCTGTACGATTTTGCAGCAAAGCATTCGTATAGTCTGCATCTCTTCTCGAAGCGGCGGCATGACGGTAATGTAGCGGTGGGACGCCATTATATTTTTTAAATGCTCTGCTGAAATAATACATATCGCGATAGCCCATTTTGTCCGCAATTTCACCGATAGAAGCATCCGTATGACGCAGCATGCGTGAGGCACTTTCCATACGCAGCTGAATGACGTATTCCATCGGTCCGAGCTGCTTCTCCTGTTTGAAACGGCGCTGCAACTGTCTTACACTACAGCCCGCCAGGGCTGCCAGCTCTTTTAGCTCCAAATTCTGACGATAGTGCGATGTGATATAAGAAGCGACTACATCCACCATGTCGGACTCCGCTCCCCCTTGACCACGTTCATACTCCATGATCAGCTCGTAGATCATTCCTTGGAGCAAAGCGTTGGCATAAAAACGTTCCAGTCCTTCACCACGGCGCCATTTGGCAACGATTTTTTCGGAGTTTTCGATCCATTCCGCATGGGTTGCCGAGTTTTGAACAAATGACCTGCGCAGCGGGTGCTTACGATATGAAGGCACAATAAGAGAGGCTCCTTCTATAGAAGAAGCCTTGTACATAATGACAATATAATGAATGTCCTCTGATCTGGCCGTCAGCGTAAAGGATGATCCCTTCACCATATGACAGGCAAAAGAAGCTCCAATGTGGCAACCCTCGCCATCCATTGCAAGCTCCCCTTCCCCTCCATATGCCAATAGTAGCACATTTGAAGTTAAATCCGTTTCGTGTAAAACGCTGCCTGTCTGCAAAGTACCGCTATACCCGTCAAGCATCTTGATCGTTGTATCACTCCATAGACTTGTCTGTTCTTGCAGCGGCATTTCTCTCATCTCCTGACAATAGCAAAGGTAAATTTCTTGCTGTTGTCATTTTAGTTGAGATTCTTTCTCATTGTCAATTTTCGGACATTTGAGACAATATTCGCCTGACATCTGGTAATAGAAACAGCAGGTAATTCGCTCGCTTTTGGCAACATGCACATTGTCCTTACAATCGGTGAAGCGCGTCAACGGATTCTTCCTCTCACCAAACACTTCCCCGGATGCCACCTGCGTCAGATATGAAAAGTCCTCTCGAATGATCTTACTTTCCTGCTCAGTCTCGGCTTCATCAGGAGCGAATAGTCGGCCGATGCGTACCATAATGTTCTCCCAGAGAATACTCATTGAAAGAGGCGCAATCGCAGCAAGCGTCTTTAACAGCGGTGTAAGCTGTACCGCAAACATCTCCTCGAGCACCTTTTCCCGCCATACTCCCCTGTCTCCCGTTAGTCCTTCAGCCTGAAGTCCATTCACCGCTAGAAAAGGAAATCGTGTATCGCCCTCATTCGTTGAGAGCGCCGGATGATAGAGAAAGCTGTTTTCCAGCTGAAAAGAAACATGCTGATGATGAAAAGTCATCGCGGTCACCAGCGGAGCCGTCCACAGATAGCCAATTCGCTTGGCTAACATGGAAGCGGCAACCTTCATGTCGGGCGCATCGATATACTCCTGAAACCAGCTGATATACTCCCGGCATGCCGTTTCGTCATGCAACTCACTCAAAGCAATGGTACGGACACTATGTTCAGGCGGCTCACCGAGCAAGATCGAATGATCCTCCACTGTCTCTTTCCATAAGTCTGTCGAGAGATACTGGCTCATATTAATTCGATCCGAGCAGGGCTTCCGATGCCTGATCTACAATAAGATTAATAGCAAGCGGTCCGTAGTATGCAATCCAAAGTGTGGAGTTTACGTCATACGTGCGGTTATTCTTTACAGCATCAAGGGATTTCCACACTGGATTACTCACCATAGCCTCTGCCTCTGCCGCAAACAGCTCATCCGACAGCACAAAATAACGATCTGCCCCAATGTCAGGAACCTTCTCCATCGAGATTTCAACGGAGGTATCATCCTTGATTCCCTCAACGAGTGCAGGCATTTTCAAGCCCAAATCCTGATACAAAATGCCACCTGTACGATGCTCAATACCATGAACACGAATGCCTTCTTTTCTCGGACGAATAAGAGCTACCGTTTCATCTCCCATTTTCTCTGACAGCTGAGCCTTCAGACCAGCGACTTTCTCCTCATAAGCCTTACGCACCGTCTCTGCATCGTCCTGCTTGTCTGTAATCTTAGCCACTGTGGCTAACGTATCACGCCAATCCTCATAGAAATCAAGTACAAGGGTAGGTGCAATTTTGCTTACACTCTCATACTGCTTCTCCTGGAAGTCCGTCATGATAATCAGATCCGGCTCCAAGGCTACAATCGCTTCCAGATTGGGCTCGTCCCGTGTACCCAGAACCTGTACGTCACTCGGCTGATCGCCTAAGTATTCTGGAAAATCGGTGTTGCCTCCAGCAATGACACTACCAGCCGGCTTCTCGCCAACGGCTAACATTTGATCCAGAAACTTAACATCAAGCACAGCGATTTTCTGTGGTTTTTCGTTTAGCGTCAGCTCACCCTTCATGTGTGTGATCGTAACAGGGAAAGCTCCGGCAGTCTGTGATTCTGTATTCGAAGGCGTTTCCGTTTCCGTTGGCGTTGCCGCAGGCTGATTACCGCTATCTGTACCTGCTCCGGCACCGCAAGCCGTCAGGACAAGAATAAGGGCTAACATCAAGCCCATTAATAATCGTGATTTGTGAGCAGCGTATGCCTTGCTTCGAGCAGCCTGCCCCTTTGTTCCTTTATTCATGATGAATCCCCCTTATGTATAATACTGATAATGATTTTCATTATCGAAACATAAAGAGAGTATAAACGATCTCCGCCTCGCGTTACCATGTACTTTTGCGACATTTGAGCCGGACTAATGCGACATGGTGAGCGACTTATCCGCCCTTCAATGTCTTAGCGATATACGCTTGCAATCGGTAAATGTCTGAAAGAAGCTCTTCTTCCTCCAGCGTATTCCCATATTCCCCTAGCCAGCGCGGTGTGTGGATATGCCACTCGTTAGACATGTATTGCTGATTATCTCGGTATGCTATAATGTGCTCCAAGAAATACTCCAAAGAGCCGAAGGATTGTTTACTAGTATCGTTGATGATGGATTGTGTTTTTTCAATGATTGCCTCTAACATATGTTGGATATGATCTTCTGGATTCTTAGCGTTAATTTCCATCGATGACCTCCCCCCTATCTCTACAAAAAAATAAATTAGTATATTATTTAAGTGAACCTAATATTTCTAACCGTAGAATTCTGTTCTGATTAAATACAATAAATCGATGCCCAATGAGTATTGAGACATCGATTCATATCATCTAATTATGAGGTGAATCATGAGTATGCGACCAAACATGAAGTGTAGCTTTATTGTTAGCGCAGTTATTATCGTCGTTGTTCCTATTATCATTGGATTTTATATATTGAACAAGGTTGTCTATCCTGACGAGACAATGGTTACAAAAACTGAAGTTTCTCCTGAGCTTATTACTGTAAAAGGTGGATTTGCAGATAGTATTAGCAGATATCACGGCTACTACCTCTCACATGATAACAGTTCACTTTTCATTCAGATTAAAGGCAGTAAACTTCCTATCGGTGGTAGTAAAGACTTCACAATTTCATTTTCTAATACATATGGGAAAGTTGATGAAATCTACTTATTAGGTCCTGGCAACTCTAAGAAAAAGATTTGGCCGAATCCCTAACTTTCATTGGAATGGATATCATATGATCTAACGCAATCAGCTTCAGTCTCTTCTGCTTAACTTCTTAAATGCCGAGTATTCCTGATCAGACTTCATATAACTTAATATTTTATCCGCACATGCAGCTGAGCTAAGCTCTTCCGTATTCACTTCCAGATCATATTCATCATAGGAGTAGATGTAGTCAAACTGGGAATGGGCAAGTCCAATCTCACGATCTCCCCTGCTCTGCTCTCTTCTGGCGAGTTCCTCTTTCGAGCATTGCACGCCTACAAACAATATCGGATAATCCGATAGTAACTCATAAAAATCATTAAACCACTTGTCATTGCTGATGACCGTATCCACGATGACATTCAAACCCATCTCCGAAAACAGCTTAATGGTTGCACAGTACAATGAATTGATTGGGTCAAACAGGATATCGGTCATCACATTCGCTTCTATTTCTCTTGTCGGCTTCATATCTGGATATGTAGTATCGATGAATTGATCATAATTATGCAGAAATTGATCTACAGAAAGATGATGGACCGGAATGTCTCCCTGATTTTTCATTTCCATCGCGATGCTCGTCTTCCCCGAACTTGACGTTCCGTTCAATAATATAATGAGTCCTCGTTCCACATTCATCACCCTTATCTATAAAATTAGTGCTACAATTCAGATCACATAACAATAAAATTTCAACTCATTTGATTCCATGTCATGAGGCCTTCCCTTATAAGCTGTTATACACAAGCAATGTATTGATCGAAAAGTTTACTATTGTAGTAAGTAATACAAGGTTCTGAATGAATATATTTGTTAACGATTTCAATAGCGCTGCCTTGATAACGCACCGTGGCTAATTCTATGATCCAGTACGGCGGGTTCGTGTACTCAAGGATAATGTCATCACAGAAAAGATGAAAGTGTTTGTACCAAATTAATTTACTATCGAGCATAATACCCGTCTTACAAGCAAACTCTTTATTAGGTTCTATCTTCATACCGGTAACTCCTTGTTGGGTAGAATATTCAACTTGACCTTAAGCGCTTAGAATTTCTCCGTTTAACTAATGACTGTTTGAATACTAGTTTCAAACCCCAACATTCTTTAGCGTCTGCCGATGAATAGCTTATTTTGAGTCCAATGAAGATTATAGCCATAACGGTATAGCTCAAAGTAAGGATGCAGGCAGTCTTCCGCCTCCTGTAGACCTTGATAGCGGGGCCATTGCAAGTAGTAGGCTATCCAATAATCGCAAGCGATTGAATAGTACGCTTCGCTTAATAGCTCGATGGTTTCATCGTAATCACTGCGCGAACTGAGGAGCTCTCCGAGTGCTTCGTAAACGACCTCTCCATCTTCTTCATCCGTGCCTTGAATCAATCTTTGCTCCAGCTTGTTAATTTCGCCTGTAGGTAATACAACGACCTCCGTAAGACTTGCCAAATCTTGTAATGCTTCATTTGCTACGTCAGCCGCTTCGTCATCTTCCGGTACCATGGAGAACAGGCTCTTCAAATTTTGAACCAGCTTCTCCCCCAGACCACGCAACATTGCCTCAGAAGCAAACTCATTTCCACCGTTGAAATATCCTGGCACATATTCGCCAGCGAAGTCCTCAGGATTCAACATCTCATAGATCGGACGTATTCTATCCAAAAAACACTGACCGTCTGGAATAGGCTCAAACACACGTTCAACGCCTGCTCCCGATGGCATAAACCACTGAAAAAATCCGTAAAGATGGTCTGCTTCAACTTCATCATCAGCTGCTGGCTTAAATTCTTCTCCACCCATCGCTAATAAATAGCGGCCATATTCCTGTTGATCCATTCGTACCATCTCCTCTTCTGTTACACTGTTTACCACTCTCTCCATTCTTCCGTAATATCTTCACCCTTCTCAATGTCTAATCCAGCCAACCTAGCTGCCTTGTCGATAAAATCGGCCAATTCTTCACGTTCCATTGTTTCTATGAAATAGCCATTTTCCTCATTCATCTCATTAAATGTAACCACAACTTCTTCTACAGCTTTCATAATGTGCTCAGGATGTTTCGTTTCTTGTACTGCTATTAACTGGTTTAAAAAGTTATCCAAGGCTTTGTCAGACAGGAGTATTCTCTCTTCCGTAAAAATCTCATCTCCGCCTTCAATCATTCTTTCATTCCATAGTTTGGTTGGTTTTTCATGAAATAAGTTTAGCAACGTCATTGGAGTCATTCTCCTTCAAGTTTTAATTATGTCTATATTTTATCTGTAACCATCCTTACGTACAAGCGTTCCCACCTATTCAAGGGTTCCACTGAGTTTTCGAATTTGAATTCAATAGTGACATTCTACTAGGTTTGTATTATTAATTTACATTAATTTTCAAATATGTGTATAGTAGAAATGAAACAACATACTTTCAATATCCTAAATCTAACGTAGAGGATGAGATGAGATCATGTCTTTTTTCAAAAGGAAGGTTATACTAGCCTCTGTATTAATCGTATCGGCTATCTCCGCTGGTGCAATCGCTTACGTAAATGGTCAATCGAAACCGGACATGGCCATTCATAAAGTCGTCAACCTTTCAGCCAACTCCTTAACATTTCATGAAATTGATAAGCTGGATGCGTTCGCTGAACTGATCGTCATTGGTTATGCCACAGCAGATTTCAGAGATCGAGAGCATGTTATTACTGCATTTGATGATGGAACCATGCAATCCTTTCACACCAATACAAACATCAAGATTGAAAAGATATTAAAGAAACCTGAAGATTTCCCTTCAGATCAGAGCGAATTAACGATCATCGAACCCGTTAGCCTGGAAGGAGACGTTAAATATACAGCTGATGACTATGTAGAACTGCAGAAGGGTGATAAAAGTGTGATTTTTTTGATAAAAAACTCCTTTGATGATTATGGATTAATCAATGATAACTTAGGTAAATTCAGCCTTGAAGGGATAAGTCAATATAGTGTACCTCAATCCTCCACTGCACAAGCGTTATCAGAATACTCAACTTTCCGGGACTCTGTCATGAAGAAGTACCATTTGAATTGAGGCTTTCATCGTACAACAATCATCCCTTTAACAGTTGTCTTAATTACCGGGAATAGCTGCCCTCTTCAATCTATTGCACTTCTTTATCAAGGCTTACGTCAAAGGATGAAGTTATCGATTTTTGTCTAAAATCATTGGGTATCACTTTAATCTCCACGTTTAGATGTATAGATTCAGGCAGATTCATTTGAGTTATATTCTCACTACCAATGAAGTAATAATGATTTTCGTCCAGTTCTATCAAACCTCCACCTGTTGAGCCAGAAGTTGAAATCAAATTCCCGTCACGATAAAGCTCACAAGCAATGTTATACTCCGTCAAACTAAATCCTTTCACTTCATATCCAATCTTGATTTGATTTTCCGTATAATCAGCATTTCGTAAACTAATCGCACCACCATTGACCATTTGGGTCTGAATTGCAATATTTGCCTCGGGCATCTCTGGTTTCCTTGATAAATATCCCACTTTTAGGTACCATATAGCCCCCAGTACAACTACAGCAAGTACAATCATAGCAATAATAAACTTCTTTTCTTTTTTATTCATAGCCCTTACTCCTTATATCGGAACACTCTTGAAGTTCTTTCCAAACCTGTATTTCAAATAATACATTACCCCTCTGCAATCACATCTGAAAACGGTCTTGGATCATCGATCATGTTTTCACAGACCTTTTCAATGGTTCTCCATCCGATATTTGTGGTTTCATCGTATTAGTCGAAGGAAGTTCTGGAAGAAGCCATTGTATTTAAGGCGTTCTCAAAAAAACGATATACTTCATCTGCGATTTCCAGAAACTCTTCAACAGATACATCGCTATCCAAGTAACAAGCATACAGATACTCAACTAAAGCGGAATCAATCTCACAATAGTTTAATATGGCATTCTTCATCTTAATGATTTCATCTTCCCATACCCCTGTATCTTCTAAAACCAAAGAGTATAATGCACGAATTAATCTCTTAGAGTAACCTTTAATATATCTAGTTTTCATTGAGTGATCACTAACATTAGAAAGTGAACGATGTACACGATCTACTTCCTCCTTGGTATCTGTATTTAAGTCTAAAATGAATTCTGGAGAAATTATGATCGGGGGTACTTTTTCACCAATGTCCTCCCCATGTATGCAAACACAAATGATCTTAATCCAAAAACCCCAATCATTCGGTCTACTTAATACATCATCAATCGAGCAAATGATCGTATCCATCTTAGTGACGAATGGATATTCTTCCAAAAGCCTGTCTTTAATCATTGACAATCTTTCGTAATCAATATCTTCGGGATTTGCACATACAATAGTAAAGTCTGCATCTGACTTAAAAGGTTGAGCTGTTCCTTTGGGAATCGAGCCACACATATAAATGCTATGAATCTTACCTTTAAATTCGTTAAGTATATGATCTACATACTTATCAACCAAATCCTTATATTCACTTTGTATTGCAATTCTATCGATAACTTTTTCTAATATCATATAGACTCCTCCTAAAATAAGAACTTTTTTTCGGCTAACGTTGTTGTTCTACGAACCCGAGAGACTTAAAGGAGCGTATGCGACTGGGTCCGCCGGACTTAGCCTCAATCTTGAACCAAGGGCCGAACGGCCCACAGCGTAGATACGGTGTTAGGTTGAGTTCAGGACATCATTGAGTTGCTATCCGTGCTTCTTCAGTTTCAAACACTAAGTGAGAAGTTTCCTCTCCTGACTGAAAACCAAGATTTGAATATAAATATTCTGCACTATTCCCTGAAGTTACAAATAATCGGATTACGGGATAAAGGGAATCCAAATGAGTAATCGCTCTACATAACATATATCTCCCCAATCCTTTATTCTTGTAATATGGTTTAACAGCAATTTCATAGATAAGGGGAGTCTCTTCCCAAAGAGAAACTAAACAAACACCAACCAATTCTTTAGTTTCTTTTTGGATTAGGATTGTTGATGCTTCTATTACCTCTGCTTGATTATGTTCAAAATAATATATTAAATCACGCTTATATGTGTCTGTATCCTTTTGATCTGGACCTGCATAATAAGCTTCATTCATTAATTCAGTTATATTTGTTATGTGATCTATATTAGGTTTGACGCTAACAAGATCTCTAGCAAGAGAAGTATCAATCTTCTCTGTTGGTCTTATCATACATTTCCTTGTACTCAAAATATTAAAACCTTCGTTCATGAATACTTCTATATGTTCGCTTAAAACATTATAAGCATCTACCCTGTGATTGCTTTCAGAACTCTCGATTACAACATCTTTTAGAAAAGATACTATATCAACTGTTAAGGCAAACGGAGGGATCATAAAAAATGACCCTAATTCATTGTCACCTAAAGAAATTCCAGCTACTCGTTTATTATCTCTATAAATCCAAAAACAATCGCTTGCATCTAACATCATCTGTTGTAAAAAAGACCAACTTGGTCTAAACCATATATTCTTTCTATAAGTAGCAAAACACTTCGAATAATTGGTTTGATCAGCTTTCCTAATTGAATATTGAATATCTTCTCTCATTAACTTACCTTCTTCCCCTGACTTTCATCTAACGTTCCCGTATTTATGAACCTTCACTGCCTTAAACGACCGTAGGGAGTGGCCGCGACGCGGTTAGGTAATGCAAGGTTGTCCGGCTAAATTGGCTTCCCCGCTACTTAATCAACTTCTTCGAAACCTCATCTTCCTGCTTCGGCCCGGACCAAGTAGCCGGAAGCGACGTAGGGTGAATATGATGTTATGTGCTGTTGCGCACTTCTTCGAATTGCTATCAAACCTTATTTCAAATTCATATTCACTTGACCCTTTTTCTATCCTTTATTTTGTTAATCCAATTTAATTTCCATTTTTTCGAGTGATTTTAATAATTCTTCAAGATCATTTTCACTTAGGGGAAGCTCTAATAAGGTATCCTCCATACATTTGAAATAATCTTTTTCGATCTCTGTTGCCCCTATAGGAAATGTACAGATACCGATTCTATCAAGTAAAACATGATAATTATTATGTTTTGCGTCTCTATCAAAAGCCTGTAATGATATAAAATACAAAATATCCCCTTTAGTTGCTTCTACCCATTTCCAATTAGTCAAATCAAAACTTTTACCTATCTTTCCGTTATTTGTATAACTTGAAGATCCTTTACCTTCTTTACTTCCAGTTTTGACTGTATAGCCATTTTGGGTTAGAAAAAATTTAATTCTCTTTCGTTCCTTTTCACGAAATGATACATATTCTTTTTTTGCTTTGAGAAAATCATTTATATGATTATAGTTATCAAACATGGACTATACCTCCCAATATATTTCCACCTAACAGTTGATGGCATATTAATTATATTAAATTGTATATTTGCTTTTATTTCCTATCTTTTGTTGAATTCATCTTTTATGTACTCTTAGTGCAATTGCACATAGCGTTCCTGTATTCATGAACCCCAAAGGGTTTGTCTGCTGAATTTCCTCCTCGAAACCCATCCAGCAGACCAAGACTCCGAAGGAGCCGTAAGCGTGAATATTATGTTATCTGATGCTGATAATTCTTTGAATACCCCAATATATTCTTTAATTTTTATCTTTTAAACGGTCTTCCCATTCTTCGATTGATAATTTATTGGATATATTCTTCAAGTTTTCAGGTACACTTACAAAACACATTAGTTCTAAACTATTTCCATCTGGATCATTGAAGTAGACCGAAGCATTTCCCTGGTTTGGCCTAACAAATGGATCTATTGAATCTCTCTTCCCAAATGGAACTGGGTCTATTTCAATTGTTTGAAGCCATTTCACACTGTCTCGAAGATTTTCATAACTCACTCGAAATGCTATATGCCTTAATGATGGATGATAAGAAGTTTTATGCTCTTCCCCCTGCCATAGCCCCACCCAACTCTTTTCTTTTTCAATCCAGAAGAAAGCTGTATCTTCATCTCTCCAAGCCAGCTCTAATCCTAACTTAGAGTAAAACTCAATTGATTGATGTAAATTGCTCACTGGTAAATGTGCTTCATACAACCCAATTATCATGTTTTTCTCCTTTCAATCTTGCCGGTTTCAGATAACGTTCCTGTATTCACGACCCAGCGTATGCTGGGTGTCCAGCGACTGCCGGGCCAAGGACGTATATCCAAAGTGTGAATATTATGTAAGATGATGTCATTCCCTTCACCGATTATCTTACAAGGGTTTTATATCAGGGCTTTACCCATTACTGTTTCAATCACTCTTTTATTATTCTGATGTATGATTTTGATCAATGATATTTCTTGTACTTCAGTTTGGATACTCTCTAATCTTGTTGTACTGAACTGTAAAGCTTCTAAAAGTTTTTGATTATCTAAGTGGTTGGCAATCGTACAATGGGGAATCCATCTTTCAGGGTGATACATCGGATTGGAAAAAGAAATATATTTCTTGAAGTGGTTATGATAATTAGAGTGAAAGCTTATAATTTCCTTTGTCGGATTCGGAGATAAGAACAAAGCTCCACTGTTCATAAAGGTTCCTAATGTGTTGTAGCTAAGATGCATTTTTGGAGCCGATTTATAGTAATTATCAAACAATTCTCTATACTCAGATTCCTTTAGATCTGAATAATCTGCTAGTGTTATATGCGGTCTTCTATTCTCAATCTCATAAGCGTAGTAAGATAAAGAACTACCCCATACAAAATTGAATCCCTACTTTCTACTATATGTATTTAATAGATATTAATAATAGCTTTTCACGTTCTACAATGATTTCATCTAATGTTCATGTATTCACGACGTCCGACGTAGTCGGATGTGTCTGCTGAATCTACTTCCTTGGAATCCATCTGGCAGAACATGCCTCCGTGAGGAGCCGTTGCTTGAATATTATGTTATACGACGGAATCACATCTTCGAGTCAACCAACAACCTCTTATACTCTATTTCTTTCATCGGTCTGTTATATGTTCCAAAAGATCTCCAGACTGGCATCCCGTGAAATCTACTTGCAAGGTTTTAAAGATGGTCTTCAATTACATAATGAATTAAATATAACTTCTAATTGAGAGCCAAACGGCTCTCTTTTCATTTGATTCTGTCGTATAACGTTACTGTATTCACGAACCCCGAAGGGGTTGACTGCTGGAATACCTCCTCGAAATCCATCTAGCAGACCAAGACTCCGAAAGGAGTCGCTGCTTGAATATGCTGTTAAGTGATGTTCCAGTCTTCCTCGAATCACCACTCAATCTCTAATGTCTTTTATCTATTATGAACGAAGTAATTTAAGTCTCTTTAAATCAATATCAAATTCTCCTTCCGTCAGTACATCGAGTCCCAAAAGTCCGTTAATGTTGTGATATTTAAATGAAGTAAAGTCTATGTATACATCCTTTAAAATGAAATCCCCTACCTGTATACCGTCGATTCGCTTACTGAAGGCATGCTCTTTACCTCCGATTCCGTAGCTGGTTATGATTTCATCGTCCATACTCACAAGTATCCCAATCTCATCCACTTCATCTTGTGAAAGCAAGCTATGACTAGCTCCTGTATCAATCACGATGTTCGATATCACTTTCTTCTGCTTATTAAAATGGACTGTTATTTCCGTGAATAACAGCCCATCTCTATATTCAATATTCATTTAAAGATTTCTCCTTAATCCTATATTTTTCCGTACCTTAACAACGATTTGATCTTTGGAAGTATGGTAAACCAGAGTCTTGTCTCTGCTGTTCAATAATTCGCGAGTTGCCTCTTCATCACTGATCGGGCCAATCACGGCCACATCATCAATGATCTCTTGATTGTCTGTTTCTTCAGAATGAAGAACTTCGAATTTTACGAATTGATTCGGAAAAATCTGTTGAACTTCTTGCCATTTCATCATTGTCCCTCCTCTGTTTTGATTGGTTATATTATACCATTTCTCAAGCCTATAGTTCTCACTGGAATTTCACTTAACGTTTCTGTATTTACGACTCGACTTATGTCGAGTGCCCGGCGAATGCCGGGCCCAGGACGAATGTCCGCAGCGTGAATATATTGTTAAACGAATTCATTACTTTGAATACTTGAATTACCAAATTCTTCTTGTAACATAATCCATCTTTTTGATAAAGTTTTCTCTTAGTTCTTGATTACTATCATTATTTAGTTTCTCTAAGTATTCTTGATATTCGTGAAGTAATTCATCTTTAAATTTAATTACATCTAAACTAATTCCATTTGGGATTTCCATAATCATATTTTCTTGATCAAAAGTAAGCTGAGTATTTCTTTTTGTCTGCGCTTGATGCAATATTCCATTTCTAATATCTGAATAAAAAAAGCCGGCTGTTCTTCGTGTAAAATGTCTCCCGAAATAATTACTTCTAGTTAAAAATTGGACAAAAGCTTCTCTATGTCCTCTGAAAACTGTAACATCAAGCCCATTATAAAACTGATGAAGCGTTTCGATAAGCAAACTACATAATGCCATTGTGCTAAAACTATAATCAATATATCTATAATTTCTACTTATATTATCAGAATATTCTTGTATCAAAAGTAAAAATCTTCCTTCAATTCGATCTGAAAATATGTTTATCGCTTGCTGCCAAGATTGTTCATCACTTGTTAAAGCTAAATTCAACGCTAAATAATCTTCAAGATAGTATCTTGGCGAAACATATATTCTGTCTTTAAACATGCTTAATTTCTCCCTTTCTTTTGTGATTTCGTTTAACGTTCCTGTATTCACGACCCGACGCATGTCGGGTGTCCGGCGAATGCCGGGCCAAGGACGCATGTCCCTCAGCGTGAATATTAGGATGTACATGCCTTCTTGTATTTGCTATCAAAAAATGTTCAAACAATATACCTCTACATGACTATATTGTGCTGTAATGTCGTTTTTTTTGTCGTCTTTAATTGTCCAACTTTGATACTTACCTTCTTTAATATTGGGCGAATAAAAGAAAACAAATTGTTTAGGCAGTGAAGAAGAATTTATTCTCAAAGCTTCCTTATGTACTTTGATAATATCTTTTTTGAGTTTACTATTACCGGAAGGTTTTGTAGCTGTAAAAACCTCTGCCACTAATTGATTGCTTGTTGTCTTTAAGTCAACGCCAGATTCACTTCCAATATTCACATCAAATGTATCAGTGGGTAACACAATATTACTTTCATAAAGAAATACTATAGCTTTAAATGTAATAATATATGTATAGGTTTGATTGATAGTTTCAATAAAATTCTGTGGTTTTTTTGATATTGGGTCCTTAAAGATTTTCTTAAATCTAAGCTGATGTAATAGGGATGATGCCTCGATTTCTGATTGATTGTTGGAAGCTATATTCCAAAGTGTTGTGTGTACTTGAAGTAAACTCTTTTCTAATTCAGTTATTTTATTAATTGCCTTTTGTTTAGTAATGTTTTGCATATTATTCTCCTTTCAGCACTTTGCATGTATTTCCTATAACGTTCCTGTATTCATGAACCCCGAAGGGGTTGTCTGCTGAAATCCCTCTTCGAAATCCTTCTCACAGACCAAGGCTCCGAAGGAGCCGCTGCTTGAATATTATGTTAGATGATGCTCTCACTTCTTCGAAAAGCTAACAATTAAGATTCTATCTGTCTATTCTCGAACTCATCTAAGTTTAATCCATTCTTCAATTTCCATTCTTTCCTTCCATTCATAGAACTGTTTCTGACTATAGCCGCTGCTGCAGAGGGAGATTTAAAATCAACATCCTTACACAACTTAAAGTAGCTCCCACTCTCTGAGGATTCAAAAAAATTATCTTCTTCAAGTTGTTTTCTTAACTTTGCATAATTATGACTAGCAAAACTACTAACATGATCTTTCCTAATGTAGGAACCTGCTAGTAGTCTATATGTTCCTTCTACGATCACAAGTTTCGCTTCCTTAGCACTCTCTCCTTTAGCGCCAGGAACACTCATATAGAAAACGTCGCTTTCTCTTTTGGTATTTTCAATTTTTTGATGATTCACTTCAGTCTTCGTAAAATCTATAATCCCCAAATTATTTAGCACAAAAATAATATTTTCATTAAAGTCACTCATATCATCGCATTCCGAAATAGGCAACTTTGAACCTGGTGGTGTGTTTCCGTTAGTTGTTTCAATAGTTGTTTTATTCTTTAAAGCAATGTCATAAAGTTCTCTCTCAAGGTATCTAACATGTGACTTTGTTAAATTGGCATCTTTACTAATGAATACTACAAAATCGTTCCACCAATCTTTTTGCTTAAACTGTTCTGCCATTCGTTTATTTACTTCATCGGCTTCTCCTATGTAAATCTTCTTTTGATAAGAATCTTCTATTTCAGAAATCAATATGTAAATTCCCGGCGAAGCCAGTTCTTCAATGTCTTGGAGCATTTGCACGTGTTTTCTTTTACCAATGTATGCTTTGCCTGTCCAATTACTAAGCTCGGCCGTTTTTAAGCTCTTGTATTTCTCTCCCATAATATAAAGCTTGATCGACTTCCCTCTCATTATTACAGTCTCCTTATCAGCTAAATGGTATTTGCACTTTTCAATTCTTGAGAGTTTCATCTAACGTTCTTGTATTCATGAACCCCGAAGGGGTTGTGTGCTGAAATCCCTCTTCGAAATCCTTCCAGCAGATCAAGGCTCCATCGGAGCCGCTGCTTGAATATTATGTTATGTGAGGTCACTTAGCTTCTTTGAACTACTCTCATTGATTATGTCATTATTATTCTTTAATATTTCTAATTTGTAATCATACGGTTTTAATATTTCTAAGATCTCCTTCTTTTTCTGCGCTTCAAATCCATGATTCCATTTAATCATTTCTAATAGTCCTTTTAGTGTTTGTCTATAATTAGACTTTTCAATGCCTATTCTTTGTTTAATAAATCTATTAATTATTCTTAAGTCTCTTACAAGTGTATTTGGTGTTAAAAATATAATTTTATCCGCTAAATCGAAACTCTCAGCCAGCCACTTGTAATAAACTCCTTCAACAATCCAAGAGTCTTTTACTATTATTTCATTTAATAGTTTGTCACGAACTTCAGAAGAATTTTTCCCTGCCATTTCTACTGAACTACTCCACATTACCTTGTCTAGTTCATAGTGAGGAATGTCCAATAGCTTAGATAAATTTTTAGCTAGATATGTTTTACCACTTCCAGTAGAGCCAATGATGTGGATTCTTCTTGGCAATTCGGTCATAGCTTCTCCTTTATTTAATGGATTTCAAGTGATTTCACATAACGTTCCTGTATTCACGACCTGACGTATGTCGGGTGTCCGGCATATGCCGGGCCAAGGACGGATGTCCGAAGCGTGAATATATTGCTATCGGATGTCGGACACTTCAGTGGATAACACGCACACTAATTATCCCGCATAGTGTCCTCCCGATTCAATATACTTTTGTTCCTTTATGTAGCTCCTATAAATTTTTGAAACTACTCTAAGTGCAAGACCAGAATTTGACCATTCCCCATTACAAGGAGTAATTAAGATTGCTTTAATTTTTGCTCGATTCTCATCTTCTGTTAAAGAGTTACTTGTTTCACTTAGAACTATTTCTATTTCCCCTTCGAAATTATTAAAGTTCAAGCCATAGTTACAAATCGCTTTGCCATCTATGATTTTTTGTAATTTGAAACTTACAGCTAAACCCATAAAGTAATTTCACTCTTTTCATTTTCTATAGTCTCTTTGTCCGATTTCCGATAACATCTTATCTATGTACTTCGCAAATACCACACATTCATCGTAATATCTGAACTACGTATATGATAACCTATGCGGTAATATTTGCGAAGAAAAATTTGGTGAAAAAGGGAGAATTATCGGGATGCTCAATCTCCCATGTCCATACGATCCAGTAGGCTCTGAATACGCTGAATATTTCTCGTGCTGACATGCGTATAGCGCTGTGTTGTTTTTGCACTCGTGTGACCAAGCAGCTCCTGAATGTAGCGCAGGTCTGTTCCGTTTTCTAGTAAATGCGTAGCGAAAGAGTGCCTCAAGGCATGAATACTAACTTTTTTTTCACAATGCCTGCTCTTTGTCTGGCTTCTTCAAAAACCTTTTGCACACTGCGCTCAGTCAGATGCCGATCCGAAGATTGTCCTGGAGACAACCAACGGTTGGGTCTATACGCAGCAATATAATTCTGCACGATTTCCCAAGCAAGACTGGAAAGAAGAGTTCTCCGATCCTTCTGACCTTTTCCCTGCCTTACGATCAGTGTCTGACGCTCAATATCCAGATCGCTATAGCGTAGACGAGCGACTTCGCCTACACGCAGCCCAGCCGAATAAATGAGATACAGAATCGTCTTATGCTTGAGATTAGTTACGGACTTAAGTAATTGAGCAACTTCTTTTTCAGACATGACGTTGGGCAGTTTGGTTTGCTTCTTTGGACGAATATACTGGATCTCTGTCGGGTGATGAAGTATGCTTTAATGGTTTTGCGACTGTATCCTCTTAATTTTAGCGCTTGCTGGTAACGATGCCCTTTTCCATTTGGGAGGTTCTCCACTTATCTTCCAATCCCTCAATGCTTCACTCTACACCCACAACTCCGGGCTAATCTGCACATGTACTGAATCAAAAAGGTTCGTAAATTTCTGGATCGTTGCAATCGTATATGGGATGATCCACCGTTTCTCATTGGGCTTCCACCGTCTACCCGCTATCTGCCGAATGCGCTGAATATGTTCGTTGTTATAGGGAATCTGAACACACAGTAAGTCGGCTGAACCGTTAGTTATATTAATTATTTCTTCCGTGTTAGCCTTAACATTCATGCAAAACTCTCCTTTAACTGAATTGGACATGTGATTCTATGAAATTTGAAAAAAACAAAAAAAAGGAAGACCATTCTCATCCCATACGGGAATCCAATGACCTTCCGATGCTTTCGGAAAGATATGACGTTGTAAAAGCGCGGCTTGTGCAATGGCAAGCCGCGTAAGGCTGAGGTGCTACGCCCATTTCGGGCAGCACCTCACGGGGGTTGCACCGCGTTAATGATCGCGGTGCTCTTTCAAAATGCAGCTGCACCTACATGGCAGCAGCTTCTTCTCCCAGCGGCAGCGTGTAATACTGCGCCTGCTGCCCTTCATGCTGCTGGTACACAACGACCAGCAGCGTCCGGCCTTTCGCGGCAAGCGGGCTGGCGCCAGCTAGCACACGCTCAAGCCGGAACGGAAGCACATCCAATACGGTGTGCTTCTGCAGTTCCTTTTCGCCGAGACCAAGGTCGGCGAAAGCACGGGCACCCATGACCGTCTGTGCGGTCATGGCTGAGGTCATCGGCAACGCACGCGAAGCGTTGCCGTCCACCATGTCCGCCGCTCCATCCGCGGCGGACCCTGTTGCGTCGCCCGAAGCAAGCGACGCTGCACCCCCAGCTTCGCTGCCGATCACACCCGCCGCATCTGCGGCAGCGTCTTCCTCGGCAGCAGCCGAACTTGCCCCAGCGGCACTCGCACCCGTGCCGCTGCTTTCCAGCCATGCCGTGCCAGCGGCCCCGGCAACGCGTGGCAGACGAACGTCCTCCGGACGTTCAGCCAACGTTTTCATATAACCCGCCCACTGGTCTTTCTGAAGCGGATCTTCCCACCAGATTTTGCGTGGTTTGTATTTGTGGCCGAGGAAATAGTCCAGCTTCATCAGGCCGAGCACGATATCCATATGCGGTGTGTTCCGTGACTCCAGGAAGCTGTGCAGACGGGTGAATAGATCCTCCAGTTGGTGACCAATCTTCTGCCATCCCTGACCTTCCCAGTAATCCCCAAACGCCTGGAAGAAATCAAACGGTGAGTTGAACTCCTGCTCCATCAGATACTTCAGCGTATGGTCCATCCGGTGTGCGTTCCAGTATTTCTCCAGTACATCTTCCAGCCGCTTCAGGCGTACGATGTCACTGAACGGCAACACGTCACTACCCAGAATCTCATACGGTGCATGATCCATGTACGTATAGTTGTACTTCTCCGCATCCAGACGCAGGCCCGTACCACGCAGCATTTTAAGGAATCCGAGTTGAAGTTCTTCCGGCCCCAGTGCAAACACATCGTTAAACGTCTTGCGGAACGTATTGTAATCTTCCTCCGGCAGTCCGGCGATGAGATCCAGATGCTGGTCGATTTTGCCGCTGGCTTTGACCTTGTTGACCGTACGGCTCAACTTGGTAAAGTTCTGGCGGCGTTTCACCAGTTCATTCGTCGGATCGTTCGTAGACTGAACCCCGATCTCAAACCGGAATGTGCCCGGCGGCGCATTCTCTGCCAGATAGTCCAGTACCTCGGGACGCATAATATCCGCCGTAATTTCAAACTGGAACACCGTCCCCTGATGATTCTCGATCAGGAATTTGAACATTTCGAGCGCATAATCCCGCTTGATGTTGAACGTCCGGTCTACAAACTTGATCAGCTTCGCGCCCTTCTCGATCAGGTAGAGAATGTCCGACTTCGTCCGCTCAATATCGTAATACCGCACACCCACTTCAATACTGGAAAGACAGAACTGACAACTGAACGGACAGCCCCGACTGGTCTCAAAATAAACAACCCGCTTCCCAAGCTCCGGGATATCCTCATCAAAACGATGTGGTGACGGCAGATCGTTCAGATCCGCTTTTGGCCGTCCTGGCATGAGAATGACCTCTTCCCCTTTGCGATACGCCAGTCCATACACAAAGTGGAACTTCTTGCTTCCCTCCAGCTCCGTCAAAAGCTGATGCAACGTCTCTTCCCCTTCACCCATCACGATAAAATCGACATTGGGAATCCGGTTCATCCAATATTCCGTGTCGTAAGACACTTCCGGCCCGCCCAGCAGAATTTTCACGTTCGGCATAACCTTTTTCAGATTATCAATGACCTTGATCGTCTCTTCGATGTTCCAGATGTAACACGAGAAACCAATCACATCCGCACCGCGCTGGTACAGATCAGACACAATGTTCATCACCGGGTCCTTGATCGTATACTCCGCCAGGTCAATATCAAAATCCTTCTCACTGTACGCCTTCAGACACCGCAAGGCCAAGGAGGTATGGATGTACTTTGCATTTAATGTAGAAAGAATAACCTTCATGGTTCACAACCTTTGCCTGGACACCCAGACCATATTTTTTTGGTAAAAGGAAAGCTGCACAGCCATTCTGCCCCGGATGCTGTTCATCTAAACCTCTTTTGAACTAGCCATTCCATGTCTCATGGACATATCCAACTTTTGTCTTTCAAAGAGTGGACACTCTTTTCAGAACGACATATACAACCCGCCACACTAAAACTACAACATACAGTTTGAACCACACATAATAAAACTACATGTTGTATACGATGCAGTTAGCCCTTTCTACCGCCAATGTCCATCTTTTGAAAGACAATTCACCATCTTTTGTCCGCATCCCAGAGACAGAAAATCAACTTCAAACTCAACTTCACCCTGTAAAAGACCTCATTCGCATTCCATCCACAATAGATATCCACATTGTACTGCCTTTAGGCTTTAGGCTTTAGCCTCGAACCTCTACCAAACGATTCCCCCGTATCATGGACGAACCATCGACTTGCATGAAGCATATCTATCAACTTTTTGATCAATTGAGCTCTACGCACATGACTTCAAAGACTTGAAAGGGCGAAAGCAACAAAAACTCTTACTCCATCCCAACCAGCCAAGCTCGCTCACAATCAACTCATACTCACTCATACTTACTTATACCTGCCCATACCTACTTATACCTACTCATACTCGTAAAACGCATCGTCATCCGTATCCACTTCTTCGCCCGATTGCTTCTGGAAAAACTCCAGGAACGGCAGTCCGTATTTGCGATACTTCACCTCACCGACCCCTTTGATATCCAGCATGTCACGTTCTGTCTGTGGACATACCACACTCATCTCGCGCAAAGTCGCATCATTGAAAATAATGTACGATGGCACATGCTCTTTCGCCGCCAGATCACGACGGATCAGACGAAGTTGTTCAAATACCGTCTCATTAACCGCAGATGGCATTGCATCGCGTCCACGACGTCCGCCGTAGTTCGTACCCGAGGCCGTTGCGGCTGTCTTGCGGACCACACGCTGCATCACTTCACGTTGGCCTTTGAGTACTTCGACCGCCAGTGGTTGCAAACGAACGACCGGATACTGTCCCTCGGACAACATCAGATATCCTTCCGATACCATCACGTTGATGATCTCCGAAATTTCACGCTCCGTACGATTACCCATCACGCCATAGGTTGGCAGAGAGTTGAAGCCGTAATCGAGTACCTTTTTGGCACGAGAGCCTTTGAGCACCGAAGCAACCAGTGATACACCGTAACGTTCACGCATGCGATGAATGCAGCTGAATATTTTCTGCGCATCAATCGTCATATCCACCAGCTCGCGGTCGTCTGTACAGGAACTGCACGTACCGCATGGCTTATCGTCATGCACCTCACCGAAATAATCCAGTTGGGCACTGCGCAAACAACGGGTCGTGTAACAGTAATCCACCATTTGCTGTAGCTTCCGGTAATCGTTCTGTTTCCGGTCGCCCTCCATCGGATTCTGCTCAATCAGGAATTTCTGGGTGATAATATCCTGTGCCCCGAATAGCAGAATGCACTGGCTTGGCTCTCCGTCCCGTCCCGCACGCCCGGCTTCCTGCACATATGCCTCCATGTTCTTCGGCATGCTGTTATGAATAACGTAACGCACGTTCGATTTATCAATCCCCATGCCGAACGCATTGGTCGCCACCATCACCCGTATATCATCGTACAAAAAAGCTTCCTGGCTCTGGGACCGTTCATCGTCCGTCATGCCGGCATGGTAGCGTCCTGCGGGCAATCCCGCCTGCAACAAACGCTGATGCAGATCGTCCACGTCCTTACGGGTCGCGGCGTATATAATACCTGGCTCGCTGGCGTGCTCGCGCGCGTAATTCAGAACAAAATCCTTCTTGCTCTCGCCGCGCAGCACGCTAAACGCCAGATTATCCCGCCCAAGTCCGGTCACATATGTCTGCGGGTCCTGCAAACGCAACAATCGCAGAATATCGCCCATGACCTCGGGCGTCGCTGTAGCCGTAAAGGCCGCAACCACCGGCCGCTCCGGCAAACTATCCACAAACGGCGCTACCGCCAGGTAGCTTGTCCGAAAATCATGTCCCCACTGCGATACACAGTGGGCCTCATCCACGGCAACGCAAGAGATCGGCAAATAGCCCATCTCCTCGCGAAACCAATCCAGCTCCAGTCGCTCAGGCGCGACATAGAGCAACTTCAGCTCACCGCGCTGCGCCGCGCGGATGCGATCATTCACTTCTTTGCCGCTCAGTGTACTATTAATATACGCGGCAGCAATTCCGGCGGTCGTCAACGCATCGACCTGGTCCTTCATCAATGAGATCAACGGGGAGACAACAAGTGTCAGACCCGAATATAACAGGGCGGGGATCTGATAACAGATGGACTTACCGCCCCCGGTCGGCATAATACCCAACGTATCTTCACGTTCGAGCAGGCTGGCTACGATCTTTTTCTGTCCCTCACGGAAGTCGGGGTAGCCATAATATTTTTGCAGGAGACCCTGCGCTTCTTCTAATGTAGGTGTTTGCACACTCATGTAAAGACTCCTTACTTATCACCGGTGTTTCTCCACCAGCTTGGTCCGATCCGATTCTGACATCCGAAAGCGGTACATATGCCGCATCCTTGACAACAAAATGGCGTTCTCATGACTTGTCCGTCAAGCAAACGCCGCTCCCTTTAGTTTAACGGCCCAGCCCCGAATGAGCAACCGCGTTTTACTGTAAAACGTTTGAACCTTCTTCATTAAAATAAAAACAACCGTCCTGCCCTAGTTGGACAAAACGATTGCTTTAAACTTTTGTTCACGAACCACACTTATATCAAGCTAGTGTCCCCGTACCCATTCATTTGGTGAACCTACTACACCTTATAACTTCACTTTAATCTTTTAACGACTCTACCTCAGACTCTGGCAAGCCACTGGCCTTTGCAATAACAGAAACTTCGAGCCCTAGTGAGAGGAATTTCTTCGCAATCTCAATCGTCTTTCTTTTTCCCCTTCTACTAATCCCTTGGCTATTCCATGAGCTATTCCCTTTTCCATAGCCCACTCACTCATGGAAGCTTCATCATGCAAATACTTCTGCCGCTCTTCATACAAACGACGTGCCTCCCGATCCTGACTGAGTAACTCCGACGTATCCCTTACTTTCTTAACCCCAGATTCATTCATGTTATATCACCGCCTCTTGCATTCATGCGATAATACAATCCTTTCCTCTGCATCAGTTGTTCATGCGTTCCATCTTCGGCAATTCGGCCATGCTCCATCACAAGGATGCGAGTGCATTGACGGGCTACCTCCATTCGATGTGTGACGAGCAACCCTATTCTGCCTTTCATAAAGTTCAGCAAGTGATTCATTACGTTCTGTTCCGTCTGAATATCCAGTGATGACGTTGGTTCATCCAGAATATACAGGTCAGATGATCTCATGAAGAGCCTTGCAAGCGATAGTCGCTGTTGCTGGCCCCCGGATAGATTGGCCCCTTTCTCTTGCAACATCGCATCGTATTGCTCTTCCTGGGCCTCAATGAATTCATGCAAACCTGCCTGCTCTGCCGCAAGCTTTACCTTGTCCAACGTAGCGTCTATATTCAGACGGATATTTTCTTCGATCGTTCCTGTAAAAAAAGTGGGTGTCTGCGGCATATACGTGAGTCTGGACTGGTCATCCATCTCTATATCATCTGCAACATGTTTATTACCCAATAATACGCTTCCGTTCGTTGGCTCAATCAGTCCTGCACACACTTGGCATAGTGTAGATTTGCCTGCGCCGCTGGCGCCAACTACCGCAACCAATTCACCAGGAGCCAGATTTAGTGTAATCTGATCCAGAATCCTCCGACCACTGTCATCATCGGTTACCATAACCTGTTGAAGACGTAGCATAGCAATTTCTTTCTCTTGATATGCTGTTTGTTGTGTATACCCTTGATTTTGGTCATAACTTCCTTGGGCAAGCTCGTCGTGCTTAGGATTAGATGAGTCTGTTTTCTTGTTCTCCACCAATTTCAACCATCCAGAGATACGTCCAAATGCGCCAACGCTGGCTTGCATCTGACTCCACTGGCTGGACAACCCGAGTACTGGCCATACCACCAATTCGAACAGCAGACTACTTGCAACAACCATCCCCGGAGACAAAGTTCCCCTAGCCGCTGACAAAGCAATAAGGAATAACGCTGCCAATTGAGCTAAACCAAACACCGCCATCGCCACGTTATCCGACATGCTCAGGGTCATCTGTAACTTGGCCTGAACACGATTCAGTGATTGCTGTTGTGTTCGAAATCGTGCGAGAAACCACGGTGATGCATTATAGGCTTGAATCACCGGGATTCCTTCAACATACTGTTGAATCTGCTGTTGTGACTCCCCTTCCCTTGATTCGACCTCATCGGATAGATGTACGATTCGCTGATCATACAACCTCGCTGTGAACCAAATCACCCCAGCACTCACTAAGGCGATAGCTGCAACCCATGCATCTGCTCTATACAAGTATCCCAGTGATAGGGCTATGATGAATACAACCGTAATACCCTCTGCAATGGCCTCTACCACTTCTGCACCATGCTTGGTGTCTTCCTTGATGCGAAGCATCACATCTCCGGACTTCTGTCTGCGCACCCAAGAATAAGGCATCCGGTTTAATAACTTCAGCAAGTCCATAGACATGTCTCTGTACATGGACTCCTTGAGCCATACCAGCACATAACGATGCATCGCGAGCAATACAATAAATCCTGCCAAAATGGCGATGAAAATCATTGCGGTGGCATTAAGCTGTTCCTGTCCCCCATCATGAATAGCATCCACGAAGAATCCTTGTACAAAGGCAAGTCCCCAATCGAACACCGCATCTGCTGCGATAAAAATGAGCAAGATCGCTACAGCTAATCCATAAGGCTTCATCCAGCGAAAAATAACGGGCCATACCGTTGCCAATGATACAGCTTGCTTTGGGTCATCTGGAACATCACTTTCGTTCATCTTACAACTATCGTCTATTTCATTATTTTCCTTCATTTCGTTTACTCCATGCTTCCCATGGCTACGCTTCATTTCAACCTCATCGGCATACGCTACGTTTTCAATCTTATTACTCATGATGTCCCTCCACTTCCACATCCTGCTCCGTAATATAGCTTCGATATCCATTTGCACGACCCAGCAATTCACAATGAGTCCCCGTATCTTCGACGCGTCCCTTCTGAATGTAGATGACCTGATCCGCCCGTTCAATCAGTGATAAACGATGGGTAACTGCAATAACCGTTGTGCCTTTGTCAGCAGTGACACGGGCGAACAGATCATTCAACCGTTGCTCATGCAACGGGTCTTGAGATGACGTCGGTTCATCCAACAATAGAATATCCGGGTTCCTTAGCATTGCTCTGGCTAAACCAATACGCTGAAGCTCACCACCGGACATCGTCCCGTCTTGTGGCTGAAGCACTGTTCCATAGCCAAGCGATTGACGCATAATGGCGTCATGTGCATGAGTCATTTGCGCCGCAACCTCTACTTGATCGGCAGATATCCCCTCTTGTCCAAAAACAATATTTTCTTCCACTGTGCCGTTGAAAATAAAGACTTGTTGCGGAACATACACCTGATTGAGATGCCCTGCCTTAACTTCGTTCATATCATTTAATGTATTCTTCTGATTCATTACCTGGATCGAACCAGTGACAGGTGTATCTAATCCGGCTATTAATTTCAATAACGTGGTCTTCCCGCATCCACTTGGCCCGGTGATTACAGTGAGTTTCCCTTTCGTGGCTACAAAAGAAATATCTATTAGCACTTCTTCTTGTTCCGCATACCTGTAAGATACATGCTGTACCTTAATGTCAGTCTGTTTAGATTGCCTCTCAAGTTCACCTGAACCCGGTTCGGATCGTACATAAGTATGTGTACTGGTATTAGCAACCCTGTTCTTTTTCTCCAGATCCAGCACTTCAAAAATTCTGGACGCATGAGAAGCTGAACCGATAAAATCATTCCACAACCCGGACAGCGACTCAATGGGACGAGTTAACTGACTGCTCGCCACTAGAAATGCCGCCAACCCTCCCACATCCATATGTCCATTCAACACCTGCATGCCGCCTAGATAGAGAATCAGAATCATGCCACCATAAGTGGAGACCCGTCCGGCTGCCTCCGAAAGACGTTGTAACACAGATACGGCCATTGTATGCCTGAACACTTGATGCATTCGATCTTTAAAATGATGGTGTACATAAGTCGCGAGTCCATAGCTTCGGATCACAACTGGAGCTTGAATGATTTCAGTAAGCATCTCATCTCTTGACGCCGCACTGGCATTCAACTGATCATGTTGTTTTTGTAGACGTTTACCCAACCCTACCGTTACAAGAGGATAAATTAACGTGAATGCAATGATAGCCAACGACAGCGGTAAGTTCACCCAACTGAAATAAGCAAATGCTAGAATCAGCTGTATCATATTTTTTGCAAGTTCGATGCCGTGTTGGTTTATCCCTTTCTGTGCTTCCTTAGCAGAAGTCCAGACCCTAGACGTCAGGTCACCCGTATGATAATGTGCCAGATCCCGCGTCTCTGTGATGCCAAGGGACCTGAGCAATAGAGACTGCACAGACAATAGTGTCTTTTGCTGAAATAACGTCTCGACCCACGTCATGAATGCGGTTACAATCAATCGTAATACGACAATGGAAACGCCTATGATCAAACCTGAGTAGAGTAACGGAAACTGTGATTCCGTAGCGCCTTTCACCAGTCTTCGGATCGATTCCAAATAACCGACCTCAATCAGGGAGACCATAAATGCGGCAAAAAGCAACAGAATGATGAATATGCGGTACTTACCCGTTAAGGTCCATAATCGAGTTAGCATACCTAACGTCGTATAAGTTCTTTTGTCAGCAAACATGGATGGTTTCTCCAATCTTGTCATTAAATTATGTACTTGGTTATGATATCATCGGTAATAAGGAAAAAATGAACATTTATTGCTGTAAGTACTATCAGAAGTAAGGAGATCGCTATGCAACATGATTTGCTGAATACATTGGATAAGCTATTCGACTACATAGAAGACCATATTCAAGACAAATTAACGCTGGATCATCTGGCATCCGTGACTCATATATCCAAGTTCCACCTGCATCGCATGTTCAAACATGTGAGCGGACAACTGCCTGGAGAATACATTCGCTCACGCAAATTGGCACGTAGCCTGGAACAATTGGTGAATCTGAACTGGAAGATTATCGATATCAGCGGACATTATTCTTTTGAACATGAGCAATCCTACATACGTGCTTTCAAACAGGCCTTCGGCATCACACCTCTGCAATATCGCAAACAGGGAGCTGGAGATCTTGAATTTACAGCCCGCATGACTTCGTCCATGATCACGATGCTTCCGTATGGATATATTTTCAAACCAACATATGTACGAAAACCGGCTATGAAACTCATTGGGCAGCGATCCCATATTCGGTATGCAGACAATGAAGAACACTATGAAGCTAATTCAGCAGGCAACGACTTTTTTGAAAAACACTTTCATTCGATTCCTAACGTGTTGCAACCCAACGTATATATTGGATTTACCAATGAGATTAATGAGGATTACAGTACATACCAGCCCTCTGTAGAAGTAACCCGTTTAGATCATATCCCTGAAGAATTGGACGGAATTGAGGTCCCGGCCAACCAGTATGCTGTATTCAAATTCGTCTGTGATTTCCATCCAAGTCTCATCAACATAGATCACTTGGACAGTGTCTGGACATTTATTGATGAATATTGGCAGAGTCATTCGGGGTATGAGAAGAGTGATCCATACTATTTTGAAAGAATTGATGGCAGTCTGGCTCAGGACCACTACGGAGAAATGGACATATATATTCCTGCAAAACAAACTTCTCTGTAAGCTACCATTGGAGGTTCAACCATATGGATTCAAAGACTCAAGCTAATTCAAGTTCATCCCATACAGATTCACGCAAACCTTGGATACGTAGACACCCGATTCTCACTACATTTACATTGTTGATTCTTGTACTGTTTGCCACCGTATTCCTGTATTTCTGGCTTCGTCCATACTTCTCCACGTTTGACCGTTCTGAGAAAGGAGAATTGAGCTATTCCATGCCTTCGCGGAACGGTGAATATACAGCCGAGATTTATGGTGTGCCCTATGGTGGTGCGGCAGGCGGGGTTACGATGTGGGTGGATGTGAAGAAGACGAATGCCCCTGAGGACTCCATAGTAAAAACGATCTATCGTGCCGAGCACCACGGAAATAATCATCTCGAATGGGAAAGCGAAAACACACTCCGAATTGAAAACTGGAATGAGTACACAGATGAGACTATTACCCTCAACATTAATGAGGAAATATATGATGGCAGGGGCTGGGCGTGCAAAAGCTTGTGGATGAAAGACCAGTATGTGCGATGTCTAGCACCCGAAAAGTAAAGCCATTTCGCCGCAAAATGACCTCCTGACTACATGGCTGATCATCGTGATGCGTGCGTCGTACTCACTGCATTCATGTTTCAGAAGCCTCACACGGTACAAGCAGTGTGAAGTACATAAAGCAAGCCCCGCTCACCGACTTTCTTCGGTGAAGCGGGGCTTGCTTTACATATTCGTTCACTAATAATAATCGTAGCTATCGAACCTAACACACATGACAACCTCACACTTCATCTATCACATCTATTCTACATCTTAAACTTGATCTGCTTCTGCTCACATTTGTGCCTTACTCTCTATTTCCATCCAACCCTTATTTCCACTGATCCGTTCTATCGCATCCTACAGCAACGATAAGTTTTTGTTGTCCTTGTCACTCCTACTTCAATTTATTTTCTCTATCCATACTCTCGCTTCAAACTCTCCTGTCCTCATTCTTCCTCATCTGTCCCAAATCGTCTCGCTACTTACGAGGTGATACTTCACCACGATCTTCCCGCTCCTTTATCTCTTTGCGTACTACTACTTCGAGCTTTTGCCGATTGGCAAGCAATCCGGGATCATTTGGCAAGTACTCACGGGCTTTGGTGTTATGCATCAGTGCCTGTTCCCAGTTGCCCAGATGGGCATAACATAGTGAAAGACGGGCATGTGGTAGCCAAGTACGACATGCCACAGGCACCGGGCGCAGACCCGGATCGCGGCTGCTTACGTCTACGGCTTGCATATACCAATAGATCGCCGAGACGGGTTCCTGCCGTTCATGGAAGCAAGCCGCAATGGCGCAGCAGAAATCGGCATGTGGCAGGTCATATTGGAACGACTGCAGCAATGCGCCAAGCTTACGGCCCGACTCGCCAAGCCGTTCATGACATTCCGCCAATCGTGCGCAGGCAATGAGCCGATCCTCGCGGTAACCGCTGGGCTGCTCCAGCAGCTTCGCGTACCCGCGTGCCGCCGCCGCATACTGCTTGCGGTCATAACATTCGCCTGCATAATAGAACAGCAGGCGACCTTGGGCTACGCCCTCTTCGGCGATCCATTTGCGCAGGATGCGCACATTTCGCGCCGAATGATGTCCCGCTTCGCGGCGGTGCGTGACGGCAATGTCTGCCGTAATGACCCCGCTTGGCGGGAAGCTAAGCTGCTCGTGCAGCCGGCCATGCCAGCGGCACCCGGCATCCCGCTTGACCAGGCGAAGGCGTCGGTCCGTCACGAGCGGACTTCCCTCCGGCCCCTCGGCCAGCGTGTAGTTCAAGATCACAGCTGCCGTCTCCCCCTCAGACGGCAACTGCTGCTTCAACACCGCAAGCTTCGCCCGTTCCGATGGCAGCAGCACATCGTCCGCATCCAGCCACAGGATATACTCCTGCGTGGCCTTGGCGAATGACTCATTCCGCGCTGCGGCAAAGTCTTCCTTCCATTCATACGTGTAGACCTGGTCGGTATACTGCGCAGCGATGTCCATCGTACGATCCGATGAACCAGTATCCACAATGACGATCTCGTCCGCGATGCCGGCAACCGAATCAAGACAGCGCGCAAGCGAGCGTTCCTCGTTCTTCACAATCATGCACAGACTGATGGTGATCACGTTTTGAGCCCCTTCCTGTCGTACGCGTATTGCGAAATTTCATAACGGATTTGTTCTTTCATTGACTAGGTACTTCGAACAAAGTACTAGCATTGGTATTTTAGAACTTAGTACTGGTACATGTACTAAGCCGCTCTAATTGCCTCCTCAAACTTACGATTAACTTGTAACCCAAGATCATCAGCGCTACCGCTACAAACAGCTGCTTTTACACTCTCATTCTCCCAAACCTCAAAGTTTAATAAAGAATTCATTTCATTTTCACCAATGACTAACGAACTGAGGTGACGCTATTTGGTGCATTTCAGCCAATTGGAAAATATAACGAATCTGAGGCGCGCTATTCTCGCATTTTAGGCAAATATTCGTCGTTTATCGCAGCTTTCGGATGAAATAGCGTCGCTGAGATTCGTTACATTTTGCCCCTCTCCCAAATCACCAACATAAGACGTGTGAGATTCGTTAGAACATAGAATAGCTCTGTCGTCACACTAAACAACACCGCTACCCTTCCCCACTCTCCTGTCGGCGAAGACGTTTCACCTGCTCCACTGCACTGTCCAATGCCTTCTTGCGCTGCTTCATTACGCGAAGATGCTGTTGTTCCACCTCAGCAAAATGCACATGATCCAGCTTTATCCACTCCATCAGTTGATCCAAAGTCGGCGAGATGTGAGGATGCGTTCTCCGCCGTCTGCGGGCCACGCAACATAGATATTTATGATGAACTTCCAGTTTCAAGACTTCAAAATACGGCATCAAGCACATCGCCAGGCTTCCCGCATAGAACGTCTGCTTGTGATCATAGAACGGATGATAGCCATACGGCACGGTTACAACCAGCGTCCCATCCTCTTGTAACAGCCGATGAATCTGGTTCAACAACGTCTCCGGATGAGCAAAATGCTCCAGTACTTCTCCAAGCAGCACCGTGTCAAAGGTAGTCCTGACTTTCCATTGCGTAATATCCAGCATCCGAAAATCCACATTGTTCCTGACGGGCCTGGACTCTTTGGCAAGCTCTTCTTGTGCATACCGGATGCTCTCTTCTTCTAGATCGATGCCGGTCACACGAAATCCTTCACGCGCCAGTAAAATGGACGTAATACCCTGACTGCACCCGACATCCAGAATCCGTTTACCTGTGGTCTCGCGGCACATCCAGTGGACGCGTGTCCGGGTCGCCTCATGCGAATCTTCTGAATTAATCTCGCCGTAATAGCGTTCACTCACCCGGTCATGATTTGCCATAGGTATCTCCGGTTTTTCCTTGCCGAACAGGTCGGCCCAGCACCACAATATTTCCACCGTGACATCTGGCCGTTGCATTGCGTGTATCGAAAATCAGCTTCGCATGATCCGCCATCTCCTGATAATCGAATCCCGAATGATCCGTTGTGATAATCACCAGATCAGCTCCTGTCCACAATTCCGGCACAGCAGGCCGAGACTGGAGCATCGTACCGTCATCCTTACGGAAGACAGGCACCATTGGATCGGTGAAAACCACATCTGCGCCCGCTGCGCTCAGCAGCCGGAAAATGTCCAACGCTGGTGATTCACGCAGGTCATCAATGTCTTTTTTGTAGGCCATACCCGCGAGTACAACGCGCGCTCCCCGCACAGATACACCATTCTGCTCCAGTAGCTCCACGGCACGCTTCACCACTCTCTCTGGCATTTGCCGATTGGTTTCATCCGCCAGCTGGATGAATTGCAGCTCCGATCCCTGACGGTTTGCAGCCCAGGACAGATAGATCGGATCGATTGGAATACAATGTCCGCCGATGCCGGGACCGGGATAGAATGGCATGTAACCAAATGGCTTGGTTGCCGCCGCACCCAGCACCTCCCAGATGTTTACACCCATCTGTTCACAAGCAGGAGTCAACTCATTCACCAGTGCAATGTTCACACTGCGAAATGTATTTTCGAACAGCTTTGCCGTCTCTGCTACCGTCGTTGAACTGACCGGAACAACTTCGTTGAGAAACGAGCCGTAGAACTGTTTACCATAATTCAGACAAGCGGGTGTGGAGCCACCAATGATCTTCGGGGTATTTTTCACTCCATAATGCACACTACCCGGATCTACCCGCTCTGGAGAATAACAGACGTAGAACTGTTCTCCAGCTCGCCAGCCGTTTGCCGCTTCAATCGGTTGTTTTACGCGTTCTTCCGTCGTACCCGGATAGGTCGTACTTTCCAGAATAACCAGGCTACCTGCCTGCAAATAAGGAGTCATGCCATCCACCGCCGCCGAGATATACGAGATATCCGGTTGATGCTCAGCAGTCAGTGGAGTGGGCACACAGATGACAATGACATTTGCCTGCGCCACTGTTGCATAATCGGTGCTTGCCGTGAATAACCCAGCCTGCATAAGCGACTGCACAACATCATCCTCAATGCCAATGACATACGACTCCCCGGCGTTCAACTTGGCTACCTTGGAAGTATCGATATCAATCCCGTGGACCTGATAACCTGCCTGTGCCATCTCCACGGCCATGGGTAAACCTACATAACCGAGACCGATGACAACAGCTTTCAGGGAGCGGTCATTGATGTATTGCAGTGTATTATGTTGCCGCTCCCCTTCTTTTCCTTCGTGCTGCTCGTGCTGATGATTCTCGACCATTCCTTCCACCTCCAAACGCTCCGCCTCCCTTCGGTGGGCGTGTCTGAAAACTCCGAACGAGTTTGGAGTTTCAGACACGCCCTAATCGATATAACCGCCTGCACGCAAGAACCGGGCAATCGCTGGTTTGTTCATCATGGCACTGTCCGAGCGATACTCGGAGAAGTTCACACGTGGCAGACTGCTGTACTGATCCGTCAGGCTCTTGTCCTTGTGCTCTGGCAGGATTACATAATACTGCGCATCGTATTGATACGTGTGCGGCGCTTCATAGGGCGAAATGAGCACTTCATGCAATTTCTCGCCTGGACGTATGCCTGTCACCTTATAATCAAAGGATGGACGACCTGCCTGTTCCAACATGACGGATGCAAGTTCCGTCATCTTACAAGCTTTCATTTTCATCACAAACGTCTCCCCGCCTACCGCAGCCTCAGCCGCCTTAAGCAGTAGATGTATGGCTTCGGTACGCGTTAGGAAAAAGCGGGTCATGCCTTTGTCCGTAATGGTCAGGCTCTTGCCTTCATCGATCTGACGACGGAATAAAGGTACGACACTGCCGCTGGTTCCAAGCACATTGCCCCCGCGGATGCAGACAAACCGGGTAGCTTCACTCAGCCAGTTGGCACGAATCATCATTTTTTCACCAAGAGCCTTTGTCATGCCATATACGTTAATCGGATCTACCGCCTTATCGGTGGACACATCAATGACTTTGGGAACCTGCATGCGAATCGCAGCCCGAATAATATTCTGCGTCCCAATCACATTCGTCTTGAACGCTTCATCCGGCTGGTCCTCGCAGACCGGAACATGCTTCAGCGCAGCCAGATGGAAGAGCACATGCACGCCTTTGCACGCATCTTCCACTGCCCGATAATCCCGGATATCTCCAATGACGAATCGCAGACGCGGGTCATGGTTGAACTCACGTTGCATCGCGATCTGGGCGTATTCATTACGTGACAGAAGGCGAATCTCTGCCGGGTCCTGCTCCAGCAACACCTCGGTCAGCTTTTGACCCCAGGAGCCTGTTCCTCCGGTAATCAGAATCGTTTGTCCTTGAATCATGGATGAATCCCTCCCAGCTTAGATCATGAAGTCGCGTAATACCTGTGCCATCTCATCCCGGTTTAACCGGTCGTTGGGCGGTACCCTTTTGACTGAAGTATTATTGGAATGCACGATGTTGACATAATTGCGCGGAGCAAGCAGCTCATGCGGCAGTTCGATGACATTGCCATGTGTACCTCTGCCCGGAAGCTTGACCCGGTACCCCGCTGCATATTCGGCCGTTTGATATAAATAGACATAGAATTGCGGAGACCGGTGAAATGCTGGCGCCATCTCGTTATTCACGCTATCCCACAGATATCCGTTCTGGTTAATTAGGGCCATCGTCTGCGGTTGTGGCTGAATATCGTAGAGCTGTTGAATAAAAGTCTTATGGTACAGATCATCCGAATCCAGACGGGCAATATAGAGTTGCTCCGCACCTTCGGCAAACGCCAAAATGGCACGCACACTCTCAATGTTGGTTCCAAAACGAATATTGGAAGGAAGCGGCTCCTGACCTGCCAGAATCTCCTGCATCAAGTCCCCCGATTCCTTGGACAGCTTCACCACGGTCAGAAAATCCTGATTCGTCTGTGCCTTCAGGCAATGCAATGTGAACGTGCGGAAGATGTTTATCCGACGCTCCAGCCATTCCCGCGTCAATCGTTGCGGGTCCATCCCGTAATTGTTGAAGTTAATCTCAATCACAACTTTCCTGGACATAACCTTCCTCCTCATGAACGCTGTAAATTCCGTTTACCGGATACAGACCTTTTTCAGCGTGATGATACCGTCTTCTACGAAAACCTCTTCTACCTGAGTGATTGCTTACGAGAAACATCCCGCTCGCCAACCCAGCACTCTATAACATATGAATCGCTGATAGAAGCGGTAACGACAGATGTACTACCTTTCAACGAAATAGATTGATATACACCTGAAGATGATGCCCTGCGGGTCGAACGTACATATCGTTACTGTAGCCGCAACATAGAATAGAGCAGTTCAATTTTCAAAGGGGGCAACCACTCGAATGAATTCGATCTATCTTGAAATGGAAGGTGTGCTGGATCAGCTTGAAGCGGCGCTTCTTGAACGGCGTCCTCTCTCTCTCGTGCGAGTCGGCGATGGTGAGAATATCGTTATGTCTCAAGAAACCGTGTGGCCCACAGAACAGGTCCTTCAGGAGCGTTGGGCCATCAAAGCCAATTTAGGACAAAAAGGATTGAGCCTTCCCAACCCGCAGCTACGAGATGAAGTCGCGGCATCATTGCAGCGTGCGGATATCGTCGGCATTCTTCCCCGCGGTGACAGCACCATTAACGCTCCGGATTATCTCAAAAGACCCCTGACCGATATGGTGTTTGCACACTTTGGCATCTCTCCTCTACTGACTTGTCATGCCTGTGTCAATCGGGAGCTGGTGCAGAACCCGCGGTTCTGGCAGATGCTTGCAGGCAAGCGCGTGCTTCTCGTTACCCGTGAGGTTGAGGCACTGCGTGCCACGCTTGAACGTGAGCCGTATCATCTAAACATTGTGACTGCACTGCCCTTCGACAGCTATGATCAGAAGGAGGATACGCTTGAGTGGATTCAGGCAAATCAAGATACCTTTGATGTCGCTCTCTTTTCCTGCGGCGTCAACGCGGTTATTCTTGCTGAGCGAACAGCTGCACTCGCAGGTAAAGTTGCCATCGACTTTGGCAAAGCCAACAACATCATTCTGAAGGGTCGTGCCAACTGATCCACACGGACACCTCCTTCAGATGGGTGAGCTACATTGAGATGTATTGATGCTTGTATGACAAAAACCCCCGACTCCTTGAGCCGGGGGTTTCATGCTGAGCGCTAGTCTAAACCTATCGCTACATTGCCTTGTACTTCTGGGTTTCTGGGATATGAAACGAACTCTGCCTTGGGCGAAGCGATATGAAAGCACTCTGCCTGTTCACATTACGTCTTTCACAACTAGCCAGTGGCTGCAATACCGTATAACATCTCCGGCCCGGTTCTTACTGCTGTGGACACTCCCGAGATAAACGAAGTATACACACTTTCCAGTGCTGGTGGTGCAGACAGATCCTGCGCTGTGAACGAATGAAATTCGGCACCGCCGTTCTGTCCAACCGTACCTTCAGCACGGTAGATGACATAGAAGGGATCATATAGGAATCCCCGTACCAGCTCCACCACAAAGGTATCTCCCAGTTCTCCCGTAACGCCCACTGTCCCGTTCAACGTAATAATGGGATTCACCACACCCTGGGTCTGAAGACCAATCGTGCCGAATGCTTCCGGGGATGGACCTAAAGATAAACCGGGCTGTCCTACGGTTCCCGAGTTCATCGAAGTTCTCATATCGAGAAACACGCCCATGAGTAACACCTCCAATGCTATGGGATACCATATCCTATGAATCTCACAACTCTTCGGATTGGATGTATAGCAGTTTCCATGAACCTATTTTTATTTGTCGACTGTTAGTGGTATATTGAACTGCATAACGAAATGAACGGATCGTATGCACACAAGCGGTACAGGCTGTTCAGAAGGAGATTACTATTCATGAATAAACGCAAACGTCCAACGGGCAAAACATCGGCATCGGCCAAGGGAAAAACATACGCTGGTTCATCCACAGCACGTTCCGGCAAGGCTAACTTCTCATCTGCAAAATCATCAGGTGCTTCCGCATCTCGTAATACAGAGGAGAATAAGAAGCCAGTAGCCGCGAAATCGTCGGCCGCCCCCAAGAAAGCTGGAGGCAACAAATCCAAAAACGGCAGTGCTTCTAAACGCCCGGGTAATTCATATTATCGCAAGCAGGAACCACCACGCCAGTACAAAGTAACCGAACCGGATGAATTGCTGAATTTCTTGCTGCAACACCTGAAATCGGGACGTAACGCGGTAAAATCCATTTTGGGTCGCGGACAGGTATCCGTGGATCAGAAGGTCGTAACCAAGTTTAATGAAGCGCTGACGCCAGGTCAGATTGTATATATTAGAAAAGAAGGTGCAGTCGCTGCTCCGTCCTTAACAGGCATTAACATTTTGCATGAAGACGATGATATCATTGTGATCCGTAAGGAAGCCGGACTGCTGTCCATTGCCGCTGACAAGACGGATGACCTGACGGCTTATCGCCAACTGACAGAGCATGTGCGCCGCACCAATCCGCTGAACCGGATTTTTGTCGTCCATCGTCTGGATCGGGATACGTCGGGTGTCATGATGTTTGCCAAAAGTGAAGAGGTACAACAGAAGCTGCAAAACAACTGGAAAGAAAACGTGCAGGACCGCGTCTACGTTGCCCTTGTTGAAGGTTCAGTAGCCAAAGAAGAAGGCACCATCTCTTCCTGGCTGAAGGAAACTAAAACGCTGAAAATGTACTCCAGCTCGCGTCCGAATGATGGACAACATGCCATTACACATTACAAACGACTGAAGTCGAACCGGGAGTTCTCCCTGCTGGAAGTGCGCCTGGAGACAGGTCGCAAAAATCAGATTCGTGTGCATATGGAAGATCTCGGACATCCGATTGCCGGTGACAGAAAATACGGCGCACGCACAAGAGACCTCGGCCGTCTCGGACTTCATGCACGTTTACTCTCATTTATTCATCCCACAACCGATGAACTGATGTCATTCGAGACGGATATTCCGAAGCCATTCCTGTATCCGTTCCGTGCAGATGCTCCACCCGCGAAATAACTGTATTTTTATAGAGAATCGGCTGATCCAGTGATCTTGCCTGAAAGGAGGAACGGACACTGAAAAACCTGTTAATCACCGGTTACCGGGCACATGAATTGCAGATTTTTGGACAGAAGCATGAAGGTATTCCTTTTATCAAAAAAGCTATCTCCTCCCGCCTCACTCCCCTTGTCGAGGATGGTCTGGAATGGGTGCTGACCCCGGGACAATACGGTGTGGACCTGTGGGCCTGCGAGGTAGTGATTGATCTGAAGAAGACGTATCCGAATCTAAAGCTGTCGATCATCACCGCCTTCCAGAACCCGGAGGAGCAATGGAAAGAAGACAAGCAGGAGTATTACCGTTCCATCCTCTCGGGTGTGGACTATTACGGTGCGATTAGCAATCAACCTTATATCGGGCCGTGGCAGTTCACTGCACGGGATGACCTGTTGCTGCGCAAAAGCGACGGTCTTCTGCTCGTCTATGACGAAGATGCCGGGGAAGGCAGTCCCCGTTTTGTGAAGGAAAAAGCCGTGAAGAAACAGCAAAATGAAGACTATACGATCATCAGTGTCACTTCGGAGGATATCCAATCGGTAGCTGAGGATGAACGTATGAACGATATTACAGATTTCGACGATTCTTCATTCTGAAAAAATGTAGATCTTCTGAAGTCCATTCATGCATAGCTTTCATCAGAGAGGAATCGTATTTGGAATGACGTACATATGTTTTTTTTCGAGGCAGGTTGGGTATAAGTAGTATTATAACTGCGATGATATGTCGTATGGGATAAGGGGAACTGCAACCATGACAATTACGCCAGAGCAGCGCATTCAACTGCATGGATTTAACAACCTGACCAAGTCGCTCAGCTTCAATATGTACGATATCTGTTATACGAAAACCAAAGACGAACGCGAAGCTTACATTGAATATATTGATGAACAGTATAACGCCGCCCGGCTGAGTAAAATTCTGAACAACGTCTCTGACATCATTGGTGCTCATGTCCTGAATGTTGCGCAACAGGATTACGTGCCTCAAGGTGCAAGTGTGACGATGCTCGTTTCGGAAGGCCCGATTGTGGAAATCCCCGAGGAATCACTCGATGAATCTCCCGGCCCTCTGCCAGATAACGTTGTTATGCAGCTAGATAAAAGCCATATCACCGTGCACACCTATCCAGAATTTCACCCAAGCGAAGGCATCAGTACTTTCCGTGCGGACATCGATGTCTCCACCTGCGGTGAGATCTCACCGCTCAAGGCGCTGAATTATCTGATCCACTCGTTTGATACGGACATTATGACGATGGATTACCGGGTACGTGGTTTCACGCGGGATACGAGCGGACGTAAGCTGTTCATTGACCATGAGATCGGCTCAATACAGAATTATATTCCGGACGAGATCAAGAGTAGCTTCGACATGATTGACGTCAACGTCTATCAGGAAAACATTTTTCATACCAAGTGTAAACTGAGGGAATTCGATCTCGACAATTATCTGTTCGGGTATACCAAGGATAAGCTGAGCAAGAAGGAACAACAGGAGATTACCGAGTGGCTGAAGCTGGAGATGGATGAGATCTATTACGGCAAAAACATCAATCGTCCCTCTTAAAAGGCTGTTCAATGGTTGGTCCTTGAGGGCAAAGTTGAAGACAAGATATCATGAAGGCAGGGTTCTTTTGTTCACGGGACCTCCGGCATGGGCTTGTCTTTTTCTTTGTTTTGTTGACAGTGTGCAACTTTATTTCTTATTATAGAAGTAACTGTATCAATCTGCAGTGAAGGAGACTGAGCCCGTGATCGAAACCAATACGACAAGACGTAACGAATCACTGCTACAAGCACTGACTGCACAACACAATGCCATCACCAATAACATTGCCAATGCAGACACGCCTAACTACAAAAAGAAAACGGTAGAGTTTCAGGAAGAGCTTAGACGTATCGTTGAAAATGGCAAAACAGATCAGCTCGCTATGAAGCGGACTCATGAAAAACACTTTCCTATCAGTGATCCCAATTCTTCCATCGTACAGTACCGAATTGTCGAGAACAACGAAACAGCCATGAACAACAACAACAATAACGTTGACATTGACAAGGAAATGGCGAATCTTTCGGAGAATCAGCTCATGTATAACTACATGGTCGATCGGGTCAGTGGACACTACAAAAAAATGAAGAATTTACTGAGTGATTTGAAATAATGAATGTACAGCAACCCGCGATGGTTGCTTTTTTTTATGGTTTTTCCCCTGAGTGTAGCTCGTTTGGTGCCATTTTTCGGTATCCGCTCCTGTTCGTAGTATAATGGGGAGAAACGATTGATTTTATATCGAACAAAAGAGGTGCAACATGGCTCCACGTCATTTAAATGGTTTTCAAGGTTCCAAAGTGAGGCTCGCGGCTCCATGCCCGGAAGATTGCATGCGTCTATCCCGCTTCACAGACGATTACGAATATTTGCGCAACATGGATACCGATATCGCTATTCCGTTAACGCCGGATGAAACGGGTTCCTCGTCTGTCCGTCGAGACAACGGTTTTGAATTTGCATTACGTACACTGGAGGGTAATCGATTTATTGGCTTCACGGCCCTGTACCGGATCGAATGGAACAATCGGTCTGCTCGTCTGGCGATTGGTATCGGCGAAGAAAATGATCGGGGTAAAGGATATGGTAGCGACGCCTTAGCTCTGATTCTTCGCTATGGCTTCCACGAATTGAACCTGAACCGGATTGCGCTGGAAGTCATCGAATACAATGAAGCTGCTAGACGTGCGTACCTAAAAGCTGGATTTCGGGAAGAGGGTCGCCAGCGTTCTGCAGTTTTGCGGGATGGTATGCATTATGACTTGATCTCGATGAGTATCCTTGCGGAAGAATGGTCGGTACAGTCTCGGCTTCCATTATCATTCCAGTCCACTCGTACTTCTGAATCTGGGGAAATGACAGTGGGTCTTTTCTCGCAGCGTCATGCGACCGAACAAGCTACGCTGTCCATGTCAGAGTTAAGTTCAGATCCAAAAGGCGAATCTGAAGTTTCGCCTCGCATTGGCGTAGGCGCCGTCATTCTGAATGAACGGGGCGAAGTGCTTCTCGCTTGGCGGAATCGTCAGCCTGAACAACATACCTGGAGTATTCCCGGCGGGAAGGTCGATCCCTACGAATCACTGGAAACTGCTGTTATCCGTGAAATCAAGGAGGAAGTGGATCTGGATATCGCCATCGACAGTCTGCTCTGTACGGCGGAGACGATCCAGCCACAACAGAAAGAACATTGGATATCTGTTCTCTATTCCACCAAGGTGATTGGCGGTCATGCACGTAATCTGGAAGAAGGCGGAGCCATTGGTGAGATCGGCTGGTTCCCACTCCATGATCTGCCCTCTCCACTCGCCTGCTTTGCCGTACCTGGGCTGGAAGCTGCGAAGAAGCTGTATAATGAATCCCTGTAAATTCTAATATCTCATCAGATGGAGGTATTCCTTTATGAATCATGCAGAACAGATGAATCAACTATTTCAGGCTGCACAGGCTGGAGATGTGGTAACCATTACAGGCATTCTTGCATCTCTCCCGGAATTCGCCAATACTGAAAATCAGGATGGGTTAACTCCCCTGGGGTATGCCTCTCATTATGGACAAGCTGGAGTAGTTCGTCTTCTTCTGGAGCACGGTGCCGATGTTAACGCCCTTTCTCATTCCAAGATTTCCTTTATCCCGTCCAATACTGCACTGCATGCCGCGCTTGCCGGAGAACGTTCGCCAGAAGTTATCCGCCTTTTGCTCGAACATGGGGCAGCCACGAGTATTCTGGATAGTGATGGACAACATGCGCTGCACTCGGCAGCATTTCATACGGATCAGACCGAACTCATCGAGATATTACTCCATCATGGTGCCGATCCGCGTGTACTGAACTCATCAGGCCAAACCGCATTGGACATTGCACTTGAACGTGGCAACACATCTACAGCTTCGTGCCTGCGAGCTGCCGTTGCAGCGCAGTAGCAACAAGGATTAGATAACGTGAGCAATACCGTGGATAACCGCCAGAACTCTTTTTGAAGTACAAAAAGAAGGTCTGACGGTTATTTGTTGTCCTCTACGTTCTCGTCTAAATACTTCGTTCAACTTCTATAGATCCAGATACATCATATTTTTTTTAGAAAATAAGAACCGTTTGACGCTTTACACGGTCTAATACTCAACATATCCATGAAAGGAGGAGCCCTGTGACCCCTACTCAGCTCACCATCGCCGCACAAAAAGGGGATGCCGAGGCTTTTGCAGCCTTAATGGAATTGCATCAGAGCCGATTGTACCGTATCGCCTATGCGTATCTGCACAACGAAGGTGATGCGCTGGAGGCGATTCAAGAATCAACCTTCAGGGCGTTCCGTAAACTCAAAAAATTAAAAGAACCATCCTACTTCGGTACGTGGCTCATCCGCATACTGCTCAACTACTGTGCGGACGAACGCAAACGTAAAAGTCGGTTCAATCCCGTCACCGATATCCATGAATCCAGCAGCTGGGATCGTCCTGCGGACCCCGATCTTGCTGCGGCCGTATCCACCCTTGATCGGGATTGCAAACAGATTATTATCCTGAGTTATTTCGAAGGTTTCTCTTTAACTGAAGTCGCCGATATTCTTGAAATCCCGACTGGAACCGTAAAATCCCGATTACATCGGGCACTCGGACAGCTCCGTGATCAACTTGAAACGAAAGGAGATGCATCCTCATGACGGATGAACAAAAATCATTCGACGCATTGGAAGAACGTCTGAATGCTCGCAAGACGGAGTACGAAACCATGCCTGTGCCCGATGCCGCCGCCTATCAGGCTGTGCAGTCCGGAATCCGCCAGGCTGCCCTTAAGCGCAAGTCCCGGCTACGCTGGTATATGAGCTCCATCTCGGCAGCTGCCCTCATCCTGCTATTTACGGGATGTATCCGTGTCTCTCCCGCCTTTGCGTCCTTCGTGGAGCAATTGCCTGGCATGGAAGGCATTGTGAGCATGATTCGCCAGGACAAAGGATTAATGATGGCGATCGATAAGTCCCTCTTACAGAAGGTCGGTGTCACCGACGAGCATGATGGTGCCTCTGTGACCGTTGAAGGCATTATCACAGACGAGTCACGTATGGTTATTTTTTACACGATGAAAGGAATGAAAGATCTCGAAAAATTCAATTATAAGATCGATTTACTGGATGAGAACGGAAAAAATCTTCCTGTGGCATTTAGTTACGCTTATCCGACGCCTTCTCCAGACGAGAATGTGTATGAGAATATGATTGATGTGATCTTCTCGGATCAAGCCCTTCCTCCTGAAGAGCTAAGTGTTGTGTTTAAGTCCAGAGATACCGCAGGTTCTGAAAAGTGGAAAGTGACATTCCCGGTAGACAAGAATCTTACCAAAGGCATGAAAAAAGTTATTCCTGTGAATCAGACGTTAATGGTGGATGGGCAGCGTATTGATGTGAAAGAGGCTACTCTGTATCCAACCCGTCTTGTACTTGATGTGAATTTTGATCCAAATAATACCAAAAAGGTATTTGGACTCAGCGATCTTCAACTGGTCGACGAACAAGGTCGCGCATGGAGAACGGATACCTCGACAGGTGGGGATGAACGCTCCATTTACTTCGAAAGCATGTACTTTTCCATACCGAAAAAGCTGACCTTACAAGGATCTGGCTTCTCAGGATTGGATAAAAAGGATCTGGATCTTTCCCTTGATCTGAAGTCACGACGGATAATAGGTGGCCCTTCTGGATTGAAGATGCTTGGCAGCAAGGTCGAAGGCAAAGATCTAATTATCGACTTTTCTGTTGCTGGTAGTATGAACGGCGGGTACGTTCTGGCTTTCGATAATGTTACAGACAGTACAGGGAAATCATATGAAGTTCCTGGCTCCAGTTGGAGTAGTGGGGAGGGAACGGATGACAGTCATACGATCGTTTCCTCTACTGTCGAAAATGGAGCCAAGATGCAGGGGGAAATCCAAATGCACATTTCCACCTATCCAATGAAAGTGAAGTCACCATTCTCATTGGACATTCCGGTGAACCCTTAATCTTCCGTCAACAGGCTGTGATTATCGCAAATATTCTATATAATGGAAACATTCATTTAAAAACAAGCAATGATGTTAATAAGGAAGGTGTGGTTAGACATGAATCAACGTTCGATCCGTTATCCGCAGCCACTCGCTGCGGGAGATCTTATCGGTGTGGCAGCACCCTCCAGCGGTGTAGGCGAATCTCTGCACCATTATCTTGAGGAGAGCAAACGCAATATGGAGCGCCTTGGTTTTGTCGTGCAGGAAAGCCCGTCGCTCCGCCACAACACCAAATGTGTGAGTGCCTCCAAAGAGGATCGCGCGGAAGAGATGAATCAATTTTTCCGTGATCCAAATATTCAGGCCATTATCCCTCCATGGGGTGGAGAGTTTCTGATGGATATCCTGCCCCTGCTGGATTGGGAAGCCTTAAAATCGTTGCCGCCCAAATGGGTCATGGGTTATTCGGATATCAGTACCTTCCTGTTTGCCTACACCCTGCTCACAGGAACAGCGACAGCGCATGGCACCAATTATGTTGATTTAAGATCCAGTGCCATCGATCCGGTGACTGCGCGCTGGATTGATGTTTTACAGACGAAACACGATGAAGAGATCACACAATCGTCTTCCACGCATTATCAAGCGGCATGGAAACCGGAACTGCCTGGATTTAACCTGGATACACCTTCGCGTTGGAAACAGCTTGGCCACTCGGAAGATGCTGATACCTCTGTATCGTTCTCCGGTCGGCTGATTGGCGGCTGTATGGATACAATCACCTGTCTGATCGGCACGCCGTATGCACCCGTGGCATCATATCTGAATGAGTATTGTGCAGACGAAGGAACCATCTGGTATCTGGAGAGCTGTGAGATGAACGCGGGGGATATCTACCGTCATCTGTGGCAAATGAAACAGGCTGGTTGGTTTGCAGGTGTGAAAGGTTTCATGTTCGGCCGACCTGCCGGTTATTCCGATACAGCGGATTTCAATTTCACCGATGCTCTTTCCTCTGCGCTTGGGGATCTGGGTGTCCCTGTACTGTACGATGTGGATCTCGGCCATATTCCGCCCCAGCTAACCTTTGTGAATGGAGCCCTAGGCAAAGTGACTTATGAAAATGGACGCGGGAGCCTGGAGATGGCGTTTGTGTAATCACCTTTTGTAGGCAGATGCATACCTTGAAGTAAGAACTTATTTTGAGGAAGGGTTGTGCATCATGTCTGAATCCACATCCACGCCATCCACGCGTGTCGTGTATCAAGCCAATCAACCGATGCTTCAATCCGTGCAAAGTGTGCGGAATATGCTTCATCATACAGCCCGGCAGCATGTAGGCAAGAAGGTACAAGTCCAGAATATCGATGGGCAGGTATGGGAAGGTGTCATCATCAGTGCAGACCGGGGAATTTTGTATCTCCAGGTTACCCCGATGCATGGATATCCTGAACCGCGCGCCTTGTTTGGACCGACGATTTTGCCACTTGTGCTGTATGAATTGTTGGTTATTACACTGTTAATGTAGCTGGTATTATGCGTATATAACTGGACCCGCTTCAAGAAGCTTCGCTCCTGTGACCTTCAGGTCTTGGGAACGAAGCTTTTTTGTTGTCATAGCGTCAGTGCGGTATGATTCCTTGCGGGCGTGTGAAATATGATACAATGGTGTCGGCACCACGCCTTATCTCATATGAAACGGAGCTTGATCCGGTTGGAATACATACGTCATGATTCATCACCCGCATCTCAGACCGAGACGGGTATGATTGGCAACAACCCTACTGAACAATCCCGCGTGATCGCAATCTGTCTGCTTGCAGGCAAAATCATGCTGCAAAGCGGCGGTGAGACCTACCGTGTGGAAGATACGATGAAACGCATGGCCGCAGCGCTGGGTTTACCCCATTCGCACAGTTACGTTGTGCCAACAGGTATCTTCTTCTCTGTTGATGCAACCGAACCTGCCAAGTTGATTCGCATCTCCGAGCGTACGACGGATCTGGACAAAGTATCCGAGGTGAACGCGGTTTCCCGTCGCATCGGGCAAGGGCAGCTCACTGTTCAGGAAGCCCATGATCTGTTGGTTCAGATTGAAGGTAAGCCCTCCTCCTATTCAACGGCTGTGCAGCTTGCGGCTGCGGCGTTATCCAGTGGTTGTTTTACCATTATGTTTGGCGGAGGCTGGACCGACTTTCTTCCGGCGCTGATCTGTGGTGGTATAGGTTATGCAGCAGTTATTGCCTTTCACCGATTGGTACGGGTCAAATTCTTTGCCGAGCTTACGGCATCCTTCGTCATTGGCCTACTCGCTTTTTTCCTCATCTACATGGGAGTGGGTCATGAACGGGACAAAATCATTATTGGTTCAGTTATGCCGCTGGTCCCGGGGCTACTGATTACCAACGCTGTACGCGATCTGATGGCCGGACATCTCGTATCCGGATTATCCAAGGGAGCTGAGGCATTTCTGACCGCCTTTGCCATAGGTACCGGCATTGCAGTTGTATTTTCACTTTTTATGTAAGACGGAGGAATGCAGGATATGCTCCATTTTATTGAACAAGCCTTAACCAGTTTTGTCGCTTCAGCCGCGTTCGGTATCATCTTCAACGCACCAAGGCGTATGCTGCTCCACGGTGGATTCGTCGGCATGATCGGCTGGATGATCTATATCGTGCTCGAATATGCAGCGGATGCGGTTCCTGCTACACTTGCAGCGACCATAGCCGTAGGTGTCATCAGCCAAGTATTCTCTCGCATGTTTCGTGCACCCGTTATCATCTTCAGCGTCGCAGGCATCATTCCTCTGGTTCCTGGTGGACTGGCGTATAATGCGATGCGAAGCTTTGTGCAAAATGATTACGGTGCAGCCATGGAGATGGCCGCCAAGGCACTCATGTTATCCGGTGCTATTGCCGTAGGCCTTGTGCTGTCCGAGGTATTGAACCAGATGATACGCCGAATTCCTGAATCACTACGGACAAAACCATCATCCAAATGAACCTTCCAAATATATCCCTACCTTGGTTGCAAAATAGCCCACGGTATACAAGCTTAGCGCTTTGTATGCCATGGGCCTTTTCGTTTAGGTTCTACCGTGTCACTAGCGAAGCCAGTTACTTCACAAACGTATTCTTCACCCGAATCGACTTCAAGAAGTACGGAATGAAGATACAGCACACCAGAATAGATCGTACGATCAGATGAAAAGCCGGAGTTGCATCCAGCACATGCTGTTCTCTTGGGATCTCATTTCGCGCAATCAGAATCCAGGTTACGATGCTTATAATCACATTCATCATGTACATCACCATCATCATGCGTGGAAACTGTCTCTTCCGTTTATATAAAAGAACGAGATTCACGATAACGATCATCAATAGAATGCTGCTGCTTATGAAGCCAAACCACAGGAGTGGACGGATCATCTCCGCGTAGATCTGAGGATCGACACCACGGCCTTCTTCCCATCTGGCAGGGTCCATGACGACATTCACCTGCGATACATCCGAGATGAGAAACACCAGCGCAAGCCAAAGACTGATCTGGATTAAAATAAGCCATCCACCCAATCCGGAGATACCAGGCCGTTCCGGTCTAATCCCGGTTTTGGGTTGCAACAAGTTCATATCCGTATCTGTATCCGAGTTACTGTATTTATGGCCCATTTCATCCTCCTTTTACACTAGATAAAAAAACATATTATACATTAAAATCTAAATTCTGTGTATTTTAGAAGATGAACGGAGCATCTATCCTTTGATCTCCCTCGATTAGACGTCTATTGCATCGCGCGTTTCATTACCGTTGCGAACAATTCCGCTGCAACACCACTTCCTGACCTCATATAATGTTCTGCATCCGTGTGATCAAATCCCATCCAGACTGCCGCAGTCCAGTTACCCGTATAGCCAACAAACCATAAATCCCGATTGGCCTCTCTACCCACACCAGGTAATGCAGCCTGTGTTGTTCCGGTTTTGCCTGCTACCTTGTGCTGACCCAGTTGTGCACGACTTCCCGTTCCCTGACTGACTACATTCTGCAGCATTCTGGTCATGGCATTCGCCGTGCTTGAGGAGATTACCTGCTTATTTTCTGATTTATGAGCATATATTGTTCGTCCATGGGAATCTGTAATTTTGCGTATCAGATGGGCCGTATTCAGCTTACCGTTATTCGCAAACACGGTGTAGGCCTGGGCCATCTTCATTGGAGAAACACCCTGATGCACACCTCCCAAGGCAATCGAGAGGTTCAGGTCTTCTTTCCCTAGTTCAATACCGAGCCGTGCCGCAAACTGATGTGCATAGTTCAGTCCGGTCTCATGAAGCAGCCATACGGCTGGGGCATTGATAGACTTTTGCAGTGCTTGGGACATGGAGATCGAACCGCTGTATCGCCCACCGAGATTGGAAGGCTGATAGCTACCATATTGCATACGTTTATCTGGTAGTACACTCTCTGGCTTGAACTTCCCCGACTCCAACGCAGGGCCATATGCAATAACCGGTTTAAAAGAAGAACCTGGCTACCTTGCATCCATAATCGCCCGGTTGATAGCCCCTTTCAAGGGATTACGCCCACCCATCATCGCTTTCACTTCACCGTTATGCTGGTCGATAATGACCATACTCGCCTGAACCTGCTCGTCTTGGCGATCGTCGGGAAATCGTGTAGAGTCTGCAAATGTTTCTTCCATTCCAAGTTGCGCCTGCCGATCCAAACCGGTTTGAATAACCCAGCCTGCCGCTTGAATCTCTGTTTCACTCTTGCCTGTGAGCCGAGAAGCCTCCTGAATCACAGCATCCACGGCAGACACATACGCAGGCTCGCTCAAGCCCAATGTAGCCGTTACGCTCAACACAGCATCAGGAGGGGTGTAATTGACGTTACGGGCTTCGAGCATCTGTTTTCGTGTAATTAGTCCATGTTCATGCATTAGGCCAAGGATAACGGCGCGCCTCTGTTTGGAAAGGTCATGATGATCTACCGGATTGTATATGGATGGACCTTTGGGCATACCCGCCAATGTAGCGATCTGCCATACTTCCAACTGGTGCATATCTTTAATTCCGAAATATCGCCAAGCTGCCGCCTTTACCCCATACTGCTGACGTCCCATGTAGATCTGATTCAGATACATTTCCAGAATTTCATCTTTATTGAACTTTTTCTCCAGAGCCATCGCAAGCGATATCTCATTCACCTTTCGGGTTAGTGTCTTATCCCCGTTCAAGTACAGATTTCTTGCCAATTGCTGCGTGATGGAGCTTCCTCCCTGACTCAGATCCATATGTATAATATCTTGCAAAATAGCCCTGCCGAGTCCGATATAGTCCAGTCCATCATGGTTGTAAAAACGTCGATCTTCTGTAACCAAAAAAGCCATTTTCAATAAATCCGGCATTGCGTTCAGGTCTGCATATTCGGAATAGCCTTTGGTCTGCGTATGCAACCTCGAAATTTCGTTCCCCTCTGCATTCGTAATAATGGTGGAAGAGGCCACCTGCATGGCCTCTGGATAATTGCGAAGCATTCGTTCGCCATAAGAAAACAGATAGAGATAGAAGAGGGTCAGCATCAAAACTACAACCATCGCCGCATCAAAAACGGTATAAATCCATCGCTTGCCCCTGTGTTTCAACATTCGGAATCCCTACGAACCCGTTCAATGGAAACTCCGCGTTCCGGTTCATTCCGGTCTGTAATCTCCAAGGCATGTTCAAGCAGCATTGTCTGTTCATACGCCAACTTGACCCAGTGCTGAACCTCCATCTCGTCCCGGCAGCGCCCTTGGATGATCTCATCCAGAGAAGATTGAATACCGTAGAGAGTAAGCTTTATGGGCAACATGGATCGGGTGGACGTCACTTGGGACGGATCATTTTCCAAATTTTCTTCTATAGATAGTGTAAGGCCAGATCGATTATCCTCAGTTGACACTTCCCCTGTCTCTGCCCACCCATCTTCTAGGTCTGATATGCTCAATCTTTCCTCATGCATAAGAAACGCAATTGCATTCAGATTGGCAGCAATCTGTCTGAGCTCGCCTCCACTCATTACATCAATATGGACAGGGGTTTGACCCTTTGCAAGTTCTTCTGATCCGCGCGCAAGTTGACTGAGATCCTCCGCAATCTTCTGGGATCGAATCCAGAAAAAGATCGCAAACAAGGCTCCACCAATGAAGATAAAGAGCGGCCTTGTTCCGATGTGGTTTATTCCCCAGTTCATCATACGAGTAATCCATGCTGCATCTGGAAGGACGTGATTGTGGGCAAACCGTAACACGTGATAAACGACAAAAAGGAGCGCTGCGCTGAGTAACGCACTTGCTCCTCCAATGTATATGTATCTGAGTCTTACAGTATTGAATCGAGACTTCATATTCGGTATCCTCCTCTAGACATAGGGTAATAGAGGTAGAATACCGAATATTTCTTAATGAAGAAGTGGTTAACTTCTTACCAATTTCTTAATTATTACTCCTCTGAATAATGACTTATCGGAGCAGCACTCACAGGGAAACGGGTAACAAAATCCGTTCTTCCGTTCTCACTGAAGGCAACGATACTTCCTTGATGCAGTTCAATCATTGATTTGGCAATCGCCAGACCGAGGCCAGTACCTCCCGTATCCCGGGAACGGGATTTATCTACACGATAGAATCGATCGAATAGATGTGGCAGATCCTGTGCCGGAATCGGTTCGCCATAATTACTAATGCGGACGATGGCTTCTTTACCTTCAAGGGCAAGCCCAATCTCCATTCGTTTGCCTTGTGAACCATACCGAATGGCATTGCTGAACAGATTTTCATACGCTCGTACAAGCTCCCCTGGAGCCGCCTGAATCCATAATGGTTCTTGCCCACCGATGATCTTATACTCCATGCCAGCTTCCTCCAGCATAGGAGCAAACTCTTCAGCCAGCTGCATCAGAAACGAATTCAGGTTCAACGCCTCCAAAGACAACGGAAGACTTCCACCACTCACACGCGTATATTCGAACAAGTCATCGATCAGCTTACGAAGGGTCAAGGATTTCTCATAGGCAATGCTAACGTAATAGCGCATCTCAGTCTCATCTTGGTACCGATCCTTTTCGATGTACTCCAAGAATCCCAAAATAGAAGTGAGTGGGGTTCTCAGATCATGAGATATGCCGGTAATCAGATCGTTTTTGGCAGCAACCGCATTACGCTCTTCCTGAAGCGACAACTGTAATTGTTCAGCCATCTGATTAATGCTTGCAGCAACCACTCCGAATTCATCCGAGGTCTTCACCTCGATGCGATGGGATAGCTCTCCTTTGGCAACTTCCTGAATTCCTGCCGTAATTTCATCCAGAACCCGCATCACCTTGCGAGAGAACAGGAAAAAAAACAGCACAAAACCGAGCACGCCTACCACAATCATCAAAGGCACCGATCCGATATTATTCACCAACCACCTGATCCCTTGGGCCGGAATGGAATAATACGGATACGTCTGCGCTTCTAAGATGGTCTGCCCCACCTGACTGCCCCCGTACAAAATAACTGCAGTTAATATGCCGCTTAGCAGAAATGCATAGATAAATTTCCATCGGACTGTATTAATCAGCTTTGAATTCATTGTAGAAACTCCCTGCCTGTGTTGTTCATGTCATGAAATCCTAATGAGTGTGCATGACGAAGATTCATATTCATTGCGGTTTGATCATCTTGTAGCCAACACCCCATACCGTCTGAATGAACTTGGGATGTTTGCTGTCGAGTTCAATCTTCTCACGAATCTTGCGAATATGCACCATCACGGTATTGTTCGACTCCATGAATTCTTCTTTCCAGACCTGACGATAGATCTGTTCCATACTTAGCACTGAGCCTTGGTGGCGTGCCAGTAATTCGAGAACAGCAAATTCACGCGGAGTCAGACGAACCGGTTGCTCATCTACCCAAACTTCATGTGTATCGGTATTAATGACCAGATCATCAATAATCCACTCGTGCTCCTTGTTCTCCCGTCCTTCATTGAAGGTATGATACCTGCGCAGTTGGGATTTCGCCCGTGCGACAAGTTCAAGCGGGTTAAACGGCTTGGTTACATAATCATCAGCACCGATGCTTAGCCCTGTTATTTTATCCATATCCATACTTTTGGCAGACAGCATGATGATTGGCATTTTCTGCTCTTCCCTAATTTTCATACAAGCTTCAATTCCGTCCATATTCGGCATCATGACATCCAGAATAATGAGATCGATCTGTTCTTTTCTCAATTGTTCCAACGCTTCAAGACCATCATTCGCAGTGAGGATCCGATAACCCTCGTTGCCAAAATAGATTTCCATCAGTTTAATAATCTCCTGCTCGTCATCCACAAGCAGAATGGTTGCTGGCTGTGCCACGGCATTATTCCTTTCTCTTCCCCAATTCCTTACCTGTTCAAATTATACCACCGAGGTATCCGTCTGCGAAAATCATCCTGATCCTCACGGACACGTTCAAACTTGCCGGAATCCTCCGTTATTCCACGCATAGCGTGTAGTATCGTCGGTCTATTCCCACTTTAACCCATTATGTTTCCTATAACATGCTTGCTTATATGTATTCTATCCGTTCCTATCATTATCGTATGTCTAGTAGTGAATAATACCTTTCTATTTAAAAAGCACTGATTTGGGTTCTTTACCCGTCAGGGTCAGCATCGTGTACAATTGTCCCCTGTGATGATACACATGTCCCATAATCTCAAGCAACCACTCCAGCCGACTATAGGAAGCTCCCCAGTACGAGTCTGTCACATGTAGCAATTCTTCGGTGTTAAACTGCCTGTACCGTTGGTACAGATACATCTGATTATCAATCAGAGCCTGCTTGATCTGACTGAGGGAATGAACCTGGTTCTCCTCATAAAATAAAGCCATCTCTTCTTCCGATGCACCTTCGGAAATATAAACATCCGCTCGGCAGATCACAGACAGATGGGCTAGTAATTCTCCAACAGGTCGTTTACCTTCAATTGGAGTCAAAGCCAAGTCTTCTTCCGACAGCTGATCACATATATCAATTAACGATGTTACTGCCACATCAATATGTTTGAACGCAGATTGAATCAACAGATACACTTCCTTTTTATCCCATTATACAGAACATATGATCGGTTATCAACCAAGATATCCCTCCCTAATATATACCCCAAATCTATATAAATTGAACAAAACATTTACACAAAACGTAGAGGACAGAAAGGACCTGAAGAAGCGGAGCTAAAAGCTTTCTGCAAGAAAGCTACTTCGGAAGCATACACTTCGCCTACAAGCCTTCTGCAAGAAAGCTACATCGGAAGCATACGCTGTCCCCAGATTTCCCCTTTATAAAAGGAATCAAAAAAATCTGGGGATAACAGCGATCGGAAGGTTGTTCTGTCATCGGAGTGTGCAGTGTAAATAATATAATTCAATTTATATAACAATTTACGAACAAAAAAGCCCTTCCTCCTTCATATAGACGGGATTCAGGACATTTTGTTGCCTATTTGATTTCAAATCTTCGCTCAACTTGAGTATAACGAACAATACGTTTGCTCGAATCGTCCAGCCTCCAAGTCGGACTTGCGAATGAAAAATTGCAGTTCCCCGCAATCCCACCATTGGAAACCAATAGCATCATGCGTATCTATCTTCAACAGCAGCAGCGTATCGGATAGTTCCTGCCAGGTCCGAGCCTCATCTCCGCCATAATGCTTGGTCAGCTTCTTCTCACATTCCTGCTCGTTATAACTGTACTCTTCTCCCAGCGCGATCTGTAACAAGGCCCGATGCTCGGCATCCGGATGCTGCCCGTCAGGATATCCAAACATCCCACCCCAATTCAGCGTACTCGGATGATTCCAACTTGATTCGAATTCAAGGTATCGGTCATACAGATCCACTTCCGCCTCAGTCTCATCGGTCTCATGCCGCGGAGGCGAGAGCTCGTTCAGCGCGTTGGCGTCGATATATGCATATGTAGGAAACTCAAGATTAGGCAGTACGGTTACCGAATGCGCAACAAACGGGGCTCCTTCCAGCGCGGTATCCCCTTCTGGCTCTCGCCTTATAAGGTTATGAGCGCTTGGCTCAAAAATCACACGATGTTCAATGGGACAGGCCGATTCATCCGCACCAACGAAAAAGTATAACATGCCCCGTTCTGGCAAAGTACCGCGTCCATCATTCGGCGTATACGGTGACAAATCCACCAGGTTCAACTGGGCTAGGAAAGTCATGGGTACCCCCTCTTGTGTTACGGGCCAATCCATGCGACTCGGCAAATCCGGATGTCCACCTACACGTGAGTTTCCTGTTCTGCGATATTCGTCCACTGTGGATACATCGAGGCGAATTCCCCAGCGACTTGAAGATAACAACAGATCAGCAGCGACTCCCAAACCATATTCCTCAAGTGTTTTACGGGCTTTTCTGGTCAGACGTTCACATTGTTCTGGCTTAATCATATAGATCCTCCCCTTTTGACAATACACCTATGCTGAGACATATTCAGGTTCACACCTGTATATTCTTCCGTCCTGACGTCTTTCCCTGCTTCTGTATAAATTGAACTTAAGAATATTTTACACTTACCACTCCGATGACAGAACAACCTTCCGATCGCTGTTATCCCCTGAATTTTTTAGATTCACCTTTGCAAAGGTGAAAATCCGGGGATAGCGTATGCTTCCGATGTAGCTTTCTTGCAGAAAGCTTATAGGCGAACTCTTCGCTTCTTCAGGTTCTTTCTGTCCTCTACGTTCTGGTGTAAATGTGTAGTTCCTTTTATATAGAAAAAAGAGACTGACATTCCTGGTCAGTCTACTTCCTTAATTCTATATTCCATTTAACCATTTGGATCAGAGTACTTTTCCTGGTAAGCACGCATATGCTCCTCACCATCCAGGAATTCATGGGCCTGATGTGCTGCCATCACACCATGATAGCTGATATCCAGACCCAGATCTTCCTCTTCTTCCGTCGAACGTACAGGCACAACTTTACCAATCAGCTTCAACCCGATCCAGGTCATGGCGAATCCCCAGATGACCAGAGCTGTAAGTCCAAGTGCCTGAACACCCAGTAACCTCCAGCCTCCGCCCATGAATAGTCCACCATCCGTGGCAAACAGACCTACAGCAATGGTGCCCCACATTCCTGATGCGGCATGCACCGGGAAAGCACCAACCGGATCATCAATCTGCCGACGGTCCAGCCAGTTGGTCGCAGCCATCATCAATAAACCGGATACTGCACCAATGAATATGGCTGCTGCATCGCCAACAAAAGCACAGCCCGCTGTAATTCCGACCAGTCCCGCAAGCGAACCGTTAATGACCGATGGCGCATCTGAGCGATTGAAGCGGAACAAGGTGTACAGTAACGTAACCGCACCACCCGAAGCCGCAGATAACATCGTAACAATCGCAATGTGACCGATTCTTACATCCGTTGCGCTCAGCGTACTGCCGGCGTTGAAGCCAAACCAGCCGAACCATAGCAGAAATGCACCTACAGATGCGAGTGGCAGATTACTCGGTAGTGCAATGGCACTTACGCCAAGCGGCGTGTACTTCCCTTTACGCGGACCAATGATAATTGCAGCAGCCAGTGCCGAGAATCCCCCAAGCGCATGGATGACAGCAGAACCGGCAAAGTCCTGCATCCCCAGCTGACTAAGCCAGCCGCCGCCCCATGCCCAGTGTCCACCAATCGGATAGATGATCGCCGTCATCAATATGATATACAACAGGTAAGCACGGAAGTTGATCCGCTCTGCCACCGCTCCTGAGACGATGGAAATAACGGCAATGGTAAAGGCGGCCTGGAACAACCAGAATGTCTCCAGAGATACCGGTACATCCAGATGCGACAAATCCCCGTTCAAGAAAAAGCCCGTTACTCCGGCAAAACCGCCAACGTCCGAACCATACATCAATCCAAAACCGATCGCATAGAACAGCAACGTTCCAATCGTAATGTCAGCAAAAACCTTCATAATAATGTTCACACTATTTTTATAACGCACAAAGCCAGCCTCAAGCAGGGCGAATCCACCCTCCATCAACAAAATCATGGCTGCACTCAGTACGACCCAGACCGTATCAATCCCGGTGCTTAACGTCTCCAAAGTCATGCTTGTACATCCTCCGTTTCACTAAGCTGTCTGAGCTCACGGATTGTATCGGGCGCAAGCTCAATCTCGTCCCGCTCAATGCTGTCCGGATGCTTAATTCGTTCTGCGATCTGATCCAATTCACGTATGCGTCTGCGAATCTGTTCCATCTTGCGAAAACGTTCCTTCACCTGAACCATATATTCCACCGCCTGATGATGGGATGCGGGGCGTCCCGCGAACCATTTGCGTACGGCTGACAACGATTGATAAGCGACCTCTTCCGCTCGACGCTTTTGTTCGAACTGTTCGATCTTCTGCTTGAGCGTTTGGATCTCATTTTCTTTTTTGACCTTCAGTCGTTCGATAAGGTACAATAGATCGGACGATGATATTTGCAATGCTGTATGGTGATACACCTCGTCGATTACTAACATATCATGTCAGGACTCCTTACATATCAAGTTACTTGTTACCGATTATAGTTTGCCGGGTTCTGCCCGTCAATCTTTTTTTGGACTTCATAATAATTGAAATGAACCGTTCATGGAGAACGGCTTTTTTTATTTTGCCCAGATTACATCTAACAAGGTTAATCATACCTATGATTCGCAGTCATCTATTCAATTCTCTATGCTTATAGAATAAGCATCCACATTTTGGGTAATGGACATACACAGACTATCAACATCATAGACCCCGTATAAGGAGAGGATTGCCGATGTTTACTCGCAATGACGATATACGTAACCAAATCTGGGAAAGCGTCTCAGGACTCGAAGAAGCACAACTGAACCAAAAACCTTCACCCGAGCAATGGAGTATCATGCAAGTACTGCGTCATCTGAATCTAATGGAACATGTCATTGGGAAACAAGCGCGTCTTGCGCTCGAGAAAGAAAAGACTGTATCTGTGGACAAAAAACCTTATGAACTAACATTGGATCGTAGCCGCTCCGTCGAGGCACCGCCCCATCTTCAGCCTCCAGCAGCGCCCGAAGCACTCGCAGACGTACGCAGTGATCTGGACGAATCCCACCAAGCGCTAAACAACTTTGCATTGGATCATGACCCTGACCTGCTGCGCAGCAAGTCCTTTTCTCATCCCGTATTCGGTGAGATGGATCTTACCCAATGGATTGACTTTGCAAGTTATCATGAGGAACGTCATCTGGGACAGATTCAAGGAATCAAGCATCAGCTTGGCGTATAAACCCAACCTCCACTTTCACATAGCGAAGAATATAGTTGAATGACAAAAAAACTCCAATCCTATAATTTAGGTTGGAGGTTTTTGATATCCATATCTCACGAACTAAGAACGATACTTATATTTTTTTGCCCAAAATCGCCAAATCTCTATTCACACCATCCAGCACAGCCACTTCGGGATAATACCCCCACTGTTCAAAACCATGCTTGCGCAATAACCCCAGACTCGGTTCATTATGTCCAAAGACAAATCCGAGAATCGTCGAAATTCCAAGCGTAGGACACGCCGCAAATACGGTTTCGAGCAAACGTCCGCCAGCCCCAATCCCTCGGCATTGCTGATCTACGTATACACTAACTTCCACCGTTCCATTATACGCAGGCCGTCCATAGAACGAGCTTAGACTCGCCCAAGCTACCACCTGTCCTGCCTGCTTCATCACCCAAAGCGGACGATGATCCGGTGAATGTTCCTCGAACCACGGCACACGTTGCTCCACCGTCACCGGCTCCAAGTCCGCTGTTACCATGCGGCTCTCAATGGTGGAATTATAAATTTCCACAATCCTCGGCAAGTCCTCGAGGCGCGCATATTCAATCTGCACATCTTCCAGTTTCATCGCTATTCCTCCATCATCTCAGATCGATCTATTCTCATAGAGGATATTATAATGGAGAAGAGAAGTTTTCGTCACCTCTAACATTCTGACAGAGAAATCTTTATATTTTTAAGTAAATATTTACACTACAACGGAGAGGACAGAACCAATCAGAAGAAGCGAAGCGTGCGCCTTTATCCCCGGATTTCCCCCTTTACAAGGGAATCAATAAAATCTGGGGATAACAGCGATCGGAAGATGGTTCTGTCCGCGTAGTAGTTAAGTGTAAATTCAATGCTTTAACTTATATATAGAATTACTCTGGAAGTCCCTGAATTGTGTTCCCACGAGTGAACTGCTGGCTCTGGTCTGCCCAGCGAATGTTAATCGAGCGAGATGTGAACAGATCCGGGCCGTCCGATACCTGGAAATGCAGATGGGCTTCACTGGAGTTCCCCGAATTTCCAAGCTCACCGATAGGGTCTCCTTGCTTGAGCTTATCTCCTTTTTTGACCGAAACACTGCCTTCCTTGATATGTCCCGTGATGCTGTATTCACCATTTCCATGGTCGATCACCACATAGTTACCCGCCGGCTCTTCCGGATTCATGACACCCGGTACATTGTCCGGAATATCGTTTTTGATTTCGACGACCGTTCCATCCGCAGCAGCATAGAGTGGTTCACCAAAAGCATAGTAGTTTTCGTTTGCCGTTGCTTCACCTTGATAACTTGAATTATTCTGTGTACGAACAATATCCAGGGCGTAGCGCTGGGTTTCATGCGCATAATGATAGTTGGACAACACATCATTGCCTCCCCAGAATACAAACCATTCCCCCTTCATGGGGAAATGAAACTCGGTTTTGGTGAATTTGGCATCCGTGTCCTCATGAGCTTCCAGCGGCTGAATCGTCAGACCTTCAATCTGATTCTCTTCGGAAAAATAGGCTAGAATGCCTTTCGTCCCTGTCTGATCCTTCCAGGCATGCTCAGATAATTGATTCACCTCGGCGTCTACTACTTGCTCCCACGATTCAACGCCTTCCAGGAAACTATCGGCGGACGTTTTGAACTGCTCAAGTGTTAACGTTTCCTTCAATTCCGGGGAAAACTGACTGTAGATTGCATCCTTCGAACCGTTCATCAACGTATCTATGAAATTGTCGGGTGTAACCATCGTGCTCACCTCTGAACTTGAGTTTTGCTCCTGATCGGAGTTCTCGCTCGCTTCATTATTGGACGTCTGTTCGGCTGACTGTTGCTCCGCCTCGTCGGAAGTAATCGAGTTGCTGTTGCCACAAGCAGACAATATCACACAAGCTCCAAGGGTAATTGCAAGCACCTTCCAACCCCTTTTATTCTGTAATTTCGAATGTGTATTTTGTTCTGATTTCAGATGACTTTCTCTATTCATTCTCAACATCCCTTCTGCTGATCGTTATACGTTCCAGTTAAGTGTACAGATTTAGTCTTATCCTTCGTCTAACCCCAACTTACATGTAGTTAAACTTGCCATGCCTTCTGACGCTTCATAATTAAGATTCCGTTAAGATAGCTCGTACGCTATACAGCCCTCTCGGATGGTATGATTAGCAATAAACACAAAGGAAGTCTCAGGAGGTCATTTTTAAACTATGGACAATGTCTCATTACTGCTTGTGGATGATGAACAGGCTATTCTGCATATGCTCAAAACCGTTCTACTCAAAGAGCAGTTTCTCGATATTGATACCGTTACAACAGGCGAAGCTGCCATTGAGGCATGCAACAACAAGACCTATCATTGCATCGTGCTCGACATCATGCTTCCTGGCAAAAGCGGACTGGAAATCTGTCCTTTTCTACGGCAGGTCACCGATGCGCCCATCCTGTTTCTGACGGCCAAGACAACCGATTATGACAAATTAACCGGATTCGCCGTTGGTGGCGACGATTATGTGGTCAAACCCTTTAATCCTCTGGAAGTCGTTGCTCGAATTAAATCATTGCTTAAGCGTTATTTACCTTCTAAAACCGCAGCGATCTCGGAACCCTTCCCATCCAACGTAAATACGTCATCTCCCAGCATGCCGGAAGGCGTGTACGACTTTGGACGATTCCAGGTGCTGGAATGGGCTGGTGAGCTTCGGGTTGAAGGAGAATCCGTATCCTGTCCGGCACTTGTGTTTCAACTACTGCTCTTTTTCTGCAAGCATCCCAATCGAATCTTCACCAAATCAGATCTATATGAACGGGTCTGGGGCTCTGAATCCATTAGTGATGACAATACCGTGATGGTTCATATTCACCGCATTCGGGAGCGCATTGAAGCCGATCCTTCCAATCCGGTGTTTCTCGTCAACGTCCGGGGTCTGGGTTACAAACTGATTCAGCCGGAACATGTGTCACGCCCATGAGTATTCGTCGCAGGTTAATGACCCGGTTTATCGGGATGCTTGCCGGTGCAGTCGTTCTGATCATCCTGCTTGGGTCTGTAGCCACCTACTGGGTTGTGCAAAAGGTAAATGAAGTGAATATGGTGGATGATTTTGCTGTTAATGGTCTGGACCAATTGATTAATACAGCAGAGATTCTGCCAGATAATACGATCCGATATGACCCCGAATTGCTGAAACACGTGGATAAAAATCAAGGCTGGCTCCAGGTTCTGGATGAACAAGGTTACGCCATTGATGAATATCACACACCTGCTGATGTTCCTACTCACTATAAACCGGGGGAATTGATTGCATACTGGGAAATCCAGAAGCCGTTCCCTTATCAGATTGTCATGCTGATTCGGGAGAAAAACGGGAAGGAATTCACTTTGTTATATGGCGAGAGTAACCCGGCCAAGTCCTTAATGAATAACATTCGTTCAGACCTCGCTTTCACCAACGGGAAGCTTGATCTTCAGCCCGACCAACAGGAGGCCCTCCGTGCCGCCAATGCTTATCTTCAAGTATTGGACGCGTCAGGAAGCGAACTCTCCTCCTATAACAAACCGGCCATGGGCGTACCAAGCGAATACACCATTCAGGAACTGGTTCTGCAAATTCGCTATCCGAGTCGATCAGGCATGTCTGTTGCCACGTGGTACGATGAGAAGAATGAAACCACCTGGCTGATTAGCATCCCTGGCGATCCATTGGCGACCGGAAACCAAAACCCCTACAGTTTTATTCTGGAACCGGCATTGGTTGTATTGATCGTGTCCATCATCATTCTGCTCATTTTGCTTGCCTTCTGGTATGCCAACCGCTTCGGCTCACCTATGCTGCATATGCTCCAATGGTTACAGCGTCTGGAACGAGGACATTACGAGGAACCTACCGGAGCCTTTGGAGTGCCTCGCAGTCAGCGTCGTAACGGAAAGTGGAAGCGAAAATACAACGTGTATGCTGAAGTGCTTCGCTCCATGCAGGCCCTGTCTCACACTTTGAAGCAAGATGAAGAACTTCGGAAACAGACCGATTCTCTGCGGGAGGAGTGGATTGCTGGCATAACACATGACCTGAAGACACCCCTCTCCTCCATTCAGGGATATGCTCATATGCTTGAGGCGGATAAGTATAGCTGGACCGCGGAGGAAGTCAGAGAATTCGCAGGCATAATGCTCGATAAGTCCATGTATATGGACAGGCTTGTCAACGACCTTGCCATGACCTATCGATTACGCAGTGGAGGATATCAACCTGTGGTGGAAAAGACTGACGTAAATACGTTACTCCGTGATCTGATCCAGCGCGCTGAACGGAATCCTGCATATGGAGAAGGTCGCATCATATTCCAACCGTCCGAAGTGCCTGTGTATGGACTTGTCCATATTCCGTCGTTTGAACGAATTGTGGATAATCTGACCGCCAATGCCCTTCTTCATAATCCGCCCGAGTCCACTCTGATTGTCAGTGTTCATTCAGGTAAGCAGGCAGATGAGTTCAGCATTCAGTTTGCCGATAACGGAAGAGGTATGGACCCCGAGACGGTATGGAAGTTATTTGAACGATACTATCGCGGTACAGATACAGGCACATCGGATGTTGGATCAGGTCTGGGCATGGCGGTAACCAAAGGTTTGATCGAAGCCATGAAAGGTCGTATTGAGGTACATTCCACGCCTGGTGAAGGAACGATCATTCGCTTAATATGGGATGGGCCGTCCGAAACCAATTAAAATGTTCCGCTTGACCTTTCCATTTTCAGTCTATATAATCGACACTCAATAACACCTGTTCCAATATATTGATATTGAATGCAACACATTTCAGGATAACTTTAATGAGTTGATCTAACATAGTTGGCGATGACCAGAGACATGATTTCGTTTGCGTGCTGCCCAGAGAGAGAGGGGATTGGTGAAACCTTCTTCAGCGAACGGACCGGAATTACCCCTCTGCAGCCGTGACCTCGAACCTCAGCATTTCGGACATCCCTCGGATGTTCGGTATGTTGCCAGTAGAGTCCACCGTCTGATCCCCGATAACGGATTCCAATGAGGGTTATGATGTTTCCTGTTCACGGCGGCTGGTCGAGATCAGGGTGCACCATAACCAAATTAGGGTGGAACCACGAGCCAAGCGCACTCGTCCCTTTTCCGGGACGGGTGTTTTTTGCGCTTTCATTTAAAGAAATGGAGAGTGGTTCACATGAGCAAACAAGAAAACAGGAACTCAGCAAGCATCAAATCAGGTAACGAAATAAACAGCCAAGCAAATGATCTGCAACAATCCAGTCATTCCATTGAAATCCGTCTGCAAGGTGGCGCGGTACGTTCTTACGAATCAGGCATCACTATAGGGGCGGTCGCCTCATCCATCAGCACAAGTCTTGGAAAACAAGCCATTGGCGGTATTGTAGATGGTCAGAATGTCGATCTTGATTGGGTGCTTGAGCAGAATTGCGAACTCGTCATCGTTACTTTGGACAGCGCGGAAGGTCTGTATCGTTATCGTCACAGCGTAGCACATGTGCTCGCACAGGCCCTCAAACGCATCTACGGTGCGAAACAAGTGAAACTGGGTATCGGCCCAGTCATTGAAGATGGCTTTTATTACGATGTTGATCTGGAGCATGCCCTGTCCATCAGTGATCTGGCTGCCATTGAGCGGGAAATGAACAAAATCATTCAGGAAAACGAAAAGATCAGTCGCCGGGTGGTTAGCCGGGAGGAAGCCCTCCGCATCTTTGGAGAAATTCAGGACCCGTACAAGCTTGAACTTATTCGGGATTTGCCAGAAGACGCCGAGCTTTCGATCTATGATCAAGGAGAGTTCTTCGATCTGTGTCGTGGTCCCCATCTCCCATCCACTGGTCGGATCAAAGCGTTCAAGTTGTTGAATGTCGCTGGTGCGTACTGGCGGGGTAACTCGGATAATAAGATGCTACAACGCATCTACGGCACTGCTTTCCCGAACAAAGCCCAGCTGGATGAACATCTGCACATGCTCGAAGAAGCGAAGAAACGGGATCATCGTAAACTCGGCAAAGAGCTTGAACTGTTCATGTTCTCCGAAGAAGCTCCCGGCATGCCCTTCTATCTGCCCAAAGGCATGACTGTTCGCACTGAACTGGAGCAGTTCTCGCGTGAGTTGCAATTGCAGGAAGGGTATCAGGAAGTTCGGACTCCTCTCATGATGAACAATCGGCTGTGGGAGCAATCCGGTCACTGGGAGCATTACAAAGACAATATGTATTTCTCGGAAGTGGACGATGCGACTTTTGCACTCAAACCGATGAACTGTCCTGGGCACATGCTGATCTTCAAAAACACACTCCATTCCTACCGCGAATTGCCCATTCGCATGATGGAATTTGGTCAGGTTCACCGTCATGAATTCTCAGGTGCCCTGAACGGCATGATGCGTGTGCGGACATTCTGCCAGGATGATGCCCATCTCTACGTCATGCCAGAGCAGATCGAGGATGAGATTAATCAGGCAATCTCACTGATCGGACGTATGTACGATATCTTTGGGTTCGAATATAAGATTGAATTGTCCACTCGTCCGGAAGATTCCATGGGATCAGAAGAGCTATGGGATCAGGCGGAACGTGCATTGCAAAATGTATTGGATCGTCGAGGCGTGGAATATCGCATTAACGAAGGAGACGGTGCCTTTTATGGACCGAAAATTGACTTTCATATCCTCGATGCGTTGAAGCGCAGCTGGCAGTGCGGAACAATCCAGCTTGATTTTCAAATGCCGGAGAAGTTCGACCTCACTTACATTGGCGAGGATAGCCTGAAACACCGTCCGGTCGTAATCCACCGTGCCATCTATGGTTCCATCGATCGTTTCATCGGCATCCTGACTGAACATTATGCAGGCGCGTTCCCACTCTGGCTCGCACCTGTTCAAGTGAAGCTGCTGCCTGTATCAGATCATTACGCAGACTATGCGCTCCAAGTACAGAGTCAGCTCCGGGCTGCGGGCATTCGGGTAGAAACAGATCTACGCAGTGAGAAGCTCGGGTACAAAATCCGTGAAGCCCAGATGGAAAAAGTGCCTTATTCACTCGTACTTGGGGAGAATGAGAAAAATGCCTCATCCGCCTCTGTCCGTGCATACGGTCAGGGAGATCAAGGCATTCAACCTATTCAAGCTTTTATTGAAATGATCCAACAAGCAGTGAAGGCAAAAGTCTAAAAATTAGCGGCTCTACTCTATGGTCAATCGCTTGCGTTAAATTACAACTTCTCGTCAGGCTTTAGCCCAACCTGTTCTTCGCTCCACGTCCAGAAACGCTCAGCTGAAGCATCATCAACGGCATGTGCCTTCAGCTGCTGTTCTTTCTGTTGATAGTAGTAACGCCCGGTGATTCCGACAACTTCAGGGCTTGTGGCCAGATAAACAGCCGTTCTCGCCCCTTCTTCAGGGGACAGAAAGAATGGAAGCTTGCCTACAAAAGCCATAATGCGTGTGCCGAATCCGGTATTGCGATCTACGCCAATACTCGTTCCCACCGCACCAGGGTGTAGACAGTTCACCGTGACAGACGTACCCGACATTTTGCGGGCCAATACACGAGTGAACAGCACGTTAGCCAATTTGGATTGGGCGTAGCTTTTGATCGGATTATAACCTTTATGCAGATGTGGATCTTCGAAGTGAATTTTACCAGCCTTGTACGCACCTGACGAAACGTTCACCACCCGTCCCTGCTTCGCAGCTTTCAGAGGTTCTATCAAAAGTAAGGTCAGCAGGAAATGCCCCAGATGGTTAATACCGATACTTTGTTCGAACCCGTCTGAGGTTTCCTTCCGCTTGACCATCACTACCCCCGCATTATTAACCAGGACGTCTAGGCAATCATGACGCTCGCGGAATGTGCGGGCAAACTGGCGTATACTTTCGAGTGAACCCAGGTCACACAGCATCAACTCAATCGCAGAAGAGCCTGACTGACGCACAGCTTCCTGAAGAGCCTCCTGTCCGCGCTTCTCACTGCGGCATGCCATAATTACGCGATATCCTTGCCTTGCAAGTTCAATGGTAGTTGCCAAACCCATACCTGAGTTAGCTCCTGTTACAATTGCTGTCTGATTGGACATGAGGTACTTCCCTTCTGAACCAGAGGTTCCGAAATTAGAGGCGCGACGACCGACAATATGAGATAATGATAGGATCACATCTCGGTTTCCATGGGAGGACAAGTATGCTGACCAAAGAAGATTTTAAAAAAGTTAAAAAACAAGCCAAACTTGAAGTCGCACTACTCGAACAGGAATATCAGGATATCTTGCAGAACGTTGACACTACGCTGTATGAAAAATACGGTATTTTGGACAAAGAAGAAACACATGAGCTCACCCGGAAACGCAAAAACCGAAGATATGCTTCACTGGTCATCGAACTATGTGCCATTACTGAGCAAATGTTAAATCAATTGTACAAACACGTCTATCAGAAAAAGTTTAATTCGACCCAGCTGATGAAAACTCCTGCCTACCGTGCACGCTCCAATATGGAGATTATTCAGGCTGAATTGAGTAAAGAATTCATTACCCTGGAAGCCGAAAAAGAACATTTTGCTGAGGACCTCAGTCTGGTGTTTCAGACGAGAAACAAGCTCGTTCATGATAACTTCTCGTTTGTGTCCATCGTTAAGGATGGCAGTAATGAAGAAGAAACGTTTGAAGCACTACTCCATACCGTTAAAAAATATAGAAAACACTTAAAATATAATCGCCCTGAATAACAACGATCATCGCTAAAAAAGAAAAGGAGGTGTACCGGACTACGGTCCGGATAACCATGAGCCATCCAACAACTTCAATTACTGTGCTAAATCTTCAGATTCCCACACCTTCCGGGAACAGCCCCATATTCCCCGTCATGCTTCGTGATGTAGATGGTGTTACCTTGGTGGATACGGGCATGATTGGACAATTTGCCGAACTTCAATCCGCGTTGGAACAAGAGGGCGTACAGCTCTCGGACGTCAAACGTGTGATTATTACTCATCAGGACATCGATCATATCGGTAACCTGGGCGCTCTTCTGGATGCTATTCCCGACCTAGAGATCTGGGCACATGCCGATGAAATCCCGTATCTAACCGGTGAGAAACCTTTGATCAAATTCACGCCTGAACGTCGAGCTCTGCTACCTGCTCCTGTTCTGGCTTTGGCAGACCAACTGCTCTTGCAGCTACCTGAGGTGAACATCAGTAGAACACTGGCGGACGGAGACCTGTTACCTCTTCAAGGCGGTACACAGGTCATTCATACACCGGGACATACGCCAGGTCATATCTGCTTGTATTTCGGGGAGCAGCAATTCCTTCTCGCTGCCGATGAACTTCGTGTGGTCGAAGATGAACTGGTTGGTTCTGCGCCACCCGCGACACCGGACATGCCTGAAGCGCTGCGAAGCCTGAAGAAACTGACCGACCTTAAGCTTAATAAGGTTCTCTGTTATCACGGTGGAGAGTACACGAATGATCCGGCTCAGCGCATTGCCACACTTGCGGAGAGTGCAGAGTAAGTAAAGAATGCGGACGTATGAGTGTTCGGAACGACAACATATTCTCTTAAAGTCTCTTAGTGCGGCACTGTGTGTTGTATCGCATCCAGCATTAGGATGACACACATTACAATCAAGGAGCTGTCCCAAATGTCATGAACTTGACGGGGACAGCTCCTTTGATTAATTAACCATGTACTTCTACTTCTGCACTGGTGTTGACCGTATGGTAGCTCCTATTGTGTATTGCTCACGGTATGCACGCAGTATCTTATATTGCATCACGGCATGTGCACAGTATCCTCTAACGAATCTGAGACACGCTATATGCTATATTTTGAGCATTAAAATTTTCTAACGAACTCCAGAAATCTTATTCACAAGTTACACTGGTTTTTCCGCAGGTTTCGAGTGAATTTTGATGATATAACGTGACTGAGGTTCGTTACATTCTTCATCGACCTCTAAACCTCCATATAAGGTGTGTCAGGTTCGTTAGAAAATTAATAGAGCGCGATTCAGGGCTTAAGCTCAAGTTAAGCGGCATCCGCTAGTTTTAAATTCACTCCATCCACTACCACACGGGGAAACCAATTCGATTGGACGCGTCCTTCAACACTGATTTATCTCACTTGTCTCCCGACTCAGCTCTCCGGAGTAAGCACAATTAGCTTGTCATCCCCATCTCGTGGTGATCCTCGTCCATCCCGATTGTTCGTAAGCACGTATAACTTTCCGTCCTCACCAGCACTCACATTACGAATCCGGCCCCACTCATCTTCGAAGATGGGTTCCACCTGCTCGACCTGTGTACCATCTTCCGAAAGAGTAACCTTCAGCAACTGCTCTCCACGCAGATTCGCAGCAATCAGCGATCCGGCCCATGGTCCTTCTTCAACAAAAACTACACCGGACGGAGCCCACGTATCATTCCCACTGTGTGCGAGCGGAGCCTGATATGCGCCGTTGTCATCGTCGTCTCCCTCCACTTCGGGCCAGCCATAATTCTCACCAGCCACAATCCGGTTAATCTCATCATGATTCCGCTGACCATGCTCAGTGGAATAGAGATAACCGTTGTCCGGGTTCCAGGCCAGTCCCTGTGCGTTCCGGTGTCCCATACTATATACAGGCGAATTCGGCCATGGGTTGTCTGCAGGGATCGATCCATCCAGACCAATCCGCAATATTTTACCCCCAAGGCTATCTTCGTTCTGAGACAATTCCGGTTCATAGCGCTCACCTGTCGTGATATAGAGCAACTTGTCTGGGCCGATCTTGATCCGCCCACCATTATGATTCGTTCCGCCTGGAATGTTACCAAGCAACTCTTCATCTATGACGGCTTTGTCATCATTCACCTTGAGGCGTAACACCCGATTGGCAATGTCGTCGCCTTCCAGATAGGAGTGGTACGCATACAGATAACCGTTATCCTCAAAGTCCGGATCAGCTGCAAGACCCAACAGACCTCCTTCGCCTTCTTCATTAAAGGGGGCTGAGAATTCAATCAGTGGTTCAGGGGCAAGTTTTCCATCCTCAATGATCCGAATTGCACCAGGACGCTCCGTTACAAACATCCGACCATCAGGCACACTCACAATCTCCCATGGTGCATTCAATCCTTCAACCAGAACGGATGCCTGATACGGAATAACCGACTCTCCCTGCATTCCACTTTCGTTTTCACTCGCACTGCCATTGCCTCCATTGGCTGTCTGTCCCTGACCTGTTCCCTGCCCCTGAGACGTGTGCTCTACTCCTCCTGTAGAGGGATCGCCTGAAGAGCATGACGCTGTTAACAGTGCCACACTTAATAATGAAGCATACAGTGGAACCGTTACTCGATTATTCATGATTACATCCCCCTTCGCATATCGTTTTTTCGTATAAAATAATTAAGCCAAGCTTCAACGTATTGTTCTCTATAGTTGTGGTGCTATTATTCTTCTGTAAAGCGGTTTCGCCCTGTATTACCCTTCATACCAGCCACTTAAACGGCGAATTCAAGGGATTCGAGAGGCATGGCATCACTGTAGTTTGGAATTCCTCCATAATCTTTTATAATAGAAGGATAGTATGAATGGAAAGGTGGACATATACACTCATGAATCAAAACCCTTTATCTCGTCTTGAAGCCGATCTGTCCGGGCAAGGATTGGACGCCATGCTGATCACAGATCCGAAACATATCTACTATTTAACTGGCTTTGCGAGCAATCCGCATGAACGTTTCCTTGGTCTGGTTCTCGCACGTGGCGAAGAACCATTATTGATTGTACCCGCCCTGGACGCTGAAGCTGCCGCAGCCGCTTCCTCGGTATCCAACATTGCCACTCACACGGATACGGATAATCCGTACGCTTTGTTTGATCGTTATCAGGGCCGTCTGGGCCGAGTAGGTCTCGAAAAAGAATACGTGACGGTCGCACGTTATGAACAACTGACCGCCGCGCTGGGTGCTGCCAGCTTTGAAGATGTTGGCCCACTGCTTCGCACATTGCGTGTGAAAAAAACACCTGATGAGGTAACCCGCATTCGCCACGCCATTCATCTAATTGAAGAAACTTTGCGTCAAGGCCTCTCTCATGTTCGCACAGGCGTAACCGAGATCGAGCTTGTCGCCGAGATGGAGTATCAGATGAAGAAACTGGGTGCCGATGGCCCTTCCTTTGATACCATGGTGCTCACGGGACCCAAAACAGGTCTGCCACACGGTACACCGGGTGAACGGAAACTGCAACATGGTGACCTGTTGATGTTCGACATGGGTGTCTATGCTGGAGGATATGCCTCGGATATCACACGCACATTCGCCTTTGGTGACATCTCACCCGAACTCAAAACCATCTATAACACCGTGCTCGCAGCGAACGAAGCTGCCATCCAAGTGGTGAAGCCAGGCATTACCTGCGCGGAAGTGGATCGTGCAGCACGCCAGGTCACGGAAGAAGCGGGGTATGGCGAGCGCTTCATGCACAGAGTAGGCCACGGATTGGGTATCGACGTACATGAGTATCCTTCCCTCCATGGAGAAAACATGGACATCCTGAATGAAGGTACCGTATTCACGATTGAACCGGGCATCTATACCGCAGCAGGCGGCGTCCGCATCGAGGATGATGTAATTGTGACCGAGACGGGTGTCGAAGTTCTGACGACTTATCCAAAAGAACTGCAAATCCTTACCGACTAATCCTATTGTGATTTATGTCAAAACAGATTCATATATATCAATGCTCAGCCGATATTATGCATCATGAACTAAACTGCACGAAACTGTGCTGAACTGTATTTTCAAAATAATATACTCCTTTCGCGTACGCCTCAGGCCTGTATACAGAAAAAGTAGCAAGTACACGCGAACGAAAAATCCCGCAAACCCATAATATCATGGGTTGCGGGATTTTAATTAACACGAAGCATATCCTACATTACTCCGTCTGCATTCTACGTGATCTTATTCCTGCTCACTCATTTACCATTAGTCAAACTCATGCGTGATATCCTGCCAAGATTCCAGCTGTGGCAGCTGTTGCTTACCCCAGTAATCCAGGAACCATTGAATAATCCCAGTCGTATCTGTTGTTCTGCAGCCGTAATGCCGGAAACCGTCCTCGCCTTCCTGCAAACGAATCTCCGCCACCATTTGCCCTGGTTCCTCAAGCGCAGCAGCCTGCATATACATACTTCCCTCCACCAGCTCCGAAGGTTCAAGTACTACGTATTCCTGCAATTCCAGATTGGAGATCAACTCCACCAATAACGAGGCATTAATGTTATCATTCTCGTAGGTTGTGCCATTGCTTTCCAGTGTATAACGCAGTGTAGAGTACATGTGCGATTCCCCTTTGGTTGAAATCATCGTTGCCTAATGATACACGCTCATAACGACAGGTCGCTTATATTATAACTTTTTCATAAAAATGTAAAAAGGATTTTTCTTGTTTTACGGAGATGTGTTTTCTATAAAAAATCCCCTTGCAGAGTCCGAATTACAATTGACTGTGCAGAGGGGGATTTTACGTGATACTCTTTGAATATTGTCTAAGCTTCATCCTTAAACTTGAAATTACGTGCAGCATACAGAAACGGCGTTCCAACCGCAGTTAATACAAATTTGATGATATACGTGGTCAGGAAGATTTCCAACCAGATGTCCCAAGGGTAGATGAACGCAAACGCGATCGTGCAGAACACCAGTGTATCCACGAATGAACTGATGATCGAACTACCGTTGGTGCGAATCCACAACTGATTGCGCCCTGGGGCTACCTTGCGTAGCCAGCTGAACAGTCGCACATCCAGGAACTGACTGATGAAGTAAGCTGTCAGACTTCCAAGTGCCAGACGTGGCAGCAGACCGAACAGCTTCGCCATGGATTCCTGTGCAAAGTCCGTCGGTGCCGGATCAAAGAACAACACCATCTGCATCAGAATCGTCGTCATGATCAACGTGAAGAATCCGAACCATACGGCCTTTCGCGCTTCACCTGATCCATACTTCTCATTGAGAAGGTCACTGGTCAGATACATGCTGACATACATCGTGTTGCCTAACGTCAGTACGATTCCCATAATATCTATCGTTTTGGTCACCTGAATGTTGGCTATAACCGTAGCCACACCAATCCAGGCATAGAGACCTTTTTTACCGAACAAGCGGTAACACAACAGGAAAAATCCATAAGTTACGAGAACGAATACCGCTCCCCACCCTAAGTTAAACATAAATACATACACTGCCTTCCTAGTTTTGATTACGCGGGATGGTTACGAACCGCGGTTTGGCTCAGGGCCAAAACATGAATACTCTATCATATTTCTCGTCCCTTGAACAGCACTAAATAACCCCAAGTCTGATTGGAAGACTACGATCTCTACTATATAACTCCTCTGTCCCCTCTCGACCTTATTACGTTTTCCTACCTTCATGCCGTTTACCACGTGTATCAAAAAGTAGCCGGCTTCACACAACGTGCACAGCTATGATGATGCGATTACCACAAAAAAAACCGCCTTCCGGATTTCTCCGAAGGACGGCTTTACTTGCTAGAACTGTAGATGGCTTTGGCTCTTATATGAGCCTCTACCAAGTCCATTCTGTATTACGCCTGAACAGCTGAATCCAGTTCACGGCTTTGATCATTGAAGGTGTCTTGATCATTTTCTTTCAAAATTTTGCTGGTTACAAGTCCAGAAGTCATGGACCCGTTCACGTTCAATGCTGTACGACCCATGTCGATCAGCGGTTCAACGGAGATCAGCAATCCTGCCAAGGCTACCGGCAGGTTCATGGTGGACAATACGATCAGGGAAGCGAAGGTTGCCCCGCCGCCTACTCCAGCTACGCCGAATGAACTGATCATAACTACGAGGATCAAGGTCACAATGAAGTCCCAGCTCAGCGGATCGATGCCGACCGTTGGAGCAATCATCACCGCCAGCATGGCCGGATAGATCCCGGCGCAGCCGTTTTGCCCAATTGTAGCACCAAAGCTTGCAGACAGGTTCGCAATCCCGTCCGATACGCCCAGTTTCTTCGTCTGTGTCTCTACATTCAGCGGAATGGCTGCCGCACTTGAACGGGACGTAAAGGCAAATACCAGTGTTGGCAGAACCTTTTTCAGATACGTCAGTGGGTTGAAGCCAGACAGCGCAATGATAATCAAGTGAATGATGAACATAACGAGCAATGCCACGTAGGATGCGACAACGAATTTGATCAACTTCAGAATCTCGTCTGGATTCGTGGTCGCCGTTACCTTCGTGATCAGGGCCAAGATACCGTATGGCGTCAATCGAAGGACTAACGTTACAATCCGCATAACTACTGCATATACCGCATTAACCATGCCTCGGAATGTTTCCGCCTGCTGTGGTTTTTTGCGATCCAATCCAAGTACAGCCACACCGATGAAAGCGGAGAAAATAACAACCGCCAGTGTAGATGTACGACGTTCTCCTGTCATATCTGCAAATGGATTTGACGGAATGAATTCCAGCACTTGCTGTGGAATCGTCTGATCCTGTACATCAACAAGACGTTCCTCCATACGTTGTCCTTGTGCAAGCTCCCGATCTCCACCCTCGATCTCAATCGAAGTCAGGTTGAAGCTGAGGCTCGTTACAATGCTGACCCCTGCGGCAATCGCCGTTGTGATCAACAGGATCGCAATAATGGAGACACTCATCTTACCGAGGTTTTGCTTGCCTTTCAGATTCATGATAGCTGAGATGATCGATACCATAATCAATGGAATCACGACCATTTGTAACAAACGAACATATCCTGAACCAACCAGATTGAACCAATCGACTGACTTCGTGATGACATCAGAGCCGGACGCGTAGACCAATTGAAGAATTACACCGTATACAACCCCCATACCCAAACCCGCAAATACGCGTTTCGTAAAGGAAATGTGTTTCTTCTGCATCCAGTAGAGCACACCCAGAAATGCCAGCATGATCACTACATTCAAAATGACTAGAAAAGTATCCATTACTATAAATCCTCCTCAACATGTGTGTAACCGGAAATGATCCGATTTTCTCTTCTATTTTTTATACGACCAACAAGACATTTTACAATATACCATATAACAAACTATTCTGGTAGGTATTAATTGATATTATGTAATATGCATGTAACAGATTCATCTATTTCTGAAAAAAATACACCAAATCGTGAAAATTGTTCTATTCAACCTCCGGTTAATTCTGTAATATAGGTATATCCGCTTATTCCCAAGTTTTCTCAACGTATAAATTAGGCCTTTCTTCATTGGTAGATAGGTCTTATGATAACGGAAAAGCGACAATGTTAATGAACATGACGTGAAAGGATGATCCTATGTTTCGTAATCGCACCGTTGCCGGTAAAATCCGAGGCACTTTGTTCCTCGTTCTGCTGGTTGCTTCCCTGTTGTTCAGTATCAGTTTTTATGCCGTTTCGATGAATATTATTCAAAGTTACGTGCTCCCGCAGTTCGACAAAGTCCTAAACACGTCCATTCAGGATATATACAAGAATACCTCTGCATCCAAAATTCTACAGGTACAGAGCGGCGGAGCCGGTTCTGAAGGTGCTGCAATGACCGTAGAATCGTATCTGGCAGAGAAAGCAAAAGAGCACAATTTGGATGCCGCATACATTGTTGCCATTCAAGATGGATCAGCCAAAGTGGTGGTTGCCAACTCTTCCTCAGGCATGAAAGCCCAGGATGAGATTAATGTAGAACCCACAATGACTGCAGCGATCGAGAACAAACAAATGGTAATCAGCGAAGTCTACTCCGATTCCTTCGGTGTACATAAAGCAGCCTTTATGCCAATCGCAGGAAGTAACATGATTATGGCTGTAAGCATGGACGCTCAGTTCATTCAAGACAAGATTACCCAGGTCTTCTGGCTATGTCTTGGAATTACAGCATTAGTGTTCGTGCTCGGCTGGCTTATCTCTACTAGTATGATCAAAAGAGTAACCAAACCAATCATCAAGCTCGTCCAACATAGCAAGCAAATATCCCAAGGTGATCTAACTGCCGAACTCCAGATTAATGGAAAAGATGAAATTGCCCAGCTTGCCGCAAGCTTCCAGACGATGACGCATAACCTGAAAGAAATGATTAGTCGTGCCTTGTCCACGTCCGATGAAGTTGTGTCAGGCTCCAACGACCTGCTTCAGCGGGTTGAATCGATGTCTGGTATGGTTCGAAACTCCAGCCGCTCCGCAGAAGATGCAGAAAAAGGCAGCATCAGTATTGCTTCCAGTGCATCCGAGAACGCCAGAGCCATGGAAGAAATTACGCAGGGTATCATGCATATCGCCTCTTCTTCTGCTGAAGTATCTGAGCAAATTGGCGAAGCAGCCAATGAGGCGGTTAATGGTAACCGACTGGCTCAGAATGCCGTTGAGCAGATGGAACGTGTAGGTCAGACAGCAAGCGAATCGTTGCGGTATGTTGAGACCATGAATGAACGTTCGGTAGCCATCGGCACCATTGTTGCTTCCATTTTTGAAATTACCAAACAGATTAACATGCTGTCACTCAACGCCTCCATTGAAGCAGCGCGTGCCGGTGAGCACGGGCGCGGATTCGCTGTTGTTGCCGGAGAAGTTCGCAAACTGGCCGAACAATCCAAGACAGCCACCGAGGAAATTTCGGATTATCTGGGTACCATTCGTGAAGACGCTGAACGCTCGGTTGACGCCATGAATCGTGTAACCAAAGAAATTGGTTCAGGCACAACTGTCGTTCAACAGGCAGGTTCAGCCTTCCAGCAACTGAATGAACTGATCCAGAACGTCAATCTGACCATCCAGACTGTCTCTGCTTCTACAGAGCAAGTATCCGCTGGTGCAGAAGAAGTGAGTGCGTCTGTTGAAGAAACGGCACAGATTACGTCCAAATCCCGTGAGAGCATGCTACAGATTGCTTCAACAGCAGATCTTCAGCTCAGCGAGATGGATTCACATTCGAATACGGTACGGCATCTGCATGAACAAGCTGTAGAGCTGCAATCCGCCATGAAAAATTTCAAAATAAACTAACAGGTAAACCATTAACCTATCAATCTCTGTTTTAAACGCCATTTCACCATAGGATATAGAATACCCCCATGCCGCTAACATTCCGTTTCTAGAAAACGGTTTGTCGGACATGGGGGTATTCTTGTATAACAGCTCACTCGGGTGCTTGGACACCCATTATCTCGTACACACGCTTCATATCCAATGAGGACCGCAACGATTCGGCTACCCGATCGAACTCCATCTCCTTACGTTCATGCGCACTATATGTCTCCTGAAGTGGGGCTAGTCCTTTTCCTTCACGCAGACCATTAAGCCACGAACGTCGGAATTGATCACTTTCAAACAAACCATGCAGATAAGTCCCCCACACACTGCCATCCACTGTGCCCCAGCCTTCATGGAAAGCTTCACCACCTGGATGGGATATTTCAAATAGTGCGGTTACACGTTCAGGCTCGTGGCACTCCGTAACACCCATATGGATCTCATATCCATTAATAGGTAGTGGAGATGTTTCCACATCTGGTTCACCATACAGACGAATCGGATTCTGAGGTTGCACTCGTCCGGAAGCCCTGACTGTCTGCTTTTCCTGAAGAAATGTTGTCGACAGCGGAAGCCAGCCGAGTCCCTTCGCTTCCTGGATCTGATTCGCCTCCACAGCAAACGGGTCCTTCAGATGTCTTCCAAGCATTTGGTATCCGCCACATATCCCTACGAGCTGAACGTTATTACGTTCGGTCTGGCTGGCAATCGCTTGCTCCAGTCCAGACTCACGCAGGAACGCCAGATCCCCTATCGTATCCTTCGTACCCGGTAGAAGAATAGCATCAGGACTTCCCAATTCCTCTGGCGAGGTCACGTAACGCACATTCACATCCGGTTCACGAGAAAGTGCATCGAAGTCCGTAAAGTTGGAAATTCGCGGATATCGGATCACCGCCAGATCCAGCTCCGTCTTGCCGGATTTCCCATGACGCATGGAGTCCAGTACCACTGAGTCCTCTGCTTCAATCTGAATATCTCTTATGTAAGGTAATACACCCAATACTGGAATGCCTGTCCGTTCTTCAAGCCAGTCTAGTCCTGGCTGCAACAGGGACAGATCGCCGCGAAACTTGTTGATGATAAAACCTTTCACACGCTCGACCTCATGTGGCTCTAGCAACTCCAGTGTGCCGACAATAGAAGCAAATACGCCGCCCCGATCAATATCAGAGATCAGAATGACTGGAGCATCGGCCCAACCTGCCAGATTCATGTTGACGATATCCCGGTCTTTCAGATTAATCTCCGCAGGACTGCCTGCTCCTTCCATCAGCACCACATCATAGGTGTCCCGCAACCGATTGAGCGCATCCATCACCGTCTGCTTCGCTTCAGGCAGGAACTTCTGCCGATAATCTGATGCACTCATCTGGGCAAAAGGTACACCGTGTACCACGATCTGCGAATGCATATCACGCACCGGCTTGATGAGAATCGGATTCATATCCGTCGTGGCTTCAATACCACAGGCTTCGGCCTGCGCTCCTTGAGCCCGGCCAATCTCCTTGCCGTCTTCTGTTACGTAGGAATTCAGTGCCATGTTCTGTGACTTGAACGGGGCAGGCTTGAAGCCATCCTGCTTGAATATACGGCACAGCGCCGTCGTAATCACGCTTTTTCCTACATCAGATGCCGTTCCTTGCAGCATGAGTACTGCCGCTGGTTGTTGTAATTGTTGCACAGGTGTATCTTCCACGTACCTCACCTCAGTCTCCGTGTTATGTCTCACATTACTCATTCCGTGCGTTTTTCACAGCCAAAAGAGTCCCTGAAGCACACTCAGCACCGTTAGCAAAGCCGCTTCCAACAGCTCATTCATCGCTCCGTACGTGTCTCCTGTAAGCCCGCCCAGCCTTTCACTGATGCGTGCAGCAACGAATTTACCAATGATGTAACATGCAACAGGTACAACGATAACAGCCGTCACAGGATATAACCACCATGGCAATGTTCCTAGGCTGCTCATCATGGCATCGGCAGTGCCCATATCCGGCCGGAAGATCCATACGGCAGCAAACGTAATTACACCTGCAAGAAGGGTCAGTCCGACCGCAGAGCTGCGTGCACGCTGGACTTCCTTACGCTCACCCAATCCCTTGAATAAGACTGCGAGACCATCATCTCCACGTGCATTCGGCCAGGCTGAGATGGCATACACCATGAACCAACGACTCCAGATCATGGGTAGGATCAACAGCGCACCATAGATCAAGTTGCCACGTGCGATAAAATCTGCGATCAGAGCCGCTTTCATCAACAGCAGTAGGACGCAAGCGATTACACCCATAGCGCCTACACGGCTATCCTTCATAATTTCCAGCATCCGCTCACGGGTACGATAGCTTAGTAATCCATCCGCCGTATCCATCCAGCCATCCAGATGAAGGCCACCGGTGAGCCATACCCATAACGTTAAGGTTAATACGGCAGCAGGAAAGGCTGGAAGTACCGCACCCGTTAAGGCCCCTGCGAGCCACACGCATAGTCCAATCGCAGCACCCACCAACGGGTAATACACGACACTTTCCCGCAGTAATGGCGGGACGAAGTCAATCTGCATTTTTACCGGAAAACGGGATAAAAATTGAAAAGCGGCCGCAGCCGCATGTTTACGAGGATGAGTGCGATCTGTCATAAACGATACTCCTTGCTTTTCAGCTCAATCGCAATACCTACAGTCACCAGGAACACTTCACGACATATGGCTGCAATCCGCTGATTCAATATGCCCGCCAGATCCCGATATTTTCTGCCAAGCGCATACTCCGGGACAATTCCGTCGCCCACTTCATTCGTAACAAGCACGAGCAGACCTGGGTACGACCTGATTGCTTCCACCAATGCATCCATATGATCTTGCAAAACCTGCTCATCTTCGTGTTCATGTGCAAGCAGAACATTGGTCAACCAGAGTGTCAGGCAATCGACCAGAATCGTCGGTGCAGAAGTACCGGTATGGTCTTCTCCCATACGTGTAATGAGTGCCGGTAATGCGAGTGGTTCCTCCACCGTATGCCATAGATATCCTGATGCCTCGCGCTGATTCTGATGCAGACTTATACGCTCTCGCATCTCATCATCATACGCCTGAGCCGTAGCCACATACCAAGCTTCTGAGGAACGTTGCATACAGAGACGCTCAGCAAATGAACTTTTCCCACTACGCGCTCCACCCGTCACCAACACACTCATAGCGAAACCTCTCCTTGAACAGACGAAGCACCTGTAACATCAGAGTCCGCTACATCACCCTCACTTGCACTCACATCGGCATCCGGAGCCTTGTTCGTTCCATTAGATACCCCTGCACTTGCAAAGGTCGCCATCTCATTCAAAATGAGACAGGCTGCATCAATCAGATGAAGACTAAGCACACCACCAGTTCCTTCACCCAGCCGCATGTCCAGATCCAGCATCGGTTTCAGATCAAGTTCACGAAGCAGAGCTGCATGTCCACTTTCATGCGATGTATGAGAAGCGATCATATAGGCGGTGCTCACGGGAGCAAGCTGTCTTGCAATTAATGCGGCCGCAGTGGAGATGAATCCATCCACGACAACAGGACATCCGTTCGCAGCTGCAGCAAGAATGACACCTGTCAGTCCAGCAATCTCCAGTCCACCCACTTTACAAAGTACGTCCAGTGCATCTTCCCGATTTGGGGAATTCACGCTCAGTGCCTGGCTAACCACGGCGGCTTTACGATGCAATCCCGCATCATCAATCCCTGTTCCTCGCCCAACCGCTGAAGCTGGTGCAGTTCCGGTTAATGCACACATCACCGCTGCACTTGCGGTTGTATTACCTATCCCCATTTCCCCGGTAACGAACAACTGCGTTCCCTTTGCTACCTCTGCCGATACCACGTCGACTCCTGCAAGAATGGCCTGAATTGCTTCATCGCGAGTCATTGCTGCACCCTTTGCCATGTTGGCCGTACCTTTACGTACTTTACGGGAAAGCAGGTCAGGATGTTCCAGATCGGCATTAACCCCGATATCCACACAGATTACATCGGCTCCGGCGTGGCGGGCAAGTACGTTGACAGCAGCCCCTCCAGCCAGGAAATTAAGGACCATCTGCGGCGTTACCTCGGCTGGGAAAGCACTAATACCCTCCGCCACCACGCCGTGATCTGCGGCCATGACAATGACGGCTCTGCGATCCAAACGCGGACGAGCCTTGCCAGTGATTCCCGCAAGACGAATAACCAGCTGTTCCAGCTTACCCAGACTGCCCGGTGGTTTCGTCAATGCATCCACATGTGCGGAGGCTTCTGCCGCAATTTCTTCATTAGGACCCACGATCCGACCCAGTAACTGTTCCAACACCTGTTCATTATTCATAGAGCCAGCACTTCCTTCATCAAAATATGGGTTGCCCCGCTTCGTTCATTCCTTCTCCCGCCGCAGCAAGAGCTGAGGGATTCCATTGTCAGGATGATTCACCATCGCAGGTTTAACGCGAAAGATGTCCTGAATGTTGTCTTCGGTCATCAAGGTATGTGGCGTTCCATTCCCTACCACTTTTCCTTCTCGCAGCGCCAAAATATGGTCGCAGAACTGCGCAGCCAGATTCAGATCGTGCAGCACAGCCACAATCGTAATGCTGTTTTTTTGCCGCCATGTCGATAATAACTCCATAAATTGCAATTGATATTTGATATCCAGAAACGTAGTGGGTTCATCCAGCAATAATAACCGTGGTTCCTGTGCCATGACCTTGGCGAGTGCCACCCGCTGACGCTGTCCTCCACTAAGTGCATCCAAAGGCCTTTCAGCCATATCGGTCAATCCCAGCTCTTCCAGCACCCGGTCAACCACAGCCGCTCCATCTGCTGATTCACGCCCAAGCCAATTCTGGTATGGATAACGCCCCATCTCCACGACATCCCTCACAGGATAAGAAATTGCAGGCAGACCATCCTGTTGTAACACGGCAATCATGCGTGATAGATCTTTCCGACTGTATGAGGTGATATCCCGGCCATCCATACGTATACTGCCTGCGCTTGACTGCTCCGTTCCAGCAAGGAGCTGGAGCAGGGTAGACTTACCACTGCCATTTGGACCAACGACACCCCACCAGTCCCCCTCCGTAACCTGCCAGTCCACCGCGTCCAGGGCTTGATGACTGCCATACATTTTACCTGCCCCGGTAACTGCAAATAGCGGTTCGTCCGAATCAATACTCATGGCATCATCCCCTTCTGCAGTTTTTTGTTCCGGTGTAACAGATAAGCGAAGAATGGTGCACCTACAAAGGCCGTCACCACACCAAGCGGTATTTCGGTTGGCGCCAGTAAGGATCGGGCAATCGTGTCTGCCCATACCATGAAGATGGCGCCACCAATGGCAGACAGAGGCACCAGCAATCGATAGTCAGGCCCCACAAGCAGCCGAAGCATATGCGGAATCACCAATCCAACGAAGCCAATAACACCGGATACGGAGACCGCTCCTGCGGTAAGAAGTGTTCCCACAGCAAGCACGGACAACTTCAGCCGATCGACGCCAACCCCGATATGCGCAGCTTGACGTTCTCCGAGCGCAAGAACGTTCAAGGAACGTGCACGGCTCCAGAGAAAGATCAGCCCTAACATAAAATACGGGAAAAGGATGGCCGTATACGACCACCCACGCAGAGCCAGACTTCCCATCGTCCAGTATATAATTTCATTAATGGTCTGTTTCGACATGGTCGACAGGAAGGAAACCACCGCTCCCAAGAAACTTTGCATCACTACACCAGCTAGAATCAGACTGTGTGTTGGTATTTTGCGCCCTTCACGAGCCAGGGACATAACAAACCACAAAGTTAGTACGCCCGTCAAAAAAGCTACCAATGGCAACGTCCAGATTCCGATCAGTGCATACTGCAATCCGAAGAAAATCAGGAAGGCTGCACCCACCGAAGCACCAGATGATACGCCCAAAGTGAACGGGTCTGCCAGCGGGTTCCGAAGAACCCCCTGGAATCCCGCACCGGCAATCGCCAGCGATGCGCCCACGAGCACAGCAAGCAGTACACGTGGGAATCTGACTTTCCAGATAATCTGTTCGGCTGCTGCACTCCAGTCGGGCGTGATCCAGTCTCCGACCCATGGCAAGTGATGAAGCAGAATACCTGCAATGTCACGAATAGGCAAGGAAACCGAACCGATGCCCGTGCAGATGAGCACGGTTAACACAAGCAGCGCGATCCCTGCCGATGCGTACACGGCCAGTTTTTTACTCATTGGAACAGGTCAGGATAGATCGCTTTGGCTACTTCTTTCAGACCTTCGGTTACACGTGGGCCTGGACGGCTGAGCAGATTGGCATCTAGGCCGATGACTGCATCGTTCTTCACAGCCGTAATTTGATCCCAGCCACTGCGAGCTTTAATGATCTGATCCAGTGTTTTGGAGTTTTCATCAATAACATCATTTGCATACAGAATTACATCCGGGTTGGAGGCAATTACGTTCTCTTCATTAATTTCATACCAGCCCTCTTTGTCCGAAGCAATATTGCTACCTCCGGCTACGGTAATCAGTTCGTCCATGAATTCACCTTTACCTACAGTCCAACCTGGGGAGAATTCAACGTATACATTTTTCTTCTCTTCCGGCTTAACTGCGCTCACCGCTTCAGTTACATCAGTCACATCCTGTTTCATCTGTGTGATGATCTCCTGAGCTTTTTCTTGATGATCCGTGATTTTACCGAATGTTTCGATATTGTTCATCACATCATCAATGGACTTTGGATCCGTTTTGAAAATGGTAATGCCCAGATCACGCAGCTTCTTCACTGCATCTTCGCTCATCGAGATACCTGTGAATACGATATCGGCTTCAGCGGCAATGATGGACTCTTCGTTCGGCTTGGACACGCCGCCCATTTTCGCTTTGGTTGTTGCCGCTTCAGGATAATCATCATAGTCGGATACCCCTACAATCTGCTCGTCCAATCCAAGTGCGAATAACGTTTCGGTCTCAGCTGGAGACACGGATACGATTTTGGCTGGTGCCTTGTCAAACGTGAACGATTCACCCGTTGCATCGGTAACGGTAAGTGGATATTGTGTTTTGAGATCCGTCTGCTCCTGGCCTTGGGACTGCTCCTGTGCCGGTTGTTGTGAGGTACCTGTACCCTCGTTCGTTGTTGCATTACCACATCCGGCCAAAGCCAGTGCCAGTGCCGCTGCACTCAGCAGTGACGCTACGCTTTTCCAATTCTTGAAATTCATTCTGTTATTCTCCCCTTCTCTATTTGTACTATTTTCTTGCATCGTGCTCAAACTTTCACTCCCCATGCCTTGGTGTTCCTGTATAAGGTTCTGAACAGCAATATTTACACGTTTACGGAGAGTGCAGAACCGATCTGAAGAAACGAAGTGTTCGCCTCAAAAGCTTTCTGAAAGAAAGTTACATCGGAAGCATACGCTATCACCGGATTTCCCCTTTCGAAAAGGGGATCAAAAAATCTGGGGATAACAGCGATCGGAAGATGGTACTGCAATCGTAGTGACATCGTGTAAATGTCTGGTTCATCTTATATGAACAATAAAAAATCCCTAATCCTTACGTCTAGGATCAGGGATGACGTCTCGCATATGGCGATCTGTACATGTTCAACGTATTGTTGTGCATGCACATAGAACTGCCCGAAACGCTGTCCTTTCCTCGAAGGAACACCGGTTTGAACGTCCAGGGCAGGTAACCTGACTTACAGGAATTGTTCCTGATTTACAGTGGCGGGACCGTGCCGGACTTGCACCGGCTTCCCTATTTCACCCGTATGCCATCCATGACTGCATAGAGCCATGAACCATTACTGCATGCACGCGGGACCCTTGGTCGCTGATATGGATTAACCCATTCAAGTGAGCCATCTGCATTCATGTTCAGGCATTATCGCCTGTCACACGTAAATGCAGATGCTGAAGTCACACTTCTGTTGTGATTATAGGTTATATTGCACATCCTTACAACCCGATTCCCGGAAAAGCCACCCTCTTGCCAGACCATCGATCTTCATAGCGTTCCAGCCGAACCTGTATCGCTTGTCCTGGAATTACCTGCGTATCCCAGAATCCCAGATTGGCAATGAGACGGGATAATGCATACCGGATTACACCGCCGTGGGTGACCACAATAATGGTGGGCACGCCTGACTCAAGAGAAAGCATGGACGGACAATTCGACCCTATGCACTCTTGTAGAAATAAATCGATCCGTGCAGTGAACGCCTGCCATGACTCCCCCTCGGGCGGGGTGACGTCCTGCGGAGCATCGAGCCAGTCCCGGTACTGTTGGTTGTCCTTGAGTTGATCGTACGTCAACCCTTCCCATTGACCAAAATCGACCTCTCGCAAACGTGGGTCCAGCTTGACCTGCCCCAATGAATAAGGCCCGATCATTGCCAGCGTCTGCTGACAACGGAGCAGATCACTGCAATATACCGAGTCCCACGAGACGTTGCTCAATTGCTCGCGTAGCGAAGCCAGTTCTCTTTCTGCATCCGGTAGCAAAGCGATATCGGTACGCCCCAGATATTTTTTTTCCACATTCCACGCGGTTGTGCCATGACGTACAAACAGGATATTTCGTTGCTGTGATCCATTCTGCCCTACAGTTACTTCCATAACAGCGTACCTCCAGCGAGCCATATTCCGAGCGTTACCAGTGTACACAGGATTACAAAAGAACCCGCAGACCAGAACATGAGACGTGTTGTTTGCACAATATCCTCTGCTGCCATCGGACGTGTTGCCTCACCCATATAGGCACGAAAAGAAGCTACGCCATGGTACACATTGTGTCCACCAAGTCTGATCCCCAGTGCTCCGGCCACCGCCGATTCGGGAAAACCACTATTCGGACTTGGATGCAATCTGGCATCCCGGGTCACCATACGTGCTGCGCCTTTGGCATCCAGTTTCATGACCCATGCGCCCAAGATCAGCAGGATGGCGGTGAGCCGTGCGGGAATCCAGTTTGCCCAATCGTCCAGACGGGCGGAAGCCCAGCCGAGATGCATGTACTTCTCATTTTTATAACCAACCATGGAATCCAATGTATTCACGGCACGATAGGCCATCGCAAGTGGTGCGCCACCTATTAACGCATAGAACAAAGGGGACACGATGGCATCCACAATATTCTCCGCTACCGTCTCCACCGTTCCTCGCACGACCTCCGGTTCATCCAGATGAGCTGTGTCACGTCCAACAATCATGCCAAGTGAACGTCTTGCAGCAGGCCAATCTTTCTGAATCAGATGGTGATACACCTCCATGCCTGCATCCTTCAACCCTTTGGAAGCAATGGTAGTTGCAATAAGCACCACTTCAGCCACTATTGCTACGACCGGATGAATGAGACCCAGCACATATACGAATGCCCAGGTAATTACAAACGCCCCACCCGCAATCAGCAACGGAAATAATAGACCAGCCCTCTTCAGCCCGGAATCCGTGCTCACATGGGAACGAATGCTACGCTCTAGCGCAGAGCTTGCCTTTCCCATGCCAATTACGGGATGAGGAATCCAACGCGGATCACCGATGCATCGATCAAGTATGTATGCCCCTATAATAATCCAGGCACCTGCCATTCCCGTCCAGAACGGCCAGGAGACCAGTTGCCCTATCTGAAATGTCATTTCACCCTGTTCCTCTCTTTCCACTGCTGTCCCGCTTGCAGGCTTTCCATGATCGTGTCATACACCAACCTGCCGATAGCCGCACCAATAACCGTAGCCGTTCCCGCATAAGCAATTAGCGGCTTGTGCTCGTGCACCTGACTCACCGCAAGTACAATAGCATCCGTTGTCGTCCCTGTGGCCAGCAGTCCATTCTCCGAGTCCGCAACACCGAAATCAGCCAGCGCCGCCGCTTTGGCTTCCACCGCAGTCTGGATTGCATTCACCATTGCTCCCGATGTCATTCGTCCGTTCAACCATAACATGACATTAATCGTGCCCGGGACATATGGCTTCATGAATTGAGATTGAGTTGTAGATTTTAAAGGCTCTACAGCAACAGTCTCGTTTCCCTCCGTATCAAATACGGTTCTTGCGGAACCTGCCCGCGCAGCATTGGACACCCCGGCTGTTGTACAACACAGAAGTCCGAATGCCTCACTTGTGTATTCCTGAATGGAAGTATGCTCTAGTCGAACCGCAGTCAGCAATCCCGCGCAATGATCAAGCTGCTCCTTCCATTCATTCAGAGAACGTTCGATATCACGAGGAGGATCATCACAGCGATAATGTCGGTCCACATAGATGTTAAATATTCGATCCAGTTCGAGCATCCCACCGCCATATACCGCACTGGAAAGTGCACTTGCAACAGCAGGACTCGCAGCTCTAATATGTTGATCGTGTGCAGTAATCTTCAGCCCGGGCCACGAAGAGGAACGATATTCATTCTCGTCAGCCTCTGCATTCTTGTAGTAATTATAAAACGGCAGTGTCATCGCATGTTCCCCCTGCTCCGATCATGTGTCGCTTGTGGTCTGGCCGCCCCATTACACTTCCTAGCGCTTCGAGTAAGCACTCGTTGGCCTCTGCGTCCTTTACTGCCAAACGTACATGTCGTTCACCAAGTCCCGGATACATCGCACAGCTACGAATCAGAATGCCACGCTCGCCCAGGGCCGCCTGCATGGATGCCGCAGTCCAAGGTTCTGGTAGGCGCACCAAAATAAAATTCGCTTCCCCCGGTGTTACCACACAACCGTACGCTTCCAACCCCGTAGTCAAATGCACCCGTTCCTGGGCGATCTGTGCCAGCGTTTCCTGTTCGAACCGTTCTCCACTGCGCAGACAGGCTTCACCTGCAATCAATGCTAATCCATTCACACTCCAGGTTACCTGTTTCTCCGTCATCGCACGAATCCATTCCGGACGTCCCAACGCATATCCCAGACGCAGACCCGGAATAGCGTAAAACTTCGTCATTGATCGAATGATGATCACCTGTGGATATTCGTCCAATCTGGGGGCAAGGGATTGTCGCCTTGATTCAGGAATAAAATCCATAAATGCCTCATCGATGACCAGGACAGTACTTGTTTTCTCTGCTTTGCGGGCCAGACGATGCAATACCTCCACCGGATACTGTACGCCATTTGGATTGTTGGGCTGACCGAGAAACAGCAGGTCTACCTGTTCCATCAGTCGTTCAATGTTCTCAGGTTCAGCACGCCACTCCAGCTCCTCTCGTCCCTCCACATGCTGGACTTCCGCACCGAATTGTCGCGCTAAAGAACGATATTCTGAAAATCCAGGTTCCACTGTGCCGACCTTCTGCGGAGCAAGTCCGAGCAAGATCAACGCCATGCTTTCAGCGGCGCCATTGCCTACCGAAATATGGTCCTGTGACACACCCAAACGTTCACTGAGTAATGATTTGAACCCTCGATGGCCCGGATCAGGATAACGAAGAACTGACTGCAATCCTTGCTCCAAAGCCTGCAACACTTCCTTTGGCGGGCCCAACGGATTGATGTTGGCGCTATAATCGAGGAAATCCGCAGCGTTCCCTCCAAACCGGGATGCGGCCGTCTCCACGTCACCGCCATGTCCGAAAACTTCAATATAACCGGTCATTCTTCCGTCACCCTTTCTACATGTCCTTTTTATTATGGATGGCGTAGGAGGTACGGGTCAATCCCGTTTTGGGTGTGTTCCTTCCAATCCCGGCAAACTTGTCCTAATTCCTTTGTGTCCCATCCACAATTCGTTTACAATAGAGAAGGAATTTCAGTTCTCACAGCATCACTACATAAGGGATCTCAAAATCCCTCACATATATTAATGGAGGAATGACCATGCTGTTTGTTGATAACCAGGGCATTACAGATCCGTCTGTAAACCTCGCGATCGAGGAGTATATTCTGAAGCATCTGCCAATGGAGGATGACAGCTATCTGCTGTTCTACATCAATCGCCCGTCCATTATTATCGGAAAGCACCAGAATACCATTGAAGAGATTAATATCGAATACGTGCAGGATAACGGTGTGCAGGTTGTCCGTCGTCTTTCGGGAGGCGGAGCGGTATATCACGACCTCGGCAACCTGAATTTCAGTTTTATTACAGCCGATGACGGTCAATCCTTCCACAACTTCCGCAAATTCACCCAGCCTGTGGTTGAAGCCTTGCAGGAACTTGGGGTCAATGCCGAGCTAACCGGGCGTAACGATCTGCAAGTAGGAGAAAAGAAAATTTCGGGCAATGCCCAATTCTCCACGCGCGGCCGTATGTTCAGTCACGGCACATTGATGTTTAACCTGAATCTGGATCATGTTCAGGCATCCCTGAACGTAAATCCCGAGAAATTCAAATCCAAGAGTACCAAATCCGTGCGCAGCCGGGTGGCCAACATTCGTGATCTGATCGACAGTAACCTGACGATTGAACAGTTCCGCGATGAGCTGTTGCGTCACATTTTCCGGATGGAGCCACAAGACGTCCCGCAATATACACTCACAGAGAAAGACTGGGCCAAGATCAAGGAAATCTCTGCCGAGCGCTATAGCAACTGGGACTGGAACTATGGCCTATCTCCAGAAAGCAATGTGAAGCATACCCGCAAATTCCCTGTCGGCATTATTGACCTGCGCATGAACATCAAGGATGGACGAATTGAAGATATCAAAATCTTCGGCGACTTCTTCGGCGTAGGCGATGTGGCAGATATTGAAGATCTGCTGCGTGACAAGCGTTATGAGGAATCCGAGGTGCGTACTGCACTTGAGGGCCTGGATGTAAAACACTACTTCGGCAACCTTGAGCTGGAAGACTTTATCGGCCTTGTTTTCCTGGAGGAGTAAAGTTGAATTTATATAGATTAAGACGGGTATAGATACCAGATAGATACAGATAAAAGGAGAGAAACTTACATGACCTACAAATTAATCGCAATCGATATTGATGACACCCTGATCAACGACAACAAGGAAGTAACCCCTGCCACGCAAACTGCGCTGGAACAAGCGGTTGCTCATGGTGTAACTGTAACGCTGGCGACTGGCCGTGCTTATGCTTCCGCACAAGCGCTTGCTCGTCAGACCGGACTTAACGTGCCAATCATTACGTATCAAGGCGCATTGGTGAAGAACTTGCTGGACGAAAAAGTTCTCTACGAGCGCTACGTTCCACAGGAGGCTTCCCGCAAACTGTACGACTATTGCTTGGAAAATAATCTCCACCTGCAAACGTATATTGATGACAAGCTGTATGCTCGTGAAGAAAACGACAAACTGCGTGATTATGCCAAATTGAACGGCACACAATATTACATCGAATCTGATTTCATCAAAGTGATTGAACAACAAACACCGAAACTGCTCATCATCGATGAACCTGACTACTTGGATAAGGTTGCCGTTGACCTGCGTGAGTTGCTTGGACCACAAGTGCATATCACGAAGTCCAAACCTTACTTCCTGGAGATCATGCACAATGAAGGAACCAAAGGCCACGCCCTTACTTTCTTGGCAGACCACTTTGGTCACCAATTGAGCGAGTGCATTGCCATTGGCGACTCTTGGAATGACCATGAGATGTTGGAAGTTGCAGGACTTGGTGTAGCCATGGGTAACGCAATCCCTGCTCTTAAAGAGCTGGCTGATTACATTACGGCGAGCAATAACGAAGATGGCGTAAAAGAGGTTATCGAGAAGTTTGTATTGAACGCAGAGTAAGCATTTCAGAAAAGCATTTTACTTTTATACATGTATTGTGGACAATATAAACAAACAGCCCTGACAGCGATAGCTCGCTGTGCAGGGCTGTTCTTTTAGCTTTGACTATGTATGTTCCTTCGCTTACAACTTAATTCTTGTTCGCACCGGCATATATCCGGGAATCGACAACAAGCGGTATCTCGTTCATGGCAAGCGGGTCGATCTCAAAGGTCTTTATCAATCCGCCTGGTGCATCACAACCTAGGCCTGGTCGCATCGAAAGTTGAGTTAAGTAATTAATTCACCGTCTTAATCTCCAGGCCATGACCGTGACATTTAAAGTTATAGTTGGGATCCTTCATAACCTCTTCTTTTTGAAGTTCATACATGGCTAGTTTATAGTTTATTTCTTCCAAGTGCCTTTGACTTTCCTCAATTTTCTTCTGAACTTCCAATTTATGCTGTATCAACATTTCTTCTCTTTGCAAATAGGTGCTGTTTCCCAATTCATAAAATTCTTTGTAATCCTTGATTTTTGAAAGAGGCATTCCTGTCTCTTTGAGACAACGAATAAAGGAAATCCAATCTATTTGTTGTTGGTTATATACTCTACGACCTTTTTCATCACGAGATATATTCGGTAATATCCCTTGTTCTTCATAAAATCGAAGTGTCTTTGCAGATACATTTAAATTCTCCACTACATGTGTCATTGAATACAACATTTATTATCCCACCTTTAGTTACAGTTACTGTAACTAAATATATATCATAAAGGGAATGAAAAACACAATATATCTGTATATAACCATATAAAAATAAGTCCTTGACTTAACGTAACGGTAACCGATTACACTGAAATAGAAAAGAAAATATGATAGCGAGGTTAAAGAAATGAATCAAAAATATAGTAGGCTATTTGAATCCTTCACATTCAGAAGTGGAATAACAATGAAAAATAGAATGGTTATGGCACCTATGACAACCTGGTCAAGTAATGACGACCTTACCATTTCTGATGATGAAGTAAAGTATTACAAACAAAGAGTGAGTGGAGTAGGTCTCGTCATTACAGGGTGTACTCATGTTACACCGAATGGACAGGGTTTTACGAATGAATTTGCCGGATACAATGATGAATTCACTCCAAGTTTACGAAAATTAGCTGAAGCAGCGAAAAGTGGAGGTTCTCCTGCGATCCTACAGATTTTTCATGCTGGCAATAAAGCTTTGCCCGAATTGGATGCCGTTAGTGCGAGTGCATTGCAACCCGAAATTACTAATTTAGGTTCAACTCCAGAAACAAGAGAACTATCACATGAGGAGATTTTGTCGATTGTACGTGCTTTTGGAGATACAACAAGACGAGCGATTGAAGCAGAATTTGATGGCGTCGAAATTCATGGGGCACATGGATTTTTAATTCAAAATTTTTGGTCGCCAGCGACAAATCAACGGACGGATCAATGGGGAGGATCACTTGAAAATCGCTTGCGTTTTCCATTGGCGATTATTAACGAAATCAAAAATGTCATTGAAAAACATGCTGTAAAACCATTTATGATTGGTTTCCGCCTTTCCCCTGAAGAATCCCACAAAGTGGACGGATTACGCATGAAAGACACGTATGAATTAATTGATTTCCTTGTTGAACAGGATTTAGATTATATTCATGCTTCATTAGATAATGTGTCTTCAAAACCAGTAGATAGTCAAGTTGATAAAACACGGCTTGAATTAATTCTTGAAAGAGCAAACGGTAAGGTACCAGTGATGGCTGCTGGTTCAATCCTGACTCCGGATGATGCTCTCCAAGCTGCGGAATTAGGATTGCCGCTAGTCGCCATTGGACATGCGTTAGTTATGGATCCTAACTGGGTTGAAAAGGTCGCAAATGGACGTGAAGCCGAGATAGATTCTGAATTGAACGTTTCGAAATTTGACCAGCTTAATATTCCAGAAAAGCTTTCGAATGTAATTCAAGCAATGCCAGGTTGGTTTAATATTAGTAAATAAAGAGTAGTCCTAAAGGCTACTCAGATTGATCAGAAACTCAAGTCTTGAATGAGACTTCGGGTTTCTGATCCTAATTCTAAGGTGCTCCATCCTTAGTTGCTTGGTTAAAGAACTTGTTGGTTACAGATTTTTTATTCGAACAAGCTACTTACAGAAAATGAAGGAGTGGATCTTTTATGGCAACTGTACTGTACATTACTGCACATCCTATGAAAGAGGATACCTACAGTTTATCGGTCGGCAAACAATTTATTGAAACCTACCGGACGCTTAACCCTGGAGATGAAATAATACATTTGGATCTATACCGCATGGATCTTCCGAGAATTGATGCTGATATTCTAAGCCATTGGGGACAACCTCTAAGTGGACCAACTTTTGAAGCATTAAATGAAGAGACCAAACAAAAAGCAGTACGGATGCGTGAGATACTGGAACAGTTCATGGATGCGGATAAAATTATTATAGTAAACCCTATATGGAATTATTCTTTTCCTTCTGTACTGAAAGACTACATTGATGCAGTTACGATTATAGGTGGAACTATTAAGCGAGCAGACAATGGACTTCGTGGTTTGTCCGGACTGATTGGAACTCAGCAAAGGAAAAAAGTAATGCACATTCAAGCTTCTGGAACAGTTCTTTCACACGGAAAGTTTGAAAATGTTGAATATAGTCACAGTTATATCAATTCTGTTATGAAATTACAGGGGATTGATGACGTTCAGGCTATTTTTGTTGAAGGGATCAGTGAAGGGCCAGATCAAGCAAAGAGAATTAAGGAGCAAGCAATCCGCAAAGCAATATTGGCAGCAGGAACATTTTAATTTATAGCCTGAACGAAAAAACCCCAGATTACGACATCTTGCGATGACGTAGCCCGAGATATTTAGTCTCTTCCATTCCTGTACTTCTCTTCGAATTCCTGATCTCGTTCCCTGATCTCCTGCATCATCGTACTCTTAGGAAATTCAGAAACGAAAACAGTCAACAATAGCAACGCCCCCACGAGAAATAATAGGATGGCCAGTATGAATCCAACCCAGCCATGCGTCTCAGACACAGCTTTAAAATACTGCCCCCACGTATCAGACCAAACCATTACGGTCGGGATGTGTATAACAGTCGCAATATGAATTGCACCATACAGAAGAATACCTGCAAATAACAATACTGCTCCAAGTTTTTGTCTGTTATACATAGTTCTTTCCTCATTCCTGTGCAGAATTACATATCACCTATTTTACCACAGGTTTGGAAGTTTGGACCAATGGATTAGAACGCCTTCTTTTACTTATCCACCCCATCACTTTCTCGTTCATTGTCAAGAGACCTGCAACCACCAGTGCGACACCGATCCACGTAATCCAGCTGACATGTTCATTATAGACAACGGCACCTAGACCAACCGCAATCGGCGGGGAGATGTACAACCAGGTCGCCGGGAACAGCGGATTCGTGCGGGACATGATCCAGTAGAACAAACTGTGACCAACCATCGAACCAACTACGGTCAAATAAATCACGGACGAGACAGCAGGCACCCAATCCAGAGCAGACATATTCCAGGATTCTGTCACCGCTGAGAGTAAGCTTAACAATAGCCCCCCATACATCATCTGTACTGCATTGATTGCTACGGGGTTCGTTTCTTTGAACTGATTAATCACCTTCTTGGAGTATATCGCCCCTGCTGAATAACACACTTCGCCCACCAGAACGGCAATACAACCCCATAGCCATAGTGGACTACCACCAATAGATACACCCGGCAGAACCACAAGCACGACTCCGGCAAAGCCGATCAGACATCCCGTGATCATCCGTGCAGATGTTTTCTGTCGCAACAAAGCTGTCTGCATCAGCATAATCATGAGTGGACCTGTAGCTGATAAAATTGCACCAACGCCCGAACTCACATATTGTTCAGCCCAATATAAGGTCGCAAACGTACCAAACGTCAGTCCTGCGCCTGTAATGAGCATTTCTTTACGCCACAGCAGGGAAATATTGACCTTCCCCTTCATCCACATCCATGCAAACATCAAAGCCCCTGCAACAATGAAACGGAGTCCAGCCGACAGAAAAGGCGGCATGCCTGCTTCCACTCCAATTTTAATTGCCAGAAACGTTGTTCCAAAAATAAGACACATTACGGTAAATGCGATCCCAACCATGCTAGCCCCTCCTTCATCTGTTCTCCATCATATAGCACTGTCTACAGAACAGAATGAACAAAACAGAACAGTTATCTTCCGTTTGCTGTTACAATAGAGTTCAAAAGGAGCGTGAGCCGGGTGGGCAAAACCATGATGATGACAGATAACAGCCTGAAACTATATGAGCAAGTCATCCATTATCTCGTTGTGCGTATAGAAGCGGGAGAGTGGGCTGAACATGAAAAACTGCCATCTGTACGAAGCCTGTCCGAGCTACTCGGCGTACATCGTCTCACCGTTTTCAAAGCGTATCAGGAGTTAAAAGAACGTGGAAATGTATATGTAAAAGACAAGTCTGGCTATTATGTCAGCCCAGCAACCCCATTCTCTGTAACGGACCAGGCGGATGATCCCGCTGTATCTGCTTGGCTGCATTGGGATTCACTAGCGAGGGTACAGTCTCTTGAAGCAGAATACCAGTTTTCCAAATCGTTAATCGATCCCTCTCTGCTGCCCAACCGATATTGGGGAGAACTGATGCGTGATCTGCTCGATCAATATCCCCGTTTGCTCGGCACATATTCCACGATTCAGGGAGATCTGGAGTTGCGAAGTGCGCTGGCAAGTCACTTAACGAAGAAAGAACGCTTTTATCTCTCCGCAGACGAAGTGCTCATTACTTCGGGGGCCCAACAGGCCATCGATGTGATCTCCCGCAGCCTGGTTAGACCCGGTGATCGTGTTCTCATGGATAGGCCCACGTATGGCCCTGCAATGGAAATTTTCCGCAAACAGGGTGCCCGTCTGATCTTTACGGATATTCACCCCGATGGGTATGATCTAGAGCAGATTGAGCATCTGATGAAAACGGAGAAACCACGCTTATTCTACACGACGCCAACCTTTCATAATCCGACCGGCGTTAATGTTCCAGTTGAACAGCGCAAGCAATTACCGGAACTTGCAGAACAGTATGGTTGTTTTCTACTCGAAGACGACAGCACCTATGATATCTATTTTAAGGAGAAACCTCCTGCACCCATTTTCACCTATGACACCACCGGTCACACCCTGTACATTCGCAGTTACAGCAAGTATGTTGCACCCGGGCTACGGATTGCAGCCATCATATGCCGTCAACGATTCATGCCAGGACTACAGGCTGTAAAATCACTGACAGATAACGGATCGCCCCTTCTGAACCAGAAGCTTTTTCTCCGTTATTTTCAGTCAGAACGCATGCATCAGCATCTGTCCAAGCTGCGGACCGCTATCCAGCTACGAATGGAAGTGATGGAACAATGTCTGCTAGAAACGGACTGGGCGTGGACTCGGACTGAGGGCGGACTCAACTTTTGGGTGGAACTTCCAGAGGGTGTCGATACAGGACGACTACTTCACCGATGCATGGAGCAATCCGTTGCTTTTGTACCCGGAACCGTATTCGATTCTTCGGATGATTCAGCCAGTCGCAAGCTACGTTTGTCCTTCTCTTATGCGCATGAGCAGCAGATTCGGGAAGGCATGAGCAGACTCATTACGCTTGCAAAAGAAATGTAACATTTTGATACTCTTGGATTGAAGCCAGTCCGAAGAATTTCAAGTGCAATTTACCACTCGCATCGCTGCATCAAAAAAAGTCGCCATACGGCGACTTTACTGTTTATATGTGCTCTATCTTCATCCGCTCTGTGCTTAAAGGTCTTTTCTTGCAAACAGGCGGATTGTAATGAGATAGGACACCACAAACAAACCTATAATGCCTATAGAAACCAATGTCATTGTCGTTGTGGTAATTATGCCGTTCTCGTTTGCCATATGCATAAGGTAAGCTACGGGTTGCGCCAGTATAATCATGCAGAGCATGAATATCGCATTGATGATGCCAGCTCCTTTTTTGCTAAGTCCGTAGAAAAGAGGCATGTATATGGAAACTAATACAAGCACCATGCCTACGGCAATGACAATATCTCGAAGTGAATAATTCGGCTTGTTCAGTTCAGGATAATTCAGGTTCACAAGCTGGTGAATTCCAAACGACGCGAGCACACCGAATAACGTATAGACTATAGCAGAGAGATACTTGGCTTTTACAATCTGTTTGCGGCTAACGGGGAGCGTGACCAGAAAATTGTGATTATGGTTCTTGATATCAATCATGGTTGCCAGCATAACCGAACCAAAGGCTGTGTAGATGCCCACAAAATACATCGACATTTCACTCTGTGGTATAAAGGCGAGACTAAATACAACCAGGTATAACCCAATCGTCCACAGTGAACTTTTCAGTACAATGAAGTCTTTACGAAGTAGGTTAAGCATATTTGCGTCCTCCCTTCGCCGTAAAATAAATGAGGTCTTCCAACGTAGGTCTTTGTAAAAGAGCAAGTCTGCCAAATAACTGTTCTGCCTCTGCCTTATGATCCGACAATGCTTCAAAACCAACGGCTGTCTCGCGTATTCCGATGAAATGTTTCCGAACGTCGGAATCAAGCAGATCCATATCCCCTTTTACAATCGTATACCTTTCCAGCACATCATCTTTGGCTTCATTGAACACCAGTTTTCCTTGATGAATAAACGTAATGTAGTCTGCAATACGTTCCAGATCGGTCGTAATATGCGTCGAGAAAATAATGGACCTTGTTTCGTCCTGTATCATATCTGCAAGCAGATCAAGCAGTTCCCTTCTAAACACAGGATCAAGTCCAGATGTTGGTTCATCCATAATCAGCAGATCCGCTTCATGTGACAAAGCTACGGCGAGAGAATACTTTATCTTCATACCTTTGGACAGATCCTGGATCTTCTTTTTGGGAGAAAGTTCAAACTGATCCAAGTAGTTATTGAACGCTTTATTGTCCCATTTGGCGTAAAAAGGAGCGATCATTCGTGTCATCTCCCGGATCGTCAGATGCTCATAGTAAAAACATTCATCAGACACAATGCCAAGGCGTTGCTTGATGTCAACTTCCTGATTGGGCATCTCACTGCCCAATGTCTTGAGGCTCCCCTTATCAGGATGGATCAGGCCCGTAATCATTTTGATCAGGGTACTCTTTCCCGCACCATTCGGACCGATAAGTCCCGTGATATATCCTTTTTTCACATCCAGAGATACATTATCTACTTTAAATAAGGGATAGATTTTGGTTACATTACGTAATTCAATAGCGTTCATTATGCTTATTCCTCCTCATACAACAATGTAAGATGATGGATGACATCCTGTGAACTCATGCCCAGTTCTTTGCTCTCACGAATCACTTCGAGCATCTTCTCTTCCAATTGTTTCATCCGCCGCTCCCGAATAAAGTCCTGATTGGCTCCGGATACAAAGCTCCCTTTGCCTACAACTGAATCGATCAGTTTCTCTTTCTCCAGTTCTTCATAGACACGTTTGGTTGTAATGACACTGACTTGCAGATCCTTGGCGAGCTGCCGAATAGAGGGAAGACTATCTCCAGCAACCAATTCTCCGCTCAAAATGCTCTGTCTAATCTGAGTTAAAATCTGCATATAGATCGGATCGCTCGATGCGTTCGATATTAAAATGTTAATCTTTTCTCACCTCAATGATGTTACATAGTTTTCAGTAGGTATAGTGTATATATATAATATACACACTATACCTACCCTTGGTCAATTTTTATTTAATTTTTTCTTATTCTGATTCGATCCATAGACACGGGTTAGCAATCTGGACGGCAAAAAGAGGACGTCAGTTTCCTGTTCGTCCTCTTAGTTTTGGTTAATCAAGCCCGAAAGGTCATATGACCTTCCGGACTACTGTTATGTGCTGGATATTACCTTATCCACCAATCCATATTCGACTGCTTCAGCAGCGGTCAGAAAATAATCTCGATCCGAGTCCTTCTCAATCCGCTCAATCGACTGCCCTGTATGGTCGGCTAACAGCTTGTTAAGGCGTTGACGGTGCTGAATGATGCGGTTAGCATGAATCAGCATATCGGATGCCTGCCCTCGCGTGCCGCCATGTGGCTGATGGATCATGATCTCACTGTTCGGCAGCGCCATACGCTTGCCCTTTGTTCCACCCACCAGCAAAATCGTGCCAAAGCTCGCCGCCATACCTGTACAGATCGTGGAGATATCCGGCTTCACGAATTGCATCGTGTCATAGATTGAGAATCCCGCAGTCACCGACCCACCAGGACTGTTGATGTACATCTGGATGTCCTTCTCTGGATCCTCTGCAGTCAAAAACAATAACTGAGCCACAATGGCATTCGCCATCTGATCCTCAATCTCTCCGGACACCATAATAATCCGGTCTTTGAGCAAACGGGAGTAAATATCATAGCTCCGTTCTCCGCGAGCTGTCTGTTCCACCACATAGGGTACTACATTCATATGTGTCGCCTCCTCGGTTTAGGCAACCATATTGACCGTGTACCCACCTCCATACGACGTCGAGTTCATACTAGAAGTGGAGTACCCGTACATCATTGGCTGCATGGATGGAGACGGCAAAGCCTGCTGCAAAATAGTACCCGCCACAGCCATCGGATCATCAGTCCGATTCAGGCACAGATCAATGATTCGAGCTGTATCTCCATTACGAAATGCCAGCAGATAGCTGCGCAGCTCCTCCCGATTGTTTTCCACTGCGCCTACCTCATACTGCAATTCAGCGTCCGATTGTTCCAACCTGTGCCTCACTTCAGCTATGGCAGAGCGGGCACGACTTAACGCCGCTTTCACAGCGCCTTCTGTCGTATCCAGCATTTCCGCAGTCTCTGCCGCCTTATAACCCATTAATTCACGTAATACATATATCACTCGCTGCCACGGTGGTAGCATATCTACAAGAAGTTGAACAGCAGACTCCAACTCCTCGAATCGTCTTTCCTCCTCCATCTCGTGCAGAAGCGGCTTCAAGCTATCCAGTTTATATGCTAATCTCTCACGCTGACGTAAGATATCAATCCAGCTGTTGCGTGCAATACGGATCAGATACGCTTCCCAGTTTATATCTTTATTCATCCCGGAAGTTCCAACGACACTCGACGACAATACTTTGAGACAAGTCTCCTGGACTAGATCCTCCGTCTCTGGAACTGATTTCGTCAGAGATAAACAATACGCATACAACGAACCCATTAGGTCGGGTAATACGGCATGGATGCTTTGGTCCGATTGGTTTTTTCCGACGTTGCCACCGGATTCAACATTGTATTTATCTTGTTTACCATCATCATGTGGTCTGTTGATTCTGCAATCCACGGACTTCACAAAGGCCATCTTGGGGGCCCCCCTTTGCTGGTTCCTGATTGATTTTGACTTACACTATGTAAACGAAGAGCCTCCACCAAAGGATACGCTCTTCTGAATTTATTTTTGTTACGCTCATTAAGTTGAGTTGCGCATTCGTTTCCAGCTATAAGGTTCCAAGCGGTACCTTCATCCCGGTAAGGGCAATCGTAATACCTTGATCCAACTTGTAATTTTGCCGTACATCAACGTCATGGGACATATGTGTAAAATAGGTATGACCCGGTTGCAGCTCCCGCAGCAACTCCTGCGCTTCAAGCATATCGTACACGGAACGTGTTGAGAATTCCGCAAGCTCATGCACAAAGCTTGTTCCAAGCACCAGCATATCCAGTCCGTGCAATGGCTCTTTCTCGGCGTCTTTCAGGTCAATAGCATCTGAACAGTACGCCCAGCTATACCCGTCTCGATCCAGTCGATAGGCGTAAGAATACCCGTTATGTCCGTGGCATACTTTCCAGGAATGTACCTTCCAGCCGCTGAGTTCAATATCATCATCCGTTTCCAGAAAGTCCATATGACGACCCAACCAAGGAAACTGTCCCTGAATGGTGGCAATCACTTCACGTGGTGCATATAAACGTCCCTTTATACCCAGCCAGCGGCACGCATCCGCCCATTCTGGCAATCCTCCAATATGGTCAAAATGCGCATGAGTAATAAGCAACGTATGCACCATACGCAATCCCTGCTCCTCCATCTGTGATCTCCAGTCTGGTCCGCAGTCAATCATGAACTGTTCACTAGCACTATCGCCACCACCGTCAATCAGAACAGAGGAGCGCTTCCTTCTATTTTCTCCCGTAAGTCTAGCCTCTGTACATACTTTGCAATCACAATACACACGTGGAACGCCCATCGCATCGCCAGTGCCCAGAAATGTTAGCTGATTCAATCCGCATTCCCCCTGAATTAATGATATGTAGATTGTAATCGTACACCTTTGTTTTTGCAAAAAAAAGACCACCCCGTTGCAGTTCTCCACTGCAATTCGGGATAGTCTGTGGTCTGACCGTTCACCGTCAGACTTCATCTCCATGCTTCGCCCCATCGGGAGCTTGCGCTTCGTCAACATGTGGTGCAACCTTTATAAGCGGGTCGCCAACCTGAAGAGCAGGCCATACCTTTTGCACAGGCCATGACCCGATTAATTCAAGCACATTAACCCAGCTCTGGAACTACACCAGTGCCCGCAGCTTCAATGTCAGTTCCCGACCTGCAGGTACTTCCTTCGAGTCTGTAATGACCCAGTTAGATGCAAGTCGCTCTGCCAGCACCTCTGCCTGCTCCGGTTTCAATTGCAATCCGGTAACGATTCCTTCACCCACCGTGAAGTCTTTTTCTGGTTGCACCTTGAAGGCTTTCTCCAACCAGATTCCCAGTCCACCACGCGTGTTAAAGGTAATCCGATATCCATCTTGGACTGCCGCCTCCAAATTTTCACCATGCTCGTCCGCATAGGAGAAAAATTCGTTATATCGGTATTCCTCTTCAGACACGGCGTCAAAAGCGGAAATGTCCTTCGCTTGAATAGCTTTCAAAATTTCTTCCTCAGGCATCCCCTTACCACGGGCCTGCTCCAGTCGAATCGCTGTACTTTGGGATAATTTGATCTCTGAACTCATCCAACTCACACCTTCCTACAGATACTATGTAACAATCATGATTTAGTATACCTCTATCTATATCCTTTTGGCAGTAAAAAACCTCCATCTCGACTTCCATTGAAATGAAGGTTTAGTATGAACATGCACGTTTACCTATTCAATTGCATCATCAATACTCATATTCCCGCGAGCACCTGATACCACACCCCGCGTTTGGAGTACAACGTACTGCGTACCTCGTCCCATCCACCCAGATAGGTGATATCAAATAATCCTTCAGGCGTTGGAAATGTGGACTCCGTCTGAGCAAATACATCCGGATCTACTGAACGAAAACCATGCTTGGCAAAAATATGCTGTGCTTCTGGTGTACGCAGATATGCGACAAAGGCTTCCGCCAGTTCACGATTCCCATGTTTATCAGCATACTTATTCACCACGACTGCCGGGTTCTCAATCAGGATTGTATTTTTCGGAACGACGATGTCATAATCTACACCTTTGGCAATCCGGGCAAGTAATTCATTTTCATACGTGACGATCACATCACCCACACCATACTCGAATGCCGCCATCGAAGAGCGACCACTCTTGTCCAATGATTCAACGTTGCGATGTACCTGTTCGAGAAAAGCCTTGGCTGCGGCAGGGTCTTTCTTACCCTCTTGCTCCTCCGACAGTTTCAATCCGGCACCGTAGATGGCATTAATATCCCATTGTGCGCCCCCGGATGTCTTTGGATTGGGGTACAGTACCTTCACTCCCGGCTTGGTTAAATCCTGAAAATCACGAATTCCCAGCGGGTTGCCTGCTCTAGTACCCAGAACCACAATCGAACGGGTGATCATACCCTCATTCGGGGTCTGTTTCCAATCGGAGCTAACCAAGTCGGCTTTGACCAGCTTGTCGATATCACTCTCCATCGCGAGCAAGGCCACATCAGCCTCGAATCCACCTACAATGGCTCTTGCCTGTGTTCCCGAAGCTTCATAGGACTCCTGGAAGTTAATCGTCTGTCCAGTCTTCGCCTTCCACTCCTCCTGAAACTTGGGCAGCAACTCACCTACAGCGTCTTTCGCTACACTATAAGCACCAATCACCAGCGTATTGGACGAATCGTTACCAGAGGGCTCGTTCTGTGCGCTTGACTCCTCCTGCTTGCTGCATCCAGCGGTCATGCAGACGAGCAGAAGCATGAGGGCAACATATAAGAGTATGACTTTCTTCTTCCTCGTCTGCATGGGTAGCCCCTTTCTTCCACTTGATCTAAATCATCACCGGCATCGGATCTTCCTTCAGTCGGTTCTCAACCACCCAACTGTTGGAATCATTGAACAAGTATGCACGGTGCACAAGAACTCTTATCTGTTGACCGATCTCCAATGTCGTTTTCTCCAGAGAACGATACGTAATTAACTTGTGACCCTGTACTTCCACCTCTACCATCCATTCACTACCCCGGAAATGAAGATGTTTGACTGTACCTTTTTCCGTTGCAGACAACATGGTGAACTCATTTTTCAAGCCGATCTCAATATACTCTGGTCGGATCAGCGCTTTTGTATGCTCACCTTGGACTGCATGTTCGAAACCTTTCAGCTGTGAAGCATCCTCCACAACCGTAGACTCTCCGATAAATGTAGCGACAAAAGGTGTCTGCGGGTTTTTGTAAATATCCCAAGGTGTGCCCTTCTGTTCCAGACGTCCCTGACTGATAATCATAATTTCGTCCGCCACTTCAATCGCTTCATCCTGGTCATGCGTAACAAAGATCGAAGTGATTCCCACTCGCTCGATTAGCTCCCGTAACCATGAACGCAGTTCCTGACGGATCTTCGCATCAATGGCCGCGAACGGTTCATCCAGCAATAACAGCTGCGGCTCCGGGGCGAGTGCTCTGGCAAAAGCAACACGCTGACGCTGCCCACCAGACAACTGATGTGGATAGCGCTGTTCGAAACCTTTTAACCCGGTCAGTTCAACGAGTTCCATAACCCGATCACGGATCTGGGATTTTGGCGTCTTCTTGACCTTGAGTCCAAAAGCAATATTCTCAAATACCGTCATATGTTTGAACAAGGCATAGTTCTGGAACACAAATCCGATGCCCCGCTCCTGTGGAGGCAGATGGTTCACCACTTTTCCGTGAAAGCGAATCTCTCCTGAACCCGGATTCTCCAGACCCGCGAGCATCCGCAGAATGGACGTCTTCCCGCCTCCGCTGGGTCCAAGCAGACCGATCAGATGGCCTTTGGCAATATCGAATGAGACATCTTTTACCGCATGAAAATCACCGAAATGTTTGTTCAGATCACGGACTTCTACATGCATATCAATGCACTTCCTTTCGCTTCTTGGCCCATTCCATCATGAGCAGCAGCCCGACGGAGAAGGTGACCAGCACCAATGCCACACCATTCGCGGCAGCTACATTAAAATTCTCAACATCCTGATACACCAGCGTTGTTGCTGTCTGCGTTTTGTTCATAATATTACCGGATACGACCAGCACTGCACCGAATTCCCCAAGCGAGCGCGCAACCGTCAAGACTAGACCATATACCACCGCCCAGCGGATCGAAGGCCAGGTCACACTCCAGAACGTTCTCCAGCCGTAGGCGCCAAGGGTAGACGCGGCCTCCTCTTGCTGCGAACCGAGTTCCTGCAGGACAGGCATAACCTCTCTGACCATTAGTGGAAATGTGACAAATAACGTTGCGATCACCATACCCGGGAAGGCATAGACCACATTGAATCCAATCCCTTCAAAAAAAGCGCCCATAATGCTGTTAGGTCCCAGCATCAATACAATCATCAAGCCGCCAATAACAGGAGATACGGCATAAGGCAGGTCTACAATACTGTTCAGCAGCCCTCTTATCCGTTCACTCAGCCAGCCAGCACGGACCAGATAAAGGGCCATCATGATGCCGAACAATGTATTTAACAGGGTGACCACCAGGACAACCAGTCCGGTCATCATCAAGGCGTGTAACGCCTCAGGGCGCATCAGCCCTTTCAGGAATCCGCCTGCCCCGTCTTCAAATGCGCCAATAAAAATGCGTCCGAGCGGGATGATCAGCAGTACAATAAATACCGCAAACGTCAGTCCAATTAAGAGTCGTCTCATCGTCTTCTCCCCCGCATCTGCACCAGATTGATCAGCCAGAGGATCAGGAAGGAGAGCGTCAGGAGCAACACGGATACAGCGGCGGCCCCAGTTGGATTATCACTTTCAATCTCTCCGTAGATAAATACCGAAGCGGTCAGTGTTCTGCCCGGAATGTTACCAGCCACCAGTACGACAGCTCCAAATTCAGCCAGTCCTCTGGAGAAAGCCAACATTCCCCCACTGATCATGCCAGGTGCCATGGAAGGCAGAATCACCTGCATGAATGTGCGGGTCTTGGAAGCACCCATCGTGTAGGAGGCCTCTTCCTCGGAAGGATCAATCTCTTCCAGCAAAGGCTGCACCGCACGGATCACAAATGGAAATGTGACAAAGGTCATCGCTATAACAATTGCGGGCTGGTGAAACACAATCTCGAATCCCATGGATTCTGCCAGTTTACCTATGGCACTGACCGGACCCAAAAGTAGCATAATCATCAACCCGCCCACCGCTGTTGGCAGTGCAAACGGGAGATCAACCAGACTGTTGAGAAACGATCGGCCCACAAAGCGATACCTTGTCAACACCCAGGCGATCATCGTGCCAAGAACCACATTAATCAGCGTTGCAATTACGGCCAGCCGAATCGTCAGCAGTACAGCTTTCCACGCGATCGGGTCCATGACACTCTGAGCGAAGTTGCTCCATCCTTCAGAGAAGGAGTTGACGTACACACCGATGATTGGAAGTACAATAAGTACGATAAAATATAATAATACGGTACTGCGGAATCCCCAAGTCCATCCCTTATGACGAAGAACGGTATTCATTGCTGCGTTCCCTCCCAGCCTCCGGCTTAAGTTCCGGTCGGCAGTCTCCCTGCTTCGGTACGACATTTTTCCTAAGTTGGATTATATTACTTTAACATTATTCCCATTAGTCTACTTGGTTTTGCTTTTCTGATACTTTACCAGTTTGCAGTGCTAATCGTCAATGCTTTTATTGAATATAATTAGGCCACATATGAGAACGATCAATAAAATCACTTCAGGTTATTTCTGTCATCTCCGTTATCATGCGATTTGCTCTTTCACCTTGCATATGTGGTTTGTTTGGTATGTAGTGGTTAAGGTACAATCGAGGGTAAAAAATGATATCCTAAGGAGTGATTTAACATGTTATATACGAAGAATATATCCACTTCCACACGAGATGAAATGAAGGATATCACACGGGACGTGAAGCAGGTTGTCCAGAGTAGCGGAGTCCAGAATGGGACGGTGATCATCTACTGTCCACATACGACGGCGGGTATCGCCATCAACGAAAATGCAGACCCGGATGTGAAACACGATGTCTTGTTGCGCCTGGACGAAGTGTATCCCTGGGAGCATCCCGAATATCGACATGCCGAAGGTAATACAGCCTCTCACCTCAAATCGATCACAACAGGGCCATCACAGACGGTAATTATTCATGAAGGCAGACTGCTGCTTGGCCGCTGGCAAGGCATTTACTTTTGTGAATTCGATGGACCACGTGAGCGGGAATATTTCCTCAAAATTATGGAAGGTTAGTTGGGTCCAACAGGCCTACCACCAACTCATTCATTTTTGCAAACACAAACAGGCGGTCCACCCTCATTTCGGGTCGGAGCCGCCTGACTTGGTCTGCTGCGCAAACTAACTTTCGCGAGACAACGTTATAAAGAATTAAAGTTATGACAAATCACCGCCCTGAAGTGTAGGGGTGCAACAACAGCGCCATTATTGGTCGCCAGGCTGCTGACCCAGATTGCGGCACAGCACTTTGACATGAGACAGCGCAGACGATTCAATCTCCACAAACGTTAAACGGTCCTGAATGTAATAAGAAATGAATCCGTGCATAGCCAAAAATAGCGTACGCGGTACCCTTTGAATATCCTCTTCTGTACAATTCTCTTCATTCATGTACTGCCTTATAATGGATGCAAACAATTCGAAGCAGCGTCCCTGTTCGGTACGACAATAAGACAACAGTTCTTCGTCCCTGATCATAAACATGATTTCGTATTGGTATGGATTCTCCAGACCAAAGCGAATAAACTCCATCATAATGTGCTCTACCTTGCTCACATCATCACGAACCGGCCTGACCATAGCCTGCAGCAGCAAATGCCCCAGATGATTAAAATCTTCAACCACGATGGCATAGAACAGCTCTGCCTTTTCCTTAAAGTGATAATACAGCGACCCATGACTATAGCCCAGATGCTGGCCGATGCTTCGCATCGAAATGGCGCGGTATCCTTTGGTAATAAAAAGGTGCCTCGCCGCCTCCAGTATCCGCTCCCTCGACAACTCCTGTTCGACTGCTCTTCTAGCCATATATTTTATTCCCCTTCAATAAAATAAAGCCGCTGTCCCTCCGTGATCCGGGATTGCCCTTGCGTCAAATCCGTGATCCAGGCTATAAATGCCTCGGTTTCACTATCCGGCGGAAGACAAGTCAACGTAACCTTATCGGTGAATCCAGTGTCACCTGTACGGACTTCCCGGCTTCTTAACTCATTTTCCACTTTACCCAGCCACGTATAATCCAGTTCAACAAACACTTCACGATGCAACACGTTGGTAATGGCTTCTCCGGCTTCAATGGCTGCTACAGCTCCATCCGTATAAGCACGAATTAACCCACCAGCTCCAAGCATAATTCCCCCGAAGTATCGCGTAACCACAATTGCTACATTTTTTAATTTCTGATTTTTGATCACTTCAAGAATGGGTTTCCCTGCTGTTCCGCTGGGTTCCCCGTCATCGGATTGCTTCTGGATCTCATCGCGCTCCCCAATCATGTACGCAGAGCAGTTATGAGTCGCATTCCAATGTTTTTTCTTGATCTCATCGATAAAGGCAACAGCCTCTTCCTCTGTCGTGACCGGCATAATATGACCGATAAATCGCGACTTTTTGATTACAATTTCCAGATTGCCCGGTCCTCGAACCGTGCGATAACGTTCAATCATTCCAAATCCAACTTTCTGATCTTTTCCTGAGTCCATTTTACAAGAAAGCAGTTCACCGCGCGAACGCGGACGAACTGCCCTGGTTATCTATATTCGGGAACCCTGCATCTTACATGACAGTGATTCCCGGATAGATTTAATTACCTTATTTAACTATATGAGCAGACCGATGAATTATTCAGAAAGTCTCGCTTCGAGCGCTGCTTTCTCTTCTTCAAAGCCTGGTTTGCCCAGCAATGCGAACATATTTTTCTTGTAAGCTTCCACACCTGGTTGGTCAAATGGATTGACGCCCAGCAGGTAGCCACTGATGCCGCATGCTTTTTCAAAGAAGTATACCAGATATCCGAAAGAATATGGAGTCATATCTGGAATGTTCACAATCAGGTTTGGTACTTGACCATCGGTATGTGCAAGCAGTGTTCCTTGGAACGCTTTTTTGTTAACAAAGTCCATGGTTTTGCCTTCAAGGAAGTTCAAACCATCCAGATCGTCTGGATCGGATTTAATTGAGATATGCTCCGCAACTTCAGTAACCTGAATAACAGTTTCGAAGATATTCCGGCTACCTTCCTGGATGAATTGACCCATGGAGTGCAAGTCTGTAGAGAAATCAACAGATGCAGGATAGATCCCTTTGTAGTCTTTACCTTCGCTCTCTCCGAACAACTGTTTCCACCACTCGGATACGAAGTGCAAGGATGGCTCATAGTTTACAAGGATCTCAGTGCCTTTGCCTTTGCGATACAAAGCGTTACGAACAGCTGCATATTGATATGCTTCGTTCTCAGCTACGTTCGGGTTGCTGTATTCCTTGGATGCATCAGCCGCACCTTGCATCATTTCTTCGATGCTGATACCAGCTGCTGCGATTGGCAACAAACCTACAGCTGTCAGGACGGAGTAACGTCCACCAACATCATCCGGGATAATGAAAGATTCGTACCCTTCAGCATTTGCCAGTTCTTTCAATGCCCCGCGCGCTTTGTCTGTTGTAGCATAGATGCGTTTGCGTGCTTCTTCTTTACCATATTTCTCTTCCAGTGCTGCACGGAAGATACGGAAAGCAATTGCTGGCTCTGTTGTTGTACCAGATTTGGAGATTACGTTGACAGAGAAATCTTTGCCTTCAACCAGATCCAGCAAATGAGTTACATATGTGGAACTGATATTGTTTCCTGCAAAATAGATTTCAGGCGTTTTGCGTTTGTCTTTTGGCAGATTGTTATAGAAAGAGTGAGTCAGCATTTCAATCGCTGCACGTGCACCCAGGTATGATCCACCGATACCGATAACGATCAGTACTTCGGAGTCGCTTTGGATTTTGGCAGCTGCTTTTTGAATGCGTGCGAACTCTTCTTTGTCATAAGCCGTTGGCAGGTCAATCCAGCCCAGATAATCGGAGCCTGTTCCTGTTCCGTTGTGAAGCTGCTCGTGAGCCAGACGAATCGGTTCTGCGAAATAGTCCACTTCGTGCTGATTTACAAATTGCAATGCCGTGCTATAGTCAAATGTCACTTTTTTTGCCATGATCTCAAAAACCTCCTGATTTCGGTTATAGTGCGTATTCCATTCTAAACAACTTAGCATAAGGATACTTCAAATCCACGGGGCTGACAAGCTTGCAGCTCGAACTTTGTCGTTAGAATTCAAGAAGCAAAAAGGGTAAACCGAATCCGCAGGTTGCGGTTCTGCTTACCCTTCTTATGTTATTCCGCCGGGTACGAGCAGACGTAGTCAGTAACGCTGCGTATCTCCAGTTTGAATTTGGATTCGGCAGGCACGTGGAACGTAGCTTGACCTTGAATCTCTTGCCACTCTTCTTCTCCGGGAAGCAATACTTTCAGATCTCCGGACAGAATCTCCATAATTTCACGGGAATCCGTACCGAATTCATAACTGCCTGGAAGCATGATGCCCAGAGTCACTTTGCTGCCATCCCCCAAAATAACCGTTCTGCTGGTTACCTGACCATCATAATAAATGTTGGCCTCTTTCACTACACTGACTTGATCGAATTGTGACATGCGTACCCGCTCCCCTGAAGTTAATGAAAACAAAAGGCAAAACAGATCAGGGCGATAACGAGTTACCGCCCGTCTCTGCGGAAATAACTTACTGCCATGGATCAGGACAGCATGAAGCCCTCCCAACCATAACAGCGCTTATGAAGCTAAAGTGCGTGTTCAAAAAGTTAGGTTTTCAGTATCGAGAAGATGGTATGAAGCTAGAAATGGAGTAGCGGAGCGTAGGAGAAAACTACGTGAGCAACTACAATGTTTCCGAAGGAAACATACTCCGTAAGCATATTCTTATTCGGCTGAATCCCATATTCGACGCTGATGATGCCGTGAGGCATCCTTCGTAATCAAAAGCAGACTTTTTGAACAACCTCTATTACAGCAATGCTTTTACGCGGCTAACCACGTTGTCCACTGTAAAGCCATATTCTTGGATAACACGGTCGCCAGGCGCGGATGCACCGAATGTGCTGATTCCGAGAATGTCACCTTGATCTCCAACATATTTCTCCCAGCCCATTGGATAAGCCATTTCAATCGCAAGACGAGCTTTAACATCCGGAAGAAGAACGGACTCTCTGTAAGCTTTGTCTTGTTTCTCGAACAGATCCCAGCTTGGCATGCTGATTACGCGAACTTGGATGCCTTGTTCAGCAAGTGCTGCTTGAGCTTTAACAGCCAATTGCACTTCAGAACCTGTAGCGATGATTTGTGCTACCGCTTTGCCATCTTTTGCATCAGAGACAACATAAGCACCACGTTTCACGTTCTCACGTGAACCTTCAACCGTACCTTCCAGGATCGGCAGGTTTTGACGAGTGAGTACGAGTGCAACCGGGTTGCTCTTGTTCTCAAGCGCGTAAGCCCAAGCAGCCGAAGTTTCATTACCGTCAGCCGGACGAATAACCGTCAGGTTAGGAATGATACGCAGGGATGCCAATTGCTCGATCGGTTCGTGCGTAGGACCGTCTTCACCAACAGCGATACTGTCGTGAGTCAGAACATACGTTACAGGCAATCCCATCAGGGCAGCCAGACGAACAGCCGGACGCAGGTAATCGGTAAATACGAAGAATGTACCTCCGAATACTTTCACACCGCTGTGCAGTGCCATACCGTTCATTGCTCCAGCCATACCGAATTCACGGATACCGAAGTAGATGTTACGGCCGGAGTAATCTTCAGGTGTGAAGTTCTCCAGGTTGTTCAAGTGAGTCATTGTGGAGCTTTCCAAGTCAGCAGATCCACCTGTCAGTTGTGGCACGTTGTGCGCCAGACCGTTCAGAGCGTTACCGGATGCTACACGAGTGGAAAGAGCTTTGTCTGTTGCTGCATATTTAGGAAGATCACGGTCCCAACCTTCTGGAAGGTCGCCGTTAATCGCTGTTTCGAATTGAGCTGCCAGCTCAGGGAATGCCTTTTTGTACTCGGCAAATTTCTCGTCCCAAGCTTTGTTAGCAGAAATACCACGATCTTTCACTTGTGCAAAGTGATCGCGAACTTCAGCTGGTACGTGGAAGTTTTCTTCATAAACCCATTTGTAATACTCTTTAGTCAATTTGGCTTCGTCTGCACCCAGTGGAGATCCGTGAGTACCGCCGTGGCCGCCTTTACCTTGTTTGTTCGGGCTACCGTAACCGATAACCGTTTTAACTTCGATCAGTGTAGGACGCAGTGTATCTGCTTGACCTTCCTGAATTGCTTTTTCGATTGCAGGCAGATCGTTACCATCTTCAACGCGTAGCACTTGCCAGCCATAAGCTTCAAAACGCTTCGCGATGCTTTCGGAAGAAGACAGATCCAATTTACCATCCAACGTGATGTCATTGGAGTCGAACAACATGATCAGTTTGCCCAAGTGCAGACGTCCAGCCAGAGAAGCTGATTCATGAGATACGCCTTCCATCAAGTCACCATCACCACAGATTGCGTAAGTGTAGTGGTCAACTACGTTGAATTTGTCTTTATTGTATGTTGCGCCCAGTTGAGCTTCAGCCATCGCCATACCTACAGCCATTGCAATACCTTGACCCAGTGGGCCTGTAGTTGCATCAACACCTGCAGTATGTCCGAATTCCGGGTGACCCGGTGTTTTGCTTCCCCATTGACGGAACTGTTTCAGTTCTTCCATTGGAAGATCATATCCGCTCAGGTGCAGCAAGCTGTACAGCAACATGGAACCATGTCCTGCAGACAGGACAAAACGGTCCCGGTTAACCCAAGTTGGGTGGTCCGGGTTATGAGTCATCGTTTTTGCAAAAAGTTGGTACCCCATTGGAGCGGAGCCCATAGGCATACCCGGATGTCCGGAATTTGCCTTCTCAATTGCATCAATCGCCAAAGTACGTACGGTAGTGATCGACAGGTTGTCGATTGTAGTGTTCTCGTCCTTTTGAATCGCTTCGTTCTTGTCAGTCATGGTTTGTCCTCCTCATGTCTTTAGATAAGTCGGGTGCGCAAGCGAATCCCTCTCATCATACAAGCAAACCGAATTTCACAATAAGTGAATCCGCTTGAGTGTTTCATTTTGACTTATTCACTTTTGTATTGTATCACTTGGCGTGAAGCTTTTCCATAACCTTCTTTTAGAAGTTCGGGAAAAATGGGTTGTTTGTGATGAATAATCCCTTGCCAATCAAGCAAAAATCGCAATACACAAGGCACTTGAATCCAAAAACAGACTCAACGAGCCTCGCAAATCCATCGCATGAAGTATAACCTCTAAGCTGAAAACCATGCATTTTTTAGATATCCATCCGTAATTCACATATAATATTCCTGAATATGGATTTGAAAGTGAGTTGCGGTTTACTTTTCAAATGTACATGCGTCAATCATAGGAGGTAGCGAACATGACAGATCCTGCTGCTCACCCATCCCCATCGGTAAAATACTCATTACCCTGGATATCCGGTATTTTAACGGGTATTCTGTCGGGAGTTATCCTGGGATTTTTCCTTAAAATGATTCAGGCCTACACTGGTGAACAAGTATATACTCTGCTTCTAAATATCGATTTTGTGCCTGGTCTTCCGCCAACTTTGCCCGAGTTCATTGAGTTTTTTTTACACCTAATTGTGTCCGTTGCCATCGCCATCTTCTATTTGTGGTGGGTACAGCGCTCAGGCCGCCCCATGTTCAAAGGAATCTTGCTTGGTGCTGTTTCGTCTCTGCTCTACATCCCCCTCTCTCAACTATCGTCACGTGTTCCAGACCTGAATGATTTGTCCGCCATCCTCTACTGGATTGTTGGACATCTGCTATTTGGTATTGTGCTTGGCTTGTGCGGAAAGTATATGAACGCGAAACAAGCGACTCCCGCTTCGTAAACGAATTGGGGTCGCTTTTTTGTTAGTCTATTCCATGGTTCCGAATCAACCTTGCACAGTATTAAAGCATAAGCTTAAAATACGACGGTTTTATTTTCATGGACAAGAACACGGTCTTCGACATGCCATTTGACGGCACGTGCAAGCACAACACGCTCAATGGTACGTCCAATACGTTTCAGTTCGGTTACATCGTCCCCGTGGCTTACACGCTGTACATCCTGTTCAATAATCGGGCCGCCATCCAGTTCTTCCGTAACATAGTGCGCTGTCGCACCAATAATTTTGACACCACGGTTGTACGCTTGCGCATACGGTTTACCGCCCACGAAGGCTGGCAGGAATGAATGATGGATGTTAATGATTCGATTGCGGTAGTGCTCAATGAACATTGGAGAGATGATCTGCATGTAACGAGCCAGAATGATCACATCCACATCATTGCCAATGACGTCCAGTTGACGCTGTTCTGCTTCTTTCTTCGTATCTGCTGTAACCGGAATATGATGATATGGAATGCCGAATGATTCTACATAGTCCTTCATGTCCAGATGGTTGCTGACCACAAGAGCAATATCTGCATCCAGGTCGCCTGCCTGCCATTGCCACAACAATTCAACCAGACAATGATCTTCTTTGGATACAAAGATAGCCAGTTTCTTCTTGCGGCTAACCGCAGATAGCGTCCATTCCATTTGGAAACGGCTTGCGACTTCTGCAAAATCAGCTTCCAGTTTCGGCAGGTTGATTAACAACTGCGGAAGATCGAACTCGATTCGCATAAAGAACATGCCGCCAGCAGGGTCCATTGTATACTGGTCCGACTGAACAATGTTTGCACCATGCTGGTGCAAGAAATGAGAAACGGCAGCAACAATTCCTGGACCATCCGGACAGGAAATAAGCATGCGCGCACGATCGGCGCGGTTTTTAGAATCAGGGCGTACTTGTTTAGCATGGATCTCCATCGGGTTATTCTTCCTCCTTCAATTAAGCCATGACTTGCGGGGTTAACCCGCAAGCCAGGCAATCAAGCGATGATTCAGTTGTTCTTCATTCAAATGCGGGAACAATGCCGCTTCAGCCACCATGTCATAGAGGCGTTCCAGCGGTTCGCGCGGATCTGCCTTTTTGGCTTTGGCATCATTTTTGAGCAATGTCCACACATCCAGAATATACGAACGGGATTCAATCTCTTTACCTTTGAAAAAGTGTTGCAGCTGTTCTACTTCTGTCAGGAATTCCTGGCCGAATCGACCGGCAACATCCCCACGTAGCAGCGCAATCTCCACTTCATACATTGGACGCTGTGTCTTGGCCTCTTTACCAATCCAAGGTGTCTCCAGGATAAATGGACGTCCTTGAAGTTTCTCATGGTTCACGATGCGGTTAATCGCCTCAAACCCAATCCAGCCAGAGCCGATCGGTGTATGACGGTCCTTGTGCGCACCCACAGCATTCTTACTATCATTAATATGCATTACGGCAATGCGGTCAAGTCCTACCGTGCGATCGAATTGTTCCAGTACACCGTCAAAATCATTAACGATATCATATCCGGCATCATGAATGTGACATGTATCCATACACACAGTCAGACGCTCGTTATATGTTACTTTCTCGATAATCTGGGCGATCTCTTCGAAACTGCGACCCATCTCCGTACCTTTGCCAGCCATGGTCTCCAGAGCGATGTTCACATCCGTCTCTTTCACACCCTCCAGCACTTCATTCAACCCTTCTGCGATCCGTCCGATCCCATAGTGAGCATCTTTGTCTGTAAATGCGCCGGGATGTAATACGATGTTTTTCACACCAATGGCATGTGTCCGACGAATCTCTTCCTGAAGGAAATCTACAGCCAGTCTAAACGTGTTATCTTTGTACGAGCCAAGATTAATAATGTACGGTGCATGGACAACGATATCTTCCATTCCACCCTCTTGCATGGCAAGCTTGCCTTCTTCAATATACATGGACTCAATTGGCTTGCGACGTGTATTCTGCGGTGCACCCGTATATATCATAAACGAACTGGAACCGTACGAGGACGCTTCCTTCGTTGCACTCAATAATCCCTTGTCCGAAAAGGACACGTGGGAGCCGATTTTCAGCATTATTGATCCCCCTTAATCTGAATTATCCCTTATTCTAACGCGATTATCGAAATAAATCTAGAAATGCGCTATAATTCGGGATAGAGGCTATTTTTGACAGCTATTATGTGGAACATGGTGGACGGAATCCGTCTTTCCGTGAAAATCAATGAACCGAGGTGACTCCGCAATGATTTTCGACTCCTACGTGATGATACTGACCAGCAGTTCCCCCAGCAATTGGTTTATGAATACAATCGCATTCTGGACTTTTTTATTGCTTGGAAGCATGTGTATCGGTGGATTTTTTATGATGCGCAAGTTTTTGAAAGTGCTACCAAAAGCGGACGGAAAGTCCAAACTGGATTGGCAGAATTATTGGGTTGAAGCCAGCCGTCATTTATGGACCGATGAAGCCAAAGCTTTTCTGGATCAACTTGTGGAGCCTGTACCCGGACCATTTCGTGACATCGCCAAACATTCCATTGCTGCAGAGATTGGTAAAATTGCAGTTGAGGACAACGCAACGGAAGTTTCTAGAGATCATTGCATCAAAGGATACATTATTGCCACACCGAAGCGGGATAATAAGTTTTTGGTAAAATTTCTGGAGAAAAACAAAATCGATTACTCCCCTTATCAACACTTGATTAAATAAATTACTAAGATGAGTTAAGCCATATGTGGATTTGGTTAATTAGATACAGATATGCTCCGTCAGGTAAGTCATTCCCAGCAGGCATTGCTTACCGTCCGGGGCTGTTTGTCGATTCAAGGGTATACGTCAGCGCAGTGACAATACAGAGAGGATGTTTAATATGAAAATTGCCATTTGTGGAGGTACCGGGTTTGTGGGAGGAGCACTTGTGGATTACTGGTTGCAAGCCGGACACCATGTGAAAGTCATTACACGCAAACTGCCTGACTTGCATAATCCAAGTAAGAATCTTACATATATATCGTGGGAACAAGTCGAAGAACAACCTCAATTGATAGAAGGTGTGGATGCACTAGTTAACCTTGCTGGAGAAACGTTGAATCAACGTTGGACAACCAAGGCGAAGCTGGAGATTGTTGAATCCAGAGTAACGACTGTCGCCCGGGTAGCCCGATTGGTGGAATCACTGGAGCAAAAACCGGAAGTGGTCGTTCAAGCTTCTGCCATGGCCATCTATGGTACCTCCCCTACCGAAACCTTTGATGAGAGTAGTCCGCAAAAGTCCATGAATTTCCCATCCCGGGTCTCCGAGCAATGGGAAGTTGCTGCAGATGCGATCAAAAATGTAAGACTCGTTAAGATTCGGGTTAGCTTGGTACTCGGACATAAAAAAGGTGCATTTCCATTAATGAAACTGCCTTATATGCTAGGTGTTGGCGGCAAGATCGGCAGTGGCAAGCAATGGACTAGCTGGATTCACATTATGGATATCGTCAGACTGATTGACTTCACTATTCAGAACAAACAGATTTCCGGGCCTGTGAATGCTTCCACACCAAATCCCGTTACCAATGATGAATTTGGTCGCACGGTTGGTAAGGTGTATCATCGCCCTCACTGGTTCCCCGTACCCAGCTTCCTGATTAAAACCTTGGTGGGAGAACTATCCGTTGTCGTGCTTCAGGGGCAGAGAGTCATTCCGCAAAAAGCACTCGACTACGGATTCCAGTTCACCTTCCCAACATTAACCCAGGCTCTTGAAGATCTGAAGCACCGTGGCTTATCCGATTGATTGAACCACGGGAATGACCCATAGCTTATCCTACCGACCGATAGGTGTAAACAGATTCCGCCAGGGTAAATGTATCTCCATCCGCCAATGGATACTCCTTGTAAGGAGCAAGAATATTGCCCTGAAGAATGGTTCCATTAACGGAACCTAGGTCCTTAATCACATAGCCCGATTTGTTCCGGCTCAACTCTACATGAGCACGGGACACACCGGTCGCTGTATCCACCCACTGAACCATGTCTACTGATCTTCCGATTACAAAAGACGCTCCCTGCACATCCATCCGTTCTTGTTGGTCACCGCTTCCGGATCTTCGTTCAAGATAAAATGAAGGTATTACTGGGCCTCCCGTTATAACATTACCATTACCTCCAGCCAGATTCTGCAAGTTTACGGTTGCTTCCGCAACTGCATCATGTCGGATTAACTCCGAAGTCGAAGCTCCTGTTTCATCCTTGTACTGAAAGAACGGTGGTTCGGAATGTTCAGGTGTCAGATGCTCATTTTGAAAACGGAAATGCGCATTACCACCTTCTGAGGCGGATTCAGCCGTTCGATTTACACGTTCCCCTGGCTTATCAGCTGAATTCCAGCGCCAACTCTCCTGAAATAGTTCCTCTTCATCTTCCGTTTGCTTGCCTTTTTTCTTACCTAGGTTGAATGAAAACGACCGCTTATTCTCTGCGTTATTCTGAAGGTTCCCCTTACGCTTCCACGTCCATCCTGCTACACCAATCAAACCAAGGCTTATTATCGTGGACAGGATCATCTGTGTCTGTCCCGGTTGCTCCATGTATATGAATCTCCATACCAATGCCATGGCCACCATGCATCCTAGTATAATATAGGTTACTTTGGAAGATCCGGACTTGTCCTCCATTTTCCCATCAACATGCTCTAGCGAATCATATGGGTTACTTAGTCCCTTATCCATGGCGCTTGAGCCATCCAATGCAGATTGTCCAGATGAGCGTCTGCCCGGAAAAGTTCGGGATCCAACCGAAATGTCTTCAACTTCAGAAGCATTCGTTTTCTGCGGCTGACGGAAATTTAGCTGTGGCTCCATAGAAGCATTTGGAACGGAATGACTATATTGATATTGCCACGAATCACCAGTAGCCGGCGTGTTATCCCGCTCAGTAATTGACGAATGAGGATTACCTCTTCGATCACCCACTGCGTCCGACTTTCTGGACGCGAGGAACGCTGCGTTTCCTCCACTCTCTTGCTCATCAGCGTATAACTCCAGCAAAAGCTCTCGCAACTGTCTGATATCCCAGTGTTCATTGTCGCATAGTTGCAGAACACGTTGAATGCCTTCTCCCTGCAGTTCCTGTACATGGGCCATCAGTCTGATTACCAGCTCACGGAATTGCTGAGGCGTCGAATCGGCTTCCACTGTATCCATGATAGGTACATATACCATCCCAAGCTCACCTTGTTCAAATGAACCTTTAATAAACAAATACTCCTCCTGAATCAATAATTTACGAGGCTCCAGCATATATTGTCGGCATTCCGTGAAGACATCGGCCAGTTGGAACAAAAGACCATATAGAACACGCAACTTGATTTTGCTTGACTTTAACATCTGGGATAACATCTTATAGCCTGATATGTCATACTGCAAAGTGACATTTCGGTCTACTTCACGAACATGAACGGGAAGAAGTCGCGGAATCTGATTGGAGGACAACATCCCCATCTGTACACGGCTCAATTCCTCCATTCGTAACCCGTCTGCTTTCTCCAAAACCATGAACGCTCCGCCGTTACGAACAAAATCTCTCGTTAATCCATACATGCCAATCCTCTCTTTCCATTGCTATATAGGATCAACTAAAGAAAGTTACACTAGGAACTTCGATGACGGAACAACCTTCCGATCACTTTTATCCCCAGATTTCTTGATTCCCTTTTATAAAGAGGAAAATCCGGGATAAAGGCGAAGCATATGCTTCCGATGTAGCTTTCTTTCAGAAAGCTTTTAGCTCCGCTTCTTCAGATTTTTCCGCCCTCTCCGATCTCGTGTAAAAAGTTTAGTTGATATAAGCTGAGTTACTATATGTTACACTTTGCCACTCCAATTGCAGTGCCATCTTCTACCACTGTTATTCTCAAATTTATCGACTCCTTCACTTAAGGGAAAAGTCCTGAGACAAGGACCGTGATAAATCCAGGTAACACCGCCAACATAAACGGAAACTTCAATGTCTTCTCTTTATTTACCAGCTTGAGCGAACCGAGCATGAAAAAACCTGCAAGACTACCTGCCATGCCTCGAATTCGTTTCGCAGAATCTTTACGAAATAGAAGTATTACTAGACCAATTGCTCCCGCATACAAAACGGAATAAATAATGACATGAATGCCAAAAGCGAGTCCGGTCCATGCGCCAATCCCACCAAACAGTTTCACATCTCCTGCTCCTACCGCTCCAATCGCATACATCAGGAACAAGATACCAAAACCTGTTGCAAATCCGGCGGCTGAGAACAAGAAACCATCCCATCCTCCACATATGATATGCGCCAGTACGCCAGCAACAGTCACGGGTAAAGTCAATCGATTGGGAATTTTCATGGAACGAATATCTGTAATAAAAGCTGCAATAACGTATATGCAACAGGGAATGTAAAACCACTCCACCTCCATCATCTCCTCACTTATTTTCTGGAGGCCACGTTAAACGTAGTCTCCGTCTTGGCACCGTCCCCTGTCTCGACAACAAAACTCCATGTCCCTTCTGTCGTCCGAGTACCAACAAACCAATTCCACTCAATAATTCCATTCTCATCTGCGGTCGCCCAACCGATGTGTTTTGCAGAACTTTCACCTGACTTGTAAAATATCGTTAAGTTGGCTGTCGTTCCTGGTTCTACCTTCACCTTGATCGTTGCATTGTTGCCTATGTAAGCCGGGTCAGGCTTCGATAGCACCGTTGCTGAACCCGCAGTATCCCCGTCTCCTCCACTACCATCTGATCCTTCTCCTGTATCACCAATCCATACCCGTTCTGCCGCAGCAGCCTGAATCCGTAGCAGTTTGCTGAGAAAGGGCACCTTTACCGGTAATTCATAACTCAGTTCAAGCCTAAAATATGGATTCGTTTTGTTCTTGAGATCAGGTATGGAGATACCATTCACATGCACACGTTCCATATCCAGCAGAGTTGTCTCTATGAAAGGTTGTAGCAAGGGTTTGACCGTCGGATCAAGCACCGTTTCGAAGACCGATGTCTTGATCTCCTGTAGCGGCTGTTCACCACTGGCCGCAGCTGAACGCACCCAATCACTTAATGGCTCTGGTAGAGAAGAAGCATAACTTTCTGCCCATTCAGTTAGAGACAGCTCCGGTATCTTCCAGCCCCCTGAAGAGCCTTCACCGTCGGCAGAATCAGAAGGTGTGAATGCAAGAGAAACGGGATATATTTTCGTTGATAACTGCTTTACTGCTTCCCCTGCCGTGCTCTGTAGCGCTGTGGAGATTAGAGTCATTTGCACAATGAAGATGAGAAACATGATAAAGAATAGAAAGACAGGTAACACCAGTGAAGCTTCCAGAACCATGCTGCCCTGTTCCTTTTTCGGAGAACATATCTGCTTATTCAGAGACTTCAATCGTTGCAATCTGATTATTCGTGTTAAACGAATCTGCAATTGTGCGCATTCTTTTTCATATTGTTGCTGCTTATCCATAATCCCTCCACCGAAACGATCCTGATTATTCAATAGGAATAATCCGCCTTCCGCTCAATGAAAAATCGCCCATCTTCAACCTGATCCGCACTACCCATAACTGCACCTATGCTTCTAACCACCCCAGGCAAAAACCACAATTTGATGCTGCTACGCATGTTACCCGAAGCATACGTCTGTTTCTCATCCGGGTTCACACCGGTATTCAATCGAATCAGAGCCAGCATTCTGGACATTTTGCGTTCATTGTTGCTATGCATCAAGAGGAACAATCGGAGATGGTCCCTGTACGTCAGTTTGACTTTGATATACTTGGACAATTCCACACTGCCCTCTTTCGCTAGTTTCACCATATCCGCAATGGCGTTTGTAATTCCGTATAAGATTGCCGCCGATAACACGAGAAGAGGATTTCCCAGCTTACTGTGCTCAATTAACCCTTCTGCCGTCCGAATAGCCAGCCGCATCCCAAAGATCTCTGCATACGCCGCAGCAATGTTGCCCGAAGGGTTATGAAACCCGTAGACGATATACTCCAGTTCCTGATTCTCCAGTTTGAAAACATCACCAGCATCTCCACCACCTTCAGTCCAGGTAAATAGCTGCCCAAAGTCCATGGAGTTGAAATAGGATAAAGCATATTCATTCTGAAATAATTCGTCGCCCAGACTGTCCAACAGACCCGACATCCCGCCAAACAAACTGTCCATTCCCTTCATGGCATCGCCACCAGATTCATAGGGATCACCCGCAATCTCTGCCTTTTTGGCATCCTCACGACTAGCCTCGTTAAAAGCAATATTAGCGTTGTAATATTCCTCCAACTGCTTGAAAGCGTCCATGGAACCGGAACTTCCATTCTGAATCTGCGACAAGATTCGTTTGACTTCCTTCAACTTCCCTTTGGATTCTTTGTCATTGGCTTTACGCTGGGCATCCGACCCACGACCACTCTCCAGCTGTTGCATACTCTGTTGGATGAGATTGGTAGAACCATTGCGCACATAGGTATCCATATAACGTTCCGTAATCTGACTTGCCTGTCTGACCGCAGGTTTAATCGGGACACCACTCATGCCCGTGACGCTACGAAGCTGATTATTCAACTCCAAGTTGTCTCTCCTGACGTTGTCGAAGTCCGAATTCTGTGAAACCACACGTGCCTTCAACTGATCAAATAGACTATCTGCCCTTACAAGCTCTGAGGCGAGGGAACGTGTGCTTTTGGCTTCACTGCCTGATCCAGTAGATGCAGGACTCGTTCCAGGCAGATTCGAGTTGCCTACGTTGTCGTAGCTGGCATTCTGTGAACGGTTCTCCCCCTCCGCGATCACACGTTTCATTTCCTCATTAATCTTGCGCGCTTCCTCGATCTTGGACTGTGCTTCCTCCAGCTTCGTTTGATGGGCCTGTGACGCGGGCTGAATGATCATGCTGATGCCTGTCACCACATTACTAACACCAGTCCGATAGCGAGCCAGTTCCAATATGTATTGTTGCTCTCTGAACGGCAGTCCCTCATCCGCCTGTTTCTTATTCAGATAATCTGCATAACGTGCCGCTGCCTCGGAAGCTGTCTCTGGTGTATCTTCCAGCATCTCTTCATAGATGGCCTGTGAAGGCGGGTCCATGATCAACTTTGGAAGATTCTTCAGTTTCTCCGCGGATTCCGTCTGATTGGCAATGGCTTCGTCCAGTAATTCTTCACGTTTGTCATATAACTTCTGTAATTTTTTCAGCAAGTCTACCGTGTGTGCAGCTTCCTTCATCTCATCCGACATTGGTTTGAACCGATTGATCACTTCAAGGGTAAAATCTACTGGAGCGCGATACTTCATATCCTCCTGAATCTGACGATTGAAAATATCGTATCTGCCCAGTTCACGCTCCATGCTCAGCGAAGTTGTATCCCACTGGATATCCAGAATGGGGAATCCATCTTTTACGGATGAAGGCTTCACGCTATCGTTCAGCACTTTAGCCATAATCGCATCCCCGCTACTATCGCCATACCCGAATAAACCATACTCCTGGAGTGATGTGTCATAGGCTGACATGACGGATCTCATCGCAGCATGTGTCATTCGTTCCGTTTGCACTTTGAATGCAGCAATACGAGCGTAATCTATAAATATAGCTACAAACATATAGACTCCAGCCAATATTAATATTAAAAAAAGGGTTACGGCTCCCAACTCACCGTCTTTTTTTCTAAACAGCTCCGCCCTCCTCCTTTTCTCACTTTTTGCCTTTCCCAAAATGCTGTACCACCTGTCCTGCTTCCGCAGCAGTACTCGCGGCTTCACCACCTTTGCCTTTAAACTTGGCTGCGTAATAACGGATTAGATCGACCGTTCGAATGAATTCAACCGGTTCAACAACTGCGGATGATCCCTGGGTCAGAACACGGTTACCTGAATCGAACAAAAAAGAAGGAAGAGGCAGAGAGATTACCTGGTCCAGCTTAGTTGTTACTTTCCGCTGAATCAGAGAATTCTGATATTCAATCGTTCCTTTCATAGCTGAGGGCATATGTTCCACAGCTTGTGCTAACTTCTGTTCCGAGAGACTTCCACCTTCACCAGCAGGTATAGAAACGCTAACCTGATTATCCGCTCCCGCCCAGCCAAACAGCGCCCCAAGCATACGATCATCCGTCAGTCTCCAGTACAGATTGTCATGTTCTCCAGCGACAAATTCACCCGTCATCGCCTGCTTGCTGCTGTTGTCCCAGCTATAAGCTGCACGTTCGGAAGCTGCATAGGCGTGTTGATTCAAGAATGTCTTTTGATACATGTACATGGTAAAGAAGAGCAACAACACAAGAATAAACAGCACGACAGGGAAGATCAGGGAGGCTTCAATGGTGAAGCTCCCTTCTTCCTTCTTCAGCCTGTTAACCCGGGAAAAATTCATTACTTTTTGTATCCACTTTGCTAAGAAGAGACTCGATTAGTGCTGTTATTTGGTCTTTAAAAATTAAAGCAATAATGATAATAACCCCGATAATTAGAATCAGCTCCAACGTGCCGAGTCCGTCCTCTTCCTTCCAAAATGCGTTCACCTTGTTTTTCAATACTTCCATCATCCCAATTCCTCCTACATATTCATCATCATAAAAGCAGGTGCCCCGATCATGACCACAATTGTAAAAAAGATTAATACCATCGGAAACACCAGTTTGGAAGAAGCCTGTTCTCCCTTCGCCCGACTGACAGCCTTGCGTTTCTCCCACAACACATGTGACAGATCCCGCAGCGCCAATACAAAGTCACCTCCCCCACGTCGGAAATTCAGTAGCACCGTTGTTGTAAAAATCGTCACTTCCTGCACGCCACATCGGCGGCTGAACTGTTCAAAAGATTGTTGAAACGAATAACCGTTGTTCCAATCCCCCACTGTCTTTCTGAGTTCGTTGTACAGCGGATGATCCCGTTCCCCCTGGCTTGTCACACAGTGAACGATGGCACGTTGAACGGTCTCCCCGGCGCCTACCAATAGAACAATTCGATTCAGCAACTCGGGCAACTCCATAAGAATGTCCTGATCTCTCCGCTGAACCTTCGTATTGAGGTCTTTATAGAGTGCAAAGGGTAACGCTATACCCAGCGCGAGTCCACCTACCATGCCTCCGATGCCCATATCTCCAACGAGTGTTAACAGACAACCTACCAGCAACATGAGCCACGTATAGGTCAACATTTCAGCGCAATAGAGCATCGTTTTCTCTCCACTGTGCTGTATGCCATACATTTTCTGAATGGCATGTTGCATCCGAAACATGAGCACAGGCAATCTGCGTCCAATCTCGAACTTGTCCAATATAAACAGGAAAGGACCATGCACTTTCTTCAGTCGTAATCCTTCCATATCCAGCTTGCGCAGATGCCGGTAGGTCTGTCCCCGGGTTCGATCCAGCACAAGCCATCCCGCTCCGAGCATCCCTGCGACTATAACGGGAAGCAGCATCGTTTCAGCTCCTTATACTTTGATATCCATAATTCGAGTAACCCACAGATAACAGCAGGCCAGTACTGCCAATGCACCACTAGAGATGAGATATCCCATCCCGCTATACAACGGCTCCATAAAATCCTTGGCGGTCAGATTGAGAAATATCAGAAAAATAAATGGAGCGGCAAACATCACCTTCGATTCAAACTTTTTCTGCGATACCGCGACCATAATATCCTGCTGAATATCCAGCTTCTCACCAATCACCGCAGATGTACGACGTACGACCTCAACCAGATCTCCACCAGTTCGTTTGCACGTAATGAACACGTCTGCAAAATTTGTAATATCTTCAACCTGCGCCCGATCTGAAAAATCCTGTAGCGCCTCTTCAATCGGTTGTCCATACTCCATCCGTGTCCGCAATATCGTGAACTCACGAATCAGATCGGTATCTGCTTCCGGGTTCAACATCCGCAAATCCTCCACCGATTCCTTGAATCCATTTTCCACCGATTTACCTGCGGCCAGTGCCGAAGACAATGCATATAACGCTTGCTTAAAATGTAAACTGAGTGTCATTCTTCTTCGTTCCAGCAGTACCTTAGTCCAATGTTTTGGTACCCATATACAGCCCGCAGCCAGAATTGCTCCAGCCAACCAGTGATGGTAGAACAGAATTCCGATTCCAAAGAACAGCAAACCACTAATCAGCATACAGACCATTCGTTGTCTCCGGGAAAGCGTATATACGGTGTAATCCGTCAACATCTGTCTGGCTTCACCCAACATTAATCACCTTCCAATAACTTCAATTCACGTTGTTATGTGATGAATTTGATTCAACACTATATTGTTCTATGTATTCATCCAGCCATTCCCCAAGCCCAGCCATCTGAATTTTATCCACCTGATTCAACTTCCCAACCTGTATTAAACCGCCAATAATTTTGCCTTCCCGCTCTTCTTGTTCCTGGAAACGAAACAACGGATTCAGCAAGACCTCACCGTCCTGCATGCCAATCACTTCACTGATCTCCGTCACCCGCCGTGAGCGGTCTCGCAGCCGGGACAGATGCACAAAAATATCGATTGCCGAACTAATCTGCTGTCTTACAACCGCAATGGGAAGATCCGCACCGCTGAGCACCATCGTTTCGAGTCTGCTGATCATGTCCGAGATCGTGTTTGCGTGCCCAGTTGACAACGATCCATCGTGTCCTGTGTTCATAGCCTGTAACATATCCAGCGCTTCTGCGCCCCTTACCTCACCAATCACAATCCGGTTCGGACGCATCCGTAAGGAAGATTTGATCAGATCCCGAATAGATATCTGTCCTTTGCCTTCGGTGTTTGCATTCCGTGTTTCCAGTGATACCAGATTTGGTACCGTAACTATCTGTAGCTCAGCCGAATCCTCAATGGTAATAATCCGCTCATCGGCAGGGATAAACTGGGATAATGCGTTCAGAAAGGTCGTTTTTCCCGATCCGGTCCCACCTCCAATGAAAATGTTATATTTGCTCCGTACCAACTGTTGCAACAGTTTTGCGGCATCTTCATGCAAGGCTCCCTTTTCAATCAGATCAGACATCTTCATCGGCTCACTCGGAAATTTACGAATGGTCATCGTGGGGCCTTTCAGGGCAATGGGAGGCAGTACGATATTGACCCGCGATCCATCCTTTAACCGGGCATCCACGATCGGAGAAGACTCATTCACAATCCGGTTTACCCCGGACACAATCATCTGAATAATATCCTCGAGTCGTTCCCTGGACTCAAATTCTAGAGTGATCTGACTGACTTCACCTTCCTGCTCCACAAAAATCTCCTTGTGACTATTGATCATAATCTCCGTAATATCGGGATGATCCACGAGCGGTTGCAGAATATCCAATCCACGAAAGGAATCAAACAATCGCTGTACCAGTGTATGACGCTCTCCGGAGGTCAAATCATCCAGCTTCGGGTCAGTAAGAACTTTGCGTTCTATCCCCTGCCACAGTTCATCATCTCCAGCGGAAGAGGTTAAATCCAGGCCTGCCCTGACCTCCCTGCGCATGATCTGAAACTGTTCTTCACGATCCAGTATTCGATTGGATGACTCCGTCATAACGCCCACCGATCCTGCTTCTGAATTCGCCCCGTTTGCTTCAATTCTTCTTCGCCATCTTGTACCAGCATGGCACATAATCTTTTCACTTCGCGTTGGAAGATCGGAGAACTAAGCATGACCTCCTCCTGACTAAGCTGCTTCCATGAAGGAATATAGGGCAAAACTGCATCCAGATGCAGATCAGGCCTTGGAAGTGAATTGACGACATTATCCCGATATTTGTTAACCACAAAGCGTGAACGGTCCAGCACACTGTCGTACAGATCTGGCTTCGTACGCTCAGCATGCTGCAACCATTGTCCCCATCGATGCATGGCAGCTATATCATCTTCAACCAGCCAGACGAACGCATCTGTTGCGTCCAGCACACCTTCACAGCGCCCATCCCAACCGGAATCCCCATCCAGAATTAGCACATCATATTGTCCGCAATCCGTTAAATAACGAAGCAGATTCGACGTATCCTCACGAGTCATCTGCAACAGTTCTTTCCGATTCGATAATGGCCAGAATACATCGGATTTCAGCGCTTCATGCCGGATGACATATCCATCCACAGCCTTCGCTTGCAACTGTAGCTGCTTGCCAGATTCCTTTCTACCTACCCTCAGATCGTATAGCAGGCGTGACAGCCCCATCTCCGCATCCGGGTGATGCTGACCACTTCGGGAAAGCCCCTTCTCCAGAAACGGGAGCGTGCTATCCAGCGTCTCCAGATTTAGATAGAGGACAGCATAACCTGCGAGTCCCAACTGCTTCGCCATATGCAGGGCCACTGCCGTTTTGCCACTTCCACCCGAAGCGGATACTACACCGATGGAGAGAGTCTCCTGTCCCGGGCGATGCATTTTCTTGCGGCGTGGCTGCCTGCAAGCATGCATCACGGCATCCAGCAAAGTGGGCAAAGGTTGGAATTTCATCAGCCGCTTGGCCTCATCCACCTCGTCCATCCCTTCACTAAGCATCAACCAAGGTACACCCGATGCTTCTCCGCCGTTACGTAGCCAGTTATTCAGAAATTCCGGTTCTGCAATAACCAGATCCGGCAATTCTCGACTATCTTGCTCATTCATGTGATCCCTGAACGAATCCCATTGGGAGAACGCCGTGAAACGCACATGGTAACCAGACAAATTTCCTTGTACATAATCAAGCCAGGCACTGATATAATCTTTGTCTTTTGAAACCAATACTGCCTTTAGTACAATCAATTTCTCCTTCCCTCCCTGTCAAAAAGCACAAAAAAGCACCGTCCAATAACCGCATGAACATGCAGTATATGGACGGTGCTTCCGTCACGTGCTATGAATGTATGGATAATATAGCATACAATTTCTGGGGGAGCAAGGGATTTATTCTAACCCATTTTTCCTTAAGAGTTGTACGGTGAATCGAACTCAATAATGTTACGGTCCGGATCAAGTACAAAAATCTGTGCGAATCCAGCCACACTATCAGGTCTCGCTTCGTACTCAATTCCCTGCTGCTCCAACCAGGCTATAGTCCCTGAATAACTGGTCACCCAGATCGCAAAGTGGCCGTCTGTTGTATCAATTCCAGCCTCGCGTAACGTGTGACCCTCAGGGTGCTGTAATAGATGAAGTTGCTGGCTACCGATAGCGTACCATGTACCCGTAGAGCGGAAGGCTGGACGTTCAATCTCCTGCATGCCCAGTAACCCCGAATAGAACTTCTTCGCGATCTCCAGATCACGTACAGCCAGACTAACATGGTGGATGTGTGCATATTCAATCATCTTTTATATCCCCTCTCTAATTAAATATGACTATACTATAACACCTTGAACCCTGACCATAATCCCGCTAAAAAGAAAAACACCCCTGAATTCAATCTGGTAAACCTCTCGGCTTACACAGATCAAGTTCAGAGGTGCCCTGCAAACGGCATACAGTAATGCTCGCTTGCCACATGAAATGATCTTCAGCATATCAATGGGCATAGCCCATTTATTTAGCGCTATCCAATGCTTCTTGTGGGATTTTGATCTCTTCCACTTGATCCTGGTTGGAGAACGTACTGGTCATCTTCATGTCCATTGTCATCTTCTGTCCATTCTGTTCCATCTCCATGACCATGTTTACGTCCGTACCTGCAGGCAGGTAGGTTTCTTTGTTGATCATATATTTCATCTTCATGCTGGTGATATTCATCTGATCAAGCATGGCTTGCATCTGGGCATCCGATCCATTTTGCTCCATCACGGCTTTGGCCAGTTCCTTCACATTATCACCGGATACGTCAGCGTTAATGACATAATTGTCGCCTTCTTCGGTCACTTCAGTATCTTCTTCGATCTTTTTGAATTGCTCCAATTCACCTTCGGGATTCATGCTTGCTTTCATCTGCTCAATCAGTTCACTCGTTTGAGCTTCAGGAATTGCAACCCATTGATCCCCAACTTGGGAGTAGATTTTATCCGAAGTGATATATTGCTTCACGTTCTGCGCTTCCTGGCCGGACATTTCCATATTCATCTCTTGATAGATCATCATTGGATCTTTAATAATATCCATCTTGAGCGATGTTTTAACCTGTTGATCCTGGGACTGTTCACCAGCATCCAGTTTCAGATTCTGATCAATGTTTGCTTGGGTTGTGAAGCTCTTCATTTCTTTGGTAGCTGCATTAGTTTTGGTAATCAACTCGTCCAGGGTAGGGATCTTTGTTTCCTGCTCCGCAGGTGTATTGCCCTCGTTAGACGTTTCGTTGTTAGTCGCTGGCGGCGTTGCCGTATTATCTGTATCGTTACCGCATGCTGCCAAGCTCACTGCTAATAATGCCCCGATAAATATTGTAGTCCACTTCTTCAAGTTGTTGTCCTCCCAAAATAGATATGATCTGTAGTGATTACCCAATAATTCCCGTTATTAATCACAAAAACCGATCTTTGATCTCCGGTGTAGGCAACATGCACGCTTCATCCTTGCCAAACCAACGATAACGATTGCGCGCAACCCAGTTATAGACTGCATTGCGAATAAATTTCGGTATGATCATGAACACATATAACAATGGATAAGGAAACTTCAGACCTTTCGCCAATCGCAGCGCAGCGGTCGAACGTGTATAGTAATTTCCATTTTCAATCAGGACAAAGGTGTCCATACTATCTGTCGACAAATTGCCTTTCTCCAGCAATTCCTTGGCTACATCGGATTGGAGCGAAGCAAAATGATATTTCCCTTCCGGGTCACGCTTAATAATCCACTTGGTTAAGCCCTGGCAGAAGTGACAGACGCCATCCACCAGTACGATGGGATGTCCCTGATGCACATCTGTTTGATTTGCTGTCATATTGGCTGCCTCCTATTGTTGCGGTTAGAGTAACTTACCCAATCTGAGCCTTCTTGTTCACTAATTCTAAATTTATTTCTTCTAGAGGTAGTTCAAAAAGTCCGCTTTTGATTACGAAGGATGCCTGGTGGCATCATCAGCATCGAATATGGAATTCAGCCGAAATGTACGTTGCTCACGTAGTTTTCTCTACGCTCCGCTACTCCATTTCTAGCTTCATCCCATCTTCTCGGTACGAAAACCGGTCTTTTTGAACACGCATTAATGGGAAAATAAAAGAAAAAGAGCGCAGGCATTGTGCCCGCGCTCGTATCTGTCCGACAATTACTCCGTAACTGCCTTTTCCATCCATTGGTCATCGATCATCTGTTGATGCAGGTCACTTGCCCACTGGTCCATACATTTGCAAATGAAATCTTTGCGACATACTGGACAAGGGGTTTTCTGCAGACGGCTGATATTGGTCATCTTCCATTCCGGGGAACGGGAGTAGAATACACGGCATTTAGTACCGTCTACCAAATTCATTTTGAATTCATACAATCCGTCTTCCTTGTTACCATAAGCTAATTCTAAATCTGCAATACGCGGTCTATAAGACATGGATATCACCTGTTTAATTCAAATTTGGTTCATGCAATGACACTACTCAGTACTAAGTTATATTAAAGAAAATTCAGGTCAATGTCAACTCGCGCATATCTACCCGCCAAACAGAATATCCAGAATAGTCCCTACCTGCCCTTGTTTTTTACCTTTCAAGACATCTGGATCAAAAACCTCAACATATCCGCAGGAAGCACAGCCCACAAACAGGTAGTGGTTATGCTGAATATCGAACACCTTGCTCAGGCCTGCTCCTGACATGGAAACTTCCTTAATGTTACAATCCGTGCCCCTGCATTTCGTACATACAAATCGCCGCTCGATCATCTCTTCAATACTCATCGTGGTTCCCCCTTTATGGAATGTGTAGCATGAAGTGGGAGTGCAATTATGTAAAATAGTACGCGATCTGGCATGTAATCTCCTGCATCATGTCCATATATTATAACCAACACAAAACCCTGCCGATTGCCAGCAGGGCTTTGTAATTGAACATCAGGTATCCAGGACACCCTGCTCTATATGTTCCCCGTTACTTACGGGAAGTCAGATCTTAGACCACGTTTAATACAACATCAATGTTGCCCCGTGTTGCTTTGGAATAGGGACAGAAATCATGGGCCTTGCGAGCGAGATCCTCTGCTTGACTGTGATCCACACCAGGCATACTCACGTCCAGACGAACAGATAACTGGAAGCCGTCATCCGCAGGGTCTTTACCAATGGATACGTTACTTGTAACCACCACATTCTCCAATTTCACGCCCGCTTTGCGTGCTACGTTGGCAAGAGCACTTTCATAACAGGCGCCATATCCAGCGGCAAAGAGTTGCTCAGGGTTGGTACCTTCACCACCGGAACCACCAAGCTCTTTGGGCATTTTCAGATCATGCTTGAGCACGCCATCCGAAGAAGTCACCGAACCTGTACGTCCACCTTTAACTGTCGCTACTGCTGTATATAAAGCTTCCATTAAGAATCTCTCCCTCATCAATATAATTTTTAACTGCCTTCCTTTCAATTTAAACTTCTGGCTCATTTTGAAACGTATTTTGGATCTTTATCAGCTTTTACATCTTTATTATTTTCATGCATTTCAACTTTATGGCTGTATTTTCTCTAAGGTTGGGTAATATACGAAGGGGCATCTTCAAGCTACAATCGAAATTTTGTGCTGATACATAAAAGTTGCACTAGACAAAAATACTTGAAGGAGTACAATGTAAAAATAAACATAAAAATTTAGATATATCATACGCGGTTCATTCCGCATCAATATTTCAAAGTCAGGTGATTATCGTATGAGTAAAAAAAATCCGTTCAACGCTCCTTCAAGAGAATCGTTGTCTACTGCGGACATGGCACCTTCACTCGGAGAAGCGCATAGCTCCATGAAAGTTCCGCAGAATGCTGCATGGTGGAAGAAATTCCTCGCCTTTGTAGGCCCCGGATACCTCGTTGCCGTAGGTTACATGGACCCCGGCAACTGGGCAACAGATATTGCAGGCGGCTCACAGTTTGGGTATACCTTGCTATCCGTCATCCTGCTCTCGAATCTGATGGCCGTTGTACTTCAATCGCTGGCTGGCAAGCTCGGAATCGTCACTGGACGAGATCTGGCTCAAGCCTGTCGCGAACGTTTTAGCATGCCGGTCGTCATGATGTTATGGATTCTGTGTGAGCTTGCCATTGCAGCCACCGATCTGGCTGAGGTTATAGGTTCTGCCATCGCGTTAAAGCTGTTATTTAACATCCCCATGTTATACGGCGTGATCATCACCGCAGTGGATGTACTCCTGATTCTTGCACTGCAAAACAAAGGCTTCCGCGCCTTGGAAACACTCGTCATTGTGCTGATGGCAACCATTGCCCTCTGCTTCGGGATCGACCTGTTCTTGGCGAAACCCGATATGGGCGGTGTGCTCCATGGTTTTGTACCAAATGTTGAGATTCTGCAAAACCCGGCCATGCTCTATATCGCTATTGGTATTATTGGAGCAACCGTGATGCCGCATAATCTGTACCTGCATTCTTCCATTGTGCAGACCCGTCAGATTGAACAGACACCACAGGGCAAAAAAGAAGCCATTCGGTACTCGACCATGGACTCTACAATTGCACTGACACTGGCTCTATTCATCAATGCGGCCATCCTGATTGTATCTGCCGCTGTATTCCACAGTGCTGGTATGACGCAGGTTGCCGAGATCGCTGATGCCTATCATCTGCTGACACCGCTATTAGGTACTACGGTTGCAAGTATTCTGTTCGGTGTGGCGCTGTTAGCATCAGGTCAGAACTCTACCCTTACAGGTACACTTGCTGGGCAGATTGTTATGGAAGGTTTCCTGAACATTCGTATTCCGGCATGGTTGCGCAGACTAGTCACACGTCTGATCGCCATCATCCCGGCGGTAATTGTTACAGCTATTGCAGGAGAACATGGCACAGAAGAACTGCTCATTTTAAGCCAGGTCGTGCTTTCTCTTCAATTACCTTTTGCTGTAATTCCCCTGGTGATGTTCACAAGTGATAAAAAAAGCATGGGTGCATTCGCCAACAAATCGTGGCTTAAAATCATCTCATGGGTCATTGCCGGTGTTATCGTTGTGCTAAATGTATATCTGATCATTCAGACGATCCGGTTGTTCTAATCTCGTTCTATGAACTAATCTAATAAAAAGGCTGATCGACTCCGGTATGCTATACCCAAGTTGATCAGCCTTTTATTGTTGCTGTACAGCAACATGTTTCCTTCTATAGCAAAACTCTAAACTCCAATAAACAATCATCTAATCCTGGTTTGGTATCAGTAACGGCAGGAGCTGATCCAATGAATCAACGGTCCAATCCGCACGTTCGTCATCCGATAGTTCCGGCTGGAATCTCCCATAACCCTGCATGATTCGAATCGTGTGCATGCCCAGCTTCCGGGCAGGAATAATGTCGTTATCGATTCGATCCCCGACCATGACAGCTTCCTCTGGTTCACAGCCTGCCTGTTTCAAGGCTACAGCGTATAACTCAGGGTCTGGCTTAGATACCCCTTCTTCAGCCGAACAGGCCAGAACGTCAACATACTTCCGTAATCCGTAACTCTCCAGTCTCTCTTCCGTTCCGGGACTCTGATTGGCAATAATACCAATACGATAATACCGTGACAACTGCTGAAGAACGGAATCCGCTGAAGGAAAAGGACGTTCAAGATCTTTTTGAAACTTTAGCTTGTCCTGAATCTGTTTCCGGTGCCCCTCATCTTCAATGAATGTGCGAATAGCCACTCTCATAGGCCATTGCTCATATTTTCGGTAACAGTTCGCGAACAGTTCGCGTACCGCCTCAATCTTCACCGGATACCCTAAAGCACAAGCTTCGCGGACGAACTGTCCGATAATATCATCAACCGGCTCCCATTCATCCACCAGCGTATCTCCAACATCAAAAAACAACCACTTCAATCCACTCACATCCGGCACGCCAATTCCTCCTTGTAAGCCACAGGCGATTCCTGATCCAAATCTAAAAGTTCGCGTTCACCTCTAAAACCATAAAAAAGAAGACCCACCGTCAAGCATGAGTCTCCTCAAATTTTCGTTTATCGATGAATCAATTTCATAATACCTTGATTAAATTCTGAAATTGATTCTAATACACTCAATTATAACAGGCACCTTACACCTGAGCAATCACAAGCTACGGCATTAACCATTGAGGAGAAAGCCGACTTCTCCATTGAGCGAATATACAATCCGGTCTGCGCCCATCCCGCGATAAATGCCCTTTGGATGACTCTGCTCCGTGATAACGCACAGGGATTTCGATGTCCATGAACGGCAGATTTGCAAATAACGACAGGTCAGATTCAGGCTGTTCTCGAAAATAAACACATTGCCTACGCTGCCCTGCGGCAAAAACCATTTTTGAGCTGCAGCCGTGTTCATGCGAATGACATGCTCTACCCCGATTCTGCGGAGTTTCCGCTCTTCCCCTGCACTGTTGGTTAGAACGGCAAACGGCATTTTTTTGTACATCAGCAATTTGATAAATTTACGTCCTGCTTCATTTGGAGCAGTCACTAAGATCATCTCAGTATCCATCATTCGTTCCTCCCTTGGCGTGAAAAGACAACAAAAAAGAAGCGTGGGGGACCAAGGCCTCCCGAACGCTTCTTAAATAACCCATGGCTAAAACACCATGAACCAGCGTACGGCTTGTTGCCTCTCCCTTTAACGCTTACGAGGTTAGCTGACGGATTCGGGCGCGAGAGTCGCCCTATTTCCGGCTGTCACCGGAAAATTCACCCCATGAATGCCCACTGTCCTGGACAGCGCATTCCGTTGGTTCCCCCGTTTCCCACTCATCAATGAATGGAAACTCAGCGATTAAAACATCGTTCGTATATCTTAAAGTAAGATCGAGCGATATTATCGTTTGTTTCGTTTTTCAAGTACAATTTAGTTTAAATTGAAATTACGTTATGAATCATACACCCGCGTCAAGACGGTGTAAAGTCCGCACAGATCACCGAATCGGCAGATTTCTGCCAATACTCATTCATAATAACGCTTACAATAAGGTTATACTCTATCCATCTCTTCAAGGCTATCTAATTCTCACTCTGACGAAAATCACTTCGCAATTCATTCACGTATTCTGCACAACTTGCCTGTTTTGATTCATTTAACAACACATTAGTTTTGCAATATTTAATTGTAACCAATATAATAGAAGATATAAGAGTATATCAATGGAGGCGATTTGGATGACAGTCTACGATTACAAAGTGAATACCCTTCGCGGTCAAGAAGTTGAAATGTCCGACTACCGTGACAAAGTGCTACTGATTGTGAATACGGCAAGCTCATGCGGCCTTACACCTCAATTCAAAGGTCTGCAAGAACTGCAAGACAAGTTTCAAGATGCTCCATTTGAAGTTCTTGGTTTTCCAAGCAACCAGTTTGCACAGGAAAAAGGTTCTTCCGACGATATTGCCGAGTTCTGTCAGATGAATTATGGCGTGAGCTTCCCCATGTTTGAGAAAATTGATGTGAACGGCTCAAGCGCTCACCCTCTCTTTCAACACCTTAGCAAAGAAGCTCCTGGACTGCTCGGCTCCAAAGCAATCAAATGGAATTTTACCAAATTCCTTGTAGATCAGAACGGCCAGGTACTGAAACGTTATGCTCCCAAAACAACACCTGACAAGATTGAAGAAGATATCAAGAACTTACTCCAAAAATAATACACAGGCCACCCGTAGCCGGAAAGGTAGAGCTCCATTGCCTCCGATAATGGATGGCCTTTTTTTCAACCTTGATGTCAGACTGTTCAAAAAAGACAAAAAAAGAAGCTTTCCAATAACGGAAAGCTTCTTCTTCATCGTTCATATGATGCGGTCGAGAGGACTCGAACCTCCACGGGCATACGCCCACTACCCCCTCAAGATAGCGTGTCTGCCATTCCACCACGACCGCATGTCGTAAATAATCGGCAACAGAATTGATTATACCGGGTTCTGTTCTAAAAGTAAAGTGTTTTTTAATACTTCTTTTTCAACTAGGCATTTTCATCAAAAATCGCATATTCTCGTCATCTTTACCCATGAACTGCATATTATTAGATCCGATCCCCTCTTTTCCGGCTAGAGATCTTGTTTATTCATTTATATAGTCCTCCCTACTTTTCGCAAACATATAACTTTAAATGTTAAATAAAATAACACATATATTAAGAATCAGATTTAATACATTGAATTTAGATCATACTATTGACAAAAAGCGGACATTTATGGGATGATAACTATCATATAATTCGGATCTACAAACAAAAAGCAAGTAAAAAGGAATATAAATGTTACTTAAAGTAACATTTAACGAACACAGGAGGCGAATGATTGTGAACCGTGGGAATAAGCTACTTGATTATGTGAAACTGCTTGATTCCTCTATTCAGGTTGGAGGGTTCACCCATTCCTTCGGCATGGATATCCATATCAAGGAGGGTACCATTCGTAACGCTGAAGATCTCGAATCATTCATGCGTTGTCAGTTGCATCCCAGCATCGTTCGTCTTGAAGGTATGGCCATCAAAGGCATCTATACCGCAGCAGATCACAAGGACACATGGCGGATAGCTCTGATCGACAAGCTCGTCCATGTTCAGCGAACTCCTGGAGATCTCAGAGAACAAGCTGCTACCGTGGGTAAACGATTGATCAGACTCGCACGCGCTCTGCACCCTTGGATTGATTTCAGCCAGCTCGAACAGATCTTCGCCAAATACGATTCGGTTGGCTGCCTCTCTACTGTTCACGCCTGGATTAACCACCACCTCGATATCCCGGTCGAGGAGGCGGTTCTTGGTTATCTGCATTCAGCCGTGAATGCCTGCATAACCGAAGCCTCCAAAGTAATTCCCCTGAACACCAATACCACCAAGGATCTGATGGTACGCCTGGCCACAGATCTGGAGAATGAATGGAATACCGTCAGCGCCTCGGCTGCGGATGGACTGGCACAGCCAACCTCAATGTCCATGAAATCGTTTTTCCCCAGTTTCCATATGCTTGGAGCTGGACTTCATGCCTACAGAGCCTAATCCTTGTCCTCCTACACCTGCCCCTTCATTCAGACAAACAAAAAAACACGCGGCAACCTCCTTGCCGACGTGTTTTTTGTCATTTTATTGGTTTATTTAACGCATTTACGCCATTTTACATCACAAAATACACTTTTTTCCGTCTTTTTTAATTGTTAGATGACGGATTTACGTATATAATAAAATATACAGCTCGCATTTCTATATATTCTACATGAAGAAAGGGCGACTGAATACTACATTCTAACCAGGGGTGAACCCTTTTGAACAAGAAAAAGCCAGTTACTCCGTTCGGATGGGCCATCAAACGACGGCTAACCGAACTTCAAGTGGACCAGAAGACCTTTTGTGAACAGCACGGCATCCCACCATATCGCTTGTCCAATCTCATTCACGGCACACGCAAAGCAACTAGATTCAGACACTTGGTCGCTGATATTTTGGATATCCCAGATGAACTGAGATAAGATTTCTGCCAAAGGAGGACCCCATTCATGAGACATGTTACATCCGATCTGGAGAGGCTATCGTTCCAGTCCATAACTCACCAGCTCATCATCGTTGATCACGATTGGATTATCCACAGTTGTAACCGCGCCTGGCAGCAGGAACTCGGTCAACTATTACCAAACCCGGATGCAAACTGTACTCATAGACATTACCTGCATCTGTTGGAAGCCTGGGCATTACGAGGCAAGAACGCCAATATGGCACTTATCGCACAGAATTTGAAAGAACGCGGAACACCATTTCATCGAAATCATACATATGACATCTGCGTGTATACGGTATACAACGAAGAGAGGTGGTTTCGTGCGGAACTCACCCCTCTATCTCATGCTCATTCAAACCTGGATACCGATCTCGCTTTGATTGCCCACATGGATATTACCGAACAGAAAAAGACAGAACGCCAATTGAAGAAGGCTCTGTCTGACGTGCGCACCTTACGCGGATTACTGCCGATTTGCGCCGTCTGCAAACAAATCAAGGACGAAGAGGAACATTGGAACTCCGTCGAGAGTTATCTGGAGAAGCATACCCACGCCGAATTCACCCATGACATCTGCCCGGAATGCATCCGGCGGTTATATCCGAAATACTCGAATATTCTGGACAAGCGCTCCTGAACCCCCTCTGCACTCGACACGATAACGATAACTACAACTACACGGACAGATGATGTTCAAACTGGGACATATCCAGTTCTTGCGGAGTTCCATGCAGGGTAATGGTACCTTTGTCCATGATATAGATATAATCTGCGGCACTGCGCACAAAATCAATACTCTGCTCTACCAACAGAACTGAGAGGTTCCCCTTTGCCTTGAGCTGCAAAATAACCTGCCGAATGTCCTCCACGATGGAAGGCTGAATGCCTTCTGTCGGCTCATCAAGTAGTAACAACCCCGGACGCGAAGCCAACGCCCGGGCGAATGCCAACTGTTGCTGCTGTCCACCACTCAGATCTCCGCCCTGCCGTCCATACATCGTAGCAAGCACAGGGAACATCTCCAGCACATCCTCCGGGAACATTTTCACACCTGGTGCACTTGTCTCCAGGCCGAGCAACAAGTTCTCTTTCACCGTAAGTTGCGGGAAAATCTCCCGCCCCTGCGGTACATAACCAATCCCTGCCCTTGCCCGCTTAGCAGTATCCAACGTGGACAACTCCTGATTTCGCCACTGAATACTACCCTTGCGTGTTTTGAGCAGCCCCATCAATGTTTTCATCAACGTTGTTTTACCTACACCGTTACGACCCATCAGACACACCACTTGCCCAGGCTGTACATCCAGGCTCACACCACGAAGGACATTACTTTCCCCATATCCAGATTCAATTCGTTGCAGCGACAGCATGGTTATCCCTCCTTTTGCCCAGATACACTTCTGCCACTTTCGGATCTGCCTGCACTTCCACCATCGTACCTTCCTTCAGCAATTTGCCTTCATGCATCACGGTCACCTTGGCTGCAAACTCTCGCACAAACTCCATATCATGCTCCACCACCACAACCGAGCGCTCACGCGCAATCTCTTGCAGAAGTCGCCCAGTCTTGTGTGTCTCTTCATCCGTCATGCCCGCCGCTGGTTCGTCCAGCAACAACACACGAGGCTCCTGCAAAAGCAACATACCGATCTCCAGCCATTGCTTCTCCCCATGCGATAATGCTCCTGCACGGGCGTTAATACGGTCTTGCAGACCAATTTGGAGGGTAACACGCTCCATGGCAGCACTCATTTTTCCATATCGACGAATACCAATGGCCTGTAGAGGAGAGCGGCGAGTCTCCGCGGCCAGCGTAAGATTCTCCTGCACCGTCAGACCCGCGAATATGGATGGTGCCTGGAATTTGCGTCCCACCCCTTTGCGAACTATCTGGTACTCCTTCAGTCTTGTTAATTCCGTACCATCCGCCATTTTTACCGAGCCGGACATTGGTTTGGTTTTGCCGCATATCACATCCAGCATCGTCGTTTTCCCTGCACCATTCGGTCCAATCAGAAAATGCAGGTCATGCTCATGCAGCTTCAGATTCATGCCTTTGACAGCAACGAACCCACCAAAGGCTACCGTAATATCCTCGGCTACCAACACTGCTGATTCCTCAGTAGACTTTAGGTTTTTCCCGAGTGACTTGGACATGCGCACTCTCTCCTCTCCGCTTCAGCAAGCGAACGACATGACGATATACACCTACAATACCGTTTGGCATGAACAAAACTACTGTTACAAAGAGTCCACCAATGACGAACAGCCACCCCTCTGGGTAAGCCTCACTTATGCCTGTTTTGGCAGCATTCAGCACCACCGCTCCGATGACCGCTCCAATAAGCGTACCGCGACCACCCAACGCAACCCACAAGACCATCTCAATGGAAGGAACAATCCCCATCATCGATGGCGAGATTATACCGACCTGAAGAACAAACAACATACCCGCGACGCCTGCAAGTGCACCGGAAAAAGCAAAAGCCAGCGTTTTATATCCTGCCGGATCATATCCGAGGAATCGCACCCGATTCTCCCCATCCCGCGCAGCTTCGAGCACCTGACCGAACCGACTGTTCACCATTCGACGACAGAGCACATAAGCAATCACTAAGACAGCAAGCGTTATATAGTAGAGAGCAATCGTCGTTCCTGCGGAATGAAGTGTAAACCCAAAGATCGAATTATACCCGGTTATGCCATTCGTTCCACCCGTCCATTCCTGTTTGCCAACAAACAATGTCACCGTTATGAGAACCAAGGCTTGTGTCAGAATAGTAAAATATACACCGGTAATTCGGTTACGGAACGTAAACCAACCCAGAGCAAAGGCGAGCAATGCGGGAAGGGCTATCCCCAATAGCAACGCCACCGGGAAAGAGCGAAACGGTTCCCAGAACCATGGCAGACCACTGAGACCACTCCATCCCATGAAATCCGGAAGTGTTGCTCCGCTAGCCTGAAGCTTCAGATACATCGCCATCGCGTACCCACCCAGACCGAAAAACACACCATGCCCAAGACTCAGCACACCCCCATAACCCCAGATCAGATCGAGACCAATGGCCAGGATCGCTAGCGCCAAAAACTTGGCTAACAGACTCAGACGAAACTCCGTGGAGATTAGTGGAGCAAGACACATCATGATCAGTACAACCGCCCAGATGATTCTCATTTTCAGACTGCCAGTCTTGAGTATTGCCGACATGAACTAACCCCCTTCTTCACGTTAATCGAGACTACGTGTGCGCATTGCAACCAAGCCACGTGGTTTCCATTGCAGAAAAGCAACGATACATACGAACACGAGCACCTTGCCAATGGAAGCCGATGTATAGGTTTCGAACAACGTGTTGAACATACCAATCCCCAGTGCACCGCACACGGTTCCAACCAATTTCCCCACACCACCCAGAACAACCACCATGAACGCATCCACAATATAGTACGTACCAAGCGAAGGACCAATCGGACCAATAAGTGTTAACGCACAACCAGCGATTCCCGCGATTCCCGAACCAATAGCAAAGGTCATGCCATCTACCCGTCTTGTCGAAATTCCCAAACAGCCCGCCATGCTCCGATTCTGCATTACAGCCCGCATGCGTCTTCCGGAAGATGTTCGATAGATATAGAGATACATACACAGCAGCACAACCGCAACCAGTGCAATAATGAAGATTCGCTTGTACGGAAATACAATACCATCCGAAATCGCCAATCCCCCATTGAGCCAGGCAGGACTGGATACCCCTACATTTGGCGCTCCGAATATTGTACGGGCCAGTTGTTGCAGCATCATGCCTACACCCCATGTCGCAAGCAGACTGTCCAGCGGCCTGCCATACAAATGTCTGATCAACACCACTTCAAGCAACCAGCCAATCAGAGCAGCTACAACGAACGCAATCGGCAAAGCCACAACAAAGTAAGCACCGAACCACGCCGCGGGAGCATAGGACATAAACAGATTTTGTGTTACATACGTTGCATACGCACCAATCATGATCAGTTCACCGTGAGCCATATTGATGACATTCATCAGCCCAAACGTTACTGCAAGCCCTAATGCAATCAACAACAAAATCGAACTGATACTCAGACCGTTGAACATCTGCAGGATAAACATATCCATCGCTATCCCCTCCTCCATACCGTGACTCTTGATATTTCATATGACTTCAATTAGCGGCAGTAACATATTTCATATCACAGTAACGCTTTACCGCAATGCGGTGAGAGGATGTGTTGTCACACCCTCGTCTATGAATCGGTTGCTTTGAAGCGAGTTGCCTGTTTTATTGCGAGGTTTCTATGTTATTTAGCGCTGAGGGAACCTCCCCATTCATACGTTTTCAGATAAGGGTCCGGCTTGACAGGCGCACCAGAATTCCATAATTCCTTGAACTGTCCATCTTCCTGGACCTCCCCGATCCGCACCGTTTTGTAGATATGCTGATTCTCTCCATCCACAGTAACCTTACCTTCCGGAGCATCGAACTCCAGACCCTTGGCAGCCGCTTTCACCTTCTCCACGTCAGTTGATCCTGCTTTTTCCACCGCCGCCTTCCAGAGATAAACCGCTACATATCCCGCTTCAATTGGATCTGCTGTCACTCGATCAGCGCCATATTTTTCTTTATACTTGGCAACAAATGTTGCATTCTCTGGTGTATCCGTTGTCTGATAATAATTCCATGAAGCCAGATGCCCCTTCAATACGTCTGCGCCGATGCCACGGATTTCTTCCTCCGCTACACTAACCGACAAGGTTGTCATCTGATCCGAGGAGATTCCAGCATCCTTCAATTGTTTGAAGAAAGCTACATTACTGTCTCCGTTCAGCGTATTGTATACAATATCCGGCTTTGCAGCCTTGATTTTGCTAATGATGGTACTATAATCGGTATGGCCAAGCGGTGTATATTCCTCACCCACCACTTCGCCGCCTTCTGCTGCGAGTTGCGCCTTAATGACCTGATTGGCCGTTTTCGGGAATACATAATCTGAACCGAGCAGATAAAATGTCTTGCCCCTGTTCTCCAGTAACCAGGTTACGGATGGAACGATCTGCTGATTCGTTGTTGCTCCTGTATAAAAAATGTTTGGCGATGATTCCAATCCTTCATATTGCACCGGATAAAACAATAGACCTTTGTTCTGTTCGAACACAGGGAGCATAGCCTTCCGACTCGCAGAGGTCCATCCGCCAAATACTGTAGCGACCTTATCTTGTTGTAGTAGCTTCCCAGCCTTCTCCGCAAAAGTAGGCCAATCCGAAGCGCCATCCTCTACTACAGGCTCGATCTGTTTACCCAGAACTCCGCCCGCGGCGTTGATCTCTTCAATGGCAAGCATCTCGGCATCTTTAACTGATACCTCACTGATCGCCATCGTTCCGCTGAGGGAATGTAGAATGCCAACTTTAATCGTATCTCCGGATGCAGCCGGCTCTCCTGTACCACCTGAACCCGAAGCTTCAGGCGGCGCAGCGCCCTCCACACATCCTGTCATCACAATGACCGCACCGAGCAAAATACTCCATAACTTGACCGACCTCTTCTTCAATAGCCTACACTCCCTTTTTTTAGTCTATTGACGAACATTAAGGTCATTTATATCCGAAATGTTCGTTGATCCAAATTATGGAGGGTTACACTCTTCATGTCAATATAGCTTACATAATTTTATTTCATGCCTACTCGCTTCATGCATACTGCTAATAAGCTTTGAAGCTTATTGACAAAGGATTCACCCTGTGTGAGTATATTTAACATATAACACGATCCATGAACATATCAGACATTATAAGCGAAAGGTCGGATTGCCTTGCACTGGACTGAGCAGGAAAAGGAAAAACTCCTGATTACCGTAGCCGCTAACCTCGCCCGTGAACGAAGAGCACGCGGACTCAAGTTGAATGTTCCCGAAGCCATCGCCTTGTTAACCTCCGAACTTATGGAACGAGCACGGGATGGAATGAGTGTTGCCGAATTAATGAGATACGGAGGCACCATCCTGACACGCAAAGACTGTATGGATGGCGTTGCCGATATGATTCCTGAAGTACAGGTAGAAGCCACATTTCCTGACGGTACGAAACTGGTTACCGTACATGAACCTATACGCTGAGAAAGGCAGGAGAAAACATGATTCCTGGTGAATATCGCTTGAAGCCAGATGACGACATCATCTGTCATCCGGATCGTTCAACCCTACGTCTCATTGTCCTTAACCGCGGCGATCGCCCCGTCCAAGTCGGCTCTCACGTTCACTTCTATGAAGTTAATGCAGCACTGGACTTTGATCGCACGTCAGCTTTTGGACATCGCCTGCACATTCCAGCAGGCACCGCAGTCCGCTTCGAACCCGGTGAAGAGAAGCCAGTCGAACTCACGACCTTTGGCGGAAAACGCCAGATTCACGGGTTCAACGGATTAACCGAAGGTTCTGCGGATCAAGCTCCTGACCCACAGAAACTGGAGGCATTCCTGAAGACGTTCTCCCCTCCCATACAAGATGGAGGTGAACCTTCATGAAACGAATGAGCCGTGAACAATACGCGTCGATGTTCGGACCCACAACCGGTGATGCTGTCAGACTTGCGGATACCGAACTATGGGCAGAGATTGAACATGATTATGCCGTATACGGAGACGAGAGCAAATTCGGGGGCGGCAAGGTTATCCGCGACGGGATGGGCCAGTCCACCTCTGCACTTCGCAGTGACGGCACTCCTGATACCGTTATAACCAACGCCATCATTATCGATCATTGGGGCATTGTAAAAGCGGATATCGGCATTCGGGATGGTCACATCTGCGCCATTGGCAAATCCGGTAACCCGGATACAATGGATGGTGTTCATCCCGCACTAGTCATCGGTGCTTCCACCGAGATCATTGCTGCGGAAGGCATGATTGTGACTGCTGGCGGCATTGATACCCATATTCATTTCATCTGCCCACAGCAGATTCAAACTGCGTTATCCTCCGGGGTCACGACCATGATCGGCGGCGGAACAGGACCGGCAACAGGAACCAAAGCCACCACCTGCACACCAGGAGCCTGGCACATTCACCGGATGCTAGAATCGGCAGAAGCTTTTCCCATGAACATCGGTTACCTCGGCAAAGGCAACAGTTCCAGCACCGCACCTTTGATCGAACAGATTCAAGCGGGTGTAATTGGCCTGAAGCTGCATGAGGATTGGGGGACCACCCCGAGCGCGATCGATGCCTGTCTGACTGCCGCTGGAGAACATGATGTTCAAGTGGCTATCCATACCGACACACTGAACGAAACCGGTTTTCTCGAAAACACACTGGCTGCGATTAACGGCCGGACGATCCACACGTACCACACGGAAGGTGCTGGTGGCGGACACGCTCCTGATATTATCCGGGCCGCCGGGGAGTCCTACGTCATCCCCTCATCAACTAATCCAACACGACCATACACACGCAACACTGTAGAAGAGCACCTTGATATGTTGATGGTGTGTCACCATCTGGACCCATCTATCCCCGAAGATGTAGCTTTTGCCGATTCCAGGATTCGTCCAGAGACAATCGCAGCCGAAGACATTTTGCATGATCTGGGTGTGTTCAGCATCATCAGTTCCGATTCACAAGCCATGGGCCGAGTGGGCGAAGTCATTATTCGCACCTGGCAGACAGCCGACAAAATGAAAAAACAGCGTGGCAAACTCGAACTTAACCCGAACTCACCTTCCGATAACGATCGGATCAAGAGATATGTCGCCAAATACACCATCAATCCCGCTATCGCTCATGGAATCGGACACCTCGTCGGTTCGGTGGAAGTTGGAAAGCTGGCAGATCTAATCATATGGAAACCGGCTTACTTCGGTGTTAAACCCGAGATCGTCATTAAAGGTGGCATGATTACGTTCGCCCAGATGGGTGATCCCAATGCGTCCATCCCGACACCTCAGCCCGTATTCGGCAGACCGATGTTCGGAGCCTATGGTAGCGCCATCGCCAGCGGATCAATCACCTTTGTCTCCCAAGCCGCGGCAGATGCGGGGATCAAAGAGTCATTGGGCCTGAAAAAACGGGTTGAACCTGTTAAAGGATGCCGCTCGGTAAGCAAAAAAGACATGATTCATAACGACGTCACCCCCGTTATTGAAGTCGATCCCGAAACCTATGAGGTACGCGCCGACGGCGAACTTCTCACCTGCGAACCCGCAGACGAGTTGCCTATGGCACAGCGGTACTTTATGTTTTGATAGGAATACGGATTAGCTGATAAGGGGGCACTCATGATGAACAGTGGCACGAAGCTACTCCGTTACGTTCAACTGCTGGATTCGGCCCTGCCCATCGGTGGTTTCTCTCATTCCTTTGGCCTGGAAGCCTACACGCACGATGGTACCGTGCGGAATACCGCGCAACTTGAACAGTTTATTCGCAACCAGCTTCATTCCAGTCTTGTACGACTAGATGGTCTCGCCATCAAAGGCGTCTATCAGGCGATAAAACAGCAAGATGCCGCTCTACTTGCTCTGTATGACAAACGCGTCCACGCCCAGCGTTCCCCTCGGGAACTCAGGGAAAGCGGCCATAAAATGGGAAAGCGACTGCTCAAGCTCGCCCGTTCACTCTATCCATGGATGGACTTTCCCCTGATTGATGAGGCCATCCGGGAATACGGCGCGTATTGCGGCATCACGACCATTCACGGTTATATCAACTATCGATTGGAGATTGGATTGGATGAAGCCGTTACCGGGCATCTGTATACCTCAGTGAACGCTTATGTGAACAGCGCACTTCGCCTGCTACCCATCGGACAAACGGAAGCACAGATGTTGATTCAGAAACTGCTTGATGATATTGAAGCGGAATGGGCACTCATTCGGGAAAATGATCCGGAAGACATGCACAGCTTCGGAATCGCCCAGGAAATCTACGCCATGCGGCACGAGACCTTACCCGCGCGGCTGTTTATGTCTTAACTACAACTTTAATCTAGGAGGAATTGTTATGTGTGGAGGAGCTAATCATACGCATCATCCAGAGTGGGAACGCAAGGCATTTGATCGGAGTCGTCCGATGCGAATTGGCATTGGCGGACCGGTAGGTTCAGGTAAAACAGCCCTTGTGGAGAAGCTGTCCAAGGCACTGCGTACACGTTATAGCCTTGCTGTCATCACAAATGACATTTACACCAAAGAAGATGCCGAGATTTTGCTGCGTCAGAATGCATTGGCACCAGAGCGCATTATCGGTGTAGAGACTGGCGGATGCCCGCACACCGCTATTCGTGAGGATGCCTCCATGAATTTCGAAGCAGTTGACGAGTTGATTGAACGCTTCCCTGATCTGCAACTGATCTTCATCGAGAGCGGCGGCGATAATCTCTCCGCTGCATTCAGTCCAGAACTGGCTGATGTGTTCATCTACATTATTGACGTTGCCCAAGGGGAGAAACTCCCTCGCAAAGGCGGTCCCGGCATCACACGTTCAGATCTGCTGTTAATCAATAAAACCGACCTCGCCCCTTACGTTGGAGCAAGCCTGGAAGTGATGAAAAATGATACCGAGCGGGTTCGCGAAGGCCGCCCTTATGTCATGTCTAACCTAATGAGCGGTGAAGGTGTATCCGAGATTGTCCACTGGCTTGAACATCAATATATGGATGACGATGCTTCCGCTGCACATCTGCATTCACACAGCCATGAGCATGGCACTCACTCGCATTAATCCATCTTCTGTCCCCACGGGAACAGAGATTAATCGGAATGAAAGTGTAGGTGAGCCCGTCACGCGCCGCAGCGAGCTTCGGGCCACCTTTGCCTTTCAAGGCGAGCGCACTGTCATGACCGATCGTTATTACAGCGCACCTCTCCGGTTTAGCCGATCCTTTCGACCTCCCGGAGGCGGAACCGAATTATGTGTGTACACGTCAGACGTCTCTCCCGGAGTCCTCAACGGGGATCACTATCATTCCGAGTGGGAATTAGGGAAAGGTACTCATGTCATGCTGAGCAGCACATCTGCTACCAGACTTCATCCTACACCTTCCATCCCCTCATCCGTCAATCATCACTTTCGGTTGGGAAAAGGAGCCACGCTGGAATACTTTCCTGAATGTGTGATTCCCTTCAAAGGCAGTTCATCATCACTCACTGTAACCTTTGAGCTGGAGGAACAGGCCATTCTTGCCTATGCAGATATCTGGTCTGCCGGACGGATTCATCGGGGAGAAGCGTTCCAATTCGAGCGTTACCGCAGCTTGACGGAGATATGGCAAGGTGAACAACTGGCTGTCTGGGATCGCTTCGGACTTGCACCGGAAACCGATTCCCCCAAACACTCAGCGTCTCTCCTTCACTATACTCACACGGCTGCATTGTGGATGATTGCCCCGGGACTCGGTACTGCGGAGTTAGAACAGGTCAGATCCGCTCTGCCACCAGATGGACGTATGCTCGCAGGTGCGAGTTTGCTGGCAACCGGCGGCATAGGCGTTCGACTCCTTGGCATGGCAGCTTGGGAGCTTCAGGAGCAGTGTCTTCAGATCTGGAATACACTTCGTCCCCATCTGCTGGGCAAAGAAACCCTCGTTTTTCGTAAGTAAAGGCATGTGGACTGACCCCATGAAGCATACATGATTGATACAAAAAACCTCTGAACTGTCTCCGAGTATGTTCGGATTAGTCCAGAGGTTTTTGTACATTTCAGTCTATGGAGCTGCTCATATCACTTACGCTTCGTTTTCTTCAGAATCTGATTTATTCTCTGACTTATAGCGATAGTCTCCTGCATCTTTGCTTTCCTTGGATTTGCGGTAACGGGTAAACTCGATATATTCACTGATAAAAGACTGTTCCACAGTCGATAATTCGCTTTCCTGGCAATTCAATTGCCGCAACACGTCAAAAAAATAATCCTCCCGTTTTTCCCGCACCATCGCTTCCTTCGATGGACGCCCAATCATGAGCCAGTCGAGGCTCACATCAAAAAACGAAGCAATTTCAATTAATTTATTCGTACTCGGAATAGACTTGCCACGTTTCCAATCACCCAAATTGCCTGTGCTAATCTTCAGCTGTTGGCAGAAAGCCTTCTTGGTCATTCCTCGTTCGGCAATCAGGTGTTCAATTCGCTCATAGATCGACTGCATACAAGAACCGCCTTCCAACCGTAATAATCAACTCATCTGCTTGAATTATACCACATTATTCCTGAATGCTCAGCCTTTAAATCCCCGGAATATGATGAGGTATAACGAATAACACAAAGATAGACTCCCACGAATAATCATGAGAGTCTATCTTATAACGTTGTTGCTGTGATGCGGTCGAGAGGACTCGAACCTCCACGGGTATACACCCACTACCCCCTCAAGATAGCGTGTCTGCCATTCCACCACGACCGCATATTCAATTGTAAAAATGGTGAGCCATGAAGGGCTCGAACCTTCGACACCCTGATTAAAAGTCAGGTGCTCTACCAACTGAGCTAATGGCTCTTGCTGTAAACTTCACCGGATGTGCCACGCTTCATTCTTGTCTCTAAGAGCAATGACTTTGAGGATTTCTCATCGAAAATATAAATCTCATGAGGTGGTGAAGATATGACCCGTAGGGGATTCGAACCCCTGTTACCTCCGTGAAAGGGAGGTGTCTTAACCCCTTGACCAACGGGCCTTAATAACAAGTTGTCTTTCTTGGCGACAAGAATGAGTATACCACAGGACATTTTAAACTTGCAACACTTTTTTTAAAATTTATTTCCCAAGCCTTTTTTGTCCGTTGCATAATGCTCTTCAGAGAGCCGTTAATCGCCACCTCCCCTATTCATGCCAATGTCATCACTGTGCAGGAAAAATGTAAACCATCCATTAAAACACTTACAAAAACTTATGTTCACTTACAATATTGCAAAGCGCATTAAGAATACTTATAATTAAAGTATCAGTATAAGTACGGTCATCCATACAACCGGAGGTGACATGTTTGTTTCAAGAAGAACGAATGCAGCTCATTGTTGAACATCTACGCAAACACAATCGCATCTCAGCCGATGATATTGTCACCTTGTTTGATGTATCACGGGATACTGCACGCAGGGATCTGATCAAGCTTGAGGAACAGGATGCCATTATTCGAACACGTGGCGGTGCGATTCTCCCCCCTCCTCCGCAAGAATTCAGATCCTACAAAGACCGTTTACTCGATGTATCTGAGGAAAAAAGAGCCATCGGCAAACTCGCTGCGGCCATTGTAAGACAAGGCGAGATCATTATTCTAGATTCTTCCACGACCGTGCAGGCCTGTGCCGAGAACTTGAACGGCAAATCCTGTACCGTCATTACTAATTCGATTCATTCCGCTGATCTTCTCTCCAATCACACAGCTGTCCAGATTCGTTTACTCGGCGGCAAAGTGGATAAGGAACAACGTTATGTCTACGGTACCTCTGTTATCGAGACTCTATCCCACTATTATGTAGATAAAGCCTTTATCGGAATTGGCGGTATCACCATGGATGGCTTCAGTGCTTCCGAAGAGGAAGGGAAAATTAAACACCAAATGATGAAGGCTGCCAAGAAAGTCGTTGTTCTTGCCGATCAATCCAAGTTTGATAGACGTTATGGTTATCGTTTTGCCGACTGGTCATTGGTGGATGTATTGATTACGGATCAATGGCCAACCAAAGAATGGCTTGTTTTTCTAGCCGAACAACAGGTTGAGATTCTCATTCCTGAACCTACAGATGATAAGGAGTTGTAAATATATGAAATTATTTGCCACAGATTTAGATGGAACTTTATTGAACAGAGACAGCCAGATTAGCCCGGAGAACGCAGCAGCCATCCATAAGGCCCAGCAATCCGGTATGAAGGTTACAATCGCTACAGGACGCGTCTATTCCGATGTGGTGACCATCAGCCGCGAAGGTGGAATCAAAACCCCAATTATCGGCTCCAACGGAGCGACGATTCATGATGCAGACGGCGAACGTTTATTCCATCTTCCGCTTGAGCGTGACACAGCAGCTTCCGTCATGCAGTGGCTGGAAGATCATGATTTCTATTATGAGGCCTCAACGCAGCAAGGTATCTATGCCCCGCTTAGCAGTCACGAGACTTTACTCGCCGAGATGGAACGCGTTCTTGGTTCGAACCCTGGTGAGGACATTGCGCGCATGATTCGGGCCATCAAGAAACACTATGACAAAAAAGACTACCACCGCGTAAACAACCATCTCGAAATTCCGGCAGAAGCCTGCATCTACAATATTATGGCCTTCTCCATGAATCCGGACAAAGTAAAGGCAGGACGAGAACACTTCGCTTCCCGATCCGATGTAGCCATGGTTGTATCCTTTGAGCATAATTTCGAAATGCAGCACCCGGACGTATCCAAAGGTAATGCCCTCACCAAATTGGCGGCTCACCTGAACATCTCCATGGAAGATACAGCAGCGATCGGAGATAACTTCAACGATGTATCCATGTTAAAAATGGCAGGACTCGGCATCGCCATGGGTAATGGCGAACCCGAAATTCAGGCATTAGCCAAAGCCATAACGTTGACTAATGTGGAGCATGGCGTCGCACATGCCATTGAGTGCCTGCTTGAAGGCAAACCGGTGTCCCGTCCGGAAACGATTGTCGGAGAAGGGCAGTAATCGAACCCGTCCCGGAATTCATCATTGAACCAGCTTGGTCGCCTGCTGATCCAAGCTGGTTCCATTCATTTCAACTCAGCTGATCGAACGTGGGGCACATCCTGTAACAAAATAATCAGTTGCTCGCCCCGGTATGAGCCGGGCAGTTGCAATGTGAACTCAAGCACAGTCTCTTCTTCGGAGTCTGTGCTTTTTTGCTGTTCTGTTTTAAATCCGATGACCGAGATCTTTTCCTGCCCCAGCAGTGCCAAAACAGTCTTCAGGGCCGCTCCCTCCTTTTGCAGATGGATGGTTAACGTCTCTGTTCGGGCGGATACCAGCCAGCGTGTGGGTCTATGCAATAGCATCTGTGCGACTACAATAAGCAGCGTCACGCCTGCACCAGTCCAATACAGACCTGAACCCACCGCAAGTCCCATGCCTGCCGTAGCCCATATGCCAGCCGCTGTGGTCAATCCCCTGACCGTATGCCGCTGCGTGAAGATCATGCCAGCGCCAATGAATCCCACACCGCTAACAACCTGTGCAGCGATCCTAGATGGATCAAGGGACAGATTGTCCCAACCGGCCTGATCCTGAAATCCGTACTTCGACACAATCATCATCAGGGCAGCGCCGACGGCGACCACAAAATGAGTACGAATTCCTGCCTCTTTCATTCGATTCTTGCGCTCATATCCGATTAGCACACCACATATTCCAGCTATGAGTACACGCATCAAGTATTCCACTTCCATGCACATCACCTCTTTCATTATGTATATGCTTACATGTGTCTATCTTTACTATTACCCAATCTTTCCCCGACTAATAAAAAGCCTCCACTCTGGTCAATTCTCTGCCCGAAAATTGCCTCCTCTTCTCTCTCCCAATCCGTAATAATGTCTGAAATTATATATCAGCGGATGCCATTCCTCCGGATTGATCTTGTTCGGTCCAGATATTAGTCTTGTGTGCGCATGCACCTTCACCGCTTTCAATTCTACAATCGCCATGAACGGTGTGTGTTCAGGAATACGTATGTGTTGTACAGCCGCTTCAATCTGGAGCGGACATTCAGCTATTTTATCTGGCGCCACCTGAACCGATGATTCAGATGTCAGTCCAGCTACGATGAATTTATCATGGCAAAATGTATAGCCCATCTGTCGTTTCTCCTCAGGAACCGGGGTAACTCCCGTATAACGACCCAATGCTTCAACCTCTTTCCACATAGATGCATCTGGCAAATTAATCACACACTCAGGGTGTCGACTCAGATTTTCATAGGCTTTGCCCTGTATACCTAGACCAAGAACCAAACAATCCCCCAGTGCCCAAGATGAAGACAGTGGAGACAGGTTGGTTGACCCATCCTCGTTTAATGTGCTTAACAGCAGTACGGGCGTACCATAATATAAAATACTAGGATTAAGCGTTTCATGTTGGATCACTTCTGGACTCTCGGACAACTGCTCTATAGCAAAGTCCTGTTTCGTTATCTTTTTCATCCTGTACCTCTCCTGTTCCAATTCCATTGGTTTATAACCTCAATCTGACCCGTATGGGACGATAGAACAGAATTGTAATACAGTAATAGTTCAGATATGATCGAAGTATGAATGTATATCCGAATATTACTGTGATTGCGTCGTTAATCGCTGATCCAAGCCGCGCTATTTTTCTGTCATCTTTGCTGGATGGGCGGGCGTTGCCCGCAGGAGAGCTTGCTCATATGGCAGGCGTCACTCCCCAGACGGCAAGCAGCCATCTCGCTAAACTCGTAGAGGGAGGGTTACTCGAAGTCGAACAACAAGGACGCCACCGATACTACCGTCTGGCAAGCAAAGAAATTGCTAATCTGATTGAAACGATGGCTAGTATTGCCCCACCTGTGCAGATCCGCTCTCTCAAACAATCCAATCAGCTTCAACAACTGAGTTATGCACGGACCTGTTATGGTCATCTGGCCGGGAAATTAGGAATTTCGCTCTGTGAGACCTTAATACAGAAGGGTTATCTTTCAGAGCCCGAAGAGACACATAGCAAGGATTATCAAGTTACAGAGAAAGGAATGCAGTGGTTCACTACGTTCGGTATTGAACTTCAAGTGAAGCCGGGGTCACGCCGGGCCATCGCTCGTAAATGTCTGGATTGGAGCGAACGCCGTCATCATCTCTCGGGTATGCTTGGGGAACAACTCAGACATCGATTATCGGAACTGGACTGGATTCGTCAAAAAACAGGAAGTCGCTCTGTCGAAGTAACGGAAGCTGGTAAGAAAGGTTTATACGAGGTGTTGGGCATTTCACTTTAAGCAGAAGCGTATACGAGGGATAACCAAAGATAAGAACGCAAAAAATCCTCTTCACACTGACCGTTAACCAGTCTAATGTGAAGAGGATTTTTTGTGCAATCATAACGGAGAGAGAGGGGTACTCTCACTTCGTTCGAGACTGCGAAGTATTGCTAACGAAGCTTATGCTCCGACGAACCTCTAGGGTTCTCATCCCTTTGCAGAGAAGATTATTCAGAACGGAGAGAGAGGGATTCGAACCCTCGCACCGCTTACGCAGTCTAACCCCTTAGCAGAGGGTCCCCTTATAGCCACTTGGGTATCTCTCCAAGAAATGGCTCCCCGAACAGGGCTCGAACCTGTGACAACTCGATTAACAGTCGAGTGCTCTACCAACTGAGCTATCAGGGAAAATTAACTTGAATAAGATTAATCTATCATGATTAATAATCCAAGTCAACAGACCTGTCAAGATTTCCTAATTGTATTGCTTTCTTCCTCTCAGAAGGAAGAGGTCATCGCCAGTTGGGTAGTATTTTGGATCATGTCCCTGTCTGCTCGTGGAAGGCAAACACTTACTTTGAATACGTCTCCGTCCACTTGTATTCCCATAGAACCTTCATGCAATTCAACAATGCTTCTGGCGATGGACAAGCCTAGACCTGAACCCTCCGTTGAACGGGAACGGTCCCCACGCTTAAAACGTTCAAAAATCTCATCCGATGAGAACTCCATCTCGTATGCGGATACATTTTTGATCGTAAACTCCAATTGATTTCCTTGTTCGATCAGTTCAATATAGACTCTGGATTGGGGCAGAGCATATTTCAAAACGTTTCCCAACATATTCTCCATAACACGCCACATCCGGCTGCCGTCCACCATTGCGTATACAGGCTCAGTCTCCTCTCGAATCCTTATCTGTAACTCTGCCTGCTCGAACGAATCACTATATTCTGCTACAGCCTGTCGAAGTAACTCCCCCATGTCTATCTGTTTTAAATGAAGTTCCACATCTCCGCTCGCCATTTTCGCTGCTTCAAATAAGTCCTCCACCAACAAACACAGACGCTGCGTCTTCCGCTCCAGAACTTGAATGTATCCAGCCTTCTCCTCCTCTGTGCCCTCATCGCGCTTAAGCAGATCGATATAACTAACCAAAGAGGTTACAGGTGTTTTCAGATCATGAGAAACGTTAGCGATCAACTCGGATTTCATACGCTGGCTCGTAACCTGTTCTTTAATTGCATTCTGGAGCCCTTGTCTCATTCCGCTCATCTGTGTCACCAATGGTTGCATTATGCCTGTTACATGCTCTGGGAACTGCACATTGAATCGGCCTTCTCCCATTTCCTTAGCCGCTTGCGTAAGTTGCTGCGCCACATGAATCAGTTGAAACATACTATATACCAAGAAAACACTAATCAGAACTGTCAAAAACACAAATGGAGTGAGCATTGAAGACTTAATGGACGCGAGAGAAATAACCGCTAATTGCATAAGACATTGCACCATACATAATAAGATTAAACGCTGAATTCTTTTTTTGTCAGTCGGCTCGCCTTGCTCCAAAATTTTTTTCACCAAACTGTACCATTTCCATACCCATATCTCGTTTCGTATTGGCCTATGGCTGGACATATTCCCGATATACCGGACAGCCCCCCTTACATGCACACCAACAAACCACACTCCCAGACCAGCGATGAACATGCCTATAAAATAAACAAAAATATCATTTATCCATCGACGAGTGAAAAAGTAAGGAGTTATCCCATAATCTGAAGTCACCCCGTTTAGTACTTTTAACAGTAGAAAGGACCCTATACATAAGGTAATAAAATGTGCATCCAAGGAAAGTTTTTCACTCCACCAGATTGTCACCTTCCGATATTTGCTATTCTCAGGCAAAGGAATACGATTTGCAGTCACAAGTAACGCCGTACCAATGACTAAGAGCAGGATCAAAGGTATAACACCAGATACATTCCAATCTTTATAAATGAATCGCATCTCATACCTCAATGAAGCAAGCTTCATAAACACCAGTGTAAAACAAATCATCGCTACTATCCGAACTCCGTAAGCCAGCATATTATTCTTCCAGTTTGTAACCAATACCCCACACCACCTTTATATATTTAGGTTCTCTGGGATTAAATTCAATCTTCTCACGGATTCTGCGGATGTGAACAGCGACTGTATTTTCCGGTTGAAAGGCAGGCTCTTTCCATACACGTTCATAGATTTCATCAATAGCAAAGATCCGGCCCTTATTCTCCATAAAAAGCCTAAGTATGTGAAATTCGGTTGGCGTCAGCCTAACATCTTCTCCTTCCAAGGTCATTGTTTTCTTCTGTTTGTTATATACTAAGCCACGAACCTGAATCTCGTGTTCTGCGTCTTTGGAACTTTGATGTATCTGCGCACCGAGGCCGGTGAAACGTCGTAACTGGGACTTTACCCTTGCCATAAGTTCCAATGGGTTGAATGGCTTGGCTATATAATCATCCGCACCGATGTTCAAACCTACGATTTTATCATAATCCTCTGTTCTGGCAGACAACATTATAATTGGCACATTACAGGTTTCACGAATTTCCAGTGTCGTCTGCAGTCCGTCCAATCCAGGCATCATAATATCCATAATAATGAGCTGAACAGAATGAGCCTGGAGCTTTTGCAATGCCTCTTCCCCATTCGACGCCTTGTAGACCCCGATTCCTTCACTACGCAAAAAAATTTCGATCGCATTGCTGATATCGGGATCATCATCAACAACCAATACACTGTGGGCCTTCAAAGGGTCACTCCTCCTTTTCATTTAAACTGGATTATGTGGACTGATGAACAGTTTACATCAGATAAATGACAGGAAATCCAACAAAAGATTTACAAATTTCTTAAGATCCATCCTCTCTATACTCCAAAACAAAATTACTATATGTCGTGAAGCCCCAGCTTTCCCGCGCAACGACCACAGCGGTAACGCTTCGGATCTATTTTCCGCTTGCGCAAATATTCCGTGCCACAGCTCTTGCACACCAGTTTATAACGATACGGCAAAGGTTTTCTGCCTTTGCCGTCAGGAAGTGATTGGCAGTAACGCGAGCCGCCTACCTTCTGCAATAAAGCCTTGAATTCCGGGTCACGATGCTGATAGCCACGCCCACGAATATGCAAATGATAGTGGCACAGCTCATGCTTGATAATTTTCTCAACCTCATCCCGCCCGTAGGCTTCGAGTTGATGCGGATTGATCTCAATCCGGTGACTTTTGAGCATATAACGCCCACCTGTAGTGGTCAAGCGACCGTTAAACAACGCTTCATGGGTAAACGGCACTCCGAAATGATCCAGTGATACCTGTTCGATCCATTGTTGCAACTCCTCATTTTCCATCGGTATCCTCTCCTTGTACCCCCTCGGAGCATTTGTTTTTCCCGCATAATACTTGAATTTTAACCGTTTCGTAGGCTACACTGTCAAGTAGAATGTATGAGGGGAGATTATTACTCGTTATGCCTACAATGCGCTATGTCATCTTGCAGCAGGAACAACAATTGCAGTTTGTGGAAATGCCGGCGGATTACGCCTATCAACTCAGTGCGCTCAATCTGCGCCTGCACAAGGAAATCGATAAACTCACTGCAGCAGATGTCCCTGTCCTGCCTTGGGCGATTGCCGAATGTGACAACCTGGATCTCCTGAACGAAAATCTCACCATTATCGGTGGCCTTGATTATATCAATGCACTTGAAGAATCTTTTGCAGCACTGCGTGAAAGCCATTATCCTTTGATTTCTCTGCTTACCGAAATCCGGGCGCTTCAGGCCCAATTGGAACAATGGTATGAAGAAGAGATGGAAGCTCTCTGATCCACTCCAGATTTCATTTAAAATGACAAGAAACGAAAAGCGCATCTCCCTGAATTGGGATTTGTGCTTTTTGGTATTAATATTGATTTGCCAGTGTCCTTCACTTAACCCGCACAGTCCAGGCTATTGCCACATATGCTAACGTACAGATGAATTATGCAAGAGGAGGAGATACCCTTGCCTCAATGGCTTTGCAATCAACTGATGCGTGCATTTCACAAAAAGGACAGCCGGCAAATCAAGTTGCTGAACGAATGCTGGTTCTTTTATCGCAACAAACCAGCAAATGGCACACCGCGCAGCGCGGAGAACGAACTTTAAGAGGTTGTTCAAAAAGTCCACTTTTGAACACGAACTTTAAGAAAAAGTCCATGATCATAGCCACCGTACTTACCAGAGCAATTGGAACGGATAACGGGACCATTACTGTCGAAAACAAACAGCCTTCCCTGACCAGGAAGGCTGTTCTCCAATTCTATTACTTAGGAAGACTGTTGCGCAGAAGCAGGCTTCTTCATCGTAAGGCCGACACGGCCTTTTTTGGTATCCACATTCATAACCCAGACTGTTACATTATCCCCGACAGACACAACGTCCATCGGATGTTTAACATACCCGTTGCTGAGCTGCGAGATATGGACAAGCCCATCACTCTTGATTCCAATGTCAACAAAAGCACCGAAATCAATTACGTTCCGAACTGTACCTTGCAACTCCATGCCTTCCACCAGATCCTCGATCTTCAATACATCCGTACGGAAGATTGGCAATGGCATCTCTTCACGCGGGTCACGACCCGGACGCTGCAAGCTGTCTAGAATATCACGCAATGTAGGCACACCTACGTTCAGTTTCACGGCCAGTTGCTCTGGCTGTTGCTCCGACAGTAACACTGACAGTTCCTTACTGCCCAGCTTGTCCAGTGCAACCTGAAGCTCTCTGAACAGCTGATCCACCACCTTGTAGGACTCAGGGTGAATCGGTGTACGATCCAATGGATTCTCGCCCTCACCAATACGCATAAAGCCTACGCACTGCTCATACGTTTTGGCTCCTAGACGTGGTACCTTCTGAAGCTGACGGCGGTTCGTGAACCGGCCATTCTCTTCACGGTACTTCACGATGTTTTTGGCAATCGTAGCATTAACTCCAGCAACGTAGGACAACAATGAAGGTGATGCCGTATTCACATCCACACCCACATGGTTAACTGCCGATTCCACGACAGCCTTCAGACTTTCTTCCAGAATCTTCTGGGATACATCATGCTGATATTGCCCCACGCCAATGGCTTTCGGATCAATTTTAACCAGTTCCGCCAGCGGATCTTGTACCCTTCGAGCAATGGAAGCTGCACTGCGCTCGGCTACATCCAGATCTGGGAACTCTTCTTGCGCCAGCTTGGATGCAGAATACACACTCGCACCCGCTTCATTAACAATCAGATATACGAGACTTTCATCACCGTTCTCCTGAATGATCTCGGCAACAAACTGCTCCGTTTCACGAGATCCGGTACCATTACCGATTACGATCAGTCCAATATCATATTGCTTGATCATCCGGTGGAATACTTCCGCAGCTTCACGTTTCTTGTTGTGTGGTGGCGTCGGGTAGGTTACAGCCACTTCAAGCAACTTGCCAGTGTCGTCCACTACAGCCAATTTACAACCGGTACGATAGGCGGGATCGACCCCCAGCACACGTTTGCCATGAATCGGCGGTTGAAGTAACAGGTTACGCAGGTTGGCCGAGAATACTGAAATGGCCTGATTTTCACCTTTTTCCGTGAGCTCTCCACGAACTTCGCGCTCGATAGAAGGCGCAATCAGCCGCTTGTATGCATCTTCAATCACATCACGTAGGATATCCTGCACGGCAGAAGCACCACGAATGATCTGTCCTTCCATATGGCGATGGGCCGGTTCTGCCTGTACGTCCAGGCCTACTTTCAGAATACTCTCACGTTCACCGCGATTAATCGCGAGAATACGGTGTGGAGGCATCTTTTTGGCTAATTCACGGTAATCATAATAATTCTCGTACACGGACTCCTCTTGAGCATCCTTCGCTTCCGAAGTCAGCATCCCGTGATCGAGTGTGTATCTACGAATCCAGGCACGAATGGCAGCATCGTCTGCGATGTTCTCCGCGAGAATGTCTTTGGCTCCCTGAAGCGCCGACTCCGCATCTTCTACACCCAGTTCAGCATTGATATATTGTGCAGCTTCCTGGAGTGCATCTCCTTGTTTCGGTTGACCCCAGATCCATACAGCAAGGGGTTCAAGACCTTTTTCTTTTGCCACGCTGGCACGTGTTTTCCGCTTTTGACGGTAAGGACGATACAAGTCTTCCACTTCCTGCAGCTTCACAGCCTGGGTGATGGATTTCTTCAGTTCTCCGGTCAGCTTGCCCTGTTCCTCTATAATACGGATGACTTCCAGTTTGCGATCCTCAAGATTCCGCAGATAGACAATGCGTTCCTCAATGGATCGCAGCTGGTTCTCATCCAACTCTCCAGTCATTTCTTTACGGTAGCGGGCGATAAATGGAATCGTATTGCCTTCGTCCAGAAGCTCCGACGTCGTACGGACCTGCTTCAAGGACAGTGACAGTTCCTTGGCTACCTGTTTGATGATTCGTTCATGGCGTTCTGCCTTTATTGTTTCTTCATTGGGTTCCAGAACCGTTTCCTGTTCAGACAAAATAAATCCCTCTTTCCTTCCTGAATCGTTCGTTACAATCATTTCAGGGCAGCTTTGCTGCTGTAATTACAGTATAGTTGGAGCATTTGTTTCATCCACTCTACCCTATATTATCACAAAATCCCGCCCAGATTTCCATCAATCCGCAAGCATACAAGTTCTGACAGAATGATGTCATCCTCCAGCCTTCCCCATTACCGCTAAAAAAGACCGAAAAACGTCAACACGACGCTCATCGGTCCTTCCTTACTTAAAACTTTAAATACAATAGCAATCTAATAAGTGAAACTGCTCATTTACACGATAACGGAGAGGACAGAAAAAGCCTGAAAAATCGAAGCTACAAGCTTTCTGCAGAAAGCTACTTCGAAACACACACTTCGCCTAAAAGCTTTCTGAAAGAAAGCTACATCGGAAGCATACGCTATCCCCGGATTTTCCCTTTGAGAAAAGGGAATCGAAAAATCTGGGGATAACAGCGATTGGAAGGTTGTTCTGTCATCGTAGTATCCGTGTAAATAAAATGCAGTTCACTTATCTAGACGCGCTCGAACCGGAACATTTCGCTCAGATAGTCTCCTGACGCACTGCCCACCGAAATACCACCATACATCAAGGCATCGCCGGTAAAGGTCTCCGAGCCGCCTTTCAGACGGTAATCCGCATTAGGGTCCAATCCTTTCAGCTTCAGGCGCTGAAGTGGCGCATTAGGCTCAGAGAGCATGCGGAAGTAGAATACAACGGCTTCGCTTCCGTCTGGTGCAATAAACATCCACGCTGTCTCATTGCCTTCAAACGGACTGAGCAAGCGACGGAATGTTCCATATTGAACCGTTCCACGGATCTCTTTGTACAGCTCAACCTGCGCTTTCACGATTTCGTTCTCTTCCTCGGTGAATTTCGTCAGATCCAGCTCATACCCGAAGTTGCCTGACATCGCAACATGTCCACGAATCTCAAGAGAGGTGATCCGGTTCACCTGATGATTCGGTACCGCTGAGATATGTGATCCCATGGAGCTCACCGGATACACAAGACTGGTACCATATTGAATCCGCAAACGGGAGATCGCATCGGTGTTATCACTTGTCCATGTCTGTGGCATGTAATACAGCATCCCTGGATCGAAGCGGCCACCACCACCTGAACAGCTCTCGAACAGAATGTTCGGGAATGCCGAAGTGATTCGTTCCATGACGTCATACAACCCCAGCATGTAACGATGCGCGGTCTCACGCTGTCTGTCTGCCGGAAGCAATGCAGAACCCACTTCCGTCATATTCCGGTTCATGTCCCATTTCACATAAGTGATTGGTGCAGAACCAAGTACGTCTGTTAACATGCGCACAATCTCATCGCGTACATCCTGACGAGAGAAGTCGAGGACCAGTTGCTGACGTCCTTCTGTCCGGCGACGATCTGGCACATGCAGACACCAGTCTGGGTGCGCACGGTACAGTTCACTGTCTGGTGAGATCATCTCAGGCTCAAACCATAATCCGAACTGCATGTCCAGACCTGTTACCCGGTTAGCCAGATCATCCAGACCCTGTGGCAATTTGTTCTTATCTACAATCCAGTCGCCCAACGAGGAATTGTCGCTGTCCCGGTGTCCAAACCAACCATCATCCAAGACAAACAACTCAATACCCAGCTTCTGTCCGGCGCGAGCGATCTGTTCAATCTTGTCCGCATTGAAACCAAAATAAGTCGCTTCCCAGTTATTGACCAACACCGGACGCTCTGCATTGCGGAACTTACCACGTGCAAGACGTTCCCGGTACAGTTCATGGTACGACTGAGACATACCATCCAGACCTGCACCCGAATATACCATAACCGTCTCAGGTGTCTGGAACGCTTCCTGTGGCTCCAGCTTCCAGCTGAACTCGAACGGATTGATCCCAAGCGATACACGGGTGGTGTGGAACTGATCCACTTCAGCCTGTGCAGTGAAGCTACCGCTATAGACGAGACTGAATCCGTAGACTTCACCCTGATCTTCATCCGTGCCTGGTGTCATCAGCGCAATAAATGGATTCTGCTGGTGACTGCTTGAACCACGACGGCTCTCAATTCCTTGCAGGCCTGAAGCAAGCGGTCTGCGTACGATATCACGTTCCCGTGTCCAAGCTCCTGACAATTGCAACAATTCATAATCTGCATGCGGGAAATCAACAGAAGAACTGAGCGCACGCACCACATTCACTGAGGTAGCGCTCTCATTAACGATACGCATGGAGCGTGTAATCGCATTAAATGCCGTAAAGGCTGTATAGGAAAGCTCGATTTTGATGCCTGCAACGCGGTCTTCCAACTCAATAACCAGCGTCTCTGCTTCTTCATCGGATTCAACATACGTTGCTGGCAATCCAGTAAGCGCTGTCTTTCCTTTGACCAATCGATGGCCTTTATACGTAAACTCCGAAACCGTTGAGCCATTCTCAAGTTCCAGTTGGATTGCAGGATTACGGAAATCACTCGTGCCATACACTGGCAATTCCACTGGCAACGTATCGAACGAGATCGTACGATCCTCTGGAACCGGGTTAGGGCTAAAGGACGCTCGTTCAGTACGAACATGCAACCAGCTCAGATCGGTATCGCGCAATTTTTTGCCATAATACAAATGCACCAAATATCCTGAAGGCAGTACCTGAAATACGTAACTGGCCTCACGGGTTTGTAAATGAAACTGAAGTTTCTCTTGATTGATGTAAATGCTCATATGTCTCCTCCACCTCTATATATAGGTCTTTCGGGTAAACGGTTTCTCAGGTTCCATTATAACGAAAAGATCGCCAATGTTCTACGCTTTCATCAAGCTTTAATCAAAAGAGCGTACAACAGCCCGAAGGATGTCATACGCTCTTTTGGTTACAGTCTGAAATTAGTGTGTTCCCTTACAGGAACATCCATTGCCAACGGATGGCAGGACAGCGTACTAGACGCTGGTTGCTGCCTTAAAAATCGATTAAACCCAGGCTGATCTGTAAGGCTTCGTTGACCAATTTCATGGTCTCCTCGTCCAGATGGGTAATCTTGTCAGTCAGCCTCTGCTTATCAATCGTCCGTATTTGTTCGAGCAAAATAACCGAGTCCCGGTCAAAGCCGTGTGCCGCCGCATCAATTTCCACATGCGTTGGCAGCTTTGCCTTCTGGATCTGGGCGGTGATAGCCGCCACAATACAAGTTGGACTGAACCGGTTGCCGATATCATTCTGGATAACCAGAACCGGCCTGACTCCACCTTGCTCGGAACCGACAACGGGAGAAAGATCCGCAAAAAAAACGTCACCACGTTTTACGATCAATGTCTACACCCCGCTAACTAAGCGGTCCAGAGTGCTGTCCGCATCTTCCTCCGCATGAAAGGCTTCGGATGCCATGGTCAGATTAATCTTTGCCATCTCCATGTATCCGCGCTGCATCGTTTCACGGATGTAACGTTTCTTACGCTCCGTCAAATACAGCTTCATAGCCTGCCTAATCAATTCGCTGCGGTTGGAATTCTCCAGCGCTACGATGCCATCCACTTCCTGCAAAAGATAATCAGGTAAACTGATCATGATCCGCTTGGTGTTCTGCAAGTTGGCCACCTTTCTTCCACCCCCACAAACCTTTCGCCATTGTGAACCAGTATTACGTTTTTCCAGAACTTTTATACAAAGGAATATATATGCCCCGAGTATATCAAGTATGCTGTACTCCATTATAAACACGGGGAACAATATTCGTACAGACCAAACATCTCATTTCAGGATTTAAATCCTTATCGTCATACATAATTCGAGATGCTCCGACAGTTTTCCTTCTGTTCTGAAAAAAAGTTTATTGGTAATGACGTCCAGTTTACCTGTCAGGATGTCAAAAGTGGATTGATTCTGGCGACTTCTGCTCCCCCACGGGTGTAGACCCGTGGAATGCGGTGCGCCATCATGCAGATCACTTCATAAGCAATCGTACCGAGTTGGATTGCCACCTCGTCTGCGGTTATAACGCCACCAGACTGATGACCGATGAGGACAACCTCTTCGCCGACTTGAATTTCTTCCGCTTCTTCCGCGAAAGATTGTAACGACACCATACACTGATCCATGCAGATCGTACCGACGACAGGAACGCGGCGGCCGCGCACAAGCACTTCTGCTTTACCTGTCAGCATTCTTGAGAATCCGTCTGCATAGCCGATCGGCAGGGTCGCTATTCGTTCGTACCCTTGCGTAACATAACGGGTTCCGTAACTGATTCCCCAATGGGGTGGCAGTGTTTTAACCAGAACCGCCTTCGTCTTCAGCGTCAATACCGGGGACAGCTTCACCACCTGATGATTCACCTGAGCCGAAGGATACAATCCGTACAGGCTGATTCCTACACGTACCATGTCATAGGATAATTCCGGTGTATCAATGGCAGCGGCGCTGTTCGCCGTATGTATAATCGGGATGTCACATCCCTGATCCCTGAGCGCATGAACCACGCTTTGGAACCGTCGATACTGCTCCAGTGTATAGGTTTTGTCTTCTTCATCCGCTTTGGCAAAATGGGTAAACATACCTTCCAGCATCACCTGATCGAGCGAGGCCACTTCCTCTATGAAAGCCAATGCCTCATCACCAGGCAACAGACCTAATCGGCCCATGCCGCTGTCGATTTTAATATGAACCTTCAGTTGGTTAGCAAATGTGCTCGCATCCAGATGTCGAATGGCATCAAGCACTTCCCTGCTGAACAGCGTGATGGTCACATCATGTTTCCAAGCAACAGCGATCCCTTCAGGCGGCGTATAACCCAATACCAGAATTGGAATCGTAATCCCATGTTGTCGCAGTTCCAGAGCTTCGTCAAGAAAAGCAACACTTAAGTAATCCACACCCACTCGTTCCAGTTCTCTAGCCGTCTCCACCGCTCCGTGTCCATAAGCATTGGCCTTCACACAGGCCAGGAACTTCATGCCCTGAGGCAATGCCTCGCGGAAAGCTTCTACGTTAGTACACAAATGATCCAAATTGATGTCCGCTTGGGTCGGCCGATATTGTCCTTGCACGTTAAGTCACCTTCTCTAATCATCTTAATCCGGCTCACGTCAGACTCCATCGTAATGCTCCAGCATGTGACTGTCAAATGAACCGAAGTTTCGCATTCAAAAACAGATGCAAGGTGCGCCGTTTGAGGAACAAATGCGAACACAGAAGAAGACCGATAAGCGAGATTGGCAGGGCAAAATTTCACTTTTCACCCCAGCAAAAATCTGCTTATATCGATTATTTACCCGGTTCCCTCTGCGTAGAAGCGCATTTTGCTTTATTGAGTGTATCGGGTAAAAAAACAGCGCTAAATGAATACCTTTCCTACATCAAAGCAAAGCACCGGAGAACAGGTCTCCGATGCTTCTTAGCATTCCTTATGTTTATGCTACTATTCGTTCATTTGTTCAAAAATCATTTGCCTGACTCTTCCTGCATCGATGTTGCAATGCGTACCATTTCGTTCTGAGGCAGGTCGGCACTGGTGATCCGATATTCTATGCCATCTGTCATCCATGTCAGAGTCTTCAATGCATCTCCGCTGATCATCCCCAGCGTGAATCCAAGATCCACTACACTGGATGGAGCAAGTGATACAGCTCGATCCTGTGGTCTGGCTTCGAATATCGTGTAATTATATGTTCCTTCATAACGAAGCATAACCGAATAGTCTCCCGCTTCTTCCAGAATCTGATCGTCCTTGAGCTGCACGCCTTCCGGCGCATAGGTCGGCTGAATCACGCCGAAGCTGTCTGCCCCTTCCGGTTCTGCAAGTGTCGGCTCTTCGCCTTCCTGACCTGTTGCAGCACCCTCTGTACCTTGCTGCTCTGTGTCACCACCTATACCCGACTGTCCATCAGTAACGGCTCCATCAGGTTCAGGCGCAGTCTGAGGATTGGCAGGTTCTTTACCGCCCTCACCTGTTTGCTCCGCAGGAGCCACACCAGAGTCCGTTCCTGTTTTGCCGCCTTCTTCTGTATTGGCTGTCATGTTACGTTGCATGTCAAAAGCGTCTTTCTCAAATGCAGCACCGAACTTGAAGGAATCAAACTTCACATCCACAACCACATTGGCATTGGAGTCGGATACCTCAACCTGTTTCGGTGCGTAATCACTTTTGTTCAGCCAGATCTTCTGTCTGACGAGTGCATGTGTATTATAATTGGCAGCTACATCAAAAACATAGCTCTCCTTCTCGTCCGCAAACTGACGGGTTGTATCCCCCGTAATGCTCCGAATCAATGTTTCATAGAGATATACCTGTCCTTGGTTATCTGGCCAGTTGCTCTGGAAACGGAAGCTTTTATTCTGGCTAGGCGTCAGAACAAACACACCCTCATCATTACGCAGTACAATCTGCGTTACATCCTTTTTGGCATTGGTTAACGCAATACGATAATAGGAAGGCTTCTGATGCCATACCTCGACCTTGTACTGCTGCGGCGTATCTCCGGTATGCAGCGTCATCACGCCTGCCCCCTGGTAACTTTCCATCTCTCCTACGACTTCATTCAGATCTTTGACCACAGCTGCCGCATCCTTCTTCCCGCAGGCGGCAAGTAAGGCCGATAAGACCAATACCATGGCAAGCATCCATGATATTCGGCGCATGACATCATCCCCTTTAGCACATGTTTTCACTTCAGGATTTTGCTTGCAGCAGAACCCCTACTTGATTAGTACATGTCTATGAGGGACTTGTTCGATATATGCGGACTAGTTTGACAAGCATTCAGTGAAGTCAGTTAATACGGCATTGCTACGCAAAATCAGTCTCAGGGAGGATGTTAACTTTATCCAGAAAAGGCATAGTGGATTGTAGGAAACGATTCATTTCATTGAATATCGGGAGGGGAAGGTATGACGACAACTCAGCTTCGCGCATCACTGGAAGGACTGGATGAATTCATCGACGATCAACTTCAACTATGGAAAGGTGTCGGCACAGCGGTGGCTGTAATCCATAAGGATGAAGTCATCTGGCAAAAAGGCTACGGTTACCGTGATCTGGAGTCCAAACTTGAAGTTACCCCAAATACGCTGTTTGCCATCGGTTCAAGTACCAAAGCCTTTACCGCAGCAACTGCTGCTCTGCTTGTTGATCAGGGGATACTGGAATGGGATGCACCTGTGAAGACCTATATGAAAGACTTCCGGATGTTCGATCCGGTCGCAACAGAACGTCTCACCATTCGCGACATGTTGTGTCATCGCTCTGGTCTTCCAAGACATGAATTGGTATGGTACAACTCCCCACGTACAAGAGAAGAACTTGTTCGTACATTACAGTATCTGGAGCCGAATCAAGATTTCCGAAACAAATGGCAGTATCAGAACATGATGTACATGACGGCAGGTTATCTGGTTGGACAATTGAAAGAAAATTCGTGGGAAGAGGTTGTTCAAAAGTCTCTATTTGACCCCCTAGGTATGAACTCAAGTCTATTCTCTGTCGATGAGATGCAGCTTCAGACTGACTATGCCTGTCCTTATATAGAGAAAGAGGGTCAGAATATCAGAATTCCTTTTCGAGCTATCGATACCATAGGACCCGCTGGTTCCATTAACAGTAATCTAGTCGATATGATTGCATGGCTTCAGTTCCAATTGCATTCAGGAGAATGGAAAGGAAAATCATTGATCTCTAAGGAACAGATGAAGGTTATGCACAGCCCTCAGATGGCTTTTGATTCACCATTCAACAGCAAAGAGCTGCCTGTGGGTACATATGGTCTGGGTTGGATGATTGAGCCGTATCGTGGACATGCCATGATTCATCATGGTGGGGCTATTGATGGCTTCGCATCACAGGTTGCCTTTTTGCCAGAGGAGCAGATTGGGATCGTAGTACTGAGCAATACCAACGGAAGTGTTATTCCATATACGGTTGCTTTTCATATCATGGACCGACTGCTTGGATTGGAACCCGTCAATTGGAGTTGCAGAATGAGCAAATTAATGGGAAAAGAACCGACAGAAACAGAGACTAATCCAGACAATTCTTCGGAATTATCTATTCAACCAGAAACTGCTGTTGAGGAAAACATCGAAGAACCTCAAGTCGCTCCATATGATCGTGCTCTCACCGCTTATGCCGGTATTTACACGCATCCTGGTTATGGCGAAATGTCCATTCAAGAAACAACGAACGGGTTGCAGGCAACCTTTAACGCCATCGAAATGCCTATGGAATACACCGGAAAAGATACGTTTTCCGTCGAGTTTGTGTCGTTCGGCTTGAAGATTACGTATACGTTCACCCTGAATGAATCATCAGAAGTTGCTCAATCCATCTCCATTCCTTTGCTACTTGAGCCAGGTACAAAACCTATTGAATTCATCAGGGTTTCGTAAATGTTCTGAACCTACATAAATTGAACTAGTGAATATTTACACGGGTCACTCCGATGACAGAACAATCTTCTGATCGCTGTTATCCCAAGATTTTTTTGATTCCTTTTCATAAAAGGGAAATCCGGGGATAAGCGTATGCTTCCGATCCAGCTTTCTCTTAGAAAGCTTTCAGGCGAACGCTCTGCTTCCTCAGATTATTTCTGCCCTCTCCGTTTTGTATAAATGTTTAGTTCAATTTATATAGAGAACTCCTGATATATTCCGTTGTGGTAGTCGTTCCTACCTACCACAACGGAATATACACCGGATAACTTGTATCCTCTTCCTCTGCACCAGGTCTTCTCTTCACCCACAATCGGCGAAGATCAGGCAGGCCATGCCCCGCAAGATGATAACCACCCAGAGAAGAATGATGAGCGTGTTCTTCCTTGAAGCTGTACGTAGGCAGAAGCAACGCCTCCTGAATAAGTCGATCTTCCAGCTGAAACAATCTATTTAACCGTTCCGCAGGTTCCTGGGTCATGACCACTCGTCCACATTCCTGTTCCAGTTCATGTCTCCAGTAATCATTCATTGCAATCAGAAATAGCGTGTTCTGGAAGGTATACATCGTTACAAGACTCAGCACGACATGATCATCGAACACCTCTCCCGTATAGATCAGATCACAATCCCTGAATCCATCTTGATAGACTGCATGGACCGGGTCTCCCGGAATAATGCATATATGTAGGCCAATCTGTTCACATCTCTCTGCAAACCAGACCATGTCTGCCTCCATCTTTTCTCCTTCTTCCACCCACAGAGATAACATCTGCCCTTGGTAAGAGCTACGACGTAATAATGCTGAGGCCCGCGCCAGAGAAGATTCCACGGAGAGTGCTGGTTTAGCAGAACCATCCAGTTGTTCCGATTGCTGTTTCCACGGCTCCCCTTGATCCGGGCTCTCCGTTAGATGCTGCTTATGAACTCGTTCTCGAATCAGACTATAGGCAGCTTGCGTGTTTGCGCTCCCGAGCGCTTCCGACAACTCATGCGCATCCAATAGCTGTTGAACAGCCAGGCGAAAATTCACGTCATGTTGCGGCCCTTCCTTTTGCATATTAAACGTTATATACACACCGCCCTCCATCTCGTGCTGCACGGCACGAGGTTGCGCATCCGGAAATAAATCATGCTTGATGATGGACTCTGCCTTTGCCGAGTGAGGGAGTTGCCACACTTCAACGCGATCCACATAAGCCCGTCCTCTGAAATAGGCAAGGAACACCTCAAGCACAAGCAACTTCGAATCATGACGAATCAATCTATACGGTCCTGTTCCAATCGGATGAAGCGGGTTCATCTCCACATCTCTAGGCAGGATAGATGCACACATACTGCTCATCAGATCCGGGAACATGAAGTTTGGCTTATTCAACACAAAACATACAGTCAACTGGTCATAAACCTCTATGCTCTCAATCGAACCAAACAGCGGCCTGCAAGGATTACTCCTGTCAGAGATAATGCGATCAAAGGTAAACTTGACGTCCTCTGCATCGAGAATCCTTCCATGATGAAAAGATATGCCTTTGTGCAGATAAAAGGTCCATTCCCTTCCATCCGCATGACTCTCCCATGCCATAGCCAGACTTGGCTCGCAGACTTGGCGTTCAGCATTATAGCGAACCAAACGATCGAACACCTCTGCAATGATGAAAACTTCACCCCACATCGCCGTCTGCGTTGGATCGAGAGTCTTAAAAGGCGTATTCTGCGGAATCCGTAATGTATCCATTCGCCCTCTGGCTCCCTCGTTCGAACGCAGACCGAATTGATGCTGCACTTGCTGCATCAGATGTTCTCGTATCGTAATTGGTAAGGTGGAGGCCAATTCATAGGCGTCCTCGTTCCTGTTCCCATTCAGGAGATGGTCAAACCGTTCACGAGCCACTTCAAGCAGCGGGACGCAAAAGACAAGTATCGATTGTTTGCCTCTGCCGCGTTGCGGGTTCCATATGACCCATCCGTTCTCCTTGAATTTGTTCATAATGAGGTTCATATTGCGCATGGTACAGCACAAATGATGGGCGAGTTCACCTACCGTTGTATGTATTTCTTGTTCATCATGCACATGCAGAAAGTTCAATCTCAGTTGAATGTAATGTTCTGATACGTCCATATACGCCCTCCCTTCTTCTATGTTCTAACTTCTATCTTTTAAGTACTTTGCTCCATCTACTAAAATACGAAATCCATTCGGTTGCTTCTACAGTTTTTCTTCAGGTTTTCCTCCATTATACTCAGTAACATCAACATGACCAGCGGAAAGGAAGAAGAACAACTTATGAAATACGCCGATTTGCACCCGAACATTAGGATACGGATCATTACTGATTTTTTCACCGATCTCACCCAGAAGTCCATCATTCCATTCATGGCGATCTATCTGAGTGTACAGATTGGCGCTGGCTTGGCGGGATTATTGCTGACGTTCAATATTGTGGCTTCGATAATCGTGGGATTGGGGGCAGGATATTGGTCTGACCGGATCGGACGAAAGAAATTAATGGTGATCGCACAAAGTCTCCAGGTCGTGGCTCTACTATGCTTGGCCATCGCCAACTCGCCGTGGATGGATTCGATCATCGTCACCTGTGTCATGTTTCTGCTCAGCAGTCTCAGTTCAGGGATCACCGTCCCCATTGCTAATGCCATGATTGTTGATGTAAGCAGTGAACATGAACGTCATTATGTATATGGATTGCAATATTGGACAACCAACGTAGCTGTAACCTTTGGCGCACTGATGGGCGGACTATTTTTTGAATCATTTCGTTTTCTATTGTTCAGTCTGGTATGCCTAGAAAGTATAGCTACTCTTTTTATCTTGGTCTTTATGATTCGTGAAACAATGAACAAACGCGAATCTCGTGATACCTATCAAACCAAGGGTTCCGGTCCATCCACCAGACTAATAGAAGCCGATACTCCAATCCAGAGAAACATACTGAACACGTACTGGGCGGTCTTTCAGGACAAACGTTTTATGATATTTTTCACGGCTACTGTACTTGCTATCTCCCTGGAATTTCAGTTGGATAAGTACATCGCTGTTCGTCTAAAAAATGAATTCACCGCCCAACTGTTCGGCTCAGATATCTCAGGTCTGCATATGTTCAGCCTGATCATGGTCATCAACACTGTAATGGTCGCCTTGGTTGCCATTCCATTCTCCAGATGGATCGGTCGCTTCCCGTCCCGATCTATCATGACTGTCGGTATGCTCCTCTATACCGCAGGTTTCACCGTACTCGCTTTTAGCAACTGGGCCTGGTTACTTATCTTCTCCGCTATACTGCTTACCATTGGAGAATTGATGTACGCCCCTATTCGTCAGGTCATGCTCGCGGGTATGATTCCCGATTCGGACCGTGCTGCCTACATGGCTGCTGACGGGTTAAGCTATAACGCGGCTGCCCTCCTTGGAAGTCTCGGCTTAACCATAGGAGCCTTTCTGCCTTCATATGCGATGGCTGGTCTATATGTACTCATGGGGCTTGGAGCGCTCGTCTTTTTCCGAATGTTACTTCGAAAGACAGAGGAACAGCATGAACATCTGCCGTGTGCAGATGCATCTTGATTTCACTTTTCCTGCAACAAAATAATCATGTAAGGGAGCCCAACAGGCTCTCTTTTTTATGCCCATTTTTAAAATTTAAAGTAAATTATCATAAACATTTTGTATATTATAGTTTACATTTAGTCATATATCATGTACATTAGGTTCATGGAGGTGAGCAAGTGGAAGAATTGCACAATCACGTTCGGGAGTTACGGGCCAGAGACCGACTGTCCCAAACGGAACTAGCCAAACTCATCGGCGCATCCCGTCAAACCATTGCTTTGATTGAACGTGGGGATTACTCCCCATCAGTCGTCCTGGCATTAAAAATAGCCCACGTCTTTCGTGAACCCGTCGAAAAAATCTTTGAATTGAAAGGTGGAGATTAGATTGAAACATTCATCATCATCATCCATTAAGAAGCGGTTGCGTCTTCCCTTGTATGCAGCAGGTGGCGCTGTAGTTGGTTTTATCGGAGCTAACGGGGTCCGCAAAGTCCCTTCTGACCTGAACTGGACGCTGTCGGTGTACTATGACTATGATCTTTTATTTGCAGTCCTGGCTGCTGCGGTGGTGGTTATGATGTTGTGGAATATATTTAGTCTCTCCCGAACGCCATCTGTTCCTCCGATGGAAGAAGATACTTATGGAGAGTCTGATTCTCTAATCTCTCCTGCAGAGCGTTCCCTCGGAAAAGCGATGATCCTCAGCGGATTCAGTGTTATTGTTGCATTTACCTGGGCAGCACTGGCCTTATCCTTGTACGCATCCAACAGAAACATGCCGAATTATCCAGAACTGTTTAACCTCGTGAATCTCATTGGTGCGTGTATCTCCATTTTCATCGTCGTGATACTGCAAAGTCTGACGCTCAAAAGATATAACCGTTATTTCCCTGATCGTGCACTGGATTTGAACTCGCGCAATATGAAGAAAGATCATTTCGAGAAACTCGATGAAGGTGAGAAATGGATCGTGTATCGCGCAGCCTATCGTTCTTTCCAAATGATGAACCTATTGCTCGGTGTCGGCATGTTGTCCATGGTGCTGTATTCGGTTCTATTTACCTTCGCTCCATTCCCAATCGTTATGCTCTCTATTATCTGGATTGCCAACATCGGAATCTATTATCGTGAAACCTATCGTGCGAGTAACCAGTAATACACGGGTAAGTGAATCAATTTCATAATACCTTTAGCTGCTTCAATGAAGGCTAGATATAGATCAAAACGGTTTAATTTGTCTATATCTAGTTACAAAATTCCATTTTTAGTGAGTTATGAAATTGATTCGAGTAACTATTTGTAAATATTTTCATAAAGGAGTGTTTGCATGCATTTATCCAAACGAAACACCCGCTTCAGGTTAACCTCCCTAACAGGAGCCTTCATGGCTGTGGTACTGTCTCTCAGTCTGTGGGTACCCGCGGTTCAGGCGGAGACCCCGACTCCAGTAGCTACTGAACAAGAAAAGTCGAAAGCGCTGACAACCGAATCGGCTACAGCATTTCTCGATTCATTCTTCGAGTCCCCTGAGGCAAAAGCCCATTATGTGGGAGCCTCTGTTGTTGTTGTGAAAGATGGTAAAGTTCTGGCAGAAAAAGGATATGGCTTCTCCGATGTAGAGAGCAAAACAGCTATCGATCCGAAAAAAACCGCTTTCCGTGTAGCCTCTGTCTCCAAAACGTTCACATCAGCAGCTGTAATGCAACTAGTGGAGCAAGGTAAGGTTGATCTGCAAGCTGATTTTCAGACCTATGTGAAAGGGCTCGAATTCGATAATCCTTTTGACAAACCTGTAACTGTGGAGAACCTGCTCACACACACGACCGGATTCGAGATCCGTGATCCCCAGCAGGAAGACATCCATACTGATTTCGACAAGTACATAGCGATGGAGGATTACGCACAGCAGCATATGCCTCCTGTCGTTCGAGAGCCTGGTAGCGCCTACATGTACGATAACTTCTCGTTTTTGCTGCTTGGCATGATTGTCGAGAACGTAAGCGGTGAGCCCTTTGAAACTTATATGCAACAACATATCTTCAAACCGCTAGGCATGGATAACAGCAGCTTCATGCTGGACGAAAAGTTCCAAAAGCAGCTAGCTACAGGCTATGATGCGACACACAACCCGCTTGATCTGTACACCATCGCTCCAACGCCAATGCCTCAAGGTGGCATGTTGTCTACCGCAGAAGACATCGGGAAATTCATGATTGCGTTCCTGAATGAGGGCGTGAAGGATAACGAGCGGATTCTCAAAGAATCTACAGTGAAAAGCATGGAACAATACCGTTCCTCCATTCATCCACTGTTACCGAACACCACGTATGGATTCGAAGCTGCATTTCAGCTTCCCGGAGCAGGAAGTAGTCCAAAAATTATTACGAAAGCAGGCGACCTGACCGGATTCAGCTCTTATCTCTTCCTTATTCCTGAGCAAAATACAGGCGTCTTCCTGACGTATAATCAGAATGGAGCACTTCGTAATCTGTTCTACCCGGCTTTCATACAAAATTTCTTCCCGCAATATGCAGAGCCTGTGCAGTTCAAGGAATACACACCGCAATCGGCGGCTGAGCTGCAACGCTTTACCGGATTGTACGCGGATCTTCGACTTAGCACGATTGTAAGTTCCCTAAAAGATGGCGGGGATAAACCAGGACAACTGAGTATTAACGATGTATTCCTGGGTCAACGCAACCTGATTCAAGTGGAAGATAATCTCTTCAAGGATGAATTGACTGGTCAATTCACAGCATTCAAAGAATATGCAGATGGCACCACATACATGAAAGAACCTTACCTCAACCCTATGGGTTATGAGAAAAAAGGTCAAAATCCTATGGGCTTCCGGGATGTTCGTGAGAACAGTCCTTATGCTGAAGCAATCTACGCCATACAATCTCTTGGATATTATGAGAATGATGCTAACAAGTCTTTCCAACCGAAAACAGCTGTGACACGAGCTGAATTTATTGAGAACACTCTTAAACTGAGTGGATTGAAACCCAGCAAAACTACGCCTCCTGCTGGCACCGACTGGGCAGACCATGCAGCAGCCGGATATATTCAACTTGGATATGAAATAGGTATGATTACTGGCACGGACGAACAGCAGTTTAAGCCAGATCAAGTGATTATCCGACAGGAAGCAATGGTCATGATGTGGAGAGTTATGCAACTGCAATATCCTAGCGAACTGTTCAATGATGTGAAACTTGCGGGGCACACAGATGCATGGGCTGTACCAGCCATTCAGATGATGTATACGCTCGGTATCCACGGACCTGAGGTGAAGGTACTGGAGGATGGTTCTGTTGATTTCCTTTCCCGCAAACCTCTGATTCGTCAGGAAGAGGCTACGATTATGTATGCGCTACTTACACAACCAACAGATCAAATCGTCGCTGAACTGATGGCAGCTCAGCAACCACAAGCAGAACCTGCAGAAGGAGCTGAGCCGGCAGATGAGACATCTGAAACTGCGCCGGTTCCTGTACCAGCGACAGTCCCTTCTGAAGCATCAGCACATTAAAAATAAAACATCTTCATACCGATTAGATATATCATGCTCATGATGTATGACAAACAGGCTTGTTCGGAAGGGTAAGAATCTTCTCGAACAAGCCTGTTTCTTTACTTTTCATAACTTATAAATCTATATCTGTTACGGGGTTATATCCGTTTCTATCCGAGCAATGAAGAGACATGACGATTGCCATTACGCTGGTCGTACTTGTCTGCCGCTGCTTGGGCATATCCCGCAAAATAATCCGCCAGTTTACGCAAATCTCCTGGATCTCCTTCATACGGGAAGGACGCAGGGAGACGTAATCGGTATTCCGGGGATTCGTCCGCCCAGCGGCGTAACAATGGTGCCGTTCTGGCGTAGAACAACATTTTGGCAAATGGATCTTCATTATCCATCGCGAACACCAGACTTTCTTCCAGCACATCAATCCCCTTCGCCGGATTGGTGCGTGCAAGATAATCCATCTGCTCGGCAAAACTTCTCACAAAATCATTTTGACCCTTGATCATCCGGTAGCCCTTTTGTTGATGCTTGTCTGCTTCCGCAGTCCGCCCCAATCGGTAGAGTGGCATCAAGATCTCCGACAACGTAAGATGCGGAATCTCCGCGCAGCTCATCCGGCCTTTCAAGATCGGTTTTGCCATTTCCAGCACCTTCTCGTCATCACCAGTAAGGATGAAATAACGCATCATCTCGTCCTGTTCACAGGCTTCACAGTCACTCATAAAGTCTCGATCCATCGTTCTGAACTTGGCATAGCTACTTCCTGCCTCCTCCAGTTCCCCAAGATCCATGTAGATGCGGAATCGATAATACCAATACGAACGTTCGCTGTACCCAAATGACTTGAAGCGCTGTCCGAAGTCCTCAAGCAGCTCCATTATTTTATCGCGTGATACTTCCGGGAAACTGGATAGTTTGCCTAGAATCCATTTATACGACCACATTAACGTTTCTTCATCATATTCTTCCGGCTGTTGGTCGAACTTGCCCAGCTGCCAGGAAAAAGCAATCAGTGCCTTCATCGGATAACCACAGAATGTTGCTGTCTCCACAATCTCCGATCTTGCTTCGTATGCTTCTTCTTCCATGCCGTTCACATCGGCGACTCTTGCCGCTTCCTCCAGCATACCCAGCTTCGCCGGACCATTAGGCAAGCCGTAGGCCTCGTCCATTAATTCCTCAAAATCCATCTCTGTCTTCATCAGGCATCCCCCTTACGATCTGTATTCGCACGCAAACCCCAATCAATAAAACGAACAATGCCCTTATTTAACACTTCAAGCTCCTGCTTGCTCATGGCATAATGCCCCATCATCAGTGCATTGACGTATAACATTTCGATGGCAATCGGTGTCATTTGGTCATCCGGTGACGTTAGCACTCGCTGAATAATCGGATTGTTCACATTCAGGTACAAGGTTGAATATCCCGCCGAACCGATTCCGGAGGATAAGGAGCCAAGGACGGAAGAGAACAATTCCGTGCTCTCTTCGCTTGCTTTTTCCAACGCACGGAGTGTTGAGGATTCCTGCGAAAGAGTGAACAACACCGGCAGATCCGATGGCTTGAAACCTTTCACCTCCGCCCGACAACGGAAGCGCTGCATAGCAGAATCGGCCAGTCGCAACGCATCATAATACTGATTACGCTCAGCTGGTGGCACATCCGTGAAGCTCATCGAGACCTGATCCGGCTCTAGCCGTTCCGTGCGTACATTGTGCACAGCCATCGGCAGTGTCGCCATCAACTCGCTGTCATAGATGTAGCCACCGTTAATAACCAGCATCGATTGTGCCGATGCCACATGGTGAATCTGACGGTACTCATCGACAGAGGACGTGAAATATAATGTCTCTCCTTCATCGATCAGCTCACCCAGCTCCCGGTGGCCCCTCGTGCTCTCGAATGGCAACCAGCGATGAATCATCGCGTAGAATGCTTGATCCTGTACAGCCAGCGCCTTCATGGACAAGGCATGCAGGCGAATTAGCTTCTGTAGCCGTTCCGTCTGGCTCTCGGCCATGTCGGCCAGCCCCTTGCGAAGTGCGTCTCCGAGTTCGGAGCGAACTTCCTCCAGCTTCTCATTTTCATAAAAATGTTCCCGTGATGCCGTCGGTTGAAGCTCATCTGTCCAGATCAGACACTTCACGAAGAAAGCCCACTCTGGCAAAATGTTCTCTGCTTTCTCCGAAATCAGCATTCGCTTCAGGTACACCCTGTGAGAACGCTTGGCATTCAGATTAACTGCGTGTGGCAGCACAAAAGCAATGCCTCCGGTACGGCCTGAAGCCGTCGTCAGCGGAATGAAGTCCTGGAACTTCTCGCCAAGCAGACGTTCACCAAAAGCCAATACTTCTGCTCTGCGTGAACGTGCGAGTGCAGGGTCCATCAGCCAGATCGGCGTCTCGCTATTCACCACATGTTGCATACCGTCATGATGCAGTGTGACCGGATACGGCAATAACGCTCCGTAATAGAACAGAGCTTCTTTCACATAATCCGCTTCAAAGTAGTGAGCCGCGTCTGGTGTGCAGCGCAGATATACTTTGGTGCCTGGGGACAGCTGTGTGTCCAACTGCCGAATCGTATAGGTTCCATCCGGCTTGCCCCGCCACTCCATCGAAGGTCCGCCCTTCGTGGATTGCGTCAGCATGACGATTTCATGACTCACCATGAAACAGGATAACAACCCGATTCCGAAACGTCCGATAAACGAAGTCTCTCCATCCAGCAACGCTTGCTGCCCCCGTTTCGAGGATTGTCCAATCATGGCCAGGAATTCATGGATATCAGCTTCAGTCAAGCCGATACCGTTGTCCTCCACCATCATGGTCAGTTGCTCCCCTGTTCCTGTAAGTTCCACACGCACTTCACCCTGATACCCTGGCTCCGCCTCCGTTCTTGCGGTAATCGCATCAGTCGCATTCTGCATCAGCTCGCGCAAGAACACTTTCGGACTGCTATATAGATGGTTGGATAAAATCTGGATCATACCACTCAGGTTCACCTGAAAACGATATTCATTAGATGCTGTCATGACTCACTCACCTTCCTCTACGTCCAAACACAATATGTACCCATACGATGTATTCATATGGATGTGTTAGACGAATTCATTATGTAATCGTTAAAAACAGACGTTCCCGTGACAGGCACGCCAAAACATCACGTCAAGCCGGCCCTGGATAACCAAGACCGGCGTTAGATGAATATTTCAGACATTCATGAGACGTAAGGCCTTATCTTTTATTACCACGTTATGAAGAGCAATGAAACGGATGTTCTACCCTTAAAATAAGGATACATCGTACAGGCCATAGTGAAAACAAACCTTAGACCCGATTTGAAGTGGAATTGATGGGAAGTGCGCACCCTCCATCCGGGACTATTGACGGAGAGACACATTTTTTTTCGTCATACATTTGAACGATATCGTCCTACCAGACGTATAATCTCCAAACTCAGATCGGACGGTGAATGTATATGATCGAAGTACGCAACATATCCAAACAATTCAACGTGCATCAAGCACTGAATGATGTCAGCTTCACAGTTGAACAAGGTAGCGTTACCGGGTTGATTGGGCCCAACGGTTCGGGTAAAACCACACTGATTCGTATCATGAACGGTGTCTTAGGTGCTTCCGGCGGACAGGTAACCATTAACGAATTGGACGCCGCTCGTGAGACTGAGAAGGTACTGGCCATGTGTGGCACCCTTACCGAACATAGTGGTTTATATGAAAATATGAGTGGAAGAGACAATCTGATTTTTTTCGCAGATGCATTCGGTCTAGCTCGAGCCAAAGAACGCATCGAGGAGCTTGTAACCCTCTTCGAATTGCAGGATTACCAGCATCGAAAAGTCGGCACCTATAGCACAGGCATGAAGAAACGCTTGGGCCTTGCACGAGTACTGCTCCACCGTCCTTCCATCCTGTTTCTGGATGAGCCGACCAATGGCCTTGATCCGGATGGAATTCAGATGGTGCTACGCATTATCCGTCAATTAAATAAAGAAGAAAAGATGACGATACTGGTTTCATCCCACGTGCTGTCCCAGCTGTCAGCCGTCTGTGATCATTATATTTTCATGGAAAAAGGTCACATTGTTGAGAAAGGCACGGAGCAAGAGATCGTTAGCCGTTACTTGTCCACTCCAAAGCTCGAAGTAGAAGCCGACATGCCCAATGGATGGCACTCGGTCACCGACTACACGCCCGAGACGATCTCGGCATATAAAGCGACGTTTCAGCTTACATCCCGTGAAGATATCCCATTGCTGCTAAGGCAATTAATGGAGCACGGTCAAGTCTATCAGGCCCGCATCACGGGCAGTGATCTGGAGAGCATCTATTTTGCCATAAGGGAGGCACACCACCATGAATAACCGCCAAGCCATAGGTGCACTGGTACGCAAAGATATTCGGTCCGTCACAGCCAGCGTTCAGCTCTGGTTGCCCATGTTAATCGTTCCACTGATTATCGGAATTATTATGCCCTCTGCTCTCCTGTGGGCGACCTCCAGATTAGAGCTTCGTTCTCTGGGCAACGTTAGCTTTCTGCTCGAATCATTGGATGCGTTAACCTATAGCGGACAGATTCCTCAGCTTGCTTCCATGCCTACAGATAATCATCGTATTGTCTATTACTTGGCCATGTATATGTTTGCTCCCTTGTTTCTTATCATTCCGGTGATGGCTTCCAGTATTCTTACTGCCAATAGTTTCGCTGGTGAGAAAGAACGCAAGACGCTGGAAGGATTGTTATTCACACCGATCAGCATGGACACTCTTTTCAAAGGCAAAATACTGGCTGCCCTGATTCCTTCCCTTCTATTATCCTGGGTTACCTTCCTGATCTACGGAAGTATTGCTAATATTCTGATGTACCCCATGTTTGGCACGTTGATGTTTCCCAATCTAAATTGGATGATTCTGGTCCTATGGGTTGTTCCTGCTTGCAGTCTTATGGTGATTTTGTTAAACGTCTTGATCTCGGCCAAGGTCCGTGGATTCCAGGAGGCTTATCAGCTTGGTGGAATAATTGTCCTTCCGCTGATCGCCTTAGTCGCTGGTCAAGCCAGTGGCATGCTACTGATTGGTCCCTGGATGTTACTCATGATTGGAGCTGTGCTCCTGCTCATTAGTTTCGTTCTTCTTCGTCTGGTCACGCTATGGAATAGTCGTCAGCAATTGGCTGAAAGTCAGATCTGAGTGATGCAGATTGAGAAATACACTAACGCAGGTTATGATGTGGAGACATGTATATTGGGATAATTATAGAGAGGAATGGAACAACAGCATGGAATCCAAACTACTTCAAAAATTAAAATATGCTTCACAATTAACGGCACAGGAGAAGCATATTGTGGACTATATCCTGAACAACCCTGAAGTTGTATTTGATTCTACAGCCCATGAACTGGCTCAGCAGACGTATACAAGCTCTTCCACCATTGTTCGCCTATGCAAAAAGCTGGGTACCAAGGGGTACCCAGACTTTCAGCTCAAGCTTGCTCTTGAATATCAACAAATACCTTCCGCGTTGCAGACGCAGGATCATGCAATTGCAGAACAAGGCAACGTACTGGCCGCCATTGACTCGGTTCCTTACCTTTATCAGCAGGCTCTGGATGATACGCGCCGGATGTTAAACGCTCCTGTTTTGCTACGAATCGCTAACTGGGTCAAAGAATCCGGACGTATCGATATCTATGGCAGTGATATGAATTATTATCTGGCTCAACAGGCTTGTGCCAAGTGGAATGAACTCGGCATATCTGCGATTGCTCACAATAGTCCCAACATGCATTATCTGAACACGATGAACCCCAACAGCCTGACGCTGTCTTTTGTTATCTCGCACACAGGTGAGAATCAATCCATGATTGAAGCTGCCAAAGTGCTGAGCAACAAACAGATGAAAGTCATCGCGGTTACGGGCAACAACCATTCAACCCTGTCCAGACATTGCGATGAAACGCTGCTGGCTTACGGATACAATGAACAGTTACGACTGTCCAAAATGTCTTCAATGGTCTCGGTACTTTATATTTTCGACATGTTGTACATGGGGAGCATTAGCGATACGTATTAACGATTAATGCTGGTCCGCTGCAAATACAATCCCGGCATCCTTACGCGCACTCATGAGTACACTCATCACAGACTGGCTGTGTTCAAGCAGTTCGTAGCACCGTTTGTGGTCACCACTTGCATGGATGTCCCTGAACGCTTCCCACTCATAGTACAGCCAATTGGATTTGCTCTGCGCATTATACTCTTCAGCAGACTCATTCCCGATCTGAAGCTTGATCTCCCGGCAACCGTTTGCTCCTCCCACAACCTGAAGATAACCTTTCTCGCCCTGAATGAGCACAAAGTTCATACTGCTCGTGTCTTTGGCACCTACACATTCCGCAATAAACTCCGGATACTTGAGAACCACTACTCCTGATGTATCAATGCCGTTTGCATGCTGGTTCGCTGTATACGATACGGCATTCGGACTGCCGAACAGATTCATAACCAAATGAAGATTATAAATATTGATATCCATCAGCGCTCCACCAGAGAATTGTGGATTAAATACATTCGGTGTTTGCCCTGCAAGCAGATCATTGTATTTGCGCGAGTATTGACTGTAGTTACACTGGATGAGTTTGATCGGACCGAGCTTCGGTAGTTGCTCCTGTATAACTTTAATATTGGGCAAATGGATATTGGAGATGGCTTCAAACAGCAACAAATTCTTTTCTTTCGCGAGTGCAATCAGCGTCTCTGCTTCCTGAAGCGTGGACGTGAACGGTTTTTCACAGACGACATGCTTGCCATGTTGAAGTGCCTGATAGGCTTGTTCGTAGTGCATGCTGTTCGGTGAAGCAATATAAATGAGATCTACATTTGCATCTGAAAATAGGGATTCCAGGTCCGTATAGATTGTACTTACCCCGTATTTACCCGCAAGCTCCTGTGCTGTTTCTCTCTTCCGGGAGTACATCGCTGTACAAGTGACATCTTCCAATTCATTTATCGCTGCCAAAATGGCATCCACAATGGACCCTGTACCAATCGTTGCTATATTCATCATATCGTTTCGCTCCTGTCGTTGGTTGTTTGTCAGTTGGCTCTCTTCGCTACTTCGATTCCGTCATGTAAAATATCCAATACATATAAAACTTCTTCATCCTTAACCGGTTTATCACCGTTATGTCGAATGGCTTGAAGCAGTTGATCATATAAAATGCCATAGTCTGTCGCTTCCGAAGGAACCTTCTCCGTATGTGATGCTCCCTCATCGTCCACATAACTAATCGTACCCCAGTTATCCTCTGATTCAGCTTCGATGGATACCCTGGTTCGTCCATCTCCATTTTTCGTTTGATGTCCGCTGCTATATTTAACAAAGCTTCCCTGATCCCCGTGTACAATGAATTTCGGATGCTCGATCTTCACAAGTAGGCTACACTTAATCGTAGCCTTCATTCGTCCATAGCGAAAATCAATATCGATATAATCATCGGATTCACCAGGCGCAATCAAACTCCGAACATCATAATCAATTCGGTCGGCTACACCATACATGGAGATTAACTGATCGATGGTATGCACGGCCAAACCATGCAGCAACCCAAATCCGCTTCTGGCATACTGTGGGTGAAAATAGTCATAGTGGGACTGGATTTCAACAATATTCCCTAGCTTGCCGCTCTCAATCACTTTTTTCAATGTCAGAAAGTCACCATCAAATCTACGATTTTGATTCGCCATGGCGATGAGATTTTTACAATTGGCTAGTTCAAAGATATCTTTGGCTTCCGCAGAAGTGGAGGCAAAAGGTTTCTCCACCAGCACATGTTTCCCGTGCTCCAATGCCAGCTTGGCATACTCTACATGGCTATCCACATGGGTGGCGACAACAATCAATTCAATCTCATCGTCTTGCAATATGTCTTCGATATTCGTCGAAAAAGTAATCTCGGGATAGAGTGATTCACGATCTGTATCGCCAACCCGATCTTCCTCCCGACGGTATATCGTCTTCACCTTGATGTTCTCTTTCTTGTCCAGATAAGGCAAATGATAATTCACCACTGCGTTCCCAAATCCGATGATCGCCATATTCAATACCATGATCGCTCACTCCTCTGCTCTGGTTGAGTGTAATGTTATCACGATCAAGTCAGGCGGAGAATGCTTTGGGACGGGATTGGCAGCATCATGCGCAATTCGATTTCAGATTGGAATGTATATGAAATTGAATTTCATTCTCTTCTTTTTTCATGTTCGAGATCTAACATATCTTCCATAGTTTACCGATATAACATAAGGCGTTAATTACATACATATAGAACGAAGGGGACGATGAAAAAATGAAGACAGGGTATACATACGTACAACGCACCATCTGTACATTGCTGTTATTTACACTCATTGCAGCAGTGACATTGGGAGGCGGAACCGCAGCCCAGGCAGCTTCACTCAGCCAATCCACAGTGTATTATGAGTCAGATGGCGTCCTGTACAAAGTATCGGCTGATGGCAACAATACAACAGAAGTATTAATTGACTTCCAAGGTGTGGACTTGCTCGCGGCAGGCTCTTATCTCTACTACACTCAGACTGCTTCTTCCACAACATTGCTCCGGGTTCCAAATGACGGGTCCAGCGATGCGGCAGAAACATTTGCTACAGATGTACTGAGCTATTACACGGATAACGGATTCATCTATTATTTGGACGCTACAGGTACAATTTATCGCGCTAACGGCAATAGTGACGCTTCAGCTGTCACCAAGATTGCTGACAAGGCTGATACCGATTTTCCATTTCTCCTGATAGCCAAAGGGCGTGCCTACTATAATGCGCTGGTTAATGGAAACACGTGGATCGTGTCCAAAACGTCCAACGGTAGTGGAGCTGTGCAGCGGATTGCCGCAGGCGCAGTGGAAGGACGTTACTTTACGAATCAAGCCAAAAACGAACTTCAACTGATGGTAAATACAGACCCCTACGAGGATTTCTATTCCACCAATGCTGTTGTCATGTATAAGGTGAATTACAACACTGGTAAAGCAACTGCTGTTAATCCAAAAGCTAAACTAGATGTGAATGCTGTATATTCCGGTGGTTGGGGAAACAATCTTTACGTGTATAACAAAGGAATCGATCTCGACAGCAATAAGGATTACAATTATGCCAAAGGCAAAGCGTTTGCGTTGACGACTTCAGCCAAAACGCTTCAGCTTCATAACAAGAGTGTCCGGGAAGTAAGTGCCTTAGGTACAGACAAGGTTGTCCTTGTTGATGCAGACAAGAAGGCTTATGCCAAAACGGTCTCCGGCAACAAAGTGACCAAGTCCGCTAACCTGAACCTGAACAATGTAACGTATGTTGCGAATCAATTGACCAATGGTACAGCTACGGCTGCATACATCTCGGGCAACAACGGTCTCTATTCGGTCAATACAGCTCTCAAGGTAACGAAACTTACCAGTGACGAATGGGATGCCTTCCATATCAGAGATGATGTTGCCGGCCTGTTCTACATCAATGCCAAAGATCAGTATCGCTTGTATCACGTGCAAACGGGTGGAACAGGGAAAAAAGTAATGAGTGACGTTTTCCTCGACAATATTCTATTGGTGACACCGTACTAACATATCCTGTTGATTCAGGCGTGTAACCCATTCAACGGACTTGTCCATACCAAAAAGGATTACCTTGCAGCCATACGGGCTCTTGGTAGTCCTTTTTTGGTTGTCAAAAACTATTTTTCAAAAATATCTTCCATATGAGAATGATAATTGTTATCATTAAGAAAATAAGACAAAAGGATGGTCCGTATGACTGAACAGTTTCCCTTCATTGCTGAAACCTCATCTCTACCGCTCCTCTCCTCCATGTGCCGTGTGCGTCGTGGGGAGAATTTCCGTGTGCAAGGCAAGACGGTGTCCCGGCCCATGCTCTGTCTTATTTTGCAAGGAGACGGTGTTCTGGTCCTGAATGATATAGTCTATACGGCGCAAGCGGGCAGCTTGTTCGTGTTGAAGTCAGGTACAACCATCGAGGCCGCTGCACGCTCGAATGTGACCGAATTTATGTTGATAAGCATGGATACGGTTCAGTTGCAGCAAGTGCGCGGTGAATGGAAAATGACCTCTTCACCCGCCTTCCCGCTGGATTGGCAGACAGGCAGATTGCTGGTTCGTCACGAGCAGCAGGCTGTATCACGTTTGGAACAACTGTATGAAACCTATCGCGGTCTTCAACCGAATCACTTTATCAGCATACATAGCCAGCTGCATGAACTGCTGCAGTTTCTCTCGGAGAATCGGCTGGAAGCCAATCATGAGAAAGTGGACCCTGCCTTAGAGCGCAGCATTATGTATATGCGACGCTTCATGAGTGAAGGAATCAGCATGGATCAGCTTGCCAAGATTGCTGGCCTCACACCCAGCTCCTATTCTCGCAGTTTCAAGAAAGCCAAGGGCATGTCGCCGACCGATTATCTGAATCGTTTACGTATAGACGAAGCCAAAAAACAGCTGACCGCGGAATCATGTGTCCTCAAAGACGTCGCGATATCTGTCGGGTATGGCAATGAGTATTATTTTAGCCGCAAATTCAAACAAACCTTGGGCATTGCTCCCAGCGTATATATGAAAAGAGATCAACTCCGGGTAGCTACGGCATCCATCATGGGATTCCACGAGAATCTGGCCTCACTTGGACTGCGCCCTGTAGCTGTGCTGGAAGGAGGTCTTGACCGAGAATCGGATGATTATGAACAAGAACGCCGATTAACCAGACAATTCGATCAACTTCGGCAGGCGAAGCCAGACTTGATCATCGGTGATTTTTACCATAAGCCTTATTATGATCGCCTGAAAAGTATTGCACCCACCATCATTTTGGAGTCCACTGACGACTGGAAAGAGAACCACATTCGCCTAGCCGAACTGGTCGGACGCGAGAAGCAAGCGTTGCTGAATCTCAAGAAACTTGCGTTCCGCAAGCTTGAAGCAGGATTGAACCTCCAACCTTATTTCGGACAAAAACGGTTGGCTCTGATGGAGATTACGAATCAGTTTATCCGATTACAGGGGACTGGCGAGCATCCATTAAATCACTTGTTGTATGCCGAATTGGGATTCCATCCTGCCCAGCTTGTATCTCCCGAAAGTTCCAGAAATGAGTATGTTGCGGATAGCATCCCCGTGCTGGACACGGATTATCTGTTGATCCATCGTGCTTCGCTTCAGCCTGCCAGTGAAAAGGTATTCCGACGCATGAAGCAAACGGCATCATGGCATCGATCACCTGCCGTGCTGCATGGTAACGTTCATGATATCTCGAATTGGCATCTGTTATGCTGGACTCCGGCTGGTCGTCTGCAGATTTTGAACGAACTGGAACAGATTGCTCAGCAGTCTGTTGTCTTTCCTCAGGCAGAACTGATCGGACATTAAACAAGAATATTAGCCGAAAACGAAGTGCCCGATGTGCAGTGTTATTTTTTCCATCGTATTGCTTGATTATAAATAAATAAGATATTGCACAGGCCAAAGGGCCCTCTCCTATTAACGGAAAGGGCCCTTTACATGTAATTATGAATGTTCCTTAATCTCTTCCTTCGGAACCAGCTTGTATATCTCTTCATCTTCCATGGTATCAATCAACCGATCCAACCATTTGTAGTATGCTTCCGCTTGCAAAACCTTATGTTTGTCTTCCATCAGAATGTGGATAAGTTCAGCATCTGCCTGCTCATCCAGATCTTCGAGTAATCGATTCAGTTCTTCAATCGATTTGCGCAGAATCTGAAGGTTACTCTCCACGGCTTTTCTCCACTTAATCGCAAAATAATCCGTAAATGTCTGATGCCAGTCATACTCTACTTCATATAGGTCTTTCCTGGAGCCTTTGCTCCATACTTTGTTTACCATTTTCAAATCCAGCAGTGTTCGTACACCTGTACTCATACTCGTTTTGCTCATTTCCATTTCCCGTCCCATATCGTCAAGGGTCATTGGCTTGTCTGCAAAAAATAGCAATCCATATAAGTGTCCCGTAGACAGCGTAACGCCGTAAAGATCCATATTACGTCCAATGGCTTCAATAACGCGTTTACGAATCCTCAGCACGGTTGCCTGCTGTTCCTCTTGTAAATGGTCCAAGCCCATGCTTGCAACCTCCATTCTGAACATTCCACAGTCTTGGCAAAATTATTGCAACACTTTAAAAGTCCTGCTTACATGGGAAAGCATCCGGCCGGACATCCTATATGCCAGAGGGCTTTCTTTCACCCAATGTATGAAAATGGGAACTTTACCAGGCTACATTTGCCTATGACTATCTTTTAACCAAAAAATTCAGCTTCAATTCAGCTCATTTTCTATTGTAGGAAAAGCGATATCAAATGTAAAGGAACCTTATTAGACAGAATAAGGAGAATGACGGAGCATATGGAAGGAAAACTTTGTACAGTTTTTACTGTACAAACATTATGTACTGTTTATTCGGTTGCTATACTGGGTAAGTATTGTTAGAATACAAAACGTTACCCAGAAAGACGGGAAGCGAAGCAACAACTACCGGATTTCGTGGCTGGGCGCATAAGTGTATGGGCTTATGGATGCTGAAAGCCGTTCGAAGTGCACAACACATCAGAAGGGGTGAAAACATGACCATACTTGAAGTGAAAAACGTAAGTAAATTGTTTGGACCCCAAACCGAGCAAGGTCTGCAATTACTGGAGCAAGGTTGGGGTAAAGAAAAGTTGGCCAAAGAAAAACAGATAACGGTTGGTGTCAACCGGGTCAACATGGACATTAAGGAAGGCGAGATTTTCGTTATTATGGGACTGTCCGGGAGTGGTAAATCCACACTGGTTCGGATGTTCAATCGTCTGATTGAACCAACATCGGGAGAAATTCTGGTCCATGGTAAGGATCTACGTAAGATGAACAAAGAACAATTGCGCGAAGTGCGCCGGAAAACGATCAGCATGGTCTTCCAGAAGTTTGCGTTATTCCCGCACCGTACCGTTCTTGATAATGTGGAGTATGGATTGGAAATACAAAAAGTAGATAAGGAAGTACGCCGCGAGAAGGCGAAAACCTCACTTGAGCTGGTTGGCCTTAAAGGCTGGGAAGATAAAATGCCAGATGAACTCAGTGGCGGGATGCAGCAACGTGTCGGCTTGGCCCGTGCACTTGCCAATGACCCGGAAGTACTACTAATGGATGAAGCCTTCAGTGCACTTGATCCATTGATTCGCCGTGATATGCAAGATGAGTTGATCGAGCTTCAGGATAAAATGAAAAAGACCATTATTTTCATTACCCATGACTTGGACGAAGCGCTGCGCATCGGCGATCGTATTGCCCTCATGAAAGACGGCGCAGTCGTGCAGATCGGTACACCGGAAGAAATCATGATTCAACCGGCCAACTCATATGTGGCCCGCTTCGTCGAAGACGTGGATCTGTCCAAGGTCCTTACAGCATCTCACGTAATGCGTCGCCCAGAAACAATTACGCTTGACCGTGGTCCTCGTGTTGCCCTCGAATTAATGCGCGAACGTGGTATTTCCAACCTGTTTGTCATTGACCGTTCGAAAAAATTACTTGGTGTTATTACAGCTGAAGATGCAACCCGTGCCATGCGCGAAAACAAAGTATTGAACGACATTCTAATCACGGACGGGCCGACGGTGTCACCTGAGACCCTGATTCATGAATTGTTCGAGATCGTAAGTTCTGCCCATGTGCCGCTCGCTGTTGTTGGTGAGAATGGCCGTCTGCAAGGTGTTATCGTCCGCGGTGCCCTGCTGGGTGCGCTTAGCGGTGAAGTTGCAGTAAAGGAGGAACTTGTGAATGATTCCCAAAATACCACTCGCATCGTGGATTGAATCCATCGTTGACTGGATGAGCTCCTCGCTCTCCGGATTGTTTAAAGTTATCTCTGTTGTTATTCAGGAAGTGGTCGGATTCTTCTCCGGGCTGTTCATGTTGCCCCATCCGCTCCTGTTCATTGCGATATTGGGTGTTCTTGCGTTCCTCGTAGGTCGACTCCCACTGACATTATTCACGGTTATCGGGTTCTTGCTCGTAGATAACTTGGGGTACTGGTCCCAATCCATGGACACACTTGGCCTGGTTATCACTTCAGGTTTGGTTTCGATCCTGCTTGGTGTACCTGTCGGAATCTGGCTCGCATACAGTAAAACTGCGGCGCGTATCGTCACACCGCTACTTGACTTCATGCAGACAATGCCTGCATTTGTCTACTTGCTACCTGCGGTTACATTCTTTAGCCTCGGTGTCGTTCCAGGTGTTATCGCTTCGGTTATATTTGCGATTCCGCCAACGATTCGTCTGACTCACCTGGGTATCAAACAGGTATCTGGCGAATTGGTTGAAGCAGCCGACGCATTCGGTTCAACTTCCATGCAAAAGTTGTTCAAAGTACAACTTCCACTCGCTTTGCCTACCGTGATGTCCGGTATTAACCAGACCATCATGCTGTCGCTGTCCATGGTTGTTATTGCATCCATGATCGGTGCACAGGGTATTGGTGCGGAAGTATATCGTGCGGTAACACAGTTGCAAATCGGTAAAGGTTTCGAAGCTGGTCTCGCTGTTGTCGTACTCGCGATTGTGCTTGACCGTTTTACACAAAATCTGTTTATGCCAGGTCGCAAAAAGACCTCACGCATTACAACGAAGCAAAAAGCATGGATCACTGCTGCGGCAACATTCCTTGTGCTAGTAGCTGGTTTCTCACAATACTTCGTTGGTGGCACAACTTCTGCTGGTGGCAACAATTCAGCAGCCAATGCTGTGGGTGAAGAAGTGAACTATCAGATTATTGGTATCGATCCAGGGGCTGGTATCATGAAGTCTGCTGCAAAAGCGATCGAAGACTATAAATTGACTGATTGGACTCTCATTGAAGGCTCAGGTGCAGCGATGACTGCTACATTGGACAAAGCCATCAAAAATGAAGACCCCATCATCATTACAGGTTGGACTCCGCACTGGATGTTCAACAAATATGATCTAAAATATCTGGAAGACCCTGAGAAATCTTTCGGTGATGCTGAAGAAATTCATACTATCGCCCGTAAAGGTCTGAAAGAAGATCACCCTGTTGCGTTCGAATTCCTGTCCCGTTTCCAATGGACATCCGATGAAATGGGTGAAATGATGACTGCCATCCAGGATGGCACATCCCCGGAAGAAGCAGCGAAAGCTTATGCCGAAAAACATGCCGATCAGATTGCTGAGTGGACCAAAGGTCTGACTCCAGTGAACGGTGATGCGTTCAAACTGAGTTATGTGGCTTGGGATTCCGAAATCGCAAGTACCAACTTGCTGAAATATGTGATGGAAAACGACCTGGGTTATAAAGTCAACGCTCTGCAAGTCGAAGCCGGACCGATGTGGACGGGTGTTGCCTCAGGCGACGTAGATGCCTCTCCAGCAGCTTGGCTGCCATTGACACACGCTGACTACTGGGAACGTTACAAAGACCAGGTGGACGATCTGGGTGCCAACATGACGGGTGTACGTACAGGCCTCGTGGTTCCTAGTTACATGACTGAAGTAAATTCAATCGCAGATCTGGAGACAGGTGCTATTTCTTCCTCTACTCCATCGGCAAGTGCCAATGTGGGAAATGAAGTGAATCACCAAATTATCGGTATCGATCCAGGTGCCGGAATTATGAAATCCACAGCAAGTGCCATTGAGAAATACGGTTTGTCTAACTGGAAACTGGTTGAAGGTTCAGGAGCGGCAATGACAGCAACGCTGGATAAAGCTGTTAAGAACAAGGAACCAGTTATCGTTACTGGCTGGACACCGCATTGGATGTTCAACGCATACGACCTGAAATACCTGGAGGATCCGGAAGGTGTCTATGGTGAAGCCGAACAGATTCATACTATTGCCCGTAAAGGGTTAAAGGAAGACAAACCTGTCGCTTATGAATTCCTGGATCGTTTCTCGTGGACAACTGAAGATATGGGTGAAATTATGGTAGCTATTCAAAACGGAGAAGATGCTCAACAAGCTGCTGCAACTTATGCAGAGAAGCATAGCGACCAAGTGGCTGAGTGGACTAAAGGTCTGACCCCGGTGAATGGTGAACCCATCAAACTAAGTTATGTGGCGTGGGACTCCGAAATTGCAAGTACCAACTTGCTGGAGTATGTTCTGAAGGAAAAACTCGGTTACAACGTAACTTCCCTTCAAGTTGAAATCGGTCCAATGTGGACCGGCATCGCCAATGGTGATGTAGATGCTACACCAGCCGCATGGTTACCACTTACTTCAGCAGATTATTACAACAAGTACAAAGATCAGATCGATGATCTGGGTCCAAATATGGACGGTGCCAAAACAGGCCTGGTTGTACCAGCCTATATGGACATCAACTCTATTGAAGATTTAAAAGATAATTAAACCAGATTGAGATGATTAAACCTGAATTTGGTAAAAAGACCACCGAAATTTTTCGGTGGTCTTTTCTTTTGGCTATGTTTTTTTTCAAACATGCTAATTTGATTTGATATTCAATCTTGGTCATACTGCTACCTTGAGCATTCACACGCTTTTTCCATTAGACTCTTCATACATATCCTCTTACTTCACTCATGAACCCTGTATGTAGATGATACTTGGTGAGTGCGATTATTTCGCAACAACTATCCGATCAGTAAAAGTAGTATACCAATGACAATCATGACAACACCGAGAATACCATACACCACTCTTGCGCCCTGCCGACCAATAGTCTTCACAAAAATCCCTGCTCTAAAGCTCGTCATAAACCAGTCCCAATTGTTGATACCACCGAGCAAACTAAAAATTCCTGCCGCTATGGCAAATAGTGCGATTAAAACGGGTTGATCTTGTATTACGTCAACACTCCTTCAATATAATCCTGTCTACCATACCTTCACTTGGTGAAAATTAACGGCATTAATTGGGCGTATCTCAAAACTCGCTGAAGTGCATCTTTCACCGCCTTTTCGCCCCCTGCTGCGTCACTTTCCCTTGACGTGCCCCGGCACGCCTGCAGAAAACTTCCTTGCTTGGAACGAAAATTCGGCAAAATCTACTTCCTTCGGAGTTTTCAGACACGCCCTAGAAAAAAACAGCTTGCAGATGGAAGTCTGCAAGCTGTTCTGTTACGTCTGTGTCATGCGTTTTATTGCTTTTGCAACTCGCTTGCCGACAATAGCAGTGTCACCACTTCAGCACGTGTTGCTTCGGCGAGTGGGTTAAACATATTTCTCCCTGTTCCCTTCACCAGCCCTGCATCATATGCAGCAGCGATATATGGAACAGCCCACGCCGGTACTTTATCTGCGTCCGCGAAACTCAGTACCGGATTCGACTGTACCGGAAGACCGAGTGCTCTGACAAGCATAACTGTCATCTCTACCCGTGATACTTTGCCTGATGAACGGAACGTATCATCCGTATACCCACTGATAATGCCTTGATCAACTGCTTGAGCAATAAAGGATTGTGCCCATGCAGGTATCCCAGCAGCATCCTTAAACGTCAATGCCTTGTTGCTGGCTGGAAGTTCAAATGCTCTTCCCAACATCACAATGAATTCGGCGCGTGTCGCTGGTGCATTCGGACGGAAATTACCATCCTGATACCCGTTCACAATTCCCCGGGAAATGGCCTGCTCAATAGCAGCCGCAGCCCAATGATTTCCGATGTCCTTCAGGTCTACAACCGGTGTGGTTGGATTAGGAGTTCCTCCATTACCCGGAACGGTTGGCGTAGTTGGGTTTGTAGGATTGGTTGGTGTAGTCGGTGTGGTTGGAGTTACAGGTGTAGTAGGTGTTGTAGAACCTCCACCACTGTTACCACTGCCCGGATTACTTCCATTATTGCCGCCACCATTACCAGGATTGCTTCCATTACCGTTATCTGCAAAGTTTAACTGTGCGAGCAATGGGTCATGATCACTCACCCGTCCATCCGCTGTTTCAAAGTCGGCGTTTACATGCACTACTTCAATGGCTGCGGTATCCGTCAGATTTTTACTCACCAGAATGTGATCCAGTGTCTGAGAGTTTCCATCATAAATATAGGAATACCTCTGATTCTCAGGCAGTTTGTTTACCAGATTGTCCAATTCATTACCTTCGACAATGCTCAGTGTTTTCGAGAACTGGAAGTCGTTAAAATCCCCGAGGACAGCAACATTTACATCCGGGTCTTTATTGATTAATTCATTTACAAATTTATTGATAACCATTGCTTGCTGCGCACGCTGTACTTCACTGCTACGGGTTACAGGCTGAACATTTCCAAATGGGACTAAATCTCCACCCTTGGAATTAAAATGGTTGGCGATAACAACCACACGTTCACCATTAAATTCAAACTCTGCCGCGAGCGGCTTACGGGAACTGGCGAACGCCTCGTCACCTGGTGCAATACGCCCAGGATTAACCGAGAGACTACCGTCTGCTTTAACTGAGATTGCTGTCGTGGCATCACCTTTGCCGATACCACTAGCTAGTGTTACACGGTCTGGCTGATAGAGGAATCCTACACGAATGTTGGCACCCGGTGCTCCACCATCCATATTATTTAACGGAGCAATATCGGTATACTGATAGCTTGGTCCATTATTCCTTTTTATTGCATCAAGAAGCGTTTTGAAGCTTTCACTCGCATCTGTGTTTCCGCTATCTGTTGCGCCGTCGTTATCCTGAACCTCCATGATCCCTATAATATCAGGGCTTTTTAGATTGTTAACAATAATCTTTCCGATTTTATTTCCACGTGTTGCATCTTTTCTACTGAAGTTCTCTACATTAAACGTGGCAACAGTCAACTTTTCTTGTTGTGGCTCAATTAAAGTTGTTGCCTGTTTCAAACCACTGGACATAATCGGAGGCAATTCGCCTTCCAAAGTAACCTTATAATTACCACTCGAATAAGAAAGCACACCATTAATAGGACCTCTAAATTTATCACCCGTTGTCACAGATTGAGGAGGTTTTTTATTAATGAACAAGCGTTGAGGATTAAGAGAACTCTCGAACTCTCCTGTTCCATCTCCACGTAAGATTAATCCCCCTGCCGGAGTCTGCAATGGATTATTAGGTTCGTTGTCTACCGTCACTGCTAATCCAGGATTGTAGGAATAAGGGCCAAGAATAGTAGCATCATCTAACTGAATGCGCATGCCTTCCAAACTTTCATAAAAGTCTATGGCATCCTCATCAGGGTTGAATTGGCCCAATCCATCCGAATCAATGATATTAGGGATTACACGACCGCCTTTTCCAATAATTACAGGCAGCGGCAATTCAGCATTAGCATGTTGAAAATCAATCTCGGAAGCTACAATTTCAGTCGTTGGCAAATCTGTTGCACTTGCTGCATACTCTTTGACCTGACCCGAAACCTTTACCTGATGCTGCACTTTCATTCCATGATCTTTCTTATAGATTAAAATCCCTTCAGAAGTTGCCGGATCTCCATCTTCCTGACCAGGAATGGATTGCATATAGAATGAATCTGCGTTAACTACAGATGTAACTACACCTTCTACATTCTGCACTTTCAGTCCATCATAAATGGAGTAGTGACCTGCTCCCTGGATTTCGTGAATAAGTACCCCATCAACTCGATCCACCACAGTATACTCAAATGAAAAAATGGTGCTTACTTTGCTATCAGCAGTAGCAACCGCTTTAATGATTTGATCTTGATTGACCGTAATAGGCTGTGTGTATTCCATTGCATTCACGGTTGGTTCAGAACCGTCAAGTGTATAAAAAATTTGGGCACCGACATATGGAGATGACAACGTAACTTCCGTTCCTTTTACAATCCCCCCGGAAGGTGTGCTCGCTGATACGGAGAGCAGATTTTCCAGAATATCCGACGCCGTTCGAGGAATCAACTCCAGGCCGTAAGTGGAATGGTAAGTCAAAACTCCTGTCACTTTATGATACGATTTGCCTACGGAGAGAGCAGACGGGTTGTTCTTGGCATAAATCAGCATTTCTCCACCATGTTCATCTGTCGCAGTATAAGTAGGCGTGTTGCCTTTTGTTACTTGAATATTGTTTACTTCGACAAGCATCCCTTCATACTGCCCTCCAAGACCCTTGCCTCCCCCCGCAACCGGAGTAAAATGGGACGAATTGAGCTGCACAGGCAAAGGTAGATCCAGTGACTTTTCGACATTTCGAATAAAGCCACCCTGAAATCCAGATTTACTTGCTTCAACCTGGACAAGGCCGTTGTAAATCGTAATTGGGCCGTAGGCTTCAATCCGGTCTCCAATTTCTACACTAGAAGTATTACCGCGCACAACGATCCCGGCATCGTTATCCTGAATATACAGATTCGATACACTTCCAGATAACTCGCTATAGGTTACAATACCTTGAACGCTAACAGTAGTATTTTCAGTTGCTTTTCTTGCATCTGAGATTGAAATAGGGGTTGTGTCGACAAGGGTATAATCAAAACTGGTAACATCACTATTGTTGATCCCCTCTTTGGCTGCATAGGTTTCAATGTGAATTGCATCATTTATTGTAATGGGTACGGTATAGGGAAGATATTCATCGTCCGTATTTTGCTTATAGTAAACGGTTGCACCGACTGTGGTCGTTTCCAATGTAACCTGCGTTCCTACGGGAACAGCACCAGAGGATGGATTAGCTCTGACACTTGCCACCTTAGTTTCAGGTGTCTCATCGATTAGTTGAAAGGTTGTTGAAGAGGAGTCAATGTATTTGATGCCTCGAATTTCAAAGTATTTTTCCAGTTTGGCGTTACTTAGTCTAACTTTCTTGCCAAGAGCAGCGGGGTTTTTGGATAGTCCGACTATTTCCCGAATAGCCGGGACATTAGGAACCTGTACAGGCATCATGTTGGAAATATTTTTTTCTTGTGGGTTATCGGCAATTGCAAAATTTGAATCACCAGAGAATGGAGCATTCATTTGAACAGAAGACTTGCTGGAATAAAAGCCTACTATATAACCCTCTACCGTTGCAGTTGATCCATCATTGTTATGATCCAACGCCTGAGCAACAGTTAACGTCTCATCAGCTGCGGCTGCTTTGCTGATGAACATTCCAGACGGAATGGCACTCGTGATGAGCAGGGCCATAGCCAAGAATAACCTGAGCCACCTCTTCATTTGCAGAACATGCATTTTTTCCTTACCTCCATGTTTTTAAGTTATAATCATTTGTTCAGCCAGCTTGTACATTAGTTCAAATATAAGATAACTGAATAACAGACTGGAGTAAACAATATTTCTTCGTTATGAAAGAAAATAGAACATATACATTACAAAAATATATTAAATCATATGATTCTCTTTCAAATAGGACTAATAATAGGTCCTAAATGTGACTTTTCGAACCTTATATCTCTCATGCCTGTGCACAAACAACTAATTAATGTTAGTTAAACTAACAAATGTGGTGTGTACTATATCTTCTTTCGACATTTTGTGATAACGCATATGACTTCATGTATCATGAAAAATCCAACTTAAGTCTTACAGGTTAAAATAAATTAAAATCATAAACATGCGACGATCATGAATGATCGCCGCATCTGGTTGGAATGTGAAATTAACCTACAATTATTTCTTCACCGTACTGTTATATTGCGCAATCTTGTCTGTAATTTGTTTGGCTGCTGCATCCAATGCTTCCTGTGGTGTACCCTGTCCATTCAGGACCGTTTCAATCGCTCCTTCGACAAGTTGTCTGGCTTCAGGGAATACACCCATTAATGCCCCGGATGTTGCTGTCGAATCCGCGGAAGCGTGCAATTGATCGACTGCTGTCTGGAATTGCGGGTACTTCGCCATATTATCCTTTAATACTTGCTCATTGTAGGCTGCTGTCGTAATAGGGAAATATCCTGTCGCAACGCTCCAATTCGCTTGTACCTCTGGTGTAGCCAAGTACTTGATGAACTCCCATGCTGCTTGCTGCTGTGCTTCGGATTTGTTATTCATGATGTACAAGCTCGCTCCACCCACCACAACGCCGCCTTCTTTGGCATCCGCTGGACGAGGCAGGAAGCCTGTTCCCAGTTCAAACTTGCCGCCTGAACCTTCTACGATTTTACGCAGGCCAGCTGTGGAATCGAGGGTCATACCGATTTGCTGTGCTGTAAATGCTGCTGTTGTATCGTCGGTGCTACGTCCCAGATTGGAGAGAGTTTTCTCATCAATCATCTTTTTCCACCACGTTAATGTCTTCACTCCAGCTTCGGAGTTCAACATTGACTCTGTAGCTGCTTCGGTTCTTCCGTTTCCATTGTTTACATAATCTGCATTCTGGTTCGCAAAGAACTGTTCCATGAACCAGCCGTAGATCGCCATGGATGCTCCTGGCTTACCGTCTTTCGCCAGTGCTTTTGCCGCTTGTTCAAACTCTTCATATGTCTTCGGCGGGTTCTCCGGGTCCAGACCTGCTACTTTGAACATATCCTTGTTGTAGTACAGAATCGGGTTCGATGTGTTAAACGGCATCGCGTTCAATTTGCCATCGATCGTGTAGTATCGGATGATGTTTGGCTCCAGTTGGGACAGGTCGAATTGATCCTTGTCGATGAACTGCTGTACTGGCGTAATCATGCCCGAATCGATCATGAACTTGCTACCGATCTCGTAGACCTGGATAATGTCAGGACCGCTGTCTGAGCCCATGGATGCTTTGAGTTTGTTCAGACTCTCATCGTACTTCCCTTGATAGATGGGCTTCACCTGAATTTCCGGATGACTAGCGTTAAAGTCGGAAGCGAGTTGATTAATGGCTTTCTCCCCTGCGCCAGACATGGAATGCCACCACGTCAATTGTGTTGTTTCAGCGGCGGCCGCTTCTGCTGGTGCGCCACTTGCCGGGCTGCTTGTTTCTGCTTTCGTTCCGCAAGCGGAGATGACCAACATGAGTGCAGCCAGCATTAATGCAAATGTTCCTCTTTTTTTCAAACGAAATCGCTCTCCTTTTATATGGCTCGCTTCAACATAAGTGCTTTGGGTGCTGCAAGGTGGCCGTTCCGGATATGAATCGTTCTTTTGATCGCTGTTACCCCCGGATTTTTTTCATTCTCCCCTTAAAAGGGGAAAATCCGGGGATAAAGGCGAACGCTTCGCTTCTTCAGAATCGATTCTTCTCCTTCACTACTTTTGCAGCTCTGCAAAGACTTATTGAAAAGCGTGCCTTGTTTATTCGCTCCTGGTATCTAAAACCGTAGACCTTGGACGAAGATACAAGGTTTAATTCAAAATCTCTAAATCAAAATCTTTAAATCAAAATCTTTAGATCAAAACCTTCAGAGCTTCCACTTCAATTAAATAGTATTAAAACTTTCTCTCCTTACCCCTTCAGCGCGCCTGCGGCCATTCCGCGGACAAGCTGTTTCAACCCGAAAATCAATAGCAGTAAGGATGGTAGAATGACCATTGCTGTTCCGGCAAATACCAGATTCCACGCTGTGGATTCCTGGAACTCCAGCATCGAGATTCCGATCTGTGCGGTTCTCATTTCCGGTGTGTTTGTCACCAGCAACGGCCAGAGATACGAATTGTACATGCTTAGGAATGAATAGATTGCCAGTGTTCCAAGTGCCGGACGGGACAATGGCAAGACGTGCGATATGAAATAGCGAATATGACCACAACCGTCGATCCTCGCCGCCTCGAACAATTCCTTGGGTAGCTGCATGAAGAACTGTCTCAGCAGGAATGTACCAAACGCCGTTGCCAGAAACGGCAACGTAAGCCCTTGATAACTATCCAGCCAGCCCCAGCTGCGAACTGTCAGGTAATTTGGGATCATCGTTACTTCCCATGGAATCATCATCGTTGCGACAAACATGCTGAAGATGACGTTTTTGCCTTTGAACTGCATTTTCGCAAACGCATAGGCTGCCATACTCGCTGTAATCAATTGACCAAGCGTCGTCAGTCCTGCGACAAGAAAGGTATTGCCGATAAATCGACCGATCGGAACAATATCGAATACTTCGCTAAAGTTGGACAGATCGATGGAATTCGGAATGATATGCGGCGGATAAGCGCTCGCATCTTCCGGCGTCATGACGGCCATGAAAAAGGTGTACATCACCGGATACAGCACAAGCGCTGCACAGATCGTCAGTAATACATACAACAGCGTTTTGGTCCATGTCGCACTCATTGGTAATGCACTTTCCTTTCTACCCATCTGAACTGGATCAGGGTCAGCAACATAATTACCACGAACAGGATCAGTGCCTGTGCACTACCTGTACCAAAACGGAAATTAACGAAGGCTTCCTGATAGATGGAATAGACGAAAACATTCGTACTGTCCATCGGGCCACCCCGGGTTAGAATGTTGATCTGACCGAACGATTGAAAAGCGCCAATGATCGATACGACCGTAACAAAGAATAACGTGGGTGACAGTAGTGGCATCGAGATTTTGCGAAACGTCAGTAAGGGTCCTGCGCCGTCAATCTTGGCGCTCTCGTAGATCTCATCCGGGATGCCCGCCAAACCACTGGATAGAATAATGTAGTTGAATCCAAGATTCATCCAGATTGTCATGATGGAGATCGAGATCAGTGCCCAATCCGGGCTGGTAAGCCAGGGAATTGGATCAATGCCTACTTTGCCAAGCAGATAATTCAGCATGCCCAGGGTCGGATGGAATAGAAACTTCCAGATGACCGCTGACGAACCGACGGATAACACCACCGGTAGTGAGAATACAAATTGGAACACACGCATTCCCTTGAATCGGTTGTGAGTCAGTGCAGCCAGAATCAGAGCAGCCAGCATGCCCGTAGGCACTGTAAACAGGACAAATAGCAAAGTCACTTTCATCCCTTGCATAAACAGTCCCGACTGGAACACCGCCTTGAAGTTATCCAGTCCCACGTAAGCCGCAATCTGCCCCGTCGGATCTGTGGAATGCAGACTGAGGTACACGGACTTAAACATCGGGTAAAACAGAAACACTGCAAACAAAAGCAGCGATGGTGCCAGGAAACCATAGGCCAGCATATTCTCCCGCATTCGCTGCACACGCAGCGAGACTGTCCGGCGCTCACTCGTACCGGATACGCGCCGTTTGGCGGCGGGCAAGCTGATCCGGTTATCAAGCTCACTCATCGGATTTTCTTCCCCCTTGTTTCACGCATTCAGTGTGTGTGAAATGCTACATCCACTTCAGCACCACGTTATCTAGTGTAAGAGTCGAATGTCACAGCAAAATCCGTTCTGAATCAACGTAACGTTAATCATGGACAAGGGGCTTTACGCAAATGTGCATCAATTCAAAAGCGAAATCCAAATCGGATTTCACGACAAAAAACCGCAAGAACTCCCCTGTTTGGAGATGTTCCTGCGGCTCGGTGTGTAAATGGAATATGAACATTTGCCTATTAATAAAAGCGGCTCATTTTACATTAATCTGTAAATCTTCCAAACGGGGGGTGAAGCGATTAACCCTTCGAGTTAACGATTAAGATGATATGGCACCGTGGTGACAATCACGTCTTTGTAATTGATCAGATAAGCCCGGATCATGAAGCTGGTCTGATTGTGCAGTACATTCTGCCACCAGTGCTTGGTGATGAATTGCGGAATCAGAATGGTGATATGATCGGTCTCGGCCGTTTTCCACTCTACGGTATCAATGAATTTCTTGAGCGGCCCCATTATGCTACGGTACCTCGATTTGATCACGACCAGACGAACGCCTGGATTCCATTCTTCCCACTTTTGCTCCATCTTGCGTATCGCCTCATCATCGAATCCAATGTACAGTGCGACCACGTGATCCGACATCGTCTGGGCGTAACTGATCGTGTTCATGACGACCCGGGTAATGCCCGCAACAGGAATGACAATGGTATTGCCTTTCTTGGCCGGCTTATCGACCTGAATATCAATCCGCAGCTCATCGGCAATGTTGCAATAGTGACGGTGAATACGCATGAACACATAGACAACGAGCGGCAAAAAGATAAAGATGACCCATGTCTGCGTGAACTTGGTGAAAATAAAGATCAGGGTAATCGATAGCGTAGTCAGCATACCGACTGTATTAACGAGCAGTTTCATCTGCCATCCAGACGGTTTGACTTTGATCCATCGTATCATCATACCAAGCTGTGACAGGGTAAATGGGATGAACACCCCTACCGCATAGAGCGGAATCAGGCTTTCCGTGTTCCCTTTGAACCCGACCACCAGCAGCGCAGACATCACACTGAGAAAAATAATCCCGTTCGAGAAGCCAAGACGGTCACCTCTGACCATGAACATATGAGGCATATATTTATCTTTGGCCATCATGAAGGACAACAGCGGGAAGGCCGAATACGCCGTATTCGCTGCCAGGAACAGGATCAGTGCCGTCACACCCTGGATGATAAAATACATCCACCCTCTGCCAAATGTAGCTTCGGCAATCTGGGAAATAACCGTGGCATGGGGATCAGGCTTCACCCCATAACCGAAAGCCAGCAACGTGATGCCAATGAACATGGCTCCCAATATACAACCCATGAGCAGTAGTGTACCGGCAGCATTCTTCTCGGCGGGTTGCTTGAAGTTCGGGATCGCGTTACTTACCGCTTCCACGCCAGTCAACGCAGAACATCCGGAGCTGAACGCTTTTAGTAACAGAAAGATACTCACATGGGATAGACTTGTTCCGAATTCAGGTGCAGCTGCGTCCATCCCCCCGGCAAAAAATTTGATTCCGCCTGAGATAATCAGAACCGCAATCGAGAAGATAAATAGATAGATGGGGATCGCCAGCACAGACGCTGACTCCGTCACTCCCCGCAAATTCATAATCGTTAGAAAAACAATCATAATTAGAGCAATCACGACACTGTAATCATGCAGCATTGGAAAAGCCGACGTAATCGCATCCGTGCCTGCGGACGAACTTACCGCAACGGTCAAAATATAATCGACCAGCAGAGATCCTCCAGCAATCAGACTGGATGTTGTACCCAGGTTATCCTTGGCTACGATATAAGCGCCGCCCCCTGTTGGATAAGCAAATATCGTCTGACGATAGGAAAAAATTAAAATGACGAGTAATCCCAATACGGCGATGGAAATCGGAACGGAGTACCATAGGGCGGCAAATCCGGCCGCAACGAGCACCAGCAAAATCTGTTCCGTACCGTAGGCAACGGACGATAGGGCATCCGAGGACAGGATGGCAAGAGCCTTCCATTTCCCCAATTTTTCTCCATCCAGTTCAGCCGATTTCATTGGCTTGCCTATTAAGATTCTCTTCATTTTGCCAAGCATGATCATAACTTCCTTCCGTCTCTCATCTGTGAAGCATTGTTATTATGCAAAATCGCAGAGCCATTGACAATACGTCATTTCACCCGAATTTCGCCAGCGCGTGATAATGCATTCTACGATTCAATAATCGATAACAAAGCCATTCTTGTTCAGCAATTTGAACTTTTTTGAACCAAAATGACGATTGTTCGTCAAAAAAAAGGAAATGGCCTTCGGTTCAATGAACCAAAGACCACTTCCTTGATCTATGCGTTGACTATAAAACAATCCAGCTTTCCTTAACTGCCCAGAATGCCGGGACGAGGGGTAACACCGAACGCTTGCGCCAGTGTGGTCAGCTGTTCATCCGTAATTCTCTGCCGGATCTCGTGACCGGCAACCAGCATATACACCTGTGCTGCCTTCTCAATGGTCTCAATCAGACCAAAAGCCTCGTCAATCGTTGTACCTGTTCCGAATATGCCATGCTGCGGCCAGATGACCGCGTGATATTCTTTCATTTTCTCAGCCGTTTCGCGGCCAATCTCATTCGATCCAGGAATCATCCATGGAATGATGCCAATCCCATCCGGGAATACAACCACACACTCCGTGCACATCTGCCAGAGGGTCTTGGTGAATTTTGCTTCATCCAATTCGTGGATAAACGTCATCGCCAATACATGAGTGGCGTGGTTGTGCATGACAACCCGGTGGTTGGGGTCCAATTTCAGACGTTCGATATGGCTCATGAAATGCGTAGGCAACTCACTTGTTGGATTCGCGCCCGACTTCAATCCCCAGAGCACTTCCAACTCCTGTCCATCTTGCGATACACGTAGCAGCCCCAGATTGCTCTCGGGATCAGCGAGTACATTTTTGAAATATTTGCCCGATGCCGTCACGATAAAATACTTGCCTGCCAGCTCCTGCACCGAAAATGCCGGTTTGATCTTTCGAATCACATGATGGATATCAATAAATTGGGCTACTTCTTCTTCCTCCAGCAGATAGCTGACATTACCGCCATTGCGCTCATCCCAACCATTTTTCCACATATGTTGTGTAATCTCGGCCATCTCACGGACAAATGGAATATGGAAATCTGTAGCCTGCGTTTTTTCATTGGTAAGGGTCACGTTCATAATCATTCTCTCCTTATATTGAAAATAATATGGCTTGCCACGTACATAGTAAGTTCCTTTTTTCACATTCATTATACCTTTGTTTATCTTTGATAGTCAATAATAAACACAGAAATAATCTTTTATTTATTTTTGTTTAGTTTTGTTTATTTGAAAATAAAACAAAAAAAATACCCCACCGGCGCCCGGCGGGGTCAGTCACACATCTATTTAACACGAGAAGGGGTTTACAAGAGTTATCATACCTCTGCTACCTTAATAGAAGCTGAAAGCGAAATAAAAAAAGCATGAAAAGCGAGCTGAGGCAGTATGGACCTCGTACCTCTTTTGGATCGGATTCACGTTAAGTTGTTACATTAAAGCCTGCCCATACTGGAAGGATATTTAAGGACTTTGCAATACATAAGATGGATGCATCTTTCCAGTCGGTTCATACCGTTCGTCACCTGTATACTCAAATCCCAGCTTGATCAAGATGTGACGTGACACTTCATTATCCGGATGATGCCCGGCAAACAGTGCCTTCACGTTCATTTCGTCAAAGGCATAATCAATCACCGCCCGTGCTGCTTCCTGGGCATACCCTTTACCCCAGTGATCCCGGGTTAAATGAAATCCCAGTTCATAGATATCCTCTTCTGGAGAATATGGACGCAAACCACAGCAACCAACAAATACCTCAGACTCCTTCTCAAAAAGGGGCCAATATTGCACACCCGCTTCCTTTTGCCTTTGAATCTCCTGTGTTAATCGTGCTTCTACTTCATCCTCGCTCAGAAATCCGTTGCTGCTAATCCACTTGGCAACCTCATGATCGCCCCACAGCGCGAAAGCCAGCGCACGATCTCCTTCGTTCCACGTCGCACATTCCAACCGTTCGGTTTCAAATAAGATTGTTCTGTTCATCATCCACTAACCTCCTGTATGCCAACACAAGTCTGCGTGCCGCCTATACCTTAAATTAATCGAATGACCGTCTGGGTAAACAACATTCATAATCTGTACATGTTCATTCCTTCTAATGACACTTATAATTGCTTAGCCAATTTTTCAATTTGATTGATGTGAGGCTTGACCTCTTTCTCTACACTTTTTATAAAAGAGCTGAATTGCTTGGAAATATACTCTTCTCCGACACCAATATGTTTATATACTTTCCCCTTTTGATATGTAAATGAGAATATATAACCATTCTTCAAATCATTCCAAATCTCTCCGGCATACCCCAAGATTTCAAATTTCAATTTCGAATCTTTGTAAGCAAAATAATATGGCGGATCATATTCTCCATTTCGTACATCATAGCCTGCAATCCATTGATCTCTGGCAAATGTCCCCGTTTGGATTCGTGATTCCAGCATTTCTCCAGTCAAAGCTATTTCATTAACCCAAAGCTCACCTTTACCATCCTTTTTGTCATTCTTCCAGTTCCCATCATACTTGGACTCTGTGATTCTGTCCTCTCCGCGTGTTATAACTTTATAAACACCATGTCCCGAACGTTTTCCCTGTGCCCAGCTTCCTTTGTAAGTTTTGGTTTTCCCCCAGGTCATGGTTCCATTTCCATGAGGTTTTCCATTTTTGGTCTCTCCGTAATATGTAGCCCCATTGCCATACTCCAGGGTAGTCATCTCAGTCGCCGCTTGGGCAACATATGGTGACAAGATTACAGACAATCCTAAGGTTACCCCCAAAATACAGATGAACATCTTTCTAAACATCAGATCTCCCCCTTCTTTCTCGCTGTACAAGAAATTCATTCTTATAACAACCTATTAATTAATAAAGACCCTAGTATAATATCACTTTCAATCCAGAAGGTTCCACCAAAAAAAAAGAATAACCCCTGCCGACATCATGTCCGGCAGAGGCCAATCTACTGTATTACACCAATTAGAAATCTGCTACTGCGAATTGAATTGTTCCGGAAGCTGCGCCTCCAAGGTTGGCTTGTAATGCAAAAACCAGAACTGCACTTGCAGTAATTGTAAGACTGCTGTTTACTGGAACCACGTAAGTGACTACGGGTGCATTAACACGAGTTATTACGAGAGATACTGGGAAAGGTCCGTAGTTGTTCACTGTAACACTGGCATTGGTTCCTCCAGACAGGTTTTCGTAGTAGGACTTGCCTACGCCAGCTGGAAGATTGTAATACTGTAGTGGTAAAAGGATGGCCATTGAAATCACCTCCTTTTGCTTTGATACGGTATTCTATGTTCAAAAACTAGTAAAGCCACGGTGAAATGACAGTGTTATAACGTCCATTTTTAATAGACACCATAGATTGATAGACAAGTGTACGCAAAAATGCCCCACCGGAAAATCCGATGGGGCCAATTCAGCTTATTTTATAGAACAAGGTTTCTAGGCATACAGCATGAAAAAGTTCAGTTCATGACCCTGCTGCTTGAGGTAGTTATACAGTTGCGAACGGTGATGGAATACATGCGTTAACGTTTCAATCTGCCATTGCGCCTGCAAATGACCATGTTCCATATAGAAAGCTTTGGTAGAACGGTTTAAATATTCTCTTTCACTCAATCCCGTGATATATGCTTTGTAGGATTCGAAATTGCTCCACAACGTTGCTTCCAGTTTCTCGATATCCTCGATTCCGGACAGACTATTCTCCACCAGACCAACCTCAGCTTCACTTTTCTCCTGCATAATGGCAAGATCCGATGCCGTGATCTGGATAAAGTGATGCACAAGCTCCACCAATGAACGCATATTCTCCTGTGGACGATATGACCAATCCTCCGAACGGATCAAGCGAATTAACGAAGCTCCCGTCCGTACGCCTGTTTCCAATTCATTTAACAAATGATCCCGAATCTGCAATGTTCCATTCATATATGATGTCTCCCTTATCTTTTATTCTCACGATTTAAGTATAACCGACGGTTCTACAGATCTATTGTACAAATCGGACAACATCCTGCCGTGCTCCCTGGCTGCCATCAACGGAGTCTCTCCATAAAACTTACGAAATTGCCGAATCAGATGGGCTTGGTCAAAAAATCCATGATTCTGGGCAAGCATTGCCCAGTCTGCCGTGTTTCCCTGATGAATATCACGCAGCACACGATGAAAACGAACCACCTCACTGAATCGTTTGGGACTGATTCCGACCCACTCCGAGAACTTGCGATGCAGCTGCCGCTCACTGATCACTTCACGCATCGCCAGCTCCTGCACAGTCATACGTCCCCCATCTGTAAAGATGCGGTGCAGCACATTTTTCATCAGATCGTTCTCAGATGCGCTTGCCTGCATGGACAACGGACTCAAGTACGCGTTCATAACCTCTACCCGCTCTGCAAAACGATTCGTTTCGGCCATCCGCTCCTGAAGCTCGTTCAGCTTCTCAGGCCAACATTCCTGAAGTGCAATTCGCTTATCCGTAAACCATTCCAGAGGCATGCCATGGAAGACATGTGCTCCACCTGGAAAGAATCGGACACCGAAGGTGTAATCTCCAGCAGGCGAACCATCATCGGATGGCTCAGGTACAGCGAACGGCTGTGTATAATTGCCGCAGTAAGCATAGGAGTGCTCTGAACAGACCGGGTCGTATGTAATCAGCATATCCGTGCAACCATCCGGCAATACCCGTGCAGGGACAGTCATCACCGATTGCTCTCGACCTTCTCCCCAAGTAACATCTGCATGCGTGTTTGGAAGAGATCCTGATTCCCAATAACAGGCCACATAAGCCATCAAGCCGGTAGCAGGTATTTTCTCAACATAATAACTGTTAGAGTACGTTCCATTTATCTGAATTGGTTTAAAAAATGGGTGCAGGCTGTGATCCACCATTCCATCCCCCGATCACTAGAGTTGGTCACACATTATGTATTCATCTATCATACCATCAACCGCAGAAATGAAGAAAAAAAGTGCCCTACCGGAGGACAATCCGATAGGGCCAGTCACACATCTATTTAACACGAGAAGGGGTTTACAAGACTTATCTTACCTTCACAACCTTAATGGAAACTGAAATTGGGATGAAAAGAACATCAATTTTTCTAAAGTGTCTTGATCAGTATGGATGCAATCAACACGGATGCTGTTGTGACCGTTGTGAATCCACCTACCAGCATCGGCGTTAAAATCTCATCGAGGATGGCTTTGCGTTCATTTTCATCACGTCCAACCGAACGACTTACTTCCTCACAGATAATATAGTCCCCCGGAAAACCGAATAGTGCAGTCAATGCCACAGGCAGACCTTTGAGCGGGTCCCATTTGAACAGCTTGGAGCCAACAAATCCACCGATCAGCACCCCAACTACTCCGATTGCGATTATGAACAACACTGGAATAATGGAACTAATCACCGCATCGAAAGTGATCGACTCCATACTTGTCATAACGACTACGATCAGACCTATCATCGCAATTCCCGATGTACTTGCTTTATCCAGAATACGAGATGGGAACAGTCCGATCAGATGTCCTAGAACCCCAAGCAACAGAGCCCAGATACTGTAGCTAAGTCCGGTTACATTGCCCAGATAAATGGAGAGACTGCCCATAATAAACAAGAGCAATAGCAGAATAGGTGCGGTCTGGAATCGCTGTGGAAGGAATGTTTTGGCATTCGCTTCTTTAATGTTCATATGGCTTCCCCCTACAACCTTGTTCTCAAAAGCGCCCTGCTTCTGCAGTTTCAGCGCATATCTGCGCAACATATTGGTTGCAATCGGCATCCCCACGAGGGAATGAATCCCCAGAATAACAGCCGGAATTGTAATCAGATGACCCAGATTCATCTCCTGCAACTTCGTGGTTGTGATCAGATAAGAGATAATGCCACCGACCACCGGACTTGATCCGGCAACAGCCGTAGGATAACCATAGAACGGTGATACGATTAGCAAAATGAGACCTGTAGCTGTGAGTGATGCGAACAATGAGATCAGTATTGCTTTATATTGGGAACGTATTAATTTCAGCGGTATTAATGTTCCCATGTGTACAATCAGCGGAGCCACCATGAGAGCCCCGAACGCCGTCAGAGCAGAACTGGAGACCACTCCTTTAGGAAATAACCCCGCCCAGTTCAGCAGCAAATATCCGATCAGAATAACAAGCAAGGAAGGAATTCGCGCTTTGGACCAGATCGAAACCAGTTCCCCTATAGCTAAAATAACAAGTAATACTGTGGCGATATATATCGGTTGACTAAACATGGTGGCTTCTCCCCATTCTCTATGTTGTCAGTGCAGTTCAGTACACGTGGAACCATCTTTCTTATTTCAAGCGTTCACCTGATAAATAGACCTGTTCGATATTCTCTGTGTTTTCGAGCAGTCCAATATCCGTCAACGGATTCACATTCAATACCAGCAGATCAGCAGCTTTGCCGGGTTCAATCGTACCGATCTCCGCTTCCATCTGCATCGCTCTCGCCGCATCTCTCGTTGCGGCTACGATCGCTTCCATCGGCGTAAAACCAACATCTTCAACAAGCAATCGAAGTTCGAGCGCATTCCCGCCATGCTCAACAGGTGCACACGTGCAGAAATCTGTCCCTACTGCAATGGTTACGCCTGCCTTACGCGCGATAATCATGTTCTCAATATGCTCCTGATATACACTTTTGGCTTTGCGAATGCCAAATTCGGGAACACCGTATTGATGCCCTTCTTTGATGATCCGATGTACAATAGCCAGCGTTGGAACCAGAACCGCCTTTTGATCCAGCATCATGCCAATGCCTACTTCATCAATGTAGATCCCGTGTTCAATGGTGCGTACGCCCGCTTCCAACGCATTTTTGATCCCCTGTGCACCTTGCGCATGTGCAGCCACATAAGACTGTACCGCTTCCGCTTCATACACGATCGCCTTCAGCTCATCCATGCGGAATTGCGACCAGCGAGGGTCATCTTTCTCCGAAAGTACCCCGCCTGTGGAACACACTTTAATGAAATCTGCCCCTTCACGGAACTGCGTACGTGTTGCCTTAATGACTTCGGGAACGCCGTCACACACGGTGAAGATATTCAGTTCCGTTGGAATCATGTGGATATCTGCATGTCCACCCGTCTGAGAGAGCATATGACGGGAAGTTTTAATCCGCGGCCCCTTCACCACACCTTCCTTGATCAGATCGCGAATGTATACAGCAACATGGCTACCCACATCCCTGACGGTTGTAAAACCCGCGTTAATCAGCTTCGGCAGATCCTGAAGTGCTCTCCCCATTTGAAGTTCATTGGCTTCCAGCGCCACCGCAGCCATATTCAGATTTTTGGCCCCGTGTACATGGACATGAGCATCGATTAATCCGGGCATCACCGTTTTGCCTGTTACATCAACAAGCTTGGCATTTTCCGGGATTGGAACGGTTGCCTTCGCACCCGCAGCTATAAATTTCCCGTTCTCAACCAGGACCACACTATCGGAAACAGGTTCTCCACCTTGTCCATCAATCAACAATGCACCTACAAAAGCAGTAATTTGACTCATCTGTACTCCACCTCATTTTCAGACTTGATTGTAAGTTCAACTAAAGAATATTTACACTGACCACTCCGATGACAGAATAACCTTCCGATCGCTGTTATCCCCAGATTTTTTTTGATTCCCTTCTCCAAAGGGAAAATCCGGGGATAGCGTATGCTTCCGAAGTAGCTTTCTTGCGAAAGCTTTTAGGCGAACGCTTTGCTTCTTCACGTTATTTCTGTCCTCTCCGTTCTCGTGTAAAAAGTTAAGTTGAACTTAAATATTACGTATATCTGTTCGATTTACAGCTCTACTGTTTTACTACGATGAAATTGTATTGTGTTAAAGTTAATGACATTATATAAGTTGCAAATGTATAATGTCATTGTTGATAGCAACATCATTCTGATATTAATTATGGTGATATGCACAATATAGAATATAAATTACACAGCATAGTGATGATCATGTTATATATGTAAGTATTTTTCCATGTGAACACGAAGGGGGTACGTTTGCTATGATTCATGAAGCGGTTCGCTCATTTATGGTTCAGGTTTTTGGATCTGCTCCGTACGGAATCTGGATCAAGGATGAATATGATTTCCAGTGGAATAACTGGCTACGTGAAGGAGAGGTACCTGAATATACAGATCAAGAACAGCTCGAGTCATCCTGGAAGATTCTCAGGTATACGTTTGTTTTTTTTGTCCAATATCAACATTCGTGTGATTATCGATACTCAGAAGCAACTTACTCTGTTACAGAGTGAACGTCTGGAGTCTTTGATTCGGGAAGGACTGCTGAAACAGCAGATTGAGATGGAACGTGCGCACAATGATCGTTGGTTGACCGGACTGCGGGAGCTGACCTGTTCCCTGGAGCTGAACGACTTGTTACTCAAAATCATGGAGAATGCGTTGCATGTCATCCCCTCCCTTTCCTGCGGACTGTTCATGATGGTTGATCCGGACTCTGGCAAGATGATTCCTAGAGCCAAAGTCGGTTTTCAGGATAGTGTGTATCAATATCAGGGCGAGCTGGATGAGGGTATTACGGGAAAAGTATACGAGGAAGGCATTGGCCGAATGTATAGCACACCGGATGATGCCTTTAAAGATATGGGCAATGTCAGTCAGGAGAATGCAGATATCATTGTAAGTTCACTGCCTGGCGGTATTATGGCCAAAGGGCTTATCGCCGTTCCCGTGACAATGAACACCCACAAAATCGGGGTGATGCTGGTATACCAATTTGAACAAAACAGACGATTTGCCCCACATGATCTGAATGTAATGCAGGGGTTTGCGGATCAGGCAGCCATTGCCATCTCCAACGCCACCATGTATTCAGAACTGCTGGAAACGAACCGATATCTCGTTAGCCGCAATGAAATCCATAATCAATTCACGGCACTTTCCATTGAACATGTGAGCCTCGGACATATCATTGAGACTGTTGGATCGATGCTGAAGCTTCCCACCTATTATGTGGACATGGCTAGAAATGACTGGTACCCGCTCATCCCGGAAAGTGACTTGCTAAGTGAGCTCGATATCTATACCGTTCTGGACAGTCAGTTTAACCCCATCACCTTATCCGGTGGAGCGAATCATAGCGATTATTACCTCTATCCCATTGTGAATGGATCTCTGGTGCTTGGCTGTTTTGCCATCCAGTTAGATCATCCGTTAGGGCAGCTGGATCATGTGATTTTGGAACAAGGCGGAGCTATTGTGATGCTGGAGATGGTGAATACCTATTCACTCACCGAGATGTCCTATCGGAAAAACCACGATTTCTTCAGCGATCTGGTGCAGTATAGAGAACCAAAGCAGTTGGAGGCCCGACTTTCCAGCTTTCAGTTGCCAGCCCATCAATCCTTGTTTGTCATTCAATTGCAGCTCTATGGGGAACATCCCGATATGAAAACAACTGAAAATTGGGTGCGCAAGTTGATTGGATTTATCGAAAAGGAGCTGGGCACCCGCGAACATCTTTTGTTCAGTGCACATCACAAAATTACGATTCTGGCTGCTGCATCCGAGCCCAAGGTCAGACACTGGATCATCAGCAGGCTGGAAACGGCCGCGGAGAAATGGACCACCTCCAAGACTCCTGCCCTATCCATTGGCATTGGTGGACTTTATCAAGGGCTTGAATATGTGTCCAAAAGCAATGACGAGGCTACACGCTCGTTGTCCTTTTTGCTTAAACAGAACAAAGCGGGCCTGATGCTCTACGAAGAAATCGGGATCAATCGGCTGTTCCTGAATCAGGAACCGTCCGATATTGAGAACTACATTCACGAAATTCTGTCCCCTCTTCAACAGCAAAAATCAGGAGAGCTTGAACTCACACTCAAAACCTACATTGCCGCGAATCGATCTGTGCAAAACACAGCCGAACGTCTGCATATTCATACCAATACGTTGTACCTGCGCCTGCGTAAAATAGAGGAGATTCTAGGCGTGGATCTGAACGATTCTGAGGGTTGGATGAAGGTATATCTGGCATGTCATTTAAGTGAAGTGTACTCTGTTGCTCCTACCGCAAGTGGAGCATTGAAATTGTAACTTCATTAATTCAGTCCGTGCAGTTTGCGAAAACGCTCCGGACTCATGCCTGTATGCCTTTTGAACATCGCACAGAAATAACTGGCGTTTTCGTAGCCCACCCGATCAGCAACTTCATAGATTCGGAGCTCTCTCTCACTGAACATGAGCTGTTTGCTCCGATTGATTCGTTCCTGATTCACATAAAATACAGGTCTGGTATGAAGTGCCTTCTGAAACAGTCTGCACAAATATTGAGGTGACACCACAGCCACATCGGCCAGTTCCTTCAGCGACAGTGAGCGATTCAGATGCTCTGCGATATAACGCAGCACAGGCTTCAAACGCTCCAGTTCATCATTATAGTTGGCAGATACAATGAGTAGTGGCTTCAGATCCAGCAACAGTGCATATAATTGTTTGGAACACTCCACATCGTAATCTGAATAATCCGTATCCCCTCCATGCTCTCCTCTAACCAGTAGTTGCTCCAGGCCATGCAGCAGTGTAGCTGTCCTGAGTCTGCATACGCGTGAACCGGTAATACCCGCATAAGATAATAACTGGCTGGCCTCTCTCCCCTGAAAAGAGACCCAAGCCAGCTCCCAGCGGTCACTGATCGGCATATATCGATGCGGGACATCAGGGTACAGAACGAAAACGTCACCTGGTCCGACAATGTACTCTTCGTCTTGTATAAGCAGTCTCCCCTGACCATGAATGGTCTGGTGGATCTGATAATCCGGGAATCCCTCTGGACGCTCAGTTTCATATTGGTGTTCCCAGTATCCAACCGTAGTCATATAGATCGGCAGGCGAGCAGCTTCTTCTGTTTTACCAAAAAAAATCCGGGTATCCATCCAGTACACCACTCTCTCCGTCGTTAGTTTCATATTGTGATATATATGGGCAATATTCTTTATTTTCTAAGTATCAATTCAATTCTATAATGACAATATTATAACATTTCAGAAGGAGTTGCTGTTATGCGAAAGAAACTAATACATACCCCTCCGGCGAATGGATACCCGGAATGGAACAACAATCCCGAAACTTTTCAAGTAGGCCGTCTACCCGCACATGCGTCTATGGTAGCGTTTCCATCTGTGGAAGAAGCCTTATCCAATGAATCCAGTGCATCACCGTGGTACGAATCGCTGAATGGTCTGTGGAAGTTTGCCTTTGCGGAGACTCCGGAGCAACGGATTTCATCCTTTTATGAGAACAACTATGATGCCAGTGACTGGGACGAGATCGCCGTTCCTTCCAACTGGCAGCTACAAGGTTACGATTATCCCCAATATACGAATATGACGTATCCGTGGGTCGAGCGTGAGCCTGAACTGAAGCCACCATTTGCACCAACAACCTATAATCCGGTGGGTTCGTACATCCGTACGTTTACGGTTCCTGGTGACTGGAAAGACCGGCCTGTCCTGCTGCACTTTGAGGGCGTTGAATCTGCCTTCTATGTATGGGTCAACGGGGAATTGGTCGGTTATAGCGAGGACACGTTCACACCCGCTGAGTTTGATATCACTGCGTATCTAACGGAAGGTGAGAACAAGCTGGCTGTAGAGGTATACCGCTGGTGTGATGCGAGCTGGCTGGAGAATCAGGATTTTTGGCGGTTAAGTGGCATATTCCGTGGTGTATACCTGCATTCACCTTCACCGGTTCAGATCGCCGATTTCTTTGTTCGTACTGAACTGGATGACGCGTATCAGGATGCGGAGCTACTACTGGATTTGAAATTATTTAATCATAATGCCGCGCAGACCACTGCCGGATTGTCCGTACAGGCGCAGCTCTATGATACACAGCAACAGACTGTATTGAAGCAGCCACTTACTGCAGCCGTTACATTCCAGGGTGAGGATGAACTTTCATTTAAGTTGTCAGCAGAGGTTATCCAACCGCTTCTATGGAGCGCCGAGTCCCCTCATCTATATACACTTGTGCTGTCCATTCAGAACGAATCAGGCGAAACACTGGAGGCTGTTCGTAGCCGCATCGGATTCCGCAAGTTTGAACTGAAGGACGGCCTGATGCAAATCAACGGCAAACGCATTGTATTCAAAGGCGTGAATCGTCATGAGTTTTCTCCGGATACTGGTCGAGCCATTGGGCGGGAAGACATGATCCGTGACATCGAGCTGATGAAGTCCTATAACGTTAACGCCGTGCGCACATCCCATTATCCGAATCAGTCACTCTGGTACGAACTTTGTGATGAATATGGTCTCTATGTCATTGACGAGACGAATCTGGAGACTCACGGCACGTGGTACTATGGGCAAAAGGAAATGAACGAGAACAACATTCCCGCGAGCAAGCCGGAATGGCGTAACAACGTAATCGATCGCTGTAACTCGATGTTCCAGCGGGACAAAAACCATGCGTCCGTTATTATCTGGTCTCTAGGTAATGAGTCCTTCGGCGGCGATAACTTTATCGCCATGTACGATTATCTGAAACAAGTCGATCCAACCCGTCTCGTTCATTATGAAGGGACTTTCCACTATCGCCCTTCCGATTCGGCAAGTGACATTGAATCGACGATGTATATCAGCCCTGAAAATGTGGAGAATTATGCTCGCATGCAGGGACCGAAGAAACCTTATATTATCTGCGAATACAGCCATGCCATGGGTAACTCCTGCGGTGGTCTGCATCTGTATTGGGATTTGTTCGATAAATATGATGTGTTGCAGGGTGCATTCATCTGGGACTGGGTCGATCAGTCCATTCGTACCACTACGGCAGACGGTGTCGAATATTTCGCTTATGGCGGTGATTTCGGTGAATCCCCTCATGATGGCAATTTCTGCGGAAACGGACTGATTCTGGCCGATAAGACGGTTACGCCGAAGCTGGAAGAAGTGAAGAAATGTTATCAGAACGTTCGTATGGAAGCCGTTGATGTCAAAGACGGCCTGCTTCGTATCAAAAACCAGTTCCTGTTCACGGATTTGAGCGAATATTCGCTCGTATGGACAGTAACACACGATGGTGTATCCGTAGAGAACGGCACGCTGGATATCGCGGTGCCTCCTGGCGAATCGGTTGAAGTCCGCATCCCATATACGCCATCGTCCGATCTGTTCCACGAAGCGGTGCTGACTGTATCTCTGGTTACGAAAGTCGCAACCAAATGGGCAGGAGTAGGTCATGAGATTGCCTGGGATCAATTCGTGTTATCTCCGCGATTGCGTCCAATCCAACCGATGCGTCAAGGACAAAACAATGCACCGCAGGTACAGGATCTGCAGGATGATTTGAAAGTGGCTACAGGCCAAGTCACGTTGAGCTTCAATCCAGCTACTGGCGTGTTAACGTCCTATCAAATCAACAAACAAGAGCAATTGCTCGCACCTGTCCGGCCGAATTTCTGGAGAGCCATGACAGACAACGATATGGGGAACCGCCTGAATGAGCGTTCTGCCTTCTGGAGAAATGCTCACGCTACCAGCAGACTAATTCGCTTTGAGCACCATGCAGACGAGCAAGGCATTCTCGTGACGACCGATTATACGTGGGATCAACATCCGGGATGTACGCTGTCCATCTCGTATCGAATCGATCCGGACGGTGTATTGAATATCAGTCAAACCCTTATTCCAGGCGAAGGCCTTCCCGATCTACCGGAATTCGGTATGCTGCTGCAACTGAATAACAGCTTGGATACCATTTCTTGGTACGGCAGAGGGCCACACGACAACTATGCAGACCGTCTAACCAGTGCAAGGCTCGGCTATTACACAGGTAAGGTTCGTGATCAATTCGTTCCATATCTGAAACCACAGGAGTGTGGTAACAAAACCGATGTACGTTACGCTGAAATTACGTCAGCGGATGGTCAAAGTGGTTTGCATGTTGAAGCCACCATACCATTTGAAATCAATGCGTTGCCGTGGACACCTGAGGAATTGGAAGCAAACGACCATGTGTACAAATTACCTCAGAGCAAACAGACTGTGGCACGCATCAATTACAAACAAATGGGTGTCGGTGGAGATGACAGCTGGGGTGCTCGCACACATGCTGAATACACCTTGCCAGCCAATCGCGCGTATCACTTCACCTTTACGGTAAGACCTGTATAACATCAAGCAAGCACTGCTGGCAGTATGCCGGCAGTGCTTTTTTTGTTGGGGCAGTGAATATTGGAAGTTTGAACTTTTTGATGGAACCATTATAATTAATGGGGCACAAATTGAATTGTGCCAGCTGAATAGGCCCAATTTTACATATATCCTTTTGAGCTACAGATGTTGAGACACACCCATTAAGCATTTGATACAGTACTATTCCAAATACCCGTCTACTACGAGGTGAGACTTTGCAATATCTTTTTACAATAACCTTTATTCTTGGCTTACTTTCTTTCTTGGTATTTCTTGTATGGATGATCCTATCCATGAGAAAGGGTAATAGGTTGCCGATCAGATACATTTTTCTAACGACGGCCTGTTTTGCGATTGCTTCAATAGGGCTGTATGGCATGCTGACTTTATCTTCAAATTCAACTCAGGCTGAAATAGATCAGCCCTCTTCACCCCAGATTAAACTTTCTGGCCTCCATATGACTACCGATGAATTTAAAAACAAGTTTAATGGCGCCGTTGGCAAATATCGACTGAATGGTTTGAGTATTACCCGCTTGGATATGAAAGACTCTTCCGGGCAGGGCACTGGCACTTTCGAGTATGTATTCAATGACGAATTGCACTTGGTTGGTGCAGTGAATGCAGATGAGAGCCTACAGGAAATCAGGTTATATGGAACTGGTGATACGAGCGAACCAACGGGTGGAATTTTTTTGATTGCTATCGCCACACTCATTCTCACAACTAATAGTGAGTACTCGTATAACGATGCACAAGATGTCATCCAGGATATCGGTCTATTGGATCGAGATGTGAATCAGTCTGATTTTGATGGGGCGACGGTTCGAAATGGACTGGATTATCGCTTCAGCGTACAGGATCACGACCACTCAACTTTTGAAATAACTGCTGCGAAATGAGATGCAATTGTGTAAAAAGGCCGCTCCATGAAAGGAACGGCCTAACGTATGATATGTACTATAAGAATGATTAAAATCTCCTCTTCTTAGGGATTAAAGAGTCCTAATATCAAAGGAACCACGATACAAAAAAGCGATACAGGGTACAATATCCATTTACTGATCCTGTCTTTGAACGTGATCATCAAACAAATAATGCATATCCATGCAATTAATAGTTGCCACCAAACCAATGATGAACACCTCCCGAATGCGAGAGTTACTCAAAAGTTACAGTCTCGCTTTGATTGTTCCAACTCATTTTAAAGGTAATCGGGTCTTTCGTTTTCTCCGCTTCAGTAACCGTTCCCGACATACTGAACGGTACCCCTTGTTCTTCAAGCGCTTTCCCCTGTTGTTTTATATTATTGCCGGTAAGGTCAAACACAAAACCTTTTATACGCTTTTCATCACCTATATAAGTAATACTATAGTTCCCTGTCGATCTCTGAAGAGATACATCCCAGTTATCGCTCTTTCCATGTATTATATCATCGGCACCACAAGCTGAGACAATAGATAAAAGTACTATAACACAAAGAATCAATGGCAGTTTAAATAATTTCATAAAATCCCTCCTTTTAGGAATATACCCAAAAATGTGAGTTATGATATTCGCTAATCATCCCTAGCATCTACTAATACAATGTGTCTTGCCTTTGAATCACATGATTAACGATTTTCTGAGCATCATATTTAACCCATCCCAACAGTGCTGAACCCCGAGATGTTTGCCAAGGTAGCCCTACAAAGTATAGTCCAGCAACCGGTGATACGCCTCTCTCGTGTATAATTACACCTTGGGAATCCAAAGCAGTATTGATATCGATCCAACTATCATTTCGCTTAAACCCAGTCGCCCAGATAATATTGTCTATTCGTGTCTCACTACCATCCTCATATAGGATGCGGTCATCTATTGCATTAATGGCACGTGGGCGCATGTTAACTTTTCCCTGGGTCATCAATTCTTTTAACTCATAGCCATATACGTACTCTGGCTGATTTCTCAACCATTTTCCAACCATACGATCTGCACTTGCACGTAATATTCCGAGCTTTTCAAAATACCAGAATATACTCCGTTTCATAATATGCAAAGGCCTAAAGGTTATATTTCGAGCTATGGATATGTATACGGTTTGTTGTTCATCTGATGCTAACTCTACGGCGATTTGGGCACCTGAATTGCCTCCGCCTACAACTACTGTTGTTCCAGGAAGCAATTGAGAGACATTTTTATACTCTGATGAATGAAGCTGAACTACACTCTCGGATAATGATTTTGCAAAATGAGGAACATTCTTGGTCTGGAAAGGTCCCGTCGCAACGATAATATTGCGCGCCTCGATCATGCCATCATTGGTTTCAGCATAGTACACCTCACCTTGCTTCGAGAGACGAGAGATTTCACAGTTTAACTTTATAGGAAGCTCCATTTGTTTAGCATAGTTTTCAAAATAATCTGCAATTTCATCTTTGCTTGGCAGGCTGTTTTCATTTCCACTAAGAGGCATTCCCGGTAATCCGTCATACATTCGTGGGGTAAAAAGACGCAAGGAATCGTACCGTTTACGCCAAGATTCCCCGACAGCTGAGGCAGCGTCAACAATTAAAAAGGTTAACCCCGACCTCTGAAGATAGTAACCTGCTGCCAAGCCTGCTTGCCCAGCTCCAATAACCAACACATCGTACATATGTATCATCTCCGTTTATGAATCAATATATGATCACTTGTTCATATGTTTATTTTACTTAACAACTCTCTATTTAGCAATAGTAGAACATCACTACTTTTTATGAAAAACTCAACATTAAAAAGACTCCCTCACGGGAGCCTTTAATCATTTCAGTGCAAGTTTGCCTGTAACGTATCTTGTATCTTCGATGCTATTCCTGATCTGTCCGTTGATTATTACCTGGTGTATCGATCAATGTCATCGATCGCTGACTGATGCTCTCTTCTATGATGATCTTCATGCTGACGAACGTCGTTCTTTAACTTTGCTAAGAATCCCCATCCCAAAAAGGCAAGTAAAAGCACGGTAATCAGTGCATAAGCGAAGCTATATAGATTCATATAGAAGTTGATAAAAATTGCAGCGAGCATCAGGCCCAGAATCCATAATACCCACTTCGTACCCTTTCTCAATTCATTTCCTCCTCAAGTCGTTGCTGACAAGCTCTCTATGTATCACAGTACATACGAAATCATAGAAGCAAGGTTTCAATCTCAGGGCTTCAAATCTGCATTTAGAATAAATTCCTAACTTTAATTAACATCAGTTCCAAGAGAAACATCCAATATGCCCGACATCCCTTGTGCAGAAGAGGTACTCACATCATACCGACCAGTCGACAACGCTTTGTCGATAAAATATGTATGCTCTTCTCCATCTGCTGGGATAATGCCAGACTTTATTGCGGTTCCACTAGTAGATCCTTCATTGATCGTGAACGTGAAGTGTTTCGAACCCGTGGTTTTTAAAACTTGCTTTCACATATCCAAATCCTGCTGGAATATCAAACTGATGCGTGTTATCAGTATCTGAGAAATCTTCATTATTAATTACCGTTAATGGAGTGAATGAGAAGAGTAGCCCTCTACTTCTACCTATCTATACTCCATCTAGTTGATTGTCAGAGCCTTTGTTACTTCCAAAGTTCATGATCCATAATAATGCACCTTCTTTATAATAAAAAACAAACTACCACCCATTATGCAAGGTGGTAGTTTAGTTTTGTTATAATTTTAACCCAATCCCATGAAGAATGATTGAGGTTTTGATACGATATCACCAATACCACCCGTAATTATGCTAAGGGTTCTAGTTCCTTTGATATATATGGAACCTGACTTTCCTGAAAAAGAGGCAGAATTGTTAGTCGCAACAGCATCATGAGACCAAGAGTTTCCAGGGTGGAAACCCTGAAGCGAGCTTGAACTACCAGTAACTTTGGTTATATTCCCAGAACTATTTCTATCATAATACACGGTAGCTGTAATCCAAGAAAGGTTTGCCCCTGCAGCCAATCCATCTCCCCAAACTGTAGCTGTATTGGAACCAGCTGCAGCAGCCCTCGCCTGAGGAGCTGATGACGCTTTAAAGCTTTGGTTAGCAATATCTGAATAATACGTCAGTAGAGCAGCGTATTCATCCAAATCATCTACAGTTGTTGCTCCTTTGTTAAGTTGCACAGTACTAGCACTTTCAGTTTTTTCTACTGTAAACCCTGTAGCTTTCAAAATTTCTTCTTTCGATTGGTATTTCCCTTTTACTTTTTCAAAATATGCTTCTGGCACAATATCACGAACAGATACTGTCTCTACCTCAGCAGAAATTTTCACATCATTAGTAGTGGTTGAAACTTCATTAGCACTAGCACTAGCAACACCTAAAGAATTAAGTAACATTGCACTGGATAACAATACAACTGCTCCTTTTTTTAGCATATAATATTACCTCCTAATTTTTTGTTTTTTTGTAACTTTTTAACCATAAAAGGTTATGTAGGATATATTACCATAAATATGTATAGTAGTCTACGCTTTTTGAATAATTTTGTATTTTTTTGTTAATATAATAATTAATATGATCATTTTCGTCTTGCTATAGTCAAGCATTCTACCGACTCCGTTTAGGTAAAAAACGAAATTAATCTCTTCATTTATTCTATCTAATTGCTTTTTGAACTCATCTAATTTTAGAAGTAGACCTTTTTTTTAGGGAATTTCATCCTTTTTTTCATGTACTCTACAATATAAATCTTCTTACCGCTCTTAATTCTCACTTGATAGCTATATATATATAAATCAAATCACTTAATTACATTATTATCCATTTACTAGTCACAAAAATCGGCTTATGAGACTGCTAAGTAATACAAAAAAATTTTCAATAACGTCTTGGAGGTTATTTTCATCTATATTATTAATTAAACTCCCTTCTTACTTTCAAACAATATTTCCTAAATTAGTTAAAAAGACACGCCTAAGTATAGTCAAATAGTTGCAGATGTTTACTTTCGTTTTGTTTATGAACCTACGATCATCCCAAAAATCCTGAAATGCAAATGTAAACAACACAAAAAACCACTTCTTAATAAAGATTAAGAAGTGGTTTTTTGTTCATTTATAATTTGTAACAGTGACTGCTTCAAAAATTCTCGTCACATCGCAACGAGAATTCACTCTGCTAGGCACATGATGATTTAAAGGTTTTTACACCTTTGTTACATCATGCCGCCCATTCCACCCATACCGCCCATGTCAGGCATTCCGCCACCAGCACCTGCAGGTTCTGGTTTGTCAGCGATAACTGCTTCAGTAGTCAAGAACATTGCTGCTACGGAAGCAGCGTTTTGCAATGCATAACGAGTTACTTTCGCAGGGTCAACGATACCTGCTTCGATCATGTTAACCCACTCGCCAGTCGCAGCGTTGAAGCCGATTCCTGTTTGTTCTTTTTTCAGACGTTCCACGATTACGGAACCTTCTTCGCCAGCGTTAGCTGCGATTGTACGGATTGGTGCTTCCAGAGCACGCAGGACGATGTTTACACCTGTTTGCTCGTCACCGGACAGAGCTACAGCCGCAACCGCGCTATATACGTTCATGAGCGCTGTACCACCACCGGATACGATACCTTCTTCAACCGCAGCGCGAGTTGCGTTCAGGGCATCTTCGATGCGAAGTTTGCGTTCTTTCAATTCTGTTTCAGTAGCCGCACCAACTTTGATAACTGCTACACCGCCGGACAATTTAGCCAGACGCTCTTGCAGTTTCTCTTTGTCGAACTCGGAAGTTGTTTCTTCCAGTTGTGTACGAATTTGGCTAACACGTGCATCGATATCGGATTTGTTACCAGCACCGTCAACGATGATTGTGTTTTCTTTTGTTACACGGATTTGACGAGCTGTACCCAGTTGTTCCACAACAGCGGATTTCAGGTCAAGACCCAGTTCTTCCGTGATCAATTGGCCACCAGTGAGGGCAGCGATGTCTTGCAACATTGCTTTACGACGGTCACCGAATCCTGGAGCTTTAACAGCTACAGCATTGAATGTACCACGCAATTTGTTCACAACCAGCATAGCCAGTGCTTCGCCTTCGATATCTTCAGCGATCAATACCAGCGGTTTGCCTTGTTGAACGATTTTCTCAAGCAATGGCAAGATATCTTGCGTGCTGGAGATTTTTTTGTCTGTGATCAAGATGTACGGATTGTCCAAAACAGCTTCCATTTTGTCCGTATCAGTGATCATGTAAGGAGAGATGTATCCACGGTCGAATTGCATACCTTCAACCACTTCAAGCTCAGTAGCGAATCCTTTGGATTCTTCTACTGTGATTACGCCATCTTTACCTACTTTTTCCATAGCTTCAGCGATCAGTTCGCCTACTTCTTCGTCAGCTGCAGAGATTGCTGCAACTTGTGCGATGGATTGTTTGGAGTCAATTGGTTTGGAGATGGATTGCAATTCAGCAACCGCAACTTTAACCGCTTTGTCGATCCCTTTACGGATACCGATTGGGCTAGCGCCTGCAGTTACGTTTTTCAGACCTTCTGTGATCAGCGCTTGCGCCAATACAGTTGCTGTTGTAGTACCGTCACCGGCAACATCGTTAGTTTTCGTTGCTACTTCTTTAACCAGTTGTGCACCCATGTTCTCGAATGCATCTTCCAGTTCGATTTCTTTGGCAATGGTTACACCATCGTTAGTGATGAGCGGGCTTCCGAATTTTTTCTCCAGAACCACGTTACGGCCTTTAGGACCGAGTGTTACTTTTACTGCATTAGCCAATGCATCCACACCACGAAGCATGGAGCGACGAGCGTCTTCACTGAATTTAATGTCTTTAGCCATGTTAAGAAAACCTCCCTAGTTTTTGTTGGAAAATGGTATTGCTATATGGTTCGGTTATCCGATTTAAATTTGAATTAGTCGAGAATCGCGTGAATATCGCTCTCTTTCATAATCAAATATTCTTTACCTTCGAATTTGATTTCTGTACCGGCATATTTGGAGAAAATAACGCGATCTCCTTCTTTCACTTCCAGAGCCACACGTACGCCGTCTTTCAATACTCCAGCACCAACTGCAATGATTCTACCCTCTTGCGGTTTTTCTTTGGCGGAGTCCGGGAGTACGATCCCGAAAGAAGTTGTTTGCTCTTGCTCCAGTGGTTCTACCAATACGCGTTCACCTAAAGGTCTGATCATGAAAAATAGCCTCCTTTTGAAATTATATAACGTTACATTGTAGGTTGTAGCCATATGTATTAGCACTCGACAGTGTTCAGTGCTAACAACCAACTTTATGATACTCAACTTGAAGCATGATTTCAAGTCCTTTTGACGAATTCCTGCGAGAATTTACGTTGAATTTACACAAACATAGCCAAATTACACCCGCTGTGCCTGGTTCTATGTTGCAATTCACTAATCTTATTCTACGAAATTGTTTAACCCTTCTGCAACGTTAACAAACAGTCCCTTCCCCATTGTATCCATTGTTGAACATAATATGCCTGCTTGTCCTGCTTTGCAGGTGGACGTTCTACAGAAATAGCCCGGATAAGGACATACCGTCTTTTCCGGGCACATTACAGATCATCTTCATTCAGCCTGCATGCTTCTTATCCTCAGCACGAACGTAGCGGGATTCGATCTCTTCATCGGCCGCAAGTTGCTTGCGGTATACGATTGCGGACAGAAGCACACTGATCTCATATAACAGGAGCAAGGGAATCATCACCAGAAGATCGGATATAAAGTCTGGCGGTGTAATGACCACTGCAATGAAGATCAGAACAAAATAGGCAACTCTGCGCATTTTGCGAAGACGAATTGGATTCAGAATCCGCAGTCCTGTCAGAAACATAATAAGTAAAGGAAGTTCAAATAATAGGGACACAGGCAACACAATGCCAAACAGGAAGCTGAAATACTGTTTCATCCCGTAGGTCTCCACAAGCCCCATCTTCTCCGTAATCGCTGTCGTGAAGGCGAGTGCCATCGGAAAAATAACGTAATACGAAAAAGCCATACCTGTCAGAAATAAAAGAAACACATAGGGCACATACTTCAGCGTTGCTTTTCGTTCGCGCGGCTTTAGCCCTGGACTAACAAACTTCCAGATCTGATACACCGTAAACGGCAGTGTAATAATAAGTGAGAACAACCCTGCAATCTTCATATAGATGCCAATCCCATCCCAGAACGAGAAGGCATGTAATACAAAACCTTTTGCCGACTCTGACTTGGTCAGATATTGATATACCGGGTCCGCCACAAAAAATCCTGCAATCAGTCCCAGCACAAAAATGCTTAATACGTAGATCAGCCGCTTCCGCAGCTCGCTCAGATGTTCCGTAATCGACATTTCTTCCATTTGCTGCGTCATGCCTGCCCCCCATTATTGCCAGCTTAAAATACAAAACCCTTCCGGCAGGAAGGGGTTTCTCTTTCATTGCCGTCAAGATTATTCCGGCAGGCGTTTATCAGCAGGCTTGTCTGCAGGTATGCTCTCAGCCGCCAGCGGTTTCGCTTTCTCCTGCTCTTTGCGATTGGAGGAGTCATCCTCAGAGATAATCTCGCGAGCGCCCTCTTTGAATTCACGGAAGGTACGCCCAACTGCACGTCCCAGTTCCGGAAGTTTGTTGGGTCCAAACAACAACAATGCAATCACGGCCAGCAAAATAAAACCCGTTGGTCCAATGGAACTTAACATTGATATTCCTCCTCGTCTTCAAGGTTCAAAGATGCGCATATTCGGCCATACGGTCATAGATGTCTCTGCTACGTTCTTAATTTAAGCCCATCATACCACAGATGTAACCACTTACATAACCCGCAATATTCACAAATAAGAGATATCACCTTTACCAACCAACAACGTTTATTCCTAATTGGATATCATGCCGGAGAGTCCGTACCCGCTTATTGCTTGAACTGCCCCGTAACCATCAGCAACGCTTCTGGAAGCTGATCCATAATAGCAGCCAGATGTTCATGCACACCCTTTGGTGTACCTGGCAGATTGACAATCAGCGTGCGTCCACGAATACCACAAACACCACGGAACAGCATTGCAGAACGGTTTTTGCTCATTACACTGTATCTCATGGCCTCTGCCATCCCGGGAACTTCCCGTTCAATCACGCGCCGGGTCGCCTCTGGAGTAATATCACGAATGGCCAGCTCCGTACCACCGGTAGTCAGCACCAGATCGGCGTGAAAATAATCCGTCATCTCAATCAAAGCCGCAATAATCTCATCGGGTTCATCCGGAACGATGCGGTACTCCACGATTTGACCACCCAGCTCTTCTTCCACCAGTTCCCGAATGACTTGTGCACTCGTATCCTCACGTTCCCCGCGGGCTCCTTTGTCGCTGGCTGTCAGGATTGCTGTTCTCCACACCATAAAGATCACCCTTCTCCTCTATGAAAATAAATATTGCTTATCGGCTGTAATCGCCGTTTTTGCCACCACTCTTGGAATTCAGCATGGTTGGACCGATAATCATATCTTTTTGCATGGCCTTGCACATGTCATAGACCGTCAGTGCTGCAGCCGAGGCAGCCGTGAGCGCCTCCATCTCAACACCCGTTTTGCCCTCAGTTTTGACAGTGACTTCAATGTGTAATTCATCCACTCCGTTATCATGAAAACGAATATCCACACCCGTCAGTGCCAAGGGATGGCACATCGGAATCCAGTCCGACGTTTTCTTCGCGCCTTGAATCCCGGCAATCTGAGCCACAGCCAGAACATCACCTTTGCCGATTCGGCCCTCCCGAATCGCTTCCAGTGTATCTGGATTCATCGTCACTTTCGTTACGGCCACAGCTGTACGTACGGTAATTTCCTTACCCGAAATATCAACCATCCGGGCCCGCCCCTGTTCATTAAAATGGGTCAGTTTACCAGCGGAAGCCTGGCCGTTGTTCGCTTCTGAACTCAATCACATCACAACCCTTTATTCGATATGTAATATACCTTCGGTTGTTATCAACAGATCAATCCGCAGATCAAGCAGGTCCATCGGAATCTCATCCTGTAGCTGACCCGGCAATACCATCGCAGCCATCAACGGTTTCTTGTCCGTCATCGCACATGTTGCTGCAAGCGTCTCGGCAAAACGATCATAATAACCGCCACCATAACCAATGCGTCCCCCATGTAGATCATAACCAAGTCCAGGTACCAGAACGAGATCGATATCCGGCCAATCTTCAGGTGACAGGACTTCACAGGAATCCTTGGGTTCCGGTATTCCCCATATGCCTGGCTCCAGATCCTGTTCTCCGGTTACTCGCCGCAGTTCCATTCGGGGTGGATTCGCCAAAACTTTCGGTGCTAACATCACATCTCCATGCTTCCAGCCCTCTTGAAACAGAAACGCTGTGGAAGCTTCGCTCCCATAGGACAAATAACTGAATATAACGAGTGGTCTGTTCACGACCTTCCGCTTGTCCTGTCTAAGGCGCTCCAGCTCACACTTCATTCCAGCATTAATCTTAGTCATTGCCTGCTGACGCATGCTCGCATCCATCAGATCACGGCTCTGTCTCAGTCTGGATCGAAGCTGGCTTTTCAGTTCCGCATGATCCTGCATATCCTTGAATAACCTCCTGTTGATAGGGAAGGTAGAAAAAAGCTCTCATTAAAAACATTTTATATGTTATGACCAGATGTCATCTTGTTGAAATGGTTAAAATGATTCATTTTCTGCAAAATCCTCATGTAATAACATGCCTTCTTTCAGTTTATCATTGATTGATCAAAAAGACTACATGCCCCATGCGTTCCCAATCGGTGCAATTGCTCTGTATTTCATGTAAACTGGGATATAGTTGTCATATCAAGAACTGGACCTATGGAGGAACTTAATTTTATGCTGCTGCAAGTATCCGGAATTATCAAACGTTTTGGTGTCGATCCAATCCTGGACGGCGTGAACTTACAAATATTAGAACGCGAGCGCATCGGCCTCGTTGGTGTAAACGGTGCAGGGAAATCCACTTTGCTCAAAATTGTGGCGGGTGAAATGTCTTATGACGGAGGACAGATTTTCAAATCCAAAGAAACGACGCTTGGTTACCTGGCTCAGAATAGCGGGCTGCAATCCGACCGTAGCATTTGGGAAGAAATGATGAACGTGTTCGCTCACCTGACACAGGCTGAAGCAGATTTGCGTCAGATGGAACGCGACATTGCCGACCCTGCCCAGATGGAAGACGAGAAAAAATATGCTGACCTGCTGGAACGTTATGCGAAACGCTCTGACTGGTTCAAGGACCATGGTGGCTACGAGATGGAAACTCGCATTCGCAGTGTACTGCACGGGATGGGATTCGGCGAATTTTCGCCAGATACCCCTATCGCCACACTTAGTGGCGGGCAGAAGACACGCCTGGCGCTTGCTCGTATTTTGCTTCAGGCACCCGATCTACTCATGCTGGACGAGCCTACCAACTATCTCGATATCGCCACTCTTACATGGTTGGAAGATTATCTGAGAGGGTATTCAGGCGCACTGCTCGTGGTATCCCATGACCGGTACTTCCTTGATCGGCTCGTAACGACCATCGTAGAGATCGAACGTCACCGCTCCAAAAAATATACGGGCAATTACAGCCGTTATATGGAACTCAAAGCTGCCGAATATGAGACTCAGATGAAACAATATGAGAAACAGCAAGGTGAAATCTCCAAGATGGAAGATTTTGTCCAAAAAAATATTGTACGTGCCTCGACGACCAAGCGGGCTCAAAGCCGCCGTAAAGCCCTCGACAAAATGGAGCGTCTCGATAAACCGATGGGAGATCTAAAAAAAGCTCATTTCTCCTTCGAAACAGCCGTTATGTCTGGCAAGGAAGTGCTTCGTGTGGATCAGCTGTCTGTCGCTTATGACGAGACTTCTCCATTGTTCCGCAATGTATCCTTTGATCTGCGGCGCGGGGAAACGGTTGCTCTGATTGGTCCAAACGGTATTGGTAAGTCCACCATGCTGAAGTGTCTCACCGGAAGTTTACGTCCGGTACATGGAGATATCCAATGGGGAGCAAAAGTACAGATTGGCTATTATGATCAGGAACAGACCGGACTCAATCCGTCCAATACGGTTCTGGAAGAGCTGTGGAGTGCCTATCCCGGGATGGAAGAAGCACGCATTCGGACCGTACTGGGTAACTTTTTGTTCAGCGGCGACGATGTGCTCAAGAAAATCTCCTCCCTCAGCGGCGGTGAGAAAGCACGTGTCTCTCTCTCCAAGCTGATGCTGAAGGAAGCCAACATGCTCATTCTGGATGAGCCTACGAACCATCTTGACCTTTTTGCCAAAGAAGTGCTTGAAGCGGCGTTAATGGATTATGAAGGCACTCTGCTGTTCATCTCTCATGACCGTTACTTCCTCAACAAAATGGCAGAACGTATTGTCGAGCTTCATCCAGGTGGAACGGAACACTATCTCGGAAATTATGATGACTATGTGGAGAAGAAACAGGAGCTTGAGGACATCGCACGCGAAGCTGCTGAGGCACGTCAGGCTTCGTCCAAGAACTCGTCCAAATTCGATTCTGGTACAGCGACAACCGAAAAGTCCGGAGCTGCTTCATTCGAAGCGGAAAAACAGGCGAAGCGCGAGGAACGTAACCGTCAACGTAAGCAGGAAGCTCTGGAACAACAGATTGCTGAACTGGAAACGAAGATTACCGAACTTGAGGCACAGATGGCTCTGCCTGAAATCTATCAGGATTATATGAAGCTTCAAGAACTCCAACAAAAGTCGGAGGAACACAAGGCACAACTTACCAAGGCGTACGAAGAATGGGAAGAACTAGCCATGGAGTAGTACGGGCTTAACCACGGCTGAATCTGTCCTGACAAGTATAGTCATACCACCAGCTGATTCCTTTTTGGGATCAGCTTTTTGGTTGAGATTGAATATATTGAAGCTATGCTCCTTATGCTCCTTGGGAATGGACTCACGTATGTGGAGGTTGAAGGAAATGTTTTGGCTTTTGTCAAATTTACTCGAATGAAGAAAAATATTTTTGCATGATTCTCACCCATACTTATCCACAACAAAGCAAGATAGCAAGCACATTAATAAGCTTAATTATACAGCGGTAGAATAGACTTTTTCACACAAAAACCATATTTATCCACTAAGTTATCCACTTTATCCACAACTTTGTGGATAGCAGGGAACCATTCTATCCCCTAAACCCTTTTCGTTTCGAAAACATCACTGGTTTAACTTTGCGGTAGTTACCCACAATTTCCACTGGATATGTGGATAACTATAATCACACCTTGACAAATGCATCCATCCATTCTTCAATGTTCCTCCATAATAAGACAAAAGCAGACCTCTGTCGTTCAAGGCCTGCCCGTTGTTTACTTCCTAATAAACCATGCATATTTACATCGAATCGGGATTGCTACTATTGCTTCTGAAAATGCAATCTGGCCAAGATGATCTACGCATTTACTTGTTCATGCTGTTCGGAAGACTCCGCCTTCAGCCCAGCAGCATTACACGCTGCTACATAAGCAAGACCAGCAGCCATAACAATATCATTATGTGTTGCCGTTCCCCGGAACTCACGTCCTGCACGCTCCACGGTAACTACAGCTTCCGCACTTGCACCCTCTCCCCCACTCAAGGCATGCATCTCCATATCGACAAAGGCAATATCATCGGAAATGCTTTGACCAATCGCACGAATGGTAGCATCCACGGGTCCCCCGCCAACGGCAGAATAGGACTGTTCTCCAGCGCTTGTGCGAATGCGAACGGCGGCCATTCGGTCCGTCATGCTCCCCGCCGTCACTTGCAATTCAACCAGCTCATAATCCTGTGCAGGAATATTCATGGTCTGGCTTACCATCTGCAATAACTGGTCGTCACTGACCACTTTTTGCTGGTCTGCGGTTTCTTTGAACACCTCATACAATTGCTCCATCTGTTGCTCATCCGGTTCAAAACCGTATTTGCGAACCCGATCCTTCAGGGCGTGACGACCGGAATGTTTACCCAGAATAATCATGCTGCGTGGGATACCCAGCGCTTCCGGATCCATAATCTCATAGGTGCTCCGGTTCTTGAGCAGACCATCCTGATGGATGCCTGATTCATGCTGGAATGCATTACGTCCCACCACCGGCTTGTTGTATGCAATCGGGAAGTGCATCGCACGGCTAATCTGACGCGAAGTCTCATACAGCTGGTTCAACTTAATGTTCGTCGTCGCTCCAATTGCATCTCCCCGAGTCTCCAACGCCATAATCAGCTCTTCCAGTGCACAGTTCCCCGTCCGCTCTCCGATACCATTGATAGTCACTTCAATCTGGGAAGCACCATTGGCAATCGCAGCCAAGCTATTGGCTACGGCCAGGCCCAGATCATTGTGACAGTGAGCACTATAGCGAACCTGATCACCCCCTCTTGCACCCTCACGTACCCGACGGAACATTTCTCCATACTCGTGTGGCAAAGCATAACCCACGGTATCCGGCAGATTGATAATGCTGGCCCCTGCTTCAATCGCTACTTCGACCATCTCGATCAGATCATCCATCTTCGTCCGAGCTGCATCCATAGCAGTAAACTCTACAATCTCCGTGAACTGGCGTGCATAAGATACCATCTCACGAGCCGTAGCCACCACTTCACTGCGCGGGCGGCGCAGCTGATGCTCAATATGAATATCCGAAGAAGAGATAAACAGGTGAATTCGGCGCCGTGCCGCATCAGCTGTTGCTTGAACAGCTGCATCGATATCACCTTTGACCGCACGCGCGAATCCACAGATCTCCACGTTCTGCAACTGTCTCGAAATCGCCTGAACCGCCGCGAACTCACCTGGACTGGAGATCGGGAATCCAGGCTCAATGACGTCGATACCCAGAGAAGCCAGCTGGTGTGCCAGTTCAATCTTTTGCTCGGGCTGCAGACTTGCTCCTGGTGCCTGTTCTCCATCACGTAGCGTTGTATCAAAAATCTCAATCATGCGTTTGTTATTAGTCGTTGTCATATCCATCAACCTCCATCAAATTTTTATAATCGTTTCGTGACGTATCAACTAACGCAGATCGCTCGTTGATCACCGCCCCTGTTGTTATATATTTTGTTTGTAAACACGTATGTGGTTTGTAGCTTCATTACAACAGAGTGTACGTCGACTTACACCCTGATCTTCTGACTTTTCAATCTCCATATGGTTCATTCCCTTGCCCACCCTGCTGCCGGCAGCAAACACAAATAACCCGCCATCTCATATAAGAGACGGCGGGTTATTATCCCCTCCGCGGTACCACTCTCGCTTGATGGGCCAGACTTGCGTCGGACTCCATCCACCTCGTTGTCTCCGATATCCGCTGGATTGTGCATGCACGCACGACACCACTGAAATTCGGAGAAACACCCTATAACGGGGGTTAACCGTTGCTGTGTAACACATGTCGTTGTCCATCAGGACAACTGGGCGATCGATATCGTCCCCACACTTCCACAGCTCCGTTCCCGGGCGAGATTCGAATGATTCCAGCCACTGCGTCGCACCACCCCGCAGCTCTCTGAGCGCCTTATCCTTCTACTGCTCCCGTTCATCACATTTATAATATGACCTAATTTCATTCATCCTTTATTTTGAAAATCAAAAAAGCCTGCCACCTCATGCAATAATGCAAGAGACGACAGGCTGTTCACCTTCGCGGTACCACTCTTGTTGACTTCCTTCCTGTTCACTCAAGATTACCCTTGTATGCTCTCGCATATATCCGGATCACTTGAAGCAGCCTGAAAGCCCCCTCAGTTATCGTCAGTCGATCCTTGTAATAACGGTCCTACCGACAACGGCCCATTCACGGAGGCAACCCGTAACCATGTACTTTGGGCCATGATCGGCCTTCGGATCCCCCCAGGGAGTCACCGTGTTCCATCGTTCCGCTTCCAGGTGAGTTTCAGGTTTCCTTCGACTGCGTTGCACCACACCGCAGCTCTCTAAGACCGGGATTGACCTTACTATTCCTGTTCATCGCGTTTATCAGTTCAGGAAAATAAATTCCTGTTTAAATTTGTAACTAATATACATTCTTCACATCCAGGCTGTCAACTCTTAATCTCAAACTGCCTGTCTATATAAACTATAAGTGCGTGTTCAAAAAGATCGGTTTTCAGTACCGAGAAGATGGGATGAAGCTAGAAATGGAGTAGCGGAGCGTAGTCAAAACTACGTGAGCAACCACAATGTTTCCTTCGGAAACATACTTCGTAAGCCTCCCGCTTATTTCGGCTGAATTCCATATTCGATGCTGATGATGCCGCTAGGCATCATTCGTAATCAAAAGCGGGCTTTTTGAACAACCTCTATAAGGACTGAACGGACCATTGCTCCAGAGAAAGTCCAGGGTCTGCTTTGGCATCAAACTCAGAGATTTCTCCCCGTTGCCATTTCAGATACGCAGCCGCTCCAATCATGGCCGCATTATCCGTACAATATTCCATCGGCGGTATTAATAGTTCAAGCCCTTCCTTCGCACAACGCTCTTGTAACGCCGAGCGCAACCCCCGGTTAGCTGCAACACCACCGCATAATAACAGTTGACGTGAACCATATTCACGAACTGCTCTAACAGCTTTCTCAACCAACACTTCAACAACAGCTTCCTGGAAACCACGGGCAACCGCAGATGGCTCCAACGTTTCGCCGCGCATTTTGGCCTGATTGAGCGCATTCAGTACAGCAGACTTTAGACCACTGAGACTGAAATCATACGAACCTGCTTCCAGCCATACCCGTGGTAACGGCACCACATTCTCCGCTTCAGACGCCATCCGGTCCACATGCGGACCTCCCGGATAAGGACAGCCCAATGCACGGGCTACTTTGTCATACGCTTCGCCTACGGCATCATCACGCGTACGGCCAATCAGTTTGAACTTGCCCTCGGATTCCATATGCACGAGTTCTGTATGTCCACCGGATACGACCAGTGCCATCGCCGGATATTGCAGTTCATGGGTAAGTCGGTTGGCATAGATATGCCCGGCAATATGATGTGTGCCAATGAGCGGTTTGCCCAATGCCATCGCCAGCGTTTTGGCTGCAACGATGCCTACCAGCAATGCCCCTACCAGTCCCGGACCTTGCGTCACGGCAATCGCACTCAGATCACGCGGACGAATACCGGACTGTTCTATCGCCTGTTCCAGCATCAGCGTAATCACTTCTACATGTTTACGTGAAGCCACTTCAGGTACAACGCCGCCGAATGCCTTATGGGTCTCGATCTGACTTGAGATCAAATTGGACAACACTTCCCGTCCATCCTTGACTACAGCTACCGATGTTTCATCACAGCTTGTCTCCACCGCCAAAATATAGGATGGTGCAGCATTTATTTTTTCATTGAGTTCGTTCATGAATCCAGTACGCTTCCTTCCTCTTCGCCGCTCCGGCCTGCAGACGGCAAGTTCGCCCACATAATCATCGCATCTTCTCCATTATCGGAGTAATACCCTTTACGAAGACCCGCCGATTCAAACCCTTTTTTCTGATATAAACGCTGGGCAATACTGTTCGAGACTCTGACCTCCAGCGTCATTCGTTCCATCCCGAGATAAGCTGCCGTACTCATTAATTCATCCAGTAACTTTTCGCCAAGCTTGCGTCCACGATACGCGCCTCTGACAGCAATATTGGTAATATGGGCTTCATCCATAATCGTCCACATTCCGGCATAACCAATGGCTTTGCCTTCCAATTCCATCACCATATATTTAGCAAAATGATTGTGTGTCAATTCATTTTGAAATGCTTCTTCTGTCCAGGGCAGGGTAAAGGCCTCATGTTCAATCTCCATCACATCGGGAATATCCGCGAGTGTCATGAACCTGAACTGAAGCGCTGCTTCCTGCTTATTATTCGCCACGTTGTCCATCTGCTTCCCCTCCCCCTTTAGTGCGTGTTCAAAAAGACCGGTTTTCAGTACCGAGAAGATGGGATGAAGCTAGAAATGGAGTAGCGGAGCGTAGAACAAACTACGTGAGCAACCACAATGTTTCCAAAGGAAACATACTTCGTAAGCCTCCCGCTTATTTCGGCTGAATTCCATATTCGATGCTGATGATGCCACCAGGTATCCTTCGTAATCAAAAGCGGACTTTTTGAACAACCTCTTTTAGCCTTTGCGCAACAGATTGGCTTCCGCTTCAGACAGCTGGGTGTAGTTCGGCACCAGCGAATGCACGTCATCACGCTGACCTGCAAGCAGCGCGGCGGCGCCAAGGCGCCCAACCCAGCGGCCTTCCAGCTCATAAGGTACGAGCTGGAGCGCCGTTCCTGCGGGGCAGCGAAGCTCCGACGCTGCCGCAGCATGAGGGCCCGTCTCGCCGACGATCCAGACGGCTGCGGGCCGATCTTCCGGCGCCGCCTCCGCCATGCGGGCGGCGAGGGCTTCCAGCCATCCGTCCATCTTGCGGATGGCATCAGGCGCCAGACGCCGGGGCGCATCGCTCCCGGCGGAGGCAAACAGCGCGGTGCACGCTTGACCGCGCCGTGCATCCACAAGCGGAACGATCCAGTGGACAGGGGCAGCACCTGTGCTGCCCTGGTCCGCGGATGGCGTTCCGCCAGCCCCTGCTGCGGCATCCTCTGCCGCAGCTTCCGCCTTGGCGGCAAGGCCGCTGTGCCAGCCGCCCCAGGCGAGGGCCTGAAGGCTGGACACCCCGGCTACGGGGATGTCCCACGCCCAGGCCAGCGTCTTCGCTGCGGTCACCGCAATGCGGATGCCCGTGTACGAGCCTGGGCCAACGCCGACGGCAATGCCATCCAGCTGGCCAGGCTCTGTATTGCTGGCGGCTAGCAGCTGCTCCATAACGGGTACAACGTGTACCGAATGGTTGCGCTCAGCCCGTTCATTGCGCTCTTTCAGAAGCGCATGATCTTCCATCATTGCAGCTGCCATCACTGCGGTGGATGTATCCAACGCCAAAAACCGCTGACGCGGCTCTTTTTGTAAATCTTCCATCATCATTTGACTCCATTCTGTCTGAACTGTCGGCACATGGCTGCATAAGTCTCGCCGTACCCATCCAGTGTAATCGTTCGATCCTCCAGGCCCGTTGTTTCAATCTGCACATGCAAGTGCTCTTGTGGTAGCAATTCGGGAATAATGCTTGACCACTCCACGAGACTGACTCCGACTCCATAGAAATATTCATCAAGTCCAAGCTCATCCGCTTCTTCCAGCGAAATGCGATATACATCCATGTGATACAAGGGCAGGCGCCCTTCATATTCCTTGATTAGCGTAAATGTGGGACTGCTCACCACATCATGTACACCCAAATGCCAAGCAAATTTCTGTGAAAATGCCGTTTTTCCCGCGCCCAGATCACCATCCAAAGCAATCACCATCCCGGCGTGTGCCTGTCTGGCGAGTGCGGACGCGAGCGCTTCTGTATCTGCAATGCCATGGGATTCATACACCCACTGCTCGTGCGTTTGATTCAATATACGCCCCACCTTTGGCGGTCCAGCCGCCTGAGTTCACTTTGAACCTTATTATATCGGTCCCTTTCTTCGCCCGCAACATCGAAGGAATCAAGCAGGAATATAAACTTGCATTATTGGGGCGTGTCTCAAAACTCGCTTCCTTCGGAGTTCTCAGAGATCCACTCGGAAAAACAAAAAACCGGCACCTCCCGGTACCGGCCGTGCTATGAAATATTTCAGCTTTTATTCACTCACCAATTCCTCAAGCACTACGCTCTATCTGTATCTACTCCTCCAACCGATCCACACGTACCGTCTGAGTATTTCCCGGCCTGCTACCAACCTGAACGGTCGCCATGCCATTGGCTTCATCCACATTCTCGATCCAGACCGGATCTCCTTCCAGTGTCACAGCAATGGTATCCTTGGAATCATAGATCGCTTTGGCGCGCTTTGCATCCATCATCTTATTCATACTCCCCTTCCGGATCATCATGTGACTCTCGAACCATGCTATCTGTTGTACTTTCACCAATATGACCGTTATCTTCCGTAACCTGTCCCCCGCCTAATCCTTCATTCACCATCCGGTCAATGTCGAGCATGAACGACTCCCGGTCAAGGGGTAATTCTTCAGAAGTGACTGCTTCCCAATTCACAGCTGTTGCTGGTGTATAAAATTCTTCAGCGCTTTCGGCTTCGGCAAGAGGATATGGAGTAAAAGCATGCTTGTGCGCTTCCTCTTCATCCCGTCTGTTACTCATTTCGGCACCTCCCGGCTTAATCAATGCGAGATCACTTTTGTTATCATCCCCGAGTCTCGCCGAACCATACGAATTCATTCGTCTATAAGACGATTATCCCTCGCACCAGATGCCCATACTATTGAATAAAAATGTACCCTTTTGAAAGGAGCCGACCTATGCATACCGTCTGGAAAGGCGCAATCAGTTTTGGCCTTGTGCATGTGCCTGTCAAAATGTTCTCGGCTACCGAAGACAAAGATATTTCCATGCGCTATATCCATAAAGTCTGCGGCAGCCCACTCGCTTATGTTCGTCAATGTCCATCCTGTGAAGTCGACGTGAAGTGGGAAGAGATCACCAAAGGCTATGAATATGAAAAGGGAAAATTCGTACTTTTCGAGAAAGATGAATTGGAAGCGCTAAATGACTCCACCAGCAAAACCATTACGATACTGGATTTTGTCGACTTGACTGAGATTGATCCGATCTATTTTCAGAAAACATATTACCTTTCGCCCGATCAGGCTGGGGGTAATGCCTACCAGCTGTTGATGAACGCGATGCGGGATACCGGCAAAATTGGCATCGCCAAAATTTCCATCCGCTCGAAAAGCAGTCTCGCTGCCATACGTGTGCTGGAAGATTGCCTGTCGATGGAGACGATTTTCTATCCGGACGAGATTCGTCCTGTCTCCCAGGTGCCCAACTTGCCAGAAGTGCAGAACGTGAATGAGAAGGAACTCACGATGGCAAAGTTGCTGATTGATCAACTGTCTACGCCTTTTGAACCCAGTAAATACACCGATGACTATCGCAGCAAACTGCTGGATCTTATTCAGCACAAAGTGGCAGGCGAAGAAATCAAAATTGCTCCAGCCAAACCTGAAGCCAATGTGATGGATTTGATGGCTGCGTTGCAGGCAAGTATTGAGGCTGTGAAGCCCATTCCAGCCGACCCTGGGACAACAACCGCCAAGCCTAAGAAACGTGCACCACGAAAAACGTCCGCTGAAGCTGTTGCCGGTGGAGAATCGGACGCACCTGCTCCAGCCAAAAGAAAAAAGGCCACGCCCAAACCAAAGGTTTGATTGTCTCCCAGGCAAGAACGATTCCGTTATAAGCCTTGCTCCATGTATTGAATCCAACTCAGGTCCGGCTTTACAGTCGGATTTTTTTGTTTTACGGAATTGTTGGAACAATTCATGCTAATAAAACTCCAGCTATAATCATAAAATACGATTGACGAAAGGTGATTTATATTTTATATTAACTTATGAAAAGTAACTTATTTATGAATATACAGTTAACTTGTACTTCTTCTTCAACCGAGTGCAATCCAATAATTCGATTCAACGCATACAAACAACCAAACGCTAAGCCCTATTATCTATAATCAAATAATCAGGAGGATATAATTATGAATACAACGTATCAAATCCCTGCCACAACCCATCTGGGTGAAGTGAGTCTACGAATTAAAAATCTCGACCGTTCGATCCAGTTCTACACTGATGTGGTCGGACTGAAATTGCTGGAGCGGAGTGGCAAAGTGGCTACGTTAACAGCGGACGGAGAACAGTCCCTGTTGCGATTGGAAGAGCTGACGGATGGAATTACTCTGCCTGAACGCTCACATGCTGGCTTGTATCATTTTGCCATCCTGCTGCCTGACCGTAAGTCCCTGGGTCTTGCTCTGCGTAATCTGGCTGCATCCGGTATCGAAATCGGCCAAGGAGATCATCTGGTCAGTGAAGCCTTCTACATCTCCGATCCCGATCTGAACGGGATTGAGATCTATGCTGACCGTGCACGTGACACCTGGAAACGGGATAGCGACAATAATTACGTGATGGCAAGTGATCCTGTTGATGTGGAAAGCCTTTTTGCCATATCGGAGAATGAACCTTGGCAGGGTCTGCCTGCTGGCACAGTCATTGGTCACGTGCATTTCCACGTTCGTAGCCTGGAAGAAGCCCGCAACTTCTATACTGGCATACTCGGTTTTGATATCGTAGGTAACTTCGCCAACATGTCTGCTCTATTTGTTTCTGCCGGCGGCTATCATCACCATCTGGGACTTAATATCTGGGCAGGAGTGAACGCGCCTGTTAATCCGGATAACGCTACAGGAATTGACTACTTCACCATTGTTTACGCCACGAAGGAAGAAGTGCAACAGGCACTCGAACAATTGCGTCAATCCGGCGCAGCCGTTACACAAGTGGAGGATACCTGGTTTACCGTAGACCCACAAAATATCCGTATCCGTCTGACCACTGCAAACTGATCTTGTTTGCGCGTTACAGTTAATTTAACTAACATCCAGCATTCTGCATAATTCGATCTCAATCGCTCATAATTCACATGATTAAGCCCGGACAGCTGTTTTCTCTACATCACAGAGAGCTCAGCTATCCGGGCTTTTTGGTTGTACATTTATAAATCTGGAACAATTGGCGCATCCTATCCATATACACAGACAAGATACGTTAAGGAGATACCCTATGATTGAAAAGGAGCGCTTGACTGTTAGGCAGCTCGCATCACTAATATTCCTGTGCACGATTGGGGAGCAAATTCTGGTCTTCCCTTCCATGATTACATCCTACGCACAGCAGGATGCCTGGTTATCCGCCTTGTTGGGAGTCGCAGGCGGCTCCGGCATACTCTTCATTATGCTTGTTACCTATAAACTGCATCCCCGTTTGAACCTGATTCAGAACGCCCTTCAAACACTGGGACCCTGGATTGGTGCCTTATTTAGCTCTTTTTATCTCTTTTATTTCCTGATCAGTACCTCAACGTTCATCAGGGAGATTGGCGATTTCATGGCTACCCAGATCTTGCCGGAATCTCCATTGTTGGTTCTGCATTTGGCTTTTATGTGTGCGCTTGTCTGGGGGCTTCTATCGGGTCTGGAGAGCATCGGTAAGAGTGCCGAGGTCTTTCTTCCTCTGATTGTGTTGTTTCTGCTAATCCTGACGGTGTGTCTACTCCCTCATGCACATTTGACTAACATCCAACCGGTGCTTGCACAAGGATTTCTTGATCCACTCAAAGGTTTTGTCGCTGTACTCACCTATCCCTACTGCGAGTTGTCCATCTTCATGATGCTCTTTCCCTATACGAAAAAAGAGCCCCATCTGGAGAAGGACGTCCTGTTAGCGGGAATGCTTGGTGGATTGTTACTTACACTGACGCTGAGTATGTGTCTGCTCGTCATGGGACCCTTCATGACCCAGCATCACTGGTTTGCCTCATTCAACCTTTCACAGCAGATCAATATCGGGAACTTTATACAACGGATTGAAGCCTTCATGGCATCGGTCTGGATTATTGCCGTTTTCTTCAAAGCAGCACTGTTCTTTTACAGTTTTGTCTTGGGCGTCGCTCACCTGTTTCGCTTGTCCAGTCACCGTTCTCTGATCCTGCCGGGCTCCATCCTTATTCTCGCTATGTCCATTCTGATCGCTCCGGACGAGAACTTTTACCTCAAGGTCATCATTCCCTATTGGATTGACTGGGATTTGACCTGTGGCATAGCGCTTCCGTTATTGCTCATTCTGGTGCATCATATGAAGTCCCGTTTCCAAAAATATAACAAACTTCAAAATTGACCTGCGCTGATTGGTTGGTACGAGAAAGGAGTTCTCCATGTTTAAACCGTTGATTCCGTTCGAACCCATATCCCGGGATACTTTGCCCTCTGGACCGCAATGGATTGCCCAGGTCAAGTGGGATGGAGTCCGCATGCTTGCCTATGAGGATGGGCAAGAGCTACGTCTGGTAAATCGCAGATTGCATGATCGAACTGCACAATATCCCGAACTGGTGACACCACGTAATCTATGCTCCGGTTCAACCTATATCTTGGATGGAGAAGTGATTGCGCTGAACCCAGACACCGGAAAACCTTCGTTTTATCACGTACTTCGACGGGATCGCATGAGCAGGCCCGAAGGTATCGCCCAGGCCATACAACAGATTCCGGTTACTTATATGGTATTTGATATTCTGTTCTATGAGGGAAAATGGGTGACGGATCAGCCTTTGGCAGATCGACAACGGCTTTTGCACGAGGTTCTTAACCCCGCTCCCCATGTTCAGGAGGTCACCAATACGCTTGATGCTACTTCCCTGCTTACGGTCATGAGAGAGCACCAGATGGAAGGTATCGTCTGCAAGGATCTCACCAGCAGCTACGGCATTCAGGGCAAGGATCAACGCTGGCAGAAGGTCAAAATCATGCATGATGTGTATGCCATGATCGGGGGAGTCACTTATCGAAGTGGTATTGTGAATGCTGTCGCCGTCGGAGTATATGACGGGCCTAACTTTGTCTATATTGGTCATGTCGGGACAGGCAAGCTTAACTCCAATACCTGGCGGGAACTCACGCATCAAGTCGAGCCTCTGATTAGGCTGGATAGGCCGTTCCACAATGTACCCGAGCGCAGTGCAGAGACCACATGGGTGGAACCACGAATAGGAGTCAAAGTGCAATATATGGAACTGACTCATCATCGCACCCTACGCCATCCCAGTATTCAAACCTTCGCGGATGTAACCCGTGAGGATTGTCTGGCGAACCAGCTTCTTGAGTGATGAAGAGATCGCTGCACGCATGTTTCAGCCCATGATTTCAACGATTGATTAGGCATAAAGGAGGTGTTCTGCATGGCCCCCAAGATTCAAGGAACCATCATAATAGAAGGCACAGAGCTAACGGTTACGAACCCGGATAAGTTATTGTGGCCGGATGCGGGTGTCACCAAAGCCATTTATCTGCAAAAGCTGGCCGCCCTGGCTCCATATCTGCTCACATATACAAGTAATCGATTGCTCACCACGATCAGGTACCCCCACGGAGCTGGAGGAACATTTTTCTATCAAAAGAATGCCCCTGAGCCTATTCCTGATTATGTTCGGACTGAAGTACACGACGGCATCCGCTATGTGGTCATGAATGGACTCCCCGAATTGTTATGGCTTGGCAATCTCGCGGCACTTGAATTTCATCCTTCTCTGCATACTGTAGGAAGCCATCTGCCCTGTGAATGGATGATTGATCTGGACCCCTCTCAGGAACATGAACCTCGGATTATGGAAGCTGCACTCATCGTTGGCGAAACCCTGACTTCCCTTGGTCTGAAATCCATTCCCAAAACTTCAGGGGCAACAGGAGTTCAGATCATTGTTCCGATAGTGCAAGGGGTAACCTTTGACGAACTGCGGGATATCGGTTATTTTGTTGGCAAATATGTCACTCAGAAGCACCCGGATCTGTTCACATTGGAACGACTCAAAAAGGATCGTGGAGAACGCATTTATTTTGACTACCTCCAGCATTATGGTGGAAAGACCCTTGCAGCTCCTTATACACCACGTGCCAAATCCGGCGCCACTGTCTCTACTCCACTGACCTGGGATGAGGTTCGAAACAACGTCTCCATCCAGGATTACCATCTGATGAACATTGTTGAACGCCTGAATGATACCGGCGATCTAATCGCATCCGTTGAACCCCAACCGGTTGAGCTCATTCTCAAGCATTTGAAGAAAAAATAGCCGACTCCCTTATCACAAGGGTGTCGGCTATTATCATTCATACGTATATAAATCGCTAATGGATACCTTTTTTCTTGAAACGTCCGCCCTTCACATCATGAATGTTACCGATAGCTACAAAGGCTTGCGGGTCCCAATCTTCTACGATGGTCTTCAGCTTCGCTTCTTCCAGACGCGTGATCACGACAAAGATGATCTTCTTCTCGTCCCCACTGAATCCGCCCTCTCCATCTAGGAAAGTCACACCACGACCGAGACGGTCTGTCAGAGCTGAACCGATATCACGATATTTCTCACTAATAATCCATACCGATTTGGACTGGTCAAGTCCTTCATTCACAATATCAATCATCTTCATCGCAATATAATATGCAATCATGGAATACAGGGCATTCGGCCAGCCGAATACAAATCCTGCACCCGCGAAAATAAATACGTTAATGAACAATACGATCTGTCCTACAGACAACGGTGATTTCTCACTAAGCAGGATGGCCACAATCTCCGTACCATCCAGTGAACCACCAGACCGGATAACGAGTCCAACCCCCACACCCAGGATCAATCCGCCGAATACAGCTCCAAGCAATGGCTCCCCTGGTGTCAATGCAGGAACCTGGTGCAATAATGAAGTCCCGATGGACATGACCACGATCCCCAGCAGCGTGGATAACGCAAATGTTTTACCAATCTGCTTGTAACCCAGAATCAGGAAAGGCAAGTTGAGCAAGGTCAGGAATATTCCGAGTGGCAGATGTGTAAGCTCTGACACCATAATCGAAATACCTGTAATCCCACCATCAATAACACCATTTGGCACGAGAAACACTTCAAGCGATACAGCCATCAGTGCAGCACCGATCAGAATCATCACAATACGTTGCAGCAGCTTTAATGTAAACACCGAGCTTTTGACGCCCCGGTCAGGCTTGGATGTCAGTTCTTTAACCGTTACATTGGACATGGTATCCCCCCCGTTGGATCAGTATGTGAATCCATTTCATAAATCATTTAAATACTCCACGGGGGAACCTACATATAGAAGTGCGTGTTCACAAAGATCGATTCTATACGTACCCTGTCAGTACGAGCAAAAGCATCTAAAGGCTATATGAAATGGATTCAAGATTGTCTTAATTCCGGTTTACACTTTCAAAAGAGAGCAAAAGGGAGCCTGTTTTCCCGCAGACTCCCCTCCTTCGCCAAGACATGATTTATATATCTATTATATCATAAAAGATCAAATTTGAGCAAAATACTTAGCAAAAAGAAGATAAATTCACAAAAAGTGAACTTATCTTCAGAAATCTGCCCTAAATCGGCTAAAGAAGCGGAGAAAGCATCCGAGAAAGCATTTCTGCGCCTTTTTGTCCTCTTGAACGCCCCTGAAAAACCTTTAGGTCGATCTTACTGCATTCCTTGAGATCACGTTCAAAATCAGCAACCAAACGATGAATCGGGGAGGTCTCGAACAATACGGCCGTCATTTCGAAATTACAGAAAAAACTACGCATGTCCATATTGGCCGTACCTACCGTTGCAAGCAACTCATCCACAATCATCACTTTGGCATGTACAAAACCTTTGCGATATTGGAAGAACTGCACACCTGCTCGCAACAGCTCCTCCACGTATGAAAGTGACGCCAGATGAACAAGCTTGGAATCGGATTGATAAGGAATGATAATTTTCACATCGACCCCACTGACAGCAGCTGTTTTGAGTGCCTCATACAGGGCAGGATCAGGGATAAAATAAGGTGTAGTAATGTAAATCCGGTCACAGGCTACCGAAATGGCGCCAAAACACATTTCCTGAATGGCATCCCAGTCCTGATCCGGCCCACTGGCCAGAATCTGAATTCGTTCTTCCCCGCTACAGATATGAGGTGGAAACAATTCCGCAAGCTGGGGTTCAGTAATTCGCTCACCCGAAGCCAATTTCCAGTCGTTCAGGAACGTACTTTGTAGGAAGTATACGGCATCTCCCTCAATCTGCACATGTGTATCCCGCCAGAAACCGATCTCCGGATATTGTCCAAGATAATCATCACCTACATTAATGCCACCTACGAAGCCAACCTGTCCATCCACAACGACAATTTTACGGTGATTCCGGTAGTTAACTCTTCGGTCAAGCGTTGCAATCAGTGGCGGCAGAAAATAATGAAACTCCACACCTGCATCCTGCAGTTTGCGGATAAAACTCCAGCTCATCTTGTGACTGCCGAGACCGTCACAGATAAACCGAACCTTCACGCCCTCCTGTGCCTTGCGAATCATGACATCCTGAAACTTCGTACTGATCACATCATCACGGAAAATGTAAAATTCCACATGCAGATGGTGCTTTGCTTTTTCCATTTCCCTCAGCATCGCTGCAAATGTCTCTTCCCCGTTCGTGAGCACCGTGCTGTGATTACAACCTGTAATGGGGCTCTCCGACAGATGGGACAGCAGGTTAAACAATCGATGCTGATGGTTGTAACGATTGCCAGGCATCTCTTCAACATCTCCAATGATGTGGGCTTGTTCCCAGATCGTTTCCCTCATTTCCCGGAAAATCCGTGATCCGCCCTTGCGAAGTTTTTTGCGTTTGTTATAGTCCTGCGCCACGAAATAGTACACCACAAAACCGACCAGCGGCACGCAGAACAAAATAAACAGCCAAGCCACAGCTTTGGCCGGATTCCGAAATTCCAGCAAAAGAATCGTGGCTGCCTGAAAAATAAATACGACTAATATAATGACCAGCCAGAACATTCGGCTTCCTCCTCAGGTGGCAAGCTTCATCACCTTGCCAATCTCTCACTTACACAGCTTTGACGATTAAGCCTGCAGCTAATCATAGATACCCAATGTAAGCCCTGTTCGTAACGTTTACTTAGATAAAACTTTACATAAGCACGTGGAATACTTTATTCTGGGAATCCGAATTTCTGCGCATTGGTTGTATATTCTGACTGTGTTACCTTCTACATATCAAATAAATGTTCAAACAGAACCGCATTGTGACGCCAATCTGCTCAATTCAGCTTCCAGACTCTCCCTCTTTTCTTCATGAGAAGGTGGTCTTCTTACGTAAAATTAGATATAATACTCGTTAAAAACTTATTACCTAAAGGAGAAGAGCAGTGAATGGAAAGTGAGAGGTATGCGTTAAATTTAGTATTGGTTGCTTTTTTGATAGGACTTTCGGCGTTTTTTGTTGCAGTGGAGTTCGCTCTGGTACGAGTTCGTCCAAGCCGGATCGACCAAATGATTGCAGAAGGAAACAAGCGTGCGCTGGCTGTTAAACAGGCCGTTGCCAATCTGGATGGCTATTTGTCCGCCTGCCAGCTTGGGATCACGATCACATCCCTGGGACTGGGCTGGCTGGGTGAACCAACGGTAGAGAAGATCCTCCACCCTGTGTTCGAAAGCTTGCAAATTCCTGAGGCGGTTTCTTCATTCTTATCATTTGTTATCGCGTTTGCTTCCATCACGTATCTGCATGTTGTGGTTGGTGAACTTGCTCCAAAGACGATTGCAATCCGGAAAGCTGAGACTGTTGCACTGCTGACGTCTACACCTATCATCTGGTTTAACCGAATTATGTATCCTTTTATCTGGCTGCTAAACGGCTCAGCGAACCAACTGGTGAAACTGTTCGGAATCAAACCTGCTTCTGAACATGAAGATGCTCACTCCGAAGAAGAGTTGCAGATCATTATTAATGAAAGCTTTGAAAGTGGTAAAATCAACCAAGCCGAGTTCGGTTATGTAAGCCGGATCTTTGCTTTTGATGAGATGTTAGCCAAAGAAATCATGGTACCCCGGACCGATATGGTCTGCCTTTATGTGAATAGAACGAATGAGGAAAACCTGGAGATCATTCGTGAAGAACAATATACCCGTTTTCCAGTAGTCAATGAGAGTAAAGACGATATCATCGGAATCATTAATACGAAGCAATTCTTCCTGGAGCTTTACGGAAACGATGAACCTGTCGATCTGTCCTCCCTGATTCAGCCTGTATCGGCTGTTCACGAAACAACTCCTGTGAAGGACTTGCTCAAGAAAATGCAGAAGGATGGCGTACATATCGCCGTACTTGTCGACGAATATGGCGGAACTTCCGGAATTGTAACCATTGAGGATGTACTTGAGCAGATTGTTGGTGAAATCCGCGACGAGTTCGACGCAGACGAAGTGGAAGATATCCAAGTCATCAATGAGAATTATGTCATTATGGATGGCAAGGTTTCCTTATCGAAGGTGAACGACATGTTTATGTCCAGCCTGGATGCAGATGAGTGGGACACCATCGGTGGATGGCTCTACAGCCATCGTCCCGAGATGAACGAACAGGAAGAATATGAGTTCGAGGATCTAATCTTTGTTTTGCTGGAAAAAGACAAGAATCGGTTCTACAAAGTTGCTGTGGTTCCTAAGGAACCACTGACCATGTCTGATTACACCGATGAAGACGAAAAAGAGTCTCCTAATTTGACTAAATAAAGCAACTTTAGATACAATAAGAAGAGCACTTGCCTACATCGGTAAGTGCTCTTCTTATTGTATCTCGCCCTATCCGTCACTTCTCCATGTTATCATTCAACCAAAAATGGAACTCCCGTTTTTAGTTTGATTTTAATACCCAATTCGCAATATCATCGATAATGGCTTTGGAGACATTAGATGGCTGAGCGTACTCTTGACCAATTGAAAGTCCATCATAGCTGGATAACAGATGATTTACCTTTGGATAGCTTTTGTACGTTACATGGGAATGACCTTGAAGAGCTGATTTCCAGGTTTGGAATTGATTCATAGACACTTGCACATCATTTTCACCTTGTATAATAAACATGGGGATGTTTTGTGTTTTAGCCAGTTCCGCAGGTACATAATCTCTCTGCTCAAACCACCAATAAGCAGGTTGAAGTGGAAACGCCTCAGGAAGTTGATCTACAGAATATTTAGGATCTTTAACGATCGCAGCAGCATTTTTATAAAAATCAGCTTGTCCTTGTATGATCTTCGTGTCTAAACCAAGCTGCTTCATCCGATCTACCAATTCGTCCTGCTGCTCGGTAAGCACATCCACAAAGCTACTACTTGGTGCAGCAAGTAGAATACTTCCTGCAATATCATGTTGTTTATCCTCAGCAATGATTAACGGCATTGCAAACCCACCTTGACTATGTCCAGCTACAAAAATCGCTGTAGAATCAATATGTGCATTCTTTTTAAGCAATTCCACTGCATCGGTTACCTGATCTACGCTCTCTTGTTTTAATGTGAATTTAGGCTGAGAAGCGACCTTATAGGTATGCTCATATGTGACCTTATCGTATCTTAATACAGCAACTCCTTGTGAAGCTAAACCTACCGCAAGATCGCGAAATGGCTTTGCACCGCCAATGGCAGCATCTTGATTGCTAGGCCCAGATCCGTGTACCAGAATGACAATCGGGAAAGGCCCCTCTCCCTTGGGCAAAGTTAATGTCCCGGGCAAAGCCAAATCACCCTGACCAACGGTAATATCTTGCTCTGTATAAGCAGATGGGTCGTCATAGCTTGGTTTTTGATAAACATCTGGCGTAGCGGCAGCAATATACAAGTCATCCACAAGTCCGTTATCATTCATTCTGACTGTAATATTTAAACGAGTAAGCGCTGTCTTAAAAGTGTAGGTGACATTGCGATGCACTGTGTTATTTTCTACGTGTTTAGCTATGGCTTCACTTGTAATTTTGCCATTTTGTCCTTCTAAAGCTCCCCACAGCTGACTCAACAACGTGGGTGACAACACTCCACTCACAGAGGTATGAACATACTTGGCAGCCTCCTTGCCATCGCCCTCACTTATAAGTGAAATGAATATGTCCTCAGGTGCTGCCTTCAGCGTCTCGGTAAGAAATGACCCATCCATAAAGGTAACTCCTTTCATTAACTGAACAGGATTGTTTAAGGCTATGACTTGACCATTCACCATCGCCTGTTTCTCTCCTACCTTCACTACAATCGTAAGTTTATTTTTTCGTATTGTGATATGTCCTGTTTTTTGTTGCCAAGATACCTCTGCCCCATTCTTTTCTGCAATCTCACGAATAGGAACTAGATTTTCACTACCAGCGGGTTTCTCAGCAGCTGCAGAGATCGATGTTACCGGCAGGATGAGACATACGAAAGTAAGAGACAGGAATAGCTTCTTCCAATTGTTCATCATAATGAATCCTCCTAATTATTTTTATGATATGCATAGATCTATGAGCATTTATTAGCTCAGGACTATACTTATAACAACAATAGCAATGATGAATAAGAACAGGACCCAAGATAGTGGACGAGCGAAGTTAATCGTCCAGCCTATTCCATAACGTTTTTCTACGGTAAAAGAAGGATCATTGGCATTAAAGTAAATAAATCCAAGCTTCCAATAATCATCGTCATTCACAGGCTGCTCCTTAGATCGTTCGCGATCTTCCTGATGATTCCGAATTTTCCCACCGCCTTGTCTGCCTGTGAGAGACAGCAATACAGCGCCTAACACGATCAATACAGGGATGATAAAGCTAATCGCTGTTAACAAGACCAGATTAGGGACGAACATATTGATCTGAATGAAGGCAAATAAAATGGTAAGAAGTAGCCCCGTTATGATCGTAAATAGGGACCATTTACGGCGGAATTGAATATTTTCAGCAGCAAATTTGGCAGGATTAGAAGTAGTAAGCTGTTGTTTGCTTGTTTTAATACTCCAGTTCACCAACATCATAAGTGCAATGATTCCTAGCTGTACAAGATTAATAGCCAGTACCGAAAGGTAGGTCTTAGGCACACTGGAAGTGACATTGCCCTGAAAATCATATTTCATTGGAATGACGTTAGGTAGTGCCTTATAATTTAGGATCGAAATGATCCCAATGGCAAAAATAATAGCAATGTGAATGAGAAACCAATAGTTGGAATAGGTGAGCTTATTTTGGCGGAAGGCGGTATCGATTTTAACCCTTTGAGGTGCTCCTACAGTTGTAAGTGTTCCCTTTATTTTTTTCATCTTGAAATGAAATAAGATATGTAGTGCTGACCAGTACACAATGAATATCATTGTGCAAACACCGGTGATCATTGCGGTAGACTCTTCATTAGCAGATCGGAGTAAATACAGACAGACAAGTATAATCATCCCATTTCCAATCAGACTTACTGTAGCGAACGTACTCCGTAGCTTACGTAAGATGGGTGTGTGGTAATTATATTCACTTACCGTAACCCCGAAGCTGATTGTTTCCCTTGTCACATAGGGTGCAAAGGATAGAAGTAAGGCTAATGGAGCAAAAATTAAGATGATAGGTAATATACTAAATAGTTGCATACATAACACACTCCCTCGATTCTTTATTCTCTGTTGTGACCCATCTTTACATCATCATACATTTGGTCTAACACCGCAGAAAGTTCCTCTTTGGTCATTCCACGACAGATTGCTTCGGCAATAATCGGTCTTAATTCTCTTTGCTGCTTTTTCAAAAAATCATCCGTTAAATCAGGCATCCCATCAGGGTTTACCACGACTCCCTTTTGTCTATGAACAAGAATGTATCCATCTTGCTTGAGTAGTGTATAAGCCTTGTTGACCGTATGAAGGTTAACACCGATATCTGCTGCCAAATTCCGAACCGAAGGTAGCGCTTCACCTAGCTGTAACTCACCACTAGCAATGCCTTCGATAATTTGATAAACAAGTTGCGAATAGATAGGAAGTTCGGATTGCATATCCAGTTGAATAATCAAGGGTTCACCTTCTTATTTGTTATCTGTTATATATCAAGTATAACAGTTATAACACAAGTGAGCAATACATATGAAAACAAAAAATAAAGCCGCATATCCATCGCGAGGGCAACTTACTTAACCCTTCACCATTGATATGCGGCTTATCCTGTTGAGCTTATCGATGTGCTTCAAGAGCAAACATTAGTGGTGGCACATGGCAACGTTGTATTTCAAATTCCATTTAAGTTTCAGTCTTATCTTCGACAATCCGATAATGGATTCTGCGAACTATAATTTTCAGAATCATATATAGCGGAATAACGATGATCATACCCAGAATATTTCCCAGATCGGCACCTACGAGCAAAAGAATAACGGTAGTCAGAGGATGAATATCAAGTTGCTTGCCGTAGACGTAAGGTGAGATCAGGTTATCCTGAATTTGCTGTGCAATCACAATAATGACCAGGGACCAGATCGCCATCGAAGGTGATTCGATAAACGCGACAATGACAACCGGGATAGCTGCGAGCAAAGCCCCCACATAAGGAATAAAGTTCAGAATAATGGATACGACAGTTAGCAGCAATGCATACGGCAAACCTAAAATGAGAAAACCGATATACATCAGGATCCCCAGGGCTACATTAACGATAACCCGGCCAACGATATAGTTGCTTAATGCTTCATCGATCTCATGGACGGTTTCTTCCCCATCCTTCCGATAATGTCTTGGCAACAACAAGGTCAGATTCGTTCCAAATTTGCTGCCTTCCTTAAGCATGTAATACAACATGATTGGAAACGTTGCCAGAATAATAACCAGATTGGATACCACGGAGAATAACCCGGAGACATAATCGGTTACCTGAGTGATCCCTTGGCTCAGAATATCGGAAAGTCGTGAGAATAGATTGGAATCGTCAGGTAGATATCTGGAAACAAAATTGCTCTTCTCAAGTGCATTCAACTGGTCGCTGAGCGAAGTAACCAAGGCTGGAGCATTCTCCACAAAATTCATCAGTTGTTCTCTCAATGAAGGCCATACCAGCACACTGAAACCAGCAAGTATTAATGCAGTCACGACATAAATAATCAGAACTGACAATGCACGCTTGATCTTATGCCTTTCCATATAATCGACGAGCGGGCGCAACAGATAATAGAAAAAACCAGCAATCAGCAGCGGAATGATGATGATGTGAATCAGTGAGGTCAGGGGGCTGAAAATAAAGTTTACTTTATCCCCCAGATACACGATGAGCAGCAGCAGAATAATCGCTGTGCAGATGCGGTAGAACTTGTTGTTTATCAAGAAACGTGATCCCTCCATGCGCTGCGTTGCCAAAGTGACTGCGGCGTTGATATGTATATCTAGTCATTTACTTATGATACTAAGTACCCTTAAATGACAGTCATGCCACAGCCGAAGCTGAATATACACTTTTTTCTTCCCAAAACAGCATTCGAGCAAAAAAAAGAAGCAGGCGTTAGCCTGCCACATCTCTTTTGCTGAATACAACCCAGGAAATCACCATGAAAATAACATAATACACTGCCAGGACTGCAATGGAGAAACCAAGTGTCATTCCTGCACTCGGACCACCCATGAGCGCAAAATCCGCCCCGGAAGTCATGTATTTGCTAAGATCCATGTTGTTGAATAAAACATACTTGGCCCACTCATAACGGACCGGATTGAATATGAGTGAGAAGATACTTTGCGAGAACATAATGAACAGGGATAATCCAATCGCAAGTGCGCCTGAACGAAATACGGAGGACACCATGAAGGCAATCGCAAGCGTAATGAACAGATCGACGTACAAATATCCCCATAGCGTCAGAGCATTCGTAGCGGGACTAATGCTTCCTCCCGGAGCATCATGCGAGAAAAGGATATAGGACGTTAGCATGGCCATCGCGATGAGCAGCAATGTACTGACAATACTGAAGCCAATGACGGTCAGGTATTTGGAAGCGAGAACTTTGCTTCGTGACCATGGACGGATCAGCAATAGCTTAATAGTTCCCCAAGTAAATTCACCTGCAACCGATTCCGCTGCAATCACAACACAGAAGATCGTGTTCAAGAAAAACGTAATCTGGATGGTCGTCACAGCCGCTTCCCAGTACAAAACTTCATTGGACCCCATGCCTTCTCGCAGTAACACTGGCATTAACAGCGAGATCAGCGCCAGAATCGATAACATGATCCAGGTACGGGGACGACGGAATATTTTCATATTTTCATTCAATATCAGATTACCGAAACTACCCAATGCCTCCACCCCCAGTGACTTGCAAGAATTGTTCTTCCAGGGTATGAGTCACGTTACGAATACCGTATACCTGAAACCCTTCGCTAACCAGCTTGGCATTGATATCCGGAATCTGCTCGCGAGACACCCGTGCCACCAGGACATTGCCCTGTACAGTAGCACCCTGGATCAGATCCGCAGCCCGGTCTGCATCATTCAGCTCAAAAGCAACTTCAATTAATGCATCCGAACCTGCTTCAGCACGAAGGTTTCTTACATCAATTAACTTGCCGTTCTGGATAATGGCTACGGTATCACACATCAGTTCCATCTCCGACAGCAAATGGCTGGATACGAAGACCGTAATGCCTTCCTCTTGGGTGAGCTGACGCAAATAATCTCTCAGTTCCCGTATACCCTGTGGGTCCAGACCATTGGTCGGCTCATCTAGAACAAGCAGCTTCGGTTTATGTAATATCGCTTGCGCGACACCCAGACGCTGGCGCATGCCCAGTGAGTAGGTTTTGACTTTATCGTGGATACGGGCCGTAAGCCCCACACGCTCAATCGTTTCCGCAATACGTTCTTTCGTAACTCCCGGCGACATGCGGGCAAAGTGAACGAGATTCTGGTACCCGGTCAAGAACTTGTACATCTCCGGATTTTCCACAATGGCTCCGACCTGGGCTACAGCCTGCTCAAACTCATTCTTCACACTGTGTCCCGAGATCAAAATGTCACCTTTACTGATGGACATCAGTCCAACCATCATTCGAATCGTCGTTGTTTTTCCCGCGCCATTAGGTCCTAAAAAACCAAAAACCTGCCCCGGAGAAATATCCAGAGTCAGGTCGCTGACCAATGATCGGGAGGATATGATCTTGCTGACGCCCTGAATCCGGACGACCGGCTCCTGTTGCATTCAATCCCCTCCTTCATGGACGAGCATATAGCTCATGCCCGTTTCTCATATGCACACAGTGTATCATAATCTTTAGTATATTGTCCCGCAAACTGGGATTTCCCCTGACGTTTCACTTCAACTACACACGCTTCACAGCATCCAAGCGGCATTTCACTCCGGTAGAATCCGGTGCGAAATACGTGATTGCCTCCATAGCCCTCTTCCTTCATTTCGACAGAGCTTCTAGCGACCGACACAATCATCCCACAACTGACACAGTAAAAGCGGCCCGTTTCGATCAATGATATTCCTTCCCCTCACAAGGAGCTTAGAAGTCCCTGTTATTTGTCGTTAGACGCTGAAAATTGATACATTTTGTATCTACCTCGTAATTTACTTGACACAGGGACTAATGTCAAGGCTTTACAGCCATAAAATCGAGTAAAATACAAAAAAAGCTCCATAAATGCGACAAAAGTCTCGCATTCATGGAGCTTCGTGTTAGGTAAATGATACAATTCGGTGCAACGTATGGGCGAATATCATTATGACTTAATTCCAGTCGCTTTGACAATGATGCTTGATTATTCACTGTTGTTGTTATCCTGCGAGGAACCCTCATTCTTCTGATTCGGATAATACCAGAGTAAGGTCCACTCATCACCATCCTCTACCAGATAACAGGTCTGCACAATATCGAATTGTCCAAAGGTACCTGAGTACTTCTGAGTGACCCGGATTCTGTAAGCTTCTGAGAAAGGCTTCACACCATCCACCACCGTTACATCGAACTCTCGCTCCGGCTTCTCCATCTCCAATTCAAAGGTTTCCACGCCAAAATGCTGCATGAATATATGTGCTCTATTCTGTACATAAGCACTCTTTGGAAACCTCTCCTTCATCAAGGGATGAAACAGTTCCCACGAACTACCGAAGTCACCCGTCTGCTCATATTTGTAAAATTCTTCGGCAACAGCCGCAGCTTCATCCGGTGTATCTGCCCGAAACAAATACGGAATGGTTCTACCGATCAACCATAGCAATAGTAGTATGATCGCTATGAACCCGATCTTCTTGAGCAAAGCATTCCTGTTCCTTCTTCGCAGCATGTCCAGTCCTCCTTGTCCTCCATCCATATTTATGATGGATGGTAGACAAGTAGAAGCTGAACGATGCATCTAATTTCCTGGGAAATCACGTTCTTTAACGATGAGAGCGTCTAAATGATCTTAATTTCCGATAGATCGCTACGCCCGCTATCCATAACATCACACCACAGAAACCACCGACTAGATCAACTCCCACATCTCGAATGGAAGCCGTCCGATTGGGACTGAAACGTTGGATATATTCATCGATGGATGCGATCACGATAACCGTAGCCAGTGCAACTCCTATAGATATGTTCATGCCGCTTCTTCGATAACACATCCCACAATAGACGAGTACAGCCAAGACAGCATAGACAAATACATGCGCGCTTTTACGAAATACGAACTCGACAAAGTCATAGGGGCGTTGGTTTAATGAATAATGATGCTCACCATAAGTGAACTGGATATCCGGCAGCAATAACACCCACTGTATTTTCTCAGACCATTGATGGAGCCAAGGTTGAATGGTCTGTTGCTGATAAGATTGTGCGGACATGGACCAGATGAACAAAATCCACGACATAATCAGAAGCACGGAGATCACGTATCCGAATCTTCTCCGCTTATGGTTATGTCGCCTACGCCGGGAGCCCTCCTCTATTAGGATTGTAATCACCACTTTCATATCTCTTTCTATACTTCTCTTATAGTGCTAAGTACAGATTATTGAACAAAAGAGCCTGTAAATAACCCACGGCCATTCGTACCTACATAGACCTTCCCATATGTCTGGCGATCAGCCTCCATCACTTGGGGCTCATTACCGAGACCGATGCCAGTCGCAGGTGTGATGTTATTCCAGGTGAGTCCCATATTATCGGAACGGAAGAATCCCTTGACCTGATTGACCGTGCCATAGATAAAGACAGCAGGATTAGCCGCTCCTGATTTTCCTTTTCCAAAAGCAAATAGCTCAGATGATTGTACATTTTGTATTTTGGTGAACGTAGCCCCGGAAGTATTGGAAGCATATAAGCCCGCTCCCCCTAGACTCACCCAGACTACATTCTCCATTCCTGGTGCAGCCTCCACCTTGATTTTCTCACTCTGCGGCAATGCAGTAGCATTCGCCTTGATCCAGTTAGCCCCGCCGGTAGTTGTTCGATATAGATGTCCAGCGGAATACACATAAAACTTATTCCCATTTGTTCGATCAGCGGCCAGCGTCTGATTATACGTGAATATGGAATCTCCTCCAGTATTATTCGACGGAAGTCCATTCATACTTTGCCAGGTTACGCCCTTATTCGTGCTTCTCACCGCGTTACCGGTTTGTGGCAAATAAATAATCAAATTAGGATTCGAAGCCGAATATGCTACACGCCCCAATTGGGAGCCAGGAGGCACATTCACAGAGGTAGTCGTCAGCCCATTATCAGTGGACAAAAATAGCCTTGTAATGGTTCCATACCAATCATTGCTCCCCAAATAAATGATCTGATTGGGATCTGCCTCATGATAATCGATGCTCACGACTTCCTGCATGCCTGAAAGTGGAAGCTTTCTAATCGGTGTGTTGAACACATCGGAATGCCTGAACCCAATCTGATCGGCCACACCACTAAAAAAAGAAGCCCCTTGAGGTGGTGTCGCAGCTGCTAGGGCAACGACTTCCTCATGTCCATCTGTAATCGCATCCCATTGCGTCATCGCCTGTGTAATATTATCTGTCTTAAATACCCCTGACCAATCGGAGGCATATACTCTTCCGGGATGATGGGGATCAAACACAACACTTGATGTCGCCGAAAAGAACATGTTGGATGTCCACCATGGGGGTCTGTCGTTAAGCGTTTTGTTCACGTTGGTCCAGGTTTGACCACTATTGGTGGAGCGATATAAGGGTAAGTTACTGCCGCCCGTTCGAACAGCAACCAAAATGTGATTATCATTGGAGGGATCAATACTTATACCATAGTAGGATGAATATTGAGAACTTGGGGTAATATTGGTCCATTGCTTTCCATTGTATTTCAGAACTCCACGGTTATCCGTAGTCACATACAAAATCCCACTTTTGGATACCGTCATCCGCGCTGTACTCTCTGGGCTATTCCTGATCAATTCCCAAGTCATCTGGCCATTGCTTCGTTTCATTTTGGAAAAGATTCCAATACCTCTTACTCCCGCATACACAACTTGCTCATGCTTGGCTGCAGGGTTAACTCCATATGCAACGCTCCGAATCCCCTGCCCTGAGAGTCCATAGGGAACCTCACGCACATGGCTCCATGTCTCTCCGCCATTGCTGGATGTATATAATCCATCGTATCTTGTGCCCACATGCAGATAGTTCGAATTTGATGGGTTGACAGCAATACTCTCCCCCATTGCCCTATGAATATTGCCATTCGAAACATTACGAAGATTTAATCCCGTTCGGGTCCATGTCTCGCCTCGATCTGTCGACTTCAGGATGTCACTGGGACTTCCATTCGCATACTTTCCGGCAGCAACATAGACGATATCCGGATTCTGATGATCAAGCGCAATGCCATCGATGCCATATAGATTACTTTCGTCAGGTTCAATATGATCCAACAAAGGAATCCACCTGTTATATACAGGATCAAGCCGATAGACACCGCCAATATCCGTACGAGCATAGACCAGGTTTGGCTCTGTTGGGTGAACAACAACCGCTGTAACATAACCTCCACCGCCAATGGGTATTTGATCCCATTGATAACTTTCAGCAGACTGAACAATATTTCGGGTTGTCGGAATCATAAGTGTATACATTAAAATGACGATCAATACCAATTTAGGCAGCCTGAACATACGCATGTGGTTCACCCCTTATCCATTTAACCGGAGTGTTCTTTGATCAACTGATGTATCCGATTCTTCTCAGACTGTTCCACCATATAGTAATATACTCCGTCGATTTTCTTACCTGCACCTTTAATCTCAACCGATTCTACATGTTCCAGCACGTTGCGATAATTACTAAGCATCTGCTTCATCTCATCAAAGGAAATGTCTGTTTTGACATGTTCGCTCACTTCTCCAAGCAATGACTCCAACTGAAATACAGTAGATATCTGAACAGTGCTTTTCAATACCTGTTTGATAATTTCACGCTGTCGGTCATTTCGTCCAAGATCACCCTTGGGATCATCATAACGCATGCGTGAAAACCCCAGTGCACTCGCACCATCCAAGTGGACGGTGCCCTTCTCAAATCGATGACCCTCATATTCAAAGGCAAAAGGATTGTGGACATCTACCCCACCAACCAAATCGATAACCTTAGCGAATCCTTCCATATCCACCTTCAAATAATAGTCTATGGGTACTCCAAGGAATTGTTCAACCGTTTGCACAGACATGTTCACACCGCCAAAGGCATAGGCATGGTTGATCTTATCCTCTGTTCCATGCCCGACGATGCTCGTGCGTGTATCGCGAGGAATATTGAACATGAGTACCGATTTTTGAGCTGGATTCACACTGAGCACGATCATGGTGTCTGAGCGTCCACGATCATTGGCTCGCTCATCCACTCCCAGGATCAGGGCGTTGAAAGGTTCCTGATTCTCCATGTCAATCGGGAACCTGCCTCCTCTGTTATCCAAAATAGATACCTGTTTGATGGGGTCCCGGGGCTCATAGATGTTGTCTGCAGCTGATTTCACATGAAGGTACAGATAGATTGCGTAACCAAGTACAATGGCTATCATAAGGATGAGAACTGCTAACGAAATTTTGATCCCCAGTTTGAGTTTCATGTTCATGCCTCCGGTTACAGAACTGCGGTTTTTCTTCCATCAATATTCGTTAAACCTGGACGACCAACAGAGTAATATTGAAAAGCAGTATCCTTGATCTGGTCTTCTTCATAAATATTTCTTCCATCAATTAGAATCGGTTGCTTCATATAGGCTGCCAGTTCGGTCAGATCTACCTCCGTAAACTCCTTCCATTCGGTGAGGACACAGAGCGCATCAGCACCCTCAGCGGCTTCCATTGCACTAGAGGTCCACGTAATTGCTGGTGAATCAACCTCCTTTCGAAAATTCTCCGTAGCAATGGGATCGTAAGCTTTAACCGTTGCTCCCTGATCAAGCAGGCGCTGAATAATTTCAACCGCTGGTGCATCACGTACATCATCCGTATCCGGTTTGAAGGCAAGACCCCAGACTGCAATTTGTTTGCCATCCAGTACGTCTAATGCCTCTTCCAGTTTACGAATTACGTTAAAACGTTGATCCTTGTTCACTTCCACCACGGATTTCAACAGTTTGAAGTCATAATCTACATTACCTGCAATTTGAATCAGAGCTTGTGTATCCTTAGGGAAACAAGAACCTCCATAACCAATGCCTGCCTTAAGAAACGATGCACCGATTCGTCTGTCATACCCCATGCCTTCAGCAACGCGACTAACATCCGCTCCTACCTTTTCACAGATATTAGAAATTTCGTTGATAAAGGAAATCTTGGTTGCCAGGAAAGCGTTAGAGGCATACTTAATCATTTCTGCCGAACGAATATCCGTTACAATAATCTGATCGGTTAGTGGCTGATGAAGCTCCTTCAACGTGGTGACCGCTCTCTCACTGTTTGTTCCAATTACAATTCGGTCAGGATACAATGTGTCCTTCACAGCCGTGCCTTCCCGAAGGAACTCAGGTACCGATGCCATGTCGAACGGATGATTCGTCAAACTGCTGATCCATTCCTGAATCCGATCATTGGTTCCGACAGGAACAGTGCTTTTAGTCATTATTATTTTATAATTATCCATAAAAGAACCAATTTCTCGCGCAACAAGCTCAATATAACTCAGATTCGCTTCGCCATTCGGCAGTGATGGTGTTCCTACCGCAATAATAATGATATCTGAACGATGGATGGCATCCTGAATGTTGGTGGTGAAGGTCAGCCTGCCCGCTTCCATATTGGAAGTCATGACTTCCTTGAGTCCCGGTTCATAGATTGGAACATGACCATCCGTCAGCATAGTCACTTTTTCTACATTATTGTCGACGCATATCACGTTATTTCCCAGTTCCGAAAAACATACGCCTGATACCAAACCTACATAACCTGTGCCAATCACCGTAATATTCATTCCAACATCTCCCCCATATTATAAAGTCTTGGTTAAACGTGCTTCATATAAGTCTGAACAATGTCCTGCCATTCGGTGGATACTCTAACGATATCTTCTTCAATCAGCTGACTTCCGATCTGTACTTCGATGATCTCCAGTTCAGTAACCGCTCTGACCGAATGAAGCATGCTTCGATCAATAATCACCGTATCTCCCTGGCTGATCGTTCGACGCTTGCCATCCAGAATCAATTCCCCTGTTCCAGATACTACCGTCCATACCTCATTGCGGAGCAGATGATATTGATAGCTCAGGTTCTTCCCGGCACTGATGCAGATTCGTTTAGTAAGCACCTCGCCGCCGGCTTCATTTCTCGTATAATCCAGCACCCGGTAGCACCCCCATCGGCGCTCCTCGTACATAGGACGTTGATCCTCGTTTTTCACGATCTCTTTGATCCGCGGACTCGCTTCTTTGTCACTGACCAGAATGCCATCCGGACTTACAGCAACCACCACACCTGACAGCCCCAAGACGGCAACCGGAATATTCAATTCATTGATTAGGTGAGTATCGTGAGAATCATCCGTAATCCAGCCTTTACCTACAACAGAAGTTCCCATCTCTTCCGTGAGTGTGTTCCACGTGCCTAGATCTTTCCAGAAGCCGTTGTAAGGAATGGCAATAACCTTATTTGCCTTCTCGACAACCTGGTAATCAAAACTGATTTTCTGCAATCTTCCGTACTGCTTCAACATCTCGTCGTACTGTATGGGCAGCTCCATCTCAATGAGCAAATTGATCAAATACTCCAGCTTAAAAGCAAAAACCCCGCAATTCCATAATGCCGCCTGCTCAATCATGAAGGCTGCATCGGATTCGCAGGGTTTCTCCTGGAACTTCGCTACATGAACGTATTCGTTGCTACTGTTACTGGAAGATGAGGATTGCGGAATGATATATCCGTACTTCTCTGACGGGTAGGTTGGCACCACTCCCATTAAGGCCAGATCCGCACCTGACTTATCGAGCATCTCAGGCAAGGTAGCCAGAACCTCGAAGAACTCCTTTTCGACAAAAGGATCTACAGGCAGTACAGCAACCGTTTCACTCAGACTCACACTCTCCACCGAATACAGATAGGAAGCGGCGAGTGCAATCGCAGGGAACGTATCTCTGCGCTCAGGCTCCACGACCAGTTTCACATCGTCTCCTAGCTGTGAAGTCAGAATCTCAACCTGTGGCAGACTGGTTGCAATCAACGCCTGTGAAGCAAGTCCGGCAGAATTCAGTTGCCGCCATACCCGTTGCACCATCGATTCCGGGTTGCCCTCGGGTCCATGGAGCACTTTAAGAAATTGCTTGGATCTTGAATCATTGGATAAAGGCCAGAGACGCTTGCCCGAACCACCGGATAACAAAATACTTCTCATAGGGCTGCTCCATCCGAGATCACAACCGTCCCAGATCCTTTACCTGCCTTGGCCGGTTGATTATATGTGCTGGTCTGACCAGCTTCCAGTCTGCCTACCGGATTGTTCCGTGTCCAGGCTGTATAATAATTCGAGTTCTTGCCATACGAATTGTCCAGCAGGATGTTCGGTTGATCGAGGAGACAAGCCAGAATATGTCCGTGCAGACGAGATGTCGTGACGGTTTTGTATTTATTGAATTCCTTGACGGCCGTATGTACCATCCGATCAGAGTATTTGTACCACAACCAGCGGGCGAGAGTGTTGCCTTTCCCTGACTTCAACCGGGAAGAGATCATGCGAATAATCTTCCGATCTACGCGGTTATACAATGTTTCCCAGTCTTTGAATGTGGCCTTGGGCCCACGGATGGATTCGTAATGTACCTGATTCTGAGTTTTCTCGATATCTTTCCGAAAGAAATAGAGCATCTCGGCAACAGGTTGGCTTTTGGACTTGAGAGGCCACAACTGATGCGCCATATCTGGAGAAAGATATACGTTCGTTTGTTGAAACTCTTTACTGGCAATCTCATAAGATAATGTATCCCGGACAAAAAAGTGTACATCCTTATGACGATTGAATACCTGTGCTGTCTTTTTCAATTCAATATCACTTTTGTAAAACATCGTCTGAGGCAGAATGACAATCCGGTGATTCGGATGCTGGGCAATCATTCGTTCTCTCAATTTCTGATGAGCTGGATACAGATCGCCAAAGTTGCCTCCTCCGTGTAGCACGATCGTGATACCTTCCGGTACCTTAAGGGACAATGGGCAATCCAGAATGCTGTATCTGGCAAGTACATTAATATGATTGTCTCGGAAGAAAGCTTCCGTACCTTTCATAATCAACAAGTCTCCACCATTGCTGTGAACCGGGTAATCCAGATAATAGATATCGGTACGCGGGGGAATGACCTTCAGAATCTGAAGTAAGTGTCCCTTCAACTCTTCCATGGGATGAATATTGTTAGTGCCCAGCATCTCCATCTCCTCCTTGGGTGACTCTTCTTTTTTTATTCAACCGTTCAGCTAGGAAAGAAATATCCTTTTTGTCAAAAAACATGCCACCGAACTTAACTTTAAATGCGATCTTCATCGCTGCAACGGTGACCAGCATACGCACGATGGAGCCGATGAGCAGGGCAATGGCGATACCGTTTAATCCCCATAGGGGAGTAAGCACAAAAAACAGACCAATCGTGACTGACAACGCGATGAGTTGTCTGATCATAACCAGCCCCGGTCTTCCCAAAGCATTGAATGCAGAAGCGAGAATCCAGGAACCGCCACCGATAATACATTCAAACGCCAAAATATAAAATGCCTGACTCGCCTCCAAAAACTCCTTACCGAACAAAATACCCATCAGCCAATTCCCTACAAACATGGTTGGCATGACGATGATCGTCATGATAATTAAAGAGAGTCGGAATGCTCGCCCCACAGTACGAATGACCTGATCCTGTGGTAATCCGGTGACCTTGGGGAACACAACACTGCTTATTGCATTTTGCACCGCATTATAGATACGGGATAACGCAAAGACGACGGAATAAAGACCGAAATCTCTAGGCGTAAGCAGAGCCAATATAATAATCTTGTCGAACTGGGTATAGAGGGTGCCGAGGAGTTCCACACCAAATACCCGACTGCCGTAACCAAACAGATTTTTGGCTGCCTTTCGATCAATCGCCTTGGTAAACCACTTAAACTTCAGGCTATCTCTGAGCGTATATGCTGCCCATGCAACAACAATCACTGAACTCGCTATGGACACAAAAGAAGCCATTCCAATGCTCATCGCACCAAGCAACCATAAGAAGATCATGACAATCACTTTCAGAACCGGATTATACAACCGTATCCCGTTATAGACCTGGAATCTGTCACGACTCTGCGACAGGGCAGATAACAGATTAATCAGGATCAGTACCGGAATACTGGTGACGGTAAACCAACGGGCAATCGTAATGACCTCTGGCGGATAATCCGCCATCCAGGAAGGCATATAGATCCAGGCAATCGCTCCAAGAATAAAGCTAATCGGAATTTGGACCATGAAGCTAAGCCGTAAATATTCAGCGCTTTTCTCCGCAGCTTCCCGTTTCAGGTTATAGATAATCGAGGTTGGAAGTCCCCAACTTACCAGACCAATGAGAAATGTCGGCCAGAACAAGATCGCCGAAAAAGCTCCCTTACCTTCAACACCAAACATCCGAGAAGTAATGATCGAAGTAATCGTAGTAAAGACCATAATAATGACGTTTGTTCCACTGGTATGCACAATGGTCTGTAACAGACTATTGCTTTTTAAGATTTTTGGGAGCGCGAGTTGTGACATGAACTATTCCTCATTCCTTACTGTTATATCTGAGTATCCCGATGATCAGACCGTTCCGGTAGCAGATTTGAGCCAGTTGCCGGGTGAAACGCTTCGGACTGTAAATACATAATAAGGCTCGAATAACCCCTTGCCCCAAACGAATAGCGTGTTTTATCGTTCGAATCGTACCCTTATCTTTTTTACGAACAGCATCACTGACGCCTTGCCAGAAGACACGCCGTAAAAACCAGTTCTTGGTCGTTCGTTCTTTGGATACCTTGTGCTGAACGGAGCCGAAGGGCGTATAAAACACTTTATGCTGGACCCTGATTCGCGAGATCAACTCACTCTCTTCATTGGATAATAAGTTCTTCCCCACTCTGCCCAGGTCCTCACGAAAAGGTGAGATATCCTGAAAGAGCTGTGTACGAAACGCCACGTTCGCACCGAACGGTATTGATGGATTAGGCATCTCAATCACATGGTCTGCATAATCCAAAATGGTATAAAGTGACAAGTTCTCGCTAGGGATCCAGTCTGGTTTCTGGCTCTCCCAGAGAGGTTCAATCTTGCCCCCCACACATCCGATAGAAGAGTCACTTTCGAATACGTCAACGATATGTTGAATCCATAATGGAGATGCGATTGCATCATCATCCAGGAACAGAATATATTCGCCGCGTGCTTCACGAATGGCTCGATTCCTTGCGGCCGATAAACCCGGCTTTTTCTCCAGGACATACTTGACGTTATCTACACCTTCGCTGGCTTGAATCTCCTGAACAAGCTGCGCTGTGTGGTCGGTTGAATTGTTATCAATCACGATAATTTCAACGTCATATTCAACATGTTGCCGAGCGGCACTAAGAACAGATTCATTCAGATCATAGGCTCTGTTATACGTGCATATGGCTACAGTGGCTTTCATTCGATCGTCCCCGCATCCTCATTGATTTAGATCGTATAGAGCGAAATTGTTCGCTTCGCGATCCCTGACCATTCCAACTTATCTAGCATAGATTGGAATCCATTGCCTTCCCTGAACTCGTCATCCTTGGCACGGATTTTTTTCATGGCTTCTTCCAGTCCCTCCTGATCCGAAGGGTCATACAATACTGCACAGCTCTCAGGCAAGTACTCTTCCATGAGCCCCATTCTTGGGGCAACGACAGGTTTACCAAAAGACAGTGCCAGAATTGCACTGCCTGATGTTGCAATATTTTTATATGGAAGAATCATCGAATCAATAGCTTCAAAATAATCCGAGTATTCCCCATCCTGAATAAAATTGAAGTATGTGTGAATGCGATCCGAATGGCGTATTGAATCTTCCAGATCATAGTCAGCTGCCTTCTTGCCAGCGATGAGCAGATGAGCATCCTTCCAATCCAGATGGTTGAACGCCTTAATTAGATCATCCACCCCTTTATACGGTGAAACCTGACCAAAAAAAGCAAAGACATAGTCATTTGCCGGGATGTTAAAGAGGTCTCTGATATTTTGCCCTGTTCGTCCATATACCCCCTGATAATGTCCATGAGGGATAACTTCAATCTTGTGCTCAGGCACATGAAACGTCTCACTAACGCTGCGAATGAGCGGTTTGCCCATCACGATCAGTTTGGTACAATTCCGTACTAGAAACGTCCTCATCCAGTAATCATGCCACGTTCTACCGCTGTTATGCGGCCATATGTTATGAACCGTCCAGAACAACTTCGCACCCTTTAGTCGCACATACATAATCATGAGAATGAAAAATATGGACTTGATGAATGTCGAGAACGCGTTGTTTCCTTTGTAATAAAAACTCGGCCAGTGAAAGTGAAGTACATCATTCTTACGGACATGTTTCAAGTCTTTTTTGGAAAAATGCTTCACATCCCATCCCTGATCTTCGATGGACTGCGATAATAATTCATTGAATTTGTTCGTCTTGATCATTTTGGGCAACATGTAAACTACAGGTTCACGCATGATTACACCTCTGCTTTAGGCTGTTCCTTTATACTCTTCTTTGCTCAACGTTTCGCTTCGGAACTGTTTTCTCAAACGATAACCGACCAACATGGTCCTGATATTGCGCTTGAACAAGGTGAAGTTTTTCCACCACGGATAAAGAGCCAACGTATTTTTGAGAAAAAGAACATTTCGCTTCGGATTCTTGGACCACTCCATCATGCGATAATGATGCAGTTGACGCCTCCTTTGTTCCTCGCTCATATCCTTGTAATACTTAATCAGTACTTTGCGTTGTCCCTGAAACTTTTTCTTGGATGAGGTCGAGATGCGTGGACCCTGATGGATATAGATATGCACAAGAGGTTCCCTGATATTGATTGCATGATGTCCTCTTTGCAGAATACGAAGATAGAAATCATAGTCTTGTGCAGAGGTTAATTGTTCATCAAACATGACGGAGCGTGCCAACTGGGTCTGCACCATGATTTTGGAGGTTTCACCGATCCAGTTGTAGGTCAGCAAATCCTGATAGAATACGAGTTCCCGAGATTCAACGGACACCTTCCTGCGAGTTACCTTTTGATCCTGATCCACATAGACAAGAACTTTACTGCAAAAGCAAAAGAGTTCTTTATTTTCTTCCAGGGCTCGGGTCTGGGATTGGATTTTATCAGGCAACCACTGATCATCATCGTCCAGGAACGCAATATATTTCCCGTTGGCACGTTGTATCCCTAAATTTCGGGCATGATTGGCACCTTGAGCATAAGGAACCTGGATATATTGTATTCTGTGATCTTCCTTGGTCCATGCTCTGCATACCTCTTCGGTATGATCCTGTGAGCCATCATCTACAATAATAATTTCCAGAAAGGGATAGGTCTGTTCCAGCACACTTGCCATGGCCTTTTTCAACAATTCAGCGCGATTATGCGTTGTTATAATACAGCTTACCAATGCTTCCATAGAACCACCTTTCCCTTGAAACTAGGACACTTTCATGTGCACCTTGTCATAGATGGACGATAAATTTTCAATGAGACTGTTCATGTTGAACTTGGATGTGACCAGTTCCTTATTGTTCAATCCCATCTGCATTCTCAGTTCCTTATCCAGAATAAGTCTCTCCAGCACATGGGTCAGAGCTGCAACATCCCCTGGTTCAACGAGAAAACCATTCAGCTCATCTGTAATGACTTCCGGTATGCCACCCACCCGAGTAGAAACAATCGGCAAGCCTTCATTCATAGCCTCCAGAATTGCCATCGGAAGCCCTTCATGATAGGAAGGTAGAACTAGCAGATCCGCATGGTGAAGCAACCGTTCCTTCTCCTCGCCTCTAATCCACCCTGGCACTTCCACGTATTCTGTGATACCGTAACGTTCAACCAGCGCGCGAACTTCATTCACTTCGCCATCACCAGCCAGTGTGAAGACCGCTTCGACTCCTCTTTGCTTCAATAGTTGAATAGCTAACAGGAGATCATACACACCTTTTCTCTTGCCAAGACGGCCCATGAACAAGCATCGTGGAACCTGACGTTCTTCTCTAACCGGAGGTTCTTTAATGAACACGCCATTATAGAGCACTTCGATTTTGGATTCAGGCACGATCCGGGAAAAAAAACTTTTCCATGTATACGACAGTACAATTAATTTATCCACTTGATTCAAGACATACTTGCATAGCTTCTGTTGCAACGGATGCCGATTATAGAACACATCGAAGCTCGAAGCATGAATATGGACAATCACTGGCACCCTAAATATTTTACGGCCAACGAGAATGAACAACGCCTTACGATAAAAACTCCCGTTGTAAGACATATGAATATGAATCATGTCCGGTTTGAATGTAACGAGCTTCACGAGAAATTGAAGAAAACCTTTGATAAAGATGATTAGTCGTGCGAGCACACTACCTGTAATGTAGGTTTCAATTCGCTGTAAATGGTACTGCTCGGCGATCAATGAATTTTCAATATTTACAATGACACTTACTATTCCGCCCATGTCCTTCGTAGAAGAACCGATGACCAGCACCTTAGGTTTCATTATTCCACTCCTTTTGAATCGTAACAAACCCATCCCATCAAAGAGAATTAATATAACCCTTAATAGAGGAGAGCAACTGCGAGTTACTTTTCACATAGGGTTGAAAGTCGAGTTTATCAATATTGGCTATTAATGCGTGGAGTTCATCTTCGTTCTGAGCTACCGAAATATACCCTTTATCTTGAAACACTTTTGCGATCTCCAGTTGATGATTATCCACATGCTCCCCATGATCCTTCCGCCTTGGCATCACGATTACCTTTTTGTTCATTTGCAGTGCACTGGTAATGACCCCTACTCCCGCGTGGGACAGGACAAATTCACTTTTCGCAATATGCTCATTCATCTCTTCCTGATTAAAAAAAGGCTTTTGTTGATAATGAAGCGGCTTATATTCACTGTAACCGGATTGCACAAGAACCTCTGAAGGCATCTGCCCCTCCTGGATGAGATTGTCGACGGCTTTCAGTAGTCGGTTAAACTGGAATCGCTGTGTTCCAAGCACGACAAAGATCAAAATAAAGCCCCCCTATACTTCGCATTCGGATAAGCCTCTTGAAGCGTCTCCCATTGGATATAAAATTCATCGGCAAACTTGTATATCATTCTCCCTGTCAGGGTTGGCGAATATATTTTGGCGTAACTTTCCACAAAAACAAGCTTAGCACCCATCAATTTCCCAAGTAAGCACAAAGGATATACCGCTCCCGCTCCAGTGGTGATCAGAACTTTCGGGCGTTCTTTCAGCAGAATGAACAACGAAGCTATAATATTGCGTAGCACAATAAATAAGAACAGGATATTCTTTCGCTCCTGCTGAGACAGGAAATAGGTTCGATTCGAAAGATTCAGTTTACTGCTTGCTTCGCTTTTTTCCGTTACCAAAAAGTAATCATGATCTTCCACTGCAGGGATCAGGTTTAACAATTGATTCAGATGGCCTCCTGTGGAACTTACTAGACAGACTTTCATTGCACGATCTCCTTTCGATGGACAAACTCTTGGGGATTGTCAGGGACAACACGTTTCTCATCGCTGATCTGATATAACGCATTAAGATACACACAAAAAGGAGCGATTAAATGAATGGTGGACAACGTATTATCGACAAAAGAGTAGATAGAGAAACCAACAATCATCCCGACAAAATAAGGTTTCACGAGACGATTTAACTTGTTATACACTTTTTTGTATACAAATAATAAGGCTCCAAAAATCAGTAAAGCCCCCACCAGTCCTCCATCATAATAAAAGCGGATGTATTCATTATGGGGAACGGTAAAACCTGAAAAGATACTGCCATCATTAGCAACCAGGGCAGAACCCAGCCCCTGACCAAAAATAGGGTACTCATTCGCTTTTTTGATAAAGAAGGCCCACGCGGAGTCTCTACCTGATAATCCCTTGCTCTCCTGCCTCAACTCATAATTATCCCACTGCAAAACAACCATCACGGAGACGGCGGCCAGAAATAAAACAACAGGAAGAAGAGCACTCGTTCTGCCCTTCACAAATTTCCTTACATGGTCAAATAAGTACATACAGACGATGGGGATCAGCGCAAGTAAAGGCCCGCGGGTTCCTGTTTGAATCAAAATAATAAAATGCGTTAGCGTAAGAGCATAATTCAGGATAACTTGATTTTTGTATCGAATCTCCATCAGACAAATACAGATCGAAATAAAACAAAGCATTCCCAAATGCGCCGCAATATTAGCTCCCTGTAAACGGCTGACGCCTGAACCCTCCAGATTGGTGATGGATAACATCCCCGTTTGCTGCAGGATGAGACCACCAATCAAACTAAACACCGGAAGCCAAGCAAGGACTCTGATGATCCTTTTGCTAACTTCCTTCGGAAAATTCACCATTAGTAACAGGAAAGGAACAACCAATCCCAAAAAAGCTTTAAAGGGATCCAGTGGGCTCATCTTGCCTGGCATGACAGATAAAAAATAACTCTGAACAAAGAGATACCCCACAGCCAATGCCGGATAAATGAATTGTTTCTTCAATCCATACCTCAAAAAAATAGGAAGTATGAAAAACAGGATCAGCAATTTGTAAAAGGAAGAAGCATCAAAACCCATCATTTGCATTCTGAAGATTTTGTCCATGGATAGCGAGAATGTACCGATCACGATCATATAGACCCAACTTGGATGTTTCATGTATATCCCAAACAGAATCAGTAGTGCCAATGCCATGATTGAAATGAACGGTAAGTATACTGCCATGCCAATAATGATCAATGAGGAAAGAATGATATATAACGTATTCCCTCTAGAAGAAGCAAAATAGTCTGTTTTTTGCATATCTGCTATGCCACCTCAAAGCCAGAATCGTGTCTCAAAATGCATCCTTCGAACCAACCAGGACCCTGAACGTTCTGAAGATAATTTTGATATCCACCAACATGCTACGCTCACGGGCATACGTCAGATCCAGCTCTACCATTTCATCAAAACCGACACTATTTCGACCGCTAACTTGCCATAATCCCGTACATCCCGGAATCATCTGCAGTCGCTGTCTGTCATAGGAAGTGTAATTCTCCACTTCTCTGGGCAGAGCCGGTCTGGGTCCAACGAGACTCATCTCTCCTCGGAACACGTTCCACAACTGTGGTAGCTCATCCAGACTGGTTTTTCGAATAAACTTGCCAATCCGTGTAATACGGGGATCGTTCTTCATTTTGAACATGTTCCCATTCACTTCATTCTGATCAATCAGCTGTTCCAGCAGATCTTCTGCATTCGCAACCATCGACCTGAATTTGTACATATGAAACTCTTTACCATTCTGTCCGACTCGTACCTGACGAAAAAAAACAGACCCCTGCGGGGCCTCGATTTTGATCAGTATTCCGATGACCGCAAACAAGGGGCACAAAATGATCAAACCTATGAAAGAACCCAGCAAATCGAGCATTCTTTTCATAAATAGATACACTTTATCTGCATTTTGTCCTGCCATCGTTGATGCATTGTACCCCAGACTTGGGTCCATAACGATCTCCGCTTCCTTCGTTTGGGGAGATGGACTCATTCAAACTCCCCCCCGGCTACATGTTCTACCGACTCTTTTTCCAGAATCTGTTGCAGAGCTTGCAGCATTGGAATTCTAAGTTCCTGTTTTTGCAGAGCGAAGTCGATGGTCGTCAAAATGAATCCCAATTTCTCGCCGACGTCATAACGTACTCCCTCGAAATCGTAAGCATACACTCCTTGTGTCTCATTTAAACGCTGAATCGCGTCCGTTAATTGAATCTCTCCCCCTTGACCAATCTCCTGTTGCTCCAGATGTTCGAAAATCTCTGGACTCAGTACGTATCTCCCCATAATCGCCAGGTTGGAAGGCGCTGTGCCTTGGGCAGGTTTCTCTACGAATCTGAGAACCTCTGTCAAACGGCCATCCGATTGTAACGGGTCTACAATACCGTATCTGTCTGTTTGTTCAGCAAGAACGGTTTGTACGCCAACAATGGAATGTTGAACCTGATCATATTGATCAATCAGTTGTTTGGTGCATGGCACTTCCGATACGACGATATCATCTCCGAGCAACACGGCAAAAGGTTCGTCACCGATAAAGTTACGTGCACACCAGACAGCATGACCAAGTCCTTTGGCCTCTTTTTGTCTTATGTAGTGGATATCCACATTAGAAGATTTGCGGACCTCTTCAAGCAGGCCCAGTTTGCCTTTTTCCAGCAAGTTGTGTTCCAGTTCAAAGGCATTATCGAAATGATCTTCAATCGCCCGTTTCCCTTTACCCGTTACGATGATAATGTCTTCAATTCCAGAGGCAATGGCTTCCTCAACGATATACTGTATAGTTGGTTTGTCCACAATAGGGAGCATTTCTTTGGGCATCGCTTTTGTGGCTGGCAAAAAACGAGTACCCAGTCCAGCTGCAGGAATGATTGCTTTTCTCACTTTTTTCATAAATACCACCCTATCCTCTTTTTTTAGTTTGATAAAAGTTGAACCAGGGCATCTAACCCGTCCTCACGTCATACCTTTGACGATTAACGTCTAAGGTTCATTGAACCCACAGCATGACCGAGTGCCTACAGTGATAAAGGTGCAGTAGACATTACCTGTTTCTTCGGGAACATCAGATGGAAGTTTTACTTCTCTCCGTAGCCCACCGGAACTGCAGTGTTTTTGATATTATTCAAGATCGCGCCCAGAATTCGTGCGTTCACATGTTCCAAAGCAGCCTTGGTCTTCTTCACCAATTCCTTCTTGACCTTGCCTGAGTTCACGACCAGCAGCACACCATCACACAGCGAGCTCACAATGAGAGCATCCGTTACAGCGAGCACCGGCGGCGTATCAAACATGATGACATCATATTGATCCTCTAACTTCTCAATCAGCCTTTTCATCCGGTTGGAACCGATCATCTCGGAAGGATTCGGCGGAATTGGGCCAGACGTGAACAACTGAAGATTGTCGATATAACTTTCTCTGAGCACCTCTTCCACACTGTACTGATTGGACAGCACGCTGCTGAGACCGATATGATTGGGTACGGAAAACACCTGGTGCAAGGAAGGGTTACGCAGATCCGCATCAATTAGTAGAACTTTCTTGCCTTCCTGAGCATAGGTCACCGCCAGGTTGCTAATGGTTGTGGTCTTGCCTTCGCCGGATTCAGCGGAAGCCACCATGATTTTTTTGATATGACTGTCGATTGAGGAGAACTGGATGTTCGTCCGTAATTTACGGTATCCCTCCGAAATTTGAGATTTGGAGTTAAAATAGGTCACCAGACTGTTATTTTCATTGGTTTGCCGCGACATATTTGCCATCCCCCACTTTCTGTTGAGATACGTAATTTTTCGTATTTTTCAGATCATCTTTTTTCATTTTGGATATCACTGTAAGCACAGGCAGGCCCAGCTCTTTTTCCAGTTCAGTTTCGGATTTGAATGTGTCATCCAGATAATCCAGCAGGAATACAAGTGCAATCGCGAGCACAAGACCTGCGAACAGACTGACAATGATACTTAATGTGGTTTTCATATTGATTGGAGATGCGTTACTATCCACTTTTGCTTCACTGAGGATAGCCACATTATCGATTTTCATGATTAGGGGGATTTGAGATTGGAACACATTGGAGATGGCATTGACCGTTTTTGCGGCTTTTTCGTAGGTAGTCCCTTGTACAGTTATGCTCATCACTTGGGATTCGCTGGCTGTAGAGACGGAGGTGCTATTCATGAGCTGGGCAGAGGTTAAGCCCAAGTCTGGATACGTAGTAGCGACTTTATCCATAATGGCGGAAGATTTAATAATTTCTCTGTAAGAGTTAATGAGTTTAATATTCGTTTGAATCATGCTGAAGTCCATCATCGCCTGACCTTGAACGGTAGAGGTCTGGTTCACGATCAGTTTGGAACTTGCCTCATAGATGGGCTGGGTGAAGAAAATGCTTTTGACCCCTGCACCCACACCGGCTATTAAAGCTATTGCAACAATCAACCACAGTTTCTTTTGTAAGAGTCGAAAATATCCTTTAAGTTCCACTTTCATTCCTCCTATATGTTGTGATCAAACCTATGTAACTACCAGATGGACAGCAACCATTTGCGAGGTTTCCAGCGTTCTGTGACCAGGCTCGAATTCGATAGAATGTGGGATGCATTCTCTGCCAGCTTTTTGACGGCTTCGGCTCCAAAACGACGCTCGATAACCCGCTCTCCTTCACATATGGCAAATGTCCTTTTGCACGTATCATGTGCATCTGATGAAATGAAATGAAACCCGTTTTCTTTGCAAAAATGAAAACACCACTGCCGAACTTTTCGACCGAAAAGCCCTGTGAAAGATTGAGCCGTGAGCTGACATAACCCACCTTGACTCAAATAATCAGCCAACAGCTTTGGCTTCTTCAAAATGACACGATTGCGTTCCGGATGAGCAATAATAGGGGTAATTCCCGCTATTCGTAATTCATGCAGTATCCTGGGGAACTGTGAGGGTATATGACCAAAGGGCAGTTCCAGCAACATGTAACGGCTTCCGGCGAGTGTGCAGCACTTTCCTGCATATAAGTCTCCAATCAGGTTGTCATGCACCCTGATCTCCTGTCCGGGACGGATCTCCAGGCGAATATTACGTTTGCGAATTTCTGCGTGAAGCAGGTTCACGGCCTGATTGACCACCATCGGTTCATTGTTGTATTGCCCGTTCAGGTGATGCGGAGTAGCAATAATGGAGGTAATTCCTGAGGCTGCCGCCTTCTCAGCCATCGCAACGGACTGCTCCATTCGAACAGGACCATCATCCAGACCGGATAATATGTGGCAGTGCATTTCAACCATATCCAAACTTCCTGAAATAGTATGATCCCCCTCGCCCCTTTATTCATTGCGCAAATGCTTTTGGTGTTAAAGAACTAATGCATAACGCTATGAAATATAGTAAAATGGCGTTAAGTACATGTTTTGTTCAGAAAACGTTAAGGATTCAACTTGAAATTATATGGTGAAATCAATGTAATGATAGGGTTTTTGCAGGGCCCTTTGCTCTGTTGCCTTTTCGTACTGAAAACGTGAAACCGCCTTAAACTGAACTTCAGTAAGCATTGCGTTTAACTGTCCAGTTATATATAGTTTCTGTTCGTGCTGAATATGCAAGTTTGAATGATACATTGTGAGCTCTCCGAAGGGCTGTTTCCATTGCAACCTTGCGTGAAGTCTTACACATACATGATGATCTTCAACATCCAATCCAATGAGCACTTCTGGTGATACTGGCAAGTTCAGGTCGCTCAGAAAGGTAATCGCTTGCGTGTCCATTCCAAGTAACAGAACGGGGCGTCTTTTGCGGTCTACCATTTTCCCATGAAACTCCTGAATGTACATATGGACATTTAATTTCATATCAGCCCATTCCTGAATTATTGAATTCATGGTTTCATTCCTTTAGAATGGATTAGCCTACATGGACTGCCTCTACTTCCTTCTCACAGGTATATGGTGGAGGCAACAAGGAGATACTTAAAACATTCCAAATGATACATTTTGTAACTCCATACGTCCAATTTACGATACAATACGTATCATGTCAAGCGGTATTTGGACATGGTTCTTTTGATTTACGACAATTTGAGATGTCCTTAGACAGACCTATTTACAAATGGAAATGGTTGAAGGAAACGCATGAGGAGTTACTCTTTTGCAGGAAAGCTGCCCTGATCAAAAACTTGGCTCAGGATTGTTTCAATATATATTTGATGTCGTTCAGGGGGAAATAGCTTATGAGCTACGGAAATCGCATTGCTGAATTAAGGGAACAGCGGGGACTTACTCAAGAAGAACTTGCGAGCTCCATACATATTACAAGAGCTGCTCTCTCCCACTACGAGAAGAACCGACGTAAACCGGATTTCGAAGTGTTAACGAGACTTGCCGACATCTTTGACGTGTCCATTGATTATCTCATTGGACGTACGAAGCAAAGTGATGTCGTGATGGATGAAGACGTACGTGAATTTGTTGACACCCTGGAGTTATCGGACAAGGAAGTGCTGGAGCGCTTCGATCTGATGATTGATGGTAAGTCCTTAACGGAAGAAGAGGCACGTCGTTTTATTGCTTTTGTCCGAATGGAACGCAGCATGGACTAAACCCGAAAAGAGGACCCAGTTCCCGAGAGATGCACTCTCCGGCTGCTGGGCTTTTTTGGTGTCTTGAATTCCCTCCATTCCATGGTTGTCTTTTGTGTCAAGGACGCTTGTTGTTGACGGAGGATACGAATTGGTTCCAACGCTCCGGGTCGATTCCGCATTGCAGTAAAACCTTCATGATGTCCATCTGAGTTGCTTCGACTTGTTTACCTGTCGGCTTACGATCGCCCCTGTTTGGATGCTTCATATTCATTCCGCTAACCTCTCTTATCTTTATACTTTCCCTGCACTCCAAAACTAGCCTTATTATACTTGAGAAACTTCCTCAATGTTGTCGTCTCATGGCGATAACGTTTTTTGAACGGGTTCTAATTTTGTCGAAAGCCAAATAGGAGCAATATGGCGCCAGAATGGCAACCATATTGCTCCTATTATTCTTAATACAACCTGTTCATGCACTTACACTTGAACAAAGAAGTTATTAGCCTCCAGCACGTGCAAGCTCACGCATGTTCGCTTCAAATGCTGCGAGCAATGCTGCTTCTCCAGTCAAACCAGTCGCCTGAATCCGTTCAATCTGCTCTGTCATGCGCTTGAAGTCCTTCGGAATAACCCGAACGAACTGATTCAGCGCATCTTGCCAGTTATCCAGGATGCGCTGACCAGCGGCACTTCCTGTGTTAGCAACGTGACGTTGAATCATGCCTCGAAGATCTGCACTTTCAGCCACATCTTCGATACGCTCCAAAAGAACCATTTCCAGATTACAACGTTTCAAGAATGTGCCTTCCGGATCATACACGTAGGCAATACCTCCGGACATCCCTGCTGCAAAGTTACGACCTGTATCGCCAAGTACAACGACACGTCCACCCGTCATATACTCACAACCATGGTCGCCGACACCTTCAACGACTACTTTGGCGCCCGAGTTACGTACAGCAAATCGCTCACCCGCAATACCACGGATATACGCTTCACCACTTGTTGCTCCGTAGAGAGCCGTGTTCCCGATAATGATGTTATCTTCCGCCTCGAACGTTGCTTTCGGAGAAGGCATCACGATCAGTTTACCTCCGGACAATCCTTTACCCACGTAGTCATTGGAGTCGCCTTCAACGGTTAAGGTCATGCCTTTAGGTACAAAGGCCCCAAAGCTTTGTCCGGCAGAGCCGACAAATTTGAATTTAACCGTGTCTTCCGGCAATCCTGCGAGTCCATATTTGCGTGTGATCTCACTACCCAAAATGGTACCTACAGCACGGTTAACGTTCGTAATTGGAAGCACCGCTTCAACCGGTTGACCGGATTCAATAGCAGACTGTGCCAGTGGCAGCAATTGCTGCATATCCAGCGTTTCTTCCAATTGGTGATTCTGATGCTGAGTGCGGTAACGTGCAGAGCCATCCGGCATTTCAGGCACGTGTAACAATACAGACAGATCCACACCTTTTTTCTTCCAGTGATCTACGGCTTCTACCGTTTCGAGGCAATCTGTACGTCCGACCATCTCCTGAATAGTACGGAAACCAAGATCAGCCATGATCTCACGCACATCTTCAGCAACAAATCGCATGAAGTTAACCACATGAGCTGGATCACCCATATAATTTTTACGCAATTCCGGATTCTGTGTCGCTACACCAACCGGACAGGTATCCATTTGACAGACACGCATCATGATACAGCCAAGTGCAACGAGCGGTGCTGTAGAGAAACCATACTCTTCTGCTCCAAGCAAAGCTGCAATCGCCAGGTCACGTCCGTTCAACATTTTGCCGTCTGTTTCGAGGACGACACGGTCACGCAAATTGTTCAGCATCAACGTTTGATGTGTCTCTGCAAGACCCAGTTCCCAAGGCATACCTGCGTGGCGAATCGAACCTTGCGGTGATGCACCTGTACCACCGTCATAACCGCTGACGAGGATAATATCGGCACGGCCTTTGGCTACACCAGCTGCGATGGTACCCACGCCCACTTCCGATACGAGTTTCACGTTGATCTCAGCACGCGGATTGGCATTTTTCAAGTCATAGATCAGCTCCGCCAGATCCTCAATCGAGTAGATATCGTGATGCGGTGGTGGTGAGATCAGACCTACGCCCGGTGTTGATCCACGAACTTCAGCAACCCAAGGATACACTTTACGTCCTGGCAGTTGTCCGCCTTCACCCGGTTTTGCTCCTTGTGCCATTTTGATCTGAATTTCGTCAGCATTAACCAAATAGTTAGATGTAACACCGAAACGTCCGGATGCAACCTGTTTGATGGCACTGCGACGGGAATCCCCGTTGCTATCTTTAATGAAGCGAGCCGGATCTTCTCCACCTTCACCGGTATTGGATTTACCACCAACACGGTTCATAGCAATGGCAAGATCTTCATGCGCTTCTTTACTGATTGAACCGAAGGACATCGCACCCGTTTTGAAACGACGCATGATATCTTCTACGGATTCAACTTCTTCGAGTGGAATGGAAGCTCCCACCGGTTTCAGCTTCAGCATGGAGCGAATGGTCAACAGTTGATCATTCTCACCTTGCACGAGCTTGGAATATTTTTTATACAGCTTGTAATCCCCAGTGCGTACCGCATGTTGCAGGGTATGAATGGTTTGCGGATTGAACAGATGCTCTTCTCCGTCGTTACGCCATTGATACTCCCCACCGGAATCCAATACTTTATCGTTACCGTCTTTTTCCGTAAAGGCACGGTTATGATGTGTCAACGCTTCGGCTGCCACTTCTTCCAACCCAATTCCACCGATACGGGAAGGTGTCCAGGTAAAGTAACGGTCAACGAAGTCTGATTTCAGACCTACCGCTTCGAAGATTTGAGCTCCACGATACGATTGAATCGTAGAAATCCCCATTTTGGACAACACTTTAGTAACGCCTTTGGTAGCTGCTTTAATGTAGTTTTTCACTGCTTTCTCATGCGAGATACCACGTAGCAATCCTTGCTGAATCATGTCATCCAGCGTTTCAAAGGCCAGATAAGGGTTCACGGCACTTACACCGTAACCCAGCAACAACGCGTAGTGGTGAATATCACGCGGCTCTGCAGATTCGAGCATAATGCTGACTTTTGTTCTGGTTCCCTGACGAATCAGATGGTGATGCAGACCTGCTACAGCAAGCAATGCAGGAATGGCAGCATTCTCTGCGTCTACACCGCGGTCAGACAGGATCAGGATGTTATGACCTTTGTCGATGACACGGTCTGCAGCTTCGAAGAGAAGTTCCATCGCTTTGCGAAGTCCTTCTGCTCCTTCTGCAGCGGTGAAGAAGATCGGAATCGTCATGGAGCGGAAGCCTGGGCGACGCACATGGCGAATCTTCGCAAAGTCTTCATTGGACAATACCGGTGTATCCAGACGAATCTGGCGACAGCTCTCCGGTTCAGGGTTGAGCAGGTTACGCTCAGGACCAATCGTTGTTGCCGTAGACGTTACAATCTCTTCACGGATTGCATCGATTGGCGGGTTGGTTACCTGCGCGAACATCTGTTTAAAGTAGTTGTACAGACGCTGTGGACGATCCGACAGCACAGCCAGCGGTGCATCATAACCCATCGAACCGGTAGCTTCCATACCTGTTGTTGCCATAGGCTCCAGGATTTTACGAAGCTCTTCAAATGTATAACCATATGCCAGCTGAAGCTGGGTCACGTTATCATGTTTTGGATCAGGAAGTTCCGGTGCTTCCGGCAACTCGCTCAGATCCATTAAATGCTCATCAAGCCAATCCTGATACGGATTCTCGGCTGCAATGATTGCTTTTACTTCCTCATCCGCAATGATGCGGCCTTGTTGTGTATCCACGAGCAACATCCGACCTGGACGCAGACGGTCTTTGTACAGGATCTCTTCTGGCGCGATATCAAGTACCCCAACTTCCGAAGACAGGATAATGCGGTCATCCTTGGTTACATAATAACGAGCTGGACGCAAACCATTACGGTCGAGTGTTGCACCAATTTGCAAACCGTCTGTAAAGGCCATTGCTGCTGGTCCATCCCAAGGCTCCATCATCGTGCTGTGATACTCATAAAATGCCTTTTTGGCAGGGTCCATGCCCTCATCTGTGCTCCAAGGTTCAGGAACCATCATCATTGCCACGTGTGGCAGTGAACGTCCACTCAGATACAGGAACTCCAGCGTGTTATCGAACATCGCTGTATCCGAACCGTCCGGATTGATGACCGGTTTCACTTTGGCGATGTCATTACCGAACAACTCGCTCTCGAACAAGGACTGCCTAGCATGCATCCAGTTCACGTTACCACGCATCGTGTTGATCTCACCGTTGTGGATCATGAAGCGATACGGGTGGGCACGTTCCCAACTTGGGAAGGTGTTCGTACTGAAACGGGAATGCACGAGTGCAATAGCCGATTCAACAAGGTCTTGCTGCAGATCCAGATAGAACTCTCCCACCTGTTCTGTTGTCAGCATGCCTTTATATACAATTTTGCGACAAGACAAGCTTGGCAGGTAGAACGAACCGCCTTCTGCTTCATCTGCCGAATAACGAATATCCAGCTCAGCGCGTCTGCGAATAACATACAGTTTACGCTCGAATCCAAGCTCATCCTTCACATCTGCAGATCTTCCAATGAACACCTGACGTACATAAGGTTTCGCTGCAAGTGCAGAACGGCCAAGCATTTCATCAAAAGTAGGAACATCCCGGAAACCCAGGAACGTCTGTCCTTCTTCTTCAATAATCTTCTTAAGGCTCTCTTCATGCGCACTGCGGATGGCAGGGTCCTGGGAAAGGAACAACATCCCTACGCCATAGAAGCCCTGTTCTGGCAATGCAAAACCAAGACGTTCCGCTTCCTGTGCAAAATAGCGATGTGGAATCTGAATCAGGATACCTGCTCCGTCACCGGAATTCGGTTCACTTCCCTGTCCTCCACGGTGCTCCATGTTACTAAGCATGGTCAGTGCCTGACTAACGATATCGTGTGAAGGTACTCCTTTGATGTTGGCAACAAAACCCATTCCGCATGCGTCTTTTTCGAACTGCGGGTCATATAGACCCTGTTTTGGAGGTAATCCGATGTGTCTCATGGAACGCAACCTTTCTATAATGAAGTATTTCGGAAAGATCAAGAACATAGGCAACAGGCAACAATGAAACGGGAGGAGCTGGCCTTTCGCTTGCGATAGAGCCTGCTAGATAGAAGAGGCGACAGCAATGAGACTGTCAAAAGTATGTGCCTGCTATTGGGCAGAAGCCATTGAATGAGATGAGCTGATCCGGACGATCCGGCAAACAGCATGTATAAATCAACACGCAGCCGCTGGCACGGCTACTGATAAGGAGCGACGTTTTTTGATATAGTTCTATTATTTTAACACCGACCTAACATCAGCGCAATTTAAACTTTTTAATACCTCTGATAAGAAATGTTTTGCAGTACAGCTTTACTGTAATGACGTTTAAATTCATCTCTTTTTCGAATAATTATACACTTTTTAAGCCAGAGTACAACTGATTTAAATTGCTGAGAGAAGAAAATAGTTCCATATGTGGCCTGCGTTTAAGCATAATTCCACCAAATTGTCACTCCTTGATCCAGCGAATCTTTGCTTCTCTATGCATTTGTATACAAAATAGCCTGCAACCCCATTTTGGGGTTGCAGGCTATTTGCACTATTTGACTACTATATTGCATAATTTCGCTACATGAAAATAAAGTTTTTTTTCGTAAATATCACGTTGCTGAAGATCAGGTTGGAGTTATACTGTCACAACTTGACTGGAATCAGCCTGTTCGACTTCTTTTTTCGGACGTCTGCTATTCCAGAGGAAGTAAGCCAGCGTCAACACGATGGATACACCCGCATAGATACTAAGAATTCCTGCCTGATGCCACATCACATCCAGATTGCCACTTGATACAACAGCCTTGAAGCCCATAATGCTATGTGTCATTGGCAACCAAGGGCTAAATGTCTGAAGCCATGATGGAATCAGTTCTACCGGGAAGGTTCCCGCACTAGCCGCAAGCTGGAAGACCAGCAACAGAATCACAACATAACGTCCAGGCAGATCCAGCCAGGTTACAAGTGCCTGAACAATAAACATGAAGGTCAGTCCCGTAATAATGGTGAACAGGTAGAACAGCCCTACGCTGTGCGTCTCCAGTCCAAGACCGTATAACATGAAGCTAGCCACGATAACCGATTGGAAAATGCTCACGGAACCAAATACCAGTGTCCGGCTGACAAAACGATTCCAGCCTGTTGCACCAGGTACGGACGTTTCCCGCATTTTCAATACAATCGTCGAAATTAGCGATCCCACAAACAGACCGATCGACAGGAAGAACGGTGTCAATCCTGTACCATAATTGCTCACGTTCTCGGCTGTGTTCTCCGAAGAGTTCACAGGTTCAGCGAACATGTTCACCACATCATCCGTTTTCTTGACTTCGGATGTTTTCTGGGCGGCATCATTTAGCTTGGTTGCCAGTTCACTTGAGCCATCTTTTAGCTCAGTGAGGCCGTCAGCCAGTTTGCCCGCGCCATCACCCAGTTGCTTAGAACCATCGGTTAGTGAATTCACGCCACCACTTAGTTTACCTACACCCGTTTGCAAAGCTGTTGTCCCTGAGCCCAGTTGCTTAGCACCATCTGCAAGCAATGTACCGCCACTTGCAGCATCACCCAGTTTGTCACTGAACTGCTTCAGGCCATCGGAGAGCTTAGCGCCTCCTTGACTGAGCTGTCCGGCACCAGCCAGCAATTGCTTCTGACCATCCACCAGCTGGTTCGCACCAGCCAGAAGTTGCTCCTGACCTCCATGAAGCTCGGCTGCACCCGCAGCCAGTTGCTGGTTACCCTGATGCAGTTGATCTGCACCCTGTGCCAGCTTCTGCTCGCTCTCATGCAATTGTGCACTGCCGTCAGCAACAGCTTCACTTGCCGCAAGCAGTTTCTGTACGTCAGCATTTTCAGCCAGTTCCGGGTTCGATGCAGCAAGCTGTTTCAATCCGGCGGCTACGCCCTGTGCGCCATCAGCAACCTTGGAGCTACCATCTACAGCCGATTGCAGGCCTGTTGCCAGTGTGCCGCTGCCTTGAACGGCTGTTTGCAGCCCTTCCGACAGCTTCGCACTGCCCTGTTCGGACGATTGCAAGCCAGCTTGCAGCTTGCCTGTGCCGTCCAGTGAGGACTGCAAGCCGGTTTCAAGCTTGGTACTGCCATCCTTCAACTGATCGGCTCCGCTCTGAAGCTGGCTCGAAGCGGCTGCCTGAAGCTGTTGCAGACCGGAGACAAGATTCGATGTTCCACTTTCAAGCTTGGTCGCCCCTGTGTGTAGCGCGTTAACACCATCACTTAATGGAGAAAGTCCTTCCTGAAGTTCAAGCGTGCCCGAAGCGAGCTTCGCCAAGTTATCCTTGAGCTTCACGGCACCATCATCCAGTTTGCCTGCACCGGTATTCAGTTCCCCTGCACCATCGCCTGCCTCCGCCAAACCATCGGATACCTCAGAGAACTTATCGAGCAACGTCTCTGCATAGGATTCCGTAACTTTGGCGGAGACCTTCGCTTTCAGGTCCTTAATAGCAGTCTTACCGATCTGTGCACCCACAAAGCTGTAATTGCCATTGGGTTCATAGATCAGATCAGCCGGCTCCGGCTTGTCATCGAGCAACGTTGTTGCCTGAGATGAGAAGTTCTCCGGAATTGTAATTTGCATATAGTATTTGTCATTACTCATGCCTTCTTTGGCTTGACTGGCACTGACAAAGTCCCATTTAAAATCTGCATTTTTCTTCAGCTCATCCACTAGATCACTACCTACATGGAGTGATTTGCCCTCCAACTCAGCGCCTTTATCCAGATTAACAACGGCAACTGGCATCTCATCCACATGGCCATATGGGTCCCAATAGGCCGCCAGATAAATGCCACTATACAGGATCGGTATAAACATAATTGCAATAACAGGGATCAACACCTTCGGGTTTCTCACGGCCGATCCCACATCCTTGAAAAACACGGATAAAGATTTCATGTCATTTTCTCCCCTTAATCTCTCTGCTCTGTGAGCAGGAATAACCATAATGAAATACAATGTCACATTCCAGAAAACATACTGAAACACGAACTGACCACTTTCCTCAAACGGTCACTTTAGAGCAAAAAAACAACCTGTCTTCCGACAAGTCTCACTGCTTGATACGTGTAAAAACCCTTGTATTATAGTAGATTAAATTCAGATTACGTTACAGCAGCAATTCCTTCCATTAAGAAAAGGCGAAAGTAAGTCTTAATTTCCTCTTTGCTCAGCGGTTGATGTTGTTTGCTCCAGTCTGAGGTGAGTGCAATGTACAGGCGAATCATCATAAAAGCGACAACTTGTGGATCACAATCCCGAATCTCTCCATTGTCTTTCGCTTTCTCAAGCTCCCGAGCCAGAAAATCGGAGATCACTTTCTCCACTTTGTCCAAACCTTCCTTGGCCTGCAGTGTACCAAAGTCCTTCAGTTCCTGAGATAGCTTAACAAGCAGATCGTGATCACGACGAAACTCCAACAATGCATCCAGTACACGAAACAGATTATCGAAAAATGCACTTTCCTGATGTACTTCACGATGCGCAATGTTCTTCATTTCCTGAATCACTTCTACCAGGATCTGATCAAACAATTGTTCCTTATTCGTGAAAAACGTATAGATCGTTCCTTTGCCCACATTCGCAATCTTGGCAACCTGATCCATCGTCGTGGCTTTGTATCCAAACATGGCAAACGACTGGGCTGCTGCATGTATCACCTGCTGTCTCCTGTCAATCGGAGCCATCTAATCCCTCCTTTATTCTGATTCATTGTTCAAACGCTCCATATAAATGACCAAAAATACAATTTAGTCATTCGGTCAAAAACTACAATACCACCTTCCAAAACAGATTGCAACCCTAACATTTAAAAAATTGTGTTAATATTTTTTAACCTAAATGCAGTGGAAACTCCTTCTGTCGTCGTCTATAGTGTAAGATGACTCAAACAATACGCACATAAATGAAGTTAGGCTGTCTCAGAGTAAGATATATAGTGTAAATATTCATAGAAGAAACATGATTTTGCGTTTCAATGTATATTCATGTAGTAACGCAATCCATAGCTAGAATAAACGATGAATATCTTAATCTTGAATTTAAACTTATGAATAAAGGTGAACTCATGCGAAAACCAAGAGTGCTCTTATTATCGGAAGGATTCGGTACCGGTCACACTCAGGCCGCTCATGCGCTGGCACATGGCATCAAAAAAGTCAGTCCACATGTTCACAGTCGTGTCATTGAACTAGGCAAATTTTTAAACCCAACGGTGGCTCCGCTAATCTTTTCTGCATATCGAAAGACACTGTCGGTTCAACCCAAACTGGTCAGCCTGTTGTACCGCACACAGTACAACAAATCATTAAACGGCTTTACCAAGCTGGCGTTGCACCGGATTTTCTATACACAGACGGCGCAGGTTGTGTCCCAGCTGAAACCGGATGCGGTGATCTGTACCCATCCTTTTCCAAATGCAGTGATCTCCCGGCTCAAGCGCCAGGGTCTGAATATCCCACTCTATACCGTCGTGACGGATTATGATGTACATGGAACATGGATTAATCCGGAAGTGAACAAATATCTGGTCTCTACCCCTCAAGTCAAAGCATTGCTTGAGATCCGGGGTGTCGATCCCTCCCACATTCAGATCACAGGAATTCCTGTGCATCCGGACTTCTGGGAAGCAGGCGACAAGGTGAAGCTACGGGAAGAGATGGGGCTTCAGAACATGCCTACCGCGCTTCTCATGGGTGGAGGCTGGGGACTTTCTTTTGATGAGGATCATATGAAAGCTCTCACGTCCTGGGCAGATCGTGTGCAAATGGTATTCTGTCTTGGAAGCAACGAGAAAATGATCGCGAAAATGAAGGAAATGCCTTGCTTCCAGCACCCTAATATTCGCATCCTGGGATATACACGGGAAGTAAGCAAACTGATGGATGTATCCGATGTGCTGATCACGAAGCCCGGTGGCATGACATGCACTGAAGCGCTAGCCAAGGGTCTACCGATGCTGTTCATCCCTCCACTGGCGGGTCAAGAGGAAGAGAACTGTGAATACTTTGTACAAGCCGGATACGGCCAGGTCATTCACTCTGCCGACGTGATCACCAATCGTTTCAGACAATTATGCGAGCAGGCATCCTCTCAAGCTGAAAGCCAGCTGAACGTAGCGCATAATTCAGGTAATCGTTCGGCCTATGATCCAACATGCTGTGCACAAGCTGTCCATGACTTGTTATTCCCGACAACATCCGAAGTCACAACAACGTCCGTGGAGCGCTTCACAGCCGGAATTACTGCCACGTCCTTGTCAGGTACCAGAATGCCATTCTGATGCCTCTATGGACCTATAGAATAGCTCTCACGAGGTGTTATAGGGGACAAGACAAATACTCCCTATATACAAAGAAGGTTCCCTTCCGTCATTTTGGAAGGGAACCTTCTTTTATTTTCACTAAATCCACCGTATGATTTGGCAGAAAAAAGGGTAATTTAGAGTATAACGATATTTGAGAATAACGAAATAAAACTACGATTCAGGCTTTTTCAAGGTACGTGTGATGCACACAAAGGTAACTACCCTGCCTGTTTGCAGAATTTACAGGTCAATTACTTGTAAAAAGTATGATGACCGATCGTTTTTACTTTTTTCTTCGAGCGGGCAACTGTCAGATCGTCGGCAAGCGTCAATGACAAGAAATAATACGTATCATCGGCAACTTCCTTCTTCCCATTCAGCGCAGCATTTACTGCTTTGATACTGTCCTCGTTGGGAACCACACGTTTCAAACGTCCGTTCGCTACAGGACTGAACTGGGATTTCTGATGGATCACCTTGTAAATGGTATCGGGAAAATTGGCTGACCGCAGCCGGTTTAAGACAACATTGGCAACTGCCACTTTGCCTTCGTACGGTTCACCTTCTGCTTCTGCCATGACGATTTTTTGCAGCAGATGCAGTTCTTTATCGGACACACTGTATGACCAGGTTGCAAGTTTCGAGTCTTCCTGGTTCAAAAGTTCGGTCCGCGTAAAGTATAGTTTTTGGGGGGGAGTTGTTACAGCAGCTACCGCTTTGGCACGTTCCACTTTGGCCAATTTCAGTGCAGCTTCTTTTTTGGCTTTGGCCGCAGCTACTGCTCTAGCTTTGTTCTTGGCCTTGGCTTCTTGCAGTTCCTGCTCTTCTTGAGCAGTCGTAAGCCAGTTCTTCGCTGGCAGAGTTTCGGTCCACGCTACGGTTTGGGTAGACAGATTAGAAGACAGACTTGTCCCATCTTCCATCATACGCCTCTCTTCTTGCGTAGATGATTGGTTATTTTGCACAGAAGCCGCAAGTTCGGTCATCTGTTTACTATCACTAGCTTCATTCCACTTCCCCGTCGCCTGAACGACATTTACCCCCACTATACATACAAGCAGCACTGATAACATCGGTGCTACCCAACGATTCTTGCTTATAATGTTCATTCGAAGATTCCTCCTGTCGAAACAATTCCCTAATCTAAGTAACCCAAAAAAAAGAATTTGAATAACGATGGCTAATATTACATAGGGATAAACGTAATGTCAATGTGATTTTATGGCATAAAAATGATTTTCAGGAAAAAGAGAACGTATCCACGACCTCATACATTGGCGATTGTCCAAGCCTTGTCACATAAAGTACAACGTCCTCCACCATCCATGAATTAGCACCTGTGGAATGTTCCGGAAGCACTCCGGATACCCCTATATTCTCATTACCTGGAAGTTGCCCCAGAAACTTTCTGGCGATTGTAATGTGCGGAGCAAATGGTCTTAATTCAGCTTCATACCCAAGGGTTGAAGTAGCCTTCACGATCTCTTTTTGTAACGAAAGCAATGGATTCACCTCTCCGCTAACACCTTTCCAGAGCACTTTAGGTGCTTCTTCAAGCCCAAATGTGCCCCAGCCCGATAGCTGAAGTTCGAAAGCCTGGAATCCAGCTGTTGCTGAGCGCAAAGCTTTTCGAAGATGTCCAATGTCACTAACGAAGGTATCCCCCAGAAATTGCAAGGTTATATGAAAATCTCTATGATCTGTCCATTTACGAAAATCAAGCTTGTTCTGTACAAGCCTAGTATCCATCTGAAGAGACTGCTGAACAGCTACAGGAAGACGAATCGCTACAAACAATCTTTCCCGCCGGGATGCATGATCTTGATATGATTGGTTATTCATTGCATACACCTCTCTAAAGTTCGCTCTATTATTTCATAACTATACATATTGTTTCAAGTTGGGTAAGTATAGAGTGACACAAAGATCAGAATTTGCAAATAAGGCTAGATTCCTGCATTTTCCACCTTAATGCACATCCAACATTAAATCTGATACACTTCAATTATCAAACTCATCAAACTATTTATCTCAGGAGGACCACACATTATGGGTAAAATTGTATGTTTTCCATCTTTATCCGAAGAACAGCAACAACGCATTCAGAATGCTGCACCGGGATACACCCTGAAATTTGGAAAAGCCAAGGAATTGGATCCCGCTGAGTTGAAAGAGGCTGAGATTATTTTCGGCTGGTCACCACTCGTCACTGAACATGCTCTGAAACAGGAGAGCCTGTTGAAGTGGGTCCAGGTCTGGTCCGCAGGTGTGGACAGTCTCCCCTTTGCAGATTTGCAACAAAAGAATGTTCAGGTCACCAGTGCAAATGGAGTTCACGCGATTCCAATCACCGAAATCATTCTGGGCATGATGTTATCCCACAGTCGCTGGCTGAGACAAGCCATGTTGAATCAACAACAGTCCGAATGGAAAGCTCCTGCCAAACCACTGCCGGAACTGCATGGCAAAACAGCGGTCATCGTTGGTGTGGGTGAGATCGGAACAGAAACAGCCCGCATTCTCAAAGCACTCGGCATGCGCACAATCGGAGTTCGCCGCTCAGGTAAGGATGTCCCCAATGTGGATCAAATGTACGACATGACCGGTTTACATGAAGCCTTGAGCCAGGGCGATTATGTAATTAACATTCTACCGCTAACTGATGAAACCAAACATATATATGATCAAACTGCATTTGAGCAGTTCCGATCCGGTGCCTGCTTCGTCAATGTGGGCCGTGGCCCCAGTGTAAAAACGGAAGCCTTGCTGCGTGCACTCCAAAACGGCCAGGTTGCCTTCGCCGCACTGGATGTGTTCGAAGAAGAACCTCTTCCGGCAGACCACCCGCTATGGGGCATGGATAACGTGTTAATTACGCCTCATATCGCAGGAAGTACAGAGCAATACGCGGATCGAGCAGTCGATATTTTCGTCAAAAATCTGGAAGCTTACGTCGCTGGCGACGCCCTGCCGGTGAACCTTGTAGATTATAGTCATAAATATTAACACAAACACCCGTTCCCATGCAATATTGTGCAAATTAGATCAATTATATCAATTGAATGAATGAATATTTCTGCCATCTACGTCCTCGTGTAAATGGCTAGTTCAATGGATATTGTAAGCAATAAAAAACTCTACCTCTGGAAATTTCCTCAGAGGTAGAGTTTTTGTTTTTTTGCGCTTACATACACAGCCAAATATGACGTATAAACGTGCCTTTGTTTACTGTTCGATACTCTTTTAACGTCCATCCAGCTTCCAACAAGTGCTCTTCTACCCACTCTGTGGAAACAACGACTGCCCGTTTTGCCAATCTACGCAAGCTCTCCAGCATGGCTCGTTGCTCAGCATCCGGAAGTACTGAGCACAGGTTATAGGGCATATCCAGAATTGCTGCATCATACAAACCTTCCAGTTCATTCATGTCTCCCCGTGTGATTCGATCCGAATCATATCCATAATGCGGCAGATTGATACGTGCACCTCGGACAGCCAGAGGATTCAGATCGTTACCTTTTGCATCAATTCCCATGGATAAAGCTTCAATTACAACCGTTCCCATACCACAGCACGGATCAAGCAACAGATGGTTTTCAACCTTAGGAATAGCAATATTAACCAGTGCTCTGGCTAGCGTGATACCAAATCCAGTCGAGTAGTTTTGCGGCTTCTGCCTATGAATTTGCCAAGATCGATCAGCTTCTGTCCACTGGCCCAAGATCCATTTTTCTCCTGTTCGGATTAGGCCGAAAGTCACCTTAGGTTGCTTCATCTGCGCCTTGCCATTAATGCGCATACCGACTTCTTTTTCCAGTTGACGAGACTGTTCATAATCAGGTGCATGATCGCCTTCTTTCAAACAAACTACCTTAAATGTATCTTCTGGAAACAAATGGATCTCCTTGGCAAGAGGAAGCAAATCAGTTATACTGCCCCCTTCCCCGATCACGTCTAGTCTGCCGTGGATAAAGGGACTTCGTCCAGGTGGAATACATCGTTCAGACCACACATACGAGCCCCCATCTGAGCGAATCTCCGAACTCGGTTCGAGCAGTGTGTTCAGCTCCAGCATGCATAATTCCCGCTCGTTCTCATGGCAAGCAAAGGTATAGAGGTATTTCCCAGAAGCAGGGTGAACACCAAGTGATTCATCAGGCAAAGTTATCCTCTCCTTCCTTCAAAACTCATGTTTCTTCTATATACATACTAGCCTATTGAAGATATAGCGAATATCAGCTGTTACCTTAGCTTCAGGTAGTCATTGTATACAATGTTAAGCTCCTAGACAACTCCCCATCTCCTTGCTCGTATCTATTAATAAGAAAAAAATAAGGCATTCCCATTATTCGGGAACACCTTACTATATCTGAGATTAGAATTATGGAAATCGATGCGTTTTTGTCAACTTACGTTATAGGCAGTAGCTCAAAATCATGCTAAATTTCCATGATTCGTTGCCTGTGTGAGTCCAGTTTCTTCTATTAAAAGAAGAAGGTTAGATTTTTAATTTTTCAATGGATGTAAGCAGATCTTCAGACAATTCTTTCAGACTTTGAATATTGCCGCTAATCGTTTCCATGGAACTAACCTGCTCTTCTGCCGATGCCGAAACTTCCTCCACACTGGCTGCCGATTGTTCCGAAACAGCGGAAATCTGCTGACTGAAATCATTCATGCGTCCGCTTGCTTCCTGCATGCCTGCGAGACCATCCGTCATGGTGCTGATGACACCAACCATACCTTCCACCGATTCATTAATTGTACGGAACAGTTGGCCCGAAGCAAGCACATGTTCCTGACCCAATTCGGTCTCCTGAACGCCAGTGCGCAATTCTGCAACTACCCCTTGTGAATCCTGTTGAATATCCTCGGTAATCGCCGTAATCTCTTCGACCGAAGTCTGCACAGCTTCAGATAACTTCCGCACTTCTGATGCCACTACAGCGAATCCGCGTCCACTCTCTCCCGCACGTGCAGCCTCAATGGAGGCATTCAATGCCAGCAGGTTAGTTTGGCGTGCAATGTCGTGAATGACTTGAACCAGCTTGGAAATATCTTCATTTTTACGATTTAACCGTTCCATCTTGTTCATGGAAGCCGAGACCGAACCGGATATCTGTTGCATCTGCTGCACCGACTGTTCCATCGCCTTGCGACCATTCAGCCCTTGCTCCAGTACAAGATCGGACATGACGCGCAACTGACTGCCTTGTTCCGTATGCTTCTGGATGTGATCATTCAAAGCTTCAACCGTACGGGCTGATTCCACAGCTGTCTCTGCCTGGCTTTCCGCGGCCTTGGCTGACTCTTCCATCGTCACAGCAATTTGACGACTACCAATCTTAACCTCTTCCGAGGAGATTGCCAGTTCACCGCTCTGCCGATTGACAGCTTCCGCAATTCGTCTGACGCTCAGCACCATAGAAGTCAGGTTACCTTTCATGTCATTCACCGCTTTGGCCAGAACACCGACTTCATCCTCATGTTTGGTATGTATGTCCTGAACATTCAACTGGCCTTCTGCAATCAGTTTCACCGCACTAATGACACGTAGCAGCGGTTTTACGACCTGTGAACGAATAATCGGAATACTAATCGCTGTAATAACAATCATGATGAGAACCCCGAAAATGATGAACAATCTGCCATCCTGCACAGATCTGATCGTTTGAGCGGCAGCCAGATTGGACTGTTCCTGATTGTATTCCACAAGATAATCCAGATCGACTTGCATCGCGTCAAAGGAATCAGCACCTTTTTCAGATACTTCCTTCGCCAGCTGTGTCTGACCCTCATCACTCAGCTTGATCGATTGCGTATTAATCTTGAGATATGCTTCCCATTTATTCTTGAACGCAGTCCAGTGTTCGAGTTCATCGGGAGACTTCTCCTGCTGATCATAGATCTTAATCGCCTGCGTCGTTTCACGAATGTACTTGGTGCGCTCTTCTGACAAGAATGCCTTGTCCGATTCATCTGCGTCAAAGTGACGATAACTTAGTGACAGGACATGCTCTGTGGTATAGTTTAACCGGTTAATTTGCTGGATTGATGGCATCCAATTGTTCGTAATTTCGTTAGTGTTGGATTCAATTGAATTCATCCGGGTGACAATCGTGACACTCAAAACAATTAAACAGAGGATTAACAAGTAGAACGCGATGCTGATACGCAGACCGATACTCTTGATCTTGAATCTGCTGAACATATGATTTCCCCCTTGACCTCTTCGGCCATCCCGAATTCAGGTGTTTTGTCATTGTTTTTCCCTTCTTTTGACCTCTTGTCAAAAGTACTTATCTATATTATATCGATAGGAAAATAGACGTAAAGTATTATAACATTATTTTGTTAGAGAGATGCTTTATTTTGTAAAAGATTGTTGAATTTTAACAACGTCCAAAAAAAAGCTACAGCATACGGCAAATTCCCGATCTGCAGCTCTTCAGATTGTTCGGATTTCAACGGACTGGCATCATATAGAGGATGGGTCTACTTCATGACCGCTGTCTCATGCTTAGCCAGCAATCGGTATGAATCCAACCTTCGCTCGTAATCCGGCCCAGCCGTAACCAGCAACAAACGCTCCGTATCTAGTCTACGGCTGACCCGTTGCAATTGATCCCATACTTGCTCAGGTGTACCTGTATAATGCCGTACTGCTTCGTTATCACCAGCAACCGCCGCTACATCATTCGTGTTCGAGGACGAGACCGTACTGGAGTTCTGCTCAGGTGAACGTTCTTTTCCATCCGCCTTGCGTCGCTCCGCCATATCACGACTCCAAGTCAAAGCATCCGTCTCTGACTCGGCACACAATACGCTAACGGCCACCATAACCTCCGGCTCCTTCATGGTTGCACTGGGTATGAACCCTTCACGGTATCGCTTTACAGCCTCTGTACCATCCGCATCACTCATGAATTGACCAAAGACATAACCCATGCCAAACTGTGCCGCAAACTCTGCGCTCTTCACGTTTGTTCCCAGCATCCAGAGCGATAACGGAAGTTTTGGAATCGGTCGAGCTGTCACGGAATGATCCTCGTACATGTAGCGGTCTTCGAGCAGTTCCGTCAGTGCTGCGAGCGATTCAGGCAGCTTGGAAACATGCTGCAAGTAATTGCCACTGAGTGCCATCGTGGCATGAGGTCCACCACCAGGAGCACGTCCGAGCCCCAGCTCAATGCGCCCCGGATAGAGCGTAGCAAGCAGACGGAACGACTCCGCCACCTTGAGCGGGCTGTAATGCGGCAAGAGAACCGCACCAGAGCCAAGTTGAATCGTTGTTGTCCTTGCTCCGATGTGGGAAAGCAACACTTCGGGAGAAGCTGAGGCCAGTTCAGCCATATCGTGATGCTCTGACGTCCAGTATCGGGCGTATCCCCATGCCTCAGCATGCTGCGCAAGTGTCACCGATTGCTGAAGTGCCTGCTCCGCTGTGGCATCATTTAACCTTGGAACAAGGTCAAGTACGCCCAGACTGAACTTCACACTCATTCTCGTAGCCAAGCGTCTCATCTCCCTTTATCTTGGTTAACTCTAATCCAGATCGTAGATGGAACCCACCTTCAGACCGTAGAGTTCATTGTATATTTTCTCGGCAAATGCATCCGTCATTCCTGCAATATAATCGATCACCATGTGTTCCCAAGTCCAGATCGGCTGGGTTTTGGCCTGATCCTTCTCATACCGTTGCAGCCAGTCAGATGGAATAATCGATTTGGACGTTTCCGGATCGAGGAATGCATCCCATAATCGCTTAATCATCCACTCACTGCGCTTCTGTAGCCGCTGCACACGCAGGTCACGAATCATGGTCACCCAGGCAAAGCTCTTGAGCACACTCACCGTACGCAGCATGTCGAGGTCTTCAGCCCCTTCACGGACAAAGGTTACCTTCTTCCAGTCACCGTCGTCAATAACGCCCAGACTGCCTACAAAAAAGCTCACCCAGTAGGCTTTCACCTCACGGCGTGTACGCGAGTAATCATGCTCGCAGAACGGCATCTTCTCATTCCAGATGCGCAGGAACGAAGCGAGCACCTCTTCTACCTTTTGCCCAATGGCTTCACGGGTCCATCCGTTCCAGAACAGATCCTCCAACGTCGTAATCTTATCCACAATCAATCGATTCACATGCGGATCTTGCAGGAAATGCTCATGCACCTCAATTTTGCCTGCTTTGATGCCATCCTCCAGGTCATGCGATGAGTACGCAATGTCGTCGCAGAGGTCCATCAACTGCGCTTCCAGCGTCTTCTTGCCTGCCGGCACGTTCCAGCGATCACGGATCTCACGAATATATTGCCACTCATGATGATACATGCCTTTCTTGCTCTCCGTCCCAGGGTATGGATACTTGTTGATTCCAAGCAATACCGCATCAGACAGGTTCAGCCCGTCGATATCTTCACGCTTTTCCAAGTGCATAATGAGGCGGAAGTTGTGCGCGTTGCCTTCAAAATGCTCATATTTCCGCTTAAGCTCGGCACGCACCTCGGACTCCACCATGGGAACTTTGGCGCCGCGGCTTTTCTTCATGATTTTCTTAGCCTCGGTATTGATGAGGTCATCCAGTATGCCATCCAATACTTCTTCACCTTTATGTCCAAAAGGCGGGTGACCGAAGTCATGTGCAATTGCTGCGCACTCCACCACTTCTGAATCAATAATAAGGCCGGGGCTGTCCGCCTGGTCCCAGTCTACCTCGGGAAAACGACGAATCAGACTTCGCGCTGCCTCCCGCGCAATCTGTGCCACTTCCAGGGAATGGGTCAAGCGAGTACGATAATAATCACCCGTTCCTGCGCCAAACACCTGCGATTTGCCCTGTAACCGACGGAAGGTCGGTGAATGAATGAGTCTAGAATAGTCCCGTTCATACGCTGCACGAGATCCATCCAATTTGGTTAGTTCAGGATATTGTCTATGTTCTCTCAGATCGTTCCATTGCATGGGGATCACTCCTAGCCGACTGTCTCTATTTTGAGTGATTATACACAACATCTGTGGTTTCGAAAAGTAAAACCTGTCTGTGATTGTCATCTCTTCTTACATCAACTTGTGATGAACAGTCATCTTCTCTTATTATACCCTGCCAGACTATCATCCGTGCATCTAAATGATAATGATTCATATTGAACTCATTATTTCACATATGCTCGCTCCCATGGCAGAACAACCATCAGTACTTACTCTGCCAGGTGACCGTTACGGTTACGGATCGTTCTTATGATCGCTGTCGTCTCCAGGTTTTCTGAATTCACTCTACTAAGAGAAAAACCTGGAGACAAAGGCGAACGCTTCACTTCTGCAGAATCGATTCCGTCCCCTTCACTACTTTTGCTGTCCTTAAAATACAATAATGGTATTCACCATTCAGATCGCTAAAATCGGTGAAAATCAAGTTCAACTTATTTTAATATCATCATTTGCTTCAATGAAAGTCTGCCTCCCCCGCACCCGCACCGTTGTGGGTAAAAAGACAAAAAAAACCGACAGGACGGAAATGCCCTGTCGGGGTGGAGATGGTGCGTGAAACGGTGTTTTTTAGTTTCCAGGCTATATAAGCACTGAGCCTTGCACCCGGAAACTGCATGGAACATTCCATTACTTTTGATTCAGTACACCGTTATTACATCACTGCGATATCGCGGAAGTTTACACCATCACCTTACAGATATCGTTGGTGAACTCTACTGGATCTTGAATTGGCAATCCCTCGATCAGCAATGCCTGGTGGTACAGGAGGCTAGTGTAGAGGTTCAGTTTTTCCTGGTCCTGCGCGAAAGCATCTTTCAACGATTTGAAGACATCGTGATTCACGTTGATTTCCAGCACTTTGTCGGCTTGAACGTCTTCGCTGTTCGGCATAGCTTTCAGGATTTTCTCCATCTCAATCGTCAGCTCACCTTCGGTGGACAAGCATACCGGGTGGCTTCTGAGACGTTTGGAAGCTTTAACCGCTTTGACTTTACCTGCCAATTGAGCTTGCATCGCTTCAAACAACTCTTTGTTGTCGTTGTCCTGAGCGTCCGTTTCTTCTTTATCCGCGCTATCTTCGATACCCAGGTCACCACTGGAGATGGATTTGAATTCTTTCTCCTTGTAGTTCGTGATCATCTTGATTGCGAACTCGTCGATGTCATCGGTAAAGTACAATACTTCGTACCCTTTCTCAAGAACACCTTCGATCTGTGGCAGCTTCTCAATACGGCTAATGGACTCACCAGATGCATAGTAGATGTACTTCTGATCTTCCGGCATTCTGGAGACGTATTCGTCCAGGCTCACGAGTTTGCTCTCTTTGGAAGACGTGAACAACAGTAGATCCTGCAAAGTATCTTTGTTCACACCATAGTCGCTATATACGCCATATTTCAACTGACGGCCAAACGCTTGGTAGAACTTCTCGTAGTTCTCGCGCTCGTCCTTCAGCAGGCTTTGCAGTTGGCTCTTGATTTTGTTCTTAATGTTCTTCGCGATCAGGCTAAGCTGACGGTCATGTTGCAACATCTCACGGGAAATGTTCAGGGACAGGTCTTCCGAATCCACCATACCTTTAACAAATCCAAAGTAATCTGGCAACAGATCCCCGCATTTATCCATGATCAATACACCGTTGGAGTAGAGTTCAAGGCCTTTTTCATACTCTTTCGTATAGTAATCAAACGGCGTGTTCTCCGGGATAAACAGGATTGCATTATATACCACAGCGCCATCTGCGCTGATATGCAGGTGTTTGAGCGGTTTGTCAAAACCGTAGCGTTTTTCCATATAGAAGTTGGTGTAATCTTCTTCGGTCAATTCGCTTTTATTTTTACGCCAGATCGGCACCATGCTGTTCACGGTTTGTTCTTCTTGGTATTCCTCGAACTCATTCTCCGTGCCCTCTTTCGGACGTTGACCCGTTACATCCATCTTGATCGGGTAGCGAATGAAGTCAGAGTATTTCTTGATGATGGATCTCAGGCGGTACTCTTCCAAAAATTCGTCATACGAATCTTCTTCGGTATTTTCTTTGATCGTCAGGACGATCTCTGTACCTACAGAATCCTTCTCAGCTGGCGTAATGGTGTAACCATCCGCGCCTTCGGACTCCCATTTCCACGCCTCGTCGCTGCCCAGCGTTTTACTTGTTACCGTCAGCTTGTCCGCCACCATAAATGCCGAGTAGAAACCTACCCCAAATTGTCCGATGATGTTGTGGCCGTCTTTAGCTTCATTTTCCTTCTTAAACGCCAGGGAACCACTCTTCGCGATAACCCCCAGATTGTTCTCCAGCTCTTCCTGCGTCATCCCGATTCCGGTATCCGTCAGTGTGAGCGTACGGTTTTCTTTGTCGATTGTGAGCTTGATAAAGTAGTCCTCTTTGTTGAAAACGAGCGCATCGTCCGTAAGGGCTCTGTAATAAATTTTATCAATGGCGTCACTGGAGTTGGAGATCAATTCTCTCAAAAAGATTTCTCTTTGGGTGTATATAGAGTTGATCATCATATCCAGCAAACGTTTGGATTCTGCTTGGAATTCTTTCTTTGCCATGAGTGGTGGACTCCTTTCAAATTGGATATCGAATGATTTGATTGAAAATAGAAAGTAAATCCTTGAGTTTTTCATACAAAACTTACGGGTGCCAGAAAATCATTCGAAGCTTAAACGCTTGATCATCAGATCCAATAGATTGGCTAATCTTCAAAATGCATGACGTTCTGCAATGTAGCCGTTCCGGTTACGAATCGTTTTTCGGATCGCTGTTATCCCCGTATTTCTTTGATTCCCATTTTTAAAAGGAGAAATCCGGTGATAGCGTATGCTTCCGAAGCAGCTTTCTTTCAGAAAGCTTTAGGCGAACGCTTTGCTTCCTGCAAATCGATTTCGTCCCCTGCACTACTTTCCCATTTGATCAGGAACTTGTTTGAGAATTAAAGCCTTCTATAAATGAATTCTGTTGATTAAGCAAACGTTTCGCTCCTCAGGTTCTGTGCGCCCCTTGGCTTCGCATGTCCTACTCAGATTCAATATCTACTTGTCAAAAACAGAATCATTCCATATGTAGTCGTGTAGTAAAAACAATCATCTGTTAGCACTCTGATGATCGGAGTGCTAAACCCTTCCTTTTATATAACATATGGGAAAATTGGGTGTCAATACGAAGGCGGTTATTTTAACAAAAAGATCGAATACCCCTTCAACTTTTGCACATCACCAATCATTTTAACGTAATCCCGCAAGTAAAACAAAAGCCGACTCGAACCAAAGTTCGAACCGGCATGGGGAAAGACATTTACGGTTAGCGTTAGAAACTACTACTTTTTCGCCATTTTCGGATCAAGGGTATCGCGTAGGCCGTCGCCCATTAGGTTGAAGCCGAGAACGGTCAACATAATGGAAACGCCGGGGAAGATCAGTGTCCACGGTGCTTTTTGTATAAACTGACGGGAGTCTGACAGCATTTTACCCCATTCTGGGTCGGGTGGTTGCGCACCCATGCCTAGAAATCCGAGCGCAGCAGCCTCGATGATCGCCGTCCCAATTCCAAGTGTACCTTGCACGATCAGCGGAGTAAGACTGTTGGGCAAGATGTGACGAAACAAGATTCGCCCGTTGCCTGCTCCAAGCGTTCGTGCCGACGTTATGAATTCCTCCTGTCTCAAGCTAAGTACCCGTGAACGCACCAATCTTCCGTAGGTCGGAATGTTCACGATGGCGATGGCGAGCAGTGCATTTTGCAACGACGGGCCCAATATCGCCACAATGGCGATGGCCAGCAAAATCCCGGGAAATGCGAGCAAAATATCAAATAGGCGCGAGATGAGCATATCTGCCCACTTTCCATAGAATCCGGCAATCAGACCAAGCAACGTACCCGCGATAATGGAACCAATGACGGAGAAGAAGCCCACCCACAATGAAATACGCGCTCCATGCAGCACTCGGGAAAATACATCACGCCCCAGATCATCGGTACCAAACCAATGCTCTGTCGAAGGGGCCTGAAGCCGATCCACCAGCACCTGTTCCTTGTAATCGTAAGGAGCGATGTACGGCGCCAGGAAGGCCAAGATAATGAAAAAAACAATGATAATCAGGCCCGCAAGCGCAAGCCGATTTTTCCGAAACGTTCTCCACGCTTCACGCCATGGACCGGATGTGCTCGCTGTTGCAGCATCAATGGATGGTCCCGTGTTGGTCGATAATTTGGCCATGCAGTGTCTCCTTTCTTGGATATGATCGATTGATGGAGTTCCTATTTATAACTAATCCGTGGATCAAACACAGCGTAGAGCAAATCTACAATCAGATTGATCACGACGAAAAAGAACGCCACGATCAGAATGCCACTCTGGATCACCGGATAGTCCCGCGAACTAATCGCTTCATATATATAACGTCCCACGCCAGGCCAAGCAAAGATTGTCTCGGTCAACACTGCACCCCCGAGCAACGATCCGGTCTGGATGCCGATAACCGTAAGCACGGGAATAAACGCATTTTTGAGTGCATGTCCATATACAACAAAAAACGGACCCAGTCCCTTCGCCTTCGCTGTACGAATGTAATCGGAACTCATCACTTCCAGCATGCTGGAACGGGTCATCCGGGCAATGACAGCCATCGGAATTGTTCCCAGTGCAACACTTGGCAGAATCAAATGTTTCGTTACGGTCCACAACTGATTCCATTGTCCGGCAATCATCGTATCCAGCACATACAAGCCTGTAATGGCTTCCACCGGATCACGTGCATTCATACGTCCAATGGATGGTAGCCACTGCAACTTATTCGCGAACAGCCATTGTTCCATGAGACCGAGCCAGAAGATCGGCATCGATACACCCACCAAAGCAATGACCATACAGCAATAATCAAACCAAGAGTTATGCTTCCATGCACTGACAATCCCGGCATTCACCCCAATAATGACAGCAAACAACATACTTGCCATCGTTAATTCGAGGGTTGCTGTCAGATAAGGCACAATTTCCTGGGCAATAGGCACCTTGGTGCGGATGGACGTTCCCAGGTCTCCTTTGAGTAAATCGCCCAAGTAGGCGAAATATTGCTGGAACCAGGGTTTATCCAGACCGAGCTGGTCACGAAGGGCCTGCTTGGATTGTTCGGTTGCCTTTTGCCCAAGTATGGTCTCAGCGGGGTCACCCGGAATGGCGTGGATGATGGAAAAGACAATTAGAGTCATGCCCAGCAGCACGGGCAGCAACACAAGCACACGTTTGACAATATAGCTGTTCAATCCTGTTCACCTGCCTTCGACATATCGTGCAAAATAAAAAGCGCCGGCAGACACGTATGCTTTGGATAGTTACGTCCGGATGTGGGGTCTGCCAAGCATTGCGTCTCACCAGCGCTTTAATAGTAAGAATGGTTAATGCGTTAGATGCATATCAGATACAGATAGAGATTCAGTTTACCTCTACGTTACTCAAAGTAGGCACCGGCATAGGATTCACTGCCCAGCGGGGATAGTACGAAACCTTTCAGGTTTGATTTACCCGCCAGAATTGGTGTGGTGTGCACGAGTGGAATCCACGGTGCGTCTTCCTTGATAATCACCTGCGCTTGTTTGTACAGTTCAGCACGTTTCTCCTGATCTGTTTCTTTCTGCGCATCCGTCAGCAACACATGCAACTCTTCGTTGACATAGAAACTGCGGTTGTTGCCCGGAATGGCGTCTTTGTCCAGCAACGTGTAGAGGAAGTTATCCGGGTCCCCGTTATCACCCGTCCAGCCGAGCATGTAGATATCGTCTTTTTCCCCGGCTTTGGCATCATCCAGATACGTCGCCCATTCTGGGGATTCAATGTTCGTGGTCACGCCAATTTTCTCAAAATCAGCCTGGATTGCTTCCGCTACCTTCTTGCCATCAGGCATATACGGGCGGGATACCGGCATTGCATAAAAGGTTACCGGATCAGGCAATCCGTCAGGGAAGCCAGCTTCGGCCAATAGAGCTTTTGCTTTTTCCAGATCATATGGGTAATCCTCAATGGTATCGTTGTACCCCCACAGCGTTGGCGGCATCGGGTTAACAGCAGGCTCAGCTTGTCCAGCAAAGAACGCATCAATAAGGGCCTGTTTGTTCACCGCATGGTTGAGGGCTTGTCTGACTTTGACATTATCAAATGGTTTCTTCTTGAAGTTAAAGCCGATATACGCCACGTTGAACGGTGGACGCTCGATCTTCTGCAACTCGCTGTTGCCTTCAAGGATGGACAGATCGTCCGGGTTCAGGTCTTCCATGACATCAATCTCGCCGTTTTGCAGGGCATTGAAGCGAGCGGTATTATCTGGAATGGAACGCACGATCACTTTGTTCAGCTTCGGCAGTCCTTCTTTCCAATAATCCGCGTTTTTCTCCAGAGTGATGGAGTCGTTACGCTTCCACTCTTTGAATACAAATGGGCCGGTGCCCACAGGCTCGCTCTTAAAGTTTTCTTTTTTCTCCTGAATCGCGGTTGGGCTGGCAATGCCAAATGGCGTCATCGCAATATTTTGCAGGAAAGGCGCTTGTGGCTGGTTCAATGTGAACTCCACCGTAGTCTCGTCCGTCGCCGTCACTTCCTTGATCACACGTCCGTCCTCTGGACCAAACATGGAATCGTAATAATCGAAGGAATCTCCTTCGAATTTATATTCACTCGCCGGATCGCCCCAGCGGTTGAAGTTGAACACAACAGCCTCCGCGTTGAAGTCAGTTCCATCATGGAATTTCACACCGGACTTCAGCTTAAACACATACTTGAGCCCATCCGCCGAAATCTCCCAGCTCTCTGCTAGTCCAGGAACGACCTCTGTTCCGCCTTCCTTGTAGTCCAGCAATGAATCAAACACCTGATGCCCAATCTTCAGCGACTCCCCATCTGTTACAATCGCCGGGTCGAGTGCTACGGAATCCCCACCACGTCCCATAATCATCGTATCCTGTGCTACCGTTTCGGTGGGAGGGTCGGTTCCTTCCGCCGGAGCAGGCGTAGTCTCTCCACTCTCATTACTGGAGCAACCAGACAACACCAATACGGTACTCAAAGCCATCGTTAGAACACCGGACATCCATTTTTTTCTCATTCGCATACGTACAACACCCTTCCCTGTCTCATAATGTGTGTGATGCTGGCATGAAAGATCTCCAATGTTGGCAATCGGTTTGGTGCTATGTATCATATAATAGGCTTTAGATGCCTGCGATACCTGAATTAATGTTCTGGGAAAAGTAAGGCATGTGTATGAAATGTAAAAACAGCATGGGACACGTATGGAATATAGATAAATATCAGATCATCGTGCACAGGATTAGGACGTCGGTTGATTACTTTTATAGAAAAAGAAGAAGGTTCAACAACGTATCTTCTGAGATGAATCTATGAAGTTATATGAGATTATTGCGATTTATTTGAACTAAGGTCAATAAGCAACAATGAACGGTTATGGACTGGTAAGAGCAAGTTTAAGTTGGTAGATTAAAAGCACTGATGGGCATCTGGATACTAAGCTGCTGGCTACGCAATAAAGTCTGTTCCTTGAGCGTGTCGTGTGGAGCATGGAGTGTGGAGACCGGATTAGGTATCGTTATCGTTCCGTTAGCAATACGGATTAAAGAAACTCAACATAGGCTAGGTTGTTTGATGAATCGTGTAAGTTGTTTAATACGGTGGCTTTCTCTTGCAGATTGGATGTGTAAAACGTATGAGCGAGTCATCTTGAGATGTTGGATTGTACAACAGGGAGACATTACAATAACTTCATATGTTATGGTTTTGTCATGATGAGGAGGATTGTGTAAATAAACCGTAGTGAAAAACAATTTCGTGTAACTTACTTTACATCACATTAATCAATTAGACAAGAGATTTACAGACATAAGTCTTCAACTTTATTATGTGCGTTAGTATTACTTACATAAAACACAAAAAAGGAACACAGTTCGACAAAAAGCGTCCCATGTCCCTTCTCCACTCCATTCACATTCAGATAAAATCAATATTTTAAGTAGCTAAGAATCAGCTCACTTTTTAAACAAACCTCTGCGATGCATCACGGTAATAAAACGGTAAAAATCATAACTCGCCCCATTATCGATGCTGAACAATGGATTTCTGGTGTCATATGCAAGTGCTGCATCCACAGCTGCTTTCGCCCATACTGGAACTTCCATTTGCTGACGAGCCTGCAGTTTGTCAACCTGGGATTTGAGCGCATCAAACGCTGCTTTCTCTTCGGCTGTCATCGGTTGCCCCCCTTTCGGTGGTTCAGTTGGTGGATTCGGATTACTTGGATTCGTCGGATTGGATGGCTCCGGTGGTTTCGGAGTTGCTACTGCGTATCTTGCTCTAAGCTGTGCCGCTGTTCCCTCGAATTCATTCATATCCACGTTGCCACTAATGCCATTCACCTTGCCTGAATCCGTATACTGCCAGAACGTCCAACGCTTCCATGCCGGCTGGTCATCTGGTACACGGGTGTTGCTGTAACGTGCGATCCACAGATCGTATGAGCTGAGTGATGTGTCAAAATTACCGGCAAATGAATTGCCCGTGTATATGATCGGTTTTACACCTGTCAGACGTTGTAATTCAGTTAGAAAAGCTTTGGCAACTGTATTCATCTGCGCTTTGCTCAGGTTGCCGGGGTTGTTCTCGTAGTCCATAACAGGTGGCAATTGTAGTGCCTTGGCGCCTCCAACTTTGTTAAGCGTATTGGCGTAATGAGCCGCTTCTGCCTTGGCACCATCGGTAGAGGTCGCACGGAAGAAATGGTACGTTCCGACCAGCATGCCCGCCGCCAGTGCACCTGTTACATTTTTCTGATAATTCGGATCTGTATACGTCTGCCCCTCGGTTGCCTTGATGAATACAAATGTCATGCCACTTGCCTTCACTTTCGCCCAGTCAATATTGCCCTGGTATCGGGAGACGTCAATGCCCTGTGTGTTGCCTGGACTTCTCGTTTGCATGTTTCTCACACCCTTTATGCGGCAATTTGCCGTTTGTATCAGCATTTCACATCATTCGATTCAAGCGTTCCCGGGTACAAGTATAGACAGACTAAAGCATTCTAATCTATACATTGCTGATGGAAAGTTCTCTGGATTGATGCAAAATGCTCCTATAGTTAATGCAGTTGGATCAGGTGTTGCTTGTGTGCGTGTCCCTGATGTGTTTGAAAAGAACTGAACCTTGTTCACACAGACACTCCGATGACAGAATAACCTTCCAATCGCTGTTATCCCCAGATTTCTTTGATTCCTTTTTCTAAAGGTTAAAATCCGGGGATAAAGGCGACCGCTTCGCTTTTTCAGGTCTTTTCTGTCCTCTCCGTTATTGTGTGGAATGTTAAGTTAGATCTGTATTGCCGCCTAATATAGCTTTGCTTATTTAGATTAGTTCTGTTTAATCCGACATTCGTACTGATCAACAAACGTTTAATATAACTATACACTCGCAATATTAAACGCTACTTAACGTTATCTTTGGTTGTCGGTGATTCTGTATCCTCCGATTCTGGATGGGAAGAGGCATCTTTGGGATTCAGAGAGAAGTTACCGGGCAGTTCCCCGGTTCCCCCTTTGCCCTTGAGCACTTCAATGGCTTGCCGAATCACCGGGGGAATGGGTGCGCCCAACTTGCCCCCGTTTTCGATAATGGACAACAACTCATTTGCGATATAAAAAAAGGCGACCGCATCCCTGAACAAATGTCCGTCTCCCAGAACACCGTCCACCAGATGAGCCACCGATACCATTGCAAATATAAATACCTTTCTGGCGATGCCGAACATGCCGACGTTACTCTCTAACTTGCCAGTCATACCTGCCGCCGCGATGCCGGTTAGGTAGTCCAGGATGACGAATACGAGCAGTACGCCGAGTACGCCCGACCAACCTCCGAAGAAGTAGGTTGCCGAGCTGCTCATGAGCGCAATTCCCCATTTCCATAGGGTGTCCCATCGTTCCATGGTTTCGCCTCCTTTGGTTTTAGAGATAAAAAGGATTTCAAAGGATTAAAATACAGACATATTGAAACTCTATTTAAATCTATTTTGTTTAATCGCCCAATAAACTTAAAACACCACAACTTATCAAGCTCTAATTCTTCCTCCAATCTCAAACTCAATATAATGCATGTAGCGGTTAGATTGGTTTATTACCCTCAGTCAATGTTTCATTCCGCTTATCGGAATTGATCACCCACTATTTGAACAACTGTGCTCCACCAGATAAAGTGAAAGTAGAGTTAGAGAGAGTGAAGTTTTTTAAAGTAAGGAGTGAGCCCTCAGCCCTCCCCGCCCTATCATTCCCTGTGCCAGATACATTTTCTAGATAAGTAAAACAACCTCGATTAAATTCAAAAGGAATATATTGATTCGAACAAACACAGGAACTAACATATACTGATGAGACCCCAGTTGCTGTTATAAAGCTAACTCCTGCACTTACCTTATTCACAAAATATAAAGTTAATTTATAACAACTTTGAGCGGAAAAACCTCCATTGGAATTAACTATCTCTAAGGGTTTTTCATAGTTACCATTAATAAATACTTCAGCTGAACAATCATTGATTGAAAAATAGCCGTTTAACTTAATCCCTGGATCGAATAGAAAAAAAAGAGGGCCTCCATGAAAATCTCTAACATTAACATTCTCAATGAAATTAACAGAGTTAGAAGTGTTTTTTATTCTGATTGAACGCCTGCCTGCATTAAACTTCTTCAAATAGTCAACTGCTGACTGAATTGTAGTGAATTGAGCATTAGCATCACTTTTACCTACGATAATCGTAATCTCTGAGGAACGAAGATCCGCATCACTATAGGAATCCATCAATAAAAAAACACCCAAGCTGGAGTTGTACTTCACCTCATAAATTTTACTTGTATCGATTAAATTATTTGGTAGGGTATAGTTTTTAAATTGTTCAACCCTAAGTTGATAGTTAGTACCGTTAATCTGCAAATATGTTGGTATATTTACTGAAGAATTCGTAGTATTAAACTGTATCTTAAAAGACAAACCGTTATTTACCACAAGGGAACGATTGAAAGCACAGACAAAGATGTTATCAATAGAACGTACTGCTGCTGAAAATAGATTAAGCGAATTGGAGATTTGATTTACTTGACTATCCGTATATGACTTGGAGTTGTTTGTCGAATTGGTCTCTGCTACAACCCTCGCATCCCTAACAGCCTTCTCCGTCGCCGCCACCGCTTCAGACGTTCCATCCGTCTTACTCGACAATTGCACCTTCCCTTTCTGCGTCAAAGACGCATCAGGAATATCCATCTTGCTCACCGCTTCACGGAGCGCATCCAAATCCGCCTTCGTCGCCACGCCTGCATCAATCTTTTCAAATATCCCATTAATACTCTCCCGGGTTACATTCTCGTTCCCCAAGGGAAGAGGCAATTTCAGTCGATCTGTTTCTTTTGGCATTACGCCCACACCTCCAGTTCATTCCACGTCAGGGACGCGGTGTCCAGTTCATCCCAGGTCATCTGTTTATTGTCCAGATCGTCCCAGACCAGATAACGGTACTCATATTCCACGGCCATATGAGCCGGTTTCAATTCTTCAATCGCACGTTTGAGATCATCGATATTGGGCGGGGTACCCATCGTATCCACAAAGCTCACCGTAAAACTCCATGCTTCCGGCTGAAAAGTAACACCCACCTTGCCCCCGGCATACGCCTCAGCCACATTCGCAACCTGCCTGCCCGAGAACTTCCCGGCACCGCGCAGCTTCGACTCCACCACCGCACGCCGCTGCCCCACAGGTTTGAGACGATCTGTCTCAATGCCAAGCTCCTGCTCCCAGAAATCCAGTCCCCACGTCGCTGTACGGACAAAAAACTGCGCTAACGTCTCATCCAACGCCTGATACAGCAGATCCATCTCGGTTCCTTTGGACTGCATATCGGCCTGTATGACGCGCGAAGTCTCATAATACCTTGGCAAATACGAGAACAACTCCCGCCCTTTCTCACTCGTCAGTCCAACATCTACAATAGAACGAGCACCCATGCCCTGTCCCCTCGCTTCCTTTCACATCATCATGGAGCGTCTTGCTCACCAGATCCAACCCAGATCGGCGTACTTCTCCCAATCTTCCTTGGTCTCCGTACTCCAAAATCGCTTGCTCGTCCACCATCTGCCCAACACTACTCATGCACATCCACCGTCCCCAGCACCGCCACCTGACTCGCGGTCATCTCAATATTCTGGTCGCTCACATCGTTCACGGTAAGCTCCGAATAGTCGATAATGGGCGGAATGTCCAGCAGGATCGCAGCAATGCGAGTGTAACGAACGAGTGGATCCGCAAAAGCCAACTGCTTCAGATACGCAGTCACCCCGCGTTCGATCAATTCTCGCACATCCGTCAGTGTTGCATCACTTGCCAGCGTCAACTTCACCTGAATGTTCATCGGCACTTCCTCAGCTGGCATCACGGACACCACTGGCCCCGCCGGGGCAACACCTTCACCTTGTCCATCCTGCGTTGGGTCTACATACTTCTGTACGGCCGCCACCAGATCGGTTCCCGCAGCACGTTTGTCCGTGTCTAACAGATACAATCCCACCGTGCCTGGCCCCTGCCATAAAGGAATGACACGCGTTGCACCAACACCTGGTACTTCACTGGCCCATTGCACATATTGTGCTTTGTTGCCGCTGGTCCCCTGATTGCGAACTTTGGCATAAAAGCGTTCCAGCAGCGCCGTATCTGCCTCCATATCTGCACCGCCTTTGATCACCTCAACATTCGTGACAGAAGTGACGCCCCTTACAGGTGTAGACAGCACAGTTACCGTGCCCGCAGGTACATTACTCTCTTTTCCAGCAACAAGGGCTCGCACGCCTACCACCCCGGATCCCTCTACATCCAGTTCCACACGCCCCATTGTTTCATATTCGAGCGAAGCTTCAGCAGACACTTCATCCGCGAGCGTAGCCACGACCGTACCCGCAGGTACCACTTTCCCCGGCGTACCCATGAACCTCACCGAACCCTGTGCCGCCACCGCAGCTCGCCGTGTGATGCCGTGCTCCCCTGCCCGCAGATCCAGCTCTTCCGAACGAAAATTCGGATCACTGCTCGCCGCAGTACTAGCAAACCCCCGCCGCAATAATTCCTGCGCCCACAATGCTGCCTCCGAGAGCATAAACGCAACCGGAGCCTCCGCATCCCACAGAAACGAACCCTCCGACTTATCCAGATCCGCGGGCAGACGATCCAGCATGCGCTGCATAATCTGTTCCTCCGTCTGGTCCTCCAAATAACGCGGAATCTCAGCCATCCCGTCAGATCACCTCACTTTCCAGAATAAACATCTCTTCCTGCACACTCGCCACCCGGCACGAGAACATGCACTGCTCCCGATTCCAATCAAACGTGAACTGGTCTACAGAATCCGTGCGTGGATCAGCCAGCAACGTCTCCGTCACCATCCGGGTAATCTCACTTTCCATCACTCCCCGGCTGTCACCCTGCCCCACCAGATCTTCCAGCTCCGAACCGTAGTTTCGAGAATAGATCACATGTCTGTAACGTGGCGTTTTCACGGCCTTAATGCACCACTGCACCCAGGCTTCGTGTGCATCCGCCGTAGCTACTTTGCCACTCGGGGTCAATACAAAATCCCCTGCATCATAATCGAATCGCCAGCTCCGCCCAAAGCGTACCTCTTCCGAAGCCGCCCCCGACAAGTCCTCCTCATCTCCCCAGACCACACCCGTTTCCGGGAACAAACTAGGCATGCGCACTCACCACCTTACACAGCACCACAATGTCGTTGCCACCATTCACCCGCATCGCCAGCACACGATCTCCCGCTTTCAGACCTTTGCCAAGAGACAACACCGTTCCTTCCACTTCCTCTTCTTGCAAAAGAAACCGTCCCGTGCCCGTCGTTCCGCCGTTTGCCACGTCAGATATACCGGAAATCGCGCCAGTAGCCTCGCGCTCCGGCAGTCCAAGCGTGCCCGGCAACTCGGCCACGAGATAGTCCTGCACTTCGTGCTTGAAATCATCCAGCTTCACGCCGGATAATGTCATCGTACCCAGCACCGCACCCAGACCGCTAACGGCCTGACGGGAATGAGTGTTCATCGCCCCCCGCATCACGTCGGCAAAATGCCCATACGGATCTTCTTTATTCAAGGTAATACCTCCTTTTCACCAGCTCAGCCGTCCCCAGTTCCAACGTCATTGTTCCAGGTCCGGCAGACAGATCACGGCTTACCGACATGACGATCAGCTTCAGTCCTTTTAACAACACCGCGTCCCCGGCGCGAATCGTATTCACATCCGGTGCGGATATTGTAAAGGTCTCCTGAATACCCGTCAGATGACTTTTCGCCAGCTTCTTCGCGGCGGTTGCCGTTTTAACCTGATCATCTTCAATCAGCTTTTGCAATGTGCCCAATTCTTCTACACCATTCTGCTCAATTGCGAGCACTTTGGAAGGGACCTCTTTACCACTCGGTGACTCCGAAGCTGCCATCACTTTAACCTTGGTAACCGCGCCTTCGAGCGTACGCATCTGGGTTAGATCAATCAGCCGATCCAGCTCATACACCTTTGCATTACTTCCGACCTGAAAGAGCTGCAACCCACCCGGCGTCATCCGTGGATGGTACATGTCCCCGCCGGACTTCGCCGTTTCTTTCAGATCGGCAAACATCATCGAGAAGATCGTCTGTGACCGATACACGGCTTTGCCCAGCTTTGTCTTGGTTTCCGGCAGCGTAGCATATGGAATCTTCCACTCTTTGGCGTAGGTTTTGAGTCGTTGCGTAGCAGTCTGATCCTTCGGCAGTAAGAACTCGTCCTCCGATTTTTCCAGATATATCATCCGGTCGTACACTGTGAGAGATAGCCGCTTGGTGCCGCTGTTCGAGCTTTCCACCTCCCAGATGACCGCCGGATGCAGCAAGTGAACCATGGATTTTTCGCCAAAAGGAACCCCGCTAATCCGCACCGCCATGCCCGGTGAGATCGAAGGCAGACCGGAAGATGCAGACACCGCCAGCCGGATGTTAGCCTGATAGGCAATCTGGTCAAGCGAGTCCTTCAGTGTAATCGTCTCCACCAACTTGGTGATGTCATATTTGTCGTCGACAATGACCTTATAGGTCATGGCATCACCAGCTTTTGCCCGGGCTTGATCCGGTTTGGATCACTCCCGATGATCTTTGCGTTGAGCTTGTAGATCTCGTTCCATTTGGAACTGCTACCCAGCTCAAGCTTTGCTATTTTGGACAGGGAGTCGCCAGATTTGACGGTGTAGGTCTTGCTACTCTTTTTCAAATCGGTACGAGAACCTGACTTGCTCCCGGATGCCGCAGAGCCCACCTTCTCCACCTTGGAATCCCGCCATGTGCGCAGGGTCAGGTCGAAGTAAATATCTCCTGTCTCCCCCCCACGAAAGCTCGAATTAAGCGAAACAATAAAAACCGGCACGTTCACGCCCGTCCCTGAAATGATGAAACGTAGCGGCTTTTTGGAGATCAGAAACGTGTTCAGGACATTCATCGCCACACGCGGATCAGGCAAATCTTCGTACATGCAATAGAAGGCATCATACTCTTTGGGGAAAAAAGAAGAGAAGGTGATCTCCTTCACCTTCTCCCCTTGCGCAAAATCAAACTCGCCATGCTCCAACATATTGACCGTTTCATATCCCTTAGACCTGGAAATATTAACTTCTTCAGGGTTCACTGGGAATTGAAATGGAGTGTTGCCGTCCTTCAACGTAAATGACATTTTGTTAGGACCAACTTTATCTTCAAGTACTGACATATCTGCGGCCTCCTTTCTGCTTAGGCCATAATTGTTTTGCGATTTTGCATCGCACGGCGGAACTCGTTAGAGATCCGTTGCCCCACCTGGTGAGAAACTGCGTCATAATCAATCGCATTTTCGCGCACGGTCACCTGCACCGCACCTGGTGGAATATTGATCGCAATCTGATTGGTAGTTTCGGTTTTGAAATCCTTCAAGTAACCGGACAGACTGCTCATCTGGTCTTCAGATATCTGTACCGTCATCGTGGACGATTTCCCATTCGTCTGCGCACCGTTACCAAGCGCCATCGCTTGGCTCTGCATCATGCTTGTTCCCATGAATCCAGCAGATGTAGGCTGACCGACTTTGCTGTTCATATAAGCCGTTGGGCCTGTCATGGTCAGTGCCGGTGGCATATAGGCAGGTGCCATCTGAGGAGCAGCGGGTACGGAAGGTGGTGAAGCTACCGTTGCGACCGAGACTGTCTTTTCTTCTTTTTTAGAACCAAAACCGAAAAAGCCGGATATGCCATCGGTGATTTTTTTTGTTTTCTCAGAGACGTAATCCGCTGCACCCGACAATGCATCCCCTACACCCTCGGTAGCGCTAGACATAAAGTTGCCAATATCCTTCGCTTTGTCTCCAATCCAACCGCCTGCCTCATTGCGAACCCAACCGCCAACACCGCTGAGTAAACCTTTTGTTTTTTCAGCAATATTATTAACTCCCTTTAAAGCAAAGGTTGTCATTTTCGTAACACCTTGAAAACTACCATTTACCAAGCCACCTACCTTATCACCAACCCATCCTCCTGCCTTCTCGCCAAGCCAGCCGCCAGCCGCACCCCCTGCCAGGGTTCCTCCAAAGGGAAGAAGGAGCGTTCCCAGAACACTCCCAAGTGCCGTCCCTGCGGTGCTACCCAAAGCAGAACCTATTGCGCGTCCTCGTTCCCCCGGAGGAGCACTTGCAACATCAGAAATATTGCTGAGCATACGAATCGGTGCAAACAACTTGCCTGCACCCTTGGCGAATCCACCAGTCATTTTGCTGATAATACCTGGCCCACTACCATCTCCTGCTCCACTTCCACCTCCACCAAATAACCCTTTTACATCCCCCCACATTCCATCGATACCACCGATTAAATCAGAACCTGCGGAAGAGAAATCGTTCACAAAAGCAGCTCCGCGTTTCGTAACCCTCATAGCCTTCTTCCACTTTTTACCTGGAGTAGATGGCCTTTTGATTTCGTTCCACAGCTTTTTCCCACTACTCCTGGCAGCGAACCCCTTTTGCACTCCAGATGAAATCGATTTTCCTCGATCAAACATACCTTTCATCTTTTGCAAAAAGGTTTTAGGTTTCGCTTCGGCTTCTGATGCCGTTCCAATATTAATGGAATCCAACTTGCTACTCAGCATATTAATAGATTGGGTATTGGTATTCAAAGCATCGATCAATGGCTGCGAATTCACATTAACGGATACACCTGAAATCTGGTGGCTGACTTTGAGTTGCACACTAGCCGTAGCATTCAGCATCTTAGATCGGATTTGCTTCATTTTTCTCAACAAACCATTTAATGCTGGAGTAGCACGGTCAACCAGATCAACCGTCGGTGTGATTCGCAGCCTGCTGATTCGCACAGCCATACTATAAATATGCTCCAACCTGCGTCCGGTCGTTCTCAGTTCATTGTTCACCTTAATCAGACTCTGATAACGAACTCTGCCCAGACGTTCCGTCGAGCGTTGGATCTGATCCAGATAACGAAGGGTTGTCCGCATTTCCGCATTGGATTTAGACAAACCTACAATCATTTCTCCCATTTTTTCACCCCCTGCCCTATATTGTTATCGATTCATTTGCGAGGTTATCGCTGCCATCTCTTCTTCCGAGAACGCAATTAACAGCGAGCGCTCCCCTCGTGGCAAAGACCAGAACTCTCCGGGCCGGAGATGATGACGTACCCATATGTGATACAGGAACGTGGTCATTCCGCCGGAGTGAATCAGTTTTTTAGGTCTTCAATCTCCACACCAAAGCCGGACAGCTCTAGCACTTTATCACCTACGGCATCCAGTTCACCAGCCAGCAACATACGACGTACTGCCTGTTCGCCACCGGACAACTTCATGCGGCCGGTAATGCGTGTGTCACCCCAGCCGGACAATTCCAGGCTGCGGACTTTCAATTTCACGGTTGCTTCGGAAATGAGCAGCGCGTTAAACGTTTCGGTGTCCACCTTTTCCTCGGTTCGCCCTTTGGTCGTTTTTCGAATCGTACAGCGTTCGCGAATGTGATCCACTTTGGAAGACGTCAATCCACGCAAGGTCAACAGCAGATCCAGACGCTGAATGCGTACATTCTCCTCTGGCAAACGTTCTGCTGCTTCAAACAACTGATCCAAAATCTGTTCTTCAGACATATTTTCATTCATACTCATCGGGCGTTATCTCCTTCTTGTTTCACAATTGGGTTCATCGATGCCATCTTCCAAGCCTATAGAGACAACAAAGAGACCGAGATCATCTCGGCCTACAATGATGTCCTTTTATATGAAGTAACTATGCAATCGCGCTTGAGCAAACTAGCTCAATGACGTGCCTATCTCAACCTTTAGTTCGCCACAATTGGATTCAGCAATTCAAATCCTTCAAATGTAAAGCCCGTTTCCTCCGGTACTTCCTCACCCGCTGTCCAGTTGGCAAGCTGAATTTTGTCCACCATGCAACCTCTCAGCAATACACTCTCATGTCCATATGATTCTGGGTCGTTCAGCTTGGAAATGATCTCGAATTTGGTGAAGCCGCGCTGGATCATATCGGAAGTGACTTTGTAGCCCGTCATCGTGCCTGTTCCTTTTTTCGCGCCGTTTTTGTGCACCTTCCAGTCGTTACCGACCAGGTTCAGCTCACGCTTTTCAATCTCCACACTCGCTTCCAACTTGTTAATGTTCGTCTGCCACACACCATCGATATGCAACTGACCATGGGTACCGAGAATTACTCTTGACGCATCCAACATATATTTTCCTCCTTGAAATTATAAAATATCTCTCTTTCCGCTCACACAACCTTATTGCACGTAAAATGTACCAAACAACTGCTCCATTACATCCGTCAGCTTCACATTCCATTGCAGGAATACCTGATCTGCTTCCGGTTTGAGAACTGGTGCCGCACCGTAGTACGCCGGGTCAAGAATGACATCATAACCGTCCGCTTCAATCACATTGCTCTGTGCGAGCAGCGCCAAATAGGCCTTCATGGCACTAATCAGTGCTTGACGACCCTCTTCGGTATTGTTCACTTTACCGATATACGTATCTTCCGCGGATCGTTGCAAATCCGTGTTGATCGCATCTAACACACGAATGGAACGGATTTTTTTCCATGCATTATTCTGTCCGGCGGCCGGAGTTACCAGTGTGTTTACACCGCGAAGTGCTTTCACCTGACGTCCATCATGGAAGAAAATAAATACGCCATTCTGTACTGCCTGCTCCTGTTCTGCACGCGTCCAGCGACGTGTCACATCATCGAACGGAGTAGCTGCATAAGTTGTGGATTGGTTCAGACGTTGTCCGGCAATCAGACCTGCAACATAGGCCGACGTTTCCGCCGAGCTATAGAATGTATCTCCAAGGCGTACGCCTGTACCAACATTAATCACACCTTCATGGTTCAGCGTAAGTGAACGTGCTGCCGCTTTTTGTGCTGCTGTAGCAGAAGTATCGTCTGTTGCGGAACCGCCAAACACAGCCACCACCGGTTTGCCTTCACTACGCACACGTTTCACCCATGCCGCAAAGCTCGCAAGCAGAGGCGCATCAGCCGCCTGATCCAAAGCCAAGACGTCGAATTGCTCCCCTTCCAGCGCACCCTGTACAGCAATGTACTCTGCATTGGTCAGGTCATCGTTGCCACTTACGCCGCCTTTGAATGCCGCACCCGCAACGGTAGCAACCACACCTGTACCCTCGCCGATCACCTGCGCCGTTACCCAGACATTTTGTTCATCCGCGTTAATCTCTTTTGCCAGAGAAGCTGCTGTAATATCCGCTGTCAGGAGCGCATACAACATCCGGTTACCTTCAAAGAGACGCACTTCATGCTTCGTATTATCAATCACACCTGGCTGGATGGTGACGTAGAATCCATTCGCACGATCCCCCGGATACTTCGCATCCAGCTGCAGCACATTGGCATCACTGCTGTCTTTCAAGGTAAGCGTAGCTGCTTTGGCCGTTGCACTTGCTACCCGATAAGCGAGCAACTTCTTCGGCCCACCCAACAGGGCGAGCTTCAAGGACGTATAAGCTGTACCGTTATCCAGCACATTCGCCGCATAAATACGTTCAATCGCTGCTTCGCTCCCTACCTCAACAAAAGTTCCTACCGGTCCCCAGTTGGCCTTAATTGGCACAACGACCGTTCCCCGCGTACCTGCTTGAATGGCCGAAGATGCTGCCGCCTGAAAATTCATATATAATCCCGGAAGGACCGGACGATTCGTTTGCTCCCAAGTTCCACCTGCCATTATCCCTTCACCTTCGCTTTCATAAATTGGTTAATTCGTTCCTGCGTTTCTTCAATGGAAAACGTCTCTTGCGCCGCTTCGTACAGCGCACCGTACAGCACCTCTGCCTTAACGGCAAAGAGGGCTTCTGCATGATTCATCAGTTCTGCCCGTGTATACCGCGGGGCTGTCTGTTTGCTTTTTTTCACCGAGCTTGCCATTGCCATCTCACCTCATTTGTTGGACTACTAATTTCGTGAAACGATGATCTTTAAGCTTGATCTATGAATATGAAGCTATAATATTGAAGCTACATCTATCATTTCAAAGCTATAATCTGGAACCAACCTCTAATAGAAGGTTCCTCTCGACTAACGTTTACTCCATACCTTTGCTATGGTGGATCTCACGAATCAAAGGTACATTCGTACCCGGGCGACGAATCCGCTGTTGCAACGTCAGGCGAATCTGACCATTCAGATAGGCATCTGCCTGTAAATCTGCCGTGACTTCATCCACTGTGATATATCGCGTGTTACCTTCGTGCTCTTCGCCACCCGATTCAGTGACGGCAAGACGAGATTGCACTACAAGTTGCTCTACCAACCGAGTAACGGTCTGGCGTGTTAGCACTGGATGATCGGTGAGCACATGCCCAATCCACTGTTGTCGAACCTCCAATGCCGATGTGCCTGCCACAGACGTGCTACATCCAGCCAATCGCCATAACACAGACGGCTTCTCGTACCCACCAGGCCAGACATCCCCATACACCGACCAGTTCGAGCCAAGTTCCAGCTGTGTCCAGCCTTGAAGCGCAGCTAACCACGCGTCCCCTGTTTCAGCGAGGACAGCTCCCGAGTCTTCGGGAACATACACTCCGAACCGCAGACTGCGCGTAAGCATGCCAGACCCTGCATCCACCCGATCACTATCTGAAGAACCCAAATAGATGCAAGTGAATACTCCACCTGCTTCATCCACCAGCCTTACCTGGTGCAACCCTTCGATTAGAAGGGCTGACCAAGCTTCCACCTGTTCAGCGCCACCATCTTCTGGACGAGCGTATGGGGAGATTTTGATGATCCGTCGGTATCCCGCCCAGGCAGACTTCGGCACCTCTTCGGCAAACGCAACCACGGCACAAGGCCCGGCCAACACTTCTCCTGACGCAGGTACATCTAGCACACGACCGTCCCAATCTGGAACAAGTACTGCGAGCTTCTGTTTCAGCGTTTTTTTAATGAACTTACTCATTTTACCGGTGCTCATTACAGTGCTAATTTCATTTCTCATAGACACATTCATTTCGCCCCCTTTGGCTACAAGTTTGAGACCTGCCCACACCGTGCAGCGACAATGCAGCAGCAGTAGACTCCCCCTTTTAACTCAGAGTCGTATTCCGACCGAACCAGTAACGGGACTACATTCACCGCATCAAAAAGACCGGCCACCTGACCGGTCTGTACATTAGCGTATGTGCTTTCGGTGCGTCCCTTGTTATTGATCCGATAATACAATCTTACATCCTCTGATCCCTAGCGCGGATGGTGATTGGTATGACTTAGGTGCTATTAAGGGAGTATCTCGGGTGGAAAAAAGACGACTGTAGATTGTGATTTTTTTCTCATTTATCTAGACAAATAAACTGTAAAAATATACTATTGAATAAAATGATAGCGTTATATCATGATTGGAGGCGAAGGAATGAAAAAATCGGATTTAATTTATATATGGGTGTTGATCTCTAGCTACTGTGCAGGAATAGTTGCCTACACTTTAAGCATGTTTCTTGTGCATAATGAAGAAGTTAGTGATTGGGGACAACTAATTACTTGGACTGCACCTACTTTTTTCACAGTAAACTTGTTATTATTTATTTTGTCCATTTTCTTTTTGAAATTGATTAATAAATACTTTTTTTGGACACAAACCATTTTATTTGCAATTGTAGCAATTATTCCGGTTTATATTATTCCATTCCTTTCTGGTTTTTTTAATTTTGCTAATATCAGTTTCCCTTTTACTCAAGAAGGATTTCTATTTTATACATTCTTTTTAATTGCAGCTCTTGTTTCATCATATGGAATATGGGTGGCGCAAAAACGCTTAAATCCTAAATCATTTCTATTAGTATCTTTTGTTATATTTATTTTATTAATAATTACCATCATTTTAAATTAAACGATAGAAAGCGAGCTACCATTGACCTGGCAGCTCGCTTTCTTTTATTTATACTGTTTTGTTAACCTCTCTTTCCATTGAACCAAATAAGGATAGCGGTGTATCTCCTGTTACACGAGGATCATGCGTATAAATTCTGATAGGAGTACCCTTGTCAACTCGCTTATAAATTTCATGAGCCGGGTACCCATCATGTCTTCCTTTCACTGTAACCTTACCCTGATTAGTAACGGTTACCGAGTATTCCCAATCAATTGGAGGAGCATCACCATTTAATGGGTTAGCCGCACTAGCTCGGAGTGAGAACGAAGCAGATGAGCTTGTAATCACTTTGTTAGAAATGGTTAAACCAGTATCGGGAGCATGGCCGTGTGCCTGACGCAATACTTTCCCACTGGAGATCTCGACCGTTCTTTCTGTTGTTGATCCTGTAGATTTAAAATATTTAATTTCCTTAGAGCTGAAATCGACTACCATATGCTGTACCATCTTCGAAAGCTCAGGTTGATTCTCTGTATTATACGTAAAATCTCTATTATTACCATTATATTGAATTATCACTTGAGATGTACGCATATATTCAATCCAAGCTTGAGGAATAAATGCTGCGAAACGGACTTCAACGATATTTGCCATTATAAAAAACCTCCATTTTTCGTTTTTTTAAAGTATGAAATATTAGTACCTTTATTTTCTACCCTCCTCTATTTGAAATCGTAAGCAAATGCTATCGAACCAGTAACGGGACTACTTCACCGCATCAAAAAGACCGGCCACCTGGCCGGTCTTTACATTAGCGTATGTGCTTTCGGTGCGTCCCTTGTTATTGATCCGATAATACAATCTTACACCCTTTCATCCCTAGCGCGGATGGTGTTCCGTACGAATTCGGTGCGATGAAGGGAGTCGTTCGGGTGGAAAAAAGACGATTCTGGAATCATCATTTTAAAGAATATCTAAGTAAGCTTTAAGTTCAATAAATTGATAAATTTATCCAAATATATTAATATTTCATTATCAAATTCATTGTCGCTTACGTAAAAGAAGGAGAAATACCTATGAGTAAAAAATTCAAGATTACTTCACTTGCTGTCTTAGCATTTATACTCGGGATATCCTGCTGGGCCTACTTCGGACTGTTTGGTAATCCGATCAAGAAAAATGATGCTGAACAACAGGTAACCACTTACCTGATTGAACAGAAAGGTTATTCACCCGAACAGCTTATCGCGGTAAAAGGTACGTACTCTTCAAAAAGCTCTGAAGCACCTTACGGTGCCTCCGTAACATTCACGGATGAACCCGAAGCGAAGTATCAATACATCATTTTTAACAACGGCGAGATTAAGCAGTACAGTCATAACAGTGATCATCCCAAACATGAGGAGCCCATGGTGAGATAACAGTTCAGTTCAGCGTTAGCTGCGGATTCAACGTAATCTCAAATGCACGGCCCCAGATGAAATTAGGATTCGCATATTCCAGCAGTGCACTGCCATACGTCGCATAAGACAATTCGTCATCACAGATCTGCTTAATCGCCACATTGCCTGTCTGGAAGGCAGTTTTATTCGCAAGCGCCGCGGTATTAGTCTGCATCAGATCACGGAGCAATGTTTGCAAATGGGCATAGTCATCCTCTGAGTTGAACAGCACCATATTTTGATCTGACAGGGTAGCTACGTTGGTATACAGCGCATGGGCTCGGGAATACGTGCGGATGTCCGCAATCGCTACCGCTTTGTAGTAGTAATCCTTCAGGAAACGCTTAAACAACAGCGAGCCATGAGCATTCATCGCATCTCGCAACTTATGCTCATGCTTCTCTGTTGTGATCAACGCGTACCTCGACTGCCCCATACCTACAGCAATACCGATCTTGTTGCCCGGTGTATTCCAGGCACTGTATCCCAGAACCCGTCCGGTATATGGACTGTTTAGCAACGCTTCAGCAACATCAACATTCGATGGTCCTTTACCCACAAAATCAATCAATACCGAAGGCAGACCCTGCTCACTATTTAGCGTCAATTGCTCCAACGCAGCCTGCACCTGATCCAGAGCGGTAATCGCAATAATCTCAATGTCGATGCTCGTGTTCTCCCCCGAATTACCCGGGTGACCCTTGGTCATACGATCCAGTTCGGAGGCCATGTCAAACGGGACAACTTGCTCGGCTGATACAGCCACCAGCTGTTCATTTTCCACGCTAGCCATCGCATCCGTCACCACCTCCGGTTCAGGATATGCCGAATCCGCTACAAGCACACCACCTACAATATCCACATGACGAACCACATTCTCGTGTACATCCATGTATTCATATGTGTTAATGATGGTATTACCGTGGGGACCAAAATATTTCACTCCGTAACGTGTCTTCGCACCGCCTCGGAACAACTGGTTCGCCATGCGAGCAACCAAAGCGTGCCCCAGACCATCCGCATCCGGCAAAATGATAGCACGATCTGGATTTTGTCCATTGGTTCCACCCAGCCATTCATTGATCCGCGCTTCCACATATTTGATTTCATTGATCTGAACACCCTGCGTGTTGGCATCGTCGACTCCAACCGCGAGGAAATCGATATAACCTGTGCGAGCCAGCTGATCCAGAATGTACAGATTCGTTTTGAATTTATGCTGTCTTGTGTTGTAATATTGTTCTTTATCAAAATAGGTCGTTGCCCCATATTCCACTCCATCCGGGGACTGGTTATAACCTTGAATAATGTCCTCAAACTCGGTGTACGTCTGACGTGGCTGTTGCATTAACGCACGGGACTCATTATATGCATCGAGTGCCAAGCCATCTGCAAACGAGGTTGTAGCCAAACGCATAATAGTATCCATTACGAATACGGGTTTGCGTGGATATTTCTGCTTGATCACGCGGATCACATCCAGCAAACGAGTAGTTTCCTCATCGTATTCCGGATAGGAACCTCCCCCATCTTCGCGAAGCTGACGACTGCCAATCAGACCGCCATAGGCGAGCATATCGGATGAAATCATAAATCCATCGACTTTAGCAGCATGTTTCAAAATAAAATCATGAATGTTTGATGGTTTACCATACACTGGCGTGGAGGTGCCGAGCAGCGTAGTGCCATCTACGGTTTTCTCCGAGTCCAGACGATTCTTAAGATCACTCAGATTCGGTGTAACGATATGGATACCGGCTGCTCTCCCTTGCACAATCACATCATCCAGATTCGCTGGACGATCATCCAGTGGAACATACAATACTGTTTTCATATCACGTAGCCTCCTGTTATCTGTTTAGTCTTTAATACCCGATCAGGGCAAGAATGCAATCACCGAATTAAAAAACCGGCCCCATGGCCGGTCTGTACTTTAGCGTATGAGCTGTCGGTGTGTCCTCCTTGCTGCTGATCCGATAATACCATCTTACCGCCTTTTCCCACTCGCGCTGATGGTAATCGGGATGAAATACGCATGAATGTAGTTGTCTCTATGGTGGTTAAATGCCGATTTCTCGCGAGAAAACTCCTATCGATAATCCAACCAAACCCATCCTGATGATGTTTATATGACATAAGAAGCTTTCAAATCCTACGAACAATAAAGGATGGATATGGCCATGAAAAAAAGGTACTTCTTCTATCTTTGGATTGCTGTCACCAGTTATATGGCGGGCCCCGCTATGTATGCGTTGGCGATGTACATCTTATATCAGGAAACAGATGTTATAACGACATCTCTCATTGGATGGACTGCGGCAACATTCTTATCCGTTGGTATCCTATTTATCCTGATCACAGTCATCATGCTACGAGTGTTTAACATCTATTATTTCTGGCTACAAACCCTGCTCTTCGAGTTGTTTTTCCTTGCCCTCGTCTATATGACCACTGTTCTTCTTGGGGCTGGCAACAGGGGACTGCCCAAGCTGTCCTTTCTATTTACGCCTGAAGGCATCTCCTTATGGATGTTCTGGGGGAGTATTGCACTGATGAGTTCCTGGGGAATATGGGCAGCGCGTCAGCCCTTACGAAAATCACCGTACATGCTGGTGTCCAGAGTCATGCTGATCCTTTTTATCCTTGAAATTTGGCCCCGTTAAAAAGATGCAGGATGCCCACAATTCGGTAGACCAGAATAATGTCAGAAGGGGTGTCCGTCATGACGGACACCCCTTCTGACATGTATGTTTATCTCACGCGATGATATAACGAAAGTTCTCCCATATTTTCGGTACGGGCTCCCCGTTCTTGGCATGATGATAGAAGCTGAACGGAAATTTGAACACATGACCTCCGTACCAGTCACGGGAACGTCTATCAGTGAGCCAGTACTCCAGTTCATGGGGCAGGGCTACCGAACGTTCCGCCCGCGATAATGGCAGTAGGTCTACAGGTGATTGTAGTGTTGGCATCTTCTGTTCGCTGTTCACATCTCGGCTTAAGCGTAGCACCTTCACCATAGTAAGGAAAGGCGGAATGCCTTTGTCGAACAATGCCGGGTAACCCAATTCATATAGTATGTTAAGCGCATGTCCATAGGTCAGCATATGACCAATTAGATCATGATGTGCTTCCGCGTGATATATGGTCTGGAACGCACCAAGCTCATCCAGAATCAGGCGTGACAACTGTGTTGGATCTTTTATCTCAGGGAAACCATCACTCTTTTCCAGCTTCAAACTGCGAATTTCTTTCACGGTTGTGTTCATCCAGGATCTTCCTGGGATGGTTCGATCGAAAGAATCAATCAGTTCAACCAACCGACCAATTTCCTCCGTAGTCCCCCATCCATCCAGTTCACGAATGGCTTTCAGGCTGATTGCCCCATAGATGGCCTGATGTCCAACCCAGTGCAGCTCTCCAATCGTTCGATCCAATGCGTCCGTAATACGCGCTTCGGCATCTTCCCTGGGCATCATTTCACCAATCGGATAGGTCTGACCAGGGTTGATTCCATGCTGGCGAAGCATGGCTTTTGCTTCGGCGGTAACACTGCCGGCGGCAAGGGCAGTGAGACGATTTTCCCGTACCCAAAAATATGCCGCAATCGCACCCGCCCCATAATGGGCGTGCCACAGATCTCCTGTACGTTCCCGACTGGAAACGATAATCGCAAGTCCCTCTTCCAACAAACGTCGATCCAAGCTTGCCACCACCCTTCATCATATGTAAGCCGATCAGAGAAACTATATAAGTTGAACTAAGATCTGTCCTCTCCGTTATCGTGTAAATTTAGTTCAACTTATATATCCTAATGAATAAATAAAGCGTTTACTTCTATAACATGATGGAAATGCTCCACATATGCCCGTTTTGCCCCGGAATGCAAAGTTTAGCCGATTCGAAGCCTGCCCAAGTCACGAATGGACACTTCCAGCGGATAGATCTCTGCTTTTTGCGTAGAGAAAAACCACGTCCGTTGCTTCTTTACCACAATAAATAAACCATGTACATCCCCTACAGGGGCAAAGGTTTCACTAACCTCACCCCAGCGCGTGAGTCCCATCTGCTGAAGCTCATTCACCGTAGACAGTACATCATCCGCCACCAGTCCAATTTCACACACCTGTAATATATCTTTAGTCGAGAAGTCGTCATCACTCTCGTTCTGCATACGATGATGAGCAATCAGCTCAATAATATTGCCTGCTGGATCTTCAAAATAGAGAGAATGAGAGTCCCAATTAGCAGAGTATGTCTCATCCCGATTTTTTTCCCTGCTTAAAACAACACGTGATGCTGCCCACTGCTTTGCTTCCTTGAACCGATTTGTCGGAATCAACCAGGCCACATGATAAAAGGGCTCATGATCTGTTTCACACGGTTTGAAAATCATCTTTGTCCTTCCAACCTGCAGGTTGAAGGCCTGATCCGTGACACTGAACACCTCCATTCCCAACGTATCGCGATAAAAGTGTTTGAGGTCCTCCAGCCGTGTTGTATATAACTGTAATTCTTCGATCATCATACGTTCTTCTCCTTCATCTCCTCCCACTGACTCCATGGCACCATGCCAAGTTCAGGCTTCGCTTCATCCGGGAGCATGGCGATGAATTCAAGCGAATGACCATCCGGATCGGTAAAGTACACAGATACCGCAGGCATCCAGCCAAAGACGTACAGTTCACCGATATCATCATCCAGGAAGTTGCTTGTTTTGATCCCTTTGTTCTCCAAGTGAGCCACCGCATGCTTCATATCCTCCAGAGATACATGAAAAGCAAAGTGCTGACGCTTCACCTCGGAAGGTTCCTTTTGCCACAATCCCAGCATGGCATTGCCTTTTCCACCGATCCAGTAGAAGGAGTTCCCACGTTCTTTCTGCCCATAGGCATGGGGTAACCCCAGGACCGTTTCATAGAAATGATGGGATCTCTCCAGATCCGTCACGTTTAGATGTGTTTCAAATATGCCTGTAATCATGATGCTCAACCTCTTTTCCTTTTCCCATTTTCAACTTCGTTTGTTCTCAGCTCATGGTTGAATTCCGCGCATTCGTTAACGTCTGGGCCAGATTTAAAAACGATCCAATAACCCGCTGCACCCGGTCCTCTATATCCTGACTACCTTCGTACTCTTCATATCCGTCAAATGTCGCTTCAAATCGTCTACGCTGCGCACCACCAATGGAAATCCACTCTTGGGCATTGATGCCATGCAGATTGCGAACAATCGCTTGCAGCTGTAAAAGCGAACTTACCCCCACCGCTCCACCAGAGGAGCTGATGGACAGGACGGGCTTACCACTGAAATGAGCCTGGCTCAGGTGATCCAGTGCATTTTTGAGCACACCGCTAATACTGCCGTGATACTCTGGTGTAGACAAGATGATGGCGTCTGCCGCGAGCATACGGGTGTTCAGTTCTGCCAGATGTTCATGGTCCGCTTGTTTCTCATCTGGTGCGTAGAATGGAAGTGGCGTCTGATACAGATCAAACAGGCTGGCCTGATGTCCCTGAGCCCGAATAATCTCCACTGCGTATTCTCCCAAACGTGTACTGGTTGCATTGTTCCGATTGCTACCTGCCAAAATAACAATATTCATCCATGTCACTCTCCTTGGTTAATTTATTGTTTCAGACTTTCACGTTCCTTCAACCGATCCGTCTTTGGCTATCTTTATCTTACCTTTCTTCGGCAGCCAATTCGTCAGCAGATAGACTTAACTTGAAATACCAAAAAACTCAACCTTTAGGTTGAGTTTATACGACTTAAGTATGAAGATATGTCGGAATTGGTCAGACGACCCAGCCATTTCTTACGGCATGAAGAGCCGCTTGCGTCCGATCCGCCAGCCCGAGTTTGTCCAGCAGATGACTGACATGGGTTTTGACCGTTTTTTCGGTGATGACTAATTGAACCGCAATTTCCTTGTTGCTCAGTCCTTGCGCAATCAGCCCCAAGACTTCTTGTTCACGGCGAGTGAGTATATCCGGACCACCAAGGGAGGTTTCATTTGATTTTCCAGCCTGCTTTGGCTCCTGATGTTGATTGTCTGCTGACCGATCTGACGGTATATGCTGTGGTCGCTGTTCATTTATGGACCAATCGGATGAAGCCATCACATGCATCAATTGACCTGCTGCGGCGGGATGCAATTCCACCTGACCTGCATGCACATTACGAATGGCCACAGCCAGATCCTCCGGCTCAATATCCTTGAGCAGATATCCTTTCACCCCTGCGCGAACAGCAGGAACGACATGATCTTGATCGGAAAACGATGTGAGCACAATGATTCGCGTTGCGGGCATTAACGTACGCAACCGTCTGGCTGTCTCAATTCCGTCCATAACCGGCATATGCAGATCCATTAATACCACGTCGGGTTTTAACGCTTCCACCTGCTCCAATGCTTCCTGCCCGTTCGATGCTTCTCCAACAACCTTCATATCTTGCTGCGTGGTCAAAAAAACGTGCAGCCCTCGTCTCACCATCGCATGATCATCTGCGAGCAAAATCGTAATCGGCATCTCTTCTTCCCCCTGACTTTATACAGCTTCGAACGGAAGTGGAATGACTGCCGTTACTGTCGTTCCCTTTCGGGAAGAACTAACTATTTCTAACCTGCCCCCAAGTGATTCAGCCCGTTCCTTCATAATGGACAGACCAAGTGAGCTTCCAGACGACACTTTTGCCCTTTTCGCACCGCCTGTTCCCTGATCTGTGACAGTGAGCACCGCTTCATGATCACTTAACTTGAGGGCGACCTCAGCAGACGGAACACCAGCATGTTTCCGTACATTATTTAGTGCTTCCTGTCCGATTCTCCACAATGCTTCTTCTGTATTACGAGGCAAAGACCGCACTCCCGTGCGATCCACCACTACTTGAAGACCCTGGCTGGTGCCATATTCCTGTAGCGCATGGAGCAGTCCTGCTTCCAATCCCGCAGGACGAAGCTGCATTATCAATGCGCGCATTTCCTTGAGAGCCTCCTGAGATAAAGCCCGGATATCCTTCACCGCTTCTACTGCCGGGTGTAACTGTTCCAAGCCGGATAACATACTTTCCGCACCTTTAGCAGTTAACGATAGGGAGAAAAGAATCTGATTGACCGAATCATGCAGATCGCGAGCCAAGCGGTTTCTCTCTTCCAGCCGTGCCAGTTCACGGCGATTCTCGGCCAGCTTCAGACTCTCCCATGAGGCCGTAATATGCTCGGCTAATGCCTCCAGTAATTCAAGGTCCGCCTGCACAGGACCCGATGTTCCAAGTCCGATCACCAGAATTCCTGTTTCCCCTGGCATATGATACGGAAGGAGAGCCGCAATTCCCGAAGTAAGGAAATCTATCGTTTTCTCCGGCTCGCACACCGTGAAAATCTCCGTCATTTCTATGGCAGACAGGGACATAGCCCTGTGACTATGGATCACATGGTTCATGTGGTTTGCTGCTTCCAAAGATAGTGACGCACTCGATAACTTTTGAACGATGCCACCTACATAAGCTGCCTGCACTATATATACGCCATTTTTCTGCTGAATGATTGCGGCCAAAGGCCAGTCATAATGCTGCCCAAGCAGTTGCACAACTTTTACAGACAAAGCTTCTGAATTGCTGCATTCGTTGACTGCTAGGCCCAAAGCCGTGCTGAACTCTCCCAGTTTGGCATACAAGTCAGCTCGTCGCTGCTCCGCGCGATACAATCGCATCCGTTCCATCGCGCTACCAATCTGGTACGCCACGCCCTGTAACAGTGCCAGTTCGCTGTCGCTGAAAAGTTCCTTAGCTGGCGCAGCAACGTTGAGCAGGCCCAGCATCTTCTCACCTGACCTTAGCGGAACGGTCGCATGATGGGTAATATCATGGGTATCTCCCCATTTGAAATCCACCGCATCCTCCAGCCGTTTACAGTTAATGATGTTGATCGCATGATTCAGACGACCGTCCTTGAAGCGGTTCACACACCAGCAGGAACCCGTTCGCATGGGCTCTTTATCTTTACGCAGTAATGCCGGGGGCAGATTGTAATCCGAAACACATGTATAGTCTCCACGTTCATTAATCAGAAACATCCAGCCTGCCGTTAATCCGGTCAACTCCAGTAATTTGCCGACTACGGTATCCAGCATTAAGTTCAGATCATTGGACGTATTGAGCGTTTCCGCGATTGTCTTCAACGTGACCATTTCCTGCATTCCGACTTCTTCCGACATGACAGACTTCTCTCCTTTGGGTAGGGCGAGTCTGGAAACTCCGAAGGAGGCAGATTTTGCCGAATTTTCGTTCCAAGCAAGGAAATTTTTCGCAGGCGTGCCGGGGCACGTCAAGGAAAAGTGACGCAGCAGGGGGCGAAAAGGCGGTAAAAGATGCACTTCAGCGAGTTTTCAGACACGACCTAATGCCAACAGTGGTTTGTTCAACTATTGTAACCAATCCACCTTGGATATTAAAGGATCAACTTCTTACTCATTTCGCTTAGCCAAGCTTCTGCCGCTCTTTCCGAGACACGGACAAAGGCTCCATATTAATCAGTCCGCGGTCCGACAGAGCCAACGCCATTTTGTAGAAAGCACGCGTACGAATCTTCGTATACGTATCCTTGCTGACAGGTGGATCAAATACATGGTTATACACTTTATAGTCGAACACATCATCATCTTTCAAGTACCGTTCACATACGAGTACACGTTCCTTCTCACTCAGCCGGGACACAACAAAATCAATCGTATCGCAGTATGCCTGACGCGCGCGTTGCACGTCCACATTATAAATCGCCGTTCTGGCCGTGGAATCCCCTGTCACATTGGTTGTACCGTGGAAACGCTCGGCATAACTTGCCGTCACCATTACCTCTCGTTCTTCAAACGCAATGGTTTTATAAATGCGGTATTTTTCCAGCGCAGCTTCAACAGCTGTTTGCGTTTTACGTCGGTCCAATTCGGGCAGCATCAATTCCATATTCATTCTCCTCCTTTAACATTAGCTATAGAATGAAAGTCTAGTAGCTTCGCATATTCACTCTGATGACAGAACAACCTTCCGATGTAGCTTTCTTTCAGAAAGCTTTTAGGCGAACACTTCGCTTCTCCAGCTTTTTTCTGCCCTCTTCGTTATTGCGTACCTTAAAATTCATCCTATAAAAGGTAAACCCTCATGCTCTCATCTTTTATTAGAGTTATCCAAATCTCTGAAATAATAACGACATTTTTTCAATGTTCCCCTGTTGCCTTTTGGAATCACTCTAAACCGCTATAATCCGGTGAATTCCACTTTTCAGAAGGTGATTACTAAATACATGTTCTGCCTCAACTTTACATTTTGTTCGTATAGTGTTCGTATTTCTATTTGAGGATACCACTTTCTGGAGATCGGAGTAAACCTTCATTTTGGTTCGTTTTGACGATAAAATAAAACCTTCGCTCTCATTTACTATGCCTTTTGGTATAATTGTTTCATATCTCTTTACCTAATGGTATATATACGTTATAGTACTGTTTAATTAATGAACTTCCGTACAAGTCATTTGATTTTTATAAAGAAGCCACCGAGATTTTTAGGAAAGGAACTTGGGTGTGTATCACGCGCACACGCAGTGAAGGAGACGGAATCGATTCTGAAGAAGCAAAGCGTTCGCCTTTATCTCCGGATTTCTCCCTTTAGAGAGGGTAATAGGAAATCTGGGGATAACAGCGAGCAAAAGAACGATCCGAATCCGGAACGGCGCATAGAACGCACATCTACCTCCCCCACATCCAACTGTCTTCTTTATAACTCAAGCACTTGTACGAATCGAAGGAGTTGGCATGAATTGTGGAGCACGCTTTTGGTCCTTATATGAAACAACTGCGCGAGCAACAGGGATACAGCATCAATCAGCTCGCCGAAGCAGCCGGAATAAGCAACTCACAGATTTCACGTATTGAGAACGGGGTCCGGGGTGTGCCCAAACCGGCAACCATTCGCAAGATTTCAGATGCACTCTCCGTTCCCTATACAGAGATGATGAAGCAGGCTGGTTATATTGAACCGGGGAGTTCCACTGAACTTCAGGACGTACCGGAATGGGCTACATACAAAGACCGTCGTGATTTTAAAAAGATGCTGGAGGACGAAGATGATCTGATGTTTGACGGCATTCCACTCGATGAAGATGACAAAAAACGAATCAAGGATGTGCTGACAGGTCTGTTCTGGGAAGCCAAACAGATGAACAAACGCAAAAAGACAGACGAATCGGACAATCGCCCATGAGGTGTGACGAACTGAATTTAATAAGGCAGCAGGTGAGATCATATGGATGACATCGTAACAAAGCTGATTCGAAAACACCGGACCAACTGCCCGTTCAGCATTGCCCGCGCGGTTGGAATACAGATTCGTTTCACCAATTTGGGGAAATCCACCAAAGGACTGTACTTTCGCAAGCTCCGGCGCAGGTTTATCGTCATACACAATGATTTGCCGCCGGAATGGCAGCGGTTCGTGTGCGCCCATGAGCTTGGCCATGACCGGCTTCATAAAGGGATCAATCGTTTCTTTCTGGAGGAGCATTCCTATTTTGCACCAGGTAAATTGGAAAGACAGGCCAATCGTTTTGCCATTCAGTTGTTAACGTCAGGAGTGATGCCTGAACCCGATGAATCTTTAGAGAAATTCTGTTTACGTACCGGACTGCCGCGTGAAGCGCAGCATTTTTTTTACACCATTTAAGAACATATGTTCTTTCAAAGGATTATTTTTTCTCTATTTTCCATTAGCAGAATCACATGTCACTTTCAGGTTACTTATTTTTACGTAAATCGCGAGATTTCCACATAATAGTCTGTTAAAATACTATTTGAGCTGTGTAAACGCTCAAGTAGATTATTATTTTGGGAGGTTTCGGATTCATATGAAAATCTGGAAGAATTACGTTTCACTTCTGCTAACGGTCTGTTTGCTGTTTGGCAGTGTAGGTATTGCCGCGGCTGCAACGGACACCACTCCGGGCACAGGCAAACACATTACCATTCTACATACGAATGATACGCATGCCCGTGCAGTTGAATCTTCACCTGCTATGGGTTTTGCCAAAGTAGCTGGAATCGCTGACAAATATCGTAGCGAAAACCCGAACACGCTCTTGCTCGATGCTGGAGATGCTGTGCATGGTACAACATTTGCCACTCTCGTTAATGGTGAGAGCATCGTGAAGGTCATGAATGAAATGGGATACCAAGCCATCGTACCGGGTAACCACGAATTCAACTATGGTTCAGATCGCCTGATCGAACTAGCGGACATGATGAACTTCCCCATGCTGAGTGCCAACGTGAAGAAAAAAGACGGAACTCGTCTCTTCGAACCTTATCTCATTAAAGAAGTTGATGGTGTGAAGATTGGTATCATCGCCTTGACTACACCGGAAACGTTGTACAAAACGAACCCGAAAAACGTAGAAGGTCTTGATATTACAGATCCATCTGCGGAAGCTAAAGTTCTGGTCAACGAAATCCGCAGCAAAGTAGATGTTGTTGTTGTTCTGGGACACCTTGGACAAGATGCGTCCAGCACCGATACTAGCTTTAAAGTCGTTAAAGAAGTTCCTGGCATCGATGTATTCATCGATGGTCACAGTCACACAGTACTGCAAGATGGCCTTGTATCCGATAACGGAACATTGATCGCAAGTGCAGGAGAATACACCAACTACGTAGGTGTCATCGATCTGTGGGTAGACGGTGGTAAAGTAACGAAGAAACAAGCAACATTGATTGATGAAACTGAAGCAAAAGACATCAAACCGAATGAGAAAGTCGCGACTCTAGTGAACTCCATTCAAAAAGAACAAGAGCCTATCTTGAAAGAAGAAGTAGCCAATACAGCTATTCTGCTGGATGGTAAGCGCGAACAAGTACGTGCAGGAGAAACCAATCTGGGTGACCTGCTTGCAGATGCAATTCGTGATGTCAGCAACGCCGATATCGCACTGACTAACGGTGGTGGTATCCGTGCTTCCATCGAAAAAGGCATCGTAACGAAAGGTGATATCATCACAGTGCTTCCTTTTGGTAATCAAGTGGTAACGCTTGAAGTGAAAGGGTCCGACATTCTGGCAGCCCTTGAAGTCGGTGTAGCTTCTTACCCGGAACCAAGCGGTGGATTCCCGCAAGTATCCGGGATCAAGTTCAAAATTGACGCTTCAGCAGAAAAAGGTAGCCGTGTACATTCCGTAACCGTTGGCGATAAAGCCCTTGATCCGGAAGCAACGTATACACTCGCAACAAATGATTTCACAGCTGTTGGTGGTGACGAATACACCATGTTCGCTAAATACCCAACTACAGGTATGTATGGCGCGCTGGACGAAGCATTGATCAACTACATGCAGAAGCTTGGCGCTGTAGACATTAAAACAGATGGTCGGATCAGTGAAGCGAAGAAACTTGCAGTAGAGCCGGAAACTCCGGCAACAGAAACACCAGCTCCAACTACGCCAAAACCAGAAACACCAAAACCAACACCAAGCAAACCAGCTCCAGCCAAACTGCATGTTGTGAAATCGGGAGATTCCCTGTACTCTATCTCTAAACAATACGGCACAACTTGGCAGGCATTGCAAAAGCTGAACAATATTAAAAATCCACACTGGATTTATCCAGGTCAACAATTGAAATTGCCTGCAGCTTCTTAAGCTCAGCAAAGTGCATATAAGTATGACCGCTTATAATGCATCAGCATAACGGATCTATCTTTTCATAACAAAAAGGGTGTCCCTCAGGCCAGATTGCTGGTTAAGGGGACACCCTTTTGTATCTCAGTTCTTCAACATCCATCCACTTAGGTGCATGAACATTTCCTGCGGACATATCCTGCTGATCCTGACAATCATCTGAGGCAAAAATAAATCCCAGCTAGGCCTTTATGGATCAACTTCATCATATGCCTTCGACACCGAACTATATAAAAATTCTCTGGAAATACCGTGTTTATGCGGTTATTGTACATTTAATTTCGACATCTCTGTCTTCTCCAAATTGCATACTTGCACATAAATCTGCCTGAGTATGATCTTCTTCCAATCCTTAATCATAAAATCATTTGTATACTGAATACATATATACAAATTTAGTTATTTCGTATGATATCCATCATAAAATCCTACCATTTTGTATGCCTATAGCCCTCTTTTTCATGCTCTCATTGGAATTTCAGCAATCAAAATGAGCTACCGCATCATATTCGGTACTATTATATGAACTCATATAATTAACGAATCCACTTGATCTATATAAGTTGCACTAAAGATATGCTCACACGTACACTCCGATGACAGAATAACCTTCCAATCGCTGTTATCCCCAGTTTTTTTTGATTCCCTTTTCTCAAGGGAAAAATCCGGTGATAGCGTATGCTTTCGATGCAGCTTTCTTTCAGAAAGCTTTTAGGCGAACACTTCGCTTTTTCAGTTTTTTTCTGTCCTCTCCGTTTCTGTGTAAATGATTAGTTTAACTTATTTAGAATGTAAACTGTTCCTTCACATAACGTACAGCTTCCTGTGCCGTCAACCCGATTCGTTTCGATTCACCTGATGTTGCAAGCGCGTGTGATCCCAGTTCAACCTGTCCTTCAGCTGCCCCTCTGCCAATGACGATCTGTACAGGCAATCCGATCAGCTCGGCATCCTTGAATTTCACACCTGGACGTTCATCCCGGTCATCGACTAGTACAGAGTAACCGCCATCGATCAATTGTTGTTCCAGTTCTAGGGTAAGCTGGCGTTGTTGCTCATCCTTCCAACTTACTGTAATCAGATGCACATTATATGGCGCCACAGCGGCCGGCCAACGAATGCCCTCATCTCCTGCATACTGCTCAGCTATTGCGGCCATCAGGCGGGATACCCCAATTCCGTAACACCCCATGACCGGCGCGCACTGGCGACCATTGCGATCCAGGAATGAAGCGCCCATGGCATCACTGTATTTCGTTCCCAATTTGAAAATATGTCCAACCTCAATACCTTTAGTAAACACAAGCGGCGATCCACACGTTGGGCAAGCGTCCCCTTCGGTAGCAAAACGAATTCGTTCTACTCGCTCCAATGCAAAATCAATGCCTGGACGTACGCCGGAAACATGCACATCCATTTCGTTGGCTCCTGTAATTGCGTTCTTCATCACTGCCACGTCAGCGTCCACCACCATCGGCAGATTTAGTCCAATCGGACCCAGAAAACCTACCTTCAGGCTCGGATGTGTAGCAATTGCTGCATCGTCTGCTAGAATCAGTTCCTCTGCGCCCAAAACCTGCTTCAATGCGATGTCATTCAGTTCATGGTCTCCACGTACAAGGGCAGCGACGAGCTCACCATCTGCGACATAAAGCAACGTTTTGATCATATGTTCAGCACCTTCGCCCACAAAGGAACTTAACTCTGCAATCGTACGAACGCCAGGTGTCGAAATTCGTACTGTGGTTTCCACTCCTGTGTGATCATCCGTTTGAACTGCGGATTCTGCATTCGAAGAGACAGCTGTATCTTCTGAGCTTGCTTCTTTTTCCCCAATACCTACGGAAGTCTGATAATCAGCTTTCTCCAAATTTGCAGCATATCCACAATGTTTGCAGGTTACAATCGTGTCCTCACCCACATCAGCAAGAGCCATGAACTCGTGCGTTTCCCCTTGACCGCCAATCGTTCCCGCGTCCGCCTCAACACGGATATATTCCAGACCACAACGCTCCAGAATGCGACTATAAGCTGTGTTCATCGCCTGATAAGTACGATCAAGTTCTTCCCAGTCCGAAGCAAAAGAGTACGCATCCTTCATGATGAACTCACGTCCACGTAGCAATCCAAATCGAGGACGGCGTTCATCCCGGAACTTGGTTCCGATCTGGTACAGGGTGAATGGCAGTTTACGATACGAACTCACCTCGTCCCGCGCTAAAGCGGTTACGACTTCCTCATGTGTTGGTCCAAGAGCAAATTCCCGTGCATGACGATCCTTCAGACGCATCAATTCGGGACCATACTGTGTGTATCTTCCGGATTCTTCCCACAGCTCAGCAGGCTGCATAATCGGCAGCAACACTTCCTGACATCCAGCACGATCCATCTCTTCACGAACGATCCGTTCAACGTTCAACAATATACGCCGTCCGAGGGGCAGGTAACTGTAGATCCCTGCTGCCAGTTGGCGAATCATACCAGAACGCAGTAACCAGCGATGTCCCGCCGCATCTGCCTCCGCTGGCGCTTCACGTAATGTTGGAACAAGCATTTCACTTTGACGCATCTGCACACACTCCTAATCTTCCTCATTGTTATTGGATATCTTGAGTTATAAACAGCAAAAAGACACATCCGTCAAGGGACGAATGTGTCGTGGTACCACCCTTGTTTAACTACAACTTATTCCATCCGCAACCTGTGCGATCTGTAGCATGCAGTCCTATGGGGCATAACGGGCCCTTCCGGCGGAGGTTGCAACCCTGGGATGGGCATTCTCTTCCGCAGCTCGCGAGGTAGGAATTACGAAGCAGCAACAGGAACCTTGCACCACACTGTTCCCTCTCTGTTGAAGCTGACCAACACAATCATGTCCTCGTTATAACGCTGTTATCATTTTTGATCACATTAGTTCATTTACAAGAAATTGTCAACCATACCGAGTTAACATAAAGTACAATGAATTCCGTAACGATGGCTGACATGACAGCGCGTTCCCTGTAATATAGAGAAATAGAAATATACCCTTGGTATTAATCGATAAAGGAGCTTGTCCTATGCCATATATCATATATGATCTTGAATTCACAGTAAGCCGTAATACTCGCTATTCTTCTGAAATTATCGATATCGGCGCCGTCAAAGTTACGGAAACAGCGGATGGATTGACTGTTACAGATACATTCCATACCTATGTTCGTCCTTCCAACAAGTCCGTTCTGTCTACCGACACGATTCAGTTTACAGGAATCACGCAGAAAGATATTGATGCAGCACCTCTTTTTCCGGCAGCACTGAATCAATTCATCGCCTGGATGGGAAGCGAATCCTATTACATGTGTTCCTGGGGACCCGACGACCGTAGCAAACTGATCTCTCACTGTCGTACCCACCAGCTCGATGTGGCTTGGATCACCAATCATAACGATCTCCAGCAACAATGGTCCCGCAGCGTTCGCAAAGAAGGCAAGTTCCGTCAACTCGGTCTCGCGCAGGCTCTTGAAATCTGTGGAATTGAATTCGATGGTACCCAACACCGCGCATTGGATGATGCCATCAACACAGCCAAGGTATTCATGCATCAATTTGACCGATTCACGCTGGAAAACAATTGTGCAGCGGATGATGAGGGCATTGCATCCAAGGTCGTCTATTCCAGCTCCACAGAAGATGAAGAGAAAGAATCACCTTTTGGCAATCTGGCAAGCCTTTTCAAAACCAAAGAGTAGCCATCCACGGCACGGTACTTATTCGTGTTTGCCTAAACATAGATTGCATGCTAATCTCAATTTCTATCGTACATTTGTTGCCAACAGTTCAGGCGTTCTTTCATCTTGATGCGGCAGAACTCAGGTTCGAGGATTTCCGCATCAGGCCCATATTTAGAAATCCATACAAGAAATTCCTCAACATCACTCAATATGGCTTCGAATAGCAGGCTACCTTCCGGTTCTATGGTTAAGATGGGGCGTATAAAGAATTGCTCCTGCATCACACGCTCCACAGCATGGGGTGCAAATCGAATTTTAAACGCAGTCCACTCCGTACTTCCCTCATATGCCCAAGGAATGCGGAAGTGCGATTGTATCAGATAATCCTCTTTGCGGAACGTGCGTGGCAATATCCGTATCTTTTGCAGCCGGCTCACCTGAAATATTCGAAGTTTCTCCGACAGGTGACAATACGCTAACAGCTCAAATCTGTATTCACGAGGGATAAGACAGTAAGGATCTATGCGTACGATCCCTTTTTTACCTTGAGACAGATACTCCCCTTCAATGGTGTTCTGTGAAATGCCAGCCTGAAGCAAAGTAATCAGGGATTGATTTTGTAGATCGTTGCTCTCATTTTGCCATGCGGGCAACCCCACTTTGAACAGTCCACTAATTTGCTCCGACCATTCCACTCGTTCTGTTTTGTTTTTCTGACTCGAAGCAACCACTTTCTCATAAGCGCTCTCAAAAGCAGGTTTCAGCAAAGGACGAATATTCTCCATAACTTCAGCAAGATGCATGAAAGCTTGGGCTTCTTCATCAGACCAATTAAGCGGATACATGGCAAAATGGCTGATAAACATGTACCCTTGCCCGTGTCCCATATTGGCGATCGGGATATGCATTGCACTGAGGGCCTCCATGTCGCGGTATATCGTCCTTTCCGTCGTCTCGCATCGCTGGGCAAGCTCACGTGCCAGAATGCCTGGCTTGGCCTGCACTAACGTTATAATGCGCATTAATCGGATTAGTCGGTCTGTCATTTTGCCGGACCCTCCACGATGTTGTTTCAATAAATTTGATACAACTCCATCCATTGTTTAATATGATATTGATACATACATTCGACCTTCTCCTAAACTTCACCTTCAAAATATATGTAGACTCGTTCTCTCTATACCGTTGCCATCTGAAATCAACCCTATTCGCCTAATATCTTTTTTTCACGGTCATGATATCCGGTTGTAAACGTGATCCCGTAGTGATAACGCAACTGTTCAATGATCTCCGCTTCCGTGTAATAATCCAGATCCTGCTTGCGCGCAGCTTCAATTAACAACCCATCTGCATGACGACGCAACATATTACTGCCCTCTTGAACCCGGCCTCTTTCGTAGGCGCGCAGGGCTTGTTTGATCAGCGGCACGGTTTCACTTAACTTGATGGTCTTTTCCACCTTGGGATCTTCCGGCTGTCGCAGCATGCCCAGATGACTGGTGTACTGAATATACAGCTGTTCTCTTCGTAACAATACGCGCTGACTTTGCTTCAACTTCCTTGTGCTCCAGTACGCTGAACATACGGCTGCTTTTCCAGACACACGGGGTCCCATGACGAATTCGAGCAAAATTTGCTTGCTCTCCCCCTTGTACATATCACCAAGCCTTAGTAGCCAGCCAATATCCGTTTCTTTGGAACGACATCCATAGATCCCTTTCAGTTGTACGCCAAATTCCGGTTTGAGCAAAAGTTCCAAATCTCTTGATACAATTTTGGGTGCTATTTTCCTAAGTCTTTTGGCAGGGGCACCGTTACGCCACTCTACCATCATATATACGGGGTCGGCTCCCCCTGTCGGTATGGCCTCTTTATTCCACGAATAAGATACTTCAAAGACTGAGTTCACTGGTAGTCTCTCCCCCGATTTATATGTATTATCTTCTAAGTTATCAGGGTGAATGGACACTATATTGTCACGGAACACATGTTCTCATTAAATTTTTCCAATATATTAGTTTTCTCTCCCTAAATCCGTCTGAATACGACAATAAACGACGAAAAAGCCTGGCGCTATGCCAAGCTTTTCAACTACTTCTCTATGACAAGTCCCAAATTAAACCGTAGGATGATTGATTCCCATTTTGTGTAAATATTGTGTACCATCTACTTTGGTAACCGGAGCATAGGTGACACTGTCAATGACCAGCTTACGTCCAACTGGCTCACCGTTAACAGTGATCATGATGGTTTTGGTTGATGTGTTCTGATCTGCTGTATACATATGGTTCTACTCCTTCATGTTCACGATCTTATATTCAATCGGATATATTGGTATCTTTCATTAAATTGCGCATTTGTGAATAGCACGCACCCGGAACTGAAGTAAAAGATCTGTTAGAACGGTCCGGTGTGCTTGCCTATCATACTATTACCCCATTGATTTATAAGCTAAACAGCTCTGTTCATAAATAATTTTAAATATTTCGGGTAATAAAACGATATCATCTTGAACCCATCATCCCGGTTTTGACGTATAATGTAAGAGCGTATTTCAACAATAGACGACGAATTCGGCGATCTATATTATCTACCGAAGAAAGAGGTGTTAACGATGCCAAAATCCATTCAGGGTTATTTCATTCGGGTGTTATGCACCACATGCATTCTATTTACCGTTTCGATCGCTTCCACAGTAAGTGCAGCCAGTGCCAATATATTCACTGATATATACAGCGGATGGGAACGAGTCTCCGAACTGCCCGGAGAAGTGAACGCTCTGCAGGAAAGTTATAAACAAACGATGGAGCAACTGAATCAAACGTCCGCCCAGTTGGGACAAGCCCAGGCTAATGTCGAAGCATTCAAGACCCAGAACGAACAGCTATTGGCTCAGAACCAGAAACTTACTGAAATGGTAAGCAAGTTGCAGGATGACCAAAATGCCAAAGCAGCTACCACCAAACGAATTCAGACGATGATCATCACTGTCGTTTCTCTCATATTAGGTTACTTTATTCTGATTCGTGTGATGCGTTGGGGAATGCGTCGCCGTTCGGGCCGAGTATAAAAGAACAGGAGCAACTGCATGAACATACACCTGAACAATGCTGAAGCAGGCGGAGCTGGACAAGTCGTCACATTCTCGTTGATTAAAGATGACCGCCTTCATATTTTGCATCCGCAGCAAATTGTAGCCTTCCGCGGTCCAAGTGGTAGTCGCAATGATAAATTCATGAATATCACGGGCATATATCGCAAAAAAAAGCTGATTAAATCCGAAATTACTGGACCTTGCCAATTTGTGGCTGCCCTGCCTCCCGGATTCACGATGAAGGAAGTAGAGCTCACGGAGGACAGTGATCTGCTCTATGACTTCCGCCACCTGTTCTTCTACTCGGATGGTGTAACCATGCATACCAAAATCCAGAAAATCAAAAACATGCTCATCACCCGTGATGCAGTGAAAATGAAATTTTCCGGCAAAGGCAAGATCGGATTGCTCACCCAAGGTCAGGTTTGCCAACAGGAACTGCATCCGACTGCCCCGCTCTATGTGGATGCTGGCAGTATTATCGCCTATCCCGAAAATGCACATCTGGAACTCACGGTATATGGTAACAATCTCGCCAGTCAGCATATGAACTATCATTGGAAGATGACAGGACATGGCTCAGTACTCTTTCAGGCAGGACGTGAGAATCATCGCTTGGAACAAGATCTCAACGATGAGGGACTGTTCAAACGAATTCTGAAAGAAGTTATTCCTTTCGGTAATGTATTGATCAAATAAACTGATCAAATAAGCTGTTTAAGATGAAGCCGACCGATTAGCTGCCACTATGCTCCAGTGGGGTGGTCACCACGCGGTTTCATGTTATAATGGTTCAGACAATTGAAGAAGAAAATCCATGCCTGTGGCATGGGAGAGGTTCGCGAACTCCCTCTATAAGACTTGGCCATGTGATGGTCAGTATAAGTCTTGCGTACATGTTGCGATCACAATGCAATTATGTACGTAAAAAACTAAGGACACTTACTCATGCCTGCTTTTTTGAAGCGGTTATCGAGAAGGTGTGTTTTTTGATGGATGCCAGTTCATGAACTTCTCTGTTCTTCCGACACTCTATGCCTAGGTGCATGGTTTGATCTCAAGAAGATGGAGAGGTTTTTTTATGTTGAACGAAGAAAAAGCAGTCGTTGTATTCAGCGGCGGTCAGGATAGTACCACGTGTCTGTTCTGGGCCAAACAACAGTTTGCCGAAGTCGAGGTTGTTACATTTGATTATGGTCAGCGTCACAAGTTGGAGATTGAATGCGCAGCAGAGATCGCTCGTGATTTGGGCGTACAGCAAACAGTACTCGATATGAGTCTGTTAAATCAGCTTGCACCCAATGCGCTCACTCGCACGGATGTGGAGATTACGCATGAAGAAGGCGAACTGCCGAGTACATTTGTAGATGGACGGAATCTGTTATTCCTCAGTTTTGCGGCCATTATGGCAAAGCAAAAAGGAGCACGCCACCTGGTTACAGGTGTATGTGAGACGGATTTCAGCGGATACCCGGATTGCCGGGATTCATTTGTGAAGTCGATGAATGTGACGCTTAACCTGTCGATGGACTATCCATTTGTCATTCATACCCCGCTCATGTGGCTGGACAAAGCCCAAACGTGGAAGATGGCGGATGATCTCGGTGCCTTTGATTATGTACGCGAGCGTACCCTGACCTGTTATAACGGCGTGATCGGCGATGGGTGCGGAGAATGCCCTGCTTGCAAACTACGCAAAGCCGGACTGGATCGCTATGTGCAACAACGTACTGCTGCTGCATCTGCTGGAGTGGATGTATGATGAGAGAGCCTGGAACGTTTCGCATTGTTGAGCATCTGCAACGCATCGGAGAAGATATTCTACCCACCCAGCTGCGCTATCACCGCAAACGTGTGCTTGTAAGCAAAGAATTCACCTTTGACGCGGCACATCACCTACATTGTTATGAAGGCAAATGCAAGAACTTGCACGGTCATACGTATAAAGTTATCTTTGGCATCAGCGGTTATCCAGGTGAAACCGGGCTGACGGTTGATTTTGGGCATATCAAAGATATATGGAAAACTCAGATTGAGGGATATCTGGATCATCAGTACCTCAACGAGACGCTTCCTTTAATGAATACAACGGCTGAAAATATGGTCGTATGGCTGTTCGAACAGATGGAACATGCGCTCCAGACGGAGCCCTATGCCGGGCTGACCGATGGTGGGCGGACGGAGTTTGTCCGACTCTTTGAGACACCAACCAGTTACGCGGAAGCGAGACGGGAGTGGATGATTGATGAGTAGTGTGACACAGCAGGTGAATGAGACGGGATCTCGCAAAGAGGCTCGTATTCCCGTGATGGAGATTTTTGGTCCGACAGTTCAAGGCGAAGGCATGGTGATCGGGCAAAAAACGATGTTTGTTCGCACCGCGGGCTGCGATTATCGCTGCTCCTGGTGCGACTCGTCCTTTACCTGGGACGGCAGCGGCAGGGACCAGATTCGGATGATTACGCCGGAGGACGTATGGGAAGAATTGCGCCGCGTAGGCGGCACGCGTTTCTCCCATGTCACCATCTCTGGCGGTAATCCCGCCCTGCTCGCTTCGCTGGGTGGGTTAGTTGCCCTGCTGCGGGAGAACGGCATCCGCACTGCGGTGGAGACGCAGGGCTCCCGCTGGCAGCCATGGCTGGCGGACATTGACGAAGTCACTGTCTCGCCTAAGCCACCAAGCTCCGGCATGGACACCGATTGGGCCGTGCTGGATGATCTGATCGGACGGCTCGCCGCTGGCCCGGTAGAACGAAGTCATAGTCTGAAGATCGTGATCTTCGATGAGACAGACCTGGACTATGCCCGCCGTGTGCATGCGCGGTATCCGGGCACGGATTTATTTTTACAAACCGGGAACCCGGATGTGACTTCCGCCGATACGCCAGATCTGGCATCCTCGCTTCTTGCTCGTTATGAGTGGCTGATCGACCGAATTAGTGCCTCCGATGACCTGAATGATGTTCGTGTGCTTCCACAACTTCATACGTTGGTATGGGGCAACAAACGCGGCGTTTGATAGGCAGTATGGGTGAAATGGACGGCATGATGTAAAGATAAGAACGAGATGTCCTCAGACAATGAAGAGAATTCAACAGGCAAAATTGCCTATTCATATATACCGCGAGGCTTCGGCCTTGACGGAAACAAGGAGCGTTTACGAACCGATGAGACAACCTGAAGAGATGCAAGATGTGACGTTGCTGGGCAACCAGAACGTTAAATATACGTTTGAATATGATCCGGGAATCTTGGAGAACTTTGATAACAAGCATCCGTACCGCGATTATTTTGTAAAATTCAACTGCCCGGAGTTCACTAGCCTGTGTCCTATTACGGGTCAGCCTGACTTTGCAACGATCTATATCAGCTACATTCCTGATATCAAAATGGTGGAGAGCAAATCACTCAAGCTGTACCTGTTCAGCTTCCGCAACCATGGTGATTTTCACGAGGATTGTGTAAATATCATCATGAACGACCTGATCAAGCTGATGGACCCGCGCTACATTGAAGTATGGGGCAAATTCACACCGCGCGGAGGCATTTCCATTGACCCGTATACGAACTACGGTAAGCCGGGAACGAAGTATGAGCAAATGGCTGAGCACCGCATGATGAATCATGATATGTATCCTGAAACGATTGATAATCGTTAAACTGCTGGATAAATCAACGCTGCTATAAATAAAATCAAATTATAGGACACAGAAAAGCCGAACTCTTCAAACCTGAAGAAGTCCGGCTTTTTCTTTGTTTAGTTTAAACCCGTAGAACCTTAGTCTCTCGATACAATGGGATCGCAGTGCATTCAAGTAGATTGATCTTTCTTTAGTTCTTTGACTTTTTTAATGTAATGTCTCAACATAAGCACACCAATTGACTGAAAAATGATAAATATGACGATGGCAGTAGATAGAGATTTTGGTGCTACATAGATAGCCTGAAACGTTATTACAGCCATATACAAAATAGTCATCACCAACTCACGTTTAGCGGATTCATAAGGTGATAAGGATTTCATATCCATCCCTCCTCTATCCTTCTTACACATAAATATGGATCTTCTTACAGTAGATGCTAAAGTAATACGTTTCTTTTGTAAATGTACGTTTTCTCATGTTCCCCTTGTCGGTCCGATCAATCTATCCTATTATGTAACAATATGCTTACACGCATAGATTACAACATCAGGCGCTGATCCCTCGTGACCGCGACCAAAGGAGAATTGTACATGTCTACACAAACCTCATTAACCAAGGACGCCACTGCGCGTTCGAAAGCCCCACCCGGATTGGATGCCCAAAGCACCGTTTACCGGATACTCATTGCAATCAGTCTGGTTCATCTGTTCAATGATTCGATCCAGTCGGTCATTCCAGCCATTTTCCCGATTCTGAAAGACTCCATGCATCTCACGTATACTCAGATCGGCTGGATTTCTTTTGCTATCAACTTTACCGCATCCATTATGCAGCCTGTCGTAGGCTGGTTTGCTGATAAAAAACCGACACCATCCATCCTGCCCATAGGCATGGGTTTTACATTTACCGGCATGTTGCTGTTGGCCTTCGCTGACAGTTATATGGCTGTCCTGATCTCCGTTATCTTTGTGGGTCTGGGTTCCGCCGCTTTCCACCCAGAAGGTTCACGGGTATCTCATATGGCTGCTGGTCAGCGTCGTGGTCTAGCACAATCCATCTTCCAAGTCGGTGGTAACGCCGGGCAATCCCTTGCCCCATTGCTTACACGCTGGATCTTTATCCCGTTTGGACTGTTCGGTGCCATTGGATTTACAGGCATTGCCGCCATGGGGATTGCAGTTCAGATCTACATTGCCCGTTGGTATGGACGCATGCTGCAATCGGGAGGATATCTGCGTAGACAGGCTGCCGCCCGTCGCGCACCGAATCCTGCTTTACGTAAAAAGATTACTGCCGCCATTACGCTGTTGATCCTACTCGTCTTTGTTCGTTCCTGGTATATCGCTTCCATCGGTAGCTTCTATGCGTTTAATCTGAAAGATACTTTTGGATTGCCCACAGAGGACGCGCAGATCTATATCTTCTTGTTCCTGGCTGCCGGAGCACTGGGTACGTTCTTTGGAGGCCCCTTGGCGGATCGATTCGGCAAACGTAACCTGATCTTCCTGTCCATGGCCGGAGCTGCTCCACTTGCTCTGTTGTTGCCTTATGCGAATCTGTTCTGGACAGGTGTACTGCTAACCATTATTGGTTTTATCATGTTATCCAGCTTCTCGGTTACGGTTGTATACGCGCAAATGCTGATTCCAGGAAAAATCGGAACGGTCTCGGGCCTGATCACAGGTCTGGCATTTGGTATGGGAGGTCTAGGTGCACTCGTGTTGGGCAACTGGATTGATGTCTTCGGTGTATCACCGGTGATGCAGATGTGCAGCTTCCTGCCCCTACTCGGAATCTTCACGTTCCTGCTTCCATCCGATAAATTACTGAATATCTGGGCGAAAGAAAACGGTAGTGAAGAGTAAAAAATACACCGTCCTTACGTGAGCCCATCGCGACCATAAGACGTTGTGCTACGCTAACGAACCTGACAGCACTTATTTGAACAAATACTGCTAGTTTCCCAATCTAAAGAATCTGAGCAACGCTATTCCCGAGAAAAAGTCCGAAACCTTGGAATGTGCGTGTGAAATGTAGAAATAACGTGTCTGAGATTCTTTAGAAATTGGGATTAGTGAAATATCGCCGAATAGCGTCTGCTGAGTTCATTAGATTCCACTTCGTCACCTACATTTGTAGCCTGAATAAAAAGTCTGACCACAACAAAAGGGTTCCCTCAAACTCTGTATTTACAGAGCGGCAGGAACCCTTTTGTTATATTTGTTTTTCTAGAATTTAGCTTCAGCCGCATTACTCCACGTCACACATGACAACGCTGCTGCCGTGAGCTGTAATCAATTCCTTCACATCTTCAAATTCAAGGAATACCGTCGCCGTATTTTCCATGGGATGAATTCCTATTTTTTGACCGACTAGATCCTTGTCAAAGACGACGGTTACGTTCTTCTGAATATTATTAAGAACCCCCATAGGGTTAACATGCCCTTTTTCCAATCCTAAGAACTCCAACAAATCCTTTTCACTCGCAAAACTGAGTTTACGGCTAGGTATCTTTTCGCCTAAACTTCTCAAATCAACTGACTTCGTTCCAGCAATCGTTACCAGATAATAGTTGCGCTTCTTGTCATCACGCAGAAACAGATTTTTAACGATATGTTCTGTATGTGGAATCTGATAAGAGAATATTTCCTCCATCGTATATACTGCGGGATGTTCTATACTCTCGTAAACGATATTGTTGCGATCTAAAAGATCATAGAAACCTTGTTTGTTTAACATATCAGATTCATCTCTTTCAATATAAATATTCTTCTATAAGACTACTTCTTCTGTAACCTTATTTCAAACGCTGAAGGATCAGCCGTTTTTTGTACAGCATTTTACCTGCTTCGGCTACATCACGGATCGTATTTTTGTTGCTCACTGAACCAAAGACCATGCCGGCAATCGGCACGAGTTGGAACAGCTTCTTCCAACCAAAGGATTCACTGTAGGAGTTAAAAACTTCACGCCAGCCCTGCATCTGCGATACCACTTCAATGGGCTTGTCTGGATCATCGTAAGCTGCCAGTTCTTCAATGATCGCTTTCTTGCCTACGATATCGGCGGAAGAGAATTGCAGACATTTGACGATAAAGATACGCTCCAGCGGTTCATCGGGATCATAGCCGTAACATAGTGCCATCTCCTGCAGTACCTTCAGAGAAAGCCCCATCACCATGGGAATATCTGCTGCAATGGTTACAATGCCACCGAACCCTGTAGCTGCTCCCTGAGCCGCGGCAAACTTCGTTCGACTCTCGGTAATGTTATCGGCTACCTGGTCCAGCACCTTAAGTGGCAGATTCTCTACACTATGAATCTTCGCTGTCCCCTCAGCTTCAGCATCCTGTTCCAGCTGATCGGTCGTATCCGTCATGGAATAACCGGATTTCTCGGCTTCCTCTTGCAGCAGCTTGGCTACTTTTTTCTTCTGTACGAGGAACTTGCCCCCATTCTGTACATACTGACCGACATCGTTTAGGGAATCTCCGATCTTCTGTTTCAACGCTTTAGGCATTACTTTATCCAACATCGCAAAGGGCAACCGCCCAATTTTATCCCATATAAACAAGTCCTTCTGTTGTTTTTCCCATTTCAAAATCTGTTCAAGTTCGTGGTCCAATGTTTCGCGTGAATCCATATGTGATCCTCCTAATAGGTTGTGTATCGTAATCCGTATCTTTCTCATACGCAGAAATCATCGTTGTGGTTGCTTTGTTTTCTATCCAAGACATCGATACTTAGACCACTATTCCTTATCGTTCACATACGAAAGAGCCCTTAATCAGCATCACTCGCTAACTAAGGGCTCTCGTATTTAAGGTTTCACTATCTCTTATTTCGCTTCTGCTACTGCTTTGCCATCTGGAACCGGAACACCGAAATCAGGTGTTCCATCTTCACGCCAATGAATCACTTGAGCACGGGCGTGACGGTTCGGATCATACAAGGGATCACCCTCGATGTCTTTGTAATTACGCGCATGATAAATCATAATATCGGTCTTGCCATCCGGTGATACCGTAAAGCTGTTATGGCCCGGACCATACTGCCCGTTCGCTTCACAGGTCTGGAATACCGGCTTGGGTGATTTCACCCAACTTGCCGGATCAAGCAGGTTGGCATCTTCATCTGCGGTGAGCAGACCCATACAATAATTGTAATCAGTCGCGCTCGCCGAGTATCCAATGAATAACCGTCCATTACGATGCATCACCGCTGCACCTTCATTAACTTTAAAACCGATGATTTCCCAATCATACTCCGGTGTAGAGATCATGACCTGTTCGCCGCGTAGCGTCCACGGGTTTTCCATTTCGGAAATGTACAGGTTCGAGTTGCCCACAATATCGGGATCTTTCTGTGCCCAGACCAGATAGCGGATTCCCTTATGTTCAAAGGTCGTTGCATCCAGCGCGAATGATTCCCACCGAGTATAAATCTGGCCCTTCTCTACCCACTCTCCTTCGAGTGGATTCGCAGAATCGTTCTCCAGAACATACATCCGATGATCGAACAGACCTTCGTTGGTCTCACTGGTGTGGGCGGCAGCGTAGTGTATGTACCATTTGCCGTCGATAAAATGAATTTCCGGTGCCCAGATGTTGGCACTCATCGGTCCTGTGTCACGCTTCGTCCAAGCCGTTACCGGCTCAGCATCTCTCAACTCTTCCAACGTCTCTGCTCGCCGGATCTCAATCCGGTCAAAGGCTGGTACGGAAGCGGAGAAGTAATAGTAACCGTCCGTATGACGGTACACCCACGGATCAGCACGCTGCTCCAGGATGGGATTAGTAAAGGTAATGGAATCAGTCATGGGAATGCTCCCCTTTCAAATGTGTGTAGTGGCTCGGAGTTGGGGGATGTAACCCAATTGCGAAAAAGCGAAAACCTTTTTGGGTGGTGCACAGCGGACGTTCGGGAGTGGTAGGGCCTTGGTGCTCTCTTGTCCTCCGATTTCTCTTTCCACCGCTCCCGGCGGTTGAAATCGGATGCCAAACTCGCTCCTGCGGCTCCTTCCTCCCCCTCACTGCTTGTGCACCATCGGAGCGGCAGCTCGCTCTTTCCACGCTCGCTGGTTACAACCTCACTCCGAGCCTTTTTGTTGGCTCGGTTTTATGGGGTCGACCGCTTCGCTTGGTCGACTCTCCCCATGTATTGCTGTGCTGGCCGCCGAGCTATAGGCCAGCTTTGTGCCATGCACAACGGACGTTCGGGGGCGGTAGAGCCTTGGTGCTCTCTTGTCCTCCGATTTCTCTTTCCACCGCTCCCGGCGGTTGAAATCGAATGCCAAACTCGCTCCTGCGGCTCCTTTCTCCCCTCACTGCTTGTTCACCATCGGCGCGGTTGCTCGCTTTTACCACGCTCACTGGCCGCCCCTTTACTCCTCAGCTGCGCTGATTTGCTTGCCCCAGACCGCCACGCCGTGGTCATTGAGGCCTGTTACCACCAGTGCGGGCTGGCTTCGCTCCCAGTCCCAGGACGGGAGTAACTTCAGCTCTTCCGTGGAAGCTCCGCCCCATGGGCTTTCTTTCCACTTTAGTGTCAGTGTTTGTTTACCATCAAACGTCCAGGTTCCTGAACCGTTTTCGCTTTGGACTTTACCGTTGCTTGTTAGGGTATAAGGCTTGGCTTGAATCTGCCCGTCTACGGACGGATCAATCGCCATGCCTTCCCATTCCCCGGCAATCATGGATTTCGGAATGTCCTGTGCTGTCTCACCTGCGTAACGCTCAGGTGAAACCACAGGCCAACCGTCCTTCGTCCATAACATTTTGCGTACATGTAGATATGGCCAGTTTTTATCCGTCTCACCCCGTGCATGATGTACGATGTAATAATCGTCTCCGTCCTTCAACACAGAGTTATGTCCAGGCGCAACCCAGCCCTCACCTTCTGTGAAGCGATAACCGCCGAGAATTTTGGTGCCGATCTCATATTGCGGCAGATGCTCCGTATCCAGCATGTTCATGCCGTTCATATCCGTGTACGGTCCTGTGATTGAATCGGCACGCGCAACCCGCACGTTATAATCTTCAAATAAGGAATCATAGGAGACGAACAGATAATATTTTTTGAATTCCGGGTTATACACAATGTAAGGACCTTCGACTGCACCTTCTTCGGTAGCACGATCCCGAGCGGCAATGCGTGTACCATAACCCTCGTCCTTGAATTTCCCCGTCTCCGGATCGAGTGGCGCAATATAGATTCCGTCAAAGAATGAACCATATACCATCCACGAATTGCCCTCGGCATCTACGATGGGATTGGCATCAATGGCATTTAATTTGTCCTGTTCATTCGCAGAAGTTTTCACAACCAGTCCTTCATCTGTCCATGGACCTTCGGGAGATGAGGATGTCTGAAGACCAATGGCAGACTGGGTACTGCCAAAAGAAGAAGCCGAATAATACATCCGATAGGTATCGCCAGCCTGGATCACATCCGGTGCCCACAGATTGACTGCACCTGTCCAATCCAGCGCTTCTTGCGGAATACCGGGCAGAGCCTGACCTACCCATGTCCAGTTAATCAGATCATCTGATTTGCGTACCATGACACCGGGTTTCGCTTCTCCTGCTACACGAACGTCTGTGGAATAGACATAGTATCCCTGATCGGTTTTGATAATGGCTGGATCATGCGCATTATTTACCGTCCAACGGGATTCATCATCCAGTATGGATGTGTCATACAGCTGAGTATCTTGAGGAGCTTCAGGAAAGACGGGACGGGACACCGTTTCTCCTGCTCCTTCTCCAGAACAACCCGTAGCTCCAACAATTAGCATCAGCAACATGGAAGCAACAACCCCTCTCTTCGAAAATGTCCACCCTCGGAATCTCTTCCGCTGATTCATCCCTTCACTCCCGAAATGGCAACCGATTCAATAATCTGCTTCTGGAAGATCAGGAAGATGATTAATACCGGCAACAGGGCTACAATGGACGCCGCCATAATAAGTGGGTAATCCGTTTGAATCGCATACGTCGCATTGAAGTTCGCGATAACCAGCTGTAACGTCTGCTTCTCCGGTGAATTCAGATAGATAATCGGTGCCAGATAATCGTTCCAGATGCCCATGAACCAGAGAATCAGCTGTGCAGCAATCGCCGGTTTGATGAGCGGGAACGTAATACTGGAGTACAAGCGGAAGTAGGAACTTCCATCAATCTTGGCCGCCTCGATAATCGCATCAGGCACACTAAGCAGATATTGACGAAGGAAGAAGATCATGATTACGTTACCGAACAGGCCTGGAACAATCAGTGGCAACAATGTATCCACCCAGCCCAGCTTCGCGAACATGATGAATTGCGGGATCATGACTGTCGGATAAGGAATCATCATGGATGCCAGCAATGCGAGAAACAGTTTATTTTTGTGCGGGAATCTTAATTTGGCAAAGGCAAAGGCAGCAATACTAGACGTAAACGTACCCACTACCGTTACACTCACCGCAACAATGAGGCTGTTTTTGATCCCGCTGAGCAGCGGACCAGCTTCCCATATTTCTTTATACTTACCAAATTGGAATACTTCAGGTATCCATACAGGCGGAAGCGCGAACACATCTTGCTTCTCCTTTAATGAAGTGGACAGCATCCAGATCAGTGGTGCAATCATCGCAATCGCACCGATCGCGAGTACGATAAAGATGATTGAGTTCGTTATTTTCCTCTTTTGACTGTAAGACATCTCCGGTTCACTCCTTTCCTTGACAATCAATCCCCATCATAGGCTGATTTTTCGTTCATTTTGAATTGCACCAGGGTAATGACAAAAATGAAAATACCAAGAATCATGGCCATCGCTGAGGCGTAACCCATCTGCAAGTTACTGAAGGCTTTCTGCCAGATGTAGAAGACGATTGATGCCGAAGAATATTCAGGACCACCCGTAGGCGTCATAATGTTCATCTCGGTGAAGATCTGGGAACCACCAATGATATTTGTAACAATGAGGAAAAAGGTAACTGGCTTCACCATAGGCCAGGTGATGTTGCGGAAGATCTGGAATCCATTGGCTCCATCCAGCTCAGCCGCTTCGTAGTATGTACGTGATACACTTTGCAGTGCCGCCAAGTACAATAACATCGTGTATCCGAGACCTTTCCATATCGTCATAATAATCAGAGCGGGTTTGACCGTGTCTTTGTTCGCGAGCCAGTTTGGACCCTTGATACCAAACAGGTCAAGGAACTGATTGACCAGACCGTAATCCCCGTTGTATGCCCAGTTCCACATGATGGACACCGCAGCGAGGGAAGAAATAACCGGAATGTAATAGATCACACGGAATGTCGTTGTGCCGGGAATTTTACGATTCAGACCCATTGCCAGCAATAGAGCCAACAACAGACCAATCGGGATACCGAGCATCAGGAAGAATGTATTAAACATCGCTTTGTAAAAGAGGTCATCCGTGAGCAGATCCTTGAAGTTGGCCAAACCGATAAAGTTCATCTGCCCCAGTCCGTCCCAATCGGTAAAGGAACCATAAAGGGAATAGAGGAACGGGAACATGACAAAGATTAGCAACCCAAGAATCGGAGGTAAAATAAACAGATATCCGTACAGCATCTCTTTGCGATACAAACTCGATTTCGTAATCACGGTGTTCACCCCTGTTTCTAGTATCAGCATGTGGCATTCTTCGATTGAACCTTGTCGATCAACGAATGCCACATGCCCGCATGGATTCCAATAAGCTCCAATAAGAACGATGCCAGCAGCATGATTGCTGGCCGCCGGCATCGCCTTTTACTATCTACTTATTCTGAGATTTCTTTTCCTGTTCAACCGCTTTGTCGAGAAGCTTCTGCATTTTCGGCTGCTGTTGCTTCACATAGTCTGCGGCTGTAATCTTGCCATCCAATACCGGCTGGATGTCCGTGAAGAACAGGTCATACCATTCCGCATTGTACGTGTAGTTACCTGGCAGAGCCCGGCCGTAATCCTCTACGATGTCAATGAATTCTTGCTTGTTGGCTGGTTTCGTAGATGTATCTTTGGCCCACTCGTCTGCCATATCAAGCAAGTTCGGGATTTGTACCTTGGCATCTACCAATTGCTGCATGCCTTCCTTCGAAGCCGTAAGGTAGTTCACCAATGCTGCCGCTTCTTCTGGATATTTCGTTTTCGCCGATACCCCAATTCCCAGAGATCCGATCCACGTTGCCGATTTGCCAGTCGATCCGGCAGGGAAAGGCAACAAATCATAATCGAAAGGCAGTTTCTCAAATGTACTCATATCCCATGGACCTACAGGGAAGAAAGCCATTTCACCTTTCATCCAGCGTTGGTACGTATCCAATGTTTGCGCTTCCTCAATAGAAGGTGTGATTTTGTATACGTTTTGCATGTCCGCGAAGAACTGCAGTGCTTCAGCGAATTTCGGATCGTCAATCGTTACCTTTGTTTTGGTTTCATCCAGCCAGTCGCCACCGTTGCTCCATACAAAGGATTGCAGGGCCCACTGTACGTTGAATCCAGTACCGTATACATCCGGTTTACCATCTCCATTGGTATCCTTCGTCGCTTGCTGGTTCACCTTAATGAACTCTTCCCATGTATATGGTTTATCCGTGTCAGGGAATGGAATGCCCTCTTTTTCAAACAAAGTCTTGTTGTAGCCCAGTGCGAATGGCCCCAGATCCTTCGGCATACCGTAGATATCACCTTGGCCTGCCATTTCGCCGTCATAACGATACAGATCCACGCCGTATTTCCAGATATTATCGAGATCGACATCCGGGTTATTTTCAATATACGATGTGAGGTTCATCAGCACATTGCTGTTCACATACGCTTTCACATCGCCCGGGTTGATGTAGAATACGTCAGGTAAGCTGTTGCCTGTAATTGCCGCTCTCAGCTTGGTTGCATATTGATCCGCAGCCGTTACGATGATTTTAACTTTCACACCCGGATGATCTTCTTCGAATTTCTTGACCACCGCCTGGTATGCTTTCTGCTCATCTGTACCGCCGCGGAACATAAACGTTAACTCCTTGTCCCCACTCGCGCCGCTACTACCTCCTCCGCAACCCGCAAGTACCAGTGCACTTACCAGCATAAGAAGCATAAATGTGACCCAATTCTTTTTCTTTACCATCTGAACCCCTCCTGATCTGGATTTGTAACCGTATTCAATTGGATGAAATAGGATTTCTGTTGTTAAATTTATCAAATCCAGATCACTTTAGTCAATACTTTTATAAAACATTTTATGTTTTTCTAAAATAAATCAATACATCGGCCAGCCATTCGCGTCCCAAAGCAAGTCATTAATCAGCAATTTAGGATTGCCATTATCCTCTGCATCATAGGCGTGTCGTGCAATAACATTGCCGTTGTATACGTCCTGACCACCTGGGCCTTTCCATTTCACATTGCCTGTATCCAATATCGTTCCGCCGCCATTCAGCATGTTCACTCCGTTTTTATCCACATAAGGGCCTGTTATGCTGGTCGAACGCCCATAAACCATTTTGTAGGTACTGTTCACTCCTTGGCAGCAAGAATCGATTGAAGCAAACAGGTAATAGTATCCGCCACGATATACAACACTTGGTCCTTCAATAGCACCCCCCTTATTCGGACGTGCAGCAATGGAAGTTATACTTCCCGTCGGTTTCATCGTGTTTTTGTCCAGCTTGACAATCTTCAGACCGCTCCAGAAAGAACCGAAGGCCAGCCACGGATTACCTGAAGCATCAATGACCAGATTCGGATCAATGGCATTATAATTATTGGCGGTCGTGGTCTGAAGCACCAATCCTTCGTCCTTCCACTGCCCTGCTCCAATGCTGTTGGCAGACGCAAGACCAATCGCAGACCGATTGGAACCAAAGGTGGAGATCGAATAATAGAGCCACACTTTTCCGTTATACTGCTCTACATCTGGTGCCCACACATCCAATCCGCTTTGTCCCGGAACAGCAGAAGCCCACCAGGATGGCTTACTTAAGAAGATTTGTGGAACACGATACCAGGACGACCCATTATCCGATTTCAATACCTGTATACCCGGGCCGGTTGAGAAGGTGTACCACGAACTGCCCTCTTTGATAATTGATGGATCATGAACGGCGGTATCTCCGGTCAGATTCCAGAACGCCGCCAAAGCTTTTGACTGACCTGCCAGCAGTAATACCATCACAAGTAATGCCGGTAACGCCAACCGTTTCCACTTAAACCTCTTCACATTGCTTAACTTTTCCAAACCAAACTCCACCTTTCGTGACCAAATGGTTAATTAGGTTCATGAAGTAATGAATCAATTTAGGTATAATAGGATTATAAAAGCGGTTTCATGACATTTCAATGGTATATTTCAAACATATGTAAACTGATTAACACTTATTTTAACCGGAATAGTGAACAAAATATAGTTTATATTTTCATATTTGCGCTATGCACAGGGGTTTTGGCTTCCATTTCTCCGCCCTTCCCTTCCATGAAGGAATGATTTATAATTATCTGAAATAAAACATATAAATGTGCAAATGTCTGCAATGAAAAGAGACTTTGTTCAGAACGGGGAAAGGAAATCCACCTATGATTTATATTAAAGATCTGATGTCGGGTGTGAATATCTTCAAAGCGCTCAGTTCGGAAATCCGGATTCAGATCATTGAGCTGCTTGCCAAGAACCAAAGTCTTAATCTCAATGATCTTGCAACCAAACTTGGACTCAGCAATGGTGCCATCACGATGCATATCAAGAAACTTGAAGAGAGCGGATTGATTGAGATCAACACCGCTGTTGGTAAACATGGCATTCAGAAGATATGTTATCTCAATGAGGAAAAATTGATGGTTGATCTGCGTTCACAGGAGATTAACAATCGTTACGAGGTGGAAATTCAGGTAGGTCATTACAGCGATTATCAAGCTGCACCTACATGTGGTCTCGCTACCCGGGACAGCATTGTTGGAGAGTTCGATGATCCGCGTTACTTTGCTGATCCATTGCGAATTGATGCGGAGATGATCTGGCTGGCTGAAGGTTATCTGGAGTATCGGATTCCTAACTATCTCAAGCCGAATCAGTCGTTTAGCGAAATTCAGTTGTCGATGGAACTGGGTTCAGAGGCCCCTGGCTTTTGCGACAATTACCCATCTGATATTTATTTCTACATCAATGGTATTGAGATTGGCTGCTGGACGAGTCCGGGGGATTTTGGCAATACACGCGGTACCTTCAACCCGGAATGGTGGCCTCCCCATCTCAATCAGTACGGCATGCTGAAGCTGATCCGGATTACACAGGAAGGCAGCTATATCGACGGATGCCGCATCTCGGACGTAACGCTGGACCAGATCGGTTTGGATTACAAAAGCGATATTCACTTCCGCATTGCGGTTACCGATGGCCCTTTGAACAAACGGGGCTTAACGATCTTCGGTAAAAACTTTGGCAACTATGGACAGAATCTGCTTGCCCGTGTTCTCTATAACGTGCAAGAGGAATAGTGCCCACCCTGGCTAAACGTTCAAAATAAAAGCTTAACAAAATTGCCAAGATACCTGTTCAATACAACAATAATGTGCCCTAGAAAGAGTGCGATCCAGCACTCTTTTTTGTTGTTTCAACTCGCTATACTATATAGCTTATTCAAGCTTAGCCGCCGAAGGATTAGGAGGATACGAGTTGATGAACTCCCTTCCGCTTCATATTGCTGTGATATAATAATGGCCTAGAATGACAAAATGGACTAACGGGCGGGGATAGCTTTTGAAATTGGAGCGATTAATCTCGATCATATATAAACTGTTGAACCACGAAGTGTTGTCTGCCTCCACCTTGGCGGAAGAGTTTCAGGTGTCTCCAAGAACGATCTATCGGGATATTGATGTAATCTGCGCAGCCGGCTTTCCAGTCGTCTCCCATCAGGGTCTTAAAGGCGGATATGGCATGATGGATGGATACAAGATGGATAAAAGCTTGCTCGGTTCTTATGATGTCGATGCCCTGATTACGATCCTTAGTAGTCTCTCCACCGTCTTTGAAGATGCTCGTGCACAGGGAACGATTGAACGTCTGCAAACAATTGGACCGGAGCATCAGACCTCAAGTCTATCTGTGGATTTGGAGACTCGCCGAACGGAACCTGATGCCCTTCCTCATCTCCGTACAGGTATTATGAAGCATCAGGTTGTGCGTTTTGACTACATCAATACGAAGAATGAACATGCACCCCGCCATCTGGAACCGGTAAGACTCCATTTTAAATATCGTAATTGGTATGTTTATGGATTTTGCCAGACAAGGCAGGATTATCGGGAGTTCCGACTGTCCCGGATGATGAACGTTCAACTTACATCGGAACACTTTCAACCACATCTTGAGCTTCCTCAAGAGAATGTTGTGTCAGATCCATCATGGCAAGATCAGATCAGTGATGTTGTTTTTCGAGTGAAACCGGAGTCGCTATCGGAAGCCATGGATCATTTTCAACAGGCGGATAAGCAATTTCACAAGGATGGAAGTATGACGATGCGCATCCAGGTCCATCAGCCTTTACAAGCCAAGTGGTTATGGTCGTTTCTACTCAGTTTGGGCAGTGGCGCCGAGGTGCTTGAACCGATTGAATTACGAAGCATTCTGAAAGAACAACTTCGAAACGCACTTAACCTCTATGAAGAAGTATGACACGCTGTTGTCATACTTCTTTTTTTATAATCATCTCAGTAAGTTAACCCAATCCACCCCCAAATTAAAGGAGACGATTATCAATGAATCATCCGGAACAAATGTATAATTATCACGCATGGGCCAACCAAACCATCCTGAGCAGAATCAAGGAACTGCCCTCTTCCGTACTGAGTCAGGAAGTGAACAGTTCGTTTCCAACCATTGCTCACGCACTCAGCCATATCTACGCCGTAGATAAAATGTGGTACGAGGTATTGAATGGCACCGGTATGCCCGAGGCACTGCAAGCATGTATACCACTCAATAGTGAAATTCACGGTTCTGTGGATGAGTACATCAAACGTTTTACCGACCTGTCGGCACAATACAGTGAGTGGTTACGAGGCCAAGCGGATCTGGAGCAAACCATTCTACTCGATAATCCATTTGCCGGCGTTCGCGAAACCAGCTTATCGGAAATCGTATTCCATCTGGTAAATCACGGGACCTACCACCGGGGCAATGTATCTACTATGCTACGTCAATTGGGGCATGCCTCCATCATGAACGACTATTCTCTCTTCTGGTATCAAGAACCGGCTCAAGTATAGACAACGATTCGATGGAAAATGTACATTGTATCCCCGTGACATCGAGGGAAGAATTGAGAAATTGGTTGCAAGAGCACGGAAAGATCCAGAAATTTTGCTGGGTCACTGTAAGTATGAAACCAACTCCGGGTACCCTGCTGTACTTGGACGTGGTTGAAGAGTCGCTGTGCTTTGGATGGATCGATGGAATCAAAAAGAAAATATCCGAGACCCAATTAGCACAGAGATTGTCTCCCCGAAGCCAACGAAGCTCTTGGACTGAATTGAACAAGGAACGTGTCCGCCGTCTTGAAAACTTGGGCTTCATGCATGAGGAAGGTAAAAAGGTTCTTCCTGTTATGGACCCGAATGCTTTCATTATCGATGGTGTGATCGAACAAAGGCTGAAAGAGGACCAACAGGTTTATGCGAATTTCATCGCCTTCCCTACTCTGTATCAAAACGTTCGGATCGATACGATCCAAAGTGTGAAACAGCAACCCGCATTATTCCAGAGTAGATTGGATAAATTCATAACCAACACGAAGGAAAATAAAATGTACGGTCAGTGGCATGACAACGGACGGCTTTTGGATTATTAGAGTGTCTCTGAAAAACATTAAACAGGACTTCCCTTATGCGGAGGCCCTGTTTTTGATTTCTTATATCCAGTCAGGTATTAATGATTTTGCCTGTATGTTTTGGGAGATTCGCCAAAAGCTTTCTTAAACTGACGGGTGAAATAATTACTGTCGTTGAACCCGCATTCATACGAAATTTCTGTAATGGACAGGTTTCCGTTTTTCAACAAATGACATGCCTTTTCCAGACGCAACTTCTGCAGATAAGAAATCGGAGTCATCTGATAATAGGATCGAAAAATCCGATTCAGATGCCTTATCGAGATGTTCGACTTCCCCGCAATGTCCTCCAGCGACAATGGCTCCAGATAATGATCTTCAATATATGAAATGGCATTCGCCAGATGCATCAGATTGTTGCCCTCAATGCCCTTTTCCTGCGTATCATATTGCCTCGACAAATATACAACCATCTCCGTGAGACGTGAGATCAACATCGTCTGATAGCCTTGCTGTTTACTGTGATACTCCTCAATCATGAACGATATCAGCGATTCGACATACTCCAGACTGGAAATGGACAACGCCAGTTTACTCGGAAATGAGTGGGTATTGCGATAAAACGGTTCCAAAACAAACAGTGCCTGGAAGCCGTTGGATTTCCTGAGATCAGGCCCAGCCGAAGCAAGCATCTCGGGACTGAACATCACGTTACAGATCCTAAAATCATGAGGGTCTTTATACGCATGATGGGTGTCACCATTGATGACAAACGCGTTTCCTTTTTTAATAAAAAATTCCTCGGTGTTCACCACATGAGTTGCATGACCATTCAGAACAATCACAAGTTCCGTAAAATCCATATGATTATGAAGCTCCATGTCCTCAACGTGTCCACCATACTGAATAAAAAACGGAAATTGTTGGTGATCTGAAGTAAACCATCTCAAATATGCATTACTCAAAAGCATTCCCCTCCACAAACATTGTTGGGTCGAATGTCTATATCATGCTATTCCAGGACCGAAAAATCAAGGTTCAATATCCTTAAAACCGTTATAATTCGCCTTGTAGCAAGGATTCTCCAATATGTCCAGATTCGTACTAAACTCTCACAATGAATAGGAGCATAACATGATGAAATATACCAATCCGGTCATTCCGGGTTTTTATCCCGATCCAAGCATCTGTCGTGTAGACGAAGACTACTATCTGGTGACCAGTACCTTTGAATATTTCCCGGGTGTGCCTATTTTTCATAGTAAAGACCTTGTGAACTGGCGACAGATCGGCCATGTCCTTACTACCACAGAACAACTCCCTCTAGCGAACGCGGGCAGCTCTGGCGGCATTTATGCTCCAACACTCCGGTATCATGATGGCTGGTTCTATATGACAACAACCAATGTAAGCGGCGGCGGAAATTTTTATGTGCGTAGTGCTCAGCCCGAGGGACCATGGTCTGCTCCGATTTTTGTTGATCAGGACGGCATAGATCCCTCTTTCCTCTTTGATGGTGATGGAAGTGTATACTTTCAAACGGCTTGTAATGGCAATGAAGGCGAAGGCATCTATCAGTGCGAGATAGACATCACGACCGGAGCCAGACTGACCAATAGTCGATTGATCTGGACTGGAACCGGAGGAGCAGCCCCCGAAGCTCCCCACTTGTACAAAATAAACGACCTCTACTATCTCATGATCGCCGAAGGTGGAACCGAGTATGGTCATATGGAGACCATTGCTCGAAGTGCAAATCCATACGGACCATTTGATCCGTGTCCTCATAATCCGATTCTGTCCAATCGCAGCATGAAATCCAGTATCCATGCAACCGGTCATGCAGACCTTGTCCAGATTCAGGATGGAAGCTGGTGGGCCGTATGTCTGGGCCTTCGTCCAGCAGGTTACCCCATGCGGCACCATCTGGGACGCGAAACCTTCTTGGCACCTGTCACGTGGACCGATGACGGTTGGCCGATGATCGGTGTGAACGGACATATTGAGCCGGAGATGACCGGACCTTCGTTGCCTGAGCACCCTTGGTCACCTCAGGCTATCCGGGATCATTTTGACGAACCAACATTGAACATGAACTGGATCTTCCTGCGGAACCCGGCTCCGGATAGTTGGACGCTCTCAGAAAATCCCGGGCAACTCATCCTGCGGGGTCATCCGGTTTCGCTCGATGATGGGGGAAATCCAGCCTTTCTCGGGCGTCGCTTGGGCCATTTCTTATGTAACATGGCGACCGAGCTGCATTATGAGCCAAGTGCAAGCGGCGGTGAAGCTGGTTTAACCGTATTTATGAACAATAAATATCATTACGATTTGGCTGTAACACAGATCGACGGCCAGAAGAAAATCATACTACGGCGAACTGTCGGTTCTCTACGAACTGTACAGATGCTTGACTGTGAAAAGGGTCCGGTTGTTTTACAGATCAAGGCCGACCGGAATCACTTTACATTCCTCTACCAGCAAGGCACATCCGATGCCATCGAAGTAGGTTCGGGTGAAACCCATCTGTTATCTACCGAAGTGGCAAGTGGTTTCACCGGTGTCATTGTAGCCATGTATGCCTATGATCCATCGGGGGAACGTAACCCTGCAGGTTTCGATTGGTTCGACTATGAACCTCTGGAAGAATAACCGAACTGCTAGATCCATTACCTTTCGATCAGGTTCGTAGCTATGTAATTTCTCACTAACTTATCTTTCGCAGAAGCGACGTGAATCTGGAACGTCTAACAAACCCCACACACGTTACTCGATGATATTTCATTCACTTGAATGTTTAACGAATCGTAGACGCGTTATTTGTGCTTTTTGTGTGCTTTTTGTGTGCTTTCTCCGTAGTTTCCAGTCATATTTGCGGGAATAGCGCGTCTCAAGTTCGTTAGAATTACGTAACAAGGGCAAATGTCCAAATAAGGTGTACTGAGTTCGTTAGCGTATCTCACCTTGCATTAGTTGGATGTTGGTAATTGGTGTCGCCCTCTATAGCAACAAAACCCACCCTCCATGCACGCATGAAGGGTGGGTTTTTAAGTTAAGCTATATTCTGTTCAAAAAAAGATTACTTCCCAGAAGGCTGAGCTTCTGCCGTATAGCCTGTTGGAATATCCGCTTCTGCAGTCACATTTGTAATGACCATTGGATACATCATGTCCGGATCAGGTTGAATAATGGAATAGAGTACGATGGCACGTCCATCCTTCTCTAATTTTACATCATCAATCTTCAATCCATAACCAGGGTGTGGCATTTCAGCACTGAGTTTAACTTTGGTTGTTTTGTCATCAACCTTCGTCGTTGTCACTTCAGGTACAATCGCTTGCTGGCCTTCACCTGGATTGGTTGGAGCTGGCTCTGCTGAGCCGCCGTTGCCGTGTTTATCCACAAATTCAAGTGCATTGAAGATCATGCTTGCAGCCTCCATACGGGTAAGCGACTGATCTGGACGGAAGTTACCGTCCTTATCCAGTTCAATGATGTTCATGTTCAGCAGGTTCTGGACTGCAGATATGGCGTCCTTACCGATTTTATTTTCGTCCTTAACAAGATTATACTTCATGATGACCGGATAAGTCCCGGTTGTGTTAATACCTTCATGAAGCAAAATAACAAATTGCTCGCGTGTCATCTTACCCTGCGGATTCACTTCTACCGGAACGGACAATCCATTTTGTGTAGCCGCTTGAACAGCGTCAGCATACCAAGTGTCCGGACTAATTTTGTCCTGAGCGGAAGATGCAGCGTATGCATTTTTCAGACCAAATGCATTCACAATCAGTTGAACACCCTGTGGCTCGGACAATGCAAGATCTGGACGGAACAGATCCGCTGTTACTCCGCTAACAATGCCTTTTGATTTCAATGAATCCACAACCGACTTCTGACCTTCATCCTTCACATCTGTGAAAGCAAATACAGATGCACCTCCTGCTGTCAAAGAAACGCAGAGCGCAAGTGTTGCAGCCAAACCTTTTTTATGTTTCATTTCCTGGCACCTCCATATGATTAGTAAAGCCTATTTTTTACCTCTTCATTCCTACAGACGGGGCATCCCTAGAAAATGTTTCAGTAATTTCGACATCTGGTGAATACAACACGGGAACACTGCATAGAGCTCCTTTCCGACGTCGATAATCCGATCACCTGCTTTTTGCTAACTGGCTTCGTTGACATCCCATCGGATTAGCGCAAAAATAAGAATAGAGAAATCTATCGGATGACGGATAAACAACGAACTGGATCGCATACAGTAAGAGGGCACGACGCGCTAATAACAGGTGTCGGCCCTTTTCTTGACTCCACCTGCCTGAACTGACTTCACCTATACCAAAAGGAGAACAACGCTTATGTCCAAGAAAGGATTACTTCGCGGTTATGTTGTGTCGAACTGGCCTGTTTATCTGGTTGCTGTTCTTCTGATCATCGCCTCCAATGTCGGGCAAGCATCCCTGCCCCGCATACTCGGCAGCTTCACGGATCAGTTGATGCAGAACACGCTTCAGATGCAGACGGTCGTAAGGTACAGCCTGTCCCTTCTGGCTATTGCCATCGGGTATAATCTGCTGTTCGGTACCGGCCAGTTCATGATTATGAAGCTCGGCCGACGCTTTGAATTCATGACGCGTGAGCGTATATTCAGTAAGTTTTCCGAACTTAGCGAGCATTATTTCTCCAAACAGGGAAACGGAAAACTGCTCAGTTATGTCATGAATGACGTGACTTCCGTCCGTGAAGCCATATCCAACGGTGTGACACTCATGACCAATGCCACCTTCTTGCTACTGTCCTGCATTGTCATGATGTTGCTTAGCGGGATTCCATTGACGCTCATTCTGATCAGTGTTGTACCCTTACTGGCGATTCCATTTCTGGTCGTGTTTTTCGGTCCACGGATTCGCAAACGCTCTCGTGATGTACAGGAAGCTCTTGCAACCATGACGGAATCCGCAGAAGAACAGTTGGGCGGCATTCGCGTAACCAAGACGTTTGCTATTGAAGACAGTGCTCGTGCACGCTTTGGAACTACCGTCGATGCGATTAAGAGCAAACAGCTTCGGCTCGTTCGTCTGTCTTCCTTGTTTCAAGCATTGCTCCCGCTGCTGGGAGCCATCTCATTGGTCGTTTCTCTGCTTGTCGGAGGTATTATGACCATGCAAAATTCTATTACGCTCGGAAGTTTTGTCGCCTTGACGTTATATCTGCGCATCATCATGGGACCACTTCAGCAGATCGGTAATGTCATTAATACCGTTCAGCGCTCGGGCGCATCCCTGGAGCGAGTGAATGACCTGCTGAGCGAAGTAGCAGATGTACGTGAGCTTCCTGAAGCTACAGCACTCCAAACCGTACAAGAGATCACCATGGAGAATCTAACCTTCTCCTACCCTGGCAGTTCATCTCCTGCTCTCAAAAACATTCAACTGAATATTCGTGCCGGGCGAACGGTTGGGATTGTAGGCAAGACCGGCTCAGGGAAAAGCACCCTCATTAAGCTATTGCTGCGTACATATGAACCACCTGAAGGAACAATCCGCATCAATGGTACAGACATTCGGCAGTTGTCCCTTGAAAGCCTGAGATCACGCATCGCCTATGTCCCTCAGGATGGGTTCCTGTTTAGCACCACCATCCGGGATAACATCGCATTTAGCGACCGGGAAGTATCGTTGGATACAGTGGAGCATAGTGCACGGCAAGCCATGATCTATGACAATATTGTCCGTTTTCCCGACCGCTTCGATACACTGCTTGGCGAACGCGGACTTACGCTATCAGGTGGACAACGGCAACGTACAAGTCTGGCGAGGGGATTGATCAAAAAGGCGCAGCTTCTCATCCTGGATGACAGCATGAGCGCCGTTGATGCCGTCACAGAAAGTGGCATTCTGCGCAGCCTACGTGAGATCGGCAAAGACAAAACCACGTTAATCATCTCTCATCGCATCAGTGCGGTCCGTCATGCGGACCATATTATCGTTCTGAATGAAGGACGAGTTGCTGAACAGGGAACACATGCTCAGCTGATGGCTGCCAAGGGGTTATATGCGGCAACCTACCGTTTGCAGGAGGAGGGATTACATCATGTCTAACGATAACGCTGAACTTCATCCAGAGGCAGAGGCCGATCAGAGTAAACGAACTTCGTTTAAGGCCATGATGGCATACGCCAAACCTCATAAATGGGCTTTTGCCGGTATCTTCTTCTGCTCACTGCTTGGCATATCGGCAGATCTGCTGCAACCCTATCTGGTGAAGATCGCCATCGATGATCATCTGGCCATAGGCCAGACCAGTGTCGGCTTTCTCATTCAGCTCGCAGCCATCTTTCTTGGGCTGGCTGTCATCAGTTTTATTTTTACCTATATCCAGAATAATCTGTTGCAGCACGTGGGACAGAACATTGTATCCCGGATCCGAAAGGACCTGTTCAAGCATATCTCCAAAATGTCCATGTCCTTCTTTGACCGTTTCCATATCGGAAGTCTGGTCACGAACGTATCCAGTGATACGGAGACCATCAGCAGCTTTTTCACTCAAGTACTGCTCAGTCTGATTCGAGATGGCATGATGCTGGTGCTCATTATCGTCTTTATGTTCCAGCTTGATCCGGTTCTGGCGAGTTACTCCCTGATCGTTCTACCTGTCATTGCGGTGGTTGCGATATTATTCCGTAGTCGACTGCGAAAAGCTTATCAAAATGCCCGTACGCGTCTTTCCCGTCTGATCGCATTTACGGCGGAGAACTTGTCCGGCATGTTCCTGATTCAAGCTTTTCACCAAGAAGAAGAACAGAAGAAACGTTTCTCGGAACAGAACGCACTCCACTTGAAAGCCAATATTGCTCAAGCCCGTTCCAATGTTATATTCAACCGAACGTTTGATATCCTTGGCAATGCGGCACTGGTCATGATGGTCTGGCTTGGAGGTCGCGCCGTACTGGGTGAATCCCTGCAAGTCGGTGTATTGTATGCGTTTATCAGCTATATTCGCCAATTCTTTCAACCGATTAACCAGATCACGATGCAGTGGAATACGTTCCAGTCTACTACCGTTTCGATGGATCGCATCTGGAACATTCTGAATACGCGGCCTGAAGTAGCCGATCCCACACCCGAACGGGCATCATCAATGGAACCTCAGCGTGTGATGGGTCAGATTGATTTTAATGATGTGTCATTCGGTTATCGGGCTGACCGGCCCTTGATTCAGCAGATGAACCTGCACCTCTATCCGGGTGAAATGGTAGGTATCGTAGGTACAACAGGTGCTGGCAAAAGTACTCTGATCTCCCTGCTCAACCGCTTCTATGATGTAGACAAGGGCAGTATTGAGATTGATGGCACCGATATTCGGCAGTTGCCGCAGGCCAAGCTTCATCGGATCGTGGGTCTGATTCAACAGGAACCATTCCTGTTCTCCGGTTCCATTATTGATAATGTGAGAATGTTTCGTGAGGACATTACGCGAGAGCAGGCGATTGAGGCCTGCCGGTTTGTCGGAGCACATGCGATGATTTCACGTTTGCCGCAAGGGTATGATACGCATCTATCCGAACGAGGAAGCGGTCTTTCTGCCGGGGAACGGCAGTTGATCTCATTTGCCCGGATCGTGGTGTTCCAGCCTCGAGTGCTCATCCTGGATGAAGCAACAGCCAATCTGGACTCACACACCGAACAGCTCGTGCAGCAGGCGCTGGAATCGGTATCCCAGGGACGCACCACCATTGTCATTGCTCATCGTCTGTCCACGGTAATGCATGCCGATCGAATTCTGGTGATGGAGAATGGTGAGATTGTGGAGGAAGGGCCACACCAGGAACTAATCGCTGCCAAAGGCGTATATGCCGACTTGTACACCCATGCGCGTGATGCAGGTAAAAATTCAGCTATATCAGGGTAATGAACCTGAGTTATATTAAATATAGAACGTTGAACATGCCGCTCTGCTCATGCAGGCGGCACGTTTGGCATATCGATCAGCCTTGTTAATTAGGAGGAGCATCTATGCAACAACCTGAAACACCCAAGCCTGACCATCAGCAGATTCGTTACCGACGCAGCACAGCTTTGTGGAAAGGAAGTTTATGCTTCCTGTTCCTTCTCTTGTGCGTGAGCTTATTATGGATCATCGTGGACGGACAAGCCGAAAGACTTGAGACGATATACTATTCCATCGCAGCTGTGCTGGGTATGTGGTTGATCGGGCCGTTGTTCTTCATGTTCCTGTCTCGACTAACCAGAACCCCCGCTGTTTTGTTGTCTTGGGATGATGAGTCTATAAGTACCGGCAGACGGAACATCCTATGGAGCCGAATTCGCAAAGTTGAACTCGCCTCACCTCACCGTAGCAAGTTGCTACTATCCGCTTCTCCCATGATCGTTCTGTTCCTGAAGGACGGCACCCGTTCTCACGTTCAGACCGATCACCTGCTCAGCAAAAAAGAGCTGAACCAGGCGGTGGTTTTGCTTCAGAGGACTTTACAGGAACAGCAGCAGGATCGTTGAGCATCGGGATGAATGAGGACAAGCTTCCCCCATATCACTGTGATTTTTCCATCCCAATGGACAGGCTGACTTTGTAATTGCCGTAAGGCAACAATGCTTCCAGCAGTAGTCCAAGCTGTTCTGTGGTGCCAGTCTGCACCCGCATCAGATAGCAGCCTTCTCCGCTGACGCGGTGGACTTCAACGATGTCCTCACGTTCAGCAATAAATGTACGAAAGGCGGCATGTCTGTCGCCGGAGTTCAAGAAAACCGTGACAAAGGCCTGAAGGCCGAGCCCAAGGCGTTCCGGGTTCCATTTTACCGTATACCCTTCGATTACACCCAGATCTTGCAGCTTGCGCACTCTTGCACCAACGGCCTGTCCTGTGAGGTGAACCTCTTCACCGATCTCTTTGTGAGAACGTTTGGCATCCTGAATCAGGATCTGCAAAATGCGTATATCTGTATCATCTATCATTTCATTCATCTTGCTTCAGCAATCCTTTCACGGTGAAATTAGTGTGGCCTAATTCCATTCATCATGTTATGTACGCCGTTAAACGGGTTGTATACCATATAGGGTAATACTATTCAACAACCCGAAGGAGTGCAAATATAATGAAAATTCAATTGATTCGCCATGCTACACTCTGGCTTGAATACGGAGGGCTGAACATCCTCGTTGATCCCATGTTGATGGACGCTGATGTCATGCCTGCATTTCCAAACACACCGAATGAGTTGCGCAATCCGAGCGTGAACTTGCCTGAAACCGAAACGGATTATCTGAATCCAGATTTGTTGATTGTCACACACACCCATCTGGACCACTGGGATGAAGCAGCAGCAAAGCAACTTGGCAAGGACATTCCTCTGATCTGCCAGCCTGGGGACGAGAACGTATTTCGTGAGGCCGGCTTCACAGATGTAACAGCTGTAGATGAAAAACATGAGCATCACTCGGTCCGATTCGCCCGTACATCCGGGCATCATGGCACAGGTGAAATCGGTGAACGTATGGGCAACGTGTCCGGTTTTGTACTCGAAGCAGATGGAGAACCTGTCACCTATATCGCTGGAGATACCATCTGGTGTGAAGAACCTGCTGAGGCCATCCGCCAATGTACGCCTGAAGTCATTGTCGTGAATGCCGGAGGTGCACGCTTCGTGAAGGGTGATCCCATTACGATGGACGGGCCTGACGTTGTCGCCGTGAAGCGCCATGCGCCGTCTGCCCATGTCATCGCTGTGCACATGGATGCGATTAACCATTGTGTGGTATCACGCACGGATCTCGCCACTTATCTGGCAACCGAGCAGATGGATGGTCAGGTGCTCATTCCACGCGACGGCGAGAGTTTTGAATTTTGAATTTTTGATGCGGAAGCAAAGCGGAAGAGAAATAACCTTTCACACAGGTGGGTGGATTGTAACGAACTCAGCACACGTTATTTGGCAGTTTTCAGCTAATCTACAATGCTAACGAATCCTACACACGTTATTTCCTCACTGGGCACGCTTTTCCGGAGATTTATCCCTCTATTTGCTAGGATAACGTGTCTCCGATTCCTTAAATTTCGAATATAACGATAATCGGCACAATAAGGTGTCCTAGATTCGTTACGAAAAAAAGCTGGATGCGATGAACTCGCACCCAGCTTTTTGGATTGAAGGAACACGCTGAGCCGCTGGCTTCCCTCTCGGGCATCATGCCTGCCATTGCGCTCCCACGTATCCCATCCTTTTTTTCTAATCCCTTACTGCACTTTCAATCGGATTACGTTCCATGATGCTTTCGCCAAGCTCGCCGTAATCAGAGTATCGGATACCACTGCACCCCCACGATTATGAGGAGCGACGCGGTTCGGTTGTGCGGCTGTATTCGTTGCTTTGAGATCATCACTTTCTAGCACGATATGCTCGATCACGGTACACTTCCCGAAGCTGCGCAGATCCACTTCGAGCGGAAGGGATTCTTCCAGATGACGGTTAACTGCAAATACAGTCACTTCACCTTGCTCTTCGTTATGAACCGCAATAGCTTCCAGATAAGGAACATCTGTGATTTGTTTGGTATCGTATTTTGGAGACTGGATCAATGGCACCAATGCTGTTCCACGCCCGAAGAGGGACGTATGCATGAATGGATAGAAGATTGTCTGTCTCCATGAGCCACCGCCCGTATCTGTCATGATTGGTGCAATTACGTTAACGAGTTGTGCCAGACATGCCATTTTAACCCGATCCGCATGTTTCAGCATACTGATAAGCATACAGCCGACAAGCAGTGCATCCTCGTGGTTGTAGATATCCTCCAGCTGTGGTGGAGCAATCTGCCAAGGGTCCATCTTCGAATCATTTTCATTGGAGTGATACCATACATTCCACTCGTCAAAGGACAGATACATCGTCTTCTTACTGCGCTTCTTCGCTTTGATGTAATCACAGGTCGCCTTCACGGTGTCGATAAAACGATCCATTTCAAGCGAGCGTGCCAGGAAGGTTGGCGTATCTTGCTCCTGGTTGCCGTAGTACTGATGCAGAGACAGATACTCAACGTGATCATACGTATGATCCAGCACCGTTGCTTCCCATTCCGGGAACGACGGCATATTCAGGTTCGAACTTCCGCAGGCTACTAACTCAATCGTCGGGTCCGTCCACTTCATGACTTTTGCCGCTTCAACAGCTAACCGTCCATACTCATCTGCCGTTTTGTGACCGATCTGCCAAGGACCATCCATCTCGTTGCCCAGACACCATGTTTTGATCGCATGCGGCTGCTTGTATCCGTGCTTGATGCGAAGATCACTATAGTACGAACCTTCCGGATGGTTGCTGTACTCCACAATATTGCGAGCTGCATCCGTACCGCGTGTTCCCAGATTGACCGCCATCATCACTTCAGAATTGGCCTGTTTCGCCCAATCCACGAATTCGTTGAAGCCAAATTCATTGGTCTCAATCGTTCTCCAGGCGAGTTCCAATCTGCGTTTGCGTTCAGACACCGGTCCAACCGAATCTTCCCAATTGTAACCGGATACAAAGTTACCCCCAGGATAACGTACAATCGGTACTTGCAGCTCCTTCACCATCTCCAGCACATCCGTGCGAAAACCCTGTTCGTTCGCAGATGGGTGTCCAGGCTCATATATTCCACCGTACACGGCACGTCCGAGATGCTCAATGAATGAACCGTATAAACGCTTATCAACTACTCCAATTGTAAAATCTTTGTCTACCGTCATTTTTGCTTTTTCCATAATGAATTTCAACTCCCTAAGATTAATATAAAAATTAATTGATATTCTATGGATCAACGTTCATATTTATATTAAAATCGATTATAGCGTTAATTTCAACAGGAATTTTGCTAAATGTTATTCTTTTCACTGAATTTATGTTTAACTTAATTCTATACACGAAAATGGAGGAACACTTGTGATTAGAGCAAATACCGATGCCGAATGGCTACCCCTATATGAAGCACTTGCCAGTGAAGTCCGTCTACAGATCATCCGCCTCGTTGCAGAGACTCCGATGAATGTGAAAGACCTCGCTGCTTCACTCGGTTTGAGTAGTGCTATCGTAACCATGCATGTCCGCAAACTTCAGGATGTGGGCATTATTCAGTCCAAAATGATACGCAAAGACGGCGGCACACATAAAATGAATAGTCTTGCTGTAGACTGGATTGGCATCTCGATGCCTCAGGAAACCGGGACAGCACGCAAGCTGCACGAGGTTTCTGTACCTGTGGGGCACTACACTCATTTTGACGTCTATCCCACATGTGGTCTGGCTACATCCACTCAGGTTATTGGACAGTACGATGACCCTCGCTATTTCCTCGACCCCGAGCGGATGCACGCCCACATTCTATGGTTTGGTCGCGGATTCGTGGAGTACAAAATTCCAAATTATATCTTATCCGGACAACAGATCAATGCCATTGAATTGGCCCTGGAGATCGGATCAGAAGCCCCTTCGGTTAATCCAAATTGGCCCTCGGATATTACCTTTATGCTTAATGGCATCCGATTGGGGGAGTGGACAAGCCCCGGAGATTCAGGCAACGGACGCGGTATGTTCACCCCGGAATGGTGGAGTGACAGTGTCAATCAGTATGGCATGCTTAAGGTGCTTAGAATTACCAATGAAGGTACGTTTATTGATGGACAGCATTTGTCCGAAATCACACTCGCGGATATTCCGGTGGAACGCAACCAGTGGACCTTGCGTCTTTCGGTGGAGGAAGATGCTCAGCATGTGGGCGGTCTTACCTTGTATGGTGAGGGATTCGGTAACTACAACCAGGATATCCTGTTCCGACTGTACTATCAGGATTGAGTTGATCGGAATAATAAATAACAAAAACACCTTCCACTCGCCCCTCAAAGGCAGAATGGAAGGTGTTTTGTATTCATAATTCATATGAAAATGAGCGAAATATCTAAGAGGATTCTTGTTCTATCCTATAACGCACTACCACCAAACAGGAAGCGATACTCCCAGTGTTTGCCCGAGATATCACTAGTCGTTACACCACCGCCAGCGTTGGAATATGTGTGTAATACTTTGCCGTCGCCCAGGTAAATCCCTGTGTGCGTAATGGTTGCAGTGGATTTATTCACGCCCGAATACGATGACGCAGAACTGCCTTTATAAGACATGAAATACATCAGATCGCCGCGTTTCAGGTTTTTCCAGTTGGTCTGAACCGCACCCTTTTCCTTCACATAGGCTCCCTGTTTGCGGGAATCCGCTGGAAGCTTGATGCCAAGTGCATCGATAAAGGCCTGACGTACAAAGCTGGAACAGTCAAAAGTAGCTGTACTGTTACGACTCGCTCCGAATTCATATGGTGTACCCCAATATTTCATCCCCGCCGCAATCACTTTTTCCACAGCCGCATTACCAGTAACCGATGTACCACTATCTGAACCTGAGCCGCTTGTGCTGCCACTAACAGCTTGTGTATATTTGGATGAAGAAGATATGTAGCCTGTCCGGTTAGCAGAATCCTTAATCTTGTACCAATCCGAACCGGATTTCTGAAGTACCGTTACCGTTTCCCCTTTAGCGACCATGCGAACAACCTTCGCAGAAGAAGTAGGTGATGTGCGTAGGTTTACGCCCCAGATTACTTTTACTTGTGAATTGTCAACAGCAGCTGCCGATACCTGTGCCGTTAGTGCTCCTGTCGTCAGACTTCCCATCAGCATCGTTGCTGTGACACTTGCCGTAATAATGGTTTTCTTCCAGTTCATGATGTCGAGTTCCCCCTGATGTTACAGAATTTTAACCTGGCTTGGTTCTTCCGGGCTTGCCCCATTGTAAACGGGCTATCCATAACGTTCATCAGTCGAAAGTCCTGTATTAATGTTGGCACACTTGAGCACTAAGTATCAGGGTCTGTCCTTCATCTGCTGGAAAAATTCACTGATGATCCCTTCTTTTTCAAAGGTTAAATTATTGTAACTATTTGATACACTTCATTTTTCCGCGGTATAAGAGCTAGGTCGATTCTCATCCAGGACATGCGTCATAAGAACTAGGTTTTAATGTTTAAAATCGCAAATATGGTAAACATTACTATGGTTCATTTACCGATTACGGTTCCCCGTGTTCACATTTTTGCTTCCACCCTCGATACTGATTGATTTGCCAGCAGTGTCGGTCACATTATTTCGAATCTCATTGTTGCTCGACGCAGTGGTACGTATGCCAATCCCGGAAAACCCAGCGTTCGTCGTCATCTCGTTACCAATGAGCTTGTTGTTGTTGGCATTAGCCAGTCGAATGATTGCATCAGGTTTCAGCGCAGCATTTCTTTGGAAAATGGTATTGCTGGTGAATGTATTGTTGTTCGATTCAACCAGAATTGCCTGCAAGGATGCATTAATGATCGTATTTTCGTATACCTGGTTACCTGTCGCACCCGTTAGTACAAAGATTCCACGTGGATAATTCTCAATGACATTGTTATTAATCGTGTTGTTGGCACCTTCATTGGGAATGCGAATACCTGCGTATCCATCCGTTTGATGGGTTTTATTAATAATCTGATTCCCGGATACCGTTGTGAAGGTTGCACGTGAGAGATTGATGCCACTCCCCCCGCCTGAATTGGTAATTTGGTTATTCATAATTTTGACATTCGTGAACTCACCTGCCGGATAACTCTCGTGTCCTGTTGCAATGGCATGTCCATTGTTCCGGTCAAAACGGCTATTGATAATCTCCGAATCCTTCGTTCTGCGAAGCAGTGCACCAATCGTTGTATCGCGAATCTCCATACGGTCCAGTGTGAGATGAGATACAGCTATATCCATAATAATGCCACCTACCTGACTCTCACCACGGGCCTCGCGATTCGTACGATCTGCATCGATCGTGATATCCGATAGCTTGATGTTGAGGCGTGGATCATTGTTGCGCAGAATGGGGTTACCAATCACATATTGGCCTGCCGATCCGGTTTTCTTAAATATCGTTTGGCCTATTCCGTCACCGGACAGACTTACTCCTGCATATAGACGAATAGATTCGTCTACCAGATAGGTTCCTTTTGGAAAATGAACCGTTCCCTCTACGCCCCGGTCATAGAAATACTTCAATGCATTTTGAATTTCCTTCGTTTGTGAAGATTTGGAGTTGACCTTCACGCCTAAGTCCGTGGCCTTAATGACGTTATCCGCTGCTTCGGCGACGTGGATACCCCCTGTGAAATCCTGAAGAACAAACGTAATAACAATGGCAAGCAACAAGCTGATTCGAATCTTTTTCCCAAAAATATTAAACACACTCAACCTTCCTTTCATTTAAAATAGTTGAATTACTTACATAATTACCCTTTATATTCTTCGGTCAAGATCGTTCAAATTTGAAGGACTTTTCATAAAAAAAAGAAAAGCCAGGGATTTCTCCCCGGCTTAACCTGTATTTTTCGTATCATTACCCTACGACTGGTCGAACAGCTCGTTTAAGGTTCAATTCCCCATACTTTGGCGCCATCCTGATAAGCTGTCACTTTCGTCCAGGCACTGAAGGCCGTTTGGGTAGAATCAAAGGAATAATCATTCGTTTGATCAAAATTCGTCCAGTTGTTTTTCGAAAAACGTCCCTGGATGACTCCGGTCTCGGCACCCGCAGCCAAGCTGCCAGCACCCGGTTTGAATCCAATCTCCAGATACGTATCTGCCGTGCCCTTGGCCGGATCTATGGAAACAAAATGCCCTTCCACGTTACCGCTACCAATCTGTGCATAATCACACCAGAAACTCAGATCAGCGGCACTGTCCTTCGTGAAATAATACCGGACCTTCACTTTGCTCAAGTCCACAGCAGTTGTACCTGTATTCTTCACATTGAACTGTGGAGTAATCGCATTGCCCGAAGTTCCTGAACTACCATTACGGTATTGTACTTCAAGCGTTCCCGTTGTGACTGGAGGTGCCAATGGTGTCAACACCAATACATTCGAATTCGTCTGTCCACTCGTATTGATGGCAACGACTCTGTAATTGTAAGCTGTACCATTCACCGCCGTAGCATCGGTATATGTCAGTGCGGTCAAATCTGTCGCCAGATCAGCATATGCTCCGCTGCCTACCGAACGTTGTACCTTATAACTTGCTGCTCCAGTCGATGCTGTCCATGTCAGTACCGCCTGGGCATTGCCAGCCGTTCCAGTAAGATTGAATACGCCGGGCACAACGACACCTGCCAGTGGTGTTGCAGATGCCTGTGTCGACGGTGCGGACTCACCTACGGCATTCACCGCAGTGATGACATAATAATATGTTGTGCCGTTGATCAAGCCTGTGTCCGTGAATGTTGATCCTGTGACCCCTGTCGCTACAGGCGTATAAGGACCACCGTTCACTTCTGCGCGTTTCACGGTATACGAGGTTGCACCAGCAGCCACATTCCAATTCAGAACCACTTGCTCGCTTCCTCCAGCTGCTGTTACGCCAGCAGGAGCAGCGGGTACTTCCACTTCCGGACTATCGGAATCTCCGAGGAGACGATCATACTCGCCGTACGCTGTAGCCATATCCACCTGTGACCAGAAACGGTGATACGTAAAGGTTGGTGCGCCATTTTCCCATGTTTTTGTGGTCGGATTATACGACGTTTTGTACAGATTATCCAGGTAAGCCCATGCCGGATCTTGCTTGATGGCTGGACGTAGATCGGAGTATCCAATGTATACGCCGTTGCCGCCTTTTGCCGGATCGGAAGGTACACCTGCTGTACCAGGAATCGTGTTGCCTTGACCAAAGGTTCCAGACCAGTTCGCCGGGATGTAGATCTCCTTCGCAAAGAAGCGGAAGTAGTCTTTACGTACTTCCTCCGTTACAATCCCCACGCCATCATTGTAATCCCACGCCGTATCCAGCAGTGTCTCAGCCAGGTCCTTCGCTTCCTGACCTTTGGCACTGAGCGTTCCATTCTCTGCCTGGGTTCCTGCGGCAAAGAAGGTCAGCGCCTTAATGTAACTTCCCAGTACTCCTGTATCCTGTGCAGGATCTTTGGTGACCACACGGAAGTTCGGATTTTCCGTAAAGGAACTGAAGCCATTCCATTTATCCGGTTGACCCTGCCACTCCTGACTGCCTGGAATCCAGAACTCTCCTGGGGCTGGAGTTGTCGCCACCTGGGCATTCAGACCACCAAGAATCCGCCCTCCTGCTGCGTTCAAATAGTACCCTTGGGCATCCGTGACTGGACGCTCATCCACAAATACATAATCCTTGGACCAGTCGATCCACTTGGTAATGACTTTTTTGGCCATCTGGAAGTTCTCGGAACTCAGATCCCCGCTCTCGGCGAGAATATAATACATCTCGGCTACACGCTCCAGCGACCATGCCTGAAATCCAAACCAAGTGTTGGAATCCGGATCACGATACACCGGTGCCTCCTGATAAGCCATGTCATAGAATGTGCTCACCCCAGCTGGATAGGCTTTGTAGGAACCGTCCAGACTGTTCGTTGCACCCCCGCCAATCGCTCCTTCATGGGATTGCAACCATGTGTAGAACTCCAGCTGACGCTTCAAGGATGCATTCCAGTCTGCCTTGGCTGTAGCTGATTTGGGGATCAAGCCACCTGCCGGATCAGACAAGGCATATGCCGCGACCGGATTCTGATAGGCCTGATGCGTATGACTCGCACCAATACGCCAAGCCCAATCCCCACCTTGACCCAAGCCACCGCCCCATGACGTATACCAGGCCATGAGATACATGTTGGAATCCTTACCTGTACCCGGGGTTGGTGTACCATTCTTCGCACTGCCGATCTTCTGGAAATACTTGTCGTGCATACCATATCGCAGATAGTCACCCATCTTCTTGGCCTTATCCAGATATGCCGTATTGGTGTATCCCATCTCCTTGGCCCAGTACAACACCTGTACTGCACGTGCATCGGCATCGGTTGCATTGGTATAACGCCACTGCGCTGATGGTGCCTGCGTTTCTTTCGTAAACAGGCTCATGAATCCTTCGTTTGCCTTCCCAAATGTTTTATTATCCTGAGACGGATGAGGAATGGCTTCCCACACGGACTCCTGCTCGCCACGCTGGAACGTATTCACATAGGCAGCCGTATGGGTTGGATTCAACAGGTTTCCATATCCGTACCAGTTATCCACATCCAGCAACCAGTGCATCAGATAGGTCTGATTGTTCCCGTAAGCTGCTTTGAACTCCGCATCTAGCGGGTCCTTTCCTGCTGCATATTGTCCATTAATCGCCGAGGGATATTGATCCGGGAATGGTTTTTCTGCTGCATACGTGGCAGGGCTATTCGGATTGTAATAACTCATGGTAGGCTGTTCTTCCTTACCATCGCCTTCATTGACCGGGATAATGTATTTTTCCATACTATCCCATGCCGCTTCCAGTTTGGACCAATCCCCCGTATAGTGACCATACATCGTCTCCAGCCATAGCCAGTAACTGTACGCCTCTGATGTCGTCATGTGTCCATAATCCGGAGCCTCGCTAAGCAACGTTTCAATGGAGTGATACGGAATGCCCTCTGGAGAAAAATATCCGTTCGCCGGATCTTTTAACTGATTATACAATTGCAAAAACCGGGCTTCATTAATGCTGTCTGACTGAATCTCGATGGCCTGATCTGCGGCATGTGCCGTTTGCGGCCCTGCCCAGAGTCCGGTGTATCCGGTCAACATGACGGTTCCCGCCAGCATGGCTGTTAAACTTTTTTTCGCAGCTGATTTCAACATGAATATATACCTCCCTGGAATAGTGGAAATTAGATATAAACGCTGTTGCTGTTGGTCTGCCCATGCTGTTCTTCGAATTATGACATTCAGTCAGTTACGGCTCCAAGCCCCATACTTTGGTGCTTCCCTGATACCCGGTTACCTTGTTCCAAGCAGTAAAAGCCGTCTTGGTGGCGTCATAGGAATAGTCATTACTTTGATCGAAATTGCTCCAATTATTTTTGGAAAAGCGTGCCTGGATCACGCCGGTCTCTGCTCCAGCGGCCAAACTGCCCGCGCCGGACTTGAAGCTGATCTCCAGATACGTGTCTGCTGTACCCTTTTCCGGATTCACTGCGACGAAAGTCCCTTCGATATTGGCCGTGCCCATCTGGGCATAGTCACACCAGAAGGTCATATTCTCCGTACCATCCTTGGTGAAATAATATCGGATCTTCACGGTACTGAGATCAATCGCCTGTGTTCCGGTATTTTTCACATTGAACTGCGGGGTCACCGCATTGCTCGAATTCCCGGACCCTCCGCTGCGGTACTGCACTTCGAGTGTACCGGTCGTCACCGGAGGTGCAGAAGGCGTCAGTGCCAGGACATTGGACAGCGTCTGTCCGTTCGCATTCACTGCTGCAATCCGGTAATTGTACGTGGTGCCATTCACGACTGTCGTATCGGTGTAAGTCAGCGCGGACAATCCGGTTGCCACATCCGCATATGCCCCGCCTGCTACCGAACGCTGCACCTTATAGCTAGTAGCGCCCGAGGCCGCTGTCCAGGTCAAGACTGACTGCGCATTGCCAGCCGCTCCACTTAAAGTCAGTGATCCCGGCAACGTCGTTGCTGCTTGCGGCGTAGCCGACACTTGAACAGAACCCGAAGATTCCCCTGCTGAATTCGCAGCGGTTACCACATAATAATAAGCCTTCCCGTTCGTCAGTCCTGTGTCCGTATAGGCCAATCCATTAACACCTGTCACGACAGATGTATACGGTCCTCCACTCACCTCGGAACGCTTCACCGTATACGATTCGGCCCCTGGTGCAGCTGCCCAGGTCAAGCTAACCTGATTGCTACCCGCCACAGCCTGCACGCCAGCAGGTGCGCCTGGAACCGTGACTGGTGTAACGACAGGCTCCTGTCCATACACCTTCACCCCTGCATCATAGACGGGAAGGTACACGCTCTTCACAGGATTGCCTGAAGTCAACGTCTGGAACGAATGATCATTGCTCGCATTCCATGCGCCCTGTGGGCCTGTAATACGGAACTGTACTTCTTTACGATAGTTCCCTTCCCCACCCGGATAGATCTTCGTATTACCGAAGTTCGCCGTAACGGCATAGATATGCTGGGCTGCATTCACCACAACCGGTTGGGATACCGTCGCTCCCTCCGTGTAGGACGTTGTAACTTGCACGTCCGATACAGTACGTCCCGCAGCATACACTTCGCTCAAATCAAGGAAATACTTAAAGGACAGTTGATCTCCCATACGGGCAGGCCAAGCGGAACGATTATTAAGCTGTGCCCTAATTTCCGTATAATTGGAACCGGATGCTTTAACAGCAGCCTCTACAAAGAACTCATCACCCTTCACCTCAGGTGCAGGGAAGTTCGCAAGGGGCTGATGATTCTGACCAAATAACAGATTCATTTTGGCCAGCGCACCAGTGAATCCCGCGTTATAGTCTGTTGCGACCTCATTGCTCACATAATCCCCGATATCATCGGTATATCCATCCGATGCATCCGGGCCACCGACCATGGCACCATACAGAATATGTCGGTGATTCGCCGGGACATCCTCATTGTTCACCCACGAACCGTGAGCGGTCCGATGATGCGGATGCTGGGGTGCATTCTGCCCGTATCCGACCACATAACTGCTCTGACGTGGATTATCGCCCAGAATGTAGTTCATTTGTGAAATAGCAAAATCCTGATATCTGGATTTTTTCACAGGATCACTGACCCAGTCGGAATAGACAAACGAGATAAAGGATGCATTCGCTGCATACCGGAGCGAACCCCACTGATCCAGCCACGCCAGACCTCCCGGTGTGTATCTGACTCTCTGTCCATTGGTCCCGACAGACCAATAATCCAGGTTACGCTCGGTAGATTGAATAAAGCTTGCGGCTTCAGGCATGTTCAGACTGGACGTAATACGAGCCAGCAAGATCTGGGCACCATAGTTTTTGTTGTCCCAGCCTTGTGTCCAGGTATATGGCCAATTGGCAGAACCTCCACTGGAAGACCACTGATTGGTTGCCGCAATGGCTTTGGACAAGTAAGCGCTGTCATTAGTGGCTAAATAAAGCCATGCTCCACCCCATGCTAGCTCATCATAATATCCTGACCACGAGTTATAGAACGATTGTGCATCGGTAATACAATCGGAGTATTTCCCCCGGTAAGTATCTGCAAAGTGATACAGCTCCTTCGCATGTTGAAGCAACTTCGCAGCATACACAGGATCATCATCGGCAAATACAATCGATGCAGCTGCCAGTGATGCCGCAGTTTCTCCCGCCAAGTCACTGCCCGGACAGGAAGCATCAATCTTAAAGGCAGGTCGGTTCATCTGCATCACTTCAGCAGGGCCCCACCAGGCGTGATCCGTATTCCCGGCTCCGACTTGTCCCCATAATTCATTTGGTTTCGTATGCGCTTTCATAAAATAGTCTGTGGCCCACTTGATATTATCCTTAATCTCCTCCAGTTGCCCTGCCTGTTCATATCCTTCGCGGTATTCCACGACGGACCAGGCCAGCATGGTAGCAGAATACGCCATCGGTAATCCGAATTTCACATGATCTCCGGCATCATACCATCCCCCGGTCAGATCAACGCCTACATCAGCCCCATCCTGCATGCCTGAATTGCCACGCCATTCGACTCGATTGGTCGCTGGTAATGGGCCTGAACGCTGCGCCTCATAGAAATAGATGGCTTTTTGCAGTGCTTCAGCATAGTTCTGGTTTCCGGCGGCCGCATCCGCCTTACGAAGTCCTGTACCCATCGATAAACTCCCTGCCAGTAGTCCTGCCGATAACGCAATCATAGCGACTCGTCTCCACCAGCTCCCCTTCATGTTCAACTATTCATCTCCTCTTCCTGAATGTTCCGTATTCATTACTCTGGACTGCGAACGGTATCCGCTCCTCCCCATGGTGTAACTCCGTGTAACTTCCACCATTAATTACCATTATAGTCGTTTAGTTAACTTGCAATATAAGCGTTGGTGACTTCTAAAATAACATTGTTGTGACCTGCTCGACATCATGCGACAAAAAAAGTTGTTTCTCTGACGCATATGCGCGTCAGAGAAACAACTTCTTATCGCTGCTGTAACCAGAACCACAAACCAAATGGCATTTCTGACCATCCAACCTGTGCATTCCCACACATCACCATGTGTCAGGATATCTCATTGGTTACACTTTGAATTTGTTAATTTGCTCCTGCAGTTCTTCAGCCATCTTGGATAATGAACCTGCGGATGATGCAATCTCTTCCATCGAAGCCAACTGTTGCTGAGTTGCGGCAGATACATTATGAACCCCGCCCGCTGCCTCTCCGGCAATGTTGGAGATTTGACTTACATATCCTACAACCTCAGTTGTACTCGCCGACATTTCCTCTGAACCTGCAGATACTTCCTGGATTTCACCCGCTACTTTGTTGACCGCATCCGAGATCTGCTCGAAGGCTTGTCCTGCCGCAGTAACCATCTCGATTCCTGCTTCTGTCTCACTGCTGTTCACTTTCACTGCCTGAACAGCATGATCCGTATCTTTCTGAATCAATTGAACGAGATCCGTAATTCTTTGCGCAGATGTAGAAGATTCCTCAGCCAACTTACGCACTTCTCCCGCAACTACGGCGAAACCACGTCCGTGCTCTCCTGCTCGTGCGGCTTCAATGGCTGCATTCAGTGCAAGCAGATTGGTCTGCCGGGCAATGTTGTTGATTACCTCGGTAATGGTTCCAATCTCTGCTGAACGTTCCCCCAGCCCTGTAACCAATTCAGTAAGCGAAGCAATGGAATTCCGAACAGAACCCATCTGTTCAACTGCTTGCTGAATAATCATATTTCCTTCGGAAGATTGATTCGCCGCATCCACAGCAGATACGGATACACTCTGAGCAAGCTCGGCAATCTGCTCCGATCCGAGAGCCATCTCATTCATGGCCTGTGAAGAGCGTTTTACAATATCAACTTGATCCGACGTACCTACGGCCAGTTCCTCAACCGTTTCGGAAATCTGTTCCGAAGCTTGAGTATTCTGCTCCGCACTTGCAAGAAGCTCCTCCGATGAAGCCGCTACCTGTTCGGAAGTCATCGATACCGATTCAATCATGGAGCGCAAATTGCCACTCATGGTATTGAAGGAAGCCGCGAGCATTCCCAATTCGTCTTTGTTCTTGAGCACAATCGTCTCACCCGTCAGATCACCATTGGCAATAGCCATGGCTGCTTCATTCATCTTTTTGATTGGACGTGAGATGATGCTTGCAATGAAGAAGGCAATAAATACAGCTACCAGGAATGCAAAAATCGTCACTGCCAAAATCACATTAAATGTATACTCCGCCATTACGACAGACTCACCCGTTGCGGCTTGCGATCCTTCATTACCTAAAGTGATTAACTTGGTGATAGAGTCGTTTGCTGTGTACCACATTGGATAGGCTTCAGTGTGCAGTCTACTTGCTTCTTCATAGTTATTTGCAATACCGAATTCTATGAATGCAGGCACTTTCTCCAGATACGCATCATAATTCGTACTGAAATCATTGTAGAGCTTCATCGCTTCATCATTGCTCTCAATGAACGTTAGTAGCTGTTTACGTTCATCTTCAATCTTCGTGAGGAGCAACTTTAACGCTTCATTCACCTTGACGTTTTCTTCTTCGTTTTGTTCAACGATAATCGCCAGCGCCAACCGCTCTACATCCGAAACATCACCATTCATCAAGCCAAGGAGGCTTACACTCGGCATCCAGGTCTGATCCACATCATTGGCTTTACCAGACATATTATGGATCTGTATTAACGCATAAACGCTTACAACAACCAGCAGAGCCACGACGATTAGAAAACCTGTCAGTAACTTGCCTCGAATCGTTAACTTCAATATCCCCAACTTATTCCCCCGCATGTCTTCCATCTGTCCCACTCCTCAAAATAATACATATTTATAATATATCGTCACCGATCGTCGTGAATTGTAGATGTTAGAATTCAATTTCTATAAATTTCATGTAACTTCGAACATAACACAAAAAAAGTCTCCCATCTTTGGCAGAACCAGAGATAAGAGACTTCTTTAATTGAACAAAACCATCATGACTCCGCAGCACATTACGTTCAGATGTTAACGAAAAACACGTCGGTGTATGTTAATGAAAAAGTCGGGAATCGACTTGGTATAATTGCGGGTCGTAATCAGAACCACACTGATTAGGCTACCCAGAAGGAAGCCACCCAGAATATCTCCTGGATAATGTACACCTACATATACACGAGACACCCCTGTCAACACAGCAAGTAGCAGCATCCATAATCCGAAGCGGCGTCCAATGAAGAATGAAGCAGCCGAAAGGGCAAATACAAAGGAAGCATGTTTGCTTGGAAAAGAAGGGTCAGGTACATGGGCTACCAGCTGATGCACTGGCCCTTCCACAAAAGGCCTTGGATGGCCCACTGCGGGTGATATCCCCCATTTGGCCAGAACTAGCGCCACAATGGACGCTACACAGGCATAGAAGACAACTCGCTGTTTCGATGGATCGCCGAGAAACCATACGATAACGAGCAGTGCGATCATAACCCAGACCGCATACTCGGATGATGTAATCATAAACCAGTCCAGAAACGGAATTCGGTCTGCAAACTGATTAATCCAATTAAATACGGATTGATTCATAACTAGCTTTTAATACCTCCATTACACAAAACAAGATTATTTTTTACATAATAAATATACACTAACTATTTGTCAAACAATCCTCACATTGACCGTAGTTACGAAATCAAAGAGGACTTTTTGCTTTCTTTTTGTTAAACTAGTTTGGGTTACATATCAGTTCAATCATAGAAAGGTGAAGATTATGCTTAAAAAATGGTTATGGGGTACAGCCCTGACCCTGGCACTTGCGATTACAGGTGTCGTTGTATATTACGGATATTCGATTGTTCATTTTGCCAATAGCATCTCCACGGCTTCCGGGACTTCATCCGATTCTTCCTCTTCTGGCACAAACAGCGATTCAGACACTCCAACTACAACGATTCCCCGATGGGAGGGCCAGGAACGGGTTAACATTCTGCTCCTTGGTGGGGACTCCAGAGGTGATGATGCAGGGCGTTCAGACTCGGTCATGGTCGCTTCCATTGATCCGGTCACCAAGAAAGCCCACCTGTTCTCCGTACTGCGAGATACCTATGTCGCCATTCCCGGGCATGGCAAGAGCAGGCTCAATGCAGCCTTTTCCTACGGAGGTGCGGAGCTGACCAAACAAACCGTCAGTGACCTGCTCGGTATTCCCATTCAGCATTATGTCTACACAGACTTCACAGGTTTCATGGCACTCGTTGATGCGGTAGGCGGTATTGAGATTGATGTGGAGAAAGACATGTATTACACCAGTAAAGCGGATAAACATATGTATGATATTGATTTAAAAAAAGGATTGCAACATATGGACGGCAAAACCGCTCTTCAATATGTTCGGTTCCGGCATGATGCCACCTCGGATTTTACCCGTACCGAACGACAGCGGATCTTCATGACCGAGCTGGCCAAGAAAATGCAGAGCACCACGTCGCTCTTCAAAATCCCGGATATCCTGGAAGCCATCGCTCCCTACATTGAGACGGATCTTAGTCCAACCCAGATGTTAAAACTCGCATCACTCGGCTTCGATATCCATGTGAACGATGTCGATCAGCAGCAGATTCCACCGAACAAGCTGCTCACCAATGAACTGGTTGGCTCAGCTCAGGTGCTCGGTGTCGATGTAACCAAACTCCAGTCCTATATTCAGAAACTGTTTGAAGAAGATGCCGCGTCCTCGGAGACTCCATCATCAGAGGAGCAGAACTAAAACAAGCATGAATTAACAGAAAAGACGGCCGAAGCCGTCTTTTTTTGTACCTATTTTCTCCATTTAATGCAGCCTTAATGTTTAACAGGTACCCTTATATGATGAACTCCGGTTCCTGGAGGGAGGATTACATGTGAAAAAACCACGAATCGCGGAATGGACCGAGCTACGGGGCATTGCCTTTCTGGCGATTGTCATGCAACATAATATCGCTGAATATATCTACCGCGCCGATATTGAGCAACCGGATTCCATTATGCTGACTATGATTTATCATCTGACCCGATTCGGTACACCAACGTTTGTATTTCTATCGGGTGTCATGCTGTTTTACCATCACCGTAATACCAAACCGGAATATCCTCGCTTTATTCGAAAGCGATTTGGCGATATCTATATGCCGTTTGTCGTATGGACACTCATCTATTGGCTTGCTGTCCGTATCTTTACCCCTGCGTTCTGGCTTGCAGGGATACCGGACTTTCGCAGTCTTGTTCGTGAACTGTTTGTCCCGCAGACAGGATATCATCTCTGGTTTGTCATTATGGTATTTCAGTTCTATATTCTGTTCCCCTTATTCCTGGCGGGAGCAAAAGCTATTCAGAGTCGTATCCAGAACGCCTCGCGTTTCACGCCCATGCAAGTCATTATCGCGCTAATTCTCTGTGCAGCAGCATTCTACGCCCTGCTCATGAAATGGTCCTACTATAATATGGGTGGCTGGACAGAATCACTTTCTGAGCCCTGGTCCACGTTGCTGCAATATCGCTCCTATTCATGGATCATGTACTGGTTCTACTTTTTGCTGGGTGCCGTATGTGCATGGTCAGTGGATAGCTGGAGGAGTTGGAGCACGAAGATACTACCATGGACGATCTGTCTGTTTATAGGGATGTACATTTGGCTTGGATACGATGTGCTACGTGGGTCCGGGGATGTTGTTAATTTGAATATCTCTACTTATTTGAAACCAACCACATTCCTCATCATTATGGCTCAGATGCTCATGTTGTATGGTTTCCTTGTACTGATGCAGGGCAAAGATACACGGTTTCAGCGCCTGTTATCCTGGATTGGTCGCTATTCATTTGGCGGATATCTGGTTCATGCACTGGTGATCTACGCGATCGCTTACGTTACCAGACCGCTTCAACTCGGTGGATGGCATCTGCCTGTAACGTTGCTCTCGTTCCTTGTGACGGCTGGTGTAGCCCTTGCGATCAGTTGCACACTATCCAAACTTCCTGGCTCCCGCTTCACAGTAGGGTTAATGCGTAAACCACGTTTAAGTACCAATCCATCTACTGCTGCGGACAAAAGAAATTCACCTGACCGCACTCCGTCACACGACCACACTCGTAGTCCGGGAACGAGTGAGACATTATGAACCAAGAAGAGCGTCCCCGTTGGTGGAGACGCTCTTCTTTATTTTACTTCGGTCGAAGTTGATCTTCCGGGAACATGCTCTTGGTGACCTGGGGCTGGATGCGCATTGCCCTTCTGATTCACAAACCTCTTCAGATCACCCGTCAATTGTTCCTTCAGCTTGTCCACCAGTTGTGTTTCGCTAATGCCTTTTGCCTGAGCAATCTCAGCCAGGGACTTCCCTCCCTGAAGCTGTTCGTGCAGCTGAGCAGGTGTGACTCCAATAAAACGGGCGATTTCGCCCTTATCCACCATGGAACGTTTGCCATGGTGGGCAAACTCACGCCGCAAATCACGAAGCGGGGTATTGATGACCTTTTTCAACTTGGTATCCATGTCCGCCTTCGTGGCTGCTGCTTGTTCCTTGGTGAGACAACCTTCTTCTACAGCTTGATCCAGACGCTGCGCCAATGTAGGCTTCAACTTCTGCAATAACTGTTCCTCACTAAGACCCTTGCGCTCTTTGGCAATCTGGGACAACGTCTTGCCCAGCTCCATCTGTGCTTTCAGATCCCGCAGGCCGATCCCAAGCAGGTCTGCCGTTTCTCCAATCATAAACAAACCGTGTCCTGCCTGCATGCATGGCTTCGCTTGTTTACCGGAGGAAGAAGCTCTAGATGCATCGTTATGTTCCTCAACCTGAAGTGCTGGATCAGCGAATGCCACATGCCCAGTTCCTACTGTTATGACTATAGCTGCCAATCCGGCTGCCATCCATGTTTTCCATTTCATGTTCATTTTTCTGCCGCCTTTCCGATGTCGAAATCCTGTGCCTCCCTAGTTTGAGCCTAAAATCCACTTTTTTATGCCATAAAATACAAAAAGTCATCATTTTTCTCACAATTGATCACAAAAAAACCTATTTTTTTCATTTTATTTCCGCTATACTGAATGTAACTTCATGATCTAGTTGAACAGTCCTGAATCACCTTATCGCAGGAAGGACGATATGTAATAATGCGGAGAGAATGGTTAGATCCGTTTAGATCCGATCTGGAGGTCGTGTTTGCTTCAGCGGAACAACTCGTACAGAAATATCCCGAACCCTTGTCAGGATATGCATTGGAACAACTTCATTCAGTCAATCCGCTGTTACGAGATTCGGGACACAGTTACATCGGGTACATCATTCCACTCTGGATGCAACACTCAGATAAACTACCCCAAGAGAAAGCACTCCAATTAAGCACAGCCTGCCTTATTCACATGTTATATTTTCTAAATCAGGACGACGTGATGGATGAACAACCTGAGGATGCCACACGGAAGTTATCTCTGGGTAATCTATACTATATGGATGCACTTCAATCTTACTCGGAGTTATTCGAACCTCCCTCCACATTCTGGGTCTATTTCAGACAATATGTAGTGGATTGGGCCGTAAGTGTTACAGGTGAGCATTCCATTGATTACTTTCAAAACAATCCCTTGTTGATTGCGCAAAAGGCTGCACCTCTGCTCATTGGAGCTACCGGTGCACTGCTTCTGCTGAAACAGTCCGACCGGATTATCCCGGTATGTTCTGGCATCAACATCACACTCATGACACTCCAGATGACCGATGACTTCACAGACACGCAACAAGATGCTGTGCATGGAAACTACAACAGCTACCTCTCCCACATATCCGTAGCACTGAATCACAACTATCCCGCTCATCCTCTTAGCGAACGTATACATGACAATGTATACAATACACAACTCATGAACTCTTACGTAGACATTGCTTATAACTATAATCGTACATTAACATCGTCTAACTTGGGTATATCGCATCTTGAGGCGTTTAATGCTTATTTATGCAGCACGTTAGTACAAGCTGTTCAGGACATTACACAACGAAAGAAACGGCTCCTCCAAGGCGGGTTTCATCACTGGATCAGCGAGCAACAGTTGGAATCCTGAGCATAAGGATGAAGCTGATTCAGTTTAATTTTAAATATGAAGGGAATGTTGACGATGATGGTATCAGAGAAAACGTTGCATGAGGATATTATTGAAAAGGCTTGGAGTGATGAGCACTTCAGACAACAATTGCACTCCAATCCGAAGCAGGCGCTTCGTGAAGCATTCGGCATCAAAATCCCGGAGCACATTCAGGTACGAACCGTTGAGGAGCAGCAGAATGACTATGTTCTTGTTATACCTCCCAACCCTTCCAAAGTAAATTATGATGTGAATTGCGGACCTTGGAGAAGTTAATAGGGTGAGCTAGTCTTGTAATGTAAGAAATCAGGGGTAGGAACAAAAAAAGCCGCTGTATCCTTCTGTGAGTCCGTCATTCGACGAACTCGGCAAAAGATACAACCGCTTCTGTTCCTACCCCTTTGGTGCTTGTAAAGCTGATCTGTCCTTGCATCGCTTCAACAATTCGGAAAGTCACCATCATGCCGAGGCCTGTGCCTTTGATTTTATTAGAGAAATAAGGCTCACCCAACCGGGAGAGTGCTTCCTCATCCATGCCTTCTCCATTATCCCTGACATGAACCTTAATCATCCCATCCTGCTTATATGCCCAGATATCTATCTGACCCTGTCCCTGCAGAGCTTCAATACTGTTCTTGATAATATTGATAAAGGCCTGTTTGAATTTGGATGAGTTCCCCCTGATACATAGATCAGGCGGAATGTCGGTGGTGATTTTGCCACCTTCGAGATTAGCCATCGGTACAAGAATACCTTCGATATGATTGAATTCATCCGATATATTAAGCGAGATAATATGGTCAAACTCAGGTTTGGCAAAGGTAAGAAAGTCAGTGATGATGCCTGAAGCCCGATCAAGTTCCTCCAATGCAATTCGAACATACCCCTTATTTTTGTTGTCTTCCTGTTCTGTCATGAGTTGCAGGAAGCCTCTTGTCACCTGAAGCGGATTACGTACCTCATGGGCAACGGAAGCAGCCAGTTCGCTAATAATCTCCATCTTTTCAGATCGCTGCAACTCATTGTTGAACAACTCCAGTTCCTTGGAGTACTCTAACACTTTGGTGTGTTTTTCGGCAAAACGACTTCCGAGAATGGCAATCAACGAGATCACAAAAGCAACCATCGACCATTTCCACCATAACAGATGATACGAACCACTCCGCTGATAGTACCACAACAATTCAGCCACACTGATTAAGGCAAATGTACCGAATCCTGTCGCAAGCAACATCGCTTCCCGATTTCGTTGTAGCGCTTTGGCGATGGTACCCACCAAGAGGATTGTAAGCAGGATGACCAGCACCATACCTACTACACGCTGTACGAGCAGATTGTAGAGGAACTCCCATTGCCCGCCTGAAGTAACATAGATAAATAGAGAGAACACAGCAACAACTGAATATATGAATTGTATTTTTCGTAGTTTGGTGAAGATTCCATGCAGTCCTGGCCCAATAATCTGCTCAAAAAAATAACAGAGCGCCGGCATACCTAGCAGCATCGCCAGATCAAATACTACCGAATACAGGTCACCATATACTTGATAGAACGTATACAAAAATTGCGAGTACGTGATGATCATCGTGCCGATGGAGCCCATCACGATGCATAGCGAGATCCACAATCCCTTGTGGAATTTGCCCAGGAAGAACGTACAACTCAGCATCGTAATCGCTGTGAAGACAAACGTCGCGCCCAAGATTACATCAATAAGCCCGTTATGAATATATTTCTCCTGTAAAGCGGCATACGGTCCAACCTGAACGGTACCTTGTATGCCCAGACGGCCTTTCTCATTTTGCGACCATACATAGAGCGTGTCACCTGAATTTTCATTGGATAAGGGCAGAAGCACAGCATTATTATCATAATTGTAATGGTAGTTCTCGTAGACCTTCCGGTCCTCCAGATAGATAACAATATGATTGCCTTTAATGTTCTCGAAGCGAATGGCTGAACTTTCCTCAGTCAATTCAGGGATGGTCAGGCGAGTCCATAAGGAACTCGATCGATCTGTATTGCTATACTCTAACTTATCGACACCCTGTCTTTCCCATATCTCGTCTGCTCCCTTAACTTCACTGATGAACCCCTGATCGTCAACGTTCCCCCATTTTACTTCCCATCCTGCAATGGATACAGGCTGCTGAACCTCTCCTGTAGTTGCAAAGACTATCCCGTGCGGCATACCTAGAATAATCAATACACTCATCCATAAGATGACGATAGCTTTGGGCACATTTTTCATTCACAGCACCTCAAAGTTCCAATTTTCCCTATCTTAGATTCTCTCATCTATCATTCGCCACCGTTTGTCACGTCACCTTCTTGAGATAAAATGAAATTCACATTTAAGTCGATTTATAGTTTTATTTCCATTTTATTGTTTAAAATCATCCGATCAATCACGCAGATCTTCGAACTGATTCTCTATCATTTCACGTTCCTTCTGTTCAACTTGACTGCGGAATTCAAGCCACTGCTCTGTTTCTTCATCATCATAGATGGTCCATATATCGGAAAAAAGGAAATCCCGTAGCTGGACAACTTGCCCGGACCATATCCCGCCTACCCAAAACAACCCATCCGGACGACGGATGACGGTGCGGGAGAACCCAGGTGTGGACGCCTTTTGCCCGATACGGATGCGTGTGATCATATTGCCCAGTGTGAACCAGTCCACTTGAAATCCCTCCCTTACGTATTCAAGCTTCATCATAACATAGGGAAAACAGGAAAAGCTGTAAAAACGGTGGTTGCGATTCAATCCGTTGCTTCGGGTGTAATGGTTTCTCAAAGCAAACACACACCCTAAGGAGATGATTCCAATGAATGAGCCACATCGTACGGTTGAGGTGGAACATAAGGATGTTCAGCATAAATCGGATTCAAGTATGGTCGCTTCCACATTTATTAAATATGCAGCTTATATCATTATCTTTTTTGGATTCTTATACTTCTTGGTCAAGTATGTATTTCCCAAATTCTAAGGCATTCATATCGTAGCAAACACCCGGGGATAATAACCTGTGCAAGATTACAACGTTAGCGCTTTGGGTAACTACGGGGTAAGAAGCTTTTGAGAAACCGAGATGAAAGGAAGTGCTACTCATGTCTGACAGACCCATCAGTAACGAAGAGAGTGACCGCTATTATGACCGTTATCAGAGGTCCCGCGATATTCCACCAGAGACCGAAGTTCCGGAAGGCGATATGGATACCTTTGACGAAGTTTCCGGAAGACGGATTGTAACGGAAGATTCGGATCTGGCACCCGTAGCCGCAACCGCTGTGGACGAGCCGGAATTGGATTCACGCTTGGCTGAGACACCGCTCGAATCCGTACCGGATGCAGATCTTCTGCAGCCCAACAGTCCGGTTGATCCTGCTGCACCCGATCCGGATGCATTGCATGGTACCGATCTGCTCAATGGCGCTGGTGCGGATGCCAAGCCGGAGAACGACATTCCACCGCGACGCTAACGGCCGTAATGACATCCTGAATGAGGAGGTGCATATACGATGAAGGAAGATCACCAAAAGCGTGTGCATGAACCAGATAATCTCGTAACGGAACGGGACATTGACCCGGACTTCGGACTGTTCACTGAGGACTCCTTCCCCGAAGCGCTTGAGGATGAGGATCAACGTGATGCGGTTGAGCATGCCATTCCTAAAGAGAAGGCTTCCCGTAAGCCCTCTTCGGATGATCAATAAATAATCCCTATAAAAAGTGAACTAAAGAGTATTTACACTTGCCACTCCGATGACAGAATAACCTTCTGATCGCTGTTATCCTCAGATTTTTTGATTCATTTTTCAAAGGTAATAATCTGGGGATAAAGGCGAGCACTTCGTTTCTTCAGATTATTTCTGTCCTCTACGTTCTCGTGTAAAAGATTAGTTCAACTTATAGATCCGTAGTAGACTTAAAAAAGATGACGTCTGTAACTTAACAGCGTCATCTTTTTCGTTCTCTTTAGTTCACATTCTATTCGCAATCCAGCTTCACCGCTTAGCAGGAACCTTACTTGCCACGGGTAGCTTGTGATCCAACCCTGACCACTTGGCTACAATCGCAGTGATTAACAGCGCAACTCCATTAATGATAAAAATCCAGCGAATCGGCAGCCAGCCACCAAGAACACCACCAATGATTGGCCCCGCCATCGTCCCGATCTGGGCAGCGGACTGATTCAAACTAAAGGCTCTTCCTCTAAAACTAGATGCAGTAGCCTGTACAATCATGGCGTTAATCGCCGGAAATACAGCCGCAAAGAATAAACCATATACAAATCGCAATATGCCAAATCCGATATAACCAGTTGTAAAGAACTGCAGAAGATTGCCTACAGCCCCACCAACCAGTCCAATGATCAACACTTTACCGTATCCAATCCTTGAACCAATCTTGCCCCAACGCGGTGCCATAATAACTGTTGCTACACCCACCGCCGAGAAAATAATACCCGAGCTAAGTGAGGCGCGATCAGGCTGAACGCCCATTTCCATCACATAGACCGTCAATAGTGGCTCCAGAATCATGACGGAGAACGTACATATGCCCATCATGCCAAGCACCGTCATAAACAAACGATTCGCTCTCGCTTCACGAATGTCATCCATGACATGAGAACGCGCCTTGTTCCGGTTGAAGTTCTCTTCTTTTACCCAGAAGGTTGCGATGATCGCGGAGACTAACACTACAATAGCCGAAAACAAAAATGCATTCCGGTTCCCATAATAATGGCTCACTACGCCACCGATTAACGGTCCGATAATCCCACCTGTGGCTCCCGCAGTAGACATAATGCCCAATGCATACCCTGTCTTCTCTTCTGGTGTATTCGTGCCCACAAGGGCAATCGCCGCTGGAACAAATCCTGCAAGCAGACCCTGAAACAATCGAACAACAATCAGCGAATATGGGTCCTGCACGAAATAATTGATTAAATATAAGACGGCAAGGCTATATCCTGACCGGATGAGCATGGGCTTGCGCCCGTATTTGTCAGCCAGTGATCCCCAGAACGGTGACACGAGTGCACTCGCAAGAAATGTAATGCCGAAGGCCAGTCCCGCCCATAACTCCAGATGATCACGAACCCCCAGATCGGAACTTAGAAACAGGGGTAGAAATGGAATCGAGATCGAATAGGCGGTGCTGCAAAAAAATACACCAATCCACAATATCACTAAATTACGCTTCCACGAGAAGTTCATATACCCGCACGCCCTTTCCGTTACTGACGCCGGGACTGCCGTGTATTAGAGCGGACGGAACAGACCCGTACGTCCCTATGCGGAAGCATTTTCCTTATTTTACACCCATGATTCCACGAAGGCCATCCCTTGTTCACCACAAACACATGTATTGCATTGCCATCCTGTCCACAAAAACGGTATGATAGTTGGGTAAATATCCAAATATGATTTGGAGAAAATATATAATGCAGAGATGCAAGGAGGAACATTTTCATGTCTTTACGATGGAAAAAAAACACAGTGGTTTCGCTGGTTCTCGCGATGCTACTTATCGTCATTAGTGGTTGTGGACGCCCTTCCAGTGGCGCTACGGAAACACCAGCTCCAGTTGAACCAACGGGCCCTAATCCGGTAGCTACCATTGAAATGGCAGATGGACAGAAAATCGTCATTGAGCTATATCCTGAAATTGCACCCAATACGGTAAACAATTTTATTTCACTGGCAAACCAGGGTTTTTATGATGGTACAATCTTTCACCGTGTTATTCCCGGCTTCATGATTCAAGGTGGAGATCCAGAGGGCAATGGTCGAGGTGGCCCAGGGTATGCCATTAAGGGTGAATTTACATCCAACGGTCACAAAAATCACCTGAATCATACGCGTGGGGTTATCTCCATGGCACGTGGGGATAATCTGGATTCAGCCGGATCCCAGTTCTTCATCATGCTGGCGGATGCCGATCACTTGGATAATGCCTATGCTTCCTTTGGTAAAGTAACCGAAGGTTTGGAAGTCGTTGATGGTATTGCAGCTCAGAAAATAAGCAAAATCAAAGAGAAACCCGATACTGATCAGGTCATGAAAAAAGTTACGGTAGATACCCATGGTCTGGAATATCCAGAGCCGGTAAAAATGCCTTAATCAGTGGCTATGCCAAACAGATGAAAACTCTTTTGTAAAGCTCGTTAATGAACTGCAAAGCAAACAAAAGCTCTGTCCTAGCGAATGTCGCAAGGCAGAGCTTTATTTATTTAATTCAATGATAGCGGTTACATAACTGACTTTATAAAAAAAGACCTCTTCCGACATCATCCTCAATACATCCATCCCATCAAACGCAACCAGCCGATAATCGCAATCCATAACGGGCAACTAAAGGCAACGCCCCATGCAAGCCCTTTCAGTAAACTACGGTTTACTTCCACGAACAACGACTCCTTTCTCCAGGGAATAGTCGCAGTATCGGTAATAGTATATGATTTTATACCCGTTTTCATTCGTCACGCATGCGACGTTTTCCTGCTTTTGTTCCGCAGATTCATGGAATGAATTCCGGGAACCTGATATACTATGACTACTGTATGATAAATGGAACCTGATTCATGTTTGGAAAGGAGATTTTCCTATGGCAAAATCCAAAAAACGCACTCCTGCTCCCAAAGCAGCAGTAGCACAGGATAAACCCACAACACTGAAAGATCTGCTTAGCAGCGATGTGCTGGAGAAGCTGAAAGCTCAGGCAGATGAGGCAAAAGCTGCCGAGGCGGCACTTAAAGAGCAGGAACGTCAGCAAGCAGAAGAAGCTCGCCAAGCGGAGCAAAAGCGCCGGGATAACGACTTCGAATATTTGCTCAATAACAGCGCAATGGACTGGAAGAAACATAAGTAAGTATCGGGGGCATGACCTGAGAGAATTTCTGACCATCCACATGCCAAAATAATATTACAGCAGACAGATCATGAAGATGATCTGCTCCCAGAACAGGGCCGCGTTGCGGTCCTGTTTTTTTGATATAGACACATATGATTCACCAGTCTTGAGCCGGGTATGTAGAAGTAGAGCGTACAACGATAATCTATAACCATACGGAGGGATCAGAGATGACTGAACAACGTTTGGAAGGTAAAGTTGCGATTGTAACTGGAGGTGGATCGGGTATTGGTCAGGCTACCGCTATTCGTTTCGCCGAGCATGGAGCCAAAGTGTACATGCTGGATCGTACACCCGAAAATGCAGAGGAAACAAAGCAGACGATTGAAAAGGCTGGCGGAGAAGCGTATGTGATCGAATGTGATATCTCCAAACCGGACAATGTGCAGAAGGCGATTAATCAGGCCGCGGCTGAAGCCGGTAAACTGGATATCATATTTGCGAATGCTGGCATCAACGGAACGATGGCTCCCATTGAAACGATGGAAATCGAGGACTGGGATCAGACGATGGAGATCAATATGCGCGGAACCTTCGCAACCGTCAAATATGCCATCCCCCATCTGAAAGAACATGGCGGCAGCATCATTATCACCAGTTCCATCAACGGTAACCGGGTCTTCTCAGGTATCGGGTTCTCTGCATACGCTTCCAGCAAAGCGGGTCAAACCGCGTTTACCAAGATGGCTGCACTGGAGCTGGCTCGTTACAAGATCCGTGTTAACGCCGTCTGCCCAGGAGCCATCGATACCAACATTGATGATAACACCTACCCTTCGGATGATCTGAAAGAAGTACAGATCCCTGTTGAATTCCCTGAGGGTCATGAACATCCGCTCAAGGGTGAACCTGGAACGTCGAAGCAAGTGGCTAACCTCGTTCTATTCCTCGCTTCCGATGAAGCCTCTCATGTTACAGGTACACGAATCTACGTGGATGGTGCGGAATCTCTGCTCCGTGGATAAACTTATAATATAAGTTGGCCCCAGTTCAGGGACAACGCCCAAACATCCCGCAAGCGATCTGATCCGGTCAGATTACTGCGGGATGTTTTATTTATAAAAAGCTTATGATACGACGCAGGCGCAAGTACAAGGATTATCACTATACCGCGGAGCTTTTACCTTTTTTCACACGATGGTTCAACCAGTCTGGAATGGCAAAGAGCAAAACGTACATCAGCGAAAACAAGACTAGCGCAAGTATCTCTTCCCCCAGGATGTACATGGGATAAGGACCTAACATATCAAGCACCGAGGGTGTATTCGGCTTGTGTCTCAAAAACATGTAATTTGCGTCAAGCATGACATCTACAACGTATACAATTAGTGCCACTACATTCACAAATATCATCGAACCTGCTACAGATCTCCAACTAGGTCGCAGTTGTTCCACCCAGGTCATGTAGAGCAAAGCCAGAATGATACAGGCATGAGCGACGAAAAATTGAATGAATCTAAAATGTGCATAACCATAGCCCAGATTAGGCGTCAGAATCGCCATAAGGGCTCCTGCGATGCCTGCGAATAACAGTGCAGAATGTAAAAGTCGACTGCGTGTCAGTAATAACAACGCCGATAATAGTAGAGACAGGCTACACAGTTCAAGTGGCAGTGATGTCTGCAGGCTCCATATCCCTCCATACACATACCAGAGTTGTAGCACGATTTCACAAGCGAACATGATACAGGCTAGAACAATCCGCAGTGTGCGGCGTGCCCTCTCTGACCATGATTGAAGATGGTGTCGAAGCAAAAACATCAGGAGAATCATTGCTGTAATTAAGCTAATGGAAACGATATGTGAAGTGGAGAACAGAATAAACGGCTCTGCATCATAAGGGTCCAGCCATGGTGGATACGCCATACCTCTCTTCTCTCCTTTGCGATCATTTCACCAACATTATCTCTCTTTAATGTTAACTTTTTCATTTTGCCATTGAATGAAAGAGCTGTCCAGTTGGAATTCTAAATAAGGATTGTAATTTAAATATCTTTATGTTAAGATAATTTCAGAACCAAAACAAACTAAAAGTTAGTAACTTTCTTAATAAAGAATAAATTGAAATAAACTCAAAAAATGTTCAACTGAACTTTTACACGATAACGGAGAGGACAGAAATAACCTGAAGAAGCAGAGCGTTCGCCTTTATCCCCGGATTTCCCCTTTAAAAAAGGAATCAAAAAATCTGGGGATAACAGCGATCGGAAGGTTGTTCTGTCATCGAAGTGCCAGTGTAAATAATCCTTTGTTGAACGTATAACCTAACTAGGAGGAATTATTATGCAAATCAAAGGACTTCATCACGTATCTGCCCTGACAGCACATGCCGATCAGAACTATCGTTTCTATACCAATATCATGGGTCTGCGCTTGATCAAAAAAACAGTAAATCAGGACGATGTGTCCGTCTACCATCTCTTCTATGGCGATGAGAAAGGCAATCCGGGTACCGAGCTTACCTTCTTCGAAATTCCGATGGCAGGACAGACGCGTGAAGGCGTGAACAGCATTTCAGCAACGTCACTGCGTGTGCCAAGTGATGCGGCACTTACGTACTGGCAACAGCGTTTTGACGAATTCGAAGTTGATCATGGAGAAATTGTTACACGGGGCGGTCGCGCCACGCTCTCATTCACGGACTTTGAAGGACAACGTCTGATTCTGGTTTCGGATGAAAACAATACAGGTGTCGCTGGTGGTAAACCATGGGATCAGAGCCCTGTGCCAGCCGAGTATGGCATTGTAGGACTTGGCCCCATCCATCTTACGGTAAAAGACGCCTCACTGACTGCTCCAGTTCTTACCGAACTGCTTGGTTTCAGAGCAAAAGGAAGCTATCCTGCCTTTACTCCAGGTCAACCTGATGTACTGGTCTTTGAGTCAGGCGAAGGTGGTAGCGGCTCCGAGGTTCATGTCGAAGAGCGAAATGACCTTGCCCAAGAACGTCCTGGACGTGGCAGCGTGCACCATGTTGCATTCCGTGTGGATAATGAAGAAGAGCTGAGACAATGGGTGGAACGCGTTCATAACTTCCAATTCCCGAACTCCGGTTTTGTAGACCGCTTTTACTTCCGCTCCCTGTATTTCCGTGAAGCGAACGGTATTCTGTTCGAGCTGGCAACCGATGGTCCGGGATTTGATACCGATGAAGAATTGGCACATCTGGGAGAATCACTTGCCTTGCCGCCATTCCTCGAAGGTCGCCGTGCCGAGATTGAAGCTAATCTTAAACCGCTGGACACCGTCATCCGCTAATTTCGCATGACCAACGTGGTATGTCCTGAATAAACTTAAAACGATTATCACAATGTGTGTTATGGACTTGGTCCAGCAACATCATCGTTGATAATCGTTTTTTATTACATCTATTTTATTTAACCAAATATGATGTTGTAAGAGGCACAAATAGCGATGAACCTGGATCTTCTGAAACAATTTCAACAAAAACAGCTTCAGTGCCTGATACATCCACGTCCAGACTTACCAAGCCGCTTCCCGGCGATATACTCAGCTTTTTGAGAACCGTATTGTCCTGGTTGATTACCTGTATCTCCTGATTACCTTTAAGAGCGGCCAGTTCCAGATGCAGGGAAGAATACGTTTTGCCCGTCATGATCTGGAAGTCATCCCCTTGCTTCACGGAATCCGTATGCAGATATACATCTTTGTAATCCTTGCCTTTGTAAGTAGTCTCGGCAGGATCTTTGGTATGCCATGCGGATGTTCCCAGCACGGATGTTCCGAGTGAACTGAGCGTAAGATTATCGGTTTCAGATGGCGCGGAACCATTATTCCCACCGATCAACACCGAAGAGGTTGCACTGTCATAAGTGATCTCTGTCCCGAGCAATGAACCCACGGCACGCACAGGCAAATAAGTCGTTCCATTGTACGTGATGGGCAACACCGTTTTACCATTTGCATCTTTGGCTGTCACCGCAGTACCATTCATTTTCAGCGTAATCTTGCTGTTCAAATAAGCTTTAATTGGTTCCAGTCCTGTTGCTGCGAGTGCACCTGTTCCGATCCCAAGCGTTAATGTGCCTACCATTAAACCCAGTACAACCTTCTTCTTCATCAAAATCCCTCCTGAACGTTAAATGAGTTGTCCTTTATACATTTAAACGACTAAAGTGATCATGTCAATTGTTTCCTGCATTTTTAGTACACATTTCCTATCTTTGGGTAGCACAAAACGAGGCTGTATGTCACACTTCCATGCTGTACTTCAAATCTGCGGCCTTCCATTCGCCATCCACATACTCATAAGCAAATGTTAGATCACCAGCATATAAAGCCACACCGTAAGATCCTGCCGCTGATACAATAAGCTGACCATCCTCCACACTGTAATATGTTACTCCACCGAATCCCAATTCTTCGTTATATACGCCACCACTCGTGTCTTCCTCGATCCGTGAAGCCTCTGCTTGAACGCCATCAACGGCGACATCAACATCCACACGGTCTGATCTAACCGTAACTTTCGACTGCACATGCTGCTTTACGATCTCATCCAGAGATTGCATCTTCATCTCTTCCAGCGTTTCCGGGTTAATAATACGTGCTTGTCCCAAATAAATACCTGTACCATGACCTTCTGTGTACAAAACAACAATCTCTTTCTGGCCGTCTCCGTTCAGATCCAACTCGTGTACTTCGGGCTTGTAAGACCCACCTTCTCCCTGCCAATCACTAAATTCTCGCGTCTTGCCGTCCACTTCCAAAATCATTCCGTTATATATATATCCTGAACCCTCAACTTTCATAGGGTATAATCTAATGTCCTCATTTTCTGGAGCTACTGAAACGTATTCCTCTTTCATGGGGATGAATTCCTTTGTTGTCTTTGCTGTGTCATGCATTTTATCTATATTGGAAGCCTCGACCACTTCGGTCTGGCTGGATTGATCATCTATGTTAAGCTGTTTTTGCGATTCATTCATGGTTCTGGCAGCTGAAGTTGTACTAATCGTAGCTACCGCCAAAATAATCATCAGCAGGATACCTGTCCAAGTTTTCAATATACTGGGCTCCTTCTTCTGTTGTGATAATCCTATTATATCTTCATTTATCGCCTGCAAGTTGCGAATTTGTTAATCTTTCAAAAAAAATCTTTACATATTTATCTTTTCACGAAAGAACGTTCGGCTTTAACCAGAATAAGCAAATTTCCAAGGGCAAATTATTCTCAAATAATTAAAAAAAAATCCGAACACAGCTCAAGGCTGCATCCGGAATGCTTTGGTTTTGTCCATTAATCGATCTGTTAACTGTCTGAGTTCTTCAGCCGAGGAGGAAATCTCCTCCATGATGGCTGTCTCTTCGTGTGCGGCATCCATGATTCGTCTCGCCTCATCCGAGAACGATCCGGCTTTCCCCTGGATCTTCTTCACATGACCGTGCGTTTGCTCCACACGGCCTGTCTGTTCTGCAATCTTGGAACCGATATCATGTGCACCCTTCATAAACACTTCCACCGTACCTGTCAGTTCATGCAACGTCTGATCCACAGAGATGGTCCGTTCAGATTCATTAATCACCAGACCATGCTGCTCATGAGATAGCTGTGCCGTCTCCCTGATCCGCTGCTGCACACGACTGATCAGCTCATTAATACGATGTACCGATTCCTTACTCTCGTCTGCCAGCTTACGGATCTGCTGCGCCACGACTGCAAAACCAGAACCTTCTTCGCCAGCTCGTGCAGCCTCAATGGAAGCATTCAGGGCAAGCAATCCTGTTTCCTCAGCAATATTTTTGACAGACTGTGTAATTACCTCGATATCGGAGGCTTCCTTCTCCAGCAATAGCATAATGTCGCGTGAACGATTGTGGGACTCGGCCAGCTCGTCCATTCCTTTCATCAGGGATGAGAAGGTCTGTTTCGTATGATCTACCGATCGTTCCATCTGACCAGACATCTCTGTCATGCCCATCGACTGGCTATGCATACGCTGGAAATCATTCAACATCTCATCCGCAGTAATCAGAGACTGATGGGAAGTGACCTTCTGCTCTTCTACTCCCACCGCAATATGATCCACCGCTTCGGACATCATCTCGATCTGCTCTGCAGCTTGGGTAATTGCTTCACTAAGCGACTGGGCGTTCTGCGAGGTCGTACGTGTACTGTCTGCGATATCGTTTACAATACTTCTGAGATTAGAAACCATTACACGAAAAGCATCATATAATACTGTAAGTTCATCCTGTGCACGCCGCTGCGGAATCTCCGTTGTCAGATCCCCGGATGAAACTTGTTGTGCCGCACGAGACAGATGAACAATCGGACGAGTCAGCCAGCGAGAGGCGAACCACCCGAGAATCCCGTTCCAACACACCCCCATAACAAGGATGATAGAGATATACAACCAGCTAGGCATAGAGAAAGAGAGCCAATCCTGGAGGAAAAATATAAAAAAGCCGCTAGTTCCGTACGTAATAATAGAAATCAGTACCAAACCCGCGACTGTCTTTGCGCCTAAAGTCCATTTCATATTTACACCCCGTAGTCCTTTTTTCCTATTTTACCAATCATGTACCAAATATCATGTGACATACATCACTGAAAACGTTCTATCCACTGCCTGTTTATGGTTCATGCATGACTTCTCTACCAAGTAGTGCATAATGAATAAGACAAGCTTTTCAGCCCCCTTTAATGATGAACTACGTGTAAACTAAATCCTTAATTTAAATTATTATCGGCAAATCAGGCGAAATGATTTAGGCTTGGCATCCATTTTGCTTAAATGATATACTGAGTGCGCTTCGGCAATGCCGGAGCTGACCTATTTATTGGATGCCACTGGAGGCGAACGAAATGTCTACTATGTCCACAAGGACGGAGAAAGATTTTATCGGTGAAAAAGAAATTCCGGCTTATGCCTATTACGGCATTCAGACGGTGCGGGCCGTGGAGAACTTCCCGATTACCGGCGTTCCGGTACACCGGGAGCTGATTACAGCTCTGGCTGCGGTGAAAAAAGCTGCGGCAATTACGAATATGGAGCTGAAAATGCTACCAAGCAAAATTGGCGATGTCATCGTCATGGCTGCTGAAGAAATGATGAAAGGCCATCATCTGGATCATTTTATTGTGGACTCCATTCAGGGCGGTGCAGGCACCTCCATGAATATGAATATGAACGAAATTCTCGCCAATCGCGGACTTGAACTGTTATTGCAAAGCAAGGGAGATTACTTCCACTGCAATCCCAATAATCATGTGAACATGTCCCAATCCACCAATGACGTGGTGCCTACAGCATTGCGTATTGCGGCGTATCGACTGTCCGAGACGTTACTGGCTACGATGAAAAGACTACAGGATGCGTTCCGTAAAAAAGAAGAGGAATTCAACGATGTGGTCAAAGTAGGCCGTACCCATCTTCAGGATGCCGTGCCTATTCGCCTTGGACAAGAATTCGGAGCATATGCCCGCGTAATCGGACGGGATATCGAACGCCTTGAATTCGCCAATCGTCGCCTGCTTACGATTAACATGGGTGCAACTGCGGTAGGTACAGGGCTCAATGCGAAACCCGAATATATCGTCAAGGTTACGGAGCACCTCTCTGAGGTTACTGGACTACCACTACAGACAGCAGAAGATCTCGTGGATGCCACGCAGAACACGGATGCGTATCTGGAACTTTCAGCGGCGCTCAAGGTATGTGCGGTCAGCCTGTCCAAAATCTGTAATGATATTCGTATGATGGCTTCAGGTCCGCGTGCAGGATTCAATGAATTACGCCTGCCACCGCGTCAGCCAGGTTCCTCTATCATGCCAGGTAAAGTGAACCCGGTTATGGCAGAAGTCATTAACCAGGTATCCTTCCAGGTGATGGGGAACGACCATACAATCTGTATGGCGTGTGAAGCCGGTCAATTCGAGCTGAATGTTATGGGCCCAGTTATTGCGTTCAACTTGCTGCAATCACTGAAAATCATGAATAACGGTATTGATGTCTTCACGCGTTATGCGGTGGAAGAGATGGAAGCCAACCGTGAGCGCTGCGAATTAATCATGAAGCAAAGTTTCAGTGTGGTTACGGCGTTGAACCCGCACTTAGGTTATAATGTGGCAGCTTCCATCGTGAAGGAAGCTCTCAAGACTGGACTTACCTTGCAGGAGATCATTCTGGAACGCGGACTGCTGACACCGGAAGAACTGGAAGAGATTCTTCATCCGGAGCAGATGACCACGCCAGGTATTGCCGGAGAACACTTCCTGCGTAATATGGAACGTTTGTAGGACTGTAAGGTATTTAATGCAGGATAATAAGCACAAATAAGATCACAAAGAACCCCCGCAGACCGTTCATCCGGTTCGCGGGGGTTCTTCTATTCGGAGATGATAATATGCCTGATAATCCGTTAAGCCCACCGTTTACGCTCAAGGGAAGGCAGAATGCGAAGCTCCTCCCGGTACTTGGCGACCGTTCTCCGGGAGATGATAATCCCGTCCTCGGCGAGCAGTGTCACCAATTGACTGTCCGAGTGTGGCCGATGGCTCTGTTCCGTGCGAACGATTTCTTTTAATCTCCGTTTCACTACTGATGCAGATGTTTTATCCCCTGACGTTGTACCGATTCCCGAGGCAAAAAAAGCTCTGAGTTCATATACACCATGCGGGGTTTCTATATATTTACCGTTCACGGCACGACTTATGGTTGATTCATGCATGCCAATCTTCTCTGCAATAACAGCAAGATTAAGCGGTTTTAGCACGGATGGTCCTTTAACCAAAAAGGGCTTCTGCTCTTCCATCACGGCCGTCAGCACACGCATTAACGTTCTGCGTCGCAGGTGCAGACTGCGAATGATAGCCCTCGCCTCTGCCGCTCGGTTAGACCAGATTTCGTCCGGAGTCTCATCTCTGATCCAGCGGAAACATGCTTCATTCATGGATACACGAGGGTTACCTGCCGCATGCAGACTGAAATGGGCCTCACCGTTATGCAACCCGACAATGGCATCCGGGATAATGTAATGCGGTCGTTCCGTACATCCGATGGATCGGCAAGGCTTGGGGTCCAGACGTGTAATATAGTCATAGGCAGTCTGAGCTTCCCGCGAAGTCATGCCTAATCGACTCCCTGTTCTACCTGGATGAAAAGGAACCAGTGCTTCCAATCCGGCTTCCACCATGCGTTCAGCGTATAAAACAGCCGATGGATCGCGCCTGATCTGGAGCAACAGACATTCCTGCAGATTCCGAGCACCTACACCAGCGGGGTCCAGAGACTGGAGAAGTTCCAGTCCTGTTGCAATCTCATTCATGGACACCTTTAGCACTGATTGCACCTCTGCCAGTTCAACCGTCAGATATCCATCATCATTAACGCATCCTGCCAGATATACCGCCATATTTTCCAATTCGTCTGGAAGTGTCATCACCCGAATTTGCGCAATCAGCAATTGTTCCAATGTAGGTTCGGCACCTTTGGCCTGAAGCAGCGGATCATAAGAAGAATATCTGCGTTGATCCACTTGCCGTGGAATCCGGGCAAGGGGCACAGCTTGTTCTTCCAGCTCAAGCACGGGATTTTCTTCCGCCGCATCCTGCAAATAACGGGTCAGATCCTGACCAGACATGGTTAGCAAATGAAAGGATTGTTTCATCTCCGGCGTGATGGACAGCCGAATACGTTGTTCCTGTACCAACTGAACACCTAACATCCGTTTCCCTCCTTATGCATTGCTGGGATAATAGCATACTATTCAAACGATTGTAAGCAGACTTTAGTCGGATCATGGATATTCTGTCTTAGTATTTCTCCGATACCAGCTTCGCCTGTGTAAACAGCAGCAGATAGTCTCTTCCACCTGCCTTGGAATCTGTACCTGACATGTTAAACCCGCCAAATGGATGCGTTCCTACCAGTGCCCCGGTACATTTCCGGTTGAAGTACAGATTACCCGCGAAGTACTCGCGTCTTGCCTGTTCCAGATGTTCACGATTACGTGAGATCACTGCTCCAGTCAAGCCATAGTCCGTATTATTGGCGATATCCAATGCGTCCTGGAAGGATTCTGCTTTGATAAACGCAAGCACAGGTCCAAAAATCTCATCCTGAGCAATCCGGGCTTTCGGGTCCACATCCGCAATAATGGTTGGTTCAATGAAATAACCTTCGACATTTCCGGTACCGCCACCATGCACAAGACGTCCCTCACTCTTGCCAATTTCAATATATTCTGTAATCTTCGCATATGCCTTGTCATCAATAACCGGCCCAACCTGACTGCCCACTTCAAGCGGACTGCCCATTGTCAGTTTCTGTGTTCGTTCAATCACTTTTTGTAATACTTCATCATATACATCCTTATGAATAATGGCACGGGAACACGCCGAACATTTCTGTCCTGAGAAACCAAATGCCGAAGCAGTAATCGACTCTGCCGCTAGTTCCAGATCACTGTCGCTATCTACAACGATTGAATCTTTGCCACCCATCTCTGCAATAACTCGCTTGATCCACTTCTGACCTGGAGCTGTACGTGCTGCACGTTCATTAATCCGCAGTCCTACATCTCTGGAACCTGTGAAACTGATAAACCGGGTAAGCGCATGATCTACGAGATAATCGCCAACTTCACTACCTGGCCCTGGTAAAAAGTTCACGACGCCATCCGGCAAGCCAACTTCTGCGAGCAGCTCCATAAACTTCGCCGCAATCACCGGCGTTGTACTGGCAGGCTTCAAGACCACTGTGTTGCCTGATACCAGTGCAGCCGAAGTCATACCTGCCATAATCGCCAGCGGGAAGTTCCAAGGTGGAATGACAATGCCAACGCCCAGTGGAATATAATTCAGTTCATTATCTTCCCCTACAATACGTACGAGGGGCTGTGGTTCACTCAGTCGCTGCATATCCCGTGCATAGAATTCCATAAAATCAATAGCTTCCGCTGTATCCGCATCGGCTTCAGGCCAGGTCTTGCCGGCTTCATACACCATCCATGCGGAGAACTCATGCTTGCGACGGCGCATAATGGCCGCTGCTTTGTACAGATAACGGGCCCGTTCATTCGGGTCGGTATGTTTCCAGGTGTGGAATGTCTCCGCTGCTGTCTGAATAGCCTTTTCGGCCAATTCCTGATCTGCCTGATGGATGGTTCCGACAACCTGATTCTTGGCTGCGGGGTTCACGGAAGTTAACGTGCGGCTACTTGTTATTTTTTGCCCCCCGATAATAATCGGGTATTCCTGCCCAAGTTCAGCTTCTACCTGACGAAGTGCGTCTTCGAATGCTACCTGGTTCGCCGGGACGGCAAAGGGTGTGAATGGTTCGTTAACAAAAGGGATATTCATCAATGATTCCTCCTTCAGGATGTGGGGTTCACTGGCTGCTCGCCTGAATTGCTTTGTATGTTACTCATCACCAAATATATGTAGCAAAATCCGTGCCAACTCCGGTTGGGAATGAAATATTTTCTCGTTAAATTCAACTACAGAAAATTCACACGGGTCACTCCGATGACAGAATAAGCTTCCGATCGCTGTTATCCCCAGATTTTTTTATTAGTTCGATTTTTATGGATAGTTTTCAAATAAAAATAGTAGACCACCGCCACATCTGGCACATATCTTGCTTGAATTAAGGATACAGAAGGATTAAGGAGGAAACGAAGATGAGTGTGGGAACGGAAATATATCGCAAAACGTTGTTGACTGTGGCAGGCAACAAAGCTGTAGAGAACCTGTCCATCAAATACGGCAAAAAACTCGCTGGCAAGTTCATCGCAGGTAATACCCTGGAGGAAGCTCTCGAAGAGATCCGCATCCTCAACAACAAAGGCATTATGGCTACGCTCGATCATCTGGGCGAAGGCATCACCCGCCTGAGCGAAGCGGCATTATACAGAGATGAGTATGTACGACTGGTAGAAGGCATTGCACGTGAGAAAGCAGACTCCAATGTCTCACTGAAACCAACCCAGATGGGCCTCGCACTTGACCCGGAAGAGGGCTATCGAAATATCCGTACCGTTGCCGCACAAGCCAAATTACATGATCTATTTGTCCGTATTGATATGGAAGACAGTCCATTTACTCAAGCGACGCTGGACATCGTGCGAAGACTGCACTCGGAAGGACTGCACAATACAGGTACAGTATTGCAGGCCTACCTGCATCGCACCGAGGAAGATACGCGCGATATGATTCGGGAAGGTATCCGGCTTCGTCTGGTCAAAGGAGCTTACAAAGAACCCGGATCTGTCGCCTATCAGAATGCTTCTGAAGTCATTCATCAATTCAAAACGATGATTCGTAATCATCTCGATCAGGGTGTGTACACCGCGGTTGCCTCGCATGACGATCACATTATTGACTGGACCAAACAATACGCCAAAGACCGCGGAATCTCGCCGGATGCCTTTGAATTTCAGATGTTATATGGTCTACGCATGAGCGAACAGGAACGTCTCGCTACAGAAGGCTATCGGATTCGCTGTTACGTGCCTTATGGCACCATGTGGTATCCGTACTATACCCGTCGTTTGGCTGAAAAACCGGCTAATCTCTGGATGGTCGTTAAGAATATGTTCCGCTAGTTACCTCAGCTGAATCAATATATATATGAACAAAGACAAAATAAAAACCATGCTGCCTCTTCTTTCAGAGCACATGGTTTTTTCTGGACGAACACCGTACCAGAGCATCCTATTTTTCTTCGCTCCGATTCACCTCTTAATGTCTAAAAAATTAGCAACCCCAATTTTAAATGTCTATTTTTCTGGACACATCTATTTATTAATAAACTCTACAAGCTCGAAAAGTTTAACTGCTTAGTTGTTGAATTAGAATAGAGGCATTGGCATTGATCTGTGTTCCGCCTGCCAGGGTTTGCAGATCAACAGCTGATGCACTGGAATGATTCCGTAATGTCAGCACATCACCGGGAGCAGCAGTAATAATGACCATGCCTGGATTCGGTTGAGTGCCAGCTCCTGAACCATAGACACTACCGCCTACAGGAGCTCCGTTTTGATAAAGGGTGAATTGGTTTGCCTGTACACCTGCAATGATAAAGAACACCGCATAGTCCCCAGCATTAGCAATAATAATTGCAGCGGTATTGGGCGTGTGAGTAATATTATTGAGATTTTGGTTGCTATCAAAGGTTAGGTCTGCTTCTGTAGCTACAGTCTGAGCTGATGTATTAAAAATATAGGCGTACGAGGATAAACCTTTTCCCGTTGTACTCTGAGTCTCACCCAACAACTCCTGGGATACCAATCGGTGAGCCGCGACTAACTCGTCTTCAGTACCTTTGCCCCATACGGATATTTGGGCTTCCTCAGCAGCCGTGTCTGAGGTTGAAAATACAAACTCGAAAGCGTCAAAATTCCCATCATAATCTTTGGTTATGACCTGATTAGGTGATACATTGAGCAGTTCTTCTACATATAATGTTCTGACTCCATTAAGGTAATAGCCCCGAAGAAGCACCGTGAACATTTCTGTCTCATTCCGGTTATCAATTTTGACCGTAACGGATTGAGTAGGTCGGATACCCGTTATCCCTGAAATATTATTCTCTATGGGGCCAGTTGATAGAATAGCCATTTCATCACCCTTCTTTGCTTGAATTAGTCCTTCTTATAGTATTATTCAGAAGATTCTTAATGGTGTGGACAAATTGAGGGGCAGTACATAGAATCACTTAACCTGCCCAGTAAATGAGATGAACGAACTGATGTTGTCATTTCCATGAATGGTTTACTTCCAGGACTGTATTTATAATCTTAAAAATAACCTTTCACTTTAAATTAAATGTAATGTTTAATAACTCACACCTGACTTTAAATTCCGTTGACTTCATTTTTTTTAGCAACTAAACCCAAATAACAAAATTGAAAGCGCATTACAAATGCACACAACAAACTCAACTACTATTTTCGATCTCATTATGTACGCTTCATGTCAAAAAATCTATACACAGTTCATTTTGAAAGCTATAATATGAATAACTATCTTCACTCAAATATTTCCATTTACTTAACTCGCAAGAATCCCTTGCCACAGGTATAGTTCTGAAAGTTATGCTCCAAACTGAGGTGATACCGATGAAACATTTACTTCCTGATTTAATGTCTTTATTGCGTACGGATATGGGCACTCTGGATACTGGTCTCTCCACGCCCTGCATCCCGTCATCAACATCGCTCGTAGATACCATCTCCTTATTCAACACATCTTCTTATCTGTTCATCCAGGATGATGGACCCATATTGGGTTATATCGCCGTATCTGATGTCCTGTATGCCATGATACATGCACATCGGCTGATGGAAGCCTATTTTGAGACCACATTGGAAACAGCAGGTTCAGCACTGACCTTAATCAATGAAGAAGCTAAGGTGGCCTACTGGACATCTGGTGCGGAGCATGTATTTTCAATCAGCAAAAGCGAGATCATTGGACAGCCTGCCGCAGACTTTTTTCCGCCTGATCGCCTCCAGTCCCTCAAGACGTTATATACCGGCGAAACCGTCTATCGCAAACAGCATCAGCCAAGACCAGATCTGTTCGCTCTGATTAACGCCCGCCCGGTTCAGCTGGATGGACGCATTGTAGGGGCAGTAGCTGCGGAAGTAGATATCACAACCGAAATTCGATTACATCAGGAACTATTACATATGACATCCAAAGTTCAACATCTGGAGAAAGCCGTTGCCAGGTTGCGTCCTGACACTGATCCATTTGCTCGTATTAAAGGTAGCAGCCCGGTCATTCGCCAGTGTCTGGATACCATCCGCAAGATCAGCACCACCTCAGCAACCGTACTCATCCTCGGAGAGAGTGGCACAGGCAAGGAGTTATTCGCCAAGGCCATTCATGATCTTCGTGAATTGCAGACTGCACCTTTTATCGCCATTAACTGCGGGGCAATCCCCGCCTCCTTGTTCGAAAGTGAGTTATTCGGCTATGAGAAAGGTGCATTTTCCGGCGCTGATCCCAAAGGCAAAAAGGGCAAGATCGAGCTCGCCGCAGGGGGTACTCTTTTTCTGGATGAGATCGGTGAGATGCCATTGGAATTACAAGTAAAGCTGCTTCGGGTATTGCAGGAGAAGAGTTACTTTCCTGTGGGGGGAACACGTATGAAACAAGCCGATTGCCGGATTATCGCAGCAACCAACCAGAACCTGCTCAGCATGATTGCCCGCAATGAATTCCGGGAAGATCTGTATTATCGACTTAACGTCATTAATCTCATCATCCCTCCCCTGCGCATGCGCAAGGAAGATATATATGAATTAACCCAGACGTTCCTGCAAGAATTCTCATTGCTCTATAACCGTCATATTGAGCTGGTTCCACCTGAAGTGTTTAAGTTGCTTTTCCAGTATGATTGGCCAGGCAATATTCGTGAATTAAGAAATGTGATAGAACGTCTGACCATTCTGACGACAGATGGTGAGGTCAAGCCGGAATACCTGCCTGATACGCTTCCTCCCCTCACCTCGCAACAACAGTCCGAAGTGCAGCTGACACCGGGAATTCATCCACATGTCAACAGTGAACATGAGCACCGTCAGCATTCGGAGGGAATGGAACAAGAAGCTCGAACTGCTGCCAATGTGGATAATTCCAATGATTCCGAACTCCACTCCAATAATACCTATCAGCAAAAATTGGACACCTATGAGGCGCAACTTCTACTTCAATATCTGAAGTCCGCAGGTGGTAACAAACGAACACTCGCGAAGCAACTCGGCATCTCCAGGGCAACGCTCTACAATCGCATGAAGAGGCTTGGTCTATGACCAGCCTCTTCATGTCGTTAATATCGGTATAATGAATTAAAAGAACCCTACAAAATTCGCGCCAAGCGAGTCAGCGCTGTTCTGAGATGGCGATAGAATGTCGCCCGACTCATGGAACATGTCTGGGCTGCGGCAGTTGGATTGCCAGCATGCGTCCAGTAGGCCGCGTATAACAGCATCTGATCCTGCGGGGATAGGCCATGTACTCTGCCTTCCAACAAATCCATGACATACAGCTGTAACTGGATACCATCCTTTACGCCTGTGACCCTGCCAGCATATTCATGCAATTCTCCCGGAGAACGAAGGTATCCCAGCATCTTGCGAATATCCTGTTCAGCCCAGACTACACCATTCATTTCCGTTGTTCCCGGCTGCACCCGAACCTCTTGCGATTCGGGATCAAGCAGCGACATAACCCAGGCTCCGAATTGCCCACTACGCAAATCCAAATCAAGTATGTCCGCCCGGTCCTCAAATCTGTCACAGACACGGGTGCGGGTTCCGCGCATCTGGAAGCCAATGCTCTGCAAGAATAGCTTCAAGTGAGGATTCGTTGCAACCAGCATCGCTCGCGCACCATCACCCAGCAGAGACAGTCGATCCAGTGCCATGTATCCTACCAGTTCTTCTCGTGTGTAACCAGGCACGTCATCTCTTGCCGCAGCCACTAAAGCAAAGTGCGTATCACTCTGATCCGGGTCATTCGCCAGCTCCTGTGGTGTGAAGCATTCTTGCATCTCATTCGGAAAATAATTCAGAAGTAGCTCGCTACTATCCCTATGTACAAGTACGGTAATGAACATGGCGATCGTCTCCCCAAGCTTGTCACGCATCAATACGATCCCTTCGGGATAACGTTGTGCCAATTCATCTAGGAAGGAGCCATAGAACACAGCCTGCCATGGTTCCACACTGTACTCACACCATTGCTGTAACAAGATGTGCAGAGCAGGCAGATCCTCTTTTCTCATCGTTTCGAGAGGCGAGAACAAGGAATCACGAGATACATCCGCGTACTTTCGGTGTTGAAGCATGGATTCCTGACAGAGCAGCAGCATCTTTCGGGCAATCTGGCGACGCTCATGAGCCCCCGCCTGTTCATGCAGCAGTTTCAGCAACTTCGCGATTTTGATCCGCATCGTCTGTAACCGATGTGGCTCCCGTTGGCGAAAATCTCGCAACAGATGCACCCTGGCCATATCATGCAGAGCAAGACCATCCGGGCCAGAACGGATAAAAGACATCTGTCTCAGCATGTGAAACTCTTCTTTCGTCACGGTCATATCCAGTACAGATGATAACAACTCCTGATTCGCTGTCTCAAGCAGTGTTAGTACCTCTACCATGGGATGTAATCGGGGAATTGTAAGTTCCAATAGTAATCGGGCACTGATCATATGCGACAGCTCAGCCCATTCGGCATGTGGAAGATTGCGCCTCTGATCCGCAGCTTCCACAGCAAGGGCCAGACCCAGCGGATGCCCATCGGTCATCCTCGTAATGGTACCTGCCATACCCTTATCCAGAGAGCCTGCGACCGTGATATACTCTGTAATCTCATCGACTGTAAAATGTTGAAGCCGCATCTGTACAAACCGCCGATGCAATCGGGGATGTGTCCGCCACGCAAATGCCATTTCCGGGCGTGATGCAATAATGACAAGTACCCCTCTTAACGGAAGTTTGGATATAAAGACTTCCATGAACCAACTTTCTAGCAGTGCGAGTTCTTCATAATTATCCACTGCCAGGACCAATCGTTTATCAATCGAAGTGCCTTTCAGCAAGCTCAGTGGTTGCGGGTACCCTTCACTATCCAGTGTCTCCAATCCCAATGTAGAGGACAAATAATCCATAAAAACGGAAGGGGTCGCTCCGCATGATCGACCGTCCATCCATATTGCCGTTGCACCATGATCCCGAGATACGGATAGCATTTCTGAAAGCAAGGAAGATTTACCGATGCCTCCCATGCCCGTAATTGAAAATATGGTTAATGGGGCTTCCGGATGTTTGAACCACTGCTCCAGTGTCGTCAGTTCCTTGGCTCGACCCACGAAACGTTTGCCATCCTTAACATATTTGTCGTATTGAGCCTCACTACTATTTCCCATATATGTCCTCCGTACTAGATACTGGTACTTTTAATATACATTATTTTCTCACAAAATTGAGACTATATTGAGACGCGCAGTTGCATACGAAGTGATAGAATCTTGTTAAAAGCCAATTTATAGTAAATATTCAAAACAGCGGACATGGAAACGTTCTTACACGATATACATAGACGCCTCCGCGTTACTTTTTAACATAATGGATCATTCCGCCGATCAAGCACAGCCAACATGTACATGAGCATTTACCGATCTCGAATTCATGCTTCCCTTTCAAACCCTACTACCAGCCCGATATTCCAGGAAAGGCGGATTTGTGTGAGAATAAACCTCGATATCTGTAATCTGAGCGGACAACTCGGAATCAATCCCAAACGACTTAATGAATGGCTACACCAAAGCGGTATTTCAATGGTTGCCCATGAGGCAGAACCGGAAGAACGTCCCGACCGGTCCTCACCCCCATATCGACTGGCAGCTCCTTCTTCTTTATCACTGGCACCATACTCCGGTCAAACGAAACTTTATCGGGGGCGACGCTCCACTCCCACCCTGCAAAACCTGACCGCTTCATTACAACATACTCGGCGGATCAGTAAAAAGGGTTAGACTGTGCAGGAGTTCGTGTAAAATCGATGCACAGTCTGTCTCGTATCTCCTTCACCTCATCAAGAGGATTGCCACTGTCCATTCTCGATCATCGCATGCGCGAGCAGCGCCATCTCCAGACAGATTCTTCTCCCTTGGTCCATGTAATCAGGCCCCATCAGTTCTTCCAGCTTCTCCAGTCTGTTGTACAACGTTTGCCGATGAACAAATAACTGTGCTGCTGCATCCCGTTTGGAACCAAAGTTCCGCAGGTAAGCATCCAGCGTCTCTACCAATCGCAGATGATGCGTTTGGTCATGTTCTATCAGCACACCCAGGTGATCCTGGACAAAGGGTTGCAGGAAGGATTGGGGTAAGGCTTTTAACATTTGATATATCCCCATACGTTCGTAAAAATGGACATGTTGCATCTGATCTACCGATCTCGACACTTCAATTACCTGATAGGCCTCTTGCAGACTCTCCGGCAGGCTGGTCAAACGGCTGCGTAACTTGCCAAATCCGGCATGGATCATAACCTGCTTCAAGTTACGGCTGGCAAACCGCTTCACATCCAAGGCGATTCCTTCCAGCAATCGTAGCAGCTGATGACGTGTAGCAGCCGCAACTGCTTCCTTCGCACAGCACAGATACACCTGATTGTTCTTCAGCATGATCAGGCTTGGTAGATTGTTCTTCTTGAGCAGGGAACGAAGCAAGACAAGAATATCCTGATGATTCGCTTCCATCCGCTCCCGGCCTGTACCCTTCAATCGATGCTCAATCTCTATAACCCCTCCAGCAAACCAGTACTGTCCCTTCACCAGCAAACGAAGTCCCATTCGGGTCTGGGCTTGTTCCTCCTGATGGATGTTGCCATTCATCAGATCCTGGATCAACTCGTTCTGATTGCGGACCATCTTCTCTTCAAGGAACTGGGAACGAAGCGTGAGTGCTGCCGCTGCCTTCGCCGTATAATCGAGTAACAGCTTGAGATACTCCACGGGAGCGGAAGGATGCACGATCATGCCTACAGCAGAGAACACCTGTCCAAAACAGACGACCGGATGGCAGAGCAGAACCTTCTCTCCGTCCATGTGGAACCATAATTCGGTATCCGAATCATTCAGGTCCAGGTGCTCTACCTCCTGTTCATACCAGGTATAGATGGCCTGTTCCATCTCCGGAGCCAGTTCGGGCACAAAACTGCCCGGCTCCATGGACGAGATGTACACCACCGGTTTTGCAGCGTACTCGTGCAGTAGGTTCAGCACAGCAGACATATCCGTACTCTGTAATGTTCGCTGCTGAAGCTGACGGGAGTAAGCCTCCAGACTCTTCAGCAGCTGGTGCTGATGATTAATGAGCAGAGAGTGAATATCCTGTGTGATCTCGACAAAACGAACCGGTTGTTCAAATACGATCAGCGGGAACTGGTGTCTGTCCGCCAGTTCAATCAGTTCTTCCGGGATTCCGTAGATACTCGTACCAAACTCCACACACAGCCCGGCTGCCTCACTGCCAATCAACTGAAGCAGATACTCTTCGCGCCCTTCTTCCGATTGAAGCCACAGTCCGGTGGATAAAATAAGATCATGAGGGCTTACGAAAGGAGACACATTCGTAATCTCCAATACATGAACCCAGCCAACCTGACGGTTCACTCCATCCTTCCCTGCCGCAAGTCGTGCTCGGCCAAATACCGGACGTGCAAGGATATCATTGATCGTAAACACGCGGTCATTTTGCAATGGCTATCCCTCTTCGTGTTATTTTTTCTTACATTATAATTCATGGACAAATGTCCTGAACAGTCTTTTTCGACAATATGTTGAGTTAGTTCCCTAAAAATTAGACATGAGGTAAGGTGCAAAACGATTATGCAAGTCATAAACTTGTAGTATAAGCTAACAACCAATAAATGGACGAGGTGCATGGTGATGAGAATCGGAATTCCCAAAGAAATCAAAAACAATGAGAATCGTGTAGCAATGACTCCGGCCGGGGCTGCTGATTTTATCAGAGCCGGTCACCAGGTGATGATTGAACAAGGCGCGGGGATCGGTAGCGGATTCACGGATCATGAATATCAAGTGGCAGGCGCTGACATTCGGATTGATGCCAAGTCAGTGTGGACTGAGGCCGATATGATCATCAAAGTGAAAGAACCGCTTCCCAGTGAATATGGATATTTTCGTCCGGGGCTGATTCTGTTCACCTACCTGCACCTCGCAGCGGAACCTGAGCTTGCAAAAGCGCTTATCGCAAGTCGGGTAACAGCCATTGCGTATGAGACGTTGGAGGTCAATAGTACTCTCCCCCTGCTAACACCTATGAGTGAAGTTGCAGGCCGCATGGCCGCCCAGATCGGAGCACAGCTATTGGAGAAGACCGAAGGTGGCAAGGGCATTCTGTTGTCCGGTGTACCAGGCGTTAGTCGGGGGAAAGTGGTCATTATTGGCGGCGGTACGGTGGGAACAAACGCTGCCAAAATTGCCATTGGTCTCGGAGCGGATGTAACCATCCTTGATCTGAATCTGAATCGTCTGCGCCAGTTGGATGATATCTTTGGCAATCAGATCCATACCCTGGTATCCAGCCCATCCAACATTGTAGCAGCTGTTGCGGCGGCAGATCTGTTGATCTGTGCGGTGCTGATTCCGGGCGCCAAGGCGCCAACGCTTGTCAGCGAGCAAGTGGTTAAGACGATGGCACCGGGTTCGGTCATTGTGGATGTCGCGATTGATCAGGGCGGGATCGTTGAGACCATTGATCATATCACGACCCACGATGAACCAACCTATGTGAAACATGGTGTCGTACATTACGCGGTGGCGAACATGCCGGGCGCCGTGCCGCGTACGTCCACGGTGGCGCTGACCAACGCCACCATGCCTTATGCGTTGCAGCTGGCCAACCACGGTGCAGCCGCCGCGATTCGCGGCAGTTCGTCCATTCGTAGCGCGGTTAACGTGCTGAATGGACACATCACGTATGAGGCGGTTGCCCGGGATCTCGGGCACGCCTATGTTCCTGCGGGACAGGCGCTGGAGAATACCGCCGCTGTCCAGTGATCTTGATATAATCGTTCCCACTCGGCGCCTTGTCGCCAAACCTGTGGAACGCAATAGAAGCGCGAGTCGGGCAGATGAATGTTCCCGGCTTGCGCTTCTTGATTTTTTTACATATAGGATAGCTCGTTAGTTCGTATAAGGCCTTATGTTCCTCTGGTTTTGGCACTTTAGACCGCCCGTTCGCTGCACACTTCACGGAAGTTGCAATCCCGACAGGACCGGTGCGAAGGCATCGCTGTGAAGTAATTGACGTCCTTGGGACGGTTGTAATACTCATCCTCCACGCAGGATCGCATCTCCTCGATGTAACGACCCACGTTCTCTTCCACCTTCCGGATATCCTCTTCCGTGGCCGTAAACTCTCGGTGTTTTCCGGTTAACAGGTACTCCACTCGCAGCTCAATCTGCTCCAAGGGAACCCGGTAGTGCTCTCTCACATAGGATGCGTACAGCATTAGCTGATCCGAGAAGTCATCTTCCTTGCCCGTCTTCCAGTCCACAATGACAATATTGCCATTACTGCGCCGATACAATAAGTCCATCTTCACATACACGCGTGTATCGTGCAGCATCATGGTATCCCATTTCTCGATCTCCAGAATGTCCGTACTTGCCCGGGACAAGTCCTCCCACGTAAGCGTCTGGTACAGGTTACTGACACAGGCCGAAGCTCGCTCCTTGATCGTGGCAATCCGGTCATTCAACGTATCATCCCCGTAGTATATCTCGGATAACATCGTACGATTCTTGGGGTTCAGCCGCCACTGATCCGCGTCCATTGATTCCACATACGCCTGATTCAGCAGCTTCCGTATGGTCTGTTCCAGGAAGTGTTCACGCGGTTTATCTTTGCCCTCTTCCCTGCTTCGTACCGCCGATTCACACATCCGATGCGCGAGGTCCCCGAAGACAAGGTACAGATTACTAAGTTGTTTCAAACGGTACAGACGAACCTGCATCTCATCAGCAGAGTCTGTCTTCCAGCCGTTATGGGCACCGTAATAATGATAATAATATTTGCGCAGGCACTCATCGAACATACTCGCCCGCGACTGCGAATAAGACCACTGCGGGTATTGTGCCATAAGAACTTCTGCCTTTCTGTATGCCGGATCTACATGAGATCCCTTAATGCTCACAGTATAAAGCCCGGGCAACATTGCCGCAAGCGCGCTTCCGTTATTTTCTTCTGACGCAACCGTTTCCGATTCGATCCGTATCGTTTATATAGTAACATCACCAAAAGATGAAATTGCGGAGCAGAACGCATAATATACTCCATAGAGGGCAGCGAATCCGGGAGGCTAGTACGGGTCCAGCGCAGGCCCGACGCTAACGAATCTCACACACAAAAAAATCGTACAGGCATATCCTAAAAGGAGGCACCACCCATGAATCGACCGGATTGGTTCCAGGCGGAAGAAGCATTACAACAGATCCAAGTCATCGGAAGCGACCGGAATGAGCTCGTGAACATCATCGGCGATGTAGAAGGATTGAATTGCATTGGCACAGGTACGGATGCGGCTGTATTTACGTATGACGGCTTGCCACAGTATGCCTTCAAGATGTACTCGGATCATGCCTTGGACAAACTAGAAAACGAAAAACAGGTATACGAGCAACTCAAAGGCCTGCCATACTTCCCTACCTATTACGGCAGCGGCCGGAATGTTCTTGTGATTAGTTTTGAACCCGGAGATACCCTGCTAGAATGTTTGGAAAAAGGAATCCCCGTCCCCGAGCAGGTAATGCTCGATGTGGACGCAGCACGAGAGGCCGTTCGTAGCCGCGGGCTGAACCCTCGCGACATTCATCTGAAAAATGTACTTCTTCAGAACGGACGCGGCAAAGTGATCGACGTATCCGAGTACATTCAGGACGGTAATGACAATCGCTGGGAGCATCTTGTCTGGGCCTATCACAACATCTACCCGCGGATCAAAGGGACGCCCATATCTCCGCGCATGCTGCAAACGATCAAATGGGGATACAATCAGCTCGATCATGCCAATGTCAAAATGGACGACCTCTCCAAGAAAGCCAATCGTCTGTTCTCCAGATTTATGAAATGAGCACGTTGTACACATAGATGTTTGTTTTGTTATTATTCAATCAAAACCACCCGGATGAATGCCTTGAATTGGCCTTTATCCGGGTTATTCTTTGTAGATGTGAGTATGAGGACATTTTATTCCAGACCACTGCTAAACTGGTTGTGCTCATCCTTCTTTTCTCCTCGTCCCTGCGAAGGGGTCATGCCCTTGTACTTTTTGTATAACTTCGTAAAATAGTTCGCATTATCGCAGCCTACTCTGGCGGCGATCTCCGTAATGGTCAGACTGCTGCCTTGCAGGAGTTGTTCTGCCTCACTCATCCTGCACCCGTTCACGTATTCCACGAAGGTACGTCCGGTCAGCTTTTTGAACATTTTACAAAAGTGATACGCATTCAGTCCCACATGGCTTGCCGCTTCGGTAACAGACATCTTTCCTGTGGGGTTCGCTTCAATCTGTGCAATCAACTGCTTGAAGCGTTCGCGGTTGGGAAAATACGATCCGACCGATTTATCCGGTAGCTGCTGCGGCATAAAGGTACGCGCAAGCAGGGTGAACAAAGCATGCAGTTTGGACTTCACCACGAGCTGATAAGCCGGGGGCTGAAACGCCATTTCCTCCACAGCCTCATTCAGCAAAGAATAATAGCCTGCGCAGGCTGCATTTTCCTCTGCCGGTTTGACCGGAAACCTCACTCTGCCTTCCAGATACGGCGCCACATATTGCTCATGCACGGGATCGTGCGTGAAATCATGAAACAGTGCACGGTTTACCACGATGGAATCATAATCCACATCCCCATCATCCAGAGCATACCCTACATGCAACGTGCCTCCCGGAATAATGATGACCTCACCTGCTTGAACCACATGAGGTTTGCTATCGATATGGAACAGCGCACTTCCTTTACGCATAACAATCAGTTCAAAATGTTCATGCCAATGCAAATACAGAATACATTCTTCCTTTTTCATATCCAAACACCGATTTCGGAACAGCTGAAATGGATGTGATTTATGATCAATTCGTGTGTTTTCGTGAAGCGCTTTCAGATCTAGCACGACTTCTTCCCCCTCTTCACAAGATCCGACTAATATTACACAAGATTGTGTAGAGCCATCCCGTTAATCCACGTCTATAATGAGTGTCACGAAGTACTATAAGCCAATATTGGAGTGAATTACAACCATGAAAAATCCATTACGCATCGGTACCCTTGTAGGCGGGCAGGACGCCGTCCGCGTTATCCCGCAGATCATGCAACACGGCTTCGAATCATTTAACCTGACCTTCTGGCAAACGACAGGCGATCTGGATCTGGCTGAGACAGCCAAACGTGTTCGTGAAATTGTAGACGAACAAGGTATTGTTATTTCAGCGGTGAGTGTGTTCGGTAACCCGCTAACCGGAGCTGGAGACAACGCCGATACACTGGCGAGCTGGGAGCGAGTAATCGATCACGCACAGCTCTTTGGTGCAGATATCGTCTCCGGATTTACCGGACGTCTGACCGATCAACCCATCAACGAATCCATCCCCCGGTTCAAGGAAGTATTTGGTGAATTGGCACGCCGGGCAGCAGACCGGGGTGTACGCATTGCTTTTGAAAACTGTGATATGGGTGGGACCTGGCAGACAGGCGACTGGAACATTGCCCATAACCCGACAGCTTGGGAGATGATGTTTGACGCCGTTCCGGATGAAAATGTAGGCCTGGAATGGGAGCCTTGCCATCAAATGTCCAGCCTGATCGATCCTATTCCGCAGTTGCGCAAATGGGCTCATAAAGTATTCCACGTGCATGGCAAAGATGCCACGATTGCCTGGGATATTGTCAAGGAATATGGCGTGCACGGCCCACGTGAGTTTGTCTGGCACCGCACCCCTGGCTTCGGAGATAGCAACTGGGCAGACATCATCACCATTCTGCGTCAGAACGGTTATCAGGGCACGATTGATATCGAAGGCTGGCATGATCCGGTGTACAAAGATGAACTCGAAATGACCGGACAGGTGCATGCTTTACGATATTTGAAACAATGCCGTGGTGGCGATTTCGTGCCCAATCCGGTATAGAAAACCATGCGAGCTGTAGAACACAATCCATACAAAGGAGATGAGAGAATGAGTCATCCTTATCGGGTAATTATCGCTGGCTGCGGTGCAATGGCGAACACATGGGCCGATTACGCCGTGCAAAGACCGGATACGGAAATCGTTGGGTTGGTCGATCTGTATGAACAGACGGCCACTGCTTTTGCTGCAAGACACGGCCTCACCTGCCCTACGTTCACCGATATCCGCGAGGCCATTCAAGCGACCGGTGCAAATATCGTGTTTGATGTCACCATCCCGGCGAGCCATTACGGCATTGCCATGACAGCGCTGAAGGAAGGATGTCATGTATTTGGCGAAAAACCACTGGCGGAATCCTTCTCCGACTGCACAGATATTGTGCAAACTGCTCGCAACACAGGACACATTCAAGCCGTGATGCAGAATCGCCGTTTCGATCCACGTATCCGCGCCTACCAGCACCTCATTTCCGGCGGAGCTATAGGGCAGGTAGGTTACGCAGGGGCCGACTTCTTCCTCGGGCCACACTTTGGTGGATTCCGGGATTTGATGGAGAGTCCGCTGCTGCTCGATATGGCGATACATACGTTTGATCAGGCACGGTATATACTCGGGGCCAACCCGGTATCAGTATACTGCCATGAGTTCAATCCTCCAGGTTCCTGGTATCAGGGCAATGCGATGGCGTTATGTATATTTGAGATGTCTGACGGTTCCGTATTCAACTATCGCGGATCTTGGTGTGCAGAAGGTGTACCCACATCATGGGAAGCAAACTGGCGCGTAGTCGGTGTAAATGGAACCGCCATCTGGGATGGTCATGATGACATCTATGCTGAGGTAGTTACTGCGCAAAGCCTGGATGCTGACGGCAATCCATCCTTTTTCCAGCCAAGTGAGCGGATTGAAGCGGAACTGCCTGTCATGGAGAAAACAGGACACCACGGCTGCCTCGAAGACATGTTCGCTGCACTGGAATCCGGACGACTGCCCGAAACAGACTGCAGTGATAACCAGTTCAGCATGGCTATGGTCCTCGCATCCCTGGAAAGCGCACGCACAGGCCAGAAAGTGTTCATCGCCGATTTACTGAAAAACACATAGCGAAGCGCCTGTGTACTTCAATTAAACAAAGCCCAAACTGCAAAAATCTAGCAGCTTGGGCTTTATTGTTTTTTTTGCCTACTTCCCGCTCCTATACAAGGTACAAAAAAGTTTCTGACAAACACGAAGTAGTGCAGGGGACGAAATCGATTCTGAAGAAGCAAAGCGTTCGCCTAAAAGCTTTCTGAAAGAAAGCTGCATCGGAAGCATACGCTTATCACCGGATTTCGACTTTACAAAAGTCGATCAGGAAATCCGGGGATAACAGCGATCAAAAGAACGATTCGTAACCGGAACGGCTGCTTCACGAGCAGTAAGAACTCTTTTTTATAATGTATCTTTTATAGAATTCCTTTTTTCATTGCCTTATACACCAACTGCGAGAACAGGCTGTTGGACCAAGCAAACCACGGTCTGGTGAACGTGTCGGGATCATCAGCGTGGAAGCCTTCATGCATATATCCGGTACCTGCATCCGTGTTCTCCAGCAATTCAATCATCGCCAGTATTTCCTCGTCATTGTCTGCGGTCAGACCCTGCATGGATAGCGCCATATGCCAGATGTATCCCGGAGGGGTATGGGGACTACCAATACCTTTGGCTACCTGCCCTTCATAGTAGAACGGATTTTCCTTACTCAAAATGAATTGACGTGTGTTCTGATACACCCTGTCTTCAATCGAAGCATACTCCATATACGGAATGGACATCAGTCCCGGCGTGCCAGCATCATCCATCAGACAAAAGTTGCCGTAACCGTCCGTCTCATAGGCATAGATCTGTCCATACTCTGGATGACGGTAAGTACCGTACAGGGAAATACCGTGTCGTATTTCTTCTTCCAAACGAGCCATACGGCTTACCAGTTGTTCATCCCGGAATACCCACTTCGCGATCTCCCCCATCTGGCGCAAGGTTACCGCAGCGAACATGTTCGCCGGAATATTATAATGAAAATCACATGCATCATCGCTCGGACGAAATCCGGACCAGATCATGCCCGTGTAATTCACGGGCATACCCAATCCTTCATTACGCAGCGTATCATGGGCTGGACAATTACGACGCATGAACCGGTAAGATGAACGTTCTACATGATGCTGTTCTGTCTCCCATAGTTGTACGATATTCTCCATCACTTTCTTGAAGCGCTCATCGAATATATCCGTAAGTTCCGTCTCCCGCCAATATGTATAAGCCAGCTTCATGGAGAAACAGAGGGAATCCAGTTCAAACTTCCGTTCCCACACCCAAGGTGACATCTCCGTCTCATCATTGGCATCCCAATGCCATCCATTCGCCGTTTCATTGAATGCATTGGCATAGATATCCATATCAGCGTAGAACGTATGCCGTTTGATCAGGCCTCCGATAATACGTTGCAACTTCTCGTCATCCTTCGCAAGCGGAACATAGTGCATGACCTGCTCTACGGAATCCCTTAACCACATCGCGGGAATATCCCCTGTTATTACAAAGGTTGTCCCATCCTCTAATAACTTCGTAGTCGTTTCCAGTGTATTCGGAAAACAATTTCGAAACTGAGCCAGTAATCTTGGTCGATGTTGCAAACGTTCCTCCGCCTCAGTCAGAATATCCTGCACAGCTTGTGGCAATTCCAGATGTGGCATAGGGATTTTCGGTAATCTGAACTGTTCCATGGATGTTGTCTCCTTTGAATTGAAGTTTAGCAAATTGGTTTAGATTAAGCCTAACACTCTCACACTATTGTTATTTTTGTTATGATAATTTATAATAACATTATTATTTGTAAGTGTACTGTGTCAGAAGATGATCGTCAAATGAAGGAGTAATGATATGTCACGCAAAGTATCCATCCAGACGCTGGCTGACCAGCTCGGATTATCCAAATATGCCGTCTCCCGCGCACTTAGTGGCAAGACAGGCGTTAGTGAAGCAACACGCGCACGGGTACTCGAACTCGCTCGTGCTTTAGGATATCGCCAAAGTACTCCAGGGGCTAGCAATAGTCCTGTTGCTGCAAACCATGCAGTTCCGTCCGATCCCCCGTTTGTTCTCATATGCATGAATCAGCTCAATCGCGGTGAACCCCACTACTGGCAGCGTGTTCTGTCAGGTATGATCTCCGCCTGTAATGAGCGTGGCTGGCATCATGCCATTGTATCTCCCTCACTCGGAGTGAAGGATGAGAATACCTCTCCCGAAAAAGCCATTGCTCCTCACTTGGACTGGGAACGTTGTGCCGGGATTATTGTCATGGGGGCTTTTCCTCATATGGTTCTTCAACGACTCTCTCAGACCGGTCGTCCTATTATTCTGGTAGATCATCAGGAGCCCCTACTGAATTGTGATACGATCAGCCATGATAATCTGGAAGCTGGCATCACCGTGGCGAGATATTTAATGTCCATGAATTGCCGACGAATTGGCCTCATCACAGACGATGGTCGTGCTGCCAGCTTCGCGCAGCGGAAGATTGGCATTGAACTGGCTCTGAATCATTTCCATGTGGACACCAGTCACACGACCAGCTTCAGAGAATGGAACATTCCGTATGAGAACGGCGAATGGGTTAACCAGTTGGCTACCACCATTCAAAACATGCCAGATGACGAACGTCCCGATGCTTGGATTGGTGTTAATGATGATATCGCCTTGCAATGGATGCACCAACTACAGGAGATGGGCATCTCCACGCCTAAAGATTGCCTTGTCATCGGTATCGACAATGTACACTCTGCGGTTACGTCCTCCCCGCCCCTAACCACGGTTAATCTGTGCAAAGAGGAACTTGGACAACGCGCCGTTGAAGCTTTACAGCGCCGGATTGAACGCCCCGGAACGCCGAAAGAGACGGTTATGTTATCGACGACGTTGATTCCAAGGGAATCGGCCTAATTTAGCGTGTACTACCTCCTTAACATCATCACAGACTAACATTATTAAATGCCAAAAAGACCCCACATATTATTATGCGGGGCCTTTCATCATTATCTAGTTATTCATACAGAGCTTATTCCGTTCATGGCATACATGACTGTTATTTTTGCCAAGGCAGACTAGTATATGACGGAAGATCTACTTCCCATTTTACATCATGATACTCTCGATTAACTACGGTTCGTTTTAAAGTGAGTCTCGTTCCATCTTCTTTGTAAAAACCACGGATGACCAATTTCAGATTGTCTGCAACGTATTCTCCGTTATTATTAGGCTGGTCTGGAAAACCGATTACTTGAACAGGATACTCTTTTCCTCCCGAATCTACGGCCACCCAGTGATCGCCATTAAAAGCATTTCGAAAAGTCCCAGTTCCCTCCAAGACCAGTGAGTAGTTTTTGTCATAGGACTCCCACACAGGTTTGTAATTGAAATCAGAAAATAAAATCTCATCTCCATATTGTTCAAATTGCAGTACGTAGGTGTAAATCTCAGCATCCTTACGCATCTGTTCCAAATCCACTTCCACGGACTTCTCCTCCCACACCGGGATGGTATAGCCATCCAGGACAAAGCGAATCTTCTTCGCATCCACCGTAACATAAGCAGGGTCCCATGTCTCAGAAAGCCTCATCTGACCATCATTATTCTCACTCAGTCTACTCTTATCTCGGAACCGAAATTTAGCTTGACGGGCATTGGGTCTGTTTTCGTTAAAAATTCGATACTCATTCGTTTCCGGAATTTCGATATGATACATTAAGTCCATATCATCCGCCCAATTCTCTCCGACTTTGGCACGAAGTTGATCATCCAGACTGATGTTCATGTCAAGGCGGGTCCCGTTTGGCGTACGCACAAGCTGTGTCATATCCAGTTTCAAGCCCTCAGGAGTGGTGTAGGTGTTGTCCATGGGAGCCTCAACAGCCATTAATTTGGCTTTGGTCATATCGATGTTGAATTGGAAGCTCCAATCCACCGTTGTATTGTTTGCTGTAATTTTTCCAGTATCAAGATTATAATGATCAGGGATTTTTATATAACTTAATTCCCCCCGTACAAATACGTGATCTGGAATATCATCATGCAGTTGGAATACAAACCTTTGATACTTCCCACTACTAAGTCTCGTATCTACCGCCACGGAAGCAACACTGTTCCCTTTTTCATCTGTAACATGAATTCTTCCCGCATCCAGATAAACAGCCGGCATCGCGCTGCCTTTAGGGTCACTTTGTTCTGTTATAATAATAATTTGTGAACGATCCACTAGGACATCGCTAATCTTGAGCGTATACCCCTGATCTAGAATTTGAATATTCGGGTTAATTACAAGATCAAGTGGTTTCAGACGTTTGTAATCGTCCGTCAGATAAGCAGATCTAATCTCTTCTGGTACAGGTATGTCGGGAAGCCGCTGATCCACAGCATTTACCATGGGCTGCGCTGGCTCTGTTGTGTGATCAAAAGCAAACCATGCCCCTCCGGCAAGAATCACAATTGCCGCTGCTGTGATTCCAGTTCGGCGCATCCAATGCGCTCTGATGGATTTTTTTACGAATGAATGCTCGTCTTCCCCACTTTCCATAGACACGCCATCCAACTTCTGCATGACCTTAAGCGTGAAATCCGCATCCGGCTCCTCACGGAACAGGTGCTCTTCCCACAACCGATCCTCATCCCTTGAAATAGGCTTCATACGTAGCTAAACCTCCTTTGCGTTCCATTTGCTTCCTCAGCATCTTTTTCCCACGATAAAGGGCGTTGCGCACTTTGGTTGAACTCATGCTTGTAATGTCTGCAATCTCTTCATAGCTCAACTCGTTCGTGTACTTCAGTAATAACACCAAGCGATACGATTCAGGTAACTGCTCGAGTTGGCGGTATATTTCACGTTGCATCTCTTTATGAAGCACATGCTTTTCCGGTGTTTCATTACTGACAGGTTCGATCCCCTGATCGACTGGAGACATGACGGGTTTCTTTTCCCGTATAAAATCCCGCATCCGATTTACCGCAATGGTGTATACCCACGACGAGAAACTGCCTCCCTCCCGCCTCGACGGGAGATAACGATAGATGCGAATAAACGTATCCTGAGCGAGATCCTGTGCATCCGGATGACTCGCTCCCATTCCGCGCATAATGCCGTAGACTTTATTTTTATATCGATCCACAAGCACGGAGAACAACTGCTTATCCCCTGCAACAATGCGCTGAATAAGCTCCTCCTCCGGTATCTGTTGAGTCATGTAATCCCCCTTCTCTACAGCTTCCATGCATGGTTCTGTACTATATAGACGGAAGCCGTTCCCGAAACCTCTCACTTTATCCAAAAAAAAGAATTCGCCCTTATCGACGAAGCCGACTGGGTGAACTCTGTATACACATATGTTATTGCCATAGCATATTCTCTAAAGGCTTCGTAGTAAATTTTATGGCAACCCGAATCACACATTCGGTGGTAGCCTTTTCCTTTTACCTCCTATCTCTCCTGTCTTTCTTACCTATTCATTCTCCCCGTTCTTCTCCGTAACAAAATCAGCAAGCTGGGAGTAGATCGCCACAATCTCATCCATCGACATCCGCACGAGTCCACTGGACGAGGGAGCGACGAACTCCTGAATCTCCTTGACGACCGGGTCGTCCTGGAATCCCCATTGCACTTTGGCACGTTTGCTGTACTGGGTGTACACTCCTTTTCCGACAAAACAGGCGATGTCCGGTCGGTATTCCTCCAGCTTTTGCCGCAAAATCTGGCGTCCTTCTGCATATTCTTCCTTCGTAATATCTTCCATACCTTTAGTGGGCCGGGCCACGATATTTGTGAATCCGTACCCCAGCTTCAGCAACTCTCCATCCTCCTGTGCATCGTATAAACGCGGGGTTAATCCCGACCGTTCAAGAATGCGCCAGAACCGGTTTCCTTTGTAAGCATAATGATGACCTGTCTCTCCAGACGTAATGCTCGGATTGAAGCCAATAAACAGAATAGATAAACCAACATCCAGATGATCTGGAATCATAATGGGAATCCCCCTTATCTTTTTTAGCTAATTACATCTTTCGTGTGTGTATAAAATGTTATAATGAGCAAAGCATTTTCGAAATCGGATTGAAATTTTCATGAAAAAGGAAGCTGAAACTGATGATTGCAGACATCATGCTTGAAGTCGTCCTGCCCGTCTTTCTCCTGATCGCCGTCGGGTCCTGGATGCAAAAGGTGTTCAAGCTGGACTTGTACACGCTCGCCAAAATCAATTTCTATTGTATTACCCCCGCAGCCGTCTTTATGAGCATGTATCACTCAGATATGTCCGGCGAACTGCTCGGGACTGTGACACTCTTTTACGCAATATATGTATTGATTCTCTATATTGTAGGTTCTGTATTTGCGCGTTCACTTAAGATGAATAAAGGCATGAAGGCTGCCTTCAACAACAGCATTATGCTGGATAACGCAGGCAACTATGGACTGCCCATCAATGCACTGGTATTCCGCGGCGATCCACTGGCCTCTTCCATCCAGGCGCTGGTCATGTCTTTGCAAGCATTACTGACATTTACCTATGGAGTGTTATCCATTCAGGGCGCGAAGCTCAAAGGTAATTACCGTGCGGTGATTATTGGATTTCTTAAAATGCCCGTTCCGTATGCGCTCTTGCTGGGGATTCTGTTCCATATGTGGAAGGTTCCTTTGCCTACGTTCCTGTCCATGCCCCTAACCTATGCGCAACAAAGTATGGTTGCCGTGGCGCTGTTGACTCTCGGGGCACAGATTGTAAAATATCCAATCCGACTGTACCGTCTTGATGTGTATATTAGCACATTTTTGCGTCTCCTGATTGGCCCCGCCATCGGGATTTCAATTGTGCTACTGCTTGGACTGGAAGGCATCGCTGCACAAGCACTCATTATCGCTTCGGGTATGCCGACCGGTGTCAACGCATCCATCCTGGCGGAAGAATACGACAATGAACCCGATTTTGCAGCCCAGACAGTACTAATCTCAACGCTCTTGAACATCATTACGATTACGGCACTGATCTCTTATGCCAAAACGTTCTAAGGTCCATACAAAAAAGTCCACGCCCCTGAGAAGCGGCGTGGACTTTTTTTGTATGTTATTTAATCCGGGGATGAAACCGCAACAACATCGATCTGATATTGACCAGCGGTGTTAAAAGTAATTTTGAATGTCGAGTCCATACTTGGACTCGTTACAGTACTCAAGTTTTTGGAGTACGCTAAAAGAAGTTCCCCATCCTCACTATTACTTAATGCGGTTAGACCACTATCTCTATATTGGAACAAATTCAAGTCACTTCTGGTAATGGTAGTGCCATCAGTTCTCTTAATCTTAAAATAATACCGGATATCTCTATAGTCTTGGCTTACCGTCGCGCGAAGTTTAAGTTCTTTACTGTCTCCACCGTTCACGGTTTGAAGCGGTAGTGTCTCCACTTCATGGTTGCTGGAATCCAGCCATTTCAATACATAAGTAGGCTCTGCCGGAGCATCCACCTTGAACGTAGCCGTAATTTTATTAGATAAAGGTATGAATGAATAATCGGCGTAAGCCGGTGCTGCCATGGTGAACAGCGCAGTCGACAGCAGTAACGCCTTAACAAACCGTGGTGTTTTCATAGATATTCGACCTCCTTAAGCTGGTGCGTTCATAGCTACAACGCTAACCTGATACTCACCTGTCGTGTTGAATTTCAGTTCGTACAAGAAATCATGTGTAGGTGAAGGGACGCTTTGATAATAATCAGAATAGATAACGAGTTTGCCAGCATTGTCTACATCTCCGTTTATTGGATTGCCGAGTTGATTGTGCTCGTAATCGATCAATACCACGTCATTATCCGTAATAGGCGTACCATCTGTACGAGTGATCGTGAATACCAAATTGATATCCGTATACGTCTTGGATGTCGTTGCACGAACTTTAACACCCTTGCTAGCTCCACTGGTTACATTCTGCAACGGCAGCGTTTCCTGCTCTACATTGGCGTCATCCACCCATTTCAGCACGAACGTTGGAACAACCGGGTTCACCTTGAAACTGGCTGTAATCGTATTGGATACGGGTTTTCCAGAAGCCGCATACGTAGGACTAGCTGCGAGTAGCAAGGCAGAGGATAATAACAAGGCTTTAGTCAATTTATTCATTTTCAACATGGGAAAAAACTCCTTTTTAATCATTATGATGTTGGTGTTTCACAGCACTAATCTGCACGGAATAAGTCCCTGCGACATTGAATTTCACTTCGAACGAGATCGTTTCCTTGCTGACAACTGCAGAATCATCGGACTTCGTAATTAGCCAGCCATTACCGACATACTCGGAGGTATACCCCGGCGTATTAATCAACTTCACATTCGAGGAAGAGCCATTTTCATCAGACCATTCAAGCAAATAACTGGCGTGATTAACACTCGTCGTTACTTGTGCATCGGGCTCCGATGTGAAGGACACCGTTTTGCTCACGCCTGGCGTCGTTATAACGATCCCCGTGTTTCCTGAACCTACCTGCAGTTTCAGTGGCAGCCTAACATCCAATTTCAACTGCGCTTTTTCGGAGATCCCTTCAACTTGACCTGTGAACAGGTATATCCCTGGTTCATTAACGAGGACTTCACCATTGGCGATCTTCACGTCTTGAGGTGCACTCCAAACGACCGTACGCATAATATTGCTACCATCAGGCAATCGAACGGATACTTGTGCTGGAAGCTTATATGCCTCAGCAACTTCCTGAATTTTGGCCATCGATGAAACAACTGGACTTGATGGATCCACACTTCCCCCAGAACTGCCGCCAGTACTAGAGCCACCTGTAGAAGTCGTCGGTGGAACTTCTCGCGGTTGACCATTAATGAGTTGAATCTTGCTCTGATTACCGCTATAGTCCTTGACCAGATTCGCGACTTGCTGCTTGTCCGGAACAATAATATCGTTGATCACGCTATTTTGCTGCAGGACGATCTCGGATCCCTTGACCGCATTTTTTGTCACAGTCAGCGAACCTAAAGAAGTAGTACCTGTAAATGTCAACTTGGACGGCGTATTAAGCTCCATTCCTTTGATTGTCGTGTTATCAAACACCAGAGAAGTCTTGGTATTCCCTTCAGTCAATACCATTCCGTCAATAGAGAGATTTTTGATTGTCAGTTTATCACCCAAAATTTTCAGGTTACCCTTGATATGCAAATCACTACCGTCGAGCACCAATTTGGTCTTGGATGCAGGCAAAGTCAGATCTACAATGTCCTGAATTTTGAAATCCGGTGTAAGTGTAACTTTCAGGGTAGCTCCCTCAAGAATCTGTTTATTGACAGCGGTGAGCAACTTCTGGATCTCGTCTGTGACCGGATACTTGAATGCTCCAATTCGAACCGTATCCTGGTCGATAATCTTAAGCTCCATCTCATTCATCTTTGGTTCCTGAAGTGCTTGCATCAGTCGAGTCAAAAAGACCGCAATCTCCTGTCGTTCCGTAGGTTTGCCCAGATCCAACTTCTTACCATCGCCTTGCAACAAACCAATGTCCAAAGAAGTTTCAATGCTTTGCTTACTGGCAGGGTCACTTACTTCTCCATCCGCCAGCGCGGCAGTCCCCTGACCCTCAGCTCCGGTAGCTTGGACAAAGATGGATAATAGTTCTTCCCGGGTAACCAGATCTGTTGGCCTGAACGGCTCGTTCGGATTGCCCATCAGACCTTGGCTTAGAACTTGCTGAATACTGCTCGCAGACCAGCTGGTTGAGCGTACATCCGGCGGTAAGTTGGAGAGAGAATCACCGGCTTGAAGCTGGAGAGCTCGTACGAGCAATTCAGCAACCTCTTGACGAGTAATTTTTTTGCGAGGTTGATACGTTCCATTGTCATAGCCTTGAGTTATGCCCAATTCGTTCAGATAAGCGATGGAAGCCAAAGACCAATTGGCAGCTTGATCCAAATCGGAGAAGGGTTTTTCAGTAGCCTGCGCGGATACAGTAGATGCATGAAGCTGACTGAACAAGAACACACCAAGCGTTGTGCGCAAAAGCCATTTGTTCAAAGCTGTTTCTCTCCTTCATCACAATAAATTAGGGACCTGGGAATCATTGCTTTGTATGCAATAGAAGTTAACCAGTTCATCCCCTTCAATAGTCCTATCAATATAACAGGTCATTCTGAACGGATTCTGAACAATTGCACAAGACATACCTAAAGAAGCCCAGATTCACCCTCATCGGATGGATCTGGACTTCTTTATTCACCGCTATATCAAAAAGAACACTTCTCTCTCCCTCTTCGCACGGGAAAGATAACTACGATTCAAACATCGTCCGTTCCGGGAACTTGCCACCTTCTCTGAATAAACATCGTACGAGTCGCTGCGCGGCTCGGTTAAAGAAAAAACTCGGGCTTACCCCATCCACCTGGACAGGTTCCAGTTCCCTCACACTTTCCTTGATCTTATTCATCTCAATGAGCCCCATCTTTCGCTCATTCGGTCCGAATCGATAAATAACCTTCTCATCGTCCTCCGTCTGTTTCACCAGCAGAATCATGGATGCCATACAGGTTACCCCCTATCGTTACGTTATGAGATTCCATTAATCACTTGCCTACTATAATTATTACCCAGATTCTAGTGGAAGGATATAGGACTTAAGTTAGTTATGCCTAAATTAAATATCCTGATATAGAGATTCTATTAAATGAGTCGTTAGGCTTACAAACACCGTATTGACGCTATCCTTCTGGATAGTCACTGTCATGAAAGTGCGTACTGCCCAAGTCGTTTTTCTCCGTTTATACTAGGGCGTGTCTGAGAATTCCGAAGACACGCCCTAACCTTATCTTGAATTCCAAAGGAGAGAAACATATGTCTACAGCTCAAATCTATAGCCACGGTGTACCGTGGGAAGAAGCATTTAGCGTTGCTCAGGGATACAGCGTTAACGGTATGATCTACATTGCAGGACAATTTTCGCATGATATGCAGGGGACGTTTATTGGTGTGGATGATATTGAAGCACAGGTTCGCCAGACACTGGATAACTTGGATCGTGTGCTCGCAGGATTCAATGTGACCAAGTCGAACATTGCTGAACTGGAGATTTTCCTAGTTCACCCGCAAGAGCATCTTAAGGCATGTGTCGCCGTGTATAAGGAGTATATTGGTACTCATCGTCCGGCTGTTACGATGGTTGGGACATCGGGACTCGCCTTCCCTCATCAACTGATTGAGATTCGCGCGGTTGCACATAAAAACTGATTCAAGGTACCCCAAACGTTGCATAACAGGCCGATAAGGTACTCGCTTTAACGAAGTTCATACACAATCGTGTAGGGGTCACCCATTGTTCCATGCCTGATGGTTGGATACCCTTGCTCTTGGCTAGGGGTTGATAACTCCAACCCACATCGGACTTTAACCGCCTAGTTAATCGTCATGCATTGCGCAAATAAAAGAGAGAGGCAAATTCCGCCTCTCTCTTGATTATGAAGTAGCAACCAGTTTCTTCATATCTGTGATCAACTGATCCAATTTAGTGTAATCATTGATCATCTCCGTCATTTTGGAATCCTGTGCTCTCATATTCTGATGCATATCCTCCACCGAAGCCATGTTTTCCTGCGTTATGCCAGCAATATGTGACATACTGTCCACCATATCACTTTGCTGTACATGCAGGTGGTTCGACGATTCGCCTACAATGTCTGTGTGTTCCTTCATCCGCTCCATGTTCTCATGGATCTGCTTAATAAGTAAACTAACTTCTTGGGTGACCATACTGCTTGTGGCTACAGCGGTTTGCCCATGAACAACTTGTCCATGCAATCCACTGATTTGTGAACGAATATTGGATAGAATGCCATCAATTTCAGCTGCAGCATTTCTTGAGCTATCTGCCAATTTGCGTACTTCATCCGATACAACAGCAAACCCTCTCCCATGCTCACCTGCTCTTGCAGCTTCAATCGCGGCATTCAATGCTAGTAGGTTCGTCTGTTCCGCCAGTTCCTGAATTACACTAACAATAGAGCTAATTCGTTCATTATCACTATTTAGCTTTTGCATCATCTCTACCGTATTCCCCATCATCTGATGTACATTCTCTACGTCATCAGACAATTCACCCATCTGGGTGCTACTCTGCTCGGTAAGTCTGGTATTCTCCGCTGCATAATTTTGTAACTCACGCGTGCCATCAAGCAATGTACTCACAGCCTGATTAATAATATGAGTGCTCTCGTTCACTCTCATCACGCTACCGGTTTGAGCTTCAATAGAAGATGTCATCTCCGTGAAACTCAACGTGACTTCTTTGCTGATCTCCCCTGTCGTTCGTACACCATCCTGCTGACTGTTGCTGAATTGATCTAACATCAGAACGGAAGCTTTCAACTGTTCGAACAGATGATCGGCTACTTTCTTCGCTTGCAACGTTTCCTGTTGTTTCTCCGTGACCTGCTTCTGTAAGCGTTGACTAAAGTTCGCGCCGAAGGCCAGTGCAGCCGTTGCAAACACAAGATAAAGATACAAATATAACAGCGAATCCCCTGGAAACAGTCCATCGCGGTATTCAGGAATCATGAACATGTATGTACTTACCCCCGCACCGAGCACTCCTGTAAAAATAATCGTTTTATAATCCGCATATAATGCCATGATCGCTAAATTTACATAAACTAGAAAATAAGTACTGATTACCGGATTCGGATCGGACAGGATCAACATGACCACAATCAACGTAACGATACATGCAATAAAATATTTAACAGATGCTACCCAAATTCGCCTGTATGTCATGAATGTTGCGACCGCACATGTCGCCCCTCCTACACCCACGAGCTGCAAAATCATGTTCATTTCCAGTCCAATCATGATATCCGTAGCGACACTAAGCGCAAGCATGATCCACAAAATTTTGATCAATAGACGGTTACGTTTGTCCAACTCCGTCAAAGCTCCCTTAACCATGATGTTACTCCCTTCTGTAAAGCATCCCCATTGATATACCATGAAATAAAGTATGTATGAATGTATAAATTATGTATACTGGGACATTTGTATTTAATTAGGAATTACCGCTAAATCTGTTTCTGCATGAAGAATCCACGAATACCGTTCCTTATGCATATAAACCTCTCTGACATCAACGATTGAAGGAATAACATCTTCGCCCTTATAAAAGACCCTTCCCGAAATCTTCTTGATTGGCACATGATATGAGATTCGTAATGCTCTCATAAGCGTAGGTTCAAGTAACATCACATAATAAGTTAATCCATTCATCTCCGCATAGTGAACGATGGATGACAATAATTCGGCAACATATTGCCCCCTGAAAGTGGACAAAACAGCCATTTTATCAATCTCCGCAACTTTTCCCATATCCTCTGCAATCATTGGATGCTTGTGGAAAGATCCTATTTCATTAATGGAACTTTCCTCAGAGTAAGGCTTGACCTCCGTTGTACCCACATAATGCCCTTCCTCGGTAATAACCACGTATCTTTCCAGAACTTCCTCTGAAAACTCAAGCTCGAATCCTTTTTCTGTCCAGACAGTTGTCCATATTCCGTTAAACATGGCCAGTTCCAATTCACCCTCTACCCTTTTGAACAAGGTCCCCGCTTCCTTTCTGAGTCATTCGCATAAAAACACATTCACCATATTATCGGAACTTTCAAAGGAAATAATTAGGTGGCTCACTCGCGGCAACTTACCCTAAACAAGCGAAAATGTATGAGTACCAACGGTTTTTGCTGTTGAAAAAAAGAAAAAGCAATGTAAATTGAATGAAAACATTCAATTTACATTACTTTTTTGGGGTTAAACCTATTATTAATCCCAGAGAACAAGCGTGCTCAGCTCACTCCAACCTCCCCTAATACTCGTTACCTATAAACGTGGGTCTACTCTCTCCGACTCCAACGATAGCGTTGCCAGCACGCATTCATGAATTCGCTCCACTGGCTCTCTACGTATAAAGCGCTCAATACCCTCCATCCCCAATGCACTCTCCATTAAGGCGTGGCGTTCTTTTTTGGATGTTTTGCGTTTACGAAGTCGGGACAGATTCTCGGGTGCCAGGTAGTCCATCCCATAGATGATGTGCAAATATGCACGTCCTCGTACTTTAATCGCAGGCTGAATCATTTTGTTATTATTCCAGGCGCGGAACGTTTCCGGTTTGATCACAATCCCCTCATGTCCTTCCGCCGTAATCTCATCCCACCAACGAATGACATCCGCTTCATCTGCATCACTTGCGATCACACGATATTCGGTCTCCATCATCAGGGTCGACATGCGAGCGAACTCACGGTTCTGCTCCATATGCCATTCATGGGTTTTCTCCCAAAATGCTCCCGTGCTATGTGCCAGTGTGTGGAACGGTGCAATCCGAATGTCCCCGATATCATGCACATCCCAGCAGTATTTCTGGAATACATCGCGGAACGTCTCGGCATTGACAAGTTTACCTGCTGTCTCCTGCAACCAGTCATTTACATTCCGACCTACCGCTTCAGCTTCGCGCAGTTTGTCCAGCACCGTAGAGCGATCCATGAGGGAGGCTTCGGCCACGTGTGCATATTGTGAAGCAATCAGCTCACGCGCCTTCAGATTCCAAGGTACAATCTCCGCATCGAGCAGTACGAACTCCGTCTGATGACGATCAAAATAACCATCTGCGGTCAAGTCCGCATGTAATCTGGAAAGCACATCTTGCTCTGTCGAAGGGTCAAAAAAGGATCGGCCCGTTCGGGTCACAATGTTCCCCAGCATTGGTCGGCCCACTCGCTGCACCGCAGCTTGCTCATCGCGGAAAAGAAGCAAAATGGCCCGGCTGCCCATGTGTTTCTTCTCGGCAACCATACGGGTAACACCCTGCGAGCGATAATACTGGAATGCATCCTGTGGATGCTCCAGGTATCCCTCTACAGAACATACACTTGGCGGTGGACTCATCGTAGGCGGGATGTAGGTCAGTTCTTCCAGCGGAACAGTATAATGGGAAAACGTATCAATCGCCGTCTTCGCCACCTCACCGTGCACAGACACATCCAGTTTGGATGCTGTCTGAACCGTGAAACCCTCCTTAAACTTACGTATGTTTGGCGGAGCAAAACGCCGCTGTTCCCAGCGCTTTAATGGACTATCCGGATCTCCAGCATAATCCTGCTTCGCCGGAACACTGACTGCCTCACGTTCTGGCATTCGCCAAGCAGTGAGCATGCCACCAAAAACGACACCTTGATCAATGTTGACCGTATCATTCACAATCGTAGGATATGGACGGGGGTCATGCCCCCAGACGATGCATTCACCCGAATTGTGATCCACGTACCAATCCTTGCGCACAGGCCGACCCTGCTCATCCGTTCCTTCCACATCGCCATACCGGCAGTAATCCTGAATACGTTTGGACTGTTTTCCGATAAAATGATCTCGTATCCCTGCGTGTGCAACAACCACCTGTCTTACCCCGTTCCGGGAAAAGACCAGATGAGATGGTGCATCAAGCAGAAAGGTCCTTAGCTCTGCACATACTCGCTTTGCTGTCTCTTGGCCTTGCTTCTGCTCAAGCTGTAGCAGTTCCGTCTCCACCCGTTCATCACCATGACTCAACGTTACGTCTCGACCATCCAGATAACGTGCGATCTTCCAGCCGTGATTACTGTCAATCATGTAGGCGAGCTCGGCGGCACAATGGCGTTGCCAGAACAACAGACATTGTAACGATTCTGGCCCACGGCTCGTTACGTCACCAACGGAAACCAATTTACGTCCCTCAGGATGACGGTACAGGCCACTTCCATCCTCGTCCACATACCCGAGACGCACGATTAATTCCATCATTTCATCATAACAGCCATGAATATCTCCGATGATATCAATACCTGTACCCATGTCGGTCACCAGCGGATTGGATGTGCGGACAAACGTAATCTCATCCGGCTGCTTCAGCACATAACTGGCATCGAAGCCATCCTCACGGATCGAGCGTAATGTACGCTTGAACTGCTGCACCTGTTGCTTCACCCGTTGACGTCCACGCGAATACTCCCGCTGGGCATCACGTTCCAGCAGTTCTTTTTCCGGGATATCCAGCACCACAGCAATCACGGGCACATGAGCCTTCCTTGCCACCTGAATCAGACGCTCGCGATCCTCGGGATACAGATGTGTCGCATCGACCCAGGTCAGCTTGTTCAGACGGCAGCGGGTGGCCAGCATCGCCTCCATCGCTTCAAATGCTTTGGCCGATACTTGCTGATACTCCGCATAGATCACATCCGCTTCGCTGCGGGGACGGTGTTTCCAATCCACATACTCATCATCTCCAACCAGCATGCGGAATTGATCGGATGAGACGGCTTCCGTGCGGCGAATGACGCTTTCTGCGACGAGACGATCTAGCAACGTACTTTTACCACTGTTGGACGGGCCGACGAGAACGATGATACCTGCATGGGGCAGACGAATCTCCCGCTGTCTTCCCTCCGAACCACTTTCCCGATTCTGCCGGCCTTTACCTGCACCCGCTATTTTGTTAGATTCCGTTTCTTTCCTCATGAATGACTCTCCTTTCTCCGCTCAAAAATGACCAGTTGGGTAGGCTGTCCATAGCCTTCTACATGCTCACCGATACCTTTAATTTCATAGCCATAGTTCCCGTGTTGCGTCCATTCCTCACACCGGGAAGCCAGCTCCGCACGGGTCCACTCAAAGCGATGGTCATGGTGACGGAAACTTTCCTGTTCCATTGCATACACATCGTTATATTCCTTGTTCGGTGTAGTGACCAGTAGCACTTCTGGCTGATAATCGTTCATGATCGTATTCATAATTCCGTTCAGACGATATTCTTCGATATGCTCAATGACTTCGCACAGAATCATAACGTCCTGATTTTGCATCTGCTCGTCAAAATAAAAAAGTGAACCGATGATCGGTTCCGGCATAGCCACCACTCCAGAACGACCCTCCAGCTTCGCGAAACGCTCCATGGCTCGAAGACGTGACTGGCCTGAAGGTTCAACGGCCAGAATCGACTCCACACCGGGAATGTAGGATAAGCGAGCGGACAGCTTGCCTTCGCCCGCTCCCATATCCACAATGCGCCGTTTGACTGACAACGCTGCAACCACATCCGTAATCGCTCGATAACGCAACTCGTTTAACCGCGCAGGAGGTTCAGATTGTCCGCTATCGGACTCGACCCCAGGATGCTCTTGTTCTCCTTCTTCCTGTTGCCCCACGTTATTCTTCTGAATAACCGTATCCAAGACTTGAGCTATTCCGCTCTCCTGTCCAAGAGACGCAGACAAAGCACCCTCTTGACGCTCATACTGTCGGATCAGTTCGGCAAAACGCAACGTACGCTTCACAATGAGCTCTTTCAGTGGGTGAGCATCCAGCCACCCTTCACCATATCGTTTGATTTTATCGATCTCATCTTCACTGATGAAATAATGTTTGTAATTATCGAGTACTGGAATCAGCAGAAAAAGCTGACGCAGTGCATGTTGTACCGTGTTACGTCCTCGCAGGATGATATGGCGAACCGTGCTTCTATTTTTCAAATCAAATGAATACGATAGCTCTCCACGTTCCACCGAAACGGCGTAACCTAATGGCGAGAATAATTCCTCAACAACCCGATCTGGCAGGTCGGACGCCACAGGGCCAAAGGTCAGTTCCAACTCGAAAGCATGACCTACCCATTGCACATAGTCTTCTTTCGGCTTACCATTCAGGGCCGTCCCGAGCGCCCCACGTATGTAGGAGCAGAACAGGCTGCTGGTCACGAACTCACGATCATTGATATATTGCGTAATGTCATACCCGTCCGGTGTACCTCTGACCAGATCCACAGGATCAGGCTCAGCATGAATCAGCACTTCTGTTTCGTTCTCTGTAGCCGTGGTGTACACCATTCTTACACGTACACCTTTGTCTACCCGGTCGTATATATTCAGCGGATTCTTCGCTAACAAATGGGATACAACCCCCGCGTCAGCGCCGCTTGCTTTTAAGATGAGATGCATCGGTTCTCCTCCTTTGATTCAATTCCATACCTCTTGCAATGCAAATCGGAAAATCCGGTCCAATTCTTCAAATTCAATAATCTGCTCATTCTCCATCTGGCCGGCCAGTCTGCCAAAATGCTCGATCTTCTCCGCCAAAAACGCCTGTATTGCGGGCAACTGCGGCTCCAGATCCAGTTCCTCGCCCGCCTTTTTCCGGCGTAGCAACTCATGAATCTCCGGATATAGCGGTGTAGTCGCAGGTACAAGTTCTTGCACCAGCTCTTCGAATGCCATGGGTGGCATTGCATCATAACGTTCGATCCAACCACAAGCGAGTAAGGGACGAAGAACATAGAAATACTTTTTAATCTTGACCCGCTCACCTTGTAAATAATCCCGAAAATTGCCCTTTGCCATATTCAGATAATGATACATGCAGGACTTGGGCGAGAAGGTCAAAGGCGACAGTGCACGGATATGCTGTGCCACGCTATACTGTTCATCATACTGAATCGGGGATTGCAGCCACTCCAATAACGGTGGATTTGATTTGCGAAACAGTTTCAACGCCTTGCGCAGATCCCAACCATTGATGTCGAGCTGATCACTGATCGGGCGTTCAATTACATCCCTTTTATCCTCAATGGACAAGTACCATTCCAGCGGTCTTACATATAAGAAACGCACATCATAATCGCTATCCTGGGAAGGAAACCCCCACGCCCGGCTGCCTGATTCACAGGCATAGATAATCCGTACCTGCTCCTCCTGTTCAATCTGCTTCAGCTGTTGTCTGATCGTATCTTTCATTTCTTCATGAACATAGGTCATGGTCAGTCGCCTCCGAATTCCCCAAATTAAATATCTATCGCTCTCACCCGGTCTGCGAGTGTATCATATCCTGCCACAGTCTCAGCAATATACGTCAATACCGTTTCACTCCAACCGTAGATGTAAAACGTTTTGCCATCCCGTGGTGGTACCATGGCCTGCCGATACGGTGCTATATCCACAATAAATACCTTCAGGTCCGGATTCATCATACGACGATATCGCTCAAGCTCGACATATAACGGGCTGCCTTCATTCTGCTGTTCATCGGTGATCATAATAATCTGATCCACTTTCTCTCCGATATCCCGAAGTTCCCGCACTGGTCGACCCGTGTCTGTTCCACCTTGTGCGCGAATACGGTGAGCTTGGGAAAGAATGCTCTCATTCATCTTCGGACGAGCATCCTCAACCATATGGTCGAATAACCAGAACAGTGCATTACCTCTCGTTTGTTTATAAAGCGCCAGTGCCAGCACCGAACCAATCCGTAAATAATCCCCTTGCATGGAACCCGACCGATCCAGGAAAATAGCCGTTCTTCCCGGCAGCGTTGGCAGGTTGCCAATGGATAGCTCCACTGCTTGCCGCAAAGCATCCCGCAGCTCTTCCCTCGCAATCATTTCATACGCACTGGCGAATCGGAAAGGCAATATGCGCGATTTACGCAAGGCCTCCGCATCCGTTAGACGTCGTGTAACATAATTGATATTTTTCAATTTTTCAAAAACACCCGCCCGATCCATTGCATTCAGATGGCGTAATAATGCAAAAGTTGGCATCTGAGACATTAACGCCTCCCACACCGTACGTGTCGGCTGCATGATTGATGTGACCACTGAATAGGGGAGTTTGCCTTTCTCGATCAGATGCATCCGGCTTGCCGGGTTGCGGGTAGCTTTCAGCTTTTCCAGCGCCTGCAACTGTGGCAGTTCCGTAAGATCCGCCTCCTGCCCGCGCAAATAACGAAACAAGGCTTGCTGCTTCATATTTATCGGCTTAGGGTGTGCTGTAGCGACCATATCGCCCAGACTATATCCACGTCCACGTCCGTTGTATTTGATGGCCCAGTATTCGCTGATTGCGTTCAAAAAGAGACTCACCTGACGCTTCACCGCTCGACCGCCCTGTCCCCGTCCCAATCCTCTCAGAATGGTCAGAAAATCAGCCAAATCAGCCGGTGTCTGTACGACTTGAGAGAACACCTTCGCAAACTGATCCGCGTCCACCTTGGACAACAGTGCCAGCCCGTATAGAGGCTGTAACCGCATCAAACCTTCATTACGAGCATAAACCAGCGCCCGCGCCATAAACCCTGCATTGACCTCAGCCATCTCCTGATGACTGACTATCGCATCGTCCATCAGTTGCTGTGTATCTGCATAGAACGTATTGTTCAATGTATTGGTCATCAACATCTGTATATATTGTTCCTCCACCAATCGCTCATAGGCTCGGTACCCCCCATGATTACGTGTCGTTGGCTGAGGTTGATTAAATAATTGTTTCGCTCTGCTCATCACTCATGACCTCCCGGTGTGAGTCTATTTGCTGTAATTTCATAATAAAATGTTCCGAGGAAAAAGGTGGGAAGGTTTATACCCGCTCTACCGCTGAGCTACACCGCCATGAACGGCGGCGATTGGATTCGAACCAACGACCTGGTCGATTAACAGTCGAAGTAACCCTCCCTGGCGCCTCGGAACCTTGATCCACAGCGCTTGTTGCCGCCCCGCTTCACAACCTCATTATGCCTCACACATCTGCACACGAACATGGCAGAAGTATGACGACAACTCCATTTCATAACTTATTAAAGTATCATATTGTAACTATAAGCCTTGATTGAAGCAGCTAAAGGTATTATGAAATGGAGTCAATCTTCATAAGTTTAAAATGAAACCTGCCACTCATCCTGCTACAATGAAGGGATAACAAGGAGTGAATGTTCATGGCAAGAGAGAGCTTCGACAAAGAAATTCAGTTCTTACGCATGTTGTCCCTAACAAGCGGTGCGTATAACCGTAAACAGTATGCTGAGCGGCTTGGCATATCCGTACATACCTTTGATAAAACCAATCGCAGATTAAAAGAAATCATGCAGACTGTCGCTGACCAGCGTTCAGGTGCCGAAGCAAGCCGGGAAATGGCCGATCTCGTCCGCTTCCAGTACGGAGAATCGGCAGAGCCCATGCTGCTCTTCCTCTTCCGCGCCAAGTCGATGAAAGAGACTGAAGTTCAGCGACTTTCTGTCCTTTTGCATACCTTACAAGATAAAACACTGACCGCGATGGAACTGCTGGACGCCTGCTGTGCTGATCTGCCGGAAGATCTGGCTTTACCTGACGAGAAAACCATTCGCTCCGATCTGAAGTATCTGGAAGAGGTTGGGGTTATTCGAAAAGAGCCCGGCGGCAGACCGTATCGCTATGCCTTGCAACAGGATGTCCTTACCGAATTAACCGTGGAGGAACAGCTGGAGTTGTATGATTTTGTGGATATGATGGCCAACACCCAGGTGCCTTCCGTACAAGGGTACTTATTACGGGATAGTCTGAAGAAAGCCATTACGGCAAGTTATCCGCAAGAAGAAGCTACCGAACCCTATATCTATAAGTATCACTATTATTCTCGTATCCTGGATGAAGCGCATCTCTACACACTGCTTGGTGCGATCCGCCAGCGCAAACGTGTACAGTTTCTGTACTTTTCACCGAAAAAACCATCCAGCTACAGTTCACAGAATACAAATCCACGTTTCGAACGGGAGGCAGGCGGTCGATCCAACCGGATCGTGCCCCTTGAGGTGGTCTATGACCATCAGTATGGTCGTTGGTATGTGATTGGGTATCAGGGCCGCCGCGGCTTTGTTAAATTCCGCATGGAAGGCATAACACAGTTGGAGGAACAGGATTCAGTAGAAGAGCAATACATGCTCGAACTGAAGCAACAGTGGACCGACATTAGTCGCTACAGTTGGCTTGTGGATACGGGAAATACCGTGACGGTTCAAGCGCGCTTTTTCCACCCGGAGCGTGGTCAGCGTAACTTCATTCTGGATCGGGTTCGTCTGCAAGGTCAATGGGGCAAAATCATACCCGAAACGGACCACACCTTTCTCTACGAAATCCAGGTCAACGGTACCACCGAGATCAAACCGTGGTTACGGAGTTTTGGCTCAAGCTGCGAAGTAATCGCACCTCAGAGACTACGCCAGGAGATGATCAAGGAATGGAAGGAGATTGCGGATTATTATGAACCTGTTCGAGAAGATGTTCAATTACCAGATGATGACGCGACTGAATGAAACCGGACTGTTCACCTGGACCTCACAGGAACGGGCCTGGCTTCGCATGATGCTGAATCACCCTGCTGCGAGAGAAGCCCTTAGCCCTGTAACGTTGGATAAGATGCACAAGATGCTGAATGGTGAGCAGGACCTGAACCTTCAGGATTACCTGACTGAAAAAGCCAAAAGCGAAGAAAATAGTGTCTCTCACCCACTGCTTAGACAATTACGGCTAATCATTCTACATCATCACGGATCTCGAATGACGGGTCGCGTCCGCAATGGACGCACGAGCCATGATGAATTTGGCTTCCCGTACAAACTGGAGTATTCCATGGTCAAAAAAGAATGGTACGTGCTCTGGTATGCTCCTCGCTTCGACAAGCTCATGTCCACCAAACTGCACAGCATCGTTACTGTGGAAACCCAACCGGTTAAGCAGGATACTGCTTCTGGTTACACTGCCCGTATTGCTACGATAATGGAGAAGCGTAAGACGACCATCACCATCGAAGTACTGCCCGAGTTCAATCAGGAGCTGTCCCGAATCCTCTATGCCTTCTCCTGCTTCGAGAAACAGGTCGAGTACATGGAAGCCAAGCAGACATATCGGATCGAGCTGACCATTCCACGGAATGAGATGGACTACGTCCTATCCAAAATGCGATTTCTGGGCAAACGGGTTCGAATTGCTGACCATACGGTGCTGCGGGAACGAATGTCAGAAACAGCTGCGAAGGCATTAGCCCGTTACGCGGAAAAAGATCCTGATATGTATTCTGAACGCTCCAATGAAGTTCAACACCACCAGCGCGAAGAGGAGCCTTTCGCGAAAGCTGATGGTCACTGATGATGTAAGAGTGGGTTAAAACCATATCCCATTGCTTAAGAAGCAAACTCATATACGAAAAAAAGGTCTGGATAAACTCATCCAAACCTTTTTTTGCTATACCTACACTCCTGTACTACGTTGCTCCACCACTACTAGCCGCTGAATTCCGCCTCTTGTTAATCGCATGCACGCCCATGACTACGGCAATTAATTCATATGTGTCCAGTTGTTCAGATTGGTTATCTAATACAAATGCGCCTGAACTAAACCATCCACTGGTACGACGGAAATTGGCTACGATGCGTCCACCACTGCCACTTATATCATATTCCTGTGAAAATGCTGGAGCAGACACATCATACGTTCCTCGTGATCCTGCGTCATATTCATACTTTTTGCTAAAGAAACTGAACCTCGCCCGTAATACACCCAGATGTCTCCCATCTGCTGCAGTGATGTCCCAACGATTCGTTAACATGCGAAATTTGCCGCTGCAGACCAATCCTGAGTTATCTGATACATCGAGCGAAGAGCCAAAGACACTTTTCAAATCCAGATGCCCGGCCTGTTCCTGGTTCGGATTCATAATCTCGGTGTAACCTGCGTTGAAAAAGTTATCCCTGAAATATAATTCCATAACGATTTCCCCTTTCCTCACGTACCCTTTCGTTCTCTTAACCTCATCTCACACCCAGTGCACACTATATCTTTATTTACGTATAATTAATGGAATTGGATTCAAAAAGTGGAACATTTCCGGATATAAAAAACGAGCAACTCTGGTTGCTCGCGTTATTGTTCAAGTTATCCAGTCATCAGACTTCAACTTTTTTGTTGTTCAAATAAATGGTAGCCCACACCAAGATAACGGCTACGATCATTTCAAATACAATGCTTACCCACATGCCGTCCGACCATAATACGCCATTGGCTGTGATTGCAATACCTGTACTTTCTTCCGTATACCGGAACATCTCATTTGGACTGAAGCGTCCAGTCGTAATAATATTCTCCAACCAGCCAATCAGATTAACGAGGACAAAGAATGTAACGATTCCGATCCATGGTCCAGTTCTCCAGCGGAAGCTGCCTGCAATCGAGATTGAAAGGAAGATAATGACGGTCATGAATACCATAACCCATGCGCCAAACAGCAACAAACTAATATAATCCGAAACATGCAGACCCGAAAGATCAATATTGCTAGCCATGTTCATTCTGAGCTTCATTGAGATATAGATGTAGGCATGAGTCGTAAAAATAATGACTAACCCCAACCCGCAAAGTAGTCCAAAGATCAAGGGAGACAACACATGTGATAGGCCCGTTACGGGTAACAGACGGCGATTATAAGAGCGGATATTGGACGTGTATGTTTTGATCATTTTCACATAGATAGCCACACCTACTCCAACATAACCCATAATGCCAATTAGAATCCCTGTGACCTCAGACATGAAAAGGGACAGTCCCACTTGAGCGTTAATCAAAATTACTAGCCCAGCCAGCAATGTATTCCAGTTCCTTCTAAAATCATACTTCAATAATGTCATCATTCCGCATAGACCTCCTTGAACATCTCATCCACACTTTTCCCATATTTCAGACGGAGCGTTTCCACTTCTTCCCGCATCACCAGTTCGCCCTCGCGAATAAAGACAACTTCATCAAAAATCCGTTCGATATCATTCACCAGATGCGTGGATATGATGAGACTGCTCTCTTCATCATAGAATTTGACGATCGCATCCAGAATCTTACCTCGCGCAACCGGGTCTACTCCGCCAATAGGTTCATCCAGCAAATACAGACGAGCCTTACGAGAGAGCGCCAGTGTTAGTTGTAGTCGTTCATTCATCCCTTTCGACAGATGCCGTACCCGGTCACTCTCGACAAGGTTCATGAAATCCAGCATCTCCCGTGCCTTCTCTTCATCAAAATCAGCATAGAAATCGCGGTAGTACGCAATCGCATCCCGCACTCTCATCCACTTCTCGGTCAATGGGCAATCTGGCATGAATGAAACCAGCGACTTCGTCTCCAGACCGACAGGCTTGCCTGTGACTTGAATCGTTCCACTGCTCGGATGCAACAAACCTGCAACCAGCTTCATGAGCGTACTTTTGCCACTGCCGTTGCTACCCAGCAGACCTACGATTCGGCCAGGAGCAATATCCAATGTAATATTACTGAGCGCTTTCTTATTGCCATATGTCTTGTTAATCTGGTTCAGTTCAAGGATGTTACTCATGCGTTGTTCCTCCCTTTCCTTCCGCAACGGCATCGGCTACGATGGATAAGATATCCTGCTCTTCAATCCCCAGTTCCTGCATTCCGGTCAGAAAACGTTCCAGCAATTCACTGGCCATTTCTTTTTTGATCGTCATTATCTTCCGCTCCTCACTGGTCACGTATCTGCCCAAACCACGTTTGGTTTCGACCACTTCTTCCCGCTCAAGCTCCTGAAATGTCCGTTGTACTGTATTTGGATTGATCTGTAATTCAGCCGCTAGTTCACGAACCGAAGGAATTTTGTCACCTGCCTGAAGTGTCCCGGTCACAATCTGTCTCTTGATGTACTGCATGATCTGTAGATAGATCGGTAAGTTGTTATCAAATTCTATAGTCACAAAGCTCTCGCTCCTCTCTGTACCGGTGTATTAGTTACATAGTACACTAGTGAAATAGTGTTGTAAAGCCCATTTGTTAAAATATATATTCGCTCAATGGATGAGCAAGCTTCGACTATTGATATCCATACAAAAAAGAGCAGATCTTGAAGATCTGCTCTGCATAACTTATTAGTCGTATTTCACACGATATCTAAAGGTACCTTACCTTTAGGTGCAGGGAATGCCTCATTCAACTGTGTCAGTTCCTCTGGTGTCAAAACGATGTTCACTGCTGCTGCATTGTCTGCCACATGATTCAGCTGTACCGCCTTGGGAATTGCCAACACATCGCCGTCCCTGATCACCCAGGCTAATGCGATTTGCGAAGTCGTAACTCCTCGACCCTGTGCAATCTCCTGAATGACCGGATGCTCCAGCAATTCACTTCGAAGTCTGCCGCCCTGAGCCAGGGGACAATACGCCATCACTGGAACATGCCGTTCCCGCATCCAGGGGAGCAGATCGTATTCAATACCTCGCGAAGCTGCATGGTACAGCACCTGATTCACCATGCACTGAGCACCCTCCGGCAGGCTCCATAACTCCCGCATATCCCTTGTATCCAGGTTCGATACACCCCAGCGAAGGATTTTACCGGATTGCTTCAATTGTTCCAAAGCTTCAACCGTCTCTTCAAGAGGTACTCCTCCGCGCCAGTGGAGCAGATACAGGTCCAGGCGATCTGTTCCTAAGCGCTTGAGACTGCGCTCACAGGCTGTAATCATCTGCTTGCGATCCGCATGATGGGGATATACTTTGGATACGAGAAAGACTTCGTCACGATAGCCCGCGATGGCTTTTCCCGTAACGACTTCCGCCCCTCCTTCTGCATACATCTCCGCCGTATCAATTACGGTCATTCCCTGTTCAATACCGGAACGCAGTGCCCGTACTTCTTCTTCCCGACTGGATTGCTTCTCTCCCATGTTCCATGTGCCTTGTCCAATCGCAGGCAGGGCAGTTCCATCTGGAAGTAGAATCGTGCGTGTTGCATTACCATGCATCATCTATATTCCTCCATTCTGAAGACTCTATGGACCTTGTGACCTCTCTAACGACGACTATACGAATCATGAATCATGCTATCACTTACATGTCTCCAGTGGCTCATCATCATGATATACAATTGATCCAGCGGCAATGTGAGGCTACTTTGGGCAACGCTGATGGTCGCATCGACCATATTGCTGTTGACCGTCATCAATTTGCGTTTCATTCCGTTCTGGCGATCCAAGAAGGCTTTCTCATCCCGCAGTTTAACCCCGATCATTTTCTGTCCCATTAATTCATACATAAAAATATTTTCAACATCTCTCCAGGCCACGGCTCCTCCTGCAGTATAAGAAGATGCATCCACGAACCCATCCTCATCGATCACAAAAGAAGGTTCCTTCTTAATCATCTTTACCAGACTGTAGCAGAAACATAGCCCGAAAAACAAAATGGAAAGAAAACCAATCACACCCGAAAGGATGGAATCATTCGTAACTGAGGAACCATCAAAAATCAAAAAAAATCCGGCTGCCACAAAAAGTGCCGCCCCTGCCGTAAGCCACGCCATTCGTTTCCGGTTTGGATATTCCACATGCTGCTCATAGGATGTGCTCAACGTGACGTTCCTCCTCCATTGCGACTGAATCATAAGTGTTATATATAAACGAAGTGCTGTGAATCGAAATCCTGAATATAGAACAGGAATTGCATTGTCCATTAAACCAAATTCACCCATGTTAAACATGTAGATTAAGACAATTTTTCATCATTTCTGCGCTTATTCAACATTAGGATTCGTCACCCTTCGAGCAAATCCTTTTACCACACCTATATGAAATGTACTAAAGAATATTTACACTGGCCACTCCGATGACAGAGCAACCTTCCGATGCAGCTTTCTTTCAGAAAGCTTTTAGGCGAACACTCCGCTTCTTCAGGTTATTTCTGTCCTCTCCGTTATCACCCTTATTGTCCTGTCACTAGCTTTCCGTTAATATAAATGGAAAGGTTAGGAAATTAACCAATTCTAATTCATGTTGGGAGGACAAACAATGATTAGTCAGCGCGGCATCACATCGGAAGATCTTTATCAGATTACATGGGTTAACGATCCGACTCCGTCTCCTGAAGGCGGACAGCTGGTATATGTAAGCCGGAAAACGAATGAAGCACGTGACGGTTATTGTTCTCACCTAAGACTGCTTGATCTGGGGAGTCAAAAGGACAGACCCTTTACCTCTGGAGAGAAGGATCATTCCCCTGCCTGGTCGCCAGATGGGTCTCAGCTTGCTTTTATACGAGAGGTTGATGGTAAATCCCAAGTGTGGATTATCGCATCAGATGGCGGAGAAGCACAGCAAATCAGTCACCTGAAACATGGCGTCAGTTCCCTGCTATGGTCACCGGATGGTCATACTTTGCTTGTGAAATCATCCGTGGATATGAGCGGAGATGAAGAATCAGAACATACAGATCCTATAGACGATAAACCCAAATTACTGCAAGAACATGTCGTAGACCGCATTCGCATGAAGTCAGATGCCGGAGGATTATGGAACGGAAGACGTTCCCATCTCTTCACCATCGCGCCGATTGACGCGGAAGCAACTCCTGTGACTACAGGTCATTATGACGTTGGAGAGTACGTCTGGTCACCGGACGGAACATCCATCGCATGGATCGCACAGATGCCCGAAGAAGGCGAGGAGCATAACGATTACACCCTGACCAATCATGTATACCTTGCCAAGGCAGACGGATCAGATGTGCAGCAGATAACGCCGGAAGGATATACGTTCAGCCGACTGACTTTCGCACCGGATGGAAAATCCTTGGCACTGCTCGCCAGTGACCGCTCCTATGGAAATGCCACGCTTGTGAAGCTGTACACCCTTCAGATATCAGGTGGTGAACTCGTATGTCTGAGCACGGATTGGGACGTGCAGCTCAATCACAGCATTGTTGGTGACATGCGATCACATCTGACAACCACGGGTCCTGTATTCAGTCGGGATGGTTCGTTCATCCTCTGTCTAGCGACGATCCATGGTAGTGTACGCATCGCCAAATTCGCACGAGACGGTAGCAGTGCCGACTATATATTGCCTGACCAACGGGAGATTTATCAGTTTGACGAGTTGGAAAACGGGCAGCTCGTTGCCGCTGTTGCCGATACACGAAGTCCCGGTGATCTCTATCTATTTGAACAACCGGAAGAGTCCGGAGTAGAGCCGATTCAGCTCACCCGTAGCAATCCACAGCTTGAGGATGAGATCCACCTTAGTACACCGGAAGCCTTCTGGTTCAATTCCTCGGATGGCCTGCGGCTGCAAGGGTGGATCATGAAGCCTCATGGCATGGTCGACGGAGTCAAAATCCCGACCATTCTGGAGATTCATGGCGGCCCGCACATGATGTATGGTTTTACATTTATGCACGAGTTCCAGATTCTCGCGGCACAAGGCTACGCTGTTGTATATATCAATCCACGCGGTGGCCTCGGATACGGGCAGCAGTTTGTAGACGCCTGTCGCGGAGATTACGGTGGTGGCGATTATCGCGATCTTATGGAGAGCGTGGATTATGCCCTATCCCAATATGAATTTATCGATGAATCCAGATTAGGTGTAACCGGCGGCAGTTATGGTGGCTTTATGACTAACTGGATTGTTGGACATACTGATCGCTTCAAGGCCGCTGTTACCCAGCGTTCCATCTCTAACTGGCTATCGTTCTACGGCGTAAGTGACATTGGATATTTCTTCACGGAAGACCAGATAGGCGGTAACGCGTGGGATGACACAGAAAAGCTGTGGAAACATTCTCCGCTCGCTTATGTCGGCAACGTGAGTACTCCGTTGCTCATTTTACATGGCGAACAGGATCTGCGGTGTCCGATTGAACAGGCCGAGCAGTTATACATTGCGTTGAAACGGCGCAAGCAGACCACAAGGCTCGTTCGTTTCCCAGGTGCCAACCATGAGCTGTCCCGTGGAGGTCATCCTCACTTGAGGATACGCCGTCTGGAGCATATCGCCGGATGGTTTAACGAGCACCTGTAAGGACTAATATTTAGACTATTAATTCAGTGTATAGAACCAGATAGGGATTTAACCAAAAAAGCCGTCCAATGAAATCTGTTACGATTTCAACGGGCGGCTTTCGCTGTTCGCCTTTTATAGAAGGGAAAATTATTCTTCTCCCCACACCACGGTGATTTCATTCAGATCCTTGTTGGTTGCAGACACCGAACCTGTGATGGTTACGGCATATTTACCATCTTCACGACCCACGATGCTGAAGCCGTCTGCCTGTATATCCTGACTGTTTTGGCTCAAGTTTTTGGTCTGGTAGTAGTCTTTGTAGGATGTTCCAACGGTCAATAATGTTTCTTTGGTCGTGTAAGTGAGCACTACTTTTTTGTTACCGTCCATTATGTTCTCAATGAGGCTGGTTGACTTCGCATCCTTCGGTAACGGGAAATCAGCTGGCAGATACTTGGACTTCAAGCCTTCAGCCTGTGTGTTTGTACCTGTTGATGGCGATGTTGAACCGCTGTTACCACTGGATGTTGACCCACCAGAGGAGCTTGAGGAGCCGATGCTTACTTTATTGTTTTGGGCATCATACTTCACTTCGGTCTTCAACGCATCCGCAATGGCACGAACGGGAAGATATGTACTGCCTTGATATGTAATTGGCGCAAGCTTTTTGCCCTGGTCACCTGTCGGTGTAAATTTCTGCCCGTTTACTTCGATAGCGAGCCCATGGTTCAGATAAGCTTTGATCGTCTCCAGTTGTGTACCTGCATATACACCTGCCGATCCCGTCAACACCATGCCGAACACACCCGTAGCAATCAACCACTTCTTGTTTTTCATCCCAATACGCCTCCTGAATTCAAATGTCAGCCTTTTTGCATCTTACGATTCATGACGTTCGCTCGATTTATGCAAAAGGCTCATGTAGTTATGTCATCATGTATGGTTACGAGCTTATTCGGATAACAGCCCGTTGTTCCATCAAATGTTAGCAATATAATAGCATCTGGTAAGAGGTTGTAAACGATAAATGGACAAAACAGGACCAAGGACGTACAAAAATAGTCTTTGTCGTATGCCCGCTGTTCTCTGGCTCCTTAAGTTGTTCTTATATGAATAAAGTCCTGAATCCCGGACCATACATATGAAGCTAATCATACATGCACAACAGTTGCGAAATTAACCAATGTATTAGATAATTATTTGTCGATTTGTGGTCGAAGGAACGGAACTCAAGGGGGATTAAATACGATGAATAACAATAACAGTACATTTGACCAGTCTATTAACCGGATCTCTACCGGATCAGAGAAATGGGATGCGCTTGAGGATATCTTCGGCGCTGCTGATGCGCTTCCGATGTGGGTTGCCGATATGGATTTCGCTGCTCCACCGTCAGTCATTCAGGCCTTGCAAACACGGATGGAGCATGGGATTTTTGGTTATACAGTGCGTACTGAGGGGTATCATGCAGCTGTTGCAGCTTGGATGGAACGGCGCCATAACTGGAAAATTAACGATGAATGGATCGTATTCACTCCCGGTATTGTGCCCGCACTCAGCATTGCTGTACAACGATTCACGGGGCCGGGAGATGCCGTGGTCATCCAAACCCCGGTGTATGCTCCCTTCTATGAAGTAGTGCGTGGTCAGGGCCGTGAACTGATCACTAACCCTTTAATAGAGAATAATGGTCATTACACGATGGATCTGGAACAACTGGAAGCCAGCTTGCAGACGGGTCGGGTCAAAATGTTAATTCTGTGCAGCCCCCACAACCCGGTTGGACGGGTATGGACTCGAGAGGAGCTTGAAGGGCTCACGTCGCTGTGCCTGCAATACAACGTACTAATCGTTTCGGATGAAATTCATGCTGATCTTGTTCATCAGCGCGGAACTCATACACCACTGACCCTGATCTCGGACGCCGTCTCTGATCTAAGTATCATCTGTACGGCTCCAAGCAAAACGTTCAACATCCCTGGCCTCTGTACATCCAATATCATCATCCCCAATGCCAAGTTGCGGGAATCGTTCGCGCAGGGTGTAAAAACGATGGGACTTGCCAATATCAGCACACTTGGGGCTGTCGCAACCGAAGCTGCTTACAATGATGCCGAGGAATGGCTGGATGAGTGCCTTGCCTATATCCGTGGAAATATGGAGTATGTACAACAATATGTCGCGGAACATATGCCTCAGATTAAGATGTATCTGCCCGATGCAACCTATCTGTTATGGATGGATTTCCGGGAATTGAATATTCCACATGCACAACTATGCAATATGCTTCTTCATGAAGCAGGGCTTGCTTTCAATGACGGAAGCTTCTTTGGAACAGAGGGTACAGGGTTCATGCGCATTAATGTAGCCTGTCCACGTTCCACGGTTGAAGAGGCGATGCGCAGGTTATCTGCGTTGCTAAGCAATGTGTCGGGCAAATAAGCGTCAGTTACATCTATGTATGTTTCGAACAAAACGTGTACCGTTCGTTAAATGGTGAATATTTATCAAAATAGAAAAAGGGGTGCCCCGTAGTCAAGTCCATGATTCGCATTCATGGTCAATGACTTCACAAGGGGCTCCCCTTTTGTATTCGATCATTTTATTTATTCGAACATAATTAAAATTACAGTGACATCGATATTGGCATCAGTGTAATTCTGTCACACAACCTGTTCAGCAAATCCCGATCATGGCTTATGATCAGTAATCCCAGATCACGCTGGCGAGCCACTTCCATCACGGTATGCCAGATCTGTGCCTGAGTGATGGCATCCAGCATCGTCGTCATCTCATCTGCGATCACATAACGTGTCGCTGTACCGAGTGCTCGCGCCACACAGAAACGTTGCAGTTCTCCACCGGATAATTCACCCGGTCTGCGGTCCAGCCATGTCTTCTGAATACCCAATGCTTCGAGCAACTGCTCATCTTGCACAGCCGCCTCTTGAAGTACACGACGCATTCGCCAGCGTGGATTCACGGCTTTCTCCGGGTGCTGGAACACCAGCTGAACCGGACATGCTCCTGTACGAGGAAGTGGGTTCCCATCCAGAAGTACTTGTCCTGCCACGGGTTCGGCATATCCTGCAAGGATGCGCCCAAGACTTGTTTTGCCACAGCCACTCGGCCCCCACAAGCCAACCACTTCTCCTCGTTGCACCTGCATATTCATCTGCTGGAACACCCACGATGTGGAATCGTAACGGTAACTCACGTCCCGTGCTTCAAGTGACATGGAAACACCTCACTTCTCCACCTCGTATCTTACGAAGCTGAGGACGTTCGCGGGTACATGCTACGGTTGCTGCTCTACATCGGGGGGCAAATGAACATCCTGTTGTAATCTCTTGACCCGCCAATGGCTGGGAGCCGGGAAGTGGCTGAAATCCGTTCTGCGGCAACGCATTCCAGAGTGCTTTCGTGTACGGATGACGCAGACGTTCCCCCGTTCCCGTAAAATCATGCACCTGCGCCGTCTCTACATTGTCACCCGCGTAAAATACAGCGATGCGATCAGCGGCCGTCAGGGCCGTCGTAACATCATGCGTAATCCACAGGATACCTACGCCTTGATTTGCAAGCTCGCGAAATTGCTTCATCGTCTCGGCCAGCACTTCGGGATGGATGCCTGGTGTCGGCTCATCTGCAATGATCAGTTTCGGCTGACCGGAGGTCGCTGTCGCCATCAGCACCCGCCTTGCCATACCTCCGGACAACTCAAACGGGTATTTCCCGGCTGTTCCTTGAGGAAGATGATACCGCTCGGTCAGCTCCTGCTCCGTCTTTTTCATATAGGATCGAGTTACGAACCCACGTTTTCGTCCCGAATTTCGGGTTACCGGTTCAACTTGCCTCCCCACCTTCATCAACGGGTCCAAATAACTAACGGATTGTGGAATCAACATCAGTTCATCACCACGCAGATGAAGTTGTCGGTCTGGGGTTAAAGGCTCGCCACTATAGCTAATACGCCCCTCTAACCTGGCATTGGCAGGCAGAATGCCCATGATGGCCTGCGCCAGCACACTTTTACCCGATCCGCTTGCGCCTACAACAGCCACGATCTCGCCCTCGTTTATGGAAAGATCCAGATTCTGAATGACATAAGTCTGTTCGTATCCAAACCAGCCGTGAGGACGCTGAAATGACACCGATACTGCCTCAATATCAAGAAGAGCCATATTTACCTCACCTCCCTCGAATTACCTGTACCCGTCAATGTCTTCAGACTGTTGCCCAATACATCAAACGCACGAACAACCAACAACAATGCCAGTCCCGGGAAAAAGGCGAGCCACCACATGCCAGCAGATAAATATCTCATCGACTCGGACAAAATAATTCCGATTGCCGGTTGTTGCGGGGACAACCCCAGCCCCAGAAACGTAATAGCTGCCTCATGCAGAATTGCATGGGGAAAGATTAGCAGTACGCCCACGAACAGTTGTGGAACCAGGTGTGGCAGCATATGCTGCACTGCAATCCGTAACCGCGATTGGCCTAACTTGTGTGAAATATGAATATATTCTGCGGATTTCAGTTGAATCATCTCCGCTCTCACAATCCGAGCCAGATTCGGCCAGTGAGTGAGCGCAATCGCTGCCGCAACTCCTGCCAAGCCTCCACCAAATACAAAGGCCAGCATGACCAGCGATACGAGATGAGGCACACTGAGGAACAGGTCGATAATCCACGAGATCACTCGGTCAGCAGCCTTGATTGTAGCGGCGCCCAGACCCAGTAACAGTGCGATCAGTCCACCGCCACATGCAGCAAGTAATCCAACTTGAATGCTGGTCGCCAATCCTTTTAACGTACGCATGAACATATCTCTTCCGAGCCAATCCGTGCCAAATGGATGCGCCCAGGTTGGAGACAGATTTCGATCCAATAATGAAGTCAGCGTAGAACCAGCGGGAAGCAGTCTGCCCGTCAACCACACGATGACAATCCAGATCACTGCTAAGCTCCCCCAGATCACAGCCCTTTGGCGAGGATTGCGAAAACGTTGGTTGCTCACCCCCGCGTACCTTCTTCTCGTTTGACGCGTTGGTCCTGTTCCTGTCTCAGCTTTTAGTAGCCCCGTATTAATTTCATACCTTACCTCTTGGGTCGTAGTTTTCACTTTTTGTACTGGGGATGTTTCTGTCGTCTGCTCAGAGGAGCGTTCTACCGTCTGCTTCATGACATCAGCTCCTCCTTCATCCGCGGGTCAATCATACGATACAGAATGTCGGCAACCATATTACCTGTGAACACAAAAATTGCACTGCACATCACAAGCCCAAGCAGCAGTGGAACATCACCGCGTAACCCCGCCTGGACCGTTGCCTGCCCCAGCCCGGGGTATGAAAATACCTGTTCTGCAAGCACGGCTCCCCCGAACAGTTCACTGAACGAAGCAAACTGCAACGTGATGGCTGGCAAAACAACATGTCTAAACCCATGTCGACGGAACAGCTGAAATCCACGCTCCCCCCGCGCTCTCGCAAACAGAATATAATCTGACTCTAGCACATCCGTAAGCTTCTGCCGGGTATGCAAAGCAATGGAAGCCACCCCAGTCAAACTGAGGGTCAACGCTGGCAGAATCATATGAATAGCTCGATCTCCCCATGTGACCTGATCAGCTGACATCCCTGCGGGTACTCCAAGCCCAACCGGAAGCCATCCAAGCCATACACCAAATACCATCAGTAACAACAGCGCAATCCAAAATACCGGCGTGGAGGCCAGCGTATAACAATACCAACAAATCAGGCGATCCAGCTTAGAATTCCGTCTCATGGCGGCAACTACCCCAAGAGCGAACCCGAAGATGCCGGATAGTAGCCAGGCTACAGCCATAAGCGCGACAGAATTCATGAACCGTTCCTGAATAATATCCGCTACAGGTTGTCTGTAGATCATCGAAGTTCCCAGATCTCCCTGAATAAGCGCTTGTCCCCAAGTGAGCAATCGTTCTGTAGGAGATTCATTCATTCCCCATCGTTCTTCGATAAGACTGCGCTGTTCGGCGCTTACTCTAATCATGTCTCCACCAATGTAGGCTTCGATCGGATCAACAGGAGAGAATTGCATTAATATAAAAGACAACACACTGACTCCAACCAACAAAGATACGAGTCGCAACACTTTAAAACCAACAAATCTAGCCCATCCATTCCTGCCTGTCATCCAATCTCTCCCCAATTCAGGCTAAAGCTACCGTTACGTTTCCTACTTTGTACTGTTATCCCAGGACCATTCCTCCAGATTGGTTGTCACCGGCCAGCCGTGACCATGGGGATGGATCTGCTGTTCGCCAATGTTCAGTCCATTTGTAACCAGATACAAATGATCTATATTTACGAGCCATGCCCATGGCGCATCACCCTGATAACTGAAACCTGTTGTTCCATCCCATTCCGCTTTCTGCCAAAACGGCAATGCCTCTTCTTCACTTGTTGCCTGAAGGGCTTTGTCCATCCAAGAATCCACGACAGGATTACTGTACAGTCCTACATTGTAATATCCTTCTCCCTTGTGAGTACTGCTATAGAGGTTATACGTCTCCAGTGGATCATGACTGCCCCAACCAAATAATACAGCGTTGGAGTAAGCCATTTTTTTCGTCTCTTCACGGCTTTTGCCTTCCACATTGATTTTAATTCCCGCCTGGGCAACCATATCCGCAGTAGCCAACGCCAGAGATTGTCTTGTTAAATCACCTGCAAAATAAAGCAGATTGAATTCGGCCTTGACGCCGTTTTTCTCCACGATACCGTCACCGTCCGCATCTACCCAGCCACCAGCGGCCAGAATCTGCTTCGCTTCTTCGAGACTGGCATCCATAAATACTGCTTCCGCATTGCTCCAAGGCAGGTCATCACTGACGGAATAAGCCGGACGACCGTACCCCTCCAGTACGCCCTCGACCAAAGCCTTACGATCAATCACGACATTCACCGCTTGGCGAATGGCCAGATCGGATGTCACATCATTTCCTGCGGGAAGACCATCGCCCGACTTGGCACCAGCAGGTTGCATGGGGAACATGATCCCCCGGTTATCTACGGTTTTCACAGCCTCCAATGTCATGCCATTCACCTGTTGCTTGCTAAACGCTGCCGGGATAGCAGCGATATCCACCGTACCTGCTTGTGCAGCGGCAAAGGCCGCATCTTCATCCAGATAGAGGAAAGTGAGTTTGTGGAACGCGGACTTGCTTCCGTAATACTCTTCATTAGCCTCAACGATGGCCTGTTGTCCTTTGTCCCACTGAACCAGCTTGTACGGTCCTGATCCGACCGGATGTTCTGCATAATCGGCACCATAGGCGTGTTCAGGCACAATGCCAAGTGTCGTCAGCAGACTGATGAATGTGGACTGCGGCGACTTCAGTGTGAATACAACCGTTCGATCGTCGGGTGCCTTCACATCAGCCATATTGGTCAAATCAATCACGGACCCACTCTTGGCAGCTGTTTCAAATGTAAATTTCACATCCTCAGCCGTTAGAGGCTCCCCATCCGAAAACTTCACATCGTCCCGAAGCGTAACTGTCCATTCCAGACCATCTTCACTAACAGAATATGTAGTTGCCAGATCGTTAACCAGTTGCAACTTGGCATCCCGCTTCAGCAAGGTACTCTGGAAAAGTGGTGAACCATACTGCCCCCATCCAGTTGTCGGATCAAATCCACCTTCGGGCTCGGTGCCCACAGCCAGCACCAATTCGTCTTTGGTTGGGGTAGTTCCCGGTTGTCCATTTTCTGTTGATGAAGCTGTTGGTGCTGTGCCCTGTGCACAACCAGATAAACCAATGGAACATACAAGCAAGATGCCTAATCCTGTTCTACCTTTTCGTTTTCCCCGTCTCCATGAAAATCTGCCCATTCTGGTCGTTCCCCCTCTAAATATATGCTACCCTCATTCATATCGTGTTACTTTTTACGGAAATTGTAGCACAAAACACAAAACATATGTCAATAAAGTTAACTTCGAAACCCAATTTTTTTCATATTTCAGAACTGATAATTAAAAAGTTATAAAATCGAACATATAGTCCGCTCTATAAAGTCAGGTATTATAACAAACGACAAAAAAACAGACGGTTGGCATCTAACCAATGGTCTGTTCTTTTAGATTCGCTATATTTTCTTAGAAATTACACTCGCATTTCGTCTTAATCTGCAGAGCGATGATGATGGCTGTGACCATGCTGACCCGCACTGTGATTGTGATCCACGCTTTGATCCGGATTGTGATCTTGATCAAGACTCTGAGCATGAGCCAGTTTGTTGAGTTCATCCACATAAGTCACGGAGAGCTCAGCATACAATACCCCTTTTTGTACCTGGATCTGTTGATGCAAATGACGCAATCGTCCCAGATTCCCCCGTACTGCAATTACCTCCAGGCATTGGTCATGGTTCAGGTGCACGTGCATATTGGAAATGATGTCATGATGCGCCTCGTGCTGTAGCTCCATCAAGCGAATCGGAAGATCACTGATATGGTGATCGTAGACCATCACAATGGTGCCGGCCACATCCTGGTCGGATTGTAATGCAGAAGGTTGCAGTAATGTTTTGCGAACAAGATCACGGAAGGCCTCGGATCGGTTTTTGTATCCCTGTTCCTCAATATACTGGTCAAACTGCTCAATCAGAGGTGTAGGAAACGCCACCCCGAACCGTGTCAAATCTTCTTTGTCTGCCATGCTTCTCCTCCTGCGCCCTCATTTGCTTCGAGTGTACCACAGACTTGTCTGCTCATCGACTATACTGTTGCAAAAAGCGTACTGCCGAATGCATCGCCTGTTGTCCAGCTTCAGTCTCCAGATCAAATTGATAATCATGTCCCAGCTTCTCGGATGAGTTCGAGAAAAATAAGGTCTCCGCATCAACATCAAGTCGCTTCAAGACTTGTGCCAGTTCAATCGATTGACTGGTCAATGGGTCATCATTGCCTGAGGTAATAAATGCAGGCGGGTAATCTGGTGTGGCCTGTAGAACGGTCGACATTTCATCCAGACGCGGGTACTCTTCAAATGTTTTGACTCCGGTATATGACCAGAGAAATGTCCGTATGAGCGGAAATCCCGTTTCCGCTACCGTGCTCAGATTGTAAGGTCCACAGAATAGAAGGACTCCGCGTAACTCTTCCGGCTGGGTGGCTGGCGTTATATTCATCAGCTTGGCGAGGGATGGATTCGTCACCACTGCCGCGGTCTGACTTGCAATCTGGGCACCTGCCGAATTGCCTGCGAGAAATATGTTTTCCGGGTCACCCTGATACTCACTGACATGGTTCTTCACGTAAGTCAAAGCCTGATTCGTCTGGATCACGGGAATGGGATATTTCGTATCCGGTGCGAGCGCATAATTCATACTGACCACAACGTAACCCTGTGTGGCTAATTGTACGGCATAATCTGCGGTGTCCTCTTTATCCCCCAATACCCATCCACCGCCATGAACCCACAGCACAACAGGCAAAGGTTCCGATGTTACGGAAGGATAATAGATATCTAGTGTACTGTCATTACGCCCTTTGTCTGCATAGGGCACATTCGCAACACGAGTTACGCCTTCCGAGATCATACGGTCCTTGCTGTTCGTATCTGGATTAGTAGTTTCAATTAATGATTTTAATAAAAATACCGTTATTTTAGGTGTCCATTGTGTACCAATCCCGATAAAAACTATGAACATAATTAGTACCATGCTGGGAATCCAGTACCGTTTACGTTTAAACCCTCTTGCCCCCGTACGTTTCGTTTCCAACTTGGACTGCAATAATTTCACCTCGTTCCATCATCATCGAAGCGTCTTTACGTCTAAAGTTGTGTACGTTGCGGAGAGGACCGGGTTTCCTCTTATTTGGGTCTTTTGGCAATTTCCTGTCTGACTTTCACATAAGTAGTGGATACTTTTTGCTCCAGTGTATGAATATTTTGTTTTGTGCCTGCCCACTTCTCTGCTGCAGAAGCCAATGTGTTCAATGAGCTGAGTATACGTGACGTTTGGCCTTGTTTTGTAATCTGTTTGAACTGTTGTAGGGCGTTTGAATATCGTTCTTTCGCCAGGCTCGCCTGTTTTTTCGCCGTTTGAATCTGTTTCTTCACCGGATCAGCCCCCGCCAGAACAGCGCGCAAACGTTTTACTTCCGTGGTCTTCCGTTTACGTGCTTCGGCAAGCTCCTTTTTCTTGATCCGAATGTCTTCTCTGGCAAGCTGTACAACGGGTCTTAATGTGTCGGCTTGCGTACGAATCGCTGCACTCCATTCCTTATTTTTGATGGCTTTGGCTGCATCCAGCTGTCTATTGACTGAACTGTACAGGGCGAAGAGCGGTTCATAACGGGCTTGGGTTTGCTTCACCTTTTCAGCTAAAGCTGCGATTTTCGCGTCATCGGTTTGTCTTATTTCTACACGCAATCGCTCTAACTCCGCGGTATTGGCGGCATGAAGTGTCTTTATTTTTTGTTCCCAAGCCTGCTCTTGTGTCTTCCAGCTCCCCACTTTCTCGTACGCTCGTTGTAGAGTCAACTTATTCTGTGCATCGGCTTTGTTCAGTACGGTATCCCATGCTTTCTGCGCTGTGACGCCAAGATCTATACCCGCTGCCTCGGCTGTTGAAGCAAAATAAATCGTGCCTGCGCTGAACAGAATTACAAGCCCTATAAGCAGGCGTGACCTGAGTAAAAGATGAACTAACGATGGCAATTGATCACGCTGGACGTTACTTTGTTCCATCATGCGATTATGGCTACCTTCTGTTGGAGAAGGGTAAGAGATGTCACTGTCAATCGTCTCCATGGCCTCCTGATCATTTATCGTTTCCTTCCACGCTTCTGTTTGCATGCATTCCTACACCCTTTCTTCTAAAATATTTAGCAGAATAGCCAATGAAATCAGCGAACGACAAAAAAAGCACCCGCAAGTCAGGCATTTGCCTGCTCTTACGGGTGCTTCCCACATAAGCCGTTCCATATGAGATTCGATCGAACGAGTCGATCAAACTTTTCCTTTTTCTAATATATTCCATACACTGTGTCTGGTCAAGTCGTGCTAGTTTGACTGGTCTGATATCAACCCTTCAATCAACGGGAGAACCCTTCCCGCTTATAGTTAACAACTGATACAGCTCAGCTTATTGATTGACCAAAATAGCTTTCATTTCCTCGGTCAGATCTTCTTCTTTCAGCATCATGTAGATGTTCGGCCCCCTTACCGAGTTAAGCTTAATTTGGTAGACCGTATCCTGATCGGTGTAAAAACCGGTTCTTTGTCGCAGGAGCAGATCGCTGATTATTTTTTTGTTTTTGGTAGCGACCTGTCTGTTACCATCGATATTTACATCCACAAAATTAGGCTCAGGATACACCATTCTGTATTTACCGGGATTATCAATCTCCTGTTTAACAAATTGGGCAGAAGCCATATCCTCAGCCGATACCGTAAGTTGATCATAGAGATTGTTCTGTTTGAGCCATTCCAGCAAGCGGCCATAGCTTGCCTTGAACTGATAACTCGCACTGTGGCTCGGTCGATCCAGCTTTTCTTTGGAAGATGCTTCATCAAGATAATCCTGGTAGACTTCTATCGAAGCAAACGATTCCCATGAGGATAGCTGGTCCTCATATGTCTGATTGAGTATTTCAGACTTCAAAAGTTCCTTGAATTCACGAATCAGCTTAGGATCGCTAATGAATACTTTACGCTCCGAGTTGAGACTGGATCGAATACCAATACTGCGAACATCTTCATCCAGTGCATAGGTTTCATAAGTCGTTGATTTATAATCTTCCCACTGTTTGACCTCTGCTAATTCCTGCCTGAATTCTTCTTCGGGAATCTGATACCTACGTGTCATCGTTTTCCCATTATTGAGTTGGTAGTCGATCAATACATATTCATCGTTGCTTCTGTTCTGATTACGTACTCTTTCGAGCAAAGGCAGATCGGAGTGCACAATTTTCTGATGCAGTGCAAGCACAGCATCCACATAACCCGGAGTATCTGAGTAAAACGGGCTATCATCCAGTTTTACGCTTGTAGCATTCACATAGATGTAATGGTCTCCTCCCAGTCGTACCATTTGTACATTTTCCTTTGAGGGCACATTATTAGCGTAACCGTTCCAATCGGCTACAGGGATATACAAAATTAATCCTGCCACGATGCCATATACTGCAAACCGGGGGAGTAACCTACTGCTCCAGATGAGCCATGTTTTACGTATAATCATCTCAGCACCAATATAACCAACCACTCCACCTAGTAGATATCCAAAGATACCCCATACACCTGATCCTTCAGGAGCAATTCTGGTAAAGTAGGCACCTCCTAATAATACCAATGTGAACATGAATCCAAAACGGAAGATGGGTTTGACGATCCTGAACGTAATTGCTTGTGTCGCCGACTCTACATGTCTTCTCGCATACAGCACATAACACAACACGAAGAGTATACAAGTTATAGCCGCATAAATTCCCAATTCCCCCCATTCTGGAGGATAATAACCCATAGAGCCCATTCGGAAGAGCAGGGATGTTTTTTCCATGTTAAAGTTACTCGAATTATTGTACGGAAAGCCCAGTAAATAACGTTGTAAATGAAGTTCATAAACTCCCCAAAAGATCACCGGGATTAATATTAGACCAAAAACTGTAAGTCCTTGCAGAATAGATTGGCCTATACACATTCCCACGGCAACCGTCAGGGTAAACATAAACAATGAGAAGATGCTCATCGTCACGCCCCACATCCAGATATCATGGCCACTGAAAATATAGGACGGTTGATCGAGCACCGCCCATACCCATCCGGTAACCCCGGTGGTTATCCAGATCGGAAGCAGAATCATGACATATCCGGTCAACAGATTCATCGTTAACAGATGTTTACGCTGCAAGGGCAGACTGTGGTATAAGTCCGCAGGCGCACCAGTTTGAATATAGCGGAACAGAAATAGCGCTATGGCGACAGGAAAGGTCAGCGCAAATAGCAGATGAATTTCATTGGCCTGAAACAGACTGGTGATTTCCAGAGGTACTTCTATATATTGTGTTCCAATATATAGCGGAAGTGAGAACAACAATGTGATCAGATAAAGAATGCCTATCCATCCATGCTGTCTGAAATTTTGGATCAGGATGCCCCGGTTACAGAACAATCGGTTGAATATCATACCCTGCGTCCTCCATTTCATAGATAAAGATTTCTTCTAGTGTAAGTGGCAATATATCGAGCAGATACGGATCATGTATACGGAATTGATCCGTTACCTGTTGTCGGTTGCCTTTGACAATGTACAGGGATACACTTCCCCGTTTCTCTTCATGCAAAATATCAATCTGCTCATACATGGCTTTGGCATGGTCTGGGTGGCGGAAAGCGACCTGAATTTTATGCGTATCCGCCTTCAGATCATCGAGATCCTTCTCTACAATAATTCGGCCTTTGTGCATAATTGCCACATGATCACACAGATCTTCGATCTCACGCAAGTTGTGGGACGAGATGACAATGGTCACCTGACGCTCAGCTGCTTCCTGGAACAGCAGATTTTTAATCTGCTGGCGCATGACGGGATCAAGACCGTCAATCGGCTCATCCATCAGCAATACTTCAGGCATACAGCTAAGCCCCAGCCATACGGCTGCCTGACGGCGCATGCCTTTGGACATGCGATGCAGCTTGCGTTTTGCATCCAGTTTGAACACGGTGGCCAGTTGCTTGAATCGCTCCTCATTCCAGCGTGGATATACGGAACGATAAAATGTAGCCATCTGAGTTACTGAAGATTGCGGGAAAAAGTAGGGAGAATCGGCCATAAAAATCGTGCGGCCTTTGAGATCCATATTTTCATAAATTTCAGTATCCTCGATACGAACAGTCCCGCTGTCCTGACGGTAAATGCCAGCCATCATTTTGAGCAGCGAAGTCTTGCCTGCCCCGTTGGAACCGAGCAAACCATAGATCGACCCCTTATGTATGTGCATCGTTACGCCATCTACTGCCTTTTCCTGTTCAAACGCTTTGACGACTTGATTCAGCTCAATCATGAGGCTCCTCCTTCTCTATACGGGCCATCGCTTCCTCAAACAAAAGCGTCATATCCGCTTTGGTCAAGCCGGAATACGAAGCTTCTGCAATCAACTTCACCAGAGACTCTCTGATCTCATCTCTCATGGCTTCATTCGGATGTTCCACTGACGATGATACGAAGCTTCCTTTTCCCTGCAAAGAATAAATGTAACCTTCACGTTCAAGCTCGCGATACGCTTTCTGAATCGTATTTGGATTCACAGTCAGTTGCGTAGATAACGCACGAACGGAAGGAAGCTGCTCGTCGGGCTTTAGAATACCGTATACGATCATTTCTTTGACTTTGTCCACTAGTTGCTCGTAGATCGCCTTACGGCTGCGTACATCTAATTCGAACATCCCGCACCCCCTTTCTGTAAATGTGTGAAATAACCTATCGGTTTAAATGACTGTATCTAAGGTGCATGTGTAGTTATCTGGGTGTAAAAAAGGCGTTACCTGAGCTGTACAGTTGTACGTATTCAACTCTTAGGTGTATTAACTGTACTACTATTATTAATACAGTTAAATCGGATTGTCAACCGTTAACTTTGACTTCTTGTTTTATTCGGAGTACGTTAAGAAAGCTAGAACATATGGTATATTTGACATATATCACTTTTGGGGGCAGATTCATTCCGGCTTATGATGGGGCTCGAATCAGGTTGGCATTCACATGAAGTGAGGCAAATCAGCTGTCTGAAGTGATGTGGCTAGATGTAGCTAGATGCGGCTACTTGAAGTGATGCGGCTACCCGAAACCTTTGCTTTACCGCTTTTGACAGAATTACATGTAAAGGTTGTTCAGGTCTTTCTCCTTCCGTTATGATGGAGATGAATTGTTCGACAATCACTGTATATTGATTACTTTTTATGTGCGCGTTTAACCTGATTGGTTGTTCGGTCTGATATGGCGTTATATATGTTGTGTGTTGCGTTATAGATCTACTGTCTGTACAAACGGTAGGCCGTATAGCAGGCAACTATATTAGAGTTAGCAAACCTGTACATTTGCTTTAAGTTTGGGTTTGCACAAATGAGCTACTATGTAGTCATCAAGTCTAGACCCCGCCCGTTATTCGTTTGGCTTGTTGGTGAAAAATCCGATGGCCGATATATGATTAGCATTGATTGGGTCGGAGCAGTCTTCAGCCTTTTTAATTGTTAAATCTGTCCGTTTGGAGTGCTCGCTCTTACTGTCCGCACTGAGCATACATATTTCATATCTGTCTTTCAAAGGATGGACATGGACATGAGAAAGTACTCCGGAATTGATATTCTACATATAGATCATTTTTAATTTTATATCTAAAAACATCTATATGTAGTGTTTCACTTTTCTGGATGGATATAGTATCTTTTTAGAAAAAGTGTCCACACTTTGAAAGACAAAATTAAGATAAATGTCCTTTTGTATTGGACAAATATATGCCCGAATTCCATTTGAATTAGTTGAACTATACATGTACACGGAAATATAGAAGGCAGTAATAACCCGAAGAAGTGTAGCTAGAAGCTTGCTGTAAGAAAGATATTATGGAAACATATGCTACACTTCTAGTACCTCACAAGGAGAATCCGAGATGACTGAACATAAACAGGATGAACAGCAGAACAATAAACCGAACGCATCACTCGAAACTAGTGGGCAACAAGGGAAATTAACCGGGGAAGCGACCATTTCAGATATGAGTCTGGTCCAAACAAATTCATCACAGCGTGTGTTAATTGTAACTGCGGTTGATGCGGAGAAAGATGCGGTCCTCCGCGGTTTGGGAGACGCGGCCGCAGAACGATTTGACGTCATCGCTGCGGGCGTTGGCCCAGCCTCTGCCGCAGCGGGAACAGCCGCTACATTGGCATATGCCGTAGCGGCTGCAAGCACAAGTGCGTTGGCGCAGGTTTCCACCGCGCCAAGCACATCCGATGTGGCACAGACATCTGCCACATCTTCAAGGCCGGGGCCCCTTGCCGGAGCCGGATCTTCACCAGCCTACATGCTGGTGATCAGTGCCGGCATTGGCGGCGGGTTCCCCGGCCGGGCAGACGTCGGCTCCCTCGTGGTAGCCGACGCCATGGTTGCCGCCGATCTGGGCTCGCAGACGCCAGACGGCTTCCTTAGTGTGGACGAGCTCGGATTCGGCTCGTCCATTGTGGCGGCGGACGCGGAGCTTGCCGCTCGCCTGCGCCATGAGCTGCAGCGGGCCGGGCTCGCTGTCAGCGGAGGCACTGCGGTCACCGTGTCCACGGCGACCGGAACAGCGGAAACGGCCGCGGAGCTATTGCGCCGCGTGCCGGATGCCGCCGCCGAAGGCATGGAAGGCTTCGGCGTGGCAACGGCTGCCCAGCAGTTCGGCGTGCCAGCACTCGAACTGCGGGCCATATCCAACGCGGTCGGTCCACGCGACCGCGACGCTTGGCGCATCAAGGATGCCCTCGATGCGCTCCAGACTGCTAGTTCCATTTTACGGGAGGTTATTACATCATGAAAATTGCATTTTCCCCTTGTCCAAATGATACATTTATCTTTCACGCGTGGGTGCACGGGTTGATCCCAGGCGCACCTGAGCTGGATGTCCGTTATGCTGATATCGATATTACCAATGGTCTAGCGGCAAATCCCGATGGACCCGATACACCTGAAGTGATGAAAATATCTTATGCAGCACTGCCATACGTGCTATCTGACTATGCTCTGCTTCCTGCTGGAGGCGCCCTCGGCAGAGGATGCGGACCGCTCGTTCTGACTGCAAATGGCACAACCGATCCCAGCTATCTGTCTGGGCGACGAGTTGCAGTGCCAAGTGAACGCTCGACAGCATATCTGTTGTTCCGTCTGTGGGCAGCGCAAAATGTTCCTGGCGGCGTAGGCGAAATTGTCGTCATGCCATTCGATCAGATCATGCCTGCTGTTCGTGACGGCAAGATCGATGCCGGACTTGTCATCCATGAAGCACGCTTCACGTACCAGAACTACGATCTCAAACTGATGACGGATCTCGGTAACTGGTGGGAAAGTGATACAGGTCTGCCAATCCCGCTTGGAGCGATTATCGCACGTCGCAACATGGATGCTCACGCCCTCGCCGGATGGGCACGTGCCTCCGTTGAATATGCTTGGGCGCACCCGGATGAGTCGAGAGCATACGTTATGGAACATGCCCAAGAAATGGACCCTGACGTAGCTGCACAACATATCAGCCTGTACGTTAACGAATTCAGCGCCAATCTGGGCGATGATGGTTACGGTGCAATCACTGCACTGCTTGGTCGTGCGATGAAAGAAGGGCTCGTTCCCGAGTTCGACCTTGATCTGTTGCGGATCTAACATTTATTTATTTTTCAACTATATCTGTACGCTAAATCTAACGAACCCTACACGCCTTATTCAACCGAATATCATGTCACGAAAATTCTAACGAATCTCAGACACCGTACTCGGCTAAAATTCGTTCATATCGTCGACAAACTCGCAAAATTTCGCACAATAACGCTTCTACGATTCGTTAGAAATTGGTAAGTGCGTATTTTCAGCGAATAGCGTGCGCTCAGTTCGTTAGAATCCTGCATAGGGTACATTCCGGGATAAAAACTTTTTAGGTAGCAAGGGTAATGGTGGTGTCCTAGGGTCTTGTTTTTATAAGGGCTTGGGTAGCATCAAGATACTTGTTGCAAACTATTGACTCACTAACCATTTCGGGCTATACATGAGGAACGACATAGAAGAGCTGTCCCCTAACGTCAGACTCGTGACGATGGGACAGCTCTTTTTTTACTTTATATTTCAACTTGATATCTACACTCATATCTATCACTTAGCCAACCCAAGATTGATGTAGAAAGAATGCTGCCACACTCCCTCTACTTTATACTGAATCGACTCCTCTTCCTACCTAACGCAACCATTCCCTACGATTCAGCCACAACCGTGCGGATCATAATTCGCAACGCATCCAGCATCATGGAAATAGGAAGCGACGGAACGGAAGGCTGCAGCACCGCCATCTCTGTTGAGGCTGGAAAGTGTACAAATCCGGCACAGATCGGAAGCCGCCCTACTCGAATGTGATCCAGTACCCGATACATCGTGTTGTTGCATATATACGTGCCTGCTGTATTGGACACGGAAGCCGGAATACCTGCTGCCGACATGTCATTCACCATGGCACGTATGGGCAAGGTGGAGAACAAACCGTCCGGGCTGCCATCTACAATCGGCTCGTCCACAGGACGTTGCCCCTGGTTATCCGCGTAGGAGCCAGGTGGGATGTCTTTGATATTAACGGCGATCCGCTCCGGTGTGATGGACGTTCTGCCCTTGGCCAGCCCACAGGCGATGACCACATCTGGCCGATAGGCTTCCATCTCTTCGATGAGCAGGTCTGCACATTCATTGAAGTGCACGGGCAACAGTAATGTTTTTAGCTCAGCACCCTCCATCACTTCGTTCGCAAGAGCTTCCATTAACGCTCCTGTTGGATTCACCGTATCTCCGCCAAAAGGTTCAAACCCGGATATCAGAATCTTCACCATCACACGTCAGCTCCTGTCTATTTACTCCGATTTGTAACGCAATCCCCACTGGCCCCGAATGGTGTCCATCAGCTTCATGATTTCCAGAGATTCGTCCAGTTTAATGGTATTGCTCTCCGTGCGGCCTTCTAGGATACAGCGTCCCGCTTCTTCTGCCTCAAAAGCATAACCAATGCACGTTCGATCATCCGTGAACTTCTCGGGCTCATCCTGCCCGTTCACATGCAGATAGGCTTCTTTACCCGCCAGGAATAAAGGTAGACGAATCTTGCCTTCCGTACCGTATATAACCGCTTCATTGCTGAGGTTCAGACGAATGGCAGCACTTAGTGATGCAGAACGCCCCTCCGAATAGGACAACAATACGGAAAACTGCTCGTCCACGCCCGTCTTACCAATATTGGCCGTACTCCATACATGCTGGGGCTGTTCGCCAAAGATCATCGAAGCAAAGGAGATCGGGTACACCCCTGCATCCAGTAACGCACCTCCACCAAGATCCGGATTAAGCAATCTGCCTTCCGGCTCCCAGCCCACACGGAATCCAAAGTCTGCCTGGACCAAACGAACTTCACCAATCCGTCCTTCTGCAATCCATGCTCTGGCTTGTTCAATGGGTGGCAAGAAACGTGTCCACATACCCTCCATTAGAAAAAGCTTGCGCTCCCGCGCAGTCTCCACCAGCTGCTCCAACTGACGCGCATTCATGGTGAACGGCTTTTCACAGAGAACCGCCTTGCCTGCCTCGAGACAAGCCATCACATTCTCCTTATGTAAAGGATGAGGTGTTGCCACATAGATAATATCTACCTCAGGGTCTTGCAGCATTTCATCATACGAACCGTAAGCGCGTGCAAAACCATATTCAGTTGCAAACTTCTCCGCGCTTCCCGCTGTCCGTGAACCTACCGCCGCTTTCTCCGCGTTCCCCGCATGTTCCAAATCCTTTGCAAACTGGGATGCAATCCACCCCGTGCCCATAATGCCCCAACGTACTTTATCCCGTCCCACTACTTCTGTCATATTAAAGCCTCCCTACTGCAAATTGATTGAAAAGGTTCACGATTCAGATCAGGCCAACAAGTTATCCCCTTTATTTTACCAAAAAGAAACGCTTACGTCAGAAAACGTTTTCGAATATGTTCTCTCATCAGGCTTCACCAGCTTATTAGCGACTCGAACGTATCTGTACACATTTCAATTCTTCAACAGATTTGCTAAGATTATCAGCAGACTAGGGCCAAGAGGTCTTGTCCCTTAACATACTTGTAACTAGCGACAATCTGGTTAAACTATCGATCACACCTGATAAATGGATTATATACCCTCTGCTAATTATAAATATTTGACTATACTGTACGTTCCAGATTCAATCATTACCTAAACTGTTCAAAAGAGAGGAGGTCGCATAGCATCATGACTACCATCCCCAGTACCGCCCACAGCGGCATGAATCCACACATATTGCATCAGCAGACAAGTCCCAATTCAGAAAAGGAATCCTCAACTCGGGTAGATCTGGATGTATTCCTGCACGATACCCTGATCGAACTTCGTCAGGCGGAGCATGTTACAGCACCTGGGAACTGGCATTGGCAGGCAAACGATCTTACGCATCATACCTTTATATATATGCACAAATTCATAGGCACAATGAACATGAACGGGACCGAATCCCACGTCGTTCGCAAATCAGCTTGTCTGTGCACACCAGGAACTGCCATTGAACTGCTTGGTAATGAAGACCATGAGATTGAATTGTACATCATTCACTTCGATCTGTTTCGGGCTAAGGAGAAAACAGAAGCTAGACGAGTCTACGAACGAGAACTCGGTTCACCTGTCACAGGCTGGATTCAAGGGCCCTTTTATGGCATACAACGGATTGCCACACAGCTTACACAACTGAACAAAGACGGTTCGCAAACAGACCTGAAAGCCCAACTCCTCCTGACGGATCTGTTACATATGCTCTGGCCACATGAAGACCTGACTGACACAGTGGCAGGACAAGATGAACCTGCACAGTGGCTACGGTCAACCCTGCAATATATGCGGGAAAACTACATGCACGAGATCAAGCTGGAGAAGCTGGCAGAACTAGCAGGCATGCACCCATCCTATTACTCACAGCTGTTCAAGAGCCGCATGCAGAAGAATCCAATTGAATACATCACCCATCTGCGTATGAACCGGGCCAAAGAATTGCTCCTCACTTCCGACCTGCGTATCCGTGATGTGGCTCGCGAAGTGGGATACCGTGACGAATTCTATTTCAGCCGACGTTTCCGGAACCATGCCGGTTATGCTCCCACTTCCTATGCAAAGCAGGTCCACCGGAACATCGTGTCGCTCTCTTATCCATACACGGACCACCTGATGACACTTGGCATCACGCCATGTGCGGCTCAGATTCAGGGCCACCTGCCTCATATGCCCAAATCACTAACGCTGCCCTTCCACGCCTATGAACCTTGGGAACAAGGTCGTCAGGCCTTCCTTGATGTGAATCCCGAATTGGTTCTGACCAAGGATAACGCAGCTGTGAAAGCCATGGAGCACATTGGCGATGTCGCCCCAATTATCACCATTCCCTGGAACCAGACAGATGTCTTCGGTCATCTGCAGAAGATTGCATCCATCGTGGACCGCACCCAGGCAGCGAAAGATTGGCTGGATCGACATGAACGCAAGGCAGAGCGTGCACGCAAAAAAATCAAGGAATTGGTCGGGGACATTACCATTGCTGTTGGCACGTTGACCCCCAAAGGTCCACGAATGTACAGTCATCGCAACTTCGGACATGTCTTTTACCGTAGCCTGCAATTAGCCGCTCCTCAGCGGATTCAGACCGAACTGGCCGGCAAATCACCCGGCGTCGGATTCAACTGGCTGCCTTTCACACCAGGAGAATGGGATGGATTGGAGGCAGATGTGCTGGTACTGGCGATTCATTCTATGCATGAAAAGGCAACACTGTTGAAAGAGATGGCTGCGAATCCGCTGTGGAACAGCCATCCTGCCGTAAAAACCGGAAGAGTTCATTTTATCGATTGGAACTCATGGGTCGTATATGCTCCATATTCCATTAACATCCAGCTGGATGAAGCGCTCTCTATGTTGACGAACAAACCTTCAACTCTGTAATCTAAAAAATGTCCATTCCCGAAATCTTAATTTATGCCATGTACGGGCCTGAATTAAGATTTTATAATGATCACTAATTGATAATGATAATCAATAACAATGAAATACGTTGTTGGTAACAAAGGAGTGACCCGTATTCAACATCCGGGACTGCCACATCGTCCGTCCAATTCACGAAAATCTGCAGTGAAGGTTGGGCTGATGTTTTTGTCTGCTATAGCCTTACTGTTGCTAAGTATGTTTGTCGCAATCTCGTTAGGTGCCAAAGGACTGACACTGGAAACGGTATGGACTGCCATTTTTCAGTACAATCCGGCTTTGACACCACATCAGATTATTCATGAGCTGCGGCTGCCTCGTGTCCTTGCCGCGGTTATTATTGGCGCTGCCTTTGCCGTTGCAGGAGCATTAATGCAAGGTATTACGCGTAATCCGCTGGCAGACACGGGCATTCTGGGCATCAATGCTGGAGCTACTTTTGTCGTAGCACTGAGCTTTGCCTTTTGGCCCGGACTGCCTTACGGCTGGATCATGTTTCTATCATTCCTGGGGGCTGTTCTGGGCACACTGCTCATCTTCCTGCTTGGAATGGCAGCACCTGGTGGGCTGAGTTCCATCAGACTGACCGTTGCCGGGGCCGTTATTGCAGCTATGTTAAGCTCACTCAGCACAGGCGTCGCCATTTATTTTGACCTGAGTCAGGATCTGGCCTTCTGGTATGCGGGTGGTTTTGGCGGAATTGAATGGCGGCATCTGAGGTTAATTCTTCCCGTACTGCTCGTGACGCTGGTGCTGATCATGCCACTCGCCCGGCGTGTATCCCTTATGTCACTCGGTGAAGAAGTAGCGATTAATCTAGGGATCAACCTGCGCTGGACGAGATTTCTCGCCCTGGCAGCGGTTGTTGTGCTGGCTGGCGTGTCTGTGTCGGCAGTAGGCTCGATCGGATTTGTGGGACTCGTCATCCCTCACATCTCCCGCAAACTAGTTGGTGTGGATTATCGACTCATCATTCCGATGTCTTCTCTGCTTGGAGCGATATTACTGGTGCTCGCCGATCTGGGCTCACGCATCGTGAACCCACCCGAGGAGCTGGCGGTAGGTATTATGGTCGCTTTTGTGGGTGTACCGTTCTTCCTCTATCTGGCCCGTAAAGAAAGGAGGGCCTTGTAGCGATGAATTTTAATACACCTTCACGAGGTAAACGTTCGATAGTTGTCAGTATCACGCTGCTCTGCATCGCCATTGCCGTTATTGTGCTCAGCCTGAACACGGGAACCATCCGTCTATCACCAATGGCTGTGTTACAGACTTTGCTTGGCAATGGCAGTTCGGATGATCAGATTGTACTGTTTGATTACCGACTGCCTCGCATCCTGGTAACTGTACTGGCCGGAGCAGGACTTGGTATTGCTGGAGCGGCCTTGCAAGGGATCACTCGCAATCCACTGGCGGACCCGGGCATTCTGGGATTACATGCGGGGGCAGCGTTTGGACTAATGGTGTTTGTTAGTCTCTCCTTTACGATGGATGGTTCTGTAGCCTTGCTAATTCCGTTGTTTGCTTTTGCAGGCAGTGTTGCCGCCGCCCTGATCATCATGCTGTTATCTTATGATCGGCACAACGGCGTATCGCCCATTAAGCTGATTCTAGTGGGAATCGCGGTCGCCGCCGGGTTCCATGCGTTGACACTCTATCTGTCCCTGCGTCTGGATGAAGACACTTATTCCTTTGCCGCTCGCTGGCTGGCAGGAAGCGTCTGGGGCCGGGATTGGGTTCATGTACAAGCGTTGCTTCCTTGGGTAGTGTTATGTATCTCGTATATCTGGAGTCGATCCCAAACGCTCGATGCCTTCAATCTTGGAGATGCTGCCGCAACCAGTATCGGGACGCCTGTCCGATCCCAGCGTGTTATTTTGCTGCTCTGTGCCGTGGCCTTGTCTGCCGTCAGTGTATCGATGGCTGGTGGGATCGGCTTTATCGGTCTGGCAGCGCCGCATCTGGCGCGCAGACTTGTTGGTCCGATGCATCGGCATCTGATTCCTGCCGCCGGGCTCATCGGAATGGTTATTCTAGTGACCGCCGATACGATCGGGCGAACGATCTTTCAGCCTAATGCCATTCCGGCAGGTGTGGTGGTTGCTGCGATTGGTGCACCTTACTTTTTGTACCTGTTAGTACGAAGCAAGTGATCTTTTTTTCAAAAATAACAATAAAGACATCCAAGAGATGTTCAAGGAGAATGTGACTACCCATGTTAAAGAAAAATCTTATGCTTGTCATGAGTATCTGTCTGGTGCTTGTGCTCGCAGCCTGTGGAACAGCCAATAATTCATCATCTGCTTCTGGCGGTTCGTCCACGAATACTTCAACTGAAAATCAGGACAACAGCGCAAGTTCGGGAGAGCAACGCATCGCCTCCATGTCGATCCATCTGACCAATGATCTGCTGTCTCTCGGCATTACTCCGGTTGGTTCCGTTATCGGTGGCGAAGCCAAAGGCTTCCTGTCCCATGTTGCTGATCAACTTCAAAATACAACGCCGCTTGGTCCGGTTAAAGACCCGGATATGGAAGCTCTGCTTGCCCTGAAACCGGATGTGATCTATCTGGACGAAGAATTCTCCGGTGACGATATTGCCAAATTCGAAAAAATTGCTCCGGTGCATGTCTTCAATCTGGATGACGGTACATGGCGCGATCATCTGAAAGAGATTGGCAAACTCGTGAATCGCGAGAAGGAAGCCGAGCAATACATTCGGGACTACGCGACCGAAACGGAAGAAGTTAAATCTCTGATTCATGACACGATCGGTGATGGTACTGTGATGGCGATCCGTGTTACTGCCAAAGAATTACGTGTGTTCAGTACACGCCGTCCCATGGGTCCCATTTTGTATGAGGATCTCGGTCTGACTCCTGCCAAAGGGATCACAGATATCGATTCGACTAAACCGTATCAAGTCGTCTCCCGTGAAATACTGCCGGACTATGATGCAGATGCGATCTTTGTGGTTGTGAATTCGGATGATGAAGCCCAAACTATGTTCAAGGAGCTGCAAAACAATCCGATCTGGCAAGGCCTGAAAGCAGTCAAAGCCGGTCATGTCTACCCGATCGGCGCACAACCTTGGCTCGATTACTCATCGATCGGTAATAAAATGGCCATGGATGAAGCCAAAGAAATGTTCTCCAAAAAATAAAGTGTCCTGTACATCTAATATCCATCATCTATAAAAAACAACAAAAAAACCTCACTTTGAGATCGGAACAGCGTAGGTAAGAATCATACTTACGCTCTATTCCCCTCAAAGCTGAGGTTTTTTTGCTTTGGATCTGCCAGCAAGTTGCAATCTCTCCTCTTCCATCAAGTGCGCTCATAGTGTACAGATAATGATCTCAACATCCGTATCGGCAAAAGTTTCCTGGATAATCGGACTGACCTTTTCCCATTTCAGCCTGTCCAACCCGCATCCTATTCGAGGCATAGCCAGTTTCGTAATGCCTTCCATCACACATACGTCTCGCATGGATTCTACCGCATTAGTCAACGATTGATACGTCGGCTTATTGGAGAACTTTGCCTTGGTGACCAGATTCATCGTCCGTCCTACCGGATAACATCGACCAATCTCAAGCGCCTCTTGATTGGCCTGCTCTTGAAGATTCTCCAAACCAAATCGCTCCCGGAACTGCACCGCAATGCCCTTCCCCATCCTTGCATCGGCTGATATGCAGTGCGCAAGCGTGTAATCATCCCCCAGTTCAAATAAATCCTGTTCTCTCTCATGAAACTGCATCGCATTCATCTCCTTTATCAAGCGCTCTCATTCAATCTATATAAGTTGAACTAAAATATTATTTACACTGACACTACGATGACAGAACAACCTTCCAATCGCCGTTATCGTGCAAAAGATTTGTTCAACATATGTAGATCCCTTATTTTTTTTATTAGGCCTCTGACAAAAAACGTTGAAATGCCTTTAATGTTCGCTGCCCAGCTGTCCGATCGTATACAGCAAATACAACGCGTTCAAAGGAGTCCTTAAATCCCTCTCCCACTAACACATCATGAAAATACTTCGCCACCACTTCCGGTTCATTACGAAATACGCCGCAACCGTACGCGCCCAGAACAATCGTGCGGTGACCATTGGAGCCAGCCACATCCAGAATATAACGAATACGTTCCTTCATCACGGACTCAATCTGTAGATCATCAGCTTCTCCACGCTCTTTCACCACACCGGCATTCACCGCTGGCGCAGTAATGAATGATGATACATAATATTGGTCCAGCAGTCGGTCTTCATCATCCCGGATCACCGGAACATCCGGTGAATAAATCATATAATTCGAATAGAGACCCGATCGCTGTTTGCGATTGTAATCGTACATTTCATCCATTTGGGCGATGCACGGGTATAGTCCTGTCGCTCGGGCCAGACTCTCTTCCTGTGCCTGACTTCCGCCAAGGAAGCCACCGCCAGGATTTTTCGCCGATGCAAAGTTCAAACAAACCACATCTTCTCTTTCTTCAGCTACCGTCAAACGAGAAGCGGCTCCAAGTGTAGTCTCGCCAGTAACTTCAATACGAACTGACACTGCTTCAACTTCAGCGGACGGGGCTGCCGGTTGAATGCCAGAGTGAGCTTCTGTACGAGGCATTCCCCTGAGTGCGGAAAGCTCCAAAGGACGATATAACACCGAATTACGGATTGCTTGCTGCACATCAGTGCCAATCTCAACCTTATGTTCATATCCATTTACGTATTGCCCTTCTTCCAGAATAACCAGCGTTTGCTGTGCGATACTGGCCCGCATGGTACGTGGATTGGAGCCGACAATACCAGATGATCTATCGAGTTTACTGTTGTTGTAACGCCCACTGCTGTTCTTGTTATTACTGTTATTGTTCTTATACTGTTGCTTATCACTCATCTGAATCACTTCCTATATCTTCTCTTAGACGGGTAAGAATTTCACCAAGCCAGTTGGTTCCCCGCCATGTTCTTCTATTACGAATACGCGGATCCTCTTCTGCCAGTCCCACACCCCAGATGCGATCATCCGGGCTTGCTTCCACAAGGGTCGTTCCACGAGTGGAGCGTAGCGCGGTTAGCAGTTCTTCGTTTTGTGTAAATTTGGCCAAATTCCCCTCGTAAACGATGCGCTGGCACTCAGCTTGCCATAAAGTCTGGTCGAAGCCTGCGACCTGTCTGCCCAGCTTTTTTTGTACCGAAGCAGAGCTTGCCTTCAGAATCTTGTCTGCGATGGTCTGATCGCCGAACAGTAGCGCTTTCTGGTGCATCATGTATTGCTCCGCACTCGTGTAGTGAACCCCAGTCACGGTAAAATCCGCCGGGTGCCACTGTGAGAACGGAGATGCAGTCCGCCAGAAAAACGTAAACTTTTCCATCCATATCCCCTCTTTACTTGTTCCTCATGTATGCAACGATCCGGCTCCTGGCTTGAATCACTTCGTCCGTGTTCATTGATGCTTACCCTTTTCAGGGTGTCTGCCTCTCTGGATTTAATCTGTACAAGCGGGATGGTCGATGACCGGCACTGCTCGCATACTCTCCCGTTTCAATGACCCAATCGGCAATTTTGCGCCGGAAAGCAGCAGCCAGCAGCTTTTTGCCACTAATGATCTCATGTACTTTCTGAAGTGCAGTCAGTGTAAACGTCTCCGGCATCAGATTGAATGCAATATCCGTGTACTCGATCTTGGATCGCAGACGCTCAAGTGCATAATGAATGATTTTGGCATGATCAAAGGCAATCCCCTGAACTTCACCCAACGTCAAACTATAGTTCCGCACTCGTCCTTCTACCGTTTCTTTCGTCTCAACAATTGCTGATAATTCCTCTGATCCGTTCTTCAAAATCAACTGAAGCTTGCGTTCTGTCAAACGTCCACGCTCGTGAATATGGCGCTTTTCTTCCAGAAGTCGTTGCTCCACCCGAAACCAGCTGGCCTCGCTCGCATCATCACCGGCCTGAAGCTGCAACTCGCTGCTATCGACCAGCGCCATGTAGGAACAGCTGATGACACGCGTACGTGGATCGCGTTCCACATCCCCCCATGTGTACAGTTGCTCCAGATAAATATCATCCAACCCCGTCTCCGTCAGCAATTCCCGCCGAGCAGCATCTTCCAATGATTCCTGCATGGAGACGAATCCGCCCGGTAACGCCCACTGCCCCAGATAGGGATGGCCGCCCCGCCGGATTAGCAGCAACTGCAGTTCGGGTTCCGCAAGCTTGCGATAGTTCTCCTGAGCTTCACTACCTATCGTAAACACCAACATGTCCACGGTGACGGAAGGACGTTCGTAATCGCCAGCATGATACGTTGCCAGAAACTGTTGTTCACTGATATGTACATGGTCCTGATGCTCCCGATAATCGGGGGCTTTTCCACCAGAGGAACCCTCGTAAGTCATAATATACAAACCCCATTCTGTTATTAACAATGTGTTATTAACAATTAGATAATATCAATTTATCACATCATTTTATCTCAGGTCAATATTTCCAGTTCAAAAAAATGAGTTCCCATCACTTGACGATATGTCAAATCGAACTTATGATTTAGTTAGTCGACTAACTAAATGGATATGAACGGAGCAGATGATATGAACCCAGTTCAAAATGATCGGTTAATGGGACAGCTATCCGAACTCGTGAAGCTGAAACGCTACAAGGTTCATGAGAAACTTGTGAATCACCCCGAGTTGTACCCGGGACAGCCTCCTTTGCTGTTCCAGCTTGAACGGGAGGATGGCCAATCTCAGAAAAATCTGGCCGAACAACTTCGGCGCAGTCCCGCAACCGTAACCGTCATGCTCAAGCGCATGGAAACGTCCGGTTATGTGAGACGTGAAGCAGACCCGAAGGATCTGCGCAGTTTGCGGGTATTCCTGACGGACCAGGGGCGATCTGCACTACGAGAACTGAGAGAAGTAGTTCAGGAGTTGGAACGACAGGCCGAGAAAGATTTTACACCTGAAGAATCCCGGCTGATGTCTGCACTCGCACAGCGTATGCTCCAAAACCTGCGTGAATCTTGAGGTGATGCATACTCGCGACAGCGCTAACAACTATTTGCTTGAAGCAGCTAAAGGTACTATGAAATTGATTCACTTATGCATTTAAAACTGAGGTGATTTCCTATTGTGGACGTTAAAACGATTCTTGACCCCGTATAAGTCGGCGGCGATCCTTGCCCCGCTGCTCATGGTACTTGAGGTTGCCATGGACCTGCTCCAGCCCAAGCTGATGTCCAGTATTGTGGATGATGGTGTGCTTGCAGGCAACCTGTCTCATATCGTGACTACAGGTCTGATCATGCTACTTGTTGCGTTAATTGGCTGGGTCGGCGGCGCAGGCTGTACACTCTATTCAAGCAAGGCTGCCGTTGGATACGGCACGGATCTGCGCCAGGAACTGTTTGACCATATTCAAACATTCTCCTTCCGTAATCTGGATACGTTTCAGGAAGGATCTCTGATCACTCGTCTGACCAGTGACATTACCCAGATGCAGACCTTTGTACAGATGCTGCTGCGGATGTTTATCCGTTCGCCGATGCTGATCATCGGTAGTATCATCATGGCGTTTACGATCAGTGTGAAGCTGGCTTTGATTCTTATTGCCACTGTGCCGGTACTGTTTATTATTTTATTTATTCTGATAAAAGCTTCCTATCCGCTGTTCGCCAGCGTTCAGAGCAAGCTCGATCAGGTCAATGCCGTTCTTCAGGAGAACCTTGCCGGCATCCGTGTGGTCAAGGCGTTTGCACGCGCACGTCTGGAGAAAAAGCGGTTCAAGCAATCCAACGAAGATTACACCACAACCGCGGTCAAAGCCTGGCGGATCGTCACACTGAATGCACCTGTGCTCAGCCTGATGCTGAATGCTACGATTGTAGCGGTGCTATGGTTCGGAGGTTTCCAGGTAGTGGGAGGCGATATTGCCGCCGGGGATCTGATTGCTTTTATCAACTATGTAACGGTTGTACTCTCGTCCCTCACGTCCATCGGTATGATGATGATGAGCTTCTCTCGCGCCAAGGTATCTGCTGCCCGGATCAACGAGGTGTTACATACAGAGCCAGATATTCAATCGGGAACCGATAACTCCGGGAATGCACAGTCTCACCAGTCTAATCGTAATCAGTCCTCATCCCAACCGACTCCACTTCCCTCGCGCGCAGCGGGTCAAGTGGAGTTCAGGGATGTATCTTTCCGTTATGACGGAGACCATGCACTTACCGGAATAAATCTGATGGCTCGCCCGGGTGAGAAAGTGGCCCTGATCGGTTCAACAGGCTCAGGCAAAACCTCGCTAGTGCAACTGATTCCCCGTCTGTATGATGCTTCGCAAGGGGAAGTACTCGTGAATGGAGTGAACGTTCGTTACTGGGATCTTCAGGACCTTCGCAGCCGAGTTTCCATTGTGCTGCAGGAATCCATTCTGTTCAGCGGCAGCATCCGGGATAACATTTGCTTCGGCCGGCCCGGTGCAACAGATGCTGAATTACGTGCGGCGGCACAAGCTGCGGCAGCGGATGATTTTATTATGAAACTGAAGGATGGCTATGACACGGAGCTGGGTCAGCGTGGGGTCAATCTGTCCGGTGGGCAGAAACAGCGTATATCCATTGCACGCGCCCTGCTGATGCGACCGGAAGTGCTGATTCTGGATGACAGCACCAGTGCTGTGGATTTGCGTACGGAAGCGAGTATTCAGAAGGCTTTGCAATCCTTGATGAAAGACAGCACGACCTTTTTGATTGCACAACGGATCTCTTCCGTGAGGGATGCGGACTGTATCTACGTTATTGATGAAGGACAAATCGTTGCCAGGGGCACGCATGATGACCTTATGGCTCATTCATCACACTACCAAGCGATCTATTATTCGCAGCAACGGAAGGAGGATGTTCAATTTGGCTAAACCTGCATCTTCCTCCATTCAACAAACGGTCGTGCCTCCTATTGGAAGACCCGGACCAGCGGGCAGAGGACCTGTTCCCAAAGTCAGAGCCAAAAATGCTCGCCACGCCCTGATCCGGGTATGGTCGTACATGGGACGTCATCGCAAAGGAGTTATTGCTGCATTGGTGCTAACCGCTCTCGGCACACTCCTCAATCTGGCAGGACCTTATCTTCTCGGCCGCGCTGTTAACGAACATATCGTTCCCAAAGTAACAGCTGGTTTGCTGAAGGAATGTCTTCTTTTACTGAGTGTATATGTCCTTGGCTCGCTCCTGATGTGGGCTCAATCCTATGTCATGATTGGTGTGTCACAGTTGACCGTCAAGGATCTGCGACATGCGTTGTTCTCCCGACTACAAGAGCTACCGATCAGCTTTTTTGATAAAAATCAAAGCGGGGATCTGATGAGCCGGGCCACCAATGATATCGATAACGTGTCCACAACGCTGAATCAAAGTGTAACCCAATTGATGTCCAGTGCCATCCTGCTCGTTGGCTCCTTGTCGATCATGTTTGCACTCGATGTCCGGCTTACCCTGCTCAGTCTAATAACGGTACCGTTAATTACCATCGCTACTCGCCTGATCGCTTCGAGAACACGTACACACTTCACCGCCCAGCAGAAATTACTTGGTGAGCTTAACGGGTATGCTCAGGAAACCATTGCTGGACAAAAAGTCGTAGCTGCTTATAATCGTCAGGATCAGGCACATCAACATTTTGAAAATCTGAACGAGAAACTTCGCACATCCAGCACACAAGCCCAGACCGTTTCGGGTCTGGTTGGACCTACAATGAACGTGATGAACAATATTGGGTTTGCCATACTGGCTTCTGTAGGTGGATGGATGGCCTATCATGATCTGACGTCCATTGGACTGATCGTCAGCTTTCTCGCTTACTCCCGTCAGATTGAGCGGCCGCTCAACGATCTGGCCAATCAGTACAATCTGATTCAGGCTGCAATTGCAGGTGCTGAACGCGTGTTCCACATCATGGATACACCTGGCGAATACGTGGAGGAACAGAAGAAACAACTGGATCAGATTCAAGGTAAAGTTGTATTTGAAGACGTCTCATTCGGGTACAGTGCGGAGCGAGACATTCTGAAGAAGGTTAGCTTTACCGCTAAACCAGGTGAGATGATTGCACTCGTTGGACCCACCGGTGCAGGTAAAACGACCATTATCAACCTGTTACCCCGTTTCTACGAGATTACAGGCGGACGGATTACCATTGATGGATGTGACATCTCGGAACTGGAGAAGGATCCATTGCGGCGGCAACTCGGCATTGTGCTTCAGGATGCCTACCTGTTCTCAGGTACCATTCGCGACAATCTCGCCTACGGCAAGCCGGACGCTACCGATGAACAGATCAGGCAAGCGGCTGAGCTGGCGAATGCACACTCGTTCATCCGCAAACTGTCGCAGGGCTATGATACCCCTATCATTTCTGGAGGGAGCAATCTCAGTCAGGGGCAGCGGCAGCTGTTAACCATTGCCCGGGCAATTCTGGCTGATCCAGCCATTCTTATTCTGGATGAAGCAACGAGCAGCATTGATACGCGTACGGAGATGCAGATTCAAGAAGCGATGCGCACATTAATGAAAGACCGCACCAGCTTCGTCATCGCCCACAGACTGAGCACGATTCGTGAAGCCGATCAGATTCTCGTCATCGATGATGGACAGATTGCTGAACGTGGAAGTCATGAGGATCTCATGCAACAGCAAGGTTTTTATTATCAGCTCCATCAAGGACAACAAGATTAACCCACCGTGCCTTTGAAGACAAGACAAAACGCCGCATTAGGTTCCGTTTTATTCCGGACCTTTGCGGCGTTTCCATTTTATCGCTTCATTCGTACAATTCCGCGTGTAGATTTATATAGAAAATTCAATGTGTGTTCTTTAAATTCAGAAGGAGGTAAATTGTTTATTGCTTCAATAGATTGATCAAGAGTTAGCTTTTGGCGAAATAAAATGGTATTAATCTTTTTTATCGTGCTTATTTCTTCATTTGAAAATCCACTTCTTCTTAGACCAACGATATTAACACCATGTATGTACGAACGTGGACCATCTGCTAAAGAATATGGAACGATATCTTGTGAAACTTTACTTCCCGCTCCAATCATCGCAAACCTTCCTATGTTACATGATTGGTGTACACCAGAACCACACCCCAAAGTGATATGGTCTTCAATATTAACATGTCCGCCAATTTGCACATTATTAACGATGACGTTGTGATCTCCCATCAATACATCATGTGCGATATGAGCATAATTCATAATAAAGTTGTGACTTCCTACTCTCGTGAAACAATCTCCTTTTGATGTGCCTTTACATATGGTGGCATACTCTCTCACGGTATTATTATCTCCTATAATGAGATATGATTCTTCGCCTTGGTAACTTTTATCTTGTGGGTCTGAGCCGATAATGGCACCATGTGAAATATAGTTATTCCCCCCCAATATCGTGTTAGCCCCTATGATAACGTGACTTCCAATCCTACACCCGCTACCTATTTTTGAATTTTCTTCAATGATACTGAAAGGTCCAACTTCGACATTGTCCCCAATTACTGCTGTAGGATGAATAATGGCTGAATGATGTATCATTTAGCACCTTCCTTTGTTTTGGAAAGTTCATTAAGTTTTTCATTTAGTTTTTTTATCGTTTGGGGGAGTCTGGAAAGTGCAGCGGATTCTCGTAGTTGTCTCTTATGTGAACGAGCTGTATATCCCGAAACCATTGAGTTCTCGGGCATGTTTTTAGTAACCATAGTTTTAGCTAAAACAACGCAGCCATCTCCAATGGTGATATTATTAATTACCGCACTTCCACCAGCCAATATGACGCGATTACCAATTTTTGATGAGCCCCCAATTGCACTTGTACCTGCGATAATGCAGTGCTCACCAATTTGAACATTATGGCCAATTTGAATAAGGTTGTCCATTTTAGTTCCTTTACCAATGCTTGTTGAATCAATCGTTCCGCGATCAATAGTGGTGTTTGCACCAATCTCAACATCATCAAAAACAATGACATTTCCGATATGTGGTATTTTCACTTGTTTTTGACCATCCCATTCAAAACCAAAGCCGTCAGCGCCAATTACTGCGCCTGAGTGAATGATGACATTATCTCCGATGAAAGTATCATGAAGAACAGTGACATTAGGGTGGATTAAGCAATTCGTTCCAATGGTCACATTTTTCCCAATAAATGAATGCGCGGAAATAATAGTATGATCCCCAATAGACACATCTTCTTTAATTACCGCGAATTCGTCGATCTGCACATTGTAGCCTAACGTTACCGAAGGCTCAATTGCTTCTGATGATACTACACCGCTACTTTTGGTTTTCTCACTAAACATTTCAATTAAGCGAATAAAATCGAGCCTGGGATTCTTCACCTTAATAACAGGCACTTTAAATTCTATTAATGTCGTTTCTGGCACAATGAAAGCTGAAGCATTACATTGATCTAATTTATTTAGATTTTTATCCGTTACAAAAGCAATTTCTCCCTCTTTAGCAGCATTAATTGAACCTACACCTGTTATAACGACATTGCCATCACCTATTAAAATCCCATTTAACTGTTCAGAAATTTCATTCAAATTACATGGCATGATAAGGCCTCCTTTTGTATTTAAATTAGATTATTTAATAATTCTCGAGCAAAAAGAGTGTTCAAATAATGAGACGTTCCCGCTCCTATGATTCTTGCATGAAAAGGAGGATTCAAAGCTAAATCGCCAATAAGATCCAGTAGCTTGTGACGAGACAATTCATCATGAAAACGTGAATTGGGATAAATTTTCTTTTCACCAATAACTATTCCATGCTCTAAAGAAGCGCCTTGAATTAAACCTTTGCTTTTTAAGTACATTATTTCTTCTTCAAAACAAAATGTTCTAGCTGGTGCAATATCAGTTAAGTAATTGTTTTCTATAAAATTAAAATTGGAGGTTTGATCCGAGAGGTAGGCCATTTTATGTTCATTTTTAAAGCACACGCAATAGGAGATCATAGAAGAGGGATGAGCTTCAAGAAAAGAATTACCGTGCTCAACTCTAATTTTTTGTTGTAAATGAAGGTATGTTTTTTTAATTTCTTGCTGCAGATGGCCAACTTCTGAAATCTTGGCTGCAATATCGATAGAGCTACCATCAAAGATTGGTAATTCTTCACCATTAACATCAATAATCACGTTATCGATGCCCATCCCTCTAACAGCAGACAGTGTATGTTCAACCATAGATACAGAGTATCCATGGTTGTTTTTAAGCTGTGTGCAACGTTCCGTATTGGATACATTACCGATTTTAGCTTCAATAATTTCATATGGATGTACATCCACTCTTCTAAAAACAATACCTGTGTTTGGTTGTGCAGAATGCAGAGTTATCTCTGACAAATTACCACTATGTATAGCAATACCTTCTAATATAAAACTATTACGAATCGTTTTTTGGTACATAACATCTCCTCCGTTTTAATTGAATATTATTCTACTGAAATAATGGAACAGCCCACCCTGTTTAACGTGTAACTCACCAAACAGCCTCGCTCCCTTTGACATAATTCTCACATCCGACGCCTATTTACATGTATTATATCCATTATGATTAGCTGATGTTGTCGATATTTGGAGGCATGTCAAATTCACATGGATATCTAGATTTATAATTAAAGTAGGACAAACGGTTTATAGGAATTGCATATTGCTAAACTAGCATACGTCACACTGCTAAGCACTGTGCTATGTGGAACGAAAAGTGAAATACGCATGCTGACGAAAGAAGTGAACCGCCGTTATGACAAGCGGGCTATCGCCAAATGCGCACCCAATTCAATCGAAAGCTGAACCAAAAGTACAATAAAAGGCGCTATACGGAGTGTTTGATCTGTCTTTCTCCGGACAAATACCGAAGAGCGGCATAACAAGAAACCTCAGCACGTCACTCGAGCTAAGGTTTCTAAACAAATCTTTTTTTCAAAACTGTCTACTTGACGGGGAAAAGTTCAGCGTTTTTGTTTGTTGCAATTATGCCCCCATAGGTAAATAAAGGGTGAATGTAGAGCCAATCCCCATTTCACTATGAACGGTAATTTTGCCATGATGATCCTGGGCAATTTTCTGACAGAGTGCGAGCCCAAGTCCAGTACCTTCTTCCTTGGTTGTATAAAAAGGATTAAAGATCGTTGCCAGCGAATGCTCCGGAATACCGATTCCCGTATCGGTAATGGAGATGAGCGCCTGGTTTCCATCTTGCGACAGATCAATATGCACCTCACCGGGTTCTGCCATCGCTTCAAAAGCATTGCGGATCAGGTTAATTAGGACCTGCACGATCTTGTCACGATCCATGTTGACCACAACTGGTTCACCAGTAATTTCAAGTGTAATCCGATGCCCGCGCGATGCCGCATCCGATTCAGTTAACGACATGACTCGTTCAAGACAATGCCCCACTCGTTCGAGCTTCATGTGATTGGCCTGCGGTTTGGAGAACTGTAAAAACTCGGCCGTTAGATTCGTTACCCGTGTTACCTCACCCATAATGACCTCATACCACGGAGCGATATTGAAGGCCTGTCCCCGTGAAAGCTGCAGGAAGCCTCGAATGGCAGTCAGGGGATTGCGAATTTCATGAGCCATGCCCGCAGCCAGCTCACCAACAGCCCGGAGTCTTTCGGAACGGAAGACCTCCTCTCCGTTCTTTAACCATTTGTTGCGTTGCTGCTGAAACAACCTGTCCTCCGCCACCGTAATAAAGTGCTGCAACGTCTCAGACATTCCCGGATATAAGGAAATAATGTAGTTTACCTGCAGTCCCCTTAACTCCCCGTTCAACAGTGACGCCATGCGCTCTTCGATATTTTGTATTTCAGGCAAAACTACAGCATACCGATCCCCCGCATATCGGGATACACCATACGCATCTGCAAACTGCTTTGACACACTTTCGCCTGTGGCTTTGATTAGATTACTCCAGTTGTCTTCAACCTCTTTGTCAAACCCATTGAAGTTCTGAATGTTCAAGATAATCAGTAAAAATGATCGTTGCTCGTCCGCCGTTTCCTTCAATACGTTCATATATCCCTCGTAATTCAACAATCCGGTAAGCGGATCATGGAGGTTTAGAAACCGATTTTTTTCCCGAAGCCGACGCTTCTCGACCTCACTGTTAATCAACGTGTGATACAAAAAAATGATAACAACCGAGGTTAACAGGTCAAATAACGAAACCAGCAAAGCATATGTATCTACAGGCACATACGAAAGCCGAATCACCGTATATTGCAGCATGAGCAGCAGTGAGATCGGTAAAGTCTGTGCTACGCGTTGTTTATCCTGAATCACCGAAATAATGAGCATATAATACAACATGTTGCACCAGTTCAGTTGACTGAAATAATGGAATAGTCCGAGAAAAATCCAATGAAACTTCCGCAGCACTGGATATCTTCTCTCCCCATAAATACTCGCTACAAATAAGGTCCCCGCTAACAACATTAATGCCGGATGAGGGGTAAGCCTTAGAACATAAGAGGACAGAATGACAAGCAGACAGCCTAGTGGGAATATCACCATTTTCATCGTGTAACTTAGCAAATAGCCTCGCCCCCTTTGACATAAAAAATCACACCTAACAACTTATGTACATGTATTATATCGATTATGATTAGCTGATGTTGTCGATTAGTGGAGGCTTATCAAATTCGCATGAATGTATAAATTACGAAGGCAATAGGACATATGCATGAATTGTAATAGACAAAAGTGAAACAATTATTCTACGCATGGATCACTATTATTCTACAATTTATTAATGGATGAATTTAGGAAAACATCTTGCTTATGGAGGATCTACATGACAACACAACGAAAACCACTAGGAATCGGAACGCTCTCTCTAATCGTACTGTTAATGGGTCTCGCCTTTAACTTCCAATGGGACAAAGCAAATTTTAGATCAGCCATTAAAGGTTAAACAATTAAAGCCAGCTCTCTATATCCCGAGAGCTGGCTTCTTTGCTGCTTTACCATATAAGATGAATAGATTTTTCACACCATAAACGTAGAGTACAGAACCAATCTGAAGAAGCGGAGCTGAAAGCTTTTTGAAAGAAAGCTACTTCGGAAGCATGCACCTCGCCTTTATCCCCGGATTTTCACTTCTCTAGAAGGGAATCCAAAAATCTGGGGATAACAGCGATCAGAAGATTGTTCTGTCATCGGAGTGACTGGTGTAACCTCTTGAGGCTCATCCTATTTCTTTGCCATATACTTACGGATATCAAAAGCCACCGCAGCAACAATGATCAATCCTTTGATAATCAACTGCCAGTATGGACTCACACCGATAAACGTCAGACCATAGTTAATAACCCCGAAGATCAGCACACCCGCCATAACTCCAGGTACCGTTCCAATACCACCTGCCGTTGATACGCCGCCTACCACACATGCGGCAATCGCATCCAGCTCATACATGTTACCGTAATTGTTTGTTGCTCCACCTGTGCGTGCTGCCTCAAGCACACCACCCAGGCCATACAACGCACCCGCAATGGCATACAGGGCAACCAGGTTGCGTGCCACATGAATCCCGGATACATGCGCTGCCTGAATGTTGCCACCGATCGCGTACATGTTTTTGCCGAGACGTGTTTTGTTAAAGATCACCCAGCAGATTAACGCCACCGCAATCGCAATGAGGACAATATACGGTATGGAATAACCCCCGCCCAGATCAATGTATCCAGAGCCAATAACGGTAAAATCGGGTCTCAATCCTCCGATCGGCTGTGACTGGTTGGGTTCCGTATCAAAATAAATGGAATTCAGTCCATACACGGCTACCATCGTACCCAACGTTGCGATAAAAGGTGGCACATGTAATTTGGCGACAATGAGTCCATTCACCAATCCCACGAATAGACCTGCGGTAATCCCGACAAGAATCGGTAGACCCACCCACAATTGGGGCAGATCAGGGAAGAAGCGGTTTGCATACTCGTCAATTTGCAACATCGATGCCGATACAACAGCCGTCAGTCCAACCACACGTCCAGCGGACAGATCTACCCCGCCCGTGACGAGGATAAAGGCTGCACCAAGCGCAATAATGGCCCGTGTGGAGGACTGCTGTAAGATGTCCCGCAGTGTAGAGAAGGCAAGAAAATTCGGATCGGCAATAGCAATACCAATGATGAGCAGAATCAATACGATAAAGATCGCGCGCTGTGTGACATATTGTTTCACTTGATTGATCATCTGTGTGTTCATCTGTTTTCCTCCTGACTAAGCCATCCGCTGTTGCGCGGCCAGCCTCATAATATCCTGCTCGGTTGCCTCGGCTCCGTCCACGATTCCGGTGAGACGCCCTTCGCTCATCACCATAATGCGATCCGACATACCCAGCAGTTCTGGCATCTCTGAGCTAATCATGATAATGCTTTTGCCCTGACGAGCCAGTTCCGTAATAATGGTGTAAATCTCGAATTTGGCCCCTACATCGATTCCACGCGTCGGTTCGTCCAGCAGCAGGATCTCCGGGTCGGTCAGCAACCAGCGGGCCAGCAGAACTTTCTGTTGATTACCGCCAGATAGGTTTCGAATCAGCGTGTTAACTGAAGGCGTTTTGGTTCTAAACTTCTGCGTCTGTTCCCGAGCCTCTTCCCGACCCTTTTTCTCGTCCAGTAAGCCCACGCGATTTCGGTAGCGCCCCAGACTGGCGATGATCGTATTCTCATACACCGACAACACGGGGAAAATCCCAGTGACCCTTCGTTCTTCCGTGAGCAACGCGATGTTATGACGCTTTGCTGCTGCGGGAGAATTAATCTTCACCTTGCGCCCATGAATCGAAATGGTACCTGAAGCGAGTCCGCGCAGTCCGAACAAGGACTCAATCAGTTCTGTCCGCTGTGCTCCAACCAGGCCACCAATGCCGAGCACTTCACCTTTTCGCAGCTCAAAGGATACATCACGAAACGATTTGGACTGATTCGATGTCAGGCCATCCGCTTTCAATATCACTTCACCGGGTACGTTCGTTCGTTCCGGGAAACGTTCGTCCAGATCACGACCAACCATGCGCGTAATAATCAGATCGGTCGTTAAATCCGCAGCATCCCAAGTCCCGACAACGAAGCCATCACGCATGATCGTCACTTCATCCGAGATCGTCAGGATCTCCTCCATCTTGTGGGAAATGTAGATTATGGACACGCCGCGACTGCGCAGTTCATTAATAATGGCGAAGAGCTGATCCACTTCCTTCCCCGTCAGGGAGGAAGTTGGCTCATCCATGACGATGACTTTGGATTGAAATGAGACCGCCTTGGCGATTTCCATCGATTGAATCTTGGAAACAGATAGTGTTCCAGCTTGAGCCTTCGGATCAATATCCAGATTCAAGTCCTTGAACAGCGCCAGAGTATCGGTATACATGCGTTTCTCGTCCACCAGTATTCCCCTCATCGGAAAACGACCCAGCCAGATATTCTCCATCACTGGACGATGCGGTACCGGATTCAGCTCCTGATGAATCATGGATATTCCATGCTGAAGTGCCGCTTTGGAATTCGGAATATCCACATCCTTCCCTTCGATGCGTATGGTTCCTTCATCCGGGCGATACATGCCGAACAGACATTTCATAAGTGTGGATTTGCCCGCTCCATTCTCTCCCATCAAGGCGTGAACCGTTCCCGGCTTCACCTTCAATGTGACCTGACTTAGTGCCTGCACACCCGGGAATGCTTTGGAAACTCCATTCATCTCCAGCAGGTAAGGTGACTCCATCTTGGTTCCTCCATTCCATATGACCGGCAAAAAAGGGACGCTACCCGAATGACGGACGTCCCTGTCTAGTGCTGTTATTGGGCGTCGGCAATGTTGTCTTTCGTAATCTTTTTGTAGGCAATCCAGACGTATTTACCATCTGTAATGTCATATTGGGTATTTTCCTTCGTTGGTGTCTCACCTTTGGCAAGTACGGAAGCCAGTGCCACCGTAGCTGCACCCTGATTCTTGGCATCATTGAGCACCGTACCCAGCATCGTACCATCCTGTAGAGCCTGAATAGCCGGAGCTGTTGCATCCACACCTACCACCGGCATGGATTTGCCATCCTTGAAGTATCCGGCTGCTTTCAATGCCTCAATAGCTCCAAGCGCCATATCATCATTGTTCGCGAGCACGGCTTCAATCTTGTCGCCATGGGAAGCAAGGAACGCCTGCATTTTCTCCTGCCCCTTCACGCGGTCCCACATTGCCGTGTCTTCCGCCAGTGCTTCCACTTCGATACCGGCATCCTGGATCGCCTGAACCGAATATTTGGTCCGAAGCTCTGCATCCTGGTGACCCGGTTCCCCTTTAAGCATGACGTATTGCAGTTTGCCATCCCCGTTTTTGTCCGCTTCCGGATGTGCTTTCCAGTAATCTACAATTAACTGTCCAGAGATCGTACCAGACTCCTCCGCTTTCGCTCCTACGTAATACACTTTATCCCACTTGTTCATGTCTTCCGCTACCGGCTCACGGTTGAGGAATACCACCGGAATGTTCGCTGCCTTGGCCTTGTCAATGATGACGCCTGCAGCCGTGCGGTCTACCGGATTCACAGCCATTGCATTATATTTCTTGGATACAAACAGATCGACTTTCTCATTCTGGGTCGGCTGTGCATTCTGGCTATCCACGATATCGAGGGTCGCAATGCCTTCCGCTGCTGCGGTCATCGCATTACGTACACCCGTCATGAACGTATCATCGAATTTGTAGATAGCGACACCAATCTTTGGCGTTTCCGTCCCTGCTGCTGTCTGGCCTCCTGTATCTGTTCCCGTGCTTCCACCTGCACTATCTCCGCCACCGCTACAACCCGCCGCCACAACCATACATGCCGTAATTAACAGTGTCATCCACGTTTTCTTCATATCCTAATGACCTCCCCCAAGTTCATTCGGCTTTACCGATGTCTTTATTATGAAAGGGTTTACATTAAATTCGAATACAAAATCTTCACCTGTTCTATCGAAATCTTCCTCAAGTTAAGAAAATGGATTAATTTCATCCTTCAGCACTTCGTTCCTGCACTTTTTCATTGTACAAAAGGAAACAGCAACTTCTGGTTATCCATCCAGAACATATTGTCGGTGCTAACCAGCTTCGTCTCAAGTAGCACTCTCGCCTGCACCTGTTGATTGTTCAGCCGTGCAACGGCTTGATTCAATCCCAGATAACCTGCACTATATCCATTCTGGACGATGAGATGATCAAAGACCCCTTCTTGCAATTGCTCCAGTTGCTGTTGCTCACTGCCAAATCCAATAATCCTTACCTTGTCCGCCGATTTGCGTCGATTCAGTTCATCGGCGGTTCCCAGAGAAGCCAGTTCCTGAAGAGCAATGAAGCCGTCTACCTGCTTCTGATCCAACAGCTGCTTCGCAGCCTGCCAACACCCGTCCCGGGTATTACATACTGATTTGGGCTCCACTTGGATGTCAGGATACTGTACCAGAACTTCCATAACTCCCTGCTCTCTGTGAATCAGACCGGAATTAAGAGGGTCCGGACCCAATAAAGCTACATTCCCTTTGCCTTCCAGCAGCTCCGCCATAGCCTGCCCTGCCTGTCTCCCAGCCTCGACATTATCCATCGAGATGACACTAGTGATGCCTTTCACGGGAAACTCATCGTTAAGCACAATGACCGGAACGATGGCTCCCTCGGTATTTGTTGCCTGTGCCTCTTGAATAATGTCGCTAAGTGCCTTCTCACTTAGGGGATCAACTAATAGAGCTGATGCTCCCTGCTTCAGAGCCAATGCTGCAGCTTCCACCTGAGCCTGCTCCCGCACACTGCGAGACAACGTTCCACGGCCCGCATTGGCTTGCTTAACCTGTAACTGACTACCAACGGAGTCCGGAATGGCAGGCGTGTACATATTACCATCGGAAGGGTATGCCTCCACGGTCATCAGTTCCGCCCCGTTCTCTTTGGCTGCCGCTTCGGCACCAAGACGGATCGCTTCCGCAAGTTCCCCTGTTCCAGCTGGCGTAATCAGCGCGATACGTGGCGGTACTGGTGTAGCATCGGAACTCGATAGGCCACAGGCAGCGCATAGTAGAAGACAGCAGTTTGCGGCTGTCAGAGTTAACAATCGACGTTTCCGAATTCCAGGGAAGCTCGCACCAACCTTTTTCAAAAACGCACGGATGTTCAATCCTTCGTCGCTAGCGGCATCATTCCTATTAACTCGGTTGTCCGTCATCAGGCTCGCCCTCCTTCTGCTGCGATTGAATGGGAATTCGCATCCAGACTGTGGTTCCTTCTTCCAGCTCACTTGCAAATTCAAGGCCATATGCCTCCCCGTAATAAAGCCGAATTCGATCATGTACGTTGCGTACCGCTACGCCTGATCCTGCACCGCTTTTGACAACCGGACTGCCACTTAATAACCCTGACATCTGTTCTTCCGTCATGCCGACCCCATTATCTGTAATGCGAAATACCAACTTGTTGTCCTCACGATAGACATCGACCTCAATACATCCCTCGTCCATGTGGTACTCAATGCCGTGAACAATGGCGTTCTCAATCAGGGGTTGGAGCACCAGCTTCAACGTCAGGCAATCCAGAAGCGCATCATCGGCCTTAATCGTAAAGTTGAATTTGCGCTTGAACCTCATCTGCTGAATCGTCAAATAATGCTGCGCATGCTCCAACTCTTCCCTAATCGTTATGATTGTTTTGCCTTGACTGAGACTAATGCGAAACAGACGCGAGAGAGACGTGATCATGGTGATCACTTCCTCATTACGGCTCATGCCTACCATGCGCACCACAGAATTCAGCGTGTTGTACAAAAAATGCGGATTAATCTGGGCCTGCAAGGCTTCCAGCTCCAGACGCCGCTTCTGCTCCTGTTCATGGATGATCTCATCCATCAGAGTTCGGATTTTATTGACCATCAGATTAAAGCGTCGGGATAGACGTTCCACTTCAAGCGGCCCAGTCGTAGGCAACTCTACGTTGAAATCCCCACGCTCTACGGCCTTCATCTTACGTTCCATTCGTCGGATTGGGCGAGTTAGACTGGAGGATAGAAAAAGGGATACGAGAATGACTAATACCAGCACAACGACCAGTACACGAATTAGATATCCGTTCACTTCCTGACGGGTGGTCATAATCTCATCTAGATAGGCGACACCAACGATTTTCCAGCCGATATTGGCGACCGACTTTACGGTATTCAGCCTTTTCTGCCCATCTGCCTCATCTTCATAACTACCGGAAGCCACCAAAGCCTGTTCAATATTCTCGCTTTTGAGCCCCATATACATCAATTGCTGCTGCGGATGATACACAATATTGCCCGCACTCTCATCGATGATATAAACGTATCCCCGTTGCCCCAGACTGACCCGACGACTCAGTTCATCCATCTGTTTGAAGTTGATATCCACCAGCAGGATAACCTGCCGATCCTGACCATTTTTCCGTATCGTAATGCCTTTGCTCATAGAAACGACCCATTTGTATGGGCCTGTGTACATATTCTGAATATGTGGTAGCGAGAAACTCAGGTGATCTGGCACCCGGAGCGCAGACTGAAACCACCCTTGCTGTGTCACATGGGCACTGGTTTTTAATTCAGCTGTAGGTCTGTTCTTCAGCAATTGCCCTGTGGAATCGAGCAGAGTAATAGAGATGATGTCTTCACGACTACTGAGCAGTGTGTCGAGCTGTTTGTCCACCTGTTCCCCTTCCCAAGTCCCGTCACGTAGCATGTGTTCCTCAATGGCACGGTACAGATGCGACATACTGCGGACGTAATCCTCCAGGTTATAACTGACCTGATCCACAATCTGTCTCGTCGTCAGTTCCGCACTTCGCTCAGCAGCCTGCGTGAACTTGTCATGCAGAAGCATCGCCATGATGGTCAGCACCAGAACGATGAAGACGGAGAAGGACCACGTAATAATAAACCGGATACTGCTGACCCTGGAGGAACGCAGACGAGAGCGCAATTGAAGTCCCAAGGACTTCACCCATCCAGACAAGAACTTCATCGGATCGAACCTTCACTTGCCGTCTGAGAAGCCTGTTTACGATATTCTTTGGGCGAGACGCCAATATGTTTTTTGAAGCAAAAGCTGAAGTAATTCGGTTCGGCAAAGCCAACCTGCTCCGCAATCTCAAACGACTTCAGCTCTGTCGAGCGAAGCAGTTCACGCGCTGCCTCCATTCGGATCTGCATCAGGTATTGCAGGAAGGTAAGTTGTACTTCTTTTTTGAAAATGCCACAAAAATAACCGGAACTAATGTGCAAATGTCCGCACACCTTCTGAATGGACAGATCCGGGTCAGCATAATGCTCTTTCGTGAAGACTAACGCCTGCTCGACAATATCCTTGTATACATGCTGGCGTCCGCTGGCAATGCGATGTTGTACGAGTAGACAGACCTCCCGTACCTTCTTCTGTGCTTCAGTAAGTCCCGGCAGTCGGAACAAATCCGCATACAACTGGAACCCTGCACCGAAGATGTCCTCCATCGCTTCCCCTGATGCCTGTGCTGCCTTCCATACCGTCGTTAACACTTCAATTAGATAGAGCTGAATCTCACTTCGCCCGTGTTCCACCGTAATTTCCTGGAAAATGATTGCAAGTGTCTCCTCCAGCTCCACCTGCGTACCCGCCTTCAGACAACGTGTCAGCGTCTGCTGCTTCAGCTCATCAAAACGCAACTTGCCCGCCGTCTGCCGCTCCACATCTGCAATGTATATAATTGAATCCGTCCCGGGCACAAGCCGATAATCCAGTGCCAGCAGGGCATCTTCGTAGGCATGATTCACATCCGCAAGTGTATCGACAATCTGACCAGATCCCACCGTCGCCGGGATACGTAAGTAGTGGTTGATGCTACGCATCACATTTTCCAATGCCTTCTGTTGCAGCTTCACTCCATCTGTACCGCCCGTGCGATCCACGTAGAGAAGGACAATCGTCTCCTGATGCATAAACGCATGACCAGCCCCATGCTCAGCCCATACTTCTGCCGCAATGTTAAGTGCAGCAAAGCGTTTTAGTTCAGCATCTTCAGATTGACGCAAGGAACCTCCGGGAACAAATATCTCAGACTGACCCGCTTCCTCAGGTATTGCTTGGTTATGTCGCTGTGGAGGCTCGTTGAATACTCCCTCTGGCTTCTCCTTCTGTACATCTCCATCCATGTGTAGTGTCAATACAGACACCCCATAGCGCTCTCCTGTCAGATCCAGTCCGCATTGTTTGGCTTTACTATGAATATATGTCGAGGACTTCTGCCGATGGAGCAAGGTCGCCATCAGATCTGCCTGGAGTAACGGCAAGCTGGTATGATAGTGCTCACGTAGCTGCTGTACATCTTCACGCTCAGCCACTTCAGCCGCCATTTGGGCGCGCAGCCGTGTAAGCAATTCGGTGAGATGTCCTGCCGAGAACGGCTTCAGCAGATATTCATCCACACTAAGGGAGATCGCTTGCCGGGCATAATCAAATTCATCATATCCAGTCAAAATGACCACCTTCACAAGTGGATTGCGCTTCCTCAATCTTTGCGCGAGTTCCAGACCATTCATGAACGGCATGCTGATATCGGTCACTACAATATCCGGTTCTACCCGTTCCGCCATCTCCAATGCTTCCCGCCCATTCTCTGCCAAACCGACTATCCGCAGATCGAGCGCTTCCCAATCGACCTCTACAACCAATCCTTCGCGCACATCTTCTTCATCATCCACCAGCAGTACCCGGTACATGAGCGGATTCCTCCCTTTTATGACGGGCAGTACGCCCCAGCAATTAATAATATGTAGCATTGCGTAACATTTGGTTTCTATTGCTCACGGGATTTATGCAAAAATACAAAGTGCTCCTGATGATACGTTCCGAGGTTGCCATCATAATATACAATATTATACGGAATATGTAATCGCTTTCTTCATTAGAGGTGAGGCAACCCTGACGGGCAGTCTCCTATATAACATGTTAAGAGTAGTATATGAATGCTAAGGGTAGGTTAAAGTAATACAAACACGGAAAATTTCGAAGTACTTCTAATAAGAGGAGTTTTGATTCTAACGATGATTTGTACTTAATGCTTTAACATAAATCATTGTCGTATCAGGATTGGTGTGTCCCATCATTTCCGCCAAACGGTGCAGCGGTGTATTTTCTGCCATGGCGTAGCCAAAACGATGACGCAGGTCGTGTGAACTCAGTCCTTCCAGCCCTGCTGCAATCATTACCTTTTTAATCAAATGGCGTAGCGCTCTCTCCGTTAAACGATCGTTCGTCTTCTCTGAAGGAAAAAGGTAAGAACTATCGGTAGCCAGACCGGCTAAGTACTGATTCAATATGACAACACACTGCATATTCAATGGAATCTTTCGCTGCCCGTTGCGCTTGTCGGCTCTTACTGTCAGGTGACCACTTCGTCTACCAAGCTCGATATCATGAGGCGTGAGGTTGCATACCTCCATCGTCCGCAAGCCCGTGTGAAACATAAGGGTCAAGATGGTCTGATCACGAAGGGAGTTGCCGTACTCCACTGCCGTGATGAACGCTTGTTCTTCTTCGGATGTCATTCGGCGCGGGCTGACTTTGTCTTCCGGAATAAATTTCAATGCTTTGGAAGGATCATGACTGAGCCTGGATTCCAAGACAGCCCATTTGAAAAAACGCTTCAATGTAATTAATCTCCGGTTAATGGTAGCCGGCTTCAATAGCATAACTTTGTGTGCATCTTCACGATATTTGACTAAGGTGAGTGTATCCACATCTTCAATTCGAAATGTGAATTCTTCGCCGAGCATGGTGCTTTCCTTGTACCATTCGATAAAGTGTTTCAGATCACTTGCGTATTCCTTCACGGTTTTGGGATGCAAATCTCCCTCATTGGCAAGCATATGTACGAATTCCTCTATCGTCGGTTCCCGCTGCACCGAAATCCCTGATGACTGATTCATTAGAAAATACCTCCAAATCTTGACTTATATTAGCGGACATGGTATTATCATATTAATCGATACATTAGCGGACATCAAGTCTGTGGTTTAAATGCACCAGGTGAGTGTCAATTTCAATTTATACTCGTCATAATGATCGGCTAAAAACTTATTTTTTGGAGGAATCACATGCAAACAGGTACAGTTAAATGGTTCAACGCGGATAAAGGATTCGGCTTTATCGAAACTGAAGAAGGAACAGACGTATTCGTTCATTTCAGTGCAATTCAAGGTGAAGGTTACAAATCTTTGGACGAAGGTCAACGCGTTCAATTTGAAGTAACTCAAGGTAACCGTGGACCACAAGCTGAGAACGTTACTAAACTTTAATTATATGAAAGCTGCCTTATTAATAAGGCAGCTTTTTATTTACACATATGTCGCACAGTTAAAGAGAAGATTTCACATCCCAAGATTGAAAGCGAGGTATTCCCCATGGATAAAGAACAATTGATCACAGAAGTAGCTAAGGCTGGCGGTTTCTCCAAGAAGAATGCTGAAAAAGCTGTAACCGTTGTACTGGACTCGATTCTCGAAGCTCTCAAAGAAGGTAAAGAAGTTCAACTGGTCGGATTCGGGAAATTTGAAGTGCAGAAGCGTGAGGCAAGAACGGGAAGAAGCCGGAAAACAGGTAAAGAAATTCAACTACCTGCAGGTAAAGTTCCTGTATTCACAGCAGGCTTAAGCATGAAAGAAGCTTTAAATTAAACAACGTAACAACTTATTGAAAAGAGGTTTTTATTCAAACACACAATGATAATATGGATTTAAATGTCGTGTTTACTACCGTTGATGATATCATTAACTTTTATTCAGGCAAACAGACGAACACGGATCATACAGAAAATCACACTCATTTGAAGCCCCCATCAACAAAGTCTGATTGTACCCTACGACCACCCACCCGCTAAACTAACATTTCATCTTGGACAACAGAAGGCCCTGATCCGCTCAAAACGGTCCAGGGCCTGATTTGCTTGAAAAATGGCTCCGTCAGGAATCAGCCATTTTTTTGTCTTCCTTTCACACCTATGCTACTTGCTGTTCAGAAGTTCGCGCAGTGTCTGGGAATCATATGTAGAGACAAGACGTTCCAGATGAGTATCCAGCCATTCCTTATTCTGATCCCACCACTTCAATTCCAAGAGCAGCGCAATCGTTTCTTCATCAAAGCGCTTTTTAATAATCTTGGCTGGATTACCACCAACAATCGTATAAGGTTCAATGTCTTTAACAACAGTTGAATTGGAGGCAACAATGGCTCCGTCTCCGATTGTGACACCAGGCATGATCGTCACATGTTGTCCGAGCCAGACATCGTTCCCCAGTACCGTATCCCCCTTATATGGAAGTTGCTCCAGTGTAGGTGTAACGCGCTCCCATCCACCACCGAAAATGTTGAACGGATACGTCGTCATGCCCTCCATCCGATGATTCGCGCCATTCATAATGAATGTCACACCTTCCGCAATTGCACAGAAATTGCCGATCACCAGACGATCACCAATAAAGTCATAATGATGCTGTATCCGGTCATAGAACTGCTCTGGCGGATTCGTGTTATCGCTATAATACGTATAATCACCGATGTCCACGTTGGAACGCGGCGGCAGGTTTTGAATGTAACACACCGTACGGATATTCTCGTTCGGGAAAAGTTTTGTTTTATCAGGGGCCATATGAAGTCCCTCCTTTTCCCTATTGTAACAGATATTAAATCTTAAACGGACTAAGCGAAGTCTGCAGCTCTGTGGACACATCGGACAAAATAGCCGCAGATGCCTTGATCTGCTCTACCGACTTGAGCTGTTCATGGACAGAACTCGCTGCCTGTTGTGAATTAGTACTAGCCGTCTGCGCATGGCGAGCAATCTCATGTACGGAAGCCACAATCTGCTCCACACCTGCGGACATCTCTTCACTCGTCGCAGCCATATCCTCAATCTCTGTAGCGATACGCAGGTTTGTATCCCGGATCAGGCTGAAGTTTTGTTCCGTTTCACGGGTCAAGCGTAGTCCTTCCTGCACTTCCTCCTTCACTCTGGACATGGCCGATAGCGATTGCTTCATATCTTGTTCCATGGCTTGAACCAGTTCTTCAATGCGATCGGAAGAGTCTCCAGCTTGTTCAGCAAGCTTACGCACCTCGGTAGATACCACGGCAAATCCTCTGCCATGCTCTCCGGCTCTTGCTGCTTCAATAGATGCATTGAGGGCGAGCAGATTCGTTTGATTCGCGATCTCATGAATGGTGGTAACCATCTGGCTAATCTGGGCCGACTTCCCTTCCAGCATACGAATGACTTCATCCGTTGTGGTAACGGAGGTTTCGATCGTAGACATCTGCTGAACGGTCAGTTGCACCGCTTCTCCTCCCGTTTCTGCCTGCCTCCGTGAATACAATGCAGATTCCGAGATACTGGATGCCTTGTCTGCCATACGTTGTACGCCTATCGCCACTTCTTCCATCGCCTGCAGATTTTCTTCCGTACTGATCGTCTGACTCTCGGCTCCCTGTGCCACTTGTTCAACGGAGGATGCAATCTGTGCAGATTCTTTGGACGTTTGATCCGCAATCTTCAGTAGTAGCCCAGTCGAATGCTCTGCTTTCTCCGCAGCCTGAAGTCCGCCCTGAATAATGACCTGCAGATTGCTTCTCATCTCATTGTATCCCGTGCCCAGCATGCCAATCTCGTCTTGGACGTCGTCCACAACCGGTTGTGTGAAATCGCCCGTACCCGCACGCTTAATCGCCACGGATACCCGTTCGATCCTCACTCTCACCCTGCGAACGTACAACAGGATCAGGGTAATCGCGACCAACATCGCGAGCAGGAATACGATCAGGAACGTCTTGAGGAACGAGGAGATAATCACATCAATTAACGATTGAGAAGCCCCTACATAGAAAATCCCGATAATCTCTCCGGACGCGTTCTTGATTGGTTCATAGGCCGTCTGATATTTCTGACCCACAACCACGGCTTCACCGAAGTATTTTTCCCCTTGCTGCAAAACGGTCTGGGCGACCTCTGCCGATACCTTCGTGCCGACAGCGCGCTCCCCGTCCACCATAACATTCGTAGCAACACGTTCGTCACCTCGGAAGATCGTTACCGTGTCCCCGGATGCTTCTCCAATCTCATCTACAAGTTCAAAGTTGCCTTCCAGCGCGGTATCTCCTTTGAATAATTGTCCGTCCTTAATGGCCCAATCTCCTGGATGCTTATATGTAATGATATGATTCGCCATCTCCAGATCTCGCTTCGCTTTCTCTGTAGCAAATGTCGTAATCCCCTGTCTCATCTCCAGGATTACACTTACCGCCACAGCTGAGGAGAAGACGATAAATATACTGATAACGATCAAACTAATTTTGGTACCGATGCTCATGCTTCGCATGTGTGTGAGCCACCCTTTTCCCTATGTAATTGTGGGGATATTCAAGCCAATTTCGATTCTGTTTCGAATATCACTATAGTCTTATCGGTAGGAGTGTTCACAATATTTATAATATTTCAGTGACTTTTATCACAAAAATAGCCTGTCCAAATCTAATCTTTTACGCATTCTCCGTAATCATGTAAGAATGTTCTTCTGTCTGGAAATTTAAACAACCTAGTAAGATAAATCGGATATGTCAGAATTCATATATAATTATGTACAAAAGAATAAATCCATTTAAATACGTTGCCAACCACATATTTAAATGTTATATTTATGTTGCCGACAACACAAATGAGAAAGTTGAGGTACATTATGACAGCCAAAGATGATTTCGATAAATATGATAATCTCCAGAAATTAAATAATGAGGAATTCAGCGCAGAAGAGAATTATCCCATCAGCTTTAGCATTTTTGCTCTGGCACGCTCTCACAAAGGTCTTGCTGCTCAATTGATTCGAGATACCGGACTTTTCCCCGGTCAGGAGATTATGCTGATGCAGTTATATGCACAAGACCATCAATCCCAAAACTCTCTGGGTCGCACACTTCGTCTGGACCATTCAACTGTAGCCAAGTCTGTTCGCCGCTTGGAAGATGCCGGTCTCGTTACTCGGAGTCGCTCCAAAGTAGATGGACGTGTCACCATTGTATCCCTGACAGAAGCCGGACGCGCACTGGAGGATCAAGTGAATAACGCCTGGCGCCAAGTGGAGCAGATTACTACAGCTGGCCTCTCCGATGAAGAGAAGAACTTGCTGTTATCTCTTTCACAGAAAATTGCTGCACAGATTGATTCATCTTTATCCTAATCCCTTAACGATTGGAGCGAGTACACAATGAAAGCTATTCAAGTTCATCAATACGGTGGTCCAGAGACATTACAGTTGGAACAGGAAGTCCATAAGCCCCAGCCAGTTGCCGGCCAAGTTCTGGTACGCATTCAGTATGCAGGAGCCATTCCACTGGACTGGAAAATTCGTAACGGCTGGTTGCAGGACGTGTTTGTCAAAAAGCTACCTTATACACCCGGAACGGCCATGTCTGGTATCGTTGAATCCGTGGGAGAAGGTGTCGATACCTTCCAGCCGGGAGATCGCGTTTTTGGTAATGTGAACGGAAGTTATGCTGAATATGGTGTGGCTCCCGCTCAGGATTTGGTGCATCTGCCAGACAACTTGAGTTTTGAGGATGCTGCGACCATTAAAGGCGGAGCCGAAGCTGCATGGAAAGCACTGTTCACCGAAGGTGAGCTGGAAGCCGGGCAAACGGTTCTGATCCACGCTGCTGCGGGCGGTGTCGGACAATACGCAGTACAGCTAGCCAAATGGAAAGGTGCTCACGTTATTGCTACCGCATCTGGTGCCAATGTTGAATTTGTTGCTTCATTGGGTGCTGATCAAGTAATTGATTACAAGACAACCTTGTTTGAAGAGCTGGTAAGCCATGTTGATCTCGTTGTTGAAGCTGTTGGTGGAGAGATCGAAGATCGCTCATGGGGTGTTCTGAAACGTGGAGGCAAACTAGTATCGTTGACTCAACTGCCTTCTGCCGAAAAAGCAGAGCAGTATGGCGTTACCGCCAAGTTTAATTCCAAATTTCCAACATCAGAGGATCTCTACACGATCGCTCAGCTTATGGGTGAGGGTTCCCTTCGTTCAGAGATTGATTCCATCTTTCCTTTAAGTGAAGCAAATCAAGCACATGCCAAAAGTGAGTCCAGACATGGACGCGGCCGTATTTTACTGAAAGTACAATCCGTCTAAGCAGAGCAAAAAGGGATTCGATCTGACCATCGAATCCCTTTTCTTATTCTCCATACAACAACGTTGCTCTTCAGGAGATATTTCTTATTTGGATGTAAGGCTTACTTGTGCATTCCTCTGATCCCAATCCACGGTCAATCCCAGTCCTTCTGAGATGAAGCGTACAGGCACGAGTGTGCGACTGTTTTGAATGATCGCTGGTGCATCAATTTCGAGTGTCTCCCCATTTACGGTTGCGGTGCTACTTCCGATCTTGAGCACAAGGGTCTGGTCATTCAGAACAGCCGTTACCGTCTTCGCCGTTTTGTCCCAAGTCACTTCTGCACCCAGTGCCTCAAGGATTGCGTTCACAGGTACCATTACTCGGTCACTTTGCTGCAGCGGGTCCTGATCCGGGAATGCAATCGATTTACCATCGAGTGTTACGGTAATGGTTTTGTCTGTTGTTCCGGATGAAGTATTCGAACTTGTCTCTTCCGAAGTCTCAGGCAAAGGTGTCACTTCACGTCCAAGTTGCTCTTGCAGATTCGCTAGACGGTTCAGTGCAAATGTCGTCAGTGATCCGGCAGCCATAGAGCCCATGCCTCCACCGCCACCAAAGTTACCGCCAGGGCGTGTCTGCGTATTGTCTGTACCCGTTGTTGCATCTGTTGTACCGTTTCCAGTTGCAGCACCCGGCTGAGTCGGAGGTGTTGTTCCATCTGGAGGAGTCATTCCTTCAAAACCTTCAGGCGGCGTCATGCCTTCCATGCCTTCGGGTGGTGTCATGCCTTCAAATCCTTCTGGTGGCGTACCGCCCATACCACCTGCTGCGTCTGCGTTTGCAGAATAAGCGATGTTGGATTCAAACTGTTCTGTCGTATAAAATTTCGTTGGATCTGCTTCTACATAAGGACGAATCTCATCGGCAAGGCCAGTAATACGATCCTGAATACCTTCCATATAATCCGTCAGTTCATTGACGTAGCTCAAATATTTTTCCTTATACTCCGGCACAGCAAGCAGGTTGTTAATCATCGGTACATTTTCCATACTAATGCCCAGTACAGGCTCGTCCACAGATACGTTCGTTGCATTGGTGTTGGTCGTGGTTGATCCGGTCGTTGTGCCACGTCCGCCTCCACCCGAGTACCCGTTGAAGGACATGTTGAAGTCCCAAGGAACAACCGTGAACTTGCCATCAGCATCACTGTAGAGCATGTAGTTGTGCCCTTTGTCGCCGTTATAGCTGTCATAGTTGCCGAAAACCATGTTGCCTGCAATATATTGAAGCGCCGAATCCACGTCCAGCACACTCTCGATATCGCCTTTTTCACCTTCTGGCATCTCGTTCAGGGTTTGGATGAAGGTTTTGAGTTTGGCTTTGTCCTTATCCGTACCCAAGTCTTTGGTGATTGTACTGTAGTCACTGCCCTCTTCATATTGAAGATAACTCTTCTCATCCGTATCATAGAGGACGCCTTCTTCGTAATCCTCACCGTAGTTGCGCTCCAGATAGCTGTCATCCACCGCTTCAACGCCGGTATAGAAACCAACAAGCTCACCGTTAACGTACAAATTAACATAGTTCGTCATCGGCGCATCCATGCCAATGCTACGAAGTGCTTCGTAGTGAAGTACCTCACGCATATACGATGGATCGGCGTAGTTGTTGTTCAATACCATTTTATCCAGTCCAAGCAGCGTTTGCGTTTTCTCGTATTTATCAAACTTCAGTCTGAAGCTGTAACGGTCCGAATCCTCCATGGAAGCTACAGCTTTCAAGGTCAGGTTCCCTTTGGTTGAGAAACCGACGTTGTCCAGCTTGTTGCCATCCACTTCCACACTAACACTCTTATAATCCTTATCCAGCGGGCTTTCGAGCATGCTCTTCCAGTCTGCATCATCAATCGTTACATTCACATCAATGACGTTATCCGTCTGGAACAACGATTCATAAGCTTGTGTCACGCCTGCACTCGTGGTTGTCGCTGTGCTCTCTGCGGCAAATGCCTCATTCGGACTAGCAATCAGGCCAAAAGATGTCGTTACCATGGTCACGGACAATGCTGTTACTGCAACTTTTCGTAATAAAATATTCAAATGATAAATCCTCCTTCTTGGGTTTCTGTTAAGCAACTGAGGCTTATGTAACCATGGTAGAGGACGAACCTTTAGTGAATCTTAAATGGTAATCATCGTCAATAAACACCCGTGAAGCTTTGTGCAAAAGAAGCCTCCATCGACATACGTGAAGCCATGTAAAAGCGCAATATAATCCTACAGAACCGGTTCATAAGACCTATTTTAATTGAAATATCTAACATTAATATGTCGAAATAACGATATAACTAAGGAGTAGAACTTACCTGGAGTTCATATACGTGAATATTAAAAGACATGATGAAAAAGCTTTTCAGAACCAAAAGAGAATTTGATTAGATACGATATAGGAAACGATTCCACAGCATTTGATCCACAATTACATAGCGTGTACAACGCCCAGGATAAGTCCTTTGTCACAATCGTAGAAGGAGTGAACAACCTTGTTTAATAAGCTTCGCTGGAGTACCATGCCTTTCTTTGTTAAAAATCTGGTGATCTCATTCGGTAGCATCACCTTAATTGGTATTATCCTGATTACCGTGGCTTACCAGCTGCAAAAGAACATTCTAGTCGAACAATTGCACGACCAAGCCACCGTCATCACCCAGAAATGGTACGATGATCTGGACACGGCCAAAGTCGCTCAAGCTGCCAGTGAAAAAAGTTACACCGGTCCTGTACAGCAGGAAATGAAAGCTTATCTCGATTCCATCCATGAGTTCTATCCAAACATCGCGCAGGCGTACATTTTCGGTTCAGAACTTGAGCAAGGAAATGGAACGTCTATCATTGCGATTCCAACCAACCTGTTGCAACCATTCGAGGAAGGTAACCTGCCCGCAGGTGCTATGTACCCGCTGCCCGAGAATAACGTTGTGGTGCTGGAACAGATGAAGAAGGACGGAAAGCCGGCCTTCAGTGATTTTTACACGGATGAGTACGGAACTTGGACTACACTAATCTATCCGATTAATAACGCAGATGGCTCCATCTACGCTGCTCTATTCTTCGATGTCGATGCAAGCGCCGTTCCAAAAGGACTTAATGAATTGCTTACGTACGGATTGATGTTCCTTGTCGGTTTCCTGATCCTGTTCATGGTGTTGCAATTTATTTTGCTAAAAAGAACACTATTGCCAATTCGCAACCTGATGAAGGGAATCGAGGAAGTCAGCACGGGTAATCTGAATGTAACTATTCAAACAGGACGGGACGATCTGGGTATTATCAACGAGAAGTTCAATGCGATGATCAAGCGATTCAACACGACGATATTCAAGGTGCAAAGCACATCCAATCACCTCTCGAATTCGTCTAAACAACTTTTGGAGATATCAGCGAAAAACAACGATAATATACAATCCATTAGTCACAACATTCGTGAAATTTCCACTGGTTTGGTGTCTCAGGACAAAGCCACCGTGGAGAACGCACGCGCTATGACAGAGATGTCAACGGTAGTGCAGACGATTGCGAGCAGTTCAGCCGATGTGGCTGACGAAGCACTCAGTATGGAGCAACGCTCCAGTACGGGTAATGTGGTAATGCAGCAAGTGATTGAGCAGATGCGCCTGATCTCCGGTGCGGTGCAAAATACGTCAAACTCGATTCAGTCTTTGGAAAATAACTCGAACCAGATTAGCAACATTGTCAACCTGATCACGGAGATTGCCGGACAAACCAACTTGCTGGCACTTAATGCTTCCATTGAGGCTGCCCGCGCAGGTGAAGAAGGAAGAGGCTTTGCTGTGGTTGCAGGCGAGGTACGTAACCTGGCAGAGCAATCCCAGGAATCAGCGAAGCAAATCCGACAGTTAATAGAAGAAATTCAGCGGGATATCATGCAGTCTTCCGAAGCCATGCATTTGGGCTCTCAGGAAGTCACGAAAGGCTTGGAAGTTACGCAAGAAACAGGCGTATTCTTCGAGAATATTCTGAATGCGACGAATAAGGTTGCGAACCAGATCCAGGATATCTCCAGCTCTACTGAAGAGATCTCTGCGAGCACCCAGGAAATGTCCGCTACCGCGGATGAATTATCCGCAAACGTCAGCAAGGCGGCGAACAGCACGAAACGCATCGAACAATCCGTTGCTGAACAAGAAGCCTCCATGGCTTCAATCGTCAGTGCCTCCGACGAATTAGCGGAAGTATCTGAGCAATTGCAGGAGTTAATCTCGTTCTTTAAGGTAAAGTAAATCTAAGATAGCGTTGAAAAATCATTAGCGCAATAAATGTACTGCCAATAAAAAAACCAAGGCTCACGAGTGATTTGGTCATACCCCTGTCAAGTAGACAGATGAAAAAAAGCTATGCTGCCAGCGCGCATCGATATTCAATCGGTGCGCGTTGTTTGAGTTTGGCTTGAAAGCGTCGGTAGTTGTAATTGTACATGTAATC